>Ga0209270_1000004_pt1 | contig 924719 bp, 855 predicted proteins | sample MTBAKSrepl1MetaG_FD_187456 | JGI IMG/M metagenome (GOLD analysis project Ga0209270, IMG submission 187456) | Enrichment culture microbial communities from Arthur Kill intertidal strait, New Jersey, USA, that are MTBE-degrading - MTBE-AKS1... | ecosystem: Environmental > Aquatic > Marine >...
CAACGGACGCCTGGAACACCTGCGCGGCTCCGCCCTCGGGTTCCGCAACCTCACCCACTACATCGCCCGCAGCCTCCTCGAGACCGGCGGCTTCAGACCCCGACTACACCCTCAACTGCGATGAGCCTGTTTGGTGCCCGATCCGACGATGGGTGTCAGGACGGGTTCGGCGGTGGTGTCCCCAGTAAGCGGGTCGGTTGCCAGCACCAGGTCGCCGGCCTGCAGGGTCTCGATCGGGGCGAGGGTGCCGTCGGCGAGGACGACGAGGGTGCCCGGCGCAAAGCTGTTGATCGAGCACGCCTCTCCGGCGACCTTCCGCAACCGTGGCAGCACGCGCTTGACGGCGGCTGCCGCGCGTTCGAGCTTGGGTGCGGCACGCGAAGCCATGGCGCCTGCCTTGACGGCTGCGCCGACGCGGGTGGCGACCTTGACGACCGGCCCGCAGCCGACGAGGTTGGCGGCGGCGGTGACGCCCATCTCGATGGCCTTGGCCTTGTCGCCTTGGACGGCGTAGGCCACCGCGGAGACGGCAGCGGCGGCGGCACCGACCGGGCCGGGGATCATCGAGGCGACTTCTCCGACGATGGCGACGGCCTTGACCAGGCCCTTCCAGGAGAACGTGCCACCCAGGTCGGTGCAGTTGACGGGGTCGGCGTTGCAGTAGTCGTAGGCGTTGGCCGACCCGCCGGCGACCGGGTCCACGCTGAGGAACCGCCCGGTGGTGGTGGAGTACAGGCGTACGCCCATCAGTACGACCCCGCCCAGGGCCTCTGAGGAGCGTTGCGCTGCGCCGAGCCACCCGTAGCGGGCCGGTGGGCCGGTGGTCGCACCGGCACCAGTCAACGGCTCGGGGGCACCGAACTCGTCGGTGCGCGTCAAGGTCACGTCTCCCAAGGTGGTCTGGTCGCCGACCTTGACGACCGGGACGGTGCCGACCACGTCGCCGTGCAGGTCGATCAGCTGCAGCTCCACGTCCCCGGTGGTCGAGGTGGTCACCGCGACGTCACCTTCGACCCCGGACACATACCTGGTCACAGCGGTCGGGTCGGTCGCGTCCTCGCTGATCCACGATGGCTCGTCGGAGTCGGTGGCGTAGTGCGCGACCTTCGTCGCCGACTCCTGCCAGGCGCCATTGACCCAGGTCTGCTGGGTGTTGGTCTGCCGGCGCTGGATCGGGTCCAGGTCCCAGGTGAAGCGGGTGTCGGCGGCGATCGTCTGGGAGGCGACCAGGTCGTTGACGTAGAACCCGTTGACGACGCTGGCCCCGTCACCGGTCGGCATCGACGTGGTCCGCCCCCACGGGTCATACGTCCACCCGGCCCCGGCGTCGGCGGTGGTGGACACCAACCGGTCGGCGCTGTCGTAGGTGTAGGTGGTCGGGGACGGGTCGCCGGTCGACGCCGGGCAGTTCTCGGTACCCGCAACTGTGGCCGTGACACTCGACCTGGACGTGCGGTTGGAGTGGGCGTCATAGGTGTACCCGCGGGTGGTACACACCCCACTCTGGACGTCGAGGGTCTCAGCGGCGCTGGTCAGCCGGCCCAGGCCGTCATAGGTGTAGGTGACGATCCCGGTCGTGGCCGAGTGCACGATCCACTGCCCGTGGTGGTTCTCCACCACCGAGTCGTGCCACAGCTCCTTGCTGTCACTGTCGCGGGTGTAGGTCCTGGCCACCGGCACCCGGGCCGGGTCGTAGGAGATCGACAACGTGACCCCACCGGGCAGCTGCTCGGATTCCAGCTGCCCGTCCGGGCCCCACGTCGCCGAGATCGTCCCGGCCACCGAGTCGGTGAACGAGGTCACGAACCCCCGCGGCTCCACGGTGCGGTCATAGGTGTAGCTGGTGGTGGTGGTCTCACCGGCGATCACCTGGGTGGTGGTCGTGACCTGCCCGAACCGGTCGTAGGTGGAGGTGGTCGTCGCATCGGTGGCGTCGGTGTAGGAGACCAGGCGCCCCAGCACGTCGTAGGACTTGGACACCTTGGCGGGCTGCTGTCCCTGGCGGGGGGAGCTGACCTCGGTCACGTCACCGGTGTCCGGGTCGTAGACGCTGTGCGTGGTGGCCACCGCCTGGCCCACGCCCGTCCCGGTCCCGGTGATCGCCACGTCGGTGACCCGGTCCGCGGCGTCGTAGGTGGTCGTCGTGGTGCGGGTCACCGTCACCGTGGACCCGTCGACCGGGCCGGTGGCGGACTCGGTGACCACGGTTGGGGTGCCCCACTTGTTGTAGGACACGTTCTTCTTCATCGGCAGCTGGTCGGCCGCCCGGGCAGGGTCGTGCCCGGTCACCGCACCGGCGGCCATCGTCAGGCACGCCTGCCCGGCCCACTCCGGGTGGTTGCCGCACTCCGGGTGGGTCGCGTCGGCGCCCGCGGTGTACAGCACCGACACGGTCGTGGCCGCGTCGGCCCCGCTCGAGCCAGGCTTGGACGAGCGCAACGGGCGACCGTGGTCGTCGTAGACGACCGTGGAGGTGGTCTCCAGCGCGGTCTCAGCCGCGACGGTCACCGTCGTGGGCTGCTTGTGCACCCACCCCGAGGTCGCCCCCAACGCCGCCGCCCCGTCAACCGGGTCGTACCCGGTCCGGGTCTCAGTACTCAGGTCCGCCGCGTCCACCTCGGCGGGTAGGTCACCGGTGTCCGGGTCGATCGCGTCGGACACCGTGGAGGTGACCAGGTGGTAGGCGGCCCCATCGGGCTTGCCCTGGTCGTAGTCGTAGCTGGTGCGGGCGCGCAGCAGGCGCTGGGTGTCCGGGGTGTTGGCCACGGCCAGCTGCTGGACCGGGCCGAGCTCGGAAACCACGTCCAATCCGTCGATGCTGTAGGTGGTGCGCGAGTCCAGCAGCTGGGCCAGGTCCGTGCCGGACCGGGCCTGCAACCCCCACAGGGTCAACGTCGCGTCGGCGTCGGGCATGGCGCGCAGGGCCAGCAGCCGGTTGGTCGCGTCCAGGGTGCGCACCACGTTGCCGAACCGGTCGTACTCCGCGGTGTCGATGAACCCGGCCGCCGGAGTGTCGATACCGGCCGGCGCGGCGGTGTTGACCTCCAGCCCCGAGGCGTCCAGGTAGTGCACCGTGGCCGGGCCGTACCCATCGGGACCGGGCACGCTCGCGGTCGCGGTGTGGACCGGGTTGCCGCCTGAGTCCACGGGCAGCACGTACTCCGGGCCGAAGACCGCGGTGGCGTCGGTGGGCCCGTCAGCCTGCACCCAGGTGGCCAGGGCGTCCGAACCCAGATCGTAAGGGCCACCGTCCGCGCGGGTCAGGGGCACGTCGTAGACCACAGAGGTGGTGTTGTCCGGGCCGAGGGTGTCGGAGCTGCCCGGGACAAGTGAGGCGCGGGTCACACCCAGCAGCCGACCAGGGCTCGGGTCGATCCAGTCCCCGGTGCCGGTCGAGCTCGCCCCGCCAGCCCCGTAGGTGAACCGCCAGTCCGGCTCGCCCGGTGGGGTCAACGAGGTGACTCTCCCGGCCGAGTCGTAGGTGTAGGTGGTGGCCTGCCGGTTGGAACCGGCGACTTCGAGGCGCGGATCCCACACCTGCACCAGGCGCCCCTGATCGTCGTAGGCATACTGGGCGACGGTCGTGTTGGCCATCGCCGAGGTGTCCGGGTCCCAGCTCCACGCGACGATCGCCGAGATCTGGTCCCTGACATCACCGGGCACCGCGGAAGTGGCTGTGGTGCTCTCGGCATAGGTCAGCTCGAGGACCTCACACCCACGGGCCAGGTTGGTCAGGCTGGCGGGGTTGCACGCCAGGGCGTTGGACGGCCACTCGTCCACCCCGTCCTCGACAGGGGCGATGATCCGCGCCAGGCGCGACAGGCCCTCCTGGGTCTGGGTAAACACCTGCCGGGCCGCGTCCCCACCGCCGGGCGGGGCGCTGGTCGTGACCGGGTAGTCCCCCGTGACCGCGTCCTTGACGAAGTCGGTGGTGGTCCCGTCCAGCTCGGTCAGCCGGAACGAGGCCGCCGCGCTGTCATAGGTGAGCTTGAGGTCCTCCGCGCCGGGCTGGGGCCACCAGTGCGTGTCGTCCCCGGAGGTGAACCAGATGTTGCCCCCACCAACCACGCCCACGCCCACGACCCCGTCAGATGGGCGGGTGATCTTGGTGTAGGCGGTCCCGGTCAGCGAGTCCACCGCGCCCAACGCCCACTGCGGGCCGAACGGAGTGCTCACCTCACGCACCGACAGGTCGTCCCAGTACACCGGTTTGTTGACCGTGGCCTGGTTGAACCCGTTGTACAGCACCAGGTAGGCGTCGGTGGCGTCGGCCGGGATCGTGATGTCCAGGGACAGCTGCTGCCAGGAGTCGGTGACCGCGGGCCTGGCCGAGACCACCCGGTAGGCCGTCACGTCGGGGCGGTGGGCGTAGACCACCATCGACTCCCCGTAGGCGTAGTCCGGGCTCAGACCGGTGTCGGCGGGCACGTAGATCCACCCCGTGACCCGGTAGGTGTGACCCTGCTGCATCCCGAGCCGCATCGCGCCGCTGCACCCGCCCACGCACGCGTAGGTCACGCTGGATGTCCCGCCGGCGGCCGGCTTGAGCTGCAGCGAGGTGCCCCCCGAGTGCGACACGGTGCTGGAGATCGAACCGGTCGTGACCGAGCTGATGTTGAAGCCGGTCAGGCTGGAGGCGGCCTGCTGCTCGTCGTTGAGGTTCTCCTTCTGCAGCTGGACCCCGGAGTCGGTGTTGCGCGAGGAGCTGGTGCGCACGATCGAGACGCCGAACTCCTCGGCGTCGGTCCCGCCCAGGGTGTGAGCGCCGGTGAGCAGGTTCACCGAGCCCGGGCCGATCCCCGTGGTCGCTGCACCGGTGGCGTCGGGGTCCACGACCAGCGACACCCACCCCGTGACCGCCTCACCACTGCCCGCGGTGTCGGTTGCCACGCGCGCGCGGACCTGCACCGGACCGCCGATCCCACCCAGCGTGGAGGCCACATGCCAGGCGGTGTACTGGGTGCCGCCGGTCGGCAGCGGTGCCCACCCGTTGACCGCCAGCCCTTGCCAGCTCATCCCCCACGAGGTCGCCAGGTCACCCAACGGGACCTCGGCGGCCGTCGGGGCGCCCGGACCGCGGCGCCACTCGAACTTCACGTAGGAGAACTGCGGTTCGCCTGTCACGTCCAGGCGCACCCGGGAGACCACCTGTGCCCCGTCATCGGGTGTCACGATCCCGGCCCGCCCGACCTGGAACGCGTACTTCACCACCGCGGAGGTGTTCCCGGCCCAGTCGACGGCCTGGACCTGCAGCACGTGCTTGCCGGCACTGGTCGGGGTGATCGACACCGTGCTGGGTGACCCGTTGGTGGTCGCGGTCACGATCTGGTTGGGGTCGGGCGCCTTGTCCAACGCCCACTGGTACTTCACCAGCGAGGCGTCCGCCGCCGGGTCCAAAGAGAAGCTCCCGGCCTGGTTCACGTCACCGTGCCAGGTGCCGTCGTTGGGGTAGTCGCTCGAGGACACCACCGGGGCACCCGGTGGGGTGACATCGACCTGGAAGCTCGTGGTCGGCGACCATTGCCCGTTCCACAGCGTCCCGTCGGTCACCGCCACCCTGGCGGTGTAGACGGTGCCGACCGCGAGCTTGTCCTTGGCGACCTGGTAGGAGGCCACGCTGCCCGAGGTCAGCCCTTCGGCGTACCCGTAGTCCACCAGCGTGCCCGAGTCCGGCACCCCGGACCAGACCTCGAACTTCGCCCTGATCCTGTCGATCGGATCGGGGTCGCTGACAAGGGAGGTCAACGTGGGCCGCAAGGTGGACGTCCAAGCCATGCCGGCGACCGTGGTGCCCGGTGACACACCGGGCTTGCCGGCCAGGTTCGGCCGGTGGTCATAGCTGACCTCCAGCGTCGGGGCAAACGCGGCCCCGTAGTTGCCCGAGTAGAACCTCTTCCACCCGTAGTTGTCGGTCTCGGAGTGCGCGCGCAGACCCACACCGCCGGTCACGAAGTTGTTCGCCGCCCACACCTGGGCCAGGCTCGTCACGTCCGCGCTGACCCACCCGTCCGGGCACGAGCTGGAGTACCCGGTCGTCTCGGTCGGGGTGGCCCACACCGACGACCAGTGCGGCTGATTGGCCCACGTCGTCGAGGTGGACGCCAGCGCGGTCGACCACACGTCCCACTGCCGCGCACTGCACGACCACGAGTGGTACTCCGCCAGGAGGAGTTTCGCGCTGTACACGGTCGCGCCGGCGAACGCGCTGGTGTCCAGGTTGAAGAAGACCCGGGCGACGTGCGCACCACCGTCATAGGTCCCCAGGTCCAAGTGGGTCGCGGTGGAGTAGTCCACCGTGTTGCCCGTCAAGACGAACGTGTCGAACGTCGCACCCTTGGTGTCCATGCTCGGGTCGATCACCACCGGGTAGGCCGTGGCGGGGTCCTGCAAGAACGACTCATCCGGCACCAGACCCAGCGCCACACCCTTCCCACGCTGCTCGGAACGCACCGCGACCGGGGCCTGGCGACCCGCCCCGAGCCGGGACCGGTCAATGCCCGTCTTGCCCGGTGCCTGGACCGGGCGCTGCGCTTGCCGCGCCGCGCGCACGACCTTCGCGCTGACCCCGTGCTTGGCCATCACGTCCGGAGACAAGGGCGCGAACGCCGGGAGCCCGCTCGGCTCGGCCGCGCGGGCCTGAGTGATCGGGAAGTCCCTGACCGCGTCAGCTGCCGCGTCCCACATCGCCGGGATCCCGCCCGACACCACAGTGGTCCCGTCCTCGGCGACCACGGCCAGGTTCCCGTCCCCGCCAGCGGTGAGCTGCCCCGCATCGGACTCCACGACCAGCGGGAACGTCAGGTCCGTTCCGGGGTCCGGGCGGTCCTTGAGCACGAAGAAGTCCTCGAACCCCGTCGCGTTGGCCTCCACGACAAGGTCGACCCCAGGCTCCACGTCACGGTAGGTGGCCCGCCGACCCGACAGCTCCGGTTCCGGCAGCCCACCACCCAACCAGCGCACACTCGTCCGCTCCCCGGTGGTCGGGTCCACCACCGACGCCAACACCACACCGTCGGCCGCGGCCTCGGACTTACCCGCCAACACCAGACCCGCTGGCTGGGCCGCCGGACGCACCATGCCGTCCTCACCGGCGGCCAGCGTCAGATCGATCGGCGCCCAATCAGTCGCCTGCGTACCATCGCCCCCGGTACGCACCCGAACCGGCCCCATGGCCTGCGCCAGAACCATCGACCCATCAGGCATCGCATAGACCGTGTTGGTCTCCGTGCGATCCCCGATCACCTCGACCGGCTTGCCCTCCAGGCGCGCGGTCACACTCGCCGAGACCTCATCAGCCGCCTCAAGAGTCACCGCATCGTCCGGAGCAGCCGAACGCGCCTTGGCAGTCGAGACCGGCGACGACGGCGCGCCCTGATCCGAGGGCGTGGGCACCGGCGAGGCCGCAGCCAGCAACGCCACCGCAGCAGCTGCGCCCGCAACCGCCGAAGCCCGCCCCCAACGCGCAGGACCACCAAAGAACGAACCAAGAACGCCCACAGCGAGCCCCCGCAACCCCCCGGGAGCACCATGACGCGAGCCCCCTGGCCGATGACGATCCGGATGCTAGCGGTCGAAGGTCATCCACAGGTGTCGCGGCGGTATCGCAGTCGTGACGTCACCCCAACGAGGGACCCAACAGTCGGGCCGCAGCCAGCAGAGCAGCGTCCCGGCTCGGGCGCGTTGGCTCCAGCATTTCGCCAGGTCTGAGCGACCTCGAGGCTCTGTCGGACCTCCCTGAGACCCTCGTGCGGGCGGCTAGTTGTAGTGCCACATGAGGTTGGCGTGCACGCTTCGACCGGCCTACACCACCCAGGCAGGACCCGACGTCACAACCAGCGGTCAGGCCGAGTGCTCGAACAATTCCAGCTGTTCGGCAGTGGACCAGCTGCGCTCCACGCTCAACCCGAGCACGTTCATCTCCGACCCGAGCGCTCACCGGCAACAAGAGACCGGCGCGTCCATCGCAGGCCCCGAGTCTCGCGAGTGCGGGCCCCGGTGACTGCGTATCCCAGGGCGAGAGTGCCTTCGGGACCGGTAGTCCAGCGCAGCTCGAGCGTCCGGTGACCCTCATGCCACCACGAGTCGACTCGGTCTTGGGGTCGGTCACCCCTGTGCCGTCCCACCACCCCGCACGACAAAGGCCCCCGACCCGCGTCTCCACAGGTCAGAGGCCTTGTGGTCGCTGTCTCAACGAGCGCGCCCGAAGGGATTCGAACCCCCACCCTTCTGACCCGTAGTCATCGCCTGTTCGCCGGACCTGTCCGCCGTCCCCGACCGTGCTCGTGACGGATCAGCGCGGGGCGGCGCCGCGTGAAGCGGGCAGCTCACCGTTCGTTCGGGCCGTGGCGGTCGGGTGCCGGCAACCCTCGCTCGCCCACGCGGTCGAGGTGGGCGTCGATGGCGTCGGCGACGGCGTGGTCGGTGTCGGGGAGGGCGTGGGCGTACTCGCGCAGGGTGGTGGCGGCGTCCGCGTGGCCCAGGCGGTGCTGGGCTTGGAGGATCTGGCCGCGGGCGACGAGGAAGGTGGCCACGGAGTGCCGGAGCCGGTGCAAGGTGGCGTCCGGGACGGCGGCGGCCGAGCGGATGCGAGTAAAGCGGTGGTCGAGGACCTCGGCTCCGAGCCTCGTGTGGTGGTCGGGGTGGGGGCTGAACAGCCACGGCCCCAGGGTGTCCGGGGCGACCCGGTCGGTCCACCGGTCGGTGAGGGTGTGCCACAGGGCGGCGGTGCTGGCGCCGACGGTGATGGTGCGGGCCCGCCCGGACTTCGGTGTGGTGAGCTGACCCGCGGACAGGCCGCGGCAGATGGTCAGGGACCGGCCGGTCAGGTCGGCGGTCTTCAGAGCGGCGAGCTCGCCCCTGCGGGCGCCGGTGTCGGCGGCGAGCCGGACCAGGAGCAGGTCCTGCTCGGCCCGGTGCAGCCGGCGGGCCGCGGCGGTGGCGCCGGTGTCGTTCGCCAACGCCTCGAGCAGCGCGAGGTCGGCGGCGCCAAGCAGGGCCTGGACCTGCTCGTCGGTCAGCGGGCGGCGGGCGTCGGGCCGGGCCGGGCCGCGGGTCGCCCGGATGGGGTGGACGTCGAGCAACCGCTCGGTCCAGCCCCAGCCGATCGCAGAGCGCAGCACCCGGAACCGGGCCCCGGCCACCGCCTCGCTCACCCCCTGCCGGCTCCACCGGTGCAGGCTCTCCCGGACCAGCCGCGGGGTCAGCGCCGCGGCCCGGACGTCGGCGAGCCGGTCCCGGCGCAGCGACCGGACCACGGAGGTGTACCCGACCAGGGTCGAGGGCTTCCACGGCTGGTCCGCGGCCACCCACAGCCCGAGCAGCTCGCCGACGGTGATCACCGCCGGCGCCGGCACCGACGGGGTCGCGACCAGCCGGACCCGCAGCGCGGCAGCGTCCGCGGCCGAGCCGTGCACGACGTAGGAGCGCTGCCGGGCCCTACCCGCCACCTGCTCCCCGGTCGGGACCCGGACCTCCCACACCCCAGGACGCCGCTCCCGCTGGCTCCCACCACCACGCCGCCCCCTGAGACGGCCACTACTCGGTTCGCTGATCTCCATCCCCGCATCGTCCCGGGCACCCTCGCGACGCCCGCGGCACGCGCAGGCTCCGGGATAGGGGGACAGGTAGAGGGATAGTGGGACACCCACCCGCCCCCGAGGCCACCCCGACACACGGGGCGACCTGCGTCAACGTTCTGCGCGCCCGAAGGGATTCGAACCCCCAACCTTCTGATCCGTAGTCAGATGCTCTATCCGTTGAGCTACGGGCGCATGGCCGCTAGGCCGCACACGAGGATACAGGGCCGGGCACCCTCGGCCCAATCGTCTTCCGCGCGTTCGACCTTCCTCACCGACACCACGCGGGGCATGTCGGTGCCGCGAGATAGGGTCCGAACATGTGTTCGACAGATGGCCGGGCCCATGCCGCCGGGGCGACGGGTCCCCAGCGGACGGCCGAGGACGGCGCGGCGCCGGGAGGCCGCGCTCAGCCCGCGATCGCGTCGGGCCACCTCGGCGACGGCTGGTACGCGCTCCCGGAGGCTCCTGCCGCGTGGGACCCGGCCGAGCTCGCCTGCGTGGAAGCCGGACCGTGGCTCGCCTTCGCGCTCGCCGCGGGTGACGCCGAGGCCTCGTCAGACGAGGCTCTGCTCGACGCCGTGGTCGCGTACCGCAAGGTCGCCGCGTGGGCGACGGCCAACGCGGCCCGCGCCGCAGCCGCGCTCGCCGACCGCCCGGTGATGAACCCGGAGTGGCCGGCGACGGCCGGGCGCGTCTCGGTTCGCGACGTCACGGGCGAGGAGCTGGCCCTCGCACTGGGCTGCTCGCGAAGGACGGCGCGGCACCTCGTGCGGGACGGGCGCGCGTTCGAGGGCGCCCTCGCGCCCACCGGCGACGCGCTGGCCCGCGGCGACATCGACCCCGCGAAGGCCCGCGTCCTCGTCGAGGCGCTCGTCGACGCGCCCACCCTCCTCGCGCTCGACGTGCAGGACGCCGTGCTCCCCGAGGCGGGCCGGCGCACCCCCACCGAGCTGAGCCGCGACGTCGCGAAGGCGATCATCGCCGCTGACCCGGCCGGAGCACGCAGCCGGCGCGAGTGCGCGACGCGCGCGCGGCGGGTGGACCGGCCACGCTTCCTCGCCGACGGCATGGCGGGCGTGTGGGCGGTGCTCCCCGCCGAAGGCGCGGCGCGGATGGATGCCGTGCTGGACCGGCTGGCCCGGTCCGGCCGCGCCGTCGGGGATCCCCGGACCCTCGACCAGCTTCGAGCGGACCTGCTCGTCGACCTCGCCACGGGGAACGTTGCCCGGCAGGCGCCGGTGGGCGATGCGGGCGGTGCGGCGCCCACCGGCCAGGGCGAAGCAGTGCCCACCGGCCAGGGCGAGGCCGAGCACACCGACCGAGGCGTGGCGGAGCCCACAGGCCAGAGCGGCGCGATCGCGCCTCAGCAGTGGCGGCCCGTCCGCGCACAGATCAACGTCCTCGTGCCCCTCGACGTGCTGCGCGGCGCCTCGGACGAGCCCGCCGAGCTGGTCGGCTACGGCCCGATCACCGCCGAGGCCGCACGCGAGCTCGCCACCGGGCCGAACAGCATCTGGCGGCGTCTGGTCACCGACCCGCTGTCCGGGGCGGTCCTCGACGTCGGCCGGACCCGCTACCGACCGCCGGCCGCGCTCGTCGAGCACGTGCGGGCACGCGACCGTCGATGCGTCCGGCCGGGCTGCTCGACGCCAGCGACGTCCTGCGATCTCGACCACACCGTCGAGTTCGGACGCGACGACGGGCGGACCGCCCACGGCAACCTCGGCCCGGCGTGCCGACGGGACCACCAGGTCAAGACCGACGGCGGGTACACGCTGACCCAGCCGGAACCCGGCGTGTTCGAGTGGGTGACCCCGCTCGGTCGCCGCTACCGGATCAGGCCCGGCGTGGACGGCGCCTACGTGGAGCTCGGGCGCCACGACGACGGCCCCCCGCCGTTCTGACGGCCGGGCGGCGACTCGTCGTCCGAGAGTGGTCAGCCCGGCTCGCCCGGCGACCGGCCGCAGGGTCCGGTGGCGCGCCTACCCCGCGAGCCGGGTGTCGAACAGCGCGCCGTACTCGAGCGTGCGGTGCACCGGGCACCGATCGGCGATCTCGAGCATGCGAGCGCGCTGCTCGTCGGACAGGTCGCCGGTCAGCGTGAGCGTGCACGCGAACCGGTCGCGCATGGTCGGCGTGCCCGTGTCCGAGGCGACCTTGACCTTCTCGCGCCCGACGAGCACGGAGATCGACTCCACCGGCCACCCCTTGCGATCGGCGTACATCCGAAGCGTCATCGAGATGCACGCGCCCAGCGCGGCACCGAGCAGGTCGTAGGGCGCCGGACCCGCGTCGTCGCCGCCGGCGGACGGCGGCTCGTCGGAGACCCACGTGTGCGCGCCCACGCGCACCTCCTGGGTGTACAAGCCCGCGGGGGTCTCGCGGACCAGGACCTCGCCGGGGCCGGGCTCGGGGTGTGCGGTCATCGCACCATCCTTGCGCAGACGTCGCCGACCGGGCCCGTCGCACACCGCACAACCGCGCACGGCGCCGGCTCCGCCCACCCGGCGGCGCCACGCCGAAGCGCAACCCCGCCCGATCATGACCTTGGACCCTGGCCCCATGGAGGGCCTCACGACAGCGTGGAGGCATGCGCCGCGCCGAGGCAGCGCCGCGCCCGACCCGTGGCCGGGTCCGCCAGCCCGGTCGCCCTCGGGGCATCCGACGTGTGCTCGGCTCCATCCACGTGCTGCTGCTCGGCGGAGTCCTCGCGGTGGTCGACTGGCAGCTGCACCGCGACCTGCGGGTCGCGCTCGGCATCGCGGGAGCCGCCCTGCTCGGGCTGCTCGCCGCACCCGCGCTCGGCAGGCTCGGCTCGCGCCTCGGGCTGAGCCGCCGACCCTGGCTGCGCGTGCTGCTCGCAGTCGTCCCACTCGCCGCGGGCCTCGTGCTGCGCTGGCGCGGCGCCGCGACCATCCCGACCGCTCTGCTCACCGCAGCGGTGCCCGCCGTGGCCGCCGGGACGTTGGCCTGGGTGGGCCGGCGCGGCGCACCGGCGCTCGCCCCGATCGCCCGGGTACGCAACCGCGTCCTGCCCCGCTGGCTGCGCGCCGTCGCCGCCGGGACGCTCCCGGTGGTCCTGACGTTCTGGCTGGTGCACGGATCGCTGGCCGACATCGGCGCGATCATCGGCCTCACCCCCGCACAGCAGACGCCGCTCGAGGGCACCACCGGACGGACTCTGCTGGCCGGGGCGGCGGCCTCGCTGCTCGTGCTGACGCTCCTCGACGAGCCCAGCAGGCGAGCGCGGCGTGCCGGAACCGCCCCCGCCCGGGCGCCCGGCCCGACCCCCGGTCCGCCACGCGCGAGGTCGGCTCCGCCACGCGGCGCCGCGCTCATCCTCCTCGCCGTCGGGATCGCCGGCACCGCCTGGCTCGGCGCCGGGATCGTCCAGGCCGGGGGCGCCGTCGCTGCGCCGGCCCAGCGCGCCGACGTCTACGGCGACGAGGTCTGTCCCCCGGGCTTCCACTGGGTCCGGATGTCCGCCAACGGCTGTGTCCAGACCACCCTGCCCGCGCACGGCAGCCTCAACTACACCCAGGAGGGGATCTGCCGCGAGGAGGACTACTCCCACGCGATCACCGAGTCGCGCAAGACCCCCACCGGTGAGCCGATCCCCGGCAGCGGCGGCAAGACGGCCCTGACCTACCTGCTCGCCTGCCTCAGCGACGCCGAGTACGAGGCCTACCTCGCCCAGCAGACCCCGACGGACCAGCCGACCGCCACCGAGCCCGGCTTCGACGTGCAGGGCGGCACCACCCTGGACACCCCGTCGAGCGCCGCGAACGTCGCCTGGGTGGTGGGCGGCGGCTCGGTGGCCGCCGCGGCCCTGATCGCAGCCGCGGCCGCGGCGGGCTGGGCACCAACCCGCGAGGCCACGTCACTGGACTCCGAACGGTGCCACGAGCTCACCGCCCGCCGCGCCGCCCTGGTCGCGCGCTACGCGCCGCTCGCCCAGCTCGCCGGTCAGCGCCAGGGCACGATCGGGCTGATCGCCCAGACCCGTGCCGGCCCGCTGCCCTCACCGAGCTTCGAGCCCGGCCAGACCCCACCGGGCCGAGCGTTCGCCGCCACGAGCTACGGCACGGGCCTGGCCGGAGCGCTGACCTCGGGCGCCGGGCGCCTCCCGGACGCCGCACGGTGGGCCCGTGGCCTGCGCCGGCCGCTGGAGCTGGGGGTCACCAAGGGCCCCGCCGCCCTCGGCGCCGCGGCGACCTTCGCCTCGAACTACAGCACCCAGCGCCAGTCCGACGCCGCCGAGCAGAGCGCCTACACGGGTGAGGCCGCGTACCTGGCCCGCCTGGAGGCCCAGCGCTACGCCGCCGCCGTCGACCGCCTCGAGCGCTACCGCTCCTGGCTCGAGAGCCGGCTGATCCCCCAGGTCGACGCCCTGCGCGCCGACGTCCAGGCCTACAACGCCGACGTCGCGGCCATGGGCACGCTCGAGGGCTGGATCTGCCCGGCCACCGCCCTGGACCTCGGCCCCGTCGACGCGCTGCTGGCCGACGCGCCGCCGGAGGGCTACCAGGCCGCTCCCACCGGGGACGACGAGGCGCCGTCCGGTCTCGGTCACGACCGTCCGGACTACGAGCCGGCGCGACCCGGCGCCTGTGGCAGCTACGCCGAGGACCTGCGGCGGTTCAACTCCCGTGCGGCCCAGGTCGCGCAGACCGTCGCCCGGCTCGACGACGAGGCCCGCATCTGGGGCCAGCGGGTGGCCGACGCCGACGCGTCCGCCCGGCCGGTCCTCGACGAGTTCCTCGCCCTGGCCCGCTCCTACGGCCTGACCACCGACCTCTACGCGGCGGGCACCGCGACCTCGGTGGCGTCCGGCGTCGCGCCGCTCCTGGTCGCGGTCACGCCCGTGACGGCGCTCGCGGCCGGCACGGTCTCGTTGCTCGCCAGCGCGATCACGGACCTCGCCTTCACCCCCAGCCAGGCCGACGCGGCGCGCCTGGGCGCCCTGCACGCCCGCGTCCGCTTCCTGCAGAACCGGGTGCGCTACTTCCAGGCCGAGTACGAGCAGCGCGCCAAGGACCGTCGCCGCGCGTTGCAGAACCTGCACGCCGAGTACGACGAGCTGCGCGCCCGCTACGAGTCGTGCAGCCAGGTGTGGGCCCAGTCGGGACGGACCCTGGGGCCTCCGCCCGTCGAGCCCCCGTTCGGCCACGCACCCGCCCGATTCACCCCGACCGTCCGGAGCCTGGAGGAGCTGGCGTCATGGTGACACCCCTGCCCGAGTCCCTGCGCACCCTGGGGGGCGTCCGGTTCGGCCCCGTCGAGTTCCACGTGGTCGACGACGCGCTCACCGCGGTGTTCGACGGCGTCACCGCGAGCGCGGTGCCCGACGCCGGCGCCCTGCTGGTACGAGCGTCCGCCACCTGCCCACCGGCGCCGGACGCGGACGTGGCCGCCCGGGTCGCGCTCGCCATGACCGAGGTGGCCGCGACCCGGCCCGACCTGTGCACCCTGGTCGCGGCCGGGGACGCGGTGACCGCGCACCTGTGGGTCCACCCGGACGCGGACGTGCCGGCGCTCGCCACCGCGGCCCGGAGCGCCGTGCTGCTCGCCCGGCTGGGCGCGGAGGTCGTCCGGGCCGTGCTGCGCGACGAGGCGACCACGGCTGCCTACCGCCGCGCCGAGGCCCAGGCCTCCCGCGCCGCGGACGAGGCCGAGCGCGCCCTGAACCGCCTCCTCGCCGGTCAGCAGACCGGCGGCCCCGCGCCGCAGGGCCAGCCGCCGGGCCGACCGCCGGGCCAGCCGCCGGGCCGACCGCCGGGTCAGCCGCCGGGCCCCCGGCCCGTCCCACCACCTCCACCGTCGGCGAGGCGCTGACAGCACCCTCGACCAGCAGCGCCTGCGGACGGCAGCCCCGCCGACGACGATGCCCGGCCCCACCGGGGGACCGGGCACTCGGAGCGGAGACGGTGGGATTTGAACCCACGGAGGAGGTTGCCCCCCTCACGGCCTTAGCAGGGCCGCGCACTAGACCTGACTATGCGACGTCTCCAAGACCCCGGATCGCTCCGGGCTGCCCGTCAGGGTACCGGTCGGCGCGAGCGCTGAGCAAAGCGCCGGCGGCCCGCGGCGCTCGCGACCTCAGCGCTCGAAGCCCCAGCTCCGGTCGGTGAGGATCCGGCCCGCGGCCAGCCCCATCGCGATGCAGATCACCACGAACGCCGCCTGGCTCCCGGCGGCGAGCGCCACGTCCAGCTGACCGTTGTTGAACGACGCGACCGCGCGGTACGCCGCCACCCCGGGAACCATGATCACCACGGCGGGCACCGACAGTGCGGTCCGCGGGATCCCGGTGCGCGGGCCCACCACCGCGACCAGCAGCGAGACCACCACGGTCGCCGCCATCGTCGCGGCCTGGATCGCCAGCCCGCCGTCGGCCAGGGACAGCCGAAGCACGTTGGCGATCATCCCGATGGACGCAGCCCACACCGCCATCCGCACCGGTGAGTTGAACATCAGCGCGAATCCGAGCACGCCCAGGAAGCTCGCCACCACCCGCAACCCCGCCATCACCCACCAGTCGAGGTCCGGCCGCGGGATCAGGTCCGCCTCCAACCCGGTCGCGAGGGTCACCGCCCAGACCGACAGCGCCGCTGACGTCAGGATCGTCAGCGCGTACGTGAGGCGCGCGACCCCGGCGGAGAAGTCGGCCCTCGCCAGGTCGAGCGCACCGGTCACCAGCGGGAACCCGGGGACCAGGAACAGCACCGAGGAGATGAAGCCCGCCTCGTGCCGGCTCGCCGCCCCGACCACCACGGCGTCCAGCGCGAGCACGAACCCCAGGTAGGCCAGGCAGGCCAGCGCGGCGGCGACCACCGTCGCGCCGAACTGGTTGACCTTGCGGTGCAGCAGCCAGCGCCGCGAGTACTGGCCGAGCCCCGCGCCGAGCGTCGCCCCCACCACCTCGACCCAGCCACCGTTGTTGAGGAAGGCGAACGCGCCGCAAGCCACTCCGGCCGACGCGGCGTTGATCACCGGCGCGTACAGCGGCGCCTTCGCCTCGATCCGGTCGAGCTCGCGGTTGACCTCGTCCACCGACGTGTCCGGCCGCATCCCGTTGGCCAGGTCGGACAGCGCCTGGAGCCGGTCGGCGTTCACGCCGATGGTCCGGACCTCGGCCACCTCGGTGCGGAAGATCGGCCCGCGGTGCGAGGTCGCGGTGATCTCGGTCAACGTCACGTGCGCCTCGTGCCGGTCGATCCCGATCGACTTGGCGACCTGGGCCATCGCCGCCTTGACCCGGTAGGAGCCGTGGCCCGTGGACAGCATCGCCTTGCCCATCCGCAGCACGGTGCCCGACATCCGGATCAGCTCGACCGGTTCGAGGGCGTCCTCGTGGTGCACCGCGGAGGGCGAACCACCCGCCGGCGCTGGGGTGCCGTCGGCCGGCGCACCGGCGCCGACGGTCGGCTCGATCGACTCGGAGGGCATGAGCCCATCCTCGCCGGTCACCGCCCGACCGGGCCAGGACCGGGCCGGGACCGTCCGCCCGCTGGACGACGCGTGCACGGCGGCGCCCCGGTCGGCCGCAGTACCGGGACGGCCTCCGCGGGGCTCAGGCCTCGGTGGCGGCCTCCGCGGGGCCCGCTTCCGCGTCGGAGTCCGCGCCGCGCAGCCGGCGCAGCTCCACCAGCGGCGCGAGCCCGGCGATCAGCGGCACCAGCTGGATGCACACCCGCCAGACGATCATCCCGGCCACCAGCGCCGCGGGGTCGGCGGTGCTGCGGGACGCGATCAGCGCGACCACCGCCGCATCCAGCACGCCGAGCCCGAGGAACGGCGTGGCCATGAGCAGGTACATCGACAGGAACGAGGCCACGATCACCAGCAGCGGCGCCTCCGAGGGCGGCACGCCCAGGAACCGCAGGGCCGTGACCAGGATGAGCGCCTCGACGCCCACCATCACGACCAGCGAGCCCGAGGCCCAGCCCCAGTAGCGCTCCCACCGGTCGGACACGTTGCCGTGGAACTCGACGAGCTTCGCCTCCAGCTCGTCCGGGCCGGGGAACGTCGGCCGGATCCGGCGAGCCAGCCGGCCGAGGAACCGCCCCAGGGCGCCCGCCGACGACGACCCGCGGAACACCACCACCAGAGCCACGACGATGACCACCGCCGCGAGCGTCGAGAACACCGCGGTCCACCCGACGGCGGTCTCATCGCCGACGGTCCAGAGCATGAGGATCGCCCCGGCCAGCGGCATGGACAGCCGCACCGCGTAGAACAGCACCGAGTTGAGCACCAGGCCGGCGAGCCCCCGAGGGACGTCGATCCCCCAGGCCCGGAACAGGGCACCCCGGGCGACGATGTCGGCTGGTGCCGGCGTCACGGTCGCCACCAGCACACCGACCAGGTCGTTGGCCGCCGCCCGACGGATCCCCAGCCCGCGGGTGAACAGCGCCAGCGGCGTCGAGGAGAAGAGCTGGCGCACCGCGACGAGCCCGAGCAGCGCCAGCACCTGCCACCAGCTCAGCTGGCCCAGCGCGTGACCGACCGCCGCCCAGTCCACGTTGCGCAGCACGCGGACCACGTACCAGAGGATCCCGGCCAGCGCGGCCCACAGCACGGCGCGCACCACGATCGCGATGGCGAGCCGCCGGCGCCGCGTCATGGCGGCACCGACGCGGTCGGCGGGCGTCGACGACTCCGAGGACGACACCCGCGTCAGCCTAGGGGGTGGGGCCACGCCGGGGCCGGTCGCCGTCACCCGCCGCAACACGCGCCGACCCCCACCACCCGGCGGAGGGCGGGGGATTCGAACCCCCGGGTGCGTGTTGGCGCACCAACGGTTTTCAAGACCGTCGCCTTAGGCCGCTCAGCCAGCCCTCCAGGTCGCCGGGACACTACCAGGAGCAGCGCCTGACCTGCGGAGACGACGTCTTGACCTGCGGCTTCGCGCTCCGCGTCGGCTGCTGCGGGTCCCCGTCAGGCGCTCACCCGGTGGCCCGCGCTAGCCGCGCCCGGCCGGCAGCAGGAGCACCCGCGTCCACGACACCGCGGGAAGGTCGATCCGGATCAGGTCGTCCGTTCGCGAGACCGGGACGGTGGGCCTCAGCCGGACCCGCTCCGGGTCCTCGGCCGTGTTCGCCGCGTCGAGGTCGTCATCGAACAACGAGACCGCATCCGCCCGCACCGGCCCCGGCAGTGCCGAGACATCGATCTCGAGGGTCGTCGGGCCATCGATCCTGCGGTTGACCGCGAACACGGCCGTCGACCCTGATGTCTGGTCGTACGTGGCGACGGCCGTCACGACATCGACGGTCCCGAATCGCTCGGTCTCGTAGGTGTCCGAGGTCAGCGAGACGTCGAGGGCGACGGGCCCCGCATGGCGCGAGGTCTCGGCGAACGGGAAGAACGTCGTCTGGCGCCACGCGGGGCCCCCGGGCTCGGTCATGATCGGCGCGATGACGTTGACCAGCTGGGCCAGGGAGGCACTCGTGACCCGGTCGGCGTGGCTCAGCAGGGTGATGAGCAGGCTGCCGAAGACGACCGCGTCGGCGACCGAGTACACGTCCTCGAGCAGGCGCGGCGCGACGGGCCAGTTGTCGACCCCGGCGATCTTGTCGACGTTCTCGAAGCGGGTGTTGTACCAGATGTTCCACTCGTCGAACGAGATGTCGATCCGCTTGTCCGACCCGCGCTCGGCCTGCACGGCGTCGGCCACCGCGGCGACGTTCCGGATGAAGCCGTCCATGTCGACTCCGGAGGCCAGGAAGCTGCCGAGGTCGCCGTCGTTCTCGTAGTAGGCGTGGCAGGAGATGTAGTCGACGGCGTCGTAGGACTCCCTCAGGACCGTGCGCTCCCACTCGAGGAACGTCGGCATGGCCGAGCTCGACGAGCCGCACGCGACGAGCTCGAGGTCCGGGTCGAACGCTTTCATCGCTCGGGCCGTCTGCGCCGCGAGCTTGCCGTAGTCCTCCGCGGAGCGGTGCCCCAGCTGCCACGGCCCGTCCATCTCGTTGCCCAGGCACCAGATCCGTACGTCGAACGGGTCGGGCCGGCCGTTGGCCGCGCGCTGGTCGCTACGGGTGCTGCCGCGGTCGAGGTTGGCGTACTCGAGGAGGTCGAGTGCCTCGGCCGTCCCCCTCGTGCCGAGATTCACCGCGAGCATGAGCTCGCTGCCGACCAGGTCCAGCCAGTCCTGGAACTCGTGGAGCCCGATCTCGTTGGTCTCCACGCTGTGCCAGGCGAGGTCGAGCCGACGCGGGCGGTGCTCGCGTGGGCCGACGGAGTCCTCCCACCTGAACCCGGACACGAAGTTTCCGCCCGGGTAGCGGATCGCGGACACACCGAGCTCCTTGACCAGGGCGACCACGTCGCGGCGGAAGCCGCGGTCGTCGGCGAGCGGGTGCCCGGGCTCGTAGATCCCGCCGTACACCGCGCGCCCCAGGTGCTCGATGAACGAGCCGAAGATCCGTGGGTTGACCGCGCCGATGACGGCGTCCGGGCTGAGGACGATGCGTGCGGAGCTCATGAGTTCTTCTGGTCACTTCCGTGGCTGGTGTGGTTCGCGCGGCGCGCGAGGGTCTCGAAACGGTCCGCGACGGCGTTGCGGCGGCGCGCGAGCCCGCTCGGCGTCTCGACCAGGTCGTACAGGCCCATGGTCAGCAGGTGGTCGCGGCGTGGAGCCTGCGAGTGGCGCCAGGTCCACTCGTACATGTCGAACAACGGCCACCACGTGTATCCGACGACCGGCACCCCGGCGCCGCGGAGCTCCTCCACGACGCGGACCGACTCGTCGAGCCAGTCGATCCGCTCGGCCTCCGATGCGGTGACGCAGGTCTCGGAGATCATGACCGGCACCCGGTACCGATCGGCGAAGGTGGTGAGCGCCGCGCGCAGTCCGTCGACCCCGAGGTCGACGAACGGCCGCGGGTCGGCGAAGCCACCGGTGTGCGTGACGCCTGCCTCGTACCGCTCGGTCGAGTGACGCGGGTAGTAGTTGACGCCCATGACGTCGGGCTGGACGGCGGACCCGGCGAACCACGCCAGGTCACCGTCCCCGAAGCCCGCGGCGTGGAGCTGGGGCACCGCCGGGTGGTCGGCGCCGACCCGGCCGGTGACGAGGTCCTCCACCAGGTGGACCTGCGTGCGCATCCGGTCCGCGTGGGCGCGGTGCTCCGGTGCCGCGTCGTCACCGACGAACGCCATGGCGGCGTCCACGTGGACGAAGGTCGCCGCGTCGCCGAGGACGTCCACCACGGCGTGCTGCGTGCGCACCAGACCGCGTGCCACGGCGACGGCGACCGTGGTGAACCCGTCGACCCCGGTGAGATAGGGCGGCCAGTAGCCGTACTCACCCGCGAACAGCGCGTGGATGACGGGTTCGTTGACCGGCGTGTAGTCGACGGCCACGTCCGCGTAGCGCTCGGCGAACCGCGCTGCGTACTCGGCGACCCGCAGCGGGTAGTCGGGGTGGGCGAACTCCCGGTCGAGCCACAGCGGCGTCCCGTAGTGCACGAGGTCGACGACGGGCCGGAGCCCGCTGCCGTGCAACGCGCCCATGGCACGGTCGGTCCACGACCAGTCCCAGCGCCCGACGGCAGGCTCGACCCGGTACCAGGGCACGCCCCACCGCAGGAGCTCGGCCCCGACGTCCGCAGCGAGGGCGAAGTCGTCGGCGAAGCGCACGTCGTGCTCGGTCAGCTCGTACTCGTCGATCGCGCGCTCCCCGGGCCTCGCCTGGGGCACGAACGTGTCCTCGATGCCCAGACCGAAGTGCAGCGCTCCGTCCTCGAACCAGCGGCCGCTCATCCCTTGAGCCCCGTCGTCGCGACGCTCTCGATGAATCGTCCTTGCAGGGCGAGGAACAGCAGGCCCAGCGGCAGCACGGCGATGAGTGAGCCGGCCATCATCGTGCCGTAGGGCAGGATCCCGCTCGGCCCCGTGAGCAGCGTCAGGCCGGAGGTGATCGTGCCCATCTCGGGGTCGGTGGTGAAGATGAGCGGCCAGAGCAGATCGTTCCAGTTGTTGACGAACGTGAAGATGCCCAGGGTCAGCAGCGCCGGCTTGACGTTCGGCAGCACGATGCTCCAGAACACCCGGAACTCGGAGGCGCCGTCGATCCGGGCGGCGTTGTCCAGGTCGCGCGGCAGGGAGACGAAGAACTGCCGCAGCAGGAAGATCCCGAAGGCGTCCGCGGCGCGGGGCGCGATCATGCCCTGGAAGGTGTTGACCCAGCCGAGGTGCGCGACGAGCTGGTAGACGGGGATCAGGGTTGCCTGGAACGGGATCATCAGGCTCGAGACGATGACCACCAGGAGCAGGCCGCGACCACGGAAGTCGAGCCGGGCCAGGGCGTAGGCGGCGAGCGAGTCGAAGACGAGCGCGCACGCGGTCACCCCTCCCGCGAACAGGAAGCTGTTCCCCAGGAGCCTCGCGAACGGCAGGTCGGTGAAGATCCGGGTGAAGTTGCCCAGCGTCCAGGACGTCGGCACGAGGCCCGGAGGGAAGGCGTTGATCTCGGCCGGGGGCTTGAACGCGGTGACCGCGATGATCAGCACCGGGAGCAGCACCGCGAACGCAAGGGCGAGCGCGATGAGGAAGGCGAGGGCGCGACCCACGACCGGACGTGCAGACGTACGGGCAGCTGACCGAACCGTGACGGCGCTCATCCGGCGATCGCCTCCTCTCGGCGGTTGAAGAACCGGAACTGGATGAGGCTCAGGACGAGCGTGATGACCAGCAGCACGTACGAGAGCGCCGAGGCCAGACCGATGTCGAGCTTCTTGAAGCCTTCCTGGTAGATCTCCATCACGACGGTCTGCGTGCTGCGGTACGGTCCGCCGCCGGTGAGCACGTAGATCTGGTCGAAGGCCTGGAACGCGGCGATGAGCGCGAAGATCGCGACGAACGCCAGCGTGGTGCTGAGCTGGGGCAACGTGACGTTGGTGAACCTCTGCCACGCGTTCGCGCCGTCGATCGTCGCGGCCTCGTAGAGCTCGCCCGGGATGTCCTGGAGGCCGGCGATGAAGATCACCATGTAGAAGCCGAAGCTCTTCCACACGGCGACGAGCACGACGGTCGGCAGCGCGAGGTTCGGGTCCTGGAGCACGTTGCCCAGATGGATCCCGATCGACTGCAGCCAGTAGTTGAGCAGCCCGATCTGGGGGTCGAGCAGGAACTCCCAGGCGAATGCTGCGACCGCCATCGAGATGATGAACGGCAGGAAGAAGGCGGTCCGGAAGAAGCCGCGGCCCCACAGGGTCCTGCGGTTGAGCAGCAGGGCGAGGGCGAGGGCCGCGGCGATGGTCAGTGGCGTGAACATCGCCGCGTACATCGTGGTCACCCCGAGCGTGCGCAGGATGCGCGGGGTCGTGAAGATCTCCACGTAGTTGGCGAGCCCGACGAAGTGCTCGGCGCCGAACCCGCTGCTGTCTGTGAACGACAGGCGCAGCGCTGAGATCACGGGCCAGAACACGAAGGCAGCGAGGATCAGCAGCGCCGGGAGGAGGAATGCCAGCGCCAACCTCGCGGGTCTGGGGCCGCCGCGCCCTCGCGGGCGGCCGCCCAGCTGACCTGGCGCACGGTACGTGCGCCGCGTCTGTGCTGTCGCTGACATGTCTGAGCTCTCCGGATGGTGCGGTGGCCGCCACTCGAGGAGGCGTGGCGGCCACCGCAGGGGTGGGACGGACTAGGGCGCGAGCGCGTCAGAGACCGCTGAGTTCGCGGCGTCGAGGAGCGACGTCGGGTCGCCACCCGCGAGCGCCTTCTGGGTAGCCTCGTCCACCGCGGCCAGGACGTCGACGCTGTTGGCGATTCCGGGCAGCAACGGGCGAGCCGTGCCGGCCATGGGGGTCAGCGCAGCGACGACGGGGTTGCTGGAGACCGCAGATGCGGGGATGTCCGTCCGCAGCGGAGGCCACCCGGAGCCGAGCGACCACTTCGTGGCGACCTCCTGGGAGTAGAAGTAGTCGAAGAACTTCTCGGCCGCGGCCTTCTTGGCGTCGTCGGCCTGGTTGGTCACGGCCACGGAGATGCCGATCGCCGAGGACGCCGGGCCCGCCGGGCCGGCGGGGATCTGAGCAAGGCCGTAGTCGATGTTCGCGCCTTCGGCGACGCTCGCCATCCACGGGCCGCCGACCTCCATCGCCACGGTCCCCGCGGTGAAGAGCTTGTCGGCGCCGACCCCGTCCACGCCGGTGGGCGAGATCTTGTCCTTCATGACCGCGTCGGCCCAGTACGTGAGGGTCTTGACGTTCGCGGCGGAGTTCACGACGGCATTGCCGTCCTTGTCGACGATCTCGCCCCCGCCCTCGTAGAACAGGCTCGCCCAGAACCCGTTGCCGACCGTCGCGTGGTCCGGCAGGACCAGGCCGTACTGCTCGGGGGTGCCGTCGCCGTTCTGGTCGATCGTGAGCTTCTTGGCCGTCGCGACCCACTCGTCCCAGGTGGTCGGGAACTCGGTGATCCCGGCTTGGTCGAAGAGCGCCTTGTTGTAGATCACCGAGAGCGGCACGAAGCCCCACGGCACCCCTGCGTACGACCCGTTGATCTTCTCCATCGAGACCGCGTTCTGGTTGAGCGACGCGGCAGCCTCCGAGCTCGAGTACCAGTCGTCGAGCGGCGCGAAGGCACCCTTGGAGGCGTAGATCGGAAGGTTCTCCGCGGGCAGCGCCACGAGGTCGGGTCCTTGCTTGGCGGACAGCGCGGTGAGCAGCTGGTCGCCGATGTCGGCCCAGGTCTTGGTGGTGTCGTTGATCGTGATGTCGCTCTGCGAGGCGTTGAAGTCCGCGACGATCTGGTCGAGGACCTTGCCGTCGGCCTCGGTGTAGCCGTGCCAGAACTCGAGGGTGACGGGGCCCGACGCCGATCCGGACGCGTCGCTGCTCGACGCAGCGCCGTCACCTCCGGACGAGCAGCCGGCGAGGACGAGCGCGGCACCCGTGAGAGCTGCGACGGAAGCGATGACCTTCTTCATTGAACGCCTTTCTGGACGGGTCGGGCGCGATCCCGATTCGCTTTACAACGATGTAATGCAACGATGTAGGGAGTGTACGTCGCTGAGCACCGGCTCGTCAACGACACAGCGCGGGCGGTCAGAGCGGGAAGGCGGTCGACTCGCGAACCACGATCGAGAAGTCGGCCACGAACTGCTGGAACGGCTCATCGGCCGTGCCGTCGATCCGGCGGCGCAGCAGGTCGACGGCGGTCTGAGCGATCTGCTCCCGACCAGGGGACACGGTGGTCAGGGTCGGCGTGGAGTACTTCGCCTCGTCGATGTCGTCGAAGCCGATCACCGCGACGTCGTCGGGCACGGTGACGCGTCGGTCGTGGAGCGCGTGCAGCGCACCGAGCGCCATCGCGTCGTTGAGGGCGAACACCGCGTCGACGGGTGCCCCCGAGTCGAGCAGCCGGTGGGTCGCCTCGGCGCCGGTGGAGCGGTGCCACAGCCCTGCCTCGACGATGAGCGCCGGGTCCACGGTCAGCCCCGCGGCCTCGATCGCCTGCCTGTACCCCGTCTCGCGCAAGCCCGCCGAGCCGATCCGTTCGCCGGGATGGGCGCCGATCAAGGCGATGCGCCGCCTACCGGCGGAGAGCAGGTACTCCGTCGCCGCCCGGGCGGCCTCGACGTTCGCCATCGTCACGTGGTCCGCCGGTCCGTTGAAGATCCGCTCGCCGAGGAGCACCACGGGGTAGCCGACGTCCAGCAGACCCGCGTCCTCCTGCCCGAGAGCCAGGGGCGAGAACAGGAGCCCGTCGCTCAGCCTGCGCCGGTCGCTCTTCAGGACGTCGATCTCGCGCTGCCGGACTGCGCCGGTCAGCTCCACGAGGACGGTGAGCCCGAGGTCGTCGGCCGCGGCGATCACGGAGTCGGCGAGCTCGGCGAAGTAGGGCAGGCTCAGCTCCGGAAGTGCGAGGCCGATCATGCCGGTGCGGCCCTGCCGCAGGTTCCGCGCCGTGATGTTCAGCTGGTAGCCGAGACGCTCGATCGCCTCCTCGACCCGCTGCTTGGTCGCAGGGCGGATGTATGGGTACCCGTTGACCACGTTCGACACGGTCTTGATCGACACGCCCGCCATCGCAGCGACGTCGTGCATGGTGACGCCCCCCGCAGACCGCCTCATCGCCATCTCGCCCCTCCCCCGGTGACCTGGCAACCGTACATCGTTGTACGTCCCGCGTGGGTCGCTTCCGTCCGCGACGCAGCCGCCGACGCGGGCCTCGAGGGCACAACCCCTCCCAGGGGACCAAGGGCCCTGGCGCCGATTCGCCGCCCGAGGCCGGTGTGAGCGCTCACGGCGCGTCATGCGCGTGTGGCACGCTCCGGACGCGCACCTGATGGCACGATGAGCGCGGCATCACATCGCCCAGTGCCGAGCGGGGAGGCCCCGATGACGTGGATCTGGATGACCCTCGCGGCCTGGCTCGTCTTCTCGCCGGTCGTCGCGCTGTTCGTCGGCCGCGCCGTGCAGATCGCCGAGCACCGTCGCGTCCACTGAGCCGCCCAGCATCCCGTCCCCCAGCACGACGCCGTCGGCTCAGCCCTCCCACCAGCCGGGTGCTCGCCCCGGCGTCGCCACCTCCAGGCCGTGGATGACGGCCATCCGCGCCAGCAGCAGGTCGTAGGTCGCGACGGTGTCCACGTCCGGGTGGGAGGCCGCGATCCCGACGTGGATCGCCGTGAACGGCGCCACCGCGGACGTCGCCATCGCCGCGGCGCGCAGGGCCTGGTCGCTGAACCTCAGCACGGTGATCCGCTCGGCGAGGTCACGAGCGAGCTCCCGCTGCCGGCGCCCCAGCGGGTCCGCGATCCGGCGCAGCTCGGTCAGACCCAACGGCGAGGTCACCAGCCGGTCGCCGGCCTCGTCGGCGTAGCGCATCCAGGCGATGCTCTCCGCGCCGGTGGTCAGGGCGCGGGAGAGCGCACCTCCGTCGGCGTAGATGAGCATGGCGGTCCGTCCTCAGGCCTGTCCCGACCCCGAAGCCTAGCCAGGCCGCGCCTTCCGCCGGCACGGCACCGCCCCCGACCCTGGGGGTCGGGGGCGGGACACCGCGAGCGACCGGTCACGGACCGGGTCGGCCCCGGACCGGTGTGGACCTCCCAGCAGACCGCGCCGCGCGTGCGCGGTCGCGAGGTCGACCCCGGACCGGTCCCGACCGTCGGACCGAGGTGCAGCCGGTCCACGGGTCGGGACGTGCTCAGCCGCGCAGTCGCTCCATCGCGACCTTGACGACCGTGATCAGAGCCTGCTTGGTGGCCTCGCGCGACCGGGCGTCGGTGTACATCAGCGGGGTGTGCTCCGGCACGGCGAGCGCCTCGCGGACGTCCTCGAGTCGGTGGCGGGCCACGCCGTCGAAGCAGTTCACCGCGACGACGAACGGGATGCCCCGGCTCTCGAAGTAGTCCACCGCCGGGAAGCACTGGTCCAGCCGCTCGGTGTCGACCAGCACGACGGCGCCGATGGCGCCCTGCACCAGGTCGTCCCACATGAACAGGAACCGGTCCTGACCAGGGGTGCCGAACAGGTAGAGCCAGAGGTCGCCCGGCAGGGCGATCCGGCCGAAGTCCATCGCCACGGTGGTCGTGGTCTTGCGGTCGGTGACCCCGCCCGCGTCGTCCACGCCGACCGAGTGCTCGGTCATGGCGGCTTCGGTGTTGAGCGGCTCGATGTCGGAGATCGAGCCGATGAAGGTCGTCTTGCCGACGGCGAACCCGCCGGCGACGACGATCTTGACGACAGTGGGCGCGACCCGCTCAGCGAGCGCGGGACCGCTCGTGGCTTCAGAGGGCTGCAATGCCATTGAGAACACTCTCCAGCACGCTCAGGGACAGGGCGGGGGACTGACCGGTGTGAACACTGACCGGGGTCGAGGAATGGATCCGCAGGTACCCGTCTTCCGACAGGTCGGTGACGAGCACGCGGACGACACCGAGCGGGAGCCGCAGCAGCGCCGAGAGCTCGGCGACGCTGACGAAGGTGTGGCCCGCGTGCTGGAGGATGGCGCGCTTCTCGGGAGGCAGACCGCGCGCTTCCGCGGCGGCCGGCAGCATCTCGACGAGCGCCTCCAGCGGCAGGTCGTTACCCGCCGCACGGACCCGACCGCCGGTCACCGCGTACGGGCGGACTGTCCTCGCCTCGTACTCGGTGTCGGCGTCGGCGTGACGGCCGGTGGAGGGGTTCTCTGTCATCGGGTCGTTCACCCAACCGTCGACCGCACCGCGCCGTGGACGGGAAGCGCGTTGCGCATCTCGGAGACGAGCTGCGGGGTGAGGACCGACTCGGTCCGCGACACGAGCATGGCCATCTCGTAGCCGACCAGCCCGACGTCACAGGTGGACTCGGCGACCACGGAGAGCACGGAGCCGTCCGAGACGCTCATCAAGAAGACGAACATGTCCTCCATCTCGACGATCGCCTGCCGAACCTCACCCGCCTCGAGCTGTCGGGCCGCACCCCGGGTGAGGCTGGACAGCCCCGCCACGATCGCAGCGAGCTGGTCGCCGCTGGTCCGGTCCAGGTTGGCCGACATCGCCATCAGCAGGCCGTCGGCGGAGACGGCCAGCGTGTGCCGGGCACCCGGCACCGTGCGGACGAAGTTGTCCAGGAGCCAGGCATAGTTCGCGGCCTCGGCGCTCAGCGTGGTCACGTTTCCTCCTCGGTGGTGGGGCTCCATCACAGCCCCCTTTGAGTGACTTCAGTGGTAGCGGTGTCCGAGTCGGCAGCCTCCCGGCCACGGCTCGTACCTGACTGGAAGCTGGCCAGGAGCGAGCGCACCTGGTTCGCGTCCCGCGGCGTACCCGCGGCCCGACGGCTCGACAGAGCCTTCGCCTCGGGGATCTGGGTGGGATTGCGGCGGGTCAAGGGCGCCGACGACGGGCCGACCTGCGGCCGGTACGTCGACAGCTGGCTCAGCTCGGCGAGCGCCTGCTGGGCGATGCCGGCGCGCTGCGCGAGCATCGCGCCCGCGTCGTCGGCGGCGGGCTGGAACGTGGCGTAGGCGTGCTGCGAGGGCACCAGCGGCTTGGCGTGCCGCGCGCTCTCGGCCTCCTCGCCGGCGGCCGTGGGCTCCGGCGCCGGAGCCGCGGGGGCAGCCGGGGCGGCCGACTGGCCCGCTCCGGCACCGGGCCAGTCCGGCTCACCGGGAACCGGCAGGCGCCACGTCGGAGCGCTGCTGGCCGGCTCCTCCGCCTGAGGAGTCCAGACCGAGTCCTTCGGCGGAGCGGGCACGGCCGGCGTCTGCGCGACCGGGGACGCGTCGGCGACCGGCGCGGGCGCCGGCTCGCTGTAGCGCACGGGCGGCGGCGCGCTCGCAGCGAGGTCCGAGAAGGTCTGCGTGGCGTCCTGCGACGGGCCGGACTCGGACGGCGCCCACATCGCGGGACCCGCCGGGGCCCAGGACTGGGAGCTCGGGGCCGGCGCCGGAGCCGGGGCCGGTGCCGGGGGCACGGCCAACGGGGCGACCGGGGCCGCTGCGACCTGGGGAGCCACCGGGAGCTGCGGCTCGGGCTTCGGCCGGCGGCGGAAGAGCCCGCGACGCTTCGGCTTGGCCGGGCCACCGGCCTGCGCCACCTTCTGGGACCCACCCTGCACCAGCGACGTGAAGTCGGGCGACGGCGCGGGGTTCGCCCACGCGTCCGCACCCTCGGGAACGGCCGGGACGGGAGCGGGCGGGACCTGTGACACCGGGGCCGGAACAGGCGGGACCTGTGACACCGGGGCCGGAGCAGGCGGGACCTGTGACACCGGGGCCGGAGCGATCGAGGCGGCGGGCGCCGTCTCGGCGGGCACGGACGGCGGCCACGTCTCGTCGGCCGCGACGGGCTCGGCAGTGGCGGCCCAGGGGACCTCCCCGGCCTGCAGCTGCGCCCAGCCGGCGTCCTCCTGCGCCTCGGCCGTGGCCTCGGCGGGTTCCTCGGACCACAGCGGCGTCTCGTCGACCGGAACGACGTCGTCCTCGAACTCGTCGTCGGGCTCGAGCGTCGGGACGACGAACTCGTCGTCGGGCTCGAGCACGGGCACGAGCATCTCGGCCTCGAGCTCCTCCTCGGCCGGAGCGTCCGCCTGGTCGTCGCTGTGCGAGTCGACATGCAGGCTCGCGGCCACCATCTCCGCACGGCGCGACCGGAAGCCGGAGAACATCGACGCACGGTCCTGAGGCGACGCGGGACGCTGGCTCGACGCCTCGGTGTCGGGGCGCGGGGCCGGCGGGCGCGGGGCCGGCGGTACCGGCGGAGCGGCCGGACGGCGGGTCGGCAGGCCGGTGGGAGCCGCGACGGGCGCCTCGGCGAGCCCCGCCTCCGCGGCGGGCGCGGCCTCGGCGTCGGCCTCGGCGGCGTGCGCACCGCGCACGGCCCGACGACGTGCCAGCGGCGCGTCGCGCTCCACCACGAGCGGCGCCCATCCGCCGTCCCCGCCCGCCATCGCCGCACCGGTGAGCCGGTCGGCGGACGGTGCGTCGGGGATGGTCTGGGAGCGCTGGCGCTCGACCGGCGCCTGCGGGGCGGACTGCGAGCGCTGGAGCTCGCTCGGCGCCGCTGCCTCGGCGTCGGCGCCGCGCACCGCGCGGCGTCGGGGCAGGCCGCGGTCGGTCGCGCCGTCGGTGAGCGCAGCCAGGTCGACGGGCGCGACGACCTCGGGCTCGGGCGCCACGACGGGAGACTGCCCGGCCGGCGGCTCGGGGTTGGGCAGCACGGCAGCGCGCGGCACGGCGGGCTGGTGCATCGGGACGTCGGCGACGTCCACGAACAGGGCGAGCGGCAGCCGCACGACGGCCTGCGTGCCCTGGTCGTGCGGTCCGGCCTCGAGCCGGACCTTCGCGCCCAGCCGGGCGCCGATCCGGCCGACCACGAACAGGCCCAGGCGCTGGGCGCCGAGCACGTCGCTCGCGGACGTCGAGTCGATCTTGGACTGCGCCTCGGCCCGCTCGGCGGCGGTCATGCCCAGGCCGCGGTCGAGGATCGTGACGAGCACGTGGGTCTCGTCGCGTCCCGTGGACACGTGCACGGGAGACCCGGGCTCGGAGAACATCGTCGCGTTCTCCAGCAGCTCGGCGAGCAGGTGCGCGGCCGGCAGGGCGGTGTGCCCCAGCATCCGCGGGTCGACCGGCAGGTCGATCTGGACGCGCTCGTAGTGCTCGATCTCCGAGGAGGCGGTGCGGATGACGTCGGAGAGCAGCAGGGTCTCGCGCAGCTTGCGCCCGGTGTCGATGCCGGCCAGCACCAGGAGCGACTCGGCGTTCCGCCGCATCCGGGTGGCGAGGTGGTCGAGCCGGAACAGGTCCGCCAGCGTGGCCGGGTCCTCCTCGGCCCGCTCGAGGGCGTCGATGAAGGTCAGCTGCCGGTTGAGCAGGACCTGGTCGCGACGCGCCACGTTGACGAACATCTCGGCGATCGACCCACGCAGAGCGGCCTGCTCCTGGGCGATCTGCAGCGTGGTGGAGTTCACGTCGTTGAACGCGGAGGCCAGGCGCCCCACCTCGTCATGACTGACCACGGGGATCTCGGCGATCGACAGGTCCGGCGTCTGGCCGGGCACGGCCGCCTGCTCCACCAGGGTGGGCAGCCGGTCACGCACGGAGGCCGCAGCGGCCGTCAGACGGCGTACCGGCTGGACGATCGAGCGGGCGATGGCGAACGCGATGACGACCGACAGCAGCGTCGCAGCGGCGGCCACGACGATCGTCAGGATCGCCTGACGCTCGGCCGCAGCGGCGACCACGTCGGCACGGGTGGTGGCACGGGCGTCGAGCTCGACCTGGGCGGGGGTGATGAGGCCGATCTCCTGGAAGGACGCCGCGACCCACTCGTCGGGCTGCCACTTCGACAGCGCGGCGTCCGTCATCTGGCTCACGGACTCGCGCATCGCGCCGTAGCTGGTGGGTGACGTCGCCAGCGCGACCTCGGTCACCGTGCTCTCGAGGTTGTAGTCGTAGAGCGTCGCGGAGAGCTCGAGGCGCAGGTCGTCGTTGTCCGCGATGAGGCTCGACAGCGAGCTCTCGAGACCGGTGTCCCGGTCACCGGCGAGGAGCTCACGGCCGAGGGCGCTCTCGTGCCGGTAGCCCTCGATCAGGAGCGCGACGTCGGCATTCGTCGCCAGGATCTTGGCGAGCTCGCGGTCGTCGACACCGTCGGAGACGCGCTTGGGGAGCTCGGCCGTCGCACGCAGGAGGCTGGCGTACGAGGAGTCCACCGTGGTGAGCGCGACCTGGCCGCCGTCCACCAGGCTGCGGGCCGAGTCCAGGATGCCGAGCTGCGAGCGATAGGTCGCGAAGGCGGTCGCGATGCTCGGATCGAGCACGGCCACGTCGAGCCCGGCGACCGCCTTGTCGAAGCTCGCGATCGTCGTGTCGACCTTGGTGCGGGAGTCCTCCAGCTGGCCGGCGATGACGCTGGCCCCGGAGGGACCGAAGAGGCGGACGGAGTAGGAACGCTCGTCCTGCAGGGCACTGGACAACGTACGCACGACCTCGAGGGTGCTCACCACGTCCTTCACCGCACGCGTCGACCGCGCGTCCTGCACGGCCTGCCAGGACAGGAAGCCGGCGAGCGAGAAGAGCACGAGCACGGGCACCGACAGGGCCGCGAGGATCTTGCCTCGGATGCCCAACCTGCGGAACATTGCGTCTCCTAGCTGCTCGGCGCGAGCACCGAGCCCGGTGGCGTACACAGCGAGGTCGCCTCAACCTCGCTGTCGTTCACACATCGGTCGCCGCCGCGCCGACCATTAGCCCGTCCGAGCAACGCAATGGCCATGACGCGCGGGATCGCCCGTTTTTCACCCACCTGTAAGACTCACGGGATGCTTGTCGCCAATCCTGACACGACTGTGACCGGCTCCAGCACCCTCCACCAGGAAAGCGACCCCGTCCCGGGCGACCGGCAGGTGGTCATCGACGTCGCCGGAGCGGGCGTCAACCGGGCGGATCTGCTCCAGGTGGCGGGCCGGTACCCACCCCCGCCCGGTGCCCCGTCGTGGCCCGGCCTGGAGGTGTCGGGCCTGGTCAGCGAAGTGGGCCCGGGCTCGAGGTGGCAGGTCGGGGATCGAGTGGTCGCCCTGCTCGAGGGCGGCGGCTACGCGACCCGCGCGTTGGCCGCCGACGCCCAGGTGCTGCCCGCGCCGCCCGGCGTGTCGCTGGTGGACGCCGCCGCCCTGCCGGAGGCGGCGTGCACGGTGTGGAGCACTCTCGGGGCAGCTCGCCTGACCGCCGGGGAGTGGCTGCTGGTGCACGGCGGGTCGGGCGGGATCGGCACGACGGCGATCCAGGTCGCAGTCGCGATGGGGGCGCACGTCATCACGACGGCCGGCGGGCCGGAGCGGGCGGCGCGGTGCGCGGCGCTCGGCGCCGAGGTCGCCGTCGACCACCGCGCGGAGGACGTCACCGAGCAGGTGCGCCGGGTCGCCCCGGACGGGGTGGACGTGGTGCTCGACGTGCTCGGGGCGGGGAGCCTGGCCGCCAACCTCGCCGCACTCGCGGACGGCGGACGGCTCGCCGTGATCGGGCTCCAGCAGGGCAGCCACGCCGAGCTCGACCTCGGGCTGCTGCTCGCCCGGCGACTCACCGTGCTCGGCACGACGCTGCGCTCGCGCCCGCCCGCACAGAAGGCGCGGATCGTGGCGGGCGTGGCCGAGCACGTCTGGCCGATGGTCGCCGACGGCCGCGTCCGGCCCGTGGTCCACGACCGGGTGCCCCTGGCGCAGGCCGCCGACGCGCACCGGCGCCTGGCGTCCGGCGAGGTGTTCGGCAACCTCGTGCTGGTCCCCTGACGGGCGCGCCGCTCAGGCCGGCGGCGCCTCCTCGGGCGCCGGCCGCCGGGAGGTGAGCCCGATCGCCGCGGACACCAGGGCGAGGCCCACGACCTCCGCGAGCTGCGGCACCTGGCCCAGCACCACCGCGCCGACGACCGCCGCCGTCGCCGGCAACGTCGCCAGCAGCACCGCGAACGTCGCGGCGCTCACCGAGCGGAGCACCACCTGTTCGATCGCGTACGGCACGACCGAGGACAGCACCCCGATCCCCACGACCGCGGCCAGCAACCCCGGCGACGCCAGCACGACGGCTCCGGGCGGCGCGAGCACGGGGGCGAGCACCAGCCCGCCGGCGGCCATCGCCAACCCCAGGCGGGTGACACCGTCCCCCGCGTGCGCGACCCGGCGACCCAGCACGATGTACCCCGCCCAGCAGGTCGCCGCTCCCGCGATCGCGAGCAGGCCGGCCCGGGCGTCGGCCCCGCCGAGCTCGAGGCTCATGCCGGCCAGCAGGGCGACCCCCACGGCCGCGAGCGCGATCCCCGCCCGCTCGCGGCGCCCGCCGGTGACCGCCGCCACCGCCACCGGCCCGGCGAACTCCAGCGCGACCGCGGTGCCCATCGGCAGGTGGTCGATCGCCAGGTAGAAGAAGACGTTCATCAGGGCGAGCGTCGTGCCGAACGCGGCCACCAGACCGAGCTCGCGACCCGTCCACCGCCGCCGCCACGGGCGGCGCCACGCGATCAGCACGACCGCGGCCACCACGATCCGCCACCAGGCGACGGCAGGCGCCGCGACCTGCTCGAAGAGCCGCACGGCGAGCGCCGACCCCAGGTACAGGCTCAGCCCCGACCCCACGAACATCACGTGCGGCGGCACCCGCGTGGCGGCGGGCGAGGAGGCTGGCACCCGGCGAGCCTAGGGCGTCACACGCCCCGGCGGGGTGGAGCCGTGGAGGAGCGCTCGACCAGCCGGGCCGGGAAGACGATCCGGCGCGGCGGCGTCTTGCCGTTGATCATGTCCAGCACGAGCTCGGCGGCGGCCCGGCCCTGCTCGTCGACCGGCTGCGACATCGTGGTCAGGCCGACCAGCTCGCCCAGCTCGTGCCCGTCCACGCCCATCACCGAGACGTCCTCCGGGACCCGCAGACCGAGGTCGCGCAGCCCGAGGATCACGCCCATCGCCATCTCGTCCGACGCCGCGAACACCGCGGTGAGGTCCGGGTGCCGCGCCAGGAGCCTCTTGACCGACGCACGGCCGCCGGCGACCTCGAAGTGCCCGCGCTCGACCAGCGTCGGGTCCGGCTCGAGGCCCGCCTCGAGGAGCGCCTCGCGCCAGCCGGTCGCCCGGTCCACCGGCGGCGACCACGGGTGCACGTCGTCCGGCGTGCCGGTGATGTGCCCGATGGTGCGGTGGCCGAGCCGGATGAGGTGGCGCACCGCCTCGAGGCCGATCACCCGGTCGTCAAGCCGGACCGTGGCCTCCTCGGAGCCGCCCCAGCCGATGCACACCAGCGGGTAGCCGAGCCCCAGCAGCGCCTCGAGCTCGTCCTGGGCGAGGGGCAGGCCGACGACGAGGATCCCGTCCACCCGGCGCCGCAGCACGTCCGGGTCGATCCGGGGGGTGGTGCCCGCGCGCTCGATGTCGAAGGTGTAGAGCAGCACGTCGTACCCGTGGGCGCGCAGCGCCCGCTCGGCGCCGTCGATGATGCTGGCGAAGAACCACCTGTTGACCCACGGGCTGATCAGGCCGATCGCCCGGGTGCGGCCCGAGGCCAGGCTCGCCGCCGACGGCGAGGCGACGTAGCCGAGCTCGGCCGCCACCGCCTGCACCCGCTCGCGGGTCCTGGCGTTGACGTTCGGAAGGTTGCGCAACGCCCGGCTGACGGTCGCCGTGGACACGCCTGCAGCCCGTGCCACGTCATCGATGCCGGCCTGCATGCCGACCAGTGTGCCACGGTCGAGCCCCGAAAAGGCAAGCGCTGTCATAGCCGCGACCTGCGGCGATGCTCGGCAGTTCTCAGCCGGCCGACGGCAGCGAGGCCAGCACGGCCGCCACGCCGTCCTGCTCGATCGTGCCCGTGACCTCGTCGGCCGCGGCGCGCACGCCGGCCGGGGCGTGCCCCATCGCCACGCCCCGGAAGGCCCAGGAGAGCATGTCGACGTCGTTGTTCCCGTCACCGACGGCGAGGGTCCGCCGGCCCACGCCCAGCCGCTCGCGCAGCGGCTCCAGCGCGCTGGCCTTGGTGACACCGGCCGGTGCCACGTCCATCCACGCGGTCCAGCCGATCGCGTACGTCACGTCCGCGAGGCCGATCTGCGAGGCGAGGGCGTGGAACTCCTCGGGGGTGTGCTCCGGGCTGCGCACCACGAGGCGGGTGACGTGCTCCGCGGCAAGCTCCTCCACGCCGACGATGGTGTGCTCGCCGTGCAGCTCGCCGGGCGGGAAGGGCTTGTTCATCCGGAACCCCACCCCGATCTCCTCGACCGCGAACAGCGCGTCGGGCAGATGGCGGTGCAGCAGCCGCAGCGCCGGGCCCGGGTCGAAGGTGACCATCTCGACCACCTCGTAGCCCTCCGGGAGCCCCGGGTCGAGCCGGATGGTCAGCGAACCGTTCGAGCACACCGCCCAGCCCTCGGTCAGGCCCAGGGCGCGGGCCACCGGCAGCGTCGCGGTCACCGACCGGCCGGTCGCGAGCACCACGTGGTGCCCGGCGTCCCGGGTGGCTGCGACCGCGTCGGCCACCGCGGGCGAGAGCTGCTCGCGGTAGTCCAGCACCGTGCCGTCCACGTCCAGCGCGACGAGCCAGGGGCCGCGACCGGTGGGCCGGGCGTTCACGACGCGGTCGGCTCCAGGACCTCCAGGCCGCCCAGGTAGGGGCGCAGCGCCTCCGGCACCCGCACCGAGCCGTCGGCCTGCTGGTGGTTCTCCAGGATCGCCACGATCCACCTCGTGTTCGCCATCGTGCCGTTCAGCGTGGCGATCACCCGGGTCCCGCTCTCGGTGCGCTCGCGGATGCCGAGCCGGCGGGCCTGGAACGTCGTGGTGTTCGACGTCGAGGTCAGCTCCAGGTAGCGCTGCTGGCTCGGCAGCCACGCCTCGGTGTCGAGCTTGCGGGCCGCCGACGAGCCGAGGTCCCCGGCTGCGGTCTCGATGACCCGGTACGGCAGCTCGAGCTTGGCGAGCATCTCCTCCTCGATCGCCAGGATCCGCTCGTGCTCGGCCTCGGCGTCCTCCGGCCTGGTGTAGACGAACATCTCCACCTTGTGGAACTGGTGGACGCGGATGATCCCGCGGGTGTCCTTGCCGTAGGAGCCGGCCTCGCGCCGGTAGCAGGCCGACCAGCCCGCGTAGCGCAGGGGCCCGTCGGACAGGTCGACGATCTCGCCCTCGTGGTAGCCGGCCAGCGCCACCTCCGACGTGCCCACCAGGTACAGGTCGTCGGTGGGCAGGTAGTAGACCTCGTCGGAGTGCTTGCCCAGGAACCCGGTGCCGCGCATCACCTCGGGCTTGACGAGCGTCGGCGTGATCACGGGGGTGAACCCGTGGGCGAGCGCGGTGTCCATCGCGAGGTTGAGGATCGCCAGCTCCAGGCGCGCGCCGATGCCGGTCAGGTAGTAGAAGCGCGCCCCGGAGACCTTCGCGCCCCGGTCCGTGTCGATCGCGCGCAAGCCCTCGCCCAGCTCGAGGTGGTCGCGCGGCTCGCGGCCGAGCTCGGCGGCCAGGTCGCGCGGGGTGCCCACCGTCTTGAGCACGATGTAGTCGTCCTCGCCGCCGGACGGCACACCGGCGACGATGACGTTGCCGATCGTCATGAGCACGTCGTCGAGCTCGGCAGCCAGCCGGGCGGCCTCCGCCTCGCGCTCCTTGACCTGCGCCGCGAGCTCCTTCGCGCGGGCCAGCACGGCCGCCTTCTCGTCCCCGGACGCGGCGGCGACCAGCTTGCCGATCTGCTTCTGCTCGGCACGCAGCTGCTCGAACTCGGTCTGGGCGGCCCGACGGCGGGCGTCCAGCTCCACGGCGGTGTCGACGACGGACTCGTCGTCCCCGCGGGCTCGCTGGCTGGCTCGGACGACGTCGGGGGTGTGCCGCAGCATCTGGAGGTCGATCACCCCCCGAGCGTATCGACCGCGGGCAGGCTCGGCCGTCATCGGGACTCCGTCGGCGCCCGGCCCTAGGTTGGTGCCCATGAGCTGGCAGGGCTGGGTGAGCGTGATCGCGGTGCTCGTCGCCCTGGTCGCGGTGTGGATCGCCGTGCAGAACCGGCGGCGGCTGAGCGGCCTGCTGCATCGCGCGTCGCAACACCCGGACGTGCCTCCCGCGCCCGGTGTCCAGCGCCAGCAGGTCGCGTTCGTGGCCAACCCCGCCAAGCCCGGCGCGGCCGAGCTGCGCGAGCGCGCCGTGCGGGCGTGCGCCTCGCGGTACCTGCCCGAGCCGCTCTGGTACGAGACCACCCCGGACGACCCGGGGGTGGGCCAGGCCCGGCAGGCGGTGGCCGACGGCGCGGAGGTGGTGGTCGCGGTCGGCGGGGACGGCACGGTCCGTGCGGTGGCCGAGGGTCTGATCGGCACCCCGGCCGCGATGGCGCTGCTCCCCCAGGGCACCGGGAACCTGCTCGCCCGCAACCTCGACCTGCCGCTGGGCGACCTCGAGGCGCAGCTGCGCATCGCGCTGGAGGGCCTGGACCGGACCATCGACGTCGGCTGGCTCACGGTGCTGCGCGACGGGCGCGGGACACCGGTGGCCGGCTTCGACCCGGGCGGTGACGGCGCGATGTCACCCAAGGACGTGGACCCGTCCAACCGACACCTGTTCCTGGTGATCGGCGGGATCGGCTTCGACGCCGCGATGGTCGCCGACGCGGACGAGCACCTCAAGGCCAGGGTCGGCTGGATGGCCTACTTCTTCGCCGGGGCACGGCACCTGCACGCGCGACGGATGCGCCTGGAGGCCCGGCTCGATGCGAGCACCTGGCACCAGCTGAGGCTGCGCAGCCTCCTCATCGGCAACTGCGGGAGGCTGCCGGGCGGCATCACGCTGCTGCCCGACGCGGTGCTGGACGACGGCTGGCTCGACGTCGGCGCGATCGACACCCGCGGTGGGCTGCTGGGCTGGACGCAGCTGTTCGGCGAGGTGGTGGTCCAGCGGTTCGGGGTGCGTGCCGAGCTGCCGGCGTCGATCGGGCACATCGACCACGCCCGGGCGAAGGTCGTGCGGGTGCGAACCCGGGAACCTCAGCAGGTGCAGGTGGACGGCGACATCGTCGGTGCGGCGTTCGAGCTGGAGGCCCGCGTGGAGCCGCGGGCCCTGACCGTGCGGGTGTCCTGAGGAGGCGGACGATGTCTCTCGGGGGGATCGCACTGGCCGCGGTGGCGCTGATCGCGATCACCAACCCGCTGGGTGCGGTACCGGTCTTCGCGGAGATCACCACCGGCGAGGGCCGGCGACGACGCTGGCACGAGGCCGCCACCGTGGCGACCGCGGTCGTGGTGATCCTCGGCACCTCGGTGCTGGCGGGCGCACCGCTGCTGCACCTGCTCGGGATCTCGGTGGACGCGCTGCGCGCCGCGGGTGGGCTGGTGATCCTCCTCATGGGCATCGAGATGCTCGGCGGGAGCACGTCCCGCCTCCAGGGCCACCACGGTGGGCCCGACTCCGGCCCCACCGACGCGCGGGACTCGCTCGTCGTGCCGCTGGCGATGCCGCTGATCGCGGGGCCGGGCGCGATCGCCACAGCGATCACCCTCGCGGCCCGGCACCACACGGTCGCGGGCGTGGGTGAGGTGCTGCTCGCCGTGCTGATCGCGGCACTGGCGGTGCTGGCCGCGCTCGCCGGCGCCGAGGTGGTCACCGCGCGGCTGGATCGGCGTGGCCACGCCATCCTCATCCGGTTCCTGGGTCTGCTGCTCGCCTCGATCGGCGCCCAGACCATGCTCGAGGGCGCGACCGCCGTCGTCCGGGCCGCGTGGGGCTGACCGCCGGAGCCCTTGTGAACCACCGGCTCGGGCCGGGAGAATCCGGGCAGCCGGCCGATGGAGGCACCCGATGACAGACCGCGCCGTCGAGAGCCCCCCGGCGGGCCTGACACCCGACGAGGCGGCCGCCATGCGGATCGCCGCCGACGCTGCGATCGCCTACCGGCTCGACCTGCCCGGCTCGCCGGCGCGACCCACGGTGGGCCTGGGCGAGGCCGGCCGGCGGTTCGGCGCACCGCTCGGCGAGCACGGCGCACCCGCCGCGCAGGTGGTCGGCGAGATCGTCGCCGGCGCGGACGGCGCCCTGCACGCGATGGCCGCGCCCACCTTCTTCGGCTACGTGCTGGGCGGGTCCCACCCGGTCGGCGTCGCGGCGGACATGCTCGTCTCGGCGTGGGGGCAGAACGCCGGGAGCTCCTTCGAGACCCCGGCCATCAGCGCGATGGAGCGCGCCGTCTGCGACTGGGTGATCGACCTGCTCGGCCTGCCCCCCGCGAGCGGCGCGGGGCTCGTGTCCGGCGGCACCACCGCGAACATGGTCGGCGTCATGGCCGCCCGCCACGCGCTGTGGGCGGCGCGCGGGTGGGACGTCGAGCGCGAGGGCATCGTCGGGGCGCCGCCGATCGACGTCCTCATCGGGGCCGACGCGCACTCGGCGCCGCTGGCGGCACTGCGGTACGCGGGGTTCGGCGACGCGCGCGCCGTGCGGGTCGCCACCGACGCCGAGGGCCGGATCCGGCCGGACGCCTTCGCGGCCGCGCTGGACCGGTGCACGACGCCACCGCTCGTGATCCTCCAGGCCGGGCAGATCAACACCGGGGCGTTCGACCCGTTCGACCCGCTGATCGACCTGGTCCGCGAGCGGGACGGCTGGGTCCACGTCGACGGCGCGTTCGGGCTGTGGCTCGCCGCCGTCCCTAAGCTCGCCGACCGCCTCGCCGGGGTGGGCCGGGCCGACAGCTGGGCCGTCGACCTGCACAAGTGGCTCAACGCACCGTTCGACGCCGGGGTGGTCGTGGTGCGCGATCGGCCCAGCCTCGTGGCGACGATGTCGGCGCGGGGCTCCTACCTGCCGCCGACCACGGACTGGTGGGAGCCGGCGGACTCCACACCGGAGCTGTCACGGCGTGCCCGCGGCGTGCCCAGCTACGCGATCCTGCGCCACCTCGGGCGCGAGGGGGTCAGGGAGCTGGTCGCCCGGCACTGCGAGCTCGCCCGGCGGCTCGCGGCGCGGGTCGCGGCCGAACCCGGGCTGTCCGTGCTCAACGAGGTGCACTCCAACCAGGTCGCGATCGCGTGCGGCGACGGGGCCGACGGGGACGCCCTCACCTCGCGGGTGCTCGAGCGCGTGCAGGAGCGCGGCCGGGTGTACCCGACCCACGGCGACTGGGCGGGGCGCCGGATCATCCGCGCGAGCGTCATCGGGTACGCGATGCGGGCCGAGCACGTCGACCTGCTCGCCGACGAGCTGGTCGAGGCCTGGCGCTGGGTGCAGGCCAACCCCTGAGCCCGCTGCGAGCGGGCCTCGAGGCGGGTCGCCTCAGCGTCGACCGTCGCGCAGCGCCTGGACCCACGCGCGGGCGTCGCGGAAGTCCTCGTCGGACGTGCCGGGCCGGACGTCGCCGTAGGGCGCGTCGACCCGCGGGTAGGAGCCGAGGAAGCGCACGTGCGGGCACACCCGGTGCAGGCCCATCAGGGCCTCGCCCATCCGCTCATCGGCCAGGTGCCCCTCGGCGTCGATGGAGAACGAGTACCGGCCCAGGGAGTCCCCGATCGGCCGGGACTCGATCCTCGACAGGTTCACGCCCCGGGTGGAGAACTGCTCGAGCATCTCCAGCAGCGCACCGGCCTGGTTGCTGGGCAGGTGGACCACGAGGGTCGTCTTGTCCGCGCCGGTCGGCTCCGGGACCTGCCCGGGACGGCCGACCAGCACGAACCGGGTGACCGCGTGCTCGTTGTCCGAGACGTGCTCGGCCACCGTCGCCAGCCCGTAGTGGGCCACGGCGGGCGGCGGCACCAGGGCCGCGTCGAAGCCGAGGTCCTCCCGGGTGCCGGCCAGCAGCGCGGCCGGCGCGGTGTTGGAGGTGGCGGGCACGTGCACGACGCCGGGCAGGTGGCCGGCGAGCCAGTGCCGGCACTGCGCCCAGGCGTGCGGGTGGGCCGAGATCCGGCGGATGTCGCCCAGCGCCGTGCCGGACCGTGCGGCGAGGGTGAAGGTGACCGGCACGAGCATCTCGCGCAGCAGCATGAGCGGCTCGCCCACCGCGAGGCCGTCGAGCACCGCGGTGACCCCGCCCTCGACCGAGTTCTCGATCGCCACCACGGCGAAGTCCGCCTCGCCCGTGCGCACCGCCTCGATCGCGGCGACCACGTCGACCTGCGGCAGGTACTCGCCCTGGTCCGGACCCACGACCTGACGCAGGGCCGCCTCGGTGAAGGTGCCCGCCGGTCCCAGATAGGCGTAGCGCGCGAGCGACATGGCGCCTCCCTCCGGCCGGCGTGCGCGGGCGGGGCCGAGCCTAGTTGTCCGGCTCGGCAGCCGGGGCCGGTTGTCCAGGATCGGGAACCACGACCTCAGCTGTCCCCGCGTCGGCGAGCCGGCCTGCGCGCAGGGCCATGCGGCCCAGCATCGGCACCGCAAGGGCGAGCAGGACCGTGGCGATCCGGGTGCCGTAGTCGTTGACCAGCGACCCGCCGATCGCGGCGATCAGCAGCCCGATGATCAGCGGACGCACCACCGGCCACCGCCCCTCCAACCGGGTGAGCCAGGCCGGACGCAGCCGGGACGACCACACGATCACGACGGCGCCGACCACCACCGCGACCGTGATCCAGGCCACCGGCCCCGTGGTCAAGGTCGCGGCCGCGTAGCCGGCCTTGCGCGAGATGGTCTCCCACGCGGTCCCGTCGATCACGGACTGCACGAACCGGCCCAGGTGGCTGCGCTGGTCCGCCGGACGCATCCAGTCCAGGACGCCGATCCCGGCCACCAGCAGCACGCCAGCCACCCCGATCAGCCCCGCACGCGTCCAGGTGACCCGGATCCCGCCGACGGCGAGCACGACCATCGCGGCGGCCGGCAGCAGCACCAGGCCGCCGCCTACGTCCGCACCCAGCCCGGGCAGCAGGTCGACGAGCAACGCGACCATGCCGATCGCTCCCGCCGCCACCATGCCCACCACCCGGTGGCCGCGCTCGCGCAGCCACCAGCCGATCGCGGCCGCCGTGACCAGCGCGGCGACGACGTAGATCGAGTAGGTCGGGTTGCCGAACCCGTAGTACCGCCCGCCGAGCGTCGGCGAGGGCCCCAGCGGGCTGCCCCGGTGCAGCGGCGTGCCCAGCAGGGCGTCCATCGTGAGCACCCCGAACGTGATCACGGAGACCACGGCCGCAGCCGACCACACCGGTCGGCACGCCGCCAGAGCGCTCATCCCCGCGACCGTGAGCGTGGCCCCGGCCATCGCGAGCCACATCGCCACGCCCGGGTCTGGCGCGCGCCACCACACCCATGTGGTCATCAGGTACAGGCCGATCGGCAGCGCGGTGAGCAGACCCAGCACCGCGTCGAGCGCCCGGGAGGCCGTGGCGCTCCCGCGCCGCCCCGCGAGCACCGGCCCCAGCAGCCACGCCCCGCCGAGCAGCAGGAGCGCGAGCGTCATCGGCGTCCCGGTCAGCCAGCCGGACAGGCCCCGCAGGGCGTGGTCCCGCGTGGTGAGGTCGGCGAGCCCGTCGACCACCGTCGACACGTCCGCCGGACGGGCGCCGGCCGCGTCCAGCGTCGCGCCGGAGAAGTCCGCCGGGTTGCCCAGGCCCTGGGACGCCAGGATGGTCGTCGGCACGTCGAGCAGGCGCGCGACGCCCTCCCACCGGGTCGAGGGCGAGGACAGGTAGCGCACGCCCAGACCCGTACCGGCCTCGACGGCGCCGACGCCCAGCCACGGCGCCCCCGCGCCGGGGTTGCCGACGTCCACGAGGAGCACCGTCGCGTCCGACGGTGCGGCGGCCAGCACCCGCCGCACGGTCGCGTCGAGCGCGAGGAGCGCCGCGTCACGGTCCTGGCCGTCGGTGGTCGGCGGCGGGGCGGCCAGGTCGGTGGGCACGCCCACGAGCGACGCCGGCGCGTACGGCGCGGCGCCGGCGTCGACCACCGTCACCGGGCAGGAGAACGCGTCAGCGGGGTCGGTGAGCGCCGCGTCGAGGGTGCGGTAGCGCGCCACGGTGCCGTCCGACGAGGCGAGCGCCAGCGCGGCGCCTGGGCCCACCGCCGTCCGGCACACCCCGGCACCTGCCAGGGTGTCGCCGAGCACCCCCGGGTGGGGGTCGTAGGCCGACCCGCGCTGGGCCGCCACCAGGGCATCCCACCCCGAGACGTCGCCGCCACCGGTCGACGCGTCCTGCGTCGCCGCCCACGGCAGGCACTCGAAGCCGCCGGGGACGCGCGTCCCGGTGATCACCGAGCGGCCCGCGGACAACGCGAGCCACCCGGCGGACGCGCACCTGCGGTCCGTCGAGGTGACCCCGGGCGCGACGCCGCCGACCACCGCCCCGTCGCGCACCATGGCCCACAGGGTGGGGGTGGCCGTCCGGTCCACGTCCTGCCAGCGCAGACCCGCCGTGCCGATCACGACCAGCGGGGTGCCCGCCGTGACCACCGGCGTGCCCTCGCCGTGCGTGACGTCGCCCGCGGAGACCTGGGTCGGCACCACCGCGGCTCCCAGCAGCATCGCTGCGGCCATCCCTCCACCGACGGCCAGGACGGTCAGCGGGGTGGCGCGCACCAGGGCGTCGCCGGCGCGCTCGGGGTCCAGCCGGGGGCGGGCCCCCCGGCGCAGCTCGGCGCGATCGGCCCAGGAGACCGCGAGCAACCCCCCGGTGAGCCCGAGGATCACCACGGCCACCGCGATGCCGGAGTCGTTGAGCAGGGTGCCCAGCACCGCGGCCACCACGACGGCCACCACGGTGCGGCCCAGCACCGGCCACCGCCGGTAGGCGAGCCGGACCGGTTCCGGCCGCCACCGCTGCGGGCCGGCCAGGGCCAGGATCACTGCCAGGCACCCGACCGTCGCGAGCGCGCCCCACGGGTTCGCCACCGTGGCCCAGGCACCGGCCGCCTTCTCCGCCACCAGCCCCCAGGCCTGGCCGTCCACGACGCGCTGCACGAACAGGCCCAGGTGCGAGGCCGGCCCAGGTCCCGCCCAGTCGATGATGCCGATCACGGCGGTCACGACGACCGCCAGCCCGAGAGCCCCCAGGACCCGACGACCGGTCACCCCGCGCCCCGTCAGGCCCAGCAGCAGCACGACGAACGCCGGCACCAGCGCGAGGATGCCGCCGACGTCCGCGCCGAACCCCGGCCAGCCGTCCACGATCACGGTCACGAGCCCCACCGCGGTCCCCGCCAGCATCGCCACGCGCCGCGTGCCGGCTGCCGCGGCGAGCGTCCCGGCCAGCACGAGCGCGCTCGCCGCGTACACCGCGAACGCCAGGTTGCCGAAGCCGTAGAACCGGGCGCCCACCGTCGCGCTCGCGCCGAGGATCGACCCCTGCTGGAGCAGCGTGCCGGTGAGCCCGTCGATGGTGAGCACGAGCCACGTCACCGTTGCGGCCGCCGCGCCCAGCAGCCACGGCGCCCGGCCCGCGCTCACCGGGGCGAGCCGGCCGACGACCCGCGCGAGCGCCCAGGCCACCAGCGCGCACCCGACGGTCGCCACCACCGTCCACAGCGACGCCGCGACCACCGGCGCGCGAGTCACCCACCACCGCGACGCCGCGGCGAGGAAGGCCCCTGCCGGGGCACACGTCACGACCAGCAGCACGCCGCGGATCGCCCGCCGGGCCGCCAGGCCGATCGGCCGCCGGCGTCCGGCCAGCAGCGCCAGCACGGCGCCCACGCCACCCAGCACCACGACAGCGGCGAAGACCGGCGACAGGTGGGTGACCGTGGTGGTGAGCTCGGTGAGGTAGCGCCGGTTCTCCACGGTGCGCTCGGTGCTCATCCGCCGCACCGGGCCCTCCTTGAGCGGCGCGCCGTCGAAGTCCGTGTCCTCGGCCCCGGCGGCGACCGCCGCCGTCGCGGACAGGTCGGTCAGCGTGACGATGCCCGCCCTGCGGGTGGAGTCGGAGGTGAGCCAGACCGCGGCACCGCCGCCGACCCGCCAGTCGATCACCGCGGGAAGCCCCTGCTCGCCGACCCCGCCGGACAGACCCGCCACGACCACGTGCCAACCGTCCGGCAGCCGGTCGATCAGCGCCGCGAGCGTCCGGTCCAGGCGGGCGAGTGCGAGGCGACGCCCCTCGGGCTCGTAGCCGAGCTCGCCGAGGTCGACCACGTCGACCGGGCACGCCAGCAGGTCGGCGTCGGTCACGTCGGCGAGGGTCGCCGCATACCGGTCCACCGTGCCGTCCGGCTGGGCGAGCGCGAGCGCCGCGCCGGGCCCCACGGCCGTCGTGCACGAGCCGGCCACGGTGATCCGCTCACCGAGCACGCCGGGCGTGCCGACCGGGGTCGTCTGTGTCGCGGTGTCCGAGCCGTCGTTCGGCGAGCCCGCGGCGGACGCCGAGGCGTCGGGGGCCACGAGGTCCGTCCAGCCCGGCACGGTCACGGTGCCGACGCCGCCGGACGTCACGAGGTCCGGCAGCGGCACGCAGTCCAACGACGGGTCCTGACCGCCGCCGGGTGTGGAGGCCACTGCTCGGCCGGCTGCGGACAGGGTCAGCCAGGAGTCGATCGGACAGCTCTGGGTGCCACCCATGCGCACCGAGAGCGAGCCGACGGCACCGGAGGACACCATCCGCCACAGCGTCGGCGTGGCGGTGCGGTCGATGTCCGTCCAGTGCAGCCCGTCGGTGCCCACCAGCACCAGGCCGTCGGCGACCGCGGCGGCGGGAGCGGGGGTGGGCGTAGGCGTCGTCCCCGTGCCCGCCCGGCGTCCGACGTCGGCGGCGGCGACCGACGCCGCGAGCACGAGCGCGACCAGCAGGGCGGACGCGACGGCGAGGCTACGCCGCACCGCCCTGGGTCGACGGTCGGTGCGCACCGGCCAAGGCTACGTGCCCGAGCCCGGCCGCATCCGCCGACCGACACCGCGGGCGACCCTGCGCACCTTGCGGGCGTTGACCGCCAGCAGCACGTCCCGGTACTGACCCGCGCGGTGCAGCTGGCCCTTGAGGTCGGAACCCGACGCCCGGTGCCTGAGGTCGCAGGGCACCTCGACCGCGACGAAGCCCTGGGACACCAGGTCGATGCTCAGCCCCGTCTCCACGCCCCAGCCGTGGGCGAGCGGTGTCGCCGCGTCGAACGCCTCGCGGGTCAGGCACCGGATGCCGGACAGCGGCTGGGTCGGCGTCCATCCCGTCATCGAGGCGATCGACCGGCGGGCCAGGCCGACGACGAAGCCCCGACCTCCCGCGCCCGCCTGGCGGGGGAGCAGCGCGATCGCCATGTCGGCCGCGCCCTCGAGGACGGGCGGGACGAGGGGCGCCGCGTTGACGGCCGTCTCACCGAGGTCGCCGTCCAGGAAGAGCAGCAGCCGCGGCTCGGCGTCCTCCGCGTCACGCATCGCGACCACGGCCGCGCCGGTCTCCATGGCCGACGCCTTGCCGCGGTTGACCGAGTGCCGCACCACGACCGCACCCGCGTCGCGTGCGACGTGCTGGGTCGCGTCCGTGCTGCCGTCGTCCACGACGAGGACCAGGTCGACGTTGGGGATCGCCTTCGCCGCACGCACCGTGGCAGCGATCTTCCGGGACTCGTCCTTGGCCGGGATGACCACGGCGACGCGCTGCTGAGGGCCGGCCGATCCGCGGCGGGGTGCTGCCACGGGACCACCCTATCCACGTCTCGCGGATGCGCCCGCGTTGCGCCACGTACCGGTCAACGCGGGGTCATCACCGCCGGTCACCGACGTCCGGGCAGGCGCTTCACGGGCGGGGACGGCCCGGCACGCTCCTAGCGCAGCGTGAGCTGGCGGGCGACGAGCCCGGCCCTGGCCCGACGGGCGGCGGCGTCCAGCGGCTCGGTGATCGCGAGCGCCTCGTCCAGCCGGGCCGCCAGCTCGCCGAGTGGCTCCTCGACCATCTCGGGCTCGCTGCCCGGGGCGAGGTCCCACACCGGGACGAGGATGCCGCAGGACCGGAACGCCCCGATGAACCGCCCGTCGCGTCCGGCCGGCCCCAGACCCGACTCCCGGCGGGCGTGCAGGCGCGCGAGCGCGTCGAGGAAGGTGTCCTCGTCGTGCGGCACCGCCCAGCGCAGGAACTCCTTGTCCCCCATCCGCGCCCAGTAGGCCGACGGCGCCGCGGCGAGCTTCGCCGTCGGGATGATGGTCTCGTTCATCCGGTCCAGCGACTCGCGCACGTCGGGCGTGAGCTCGACCCCGGCCGCGGTCCAGAAGTCGAACCCGTCGTGCACGGTGACCTCGAACGGCGCGTCCAGGTCGAGCACGTCCTGCAGGCGCGGCCCGGGCTCGATCACCCCGAGGTGGCGCACCGGCGTGCCGACGGGCGCGTCGAGCGCGGCGAGCAGCGCCACCGCGAGGTCGCGGGACGCATCCCCCGTGCCGGCGTTCTGCTGGAGGCCGACCATGACCACGCCGTCGCCGCGGTGCAGGGCGGGCCACGCCATCGGCAGCACCGTGGCCAGCACGACGTCCACACCGCCGTGCTCGGCGGTGGTGCGCGCGGTCGCGGTGGCCGCGGGGACCACCTCGCGCAGGGCGACCAGGTCGGTCTCGCCGGGAAGGCCCTCGAAGGGTCGGAGCACGAAGTCCACGCCGCGGTGCTTGCTCATGGCGGCCGAGCCTACCGGCGCCCCACCTGGGCAGCCGCGCCGTGCGGTGGGAGGATCGGGCCATGCATGAACGCGCCGGAACCGTCGCCCTGCCTGAGGACCTCATCGACGTCGACGCCCTCGTCGGCGCCTACTACGACCGGACGCCCGACCCGGCCGACCCCGACCAGAAGGTGGTCTTCGGTACCAGCGGGCACCGTGGCTCGAGCCTGGACTCGGCCTTCAACGAGGCGCACATCGTCGCGATCACCGCGGCGATCGTGGAGTACCGGCGAGGCCAGGGCACCGACGGCCCGCTGTTCCTCGGCCGGGACACCCACGCGCTGTCGCTGCCGGCCTGGCAGACCGCCCTGGAGGTGCTCGCCGCCGCCGACGTCGAGGTGCACATCGACGCGCGGGACGGCTTCACGCCCACCCCGGCCGTCTCGCACGCGATCCTGCTGCACAACGGCGCCGGCACCGCCGAGGGCGTGCGGACCACCGGCGGGACCGGTACCGGCCTGGCCGACGGGATCGTCGTCACGCCGTCGCACAACCCGCCGCGCGACGGCGGCTTCAAGTACAACCCCCCGCACGGCGGCCCCGCCGGCTCGGACGCGACCGGGTGGATCGCCGACCGCGCCAACGAGCTGCTGCGCTCGGGCGTCCGGCAGATCCGGCGGGTGAGCCTGGAGACCGCGCTGGCCGCGCCGAGCACGCTCAAGCACGACTTCACCTCGGCCTACGTCGCCGACCTGGCGAACGTGCTGGACCTCGAGCTCATCCGGTCCACCGGCGTGCGGATCGGCGCGGACCCGCTGGGCGGGGCGTCGGTGGGCTACTGGGCCGAGATCGCCGAGAAGCACGGCCTGGACCTGACAGTGGTCAACCCGAGCGTCGACCCCCGTTGGGCGTTCATGACGCTGGACTGGGACGGCAAGATCCGGATGGACTGCTCGTCGCCCTACGCGATGGCGTCCCTGGTGAGCGCGATGTCCGCCGAGGACGGCGCCCCGTACGACCTGGCCACCGGCAACGACGCGGACGCCGACCGGCACGGCATCGTCACGCCGGACGCGGGGCTGATGAACCCGAACCACTACCTGGCCACCGCGATCGCGTACCTGTACGGCGGCGGGCGGCCGGACTGGCCCGCCGACGCCGCGATCGGCAAGACGCTGGTGTCCTCCGCGCTCATCGACAAGGTCGCCGCGCACCTCGGCCGCCGGCTGTGGGAGGTGCCGGTCGGGTTCAAGTGGTTCGTGCCCGGCCTGCTGGACGGGTCGGTCGGGTTCGGCGGGGAGGAGTCCGCGGGCGCGTCCTTCCTGCGCACCGACGGGTCGGTGTGGACCACGGACAAGGACGGCATCCTGCTGGCGCTGCTCGCCGCGGAGATCACCGCCCGCACCGGCAAGAGCCCCTCGCAGCTGCACGCGCACCTGGTCGAGCGGCACGGCGAGTCCTGGTACGCCCGGGTCGACGCCCCCGCCACCCGCGAGCAGAAGGCCGCGCTGGCCGCGCTCAGCCCGGAGCAGGTCTCGGCGACCGAGCTCGCCGGCGAGCCGATCACCGGGCGCCTGGTCACGGCGCCCGGCAACGACGCGAAGATCGGCGGCCTCAAGGTGACCACCGAGCACGCCTGGTTCGCGGCGCGCCCGTCGGGCACCGAGGACGTCTACAAGATCTACGCCGAGTCGTTCGTCTCGGCCGAGCACCTGACCCAGGTGCAGGCGGCCGCCCGGGAGGTGGTCTCGGCCGCGCTCGCCTGAGCCGCTCGCCGGCAGCCGGCCCCCGACCGGCCGAGCGCCGACCCGGGTCACCGCTCCCCGGTCACCGGCTCAGGGCCGGGCTGGGCCGTCCCGCGTCACGGGAGGTCCCCGGCAGGGCCGAGAATGGGCGGCATGCTGCGCCCCTACCGCGAGATCCTGGCGCGCCCCGGGGCAGTGGCCTTCTCCTCCGCCGGGGTGCTCGCCCGGCTGCCGATCTCCACGGTGGGCATCGGCGCGGTGCTCGCGGTGTCGGCGACGTACGGCTCCTACGCGCTCGCCGGGCAGGTCGCCGCGGTCGTGGTGCTCACCCAGGCGGCGTTCGCCCCGCTGCTGTCCCGGCTGGTCGACCGCCGCGGTCAGGCCGCGGTGATGGGTCCGGCGATCGTGACCACCGTCGTCGGCCTGGGTGTGCTCGCGGCGACCGCGGCCGCCACCGGACCTGCGTGGCTGCTGTACCTGGGCGCGGCGCTGGTCGGCGCGACGATGGGCTCGGTCGGCGCGCTGGTACGGGCACGCTGGTCCCACCTGCTGACCCGCCCCGCCGAGATCCACACCGCGTACTCGTGGGAGTCGACCCTCGACGAGGTGGTGTTCATGGTCGGCCCGATCCTGGCGACGCTGCTCGCCACGTCGGTCACGCCGACCGGTGGCCTGCTGCTCGCGGCCGCCTCGGCCGCGGTCGGCGGCTGGCTGCTGCTGGCCCAGCGCGCCACGGAGCCGCCCACCGGCGGGACCGGCGAGCACCACGGCCCGAGCATCGTCGGCGGACCCCTGCTGGTGCTCGTGGGGACGTTCGTCGGGATGGGTGCGATCTTCGGGGCGACCGACGTCGCGGTGGTCGCGTTCACCGAGGAGCTCGGGCACAAGTCCTTGGCCGGCGCGGTGCTCGCGGTGTTCGCCATGGGCTCCGGCCTGGCCGGGTTCGTCTACGGCGCCCGGCACTGGCGCGGACCGCAGTGGCGCCGGTTCGGCATCGGGATGGTCGCGCTCGGGGTCGGGGTCAGCCTGTTCGGGCTGGTGGGCTCGATCGCGGCGCTGGCCGCCGTGATGCTCGCCGTGGGCATGGCGATCGCGCCGACGTTGATCGCCGGGAACGGGCTGGTCGCCGAGCTGGTGCCGCCGGGCCGGCTCACCGAGGGCCTCACCTGGGTGGGCACGGCGCTGGGCGTCGGCGTCTCGGTCGGCGCCTGGGCGGGCGGCGCGATGATCGACCGGTCGGGGTCCGGCGGCGGCTTCGCCGTGGTGATGGTCGCCGGGGGCGTCGCGGCGCTGACCGCCGTGCTCGCCCTGCCGACGCTGCGCCGCGCGACTCAGCCGGTGGTCGCGCCGAAGGCGGCGCCCAGCACGTAGGTCACCGCTGCCGCCCCGACCCCGATCGCGAGCTGACGCAGCGCGCGGCGCACCGGTGGGCCGCCGGAGATCAGACCCACCACCCCGCCCACGACCAGCAGCGCCACGCCCACCGCGGCCACCGCGACCACCAGCGCGGTGGTGCCCGACAGCCCGAGCAGCCACGGCAGGACCGGCACCGCGGCGCCCGAGGCGAAGAACGTGAAGCTGGACAGCGCCGCCCCGACGTCGGTGCCCACCGCGGCATGCTCCTCGTCGGGGTGGTCGGCCCGGAAGGCCGTGGACTCCCCGCCCAGCGCGGCGATGTCGGCGAGCACCTCGCGGGCCCTGGCCTCGGCCTCGTCCGCCGGCAGTCCCCTCGCGCGGTAGACCAGCGCGAGCTCGTTGGCCTGGCCGAGGTGCGGCAGCGCGTGCTCGGCGCCGTCCCCCAGCGCCGACGCGGCGAGCAGCTCACGCTGGGAGCGCACCGAGATGAACTCGCCCGCGCCCATCGACAGCGCACCGGCCAGCAGGCCCGCCAGTCCGGTGAGCAGCACGGTGGAGGTGGGCACGCCGGCCGCGGCGACACCGATCACCAGGGCGAGGTTGGACACCAGGCCGTCGTTGGCCCCGAACACCGCGGCGCGGAACGTCCCGGACAGCCGGGTGCGGCCGCGGGCGGCCAGACCGCGCACGACCTCCTCGTGGATCCGCTCGTCGGCGGCCATCGTCGGGGTCGCGTCGTCGTCCACGTCGTAGGCGGCGCGCGACTCGGCGCGCTGGGCGAGCGCGAGCACGAACACCGAGCCGAACCACCGGGCCATCCGCGACAGGAACCGGAACTGCCAGCTGGGCCTGACGGGACGCCCGACCCGGTCCCCGAGCAGGTCCTCCCAGTGCGCGGCGTGCCGGCGCTCGGCGTCGGCCAGGGCGAGCAGGATCTCGCGCTCCTCGCCGGTCCGGTGCCGGGCGAGCTCGCGGTACACCGTGGCCTCGGCCCGCTCGTCGGCGAGGTACCGGCGCCAGCGGCGCACGTCGGCGTCGGAGGCTGCGGTCACCGGGTCAGGGTGCCTGATCACCCCGCGACGGGGCCAGCCCCCGGTGCCACGCCCGGACGCAGTCCGGTCCGGTCGAGCAGCTGGAGCGAGGCGGGTGCCTGGTTGAACGTGTACAGGTGCACGCCCGGCGCACCGGCGGCGAGCACCGCCTCGAGCAGCTCGGCGCCCATCGCCAGGCCGGCGGCCTCGCGTCCGGCGTCGTCGGGCTCGGCGTCGAGCGCGGCCAGGATCCGCTCGGGCACCGGCACGCCGGAGATCTCCTCGAGCCGGCGCAGCCGGGTCGGGTCGGTCAGCGGGACGAGGCCCGGCACCAGCGGCAGGTGCACCCCCGCCGCGCGGGCGGCCGTCACGTACCGCGTGTAGGACTCCACCTCGAAGAACACCTGGGTGATCGCGTAGCCCGCGCCGGCGTCCTGCTTGGCGCGCAGCGCGAGCAGGTCGCCGCAGGTGGCCGGGTCCACGTCCGCGGTCAGGCACGACGGCGTCGCGGCCACCCCGACGCCCAGCCCCGGCTCGGTCGCCAGCAGCAGCTCGACCAGCTCGCTGGCCCGGCGCAGTCCCTCGGGGTGCGGTGTCCAGGTCGTCGAGCCGGCGGGCGGGTCGCCGCGCAGCGCGAGGAAGTCCTGCACGCCGTCGGCGACGAACCCGCGGGCGACCTCACGCAGCTCCTCGCGGGGGGAACCGATGCACGTCAGGTGCGCGACCGGGCGGACGTCGGTGTGCTCGGCCACCCAGCGCACCACCTCGCGCGAGGTCTCCCGCGACGAGCCGGACGCGCCGTAGGTCACCGACAGGAAGTCCGGCGCGGCCTCGGCCAGCGCCGGCAGGGTGCGCTGCCACAGCCGCTCCGCGGCGCCCGCGGTGCGGGGCGGGTAGAGCTCGAAGGAGATCGTCGGCCCCATCTCGCCCGACGCCCGGAGCCGGGAAGGCAACGCGGCAGGCGGCGGGGCGGGGACGGCGGACATGACGCTCCTGTCGGGCTGGCTCGGGCACGCGGCGGGCGCGCTGGGGCGAGACGGATCGTCTCACACAGCGGGCGTCCGCCGGGCCCGGACGACGACGGCCGTGGCCAGCGCCGCACCCGCGGCGACCGCGAGACCCAGGGTCGGCGACACCGTGGCGAGCCAGCCCCCGCCGGCATCCCCCAGCACGCCCCCGACCCCCATCGCCGCGCCCATCCAGCCGAAGGCCTCGGTGGCCCGCGACGTCCCCGCGACCTCCGAGAGCCGCCCGAACAGGACGGTGCCGACCGGGGCGATCGTGGCGCCGTAGATCAGCACCGCCGCGCCGAGCATCACCACCCCGACCCCGGTCGCGGCCAGCGGTGCGACCACCGCGGTCACCGCGACGCCGCCCGCGAGCGCCACGAACCGTCGCGGCAGGGCCGGTACCCGCGCGCGGGCGCCGAACGCCAGGCCACCCAGCATCGAGCCGAGGCTCGACAGCCCCAGCAGCACGCCGGACCCCGCCCGGGCGGACGGCCCGCTGGCCGCCGCGACGATCGCCACCGCGGCGATCGACAGGACCAGCAGGAAGCCGGCCGCCCCGGCCATCAGGCGCAGGACCTCCGCGGTCGCCAGCGGCTCGCGCGGGTCGAGGGACCGACCGTCGCCGGAAGGCGCCTCGGCCTGCGCCGCGTGGCCCGTCCGGCCGTCGGCCCGGCCGACGGCGATGAGATAGCCGGTCACGCCCAGCACCGTCGTCGACGCGGCGACCACGAGCGCGGCCTCGGGCCCGGCCAGCCAGGCGACACCGGCCGCCACCACCGGTCCGGCCACGAAGATGACCTCCTGGACGGTCGACTCGAGCGCGAACGCGGTCAGCCGCAGCTCGTCGCCCACCAGCCGCGGCAGGGTCGAGCGCAGAGCCGGCGTGAGCGGCGGGGTGAGCAGGCCGGCGACCACCGCGACCGGCAGCAAGGGACCGACCCCACGCGCGAGGGCCAGCACAGCGGCGGCATGGCCGACCGCGGTGACCGCGAGCACGGGCCGATGGCCGAGCCGGTCCGCCAGACGAGCGGACGCCGGAGCCGCGACGATCCCACCCGCCCCGTAGGCGGCCAGCACCCAGCCGGCGTCGGCGTAGCTGCCATCGGCGGTCACGACGAGGATCACGCCGAACGCGATCATCGACTCGTGGAGCCGCCCGACCACCGACGCGCCGAGGGCGAACGCCACCGACGGCCGGCGCAGCACCGCGAGGTAGCGGTCCACGGCCGGGCGCACGGCCGCGACGCTCACGGCGCGAAGACGGCTCGCAGCCGAGGCCAGGCCTCGGCGCGGCACCACACCGGCACGACGTCGCGCGGGACGTCGCGCTCGACCGCGCCGCCGCCGGCCACGGTCTCGCCGGTCCACACGTCGACCCACGCGCCCTCCGGCAGCGCGGTGCTCCAGCGCTCCGCGCCCGGCCGGGTCACGGGGTGCACCAGCAGGTCGTCGCCCAGCTGGAACTGGTGCGGGAACGCCCAGTACCGCTCGTCCCGGGGGTGGTCCACGAACATGCCGCGCATCAGCGGGCGGCCCGTGGCGATCGCGGCGCGGGCCTGCTCGGCCAGGTACGGCACCAGGCGCTCGCGCAGGTGCGCGTAGCGGCGGAAGACGTCGACCACGGCGGGGTCGTCGCTCAGCTCGGCGATGTTCCACGGCGTGCGGTCGCGCAGCGGGCTGCGGTGGTGGTTGTACTCGGAGTGGTATTGCATGATCGGCACGAACGCCGAGGCCGCGACCGCCCGCAGGTAGAGCTCGGCGTCGGGCACCGGGCCGGAGAACCCGGCGATGTCCCAGCCCCAGTAGACGATCCCGCAGGCCGAGGCGGTGAGACCGGCGTTCAGGGACCAGCCGAACGCCTCCCACGTGGAGTCCTCGTCGCCGGCCCAGATCACCCCGTGCGCCTGCGAGCCGGTGAACCCGGCACGCGAGAAGGTCACGGGCGCCTTGCCGGCCGAGCGCAGCAGGTCGCCGAAGGCGTGGGCGTAGTGCACCGGGTTGAGGTTGTTGCCCTCGTCCCCTCGACGGCCGTCGGCGTAACGCAGGTCGTCGCCCCAGGCGTGCTCGCCGCCGTCGGTCTTGAAACCGTCGACGCCGACGTCGGTCACCAGGTAGCGGCGGTACGCCGTCCACGCCTCGCGGCCCTCGGGCGTGCTCAGGTCGGCCATCAGCGCCCGGGGGAACCACCAGCCGCGGTTGCGGTACGCGCTGCCGTCCGCCTCGCGCACCACGTGCCCGGCACGCTCCAGCGCAGCACCGTCGGCGAGCACCTGTGCGGTCTGCTCCGCGGTGAAGGACACCGGGTCGCGCTCGATCGACTCGTCGGTCTTGAGCAGGGGGATCTGCCAGAGCACGACCTTGATGCCGCGAGCGTGCATGTCGGCGACCCAGGCCGCCGGGTCCGGCCACGCACCGTCGGCGGGGTAGGTCAGGTCGTCCGCGGTGCGGGGCGCGCCGTCGGGGTTCAGCGTCCATCGCGCGTCACGGAACTCGGTGATGCCGAGCTCGTCGCTCCACGCCTCGACCACCACGACGCCCACCGGGATGTCCAGCTCTCGATGGGTGTCCATCCGCTCGGTGACCACGCGCTGGCTGTTCCACTCGTTGCCCGACGCCCACAGCGACAGCACCCAGTCCGGTAGCTCCTCGGCCCTGCCGACCTGCTCGGTGAACGCCTGCAGGACGGTGGGGACGTCGCCGTCCCAGACGTCGACGTCCAGCTCGGGGGTGTCCGGCGACACCGCCGCCTCGACGAGCAGGTGTCCGGGCTCGCTCGCGCCGACGTCGAACCAGGTGCGCCTCGTGGTCCGCACGTGGAAGCCCCACCCGTCGCCGCCGACGACGTGCGCGAAGGGCATGGGCAGGTACGTGCGGCCGTGCCGCCCCTGGCTCTTGTACTGCTCGAACACCACGGCGTCGAGCCGCCGACCGGTCTGGTCCACGGCGTCGAACCGTTCGCCGAACCCGACGACGTGCTCGCGGTCGGTCAGGCGGAGCGCGAACCGCACCCGGTGCACACCCGCCGCGTCCGTCCACCAGGCCACCGAGCCCGGGACCAGGCGCGGATGGTCGGCCGAGCCACCGATCCGAAGCGTGCCCCCATCGGAGCGCCAGGCGCCGGCGCTCACCTCGTGCCACGGCCCGGTCCAGGCGCTGCCGTCCGCCAGCTCCGCCTCGAAGCGGTAGCGGTGCGGTGCGCTGTCGTCAAGGGCGGGCAGCTGCGCGTGCCAGGCCCCGTCGGCACGCAGGCCGGCGGCCTGCACCTCCGCGAGGTGACCCTCCCCGCCCGCGAGCGCGGCGGGGTCCACGCCCAGCGCAGGCCCGGAGACGAGCGGGACCACCTCCCCGCCCTCGATGCGGCATCGCACAGCGGTCGCGGCGGTCGACACCGCGCCGACCACGAACGGCTCGCCGAGCGAGGGCCGCACCGGGATGCGCTGGTCGGCCGAGGACGCGTACGGGTGGCCGTCGCCATGGGGTCGGTGGCGGACCGGTTCGATCGGCATGGGGAGCTCCTGGCTCACGGGTCGAGGGGACGGGACGGTGCTTGAGAGGAAGGGGGCGGCGGGCTCAGGGCCGGCCGAGGTCGTGCCACAGACGCAGGTACTGCCCGTGGCTCCACAGCAGCGGCGTGGCGACCGGTCCCCACCGCTCTACCCACTGCTCCCGCTGATCGGGGGCCAGCAGGTGGCCGTCGACCTGCTCCGGCAGGTCACCGTCGGCGGTGGCGGTCGACGCCATCCAGCGCAGTGACGCCATCGCGGCCGCCCGGTCACCTGCCGCGAGCCGAGCGAGCCCGAGGAAACCCGTGAGCAGCGGCCACTGCCCGCCGCCGTAGAACACGTCGTCGGCGAACCGGTGGACCCCGCCCGCGTAGGTCAGGGTGCGCTCCACCTCGGCGACGGTCCGCTGGGCGACCGGGCCGGCCGGGTCCAGCCAGCCCAGCGGTGCGACCAGGGCGGTCAGGGACCCGTCCACGTCGCTCCGCCCGAGCCACTTGGTCAGGCGCCCCCCGGTGGTGGCGCGCTCGGCCACGAGCGCACGGATGCCGGCGGCGGCCGCACCCGCCGCCTCGGCCCGGCGCGCGTCGAGCACGCCGGCGCGAAGGACCGCCTCCAGCCCGGCCCCCACGCACCCGAGCGTGGAGGTGTGCACCTGCTCGTCGTGCTCCTCCCACCAGTCGAAGCACGGCCGTTCCCACGAGGCGACGAGGTAGTCCACGACCAGCGTGATCGCACCGGCCCAGCGCGCCAGGTCGCGGTCGTGCCGCCGGGCGTGCACGGTCACCGCCCACAGCCAGGTGCCGTAGCCGTCCAGCTGGAAGTCCCACCAGGGGTCGGCGCCCACGCCGCCGTCGAAGGCGAACCGCGCGGGCAGCATCTGGGCGGGCGGGGCGGGGCGCCCCGAGTGCGCGAGCGCGACCACGGACTCGACCCGGCCTCGCTGGGTCTCGAGCGTCCGGGCGCACCAGTCGTGGAAACGGTCCGCCGACCCGTCCTCGCCCGCCGCGGACATGCCGTCGGCGATGAACGAGCCGTCGCGGAACCAGCAGTACCCGCGGTACGCCGAGAACGTCGGGCTGGCCGGGTAGGCGCCGGAGGGCTGCTGGAGGGTGCTGATCAGCTCCGTCGAGCGGCGCGCCAGGTCACCGAGGTCACTCATTCGTCAGGCCCTTCGCAGGCGGTGGTGGGGGTGGCGCAGGGATGTCGGCCACCCCCACCACGGGACTCACTTGAGCAGCTTGTCGACTGCCGCCTGGGCCTGGTCGAGCGCGTCCTGCACGCTCATCCGGCCGGCCGCGGCCTCGCCGAGCTTCTCCGTGACGATGTCCTGCATCTGGGCCTGGTTGTCGCCGATCGACGGCGGCAGCACGGTGGCGTCGAGCGAGTCGAACACCGCCTGACGGTTGTCCGGCGTGCCCTGGGTGAGGTAGCCCTGCAGCGCGGTCTGGTCGGAGATCGGCGGCAGCTCCCAACCGCCCTTGATCCGCACGTCGGCCATGGTGCTGGACGAGGTCAGGAACTCGGCCCACTTCTGCGCGGCCGCCTTGTGCTCGGAGGTCGCCGAGACGCCGACGCCGTTGGAGAAGAGCACGCTGGCCTTCTGGGTGTCACCCGGCTCGACGGCGACGTCCCAGGCGAAGTCCTGCTCGCCGACGACGCCGAACATCCAGATCCCGGTGTGCCACATCGCGAGCTTGCCGGAGGTGAACAGGTTGGTGTCGAAGTCGGCGGTGCCGGCACCCTGCTCGGCGGTCGGCATGACCGTTCCGGACTTGTCGACCAACCAGCTCGCGGCCGCGAGACCCTCGGGCGAGTTGAACGCCGTCGACGAGCCGTCGTCGGAGAGGAACTGGCCGCCCGCCTGCGCCACGGTCTTGAAGTACTCGTGGTAGCCGATCGGCTGGTAGTCGCCCCAGACCCCGGCCGCGGTGTCGGTCAGCTTCTCCGCCGCCGCCTTCTCGTCGGCCCAGGTCCAGTCGGAGGTCGGGTAGTCCAGGCCTGCCGCGTCGAACAGGTCCTTGTTGTAGAACAGCACGACGGTGGAGAACGACGACGGCAGGGCGTACTGCGCACCGTCGGTCTGGTACGCGTCGAGCAGCGAGGTCGCGTACTTCGAGCCGTCCACCCCATCGAGCTGGGCGAGCACACCGGACTGCTGCAGCGCCGCGTAGCCCGAGTACTCCATGTCGAACACGTCCGCGACCGTGCCGCCGGCGAGGTCGGTCTGCAGGGCGGTGAAGTAGTCCGTGTACGGCAGCGTCTGCACGTCCACGGTGATGTCGGGATTCTCCTTCTCGAACGCGTCCACGATGGTCGCGAGGTTGTCCTCGTTGCCGCCGTTGGAGATGAAGTTCGAGTAGGTGATGGTCACCGGCTCGCCGCCGGCGTCGGAGCTGGCGCCGGACGTGGGGTCCGACGAGGTCCCGCCCGAGCACCCGGCCAGGGCTAGGGCGGCTACGGCCGCAAGGGCAGCCGAGGCACGGACGTGGTGTCGCATGACAGATCTCCTTCGATCGGGTGGGGACGGGCTACTTCAGTCCGGTGCCGGCGATGCCGGCCACGACGTGACGCTGCGCGAGGATGTAGAGCGCGAGCATCGGCAGGATCGAGACCACCGACCCGGCCATCAGGACGTTCCAGTCGGTCGCGTACTGACCGACCAGGGACGCGAGGGCGAGCGGGAGCGTGCGCAGCTCCTCCGAGCGCAGGATGACCAGCGGCCAGAGGAACGCGTTCCACGAGCTCATGAACGACAGGACCGCGAAGGTCGCGATCGCCGGCCGGATCAGAGGCATGACCACCCGGGCGAAGATCCGCAGGTGGCCCGCACCATCGATGGTGGCGGCCTCGTCGAGCTCACGCGGAACGGCGTTCATCGCCTGACGGAGCAGGAACACGCCGAACGCCGACACGGTCGAGGGCAGGAGGACCCCGAGGTAGGTGTCGACCAGGCCCCAGCTCTTCATCTGCACGAAGAGCGGCACCAGCAGCACCTGCATCGGGATCATCATCGTGGCGAGGTACGCCGCGAAGACGACCGGGCGGCCCCGGAACTCCAGGCGCGAGAACGCGTAGGCGGCCAGCGAGCTGGTCGCGATCTGGATCACGACCGTCGCCAGTGCCAGCCCGAGCGAGTTGAGCACGACCCGTGCGAAGGGCGTGCGCGAGAAGAGCTCGCGGTAGGCCGACATCGTCGGGTTGTCGGGGATCAGCGACGGGCTCTGTCCCAGCGCGGTCTGGTCGGTCAGCGACGAGACGACCGTCCACCAGAAGGGGAAGAGCATCACGAGGGCGCCCGCGGCGACCACGAGCCACAGCACCCAGCTACGCACACCAGTGGCCCTAGGCATCGTGCACCCACTTGCGCTGGCCCCAGAGCTGGACCACGGTGACCGCCATGATCACCGCGAACAGCAGGAGTGAGAGCGCGGCGCCGCTGCCCGCCTGCCCGTAGCGGAAGGTGAGGTCGTAGACCTGCTGGACGACGACCTGGGTCGCCCCTCCGGGGCCGCCCTCGGTCATCGCGTAGACCTGGTCGAACACCTGGAAGCCGTTGATCAGCGAGATCACCACGACGAAGAACACCGACGGCGACAGCAGCGGCAGCGTGATCGACCAGAGCCGCCGCCACGGACCGGCGCCGTCCAGCACGGCCGCCTCGTTGACCTCGGCCGGGATGGACTGCAGCCCGGCCAGCAGGATGATCATCACGAAGCCGACGTCCTTCCACGCCGAGGCGAGGACGATCGAGGCCATCGCCCAGGTGGGGTCGGCCCACCAGCCGGGCCCGTCGATGCCGAACCACGCGAGGACCTGGTTGACCACGCCCACCGTCGGGTTGAGCAGCCAGCGCCACACCACGGCCACGGCGATCCAGCTGGTGACCACCGGCAGGAAGTACACGCCGCGTAGCAGGTCGCGGCCCGCGAGCCTGCGGTTGAGCGCCAGGGCGATGCCGAGCCCGAAGACGAGCACGAGCGGCAGGTAGCCGAGGGCGTACTGGACGGTGTGCCAGAACACCGCCGCGGTGGTCGGGTCGCCGAGCACCGCGCGGAAGTTGTCCAGGCCCGCCCACCGCATCGGCGAGATGAGGTTCCACTCGTGCAGGCTGATCCAGCCGGCCCGGACCATGGGGACGTAGAAGAAGAGGACGAGCGGCACGGCGCTGGGCAGCAGGAACGCCAGGGCCCACCACCTGGCGCGACGCCTCGCCACGGTGCGCGACGCCTGGCGCCGGCCCGTGGCACGCATCGGGGCGGCCTTCGCACGCTCGGGGGCGAGGGTCACGGCGCTACCGCCACGGGGCCGGTGTGCAGGCGTTCGCGGACCAGCAGACCCTGGTCCCCGGTGGCGCCGGTGTGGTCGAACGGCGAGGCGAGCACGAGCGCAGCTGCGCCCAGGGCCCACTTGTCCTCGTCCCAGGTCTCCACGACGAACCGCGTGTCGCGCCTGCTGGGCATGAGATGGCGCCGGAAGGCACCGGCGAACCCGGGCTCCCAGTGCTGCCACGCCGCGACGCCCTCGCCGAGCAGCACCACGGCCTCGGGATCGGTGGTGTGCACCACGCCCGCCAGCGCCCGGCCGAGCATCGCTCCGGCCTCGGCGTACAGCGCCCGGGCCCCGGCGTCGCCCGCGTCGGCCCGCGCCTGGAGCTCCTGGACGGACCCGCCCGGGTCGACGACGCCGCGTTCGACCGCGAGCCGCTCGAGCGCCGACTGGCCGATGTATGCCTCCAGACAGCCTCGGTTGCCGCAGCCGCACACCGGTCCGTCGTCGGACATCGGGATGTGCCCGATCTCGCCCGCGCCGCCGAACGCGCCTCGGTACAGGGCGCCGTCGATGACGATGCCGCACCCGACGCCGCGCCCGATCGTGGCGACGAGGTAGGAGCTGTGCTCTCGGCCGATGCCGTAGACCCGCTCGGCCACGGCGAGCGTGTTGACGTCGTTCTCCACCAGCACCGGCACGCCGAGTGCGGCGCGCATGATCCGCCCGAGCCGCACGTCGCCCCAGCCGAGGGTCGGCGCCTCGACGTTCCCGCTGGCCTGGCTGTCGGTGGCGCCCGGGATGCCGATCCCGACGCCGAGCAGGTGGCCGTCGAAGCTCTCGACAGCGGTGCGCAGGACCGCGGCGAGCGCGTCGAGCGCCTCGGGGGCATCCGGGTCGAACGGGTGGACGCTGGAGTGGGTGACATCGCCGGACAGCGTCACGTGGACCACGGCGACGTGGTCGGCTGTGACCTTGGCGCCGATCGCACCGGCCGCCATGGCGACCAGGCCGAGCAGCCGGGCGGGGCGCCCGCCGAGCGAGGGGACCTGCTCCAACTCCTCGACGAGGCCCCGGCCGATGAGTGCCTTGGTGGTCTGCGTGACCGTCGCGGGGCTGATGCCGAGCTCACGAGCGATCTGCGCCCGGGACAGCGGGCCGCGGGTCCCCAGCAGGCCGAGGACGGCCGACGGGACGAGGTCCCCACGGGCGGGCTGTGCCGGCACCATCACTCCTTTGTTCATGGCTTTATTTAGTCCCAAAGTATCGGCCTCGCCGCGACACGTCAAGCCCGATCTCCACGCCATCGCCACACGCCCGTGACCCGCCGCACAGGCCGAGCACGTATCCTCGCCACGGCCCGCACCCGCGCGGGCGACCGGGCCCGGGCCCGGCAACCACGTCGAAGGACCCCGCTGTGCGCCGACCGGCCACCCTCCTGCTCGCCGCGACCCTCGCCCTGCCCGCCGGCCTCCTGGCGGCCTGCTCCGGAGGCTCCGCGGCACCCAGCACCTCGGCGAGCACACCGTCGTCGACCGACACCGCAACGGCCACCGCCTCCGCCGCGGACCTCGCCACCCTCGACGCGATCCAGGTCAGCGGCGACCCGGGCGCCACCCCGACCGTGACCTTCGACACCCCGCTGTCGGTGGGCGCGACGGTGGCCAAGGTGGACACGAAGGGCACCGGGGAACCGATCCCGGCCGGCGCCATGGTCAAGGTGAACTACGCGCTGTTCAGCGGGGACGACGGCTCGATGGTCGGCTCCACCTGGGACGACAAGACCCCCGAGGTGATCCCGCTGACGGGACTCGACCCGGTGTTCGAACCGCTGGTCAACGCCCTGGTCGGCGCGCCGCTCGGCTCCCGCATCGTGGTCGCGCTGCCCGGCACCGCCGCTACCTCGACCGCGGAGGCCAGCCCGTCCAGCGTCATGGTGCTCGAGGCGTTCGAGAACGTCCCGCTGCGCGCCGAGGGCACGGCGGTCACCCCGCCGGCCGGCCTGCCGGTGGTCACCCTCGCCGCCGACGGGACTCCTTCGATCTCGGTCCCCGCCGGCACCACCGAGCCCACCGACCTGGTGACCCAGACCCTGATCAAGGGCGCCGGGGCCGAGGTCAAGTCCGGCGACACGATCACCGTCGAGTACTCCGGCTGGCTGTGGGACGGCACCGAGTTCGACTCGTCGTGGGGCAAGAACCCGTTCCAGACCCAGATCGGCTCGGGCTCGGTCATCCAGGGCTGGGACCAGGGCCTGGTCGGCCAGACCGTGGGCAGCCAGGTGCTGCTGGTCATCCCGCCGAGCCTGGGCTACGGCGACACCGAGCAGGGCACCATCCCGGCCAACTCCACGCTGATCTTCGTGGTCGACATCCTCGCGGCGACCTGACCGTCCGGGACGCAGCACGCGGGCCCCTCCCGATCGGGAGGGGCCCGCGTTCTGTGTCGGCGGGGCGAGGTCCGCAACTACCCGCCCCACCGACCGCTCAGAGCACCGCCTCCACCCGCACCACGGCGCCGGCCGGAGCGTACGGCACGGTGCGGCCCTCCACCGGGTGGCCGTCGACGGTCAGCCGGGCCCGCGCACCGTCGGCGCCGGAGTTGCGCACCGTGATCTCGTAGGTGGCCCCGCGTGCCACGCGCCGCACCGTGAACTCCGGCACGTCCGGGCCGATCTGCGGGTCGACGACGAGCCCGTCCCAGTCCGGCCGCACGCCGAGCAGGTGCTGGCTGATCGCGACGAAGTTCCACGCCGCCGTCCCGGTGAGCCAGGAGTTCTTCGCCTCGCCGTGCCGCACCGCCTCCTTGCCCGCGATCATCTGGGCGTAGACGTACGGCTCCTGGCGGTGCACGTCGGAGATCTCCTCCCGGTAGGCGGGCGCGATCCGACGGTAGTAGTCGAACGCGCGCGCGCCGTGGCCGAGCACGGTCTCACCGATGATCACCCACGGGTTGTTGTGGCAGAAGATGCCGCCGTTCTCCTTGTACCCCGGCGGGTAGCTGGACACCTCGCCAAGCTCGATCCGGTACGTGGTGTAGGCCGGGTACTGGAGCACCATCCCGTGCGGCGTGGCCAACAGCTCGTTGACCGACTCGAGCGCGGTCTCCGCGACGGAGGGACCGCCCTCCGCGGGCCGGTCGGTGCCGATGCCCGCCATGACCGCGAAACCCTGCGGCTCGATCCAGATCTTGCCCTCGGTGTCCTCGTCGGTGCCGACCTTGTGCCCGTAGTAGTCGTAGGCCCGCAGGAACCAGCGCCCGTCCCAGCCGTGCTCGAGCACGGCCCGGCGCATCCGGTCGACCTCCTCGCGCGCGGCCGCGGCGATCCGCGGCTGCCCGTGGCGCTCGGCGATCTGCGCGTACTGCTCGCCGTAGAGCACGAACTGTGTGGCGATGAACAGCGACTCCGCGGCCCCGCCGGGCTGGTTCTCCGTGGTCTGGAACGACTCGCCGGGCTCGGTGGAGAAGCAGTTGAGGTTGAGGCAGTCGTTCCAGTCCGCCCGCCCGATCAGCGGCAGCCCGTGCGGGCCCAGGTGGTCGGTGACGAACCGGAAGGAGCGGCTCAGGTGCTCGAACAGCGGCGCCGCCAGGGCGTCGTCGTTGTCGAACGGCACCTGCTCGTCGAGGACCGCGAGGTCCCCGGTCTCCTTGAGGTAGGCGGCCACGCCTGCGACGAGCCACATCGGGTCGTCGTTGAAGCCCGAGCCCAGGTCGTGGTTCCCGCGCTTCGTCAGCGGCTGGTACTGGTGGTACGCCGACCCGTCGGGCAGCTGGGTGGCCGCGATGTCGAGGATCCGCTCGCGGGCCCGCTCGGGCACCAGGTGCACGAAGCCCAGCAGGTCCTGGGTCGAGTCCCGGAAGCCCATCCCGCGCCCGATCCCGGTCTCGAAGTACGACGCGGAGCGCGACATGTTGAACGTGACCATGCACTGGTACTGGTTCCAGACGTTGACCATCCGGTCCAGCTTCGGGTCCGTCGAGGTCACCGAGTACGTGGACAGCAGCTCGGTCCAGTACCGCTGGAGCTCGGCGAAGGCCGCGTCGGTCTGCTCGGTGGTGGCGAACCGGGACAGCAGCGCGTGCGCCGGGGCCTTGTTGACCACCTGGTGCGCGTCGTCCGCCCACTTCGCGTCGACCGGATTCTCCAGGTACCCGAGGACGAACGTGTAGGTCGCCGACTCCCCCGGCGCGAGGGTCGGGCGCACGCTCAGCGACCCGATCGGGTACCAGCCCGAGGCCACCGAGCCGGCCGACGCACCGACGCGCGGCACCGTCGTCTCGCCCAGCCCGTTGTACGGCCCGACGAAGGTGTCCCGGTCGGTGTCGAAGCCCTCGGCGCGGGCGTTGACGGCGTGCACCGCGAAGTGGTCCCGGCGCTCGCGGTACTCGGTCCGGTGGTAGATCGCCGAGCCGTACGGGCCGTCCTGCTCGACCTCGACCTCGCCGATCGACAGGTTGCGCTGGTAGTTGGTCTGGTCGTCCTGGGCGTTCCACAGCGCGAACTCGACGAAGGACAGCAGCGTCGGGGTCTTGGTCACGTCGGAGGTGTTGGTGACCGTGACCTTCGCGATCTCCGCGTCGGTGTCGACCGGCACGAAGTGCAGCTGCTCGACCCGGAGCCCGCCGCGCTCCCCGGTGATCCGGGTGTAGCCCAGGCCGTGCCGGGTCTCGAAGTGGTCGAGGTCCGCCTTGACCGGCAGCCAGGTGGGGGTCCAGACGTCGCCCGCGTCGTGCACGTAGAAGTACCGGCCGCCCGCGTCGGCGGGGATGTTGTTGTACCGGTAGCGGGTCAGGCGGCGCATCCGGGCGTCGCGGTAGAACGAGTAGCCGCCGCCCAGGTGGGAGATGAGCGAGAAGAACCGCTGCGACCCCAGGTAGTTGATCCATGGGGCCGGGGTGTGCGGCGTCGTGATGACGTACTCGCGGGTCTCGTCGTCGAAGTGCCCGTAGCGCATGGTCGCCTCTCTGGGACGCTCGATGGGACCGGTCCCATCGTCAGGTCCCCCACGGTACTCGCCAGGTCACGCGTGGCCCAAGCCCACGCCACGTGACGCTAGTCCCGGGCGGTGCGCGGCGCGCGTCGTGGCAGGGCGTCGGCCCGCCGCGGAAGCCCGTCACGCACCTGCCTGCCGTCTCGTCCCGGTGCGCGGACGAGCGCGGACCCGCGCGGATCCGGACCCGACCGTCCACGGCCCAAGGTCATGTTTGCCCGGCCAGGTCGCGTGACTAGCCTGGGGCCCCTAGGGCCACTCCAACGAAGGAGAAGGACAATGGGAATGGCGGCGACGCCTGTCATCCGGAATGTGGCCCTGGTGGGCCACAGCGGTGTCGGCAAGACCATGTTGGCCGAGGCGCTCCTGCACCGCGCCGGCGTGGTCCAGCGGTTGGGCTCGATCGAGGACGGCACGACCGTCTGCGACACGGAGCCGGAGGAGATCAAGCGCGGGATCTCGCTGTCCCCCGCCATCGCACCGTTCGAGTGGAAGGCCCCGGACGGCCAGACCTACACGATCAACCTCATCGACGCCCCCGGGTACGCCGACTTCGCCGGCGGCATGGACCAGGCGCTCGCGGTCGCCGACCTCGCGATCGTCGTGGTCAGCGCGGTCGACGGCGTCGAGGTGGGCACCGAGATCGCCTGGCAGCAGGCCGCCGACGCCGGCATCCCCCGGATGATCTTCTGCACCAAGGAGGACAAGCAGCACGCCGACTTCCACCGGGTGCTCGGTCAGCTCGGCGAGCTGGTGGGCTCCGGCCTGGTGCCCCTGGAGCTGCCGATCGGCGAGGAGGAGGCGTTCCACGGCGTCGCCGACGTGCTCTCGGACACGGGCTTCGACTACGACGCCGACGGCACGCACCACACCGCGGAGATGCCGGAGGACGTCGCCGCCGAGGAGGCCGAGCTGCACGAGCAGGTCGCCGAGGAGATCGTCTCCGGTGACGACGAGCAGCTCGAGCGCTACCTGTCCGGCGAGCCCGTCGAGGCCGCCGAGCTCGAGCGCGCCCTGGTGCACGAGGTTCGCGACTGCCAGGAGTTCCCGGTGCTGGTGGGCTCCGCGGTGACCGGGGTCGGCATCGACCGGCTCGCCGACTTCATCTGCGAGCTCGGGCCGTCGCCCGCGGACCGCGACACCACCGTCACGGTGCCCGGCGGCGCGACCATCGAGGTCGCGGCGGACCCGAGCGGCGACCCGCTGCTGCACGTGTTCCGCACCATGGCCGACCCCTTCGTCGGGCAGGTCTCGGTGTTCAAGGTGCTCTCCGGCACGGTCAAGAACGAGGACCGGCTCACCAACTCCGTGACCGGCCAGGAGGAGCGGGTGCACGGCCTGTTCAAGCTCCGCGGCAAGGAGCACCTGCCGGTCGACGAGGTCCAGGCCGGCGACATCGCCGCGCTGGCCAAGCTCAACGGCACGCCCACCGGGTCGACGCTGTCCAAGAAGGGCACCACCGTCACCGTCCCGGGCCCGGCGCACCGCCCGACGCCCTACGCGCTCGCGCTCAAGCCCCTCACCCAGGCCGACGACGACAAGCTGTCCAGCGCCCTCCAGCGGCTCGCCGCCGAGGACCAGACCCTCGTCGTGGACCGGACCGAGCACCAGACGGTCCTGCGCGGCACCGGCGACACTCACATCGCCGTCGCCCTGGAGCGGCTGGCCCGCAAGTTCGGTGTCAACGTCGAGACCGAGGACGTCAAGATCGCCTACAAGGAGACGATCGCGCGCCAGGTCGAGGTCGAGGGCAAGCTCAAGAAGCAGTCCGGCGGGCATGGTCAGTACGCCGTGGCGATGCTGCGGGTGGGCCCGCTGGCGCACGGCAGCGGCTCGGAGTTCGTCGACTCCATCGTCGGGGGCTCGATCCCCCGCAACTACATCCCTGCCGTCGAGAAGGGCGTCATGGAGGCGATGGAGAACGGCGGGGCGCACGGCTTCCCGGTGGTCGACGTGCGCGTCGAGGCGTTCGACGGCAAGGCGCACTCGGTGGACTCCTCCGACATGGCGTTCCGCACCGCGGCCGCGCTCGGGCTCAAGGAGGCGATGGCGAAGGCCGGGACCGTGGTGCTCGAGCCGGTGTCCATGGTCACTGTGACCGTGCCCGTCGACCTCCAGGGCGACGTGATGGGCGACCTGTCCTCGCGGCGCGGCCGGATCGCAGGCACGGAGGTGTCGGCGGACGGGCGCTGCACGATCCAGGCGATGGTCCCGGAGGCCGAGCTGAGCCGCTACGTGCTCGACCTGCGTTCGCTCACCGGCGGGCGCGGCTCGTTCGTCTCCGAGCACGACCACTACGACATCCTTCCGTCGCACCTGGTGGACAAGCTCCCGAAGCCCGAGTAGCCGACGACTCCCGACGCGTGCGCGCCCGTGGGGGTGCGCACGCGTCGGCGTCCTCCCCCCGCGTGGCCGCCCTCCCACCCCGCCCGCGTGTTCGCATACGAACCAGAACGCGCACGCGAACCCTCCGCCGGACGACCGCGCGCACGTGTTCGCATGCGAACGTCCGGCGCGCGGCGGGCGTGTCAGCGGTAGGCGGCGACGTGGGCCTCGACCTGGTCCTCCCACGGGGTCGGGGCGAGGGCGAAGGTGCGCTGCGCGTCGGTGGAGTCCAGCACGAACGGGCGGTCGAACTCGTAGAGCATCTCGATCAGCGCGCGCACCAGCGGTGACGCGAGGCCGGCCGCGCGCAGCGCGGCCCGCGGCACGACGCCGGGCCGGACGGGGACACCGGCCTGCGCGCCGAGGTCGGTGAGCACCTCGCGCTGGGTGCGCGGAGCGACGCTCGGGACGTGCCACGCCCGACCCCACGCGCGCTCGTCCTGCGCGACCGCGGCCACCAGGCGCGCGACGTCGGGGACGGACGTCCAGGTGTGCGGCTGGTCGAGGTCGCCGAGCACCCGGGTGCGCCGCCCGGCGAGCAGCGGCCCCATCACGCGGTCGCCGAGCATGCTCTGGTCACCCGGGCACAGGTAGTCCGAGCCACGGACCTCGACCGCGCGGACCCGCCCGGCCTCGTGCGCCGCGAGCGCGTCGAGCCACATCCGGGCCCTGACCCGCCCCTTGACGGTCTGCGCGACGAGCGGCAGGTCCTCGGTCATCGGGACGTCGACCGGCCCGTAGCCGTACAGGTTGCCGACGGTCACCAGGACAGCCCCGGACCGCTCGGCGGCGGTCAGCAGCGAGGCGGCGAGCGGCGGCCAGTCGTGGTGCCAACGGTGGTACGCGGGGTTGGCCGCGTTGACCAGGGCGACCGCGCCGGAGGCGAGGCGCGCCAGACGCTCGGCGTCCGTCGCGTCGGCCGCCTCCCGGCGCACCACGTCGAGCTCCGGCCCACGGCCGCTCCGCGAGACGAGCAGCACCTCGTCGCCGCGCCCGGCCAGCTCGCGGGCCACCGCGGACCCGACGTTCCCGGACCCGACCACCACGTACCGTGCCATGCCACCCTCCTGAGATCATTGGTCTGAACTGCGAACAGTGTTCTCGGCGATGGGCCGGACGTCAAGAGCGTCGATCTGGGACGCGAGCGCTGGTCGCATCCGTTGTCGTCGTTCACCGCGTCGGGGCAGGATGGGCCCGTGCCACCCCGAGCCAGGCTCGCCCGTGAGCGAGCGCGCGACGCCGTCACGGCCGAGATCCTCGACGTCGCGCGCGCCCAGCTGGCCGAGGTCGGCCCGGGCGGGCTGTCGCTGCGCGCGGTGGCCCGCGAGATGGGCATGGCCCCGTCGGCCCTGTTCCGCTACCTGCCGCACAAGGACGCGCTGCTGACCCGGCTGATCATCGCCGGCTACGACTCGCTCGGCGAGGCGGCCGAGGCCGCCGAGGCGGCCGTGCACGACGCGGGACCGGCGGAGCGCTGGATGGCCATCTGCCACGCCACACGCGACTGGGCGCTGGCCAACCCGCAGGAGTACGCGCTGATCTACGGCTCGCCCGTGCCCGGGTACGCCGCACCGCAGGACACCGTCGGGCCGGCGACTCGGATCCCCCGCCTGCTCATGGCGCTGCTGGGCGACGCGCTCGCCGCCGGGCTGCCGGTGCCGGCGCCAGGGGCGGACGCCGAGCGGATGCACGCCGCGATCGCCCCACTGCGCGCGACGATGCCGCCCGAGGTGCCGGACTCGATGGTCGTGCGTGGTCTGATCGGCTGGACGCACCTGTTCGGCGCGGTGTCGTTCGAGGTGTTCGGGCACCGGACGTTCGACGTCCTGGACGACCCCGCAGCGTTCTTCGACCACGAGATGCGCCTGCTGGGCGGCCTGCTGGGCCTGATCCCCGCCTGAGCGCGGCGGTTCTCGCCACGTCCGCCCCTCCCGCCCAGGTGTTCGCATGCGAGCTCCGGCGCACGTTCGAACGCCCCGCCGGACGAGCGCGCGCACGTGTACGCATGCGAACGAGCGTGCCGGCCCGACGGGCCGGTCGCGGGCCTACCCTCGTCGCATGGCCAGGTTCGTCGAGATGCACCCGCACGACCCGCAGCCCCGCGCGGTCGCGCAGGTGGTCGCGATGCTGCGCGACGACGCACTGGTGGTGTACCCGACCGACACCGGGTTCGCCTTCGGCGCGCACCTGGACAGCCACACGGCGGCGGACCGGATCCGGCGCATCCGCGGCCTGTCCGAGCGCCACCACTTCACGCTCGTGTGCGCCGACTTCGCCCAGCTCGGCCGATTCGTCTACCTGGACAACATCCAGTTCCGCGCGATCAAGTCGAGCACGCCCGGGCCGTTCACGTTCATCCTGCCGGCCACCAAGGAGGTCCCGCGCCGTCTCGCCCACCCGAGGAAGCGGACCGTCGGGGTGCGCATCCCCTCCCACCCGGTGGCGCTCGCCCTGGTCCGCGAGCTCGGGGAGCCGTTGCTGTCCTCCACGCTGCTGCTGCCCGGCGCGGACGAGCCGCCCACGGACGCCTGGACGGTCAAGGAGGAGCTCGACCACGCGGTCGACGCGGTGATCGACGCCGGCCCCGTGAACCCCGAGCTCACCACGGTGATCGACTGGTCCGGACCGGAGCCCGAGGTCGTCAGGGTGGGCGCGGGGGACCCGAGCCGCTTCGAGTAGCGCCCGCGCCGACCGTCAGGACGCGGTGCTGCGCTCGGGCTTGCGCCGGTTGCGGGGCCGGCGCTCGGGCGGCGCCACGAAGGGCAGCGCCCAGGTGGCCGCGAGCCCGAGGGCGATCACCAGCGCGGCGCCGCCGGTGGTGACCTTGCTCGCGTGGATCATCGCCGCCGCGGCCGCGTCACCCGCGGGCGCGGTCGTCGGGTCCGCCTGGAGCCCGGGGATCGCCGAGCCGGCCGAACCGGTCACGACCTGCACCACCTGGTCGCGCTGCGCGGCAGGGACGCCGGCGTCCGCGAGCCTCGTGCTGGTGGCGGAGCCGAGCGTGGTGAGCAGCAGCGTGCCCAGCACCGCCACGCCCAGCGCGGAGCCGAGCTGACGGAAGGTGCTCTGCAGCCCCGAGGCCTGGCCGGACTCGGCGACCGGCACCTCGGCGAGGATCACGCTGGTCAGCTGCGCGGTGGCCATCCCGACCCCCGCGCCGTAGAGGAACAGCCATCCCGCGATCGCCCAGGTGCCGATCGTCGCGGTCAGCGTGAGCGCGAGCCCGCCGACCGCGACGGCCTCGAGCGCGAGCCCGATCCGCACCACGGCCCGCCCGCCCAGGGCTGCCGTGAGCTCCGGCGTGGCACCCGAGACCAGGAACGTCCCGACCGCGAGGCTGACGATGAGCCACCCGGTCCCGAGCGCCGAGTACCCGAGCGCGTTCTGCAGCAGCAGCGGCAGGGTGAAGATCAGCCCGAACTCGCCGAGCGCCACGATCAGCGCGGCGATCGAGCCGAACCGGAACGAGCGGATCCCGAGCAGCCGCAGGTCGACGAGCACGACGCGTCCCGCCCGGCGCCGGGTGCGCTGGAGCGCGACGAAGGCCGTTATCAGCGCGACGCCGCCCACCAGGGCGATCGGCACCGGCGAGATCGCACCGGAGCCCTGCCGCCACCAGCCGTACGTCCGGCTCTCGATCAGCGCGAAGACGATAGCGCCCATGCCCACCGCCGAGAACGCCACGCCGCCCCAGTCGAGGCCTCGCCCCGCGGTCTCGTCCCGCGTCTCGGGGACCGCCCAGGCGATGCCGGCGAGCACGGCGAGCCCCACCGGGACGCTCAGCCAGAACGCCCAGCGCCAGGACACGTCAGTGGTCAGCCAACCCCCCACGAGTGGCCCCACGGCAGCCATGCCACCGATCGTCGAACCCCAGACGGCGAACGCGATCGCCCGCTCGCGGCCGACGAACACCGCGTTCAGGGTCGACAACGTCGCGGGCAGGATCATCGCGGCCCCGATGCCCTGGATCAGCCGGGCCCCGATCAGCACCTCGGCGGAGCCGGAGGCGCCCGCAGCGATGCTGGCCAGGACGAACACGGTCATGCCCGCGGCGAAGATGCGTCGCCGGCCGTACAGGTCGCCCACCCGCCCGACGGTCAGCAGCAGCGCCGCGAACACCAAGGAGTAGATCGCGTTCATCCACTCGGCCTGGGTCGCACTGAGGCCGAGGTCCTCGATGATCACCGGAAGGGCGACGTTGACCACCGTCGCGTCCATGATGATCAGCGACACCCCGAGGGCGACGGCGGCAAGGGCCCACCAGCGGTGGGGGAAGGGCACGTTTTTCTCGACACTCACGTCGGCATCTTATCGACGATACTGTCGGCATCAAGTCGAGGGGGCCGACGGCCGTAGGGACGGGAGGTGGCGATGCCGAAGATCGACGCGCCCACCGTCGCCGAGCACCACCGCCGCCGGCGTCGGGCGCTCCTGGACGCGGCCGAGCGCCTCCTGGCCGAGAGCGGCGTGGAGGCCGTCACGATCGGCGCCGTCGGGGCGCAGGCCGGGCTCGCCCGCTCGAGCGTCTACCAGTACTTCGACTCGGCCCCGGCCCTCATCGCCGCCCTGGTGGAGGACCTCATGCCGCGCTCCCTCGCGCGGCTCGACGCCGACACCGCCGCGGCGGCCGACCCGATGGGCCGGGTCGACGCGTTCGTCCGGTCGGCCCTGAGCACCACGACCGACACCACGCACCGGGCGCTGTCCGCCCTCGCCGACGCCGACCTGCCTGCGGAGTGCACCGCGCGACTGGCCGAGCTGCACCTCGGCCAGCAGGCTCCGCTGCGGGCGGCCCTCGCGGACCTGGGGGCACCCGACCCGGGGCTCACCGCCGATCTCGTCATGGGCCTGATCGAGGGCGCCACGCGCGCGGTGGTGCACGGCGCGGGGCTCGACGAGGTCACGGCCCGGACACTCGCCCTGGTCCACGGTGGACTACGTGCCACCGGTCCCGGCCCGGGCTCCGCCGCGGGCTCGAGGCCACCGCACTAGGAGCGGCCGCGCCGTTCGCGCCAGGCCGCGACCTCGGCCTCGACGTCACGCGTGCCGGTGATCACCGGCGGTCCGCCGCGCAGCTGGCGCCGGGCCTCGACGACCCGCCGGTTGAACTCGACCACCCGTGCCCGCACCGCGTCGGCACTCCGCTCGCGGTCCAGCGCCTCGCGCAGACCCGCGTCGTCCTTGCGCAGCTGGAGCGCCTCGGGCAGCAGCCCGGTGAGGTGCTCGCGCTCGACCAGACCCTTGACCCACCAGTCCGGGTCGTGGTGGCCGTTGATCCCCGGCAGCGGCCGACCCGCGTAGGGGTTGTGGTCGAAGTCGCCGCGGGCGATCGCCTGGTCGATCACGCGGTCGACCCACAGCGCCCGCTGCTCGATCCGCCGAGCGCGCGCGGCCGCGACCTCGGTCTCCGTGGGCGCCTCGGACGCGCCGACGTCTCCCTCGACCCGACCGGCCACGCCGCGCGGCAGCGCGTCGGAGTCCCGGTCGACCCGGTAGCGAGCCGCGTCCAGCGTCGGGTCGCGGTCGGAGCCCTGGCCCATGACACCTCCCGACGACCACGCTACGTCCCACCCGCACGACCGTCGCGCGCACGTGCCCCGCGAGCAGGCGGTGGCACGCCGACCGGGTCAGTCGGCCCGGCCGATGAGGTTCTCGAGGGTCGCGATCTCCTCGGTCACGTAGGGCGTCTCGTGCCCCTCGTCGACGAGCCCGCGCTGGATCTCCAGCGCCTCGGTCACCCGGCCGAGCTCGCGCAGGCAGCGCGCGACGGCCCACCGGGCGATCCGTTCCTGGTCGGGCGAGCCCACCGCCACCGCCGCGTCGTGCGCGGCGCGGAAGTGGGTGAGCGCGTCCAGGGCGCGCCCGCGCTCCATGAGGAACCACGCGTGGTTGTTCTCCAGGGCGACCGCCCAGCGCTGGACCTCCGGGTCGGACGACCCGTGCACGAGCCCGAGCGCCTGGGAGGTCCACACCGGGGCCCGGTCCTCGTCGGCAAGGGCGAGCATGTGCAGGGCGTCCGCCTCGAGCACCGGCAGTCCCGCGCGCTGCGCCGCCGCCGCGGCCGCCTCGAACGAGGACACCGCGGCCGGCAGGTCCCCGGCGGTGCGGTACAGCCGGCCGCGCTCGAGGAGCACCCGCACCGCGACGGCCGGCGTGGTCGGGTCGAGGGCGTCGAGCATCCGGTGGGCCTCGTCGAAGCGCTCCTGGAGCCCCATCGACCGCGCGACCTGGGTGAGCAGCTCCGCCTGGCGGCCCGGCGCCGTCGAGGACCCGTCAGCCGCGGCGCGCAGCACGGCCTCCGACCCGACCGGGTCGTCGAAGTCCCACAGGGCCCGGAGCTCTCCGGGCGGCAGCGCGTCGGTCACACCACGATCGTCACCCGGGACCGGTCCCGGGCGGTAGACCCTGGGCCCGACCGATCACATCTCGTTCGCGAGGACCAGGTCGATCATCGCCTGCGTGCCCTTGGCGTCCTCGAGCGACCACGGGTACGGCGCGCCCTCGCGCACCGTCGCGACGAAGTTCTGCGCCTGGAGCACGTACTGGCGCACCGTCGGGAACCGCTCGACCAGCGTGACGTCGCCGCGCACCAGGTGCACCTGCGCCTCGCCGACCACGCCGGCGTTGCACGGCACGGTGACCCGGATCATCCCGTCCTCGCCCTGGAACACCGCCTCCTGGCGGTTGGGCAGCCGCGTGGAGGTGGTGGAGGCGAACGTGAACTCGGCACCGTCGTGCGCCATCGTGCCCACCACGTGCGCCCACACGTCCACGCCGTTCTCCCGGCGGATCCGCGAGCTGAGCTCGACCGGCTCGGCACGGGCCGCGAACCGGACCGAGCCGTAGGTGTAGACCCCGACGTCCGAGATCGAGCCGCCGCCGGTCTCCGGACGGTTGCGGATGTTGGTCACGTCCGCGCCGACGTCGAAGGTCTGCACCGTGTCGACGTGCCGGACGGCGCCGATCGCGCCCTCGTCGATCAGGCGCCGGACCAGCTGCCACTGCGGGTGGTGCACGATCATGTACGCCTCGGTGGCGAACTGCCCCGTGCGGTCCCGCGCCTCGATGAGCGCGTCGATCTGGTCCGCCTGCATGGCGATCGGCTTCTCGCACAGCACGTGCTTGCCGGCCTCGAGCGCCTTGAGCGTCCACTCCACGTGCAGGTGGTTGGGCAGCGGGATGTAGACCGCCTCGATCGACGGGTCGGCCAGCAGCGCCTCGTAGGAGTCGTGCACGGTCAGGTCGGGCGCGAACGCCTGGAACGGGGCCGCCTTGGCGGGCGAGGACGTGGCCAGGGCCGCGAGCCGCGCGCCCTCGGCCTCGTTGATCGCCCGGGCGGTGTGCGCGAGCGCGAACCCCGACGCCCCGAGCACCCCGAAGTTGACGGCGTCCATGGTTGCCCTCCGTCCCGAGCCTCCGTCCCGACGACGGTGGCGGTACGTCCAGCCTAGGCGGCCGGGTGCACGGCTCGTGCGCTCGCCCGGCCCGCGCCGCGCCGGCTCAGAACATCAGGACGATCTTGCCGTGCGTGTGGTGCTCCTCGAGCACCCGGTAGGCGGTCTGCACGTCCTCGACCGGCAGCGCGGCGGCGATCGGCACCTCGAGCTCTCCGGCGCTGAGCAGCTGGACCAGCTCGTCGAGCACGTGCGCGTGGGCGCCCGACGCCTGACCGCGGTTCTTGGTGCCGAACCGGTGGGCCGCGACCATGTCGACCACGGTGTCGATCCGGCCGGGGTCCACGTCGAGCTCTTCGACGCCCATCCGCACGTAGCCGTGCCCGTAGCAGTCGATCAGCGCGTGCACCGGCCCGGCGGCGGCCCGGCGCACCGCCTCGGCGATGTCGCCGTGGTGCTCCACCGGCGTCACGCCGTGCTCCCGCAGCCAGGAGTGGTGGTGGCGGCCGGCGATGCCGATGACCCGCGCCCCGGCCCGGCGGGCGAGCTGGACGACGAGGCTGCCGACCCCGCCGGCGGCGGCGCTGACCACGACGGTCTCGCGCGGGCGCAGCTGGACCGCGTGCACCGCCGCCCAGGCGGTCACCCCGACGAGCGGCAGGGCGCCGGCGACCTCCCAGCTCACCGACGCCGGCTTGCGCACCAGGTGGTGGACGGGCACGGCGACGAGCTCGGCCTGGGCGTCGTGGCGGTGGGTGAACCCGAGCACGTGGGCACCGATCGACATCCGGGTCACGCCCGGCCCGACTGCCTCGATCACTCCGGCCAGGTCACTGCCCTGGCCGGCCGGGAAAGGGCGCGGGAACAGCTCGGCCAGCATCCCTTCGCGGATCGGCACGTCGTCGGGGTTCGTCCCCGCGGCGCGCACCCGGACGAGCGCCTCGCCCGGGCCCGGTTCGGGGTCCGGCGCGTCACCGACCCGGAGGACGTCGATGCCGCCGTAGGCGTCGAACTGGACGGCCCGCATGGCGGCTCCCCTCGCTCGGCCCCGTTGCCCTCCCTGGTCCGATCTTCGCATGCAGGACCCTGGTCCCGCCCGGCGGTCCCGCGCTGCCGGAGCGACTGCGGTGGCCGGAATCGAACGCCCCGTCGTCGCGTTGACCCGGGCATGCCGCTGCAAGGGGAGTACGCACCGTCCACGTCCGCCTGGGCCCGCGAGCAGGCCGAACGCTACGAGGCCTCCGGCGGGACGGAGGCGAGCACGCTGCAGGGCCGCCCGATCATCGTGCTGACCTCGCTCGGCGCCCGGACCGGCCTGCTGCGCAAGACCGCCCTGATGCGCGTCGAGCACGACGGCGAGTACGCGGTGGTGGCCTCCAAGGGCGGCGCGCCGCAGCACCCGGTCTGGTACCACAACCTGCAGGCCCACCCACTGGTCGAGCTGCAGGACGGGCCGACCCGGCGCGACTACACGGTCCGTGAGCTCTCCGGCGACGAGCGCGAGGAGTGGTGGCGCAGGGCCGTCGAGGTCTGGCCGCCGTACGACGAGTACCAGGCGAGGACCGAGCGGCTCATCCCGGTGCTGCTGCTGACGCCCGTCGGGGACTGACGCCTGGGCGCGACACGCCCGAACGGGTGACGAAGACGTCCACGTCGCGAGACGCCAGGGCCTGCGGGGGCCTGCCGGGACGACCTGACGGAGTCTTGACCGGCCGGTGAGGCGCGGGCGTGCCAGGCCGCACCTGGATCGGCCGGGCGGCGCATCCCGGCACAACACCCTACGTGTTCTTGACGTTTCTTTGACGCGCCGTCGTTGGCATTTGTCACCGGCTTGGTCCGCGCCGTTGTTACTACTGCGTGAACATCTCGCACGGAATCTCGCGAGGGACCTTCGACCCCCTTGTTTTCGCAGGTGGGACGCCGATGATTCTTGTGTCCGCTCAATCAGCTCGACCTCCGAAGGTGAGTTCCGTGGAGTCCCCCGCAGCCGTCGAAATCCTCGACCAGATCGACCTCGAGCTCGACCACCTCGACGACAGCGCCGACGAGTTCCTGTTCTGGGACTGATCGTCGCGGGCCGGCGTCCGCCGGTCTGATCCGGGCCGCGCGCCCTGCGCCGCGGCCGTCTCGCTCACCCGAAGGTCCCACCTGACCCCGTCAGGTCCGCTCCTACCGTCTCGGTACAGTTCCTCAGGCCTGCCCGCCGCTGTGCGGCCTGCCCCACACCGAGCGAGGAGCCCCTGTGACGACGATCTCCCATCGCCCCGTGCTGCCTGACGTCACGCTGCCGTCCGACCTGCGCGCCGCCCTCGACGCGTGCCTGGACGTCACCATCCCCGCGACCCGCGACGAGCTGTACTGGCTGTCGCTGGGCCCGGAGCGCGGACCGAAGTACGACGTCTCGTACGACGTCAACGGCACCCGGGTCAAGGAGGTCGACGTCGTCCGCTGCACCAACGGCATCGCGGTCAACTACGTCGAGGACTACATGCGGCGGCGCGACCCGGACTGCATGCGGATCGCCGACGACCTGCCCTCGGACAAGCCCCGCTACCGCGACCGGCACGGCGAGGACTTCGCCGGGGTCAAGGCCGAGACCCTGCAGTGGCTCTCCGAGCAGTCGCTCATCCTGGTGCCGTTCAAGGCCGGCGGCCTGACCTTCGGCTCCCCGTCGTTGGCCGTGGTCCCGACCAACGCGGCGTTCTTCGCCCTGGCCCTGATGGACCTGCAGGGCTGGGTGACCTTCGACGAGATCGGGCCCTACACGCCGCGCTCGATCCTGTACGTCGCCCCGCCGTTCCGGCACACCCACTTCGACGGCAAGCAGATCGTCGTGCACGACCGCACGGACGACCTGCACGAGGTCTTCGCGTACAACCTGTACCCCGGGCCGAGCGCCAAGAAGGGCGTGTTCTCGGTGCTGCTGGACATCGGCGCCCACGAGGGCTGGCTCACCGCGCACGCGTCGTCGGTGCGGGTCACCACGCCGTACGAGAACGAGACGGTCGTCATGCACGAGGGCGCCTCGGGCGGCGGCAAGTCCGAGATGTGCCAGGACATCCGGCGCGAGGACGACGGCCGCATCCTGCTGGGCTACAACGTGGTCAGCGACGAGCCGTACCACATCACGTTGTCGCAGTCCTCGAAGCTCGAGCCGGTCACCGACGACATGACCCTGTGCCACCCGTCCGTGCAGGACGGTTCGGGCAAGCTCGTCGTCGCCGACGCCGAGGACGGCTGGTTCGTCCGGGTGGACAACCTCGAGGAGTACGGCGAGGACTACAACCTCGAGAAGGCGTTCATCCACCCGAAGAGGCCGCTGGTGTTCTTCAACATCAAGGGTGTGCCGGACGCCACGGCCCTGCCCTGGGAGCACACCCTCGACTCCACCGGCAAGCCGTGCCCGAACCCGCGCGTGGTGATCTCCCGCGACGAGTTCCGCGACGTGGTCGGCGAGCCGCAGCCGGTCGACGTCCGCACCTTCGGTGTGCGGATGCCGCTGTGCACCCGGGAGAAGCCGACCTACGGGATCATGGGCATGACCCACTTCGTGCCGCCGTCGATCGCCTGGCTGTGGCGGCTGATCGCGCCGCGCGGGGACAAGAACCCCTCGATCGGCGCCACCGACGCCGAGCTGTCGACGGTGCAGCACGGCGGGATGATCTCCGAGGGCGTCGGGTCCTTCTGGCCGTTCTCGACCGGCACCAAGGTGGGCGGCGCGAACCTGCTGCTGCGCCAGCTGGTCGACGCCCACCGCACCCGGTACGTGCTCACGCCCAACCAGCACATCGGCGCCTACAAGGTCGGGTTCTCCGCCGAGTGGTTGACCCGCGAGTACCTGGCGCGCCGCGCCGGCCGGATCCGCAGGGACAAGCTGGTGCCGTCCAGGCTGCCGCTGCTGGGCTACACGCTCGGCGAGATGCGGATCGACGGCCAGGAGATCCGCCCGACGTTCCTGCGCACCGAGCGTCAGTCCCGGGTCGGCGTCGAGGCGTACGACATCGGCGCGAAGATCCTCACCGACTTCTTCAAGACCGAGCTCCGCCAGTACCTCACCGACGAGCTGGACCCGTTGGGCCGCCAGATCATCGAGCTGTGCCTGCGCGACGCGCCCGTCGAGGCGTACGAGGCGCTGACCCCGATGTACGCCTGAGACACCACCGCCCGCCCCGGCCCGACGCACCGTCGGCGCCGGGGCGGACTACGTTCGGACCATGCGACATGGCACCGTGGGCACCGTCGGCGCCGTGGCGCTCGGGTGCGCGATCGGGCTCGCCGGGTGCACGGCGCCCGCCGACACCGCGGCACCCCTGCCGTCCGGGGTGACCAGCAGCGCGTTCGACGAGGGCGGCGCGATCCCGGCGCGCTACACCTGCGACGGCGAGGACGTCTCCCCGCCGCTGAGCTGGGCGCCGTTCGACCTGCCGGCCGCGGCGATCGCGGTCGTGGTGACCGACCCCGACGCGGGCGGCTTCGTGCACTGGGTGGTCGGGCCGCTGCCGATGGCCACCACCTCGCTGCCCGAGGACGCGAGCGCCGACCCCGACCTGCCCCAGGGGGCCAACGACTTCGGCGACGTCGGCTGGGGCGGGCCGTGCCCGCCGTCGGGCACGCACCACTACGTGTTCACCGTGGTGTCCCTGCCCACCACCTCGCCCGAGCCGATCACCGCGGCGGCGGTGCTGGGGGCCCAGGACGTCCAGGGCGGCACACTGACCGGCACCTACACCCGGCCGTGACGGGCCGGGCGTCTGCACTGCGGGACCTGTGGGGTGCGGGGCGCGACCCTCGCGTGGGCTAGCGTGCGCCACGTGACCTCGGGGACCGCTGCGTGGAGCTGACCGCAACCGTCGTCGTGGTGGGCACGATCGCCATGTTCGTCTACGGGCTGTCCAAGACCGCCGTGCCGGCGGTGGGCTCGTTCGGCGCGGCGCTGCTGACCCTGGTGCTGCCGGCGCTTCCGTCGACCGGGGTCGCGCTGCCCGTGCTGCTGGTGGGCGACGTGGTCGCGCTGAGCTTCTACGCGCGGTCGGTGAACCTGCGGGTGCTGCTGCGCATGCTGCCCGCCGTGGCGGTCGGCCTGGTCGCCGGGTACGCGGTGATCGACCACGTCGACCGAGGGGCCGCAGCGCGGATCATCGGAGCGATGCTGGTGATCAGCGGCGCCGGCGAGATCTGGCGACGACGGCGGGTGGCGGCCCACGGCGGACCACCACCGGTGTCGGGTGACCGCAGCGCGGCCTCGCTCGCGCTGGGCGCGGGCGCCGGGTTCTCCACCATGGTGGCCAACGCCGGTGGGCCGATGATGACGCTCTACCTGCTGCGCCTCGGGGTGACCAAGAACACCTTCCTGGGCACCGTCGCGTGGTTCTTCTTCGCGGTGAACCTGCTGAAGGTGCCGTTCAGCGCTCAGCTGGGCCTCATCACGCCGCAGTCGCTGGTGATCAGCGCCGCACTGGTGCCCGGGATCGTGGTGGGCGCGCTGGTGGGCCGGCGGCTGGTGCTGGGGATGTCACGCGCCGTGTTCGAGAACGTCGCGCTGGTCGCCACGGCCGCGGCGGGGGTGTGGCTGCTCGTGGCGTGACCGCGGCTGCGCCGGCTCAGCGGCCGCGGCGGCCCGTCCACCGGACCGCGGCCCGCCAGCCCAGCAGGAACAGGCCGAGGAAGCTCCCGCCCACCAGCACGAAGGACCACGGCGTCCCGCCGCCGGTCAGGTGGCGCAGCACCATCCCGCCGGCCACCGCGCCCGCCCACACCACCGCGCCGGCGGGCAGCGACCGGCCGGGCCGGTCCCGGCCCCGGCGCGCCACCGCGAGCGCGGCCCAGCCCAGCGCCGCGCCGGCCAGGAACGGCCAGGCCGTGGCGAGCGTGCCGGCCAGCACCGAGCCCTCGTCGTGCGAGCCACGACCGATCACCACGAACAGCAGCACGGCGGCGGCGTCGGCGGCCATGGCCACCGGGTCGGACACCGGCCGGACGGCCGAGGCGGGGCCGGAGGTCTGGGTCACGGGTTCCATGCTGTCACTCCTGCGGGACGTCCGAGCCCGCGGGCGGGCCGGGCGGTGGAGACGCGGGCGCGGGCAGCGGGGCGACGACCGGCACCCGCGTGACCACCAGCGCGGGCACCGCGAGCGCGATCGCCGGCACGGTCACCGCCAGGACCAGCTGGTTCACCTGCGCCAAGCCGAGGACCAGCAGTCCCGTGGCCACCACGAGCGTCGCGATGAACGTCGCCGTCCAGCCCGACCCACGACGCTGCGGCGGCACGTACCGGCGGGCCAGGAGCACCGCTCCCGCGATCACCGTCAGGTACCCGACCACCACGAGCGCCCCGGTCGCCGCCACGAGCGCGCCGAGGCCGGGCATCTCGTCGGACGGGTCGCTCGCCACGTAGGCGATCACGCCGACGACGATCGCCACGAGCACCGCGAGCACGGCGGAGACCGCGAGCGTCGCGACCCACCAGCCCAGCACCGCGGCCCTCGAGGCGGGCCGCCACTGCCAGAGCCGCACGCGGGAGTCGTCCACCGCGCCATGCTAGGTCGAGGGCCGGGAACCGGCCCGCGGGGGCCGTCCACCACCGGAGGAGCGACATGGGCTACGTCGGGATCAGCGGGCCGAGCGCCGCCCGGCCGCAGGACCTCGCCGACGCGGCGCACGTGGCGCGCTGGGCTGCCGCGCACGGGCACGTCGTGGTGTGCGGCGGGCTCGACGGCGTGATGGCCGCCGCCGCCCGGGGCGCCGCCGACGCGGGCGGGACCTCGGTGGGGCTCCTCCCGGGCGATACGCGCGACGGGGCCGCGGACGGCCTGACGGTGGCCATCCCGACCGGCCTCGGCGAGATCCGCAACGCGCTGCTGGTCCGCGCCTGCGACGTGCTGGTGTGCGTGGGCGGCTCGTGGGGGACGCTGTCCGAGCTCGCGCTCGCGGTGCGCACCGGCGTGCCGGTGGTCGCGCTACGCACCTGGGTGCCGCGCGGCGACGGCGCCCGCGCCCCGGGCCGGCTCCTCGAGGTGGGTTCGGCCGGCGAGGTGTGCGACGCGCTCGCCGAGCACCTGGGTCGCGCCCGGCCCTGAGCCACCCGCTGCCCGCGACCGCGGTCCGGCCCCGACGCGGCCCCGGAGGGAGGCTGACCCCGGCTAGCGTGGCGGCCGTGGAACGCATCGACTGGGACGCCGGCACCTGGACCACCCCACCGGTCGAGGTCCGCGCCGACGGCGACCACCTGCTCGTCACCGCTGCCGAGGGCAGCGACGCGTGGCGGCACACCGCCTACGGCTTCGTGCACGACGACGCGCACGGCCTGCTGGCCCCGCTCCCGGTGGGCTCGGCGGTCGAGGTCGACGTGGACCTGGACCTCACCGAGCAGTTCGACCAGGCCGGCGTCCTGCTGCGCGCCGACGCCAACACCTGGATCAAGGCCGGCGTCGAGGTGTCCGACGGCGTCCCCCAGCTCGGCGCGGTGGTGACGCTGAGCCTGTCGGACTGGTCCACGGGGCAGGTCCCGGACTGGGCAGGACGCACCGCGACCGTGCGACTCAGCCGCGGCCGGGACGCGGTGACGGTCCGGGCCCGCGTCGCCGGCGAGGCGTGGCGCCTGGTCCGGGTCGCGCCGTTCCCGGGTGACGTCGCTGCCGGCGCCGGGCCCTTCTGCTGCGCACCTACGCGCGCGGGCCTGACCGTGCGGTTCCGCGCCTGGCGCACCGGCGAGGCCGACGCGTCGCTGCACTGAGCACCGCCGCACCGCTGCACCGAGGTCCGCCGCACCGAGCACCGCCGCGACCCCTGACCCAACGGTCACGCCCCGGCAACAGGCACGACACAGACCGGTCCTAACGTCGGCGCCACGGTCGGCGCCGCCCTGTGCCCGGCCGAGGCCAACCGGCCGACGCCCACGGACCCCAGGGGGTGAGCGGTGTTCGAGCACGTCGACCCGTTCATCGGGACCGAGGCGACCGACCTGCCGACGCAGACCGGTCTGGCCGCGACCTGGTGGCCGCCCAAGCCGCTCGTCGGCAACACCCATCCCGGCGCGACCCACCCGCTGGGCATGGTGTCGGCGTGCGCGTACTCCGGCGCGTACCCCACCGGCTACGGGCGCTACGACCTGGGCACCGAGGGCCTGCCCACCGCCCTGCACGACCGCCAGGTCGCGTCCGGGTTCACGCACTTCCAGCAGTCCGGCACCGGTGCGATCCGCAAGTACTACAACTACGTCCGCGTCACGCCAATGCTCCGGCCGCTGGACGACCTGGGGGCGCTCTACGACCTCACCGACGAGCGCGCCGAGCCCGGCTGGTACGCCGCGACGCTGTCCAACGGGGTGCGGTGCGAAGTCACGGTCGGTCCCAAGTCGGCGGTGCACCGGTACACGTTCCCGCGCCACCACGACGCGCGCGTGGTGCTCGACTTCTCGCTCGGCGGGCTCGGGATCCCCTACGGCCGGACGGTGCCGCTGCGGGCGTTCCTGCACTCGGTGGCCCCCGGCGTCGCGCAGGGTGAGGTCGTCATGGAGGGCGCCCCACTGGCCGTCCACGTCGAGTGCGACACCCCCGCCTGGCGCCAGATGCTCTGGTACGACCGCCGCCTCATGCCCGGCGGCACCCGGCTGGACTTCGACCACATCCGGCCCACCACGCTGCGACCGTTCGGCCTGATGTGGGCCGGGCCGAGCGAGCCCGGCCAGGTGGTCGAGCTGCGCATCGGGTTCTCGCTGCGCGGCGCCGAGCAGGCCCGGCGCAACCTCGAGGCGGACTGCGGGCCGGGCCCGTCGTCGTTCGCGTCGCGGCGCGCGACCACGGCGGACACGTGGCGCGAGCACCTGGGCAAGGTCGCCGTCGAGGGGCCCGAGGACCGCACCACCGTGCTGTCGACCGCGCTGTACCACTCGCTCATCAAGCCGTGCCTGGCCGTCGACGAGAGCCCGTTCTGGCCCACGCCCGGGCCGTTCGCGTACGACATCTCGACGATGTGGGACATCTACCGCACCCAGCTGCCGCTGCTCACCACGCTGCTGCCGGACCGCGCCGTCGAGCTGGGCGAGGCGCTGCTGCACATCTGCGAGGAGGAGGGGAACTTCCCCATCGGGTACCGGATGGCGCGCGGCGCGGACCGGTTCTCCCGGCAGGCCAGCGCCCTGGCGCACACGTTCCTGGCCGACCTGGCCGGGCTGGACCTGCACCTGGACTGGGAGTGGGCCCTGGTCCACCTGCACAACGACCTGCGCCGGGCCTACGGCGAGGACTTCCTGCTGCGCGGCCGGGCCGAGCCGATCACCCACACCCTCGACCTGGCCTTCGGCTACTGGTGCACCGCCCGGATCGCCGAGCGGCTCGGGGACCTGACCCTGCTCGACCAGTTCGAGCCGCTCGCCGCGCAGTGGGTCAACGCGTTCGACTCCACCGGCCTGCTGCGCGAGTCGACGTTCTACGAGGGCGGCGCGTGGAACTACTCCTTCCGCCTGCTGCACGACATGGCCGCCCGGATCACGCTGTCCGGCGGCGACGAGGCGTTCGTCGCCCAGCTCGACGAGTTCTTCGGCTTCGGCGCACCGCCGGTGACCTGGCCGGGCGAGCACCCGTCGGCCCAGGAGATGGCCGACGGCTACGCGCTGCACCGGTTCGAGGGCCTCAACAACGAACCCGACATGGAGGCTCCGTGGGCCTACATGTACGCCGGCCGCCCGGACCGCACCGCCGAGGTGGTGCACGCGATCGTGCACCAGCAGTTCGGCACCGGACGCGGCGGGCTGCCCGGCAACGACGACTCCGGTGCGCTGTCGTCCTGGTACGTGTGGGCGTCGCTCGGCCTGTTCCCGGTGGCCGGCCAGAGCCTGTGGCTGCTGAACGCCCCCTCGTGGCGCCAGGCCCGCATCGCCGTGGGCGACCGTGAGCTGAGCGTCGAGACCGAGGGGTTCGTCGAGCCCGAGCCCGGCGGACCTGTCCAGTACGTGCAGGCCGTGCGCCTCGACGGCCAGCCGCTGGAGCGGTCGTGGCTGTCCGGCACCGAGCTGCACCGCGGCGGACGCCTCGTGGTCGAGCTGGGCCCGGCACCCTCCGCGTGGGGCACCGACCCCGCCCACCGACCGCCGTCGCAGTCGACCGGCGGCCCGTTCCCGCACCTCGTCGCGGCCCCGCCGGCCGCTCCGGCGCCGCTGCGCTGACCCTGCCCCTCCGACCGAGACCGACACGATCCGTTCCACCCGCCCCACCGACCCGAGACCGATCCGCACCACCCCGCCCCACCGATCCCGACCAGACCGACGGACGGAGACCACCATGGACCGCAGGCTCGTCATCGTCGTCCGCGCCGACCCCGTGATCTGCGGGCACTCCGGCGAGGCCCGCAACCTCGCCGAGGCCGCCCTGGACCGCGGCTTCTCCGAGGTGCGGATCCTGAGCTGGCCCATCGAGCGCCTGGAGCAGACCGGCCTGCCGCTCAAGCCGCTCGACCGGGTGCTGCCCTACCGCGACGGCGTCGTGGTCGAGCGGCCCGCGCCGGTGGGCGACTACAAGGTGCCCGACGGCCGCTACCTCGCGGGCCTCACCGGGCGCCTGGTCGAGCTGTTCACCGACGGCGTGCCGACCGTGTGCCTGGCGCTGTACCTGTCGCCGCACGCGGTGGCCGTGGCGGACGCGCTTCGCGTGGCCGAGTCCACCGGGCTGCCGACGGCCGTGGTCACCGTGGCCGAGGCGGTGGGCTCGGACGTGACCAACGTGGTGCGCGCCGCGGTCGCCGAGGGCCACTGGGGCGCGGCGGCCCACATCCTGACCTCCTACCTGGACCACGACGTGCTGCTCGCGGTGTCGCGGTACACCAAGGACGTGATCGTGGCGTCGGCCGCCGAGGTCGACGCCCGGCACGGCACCGACTTCGCCGCGCAGCTCCGCGAGCGTGTGGCGATCTCCTACCCCGCGATCGACGTGCAGTCGTACCTGGACCTGGACGTCGACCGGACCCCGGAGGTGCTGGCCCGGCGCGGGCTCGAGGTCGGCCGGTACGTGCTCTACCTGTCCCGGCTGACCGCGGCGAAGGGCGTCGACGACCTCATCGCGGGCTACGCCGCGAGCACCGCCGCACCTGACATGCCGCTGGTGATCGCCGGCCGGGGACCGGACGCCGAGCGGTTGCACGCGATCGCCGCCGCCTCGCCGGTCGCGGACCGGGTGGTGTTCCTCGACGACGTCGGCGACGCGGAGAAGCAGCACCTGATGGCCGGCTGCACGGCGTACGTGCTGCCCAGCAAGCCGACCCCGGAGTTCACCGAGACCTTCGGCATCGCGCTGGTGGAGAACATGCTCTCCGGGGGCGGCCCGGTGATCACCACCGACACCGGCGGGATCGGCGAGGCCGTGGGCGACTGCGCGACGATCGTGCCCACCGACGACCCCGCCGCGATCGCCGCAGCGCTGGACGAGGTCCTCTCGCTCGACCGCTCGCAGCGCTCGTGGCGCGCGGCGCTGGCCCGCGCCCACGCGGTGCAGTTCGACCGCACCGCCGTGCTCGACGGCATCCTCCGCCAGGTCGAGGCCCTGCCGTTGCACGAGGCCCCCCGCCTCCGCCGCGTCGTCTGACCCCCGCCGCCGGCGCCTCGCACCAGGACGCATGCGAACAAGGGTGCGCTCTCGTACCGCCCGCAGGTCGAGCGCGCACCCTTGTTCGCGTGCCTGGACGTAGGCGCGGCGACGGGCACCTGGCCGATATCGGGATTGACTCGCGATACGTACCGATATATCGTCAACGTATCGACAACGAGAGGAGACGCTCATGAGGCGCTCACACCCTGAGGCGCACGGACGGCCCTTCCGTCCCCAGGCGCCCCTCGAGGACGCGCTCGACCAGCGCGGCCCCCACCACGGACACGGGCACGGCGCGGGCTTCGGCCCCGGGTTCGGCCCCGGCTTCGGACCCGGCGGCCCGCGACGCGGCCGGCGCGGCTGGGGCGGGCCCCGCCCGCGCGGCGACGTCCGTGCGGCCATCCTGCTGCTGCTCGACGAGCAGCCCAGGCACGGCTACGAGCTGATCGGGGAGATCACCGACCGCAGCGGCGGCGTGTGGACCCCGAGCCCCGGCTCGATCTACCCCACCCTCCAGGCCCTGGAGGATGAGGGGCTCATCCGGCTGGAGAAGGTCGAGGGGCGGCGCACCGCGTCGCTCACCGAGGCCGGCTCGGCCTGGGTGGCCGAGCACCGCTCGGAGCTCGGCGACCCGTTCGACATCGGCGGGCCGCCCGCGGCGGCGCTCGACCTGCGGCGCGAGCTCGGCACGCTGACCTCGGCCGTGGGCCAGGTCGCACGCGTGGCGACCGCGGCCCAGATGGAGCGCGCCGCACAGGCGCTCGCCTCGGCACGCAAGGAGATCTACCGCCTGCTGGCCGAGGACGAGGACATCGTCGACGACTGACCGCCGGCCACCCGAGGGCCGCTCTCCCACCGGAGGGCGGCCCTCGGCGCACCTCGGTGCACCCGGCGCCCATGCACACCGCGACCCGGTTCACCCGGACGGGCCGTCATCACCAGGACGCGTCATGCCGATGCAGGTAGCGGACCGCACCGGAGGGACGCGCCCATGTTCAAGAGCCTGCGCGAGCACGCCACCGTCCTCGAGGTCGCGCCCGGGTGGGTCGTGGTGGACCCGCCGAGCCGCTTCCCGGGGCCCGTCGAGCACGTGATCGTGGGCAGCGGCGGTGTGCTGGCCGCGGCCCGGTGGTCCGGTGACGTCACCGTCGTCGACGGAGTCCTGCACCAGAACGGCCGCCGCCGCGAGCTCCAGGCCGCGGACCTGGTCCGCGAGACCGATGCGCTGGCGGGTCTGCTGCGCAAGGAGCACCGCCAGGTGGTCGCGCCGGTGGTCGTGACGCGCGGCGACCACCCACCGATCAAGGTCGCGCCGGGCCTGGTGCTCATCGGCCAGGACGCGCTGGCCCCGACGCTCGAGGCGCTGACCACCCACCTCGGCCCCGACGACACCGCCGACGTGCTCGGCCGGATCGCCCAGGCCCGGGCACGCCGCGTCGACGAGCTGCCCACCCAGGCCACGCTCTCGGCGGCGCTCAACGCGGACCGCACCCGGCGTCGCTGAGGGTCAGCGCACCCGTCGGGCGTCGAGCCGCACCGAGAGTGCAGCGCTGGCGGCGGTCAGCGCCGCAGTCAGGACCAGCGCGACGACGACCAGCACGCCCGGGGCGGGCAGCGTGATCGATCGCTCGGGGAGCACGTCCATCGCGACCACGGTCGCCCCCATCACGGCGAACATCGGCAGGAACGTCGCGAGCCGCGCCCGCGCGTAGCCGAACGCGAAGTACAGCGGGAACTGGAGCGCGATCATCAGCCCGACGATCGTCGTCGCCGCCACGAGCAGGTACCCGAGCTCGGCCGGCTCGAACGGCTCCCCCATCGCCGCGGCCAGCGCGAGCCCGACGCCGCTGCCCACCAGGGCAGCGACGAGGCCCAACCCGAACGCGAACGCGTACCGACCCAGCACCACCGAGACCTGCCGCACCGGCAGGACCCCGTAGAGGGTGTCGAGGTCGCTCTTCTCCGCGATCGCGAACGGGTACGCGGCGACGAACACCGACATCACCATGAGCATGACCGGGGCCATGGTCGCCTGGTGCCACAGCAGCGCCAGCATCGGCGTGAGCGCGAACAGGATCACCATCTGCGTGCGGTAGGGCCGGACGGTTCGCACGTCGAGCACGGCCATCCGCAGGACTGCGTTCACCGGTCACCTCCGAGCTTGACGACCAGCTGGTCGAGGGTGGGCGCCTCGACGACGAGGTCCCCACGCAGCTCCGCCAGGTCCACGGTCCGCACCAGGGCCTCGACCCCGGCCGGCGTGCGCCGGGTGCCGGCCAGCGGGAGCTCGGGTTCGAGCAGGTCGTCCGGGCCGCCGCGCACCAGCCGGTAGCCGTCCAGCAGCTCGTCCTTGGTGCTCGACGCGACGACGCGGCCGTCGCGGATGAAGGTGACGTAGTCGGCGATCCGCTCGAGGTCGGTGGTGATGTGGGTGGAGAACAGCACCGAGTGCCCGTCGTCGGTGAGGAAGTCGCCGAGGATGCCCACGAGGTCGTCACGCGCGAGCGGGTCCAGGCCGCTGGTCGGCTCGTCGAGGATCAGCAGCCGCGCACCGTGGGAGAGCGCCACGGCGATCATCAGCTTCATGGACTGCCCGCGGGAGAGCTCCTTGACCTTGTGACCGGGGTCGAGGTGGAAGTCCTCGAGGAGCGAGCGGTACCGGGCGGAGTCCCACCGGCCGTAGAAGGGGCGCAGTGCTCGCTCGACGTCCGGCAGCCGCCAGTCGTCCACGAAGAACGCGTGGTCCAGCACGACGCCGATGTCCTGGTGCAGGTCGGGATCGGCCGGCAGACGGCGGCCGAGCACCTCGACCTCGCCCGCGTCGGGCCGGATCATGCCGAGCAGGCACCGGATGGTGGTGGTCTTGCCGGCGCCGTTCGGGCCGACGAAGCCCATCACGAAGCCGGTCGGCAGCTCGAAGCCGACGTCCCGCAGGTGGAACGTGCCTCGGGTCGCGTCCAGGTGACGCACCGCGAGGGCGGTCTCGCTCACGACGATCGTCCTTCCGTGGCAGTGGCGGTGGGGGTGGAGGTGGGAGCGGCGGCCTCGTCACGCTCGGCAGCCATCAGGGTGTCGAGCACCTCGACCAGGCCGTCGCGATCCAGCCCGACGGACCGCGCCGCCTCGAGGGCCGCGGTCAGGCCGTCCTCGACCTGGCGGAGGAGCTGCTCGCGCACCAGGTCCGAGTCGACGCCGAGCACGAACGCGCCCTTGCCCGGGACGTTCACGATGAACCCCTCGGCCGCGAGGTCGGCGTAGGCCCTCGTGGTGGTGATGACGCTGATCTGCAGGTGGCGGGCGAGGACGCGAACCGACGGCAGCGCCTCGCCCTCGGCGAGCTCGCCGGCCAGGATCGCGGCCCGCACCTGCTGCTTGACCTGCTCGTAGAGCGGGATGCCCGAGGTGTTGGACAGGACCACCTTCACCCGGGTCTCCTCACGTCGCCTCTACTGTGCATATGCACTATATACAGTAGGGACAGCAGGCGTCCACCGGCCGCGGCGTCACCGCCGGCTCAGGGCAGGATGTTGCCCAGGTCGCCGAGCATGCCGGCCAGGCCGAACTGCGACGTCGTCATCGCCACGCCCACCAGCAGCGCGATCACCGACAGGGCGATCGAGGCGCCGGACTTCCGGGCCCGACCGATCGAGGTGATCGCCAGGAACAGCCCGACCGGGCCGAAGAAGAACGACGCGATGATGGCGACGATCGCGAGCGGGTCGAACGGCACGCGCGACTCCACGGGCACCGGCCGCGGGTAGCCCGTCGTCGACGGTCGGGGCGGTGGTGGCGGCGGCATCGGGAGCCCGCGGGCGGCTGCGCGGGCGCCTCGGGCGGCGGTCCGCTCGGCCTGGGTCGGCCGGTGGGTGCGCCGGGCGGCGGTCCGCTGGGTGGTGCTCTCGAACGCCGTCGGGGCCGCGGTCCGGGGTGCGGCCTGCGGTTCCGCAGTGCGGTACCGGGTCGACGGGGCCGCGGTGCGCGGCGCCGTCGGGGCCGGAGGCCGGGCCGTGCGCGGCGCGGTGCGCATCGGCGGCGCGGGCGTCGGCATCGGCGGCGCGGGGACGGGCGACATCGTCACGGGTGACATCGACACCGGCGCCATCGTGACCGCCGGGCCGCTCTCGCCGCGCATCGACCGCGTCACCTGGACCGGGGCCATGCTGACCCGGGTCGACATCACCGGGCTCATCGGCACCGTCCGCACGACGACCGTCGTGGCGCCACGACCGTACGGCGCCCAGGAGAGGATCGGGGTGCCCGGGGGCGGCGGCACGGGTGGTGTGCTCACGGGGTCCTCCGGCAGACGATGTGCGGTCGACCCACCCTCCGGGGGCGGTGACCGGTCCTCACGACGATACCGGCGCCCGCCCGGCGCGGGCAGGGACTCACGGGGCCTCCTGCGGGCCCTCCGGCCCCGCCTCCACCACCTGGTTGCGGCCGGCGCGCTTGGCCTCCAGCATCGCCTGGTCGGCCGACACCACCCCGTCCAGGCGGTGGCCCGAGCGCCCGAGCCCGACGGACACCGTCAGCGACATCCCCGGCGCAAGGCTCGCCCAGTCGAACTCCGCCACCGCGGCACGGATCCGGTGCGCGAGCGCGCGAGCGACGTCCGCGGGACCGTGGGGCACCACGACGAACTCGTCCCCGCCGTAGCGGACCAGCAGGTCACCGGTGCGCGCGGTGGCCCGCAGGATCTGCGCGACCACCTCCAGCGCCCGGTCGCCCACCGCGTGCGAGAAGCGGTCGTTGATCGTCTTGAAGTCGTCGACGTCGACGAAGATCACCGTCTCCGGCCGCACGCCCTCGCCGACCCGCTGGAGCAGGCGGCGGTTGCCGAGGCCCGTCAGCGGGTCCTCCTCGCTGGCCCGGCCGTGCCGCTCGACGCGCGCCTCGAGGGTGCGGATCGAGTCCTGGCCGTGCAGGGCCGTGAACCGAGAGCCCCGCTCGGTCCAGACCATGGCGAGCGACGCGCGCGCCACCTCCCGCCACCGCAGCGCGGCGTCGGTCGATCCGGCGGTGCGCAGGTCCAGCTCGGCGAGCAGCGTCCGCGCCAGCGTCGCCCACACCTCGCGGCCGGCCGTCGTCGCCGTCTCCAGCGCCGTGCCGAGGTTCTCGGCGGCCTGCTCCTCGCGGCCGGCGAGCATCGCGACCTCGCCGAGGGTCAGGTGCAGCAGGTCCCTGCCCATGCACCGGGTGCGCAGGTCGTACCGGGCCGAGGCGGAGCGCGCCAGGGCCTCGGCCACTCCGACCTCACCCATCAGCAGCCAGCCGAACGCCTCGGCCGCCTGACCGCGCGCGAGCGTACGGAGCTCGCCCAGGGCGATCGCCCGGCGCTGCACGCGCAGGCTCGCGCTGACCACGAGTGGCGCCCTCGCAGCGGACTCCGCGTCCCGTCCCACCAACCGGAGCATCGCCGCCCACTCGGCCTGGAGCGCGGCACGCTCCCGGTTGACCAGCAGATCCATCACGGAGCGCTCGCGGGCCGCATCGATCCCGGACAGCGACATCCCCATGGGGTCCAGACCCCGCAGCACCGCCTCGGCCCTCTCGTACAGCCGGGCCGCCCGCAGCGCCCTCGCGACCACCACCGAGGCGCGGACGTGGAGCCGCGTCCCGGTCCGCATCGCCCGCAGCAGCCAGTCCGCCTCGGCGAGCGCGGCGATCGAGGCCGGGGTCGACCCGAGGCCGGTGTGCGCCTCCGCGACCACCGCGAGCGCGGTGCAGCGCCACGCCGGCCCGGCCGTGCCCGCCTCGACCAGGAGCTGCTCGGCCACCACGAGCGCGTCGGCGAACCGCCCGAGCTCGAGCAGCGCAAGGGCCTCGAGATAGCGCAGGTGGCGCGCCGTGGCGCTGTCGCCGAGGCCCTCGACCACCGGGCGCAGCCGGTGGGCGGCCTTGGCCGCGCGTTCCACCAGCCCGGCGAGGACGTCCCGGTACACGAGCTCGGACACGATCCCCAGCGGCCCGAAGGCGGGGGGCTCGGCGAGGGCGGTGGAGGTCGCGGTGAGCGCGGAGAGCAGCGCGGGCAACGCCTCGGCCGTCGGTCCCGCGCCGGCCTGGCGGATCCACGTGGTCGCGTCGGGCGCGGCCGGCACGTCGGCCGCGGGCGAGGCCGCCGCCGACCCGGGTGCCGGGCTCGCCGCCGGTCCGACCGGAGTGGACCCGGGAGCCGGGATCGGCGGGGGTGGGGCAGCCACGACACCCGAGGGCTCGGCGGCACCGGGCACCGCGTCGGACCCGGCAGGTGCCGTCCCGGGGGGCACCGGCCGGCGCCGGCCGACCCGGCGCAGCAGTGACGCCCCCAGGCCCTCGCGCTGCGCGGCCAGCCGCCCGCCCGAGAGCAGGCACAGGTGCTCCGCAGCGACCACCAGGTCGGCGGGGACGGTCGTGCGCGTCGAGGACACCACCGCGAGCAGGTCGGTGACCCGGCGCCCGTCCCGTACCGGGACGAGCAGGATCCCGCGGGCCCCGAGGTCGCTCAGCGCGTCGGTGGCCACCGACGTCGCGCCCAGACCGGTGCCACCGGTGCAGCACGACGACATGCCGGACACGAGTGCGGCCAGCTCCTGCACCCGGAACGGCGGCAGCACCGCCAGCGAGCGCGCCTGCGGCCCGACGGCGGCCTGCACGCCGGAGTCCGACAGCCGCCACACGCAGCCCGACTCGAAACCCACCAGCTCCGCCACCGCACCGAGCACGCCGGCCGCGACGGCCTCCGGCCCCGAAGCGGACACCACCGCCGGCGTGAACCGGGTCAGCTCGTGCAGCGCCCCACCCGACTCGCGGCCCGCGGGCAGCGTGCCGAGGCGGGCGCCCAGCTGGGCGGCGGTGCGCCGCACGAGGGTCGCGGCGGCCGTGCTGATCGGAACCACGGAGTCCACGTTGCAGACCCCCACCACCCTGCCGTCCACCCGGATCGGCACGGCGAGCTCGGCACGGACGCCGGGCGCCGCGAGCCGGTAGCGCGTGTCCGTCGAGACGTCCTCGACCATCACCTCGCGCTCGTCGGCGAACGCGGTCCCGGTCAGGCCCGCGCCGGGCAGCAGCCCGTCGAGCACCAACCACTGACCCTGACGCGACTGGCAGCGCAGCACCCCACCGCGCTCCAGGTACACCGAGGGCAGCAGGCCGCCGAACGCTGCGAGGTGCGCGGCGGCCGCCTCGCAGGCCTCACCCTGGGTCACCGCGGCGGCGAGGGCGTCGTCGAAGGCCTCCAGGTCGGTGACGTCCCTGTGAGGTCCGGGGACCCCGGGGCGCAGCAGCCGCACCGCGGTGGGCGTCAGCTCGGGCCACGGCGGGCCGGGCCGGGCCACCACGTAGCCCTGCACCAGGTCCACGCCCACCGCACGCAGCTCGTCGAGGTCCCCGACGTGCTCGACGCCCTCGGCCACGGTGAGCCCGCCGATCGCGGAGGTGAACGCCTGGAGCGCCTGCACGAGCGCCCGGCGACCGGGATCGCGGTGCATCCCCTCCACCAGCGAGCGGTCGATCTTGACGAACGACGGGGCGAGCGCGAGCACGTGCGCCATGGAGGCGTACCCGGCGCCCACGTCGTCGACCGCCACCAGGCTGCCGGAGGTGCGCAGCCGGGCCAGCACCGCGCTGAGGGCGTCGTAGTCCTGCACCGCGTCGTGCTCGGTGATCTCCAGCGCGTGCCGGGGCAGGTCCGCGAGCACGTCGGGCAGGCGGGGGTCGAGCAGCGCGGCGGGGCTGACGTTGACCGAGACCAGCGCGCCGTCCCGGGGCGAACCGGCCTCGGCCACCGCTCGCAGGCACGCGAGCTCGACATCGACCCGCCGGCCGACCATCCCCGCCGCGTCGAGCCACTGGTCGGGACGGCCGGCCACCACGCGGGTGCGGGCCAGCGCCTCGTAGGCGATCACGGCACCGTCGGCGAGACGCACCATCGGCTGGAACACCGCCCGGATCGACCCGGGCTCGACGAGGGCGTCGACCAGGTGCTCCGCCCGGCGTCGCGCGGCGGCGGGGTCGGGGGCCACCGGCACACGGGTGTGGGCGTACCGCGCGGGCATCACGAGCAGGGGCTCGTCCGGGCCGGCCGGGGCGGTGCTCGCAGGCCGGTCCGACGACTCGACCACGGCGTGCTCGGCGGGTGCGCCCGCGACGCCGACCGGTGGCGGGGCACCCTGGCGGGCGGCCCGCGCCGCGACCGCCGCGAGCGCGATCGCGGGCGTGAACGGCACGCGGCTCGGCAGGGTGGCACTCAGGTCGGGGCGGGTGTCCGAGCCGGAGCCGGCACCCGGGTCGTCGCTCACGGCGTCAGGCGTGGGCACAGGGTCACTGCCCCACGAGGTCGACGCCGTCGACCCGCCAGGCGCCGTCCTCCTTCACCACCCGGTAGACGAACCGGTCGGTGTAGGTCTGCCCGTCGTCGAGCCACAGGTACGTCTCGGTCGTGCTGACCGAGGCGACGCCGTTCTCGACGCTGACCCCCGTGACCTGGACCTGGTTGTCCTGGTACCCGTTGCTGGCGACGAACGCGGCGAAGTCGTCGCAGGTCGTGAGCTCGTTGTTGGTGCGGAAGGCCCGCGTCGAGGTCGCCATGAACTCGTCGCAGCTGGAGCTGGCGACCGCGGCGTCGAGCCGCAGCACCGAGGCTCTCGGCCCGGTGAGCTCGGCGACCAGGGGGACCATCACGACGGCCACCCCGATCCCGACGACCAGCAGGACGGCGCCGACGATCGAGCCGGCCACAGCCAGGCCTCGGCCTGCGCCTGCGCGCTTCGTGCGGCCGAGAGCCACCAGGGAGACCACCAGGCCGACCGGGGCCATGACGATCGCGAGCACGAGGCCGACCACCGCGATCGTCGGCGTCCGCGGCGCCTGCCCGGGCGGCACGTACCCGGGGTGCGGGTAGCCGGCGGGCGGCACGTACCCGGGGTGGGGGTAGCCGGCGGGCGGCCCGACCCAGGGAGCGCCCGGCTGCCCTTGCGGCGGTGTTCCCCAGGGATCGGCGGGCGGCTCGGCCGGCGGCGACCACACGCCCCCGTCCTGCGGGCGCCACGACGGCGATCCCGGCTGCTCGCCGGCTCCGTACCCCTGCCCGCCCTGGCTCATCGCGTCCCCTCCGACCGCCACGCACGTCGACCTGCCAGCCTAGGGAGCCACGGCGCCCGGCCCCAGGGCCGAAAGGCGGATTCCCGGCCGTTACGCGGATTTCACCCCCGCGCGCCCCGCGCGACTCGTGGCTCTGGGACCGTCGTGCCAGGCCGGTCCAGCGGGGCCGGGCGAGTCGGGCGGATCAGACGGAGACAGCATGGCAACACCTGACGTGGTGGTGTGGGAGGCCGACGGCAAGCCGCTGCCGTGGCTCGGCTACGGCGCACGGCTCGCCGCGCCGCTGCGCGCCATGGGGGCGCGCGTCCGAGTGGTGCCCTACCGCCGCCGGCCGCTGACCCCGGCAGAGCTCGCCGCGCCGGTGCACCTGCTGTCCGGCGGCGAGACCACGTCGTTCTCCGGCGACGCCGCCACCGTGCGTGCGCTGGCCGACCTGACCGAGCTGCTCGGGCGCGCGTGGCGGGGTGAGGCCACCGTGCTCGGCGTGTGCCTGGGCGCGCAGCTCGTCGCACGCGGCATCGCGCCGGGGCTGCCCCAGTCCTTCCCGGCGCGGGGCATGGAGGCGGGGCTGTGCACGGTCTACGGCCCCGGCGGCCCGCTGCGGGTGGCCGAGCTGCACTACGAGGACATCCACCCCTCGTTCGCCGAGATCGGCGGCGTCGAGGTGACCCACACCAACGGGCACTCGCGCGTGCAGGGTTTCCGGTGGGGCGAGACGGTCGCGGGCTACCAGTTCCACCCCGAGTGGTCGCCGCGCGACGCGGCGTCAGCGCTGGATCGTCACCTCACGCTGCTGGACACCCGGCACGCCGACCCGGCGTCGGCGCGCGCGTCGGTGACCGCCGGTGCGGACGCGTGGTCGGAGCGGACCGCATGGGAGCTGCTGGTCGCGCCGGCTGTCCGGGCCCTGGGGCTACGGGCGGCGCAGGCGGCCTGACCGGCGGCCGCTCGCCACCGGTCGACCCGGCCTGTGGGCGGGCGGCAGCCGCGTCGGCGGCGCACCGTACCCTGGGGCCGCCGGAAGGAGCCCGCCTCGATGCCGAACCCCGCCGAGAGGCGCACGCCCGTCGAGGTGCTGCGCACCGTCTTCGGCTACGAGTCGTTCCGCGGCGAGCAGGCCGAGATCATCGACGCGGTGGTGGCCGGCGAGGACGCGCTGGTGCTCATGCCCACCGGCGGTGGCAAGTCGCTGTGCTACCAGATCCCCGCGCTGGTCCGGCCGGGCACCGGCGTGGTGGTCTCCCCGCTCATCGCCCTCATGCAGGATCAGGTGGACGCGCTGTCGGCGCTCGGCGTGCGCGCCGGGTTCCTCAACTCCTCCCAGGGTTGGGAGGCGCGCCGCGAGACCGAGCGCGCCCTGCTGGCCGGCGAGCTCGACCTGCTGTACCTCGCGCCGGAGCGGCTCGGCCTGCACGACACCCTGGACCTGCTGCACCGGGCCGAGGTCGCGCTGTTCGCGATCGACGAGGCGCACTGCGTGTCGCAGTGGGGCCACGACTTCCGGCCGGACTACCTGCTGCTGCACGTGCTGGGCGAGCAGTGGCCCGACGTGCCGCGGGTCGCCCTGACCGCGACCGCGACCCGTGCGACGGCCGCCGAGATCACCGAGCGGCTCGGCCTCGCCGAGGCACGCACGTTCGTCGCGAGCTTCGACCGGCCCAACATCACGTACCGGATCGCGCCCAAGGACAACCCGCGCGCCCAGCTCCTGCGCCTGCTGCGCACCGAGCACGACGGCGACGCCGGCATCGTCTACTGCCTGTCGCGGGCCTCGGTCGAGCAGACCGCGCAGTTCCTCGTGGACCAGGGCATCACGGCCCTGCCGTACCACGCGGGCCTGGACCACCGGACGCGGGCGGCGAACCAGTCGCGGTTCCTGCGCGAGGACGGCGTCGTGATGGTCGCGACCATCGCGTTCGGCATGGGGATCGACAAGCCCGACGTGCGGTTCGTCGCGCACCTGGACCTGCCCAAGTCCGTCGAGGGCTACTACCAGGAGACCGGCCGCGCGGGCCGCGACGGTCTGCCGTCCACCGCGTGGCTGGCCTACGGGCTGGCCGACGTGGTCCAGCAGCGCCGGATGATCGACACGTCCGAGGGTGACGCCGCGCACCGCAGGCGCCTGTCGGCACACCTGGACGCGATGCTCGCGCTGTGCGAGACGGTGGACTGCCGGCGGGTGCAGATGCTGCGCTACTTCGGCGAGGAGTCCGAGCCGTGCGGCAACTGCGACACCTGCCTGGCCCCGCCGGACGCGTGGGACGGCACGGTCGCCGCGCAGAAGCTGCTGTCCGCCGTGGTGCGGCTGGACCAGCGCGGGCAGCGCTACGGCGCGGGGCACGTCATCGACATCCTGGTGGGCAAGGCGACCGCGCGCGTGACCCAGCTCGGTCACGACGAGCTGAGCGTGTTCGGCGTCGGCGCGGACCTCGACGAGCGCGCCTGGCGCGGCGTGGTGCGCCAGCTCCTGGCCCAGGACCTGCTGGGCGTGGACGCGAGCGGCTACCAGACGCTGCACCTGGTGGAGGCCAGCCGCGCGGTGCTGTCCGGCGACCGTGAGGTCCGGCTGCGCACCGAGGCCCCACGCACCAAGGCCCCGCGTGCCAAGCCGAAGGCGGCCGCCGCGGTGGCGGACCTGTCCGAGCAGGACGCCGGGGTGTTCGACAGGCTGCGCGCCTGGCGTGCCGGCGTGGCCAAGGAGCAGGGCGTGCCGGCCTACGTGGTGTTCCACGACGCGACGCTGCGCGCCATGGCCCAGGCCCGCCCGGCCAGCCTCGACGAGCTCGCCGGGGTCAGCGGCGTCGGCGCGGCCAAGCTCGAACGGTACGGCGCGGAGGTGCTGGCGGCGCTCGCCGGGTGAACGGCGTGGCGACACGCCGTGCGTCGCCGAGCGGCCACGCCACGCCCGGCGCACGATGGACCCAGGCGAGAAGGGCCATCGTCATGGGCATCGACCAGCGCGTGCCGCACGCGGCGCACCCGCACCTGGCTGCCGCCGCGGCGCACGCGGCCCACGCCCGCGCCGCGCTGTGGCGACAGACCCGCCGGCGCTTCGCCTTCTGGCTGGCCGAGGTCGCCCTGGTCGTCGCCGTGGTGCTCCTGCTGGTCGGCGACGTGCGCTGACGCCCACCGCCGCGGAGCCCCCCGCGGCGGTGGACGGGTCCAGACGGCCTAGCTGCGGTAGTACCTCCGCCAGATCAGCCGGTGCAGGCCGATCGCCTTGGGGATCCGGCGCAGCCCAGGGATGAACGGCATGAACATCACGACCAGGGTGAACAGCACGACGATCGCCATGATGTAGATGTCGCCGTTGGCCGTGAGGGTCGCCGCCAGCCCGCTGTCCGCCTCGGAGTTGAAGAACGGCAGCTGGTACCAGAAGGAGAACGGGGCGAGCCACTGCTGGCCGGGGTAGGCACCCGTCTCGTTCATCATCCCCCACTGGTTGCCCTGGAGGTGGGTGGCGCTGGCCGCCGCGTCGAGGTAGCCGCCGTCGCCCATGAACAAGATCTGCTTGGTGTTGTCCGTCGAGTAGAAGTTGCCCGGAGAGGCGAGCACGCCGTCCAGCGCGCCGGACGCGGCCATCGCCTCGAGGCCCGCCGCCAGATTGGGGACGGGGCCGTAGTCACCGGACGGGACCTTGGCGGGGTCCCCGCCCGCGGCGTCGGAGCTCAGCGCGTCGTCGTAGGCGGTGGCCCACGCGGTGCGCCGGTCGGCCGAGGCGGCCTTCCACGTGTCCAGTGCCGTGGAGACGGTGAGCGGCTCGGCCTGGTTCTGGAGCGGGGTGATGACGAAGTCGTTGGCCGTGTCGACCGGGATGTGGATGCCCATCGCGGTCTGCAGGTTGATCGGCCCGAGGTTCTGGCCGGTGCCGGCGTCGTTGTACGGCGGGCCGTAGGTCGCCGACTCGGACGTGCCGGCGAGCTCGGCGACGGTCGTGTCGTAGAAGTCGTTCGGCATCTCCGTGGCCCAACCCTTGAAGGTCAGCGGCGGGTCGTCGGGGGAACCGAGCGCGGAGGCGAGGACCACCACGAGGGCGCCGACCACACCGAGTGCGATGAGCCCCTCGCGGATGATGTCGTAGTGCCGCTTGGGCCCCCGCCATGGGGTGGTCTCCAGCTCGTGCTGGAGCGCGGCTAGGTCGCGGTCGGCCATCACGCCTCCTTCTCGGTTGCCGACACGGCCTCGCGGCGCGCCTCGACCTCGGCCGCGTCGATGGGCGGGACCACGCCGCGCAGCCGCACGAGCACCACGTGGATCACCACGACCACCGCGATGATCAGCGGCAGCAGGAACACGTGGACCAGCAGCGCCTGCCCGAGGTTCGCCACGTTGAACCAGGCGCCGACGCCGGCGGAGTTGAGGCCGTCCTTGGCCTCGAACGAGATCCACTGCGAGTCGAAGTTCGTCTGGACCACGTAGCCCGTCAGGCCCGCGATGATCGACACCAGGAAGGCGATCATCCCCGTGATCCACGTCCTGGCCCGGTGCCCACGCCACGCGGCCATCGAGAACTTGCCCACCAGGTGCACGAGCATGAACACGAAGAACAGCTGCACGGACCAGAAGTGCAGGCTGTTGAACCAGTGCCCGGTGCTGGAGACGTGGTACCAGGACGGCCCGTTGAAGGCCAGGACGACTCCGGAGGCGATGATCATGCCCAGCGCGGCGAGGGTCAGGACGCCGAAGACGTAGATCCACGACGCGACGTAGCTGGGCTGGGTCTCGGGCAGGAGCTTGTCGTAGGGCAGGTCGTGCTCGAGGCGGTAGCGCAGCCGGCCGATCAGGCTGGCCGGGCGTTCGTCGACGTCGGCCGCGTGCTCGCCGGCGTCGGCCGCGTGCGTCGGCGCGGTCATCGGCGCTCCTCCTGCGAGGCCGACGCCGGGCGCTCAGCGTGCCCCGAACGCTCGTGGCGCTCGGCGGGCTGCTCGCGGCCGGCCGGGAACGGCAGCACGAGCGCCAGCACGAAGAGCCCGACCGTGATCACCATCATGATCAGGTTGGGCACGGAGACGGACAACCACCCCCAGGTCAGGTAGGTGGAGGGATCCACGGGTATCCCCGTGAGCACGTGCATGGCTCGCTCCGTCCTGCCACGCGCCCGGTGCGGCGGCAGCACCCAGCAAACGCCCGGAGCCTGCGCCGGACCTGCCAGGAACCTGGGAGAACCCGGGGAGCCGACCAAGGATCCGACCGAGGAGGCGACCGGGGAGCCGACGAGGAGCCGGCCGAGGAGCCGGCCGAGGAGCCGGCCGAGGAGCCTCAGACGAGGCCGACCCACAGCCCGTCGCGGGCCCTGGTCATCGCCGAGTACAGCTCACGGCGCTGCAGCTCCCACCACTCCCGGTCGGCCGCGGCGGGCGGGGGCTCGGTCACGTCGATCAGGCTCGCCGCCACGTCGGGCAGGAGCACCTGGGAGAACTCCAGGCCCTTGGCGCGTTTGATGGTGCCGACCTTGATGGGCTCGACCTGGGTGCCGTCGTACTCGGTGAGGAGCATGACGTTCTCGCCGGCCGCCCGCAGCGCGTCCGCGGCGAGCACCGCCGCGCCGTTGGTGCTGCACAGCACCGCGACGCCGCCGTGGTCGCCGGTCTCGCGCGACACGGTCCTGGCCCGCCCGACCATCCCGATGTGCCGCTCGCGCTGCGTGGCGAACCGCGCCACCACCGGGTCGGGACCGGTGCGGGTCACCAGCCTGGGGCGGGTGCTCGTCTCGATCCCGCCCTCGAGGTCGGTGAACTCGTCGCCCTCGACCACGCGCAGCGCCAGGTCGACGATCGGCGCGGCGTTGCGGAAGTTGACGTCGAGCACCACGCCCCGGCCGGCCACGGACACGCCGGCCTCGGCCAGGGTGTACCCGCCCGGGTAGACCGCCTGCTGGCCGTCGCCGATCAGGGTCAGGCCGTCCCGGCTGTCGCCGACCAGGGAGTGCAGCATCCGGACGGTCACCGCCGAGAGGTCCTGAGCCTCGTCCACGACGACCGCGGAGTACCCGCCCTCGATCGGGTTGCGGCGCAGCTCGTCGTAGGCGAGCAGGACCAGGTCGTCGGCGTCGTGGATCGCGGCCGCGGCGAGCCGGCCCTGGTAGTCCTCGTAGAGCCCCCACACCGCGCGACGCTGCTCGAAGGACAGCGGGTAGCGGCGTCCGGTGCGCGCGGCGGTCGCGTACCGGTCCAGGTCCGTGATGGCGCGGCCCTTGATCACCTTGCCGATCTCGGTGCGCCAGTATCCCGGCGCCACGTCCGCGCGGCGCAGCGGGCTGTCCGGCGGCAACGCGTCACAGGCCTCGTCGAAGGCCACGCGGGCCTCGGACTCGTCGACGGCGACCCGGATGCCCCGCTCGGCGAGCATGGCGCGCGCCCATTCGTGCACGCCGGTGAGCTCGACCCGATCGACCACGTCGGGCGCCAGGAGGGCGAGCTGGTGGGCGAGCACGTCCGGCAGGGTCCGCACCAGGGACGTCACCAGCACGGTGCCCGGACGGCTGCGCGCGAGGTAGGCGGCGCGGTGCAGCCCGACCAGGGTCTTGCCGGTGCCGGCCGCGCCGCGGATCCGGCACGGCCCGTTGAACGACCGGCGCACGAGCGTGGCCTGCGCGGGGTGCAGGAACGTCATCCAGTCCTCGACCGGCGCGGCGAGGCTTCCCGCCATGAGCGCGTCGGCGATCTCCGGCTCGCTGAGCACCGCACGGGGCGCACGCCCGTCGCGCGGCGCCGGCACACCCGGCTCCCGCGAGGCGTCCGGGCCGAACGGCGCGGGCTCCAGTGCCGGGCTCATCTCGAGCACGCGGGCGAGCACGACCTCGACCTGCCGCGACGTCAGCCGCGAGCCGTGGGACGCGACGAACCGCAGCACGTCCCTCTCCCCCACGACACGGACCGAGCCGATCCGGTGGTCCACACCCTGGCGCCCGGCGAGGACGAGCACCGGCCGGACCTCGCCCGGCGCCAGGCCGACCTCGACCAGGTCGCCCTCGGCGCGGTAGGCGACGTCGGCCAGGGCGAGCACGTCGTCGGTGATGTCCTGGCTGCCGCGCAGCACGACGTCGCCCTCGACCCGCACGTCACCCGAGGTGTCGCTGTCGACCATGAAGACGCCGCCCTCGCCGACCACCACCAGCTCGGCGTGCCGTCGGCGCCGACCCTGCGCGCTGCGGTCCACGAGCACGTGGTGCCCGATCGTGGTCAGCGGCGCCAGCGCGTGCGCGGCCAGGGCCCACGCGGGCTGGTCGCCCGACGGGGTGACGCCACGCCGCGCCGCGAGCGCCCGCGCCACGGCGTCGGAGTGCTCGCGGACCTCGGCGAGGGTGGCCGGGGTCGGGGACCGGGGCGGGCGAGGAGGCTCGACCGCGGGCGCCGGGCGCGGGACGGCGGTGTCGGCGGCGGGTGTCGCGACGGACTCGGTCCTGGCGAGTCGCTCGCCGGCGAGGAGCCGCTCGGCCCACGCGAAGTCGTCCCGTGCCATGCCGCCCTCCCTTCACAGGGAGTGTCGGCACGGGAGCAACCAGGCTTAATCAGGCAACAGGGGTGAGGTCTCGGTCGGTCCTCCCGCCCTGCCCGTCGGCGTCGGGGGCCTCGGCCTCTCGGTCGCCCTTCGGGACCATCGCGCCCCGGCCGTGGGGGAAGGGCAGCAGCATCGCCACCACGACCAGCACGACCGTCACCCCGACCATGATCAGGTTGAAGGCCGTCGCCGCAGGGTTGCTCCCGGCCACGAACGCGTACGGGTCGGCGAGGAACTTGAGGATCTCGTGCATGGTGGCCTCCGCCTTTCCGGGCCGCTCCGGCGTGGCTCGCGCCGGCCGGGCCGACACCAGCAGGGTCGGGCCCGTGGCTGTGATGCGGCTCGGGAGCGGCTGGGAGTTGGTGGGGAATGGTGGGGCACCACGTGGAGGCCTCGCTCAACATCCACCGCCCACCACGACCTCGTCGAGCGGGCCCCGCCCTCCGCCTCCACGCACGAGCGCCCGACCGATCGGCGTCAGGGCCCCGTCGACGACGGCGCCGAGCTCCATGGCCTCTCGCAGGGCGACCGGCAACGCGTCGGCGACGGCCATGCCCCGCGGAGCCCGAGGTCCGACATGACGCGGCATCTCCCATGTCGCGTACGGCACCAGCTGCGCCGGGTCGAGCAGCCGCAGACCCGGCGCGAGCCGTGCCAGCTGCCACAGCAGCACCTCTCGTGCCCTCACCTGGGCGCGGTCCTGGGTCGCGACGCCACGTGCGCGAGCCCCGTCGGAGGTCCGCTCGGCGCAGAACGCCGCGGGTGAGCGGTCCCACGCCATGAGCAGGTCCACGCGCCGCGCCACCGGCCCGGACCCCACCCACGCGGCGGCTCCCGGGGCCACCACGATTCGACCGGACCGCGTCCACTCCAGCTGGCCGAGCACGGCCATCAGACCGAGCGCGAGCCGGACGGTCGGCACCTCGGCGCGCACCTGCCCGGCCAGGGCGCGCAGCCGCCGGACGGGCACCGCGCCGACCGGGCTCCGCAGGGTCACGACTGGCTCACTCTCGACCACGTCGAGCAGCGTGCGGACCACGCAGTCCATCCGCGCCAGAGCTGCTCGCCCGCGTGCGGCCGATCCCGGCTGGTCGGACTCGGCGAGATCGAGCGTGGGCGGTTCGAGGTGGATCTCGCACGCAAGACCCGACGGCGCGAGGGCGAGGGCTACCTCGGACGGCACGCTCCGGACCACCTCATACCCCGCGAACCGAGTGAAGAGCAGGCCGCGCCGCCGCGACCACAGCTCGGCCTCGATCCGCTCGCACGAGGAGAGCGCTCGCAGCAGCTCGTCCGACGAGCCGCGGCTCGACGCGCCCTCGAGTGCCGCGAGCCCGTCGGCCATCGCGCCGGACGTCGACCTCGCGACCGCACGGTCCACGTGGGACAGCAGCACCGCGAGCGCATCCGCCGGTGCGGTGGCAACCATCTGCCGCACCCGCCGTGGATCGCCGATCGCCTCGGCGACGACGGACCGCGCGTGGTCGGGCGAACGGCGCGCCCGTCCCGTGGCGCGCCACAGCCGGGCGATCTCCGCGACCTCGCCGTCGGGGGTTCTTGCCAACCACTCACGGACCGGTGCGCCCAGGCCCGCGGGGCGCTCGGGGAGCAACGGCACGGCGGGGCTGACACGGACCCTCCCGTCGGTCTCGACGTGGTGCGCCGACTCGTCGCGCCGGACACGGGCAGGGCCGTCGGGGCCGATCACCGGCCACACGAGGGCCATGCTCACGAGGGCAGCGACGACCGACGCCGCAGACGCGGTCAGCACCTCGCCGTCCGTCGCGGTGTCGCCGACCAGCGCTACGAGGCGGTCCAGATCGGCGCCGTCGCCCATCGCCATGAGGAGAGCGAGCACCTCGAGCTGGGGCGTGGTCAGATCACCGATCAGGTGGTGAACCACCGGCGCGTCCGTGAGCTGCGCCGCGAGGTGGCGAAGGCCGAGAGCGGGTTCACCGCCGATGCTCGCCACGCTCCGGTAGCCCTCGAGGGCTGCGGGGTCCATCACCTCGAGCCACTGCGTGAGCTCGTCCGTCGCCGCTGTCCGCTCTCTCATGCCGGGACCGTCCCACTCGGCTCCGACACGTGGGCAGGACGGGACGCAGGGCCTGTGGACGACGCGTTGCATCGTGATGCACGGTCCTGATGTACTGATGCGATGCGAACGACGGTGACGCTCGACGACCGGTTGCTGGCCGAGGTCCGGGTGCTCGCGGCCGCCGAGCACCGCACCGTGAGTTCGGTCCTGGAGGACGCGCTGCGGGAGATGCTCGCGCGCCACTCCTCCGGCGCCCGGGCCGGTCGGGTCGTCCTGCCGGTGAGCGGCGACCCCGACGTCGCGCCCCTGGTCGACATCCTCGACGCCGACGCGCTGGCTGCGGCGCTCGGTGACGACGTCGCATGATCGCCGTCGACGTCAACGTCCTCGTCTACGCCGCCCGGCGCGAGTTCGCCCAGCACGAGGTGGCCCGCTCGTGGCTCACCGCCGCCTTGGGCGGTCGTGAGCCCGTGGCCGTGCTCGACGAGGTACTCGCCGCGACCGTTCGTCTGCTCAGCAACCACCGGGTGCTCGCCACGCCGCTGACCGGCGAGCAGGCGCTCGAGTACTGCGAGGCGGTGCGCGGGGCGCCCGCGGCGACAGCCGCGACGCCGGGACCAGCCCGGTGGACCGTCTTCGCCGAGCTGATGCGTGAGCACGACCTGCGCGGCAACGACGTGCCCGACGCCCTGCTCGCGGCCGGCGCGCTGTCCCTGGGGGCGCGGCTGGCGACCTTCGACCGCGGCTTCCGGCGGTTCGCCGAGCTGGAGGTCGTCGTGCCGGCGTGACGGCGTTGTCCACAGGTTCCCGAGGCGGCCCCTGAGACGCGTCCGTCGCGCCTAGCGTCTCGATCATGGTGATGATCGCGAGGCCGGACCACCCCCGAGGGCCCACCGCAGCGACGGCGCGCCGCCGTGGCTCTGCGGCCGTCGTGGCGGTCGCCGTCGCACTCGCGCTCGCGTTGAGCGGGTGCACCGCGTTCGGCCCGTCGCCGATCGCGCCCCACGGCCTGACGCAGCCCGACAAGGCCGGCGCCGCAGCCGCCGCCGAGTACTTCGTGGCCCTGCGCCAGTCCACGCTCAGCAGCGGCGACACCGCGACCTGGCTCGGCCACACCGATCCGTCCTGCCGCAAGTGCTCGGCCTGGGCAGCGGTCATCGACCTGATGTACCAGGTCGGCGGGAGGTTCGAGACCAGCGGTGTGTCGATCGTGGAGACCCACGTCAGGACCGTCGACCCCGCGCGAGGCGCGGCGACCGTCACCGTCGCCTCCACTCGCGGCCGGGTGGACGTCTACGACATCGACGGGGAGCCCAACCAGACGTTTCCCCCGGCCAAGGCGACCGAGACCCTGGAGCTGCGGTTCTTCGAGGGGAGCTGGCACCTGCTCAGCTGGGACGACGACTGACCACCGGCACGAGCTCCCGGTCCGGCACCACGATGTACCCGGTCTCGACGTCGCCGAACACCCGCATACGCTCGCGGTCCGTGACCCACAACCAGGCGAGGAAGGCGCAGACGATCGCGTCCACCTCGTCCTCGACGACGCGCAGCTCGCTCTTGCGGCGCGCGGTCGCGACGGCAAGCCGGATCTGCGCCCACCGCTGTGACGTGTCGAGCCGCAACGTCGGGCCGGCGACGCGCTCCAGGTGCCCGAGCAAGGCGTCGAACGCAGTCCGGAGGGAGTCCAGGTCACGCCCCGGCTTGGCCTTGTACGGGAGCACGCGGCCGAGCCCGAACAGCGCGACCATCGCCGGGTGGGGGTAGACCTCGACCGCCACCGGGGAGCCGCCGCCCGCCGCGACCTGCGGGTCCAGGGCCCAGCCATGACGCTCGGCCAGGACGGCGCCGCGCGGCGGGTCGAGGTAGGGGCGCGACCGGTTGGCCGGGTGCGCACCGGCGTCGTATGCGCGGTAGACATCGCCGAGCTGTCGCTCGCACGGCCGCGAACCGGCGGCGTTCGGGACGACGAGCGGGGCGTCGATCGCCGCGACCACGTCCGGCCCCAGGTGCGGGGCGAGGAAGGCGTCGACGTCGGAGTCGGTGATCACGGACGTGGAAGCGACCAGGCGCCCGGCGGCGTCGAGCACGGCCAGACCCGTCCGGCCGCGCGCCCCCCAGGCGAGGTCGATGCCGATGCAGGTGGCCACACGTCTCCTCAGGTCTTGCCCGGGAGCCTGCCACCCGACGAGCTCCCGCGCGTGGCGGCCGCACGATCCCCCGATCGGCCGGTTCAGGAACCGGATCGGCGGTTTCTCGACCGATCCGGTTTCCAGTCGTGCGTTGTCCACAGACTCGCCGAACCGGCCACGGGGTCGGGCGGGCGTTGCTAGGTTCGCGGACCATGGGGCAGGGGGCCGAACGTCGGTGGATGGCGCGCGCGGCGCGGTGGGTGGCGGTTCTGGTCGGCACGGTGGTGTCGGTCAGCGCGTGCACGGGGGGCGATCCAGCGGCGGGGCCGTCGTGGACGACGCCCGTTGCGACGTCGTCCCAGCCGACGGCGAGTCCGTCACCGACACCCACGGCGCCCGCCGAGCCGGCCAAGCCCGCGAGCTGGACCACCGGCAGCGACGAGGCCGCCGTCGACGCCGCGGCGTACTTCATGGACCTGTACAACTACGTCATCGCGACGGGTGACCTCACCGAGTGGGATGCGCTGTCCGACCCGGGATGTGAGTTCTGTGCCAACACCCACGAGGACGTTGCGAGCGTCTACGCGTCCGGAGGGCGACTCGAGGGAGGGCAGCTCACTGCAGACCACGCGACGCTCGTGGGCTACAGCACCACGCTCCACATCCACGAGGTTCAGTTCGCGTTTGTCACCGAACCAGCGACCCACGTCGCTGGGGACCACTCAATCGTGTCGTCGAGCGAGTCCGAGTCTGGCTACGTCGTCGTCACCGTCGGCTTCACGGGCGACCGTTGGAACCTCGTTTTCGGCCAGGCGCTGACGGAACCACGGGCGCCCTACTCCGAGGTGAACCAGTGATCGTGCGCCTCATCGCGGCAGTGCTGATCGCCATGCAGCCCGCCGCACCACCTTGCCCTCCACCGCCGCACGACGAGGCAACGCGGACGCGCTTCATCGGCCGTGCCACAGATCACAACATGACGGTCACCGCCGACTGCTCGTCTCCGCGCACAAGCGGTGTGCAGCGGCCGGAGCCATACGAGTACCAGCGCATCGCACCGGAGTACTGCGGTGGGGATGACGGCCTGGTTGCTCCGGGTCAGTGGTGCGTGGCCGAGACCGCTGGTGGTGTCGCCAACCGGACGTGCGCCGATGGGACCCCGGCCCTGGCCCCGATGTTCCGCCGCGAGGTCGACGCCTCCCACGTCCCCATCGGCCCTTGGGTCCAGATCGACAACGGCGGCTGCCCCGAGGACCCACCCGCCGAGGTCATCGTCACCGCCACCGACTTCGCCGCCCTGCCCCTGCAACCCTCACCCGCACATGTCCAACCCGGCGACGGACGCGCCATCGTCGGCATGGACCTGATCATGTACACCGACCCCACGCCGCAGGTCCTGGACACCACCGTCCTGGGCGTCCCGGTCACCATCACCGCCACCCCGACCGCCTACGCCTGGGACCAGGGCGACGGCCAACCACCCCTGGTCACCACCGACCCCGGCAAGCCCTACCCCCACCAGACCGTCGCCCGACCGTTCATCCGCCACGGCGACTACGCCGTCACCCTCACCACCACCTGGACCGGCACCTACCGCATCAACGGAACCGGACCCGAACACCCCATCGCCGGCACCGCCACCACCACCTCCGACCCCTTCCAGATCAACGTCGTCGAGATCCACACCCACCTGGTCACCAACCCCTGAACCGGCGACGAAGCCGGGCTCTAGCATCCCTACCCCACCGCCCCGCGCTGCACGATCACCACCGTCATCGCCGTGTCCGCCCAGGACGTGTGCTGCTCGCCGGCCTCCCACACCGCCGCCCAGCCCGCCGACACCTCGCGCTCGACGTCGTCGTCGCCGGCTACCCGGCCGCTGCCGGACACCACGTAGAACACCTGCTCGCGCCCGGCCGGGTGCCTGGGCAGGGAGGCGCCGGGCTCGAGGAACATCACGTCGACGCGCACCCGCTCGGGATGAACGCCGGGCGTCAGCATGCGGAGAGCGACGCCCGGGGCGCCGTCCAGGTCGGCCCGATCGATCTGGTCCACTCGCACGTCCAGCCCCCTCCGACTCGTGCCGCCGCGCCCCGCTCTACGGCAGATCCAGCAACCCGCGTAGCGCCACGTCGACCGCCGCCAGGTCGGCGAGCGCCAGCATCCCCACCCGCTCGCCCAGCCGCGCTGCCGGGTCCACCGCGGTCAGGGCGTCGCACAGGGCCGACGTCTGCCCGTGCCCCGGGATCTGCACCGAGGGGCGAAACACGTACGGGTGCGCGCGCGTCGAGGTGGGGACCACCAGCCAGGTGCTGAGGTGCTCGAGGGCGGAGTCCAGCACGACGATCGCGAATCGGCTCCCGGCCTGCTCGTGCCCACGGGCGTCGCGCGGTGCGATGCGGTAGACCTCGCCGCGCATCAGTCGCTGAGCTCGGCGAGCACCGCGGCGACCTCGGCCCGGTCCTCGGCGTTGGCGGCGGCGTCACGCGCGTCGGATGCGGCCCGCGCCCGCCACAGCTCGTGCCGGTAGAGGACGAGCGCCTCCCGGATCACCGCCTCGACCGTCGAGCCGCGCTCTGCCGCGAGCGCGTTGAGCTCGTCCCGGGTCGTGGCACGCACCCGGACCGTCGTCGTCTCCGCCATGGATCGAGTCTACAGATCGTCTACAGCCGCGCCCGCGTCACCCACATGCCCCGCACACGACAGCGGCGCCGCCCGACCCCATCGTCGGACGACGCCGCTCTCGTCTTGCGTCAGGCGCGCGACCTCCGGTCGCTCCGCCCCGGATCCCTACCTCAGGCGAGCGCCTTGGCCTTGAGGGCCTCATACTCCTCGGCGGAGATCGTCCCCGCGTCGAGCAGCGCCTTGGCGCGGGCGATCTCGTCGGCCGGGCTCGTGCCGGCCACCGTCTTGATGTACTCCTCGGCGGACTCCTGCTGCTCGCGCACCGCCTTGACGTTGCGGCGAGCCATGCCGTCGCCACGTGCGATGAGGTAGATGAGCAGGGTGAGGAACGGCAGGACGAACAGCGCGAGGATCCACACCGCCTTCCACCAGCCGCTCAGCTCCCGGTCCCGGAACAGGTCACCGATCACCGAGAAGAGCGCCATCAGGTAGGCGACGAAGGCGAAGATCCAGAAGAACAGCCAGAACGCGTCCCACAGACTGCTGAAGATGTGCACGGCAAGTCCCCTTTGCGACGTGGCGCGGACCGCGTCTCGCACTCCACGGACAGGCGCAAGGCGCGTGCCGCCGGCGCGTGTCCAGCGGCGCGACCGACGCTACCGGGAGCCCGATCGGTGCGCACGAGTTCCGGGCGGGTGCCTCACGTCGACCCCTGGGCGCCGTTGTCCACAGATGCCCGACGACGCCCCCACGTGTCGGACCTTGTTCGTACACTTGTTTCATCGAGGGGGTGATCCGGTGGGGGCGCAGGGGGCGACGGGAGCGGTGACGTCCGACGACGCCGCACCCCCGCCGACCCCCGAGGAGCTGGCTGCACGGGTGGCGCGCCTGCGGGCGGAGATCACAGACCTCGTCGCGGTCGTGCCCACCGTCGACGGCGTCTCCGGTCCCGCCCTGCACGCCGAGCTGCGCACCGCGGCCGGTCAGCTCCAGGCGCTCGCGGCGCGCGTCCTGGCGCGTGTCGAGGCCGACGGTCGCTGGTCGTCGGGCGGGTCACGCACCTTCCCCGACTGGGTGGCGCGCAAGCAGCTCGCGTCGACCGGCTCGGTCCGTCGGGAGGTGGCGCTTGGCCGCGCGCTCGACGAGGCCCTGCCTCGCACCGCGGACGCGCTGGCCAAGGGCGAGGTCACCATCGAGCACGCCCAGGTGCTCGCCCGGGTGGCTGCGTCGTCCGAGGCCCGGCGGGAGGCGCTCGCCTCCGGCGGTCCGGACCGCGACGAGGGCGCGCTGCTCGAGCGCGCCCGTCGGATGCCGCTCGACGCCTATCGCCGCGAGGTCGACCGGTGGGCGACGCAGGTCGACGCCGTGGCCGCCGAGGCGGAGCACGAGGCCGCGTGCCGCAAGGAGTACGTCTCGTTCGGCCGACGCGGCGACGGCGTCGCACTCCAGGGCTTCCTCACGTTCGAGAACGCCGAGGTGCTGGCCACGGCGCTGCGCTCGGTCGCGGGCGTGCCCGCCAAGGACGACACCCGTAGCCGGGAGGAGCGCCAGGCGGCGGCCCTGGTCGACGCCGGCCGGATCATCCTCGACCGCGGCCTGAGCGGCGGCGGCCAGCAGGTTCGGCCACACCTGCTCGTGCACGTGCCGGTCGAGACGCTGGGGCGGCTCGAGGCCGCCGACGCCGAGGCCGCTGATGGCGACGGCGCAGCCGGTGCGCTGGACGCCTCTCGGTTCACCGGGCTTCCGCCGGCCGAGCTCTACGACGGAATCCCGCTGTCGCCCTCGACGCTCGCGCGCCTGGTGTGCGACGGCGAGCTGACGCGCGTGGTGTTCGGCCCGGACGGTGCGGTGCTCGACGTCGGGCGAGCCCAGCGCACGTACTCGGGTCAGCAGCGCCTGGCGGTCATCGCGCGGGACAAGTCCTGCCGCTACCCCGGCTGCGGCGCACCGCCCACGCTCGGAGAGGTGCACCACGTGCTCTCCTGGGCCGGCCACGGCCGCACGTCAGTGGCGAACGGAGTCCTGCTCTGCTGGTTCCACCACGGGCTCGTGCACCGCAGCGGGATCCGGATCAGGCGCGTGCGGCGCGGCTGGGAGTTCCGCCGCAACGACGGGAGCCTAATCGAGGACGGGTGGTCGTCGCCGGTCGGCGGGGCACCGCCCGCCCCGGGGCCAGGGGCACCGCCCGCCTCGGGGCCAGGGGCGCCGCCCGGGTCGATCGCGGACGGAACACGATCGAGTGGAGCCATCGGTGGCTCGGGTGACCCCCGAGGGGCCGGACCGGCGCCGAGCCGTTGGGGTGGGCCGGCGCGGCCCGCGGAACGGGGGACCTCGCCGCCCAACCGCGGGCCGGATCCGACGACGCGATCGGGCCGCGCAACGCGACGCAGGCATGGGGCCGCGACGGTGCAGGACGGCCTCGACCTCGGGTAGCCGCCACGCGCTTCGGCGCGCCCGCGGCGGCGGTAACCCGCGGCCGCGCGCCGTGCGGTAGCCAGCACGGCGCCGCCGAGCGCGACGCGGCGGAACCACCCCCGCGAGCCGCCCGGTGGACGCGCCCGGACCTACGCGGCAGCGAGCGCCGCGTAGCGGCCGTCGCGGGCGAGAAGCTCGCCGTGGTCGCCCGACTCGACGACGCGGCCGTGGTCGAGCACGGCGATCTGGTCGGCATGGCGAACGGTCGACAGGCGGTGGGCGATGGTGATCGTGGTACGGCCGCGGGCGAGGCCGTCGAACGCCGCCTGCACCGCGCGCTCGGTCTCGGTGTCGAGCGCGGACGTCGCCTCGTCGAGCACCAGGATCGCCGGGTCGCGCAGCAGGGTCCGCGCGATCGCGATGCGCTGGCGCTCGCCGCCGGAGAACCGGTGCCCGCGCGAGCCGACCATGGTGTCGTACCCGTCGGGCAGCGCCGCGATGACGTCATGGACCTGCGCGGCGCGGGCGGCGGCCTCGATCTCGGCGTCGGTCGCGTCGGGCCGGGCGTAGCGCAGGTTATCGCGCACCGTGGTGTGCAGCAGGTACGTCTCCTGCGAGACGACGCCGACCGTGCGCGCCAGGTCGGCCAGGGCGACGTCGCGCACGTCGATGCCGTCGATCGTGATCCGGCCCGTCTCCACGTCCTGCAGCCGCGCGACCAGCGCCGCAAGGGTCGACTTGCCCGATCCGGTCTCGCCGACCAGCGCGAGTGTCGTGCCGGGTGGCACGTCGAGCGACACGTCCGCGAGCGCCGGGGTCGTCGACCCGGGGTAGGTGTACCCGACGCCCTCCAACCGGACGTGACCGCGGACGTCGCGCAGCGGCACCGGATCGGCGGGGTCGTCGACCTCGACGGTCAGGTCCAGGTACTCGAAGATCCGCGCGAACAGCGCGAGCGACGACGTCAGGGTCACGCTCACCGACAGCAGCCCCATCAGCGGTCGGAACAGCCCGGACTGCAGTGCCGTGAACGCCACGAGCGTCCCGATCGAGATGGTCTGCAACCCCGCGGCGAGATAGATCGCCGCCGGGATCGCCGCGAAGATCACGCTCATCGCCGCCCACCGCCACCGGCCGGCCAGCTCGGACCGCAGCTCGAGGTCGATCAGCCGCGAGGACGACGCGGTGAACCGCTCGATCAGCGCCGGCCCGGAGCCCAGCGTCTTGCTCAGCTGCACCCCGCTGACGGACAGACCCTCCTCGATGACGACGTTGAGGTCAGCGAGCTCGCGCTGGCGCTGCGCCACGATCTCGCGGCGCAGCCGCGCCACACGGCGCGTGAGGTAGATCGCCGGCGGCATGACCACCAACGAGATGAGCGACAGCCGCCACGACAGCGCCGCCATCGCGACCGCCGTGGCGACCGCGGTGGTGAGGTTCGACGCGATCGAGGTCGCCGTCGACGTCACGACCTCCTGCATCCCGCCGATGTCGTTGGTGATCCGCGACTGGACCTCACCGGTTCGCGTCCGCGTGAAGAAGCCCAGCGACTGGCGCTGCAGGTGCCCGAAGACCTGCGTCCGCAGCCGGTGCATGACGCGCTGCCCGACACCTGTCGAGATCCAGGTCTGCACGACGCCGAGCACGCTGGTCACCGCCGCGATCGCGACCATCCCGACCACCAGCCACACCAGGAGCCGCAGGTCCTGGGTGGGCAGCGCGACGTCGATCACCTCGCGCAGCAGGAACGGCTGGGCCATCGAGACGACCGACGACGCGACGATGATCGCGGTCACGATCGCCAGCGCGAGGCGGTGCTCGGTGAACAGGCGCGCGATGCGGCGCAGCGACACGCGCTGGGCCTGGGCGCGCTCCTCCGCGGAGACGCGGGGCGGGTCGGGGTAGCGCCTGGGCATCGTTCTCCGATCTTGAGGTAACCTCACTATGAGGCCTCAACAGGATCGTCGCTAGTCTTGTTCCATGGAGCGGCCGAGCGGCGAGACGGCGAGCGGCTCAGCAGACCCGAACGCCGAGCGCGACAGCGAGGAGACCCTCGCCGAGGCGTTCTGGTCCGTGATGCGGATCCTCCGCCTCGCCACCCACGCGGCCGTCGCTCCGCTGGGCCTCACGCCCGGCCAGGCCCGCGCGCTGGGCACCCTCGCCCGTCACGGCCGGATGCGACTGAGCGAGCTCTCCGACCGACTGCACATCGCACCGCGCTCCACCACCGAGGTCGTCGACGCGCTGGAGGCCGAGGGCTTCGCGGCCCGCGAACCCGACGAGACCGACCGGCGCGCCACGTTGGTGGTCCTCACCGACCACGGCGCGGAGGTCGGGCGACAGCTGTCGCGGGCACGTGCCGCCGAGGCGGAGGCGTTCTTCGGCCGGCTCGACGCCGCGGACCGCGCGGAGCTGCGGCGGATCCTCGACACGCTGCGCGACGGCGCATAACCGGATCGCGACGCGACACACCGCGCGACGGGGCACAGCCGACGTCGCGATCTGGGCGGCCGGGCTCGGACGTACCCCACGGCGGACGTTGCCGGCGTCAGCGCAGCGGGTACCACCGTGAGCCGTAGCGCCTGGTGACGCGGCTGACCTCGACCTCGACCAGCTCGTCGACGCGCTCGACCACCGCTCGACCGATGCCTGCCGCGGCGACGTCGTCCGGCGCCTCGAAGCGCACCACCAACCGCGGGACGCCGCGGACGACCTCGATCGCGCCGTGCTCGACGGCGGTCAGCTCGCGTGCTGCGGCAACCGCAGCGGGCAGCACGTCGGCCGGGTCGACGCCGCGGTGCATCAGGCCGACGGCGATCCGCACGCGGTAGGAGGGCACCGGACCACGCTACGGCCCGGCGGGCCCACGCCGACGGCGTCCCTCACCCCGCGCGAGCAGCGTCCGACCGCAACCGTCACCCCGCGCGAGCAGCGTCCGACGGCGACCCTCACCTCGCGCGAGCACCGTCCGACCGCAACCCCTCACCCCGCTCGAGCACCGTCCGGCGTCCACCCCGGGACCACGGCCCCGCGCGGGCCCACGCCGCCGAGCCGCGCCGCGAGCGCCGGGAGCGGCAGCTCCGCGAGCCGGAGGGCGCGCCCTACGTCCTGCGCCGGGTCCACCGCGACCACCCATGCCCCGGCCGCGAGGCCGGCCGCCGCCCCGGTCGGGGAGTCCTCGACCACCAGACACCGTTCGGGCGGCACCCCGAGCGCCACCGCGGCGCGCAGGTACGCCTCGGGGTCGGGCTTGGGCCGTGTCACGTCGTCGCCGGCGACCACGAGCTGCACCTGCGCCGCGACCACCGCGGTCAGGCGGCGAGGGCTCATCGTGACCAGCGCGAGCGGCAGACCCGCCGCTCGCACCGCCGCGAGCAGCTCACGCGCGCCGTCCCGCCACGGCGGCTCGGGCAGCGCCGCCAGCTCGGCCGCGACGCCGTCGTGCAGCGCCTCGACCACGCCCCCGGGCGCCACCCCCCGCGAGACCAGCAGCGCCACGACCGCCGGCACGCTCCAGCCGACGATCTGCAGGTCGTCCTCGTCGGACCACTGCGCCCCGTGCGCGTCGGCGATCGCGTGCGCCACCGCCGACCAGACGGGCTCGGTGTCCAGCAGTGTCCCGTCCAGGTCCACGAGCACGGCGTCGATCTCGGCGACGCGCCCCCAGCCCGCGTCGAGCTCCACGCTCAGTCGAGCAGCCAGGTCGCCGAGCGCAGGTAGCGCTCCGCGATCTCGGCGGTCCCCGAGCCCTGGGCGGTCCATAGGTCGGGCGGCAGCGCGTCGGAGCGGTGCGTGGTGGTCCACCCGAACATCTGCAACCGCCGGATCATCGACAGCGCGCACCCGGTCTCGAGCTCGCCGCGCGTCAGGGGACGCACGTCCGCGTACCCGGCGACCCACTCCTGGGCCATCGTCGGCGCATCCGGCAGGTGCTCGATGAACGACAGCGCCGCGGCGAAGTCGTACAGGTACCAGCTGTACCCGCAGTCGTCGAAGTCGATCACCGTCAGCGCGCCGTCGTCGACCATGATGTTCGAGGGCCGCAGGTCGGCGTGGATCAGGCCCCAGGCGTCCGGGCCGCGCGGAGCCTCGGCGATCACGGCGAGCGCCGCCTCCTGCGCCCTGCCCAGCAGCGCGTCGTCCTGGCCGGCGCCTTCCCAGCGGCCCCAGCGCGCGGCGGGGCCGATCATGTCGGCGAGCTCCCAGCTGTGCCGGGTGAACCCGCGCGGCGGGCGCCAGGTCATCGCGTGCTCGTGCAGCCGGGCCGTCATCCGGCCGATCTCGCGGTAGTGCGGCACCGGGTCGGCGACGTCCTCGAGGATCTGCCCGGGCACGAACCGGTAGCTCACGCAGCTCCACGGACCCGAGGTCGCGACGTACCGGCCGGTGAGCGTCGGCAGCGCCTGCGGCACCGGGACCACACCGTCGGCGGAGAGCGCCGCGACCCACGCGACCTCCGACTCGAAGGCGTCCCCGGCGATGTAGCCCGGGCGCGCGACGCGCGTGACCGCGTACGGCTCGCCGTCGACGCGCACCAGGAACGTGGCGTTCTCCGAGACCGTGATCAGCACGATCTCGACCTCGTGCGCCGTGAACCCCCACGCGGAGATCACCAGCTCGGTCAGCCACGCCGGTGCGGCGTCGCCCTTGCGGAGGTCGTCGAAGACGTCGAGTGAGACATCCGTGGTGGTCATTCCGGCCCCTCGTGAGACGCGCGGGAGAACTCCCGACGTGCGGGGCGGTGGGGCGGGCGGCCTGGCGACAGCGTGTCCCCCTGCGAAGGCCCACGGCAAGCCGTCCGGGTAAGGCTTCACGAAGCCGAAACGCGCGTGACCGGCCATTAACACGAGACGGGCACTTGGTAACGCAGCCCTTACCGGGGGCTCTCCCCGCCGGCCGACGCGCTGAGGATGCTTGGTCACGTCCACGGCGGAGGGCCGGGCGGCCCCCACCAACCGGCCCAGCGACGGGCGGCGACACGCCCGTCGCCGTCTGCCCGCGAGCCTCGAGCAGGAGGTCACGTGGCAACCCGGTCGACGATCATGGACACCAACAGCTTCCGGGCCGAGGGCGCCGCCCTGCCGGAGGCCACCGCGGATCTGGTGCGCCGCCGGGGTGCCGTGCTCGGGCCGTCGTACCGGCTCTTCTACCGCAACCCGGTCCACCTGGTCGCCGGCCACGGCGCCCACCTGACCGACGCGGACGGCGTCGACTACCTCGACGTCTACAACAACGTGGCCTCGGTGGGCCACGCGCACCCGCGGGTGGTCGCGGCGATCGCCGAGCAGGCCGCGACGCTCAACACCCACACCCGCTACCTGCACGACGCGATCGTCGGCTACTCCGAGGACCTCTTGTCCACGCTCCCCGACGACGTGGACCGGGTGATGTACCTGTGCACCGGGTCCGAGGCGAACGACCTCGCTGTCCGTGTCGCGCAGGCGCACACCGGCGGCACCGGCGTGGTGGTCAGCGCCGAGGCCTACCACGGCAACACTGCCCTCACCTCGGGCCTGTCGCCGGCGCTGGGCACCGCCCAGCCGCTGGGTGCCGACGTCCGTCTCGTCCCCGCCCCCGACGGGTACCGGTTGTCGCCTCCTTCCGGCCTGCCGGGCTGGGTGGACTCCGAGCCGGACGTCGGCACCTGGTTCGCGGACCACGTCGCCCGCGCCATCGCCGACCTGGAGCGCCACGGCGTGCGGTTCGCGGCGCTGCTGGTCGACTCGATCTTCTCCTCCGACGGGGTCTTCCCCACCGGGTTCCTGGCGCCGGCCGTCGAGGTGGTGCACCGGGCCGGGGGGGTGCTCATCGCCGACGAGGTGCAGCCAGGCTTCGCGCGCACCGGCAGCACGTTCTGGGGCTTCGAGCGACACGGCGTCGTGCCCGACCTGGTGACCATGGGCAAGCCGATGGGCAACGGGATCCCGGTGTCGGGCCTCGCCGCACGGTCGGAGGTCCTCGCCGACTTCGGCGAGTCGATCCCGTACTTCAACACCTTCGGCGGGAACCCGGTCTCGATCGCCGCCGCCCAGGCCGTGCTCGACGTGATGCGCGACGAGGACCTCCAGGCCAACGCGCTGCGGGTCGGCACCCGGATGCGCGAGGAGCTGCGCGCGCTCGTGCGCGACCACCCGCGGATCGGTGACGTGCGAGGTGCCGGGCTGTACGTGGGCGTCGACGTGGTCACCGACCGCGAGTCGCGCACGCCCGACGTCGCCGGCGCGCTCGACCTGGTCGAGGCGCTGCGCGAGCGGCGGGTGCTGACCTCGGTCTGCGGCCCGGGCAACGTCCTCAAGCTGCGACCACCTCTCGTCTTCGACGACGCCGATCTGGATCGGCTGCTCACCGAGCTCGACGACGCGCTGCGCGGGCTGGGGGAAGGGTGAACGACGCCGCCATGACCGCGTACGTGCGCCTGCGCGCCCTGCTGCGCTCCGAGGAGCTGCGGCCGGGCGAGCGGGTGGGCGACGAGCGGTCGCTCGCGGCCGGCCTCGGGGTGCCGCGCGCCGCACTGCGCACCGCGTTGGCGACCCTCGAGGAGGAGGGCGCGATCCGCCGGACCATCGGCCGCGCCGGCGGGGTGCTCGTCGCGGACGGGCGGATCGAGCGGCACCTCAACACCACCGAGTCGCTGCCCGTGATCGCCAGGTACCAGGGCATCGAGGTGACCACCGTCGTGCTGCGGGCCTCGCTCGCGGTCGCGGGTCCGCGCGAGCGGCGGCTCCTCCACCTGGACGAGGGCGCGACCGTCCACCACCTGCTCCGGCTGCGCAGCGCCGGGGGCCAGCCGCTCTCGGTCGAGGCCTCGGTGCTGCCGGCAGACCTGTTCCCCGGCCTGGCCGAGCAGGACCTGTCGTCGCTGTACTCGACCCTGCGGACGGTCTACGGGGTCTGGCCGTCCTACAGCGACGAGACGCTCGAGGTCGAGGCGGCCGACCCCACGGACGCCGAGCTGTTGGGCGTCCCGGCGGGCACCCCGGTGATTCGGGTGCACCGCGCCGCGACCGGCCAGCAGGGCCGCCCGATCGAGGTCGGCGAGGAGGTCTTCCTCGCCGACCGGATGCGCTTCCACCTCCGCCGCTACGGCCACACCGTCGCGCACCCACCGACCGCCGGCGAGCGGACGCCGGCCGCCACCGAAGGGACACATCGATGAGCACCTCCACAGCGGGCGTCACGTACGCCCAAGCCGACGCCGGGTACTTCGAGAAGCGCCAGCTACGCCGCCACGCCAAGTTCTGGGGACTGTGGGGCATCGGGATCGCCGCGGTGATCTCCGGTGACTTCTCCGGCTGGAACTTCGGCATCGGGACCGCCGGCTGGGGCGGGTTCCTGCTGGCCACGATCCTCGTCACGGTCATGTACTTCGGGATGCTGTTCTCCATCGGCGAGATGTCGGCGGCCATGCCGCACACCGGCGGCGCCTACTCGTTCGCGCGGGCCGCGATGGGGCCGTGGGGCGGGTTCGTCACCGGGCTGGCCGAGACCGTCGAGTACGTCATGACGACGGCGGTCGTGGTCTTCTTCTCGGCCCAGTACGCCGACGCGATCGCGATGGACCTCGCGGGGGTCTCGCTGCCGCAGTGGGCGTGGTGGGTGATCATCTACGCGGTCTTCCTCGCGCTGAACACCGCTGGGGCCGAGATCTCGTTCCGGTTCGCGATCGTCGTGTCGATCATCTCCCTCGCGGTCCTCGCGATCTTCAGCGTGGCGGCCCTGGCGTCCGCGCAGCTCGACTTCGGCGCGCTGTTCGACATCACCCCCGAGGCGGGCGGCTCGGCGTTCCTGCCGTTCGGCATCTCGTCGGTGTTCTTCGCCCTGCCGTTCGCGATGTGGCTGTTCCTCGGGATCGAGGAGCTGCCGCTGGCCGCCGAGGAGGCGCACACCCCGTCCAAGGACATCCCGCGCGCCGGCATCTGGGGCATGGTCACGCTGGTGATCTCCGGCGGGCTGGTCATGGTGCTCAACCCCGCCGTGCTCGGGTCGGCAGCGATCGGGTCCTCCGGCGAGCCGCTGCTCGACGGGTTCCGCGCGATCTTCCCCGACGGCGACATCGCCGCGGTGCTCTCGGCGTTCGCGCTGGTCGGGCTCCTCGCCTCGACGCAGGGGATCATGTTCGCCTACGGCCGCAACGTGTACTCGCTGTCCCGCGCCGGGTACTACCCGAAGGTGCTGTCGCTGACCGGTGACCGCAAGACCCCGTGGGCGGCGCTGCTGGCCGGCGCGGTCGTCGGGATCGCGGCGCTGTTCCTGGTCCAGTTCGGCGGCGACGCCGCCGGGTCGATCGTGCTCAACATCGCGGTGTGGGGCGCGGTGATCGCGTACCTGCTCCAGATGACGTCGTTCGTCCTGCTGCGCCGCCAGCACCCCGACGCCGAGCGGCCGTACCGGTCCCCGGTGGGCGTGCCGGGCGCCGTGGTCGCGGGGCTGCTCGCTTTCGCGATCCTCATCGGCATCATGGTCAACCCCGACTACCGGCTCGCGATCTACGCGATCGCCGCGGTGTTCCTGGTCGCCCTCGTCGGGTTCGCGCTGTTCGGGCGGTCCAAGCTCGTGCTCTCGCCCGAGGAGGAGTACGCGATGGGCGGCGGGCTGGGCAAGCCTGCGCCCGCTGCGATCACCGGCGAGCCCGCCATCGCAGCTGCCGGCTGACCGACGCGGCGGGCCGGCGACCTTGCGTCCGGCCCGCCGCTTCCGTCTCCGCGTGCGGCGAGCGCCGGGGCCGCGCACGGTTTGGCGCCGCGGGCCCTCGGCGAGGACGCTGTGACCTCGTGACCTTCGCGAGCCGCGCCGACGTGGGCTTCCGCTCCGAGCGGGGCCCGGTGCTCATCGCGCTCATGACCACCACGAGCCTGGTCGCGATCGATGCGACGATCCTGGCCACGGCGGTCCCGACGATCGTCAGTGACCTCGGCGGGTTCACGAGCTTCCCGTGGCTGTTCTCGGTCTACCTGCTCGCGCAGGCCGTGACGGTCCCGGTGTACTCCAAGATCGCCGACACCATCGGGCGCAAGCCGGTGATCCTCGTCGGCATCGCGACGTTCCTCACCGGCTCGGTGCTGTGCGGGTTCGCCTGGTCGATGCCCGCGCTCATCGCGTTCCGTGCCATCCAGGGTCTGGGCGCCGGCGCCGTCCAGCCGATGTCGGTGACGATCGTCGGCGACATCTACACGGTGGCCGAGCGGGCCCGTGTGCAGGGGTACATCGCGAGCGTCTGGGGCGTGGCGTCGGTGGTGGGCCCCACGCTCGGCGGGTTGTTCAGCCAGACCGTCGGCTGGCAGTGGATCTTCTTCGTCAACGTGCCACTGGGGCTGACGGCCGCATGGCTGCTGGTACGCCGGTACCACGAGACCGTCGAGCACCGCCCGCACCGGATCGACTGGCTGGGAAGTGCGCTCCTGACCGCGGGCCTGAGCCTGGTGATCCTCGCGACGCTCGAGGGCGGCAACGCGTGGGCGTGGGATGCGTGGCAGTCCGTCGGCGGGTTCGGGCTGGGCGCGCTGCTGCTGGCGGTGTTCGCGCTGGTCGAGCGCGGTGCCGCCGAGCCCGTCCTGCCGCTGTGGGTGCTGTCCCGGCGGCTGCTGGCGACGACCGCGGCGATCGCGGTGGGCGTGGGGGCGCTGCTCATGGGGGTCACGACGTATGTGCCGACGTTCCTCGAGGCGACCCTCGCGGTGGCGCCCCTGACGTCGGGGCTCGCGCTGGCGATGCTCACCCTCGGGTGGCCGATCTCGGCCTCCCAGAGCGGGCGGGTCTACCTGCGCCTCGGGTTCCGGTCGACGGCGCTGATCGGGGTCTGCGTCGTGATCGTCGCCGCCGTGGCGCTCGCGGTGTCGTCGGCGACGCCGTCCGTGGCGCTCACCGGGGCGGCGTGCTTCGCGATGGGCGCCGGGCTGGGCTTCGTCGCCGCGCCCTCGATGATCGCGGCGCAGTCCAGCGTGGAGTGGGGCGAGCGCGCCGTGGTCACCGGCACCAACATGTTCGCCCGGTCGATGGGCAGCGCGGTGGGCGTCGCGGTGCTCGGCGCGCTGGTCAACGGCGTGATGCGAGGCGCGTCCGCGCAGGCCGACCCCGCGCTGTTCGGCATCGCGGCGACACGGGCGTTCTGGACGATCGCCGGGGTCGCGGTGCTCACCGGGGTCGCGGTGCTGGCGATGCCCAAGGACCGGGTGACGACGCCCGGGCCGTGACGGCGCCCGAACCGTTCCGGCGCGGAACGCGCGCCCCGGCGCTGGGCAGGTGTCGGCGCGCATCGACGGGGCGGCCCTCTCCCGCCCGGCCCGCAGAGGTCGTAGCGTGCGCGCAGGAACGATCGGAGAACGCGGGGGGCAGATCGTGGCAGGAACGAGTGCCGTCGGACCGGAGGCGCCGGCCACGGGAGCCCCGGAGCCGGGTGAGCCAAGACCCTCCCGCGGCCGGCTCGCGGCGTGGGCCGGCGGCGCGCTCGCCGCAGCGTTCGTCGTGGGCGGGACCTGGTGGGTGGCCGCCGTGCACCCCGGCGGCCACCTGAGCCCACCGGAGGACGGCACCGTCACGGTCTGCGCCACGCGGGCCGGAGGGCCGGCCGATGGCGACGTGGCCTTCGGGGCCGTGCTCGAGCCGACGTCCGACGTCGAGCTGACCGGCCTGACCCTCGTCGGAGCCACGAACGTCGTCGTCGACGCCACAGTGGTGCCCGTCGTGCACGGCAGCGACGGCGGGTACACGACGGTGGGGGCCATGCACTGGCCCCTGTCGAGCGCCGACCGGGCCGGGCTGACCCTCGAGTGGAGCAGCGAGCGCGACCTCGCCGGCGCGCACCTGACCGCCGGCGTCACCGAGGACGTCGTCCTGCGCGTCCACGCCGACGATGCGGCGGCTCAGGCCTCGTGGTCCGCCATCCGCGTCACCTACCGGACCGCCGGCGCGCACTGGGCCCAGACCTTCCACCAGGGGCTGATCATCCCGGCGGGAACCGCGACGTGCTTCACCGACGAGGACACGGAGCAGCAGTAGGCCGGCAGACCCGGACGACCGCGGCTGAACGGCACCCGGTCGGGTGACGTCGATCTACCGCGGACGCGCGCTGTGGGGCATGCTGGGAGGACACCCACATGAGGGGGCGCCATGCGGACGATCGCCGTCGACGACGCCACCTTCCGCCTGCTCGCACGCGAGGCCACCCGGCTCGGCACCTCCCGACGTGAGGTGCTGCGACACCTGCTGGCGGCCGACGAGGCACCGCCGCGCGTGCTGCCGGAGCGGGCCGTCGAGCTGGTCGACGTGGTCGCGACCGTCGCCGGGCACACCGTCAAGGGCCAGTTCACCCCGTCGACCTGCGAGCTGCGGGTCCTGACCCGCCCGTGGTCGGGCCGCACGTTCTGCTCGCCGGCCGCCGCGGCCGACGCCGTGGCGCGCTACTTCGCCGCCGGGCGCCCGGTGCCACGCCTCGACGCGCCGGTGTGGCGGGTGGCCGGGACCGGGCACGTGCTGCGCGCCCCGACCGCGCGCCGGGTCCCGTGCGCGCCCGTGGCGCGGACCGCGTAGCGGACGAGTGGTCGTGGGGCCCGAGGCGGGCCACGCTGAGGACATGACCGACACCGTCCTTCCGACGCCCTTCACCGCCGAGCAGATCCGGGGCAACTGCCCCGCCGGACGCACCGTCCGCACCCTGGTCGAGACCCCCGACGAGCCGCCGTTCCACCAGGTCGAGCGCTTCGACGAGGTCGACGCGCACGGTGCGCACCTCGAGATCTGGACGGAGAAGGCCGACGGCACCCGCACGCCCGCCGAGCGCTCGCACGCCACCTGGGAGGAGCTCCGGGCCCACGCCGAGTTCCCGGCGGACTCCACCGAGCACGGGCGCGTCATGCTCACCACGCCGCTGGGCGAGCTGCTGTGCACCCGCTACACCGTCACCCGGCCCGACGGACGGGTGTCGACGTTCTGGTTCGACCCCGGTCGGCCCGGGATGCCGGTCGCCTACGAGCACCTCGGCGCGGACGGCGAGCCCGAGGTCTCCGTCACGATGATCAGCGATGAGGTCGTCCTGGACTGACGGTCTCCGCCACACTGGGACCGTGGCCAACCACTGGTATGCGCTCAGCGCTGAGTCGGACGGGGTGCCGGTCCTCGTCGGCGCGGTGCTGACCGCGACCAGGCCGTACGCGCTGCTGGCCGAGCTCCGCGCCAAGGACGGCCTGGACCCGGCCGCTCCGCAGATCGCCGCGGAGGCGTGGTCGACGCTCGCCGGGCGCCGCCGGCGCGGGTTCGAGGCGATCGGCACCTGGCTGCGGCGCCTGGCTCGGGTCGAGGTGCCGGTGCGGGTCGCCCACGGCGACGACGACGGGTGGGCGCGGATCGCGGACTGCGCCCCCTGGGTCGACACCGTCGACATGCTCAGCCCGGGCCAGCTGCCGCTCGGTCGGATCCACGAGGGCGGCCGGTCCGCGGTGCTCACGCTCGGGGACGACGAGGCGCAGCGGCTCGCGGTCACGGTGGGTACGGCCGTCGTGATCGAGCGGCTCCCGGACCGCCGGCCCTGGTACAAGCTCGACTGAGCGTGACCGCGCGGCGCACGCGGCGCGACGCCCGGGCGAACGCTTCCCGAACTCCGTGCTCGCCCCGTTCCCGCCGGGGCACGGGCTCCGTAGCGTGAGGTGGAGCCGGTCGCGACAGTGGCCGGCGGACAACGCCGAGGAGACCCCGATGGCCGTTGCCGTGGTGACCGACGCCGCCGCCCTCGCACCGGAGAACACCCTCGCCGCGTTCGAGGCCGGACGGCGTGCCGGGGCGGACGCCCTCCACGTCGACCTGCGCCTGACCGCCGACCGTCACGTGGTCGCGCTGCGCGACGAGACCGTGGACGCGACCACCGACGGGACCGGAGCGGTCGGCGCGCTCGGCCTGGCCGAGCTGCGTCTGCTGGACGCCGGCTCGTGGTTCGCGCCCGAGCACGCCGGCGCGCGGGTGCCGACGCTGGCGGAGGTGCTCGAGCTCGCTGCGTCGGGTGGGCGGGGCCTGGTGCTGCACCCGCGCGGTGCGTGGGTCGGGCTGGAGGCCGCACTCGTGACCGGCCCGGTGCTGGACGCCGGGCTCGGCGGTCGGGTCACCGTGCTCAGTGACGACCCGCGGACGCTGGGCGCCGTGGCGGCCGCGGACCCGGACGTCCCGCTCGCCCTCGCGCTGCACCGGGGAGACCCGGGGGTCGCTTCACGTTGCCTGGACCTGGGCGTGCGGTCGGCCGCGCTGCCAGGGCGGCTCCTGGTGCACCACCCTGGGCTCGTCGACCGGCTGCACCACGCCGGCCTCGGCGTGCTGGGCTGGGCGCTGGACGAGCGCGCCCTGTGGTCCCGCGCCACGGCGTTGGGCGTGGACGCGATCCTCACGCACAGCCCGGAGCGGCTCGGCGCGTGGCTGGGCCGGCACGAGCGACGGGCCGTGGCGGCCTAGAGGTTGCGCGCCTGCTCCGACCAGGTCGGCAGGGTGGGCGCGAAGCGCAGCTTGGCGGCCGAGAGCGCGGCGCGCAGGTCGTCCTCGGACGCAGCGGCCACGGCGGCATAGGTCGTCAGGCCCGCGGCGATCAGCGCCTCGGAGATCTTGGGGCCGACGCCGTCGATCCGGGTCAGGTCGTCCGGCACGTCCGGACGCACCGCGGTGGGCGTGGACGGCACCGGGGCGGGAGGCCGGTCGGACGTGGGCTCGGGGGCGGGTGCCGGTACCGGGTCAGGCTCGGGCCCGGCCTCGACCTTCGGCTCGGGCGACGGGCCGGGGCTCGGCGCCGGCTCCCAAGGTTCTCCGACCGGCGCCGTCCAGGCGTCGTCGTCCCGCAGCAGGCGCGCGACCCAGACGGCTGCTCCACCCAGCGCGAGGAGCAGCAGGACCCACCAGACCGAACGACCCTTGTTCGCAGCCATGGCCCAATCCAACCATCGGCCACCGCGAGCGCGCAGGACGCGGGGCCGCTCAGGCCTCCGCGGTGGCCTGACGCGCCCGGTAGGCGGCCACCGCGTTGCGATTGGTGCACGCCGTCGAGCAGTACCTCCGCGAGCGGTTGCGCGACAGGTCGAGCACCACGCCGTCGCAGGTGTCGTCCGCGCACACACCGAGCCGCGACATCTCGTCGGTGCGGATCACGTCGATCATCGCCATCGCGGTCTCCACGACGATCCGGCGGGCCAGCGGCTCGTCGGGCCCGATGGCGTGGATGTGCCAGTCGTGCCGTCCGTGGCGCACCAGCTGGGGCACGGCGTTCAGGTCCGCGAGCATCGCGTTGACCAGGGCGACCGCGCCGTCGCGGTCCGCCAGGAGCAGCTCGCGCAGGGCCGGGCGCAGCTCGCGGACCTCGTCCAGCTCGGCCTGCGTGCCGTCGTGCCGTCCGGTGTACTCCCACTCCTCGAGGAACGCGGTGAGCTCGGCCGGGGAGGCCAGCGTGTCGGGCTCGAGCGCGCTGTTCGCCAGGACGACGGCCGCCTGCAGCGCCGCTTCCGTGTCATGTGCGAAGACCACGTTGACAGGTTACATCCCGAGCCCTAGCGTCATCTGCCATGACACAGATGACTCATGACGCCCGGCGTCTGGCCTCCGGGCTCACGTTCGCGCTGGTGTCCGCTGTGTCGTTCGGGACCTCCGGCACGCTCGCGCGCGGGCTGCTCGACACCGGCTGGAGCCCCGGCGCGGCGACGCTCCTGCGGGTCTCGATCGCGGCGGCGGTCGTGGCGCCGCTGGGCGTGGTCGCGCTGCGCGGGCGGTGGGAGGCGCTGCGTCGCAACGCCGGGGTCGTGGTGCTCTACGGCGTGCTCGCCGTGGCCGGCGCCCAGTTCTGCTACTTCTCCGCGGTGCAGTACATGCGGGTCGGGCCGGCGCTGCTCATCGAGTACACCTCGCCCGCGGCGGTCGTGGTGTGGATGTGGCTGCGCCACCGGCAGCGGCCCAGCGCGGTGACGCTGGTGGGCGCCGGGATCGCGGCGCTCGGGCTGGTGATGGTGCTGGACATGCTCGGCGGCGCCGGGGTCAACCCGGCCGGTGTCGCGTGGGCGCTGGCCGCGATGATCGGCGCGGCGACCTACTTCGTGCTCTCCGCCGACGAGCGGCTGGACCTGCCCCCGCTGACGCTGGCCGGCGGCGGGCTGGCGGTGGGTGCCGTCGTGCTGGGCGTGCTCGGGCTGGTGCGGCTGCTGCCGATGCGGATCTCGTCCGCGCCGGCGGTGTACCAGGGGCACGAGGTGCCGGTGTGGATCCCGGTGCTGGCGCTCGGGCTGGTGTCAGCGGCGACCGCGTACACCACGGGCATCGCCGCGGCCCGCCGGCTCGGGTCCCGGCTGGCGTCCTTCGTGGCCCTGATCGAGGTGCTCGCCGCGGTCGTCGCCGCCTGGCTGGTGCTCGGCGAGACCCCGCTGCCGGTGCAGCTGGTCGGCGGCGCGCTGGTGGTGGCGGGCGTCGTCGTCGTCAAGCTCGGCGAGGTGCGGATCCGGGCGACGGTCCCCGGCCCGGAGCCCGCGACCGCCGCCGGCTGACATCCGGCCCCCGCTGCCCCGACGCGGCTCGTGGCGCTTCCCGGGCATCCGGTCATGGACCCTCGTCGCTCGCGGAGGTGTCCGCGCCGGGCCAGGATCGGCTCGTGAGCGCAGACGAGACGCCCGCGGACGCGACCGCGCGCCGACCGCGCGATGACGCCGGCCTCTCGGTGCTCGGCCGCCTGCTGTGGGTCGGCGTCGTCGCGGGTCTGCTGCTCGGCGGTCTCGTCGCGGCGCTGGTCTCGGGTGAGGTGGACCTCTTCTCCATCGGCGCGATGGTCGGAGCCCTCGCCGGCGTCACGGTCCAGGCCCTGACATCGGGGGTGCTCTTCGCCGCGCGTCGGGCCCTCGGCGGGCTGTCCGCCCCGCAGACGCGCGCCCTGCTCGTGCCCCTGCCGGCTGCGGGGGCGCTCGTCGCACCCGTGATCTTCAGCGCGTCGTACACGGCCGCGGGCTGGCTCGTGGTCATCGGCGGCGCCGCAGCCGCCGCGCTCGTGGCGTGGCTCGCCGCACCGTGGTGCGTTGCCCCGATCGCGGTGGCGGGTCCAGTCCCCGCCACCTGAGGGTCACGGCAGCTCAGCGAGCTTGCCCGCGACGTGGGCGGGCCGGTCCTGGATGCCGGGTGCGGGCCGGAAGCCGGCCTCGCGCAGCCACCTCACGCAGAAGTCGATGCGCTCCGCGCTCGCGCCCTCCACCCCTGCCGGCGGCGACGTCACGCCGATCCGATCACCGCGCCTCAGGGGCGCCGGGAGCTGGAGCATGCCCAGCATCGTGCCGGCCGCGGGTACGGAGCGTGCGCCGGAGCTCGCCGCTCGCCGCGGCCGGGCGCCGAACCCGGCCGCGTCAGCGCTCGGCCAGCGCCAGCCGGCCGGCCAGCGCCGCGAAGGCCACCGCGAAGCTGCGGCGCGCCCAGACCACGATCCGCGGACGCGCGACCACCTGGTGGCGCACCGCGCCGGCGGCCAGGCCGTAGAGCACGAACACCGCGAACGTCACGGCCATGAACGCCCCGGACATCGCGAGCATCAGCGGCAGCGGCTGCGCGCCGGCCGGGAGGAACTGCGGCAGGAACGCGACGAAGAAGATCGTCAGCTTGGGGTTGAGCAGGTTGAGCGCGATCCCGTTGCCCACCACGCGCCACGTCGCGACGGACGGCGCCCGCTCGCCCGGCGTCGGCAGCCGGAGCGTGCCGGTGTCGCGCCACGTCGTCCACGCCATCCACAGCAGGTAGCCGACGCCCAGGTACTTCAGCACCGCGAACGCGACACCGGAGGCGTGCAGCAGTGCGGCGAGACCGGTGATGGCCGCGAGCATGTGCGGCACGATCCCGAGCGTGCAGCCGGCGGCCGCGACCACCGCGACCTGCGGGCCCCGCGTCAGGCCCGTGGCGAGCGTGTAGATCACGCCCGTGCCGGGGATCGCGACCACGACGAGCGTCGTCACCCAGAACTCGAGCGTCATGATCGAAGCGTGCCGCACACCTCCGACGCGGCGCCAGGCCGTCTCGGCCACCGGCCCGTGGCGGCGCCGGGCCGTCGCGGCCACCGCCCCGGCGGCGGCGCCGCGGCTGCCACCCGCCTCCGATTGCCGGGCGCCGCCGCCGGACGCACACTCGCAGCACCATGGACGCGACACTGAGCACCGCTCTGCACCGCAGTCAGGTGATCGACCTGACCACCACCGGCCGACGCTCCGGCGAGGCCAGGCGGATCGAGATCTACCTGCACGCCGTCGACGACCGGCTGGTGATCACCGGCATGCCGCGGCCCGCCAAGCGCGCGTGGCTGGGCAACGTCGAGGCCGACCCGCACGTCACGTTGCACCTCAAGGACGGTGTGGTCGCCGACGTCCCGGCGCTGGCCCGGGTGGTCACCGAGCCTGCCGAGCGGCGACCCCTCCTGGAGGCCGCCGCCCGGCACTGGGGCCGTGACGACGTCGACGTGATGATGGCGCAGAGCCCCCTCATCGAGCTGACCGTCGTCGACAACTGAGCGCGGCCCCCCTCCGGGCCGCGCCCGGCCTCAGCGGTGCCCGTGATGACCCACGGTCCCGATCGAGAACAGCGTCGTGGTGCCCGACACCTCGTTGGCCACCGCGAGCATCGGCTGCCGGGTGGGCGAGCCATGTGCGGGGATGAACGTCACGCCCTCCGGCCCGAGGTCGCCGGCCGGGTCCAGCGGGTCGCCGTCCTCGACGGAGAAGGCGAAGTCGCGGTTGTTGACGTAGGTGACCGCCGATGCGTGACGCGGGTCGGTGACGTCGTAGGCGATCACGCCGCCGACCCGCTCGAACCCGACGAACGCGTAGGTCCGGTTGCCGACCCTGCCGACGGTGACGCCCTCGGGCTCGGGGCCCTTGTCGTCGCTGCGGCCCTCGAGGTTGGACTCGGAGTGGTTGGAGTTGAAGGACGCCGGCTCGGCCTGCGCGGTGATCTCCTCGAAGTCCGACCCCGAGTCGTAGACCAGCTCGCCGGACGTGGTCCAGATCGAGAACGACCGAGCCCCGAACGTATACAGCTCCTCGTAGCACGACCCGTCGGCGGACAGCCCGGACGCGGTGGTGACGTGCAGCCGGCCGAGGTCGGCATTGCCCGTCAGGCCGGCCAGCGGCGAGTCGGCGCAGATCGGCGGCAGGCCGTCGCCGCCGAGGTCCTTGACCCGGGCACCCTCCTCGTAGTCGCCCCACTCGCGGGCGTCGCCCTCGTTGGCGGTCACCAGGTACGTGCGCCCGCGCACCGTGTACGCGGCGATCGAGTCCGGCTGGTAGAGGCCGCGCAGGCCTGGGAAGGTCCGCAGGTCGATCGCGCCGTCCTTGTCCGACGGGTCCAGCGCCACCGCGCCCCAGTCCTTCGAGCCCAGCGGCATGATCCGGGTGACCGCGGCGCTGCGCAGGTCGACGACGGCGATCGCGTTGTTCTCCTGGAGCGTCACGTACGCGGTCCGGCCGGCGATCGCGACGTACTCCGGCTCCAGGTTCGCCGACACCGGGTGCTCGGTGTTCACCGTGGGGCCGAAGACGCGCACGCCGTCGGGCAGCGCGGCCTCGAAGGCGTGGAAGTCCGCCGTCCGCACCGCCCACTGACCGATCGGGCGGACCCTGGAGCTCAGCCGGACCACCGAGATGCTGCCCTCGGGGTCGACGGCGTAGGCGTCGTCCGGCTCGCCCTCGTTCGCGGTCACGGCGTAGCGGCCGTCGTCGGAGATCGCGACCATGTCCGGCTGGGCGCCGACCTGCACGGCGCCGAGCGTGCGCAGGCGGACCGCGTCGAACAGGACGAGCCAGCCGGGGTCGGTCCTGGTGGGCGCCTCGACAGCGATCACCCCGAGGCCGTCCGGGCGCACCGCGACCGAGTTGACCTCGGTGCCGGCGGGGATCGCGGCGCCGGCCGCGGTCGCTACGCCCTCGGCGTCGAGCTCACCGATCTTGGTCATCGACCGGGCGTCGAGCACCTCGATCGCGCCCAGCTCGGCATTGACGGTGAACAGGCGCTTGGTGCGCGCGTGATAGGCGACGATCTCCTGCGCGGACGCGTCGAAGACGCCGGTCCGGTAGGTGCCGGCGGGGGCCAGCGTCAGGGTCGCGTCGTCCGCGCTCCACGTCACGGGGGTCGTGACGGCCGCGACGGCGGGGAGCGCGAGAGCAGAGACGGTCAGTGCCGAGACGGCCAGGCCTACGCCGGCCCGTCGGGTGATGCGCATGCAGCCTCCTAGGTCGACTGCAACCTAGGAGCGCGCTGTGAGCACAGCCTGGCCGGAAGGTGAACACTCGCCGCCGGATGGCGCGGGTACCGCAGCGCTGCGTCAGACCCTCGGGGTCTGCGGCGAGCGCGTCCGGCGCCGAGCGATCCCCACCGGGACCACAACCGCGAGCAGCACTACGACGCCGAGCAGCGCCACGAAGCCCGCACCCGCGTCGGACACGGTCCGCACCAACCAGCCCTGGACGCCCAGCGCCGCGCTGACGACGGGGTCGGTCGCCGGGCCACCGTTCAGCACGCGCAGCTCGTAGACGCCGTACCAGGTCACGTACGCCCCGGCGAGCACCATCAGCGCGCCGCTGACCCGGGTGATCACCGGCGTGGCCCGGCGCACCCGCGCCACCTGCGCGCTCGCGGTCGCGGCGAGCAGGGCCAGCGCGCCCACCACCGCCGCCATCCCGAGGGCGTAGGCGAGGAAGCTCGCCACCACGCCGGGCACGCTGCCCGAGCGCAGCGCGGAGGAGGTCACCGCCAGGAACGGCGCCAGCGTGCAGGACAGGCTGGCCAGCGCGAACGTCGCGCCGTAGCCGATCTGCGTGCGCCACGTCCCGGTGGGCGCGGTTCCCTTGACGTGCACCGCCAGCCCCAGCGAGCGCCCGGCCAGCAGTGCGACACCGGCGACCAGCAGCGCCACGCCCAGCAGCACGGTCACCACCGGCAGCCAGCGCCCGAGCGCGGTCAGCGGTGCGAGGGCCAGACCCGCGACGCCGAACACCGCGACGAAGCCCACCGCCATCCCGACGGTGAACCGCACCGCCCGCCGCACCGGCCGCTCTGCGCCGGCTACCTGCATCGTCAGGTACGCGGGCAGCAGCGCGAAGCCGCACGGGTTGAAGGCTGCGAGCGCCCCGGCGAGCAGCGCCAGGGCGAGGGTGTCGGTCACTCCAGCTCGGCCACGCGGGCCAGGACGTCCTGCGGCGCCATCGCCCCGGGCACGACCTTGATCTGGCCGTCGGAGGAGATGAACGCCATCGCGGGCTGGGACGTCACGCCGAACCGCGCCCAGATCTCGCCGTCGACGTCGGCCAGGTGCTGGAAGCCGCCGGTGCCGGTCTCGGACACGAAGGCCTGCATCGCCGGGACCTCGTCGCGGCTCGCGACGCCGATGAACGTCACGTCGGGGCTCGCCTCGACCTCCTTGACGACGGCGGGAGCCTCGCCGCGGCAGATCGGGCACCACGGCGCCCAGAACCACAGCACGACGGGGCCCTCGACGCCGGAGACGGGTGACCCGTCCAGGTCGACCGCGGCGAAGTCGAGAGCCGGGTTGGTCTCCGAGAGCGGGGTCGTGCTCATGGCGCCGTCGGACGCGGCACCGTCGGACATGGCACCGTCGGACATCGCGCCGTCGGACGGACCGCTCGGTGACATGGCGCCGGAGTCCTGTCCACCCGCGCATCCCGCCAGGGCGAGGGCAGCGGACAGGACGATCGTCGGGCCGACGACGAGCCAGGGGCGACGACCTCGGGCGAGTGTGCTGGGCATCTGCGGCCTCCTCTCGCGGTGACTTCGCACCGGGGCGGCAGCCGGATGGGGCGCCACCACGATGTGGACGGTCCACCCCGGCCCGGCGTCGGTGGCCTGTGGTGCACTGGTGACGGCGGAGGGAGATCGGTGGAGCAGCGAGCGGCCCGCACGCCGGGCGCGCCCACGCAGGGCGCGGCGCCGAGCCTGCGCTGGCGCGTGGTCGCGAGCCCGGTCGGTCCGCTGCGGCTCGCGGCGGAGGGCGCGCACGTGAGGCGGATCGCGTTCACCGACGGCGAGGTCCCGGCGCTGCCCGGCCCGGACCCCGGCACGCTCGAGGAGGCCGTCCTGGCCGAGGCCGCGCGCCAGCTCGACGAGTACTTCACCGCGGGACGCGAGACGTTCGACCTGCCGATCGCACCGCGCGGCAACGAGTTCCGGCGACGCGTGTGGTGGGCGCTGGCGGACGTGCCCTACGGCACCACAGTCACCTACGGGGTGCTGGCCGACCGGCTCGGGCTGCCCCCGGGGTCGGCGCGCGGCGTCGGGAACGCACTCGGCGCCAACCCGATCGTCATCGTCCTGCCGTGCCACCGCGTGGTCGGGGCGGACGGGGGTCTGACCGGGTTCGGCGGCGGCGTCGCGCGCAAGGAGGCGCTGCTCGCCCTGGAGGGCTCAGCGCTGCTCTGAGCTCGGTCGTCCGCCACGACGTCGGGGCCGCCCGCCACCGCTCGTCTGCCACCAGTGTCACGTCATCGCGTCACCAGACGACGACCGCGAGGTAAAGACCCTGTGTCCGGACGCGCGATGGGACCGCGCCCAGTTTCGGCCTGGTGAAATCACCTCGGACGACGTGCAGCGGCACGCGTGATCGGCCTACGCTCGCCTCGGCCGCCCGCCACCGCTCCCGACGACGGGAGTGCCGTGACCACGATCACGACCGCCGCCGCGCGCGACTGGCTCGCGGCCGGCATCGCCGAGACCTGGGGTTGGCCGGACCTGAGCCTGCGCCGGGCACCACAGGAGCGGGCCCACCCGGGAGAGCTGCTCGCCGTGGTCTCGGTCGACGGCCTGCCGCGCGCCATCACCCGCGTGCTGCCACCCGGGCGGATCAGCGTGACCGCCGTGGAGTCCGAGGTCGCCTGGATGCAGGCGCTCGGCGCGGACGGCGTCGTCCGCGTGCCCCGGGTGCTGGAGACCCTCACCGGCACTGCGGTCGGGGTGCTGGAGAGCCCGCGCGGCGCGCGCTGGACGGCCGTCAGCCTCGCCTACGAGCCGGAGATCGCCACGCCACCCACGGCGCCGGGCGACGCGGCGGGGCTGCGGTCGCTGGGCACGCTCGCCGCCCGGTTGCACGCCCACGCCCGCTCCTGGCAGCCGCCGAGCTGGTTCCGTCGCCCCACGGTGGAGCTGACCGAGCTCGCCGGGCCCACGTCCGGGGTCGGATGGGAGGACATCGGCCTGTCCACCACGGCGCTCAACGTGCTGGGCACCGCCCAGGAGGAGGCGCTCGACGTCGTGTCCTGGGCAGGCGAGGCCTCCGGCCTGGTGCACGGCGACCTGCGCGAGGCGATGACCGGGGACCTGCTCCGCAGCTTCGAGTGCCGCTGGACCTGGTGGGAGCAGGACCTCGCCGGCTCCATGTCCGGCCTCGAGGCCGAGATCGGCGCGCCGTCGCTCGCGGCCGCCTGGCTCGCGGGCTACGCCGAGGGCGACGGCGCACCGCTCGACCTGCGCCTGGCCGGCGCGCTGGTGATGCTGCACCGGCTCGGGCTCCTCGCGGGCGACCCCGACCTCGCCGACGGCACCCTCGACGTCGCGACCCGGTTCCTCCGGTCACCGACCTGGCTGGTGGACTAGAAGAACGTCCACCACGCCGCGAGCGCGGCGCAGCCGACCGCGACGAGCCAGAACAGCGCGCGCCACAGCGGCGCGGGCACGTGCGTGATCCGGGCCAGCGCGTCCGCGTCCGACAGCCGGTTGCCCTCCCCGATCGCCCGCACCGCGCCGAGGAGCAAGATCCAGGTGAGCAGGTAGGCCACCGGCACGGGGTCGAGCGTCGTCGCCCAGAACAGGGCGCCACCCAGCAGCACGATCGTCACGAACCCGTAGAGGTTGCGCATCAGCGGCAGCAGGAGCACGACCGCGACCAGCAGCACCACCGGCACGGCGCCGGGCCTGCCGTGCGTGGTCAGCCAGGCGCACCCGAGGCCGACCAGCGCCGGGGCGGGGTACCCGGCCGCGAACAGCAGCGCACCGCCGCCTCGGGACCGGGTCTGCCCGGAGGTGTCGGCGTGGATCCGGACCCGCGCGGGGTGACCGCTGAGCACCGCGACCAGCGCATGCCCGCCCTCGTGCACGGCGGTGATGAGGTGCCGCACCGGGCGCCACGCGATCGCGATGATCGCCACGGCAGCCCCGAGCGTGACCAGCGGGGCGGTCACGTGGCGGTGTCGCGGCGCAGGAAGCCCGCGATCCCGACCCCCGCCGCCACGGCGGCCAGCGCAGCCAGCAGCGCCATCCCGGCCCAGTCGGCGCCGTTGGCCACGGGACGCTCGCCCGCGTACCACCAGTACGGCGAGATCCTCGCGAGCCACTCGAGATCCGCCAGCGGCCCGACCCAGGACGCGAAGTAGGACACCACCGCCAGGCCGGCGCCGGCAGCCATCGCGACCCCGCGCCGTCCCGTCACGGCCCCGACGGCGTAGGCGACCAGGCCGATCGTGACACCGAACAGCCACAGCGCAGCGGTCGCGGCCACCAGGTTCACGGCCGGGATCTCCAGGCCGAGCACCGGGTCGAGCACCAGCACCGCGACCAGCAGGGCCAGCGCCGGCACCGCCACCGAGACCGCCAGCACGGCGAGCCGTTCCAGGTACACCCGCGTGCGGCTCACCGGCGCCGCCAGCTCGAGCTCCAGCAGGCCAGCCTCCTCCTCGCCGGCGATCAGCCGCGCGCCGGCACCGATCGCGCACGCCAGCAGCACCGCCATCCCGACCAGGCCGTAGACCGTGACGTGCAGGTAGCCGGCACCCGAGCTCAGCGCATCCCAGCCCAGGGCCGCAGTCACCGAGTCGGGGAACGAGCTGAGCATCGCGCCGGTGTCCATCGTCTGCATCATCGGGAAGAACAGCGTGTACAGCACGCCCACCCCGGCGACCGCGACGCTCCACCACAGGATCGAGCGTCGACGCGCCCGCAGCACCCCAGCGACGATCATGAGCCGTTCTCCCGGTACAGGTCGAGGAAGACGCTCTCGAGCTCGCGGTCCTCGGCGCGGATCCGGGTCACGTGGTGCGGTGCGACGGCCCGCAGCAGCTGGTCCGGCTCGCCGTGCAGCAGGAGGCGGACGTGCGTGCCGTCGACCTCGACGTCCGAGACGCCGTCCACGTCCACCACTGCCGGGTCGATCGGCGAGGCGAAGCTCAGCTCCACCTCCTGACCTGCTCTGGCGCGCAGGCTCGCGATGTCGTCGACGTCCACCACCCGGCCGGAGCGCACGATCGCCACCCGCCGGGTGAGCTGCTCGACCTCGGCCAGCACGTGCGAGGACAGGAACACCGTGGCGTCCGACGTCGCCACCTCGGCGACCAGCGCGCGGAACTCCTGCTGGAGCAGCGGGTCCAGCCCGGAGGTCGGCTCGTCGAGCACGTAGAGCTCCGGGGCGTGCATGAACGCCTGGACGAGCGCGATCTTCTGCTTGTTGCCGCGCGAGAGGGTATGGATCGGGCGGCCGAGCTCGACACCGAACCTCGCGACGAGCTCGTCGAGCCGCGGGGCGGCACCGCGCAGCGAGGCCAGGTAGCCCAGGTACTCCCGGCCGGTGAGGGTCGGCGGGAGGGCAGGCTCGCCGGGCAGGTAGCCGATCCTCGCGCGCAGCTGCGGACCGGCGGTGCGCGGGTCCGCGCCCAGCACCTCGACCGTGCCGGAGGTGGCGCGGATCAGGTCGAGCAGGATCCGGATGGTCGTGGTCTTGCCGGCGCCGTTGGGACCCAGGAAGCCCAGCACCTCACCGGTCTCGACCTCCAGGTCCAGGCCCCGGAGCGCGTGGACGCGCCCGTAGTCCTTGACGAGGTTCGACACGCGGATCGCGGGCATGCCTCCGTGTCTACCACCCCGCGATGTCGCCCGGTGGGCGTTCTCAGCCCGAGGCGTTGAGCAGGAACAGCACGCCGAGGACCGTGCCGACGACACCGCCGACGATCGCGGTGTACGGACGGCCTCGCCCGTAGCCCTCGACCCTGGCCTGCACCAGCGCCCAGAGCCCGAGCACCAGCGCGACCGGACCGAGCGCCCACACCGCGACCGCGGCCACGCCGATCCAGGCGCCGTACACCGCCTGCCAGCGGCCGGCCGGGATCTTCAGGACGTCGCCGGACGAACGCTGCGGGCTCGGCGCGGGAGCACGCGGGCGCCGCCGGGGCGCGGCGGGAGCCGTCCGCGCCACGGGGTGCTCGAGGCCGAGGCGCCGCGAGGTGACGGTGCGCGGGCTGGGCACCGTGGCCGTGCGGGCCGGCTCGAACGTTCTCGCGACCGGTTCCTCGGCGCGCGCGCCCGGCGCGGCCGGGCTGCTCGGCTCGACGGGGCCGGCTGCGGACTCGACCGGACCGACGGGCCCGGCGACGGGCTCGACCGAGCGTCGGGACCCGGCCGGCGCGTCTTGCCCGTCGGGCTCGTCGGCCTCGTCGGGTGCCGGCCCGTCGCCCGCGGGAGACCCGCCCAGGGCCTCGCGGACCAGCTCGGCCTCGAACTCCTCGATCGGGCGCAGCGCGGGCAGCACGGGGGCGTCCATGAACACCGCGGGCATCCCGAAGCCGTCCGTCACCACGGGCGGCTCGTCGTCCTGCGCCGGAGTGGGACCGGTCCGGGCGGCGAGCGCGACGGACCCGCCGACCTCGGCGGCCACACCGCCCGCTGCGATGCCCTCGACCGGACGCGGCCGGGCCGCGGCCGCGTCGCGCATCCCGGCGCGGCGGCCCTGCACCGCGGCCGCCAGGGCGGAGGCGGGCAGATGGTCCTGGTCGTGGGCGTGCTCACGGATCGTGGAGACCGGGATGGACGCCACACCGGAGGTCGGCGCCACGCCGGACTCCCCGACGGTGCTCGGCGACTCGAGGGCCGAGGCGGGCGACTGCGACGGGACCGACAGGCGCACCGGCTCGACCTCGACGTTGCGCTGCCGGAGCTCACGGCGGGTCAGCGAGGAACCGGTGGACGTCGGCGCAGCGGGCGGCTGCCAGGTCTCGCGCTGCGCCGGGCGCGCCGGCTCGTCGTGCGAGGGCGCCGCCAGGGTGGCGGCGAGCTCGGCGTGCGAAGGCGCCGCCGGGGCAGCAGCGGCGAGCTCGGCCAGCGCCGCTGACGCCTCCAGGACGCGCCGACGCTCGAGCTCGCGCAGCTCGCGGCGGGTCAGGGGTGCACCGTTCACCGGGTGTTCGGTCACCGCGCCCCCTGGGTGGAGACGCACCACCGGGACGCGCGGCTCTGGGCGAGCCCGCGCGTGGCGCTGCGGCGGTCCGTCATCGTCTCTCCGGGGTCGGCTTGGTGCCTGTATCGGCACGTCCGGCGCCGGACCTGAAGCCTGTGCGAGGTGAACAAACGCCACGAAGCGGACACCGGCGCCCTTTCCGTCGGACGCGGCCTGGTGATCGCGCCGCGACGTCCGCCCTCGGTGGCAGAGTTCGGGCGTGCGACGCTCGCTGTGGTGGCCGGTGGCCGCGCTGCTGGTGGTCGCCGCGGTCGCGTGGCTGTGGCCCCGGCCGGACGCCGGCCCGGCGATCGTGGTGCCCGCGGCCGAGGTCGCCACCGCGCGCGCCCAGCTCGACGGGCTCGCCGTGAAGGGGCGCGCTGCGAAGACGGGCTACGACCGCGAGCAGTTCGGCGACGGCTGGGCGGACGTGGACGGCGACGGGTGCTCCACCCGGGACGAGGTGCTGGCCCGGGACCTGACCGCGCTCGAGCTGGACGGCTGCCGCGTGCTCGCCGGCACGCTGCTCGACCCGTACGGCGGCACCGAGATCGCGTTCTCCCGCGACCGGGCCGAGGACGTGCAGATCGACCACGTCGTCGCGCTGGCCGACGCCTGGCAGAAGGGTGCCCAGCAGTGGACCCCGGCGCAGCGTGCAGCGTTCGCCAACGACCCGCTGAACCTGCTCGCCGTCGACGGCGGCCTGAACCAGGCCAAGGGCGCGGGCGACGCGGCCACCTGGCTCCCGCCGGCCCGCTCCTACCGCTGCCCGTACGCGATCCGGCAGGTCGCGGTGAAGGCGAAGTGGGGGCTGTGGGTCACGGCCGCGGAACGGGACGCGCTGGCCCGTGAGCTGGGCCGGTGCCGCACGGCCGCGGGTGGGTAGTGCGTCAGCGCGCGTTGTGGAAGGAGACCCGCTCCACCAGCTCGCGCACCTGGCCGACGGTCATCAGCTGCTGCGAGCGCTCGGCGGTCTCCCATGCCTCGTCGGAGGTCAGGTCGCCGTCGGCCTCCTCGACCAGGAACGCGGCGGCGACACCGGCCTGGCGGACGAGCGGCGTGATCCGGTACGTGACCGGATAGCCCCGCAGCGGGTGCGCGCCGTGCAGCACGGCGGACGAGCCGCTGACCGGGCGGGGCGTCAAGAGCGCTGACATGTGGCCTCCTCGCTCTCTCCATCGACACGACGGCCCGTGGGTTGACCCGAGCCGCGGGTGACTTCCGCGCGTTGCGGCCTCGGGGCGGGTCCGCTAGCAATGTCGGGACGCCGCGCGCACGGCGCGGCCCGGTGGGGAGTGGGGACCATGAACATCGACGGCTTCATGGACAAGGCGAAGGAAGCGCTGGGGGACAACGCGGACCAGGCGGAGGGGCTGGTCGACAAGGCGGCCGACCAGGTCAAGGACCGCACGCCGGACGGCCTGGACGACAAGGTCGACATGGGCGCTGCCGCGGCCAAGGACTTCATCGAGAAGCAGCGGGACTGAGAGCCCTCAGGCCGTCGCGAAGGCGGCGAGGCCCAGCTGCACCGAGCGGTCGAACAGGCGCTCGCGCTCCTCGGCGGACAGCGACGCGTCGGAGAACAGCAGGTCGGAGATCGTGCAGATCGCCAGCGCCTCGCCGCCCTCGCGGTCGGCCGTCGCGTACAGCGCTGCAGCCTCCATCTCCACGGCCAGCGTGCCGTGCGCGACCAGGAGGTCGTTGGTCTGCGGGCGGTCGGCGTAGAAGGTGTCCGACGAGATCACCGGGCCGACGTAGGCCTTGGGCGACCGCGCCCGGCGTCGGCGCCCGGTGGGCGGCGGGTCCCCCACGCCGGCGGCGTTCGCCGCGGCGGCCAGCAGCCGGTAGCTGGGCACGTGGCTGTAGTGGATGCCCGGGATGCGCAGCGCGGTCATCTGGGAGTCGGTGTGCGCCGCGTTGGCGATGACGACGTCGCCGACCTCCAGGTGCGGCGCCATCCCACCGGCGGTGCCGATCCGGATGATCCGCCGCACCCCGTAGAACCGGTACAGCTCGGTCGCGTAGATGCTGATCGACGGCATGCCCATGCCCGACGCGAGCACCGAGACCGGAGCGCCGTCGAAGGTGCCGGTGAACCCGAGGATCCCGCGCACCTCGGTGACCAGCGTGGCGTCCTGCAGGACGGTCTCGGCGATCCGTGCTGCGCGGCGCGGGTCCCCGGGCATCAGGACGTCGGGGGCGAAGTCACCAGGCTCGGCGCCGAGGTGCGGAGTGGCCATGCGCGGAACCCTAGTCCGCGAGCGATCCGAGCACAGCGTCGCGCACGGGTTTCAGGGCAGCTCGAGGGCGACGTCCGTGCCGCTGAAGCTGAGCTCGAGCGACGTCTGGCCGACCGTCACGTCCTCCAGGACGACGCCCGGCGGTAGGCCGTCGACGGCGACGGACATGTTCTCGAACGCGTCGCCGAGGCCGAGCGGCAGGTCGGCGGGCGCGACGGACACCCCGGCCAGGGTGAGCTTGGTGACCTCCAGGTCGATCCGGTCGCTGCGCAGGTTCGGCACGATCGTGGCGGACAACGGGGCCGCCCGCAGGGTCGCGACCAGCGCGCCGTCCTGCACGGTGATGTCCAGGTCGGCGCCCACGGCCGCGGTCATCGCCGCGGGGCTCAGCTCGGCGGTCGCCACGAAGGTGCCCGCCCTGGGCTCGTCGCCCGTGGTGACGTCGGTGAGCGTGGCGTCCACGTGGTCCAGCTCCAGACCCTGGACCAGCATCGAGTCCGCCGTCACGACCATCCGGCCGAACCGCCCGGCGAGCACCTGCGGGGTGACGACCAGCCCGCCGATCGACACGTGCGGGTTGTGCAGGCCAAGACCCGCCAGGTCCGACTCGATGACGCCGACGGTCCGTTGACGCATCGCCGCGTCGCCTCCCGCCGCGGCGGCGCCGAGCACGACGACCACGAGGAGCGCGATGAGGAGTCTGCGGAGCACGAAGCGACCCTATCCGGGCCGCGGAGTGCGCCATTGGGCTTTCCCCGCGCCGCGCCGGATCGTAGCCTGGAGGTCTCGACGGGGAGTGCCATGTCGCTGTACCACGCACCGACTCGGCCGCAGCCTCACATGTGGGCTCGGCTCTGGCACCTCTTTGCGCCGCCACCGCCCGCCGAGGACCCGTTCGCGACGCTCAACCTCCAGGTGCGCCTCGGGGTGGTGGCGAACCTGCTGCTCAGGATCGAGAACGACGAGCGGATGTTCGCCCGCGGCCAGCGCTTCATCGCGACCAAGGACGCCTACGACGCGTTGCTCGGCGACGCCTGCCGAGCCGCAGGGGTGCCGCCCGCCAGGTCCCGCACCGACGACGAGCGGCTGCGCGTGGAGCTCGAGCTGGCCGCCCGCGGCTGGAGCTGGTGACCTCAGGCGCGCACGGTGAGCGTGGACGCGCCGTCCGCGCGGCGGCGCACCTCGATCCGCTCCGCGATCGCGCCCTTGAGCGCGTCGACGTGTGAGACGACACCGACCACCCGGCCCCCGTCGCGCAGCCGGGAGAGCTCGGCCAGCACCACCTCGAGGGTCTCGGCGTCCAGGGCACCGAAGCCCTCGTCGATGAGCAGCGTGCCCAGCTCGACGCCGCCGGCCTCGGCGGTCACCACGTCGGCCAGCCCGAGCGCGAGGCACAGCGAGACGTAGAAGGTCTCGCCGCCGGACAGGGTGCGCGGGTCGCGGGCGCTCCCGGTCCGGTGGTCGAGCACCTGCATCGCCAGGCCCAGCCGCCTGGTGCGGACCGCCTCGCGCTCCGTGGAGCGCACGAGCTCGTAGCGCCCGTCGGAGATGCCGACCAGTCGGGCGTTCGCCGCCGCGACCAGGTCGGCGAACCGCTGGCCGAGCACGTAGGTCGCGAGCGTGAGCGCGCCCTCGCCGCCGCTCGCGGTGGCGATGTTGGCCATCCGGATCACGGGGGCGGCGGCGGAGCGGGCACGCTCGAGGTCGGCCACCGCCTCGCTCAGGCCGACCAGGGCCACGCCGGCGTCCGCGGCCCGCCCGGCGAGCACCGCCGCGTCGCGCTGGCCCGCCTCGTGGAGCTGCTCCGCGGCCGTCAGCTCGGCCTCGGCGGTCGAGAGCGCGGCCGGGTCGACGGCAGCGGGGAGCGCGGCGAGCTCCGGCTCGGCGAGGGCGCCGGTGACCCGGGCCAGCTCGGCGACGTGCGCGTCGAGCGTGCGCCGGATCTCTGCGGCGGCGTCCGGGCCCAGCCGGTCGCGGAGCACGTCGTCGAGCGCGACGCCGGCCGTCTCGAGCTCCGCGTCCCGGTCGCGGTCGGCGCGTCGGTGACGTTCGTCCGCGGCGACGAGCGTGCGCAGTGCGTCGGACCAGGCCTTTGCCTCGACCTCCCGGCGGCGCAGCAGGTCGTCGCGGGCACGGACGCTCGGCTCGCCGTCCGCCCTGGCCAGCACCTCGAACTCGTCGCGCCCGAGCTCGGCCCGCTTGCTCTCGAGGTCCATGCGGTCGAGCTCGAGCTCGTGCCGGCGCGCGGCGAGCGCGTCCTGGCGGGCCTTCACGTCCCGGTCGAGCGTCGACACCTCGGCCTCGAGCCTCGACGCGTCCTCCCCGGCGGCCGTGGCGATCCGGACGGCCTCCTCGGCGGCCACGGCGAGCCGCTCGACCTCCTCGGGCTCGGCCCCGGCGACGGCTTGACGGTCCGAGAGCCGCTCGCGCAGCACCTCCGTGGCCGTCACCGCCTCCTGGAGCGCGCGCTCGGCGACCTGCCGCGCCTCCTCCGCTGCCGTGGTGTCGACCGGCTCGGCGCCGTCGGCCCCGCCGCGTGCTGCCGGCGACGGGTGCTCGGTGGACCCGCAGACCACGCAGGGCTCGCCGGGGACCAGCTGCGACGCGAGCTCGCCCGCGATCCCCGCGATCCTGGCCTCGTGGGCGCGTGCGACCGCCACCACTGCGGCCGACGCGTCCGCCCGGCGCTCGGCGACCCGCGCCCGTGCCGCGTCGAGCTGCGTCTCCAGGGCGCTCAGCTCGCGGGCCGCCTCGAGCCTGGTGAGCACGGCGGACCGGGCCAGGCGCGCGTCGGCGAGACCACCTGCCGTCGTGCGCGCCGCCTCGAGCGCGCCGAGAAGCTCGACCCGGCGTGCGGGCACCGCGTCGAGCGCCTCCGCCTCGCGCTGCGCCGCGAGCCCCGCCGCGGCCTGCGCCTCCTCCCGGGACGCCAGGTGCTCGCGGCGCTCGGCCAGCCCGACCTCCAGGGCCAGCGCGGGCTCGAGCCCCGCGCGCTGCGCCACGCATCGCTCGACCTCGGCCCCCAGCGCCTTGAGCGCGATCTCGGGCTCACCCTCGCCGACGATCGCCCGCAGCTCGTCACCGGCACGTGCCCTCGCCGCCTCGTGCGCGGCGACGGCCGCGGCGAGCTCGTCGGCCAGGGTGCGCGACCGTTCCACCCACGGCCACAACCGGTCGGCGACCTGGGCGGCGTCCCACCGGGCGCGCAGCGCCGTGTGCTCCGGCTCGGCGGCCTGGAGGTCCACGAGCGCGGCGCGCAGGCCGTCACGGCGCGCGACCCTGGCCGCCACGTCCCGCAACCCGTCCCGGTCGCGCCGGGCGTCCGCCACGCGCTCGGCCGCGTGAGCGACCGCATCCGCCGCGAGTGCGGCCGCGTCGACGAGCTGATGGTGGACGCGGCCCGCGAGGGTCACGGCATCGGCCGGTTCGGCATCGGCGAGCTCCGCGCCCACGGGCGCGGCGTCGGCCGGCGCGTCGGATCCCGGTGCACCCCCGAGCGGTTCCCCGGCGGCGCCGACGAACCGCGCGACCTCCCGCCCGACGACCTGCTGCGCCTCGGTCACGGCGCCGCGCGCGTCGGCGCGCATCCGCTCGAGCCGCTGCTGCACGCGGTCGAACACCTCCGTGCCGAACACCTTCTGCAGCAGGCCGCGGCGATGCTCGGGGTCGGCCCGCAGGAACGCGGCGAACTCGCCCTGCGGCAGCACGACGGTCTGGACGAACTGGGTCCGGTCCAGCCCGACGATCCGCTGGAGCTCGAGGCCCGCCTCGTCGATCCGCGTCGCGAGGATCTCGCCGGGCGCGTCCGGCGAGGTCAGCTTCCACAGCCGGACGCTCGCCTGCTGGGTGGTGGTGCCCGCGCCACGCTGCTTGGGCCGCTGGTAGACGGGCGTGCGACGCACCCGGAACAGCCCGGCGCCGGTGGAGAACGTCAGGTCGACGTACGTCTCGGCGTCGGGCGCGGCGTGCGCCGAGCGCAGCCGGTCCTCCGACGCCCCGGCGGAGGCGACCTTGCCGTACAGCGCGAAGACGACCGCGTCGATGAGGGTGCTCTTGCCCGCACCCGTGGGCCCCTCGAGCAGGAAGAGACCCGAGGCCCCGAGCTCGTCCAGGTCGAGCACGTGCTCGTCGGGGAACGGCCCGAGCGCCCCGAACGCCAGCCGGACCAGCCTCACGACGCGACCTCCCGCGCCTGCTCGTACGCGGCCGTGAGCACCGCCAGCTCCGCCTCGTCCGGCGCCGCGCCCGTGACGTGCTCGACGAACTCGACGAGGAGCTCGACGGGGTCCCGGCTCGGGGTCACCGCGACCAGCGGCGGGGCGGCCGTGGTCGCGGGCCGATGCTCGACGGACAGCACGTGCGGGAACGCCGCGCGAGCGCGCGGGTAGAGGTCGGCAGGGCGGCGGTCATCGGTGACGACCAGGCGCACCCAGTCCTCGCCGTGCTCCCCGCCGACACCCTGCGGCAGGAGCGCGTCGAGCGGCCCGACCAGCTCGGCCAGCCGCCGCGGCACAGGCGCCGGGACCAGCTCGACCGACGCCGGTCCGCTCGCCCCGAGCTCGACCACCGCGGTGACCTTGCGCTGGTGGCGCTCGGAGAAGGAGTAGGCGAGCGGCGACCCGCAGTACTGGAGCACCTGGTCCGGCTCGCCGGACAGCCGCTGGGCCCCATGCAGGTGCCCGAGCGCGACGTAGTCCACCCCGGCGAACACTCCCGCCGGCACCGAGTCCACGCCGCCGACCCGGATGTCTCGCTCGGAGTCCGACGCCGCGCCGCCCAGCACGAACGCGTGCGCCATCACGACCGACCGGGTCCCCGGCCGGCCCGCCAGGTCCGCCCGCACCCGGGTCATGGCCGCAGCCATGACGGCCTCGTGCGAGCGCGCGGTCGGCTCGCCGTCGCCCAGCACGTCACGCACCGTGTCGGGCTCCAGGTAGGGCAGCGGGTACACCGCGACCGTCCCACCTGCCGCGCCGCCGCCCAGCAGCACCGGCGTGCCGACCTGCTCCGGACGGGCCCGCAGGTGCACCCCCGGCCGCATCAGCGCGGCGCCGAAGCCGAGCCGGACCGCCGAGTCGTGGTTCCCGGGCGTGAGCACCACGGCCGCGGTCTCGCTGAGCCGGGCGAGCGCGTCGGCCAGCAGCTCGACGGCCTCCACGGGGGGGATCGCTCGGTCGTACACGTCCCCGGCGACCAGCACGGCGTCCGCACCCTCGGCCCGGACCAGCTCGACCAGGTGGTCCAGGTAGGCCGCCTGGTGCTCGAGCATGCCGACGCCGTGCAGGGTGCGACCGAGGTGCCAGTCGCTGGTGTGCACGAACCGCATGCCTGCGACGCTAACCGCCGCCACCCACACCGCGGCCCGGGCGCGCCGAGCACCCGCCGCGCCGCGCCCACGCGGCACCGATCAGCCGCCACGCCGTGCCTGCACAGCACCGAGCAGCCGCCACGCCCACGCGCCGGCGGCGCCGGCCGAACCGACCGACCTCTCCGAACTGCATCTCCGATGTCATGCATCGGGACCGCGACGGACCGGTTGCATGACATCGGAGATGCAATTCCACGAGGTACACCGAGTCCGGAGGGTCACCGAGTCCGGAGGGTCACCCGCCCCACCTGCCCGGCCACCCGTCCGCCGCATCCGTCCGACCCACGCGCGCCCCCACGGCTGAGCCGGACGGGTCATCTGCCGCCGAGCGGACGATCCGGGACATCAAGGCGTGCACCCGGCGAGCCGATGGCAAGATGCGGGAGGACCGCCGTCGGTCGGCGCGCCCACGTACCTGGAGGATCCATGACGCTCAGCACGCCGTTCCACGACCTCGACGAGTACGTCGCACTGCCGCGGCTGTCGGGTCTGGTGCTCTCACCGGACGGCTCCCGCCTGGTGACGACGGTCTCCACGCTCAACCAGGACCGCACCACGGCGCACACCGCGCTGTGGGAGATCTTCCCCACCCGCTCCAAGCCCGCGCGGCGCCTGACCCGCAGCGCCCAGGGCGAGACCGGCGCGGCCTTCACTCCCGACGGCGACCTGGTGTTCACCTCCAAGCGCCCGGACGCCGACGCCAAGGAGTCGGAGAAGCCGCTGGACACCCCCGCGCTGTGGGTGCTGCCGGCCGGTGGTGGCGAGGCCCGCGTCGTGGCCACCCGGCCCGGCGGCGTCGCCGGGATCAAGACCGCGCGCTCGTCGGCCGCGATGGTGTTCGCCACCCGGATGCTGCCGTCCGCCGCCGACGCGAAGGACGACGAGCGGCTGCGCACCCTGCGCAAGGACACGAAGGTGTCGGCGATCCTGCACGAGGGCTACCCGGTCCGGTACTGGGACCACGACCTCGGGCCGGACGAGCAGCACCTGGTCGGCTGGCACTTCACCCACGCCGACGAGCCGGCCCGCGCCGTCGAGGTCGCCAGCCGCAGCGTCGAGCACCTGGACGTCACGGACCTGACCCCCAAGCCCGGCGCCGCGCTCGAGGAGGCCGACTACGACCTGTCGCCGGACGGCACGTTCGTCGTCACGACGTGGCGCGTCCCCCGCGCCGCCGCCGACGAGCGCACGCACCTGGTCCGCGTGGGCCTGGACCGCGAGGAGAACGAGGTGCTCGTCGTCGACGAGGACGCCGACCTGTTCAAGCCGGTGATCTCGCCCGACGGCCGCAAGGTGGCCTACCTCGCCGAGCAGCTCTCCACGCCGCACTCCGCCCCGCGCGTGACCCTGCACGTGCTGCCGCTGGACGAGACCGGACGCGCCGCCGGCCCCGCGACCCAGGTCGCGGCGGACTGGGACCGCTGGGTGTCGGACCTGCAGTGGCTGCCCGACGGCTCCGGCCTGGTCGTCACCGCGGACCAGGACGGGCGCTGCCCGGTGTTCGTGGTCGACCCCGCGACCGACACCGTCCAGCAGCTCACCGACGACGACTACACCTACTCCGACCTCCAGGTCGCACCCGACGCGAGCGTGGTCTACGCGCTGCGCACGTCCTACCTGGCCCCGCCGCACCCGGTGCGGATCGCGCTCTCCGGCAGCGACGTGCTGCCCGGCACCGTCACCGTGCTGCGCGCGCCGACCCCGCCGCCCACGCTCCCCGGGTACCTGGAGGAGGTCCGCGCGACGGCGGAGGACGGCACGCCCGTGCGCGGCTGGCTCGCACTGCCGGACGGCGCGTCGGCCGAGGCACCCGCGCCGCTGCTGCTGTGGATCCACGGCGGGCCGCTCGGCTCGTGGAACGCGTGGTCGTGGCGTTGGAACCCGTGGCTGATGGTCGCCCAGGGGTACGCCGTGCTGCTGCCCGACCCCGCGCTGTCCACCGGCTACGGCCAGGACTTCGTCCAGCGGGGCTGGGGCGCCTGGGGCCAGGCACCGTTCACCGACCTCATGGCGATCACCGACGTCACCGAGGCCCGGCCGGACGTCGACGCGAGCCGCACGGCCGCGATGGGTGGCTCGTTCGGCGGCTACATGGCCAACTGGGTCGCGGGCCACACGAACCGCTTCAAGGCGATCGTCACGCACGCCAGCCTGTGGGCGCTCGACCAGTTCGGCCCCACGACCGACGCCGCGTTCTACTGGCGCCGGGAGATGACCCCGGAGATGGCGCTGGAGAACTCGCCGCACCGGTTCGTCGGCGAGATCGCCACCCCGATGCTGGTGGTGCACGGCGACAAGGACTACCGGGTGCCGATCGGCGAGGGCCTGCGCCTGTGGTACGAGCTGCTCGCCCACTCCAAGCTGGCCGCCGACGACGAGGGTCGCAGCCCGCACCGCTTCCTGTACTTCCCGGACGAGAACCACTGGGTGCTCAGCCCCCAGCACGCCAAGGTCTGGTACCAGGTGGTGCTGGCGTTCCTCGCCGAGCACGTGCTGGGCGAGGAGCCGAAGCGCGCGGAGGCGCTGGGCTGAGCCGCCCGGCCGGGCACGGGCCGCGCGCCGCAGGTCAGGCGGGCGGCCAGGAGTCGGGAACCTGCCCGTCCGCGGTGGCCGGGACGACCCCCTGGTAGGGCGTGATCGTGCGCCAGGCCTCGGCGTCCGCGTCCCAGTGCAGGAACACGATCAGCTGGCCCGAGGCGGCCAGCGGATCGCCCTGGGGGTAGGCGCTCGCGCCGGTGCACGTCTCCGGCGCGGAGATCACCCCGAGGGCCTGCCCGGGCGCCGCGTCCGTCCCCTTCAGCACCGCTGAGACCTCGACCGCGTGGACGGTGGCGGCCGTCCCGAAGATCTCACTGGTCCCCGCCGACACGGCCGGACCGGTGGTCAGCACGACCAGGTCGGCCTCCGCGCTCGCCTCAGCCGGGCTCGTGAAGGAGACCCAGTCCACGCACACCCCCGTCCGCGTGCCGGCCGCCGCGCAACCCGCCAACGACGCGGTCAGGGCGACGGCCGGGACGACGAACCGGGCACGTCGACGACTCGCGGGCATGACAACCCCCTCGCGCTCGCCCCTCCTGCCTGCTTCGTGTCGCAGACCACCGGGGCCTTGCACGGCCGAGCCGGCCGGCCGGCGTGGCGCGCGGGCCCCGCCGAGCGTCGCTCAGCTCCGGGAGAACTCCAGCGGCACCTGGTCGGACAGGCCGAGCACGTCGAGCATCTCGAGCAGCAGCGTCGGCGGGTCGCGCAGCAGCACGTCGCGGCCGTCCTCCTGCGCCGCGCGCATGACCTGGAGGATGAACGCGAGCCCCGAGGAGTCGACGAACTCCATCTCGCTCGCGTCGAGCACCACCGCGCCCGGGCGCCGCAAGGCGTGCGCCATGACCGCACTGGCCTGCGAGCGCAGGGACTCGTCGACCGAGCCCCACATCCGCACCAACGTGCCGTCGGGTCGTTCGACGGCCTCCAGGCCGCTCACCTCGTCGTGCCGCACGCTGGTCATCGCACTCCTCGCGATCGCCGGTGGTGGGTCTGCACTGTAGGACGCGCAGCCGACACCGCCGGTTCCCGCTCCGAGCGCTCCGTTCTCAGCGGTGCGCCACCGGGACGTGACGGGTCCGGGCGACCATCACCGGGCACTCCGCGTGCAGCACCACGGTGTGGCTGACCGACCCCAGCAGCACCCTGGTCAGCCCGTGCCGCCCCCGACTGCCCACCACGAGCAGGCGGGCGTGCGCTGCCGCGTCGAGCAGCGCGGTCGCCGGCTGCTCGTGCACCAGCTGGGGGTGCACCACCAGGTCCGGGTACTGCTCGGCCAGGCCCGCGACGGACTCACCGAGCACCACCGCCTCCTCGTCCCGCACGGCCGCGGTCAGCTCGGTGACCACCGAGTCCGTGGGCGCGTAGACCGCCGGCTCGGTCCAGGCGTGCACCACGTACAGCGGCTCGCCGATCCGATCCGCCTCCGCGGCCGCCAGCGCGACGGCGGCGACGCTGTCCCGCGACCCGTCCACGCCGACGACCACGCCCACCGAGTCCAGCGCAGCGGCCCCGGGCACCACCACCACGGGGACGGCGCTGCCCGCGGCGATCTGGTACGCCATCGACCCGGAGAACACCCGCTCGCTCGCGCTGAGCCGGTGGGTCCCCACGACGAGCAGGTCGGCGTCCAGGGACAGGTCGACCAGGGCCTCGGCCGGGCGGCGCCGATCCAGCACCACCTCGACCTCGACCTCGGGCGCGACCTCGTGCGCCTGGGCCGCGGCCTGGTCGAGCAGCCGGTGAGCCTCGGTGACCACACCGTCGTCGTACAGGATGTCGGCGGCGAGCGTCGGGTGGCCCAGCGCATGGACCAGGCGGAGCACCGCCCCGCGCTGGTCGGCTGCTGTGGCGGCCCACTCCAGCGGAGTGTCGCTGTGCGGCAGATCCTCGATCCCGACCACGACGCGCGTCATGGTGTCCACCTCCGCGGCGGGCGGCGCACCACGGCGGATCCGCGCGCGGCCCGCTCATGACCATGTTCCCGCCGTCCGGGTCCCGGCGCCAGGGCTGCAGGCCCCTGCCTCCCGAGCAACGAGCCCGGCCCTGTGCGACGCTGCCGTCATGCGGATCGGGATCACGGGGGCGACAGGACACATCGGCGGGCTGGTGGCGGCGGAGCTCGCCGCGGACGGGTTCGCGCAACGGCTGCTGGTGCGCCAGCCGCTGCGGGCGCCGGCGCTGGAGTGCAGCGAGATCCGGCAGGTCTCCTACGGGGCGGACGCCACCGCTGCCCTGGCCGGGGTGCGCACGCTGCTCATGGTCTCCGCGGCGGAGAGCGCCGATCGGGTGGCCGAGCACCGCGCCTTCATCGACGACGCGGCCGAGGCCGGCGTGGAGCACGTGGTCTACACCTCGTTCGAGGGCGCCGGGCCGGATGCGACCTTCACCCTGGCCCGCGACCACGGCGAGACCGAGGAGCACCTCAAGGCGTCGGGGATGAGCTGGACGTTCCTGCGCGACAACCTCTACCTGGACCTGGTGCCGTTCTTCGCCGGCGACGACGGTGTGCTGCGCGGGCCGGCGGGCGACGGCGGTTTCGCGGGCGTGGCCCGCGCGGACGTAGCCGCGGTGGCGGCGCACGTGCTGCGCGACCCCGCCCGTCACGCCGGGCGCACCTACCGGCTCTCCGGGCCGGAGGCGATCACCCTCGACGACGTGGCCCGCATCGCGGGCGCCGCGACCGGCCGTGAGCTGCGCTACGAGGCGGAGACCGTCGAGGACGCGTTCGCCTGGCGGCGCGAGACCGGCGCGCCCGACTGGCAGGTCGAGGCGTGGGTCTCGACGTACCTGGCGATCGCCGCGGGCGAGCTCGCCGAGGTCACGGGCGACGTCGAACGCCTGCTCGGCCGCGCGCCGCTGTCCCTGGCGCAGGTGCTCGCGGCGGGTCGCTGAGGCTCAGCGCGACGGGGGATCAGCCCTCCGGGGCGAGCGGTAGCGAACGGGCGCTGGTGAAGCGTCTGGGGCGCCCGTCGACCGGGTCCGTGAACGCCATCTCCGCCGCGAGCAGCTGCAGGGGACGCCGGAAGTCGTCGATCGAGACGTCGCGCACCTGCGGGTACAGCGGGTCGTCCACGATCGGGATGCCGAGCCCGAGCAGGTGCACGCGGAGCTGGTGGGTGCGGCCCGTGCGCGGCGTGAGCCGGTAGACCCCGAGGCCGCCCACCTCACGTTCGAGCTCGACCAGGGTCTCGGCGTTGGCCGGCGCCTCCGGCACCACCTCGGCGCACCAGGTGCCGCGCTGCTTGCGGATGTGGTTGCGGACGACGCGGGGGAGCTCCAGGTCGGCGCGCAGCGGTGCGAGCGCCCGGTAGGTCTTGTGGACCGCGCGCCGCTCGAAGGCGGTCTGGTAGGCGCCGCGCCACCGGGACTCGGTCGTCAGCATGAGCAGGCCGGACGTGACGCGGTCCAGGCGGTGCACCGGCGACAGCTCCGGCAGGTCGAGCGCCTCGCGCAGCCGCACCACGACGCTCTGGCGCACGTGGCCGCCACGCGGGATCGTGGCCAGGAACGGCGGCTTGTCGACCACGACCAGGCGCTCGTCGCGGTGCACCAGGTGGATCTGCCCGGGCACCTGCGGCTCGTCGCGCAGGTCGCGGTGGAACCACACCCACCGCAGCGGTGCGTAGGGGTCCGCGTCGCGGACGGCACGGCCACTGGAGTCCACGAATCGCTCCTGCGCCAGCATCCTCGGCACGTCGACGTGATCGGGCAGGCGGTCCCTGAGCCAGGCGCCCATCGTCGGCCACCGGTCGACCGGCTCGCGGTCGGCCGCGGGAGTGTGGATCCGGGCGGCGGCCAGGCCGTGGCGCGCCGGGAGCGGGGAGCGGGGCGGCACGGGTCGATCGTACGAGGGCGTGCTCCCCGGACGGCTTCGTCGGCGACGGCGGTGGACCTCAGCGCGACGTGAGCCGGACGTAGTAGCCGTCCGGGTCGCGCACCCGCAGGTCCGTCAGCCCCCACGGCCGCGCGGTGACGTCTTCGTCCAGCGGCCACCCTGCGGCGAGCACGCGCTCGCGCTCCGCTGACAGGTCGTCGACCTCGAGCACCAGCTCCACCCCGGTCGGAGGCACGCGCGCGCCCGGGTCGGCGACCGGCCCGCGGGCAGCAGCACCGACCAGCACGCCGTCGCGCCGCAGCGCGACGTACGGCGCGTCCGAGCCTCGCTCGTCGCGTTCCACGGTGAAGCCCAGCGCTCGCGTCCAGAACTCGACGCAGGCGTCCAGGTCCGCGGGGAAGATCTCGACCCGCAGCGTCATACCCATGCCCTGCACCGTGGCACGGCGGCGGTATTGCGCGCGACCCCAGGTCGCGCCTCGGGGAGAATGGCCCGTCGTGAGCGAAGGACCCGCGTCGGAGCCGAGGCGCGGCTCCCGCTCACCACGACGCGGGCCCCGCGGCAAGCGACCTCCCGGGGACCGCAGCGGCCGGCCCGCTCAGAACCGCGACACCGCACCCGCACGCCGGCCCGACCGCCAGGACGGCCCGCGCGCGGCCGCGGCCCGCGAGCGCCGTGCCGAGGCCCGCCGCGCCGTCGTCGTGCCACCGATCACCTACCCCGAGGCACTGCCGGTCAGCGCCCGTCGCGTCGAGATCGCCGACGCGATCCGCGACCACCAGGTGGTCGTCGTCGCGGGCGAGACCGGCTCGGGCAAGACCACCCAGCTACCCAAGATCCTGCTCGAGCTCGGCTACGGTCGGGCCGGGCAGATCGGCCACACCCAGCCGCGGCGGATCGCCGCGCGTGCCGTCGCCGAGCGGATCAGCGAGGAGCTGACCGGCGGGCGGGACGCACTGGGCAGCGTCGTCGGCTACCAGGTGCGCTTCACCGACCAGTCCAGCGAGCAGACCCTGGTCAAGGTGATGACCGATGGGATCCTGCTCGCGCAGATCCAGCGCGACCCGGACCTGCTCGCCTACGACGCGCTGATCATCGACGAGGCGCACGAGCGCAGCCTCAACATCGACTTCCTGCTCGGCTACCTGACCCGGCTGCTGCCGCGGCGCCCGGACCTGCGCCTGGTCATCACGTCGGCCACGATCGACTCCGAGCGGTTCGCGCGGCACTTCGGGCGACCGGCCGGCGGCCCACGACCCGGCGGGGCCGAGGCGGAGGTCGTGCCCGCGCCGGTGGTCGAGGTCACCGGCCGGACCTTCCCCGTCGAGGTCCGCTACCGCCCGCTCACCCCCGACCCGGAGCCCGACGAGGAGCACCCCGAGGACGCACCAAGATCGGCGCTTCTGGGCCTGGATCGGCGCGATTCACGCCAGAACAGGCCCAGAACCGGCGATCTTGGCGGGGGGAAGGGCGGGCGCGGCGGATCGAGCCGCCAGGCGCGCGGCGACGACGCGCGCGACCTCATGACCGGGATCTGCGAGGCGGTGGACGAGCTGTCCGCCGAGGGGCCGGGCGACATCCTGGTGTTCCTGTCCGGCGAGCGCGAGATCCGCGACGCGGACGACGCGCTGCGTGCCCACCTGGGCGACCGGCTCGACCCGCGCCACCCCCGGCACACCGAGCTCCTGCCGCTGTACTCGCGGCTGTCCGGGGCCGAGCAGCACCGGGTGTTCGAGTCGCACCCCGGGCGGCGCGTGGTGCTGGCGACCAACATCGCCGAGACGTCTCTGACCGTGCCCGGCGTGCGGTACGTCGTCGACCCCGGGACCGCGCGGATCTCGCGGTGGTCCAAGGCGACCAAGGTCCAGCGTCTGCCCATCGAGCCGGTCAGCCAGGCGTCGGCCCGGCAGCGGTCCGGACGCTGCGGGCGGGTCGCCGACGGCGTGGCGATCCGGCTGTACTCCGAGGCCGACTTCGACGCGCGGCCGGAGTTCACCGAACCGGAGATCCTGCGCACCTCGCTGGCCAGCGTGATCCTGCAGATGATCGCCGTGGGCGTGGCGGCGAGCCCCGAGGACGTCGCGACGTTCCCGTTCGTCGACCAGCCCGACACCCGGGCGGTGCGCGACGGCGTGCAGCTGCTGCTCGAGCTCGGCGCGCTCGCGGCGGCGCCCGGCGGGGACCGGGGCGGGCTGCGGCTGACCGAGGTCGGGCGGGCGCTCGCACAGCTGCCGATCGACCCGCGGCTGGCCCGCATGATCGTCGAGGGCGGGCGGCGCGGGGTGGCGCGCGAGGTGATGATCATCGCCGCCGCGCTGTCCATCCAGGACCCGCGTGAGCGCCCGTCGGAGGTCCGCGAGCAGGCCGACGCGATGCACCGGCGGTTCGCCGACCCGACGTCGGACCTGCTGGCCTACCTCAACCTGTGGCACTACGTGCGCGACCAGCAGCGTGAGCTCTCCGGCAGCGCGTTCCGCCGGATGTGCCGCGCCGAGCACCTGAGCTTCCTGCGCCTGCGCGAGTGGCAGGACGTGGTCACCCAGCTCAAGCAGCTGGCCAAGCCTCTCGGCATCACTGTCAACCCCGCCCCCCGCCACGCGAACGCCCCGGACGTGCCCGAAGGGGAGGCCGTCGACCTGCGGCGGGAGTGGGACGCGGAGGCGATCCACCGCAGCGTGCTGGCGGGGCTGCTGTCGCAGATCGGGCAGCAGGAGGCGACCGAGGTGCGTGCGGGGGGCGCCGGTACCAAGGGCTCCGACCGGGACCGGCGAGGACGGCCGCGTCCGCGCAACGAGTACGTCGGCGCGCGCGGGGCGCGGTTCGCGATCTTCCCGGGGTCCGCCCTGGCGAAGCGGCCCCCGGCCTGGGTGATGGCCGGCGAGCTCGTGGAGACCTCCCGGCTGTGGGCCCGCGACGTCGCACGGATCGAGCCGGAGTGGGCCGAGGAGCTCGCGGCACACCTGGTCAAGCGCACGTACTCCGAGCCGACCTGGTCCGCCAAGCAAGGCGCGGCGATGGCCACCGAGCGGGTCACGCTGTACGGGGTCCCGATCGTCACCGGGCGCCGGGTGCTGTTCGCCAAGGTCGACCCCGAGCACGCGCGCGAGCTGTTCCTGCGCCACGCGCTCGTCGAGGGCGACTGGACCACCCACCACCGGTTCTTCCACACCAACCGTGCCCTGCTCGCCCAGGCCGAGGAGCTCGAGCAGCGGGCCCGCCGCCGCGACCTCGTGGTCGACGACGACGCGCTGTTCGCGTTCTACGACGAGCGCGTCCCGGCCGACGTGGTCTCCGCGCGGCACTTCGACACGTGGTGGAAGGGCGCCCGCCGCCGCGAGCCGGACCTGCTCACCTTCGACCCGGCGATGCTGGTGGCCGCCGACGCCGACGACGCCCGCGACCCCGCGCTGTACCCGGACCGCTGGCCGCAGGGCGACCTGGACCTGCCGCTGACCTACGCCTACGACCCGGGCACCGAGCACGACGGCGTCACGGTGCACATCCCGATCCAGGTGCTCGACCGGGTGGTGCCCGACGGCTTCGACCGCCTGGTGCCCGGCATGCAGGCCGAGCTCGCGGTCGCCACGATCCGCGCCCTGCCCAAGCCGGTGCGCGTGCAGCTGGTCCCCGCGCCGGACGTCGCGGCGGCGGTGGTCGGCTGGCTCGCGGGCCAGCCGTCCTGGGCCGACACGGTGCGCGCCGGCGACGCGGCGCCGTCCTGGCACACCACGTTCGCCCAGGCCGTGCGGGAGCTGCGAGGGGTGGAGATCCCGCCGGACGCGTTCGACGACTCCCGCCTGCCGGCGCACCTGCGGATGACGTTCCGGGTGATCGAGGACCGCCGCGGCGGGCGCGGCGAGCCCGTGGTGGTCGACGAGGGGCACGACCTGATCGCCCTGCAACGCCGGCTGGCGGCCCGGTCCGAGCAGGCGATGCGCTCGGCGATGCGCGACGCGCTGCGCCGGGCGGTGGCCGAGCGGGACGCGGGGCTGCGCGGGGACGGGGCATCCGGCGACGGCACCGGCGACGGCTCCGCCGCCGGCTCCGGCGACACGGGCACGGCAGGCGCTGCCGGCGCACCGTCCGGCGGCGCGACCCCCGCCGCCCCTCGCCCCGCACCGGGGCCCGGCCCCCAGCCGGGGCACGACCTGGAGCGCACCGGCCTGACCACCTGGCCCGACCTGGCGGTGATCCCCGAGCGGGTCGAGGCCGACGCGGGCGGCCTGCACGTCGAGGGCTTCCCGACGCTCGTCGCACCGGCCCCTGCCGATCGCACCGCGCCCGCCGACCTGCGCGTGCTGTCCCGCCCGGACCCGGCGCGTCACGCGGTCGCGGTCCGCGAGCTGCTGCTGGGCGAGGTCGCGCTGTCACCCGGACGGGTGACGAGCCGCTGGAACGCCCAGCTGTCGCTCGCGCTCGGGGCCTCGCCCTACCCGAGCACGCCGGCGCTCGTGCTCGACCTGCAGCGGGCGGCGCTGGACGCCCTGCTGGCCGAGCGCCACGACGGGGGCGGCGCCACGGTCCGGGACCGGGCCGCGTACGGCGCGCTGCGGGACGTGGTGCGCGACGCGCTCGAGGACCGCGTGCTCGACGTGGCCACGCGCGCCGCCGAGGTGCTCGTCGCCGCCCGCGACCTGGATGCCGACCTGCGCGCGACGTCGAGCCTGGCCCTGCTGTCGGTGGTGCACGACCTGCGCGGCTGGGCGGGCGCGCTGGTCGGCGACGGGTTCGTGGCCCGGGTCGGTGCGGACCGGCTGCCGCACCTGGTGCGCTACCTGCGCGGCGCCCGCCACCGGCTGGCCAAGGCCGCGGAGAACCTCGGCCGCGACGAGGGCCTGGCCCGGCAGGTCCGCGAGCTCGCCGACGAGTACGACGCCGCGGTCGCGGCCGCCGCGGCGCGCACCCCCGACCCGGAGCGCGAGGCGCGGCTGGCCGAGGTCCGCTGGATGCTCGAGGAGCTGCGCGTCTCGCTGTTCGCCCAGCACCTGGGCACTCCCCAGCCGGTGTCCGCCAAGCGGATCCGCACCGCGCTCGCCTCGTGACGGGCGCTCGGGCCCACACCGCCCCCTGCCGCGACGACTAGGCTCGGTCCAGGAGCGCCGGGAAGCCTGGTCGGCACACAAGACCCTCGGGGAGGAGCGGCCGTGCGCCTGGTGGACCTGGCCCGGAACCTGCCGGTGGTGACCCGCCGCACCACCGCCCTCGAGGCCGCGCGCCGGATCGCCGGCGACCGGCTCTCCGCCCTGGTGGTCGCCGACGAGACCGGGCGACCCGCTTTCGTGGTCCCCGCCGTCGACGTGCTGGGCCTGCTCATCCCGCTGTACCTGCGCGAGGACACCCGGCTGGCCGGCGTGCTCGACGAGGCCGCCGCCGACGAGCTGTGGTCCAACGCGGACCGCCGCACGGTGGGCGAGCTCCTCGACGACGACGACGTCCGCGTCTACGACATCCTCACGGTCGACGCCGACGCGACGCTCGTCGAGGTCGCCACCCTGATGGCCGCTCAGCACACCTCGATCGCCCTGCTCGACGGGCCCGAGGCCGCCGAGGAGCCCTTGTTCATCACACTGCCGACGGTGCTGGACGCCGCGCTCACCGCGCGCGGCATGCGAGGTGGCCAGACCGCATGACGCTCCAGGTCATCGCAGGCCTGGTGGTGTTCCTCGGGGCCTACGTGCTCATCGCCACCGAGAAGGCACCACGGGCGACGGTCGCGCTGACCGGCGGCGCGCTCATGGTGCTGCTCGGCGCCACCGACGAGGCCGGGATCTTCTTCTCCGAGCACGCCGGGATCGACTGGCACGTCATCTTCCTGCTGCTCGGCATGATGATGATCGTCGGGATCCTGCGTCAGAGCGGGGCGTTCGAGTTCCTCGCGATCTGGGCGGCCAAGCGCGCCAAGGGGCGCCCGTTCGTGGTGATGGCGATGCTCATCGTCATCACGGCGGTGCTGTCCGCGGCGCTCGACAACGTCACGACGGTCCTGCTCATCGCCCCGGTCACGCTGCTCATCGCCGACCAGCTCGCCGTGCCCGTGGTGCCGTTCCTCATCACTCAGGTGATGGCGTCCAACATCGGCGGGGCCGCGACCCTGATCGGCGACCCGCCCAACATCATCGTCGCCAGCCGGGCGAACCTGACGTTCGTCGACTTCCTGGTGAACATGGCGCCGCTCGTGGTGCTGCTGATGGTCGTCTTCCTCGGGCTGGCGTGGTTGCTGTGGGGGCGCAAGCTCTCGTACGACCCGGAGCGTGCCGCCCGGGTGATGGCGCTCAACGAGCGCGAGGCGATCAAGGACACCCGGCTGCTGGTCACCTCGGTCGGCGTGATCGGTCTGGTGCTGCTCGGCTTCACACTCCAGGGCGTGACCCACCTCGACCCTGCGGTGGTCGCCCTGCTGGGCGCCGGGCTGCTGGCACTGCTCACCCGCCTCGAGGCGCGCAAGGTCGTGGCCGACGTCGAGTGGGAGACGCTGCTGTTCTTCGCCGGCCTGTTCGTCATGGTCGGCGGGCTGGTGAACCTCGGTGTCATCGAGCAGCTGGGCAAGGCCGCGACCGAGGCGGTGGGGACCAACTACGCCGGCGCAGCGGTCGCGCTGCTGGTCGGCTCGGCGGCGATCTCCGGGATCATCGACAACATCCCGTACGTGGCGACCATGGCCCCGCTGGTGGCGGGCCTGGTGGCCGCCGGGGGCGTGGCCGCCGAGCCGCTGTGGTGGGCGCTGACCATCGGCGCGGACCTCGGCGGCAACGCGACGGCCGTCGGGGCGAGCGCGAACGTCGTGGTGCTGGGCATCGCCCGGCGGTACGGGGCGCCGATCTCCTTCTGGGAGTTCACCAGGTACGGCCTGCTGGTCACCGCCGTGACGGTGGCGATCTCCGTGCCGTACGTGCTGCTGCGCTACTTCTAGCCCCCACCCCCCGCCGGCCCCCCACCCGCCCGACCGTACGCATGCGAACAAGGGCGCGTACTCGTCCTGAGGTCGGTACGAGAACGCGCACGAGTACGCGTACGAACGAAGGTGCTGTCGGGGCCCGCTGCTAGCGTCCGCGGCATGCGGTGCTTCGGTGACGGCGACCCCCTCTACGAGCGCTACCACGACACCGAGTGGGGTGTCCCGGAGCGCGGCGAGCACGAGCTGTTCGAGCGGGTGTGCCTAGAGGCCTTCCAGTCCGGGCTGGCCTGGATCACCATCCTGCGCAAGCGCGAGTCCTTCCGCGCCGCGTTCGCCGGGTTCGACCCGGAGCGGGTGGCAGCCTTCGACCGTGCCGACGTCGAGCGGCTGCTCGCCGACGCCGGGATCGTGCGCAACCGCGCCAAGATCGACGCGACGATCGCGAACGCCCGTGCCGTGCTCGCGCTGCACGACGCCGGGCGCACGCTGAGCGACCTGGTCTGGTCGCACGCGCCGGCCGACCGGGTGCGCGAGCCACGGGCGGCGACCTTCGCCGAGGTGCCCGCCGCCACGCCGGAGTCGACCGCGCTGGCCATGGAGCTCAAGCGCGCCGGGTTCCGGTTCGTCGGCCCGACCACCGCATATGCCGCGATGCAGGCCTGCGGCCTGGTCGACGACCACCTGGCAGGCTGCCCGGTGGTCAGTCCCCGAACGCCTCACAGCTGAGGCCGGCGGGGTCGATGCTCACCAGGGACGTCTTGTCGGCGTTGACGCCCCAGGCCGCTGCCGCCGGGATGGTCGCGCCCGCCGATGCGGCCGGGTCCGGGTAGAAGGCGACGCCGTCCTCGCCCTGGCAGTACTGCAGCAACGCAGGCTGCCCACCCGGGGCGAAGGTGGCGATCGCGTCGACCACCGACCAGATCGCGCTGCCGTCCGGGTTCATGCCGGCGTTGCGCAGCAGCATGAGCAGGGACACCTCGGTCGGCTCGGGGATGCCGCCCTCACCGACCTGGGCGCTGCCCTGGATCGACCAGTCGCACACGTGATCCCCGGTGCCGCCGAAGCACGCGCCGAACACGTCGACCAGGCCGATGTCCTCGCCGTTCACCAGGGTGGTGCTGCCGGTGTCGGTGAACGTCGTGGTCAGATCGCCGCCGATCAGGGACGCCGGGTCCGGGAACCCGGGCGGCAGGCTCGCGGCGTCCGTCGGCTCGCTCGCCGTGCCGGACGCCTCGGAGGGCTCCGCCGTGGGGGTCTCCTCGGTCGCCGAAGCGCTTGGCGTGGAGGGCTGCACGGTCTTGGACTTCGACGCGTCCTGCTGCGGGGTCGACGGCGTGCACGCGCCGAGCAGGACCAGCGCCGCGGCCGCCCCGGCCAGCGCGACGGCCGAGCCCCGTGCTGCGTTCATCGCTCCCCCCGGTTCGTTCCCGAGACTAGCAACGCGGCCCTCGTCCGGCCCGGGGTTCGGGAGCCTCGTCCGCGGCGGCCCTCAGCCGTGCGGGTCGGGCAGGCGCAGCACGACGTTGCGGTCTGCGGGCCCGCCCGTGAGGTGCGCGCGCGCACCCGGCACGCGGGTCCGGTAGTCGTTGGCGGCGAGGGTGCGCGACAGGCCGGCGAGCACCGCGGGGTCGTCGAGCCTCCCGCCGTCCCAGGCCGGCGACGCCGCATGGTCGACCACGGTGCACGCGACGGCGACGGTCCCCCGCTCGCGCACCACCTCGACCACCCGCCACTGCTGGGGCCAGTCCACCAACGAGGCCGTGGTGACCTCCCACAGCCCGCCGGGGCGGTCGGGCGCCTGGTGCCACTGCGTGGTGTGCCGGTGCACGTGCCCCGACAACCACGCGACCACGCACCGGTGGCGCAGCAGGAGGGCGACCACGTCGTCCGCCAGACGCCGCGGCAACGCCCCCGGGGGCACGTAGCCGTTGGTCAGCGCCCACGACGGGTGGTGCGAGGCGACGAGCACGTAGCGGTCCGCAGCCCTCGTCAGCTCGTCGTCGAGCCAGGCGAGCTGCGCCTCGTCGAGCGAGCCCTGCCACCCGCCGTGCGGGTTGACGGTGTCCAGCGCCACCACCCGGAGCTCACCGACGTCGGCCGCCCACGCCCGGCCGGAGCGCGAGTCCGCGGGCACCGTGCGGTCCACGAGCCCCAGGAAGTCGGTCGGCCCGACCAGCGCCCGGCCCGCGTCCGGGGCGACGGCCACGCCCGGCGACGCCTCGGTGTGCGTGTACCGCGCCGGCCCGTGCGCTGCGGCACCCTCGAGCACGACGAGCGGCGTCTGGCCGGGAGCCAGGTCCACGACGCGGCGCCCGCCCGTGGCGAGCGCCTCGAGCTCACCGGTGGGAGCGACGGTGCCCTGCAGGAGCGCGTCGTGGTTGCCGTGCACGGTCAGCCACGGGAGCCCCGCGCCGGGCGAGGCGACCGGCTCGCGCGCCGCCTCGGTCAGGCCCGGCACCCGCGGGTAGCCGTAGCGCAGGGTGGGCAGGTCCGGCCGCTGCCCCGACGGCGGACCGTCGGGGTGCCAGAAGTGCGGCCACCAGTCGCCCGCTCCGGGGGCGCCGACCCAGCTCGACGCACCCTCGCCGCTGCGTGGTGCGACGCGCCCGCCGGCCATCAGCGCGGCGTACCAGGCCAGCTCGTTGCGCTGGGCGTTGTCGGTCACGTCGCCGGTGAGCAGCACCGCGTGCGGCTCGGCGCCGGTGAGCGGACCGCGGACCACCCGCCGGACCGCCGCCAGCGCGGACACGGCGACCTGGACGGTGAGGATCTCCTGGGGCCGGTAGGTGCCGATCACGCCGAGCCGGTCGGCGTAGGGCTCCCCGGGGTCGCCGTGGTGGTCCAGGTACTCCTGACGGGCCGGCGACTCCGCGTCGCACAGATGCAGGTCGGACAGGTGCAGCAGGCACCCGAGCGTCGTGCCCTGGGCCGGCACTGCGCCGACGTGCGCCTCGCCCGGCCCCTCGACCAGCTCGGCCCAGCCGCCCTCGCCGGCCGGCCCGGGCAGCAGCGTCCGCTCGGTGGTCGTGGCACCGGGCGTGCCCGGCCCGGCCGTCACTGGAGGACGACCGACCCGGCGTCGGCGCGCACCCGGGCCAGCGCCCGGTCGCCGACCTGCCAGCCGTCGGCCGCCGGTCCCAGAAGGTCCGCGACCAGCGTCCCCTCGTCCGGGTGGTCGAGCGTGAGCCGGGTCATCGCGCCCAGGAACGCCACCCCGGTGACCGTCGAGAACACCCCGGGGGTGCCGTTGGCGTGGGCGACGTCGAGCTGCTCGGGCCGGACCACCGCCGTGCCGGTGACCGCGTCGCCCACGGCGGGCACCAGGGTCCCGAGCACCTGCCAGCTGCCGCCGTTCGCACGCACGCTGACCCGGTTGACCGTCCCGACGAACCCCGCGACGAACGCCGATGCGGGCCGCGAGTACAGCACGCGCGGCGGGTCGATCTGCTCGAGCAGGCCGTCGCGCATCACCGCGACGCGGTCGGCGACCGCCATCGCCTCGTGCTGGTCGTGCGTGACGAACACCGTGGTGACACCCACCTGCTGCTGGAGGCGGCGGATCTCCTCGCGCAGGTGCTCGCGGACCTGGGCGTCCAGCGCGGACAGCGGCTCGTCGAGCAGCAGCAGCCGGGGCTGGGTGGCCACGGCCCTGGCCAGGGCGACCCGCTGCTTCTGCCCGCCGGACATCTGGTGCGGGTACTTGGCGGCGTGCTTCTCCAGCCGGGTCATGACCAGCAGGCGCTCGACGGTCTCGGCGATCTCGGCCCGGCCGGCCCTGCGGACCTTCAGGCCGAACTCGATGTTCTCCCGCGCGGTGAGGTTGGGGAACAGGCTGTACTCCTGGAACACCATGCCGAAGCCCCGGCGGCGCGGCGGCACGGCGGTGATGTCCCGGCCGTCGACCAGGATGCTCCCGGCGTCGGGCGTCTCGAACCCGGCGAGCAGCCGCAGCGCGGTCGTCTTGCCGCACCCGGAGGGCCCGAGCAGGCAGACCAGCTCGCCCGTACCGATGCTCAGGTTGAGGTCCGCGAGGGCGACGGTGGCGCCGAACTCCTTGCGGACGCCGATCATCTCGATGGTGGCCATGGTTCTCCGTCCGTCACACGCCCACGGTGCTGACGCCCAGGCCGCGGCGGCGCAGCAGGTGGACCACACCCGCCATCCCGACGGCCGTGAGCAGCATCACCGCGAGCGCCAGCGCCATGCCCGCCTGGGGCGCGCCGCGCTGGTAGTTGACCAGGTAGGTGGGCAGGGTGTTCTTGAGCAGCAGGGACGCGAACGCGAACTCACCGAGCACGAGCGCCCCGGTCAGCCCGGCGCTGGCGACGATGGCCGCGCTCATCGCCGGGGCGAGCACGCGCAGCAGCACGGTGGGCAGGGACGCCCCGAGGCTGCGCGCGGCCTCGACCAGGGTGCGCGCGCTGATCGCCCGCAGCCCGGCGTCCAGCGCGCGGTAGGTGAAGGGCATCGCCCACAGCGCGTAGAACGGCACGAGGCTCAGCGGGCTGGCCAGGAACCAGGGCGCGACCTGGCGGAACGTGGCGGCCACGCCGACCACGAGCGCGATCGGCGGCACCACCCACGGCAGCAGGGTCACCGCGGTGACCAGCGGTCGAAGGCCGGGGCGACGTACCTCGACGAGCACCGCCAGCGGCAGCAGCAGCGCCAGGTTCAGCGCGATCGCGAGCGCCGCGAGGATCACGCTGGTGCGCGCCGAGGCCCACAGCTCCGGCTCGGTCAGCGCCTCGACCAGCCGGTGGGCCGACCAGCCCTGGAACAGCGTGCTGGAGTCCAGCAGCACCACCGGCACGTTCTGGAACGCGAAGCGCGCCATGGCGAGCTGCGGCACCACGAAGAACAGGGCGAGGAGCCCGAGGTATGCCCAGCGCGCCACGGAGCCGCCCGAGGCCCGGCGCCGCGGTCGCGCCGTGACGCGGGGGGTCCGCGCGGCCGCGCGCTCGACGGTCGCCGCGCTCACGACTGCGCCCATCTGGCCGCCCGGCGCTGGAGCACCGTCATCAGCGCGAGACCGAGCAGCAGCAGCGCGATGGTCCAGGTGACCAGCGCGTACCCGAGGTCCTGCTCGCCGGTGATGACGTTGCCCTGGAGCACGAACCGGATCTGCAGCGGGACCAGCTGGCCGCTGGAGTCGAGCACGTACGCCGTCGCGTAGGCGCTGAACGCGTTGATGAACAGCAGCAGCACCCCGCCGAGCACCGGCGGCACCAGAAGCGGCGCCGCGACCGACCGCCAGTACCGCCAGGGCGAGGCGCCCATCAGGGTCGCGGCCTCGCGCCAGGTCTCGCGCAACCCCGCGACCGCCGGCATGACCACCAGGAACATCAGCGGGATCGAGAAGTACAGGTACACCACGACGAGCCCGGCGAGGCTGGACAGCGAGAAGCCGGTGCCCAGCAGGTCGATCCCGATGGCGTTCAGCGCCTTGGTCACCACGCCCTGGGTGCCGAGCGCCGCGACGAACGCGAACGCGAGCGGCACACCGCCGAGCTGGGACGCGACCGAGCACCACGCGTCGATCGCCGGGCGCAGCCAGCGCGGCCGGGTCAGGTCCCGCACCGCGAGGGCGAGCAGGAGGCCGAGCACCCCGCCGATCACGGCGGTCGCGGCGGACAGCACGATCGAGTTGCGGAACGGGCTGCGGAACGGCCCCGAGACCGCCTCGGTCATCGCGCCGAGGCCGATCACGCCGCCGGGCGCGAAGGCGTGGCCGACCACCACGACGGTGGGCCACAGCAGGAAGACCGCGACGAACGCGAGGAACACCGCGAACGCGGCGGTGGCGCCGTCCGGACGCCACCGCCACGCCCTGGTGCCGACCCGCGGCCGGGTCACGGCGCGGACCGGTCCTCCGGTCACTTGTCCGCGACCATCGGGCCCCAGTTGTCGGCCAGGGCCTGCTTGGCCTTGTCGACCTGCTCCTGGGTGGGGAACGAGATCTTCGCGATGGTGGCCGCGTCGGGCAGGTTCTTGGCCAGGTCGGCGCTCACCTTGCCCTCCTCGAGCAGGGTCGCGTAGCGGGCCGGGATGGCGCCGCCCTCGAGGTAGCCCAGCGCACCGTCGTCGCCGACGATGTGCTCCAGCCACAGCCGCGCCGCGCACGGGTGGGAGCTCTCGGTCACCACGGACTGGGCGTAGAAGCCGCCGTAGACGCCGTCGGACGGGACGGTGACCTGCACGTCGAAGCCGGCGTCCTTCATCTCCTGCTTCACGGCCGGGAAGTTGTACGTCCAGTCCAGCGCGATCGGCACCTCGCCGGACAGCAGGTTGGCCTCGTTGACGTCGATCGTCTGGAGGTTGCCCGACGCCTTGAGCCCGGCGAAGTACTCGATGCCCGGCATGATGTCGTCGAAGCTGCCGCCGTTGGCCAGCGAGGCCGCCATCACCGCGGCGAACGCGGCGCCGGCCTCACGCGGGTCGCCGTTGAGGGTGACCATGCCCTTGTACTCGGGCTTCTTCAGGTCGGCCCAGGTGGTCGGGGCGTCGGGGACCAGCGTGGTGTTGGTAGCGATCGACATCACGCCGTAGTACGCGGCGACCCAGTGGCCCTCGGGGTCCTTGAGGGCGTCGGGGATCTGGTCCCAGACGGTGGGCTTGTACACGTCCGCGTAGCCCTCGTCGATCATCTGCTGGGTGAACGAGGGGCCCACGTCCACCGCGTCGGGCATGTCGGGCTGGCCACGCAGGGTCTGGATCGCGGTGACCTCGTCGGCGGACGAGGCGTCGGGGTTGGCCACCGGGGCGTCGATCCCGTAGGTCGAGGTGAAGGAGGCGAGGATCCCCTTGTAGTTCGCCCAGGTGTCCGGCAGGGCGATGAGGTTGACCTTGCCCTCGTCCTTCGCAGCGGCGGCGATCTCGTCGACGGTGGTGCCGCACGCGGCGGCACCGGCCGACGAGCTCGAGCCGGCGGCCTGCGAGCTCGAGGGGTCGGCCGGGTTCGCGGTGGCGGACGCGCACGCGGTCAGCGTGAGCGCGGCCAGCGTCAGGGGAACGAGCAGGGTGGGCTTGCGCATCGATGTCCCTCGGTCGTGGTGCGTGCCGGCGGGGTGTCGCGGCACCAGACCGAGGTGTAACGAGCCGGGGCGAGCGGGCGGCGACCGGGCGGTGAACGAGCCGGGGCGCGCCCGTGAATCTCCGGCCCGGGGTGCGCGGGGGCGCGCGGTGCGCCGGGCCCTAGGCGAGGCCGCCGGGCCGGGCAGCACGCGCCGCGAGCTCGGCGACCAGCGGCACGTCGCCGTCCAGCCACGGCAGGTCGTGCCAGTCCGGGTGGTCCAGCCACCGCAGCTCGTCGTGCCCCTCGAGGGGCTGGGGGTCGCCCTCGGTGAGCACGGCCGCCCACACCCGCATGACGTGGCGGGGCGTGATCGGCCAGCGGCCGTCGACCGGCCCGACGACCTCCGAGCCCAGCCGCACCGCGATGCCCAGCTCCTCGCGCAGCTCGCGGTGCAAGGCGTCCACCGGGGTCTCGCCCGCCTCGACCTTCCCGCCGGGCAGCTCCCAGCGCCCCGCGAGCGGGTGCGGCCGGGTCCGCCGCGCGGCCATCAGCCGACGCGGCTCGGCGAGGTCGTCGACGAGCGCAGCGGCGACGACGAGGATCGGTGTCACGTGGTCAGTCTTCCAGGGCGTCCGGACCGCCCCGGTGCACCGCGGGACGTCCGGGCTCGCGTCGGACCTCTCGGCCGTCGACGTCCGTGACGCGCGGCCAAGGGCGTAGCCGCACCGGGCCGGGCGAGCCGGCGAGCCGCTCGCGCAGCCCGGCCGCGACCTCGGGCCAGCGCTCGGCGGTCACCCAGTACACGGCGGTGCCCGCGACGGTGCCGTCCGCCCTGACCCGGTCGTTCGGCAGCACCCCGGCAGGCTCGGCGCCGAGGCGCTCGATCGCCGCGCGGGAGCGGTGGTTGGCGTCGTCGGCCTGGAGCCTGACGCGCCGGTACCCGTGCGCGAAGGCGTGGCCCAGCACCAGGAGCTTGGTCTCGGGGTTCACCGCCGTGCCCCAGACCCGGGGGTGGTAGCCCGTCCAGCCGAGGTGGGCGGTGCCGGCCGCCTCGTCGAGGTCGCCGAGCGTGGTGGCGCCCACCACGCGGCCGTCGTGCTCGCCGCCGACCAGGCGGACCACGAGCCGGCGCGCGTCGTCGGCGACGCCGTAAGCCAGCGCCCAGGCGTCGAAGTCGTCGGTGTGGGGCAGCCCGGCCGGACCGCCGCCGAAGCCGCCGGCGAACACCTCGGGGTGGGCGAGCGCGTCGTGCAGCCCTGGCAGGTGGGCGGCGCTGAGGGGCTCGAGCCGCACGTGACGGCCCACGAGCACGGCGGGCGCGGGGCGGCGGGTCACGCGCACATCATGGTGCACCAGCCGATGGTCGGCGCGGACGACCTCGCGGTGGTGGTGCCGATGACGGACCGGCTGATCTCAGCCGTGTCCTGGGCGGCCGGGCCGACCGGAGGTCGGGGCGACCGCAGCGGGCGGGGGGCGGTCCGGCGGAGGAGCCGGGCCGTGGTGCCCGCGGTCAGAGGATCAGCGCAGGCCGTACTGACGGGCGCGAGCGACCGCGTCGGCGCGGGTGGAGACGCCGAGCTTGCGGTAGACGCTGCGCACCTGGGACTTGACCGTGTTGCGGCTCACCCACAGCCGGCTGGCGATCTCCTCGAGCGTGGTGTCCTCGTCCAGGTTGGACAGGATCACACGCTCGCGGCGGGTGAGGGTGCGCTGGGCCGGAACCATCCGCATGTCAACGGTCTCGACAGCCATCTCGTCCTCCAGGTGTACGCGGTGCCGGGGGGACACCGCCTCAGCGGGTACACCTGAAGAGAGCAACCTCGCCGCGGGCCATGACGCGGTTTTCACCCGCGATTTCGCCATGTCGGCTCTTGCACTCGACAACGCCGCGTGGGAGGGGTCGACCGCAGATGCATCGTCGCAGGTCAGACCCGGTTTACTGACGCGGCGACATGATCCGCCGTTCACCCGAAAGGCCTAGTCGGACGTGTCACCCGGACGGAGCAACCGGCGTGTCACCCGGCCGCCTCACACGATCGGGTGACGCAGATCACCCCGCCGGGTGAGGCGCTGGCGCGTCGCGCCTCAGTCGCCGACCAGGTCGGTGTACTGCGCAGCGCTGAGCAGACCGCCCGGCTCGCCGCTCACCGCGACCTTGAGCAGCCAGCCGGCGCCGTACGGGTCGGCATTGACCACCGAAGGGTCGTCGACGGCGGCCGTGTTGACCTCGACCACCGTCCCGTCGACCGGCGCGAAGAGCTCGGAGACGGACTTGGTCGACTCGATCTCGCCGCACACCTCGCCGGCGGTCACCGCCGCCCCCACCTCGGGCAGCTCGAGGTACACCACGTCGCCCAGGGCGTCGGCGGCGTGCGCCGTGATCCCGACTGTCGCGGGTTCGCCGGCGGCGACCCACTCGTGCTCGGCGGTGTACTGCAGCTCGGCGGGGATCTGGCTCACTGAACTCTCCTTCGGATGGGTGTCACGGACGACGGTAGAAGGGAAGCGGCACCACGTGCACCGGTTCGAGCCGGCCGCGCACGTCGACCGCGAGCTCGGTGCCCTCGGCCGAGGCCTCGGGTGTGACGTAGGCCATCGCGATCGGTACGCCGAGGGTCGGCGACGGCGCCCCGGACGTGACGTGGCCGACGTGCGTGCCGCCCCGCGTCGTCACGTCGTAGCCCTGCCGGGCGGCCCGTCGCGACTCCCCGACCAGGCCCACGAGCACCCTGGCGGGCTCGGAGTGCGCCCTGGCGTACAGCGCGGCCCGCCCGACGAAGTCCAGCGGGGCGCCGTCGGCGTCGGTCTTGTCGAGCTTGACCACCCGGCCCAGGCCTGCGGCGTAGGGCGTCACCGTCAGGTCGAGCTCGTGGCCGTAGAGCGGCATCCCGGCCTCCAGGCGCAGGCTGTCGCGGGCCGCGAGCCCGGCCGGCACCAGGCCGAACGGCTCGCCCGCGGCGAGGAGCGCACGCCAGAGCGGCACGCCCACCGTGTCGGCGTCGACGAACAGCTCGAAGCCGTCCTCACCGGTGTAGCCGGTGCGCGCGACCAGCACGGGCCGTGCCTGACCGTCGACGTCGAACGTCCCCTCGAGCGCGGCGTAGTAGCGCAGGTCGGCCAGGCCCTCGACGGCGAGGCCAGGCGTCGCCTCGAGGATCTCGAGCGCGCGCGGGCCCTGGACGGCGATCAGCGCCGTGGTGTCCGTGCGGTCCTCGACCGTGACGTCGCGGTCGCCGACCCGCTCGCGCAGGGCCGCCAGCACCGGGTCGTGGTTGGCCGCGTTCGCCACCACCAGGTACGCCTCGTCGGCCGTGCGGTAGACGATCAGGTCGTCGAGCACGGCGCCGGACTCCACGCAGATCATCGTGTAGCGGGCGCGGCCGACGGCCATGCCGCGGAACGAACCGACCAGCGCGTGATCCAGGAACGCGCCGGCTTCCGGGCCCAGCAGCCAGATCTCGGCCATGTGGGACAGGTCGAACAGCCCGGCGGTGCTGCGCACCGCGGTGTGCTCGGCCAGGTCCGAGCCGTACCGCAAGGGCATCGACCACCCCGCGAACGGCACCAGGGTCGCCCCGAGGGCGACGTGCTCGTCGTGCAGCGGACTGGGTCGGGCCTCTGCCGCGACAGCGTCGTCGCTCATGCGTACTCCTCGATCGGGGGGCAGGTGCACACCAGGTTCCGGTCACCAGCAGCCTGGTCGATCCGGCGCACCGGTGGCCAGTACTTCCCGGCCCGAAGTGCCCGGACGCCGAACGCGGCCGTCTCGCGGCTGTACGGCTTGTCCCAGTCGTCGGCCACCACGCACGCGGCGGTGTGCGGGGCGCCGCGCAGCGGGGAGTCGGCGGCGGTCCACTCGCCGGCCTCGACCCGGGCGATCTCGCCACGGATCGCGACCATCGCCTCGACGAACCTGTCGAGCTCGGCCAGGTCCTCGCTCTCGGTGGGCTCGACCATGAGCGTGCCGGGGACGGGGAACGCCAGCGTCGGCGCGTGGAAGCCGTAGTCCATCAGCCGCTTGGCGACGTCCTCCGCGGTCACCCCGGTGGCCTTGGTGATGCCGCGCAGGTCGAGGATGCACTCGTGCGCGACGCGGCCGCCGGGGCCGGTGTAGAGCACCGGGAAGTGCTCGTGCAGGCGGGTGGCCAGGTAGTTCGCGGACAGGATGGCCACCTCGCTGGCCCGGCGCAGCCCCGCGCCGCCCATCAGCAGCACGTACGCATAGGAGATCGGCAGCACGCCGGCGCTGCCGTACCGCGCTGCTGCGACCGGACCGACGCCCGGGTCGCCCCCGCGGACCTCGTCGGCGGTGAGGTTGCTCTGCCACCCGGGCAGCTCGCCGTGGTGACCCGGCGTGGGGTCGGACGGCAGGAACGCCGCGAGGTGGCCCGCGACCGCGACGGGGCCGACCCCGGGGCCACCGCCACCGTGCGGGATGGCGAACGTCTTGTGCAGGTTGAGGTGCGAGACGTCCCCGCCGAACTCGCCGGGCCGGGCCAGCCCGACCAGCGCGTTGAGGTTGGCCCCGTCGATGTACACCTGGCCGCCCGCGGCGTGCACCGCGTCGCACACGGCGCGCACGCCCTCCTCGAAGACGCCGTGCGTCGACGGGTAGGTGATCATGATCGCCGCGACCCGCCCGGCGTGCGCGGCGAGCTTCGCGTCCAGGTCGGCGGCGTCGATCGTGCCGTCCGGCGCGGTCGCGACGACCACCACGCGCATGCCGGCCAGCACCGCCGACGCCGCGTTGGTGCCGTGCGCCGACGCGGGGATGAGGCACACGTCGCGCTCCGCCTCGCCGCGCGAGCGGTGGTAGGCGCGGATCGCCAGGAGGCCGGACAGCTCGCCCTGGGAGCCCGCGTTGGGCTGCAGGCTCACCGCGGCGTAGCCGGTGATCCCGGCGAGGAGCGCCTCGAGCCCTGAGACGAGCTCGCGGTAGCCCTCGGCCTGGTCGGCCGGGGCGTACGGGTGCAGGTCGGCGAACTCGGGCCAGGAGATGGTCTCCAGCTCGACCGCGGCGTTGAGCTTCATGGTGCACGAGCCCAGCGGGATCATCGTGCGGTCCAGCGCGAGGTCCTTGTCCGCCAGGGTGCGCAGGTAGCGCATCAGCGCGGTCTCGGACCGGTAGCGGTGGAACGTGGGGTGCGTGAGGTACGGCGTCGTGCGCCGCAGGTGCGTCGGGATCTGCGTGGCGCCCGCGGCGCGCGGCGGCGCGGTGGCGCGAGGCAGGGTCCGCGGGTCCACGTCTCGCAGCTCGGGCGGCACCGTTCCGGTGGACGAGGTCAGCCGATCGCCATCCCAGAACCCGGTCCAGGTGATCCAGCGCCCCGGCGGCTCACCGCGACCGGTGCCGACGGAGACGGCCGCGAGCGCACGGCCCACGTCGTCGACCGTCGTGGTCTCGTCGGTGGTGAGGCCGACGTGGTCGGCGTCGATGCGGCGCAGGTTGATCCCGCGCTCGACGGCGGCGGCGAGCACCGCGTCGGCAGCGCCGGGGACGTGCGCGACGACCGTGTCGAAGAACGCGTCGTGCAGCACCTCGACACCAAGGGTCACCAGACCGTCGCGCACGTGCACGGCCGCGGCGTGCACCTGCTCGGCGATCCGGCGCAGGCCCTCGGGGCCGTGGTAGACGGCGTACATCGCGGCGACCACGGCGAGCAGCGCCTGGGCGGTGCAGATGTTGCTGGTGGCCTTCTCACGGCGGATGTGCTGCTCGCGGGTCTGCAGGCTCAGCCGGTAGGCGGGCGAGCCGTCGGCGTCCACGCTCACCCCGACCAGCCGGCCCGGCAGCTGCCGCTCCAGTCCGGAGCGCACCGCCATGAACGCCGCGTGCGGCCCGCCGTAGAACATCGGCACGCCGAACCGCTGCGCGGAGCCGACCGCGACGTCGGCGCCCAGCTCTCCGGGCGGCGTGAGCAGCGTGAGGGACAGCAGGTCGGCGGCCACCGTGACCAGGGCCCCGGCCGCGTGCGCGGCCTCGACGATCGGCGCGACGTCCTGGATCAGCCCGTCGGCCCCGGGCTGCTGGACCACGACGCCCACCAGCTCGGCGCCCTCGGGCAGCGCGGGCAGCCCCGCGGTCAGGTCCGCGACCACCAGCGGCAGGCCGATCGCCTCGGCCCGGCCACGCAGCACCGCGAGGGACTGCGGCAGCACGCGGGAGTCCACCACGACGACGCCGTCGTCCTTGCCGCGCACCGCGCGGCGCATGAGCAGCACGGCCTCGGTGACGGCGGTCGCCTCGTCCAGCAGGCTCGCGCCGGCCACCGGCAGGCCGGTGAGGTCCTCGACCATGGTCTGGAACACCAGCGCGGCCTCGAGCCGGCCCTGGCTGATCTCGGGCTGGTACGGCGTGTACGCGGTGTACCAGGCGGGGTTCTCCAGGACGTTGCGGCGGATCGCCGCCGGGGTGTGCGTGCCGTGGTAACCGAGCCCGATCATCGAGGTCAGGACGCGGTTGCGGCTCGCGAGCTCGCGCAGGTGGGCGACCACCTCCGCCTCGGTCAGCGCGACCGACGGCGAGTCGGGCAGCGAGGTCCGGATCGAGGCCGGCACGGCCTGGTCCATCAGGGCGTCCAGCGACGGCGCGCCGACCACGTCGAGCATGTGGGCGATGGCGTCCGGCCGGGGGCCGACGTGCCGGTCGACGAAGCCGTCGGCGGCGGGCGAGCCGGGCGAGCTGGGTGCGGGGGTCACGGGCGGCTCCGAGGTCGGGTCCAGCACGAGCAGGACGACGAGGGCCTCCCCGCTCTGTCCTCCGGGGCGTACGCCCCGACCTGAGAGTTTGGCCGGGAGCCCACGGGTTGCGCGGGACCCGACGTGCACCGTCGGTGGGCCATGATCGGCCACTTTCCAGAGTTGCCTCGCCGTGACGGTACGGGGGCCTGAGAGATTCCCGGGGAGGGTTGCTCCTTCGGCGCCTCGACGGGCGAGGACTCTCCCGTCACGGTTCGAGCGGCATGTTCGGTTGTGAGGCCCGGCGCCGGCCGGACACGCAGAGGATAGTCCCGACGGCGCGGCGCGGTCAGCGACGCTCCACCAGGCGAGCCATCAGCGAGCCCTCGGCGTACCGCGCACCGGCCGGCCGCAGCCCGTCGAGCCGCCCGAGGTCCTCCGCGGTCAGCCGGACCTCGGCCGCAGCCACGTTCTCCTCGAGGTACCGCCGGCGCTTGGTCCCGGGGATCGGCACCACGTCCGGCCCCTGGGCGAGCAACCACGCCAGCGCCACCTGGCCCGCCGTCGCGCCGTGCTCCGCGGCGACCGCGCGCACCTGCTCGACCAGCGCCAGGTTCGCCTCGAGGTTCTCCGGTGCGAAGCGCGGGAAGCCGCGGCGCATGTCGTCCGCCGCCATGTCCTGCGTCGAGGTCACCGCACCGGTGAGCAGGCCGCGGCCCAGCGGGCTGAACGGCACGAGCGCCACCCCGAGCTCGCGCGCCGCGGGCAGCACGTCGGTCTCGACGTCCCTGGTGAACAGGGACCACTCGGACTGCACGGCGGCGATCGGGTGCACGCCGAACGCCCGGCGCAGCTGGTCGGCGCTCGGCTCGGAGAGCCCGAGGTGGCGCACCAGGCCCTGCTCGACGAGCTCGCCCATCGCGCCGACCGACTCCTCGACCGGCACGTCGGGGTCCACCCGGTGCAGGTAGTACAGGTCGACGTGGTCGGTGCCCAGGCGCCGCAGCGAGTCCCGGATCCCGGCGTGGATGTGCTCGGGCGTGCCGTCCACCCCGCCAGGGATCGACTGCCCGGCGGCCGGCACCAGCCCGACCTTGGTGGCGAGCACCACCTCGTCGCGCCGGTCGGCCAGGACCTGGGCGAGCAGACGCTCGTTGGCGCCGGCGCCGTACACGTCGGCGGTGTCCAGCAGGGTCACGCCCAGGTCGATCGCCCGGTGCAGCGTGGCGACCGACTCCGCGTCGTCACGCACCCCGTAGGACTGGCTCATCCCCATGCAGCCGAGCCCGAGCGCCCCGACCTGCGGGCCCTCGCCACCCAACCGCCGCTGTCCGATCGTCACCGTCACACCCTCCGTCGTCCGACCCACCAGCGATCGTGCGCCCGCCCGGCCCGTGTCGCCACCCCGGACGCGGGTCACAGACCCAGCACGACCGTGGCCGTGGTGGTCGCCCCGGCCTCCCGCGCGGCCGCGACCGCCGCGCGCACCCCGGCGAGCGGCCCGTCGGCGAGCGCCGGGCCCGAGGGGGGCACGGTCCAGCGCACGCCGGGCACCGGCGGCGCCTGGACACCCTCCGGGAGCTCGACCACGGCGACCGCACGCACCAGCGGGTCGTCGGCGCGCCGGACGCGCACGTCGCGCACCTCGGCCAGGCGGCCCACCGTGCGCAGCAGCTGGACCTGGCGGCGCTCGCTCGCGCAGAAGGTCACGGCGATGGTCCCGCTGCCCGCGTCGACCGACCCGGTGGACAGCGAGTCGAAGCTCACCCCGCGGCTGGAGAACACGCTGGTCACCGCGGTCAGCGTGCCCGGCCGGTCCGCGCCGTGGACCAGGGCGACCCAGTGCTGCTCGCCGGCACCCGGCACCTGCTCGGCCGCCCCCGGCCCGCGGACGTCCGGCCCCTGCCCGCTCACGGCCGACCCTCCCACGGCTCGAGCGACGCGGCGATCCGGTCCGCACAGGCCAGCAGCCGGGTGGTCTCGTCCGGCGCGAGGTCCTCCAGCAGCACGCGCGTCCATCCCTCCGGGCCGAGCACCACGGGTGCGCCCACCACCCCGGTGAGCCGACGCCCTCCGACCGCCACCTCCCCGGCGAGCCGCACCTGGCCGGCCACGACGATCTCCCGCCCGTCCAGCACCGTCTCCACCAGGTCCACCGTGGCACTCGCCGTGCCGGTCGCGGTCTTCGCCCCGCTGGTGTGGGTGAGCCACGGGCGGGTGACCGCGCGAAGGTCCGGCGGCAGGGCGTCCACCAGCGCGAACGCCTCGGCGGCGTCCCTGGCGAGCAGCTCGCCCTGGGCCCGGGCGATCTCGGCGTCCAGCTCGTCGAGCGTCCGGCCGGCGCGCAGCCGCGCCACGGCGGCCTGCCGCTCGGCGGCGTCCAGCCCGCTGATCCGCACCGTCGACCACAGCGGCACCAGGTCGGTGCCGTGCTGCCCGGCGACGAACCCGCCGATCCGGTGCCGGCGCAGCCCGAGCGACACCGCGATCTCCCGCCGGAACCGCAGGGTGTCCAGCCACGCGCCCATCCCGATCACCCGGTGGCGGCCCAGCTCCCTGGCCATCACCGCGACGCCGACCTCCACCGGGTTGGACACCACCACCACGACCTCGTGCCCCGAACCGTGCTCGGCCAGGGCGCGCGCGTACCCGGCGACCACGTCGTGGTTGGCCGCCGCGAGCGCGGACCGGTCGATGCTGCCGCCCGGCGCGGCGGGGGTGGTCATCCCGGCCGCGACCACGACCACGTCCGCGACCACGTCGGCCGGGTCGAGCGCGACGTCGATCAGCGGGGCGTGCTCGTCGTAGGCGTCGATGAGGTCGGCGCGCAGCCCGTAGGCCGCGCGCGCCGAGACCCCGCCGCGCCGCCCGACGAGCTGGAGCCGCGAGGTCGCGGGCAGCACCCGGCGCTCGATGAGCTGGGTGCAGATCTGCCGGCCGACGTCCCCGGTCGCGCCGAGCACCGCGATGTCCACCCGGCGAGCCTAGGGGGCCCAGGTGTCGCGCAGGTTGCTCACCCGGCGCCGCCCGGGCGCGAGACCGCCACGCTCCAGGTCACCAGGAGCGCAGTCAGCTCGTCCGCCGGCACCGGGCGCGCGAACAGGTAGCCCTGCGCGAGGTCGCACCCGGCCTCCGTCGCAGCGTCGCGGTCCTCGGCCGTCTCCACACCCTCGGCCACGACCGTGAGGTCGAGGCCGTGCGCCAACGCGACGGTGGACCGCACGATGCGCGTGACGCGGTCGTCCTGCGCCATGCCGCTGATGAACGACCGGTCGAGCTTGAGCTCGTCCAGCGGGAGCTCGCGCAGGTACGTCAGCGACGACCACCCGGTGCCGTAGTCGTCCACCGCGACCCGCACCCCCAGGGCCCGCAGTGCCTCGATCGCGGCTCGGGCGGCCCGTCGGTCGCTCAACAGGGACTCCTCGGTGACCTCGACGTACAGCAGCTCGCCGGGCAGGTCGTGACGCGCCAGGGCGTCGCGCACCCGTTCGCCGAACCGCTCGATCAGCGACGGCGCGGGCACGTTGATCGCCACCGGCAGCGGTGTCCCCGCATCCCGCCACCGGGCCGCCTGGGCGGTGGCCTGCGCGAGGACCTGGGCGGTGAGCGCCGTCAGCTCACCGCCCCGGTCGAGCTCCGGCAGGAACTGACCCGGGGTGAGCAGCGTGCCGTCCTCGTCGCGGAGCCGGGCGAGCGCCTCGACCCCGCGCACCGTGCCGTCGCGCAGGTCGACCTTCGGCTGGTAGTGCAGCACCAGGCGGCCCTCGCTGAGCCCGGCGCGGACCCGCTCGGCGCGGGCCAGGTCCGCGACCGTCCGGGTGTCCAGGTCGGGGTGGTAGGTCACCAGGGTCTGCGCACCGGCCTTCGCCGCGTACATCGCCACATCCGCACGCCGGACCAGCTCGTCGAGGTCGGCGGTCAGCGGGAGCCGCACCGCTCCGGCCGAGACCGAGCACCGCACGGGCACACCGCCGACCTCGTACGACCTGTCCACCGCCGCCAGCAGGCGCCTGGCGGCCTCCTCCCCGGCCGCCCGGGTGTGCCCGCGCAGCAGGACGGTGAACTCGTCGCCGCCGAACCGGGCGACCACCGCGGTGCCGTTCTCGGCGGCAGCCTCCTCGGCGAGCCGGCGCCCGACGAGGACCAGCAGCAGGTCGCCCGCCTGGTGCCCGAGGGTGTCGTTGACCTCCTTGAACCGGTCGAGATCGGCCAGCACCAGCGTGGCGGGCTCCTTCGCCGCGTGCGTCGCGCGCAGCTCCGCGTAGAAGCCCCGACGGTTGACCAGGCCGGTCAGCTCGTCGGTGCGCGCGAGGCGGTCGGCACCGGCCAGCGCATCGGCGTCCACGACGGCCAGGGCCAGCCGGCCGAGCGCGAGCAGCACCGCGCCGACGGCGATCCAGCGGGCGGCCGGCGCGCCCGCACTCCCGCCGATGAGCACCGCGAGCGCCAGCACGGTGCCGACCAGCGGCACGACGGCCGCCGACCAGCCACCGCGGCCGACGGACCTCACCGGCTCCGAGATCCCGACGCTCGACACGAGCAGCGCCGCCGCCGCGAGCCACCCCAGGTTCAGCACGGACCCGAGGGGAACGACGTCGGTGCGCACCACCTCGATGAGCCAGACGGCGTCGATCGTGGCGAGCACCGCCGCCCCGGCCAGACGCCGCCACAGGGTGCCGGGGACGCGGAACCCCCGGGTGGCCATCACACCGACCAGGAGGACGACGTGCGCGACGTTGGCCCCGAGGTAGATCGCGTTCACGTTGACCACCGAGGCGTCGCGCGCGGCGCCGGCGAGCGCGGGCACGACGAACCCGGCGACGGCGGCGGTGACCCCGGCCGTCCCGATCAGGATGTCGAGGGTCAGGGCCCGACGCGCCACGACCCCCGGACCCACCTGCCAGGCCAGGGCGACGAACGCCAGCGGGTACAGCCCCATCCACAGCGCGTCGGCGATCGACGGGTACGGGGGGTCCTCGAGACCGCTGAGCACCAGCGACCAGTACAACCAGCCGAGCGCGTCCAGCCAGATCCCGACCGAGAGCACGACGTCGCCCACGTTCGCGCCCACCCGCACGGCCCGGAGCGAGCCGACCACGGCGAGCAGGATGAACGTCGCGCCGTAGACCGCGGCCTCACCAGGGACCTCGTCCAGGGGCGCCAGGAGCACACGCGCCAGGTACGCAGCGGCGGCGAGGGCAGCGAGCACGACGAAGGTACGCAGCGCGATCCGTACCCGCCGCTCGCCACGCATCACGCCTCCGACCCGCCCGTGGGCCCCGGACGTGGCGTCAGCCCGAGGCCCGGGGCTCAGGAGCTCTCGTCGATGACGTCGGCTCCTGCGGCATCGGACTTGATCCGCTCAATGGCTTTCATCGCCGACGCCTTGGCCTTGTAGCCCTCGCTCGCCGCGAGGATGTTGCCGTTGGTGGCCACGAGGCGGAACCGGAACTCGCCGGCCTTGTCCCGGTAGATGGTGAACTTCACGGTGGTCCTCCACTGCGTCCGGCCGCCGGCGCCATTGCCGGGGTCCGCCGCAAGTCTGGCGTGCGACCGATCGTGGAGGGAAGGGGCGCGTCAGCCGTCGAGCTCGGCGCGGATGTGGTCCACGACGCCGTCGACCGCGGCCTCGATCTCCGCGAGGGTGCGCTCGAACGCGTTCTGCGGGCCGTACCACGGGTCGTCGACGTCGAGCAGGTGGTCCGCGCCGCCCGCCGGTGCCTGCGGGTCGAACGAGCGGAGCATCCGGATGTCGGCCACGTCGCCCCCGATCCGCCGCAGCGCCCGCACGTGGCCGGCGGTCATCGCCAGGACCAGGTCCCGCTCGGCGAGCTCGCCGCTGGTCACCCGCCGGGCACGGTGGGCGGGGACCGGGTACCCGTGGGCGGCGAGCGCCGCCCTGGCCCTGGGATCGATCGGGTTGCCGCGCTCCTCGTCGCTCACGCCTGTCGAGTCGACCTGGACCCGACCGTCGAGGCCGGCCTGCTCGAGGCGCTCACGGAGCACTACCTCGGCCATCGGCGAGCGGCAGATGTTGCCGGTGCACACCATCATCACGCGGTACGGGCTCACCGGGCCATTGTGCCCGGGCGCCGCCCGCACCCGGGCATGGAACAGCCCGTGGGCCGCCGGTCGAAGACCGACATGCCGCGCTGGACGAGGCGCGGCGCCCACGGGCTGCGGTGACTGCCGGGAACTCGCTGCCGCCTGTGCGGCAACCCGGAGCCGGTCCGTCCGTTGCTGGCGGCGACTAGCGGACAGCCACCTCACGCGTCCTGGAAGACTTCACTTCTGGACCACCTCCTTTCCCGTGTGCGGCGACGGTACGTCGGACCGGGGCTCCGTGCCAAGGGGTTAGTCCACGCGGCGCCGACGGCTGACGTCCCGTGCGGCCTGCTCGCCCCTGGCCAGCCCGACCATGGCCCACACGACGGTCCACACCGCACCGGCCAGGACCACGCCGATCATCACGAACGGGTCGGGCACGATGATCGCGAGCAGCCCGGCCAGGCCCAGGCCGATGGCGGCGACCATCGAGGGGCCGAGCGCCGCCTCGTGCGCCGCGCGCCACTGGCGCGGGCCGGACATCGTCACCTTGGTCCGCATGCCCGCCCAGCGGTTCGGACCCAGCCGCCCGTCCGCAGCCGCCGACATCACCAGCGCCAGCGCGACGGCGGCGGCCACCAGCAGCGCGCCGACCGCCACACCGGCCCAGCGCACGGTCTCGGCATCCGTCATCGGAACCTCCGGGGGTACCCGACCCAGGCTACGGGGCATCCGGACTCCCGTAGGGTCATCTGGTGATGCGGCAGTCGGCCCGGCGGGTGCTCGCCGCAGCCCTCGCGGTCACGGCGCTGGGCTGCGGCGCGGCGGCGTGCACCCCGACGTCGCCGCCACCGACCGGCACGTCGAGCCCGACGACCTCCGCCCCGCCGGAGCCCGAGGTCGCCCGGTTGCGGCTGCCGGACGAGCCGACCACGGTGCTGGACGCCACGTCGGACGTGGCGGCGAGCCGTGCGCTGTTCGTCGACGCGCCGGTGGTGGTGCTCGCGCCGTCCGACGACGTCGAGGCCCAGGTCGCGGCGGCGTCCGCGGCGGTCGCGGTCGGCGGGCCGCTGCTGCTCGTGCCACCGGATGGGCCGGCCACCGCTGCGGACGCCACCGACGCCCCGGCCACCGACGCGCCGGACGCGACCACGACCCCCGGACCGAGCGCGACGAGCTCCCCCGCCGAGGACCCGCCGTGGCTCGCCGAGGTCCACCGCCTGCACCCCACGGCCGTGCTGGTCGTCACCGGCGCGGACGGGCGACTCGTGGACCTCCGGGTGCCGCAGGTGCCGACGGTCACCGTCGCGCCGGCCGATGGCCTCGTGGGCCTCGCCGGACTCAGCGGCCCGCCGACCGCCGTCGACGCGGCGGACGCGGTCACCGCCGTCGCGGGGCTCGATCGAGACCACCCGACGCTGCTCGGCCCGGCGTCGCCCGAGCCCACCGGCGACGGGACGACCGCCACGGGTGCCGCCGACGCGACCGCGACCCGGGGCACCAGCACCTCCGCGGCGCCGTCGGGCACCGCCCCGGCCGGCTCGCCGGTGGCGAGCGACGCGGCCACGACGGGCCCGGTCCCCTCACCCCAGGCGAACGGCGGGCTGCCCGACACCCGCCCGGCTCCCGCCCCCGGCGACGGCGTGCTGCTGACCGACGGGGACCCCGGCACGCTCGCCGCGGTCGCCACCGCACGCGCCGCGGGCCTGCCGGCCGTCGTCGTCCCCGGCGGCGACCCGCGGGCGACCGCCGCGACCGTCACGGCCGTGGCCCACGTGACCGACCAGGAGACGCACCTGCTGGCGGTCGGACCGGCGTTCGCGGCGTTCGGCGGACCGGCCGAGGTCGACTGGCGGGTGCGCGCCGCGGCGACCGGCGTCCAGCTCCCCGGCGGCGGGCAGCTGGTGTTCGCCCACCGCCGGCTGGTCGCGCTGTACGGCTCGCCCGGGGTGCCGGGGCTCGGCGTGCTCGGCGAGCAGGACCTGCCGGCGACGATCACCCGGGCCAAGGACCTCGCGAGCACGTACCAGGCGCTGACCGACGACACGGTCGAGCCGAGCCTGGAGATCATCGCCACCGTCGCCTCCCGCGGCGCCGGGGACGACGGCAACTACTCCGACGAACGCGCGGCGGCCGACCTGCTGCCGTGGGTGGAGGCGGCGGAGAAGGAAGGGCTGTTCGTCATCCTCGACCTGCAGCCCGGCCGCACCGACTTCCTCACGCAGGCCAAGCAGTACGAGACCCTGCTCGCCCACCCCAACGTCGGCCTCGCGCTGGACCCGGAGTGGCGGCTGAAGCCCGACCAGGTGCACCTGCGCCAGATCGGTTCGGTCGACATCGCGGAGGTCAACCAGGTGGTGACCTGGCTCGCCGACCTCACCCGCCGCGAGCACCTGCCGCAGAAGGTCCTGGTGCTCCACCAGTTCTCGCTGTCGATGATCCGCGACCGCGGAGCGCTGGACACCTCCCGCGCCGAGCTCCAGATCGTGCTGCACGTGGACGGTCAGGGCAGCCAACCGGCCAAGGCCGGGACCTGGAAGGCGCTGCAGCGGGACGCCCCGGCCGGCGTGCTGTGGGGCTGGAAGAACTTCATCGACGAGGACCACCCCGTGCTCACGCCCGAGCAGACGTACCAGGTCAAGCCACCGCCCGTGCTGGTGACCTACCAGTAGCCGGCCGCGCGCGGCCGACCGTGCTGCGGGACGCACTGGTCCGGCCGGCGCCCGTGGGCGCCGGCCGGCGTGCTGGGCTGCCGTCGAGGCAGCGGGGTGACGTGCGTGCGGCGCGCCTCAGGCCGCGGGCACCTGCGCGGGAACGTGCCCGACGGTCGCGAGCTGGCCTGCGATGGCTGCCCAGCGGGCGAGGGTGGCGGGCGGGGCGACGGGGGCCTCGAGCCCTGCGGTGGTCTCCTCGAAGGAGCGCTGCATCCCGGTCTGTCCGTACTCCGGCATCGTGGTGCCTCTCGTTCGGTAGCCCGGCTGACCCTGGGGGGGTCCCGTGGCTTTGCGTCCCCGCCTCACGACGGGTTTGCCCTTCTCGCTGACCTCATCAGAGTAGGCGGGCGGGCCGCCGCTCCTGGCGGCCGCGGACACCCGGCCACCCGATCGGCCCACGGTTTTCACCCTCGACGCGCTGCGTGCGTCACCCACGCGGCCCAGCCACCCGGCGGCAGCGATCCCTCAGCACGCGTCGGGGGCGGCCGATGGGACCGGGGTAGCCGAGAGGAGACGTGTGGACGCCGTCAGCGCGATCAACCAGCGGATCGCCGAGATCCAGGGCCGCATCGCCTACCTGGAACCGCAGGCCGCCCCGTCCGACGTCGTGAGCGTCGGGGGCTCGTTCGCCGCCGTGCTCGGGACCGTGACCGGCACCGCGGCTCCCGGCGCCACCGGCACCGCCACCTCCGTGGCGGCCACGACGGCGGCCGGCTCGGGCAAGACGCTGGTCGACGCCGACAACGTGCCTCTCAGCTACGTCGGCTACGGCAACGGCCGCATCCCGTCCACCGAGCTCAGCCCGATCGAAGGCACGCCGCACCGGATGTGGCCGGCTGCCGCCCGGTCCTTCGAGGCGATGCGCTCAGCCGCGGCGGCGGACGGCGTGACGATCGGGGTCACCGACTCCTACCGGTCCTACGACGCCCAGGTGGACGTGGCCGCGCGCAAGGGCCTGTACTCCCAGGGTGGTCTCGCCGCGGTCCCGGGCACCAGCCGGCACGGCTGGGGCATGGCGCTGGACCTCGACCTGGACACCGCCGCCCAGACCTGGATGCGCGAGCACGGCGGCGACTACGGGTTCGTCGCGAACGTCCCCCGCGAGTCGTGGCACTGGGAGTACGTGCCGACCCGCTGAGCCCCCCGCCGGACGTTCGGGCTCAGATCACGAGGACCGAGATCCGCCCCCCGCCGTACCCGGCGATGGACAGCTCCATGTCGAGCCGGCGGACGAAGGCCATGATCCACTTGGCGACGTCGGCCGGGAGCGGGTCCTGCGGTCGGTAGGCCTGGTGGAGCTTGACGTGCGGTGCGTTCGGGCCGCCGTTGAACAACGACGCCGCGACGTTGAGCACCTCGGCGGCGTTCTCGTAGAGGTTGTCCGGCAGGATGCCGTCGTCCGCGGCGACCTCCGCGTGGACCACCGGGATCAGCGCGATCGAGGCTCCGGTGTGCGCCGCCAGGGCGATGTCGAGCACGACGATCGCCCGCAGCTCCATCCGGTCGTCGATGTAGACGCCTACGACGGCACCGGGCTCCTCGTTGGCGTTCACCGCTCCGGTACCGATCACGGAGTCGATCTCGCGGCCCAGCAGACCTTCGAACAGCTCACGCACCATCACGGCGGTGGGGAGCGGGGACTTGGCAGTCATCGTGGTCATGGTCGTCTCACGCCAGGAAGGGGTCGATGGTGTCGCGGAAGGTCTCCGCGGTGAAGGGCTTGGTGATGAGGAAGAGCGCGCCGGCCGCGTCGGCCTGCTCGCGCATCTCCTGCGAGCTCTCCGAGGTGATGAAGCCGAGCGGGATGTCCAGGCCTTCGGCCTGCATCGCACGCAGCATCTCGATGCCGCTCATCTCGGGCATGTTCCAGTCCGACAGGACCAGGTCCGGGTCCAGGTCCTGGGCGAGCCGGAGCGACTCGGCGCCGTCGGACGCCTCGGTGATGTCCCACTGGTACCCCGCCTGACGCAGGGTACGGATCACGATCTGCCGCATCACGCGGCTGTCGTCGGCGACGACCACTCTCAGGCTCATGACAGGCTCCACAACGTGATCACCAGGGGGTGCCCGCGCCAGACGAGCTGCGCGCGGTGCAGCAGCGTCGCACCGTCGCCGGGTGGCACCGGTGCGACCTGCGGAAGGGTCAGGGGTCCGGGGTCGGGCACGAGGGCCTTGATGTTGCCGCCGACCACGTTGGCGATCTCGCCCACCGCGTCGACGAAGTCCGCCTCGGACACCGCCTCGTCCTCCGGCACGGCGAGCAGCGCCCGGGTGAGGAGCATCGCCGTGTCGTGGTCGGTGCCGAGCATCACCCTGCCGGGGTGCTCGCCGTGCACGTCGACCCAGGCCCAGGTGGCGTCCTCGGACAGCTCCGTCGGCTCGAGGGCCGGCTGGAGGGCACCCGGTTCCGGGTCGATCATCGCGGTGAACACCTCCTCCGCGATGGCGAAGACCGTCTCCGCGAAGATCCCCATGTCGATGGCCGCGCTCATGCCGTCTCCTCGTACTCGACCAGCCCGAGCAGCTGGAGCTTGTCCCGGATCGCGTCCGGGGTGAACGGCTTGATGAGGTACTCGTGAGCCCCCGCGGCGAGGGCCTTGACGATCTGGCCGTGCTCGCTCTCGGTGGTCACCATCATCAAGGTGATGTCGCGCCACTCCGGGTTCGCCCGGGTGGCCACGACGAAGTCGTAGCCGGTCATCACCGGCATGTTCCAGTCGATGCAGGCGAGGTCGACCTCCTCGCCGGACTCCAGCACGTCCAGCGCCTCGCGGCCGTGCTGAGCCTCGACCGTCTCGAAGCCCAGCGACCTCAGGGCCGCCACGACGATCCGGCGCATGGTGCGCGAGTCGTCGATCACCAGTGCTCTCATGCTGCCCTCCCGGAGGCAGGTCGGTAGACCGAGCCGCGGTCGTGGCTGACTCGCTCCCACCCGTCATCGATCCCGATGGTCGTCTCAGCGGCGCCGAGCAGCAGGTAGCCGCCCGGCCGGATCGCCTGGCGCACCCGGCGCAGCACGTCGCGCTTGGTCGGCAGGTCGAAGTAGATGAGCACGTTGCGCAGGAACACCACGTCGAACGGGCCGCCCGGCGGCGCGTCGAGCAGGTTGTGCCGTGCGAACGTCGTCACGCTGCGCAAGGTCGGGGAGACCTCCCAGTCCGAGCCGTGGCGCGTGAAGTACTTGACCAGCATGGGCGCCGGCAGGCCGCGGTTGACCTCGAGCTGGTTGTACCGCGCCGCTCTGGCCCGCTCGACCACCTGCTGGTTGAGGTCGGTGCCGAGGATCTCCAGCCGCCGCGCGGCGACCAGGTGCTCCAGCGCCATGGCGATCGAGTACGCCTCCTGCCCGCTGGAGCAGGCCGCCGACCAGACCTTCACCACGCCACCGGGTCGCTCGGCCTCGAGCTGGGGCACGATGTGCCGGGTCAGGGTCGTGAACGGCAGGGCGTCGCGGAACCAGGACGTCTCGTTGGTGGTCAGGGCCTCCACGACCTGCTCGAGCGCCCTCGGCGACCCGGCCTGCCGGATGCCACGCACGTAGGCGTCCACGTCGGTCGAGCCCGCGGCGCGCGCCAGCGGGAGCAGCCGGCTCTCGACGAGGTACTCCTTGCCCGTCTCGAGCACGATCGCGCTGCGCTGGCGCACCAGGCCCGAGACCCAGGTGAACGTGTCGGTGGTCAGGGTCATCGTGCGACCCCCACGGGCTGGACGTCGCCCGACCCGACCGCCCGCTGGACCGCCTGCGCGATCTCGGCGACGGGTAGCACGGCGTGCGCGAGCCCGGCGGTGGCGACCGAGCCCGGCATGCCCCACACGACGCTGGTCGGCTCGTCCTGGACGATCACGGTGCCGCCTGCGTCGACGAGCGCCTGCGCGCCGACCTTGCCGTCCGAGCCCATGCCGGTCAGCACGACCCCGAGCAGCTCGCCGCCGAAGGCCGCGACCGCCGAGCGGAACAGCACGTCGACGGCGGGCCGGCAGAAGTTGACCGGTGCGTCCTGGTGCAGGTGGGTGCGCGCACCGGCGGCGGAACGCCGGACCTCCAGGTGCACGTCGCCGGGTGCGATGTAGACGGTGCCGGCGCGCAGCTCCACACCGTCGCTCGCCTCGACCACCGTGCTGGGGCCGAGCCGGTCGAGCCGGGCGGCGAGCTGCCGGGTGAACACCGGAGGCATGTGCTGGACCACGAGCAGCGGCACCGGCAGCGGCCGGGTCAGGCCCGCGATCACCGTGGACAGCGCCTCGGGCCCGCCGGTGGAGGAACCCAGCACCACCGCGCGCGGGCGCAGGGTGCGGGTCGGTGCCGGGCGCAGCGCCACCGGCTTGGGCGCGGAACGCGGCGCGACAGCCGTGGCGCTCACCGTCGTGCCGGTCGACCGCACCTTCCGGGCGGCCCCGCCGGATCGGCGCGCCAGACCCTTGATCCGCGGGATCAGGTCGTCGGCCACCCGGGCCAGCGACTCGGAGACGCTGCCCACGTTCGCCGGCTTGGTGACGTAGTCCGTCGCGCCCGCGGCGAGCGCGTCCAGGGTGGCCACCGCGCCACGCTCGGAGAGCGTGGAGAACATGATGATCGGCATCCGGCGGCCGTCACGGCGCAGCGCCCGGACCGCCTCGATGCCGGACATCACGGGCATCTCGATGTCCATCGTCACGACGTCGGGGTCGAGCTGCGCGACCTTGCTCACCGCGATCTGCCCGTTGGCGGCCACCCCCACGACCTCGATCTCGGGATCGGAGGTCAGGGCGTCGGTGACCAGGCGGCGGACGACGACCGAGTCGTCGACGACCAGCACAGTGATGGGGGACACGCACGCCTCCTCGTGGGCCGCGGGGGTTCGCGGCAGGGATCCGATCGTCCGCGGTCGGCGGCAGTTGAGTGGTCGGGGGGCAGGTCAGAAGCGGAACGTGGCGACGTGCGCCCGCAGCCGGTCAGACATGGAGGCGACGCCCGTGGCCGTGTCGCGCAGGCGCTGCGAGACACCGCTGGACTCCTCCGCGCCGACCGCCAGGCCGTCGACCGCACCGGCGATCGCCTGGAAGCTCGCGGCCGCCTCGTTGATCCGCCGGGACATCTCGCCGGTCGTGGTGCTCTGCTGGTCGACGGCGGCCGCGATCGCGGTCTGGTACTCGTCGATCCGGCGGACCACCTCGGCGATCTCCTCGATGACAGCGACCGCGGACGCGGTCTGCTCCTGGTTGGCCTCGATCCGACGGGTGATGTCCTCCGCGGCGCGCGCCGACTCCGCAGCGAGGTCCTTCACCTCGCCGGCGACCACCGCGAACCCTCGCCCGGACTCGCCCGCCCGGGCGGCCTCGATCGTCGCGTTGAGCGCCAGCAGGTTGGTCTGCTTCGCGATCTGCGTGATCACCCTGACGACCGCGCCGATCTCCGCCGCGCCCTCGCCGAGCGCGTCGACGGTGCCGGCCGCGTTCCGGGACGCCTCGACCGCGCGGCTCGCGAAGGAGGCGGCCTCGGCAGCCGAGCGCTGGATCTCCTCGATCGACGTGGCCATCTCCCCGGCGCGGGCGGAGAGCTGCTCGACGGTCGTCGACGCCTCGTTGGCGGCACCGGCGACCAGCTCGGTGCCGGACGTCGCGTCCCGCGCCTGAGCAGCCAGGGTCCCCGCCCCGTCGTCCAGGTCGCGCGCGGTCCCGGCGAGCTCGGAGGCCTGGCCCAGCACCCCGCCGAGGGCGGCGCGCAGAGCGGACTGCGCCGTGGCGAGCGCCGCGGCCATCCGGCCCAGCTCGTCGCGGCTGGTGACACCCGGTTCCACGGTCAGGTCGCCCTCGGCCATCGCGGACAACGCCCGGTTGACCGCGTCGACGGACCTGCGCAGCGACCGGGCGGTGAGCATCCCGAAGCCGCCCAGGATCGCGACGCCGAGCACGATCAGCGCGAGCACCAGGCGCAGCGCGCCGGCGGACTGCGCCGCCGCGGCGCTCGCCGCGTCCTGCATCCGCGCGGTGACGTCGGCCAGCGCCCGGTCGATCGCGTCGGTGTACTTCCTGGTCAGCGGCTCGGCCGCGCTGCCGAGGACCGTGCCGTAGGTGATCTGGTCGTTGGACACGGCCGGGGGCAGCAGCGAGGTGTCGCGTACGTCGAGCCACTCGTCGTGCGCAGCGACGAAGTCGGCCCAGCCGTCCAGGCCGGTCGCGCCGGCCGCCTCGGCCGCGGTGATCTCGTCGGCGACCTTCGTGTCCATCGTGTCCAGGCGGGTCAGCCATGGCTGCTTCAGCGTCGCGCTCTGGGTCGCCGCCACCTGGGAGACGATCCCCTCGGTCGTGGCCAGGTCGACCTGGATCTGGGCGACGGTCGCGGCGACGCCGCTCTGCAGCTCCGCGAGCGCCTCAGTGCGCGCCGCCTGCTCGCGCATCGAGACCACGGTCGTGATGCCGACCACCCCGGCGATCGTGCCGACCACGGCGACCAGCATGAGGATCCGCGCCTGGATCGACCCGAGCCCGGGCAGCCGGCTCAGGTCCGGACGGTGCCGGGTGGTGGTGCCGTCGGTGACCGGGCGCGGCACCCGGCGTCTCACACGTCCGAGCAGCCGACTCACCGCGCCCGTCACCGTTGACATGGTCGTCCCCTGCGAGCTCTCGATCAGATCCGGAAGGCCGACACGCGGGCCTGGAGGTCCGAGGCCATGCCCGCGAGGGCGGTCGTCGACTTCTCGAGGTCGTTGAGCAGCCTGCTGGCGTCACCGGACGCCTGGGCGACGCCGGTGATGTTGGTGGCGATCTCACCGGAGCCGGTGGCGGCCTCGGCGACCGACCGGGACATCTCGTTGGTCGTCGCGGTCTGCTCCTCGACGGCCGAGGCGATGGTCAGCTGGTAGTCGTTGACCTGGGCGATGATCGCGGTGATCTCCTCGATCGCACCCACCGCCGCGGCGGTGTCGACCTGGATGGCCTCGACTCGCCGGGCGATGTCCTCGGTGGCCTTGGCCGTCTCCTGAGCCAGGTCCTTGACCTCCCCGGCCACCACCGCGAACCCCTTGCCCGCATCCCCGGCCCGAGCCGCCTCGATCGTGGCGTTCAACGCCAGCAGGTTGGTCTGCTCGGCGATCTGCGTGATCACCTTGACCACGTTGCCGATCTCCGTGGAGGACTCACCCAGCCGGGCCACCGACGCCGTGGTCGACTCGGCCACCCCGGTGGCCTGCGCGGCGACCTTGGCCGCCTCCCCGGCGTTCTGGGCGATCTCCCGGATCGAGGCACCCATCTGCTCGGCACCCGCAGCCACCGCCGCCACATTCCGCGACACCTCCGACGCCGCCGACGCCACCACACCGGCCTGCGCCGACGTCTCCTCCGAGCCCGCCGCGACCTGCGTCTGCGCGGCGGACATCTCCTCGGAGGTGCCGGCCAGCGAGTGGCTCACCTCGCTCACCTGGGCGAGGGTGCCCCGGAGCGAGGTCTGCGCGGTCGTGAGCGCGGCGGCCATCTGACCGACCTCGTTGGCGCCCTCGACGTCGGCCGCGACGGTGAGGTCGCCCTCCGCCATCGCGTCCAGGGAGGCCCTCACCCGGTGCAGCGAACCGCGGATCACACCGGCCATCGCCAGGCCCCACGCGATCGTCAGGGCGAACGCGACGGCGAAGCCGCCGATCAGGCTCACGACCAGGCGGCCCCGGGCGGCCTCGGCGTCGACCGCGATCGCGTCGGAGTACGCGACCAGCGAGGCCTCCGAGGCGTCGAGCGCGTCGGCGAACTGGTCCTTGAGCGGCTCGGCCTGGTTCAGCAGCGCGTCCTCGAACCCTGCGCTGTCGCCACTCATCGCGAGCGGGACCAGCGTGGTGTCCCGGACCTGCTTCCACTGGTCCCAGGCGCTGAGGAAGGTGTCGAACTCGGCCGGCCTGGCGTCCGCCGGAACCGCCGCCTCGAAGGCGGCGACGTCCGCAGCGACCTCCTCGTCGTTGGACGCCTGGCCGTCGAGCCACTGCTGCTTGGTGTCCTTGTCGGGGGCAGCCGCGACCTGCGCGATGAGCATGCGGCCCTTGAGCTGGTTCTGGTGGACCATCTGGATCGGCGTGTACACGTCGCGCTGGAACGAGGCGAGGTCGTCGGAGTGCCTGGCAAGCGACGTCGCGCCGTTGAACACGACGACGGCGACGACGCCCATCGAGACGATCATCACGGTCAGGAGCAGCAGGATCTGTGTCCGGATGGCCAGGTTCGCCAAGAGGCGACGCGGGGAGAGTCGGGCAAGCATGGGGGTGTCCTCACTGTCAGGGATCCCGGCGGCGCCGGGCAGGGGGGCTGGAGGGTGCTCAGGCTGCCTGCGCGGTAGCGCGTTCGACATCAAGAGCCAGCAGAAGTCCGTCGGGTAGCTTGTAGGCGCCGACGATCAGCTCGCGGAGTGCGGGGTCGAGGGTGTCCGGAGGGGTCTCGAACTGCGAGTCCTCGACGTCGACGACGTCGCCCACCTCGTCGACCAGCAGCGAGATCGGCTCGCCGTCGACCTGGACCACGACCATCATCGGCTCGGCGTCCTCGGCGAGCGGCGCCAGGCCCAGGCGGTGGCGCAGGTCGACCGAGAGGACGACCTCCCCGCGCAGGTTCACCAGGCCCGCGACGCCCGCGGGGGCGAGCGGGACGGGGGTGCGCTCCTGGGAGCGCAGTGCCTCCTGGACCAGGAGCACGTCGACGCCGTAGTGCGCGCCGCCGAGCACGAAGGTCGCCAGCTGTCGGCCCATCTCACACCTCCACGAGGTCGAGCACGGCGGCCGCCTCGTCGTCGAAGAACCTGGGGTCGGCCGCGGCCACTGCGGCCCTCACGTCGAGCAGCTCGGTCACGCGGTCCTTGAGCACCGTCGAACCGACCAGCCCGTGGTCGCCCAGCTCGCTGTGCTGGGTGGCGGAGTCGTCGACGATGTCGACGATCTCGTCGACCACGATCGCGACCGCCCGCTCGCCGCGGCTGTAGACCACGACGACGATCTCCTCGCGGGCGTCGGCCATCGAGCCCAGGACGCGGTCGAGCCGCACCACCGGGGTGATCGAGCCGCGGTACTGGACGACCTCGCGGCTGCCGACGTGCTCGAGCACGTCGGCGGGCAGCCGCTCGAGCCGCGTGACGGCCGACAGCGGGATCGCCACCCGGCGCCCGTCGCCGATGCCGGCGACCAGGACCTGCTCGACCTCGTCCCGCACGCCCTGCTCGTCCTCGCCGGAACGACGGGCCTGCTCGATGCTGTCCACGGTGAGGCTGCGGCGGGCCAGACCCTGGATGTCCAGGATCAGAGCCACCTGGCCGTCGCCCATGAGGGTCGCACCGGCGTAGAGCCCGATCGCCTTGAGCCGGCCGGACAGCGGCTTGACCACGATCTCCTCGGTGTTGAGCACGCGGTCCACGAGCAGCCCGAACCGCACGGTGTCGGTCTGCAGGACGGCGATCGTGGCGTGCGAGCCGTCCCGAGCGGGCCGTCCGAACACCTCGCGCAGGTCGACCAGGGGCAGCAGGTCGCCGCGCAGCCGGTACACCGGCGCGGAGCGCACGTACTCGATGCCGCCAGTGGCGGCCTCGACGTCCAGGGCCACCAGCTCCAGCAGGCTGACCTGCGGGATCGCGTAGGTCTGGTTGTCGCACTCGACGGTGACGGCCGGCATGATCGCCAGGGTCAGCGGGATGCGCAGCCGCCAGGTCGTGCCGCGGGCCAACGCGGACTCGACGTCGACGGCACCGCCGATCGCCTCGATCTTGGTGCGCACCACGTCCATGCCGACGCCGCGGCCGGAGACGTTGGTGACCGACGCCGCGGTGGAGAAGCCCGGCAGGAACAGCAGCTGGAGCAGGTCCGCCGGCGCCATCTGGTCGGCCTCGGCGAGGGTCCGCAGACCCTTCTCGACGGCCTTCGCCGCGACCACGTCCGGGTCGATGCCCTTGCCGTCGTCCGACACCTCGACGACCACCTGGCCGCCGGCGTGGTACGCCCGCAGCGACAGCACGCCCTGCGCGGGCTTGCCGCCTGCGGTCCGGTCGGCGGGCGCCTCGACCCCGTGGTCGATGGCGTTGCGGATCAGGTGCGTCAGCGGGTCCTTGATCGCCTCGAGCAGGCTGCGGTCCAGCTCGGTGTCGCCGCCGACCATCTCCAGGCGGACCTGCTTGCCGCAGGCCGCCGCGAGGTCGCGGACCATCCGCGGGACCTTGGACCAGACGTGCTCGATCGGCTGCATGCGCGTCTTCATGACGCCTTCCTGCAGCTCGGACGCGATCAGGCTGAGCCGCTGGGAGGCCCTGGCCAGGTCGATGTCGCCGCCGTTGGCCAGCCGTGAGATCGCGTTGCGCGCCAGCACCAGCTCGCTCACCTGGCGCATCAGGGCATCGAGCAGGTCGACGTCGACGCGGATGGAGGTGTCGGCCGCGGCGCTGCGCGAGACCTGCTCGGCCTCGCCGGTGATCGGCTCGGCCGGCTCGTGCGGGTGGGGCACCTCGGCGCGGGGAGCGGGCGGGCGGGCGGGCGGCTCCGCCGGCGCGGCGGGCTCGGGACGGACCGTCTCCGCCTCGGTCAGCGTGGCGACCGCACCGGGCGCCTCGGCCGGCGGCTCGGTGGCCGCGCGGGACGTGGAGCGCTTCGCGCTCCGCTTGACGGTGCGCTTCGGCGCGGGCCGTGCCGCGGCCTCGGCCGCGGGCTCCACGGTGGTCATGGCTGCCTGCTCCTCCTCGGTCTCGGCCGCCGGCTCGGGCGCCGGCTCCGGATCGGCGACTGCGGCCTCGACGGCGGAGGTCTCGCCGGCGACGGTCTCGCCGGCCAGCACCGCCTCGAGATGGCTCACCACGGGCGTGACGTCGACGTCGCCCTCGGAACCCGAGCGCTCGATCTCGCCCAGCACCTCGCGCACCGCGTCCACCATGCGCAGCAGGACGTCGGTGGTCGGCTGGTCCATCGACCGACGCCCGTCACGCAGCTCGACGAGCAGGTTCTCGCCCACGTGGGTGAGGCTCTCGAGCTTGCCGAACGCGAGGAACCCGCTGGTGCCCTTGATCGTGTGGATCGTCCGGAACACGCTGCCCAGCAGCTCGCGGGACCCGGGGGTGCTCTCGAGCGCGACCAGGTCCGAGTCGAGCTGGTCGAGGTTCTCGTGGCTCTCCACCAGGAACTCGTGGACGATGTCGTCCAGGTCCTCCACGTCGGCCTCCCACGCTCGTACCGCTGACGGCTGTCCCGTCGTTCGGGGGGCCTATCGGACGGGCGTGGCCGGTTGTGAGGCGTCGCGCACGGCATCACCCCCACGACGGCAGGGCGGAATTCCGTACTGACCAGTAGCTTCGGGGGGGCTCAGGCCTCGGGGCTCGGCGGGCGCAGGGCGCGCAGCGACTCGACGGCGGCGTCGTCTCCGCCCGAACGGGCGGCCTCCTCGTTGGCCTTCTTCACGGCCTCGAGCACCTCGGCCCGGTTGACCCGGACCGAGCGCGGGGCGTCGATCCCGATCCGCACGCCGTCGCTGCGCACGTCGATCACGGTGATGACGATGTCGTCACCGATGATCAGGCGCTCGCCGACACGGCGCGAGAGGACCAGCATGCACGCGAGACTATCCGCTCACGTGGCGCGCGTCCCGGTCCGGCCGCGGTTCAGTCCCACCGCGCGTCGTCGTCGAGCCGCTCGCTGAGCACGGCGGCCCACACCACAGGGGAGGCCGGGAGCCCGTCGAGCCACCCCACGGGTACCCCGAGGTTGAGGACGGTGCCGGGCGCCTGGGCCTCGAACGTGTGGGATGCCGCGACCGCGTCGAACGGACGGCGCGCCCCCACGGCCCGCAGCCAGCGCCTCAGCTCCACCGCACGCAGCCGGGCGTCCAGGGCGGCCCAGGCCTCGTCCGGCTCGAACGCCGCGAGCAGCTCGGCCGCCGTGCCGGTCCCGCCCACCCCGAGCGCCACGATCATCGGCGCGTCGTCGGGCACCCGCTCGCGCACCCGGGCCGCGGCCGACGTGGTCTGGACGCGGCGGCCATGACCCGGCAGGGGGTCGACGTCCCCGGCGAGCACCACCTCGTGCGCGGCGAGCCCGGCACGGTGCGCCATCGCCACGGCCGTGCGGACCGCGAGCTCGGCCGGCCCGGCCACCACGACGACCCCGCCGGGCGCCAGCCGCACCCCACGCGGACGGTCGAACGTCCGCACCAGCACCGACAGCGGGACCGACGCGTGGGGGTCGTCGAACCCGGCGAGCAGCCGCAGCGGGATGCCCAGCTCGAGGAGCGCGGCCACGCTGGTGCCGGCGTGCGCGGCGAGACCGGCGGCGGTCGGCTCGTCGTCCACGGCCTCGTCGTCCACGGCCTCGTCAGGTGCGGCGTCCTCAGCGGGCGCGACGTCGACGGGCGCGGTCTCGGCGCCCGGCTCGACCTCGGCGCCCGGCTCCTCGACCGTCCCGGCGGCGGCTCCCGGGGCGGCCGTGCCTGCCCGGGTCAGGCGGGGCGGGGCCGGGGCCGGGGTCCAGGCCGGCGGCTCCGGCTCGGCGGCCCCCGCGTCGTCGTGGGTCGCGTCGCCCTCCGACGGCGCCGGGCGCGCAGGCTCGGCGGTCATGCGCTGCACGGACGCGAGCACCTCCGCGAACGCCGGACTCGCGGTCGAGACCTCAGGGGCCGACTCGATGGCATCCGCCGCCGCCATCAACGCGTCCAGGCCCACCAGCTCGGCCGTCGTGCCCGACGGGCGGGTGTCGTCGGTCGGGGCCGGGCGCGAGCGCGGCACCCGGCGCTGCGGCGCGTCGGGCACCTCGACGGTGAGCTCGTAGTGCTCGCGTGCGAAGAACCCGGCGATCCCACCGGTGCGGACCCGCTCGGCGCGGACGATCTTGGCGTCGGGGCCCATCTCCTCGCGGACCCGGAGCATGAGGGAACGCAGATCCTGCCCGTCAAGCAGCAATCGCGTGGACATCGGTCACCACACCCACCGTCTCGATCTGCAGCCCCGCACCCGTCACCTCGCTGTAGGAGAGCACCGGCAGGGCCGGCAGCGACAGGACCACGGTACGGCGCAGAGCGGCACGCAGGGCGGGGGCACACACGAGGACCACCTGACGGCCGCCGGCCTCGGCGCGCGCGACCTGGGTGCGCAGCGAGGACAGCAGCCCGTCGACCCGGGCGGGCTCGAGCAGCAGCTGGGCCCCGCCCTCGGCCGGCCGGATCGCCTCGACCAGGGAGTGCTCGAGCGACGGGTCGAGCGTGATGACGCGCAGCACACCCTCGCTCGCGTACGGCGCCGCGAGCGCCGGGCCCAGCCCGCCGCGGGCGGCCTCGACCAGGCCCTCGGGGTCGGTGGAGATCTTGGCGCGCAGGGTGAGCGCCTCGAAGATCCGGCCGAGGTCGCGCACCGGGACCCGCTCGGCGAGCAGGCCCTGGAGGACGCGCTGCACCTCGCCCAGGGTCAGCAGGCTCGGCACGAGCTCGTCGACCACCGACGGGTTGACCTGCTTGACGCCCTCGGTGAGCACCCGGACGTCCTCGCGGGAGAGCAGCCGCGGCGCGTGCGCGTCGATGATCGCACCGAGGTGGGTGATGAGCACCGAGACGCGGTCGACCACGGTGGCGCCGACCAGCTCCGCGGAGTGCCGCAGCTCGGCCGGGATCCACTTGCCGGCCAGGCCGAACACCGGCTCGACCACGGCGGTGCCGGCCAGGCCCTCGAGGTTGTCGCCGAGCGCGAGCAGCCGCCCGGAGGGCGCCTCGCCGCGACCGACCTCGACGCCGGAGATCTTGACCAGGTACGTCGAGCGCGGCAGGTCCACCGAGTCGCGGGTGCGCACCGGGGGCACCACGACACCGAGGTCGAGCGCGATCTTGCGGCGCAGGCCGCGCACCCGGGCCAGGAGGTCGGCGTCGCCACCGGTGCCCACCAGGTCCACCAGGTCCGGGGCCAGCAGGATCTCCAGCGCGGGGACCCGCATCTGCTCGATGAGCGCCTCGGGGCTGTCGGACGACGGCGGCGCGGTGACCTCGGATGCGGCCCGCTCGGCCACGGCCAGCGCCTTGGACTTCGAGGCCTTGATCCGCTGCGCGACGATCAGCAGCACGCTGCCCACCAGCATGAACGGCAGCTTGGGCATGCCCGGCACCAGCGCCAGCCCGATCGCCGAGCTGCCCGCGATGAGCAGCGCGGTGCGCGACTGGGTCAGCTGCTCGCTGGCGGCCGTGCCCATGTCCGCCTCGGCCGTGGCCCTCGTCACGATCAGACCGGTGGACACCGACATCAGCAGCGCGGGGATCTGGGTCACCAGACCGTCGCCGACGGTCAGCAGGCTGAACCTGTTGATCGCGTCGCCCGCAGACATGCCCATCTGCAGCATCCCGACCGCGAACCCGCCGAGCAGGTTGATGACGGTGATGATGATGCCCGCGATCGCGTCGCCCTTGACGAACTTCGAGCCACCGTCCATCGCGCCGTAGAAGTCGGCCTCCGCGGCGACCTCCTTGCGGCGCCGGCGCGCCTCGTCCTCGTCGATCAGGCCCGAGTTCAAGTCGGCGTCGATGGCCATCTGCTTGCCCGGCATCGCGTCCAGGGTGAACCGCGCACCCACCTCGGCGACCCGGCCCGCACCGTTGGTGATCACGGCGAACTGGATGACCACCAGGATCAGGAAGATCACCAGGCCGATCACCAGGGACCCGCCCACCACGTAGTGCCCGAACGCATCGATGACGTGCCCGGCGTAGCCGTCGCGCAGCACCAGGCGGGTGGAGGCGACGTTGAGGCCGAGCCGGAACAGGGTGAGCACCAGCAGCAGCGAGGGGAACACCGAGAAGTCCAACGGCTTCATCACGTACATGCTGGTCAGCAGCACCACGAGGGACAGCGCGATGTTCATCACGATGAGCACGTCGAGCATCGCTGCGGGCAGCGGCACCACGAGCAGCAGCACGATGCCGACCACACCGGCCGGGACGGCCAGCTGGCTGAGGTTGACGAGCTTCATCGTGTTCCTCCTGTGGCGGGGGGCGTGCGGTGGTCGGTCATGCCGCCACCGCCTCGAGGTTCGAAGGTCCGCCCGGGGCACGGTGGATGCCCTGCGCGGAACCGCGGCGACGCAGCGCCATGACGAAGGCGAGCACCTTGGCGACGGCCACGTACAGGTGGGCCGGGATCTCGTGGCCGATCTCGCACGCCGCGTGCAGGGCACGGGCCAGCGGCACGTCCTCGACCATCGGCACGCGCTTGGCGGCGGCCTCCTTGCGGATCCGCGCGGCGATGTGGCCGGCGCCCTTGGCCACGACCTTGGGCGCGCCGCTGCCCGGCTGGTACCGCAGCGCGACCGCGACGTGCGTCGGGTTGACCAGGACGACGTCCGCGTCGGCGACCGAGGCGATCATCCGGTTGCGGCTCATCGCGAGCTGGCGGGATCGGATCTGGCCCTTGACCAGGGGGTCGCCCTCGGACTGCTTGTGCTCGTCCTTGATCTCCTTCTTCGACATCCGGGTCTTCTTGCGGTTGCGCTTGACGATCACCGCGACGTCGAAGGCCGCCAGCACGAGGCCGGCGAGCACCGCGGTGCGCACCAGCCCGGTCACCCCGTCACCCGCGGCGGCGAGGATCGCGCTCAGCGAGTGGGTCCCGGAGCCGAGCATCATCGGGACCAGACCCTGGACCACGGACCACAGCACCATGCCGATCGCCGCGGTCTTGAGCGCCGCCTTGGCGCCCTGCCACAGCGACTGCATGCCGAAGACCCGCTTGAGCCCCTTGGCGATGTTGAACTGCTCGACCCTCGGCTTGAGCTTCTTCGTGGACACGTGCACGCCGCCCTGCATCGCCGAGCCGACGATCGCGGCGAGCACGACCGCCCCGAACAGCGGCGCGAGGGTGGCCAGGATCGATCCCAGGCCGCCGCCCAGCGCGGCGGTCGCGAGCGCCGGGTCGGGGTCGGCGATCACCCGGCGCACCATCGCCATCTGCTCCGCCCCGGCCCTGGACGCGCTGGACACCACGACGGGCAGCACCAGGGCACCGACCCCGACGCCGAGCCACGCGGACAGGTCCTGGGACTTCTGCAGCGACCCGTCGCGACGGGCCTCCTTCATCCGCTTCGGTGTGGCCTTCTCGCTGCGGTCCTGGCCGTCGCTCATCGGGTCACCCCCAGCAGGGAGGACAGCGAGGAGTCGGTGAGGGCGGCCACCACGTGCGGCAGCGCGAGGTAGGCGGTGACGCCGAGGCTCAGGGTCAGCAGGATCTTGAGCGGGAAGCCCAGCGCGAAGGCGTTCAGCGCGGGCGCCACCCGGGTCAGGAGGCCGAGGCCGACGTCGGCCAGGAACAGCACGGCGATCAGCGGCCCGGCGATCTGCAGCGCGGCGACGAACATGTCCGTCAGCCCGGTGGTGAGGGTGTGGCCCAGGGTCGCCAGGTCCGGCGCGGAGCCGAGCGGCAGCGCGTCGAACGTGCGCGCCAGCCCGGCGATGATCACCTGGTACGCGTTCGAGGCGAAGAGCAGCACGAGGGTCGTGAGCTGGTAGAGCTTGCTCCACTGCGCGCCGTTGGTCAGCGACATCGGGTCGAAGGCGCTGGCCAGCTGGAAGCCGCCGAACAGGTCGATCATCGCGCCGGCGGACTGGACGGCGGAGAACACCAGGACGACCACGAAGCCGAGGGCGGCGCCCACCAGCACCTGGAGCAGCACGTCGCCGAGGAAGGCCCCGGTCCCCGATGCGATCGAGCCGCCGGCCGGGGTGCCCGCGTCCGCTGCCGCACGCGCGGCGCGCGGCGCGACCGCGAGCCCGAGCCCCATCGCGAGCATCGCCTTGACGGTCCCGGGCACGGCGCGGTGCGAGAACGGCGGCGCGATCACCAGGAAGGCGGCGATCCGCACCCCGGCGAGCATCACCACCTCGACGGCGGCGAGCGGGAGGGTCAGCTGCACGGCTCAACCCCCCAGCAGGTCGGGGATCCGCGCGAACATCTCGGTGGTGAACGAGAGCGCCTCGCTGATCATCCAGTGCCCGGCGATCAGCAGCGCGATCGCGACGGCGACGGCCTTGGGCACGAACGAGAGGGTGACCTCCTGGACCTGCGTGATCGACTGGAGCAGCGAGACCGCGAACCCCACCACCAGTGCGGTGATGAGGATGGGCGCGGCGAGCTTGGCGGCCAGCAGCAGTGCCTGCAGGCCGATGTCGAGGACGGCGGTGGTGTCCATCAGCCGAAGCTCCCCACCAGCGACGTGACCACCAGGCCCCAGCCGTCGACCAGCACGAACAGCAGCAGCTTGAACGGCAGGGAGACCATCACCGGCGGCAGCATCATCATGCCCATGCTCATCAGGGACGCCGAGACCACCAGGTCGATCACCAGGAACGGCACGAAGATCACGAACCCGATGAGGAACGCCGAGCGCAGCTCGGAGAGCATGAACGCCGGGATCAGCGTCGTCATCTCGACGCTCTCGGGCGACTCGGGGTTCGGCCGGTCGGCGGCCCGGGTGACCAGCGCGATGTCCGACTCGCGGGTCTGACCGAGCATGAACTCACGCAGCGGGCCCTGACCCACGTCGACGGCCTCGGTGAACGTCATCTCGCCGTGCAGGTACGGCTGCACGGCCGTGTCGTTGATCTGGCTGACCACGGGCGCCATGACGAACAGCGACAGGAACAGGGCGAGGCCCGCGATCACCTGGTTCGGCGGCACGCCCTGCAGGCCCAGCGCGTTCCGGGTCAGCGCCAGGACCACGAAGATCTTGGTGAACCCGGTCATCATCAGCAGCAGCGACGGCGCGACCGACAGCAGCGTGATCGTCAGCAGCACCACGACCGGGCTGCTGGGCGACCCGTCGACGCCGTTGATGTCCAGCGTGACGGTGGGACCCGGGTCGCCGGGGCTCGTCGGGTCGGCCGGGGCGGTGGGCGCGGCCGGGTCCACCGGGGAGCCCGCCGCGTAGGCGACCTGGGTACCGAGCATCGCGAGCGCGAGCGCGATCAGCACCGCGAGCCCGAGCGAGAAGAGCACGCTCGGACGCCGCCGTGCGGTGGGACGCCCCGAGGGGGCGACCGGCTGGGCAGTCAACGCCTGATGGTCCGTTCCTGCACCGCAACCACCGCCTGACGCCACGTGCTGGGCGCCAGGATCGATCCCTCGAGGGGGCTGCGGGGCGTGGGGACCGCGGGCGTCCGTGCCGCGGGGGTCGACGGGTGGGCGGGGTCGGTCCGGCGGACGGTGTCCGCCGGGACGGGGGTGGCGCCAGGAACGGCGTCGGTGGTGTCGGTCGTGTCGGCCGTGTCGAGGTCGTCGAGACCGTCGAGGTCGCCGACCATGCGCGCCAGGTCGGCGGGGTCGATCTCGACGCGCACGGCGTCCGGCTCGGCCGGCGTGGTGGCGAGCTCGGTGAGCAGGGAGACGCCCTGTTCGGTGACACCCAGCAGCAGGCGCCGGCCCTCGACCTCGACCACCGCGACGCCGCTGTGCCGGCCCAGGCTCTGCCGGCCGACGACGGACACGGTGGTGACCTTCGCGCGGGCCCGGCCGCCGCCGGTCCGCCGGGCCAGCCACCACAGCAGGCCCAGCACGACCGCCAGCGCGAGGACCACGCGCAGGCCGAGGACGAGTGCCGAGGTGTCCATCAGGCAGTGGCGCTCTCGGAGACGATCTCGGTGATCCGGATGCCGTAGTCCTCGTCGACCACGACGACCTCGCCACGGGCGACCAGACGCCCGTTGACCATGACGTCGGCCGGGGCACCGGCCGCGCGGTCGAGCTCGAGGATGGTGCCGGGCACCAGGTCGAGCACCTGGCGCACCGGGAGCCGGGTGCGGCCGATCTCGGCGGTCAGGGTCATCTCGACGTCGTGCAGCAGGCGCATCCCGTAGGACTCCGAGCGGCGCGGGGCGGCGCCGGCCTCGGCCGGGGACGTCGCACGCTGGGCGGGCACCTCGGGCACCGAGGCGCGGACCCGCAGCCCGAACCACGCCACGGCGGTGCCCAGGCTGTCGACCAGCGCGTACGTGCGCACGTCCTGCGCGGCCAGGGCGTCGGCCACCGGGGCCTCGACGGTCTCGTCCAGCACGCCGGTGCCCAGCGTGGCGCCGGCGGCCTCGAGGGCCGGGCGCACGGCGTCGGCCAGGGACAGCCCCGCCGCGCCGGCGATCGCCTCGGCGACGGCCTCGCCGGCCACCGCGACCAGGTCGGCGCTCGTCGCGCCGACGAAGCCGACCCGGACCGAGGCGGCGTCGGGCTCGGGCATGCCGGCCGTCGCCGCGTCGACCACCTCGAGCGGCACCGGGGAGGGCAGCGCGGTGGCGAACGCGGCCGCCGCTGCCTGGGCGATCTCGACGTCGGTGGTAGCGGACATGGTGCTCCTCAGTGCTCCTCGAGGTCTGCGGCGACGACCAGGCAGGCCAGCCGCTTCCCGTTGCTGCCGATCGCGGCGTGCGCCATCACGACGTCGTCCACGACCACGTCCAGGGGTGCGTCGGATCGGTGACGCAGACCGACGACGTCCCCGACCTCGAGCTCGCCGATCTCGCCGGGGGTCACCGTCAGCGGTCGGAACCGGACCGAGACGCCGACCGGCACCTCGCGCACCCGCGCGGACAGCGCACGCGCCGCGACGGCGTGGTCACGCAGCTCGTCGGCGGTGCGCGCATCGACACCCTCGCTGTCCCGCAGCGCCGCCAGCACGGCGTCGGCCGGCAGCATCAGGGTCGCGGAGTCCGAGCGGTTGCCCAGCTCGATGGTGAAGCTCGCGACCAGCACGGTCTCCTGGGCCGCGGCGGCCTGGACGAACTGCGGGGCGTACTGCACCGACTTGGCGGTCAGCTCCAGCGGGGTGACGGCGGCGAACGCGTAGGCCAGCTCGTGCAGGCCGTGCTGCACCAGGTCCCGCAGCAGCTGCCACTCGATGTCGGTGAGCTCACGGCCCTCCGCGCCGAGCGGTGCGCCCGGCCCGCCGAGCAGGTAGTCGACCCAGACCATCCCGGCGTCGACCGGCATCTGGAGCACCGCGGTGGTGCGCGCCGGCTCGACCGAGCACAGGATCATCAGGCTGGTGCTCGGCAGCGGCCGGACGTACTCGTCGTAGGTGCGCAGCTCCAGGCGGTCGAGCGCGATCTGGGCCACCTCGCGGGTGCGGGAGGTCAGCAGCGTCCCCCACTGCCGGGCGAAGGTCTCCAGCGCGACCTCCAGGACGCGCGAGTGCTCGCGCGCGAGCGTCATCGGCCGCCGGAAGTCGTAGGGCTCCGGCTCGGCCGACCGCTGGCGGCGCGACGTGGCGGGGGCGGGTGTCACGCGCTGCCCATCGGCCGGGTGCGCCGGGGCATGAGGCGTCGTCGGACACCGGTTCGGCGCGAGGCGCCACATCACCCTCTCGGGTGCCCCGCCGGTGCGGGCCCGGTCCGCGGGGACCGGTGGTCGGGCCCGGGCGTCGTGCCCGGTAGCGGGCCCGGGCCTCCTGCCCGGGACTGGGTGGGCCGGTCACGCCGGCCCGGACGTCACTGGGTGACGAAGTCGGTGAAGTAGAGCCCCATCACCTCCCCCTCGTAGGCCTCCTCGAGCTCGCTGAGCAGCTCGGCCTTGAGCGCCTCGCGCTTGGCCTCGTCGCTGACCTCCTCGAGCGGCTGCTGGGAGAACAGCGCGATCGCCAGGTCCAGGGCCCGCGCGGTGTCGGGGTCCTCCTTGACGTCGGCGGTGAGCTGCAGGGCCATGCCGAGGCGCAGGTAGTGCCCCCCGGCCAGGTTGATGCTGATCGAGTCGATCGCCATCACGGTGCCGGGCTCCTGCTCGGGCTCGGCAGGGGCGGACTGGGAGGTGGCGGCGCCGTCGGCCGCGGCGGCCTTGGGCTTGAGCACGAACCAGTACCCCGCGCCGGCCGCGACCAGCACCACGACGAGCAGGATGACGAGGAGCTTCTTCTTCGAGCCCTTCTTCGCCGGGATCTCCTGGACGGAGGCGTCGCCGGAGGACCCACCCTTGGCGCCGATCTTCTTCTTCTCGGAGACGACCCGTGTCTCGGTCGGCATCGGAGTCACCCTCTCTCAGCTGCGATGTCGGGCAGGTACTTGCGGATCTCGTCGGAGACCGGGGTCAGCACGACCAGGTCGACACGACGGTTGGCGGAGTACGGGTCGCCGCCGTCGTCGGCGAGCGGACGCTGGTCACCGAAGGACACGGCCGCGATCCGGTTGCCCGGCACGTAGCCGCGTTCCACGAGCCGGCGAGCGACCTTCGTGGCACGGTCGGCGGCGAGCTCCCAGTTCGTCTCGTACCGCTGGCTGGGCAGGGTGTTGGCGTTCCCCTCGACCGAGATCTGGTCCTTGAGGGTCGCGAGCACCGAGCCGGTCGTGTCGATCACGACGCCGGCCGTGGGCGTCAGCGTCGCCGAGTCGGGTGAGAAGAACACGTCGTCGGCGACCATGCCGATGATCAGGCCGCGGTCGCTGACCCGGAACGTGACACGGTCGGAGAGGTTCTCCTGGTCCAGCGCGCCGGAGATCTTGTCGACGATGTCGGCCAGCCGCTCGTACTCGGTCACCGCCAGGTCGTAGTTCTTCTGCTCCTGGCTCAGGTCGGTGTCCGGCGTCGGCGGGTCCTGGATCTGGGCGTCGACCACGCTCGCGGTGAAGTCCGGCGAGATCTCGTAGGTGTCCAGCCCGCTGAGCACGCCGGCTCCGCCGGCCATCATCGACGGGGCCTGCTGGCCGAACCCGATCGCCAGCGACCTGCGCAGCTGCTCGAACTTGATGGTGTCGATCTGGCTCATCGCGAACAGCACGATGAACAGGCCGACGAGCACGGTCATCATGTCCGCGTAGGACACGGCCCACCGTTCGTGGTTCTCGTGCTCCTCGTGGTCCTCGTGCTTCTTGCGGCTGCGCCCGTGGCTGCCGTGACCGTGGCCGGAGCTCATGCGGCCTCCTTGACCGTCCCGGGCGGCATGAGGCTGCGCAGCCGCTGGCCGACCAGCCGCGGGTTGGCGCCGGCCTGGATCGCCAGCAGGCCCTCGACGACCATCTCCATGTGCGCGACCTCGAGCTCCGAGACCCGCGTGATGCGGGCGGAGATCGGCAGCCAGATGAGGTTCGCGGTGAGCAGGCCCCACAGGGTCGCGACGAACGCGGAGCCGATCATGGCGCCGAGCTCCTCCGGGTTGGACAGGTTCTCCAGCACGTGCACCAGCGACACGACAGTGCCGATGATGCCGACCGTCGGGGCGTAGCCGCCCATGTTCGAGAAGAACTTGGCGCTGACCTTGTCCGCGGACTTCTTGGACTGGATCTTGGCCTCGAGCATGTCGCGCAGGTCGTCCGGGTCGGTGCCGTCGATCGCGGACTGCAGGCCCTCGCGCAGGAACTCGTCGTCGACGTCCCTGGTCGCGTCCTCGAGCGCGAGCAGGCCCTCACGGCGGGCCTTGTCGGCGAGCTTGACGATCGCGTCGACGGTCTCGTCGCCGTCGGGGAACTTGTACATCAGCCAGCTGTTGAGGTTCTTGAGCGTGCGGATGACGTCCTTGAGCGTGCCGCTGGCCAGACCGGCGCCGATCGTGCCGCCGATCACCAGGATCATCGGCGGGAAGAGCACGACCGACATCGGGGTCGACCCCTCGAGGAAGATCGAGAGGATGACCATCCCGAACGCGAAGGCGATGCCTGCGAACGTTGCCGGGTCCATCAGTCACCGTCCGGCACGGAGCTCAGCGGGCGGGCGACGGGCCGCAGCTCGGTGACCGCGGCGACCTGCTCGGCGTCGGGCTCGCGGGCGAGGGCCATCGTCGCGGCGACGACGCGCGCGCGGTAGTCGACGACGAGACCGGTGACCTCCTCCATCGATTCGGCGACGATGTACTTCGTCCCGTCGATGAGGGTCAGGATCGTGTCCGGCGTGCTCTCGACACGTTGCAGCAGGTCGGGGTTGACCGCGAAGCGCGGTCCGTTGAGGCGCGTGACGACGATCATGAGTCCATCCCTGGTGTGCATCCGGGCCCGTCCATGAGCCCTTCAGGGTGCTGATCGGCCGGGCCCGGCGACGTCTGAGGGTTTGCCCGGCCCCGTCCCATCCCGACCGCCGCGCCGCCCAGCGCCGCGGTGCGCCCGGCACCCCGGGCCGCCCAGCCCCCGACCCGCCGGCCCTCCCGCCGCCCGGTCCCGGCGCCCGCGAGGAGATCGTGGAACTTCCGGCGCACAGCTCGAGTCGGAAGTTCCACGATCTGCCGGGCGTCGGTGGACCGGTGGCCTGCGGGCCGCCTGGGTCCGCACGACCCCGGGCGTGGCACGGCCCGGCACCCGGGGTGCGGGTGCCGGGCCGGCGTCGTGGGGTCAGCGCTTGAGGTTGACGAGCTCCTGGAGGACCTCGTCGGAGGTCGTGATGACGCGGGAGTTCGCCTGGAAGCCACGCTGGGCGATGATCAGGCTGGTGAACTCGGCGGACAGGTCGACGTTCGACATCTCCAGCGCGCCGCCGGTCAGGGTGCCGCGACCGTTGGAGCCCGCGGCGCCGACCTGGGCCGCGCCGGAGTTCACGGTGGTCCGGTAGGTCGAGCTGCCGGCCTTCTCCAGGCCGCCGGGGTTGGAGAACGACGCCAGCGCGATCCGCCCGATCGCCTGCTTGAGGCCGTTGGAGAACGAGCCGAGCAGCGTGCCGTCGGCGCCGATGGTGAACGACTGGAGCGTCCCGGCGGCGCGGCCGTCCTGGGTCACGGACTCGACCGACGTGATGCCGGCGTACCCGGTCAGCGCCGTGAGGTCCACCGTCATGCCGCCGACGGTGAGCGTGCCGTCGTTCCCCGGGGTGCCGGTGGTGTCCAGCGTCCCGTCGGCGTTGAACGTCAGCGTGCCGGTGCCGTTCGCGGCGCCTGCGACGCCGGACAGGTCCCAGCCCGCCGCGGTGCGGGTGAAGGCGATGTTGAGCTGGACGGTGTTGCCGGCCGCGTCGTAGGTGTCCATCGAGCGGTTGAGCACGGTGCCGACGGCCGCGTCGTCGGGCAGGTTGCCCTCGAAGGTGGCCGACGTGCTCGCCGCCGCGCCCATCAGCGTGGCGATCGGCAGGCGCAGGTCGGACAGCGGACCGTTGGTGTCCACCGCCCCGGTCGCGTCGGCGGCCCAGCCCTGCACCAGGGCGCCCTCCGGGGTGACCAGCTGACCGGTCGCGTCGAAGCTGAACGAGCCCGCACGGGTGTAGAGCGTCTCGGTGCCGCTGCGGACCGCGAAGAAGCCGTCGCCGGAGATCATGATGTCCGTCGAGCGGTTGGTCAGCTGCGCGGCGCCCTGCTGGAAGTTGGTCGAGATGCCGGCGGTGCGCACGCCCAGGCCGATCTGTGCCGGGTTGGTGCCGCCGATGCCGTTCTGCGGTGCGCCCGCGGCGCTGACCAGCTGGGACAACGTGTCGGAGAACTGCGCCTGCGACGACTTGTACCCGGTGGTGTTGACGTTCGCGATGTTGTTGCCGGTCACGTCGAGCATGGTCTGGTGGGCCCGGAGGCCGCTGATGCCGGAGAAGAGCGAGCGGAGCATGACAGTTCCCTTCGGTGGTGGCCGGCGTCAGGCGGCCGGGGTGGAGGTCTGGGAGTCGGACGAGGCGTCCGAGGAAGAGCCGTCGCCGTCGGTGGTCGAGGCGGGGACCGTGCCGATGGCCGCCACGGAGTCGAGCGGCACCGTGACCCCGTCGACGTTGACCACCGGGGTGCTGTCGGCGAAGGAGACACCCGAGGCGACGCCCGTCTGTCGCACGCCGTCGGCGTCGACGTAGCTGACCTGCTGGCCGACGAGCCCGGCCGCCGCGATCCTCATCTGGAGCGCGAAGCTCTCCCGCGTGGTGTCGGCCATCGCGGTGAGCTGCTCCATCGAGGCCAGCTGGGTGGACTGCGCCATCATCTCGTTGGTGTCCATCGGCGACGACGGGTCCTGGTTGCGCAGCTGGGCGACCAGGAGGGTGAGGAAGGTCTCCTGGTCCATCTGCTGCTTGGGTGCCGCGGCCGCGGTCGACCCGGCGTACAGGGACGTACCCGTGGTCTGGGTGGCGGTGGTGCCCTCGATCATGGACGTCTCCTAGATCTCGAGGTCGAGGCCGCTGGACGAGCGACCGGCGTGGACGGGGGCGGTCGAGGCAGGCACCGGCGCCGTGGCGACCGGGGCCGGTGCGCGACGCGGGGCGGCGAAGCCCCGCGGGTCGGCGCCGCCGCCGGGCAGGTCGCCCAGGTCGAGGTCGGCGCGCATCCCGGTGGCGGCCAGGTCGCGGCGCAGGTCCGGCAACGCCGCGCGCAGCGCCTCGCGAGCGTGGTCGGTGCCGCCGAGCAGCTCGATGCGCACGCCGTCCGTCGCGATGTGCGCGACCACCCGGACCGGGCCCATGCTGTCCGGCTCGACCCGCAGGGTGAGCACGTGGTCCCCGAGCGGCGCCGTGCGCAGCGCGCCCAGCCGGACGCCGAGCTGCTCGGCGAGCGGCGGGGCGGCGACCGGCGCGTGCGGCGCCGCGGACTGGGCCGCAGCCGGCACGGACGTCACGGTGCTCGGTCCGGCGGCCTGCCCGGCGGCCGGTAGCACCCCCGGCACCTGGTCGGCGGCGCGCTGGGTGGGGACCTCGGCGCGCGTCTCGTTCCGCTCGACCGCGGACAGCGCACCGGCGGCGGGTGCGGCGGCGGCCTGGGTGTCGGCGGGCACCGCGCCCGGGTGGCCCGGGCCGGGCTGGGCCGGCGTCCCGTCGGCGGCGCCCGGGTGGGCGGCACCCGCCTGGCCCGCCGCGACCTGCGCTGCACCGGGGGTCGACGCCGGGTCGCCGGTGGCGGTCCCGGTCTGCACCCGTCCGGCGGCCTGTGCCGCGGTGGCGGGCGACGTCGTCGCGGCCGTGGCCCCGGCGACGGCGGTGGTCGGGCCGGTGGCGGTCGGCTCAGCCGCGGCCGAGGTCGCGGTCTCGGCCCGGGTTCCCTGGGCGCCCGCCATGGCGCCGGCCACGGCTGCGGCGACCGCAGCGGCGGCCGGGTCCGCCGCGGTCGGGTCACCCGCGGTCCCGTCGCCTGCAGTCACCTCGGCGTCGTCGGTCCCCGTCGCGGCGGCGAGGGCGGCACCCGCACCCTGCGCGGCCGACGTCGAGCTGTCGGACCCGACCGCCGCATCGGCGCCGGACGCCTGCCCGCCCTTCCCGCTCACCGCAGCGGCGACCGCGCGGAGCAGGTCGACGACCTGGACCGTGGGCGCCGCCGCGCCGGCGCCGGTGGCGGAGCCTGCGGCCGTCGCCGTGCCGCCGGCCGACGCGGTCGTGTCCTTGCCGGCGGTCGCGCGGCCGCCGGCGCCCTTGGCGCCCGCGCCGTCCGCGGTGACCGCGGCGAGAGCCGCGTCGAACGCGCCCGGCTCCCCACCGGCCGCCGGAGCGGCGGGCGCCGGGCTCGGGGCCGCCGGGGCGGGCCCACACGTGGCGATCATCGGTCCTCCTGCTCGGTCGGTTCGATCGGCTCGCCCCGGCGCCGGGAGGCCACCTCGTCGAGCAGCTGCTGCTCGGTCCGGTCCTCCTCGACGCGCACCAGCGCCTCGTGGCGCTCGGCGAGCTTGTCCAACATCGCCACCCGGGTGCGGGCGGCGGTCCAGTCCTCGGCGGCGATCTCGCCGCGGCGCACGGCCACGTCGACCGCAACGGTGGCCTCGCCCACCAGCGAGGTCAGCGAGGCACGCGCGGCCACCGCGCACCGCCACGCGTTCTCGTCCGTGTGACGCGGGAAGATCGTCCCGGCCATCAGCGTCGTGAGCTCGTCGCGCTCGTCCTCGGCCTCGCGCGTCGCCGCGTTCGCGGCCGCCAGCCCGGCAGCCGCGCGCTCCTCCTGCAGGCGCCGCAGCCGCAGCAGCCCGGCGAGCCGGAAGCTCTGGCCCATCACCGACCTCCCATCGCCGCGACCAGCCGGTCCAGGCGGGCCCACGAGTCGGCGAACGGGGCGACGTCCTCGAGGGGCTGGCGCAGGAACGCGTCGATCGCGTCGGCGTGCTCGACGGCGGCGTCGACCAGCGGGTTGCTGCCGGCCGCGTACGCGCCCACGTCGAGCAGGTCCTGCGCCCGGCGCCGCGCGGACAGCACCTGCCGCAGCCGGACGGCGGCCTCGCGCTGCTCGCGCGAGGTCACCCGCGTCGCGACGCGCGAGACGGACCCGAGCACGTCGACCGACGGGAAGTGCCCGGCGGTGGCCAGCTCGCGGGTGAGCACCACGTGCCCGTCGAGGATCGACCGGGCGGCGTCGGCGATCGGCTCGTTGTGGTCGTCGCCGTCCACGAGCACCGTGTAGATCCCGGTGACCGACCCGCGCTCGGCCGTGCCGGCGCGCTCGAGCAGCTGGGCAAGCAACGAGAAGGTCGACGGCGGGTAGCCGCGGGTCGCGGGCGGCTCGCCCACCGAGAGCCCGATCTCGCGCTGCGCCATCGCGACACGGGTCAGGGAGTCCATCATCAGCACGACGTCACGGCCCTCGGCGCGGAACTCCTCGGCGATCCGGGTGGCCACGTACGCGGCGCGCAGCCGGACCAGCGGCGGCTCGTCGGAGGTGGCCACGACCACCACCGAGCGGGCCAGGCCCTCGGGGCCCAGGTCGTCCTCGAGGAACTCGCGGACCTCGCGGCCGCGCTCGCCGACCAGGGCGATCACGGAGACCTCGGCCTCGGTGCCGCGCGCGATCATCGACAGCAGGCTGGACTTGCCCACGCCGGACCCGGCGAACAGGCCGATGCGCTGCCCGCGGCCGACGGTGGCCATGGTGTCCAGGGCCCGCACGCCCAGGCTGAGCGCGGTGTCGACCCTGGTGCGGCCGAGCGCGCTCGGGGCCCGGCCGGTGATGGGCTCGCGGCGGGTGGTGGCCAGCGGACCCTTGCCGTCCGCGGGGCGGCCGAGCCCGTCGAGCACCCGGCCGAGCAGTCCGTCCCCCACCGGCGCGGTCAGCGCCCGGCCGGTGCCGCGCACCGACATCCCGGTCCGCAGCCCCTGCACCGGACCCAGCGGCATGCAGCGCAGCGCGCTCGTGGTGGCGGCGACCACCTCGAGCGGGACCGGCGCACCTGGCGTCACGACCTCGACGAGGTCGCCCACCGCACCGGGCAGCCCGACGACGTCCACGGACAGACCGACCACCGAGCTCACCCGGCCGAATCGCTCGGGCTCCACGGCCGCGAGCGCGCGCCGCCAGGCGGCATCGCCCAGCACGGCGTCGAGCAGGGCGGTGTCACCGCGCGGGGCCGTCGGGGAGCTCATGCGTCCTCCCCCAGCAGCGCGCGCCGTGCCCGGTCGAGCGCGGTCGAGACCTGTGCGTCCAGGTAGCCGGCCGGGTGCTCGCTGAGTGCATCGCCGGGCCGCAGCCGCGGGTCGGGGACCAGCGCGACGCCGGCCGGGGGCTCGACGCCCTCGCCGAGCAGCGCGGCGTGGTCGGCCGGTGAGAGCCGCACCGTGTGCACGCCGAGCTCCGCGCCCGCGGACAGGGCGCGGTCCAGGGCGGCCCGCGCCGAGTCGGCACCGTCGGCCAGCTCGCGCCCGAGCACCGCCTCGGCCAGCTCGAGCGCGGCCAGCGCCAGGGCCCGCCGGACGTCGGCCACCACCGGCACCGACCGCGCGTCGGCGGCCGCCGCGGCCCGTGCCAGTCGGTCGACGGCGCCGCGGACCGCTGCCTCGCGGCGCTGTTCGGCTGCGTGGTGCTCGGCTGCGAGCGCGGCGCGCTGCTGGGCTGCCTGTTCTGCGGCGGCCCGGGCACCGGCGGCCCATCCCGCGGCGTAGCCGGCCGCGCGTTCCTGCTCGCGCGCGGCCCGCGCCGTCGGCGCGAGCGGCGCGAGCCGGAACGTGGTGGGCTCAGGAGACATACTCGTCCTCGCCCTCGCGGCGGATGACGATCTGGCCGGTCTCCTCGAGCTGCCGGATCGCCTGGACGACGGAGGCGCGCGCCTCCTCGACGGTGGACATCCGCACCGGGCCGAGCAGGTCGATCTCCTCGACGAGGTTCTCCCTGGCCCGCTCGGAGAGGTTGGCCAGGATCCGCTCCTTGACCTCGCCGTCGGCGCCCTTGAGGGCGGTGGCCAGCGACGACATCTCGACGCCGCGCAGCACGAGCTGGATCGCGCGGTCCTCGAGCATCGTGATGTCGGCGAACACGAACATCCGGCTGCGGACCTCCTCGGCGAGGGCCTTGTCCCGCTGCTCGAGCCCTTCGAGGATGGCCTTCTCGGTCGTGGGGTCGGCGCGGTTGATGATCTCGACGAGGGGCTGGACCCCTCCGATCGCCGACGTCTCGGTCGGGGTGAGCACGGCCGACGCCTTGCGCTGGAGGGTCTCGGCGACCACCGCGACCACGTCCGGGGAGGCGCGCTCCATGAGCGCGATCCGGTGCGCGACCTCGGCCTGCACCTCGGGGGCCAGGCCGGTCATGATCTGCGACGCGTGCTCGGCCCTCAGGTGGGCCATCACCAGCGCGATGGTCTGCGGGTGCTCACCGTTGAGCAGGCCGACGATCTGGCGGGCGTCGGCGTACTGCAGGAACTCGAACGGCTGCCCCTGCAGCGAGCTCGCGAGCCGCTCGATCATGTCCTGCGCCCGGTCCCGGCCCACCGAGGCCTCGAGCAGCTGCTGGGCGAAGGTCAGGCCGCCGCGCCCGCCGAGCCCGCGAGGGCCGATCGAGGCGGCGTAGAACTCGTCGATGACCTCCTCGGCGGTGCCGGCGTCGATCCGCTCGAGGCGCGCGATCTCCTTGGACAGCTCCTCGATCTCGGTCTCGTCGAGCTGGGCCATGACCCGCGCGGCCTGCTCCTTGCCGAGCTGGATGAGCAGCAGCGCCGCCTTCTGGGTCCCCGTCATCAGGGCCGCACTCATCAGGACCTCCCGGCCGTGAGCCAGCCGCGCAGGACCTCGGCGACCTCGGCGGGCTGCTCGGCAGCCATCGCCAGGACGTCGTCACGCTTGGAGTCGGCCACCACCGGCGCCGGCAGGGCACGCGCCTCGCCGGCCGCCTGCAGAGCCTCGGCCTTCGCGGCCTCGAGCAGCTCGAGGTCGCCCAGGTCGATCGACTCGCGGTCGTCGCGGCGTCCGCGGCGGCGGCCGAGGATGATCAGCAGGACCAGCGAGACCAGCACGACGCCGGCGATCGCGCCGGTCTTGATCAGCTCGGTGGTGCGCTCGGCCTTGGCCTGCTCGTCGGCGGCGGCGAGGGCCTCCTGGGCCTTGGTCGCCGTGGTCGTGTCGAACGGCATCTGTGCGACCGAGACCACGTCGCCACGGGTGGCGTCGATGCCGGCGGCCGCCGCGATCGACTCCTGCAGCGCGGTCATGTCGACGCCGGAGAGCGCGTCGGACACGATCACCGACACCGACTGGCGCTTCACGGTGCCGGGCGCCGTGGTCTGCTGCTCGGTGACCTTGTTGAGCGGGTTGTTCACCGTCGCCGACTCCTTGTGGTACGTCCCGGCGCCGTCGCCGGTGGTCGTGCCGGTGTCGGTCACCGAGCCGTCCACCCCGAGGACCCCGCCGACCGTCTGGCCGGTGCCGGTGTAGTCCTCGACGGTGGTGGCGGAGTTGATCGGCGGCAGGGTCGGGTCGGAAGCGGAGTAGGTCTCGGTGGTCCTCGCGGTCTGGTCGAAGTCGAGCTCGGCGGTGACACTCACCACGGCGTTCCCCGGGCCGAGCACCGCGTCGAGCATCGACTGCACGCCGCTGGTGACGCGGCTCTCGTAGTCGGAGACCTGGTTGCCCTGGAGCACGGTGCCGGCGTCGCCGCCGACCGCGGAGAGCACGTGCCCGTCGGCGTCGATCACGGCGACGTCCGAGGGCTTCATGCCCTCGATGCCGGCGGAGACGAGGTGCACGATCGACTGCACCTGGTCGGCCGTCAGGCTCGCGCCGGGTGCGGTCTCGACGAACACCGAGGCCGTCGGGTCGGAGGTCTCCGAGACGAACACGCTCTTCTCCGGCAGCGCCAGGTGGACCGTCGCGGTGGTGACGCCCTTGAGCGCACCGATCGTCTTGGCGAGCTCGCCCTCGATCGCGCGCTGGTAGGTGACCTGCTGCTGGAACTCCGAGGACGTCATGCCCATCGAGTCGAGCAGCGAGTAGCCGCCCCCGTCGGACGCCGCGGGCAGGCCCGCCGCCGCAGCGGACAGCCGCAGCGCGTAGACCTTGTCGGCCGGGACCAGGATCGTGGAGCCGCCGTCGGTGAGCTGGTAGGTGACGCCCTGGGAGTCGAGCTCGTCGACGATCGAGGACGCGTCGGACGCGGACAGGTTCGCGAACAGCGGGGCCATCGACGGCTTGGTCAGCCAGGCGGACAGCGCGACGGCGCCGAGCACGAGCACGGCGACGCCGATCACGGCGAGGGTGCGCTGGGCGAGGCTGAACTCGCGCATGGTCCTGGTGGCGCGGTCGAGCAGACCGCTGATCGGGGCTGGCATCAGGCCTGCATCCTCATGATCTCGGTGAAGGCGTCGACGGCCTTGTTGCGCAGCGCGGCGGTGAGCTCCATGGCCACCGACGCCTCGCTGGCCGCGATCGTGTAGTCGTGGATGTCGTTCAGGTCACCGGTGACGGCCTTGACCGCCAGCGCGTCGGCGTTCGCCTGCATGGCCTGGAGGTCGTCCACCTGGCCGGCGAGGGTCGTGCCGAACACCCCGGCCGCGCCCGTGGCGCCCGTCGCGGACCCGCTCGTGGTGGCCGCGGTGGCACCCGTCAGGCCGGAGAGCCCGGACAGGGCGGACAGGCTTCCGGTGGAGCCGATGGCCCCGATCGCCTCGATGCTCATCAGCGTCCGATCTGCAGTGCGGCCTGGTAGGACTCCTTGGCCCGGTCGACCACCGCGGCGTTCGCCTGGTAGGCACGCTGGGCCATGATCAGGTAGGTCATCTGGCTGGACATGTCGATGTCCGGGTAGCGCACGTAGCCCTGCTCGTCGGCCAGCGGGTTGGTGGGCTCGTAGGTCAGACGCCCCTCGGCGGACCCGAGAGCCACGCCGTCGACGCGCGCGCCGGCCGGCTCCCCGTACTCGACGGACGACGCGTGCACGTAGCGCGCCCGGAACGCCTCCTCGTCGGTGCTGCGCACCGTGTTGAGGTTCGCCAGGTTGTCCGAGATCGCGTTGAGCCACGTCTGGTAGACGGTCATGCCCGAGCCCGCGATGCCGATCGCGTCGAAGGTGCCCATCAGGCGCTCCGCATCGCAGTGCGCAGCATCGAGAACTCGTGGTTCACGGCCTGCGTCGCGAGCTGGTAGCGCAGCTGGGTCTGGATGTTGAGGACCGTCTCGGACTGCAGGTCGACGTTGTTGCCGTCCTCGCGCGGGGCCGCCATGGACCGGGAGGTGCTCACCGGGGCGACGCCGGAGCCGTCCGCGACGGCCGCCGCCAGCGACTCCTCGAAGGAGACGCGTCCGGCCAGGAAGCCGGGCGTCTGGACGTTGGCGACGTTGTCGGCGATGACGCGCTGACGCATCGCGAGACCGTCCAGGGCGGTGTTCATCGCCACGAACGAGACCGAGTCGAACACGGCCGCCACCTCTCGAGGTGTGCGCGGGGCGGCCGGTCCATGGCCTCCGGGGCGAGCGATCCGTGCTCGCCGGGCCCATCGGCCCAGCGGCGGCGGCGATGAGGGGTTCCGCGGGACGTTCTTCGCGGCTCGCGCCTCGGATCACCCGAAGGAGGCACCCTGATCCGCCCGAGCCGGACACCTCGGGCACACCGGGCGTGCTGGGGTCAGGCGGGCACGTCGAGGTAGACGGGGGCGCTGGGAGCCGCGGAGCGCAACGCGTGCGCGGCACGCAGCTGGCGGCGGCTGAGCTCGGCGGCCTCGGCGAGGCGGCGACCCACCTCGAGCTGCCGGTCCAGGAGCGCACGGGCGCGGTCGGCGAAGGCGGCCGGCAGCGGGCCGAGGCCCACCGGCGGCGCCCACCGATCCGGTGGCGAGGCGGCGATCCGGTCCAGCGAGAGCATCCGCTCGGCCAGCGCGACGTCGAGCTCGAGGGCGTCCAGCGCCTCGGCCCAGGCGGTGTCCCACGCGGAAGTGGTCGTGGGCATGTCAGCCGACCCCGAGCACGCCGAGGCTCGCGTACCCGCCCGCGGCGCCGGCGGGTTCGAGCGTCGGAGCGCCTGGCCGGACCGGGGCGCCGGACAGCTGGTCCGCGGCCTCGTGCCACGCGTCGCGCAGCGGCTCCACGAGCTCGCGGCAGGCCGCGGTGCGCTCCGGGTCGCCGGACACGTTCGCGCCGACCAGCTCGGTGAGCAGGTAGGTGTACACGCTCATCAGCCCGCGGGCGCCGTCCCAGGCGTCCACCTCGAGCGTCGAGGCGAGCTCGGACACGATGTCCTGCGCGTGCAACAGGTGGTTGCCGCCGCCCGCGCGGTCGCCGTCGCGCTGCGCGCTCTCGGCCCGCTCGAGGTCCAGCACCAGCCGGTCGTAGAGCATGGTGAGCAGCTTCGCAGGGCTCGCGGTCGCGACGGCATCATCCAGATACCGGGACCGCACGGCGGTGTAGTTCATCGTGTCCCCTCCATGGTTCACGCGGTGGTCGTGCTCAGTGACGAGAGCTGGCTCGCGAGCCAGGTCGACTGCGACTGCATGTTCGACAGGGTGACCTCGAGGTTCGAGTAGGTCGTCTGGAGCGCTTCCCTGCGCAGGGCCAGACGCCGGTCCCAGTCGTCGATCTGCGAGCCGTAGTCCTTGACCAGGCTCTCCTGGTTGGTGATCTTGAGCGTGAGGGTGCCGTCGTACTTGTCCGACAGGCTGTCCGCGGCGTCGGCGACCCGCTGGGCGAGCTGGGTCGCCATCGACTGGACCTTGGCGGGGTCCGCGGCGAGCGCGGCGGTGAACGTGTCCGCGTCGAAGCTGAAGGTGCCGTCCTTGTCGAAGGTGATGCCGATCTCGCTCGGCGAGAAGCCGTCGGCCGGGCTGAGCATCGCGGTGGTGAGGAGCTGCTGGGCGCTCCGCACCGCGCTGTCCCCGGACAGCACGCCGCCGGTGACCGACGTCGTGCCGTCGCTGTTGGTGGTCGTGGTGGTCGCGGTGCGCGAGGAGATCTCGGACAGCACCACACCCATCGAGCCCACCAGGCCGGAGACCAGGGAGGTCAGGGCAGCGGTGTCCTGGGACACGTCGACCGTGACGGGCTCGGTGGTCGGCTCGGTGACGGTGACGTCGACGCCGGTCATCAGGTCGGAGAACGTGTTGGACGACTGGGTGAAGGTCTGCTCGACCGCCGTCCCCTGCCACAGCGTGATCGTGGCGTCCTGCGCGGAGCGCACCGTCGAGGTGTCCAGCCGCATCGCGTCGAGCGCCGTCGGGTCGCCGCCGTCCGCCGCGGCGACCGCGGCCGACACCGTGGCCTGGTCCCCCGCGTAGACCTCGAACGTGCCGTCCAGGCCGGTGGAGTTGCCGGTGAACTGCAGCCGGTAGGTGGGGGTGTCGCCGCCGGAGACCCGGACCACCGTCGCCTTGACGCCGGCGTCGGCCGCGTTGTTGACCGCTCGGGCGATGTCCTGGAGCGAGCCGGACGTCGGCTCGACGGTGACCAGGGTGCCGTCCGCTCCCCGGATGGTGACCGAGGGGGGCATCCCCGTGACGAGGGTCGAGTCGTCCGCGGTGACGGCGGAGACCGACACCTGGCTGGTCGCGACCTGGTCCACGGTGAACGAGACCGATCCGACCTGCGCATCGCTTCCGGCCGACGCGGTGACCGACGAGGCAGAGCTGGTGGCCTTGAACGCCGCCCACGACGCCGGGTCGGCCGCCTTGGTCGCAGCCTCGCCGAGCGAGGCGACCTTGGTGTTGAGGGCCTGGAGCGCCGTGATGAAGGTCTGCGTGGTCGAGAGCTTGGACTTCAGCAGGGTCTGGGGCGCGGCCTCGACCTGCATGAGCTGGTTGATGAGCGACGTGGTATCGAGGCCGCTGACGAGGCCGTCGATGCCGAGCGAGACCGAGGACACCTGTCCACCTCTCTCCTGCTCCTGGTCGATGCCCGGGAGCCGGCGGTGGGGTCGTGCCCCACCGCCGGCCTCGGGTGTTCAGCTGTGTGTGCTGCTGGTTGCCGCTGACGCGGCGTCAGGTCACCGCAGGAGGGACAGGACGCCCTGCGGGATCTGGTTGGCCTGGGCCAGCATGGCCGTGCCGGCCTGCGACAGGATCTGGGCCCGGGTGAAGTTGACCATCTCGGACGCCATGTCGGTGTCGCGGATGCGGCTCTCCGACGCGGACAGGTTCTCCGTGGCGACGTTGATGTTCTTGATGGTGTGCTCGAAGCGGTTCTGCATCGCACCGAGGTTCGCACGAGCGGTCGAGATGCTCGAGATCTGCAGGTCGATCGTGGTGATCGCGTTCTGCGCACCGGTGTGGCTGGAGAAGTCCAGCGAGCCGGCAGCACCGGCGCCGGCGGTGTAGCCGGTGCCCGCGACCGTGACGGCCGAGCTGTCGAACTTCGACGTGACGACCAGGTCGCCGGTGTCGTCGAGCTTCGCGGAGAAGTTCGAGGCGAACCCGGAGTCGGCGTTCAGGAAGTCGGCCACCTCGCCGTTGTTGGCGAAGTCGCCGGCCGAGCCCATCGCAACCGTCACCGCGACGCTGCCCTGGCTGACGGTCCAGTTACCGGCCACGGTTGCGGCAGCGACCGAACCGGTCCGCGAGTAGAGGCCGCTGGTCAGGTTGGTGGCGACGGTGGAGACGTCCGCAGAGGACAGGTCGACCGAGATCGCGCTGTTGGCGTCGCCGTCGGCGCCGACCTGGAAGGTCAGGGTGCCGGCGGAGCCGTCGAGCAGCTTCGTGCCGTTGAAGTTCGTCGAGTTCGAGATCCGGCCGAGCTCCTCGACCAGGCTGTTCGCCTCGGTCGCGATGTTGGCGCGCGCCTCGGAGTTGTTCGAGTCGTTGGCCGCCTGAACGCCCAGGTCACGCATGCGCTGCAGGATGGAGTGGACCTCGGTCAGGGCGCCTTCAGCGGTCTGCACGACGCTGATGCCGTCCTGAGCGTTGCGGGCCGCCTGCTTGAGGCCGCCGACCTGAGAGCGCAGGCCCTCGGAGATCGCCAGGCCGGCAGCGTCGTCGGCCGCGCGGTTGATCCGGAAGCCGGACGACAGCTTCTCGAGCGACTTGCTCAGGTCGTTCTGGGTGTTGGACAGGTTGCGGTAGCTGTTGACAGCCGCAATGTTCTGGTTGATCGAGAGACCCATGGTGAGACTCCTCCTTGATTCGGGTCGAGTACCTGCCGCCCCTCCATGGGCGAGCACCGTGCTGATCGGCTCGGTGCCGGGGGTGATGAGAGATTCGGGCTGAGCCGTCCGGGTGATCCGCGTCGGACCGGGGGCCGTGCCGGCGCTCCACGCTGCGAGGACGGCCTCGTGGGCGTGGCCCCGCACGGGAGTCCGTGCTGCGGACGGCGGGGGCGGCTCCGCGGCGGTCCGCCACGTCGGCGCCCGGGCGACCGGTGCAGGACGCCCGGATCAGACCACCGCGCGCTCGGTCTCCTCGACGGTCTCGGCCGAGTACGTGTCGTACGCCCCGGTGCGCTGGGTCGGCACCGACGCCACCGTGCTCGCGTGCGCGCCGGTGGCGGCGCGGGCGGCGACCTCCGCGAAGTACGCGCGGCGACGGCGCTGGGCGACACCGTCCGGGCGCGCGCCCTCGGGCAGCAGCTCGGGGTCGAGGCTGGCGTTGATGCCGTCCTTGAGCAGGCCGAGGGCCTCGGTGCGCAGCTGGCTGATCCGCGACTGGGTCACGCCCAGCTCGTCGGCGAGGTCCGCGACCGGACGGTCGTGGAAGAAGAGCTCGGTGACGACGTACTTCAGCCGCTCGGGCAGTGCGTCGACGCCCGCGCGCAGGTACTGCAGCTTCTCGTCCGCGAGGACGCTCTCCTCGGGGCCCATCGTGGTCGAGGCCACGGTCTCCGCGATCGAGCCGTCGAAGCCCTCCATGCTCAGCACGCGGGTCTCGGCGTCCGACCTGGCCGCGTCGATCTCCTCGACCGGCATGCCCATCGCCTCGGCGAGCTCGTCGCGGCTCGGCGCACGGCCCAGCGAGCCGGTCAGCTGGTCGGTGACCTCGGACAGCTGGCGGGCCCGGCGCCGGGCGCCGCGCGAGACCCAGTCCATGCCGCGCAGCTCGTCGATGAGCGCGCCCTTGATCCGCAGCGCGGCATACCGCGCGAAGGGGACGCCGGTGGACTCGTCGTACGCCCGGGCGGCGCGGACCAGGGCGAGGTGCCCGGCGGACACGAGGTCCGCCCGGGACACGTACGCCGGCACGCGGCCGAGCATCGCGTTGACGTGGTAGCCGACGAGCGCCATGTGCTCGACGACGAGCTCATTCGTGGGGTTCTGGCTGGGGGCGTTCACGGATGCTGCTTCGGGGGTGTCCAGGCGTCACTTGAGACCCCTCCGGGGTGACCTGGCGGCGCTGCTCCGATCGGCGTACCCGGGGATCGGGAGCGAACCGCGGCGCTTGCGGGCAGATGTCCGTTTCCGAATCCGGACAGACCCGCCCGGGTCCGAAAAGTCGGCTGTGACGAGGGCCACACACCCGAACGGCCCAGCAGCGGCGAGCCGCGTTCCCGCGACCGGATGTGAGGGCTCACACGCCCGCGCGCAGAGATCCAGTGCGCGAAGTCCCGGCAAACCCGTCACATCCACGCCCGGGCGGCCGATGGGGGGTCGACGGGCACGACGCAGCAACGCGGCGGGACCGGCCGAAGACGTCGAACTGACCGATCAAACCGGGACGAAGGGTGGTCCGATGGGCCTCAACGAGCTCTCCGGAGTGCTCTGGAGAGAGCGCCAGCTCCTCGAGCTCCTGCTCTTCAAGCTCGAGGAGGAGCAGCTGATCCTCACCAGCGGCCGTACGCAGTGGCTCGGCCACGCGACCCGTGAGGTCGAGTCCGTGCTCGACCAGATCCGCACCGCGGAGCTGGGCCGTTCCATCGAGGCCGACGAGGCCGCACGCGAGGTCGGGCTGCCGGAGGGCAGCGGCCTGCGCGCGATCGCCCAGGCCGCGCCGACCCCGTGGAACACGCTGCTGGGCGAGCACCACGCCGCGTTCGTCGACCTCACCGACCAGATCAACCAGCTGGCGCAGGGCAACCGGGAGCTGCTCTCGGCGTCCCACCGGGCGACCCGCGAGACCCTGCTGAGCCTGCAGGAGACCGTGGACACCTACGACCCGCACGGCACCGCCGCCTCGGCGGCCGTGACCGGCGGCAGCCACCTGCTCGACCGGGCGCTGTGAGCGCGGGCGGAGCGCGATGAGCACCTTCTCCGGGATCTCGACGGCACTGTCCTCGCTGATCGCCCAGCGCCAGGCGCTGGACGTGTCGGGCCAGAACGTCGCCAACGCGAACACGCCCGGCTACACCCGCCAGCGCGCCGACATGTCGGCGGTCCAGGGCTCGTCGGTCCCCACCCTGTGGTCGACCACCCCGGCGGCCGGCAACGGCGTGCGGGTCGACACCATCACCCGCATGGGCGACGTCTTCCTGGACGCCCGGGTGCGGTCGGAGACCTCCGCGTCCTCCTACCAGGCCGCGCACGCGGACACCTTGGGTCGGCTCGAGTCGCAGCTGCGCGAGCCGTCGGACACCGGCCTCGCCTCGTCGCTGCAGACCTACTGGGCGGACTGGCAGGACGTGGCCAACGCCCCGGGCGACACCGCGGCGCGCATGGTGCTGATCGGCGACGCGCAGTCGTTGGTCAGCCAGATCTCGTCGGGGTACCGCGGCGTGGAGACCCAGTGGTCCCAGCTGCGCACCGAGACCTCGACCCTGGTCACCGACGTCAACTCGACGGCGCAGGCGATCGCCGACCTCAACGCCCAGATCCGCTCGGTGACGGTCTCCGGCGGCAACGCGAACGAGCTCGTCGACCGCCGCAGCCAGCTGGTCACCACACTGTCCGGGCTGGTCGGTGCGACCGGCCGCGAGCGCGCCGACGGCACGATGGACGTCATGGTCGCGGGCAACCCGCTGGTCACCGGCGACCGTGCCGACGCGCTCGAGGTGCAGGGGTCGTGGACCATGGCCGGCGGGCTCGGCGAGCCGCCCGCGACGCTGGACCAGGTCCGGCTGGTGTGGGCGTCCAACGGCACGGCGGCGAACCTCGAGGGCGGCCGGGTCGCCGCCAACCTCGACGACCTCGCCCCGGCCGGCGCGCTGGGCGGCGCGATCCAGACCTGGAACGCGGTCGCGACCAACCTCGCGAACAGCGTCAACGCGCTGCACGGCGCCGGCCAGACGCTGCAGGACCCGCCGACCACCGGCGTGGACTTCTTCTCCGTCGCCGCCGGCGTCCCGGCCGCGCTCGGGCTGTCCGTGGCCGTCACCGACCCGAAGGACGTCGCGGCCGCGAACCCCGCCTCCGGGGCGCTGGACGGCTCGTGGGCCGACGCGATCGCGCAGCTCGCCGACGACCCGACCGGGCCGGACACGCAGTGGCGCTCGTTCGCCGTCGACGTCGGCGTGCGGACCCGCGCCGCCGAGCAGCGCGCCACGGTGCTCGAGGCCTCACGGGCGAGCGCCGAGAACCTTCAACTCTCCGCCACCTCCGTCGATCTCGACGAGGAGTCGGTGAACATGCTCGCCTACCAGCGGGCGTACGAGGGCGCGGCCCGCGTCCTGACCGCGCTCGACGAGATGCTCGACACGCTGATCAACCGGACCGGCGTGGTGGGGAGGTAATCCGTGATCGGACGCGTGACCCAGCAGACGCTGCAACGCTCGACCCTGGCGAACCTGCAGTCCAACCTGACCCGGATGTCGAACCTCCAGGGTCAGATGTCGGGCGGCAAGCTCATCACCAAGCCGTCCGACGACCCGGCCGGCGCCGCCCAGGCGATGGTGCTGCGCGCCCAGCAGCGGACCACCAAGCAGTACCAGCGCAACGCCGACGACGGCCTGGCCTGGCTCACGACGATCGACACCGCGATGCAGAGCAGCGTCAGCACGCTGCGCCGGGTCCGCGACCTGACGGTCCAGGGTGGTTCCGGGGCGCTCGGCCCCACCTCGCGCGAGGCGATCGCCACCGAGCTCGAGGGGCTGCGCGACGGCCTGCTGGACCTGGCGAACACGTCCTACCTGGGCCGCTCGGTGTTCGCCGGCACCTCCGACGCCGATGTCGCGTTCACCGACGCCGCGTCCGCGACGCCCTACAGCTGGACCGGCACCACCGGGGCGTCCGTGCAGCGCCGGGTGGCCGCCGACACCACGGTGCGCGCCGACGCCGACGGGGTGTCGGTGTTCGGCGAGGGGGCCACGTCGGTGTTCGCGTTGATCGACGACATCGCCGCAGACCTGCGCGCGGGCACGAACGTCGCGCCGCGGCTGAACGAGATCGACGCCCGGATGTCCACGATGCTCGGCGAGCTCGCCGGGGTCGGGACGCGGTACAACCAGCTCACGACGTCCCAGAGCGACACCGCCGTGACGCTCCAGGACCTCACCTCACGGCTCTCGGGGATCGAGGACATCGACCTCGCGCAGACCATCGTCGAGCTCCAGATGCAGGAGGTCGCGTACCAGGGAGCGCTCGGCGCCACCGCGCGCGTGCTCCAGCCGACTCTGATGGACTTCCTGCGATGAGCACCCAGACCACGGACCGGAGGATCGGGATGGCCCCCACGCGGACCCACCAGGACGCGCCGCAGATCGACTTCGTCGAGGCGCCGCTGGGGCTCATGGGCCTGCGCAGGTTCCGGCTGCAGCCGCTGGACGACCTGGGCTTCCTGTTCTCGATGCGCAGCGTCGAGAACGAGGACGTGCGGCTGTTCGTCGTGGCGCCCGAGCCGTACTTCCCGGAGTACTCGCCGGAGGTGGCCGCGGACGCGGTCGCCCCGCTCGGGCTCGGCAGCACCGCGGCGAGCCTGCTCGTGGTGGTGCACCCCGGCGACGACCAGCACCCGCCGACGGCCAACCTGCTCGCACCGATCGTGGTGAACCCGACCACCGGTGCCGCGCTCCAGGTGGTGCTCGACAGCGACGAGTGGCCGCTGCGCGCGAGGTTCACCGTCGCGAGCTGAGCCGCACGAACCCGTGGGCGCTTCGCCCGACCTGACCACCGACGTCCCCGAGGAGGTGTGAGGCCGATGTCTCCGACCACGCCGCCGGCGACGGCCGCGCACCCCGGCCGGACCTTCTGGCCCGGCTCCGGGGCGCCCGCGTCGGTGCCGACCCAGGCCGTGGGCGGCCGGTCCGCGACGATCGCGCCGACCCCCGCGCCGAGCCTGAGGTCGCTCGGTGTGGACACCCGGACGCTGGCGGCCCGCCGACCCACCACCCGCCGACCGCGCACCGTGCTGCTGCGCTGCTCGGCGGCCGCCCTCGGCGCAGCGGCGCACCTGCTCCGGGCCGCGCAGCCGCCGAGCGACGCGTTGGCACAGGTCGTGGAGTCCGATCCGATGCTCGTGCTGCGCGTGCTGCACCTGGCCAACCAGAGGGTGGCTCCCGGCTACGCGGTCGACACGGTGCCGGACGCGATCGAGGTCCTCGGCCGCGCCGCGTTGCGGTCGCTGGTCGACGAGCTGCTCCTGGACGCCGCACCGCAGCCGGTGGACGGCCTGTCGCACGCACTGGCCCGCGGGCTGACCTGCGAGGTGCTCACCGGCGACCGGGTCGCGTTCACCGCCGGCGTCCTGTCCGGGTTGGCCGAGAGGCTCGCGGTGCCGGTCGAGGTCGTCCTCGAGGTGTCCGGGGTCTCGCGCGAGGTCGTCGACGCGGTGCGCTCCGGGACCGGGTCGTGGGGGCCGGCGCTGCGTGCCGTGATCGCCCACGAGCACCGCGACGCCACCGGCTTGACCCGCAGCGGCCTTCCGCCGATCGACGTCTACGACGCCTGCCAGCACGCCGCCGCCGAGGCGAGGGCGACCGCTCGTGCCATCGGCTCCCGGTGAGAGGACATCCGTGACACCCCAGCTGACCCCCTCCGACCTCGAGGCCGCACCGAGCGACGCCGAAGGTGCGCGCGCGACCGTGCACCGCGTGCCGATCGTCGGCGCCGACAACGCCGTCGTCGGCTACGGCATCACCATCACGATGGCGCCGGACGCGGTCCCGCCCGCCACGTCTCGCCCGGTGCGCGACGACGTGCTCCACTCGCAGTACCTCGGGCTGGACCTGCCGTCGTTGGTCGCCGACCGCGACGTGTTCCTCCCGGCCGTCGGCGGGATGCTGGACGGGTTCGTGCCCAGCCCTCCGCCCGGCAGCCACCTGGTCCTCGACCTGCCGCACGGCTTCGAGCTGCGGGAGGACGCAGCGCGACGCTCGGACGCGCTGCGGGGCCTCGGCGTGCAGCTCAACCTCCAGGCCTTCGCCGCCACGCCGAAGCAGGTCGAGCTGCTCCCGCACCTGGACTACGTCACCGTCGACCCCGAGGTCCTGGTCCAGCCGCTGGACGAGGTGGTGCGAGCGGCCCACACCCACGGCGTGCGGGTGCTGGCCACCCGGGTGCACGACGTCGCCACCCAGGCGCGCTGCCTGGTCGCGGGCGTGGACGCGCTGCGGGGTGGGATGGTGGAGCGTTCGGCGTCCGCCCAGGAGCTCCACGGACCCAAGGTGCTGCGCCCGGGCCAGCTGCAGTGCCTGGCGGCCCTGCACCTGCTCCACCAGCCGGAGGTCGACCTCGCCGAGGTCGCCGAGGTCATCGACACGGACCCCGTGCTCACCCTTCGGGTGCTGCACCTGGTGAACTCCGGCGCGTTCTCGCTGATGGCCCGGGTGGACACCGTGACGCGCGCGGTCGTGCTGCTGGGCATCCGCGAGGTCACCACGCTGGTCGCCGCGCTGGCGATCGACGCGCGCAGCGGTGCGATGGACAGCCTCTGGCTCATCCTGGCCCGCGCGTTGGCCTGCGAGGCGCTCGCCGACGACCCCGCCGCGTACACCGTCGGCATGCTCTCGGCCCTCATCGAGCAGCTCGGCGTACCGGCCGACGTGGTCCTGGAGAAGGTCGGCGTCTCCGACGTCGTCGGCGACGCGGTGCGAGAGCGCAGCGGCGACCTCGGCCCGGCGCTGCGCGCGGTCGTGGCGCACGAGCGCAACGACCTGGACGCGGTCGCCGACGCGGGTTTCGAGCCGGCCGACGTGTCCGACACGTACCTGGCCTGTCTGGCCGACGCGCTCGAGACCGCCCGCGCCGTCGAGGGCTGACGCCCTTCAGGCGCCGGTGGGCCCCTGGACCAGCACCCGGTGACCCCACGCGGGAAGCTCGACCTGCGCGCCCTCGCCGAGGGTCACCTCGGTGCCGTCGAGCTCGTTCCACGTCCCGACGTACGGCCCCTCGCCCAGCCGGACCTGCACCGGCTCGGCGGACAGGTTGACGGCTGCGAGCACGGCCTCGGCCCCGGCGCGGCGCACGAACGCCAGCACGCGGTCCGGGGCGTCCGTGCGCACCTCGACCATGCGCCCGCCCCACCGGCCGTTCCACAGCGCCTGGTTGGCCTTCTTGAGTGCGACCAACCGCCGGTACAGCTCGCCCATCGGGTGCTCGCGCCACACGATCGGGTCCCGGTCGAAGAAGTCGAGCCGGCGGTCGTTGCCGGCCTCCTGCCCGTTGTAGATCAGCGGCATCCCGTCGCTGACGACGCTGAGCACCACGGCGACCTCGAGGGCGTCGCCGAACTGCTCGAACTCGGTGCCCTCCCAGGCGTTCATGTCGTGGTTGGACACGAAGAGCATGCGCATCGCGTCGTCCGGGTACGCCTTCTCGTTCCAGGCGTAGTAGATCCGCAGTGCGCTGACGTCGGCCCGGCCGGCTGCGATGTCGTGCATCGTGGAGTTCCAGGTCCAGGCGTAGGTCATGTCGAACGCGCGGTCGTGCAGCTCGCGGGACTCCCACTCGGCGAGCATGAACACCGGCTTGATGCGCTCGAGCTCGGCCCGGACGGACTCCCAGAAGTCGGTGGGCACGAACCCCGCGACGTCGCAGCGGAACCCGTCGACGTCGGCCTCGCGCACCCAGTAGGCCATCGCGTCGAGCATGTAGGAGCGCACGCCCGGGCGGTGGAAGTCCAGGTCGACGACGTCGTCCCAGTCCCACCACGGGGTGGGCATCAGGTCGCCCTTCCAGTCCCTCGCGTACCACTCGGGGTGGGACTCGACGAGCTCGTTGTCCCACGCGGTGTGGTTGGCCACCCAGTCCAGGATCACGTACATGCCGCGGGCGTGCGCCGCGTCGACGAAGGCCCGCAGGTCCGTCAGCGTGCCGAACTCGGGGTTGACCGAGTAGTAGTCGCGCACCGCGTAGGGGCTGCCCAGTGCGCCCTTGCGGTTCTTGGCGCCGATCTCGTGGATCGGCATGAGCCACAGGATGCGCACCCCGAGCCCGGCGAGCCGGGACAGCTCGCGTGCGGCGGCCTCGAAGGTGCCCTCCGCGGTGAACTGCCGGGTGTTGATCTGGTAGATCGCTGCATCCCGGCTCCACACCGGGTGGGCGAGGTGGACGTCGCGGCGCCGCGGCGCGTGGGTCATGCCGGTCCTCCGGTCGGGGGCAGGGCGTACAGGTGGGCTCCGGGCCCGTCGGCGGGCAGCACCGCCGCGCCGTCGCGGGCGCGCACCGGCTCGCCGGCCAGCGTGGCGATGTCCTCGACGCCCGTGAGGGCGAGCGCGGCGAGCGGCACGCGCACCGGGTCGTGCCGGCCGCGCACCACGTGCACCAGGAGCCGCTCGTCGGCGTGCTCGCGCAGGTACGTCAGGTGCTCCGGACCGGTCGCGAGCCACCTCAGCCCGCCGCGCCGCAGCGCGACGCGGTCCCGGCGCAGGCCGGTCCAGCGCAGGTACGCCTCGAACGTCGCGGCGTCCCACTCCTCGGGGCGGGCCCAGGGGAACGGGGTGCGCGAGTGCTCGCCGTTGACGCCGGTCAGGCCCAGCTCGTCCCCGGCGTACACGGTGGGCACACCTGGCAGGGTCATCTGCAGGGCCAGGCCCAGCAGGTGGCGGTCGCGGCCGCGCCCGGCGCGGTCCACCCAGCCGTCGGTGCCACCGCCGGTGACGGTGCGGAACCGCGGCGTGTCGTGGGTGTCCAGGTGCGTGGTCGACGCGGTCCAGGCCCGCCAGCCCATCGCCGCGTGCACCTGCCGGACGGTGGCCGCGACCGCGTCGCCGCCGAGCAGCGGGACGGCCACCGGCGCGCCGAGGAAGGGCAGCCCGTGGGGGAGGCCGGGGCCGGCCTCGGACCCGCCGTTCAGCCAGGACCACACCGGCCTGGTGAACCCGTTGTAGTCCATGGTGCCGTGCCAGCCGTCGCCGCCCAGGTCCTGCGTGGCGTCGTGGCCGTGCTCGGCGAGCAGCCAGCCGGGCCGGTCGCCGGACGCCGCGGCGACGTCGGCCATGGTGCGCCGGACCGCGCGCGCCACCTGGTGGGTCAGGTCGATCGTGCCGAGCCGGCCGGTCATGTTGGCGACGTCGATGCGCCAGCCGTCCAGCCCGTCCCGGATCCCGCGTGCGACCACCGAGCGGTCGCCCTCGTACAGCCGGCGCGCGAGCTCGACGTCGCGGTGGTCCAGCTTGGGCAGGGTCTTGATCCCCCACCACGCCTGGTACTCGTCGGGGTGCTCGTCGAAGTAGTAGAAGGCGGCCTCCGGGCTCGACGGGTCCGCCTGCGCCCGCCGGAACCATTCGTGCCCGACCCCGGTGTGGTTGAGGGTCAGGTCCCCGACGATCCGGATGCCCCGGGCGTGCGCGGCGTCGATGAGCCGGCGCCACGCCGGGTCGCCGCCGAGCGCCGGGTCCACCCGGTCGAACGTCACCGCGTCGTAGCGGTGGACGGAGCGCCCCTCGAACACCGGCGTGACGTACAGCAAGGACGCGTTCAGCCGCTCGAGGTGGTCCAGGTGCGCGGCGATGCCGTCGAGGTCACCGCCGTACCACTGGACGGGGCTGTGCGGACCCTGCCACACCACGGGGTCGTCCCAGCCGGCCGGCTCGGCCCACGCGGGCGCGGGCCGGTCGGCGTCTGCTCGCGCGAAGCGGTCCGGGAACACCTGGTAGACCAGCTGGTCCGCCACCCAGTCCGGCGGGCCGTCGTGGGCGATCAGCCGGAAGTCGTGCGCGTCGGTGACGTCGTGGGCGTGCGTGCCGGCCGCGTTGAGCCAGGTGTAGCCGCCGCGGGCACCACCGCTGCCGATCAGGAAGCGGTAGCGCGTCACCTCCCCCTCGGCCGGGACCTCGACCCGCCACCACGTGCCGGACGCATCGGTCCGCTCGGCCTCCGCGAGGGTCCAGGCGGGCTCGGCGTCGCGCACCCGGCGCAACGCGACCTGCACGTCCGCCGCGGAGCGCTCGGCCGTGTGCGGCACGAACACCCGCGCGACGGCGCCGTCGGCGCCTTCTTCGAGGTACCGGGCGGACCCGTCGTGGTGCGCCTGGGCCCAGAGCTCCCCCTCGCTCATCCCTTGACGGCCCCCGCGGTGATCCCGCCGACGATGTACTTCTGCAGGTACTGGAACAGCAGCACGACGGGGATCGAGGCCAGCACCGCCGCGGCGGCGAACCAGCCCAGGTTGTTCGACCGGTCGCCGTCCAGCACCGTGTACATGCCCACCGCGAGGGTCTTGACGGCGGTCTCGCGCAGGAAGATCGAGGCGAGCAGGAACTCACCGATCACCGACACGAACGCGATCAGGCCGGTGACGGCGAGGATCGGGCGCACCAGCGGCAGGATGATCTGGAAGTAGACCTGCGCATGACCGGCGCCGTCGATCTTGGCCGCCTCGTCGAGCTCCTTGGGCACCGAGTCGAAGAAGCCCTTGATGAGCCACACCTGGCCCAGCGAGCCGCCGAGCAGCAGCAGGATGTACCCGGCCAGGGTGTCCAGGCCGAACGCCGGGAACACCTCGCCCACCGAGCTGAACAGCTGGAACAGCGCGACCACCGCGAGGAACTGCGGGAACATCTGGACCAGCAGCAGGGTCAGCAGCCCGCCGCGGCGCCCGCGGAACCGGAACCGGGAGAACGCGTAGGCGGCCAGCGCGCTGAAGAACACCTGGGCGCTCACCACGACCACCGCGACGATGATCGTGTTGAGGTACCACCGTGCGTAGGGCCGGTTCGGGTCGTTGAACAACGACTCGTAGTGCGTCAGCGAGAACTGCGTCGGGATCAGGTTCGTCGCGGAGACCGAGCCGATCGGGTTGAAGGACGCGGAGACCACGTACAGGATCGGGATCAGCGCGTAGACGATGGCGACGACGCCGACGATGTGGCGCCAGCCGATCTCGCGCCACCAGCGCGCGCCGTGCGGCTGGGTGTCGTTCGGGTCCCGGCGCAGCGGCGGACCGCCCGCGGTGCTCAGCGTGTCGGACGTGGTCTGGGTCGTGGCGCTCATGTCAGTTCACGTCCTCCAGGACCCGGGTACCGCGGAACTGGATGGCGGCCAGCACCCCGGTGAGGATGAACAGGATCACCGAGATCGCCGAGGCGAACCCGATCTGCTGCGCGCTCGTGCCGAACGCCAGCCGGTAGGTGTAGCTGATGAGGATGTCCGTGCCGCCGGCCGTCGGGTCGGACGCGCTGAACGGACCGCCCTCGGTGAGCAGCTGGATCGCGTTGAAGTTGTTGAAGTTGAACGCGAACGACGCGACGAGCAGCGGCGCCACCGACACCAGCACCAGCGGGAAGGTGATCTTGCGGAAGTGCGTGAAGCCGCTCGCGCCGTCGATCGAGGCGGCCTCCTTGAGCTCGGACGGCACCGCCTGGAGTGCGCCGGTGGCGACCAGGAACATGTACGGGAAGCCCATCCACAGGTTCGTGAGCAGCACGGCCGACCGGGCCAGCGCGGTGGATCCCAGCCAGTTGACGTGCGTGCCGAGCAGGTTGTTGATGAGGCCGAAGTCGGTGTTGTAGAAGCTCGACCAGACCATCAGGGAGATGAACCCCGGGATCGCGTACGGCAGCAGCAGGATCGAGCGGTACACCTTCTGCCCGCGCATCCGCGACTCGTTGAGCACCACGGCGAGCACCAGGCCGAGCAGGAACGTCAGGGCCACCGAGCCGACCGCGAAGACCACGGTCCACGCGAAGATGCCCAGGAAGTTCTTGCTGATCCGCGGATCGGTGAAGATCCGCTTGTAGTTGTCGAAGCCGACGCTCTCGCCCCAGGACTGGCTGGACAGCCGGTTGCCCTCGGAGTCGGTGAAGTAGGACCGGTCGCCGGACCGCTGCGGGGTGTAGACCGTGCCGGTCCGGGTGTCGGTGAAGGTGTCGTTCGCCTGGTCGTAGACCAAGGGGCTGGTGAGCTCGATCGCCTGGAAGCCCTGCGCGACGATCACCGTGTTGTCGCCGGTCGGGATCGTGAAGCCCTCGAGGGGACCGCCGGTGTTGCTCAGGGTGTTGATCTGCTGCTTGGTGAGCATCGTGTAGCCGGGCACCTCGGTGACCGCGCCATCGGTGACCGTGGCGTCGGCGGGCAGGTCGGTCAGCCCGTCCTCGGTGCCCGCGAAGGCGTCGCCGGTGGCCTGGTCCACGAGGAAGAACGTGTACGGCCCCGCGTCGACCGTGCCCTCGGTGCCGACGGCGAGCGTGAACCGCCGCGCGTTCGCCTCCTGGAACGCGGCCGACGCGATGATCTTGTTGACCGTCACCTCCTTGGAGGTGCGCGTGCCGTCGCCGTAGTTCGTGGTCGAGAGCTGGAAGGTCATCAGGATCGGGTAGACCACCAGCAGCGACAGGAAGAGCACCCCGGGCAGCAGGTACTTGGCCGGGACGGCCCGCTTGGTCGCGTAGACCGCGAGCAGCAGGGCGACGACGCCCCAGAACACGGCGAGGAAGCCCCACCGCTCCTGGGCGACGAGTGCCGGCGTGACCATCACCGCGAGGGCGGCGATGATCCCGATGCCGAGCACCCTGGCGAGCAGGGGTAGGACCCTGGTGGTGCCGGCCCCGCCGCGCACGGCGCGGGGCGGGTCGGACTGAGTGGTGTGGGACACGGCGGTGCTCCCTCGAGCTGCGGCCTTGGACGTGTGCCGCGGGGCGCCCCGGCCGACGAGCGCCACGCTGCGCGAGATCCACCGGACCCCACAACCTTCCGGCGGACCGGGGGTCCGAGCACCATCGTGCCCGGACCCCCCGCCGCCGTCCTGTCGGACGAACCCGCAGGTTCGTCGACGGTCACCTCAGCAGGTGACCTCCGAGCTCAGGAGCCCGCGATCGCCGTGCGGATCGCGTTCGCGGCGTCCTGCATCGACTTGGTCGGGTCCGCACCGGACACGATGTCGGCGTAGGCGACACCCAGCGGCTGCCAGACCTCGGCCATCGCCGGGATCGCCGGCATCGGGTCGGCCGACTCGGCGGCAGCGGCGATCACCGCGAAGTCGGGGTTGTCCTGGGCGATCGAGTCGCGGACCGCGGTCATGGCCGGCGGCAGGTTCGCCATCTTGTACAGGGTGGTCATCGAATCGACGGTGTTGACGCCGTTGGCGATGAAGTCCTGGGCGAAGGCCTTGTTCTTGCCGTTGGACGCGACGTAGAAGGCCTGCGCGCCCATGAACGGCTGGGCCGGGCCCATGCCCGCGAAGCCGGGGATCGGCTGCAGGGTGTAGCCGTCGTCGCCGAGGCCGGCACGGACGTCGTTGAGCGCCCACGGCCCGGAGATCATGCAGGCCGCCTTGCCCTCGGCGAACAGCGAGATGTTGTTGTCACCGGAGATGGAGCGACGCAGGACGTTCGAGCCCTTCTCGCCCAGCGAGCCGATCTTCGCCGCCGCCGCGAGGCCACCGGCCGAGTCGAGACCGAGGTCGTCCGGGTTGTAGTTGCCGTCGGCGTCCTTGCCGAACAGGTACCCGCCGGCCGAGGTGAACAGCGGCTCCATGTGGTACGCGTCACCGTTCTCGCCGACCGGCACGTTGAGCGCCGACTCGACCGTGCCCGCGTCGAGTGCCTTCTGGCCCGCGGCGATCGCGTCATCGAGGGTCGCGAACTTCGTGTCGCCGACCACCGACTTGTTGCAGAACAGCGCGAGGGACTCCACGCCGTAGGGCAGGCCGTACAGCTGGGAGTCGTAGGTCACGGCGCGCACCGCGGTCGGCGAGTAGGCCTTGACCTGGTCCGGGGAGAGCTGGAGCGGGTCGATCGCGCCGTTCTGGACCAGCTGGCCGATCCAGTCGTGCGCGCCGACGAGCACGTCGGGGCCGTTGCCGGCCTGGTTGGCGGTGATGAAGGCGGCACGGGTGTCGGTGACCGCCTGGACGCCGACGGTGATGTTGTTCGCCTTGGCGTACGTGTCAGCCACGGCCTGCATGGCCGCGAGGTGGGTGTCGTCGGTCCAGATGACGAGGTCCTCGTTGCCGCGGACCGGGGCGGCTTCGGTCGCCGACTCGGACGGGCTCGCGGAGTCGGTGGCGGAGTCGGTGCTGCTCTCCGCGGGGGTCGTCGTGCCCGACGAGCACGCCGCGAGCAGCAGGCTGGCGCCTACGGCCACAGCCAGCCCGCGAGGGATCCTGCGCATGGGTTTCCTCCATCATCGATCGGTTGCGCCGTCCGGCGTCCATCGAGGAGAGGAACCCTGGCGGCGGCGGCAGTGGTGTGAAGGTAGCAAGCCCTTACATTTCCTGCAAGAACTTTCATTGTCACGATTCGGCCACTACTATCACGTCCCGTGAGACTGAGGTTGGTCGACATCGCCCAGCGCGCCGGCGTGAGCGAGGCGACGGTCTCCCGTGTGCTCAACGAGAAGCCGGTCGCCGAGGCCACCCGCGAGAAGGTCCTCACCGCCATCGACGTGCTCGGGTACGAGCGCCCGGCCCGGCTGCGCCGCAAGACCACCGGCCTGGTGGGGCTCGTGGTGCCCGAGCTGACCAACCCCGTCTTCCCGCTGTTCGCCCAGGCCATCGAGACCGCCCTGGCCAAGCACGGCTACACCCCGGTGCTGTGCACCCAGACCCCCGGCGGCCTGCACGAGGACGAGTACGTCGAGATGCTGCTCGAGCAGGGCACCTCGGGGATCATCTTCGTCTCGGGTGTGCACGCCATCACCGAGTCCGACACCGAGCGCTACGCCCGTCTGCGCCGCAGCGGCATCCCGATCGTGCTCATCAACGGCCACCAGCCCGACGTGGACGCGCCGAGCCTGTCCCAGGACGACCGCGCCGCCGTCGAGCTCGGGGTGGAGCACCTGACCCAGCTCGGGCACACCCGGCTGGGCCTGGCCGTCGGGCCGTCCCGCTACACCCCGGCGAGCCGGCGCAACGCCGCGTTCGTGCAGGCCGTCGAGCGGCACCCCGGCGTGACCGGCGTGGTCGAGCACACCCAGTACACCGTGGAGGGCGGCACCGCTGCCGCGCACGCACTGCTCGATGCCGACGTCACCGGCATCCTGTGCGGCTCGGACGTCATGGCGCTGGGCGTGGTGCGCGCCGCCCGCCAGCGCGGTCTCCGGGTGCCCCAGGACGTGTCGGTGATCGGCTCGGACGACGGCATGCTCGCGCAGTTCGCCGACCCGCCGCTGACCACCATCCGCCAGGACGTCATGGGGATGTCCAGCGCCGCAGTGCGTGCCCTGCTCGAGGAGATCGGCGGGACGCCCTCGCCGCGACGCGAGCACCTGTTCACCCCTGACCTGGTGATGCGGCGCTCGACCGCACCGGCGCCCGCGCTCCGATCCGCCATCGCCGGCACCTGAGCCGGCCCGCACACGCCTGCGTCCGAGGCCGACACCGAAGGTTCACACGACCGACGCCGCCGCGACGCAACCACCTGTCACAATTCATCCCATGAATACTCCGACGACCCGGCATGTCGCGCTCGTCGCCCACGACAACATGAAGGTCGAGCTGTTGCGCTGGGCCGAGCACAACCGCGGCACGCTGGCCGGCCACCACCTGTACGCCACCGGCACGACCGGGACCATGCTCACCTACGAGCTCGGGCTGCCGGTGCACCGGTTCCTGTCCGGGCCGGTGGGCGGCGACCAGCAGATCGGCGCGAAGATCGCCGAAGGCGTGATCGACATGCTGATCTTCTTCTGGGACCCGCTCGAGGCTCAGCCCCACGACCCGGACGTCAAGGCGCTGCTGCGTCTCAGCACGGTGTGGAACGTCCCGACCGCGACCAACCTCGCCACCGCCGACTTCCTGATCTCCTCGCCGCTGCTGACCGACTACGAGCGCCGCGTGCCCGACATCGGACCGCGCTCCTGGGACGGGACGGAGCCCGCACCGACCAGGTAGCCCACCTCCCTCCCCCTGCGCACCGCGGCTCCAGGCGCGACGGTGACCCGATCGATAGCATCCGGCCGTGCACCGGCTGCTGGACCTCACGCTGCCCCCGCGGCTCGGGCGGCCCTTCCGGTGGTTGATCGCGTCCTCGTGGGTGTCGAACCTCGGCGACGGGATCGCGCTCGCGGCCGGGCCGCTGCTGGTCGCGTCCCTGACGCCCAGCCCGTTCCTCGTCGCACTGGCGACCACGCTCCAGTGGCTCCCGCCCATGGTGTTCGGGCTGCTCGCCGGCGCGATCACCGACCGCCGGGACCGGCGGCGGCTCGTCGTAGCCGTGGACAGCGCGCGGATCGGCGTGCTCGTCGTGCTCACCGCCACGATCCTGTCCGGGCACGTGTCGATCGGGCTGGTGCTCGCCACGATGTTCGTGCTCGGCACCGCCGAGGTGTTCGCCGACAACGCCCAGGCCACGATGCTGCCGATGCTCGTCGCGCGGCGGGATCTCGCGGCGGGCAACCAGCGCATCCAGACGGGCTTCCTCACGCTCAACCAGATGGCCGGACCGCCGATCGGCGCCGCGCTGTTCGCGATCGGCGCGGCGGTGCCGTTCGGTACGCAGGCCGCGCTCGGCGCGCTCGCGGTGGGCCTGGTGACCAGGGTCGCTCTGCCGCCGCACGGCCGCGACCCGCACGTCGCCACGCGGATCCGGCACGACATCGCCGAGGGCTTCCGATGGACGGTCCGCCACCCGGCGGTGCGCACGCTGGTGCTGACCATCTTCACGTTCAACATCACGTTCGGCGCCGCGTGGTCGGTGCTGGTGCTGTACGCCACCGAGCACCTGGGCCTGGGTGCCGTGGGGTACGGGCTGATCACCACGGCCACCGCGATGGGCGGCCTGGTGGGTACCGGCTCCTACGGCTGGCTGACCAGGCGCCTGAGCCTCAGCCAGATCATGCGGATCGGCCTGATCATCGAGACGTTCACGCACCTGAGCCTGGCGGTGACCAGCACCCCGTGGGTCGCGATGGTGGTGTTCGTGGTGTTCGGCGCGCACGCGTTCGTGTGGGGCACCACCTCGGCCACGGTCCGCCAGCGCGCGGTGCCCACCCGGCTCCAGGGCCGCGTCGGGTCGGTCAACGTCGTCGGCGTCACCGGAGGGCTGGTGCTGGGGTCGCTGGTGGGCGGCGGGCTCGCCGAGCGCTGGGGCGTGGTCGCGCCGTTCTGGTTCGCGTTCGCCGGGTCCGCCGTCTTCGTGGTGCTGATCTGGCGCGAGCTGAGGCACATCGCGCACGACGACGACCTCGACGCCGCGGGACCCGGCCCCGACGACCCGGCGACGCCGGGCCCGGACGCGGCGGTCGACTGAGCGCACACCGGGCGACCCATCGCAGGACGGGGCCCCGCCCCGCCAACTACGTTGACACCCGAGCGACCCCGGCCGGCCGCTCCCCGACGACGACAGCGAGGGATGCCATGCGCTGGGGTGCCGCCTACTCACGACTCTCGCCGAGCCAGCGGGCCGGGATCGTGGCCGCCGCCGCGTCGGTGCCGATGAGCCTGGTCCCGCTGCTCAAGCCGCGCACCGCCACCGACCAGGGCCTCATCACCGGGGTGTCCTCCGCGGTGGACTACGCGCTGACCTCAGGCATGCACGACGCCGTGCTCAGCGCCTCACGCGGGGCGCTGCGGCTGGTGGGCCGCGACCCCGACGTGCGCACGACGGCCCGGACCACGCTGGTGGTCGACGGGATCGCCCTGGCCACGTCGCTCGCCGCCGAGGCCGTGCTGCGACGCACCGGCCACCGGCGCACCGTGTGGGCCCTGACCAACGCCGGAGCGCGGCGGGTGCGGGGCGCGGCGATCTTCGGCCTGGTGTCCGGAGCGCTCGACGCCGTCCCGGACATCGAGGGCCAGAAGCACCCGGTGACCCGCGTGCTGCACACCGTGCCCGCGGCCATCGCGACCGGGACCGCGATGGCGCTCGGCGTGCAGTACGTGCGCCGGCAGCGCGCCAAGGCCGACGGCGCCGAGCTGGGCAAGCGGACCGCCCCGACCCTGAAGTCCCTCGGCGTGGCCACCGTCGCCGCGACCGGCGCCGCGGCGATCGCGGCGGGCGAGCGGCAGATCGCCGCAGGGGCCGAGCGTCTGATCGCCCGGGCCACCGGGACGCCGGGCTACGGCTCGGGGATCAGCCACCTGGTCTCGTTCGGCGTGATCGGTGGCGCGCTGGTCGCGGTGGGCGCGCGGGTCTACCGCTCGGTGGAGCGCTCGGTCAGCGAGCCCGACGCGGTGCTGGCCGACCCGCCGTCGTCCCCTCTGGTCAGCGGCGGGCCCGGCAGCGTCGTCGCGTGGGACGCGCTGACCCGCGAGCCGCGCCGCCACCTGTCCACCGCGACGCCGGTCTCCTCGATCGAGCAGGTCATGGGCGGCCCGGCGACCGAGCCGATCCGCGTCTACGTGGGCCTGACCAGCGCGGACACCCCGGACGAGCGGGTCGACCTGGCCATGGCGGAGCTCGAGCGCACCGGTGCGCTGGACCGCTCGCTGCTCGTCCTCGCCTCGCCGACCGGGACCGGGTACCTCAACTACACGGCGAACTCGGCCTGGGAGTACCTGACCCGCGGGGACTGCGCGACGCTCACCCTGCAGTACTCGGTGCGCCCCTCACCCCTGTCGCTGGACCGGGTGGACGACGGTCGCCAGCAGAACCATGCGCTGTGGATGGCGGTGGCCGAGGCGCTCGGCGCCCGGGCGCCGGCCGACCGGCCCAAGGTCGTGCTCTTCGGCGAGAGCCTCGGGGCGCACACCAGCCAGGACCCGTTCCTGCACTCGGGAACGAGGGGCCTGCACTCGTTGTTCGTCAGCCGCGCCCTGTGGCTGGGCACGCCGTACCTGTCGGGCTGGTCGCGCCAGATGCTCGACCCGACGACGGGCGGCGTGCGACCGGGCGAGGTGCTGCGCCTGACCCGCGCCGAGGACATCGACGACCTGTCGGACGCCGAGCGCGACGCCGCGCGCTTCGTGCTGCTGTCGCACGAGGACGACGGGGTCGCGCTGTTCGGGCTCGAGCTGCTGTACCGCAGCCCGGAGTGGCTCGGGGAGCGCCGCCCGGCCGCGGTGCCGCCGCAGGCCGCGTGGTCGATCCCGATCACCTTCATGCAGACCGCGATCGACACCAAGAACGCGATGGTCGTGGTGCCCGGCCAGTTCACCGCGCTGGGCCACGACTACCGCGCCGACATCGCCAGGGCCGTCCGGTTCGCCTACGACCTGCCGTGCACCGACGCGCAGCTCGAGGCGATCGAGGCCGCGCTGCGGCGCGAGGAGCTCGAGCGCGCCGCCGCCTGGGGCTGACGCCTCAGCCGGGCGTGTCGCCGTCGGGGGTCTCGCCCTTCGCGAGCGAGACCTTGGCGAGGGTGAACGCCAGCCTGACGAGCACGGCGAGCAGCGCGACGTCGAGGACCATCTGGATCGTCACCAGACCCCGGGCGGCCGGGGAGACGGCCACGATGTCGCCGAATCCCACCGTGGTGGCCACCGCGACCGTGAAGTACAGCGCCGAGACGCGGTCCAGTGGCTCGGTGAACTGCGCCGGGTCCACCGCGGACATCACCCAGTAGATCGACGCGAACAGCACCACGAACACCGCGGTGAGAACGCCGACGGCCTCGGCCGCCCGCAGCTGCGGCAGCTCGGCCCGCAGGATCCGCCGGACCTGCCAGCCGAGGAACGCCAGGAACACCAACGTCCCGAGCGCCGTGGCGACCACCGTGGCCCCGTCCTTGGGCACCCGGTCGGGCGCGGCGAAGTAGACACCGAACAGGACCAGCCAGCTGAGCACGACCCACACGGCCGAGCGGGCCAGGGCACGGCGTCGGAGGCGCGGCTCGAGGTCACCGATCCGGGTGGGACTCATCCGCTCACGCCCCAGCGGCTGCCGCGGTCGGGCTCTCGCCGTCGAGGTCGTCGCCCGCCTCACCGTCGGACGCATCGGCGTCGAGGTCGTGCTTGAGGCGGTAGACCACCTCGTAGGTCTTGCCGGAGTTCTTCACCACCGCGGTGATCATGGCGGCGACGGGCAGGGCCATGAACGCGCCCATCGGACCGGCGATCGCGCCACCGGCCAGCGCCGCCCCGAAGGCCACCGCGCCGTTGAGCTCCATGGTCTTGGCCGAGAGCCGTGGGCTGAGCACCAGGTTCTCGATCTGCTGGTACACCGTCACCCACACCAGCAGCACGAGCGCCGAACCGATCCCCCGCACCGCCAGGGTCACCACGATCGGCACCGCCGCACCGACGAACGTGCCGATCACCGGGATGAACTCGGCGAAGAACCCCATGAACACCGCCATCGGGAGCGCGAACACCAACGGCAGCCCGAGCATCATCATCACCGCGAACGACAGCGCGGCGTTGATGACCAGCAGCAGCGTCCGGGAGTAGAAGTACCCACCGGTCTGCTCGATCGAGACCTCGGAGATCCAGCCGAACCGCTCCTGGCGGCGCGGCGGCATCCGGGACATCAGGGCGCGCTCCAGGCGGGGGTAGTCCGCCGCGATGTAGAAGGTGAAGGAGGCGATGGTCAGCAGGTCGAACGCCAGCCCGATCCCGGAGGACACCACACCGAGCACGTCCTCGCCCCAGGTCGCCAACGCCGCCCTGGTCGCATCGGCCATGACCTCCCCGGTGGCCGGGTCGACCACCGGCACGCCGAGCACCCTGGAGCCGAGGTCGTTCAGCTGCGACACCCAGCCCGGTGCCGAGTCGGCCACGGCCTGGCCGAACTTCACGATCGCGGGGATCAGCACGGCGATCATCAGCGCGGCGACCACCAGCCCGGCCAGGTAGATCACCGCGACCGCCGCGCCACGACTCCATCTGAAGCGGCGCTGCAATGCCGCCACCCCGGGGATGATCGCGAGCGCGAAGAACGTCGAGACCACCAGCAGCGACAGCAGATGCCTGGCCTGGTACAGGACGAACAGGCCGCCGGCCGTGATCAGGCCGACCGCCACGACCTTCCACAGGACGGTCCACACGAGATGGTCGAAAGTGGCCCGGTCGCTCAGATCGGTCCGGTCGGGGTCGGGCAGGTCATTCGTCATGGTCGCCTCCCGGGTGCAACGTAGCGTCGGACGGCCCCCTGGCACGAGGGTCCACGGCGTTGGGGCGCCGAGTGGGACCGCCGGGGTCGGTGGGAGGTGCGAGGGTGGGGCGATGGCGACCCGGATCCTGTTTCTCCGGGCGGTGAACGTCGGTGGCGCGACGCTGCCGATGGCGGGGCTGCGCGCGCTCCTCACCGACCTCGGTGCCACCGACGTGCGCACCTACATCGCCTCGGGCAACGCGGTGCTCGGCGTGCCGGACGACCCGGCGGCGTTCGACCGTGCCGTGGAGGACGCCGTCGAGCGGGGGTACGGGTTCCGCCGCGACGTGATCTCGCGGACGCCGGCCGAGGTCGCCGACGCGCTGGCAGCCCACCCGTTCGAGGTTGTCGACCCGAGGTTCTCCTACGTGTCCTTCCTGCTCGACGCGCCGGCTGCGGCGGGGCTCGCTGCCGCGGCCGAGGTGCCGACCGGCGACGACCAGTGGCGGGTGGTCGGCCGCGAGCTGCACCTGCGGTTCGCCGATGGGATGGGGCGCGCGACGCTGGACGTCGGTCGGCTGCACCACCGTCTCGGGGTGGTCGGCACGGCGCGGAACCTCCGCACGGTCGACGCCGTGCTCGCCCTCGCCGCCGGGCGGGAGTGACCGGCTCTCGACACCCGCGCACCACGTGGCGCGACGGGGCCCGCCGGCGCCTACCCTCGGAGCCATGCCCGATGCCGTCCGTGCGACGCCCGTCGGCGGCGACGCCGTCGTCGACCTGGCCGTCTACGCCGACGGCCGGCGCGTGCCGGACCTCGCCTCGCTCGACGAGGCGCTCGCAGCGGTGCGGGAGTCGGGCGGCTTCCTGTGGCTCGGGCTCGCCCAGCCCACCGACGCCCAGATCGGCGAGGTCGCGGACGCGCTCGGGCTGCCGGAGCTCGCGGTCGAGGATGCCGTCTCCGCGCACCAGCGGCCCAAGCTCGAGGTGTACGGGGACCTGACGTTCATGGTGCTGCGGCCCGTGGGCTACCTCGAGCGCGAGGAGATGGTCGAGGTAGCCGAGGTGGCGGTGTTCCTGGGCGCTGACTTCGTGGTCACGGTCCGCCACGGGCCCAGCGACGTGCTCGCCCGCGTCCGCCGCGAGATGGACGACCCCGGGACCGAGCTGCCGGACTTCGGCCCGTCGGTGGTGCTGTACCGGGTGGCGGACCTGGTGGTCGACCAGTACGAGCAGGTGGTCGGCGAGCTCGAGCGCGACATCGACGAGATCGAGGGCGAGGTGTTCGGCCCCGACGACGCCGACCACTCCGAGCGGATCTACAAGCTCAAGGACGAGATCGCCGCGTTCCAGCGCGCGGTCGCCCCGCTGACCCGGCCGATCGAGCAGCTGGTCGCCGCGCAGGCCCCGCACGTGCGCGAGGACAGCACCCACCACTTCCGCGACGTGCAGGACCACGTGCTGCGCGCCGCGGAGTCGGTGGACCTGATGGACCGCCAGCTGAGCGCGGTGCTCGAGGTGAACACGGCGCGGGTCACGGTGGTGCAGAACCGCATCTCGCTGCGCCAGAACGAGGACATGCGCAAGATCTCCGCCTGGGCCGCGATCGGCCTGGTCCCCACGGCCGTGGCCGGGGTCTTCGGGATGAACTTCCGCCACATGCCGGGCCTGAGCTGGGAGTGGGGGTTCCCGGTCACGATGGGCCTGACGGCGGTGTTCTGCCTGGTCCTGTTCCGTGCGTTCCGGCGCAACGGGTGGCTGTAGCGGGAGCGAGGCGGCGGGGTCGCGAGCGGGTTCGGACGCGGCCCGGGTGCGTGCTAGCCTTCTGGCTCGCGCGCGAGTGGCGAAATGGCAGACGCGCTGGCTTCAGGTGCCAGTGCCCGCAAGGGCGTGGGGGTTCAAGTCCCCCCTCGCGCACTGAATCCTGGGAGATCTCCCAGGTCGACAACGAGTCGGGGACCTCAGGGTCTCCGGCTCTTTCTCGTTTCCGGGCGTTCGGCCGACCGCCGCAGTCTGCCCCCCCACTCGGCCCCAGTCGCCCGGCGCGGCATGCTGCACACCGACCCGAGCGGGCCGCAGGTCCGTCCCTGACCGGCCTCGGGGCGCTAGGTTCGCGGGTGAGACACCATGCCGGATCGGAGCGTGGCGCCGTGGATGCTCGCAAGGGGTTGTGGGGGCAGTCAGGGCTGGAGTCACGCGCCGCCGCATGGCTCGACGCGTCACCGGACCCGTTCGCCTGCCTGGACGCCGAGCTGCGCCTGCTCTACGCGAATGCGGCCTTCACGGCGGCGACCGGGTGCTCATCGGCCACGTGCTCCGGGAAGCCGCTCGCCGACCTCCGCCCGTTCGGCGAGGCGACCGAGGCGATCGCCACCCTCGCCGCAGCCGCCCGGGACGAGCCGGAGCGGGGCGTCGTCGAGGACGAGATCACCTGGCACCCCGCCGACAGCGCCGCGGAGCGGCGTCACGTGGTCCGCGTCCGAGCCGAGCGGGACGGGGGACCCACCCTGATCCTTCTCACCGCGCGCGACGTCACCCGGTTCCGCGAGGCCGAGCAGGCGCTGCGGGACCGCGAGGCCGAGTTCCGCACCCTCGCCGAGAACACCCCGGACAACATCATCCGGTACGACCTGAACGGGTACGCCACCTACTGCAACCCCGCCTTCGAGCAGAGGGTCAACACGACCATCGACCAGATGCTGGGCAAGCGGCCCGCGGAGGCCGGCCCGGCCGGCATGACCGGGGCGGAGGAGTATGAGCGCCTGCTCATGCGCGCCCTGAGCACCGGCATGCCCGGCCGGGTCGAGGTGACGGTGCTGCGTCCCGATGGGGTCCGGGCCACCCACAGCGTGCTGATCCACGCCGAGCGTGGCGCCGACGGCTCGATCACCGGCGCCCTCGCCATCGGCCGCGACGTGTCCGACCTGGTCGAGGCCCGCCAGGCGGCGACCGAGCGGGAGCGTGAGTTCCGCACCCTCGCCGAGAACGCGGGAGACCAGATCGCACGCTGGGACACCCGCGGCCGGTTCGTCTACGCCAACCCGCGGATGCTCGGCGTGCTGGGCCTACCGGCGGACCAGGTCTACGGGCGCAGCATCGCCGAGGTGGCGCCGGGGCGCTTCGAAGCCGCGTCGCAGGCCATCGCCCGGGTCCTCGCCGGCGGTCCCGCCGAGATGGTGGACCAGCGGTTCGTCGCCTTGGACGACGGTCTGGAGCACGTCCACGAGATCCTGTGCGTGCCCGAGCACGGGGAAGGGGGCGCGCTGGTCAGCGTCCTGGGTGTGGGGCGCGACATCACCGAGAGCGTGCACCACCGCGACGAGCTGGAGCGGATGGCCCGCACCGACCTGCTCACCGGCCTGCCGAACAGCAAGGCGCTCTACGACCGCGCGCCCGGGATGCTCGAGGCCGCCGGCCGCACGGGCCGACGCGTGGCCGTGCTGCTGCTCGACCTCGACGGGTTCAAGGCCATCAACGACACCCTCGGGCACGCCGGCGGCGACCAGGTGCTGCGTGACATCGCCGACCGGGTCAGCGCCCGCCTGCGGTCCTACGACCTGTTCGTCCGGCTCGGCGGGGACGAGTTCACGATCGTCATCGGGGACCTCGACGCGCCGCAGGACCTGGTGGCCGTGGCGGACAAGGTTCAGCAGGCGCTCATGCAGCTGCACGTTGGCGCTGCGGCGCGCACCAGCGCCAGCATCGGCGTGGCCGTGTACCCGGAGGACGGCGACACCATCGAGACCCTGGTCACGCACGCCGACATCGCGATGTACCAGGCCAAACGCGCGGGCCGCGGCCGGGTCGAGTACTTCCGACCGGAGCTCGGCACCGCGCTCCAGCGCCGGTCGTCGATCGAGCGCGCGCTCGACGACGTGGACGAGACCTCCGGGTTGCAGATGTACGTCCAGCCCGTGTTCGGGATGCGATCCCCACGCCGGCTGCACGCCGCCGAGGCTCTCCTCCGCTGGCAGCTCCCGGCCCTCGGCCCGATCGGCCCTGCGGAGTTCATCCCGATCGCCGAGGAGACCGGCGCGATCGTCCGGATCGGCCGCTGGGTGCTGGCCGAGGCGACCGCGGCCGCCGCGCGCTGGAACCGGGGACGCCCGCAGGACGAGACCGTGGCCGTCGCGGTCAACGTCTCCACCCGCCAGTTCCTCCTCGACGACATCGGTGACGCGGTCGAGGCGGCGCTGGACGCGAACGGCTGCCCGCCCACGGCCCTCATCGTCGAGATCACGGAGAACCTGCTCCTGGAGGACTCCGCGTCGGTGCAGTCCGCCCTGGCACACCTGCGGTCCCGAGGGGTACGGATCGCGCTCGACGACTTCGGCACCGGCTACTCAGCGCTGCACTACCTCACCCGGTTCCCCTTGGACGTCCTGAAGATCGACCGGAGCTTCATCCACGGGATCGGTACGGGGTCGGAGCACGACGAGCTCCTCAAGGCCCTCGCCGCGCTGGCAGGCAGCCTCGGGCTGCGCACCGTCGCCGAGGGCATCGAGACGCCGGAGCAGCTCGAGTTCCTCGAGGCGCACGGCTGCGACCTGGCCCAGGGCTTCTTGCTCGGCCGACCCATGCCGATCGACAGGTTCGAGGCCGAGCACCTCGGCCGGCTCAGCCCGCCCGGAGCGTGACCCCGAACCCGCCGCGCGGGCGTTCATCGCCGATGTGCACGAGGTGAGGAGCGCCGTCACCAACCGGTCCCGGCACCCCACGCGGCAACGCGACGCCCAGACCCCGATCCGTGCGGAGCCGTCCACCCTGCGGACGCCCATCCGTGCCTGCGACACGCTTCGCCGCGTCGGACGCCGCCCGCGCGAGCGTCGACGGCTCTCGGCGCGAGATCGCACCCTCGGAGGTGCGATCTACCGATCGGCCCCCGGGCGTGTCGTCACTCGGACCCCTCCCGCAGGAGTTCGAGGGACTCCCGCGGCTCGCGCGAGAGACCCGGTTGGGGAATCACACTTCCCGACCGAGCCTCGGCCTGGCGATCATCGAGGCGCGGAAGCGCTTCACGAAGTGTCGCTCCCGTCCAGACCGCTGGCGGAACGCCGCCGAGCCTCCACGAGGCTGCGGTCGAAACCGTCCAGGCCGCGGCGGAACTCGATCCGCCGCGCCGCCTTCGCGGTGAGGCCATGCCGCTCCGCCAGCGACTCGACCAGTCGTCGGTACAGCCGGAACCACAGGATGAGGCCTCCGGAGTAGATCACCAGCAGCATCGCGAAGACTGCAAGGGACCACCCAAGACCCCACAGCGTCCCCGTGAGCCAGAGGACCGGCACCGAGGCCAGCGCGATGACCGCCAACCCCAGCTGCGTTCGTCCCACGCTCAGAAGCCACGCGGCCTCCTGCCGCGTCAGTCGCGCGTCGTACGCCTCGTAGAGCCTCAGGCCGCGCGCGCTGCCGTCCCCCATGACGTTGATCCAACAGCACCGGGCCGGCACGGGGCGCCGCCCTGCCGCACGAAGAAGGCGCGCGGCCCCCATCGCCGCCCCAAGCGCCTTCAGCCCTCCCGGAACGCGACCCCGAACCCGCCGCGCGGGTAGTGCCACCGCAGCGATCCCGGCGGCGCCACCGCCAGGCAGGTCCCGCACTCCAGGCACGCCGCGGCCTCGACGGCGATCGTCCCGTCCGGCGCCTGGCTGTAGACGTGCGCGGGGCACACCGCGATCAGGATCTTGGCGGCACCCGTCCGCCGCGCGACCTCCTGGTCGACCTCGATGTGGGACTCCTCCTCGTCGAGGTCGTAGTGGTTGCGCGCCAGGCGCTCCGGAACGGTTCCGATCTCCATCACAAACCCCTCGCCGCGTGGAACCCGAGACGCGTCAACCGGCGCAGCCGCAGGTCGTTGGCCTTGAGCGCTCGCCGAGCCGTGGCCACCAGGTGCCGCCGCGGGGTGAGGTCGAGGTCGAACACCCCGTGCATCACGTCCGCGAGCGCGTCGCCCACCCCGGCGTACATCAGCGGGTCGTCGAGCGCCTCGGGCGCCCGCGCGTACGTCGCCAGGTCCTTGCCGACGAATGACGCGTCGAGCTCGGCGCGGTAGGCGCCCATCGCCTCGGCCGACAGGTCGTCGGCGCGCAGCGCGCGGTCGGCCGCCGTGGCCGCCGCGACTGCCGAGCCCGCGGCCAGGTCCATGCCCCGCACGGTGAACCCGGTGTTGAGCGTGAGGCCCGCGGCGTCGCCGATCACCATCAGCCCCGGCGCGGTCATCGGGCGGCGGGCCATCGCGGGCCCGTCCTCGATGGTCAGGTGGCAGCCGTACTCCAGCAGCTCGCCGCCCTCGAGCAGTGGTGCGATCGCCGGGTGGGCCAGCAGCCGGTCGTGCACGTCGCTGGACGACAGGCCGGACTCCACCAGCCGGTCCAGCCGCAGCACCACGCCCACCGAGACCGACTCGGTGTTGGTGTACAGGAACGCACCGCCGGGCAGCCCCTGCGTCGCGTCGCCGACGATCGCGCACGCGACGCCCTCGCGCCCGCTGACGCCGAACCGCGCCTCGAGCACGTCGCGCGGCAGCCGGACGACGGACTTCACGCCCACCGCCAGGTGCTTGGGCGGTTCGTCGGGCCGGATCCCCGCACCCCGTGAGACGAACGAGTTCACGCCGTCCGCGGCGATCACCACCCGGGCGCGCAGCTCGTCGTCCCCGGCGCGGACACCCACCACCTGCTCGCCCTCGCGCACCAGGCCGTCGACCCGCACACCGGGCATGACCAGCGCGCCGGCCTCCTCGGCCTGCTGGGCGAGCCAGGGGTCCAGGCGCGCGCGCAGGACGGTCACGGCGTTGGCCGGCTCGGCGAGGCGCTGGTCCCAGTAGTCCACCGCCACCGACGACCCGGCGTTGAGGAACACCAGCCGGTTGCGGGTGATCGTCCGCTCGACCGGCGCCCGGTCCACGAACCCCGGGAACACCCGGTCCATGACGCGGGCGTAGAGCACACCACCGGACAGGTTCTTGGCCCCGGGCTCCGAGCCGCGCTCGAGCACGGCCACCTCGTGGCCGGCCTGCGCGAGCCGGTACGCCGCGACCGACCCGGCGATCCCGGCGCCCACCACGACGACGTCGAACTGCTCGCTGTCCACGGAACCTCCTTCGTGCCGTGCGCCCCGCCCGCCCGGGACGCGCGACCGTGAACCTCGCCGGGTCCCTGGCAGGGGCGGGGACCCGGCGAGGCGTGGGGGTCAGACGGTCGCGGGCTGCTTGAGCTGCGCGGCCACGTGGTCCGCGGCGAGCCAGCCCGAGGTGAGCGCGAAGCCGTTGGCCGATCCCGGCACGGTGAGGATGTACGAGTCGCCGAACAGGCCGCCTGCGTCGCACCCGACGGAGTACAGGCCGGGGATCGGGGCACCGGAGGTGTCGATCACCTGCATGTTCTCGTCGATCTTGATGCCGCCCATCGTGATCATGATCCCGGGTTCCATCTTGATGGCGTAGAACGGGCCGTTCTCGACCGGCAGCAGGTACTTCTGCTTGTAGAACCTGGTGTCCTTGCCGGCCCGGCACATGCCGTTGTACTCGTCGACCTCGGCGGCGAGCACGGCCGGGTCCACGCCGATCTGCTCGGCGAGCGCCTCAACGGTGTCGCCGCGGAAGACGATCCCGGCCTCGATGTCCGCCTCGAGCTCGGCGGGCAGGTTGACCAGCTTCTCGCCGGTGCGCACGTAGATGCCCAGACCGACCTCGCAGCCGTCGTTGACCAGGTGGTCCACCTGCGTCTGGTCGATCACGGTCCAGAAGAACGACCCGGGCAGGTTCGCCACGATGTCGCCCGCCTGGCCGAAGTTCAGGCCGCAGATCTCGTTGGTGCACCGCTTGCCGTCCCGGTTGACCCAGAAGTACGGCTGGAACCCGGCGGCGTTGGTGTGCGAGGTCACGGTCTTGCCGCGCATGATCGGGAACAGCAGCAGGGTGCCGATCGACGACCACTCCTTGGCACCGACGTCGAACATCATCTGCAGGCCGTCGCCCTCGTTGCCCTCGCCGCCCACGTTGATCATCTGGGCACCGCAGTCCCACGCGGAGAACTTGTCGAGCATCGCCGGGTTCTTGGCGTAGCCGCCGGTGCCGACGACCACGGCCTTGGCACCGATCCGGACCTCCTCGCCGTCGGAGTCGGTCGCGACGACACCGATCACGCGGCCGCCGTCGGTGAGGATCTCCTTGGCCGGCGTCTCGAGGTAGATCTCGACGCCCAGCTCGCGGGCCTTGGCCTCCATGAGCTCCAGGACGTGCGCCACCTCCCCGTGCGGGATGTGCCAGGTGACCAGCTCGCCGGGCTGGTCCTCGGCCGTGACGATGACCTCCTCGTACACCGCGCCCAGCTCGCGCATCTTGACGATCGTGGTGGCCGCGTTGTCCACGAACCGCGAGACGATCGCGGAGTCCGCGTGCCAGTGGCTGTAGTCCATGTAGGCGCGGAACGCCTCGTCCTTGGTGACGTCGATCCCGCGCTTGATCTGCTCGTCCGACTCGAACGCGGCGTGGCCCTCGGCGAACGCCGAGCTCCCGCCGAGCTGGGGCATCTTCTCCAGCACGGCGACGCTCAGCCCGTGCCCTGCCGCCTGGACGGCGCAGGACAGGCCCGACCCACCGCCCCCCACGACGACGACGTCATAGCTGACGTCGAACTCCTGAGTCATCTCGGTCTCCTTCTGTTGATGGGGTGACTCACGGCGATGAGCGCTACTCGCGCAGCGCCTCGACCAGCGCGGGCACGACCTCGTACAGGTCGCCGACCACGCCGTAGTCCGCGGTGCGGAAGATCGGGGCCGCAGGGTCGTTGTTGATCGCGGCGACGACCTTCGCGTCGCGCACGCCCTCCATGTGCTGCGGCATCCCGGCGATCCCGACCGCCAGGTACAGCCGGGGCGCGATGTGCTGGCCCGACCGGCCGATGTAGCGCTCCTTGGGCACCCAGCCCAGGTCGTCGGCGATCGGCATCGAGCAGGCGATCTCGGCGTCCAGGGCGCTGGTCAGCGTCCCGATCAGCTCCAGGTCCGCCTTCGCCCGGACGCCGCGGCCGATCGACACCACGCGCTCGGCGTCACGCACACCCGACGCGCCGCCGACCGGCGTGCGGGACACCACCCGCAGGTCGGCGACCGGCCCGGCCGCGAGCGGCTCGACGGGCGCGGGCGCACCGTCCGGCGCGGCCACCTCGTCGCCGCGGGCGACGAGCGCCAGCGCGCCGGCCGTGGCGAGCGTCTCGAGCACCGCACCGTCCAGCGCCGAGCGCTCGACCACCAGCGCGTCGCCATCGACGGACAGCGCCACCGCACCGGCCACCACCGACGCGGAGACGGCCGTCGCTGCCGCACCCAGCAGGGCGCGGGCGGCCGGGGCCACCGTCGAGACCAGCACCCGCACCCCTGCGTCGGCCGCGGCGGCCGCGATCGTCGGTGCGAGCGACTCGGCGGGCCGGTCCGCCTCGGGCTCGGCCCACAGCACCCGGTCGGGTCCCGCGGCGGCCGCGGCGTCGGCGAGCTCGCGCGGCCCGGCCGCGACCACGGTCACCGGCCCGCCGGCCCCGCGGGCCAGCTCGACGCAGGTGGTCAGCAGCGCGGTGTCGGTCGCCAGGACCCAGGTCGGCGCGGTCATCGGAGCACTCCCTCGTTGCGCAGGGCGGCGACCAGGGCTCGGGCCGCGTCGGCGGGCTCGCCGTCGAACAGCCGCGCCGCGGTGACCTCGGGCACTCGGGTGCCGCGCTGGTCGACCGGGTCGACCGGGTCCAGGCCCAGGTCGGCGAGCGTGGTGGTGGTCACGGGCCGCTTGCGCGCGGCCAGCAGCTCCTTCATCCCGGGCGCCTTGGGCTCGGCGGCCTCGGCGGCCACCCCCAGGACCACCGGCGTCGCGGCGCTCACGGTCTCCTCGACGTCCCCGACGCGGCGCACCGCCGCCACACGACCGCCGGTGACCGCGGCCCTGGTCACCCCGGCGACGACGCCCCAGCCGAGCTTGCCCGCGAGCGCGACCGCGACCCCGGGGTGCTCCTCGGCGTCCCCGACCGCGACCACGTCGACGCCACCGAGCGAGGTGACCGCCGCGGCGAGGATCTCGGCCGTGGCGGCCTCGTCGGTCAGCGACGGGGCGTCGGCGACGCTCACCGTCTCGGTGACGCCGCGGGCCAGCGCCCAGCTCGCGTCCCCGTCACCGATGGTCAGCCCGACCACCGACCCGTCCGAGTCGCCCGCCAGGGCCTGGGCCACCGCGAGGACGGCGTGGTCGTCCTCGCCGGCGACCATCTTGGTGACGCGCCACTGCACCGTCCCGTCGGCGTGGACGGTCGCACCGTCCACGCCGCGCGCCCACTTGTAGACCGCCGCCACCCGCATCCAGCGCCACCCGTCCAGATCCGCCCCGCTCGGTGGTGCGGGGTCCCTGGTATCGAGCGAACCGCCGGGAGGGCGCGGCCAGTAGCCCCCTCCGGGTACACCCGGGTAGCCGATCGGCTACCCCGGCTCAGCCGACGATGCCCTGGCGGAGGCCGAGGACCGCGGCCTGCACGCGGTTGCGCACGTGCAGCTTGGTCATGATCGAGCCGAGGTGCTTCTTGACCGTCGCCTCGGACAGGAACAGGTCGCGGGCGATCTCCTCGTTGGACATCCCCTCGACCAGCAGGCGCAGCACGTCACGCTCGCGGTGGGTGAGGCGCTCGTGCGCGGGCGGCACCGGACGGGCCGAGCCGCCCTGCGCGCCGAACTCGGCGAGCACCCGCGCGGCGATGGCCGACGACATCGCCGCCTCCCCGCGCATCAGGCCGGCGAGGTAGTCGTGCAGCCGGTCGGCCGGCTCGTCCTTGCTGAGGTAGCCGTGCGCACCGTTGCGCAGCGCCTGGTAGACGTCCTCGCCGAGGTTGGACATGGTGAGCATCGCGACGGTGATCGCGGGGTCGGCCTCGGTGATCAGACGGGTGGCCTCCACCCCGCCCATGCCGTCCATCCGCACGTCCATGAGCACCAGGCCGGGGTGCAGCGCGGCCGCCAGCCGCACCGCCTCGGCGCCGTCCGCCGCGGTGCCGATCACCTCGAAGTCGGCCCACCGGCTGATCAGCGCGATCAGCCCGTCGCGGAACAGCGCGTGGTCGTCCACCACCAGCACGGTGGTGGGTGCGGTGGGCTCCGCGGCAGGGGGCAGCGCGCCGGTGGCGCTCACGACCCGACCTCCGCGGGGATCGTCCGGCGGGTCGCCCGCAGCGGTGCCTCGGCGGTCACCCGCGTGCCGCCACCCGTCGCCCGGCCGAACTGGACCTGGCCGTCGACCTGCTGCATGCGCTCGGACATGATCCGGACCCCGAGCCGCGAGTCCGGGACGCTGGTCGGGTCGAAGCCGTTGCCGTCGTCCTCGATCTCCAGCCTGATCCGGGTCCGGCTGGGCAGCAGCCGGACCCTCACGCGGGTGGCCTGGGCGTGCAGGTGCACGTTGGCCAGCGCCTCCTGGAGCACCCGGACCAGCTGCGCGGCGACGCCCAGCGGGACCTCGCTGGTGTCGCAGCCCGCCTCGCACTCGAGCGTCACCGGGATGCCGAACTGGCGCTCGAAGCTCTCCACGTGGCGGCGCACCAGCTGGTCGAACGGCCCGCTGACGGCCTGGGCGTCGGACCGCAGCCCGAGCATCTGGTGGCGCAGGCTCGAGCTCAGCGTGCGGGCGAGCTCCCCGAGCCGCTCGACGTCGGAGCGCAGACGCTCCAGGTCGCCGCCTGCGACGTCCAGATCCATCACCCCGGCGTGCAGCCCGATCGCCGCCACCTGCTGGGACAGGTCGACGTGCAGCTCGTCGCCGAGCCGTCGGCGCTCCTCCAGCGCCCCCAGCTCGCGCTCCCGCCCGGCGACCTGCCAACGGTAGACGGCGTTGCCGAGGATGCGGCCGGCCGCGGCGAGGAACTCCTTGCGCTCGTCGGTGAGCGGCCACGGCCCGTCGAAGCACAGCAGCACCGCGCCCAGGTGCCGGCCGTCCGCGTGGATCGACACCACGACGCCGGACTCGCCGAACCAGTCCTTGAAGTCCTGCGGCAGGCTCGTCCACGCGTCGTGCTCGAGATGCTCGGACGCGGAGACGGGCCACTCGCCCGGGTTGATCCACGGTTCGCGGATGTGCTCGTGCGCGGGCATCGTCGCGAAGTGCGGGCCCAGCTCGGCCCTGGTCGGCTCGTCGGCGACCAGCACCAGCAGGTTGCCGGCCTCGTCGAGCAGGTACGTCGGCGCGATCCGCGCGCCCATCCGGGCCCGGATGATCTCGACCGCGGCCACGAACGAGTCCGTCCGGTCGTGCGACCAGATCAGCGCGTCGTTGATCCGCACGAGCTCGGCCAGGTACGAGGGCTCGCGTCCCATGGTTCGAGGCTAGGTCGGTCCGGGGCGCCGGGGCTGGGACCCGCCGGCCGTCACCTGCGGGACGCGCTGCCCGGTGAGGGCGACGGCGGTCGCCGGGGTGAGCGCGGCGTGCATCTGCCGTGCGGACATCGCCGCGGCGGGTGCGAGCCCCACGACGTAGCGGCTGAACACCAGACCGACCGCGATCGTCACGGCCGCCGTCACGCGGTTCGTCGCGTCGGGCCCGCCCAGCCGTTCCGCAGTGCGTGCGATGACCTCGCGCTCCAGGTACTCCCGGAACGCCGCGAGGATCTCCTCGTGCTGGAGTGCGGTGACGATGAAGGTCCGCATCTGCGCGGCACGCTCGGCGTCCTCCCAGGAATTCATCACGGCGGCGAGGATCCGTGCCGCCAGCCGGTCGACCGGCCCGTCGAGGGCTCCGGCGACGATGTCGGACGGCGAGAGCGCCACCGACATCGCAGCCACGAACAGGCCGTGCTTGGACCCGAAGTGGTAGCTGAGCAGCGCGACGTCGACGTCCGCGTCCGCCGCGATCGCCCGCATCGTCGCGTCGGCATACCCGTCGGCCCCGAACCGGGCGCGCGCGGCCCGCAGGATCCGCTCGCGGGCGTCGGAACCACCTCGGGGTCGTCCACGGCCTTTATTCATCAGCATTGAATTCTTCCACACCGCAGCCGGAGGGTCGAGACACCTGGAACGACCTGCAGAAGGAGCAGAACGATGCCCACCACCGGCAGCTACGACCTCACCGTCGACACGCCGTTCGGCGCTCAGCACGGACGCCTCGACCTGGACCTCACCACCGACCGCCTCACCGGGCGGCTCGCCACGGCCAGCGGGACGTCCGAGCTGGACGACGGCTCGGTCGACGGGGACGCGTTCACGTTCACCACCCGCCTCCGCACGCCGATGGGTCGCATGAAGGCCACGGTGACCGGGACCGTCGACGGGGACACCCTGACTGCGAGCGCCCGCCTCCCGCTGGGCCGGGCCGCGATCCACGGCACGCGCGTGGAGGGCTGATGTCCACCACCAACCGCCTCGAGACCGTGCCCGGCTACTCCCTGGCCGAGCGCGACCGCCGCCGGGCCCTTGCGGACCGGCTGATGGACGAGGAGGGCCTCGACGCCCTCATCGTCTACGGCGACCGGGAGTTGGCCTTCCCCGCCCCGTTCGCCCCGGACACCTACTTCACCAACGACCGGCCCGGCGCCATCCTCGTCATCCCCAAGGGCGGCGAGCCGGTCGCGCACGTGTTCATCGCGACCGTCGTGGAGGACCACATCCAGGCCGCGGACCGCGGGCGCAGCGGCTGGCTCAGGCCGGAGAACATCAGGGTGGGGAAGATGGGCTACACCCTCATAGACACCATCGAGGACCTCGGCCTGGCCCGGGCCCGGTTCGGCGTGATCGGCCTGGACGCCTACCCGCCGTTCTACTTCGACGGCGCGATGCCCTACAACACCTGGCGCACGGTCCTGGAGGACCTGCCCCACGCGACCTTCACGTCGGTGGGCGACCGGTTCTTCGAGCTGGCGGCCGTCAAGAGCGACGAGGAGATCGCCGTCCTGCGCTGGTCGGCGCGGGTCGGCGGTCGGATGTGCCGGGCGATGCTCGACGCGACGGGTCCCGGGGTGAGCGAGAACGAGATCTACGCAGCGGCGATGCAGGCGGCCGGCGCGAACCTCGGCTACTCCACCGGCCTGATCCTCGGCTCGGGGACGGACTACATCGGCTGGGGCGCTCCGGCCTGGACCTATCGGCCCGAGCCCCCGCGCGTCGTCGAGGACGGCGACGTCGTCCTCGGTGAGGTCTTCTGCTCCCTTGGGATGCTCGAGACGCAGCACCAGCCGACGATCGCCGTCGGTCGGGTGCACCCCGACACCCGGCGGGCGGCGGACGCCGCGCACGCCTCCTACCTCGCCGGCGTACGAACGCTCGCGGCCGGGCGCACCTTCGGCGAGGTGGTCGATGCGATGGCGGTCCCGATGCGGCAGGTGGACGGCTGGCAGGTCCACCCGTTGGTGCACTCCATCAGCCCGTTCGGCCTGATCGGGGTCGGGGACCGGATGGCCGACCTCCCCGAGGCGCAGCGGTACGGCAGCGTCGTACGGATCCCCACCGTCGGACGCGACACGGTGCTCCGGCCGGGCATGGTCTTCGCCGTGGAGCCCAACTGCGTCCTGGACCGGCATCTGGCGAACGTCGGCGCGACGGTGATCGTCGGCGAGGACCGCGGCGTCGAGCTCGACACCACCACCGTGGAGATGCTCCACACCGCCGGGTCCTGAGCCCGGGCCGTCCCCCACCGTGCCAGCCCGGCGTCGCCCCGACCCACCGCGGGCGACGCCGGGCTCTGGTTCACTCGACATCGGGACCCGGCGAGAGCACCTCGACCCACCGCGGGAGGCAGTCATGTCCATCTCCACGGCTCTGCTCCCCGTACCCGGCGAGGTCGTCGACCCGCCGCCGCGCCCGACGCCGCCCGTGGTCAGCCGGCTCGAGTCGCGCGAGGGCCCGCTGGGCCTCCTCGTCACCGTGGGGTTCCGCACGTACCTCCGGTTCACCCGGGCCCAGGTGACCCTGCTCTCGGCCGGCACCACGTACTACCTGTTCCTCGGGATGTTCTCGATCATCGCCTTCGCCTATGGGCTGACCGCAGCGCTCGGGACCGAGCAGCTGGCCACCTTCATCACCGAGGCGGTCGCCAACGCGTTCCCCGGTCTCATCGGTCAGGGCGGCATCGACCCCGCCCAGCTGCGCACCGTCGGGCAGACCACCTCGGTCATCGGCGGTGTGGGTCTGCTGTACGCGGGCACCGGGGCGGTGGTGGCCGCGAGCCGCTCGATCCACGTGATCTTCGGAGCCGGGAAGGACCCCCGGAACGTCGTCCTGGCCCGGGTGCGGGCGCTCGGCTGGCTGATCGCGCTCCTGCCGCTCGTGCTGCTGTCCTACGTGGCCTCGACGGTCACGGCCAACGTGGCCGAGCGACTCCTCGAGGCCGCCGGCATCGAGTGGCGCGGGCCCGGCATCCTGCTCAACGTCGGCTCGGGCGTGCTCACCGTCGTGGTCAACGCCCTCGTCCTCTACCTCCTGCTGGGTCACCTCGGTGGGATCCGGCCCTCCCGGGTCGCACGCGCGGTGGGCGCCGTCGTGGGCGGTGTCGCGATCGAGCTCCTCAAGACCCTGATGGCCGTCCTCGTCGGAGTGACGATCGACAAGCCCCAGTACGGCGCGCTCGCCGTGCCCATCGGGGCGCTCTTCGTGCTGTACCTGCAGTCGCTCGCCACGTACGGCGCGGCGTGCCTGACCGCCGCGATCGCCGAGGCCGGCGCGCCCGTGACGGCGGACCGGGACCCGGACGCGGGACCCGCCTAGGAGCTGCTGCTGCGGCCGACCGTCGGCGCGGCGCGCCCGCCGACTGACGGGCACCCCTCCCCCCGGCGGATACGATCGTGCGGGGACTCCCGGGACCGTCCCCGTCACGCGCTGCCCGCGCGTGGCGCCTCGGTCCGGAGCACCCACCGGCACGGAGGCGCGGAGGAGGTGGCATGGGCATCCTCGACAAGTTCGAGAAGGGTGTCGAGCGCGCCGTGAACTCGGCGTTCGCCAAGGCCTCCCGCGGAGACCTCAAGCCGGTCGAGATCGCGAGCGCACTGCGCCGCGAGGTCGACGACCGCGCCGCCATCGTCGGCCGGGACCGCACCGTGGTGCCCAACGAGTTCACCGTGGAGCTCGCCGAGGACGACCTCGCCAAGGTCGACGCCTGGGGCGCCGACACCCTCGCCGACGAGCTCGCCACCACCGTGACCGAGCATGCGAGCAAGCAGCGGTACGCCTTCGTGGGCCCGGTGACCGTCGCGTTCGTCGGGAGCGAGGAGCTGGAGTCCGGGCGGTTCCAGGTGCGCAGCTCCACCGTGCGCGGTGCGGTGGCCCCCGCGACCTCGGCGTCCAGCACGCGGCACCCGATGGTGGACATCGACGGCCAGCGCTACCTGCTGACCGGCCCGGTGACGGTGATCGGGCGCGGCAGCGACGCCGACATCATCGTCGACGACCCGGGGATCTCCCGTCGGCACCTGGAGATCCGGGTCACCGCCGACGGCGTGATCGCCTCGGACCTCGGGTCGACGAACGGCACGTACGTCGAGGGTCACCTGGTCCCCGCCGCCACGCTCGTGGACGGGAACACGCTGACCATCGGCCGGACCCAGATCCTGTTCTGGTCGGGGGCCGATGACGACGAGGACGGGTGAGGCCAGCCCATGAGCGAGCTGACCATCACCCTGCTGCGGCTGGGCTACCTGCTGCTGCTGTGGCTCTTCGTGCTGGCCGCGATCAGTGTGCTGCGCCGCGACCTGTACGGCACACGCGTGGTCCAGCGCCGGATGCGCGCCAAGGCCGCCGAGCCCGCCCCCGCGAAGCGGCCCGAGCCCAGGGCACCGGCCCCGGTGCCGGCCGCGGCCGAGCCGGTCGTGGCGCGGCGACTGGTGGTGACCAGCGGCCCGCTGCGCGGGACCACCGTGCCGCTGACCGCGGGCGCAGCGGTGATGATCGGCCGCGCGCCGTCGTGCACGCTGGTGCTCGACGACGACTACTCCTCCCAGCGCCACGCCCGCTTGTACGAGCACGCCGGCCAGTGGTTCGTCGAGGACCTCGGCTCGACCAACGGCACCTTCGTGGGTCGCGAACGCATCACGGAGCCGACCGCGGTGGGTCCGGGCTCCCAGCTGCGCGTGGGCCAGTCGACGCTGGAGCTCCAGCGGTGAACCGGGTGAGGCGATGACGGTCGCGCTGCACTACGCCGCCCGGTCCGACGTGGGACTCGTGCGGTCGAACAACCAGGACTCCGCGTACGCCGGGCCGCACCTGCTGGTCGTCGCCGACGGGATGGGCGGGCACGCGGGCGGCGACGTCGCCTCCTCGGTGGCGGTGGCGCACCTGGCTCCGCTCGACGACGAGGCGCACGGCCCGGACGACGCGCTGGACGAGCTCGGCCGGGCGCTGGGCGACGCGCACGCCGAGCTGCTGGCCCGCGCCGAGGAGAACCCCGAGCTCGCCGGCCTGGGCACCACCGTGACCGCGCTGCTGCGGGCCGGCAACAAGCTCGCCATGGCGCACATCGGGGACTCGCGCGCCTACCTGCTGCGCGACGGCGAGCTCACCCAGGTCACCAGTGACCACTCCTTCGTCCAGCACCTGGTCAACACCGGCAAGATCACCGCGGAGGAGGCCGAGCACCACCCGCACCGCTCGGTGCTGCTGCGCGTGCTGGGCGACTTCGACATGGAGATCCTGCCCGACGTCTCGGTGCGCGAGGCCCGCGCGGGCGACCGCTGGCTGCTGTGCTCCGACGGGCTGTCGGGCGTGGTCAGCCGCGACACCATCGCCGAGACGCTGACCGGCTTCCAGGACGTCGGCGCGTGCGCCGACCAGCTGGTCCAGCTCGCCCTGCGCGGCGGCGCCCCGGACAACGTGACGGTGGTGGTCAGCGACGTGGTCGACGTCGACGACCTGCCCGACGGCGCGGCGCCACCCACCGGTCCGCAGGTGGTGGGCTCGGCCGCGACCGACCGGCACCGGCCCACCCGAGGTGGCACCGGCGCAGCGGCCCGCGCCGCCGAGCACGCCGCGTCGACCCGCCCGCCGTCCGAGCCGCTGGACGAGGACGAGCCGCCGCCGCGCCGGGTGCTGCGGCGGGTGCTGTGGGCGCTCGCGGTGGTCGTGGTGCTGGGCGGCCTGGTCCTCGGCGGGCGCTGGGGATGGCTGTGGACCCAGGACCAGTACTACGTCGGGGTCTCCGACGGCTACGTCGCGATCTTCCAGGGCATCGACCAGACCATCGGGCCGCTCGAGCTGTCCCATGTGGTCCAGGCCTCGGACCTGCGGATCACCGACCTGCCTCAGTTCATGCAGGACCGCGTCAACGAGACCGTGCAGATGTCCAGCCTCGCGGAGGCCGAGCTCTGGGTCGCCGACCGCGAGCGCGAGGCGGCGGTCCCGTGAGGGCGCCTCCCGCGTCCTGGATCAGGGCGGAGGCGCCCTGATGGCCACCGTCGCCGCGCACGAGGTGCGTCCCGGGCGAGGGGCCGAGCTCGGGCTGCTCGCGCTCGCGCTGATCGTCGGGATCGGCGCGTACGCGATCGTGGGCCTGGCCACGGCCGGCCGGCTGCCGGCCGAGCTGCCGCGCCAGGCGGCGGTGCTCACCACCCTCGCCGTCGGCATGCATGTGGTGCTGCGCTGGCGGGCGCCGTGGGCCGACCAGGTGCTGCTGCCGGCCACGGTGGCGCTCAACGGCCTCGGCCTGGCGGTGATCCACCGGATCGACATCGCGTACGCGGCGCGGGACAAGTTCGCCGGCTTCGCCGACCGCCAGCTCGGCTGGACGGCGCTGGGGATGGTGTTCGCTGCGCTGGTCCTCATCGGCCTGCGCGACCACCGGACGCTGCGCCGCTACACGTACACCGCGATGGTCGTCGGCCTGGCGCTCATGGTGCTGCCGCTCGTGCCGGGCCTGGGCACCGAGATCAACGGCGCCCGGATCTGGATCCGGCTGTTCGGCAGCTCCTTCCAGCCCGCCGAGGTCGGCAAGATCGCGCTGGCGGTGTTCTTCGCTGGGTACCTGGTGACCAACCGCGAGACGCTGGCGCTCGCCGGACCGAAGGTGCTCGGCCTCCAGCTCCCGCGGATCCGCGACCTCGGGCCGATCCTGCTCGCGTGGCTGGTGTCCTTGGCGGTGCTGGTCTTCGAGCGTGACCTGGGCACCTCGCTGCTGTTCTTCGGACTGTTCGTCGCGATGCTCTACCTGGCCACCGAGCGCAAGAGCTGGGTGGTCATCGGTCTCGCACTGTTCGCCGCCGGCGCGACCCTGGCCGCCTCCCTGTTCGGCCACGTCGCCGCCAGGTTCACCGCGTGGCTGCACGCCTTCGACAACGACGTGTTCAACGCCTCGCCCGGGGGCTCCGGCCAGCTCGTGCGGGGGCTGTTCGGGCTGGCCAGCGGCGGGCTGTTCGGCACCGGCCTGGGCCAGGGCCGCCCGGATCTCGTGCCGTTCGCCGAGTCCGACTTCATCGTCGCCTCGATCGGTGAGGAGCTCGGGCTGACCGGGCTGATGGCGATCCTGGTGATCTACCTCGTCATGACACAGCGCGGCCTGCGCACCGCGATCGGCGTGCGGGACGGGTTCGGCAAGCTGTTCGCGGGGGGCATGGCGTTCACCGTCGCGTTCCAGTGCTTCGTGGTGGTCGGCGGCGTGACCCGGCTGATCCCGCTGACCGGCCTGACCATGCCGTTCCTGGCCTACGGCGGCTCGTCCCTGCTGGCGAACTGGGTGATCGTCGCGCTCCTGCTGCGGATCTCGGACTCCGCGCGCCGCCCGGCGCCGCCGGCCGAGCAGGCGCCGGCCGCGCCCGAGCCGGACCCGGGTCGCACGGTCACCGACGACCAGCTCACCGAGCGGATCGTGGTGCGCACCTCCACCCACGGCGACGACGACGGGGAGGGTGAGCGATGAACACACCGCTGCGCCGCCTCGCGACCGTCGTGATCGCGATGTTCGTCGTGCTGATGGGCGGGGCCACCTGGGTCCAGTTCTTCCAGGCCTCCGCCCTGAACAACGACAACCGCAACGTCCGCACGCTGTACCGCGAGTTCGACACCGACCGTGGCCCGATCGTCGTCGGCGGGGCGGCGGTCGCGTCGTCGACGCCGGTGGACGACTCGTTCGGCTACCTCCGGCAGTACGTCGACGGACCGGTGTACGCCCCGGCCACCGGCTACTACTCGGTGATCTACGGGCGCAGCGGCATCGAGAAGGCCATGAACACCGAGCTCAACGGCTCGGCCGGCTCGCTGTTCTACACCCGGATCCAGGACCTCATCACGGGCCGTCAGCCCAAGGGCGCCTCGGTCGAGCTGACCCTCGACCCCAAGGTCCAGCAGGCCGCGTGGGATGCCCTGGGCGACCAGACCGGCGCCGTGGTGGCGATCGACCCGAGCACCGGGGCGATCCTCGCGCTGGTCTCCAAGCCGTCCTACGACCCGAACCTGCTCGCCTCGCACGACACCGCGGCGGTCCGCGAGGCGTGGGACGCGCTGAACGCCGACGCATCCGCGCCGATGCTCAACCGGGCGCTGAACCAGACCTACCCGCCGGGCTCGACGTTCAAGCTGGTGACCTCCGCCGCGGCCCTCGAGTCCGGGATGACGCCGGAGACCCCGATCGCCGCGCCCGACGTGCTGCCGCTGCCGCAGTCCACCGCCGTGCTGCAGAACTACGGCGGCGAGAAGTGCAGCTCCACCGGCCAGATGACGCTCGCCGACGCGCTGCGGATCTCCTGCAACACCGCGTTCGGCCAGCTCGGCCTGGACCTGGGCTCCGACGCGCTGCGCGAGCAGGCGGACGCCTTCGGCTACGACCAGGACCTGACCGTGCCGCTGCCGGTGTCCACCAGCGTGTTCCCGGCCAAGGGCGACATCGACGCACCGCAGACCGCGCTGTCGGCCATCGGCCAGTACGACGTGCGGGCCACGCCGCTCGAGGTCGCGATGGTCACCGCGACGATCGCCAACGACGGCGTGCGGATGGCGCCGTACCTGGTCTCGTCGGTGCGCAACCAGGACCTCACAGTGGTGGACACCACCCAGCCCCGGTCGCTGGGCCGCTCGATCTCGGCCAGCACCGCGGCCGAGCTGACCGTGATGATGACCCAGGTCGTCCAGTCCGGCACGGGCACCGCCGCACAGATCCCGGGGGTCGCGGTCGCGGGCAAGACCGGCACCGCGCAGACCAGCACCACCGAGGCGCCGCACGCCTGGTTCACCGCCTTCGCCCCCGCCGACGCCCCGAAGGTCGCGGTCGCGGTGGTGGTCGAGCACGGCGGCAGCCTGGGCAACGAGGCGACCGGCGGCAGGGTCGCCGCCCCGATCGCCAAGGCCGTCATCGAAGCCGTCCTCGGGAGCGGCTCATGAAGCCCGACGTCGACGTCGCACTCGGTGCGCGCTACCGGCTGACCTCGCGCATCGCGGTGGGTGGCATGGGCGAGGTGTGGGTCGCGCACGACCTGTCGCTGGCCCGCGACGTGGCGGTCAAGGTGCTCCGTGAGGAGTTCGCCGGTGACGCGGGGTTCCTCGAGCGGTTCCGCACCGAGGCGCGCAACGCAGCCCAGCTCTCGCACCAGAACATCGCCCAGCTGTACGACTACGGCGAGCAGGACGGTTCGGCGTTCCTGGTCATGGAGCTGGTGCTCGGCGAGCCGATGTCCGACCTGCTTGACCGCGAGCCGATCCTGCCCCAGCGGCGTCTGCTGCCGATCCTCGCCCAGACCGCCCGCGCCCTGCACGCCGCGCACACCGCCGGCGTGGTGCACCGGGACGTCAAGCCGGGCAACATCCTGCTCTCGCGCACCGGGCGCGTGAAGATCACCGACTTCGGCATCTCCACCGCCCGCGACCAGGTGCCGATGACCGCGTCCGGGATGGTCATGGGCACCGCCCAGTACCTGTCGCCCGAGCAGGCCACCGGCGGCGCGGCGACCCCGGAGTCGGACATCTACTCGCTGGGGATCGTGGCGTACGAGGCCCTGGTGGGCCACCGCCCGTTCACCGGCCCCACCGCGGTGGACATCGCGATCGCGCACGTCAACGAGCCCGTACCGCCGCTGCCCGACGCGGTGGACCGGACGCTGGCCGACCTGGTGATGCGGATGCTCTCCAAGCGTCCCGAGCGCCGCCCGAGCTCCGCTGCGGCGCTGGCCCGCCAGCTCGACGCGATGATCGACAACACCCCCTCCGACGGCATCCCGCTGATCACCGGCCGCCACGCCACGCTGGGTCGCCGCCGGCTCGAGCCCACCAGCGACGGCCTGATCTCCGACCGGATGGTCGAGGAGGGGTTCCTGGCCGCACCCCCACGCACGATGCCGCCGTCCTTCCCGGTGCCGGCCGCCGCGGCGCCGGAGCCGCCCGAGCCCGCCGTGGTCCCGGGCCGGAGCCTGGCCGACGCGGTCGCACCGGACCCGAGCGAACCGCCGCCGCGCTTCACCCCGCCACCTGCGACCGCGGCCGGTCGGCGCGCCGCCGGAGCTACCGCGCGGCACGGCGTCACCGCGGCCCAGGAGGCACCCTCGACGGGGCGCTGGTGGACCGATCTGCGGCGCGCGCGCTGGGCCGGGATCCCGGGCCCGCTGCTGCTCGCGCTCGCGATGCTGCTGGCCGTCCTGCTAGGGGCGATGGTCGCCGATAGGATCTGGGGGCCGTCCGGAGCCGTGGCGGACCAGCGGATCGTGATCATCGCTTCACCCGGCGCGGGCGCTCGGGATGGGATGATCCCGGGGGACGATGCCACGGTAGGACTGACGACGACAGCGAGGGACCAGTAGTGGTGGACGACGCACCCCGGATCCTCGGCGGCCGCTATGAGGTCGGCGAGCTCATCGGGCGCGGCGGCATGGCCGAGGTCCACATCGGTCATGACACCCGCCTAGGACGCACGGTGGCGATCAAGATCCTGAGGTCGGATCTCGCTCGCGACCCGTCCTTCCAGGCTCGGTTCCGGCGCGAGGCGCAGGCCGCCGCGTCACTGAACCACCCGGCCGTCGTCGCCGTGTACGACACCGGCGAGGACGTCACCAGCGAGCCCGGCGGCGCGCTCGCCCACGTGCCGTTCATCGTCATGGAGTACGTCGAGGGCCACACCGTCCGCGACATCCTGCGCGACGGCGCCGCCGTGCCCATCGACGAGGCGGTCGAGATCACCGCCGGCGTGCTGTCCGCCCTGGAGTACTCCCACCGGGCCGGCATCGTCCACCGCGACATCAAGCCCGCCAACGTCATGCTCACCCCGACCGGCGCGGTCAAGGTGATGGACTTCGGCATCGCCCGGGCGATGGCCGACTCGGCCGGCACCATGACCCAGACCCAGGCCGTGATCGGGACCGCGCAGTACCTGTCGCCCGAGCAGGCCCGCGGCGAGTCCGTGGACTCCCGCTCCGACCTGTACTCCACCGGCTGCCTGCTGTTCGAGCTGCTCACCGGCCGTCCGCCGTTCATCGGCGACTCGCCGGTCGCGGTGGCCTACCAGCACGCGCGCGAGGAGCCGCGTCCGCCCAGCACCTACGCCTCGGACGTGCCCGAGGCCCTGGACCGCATCACGCTGAAGGCCCTGGCCAAGGACCGCGAGCAGCGCTACCGCTCCGCCTCGGAGTTCCGCAACGACCTCGAGGCCGTGCTGCGCGGCGGCCCGGTGTCCGCGACCGTCCCCGTGGTGGTGCCGGTGCCGCTGGCCGACGCGGGCGCGGACGCCGCCACCCAGGTGATGAGCCCGGCCACCGCGGCGGCACCCGCCGTGCCGCCGGCGGCAGCGTGGGGTCCGACCGGCGCCGCCGGTGTCCAGCAGGCACGTGTCGAGGAGGAGGACGAGCCGCCGAGCCGACGCTGGGTGATGTGGCTGCTGATCGGGGTAGCCGTCGCGGCGATCGGCGCGATCATCTGGGCCCTGGTCAGCGCCAGCCCGCCGCCGCCCACCACCGTGGCCGTGCCCGACGTGGTCGGGATGGCGCAGGCCGACGCTGAGACCGCGATCCGCGAGCTGAGCCTGGTCCCGGAGGTCTCCCAGCAGGCGAGCCTCGACGTTGCCAAGGGCAATGTCATCTCCACCAACCCCGAGGCCGGTGCCGAGGTCGAGAAGGACTCGACGGTCGCGGTCGTGGTGTCCAGCGGCGCGGACGCGGTCGAGATCCCGGACATGTCCAACCAGACCCAGGCCCAGGCCGAGAAGTGGCTCAAGGACAACGGGTTCAACGGCTACATCTTCAAGGAAGAGCCCAGCACGGACGTCCCGAAGGACCGCGTGACGCGCACCGACCCGGCGGCCGGCGAGTCGGTCGACCCGACGACCACCCAGGTGACGGTCTACTACTCCTCCGGCCAGGTCGAGGTCCCGGACTTCCGGGACGGCAAGACCCCGCTCGACGACGCCACGAAGCAGCTCGAGGCCCTCGGCCTGACGGTCGCCACCAAGGAGCAGCAGACCGATCAGGTCGACCCCGGCATCGTCGTCGACCAGAGCGCGGTCGGGAACGTCGACCAGCGGTCGACGGTCACCCTGACGTACGCGGTCCCGGTGGAGGTCACCGACACCACCGTGCCCGACACCGCGGGCATGACGTACTCGCAGGCGGCCGCCGCCCTGGGCGCCCAGACCCTCAACGCCCAGCCCGGGACGGACGAGTACAGCGACACGGTGCCCGCCGGCCAGGTGATCCGGACCGACCCCGCCTCCGGGACGACCGTGCCCGAGGGCAGCACAGTGACGGTGATCGTGTCGCTCGGCCCCGACCCGAATGCGGGCGGCGGCGGCGGTGGCGGCGGCGGCTGACGCTCGCGCCCAGCGCCCGGAAGGTCCGTCACGCCTGGCGTGACGGACCTTCCTGCGTCTCAGCGGGCGCCGTCGCGGACCAGGGGGTGCATGCCCGCGGACCGTGCCACCGCACCGTCGAGGCCGCACACCTCGAGCCAGTTGGCCAGCAGCCGGTGCCCGCCCTCGGTGAGCACCGACTCGGGGTGGAACTGGACGCCGTGCAGCGGCAGCTCGCGGTGCTGCAGGCCCATGATCACACCGTCCGGCACACCACCGGGCACGGGCACCGAGCGAGCCGTCACCTCGAGCACGTCCGGAACGGTGGCGTCCTCGACGGCGAGGGAGTGGTAGCGGGTCGCGGTGAAGGGCTCGTCCAGACCCGCGAGCACGCCCGCGCCCTCGTGCGCGATCAGGCTGGTCTTGCCGTGCATGAGCTCGGGCGCATGGGACACGGTGGCGCCGAAGACCTCGGCGAGGGCCTGGTGGCCCAGGCACACCCCGAGCATCGGCGTGCCGGACGCGGCGCAGTCGGCGATGACGTCCATCGACTGCCCGGCCGCTCGCGGCGTGCCCGGACCGGGGGAGATGAGCACGCCGTCGAAGCCGCCGCGTTCGTCGGCCGGTGGCACGGCGTCGTTGCGCACGACCACCGTCTCGGCGCCCAGCTGGTCGAGGTATCCGACGATCGTGTAGACGAACGAGTCGTAGTTGTCGACGACGAGGATCCGGGTCATCTCATTGCACCGTCACATCGTTGAAGGGCATGTACGGCGCGAGCGCGGGGAACACCCACGCGAAGCACGCCACGACGACCGCGGCCGCCAGCAGGACGAGGATCAGGGCCCGCAGCCAGGTCGGCCCCGGCAGCACGCGCCACAGTGCGGCGTACACGGCTCACCCCTTCCCTTCGAGCTCGACCGGGGTGCCCTCGGAGGCCGCCATCCAGTAGTCGAGCTCCGAGTGCACGATGTACCGCTCGGCCGCGGAGTACATCGGGTGGCACGTGGTCATCGTCATCATCGCCACGGTGGGCGTGGCTCCTGGCGTGCCCGGCACCGGGTCGATGACGTCGGTCTGCCATGGCTTGACCACCTGTGACGAGGTCACCCGGTACACGTACCAGGTGTCCTGGGTCCGCACCACGATCGGGTCCCCGACCTCGAGCTCGGCGATCCGGTTGAACGGCTTGGCGTAGGTGGTCCGGTGCCCGGCGACCGAGAAGTTGCCGATCGCGCCCGGCATCGCGGTGCCGTCGTAGTGCCCGATGCCCTTGGCGTCCAGGACGTCGTGCTTGGTGGTGCCCTCGCTGACCGGCATCGCCGTGTCGCCCCAGCGTGGCACGTACATCACCGCGAAGGTGACGGCGTGCGCGGGCTCGGCGATCACCGGGGCGGCGGTGCGGTGCTCGACCGGTGCCGGAGGCGACGGGGGCGTCGTCGGATCGGTGGTCGGATCGGTCGTGGGCTCCGTGGTGGGAGCAGGGGCGGCGGACTGCCAGCCGAGGTCCTCGACGATCTGCGCCTGCGCGCGACCCGCGACGACGTCGGTCCACCACAGCTGCCACACGACGAAGAGCCCCATGAGCACCCCGAGGGTGACCAGCACCTCGCCGAGCACGCCGGCGACGGCGGCGACGCGGCCGTGCCCGTGGTTCACCCGCGGCGGGTCGGCGATCTGCGGCGGGGTCACCGGGCGTCGCCCTCCTCAGGGGCCGGCGTGGCGTAGCTGAGCTCGGCAGGGCCGTCGTAGCCGGGCAGGAGCATGTCGTCCACGGTCGCCACCGACCATCCCAGCCCGACCGCGTCGACGTACTCCCGGTAGATCTGGAGCTCGGGTGAGGAGTCGAGCGCGGCCATCATCGCGTCGGCGTCCCCGATCGCCCGCACCACGTAGGGCGGGGAGTACACCTGGCCCTGCAGGTAGAGCACGTTGCCCACGCACCGGAAGGCCGACGTGGACACCACGCGCTGGTCCTGCAGCGCCATCGCCTCGGCACCACCGGCCCACAGCGCGTTCATCACGGCCTGGACGTCCTGCTGGTGGACGACGAGGTCGTCGTTGGTGGCCCAGTCCGGGCGGGCGGCGCCGGCCGGCGCGTCGGTCAGGCGCACCTCGACGCCGGGCCCGGACACCGGGAGCCAGCCCGCCGACATCGCGAGCTGCTGCGATCCCGTGGAGGCCTGCGGCGCCGCCGTGGCCTGCTGGTCGGTGAGCTGTTCGACCTCGGACCGGAGGTTGGAGACCTCGGCCTGGGCGACCTGCGCGCGGCCCAGCTCGGCCTGCACGAGACCGGGCAGGTTGCGGGCCTCCCGCCCGTCGCCGCCGGAGATCCGTGCGTTGGCGGCGAACAGCAGACCGGCGATCGCGAGCACGCCGGCCACACCCAGCGCGCCCCACGCGGGTGCCCTGCGGTGCTGGTGCGCCATGGTCCTCCTGCTCTGCCGGCTCGCGCCCGGTGTGACCCGAGCCCGAGGCGCGCGTCCGGACCGGTCGCACGCCCCACTACGCTAATGGACGAACAACCGGTGCCCTGAGTGCCGCCCAGCCCTGGAGGAGCAGTGCCCGAGTCCCGCTCGCGAAAGAAGAAGGCGTACACGCCTCCGCCCACGACGTCGAGCGCCAAGAAGGCGACCAACCCGCCGTGGCTGGTGCCGGTCATGGTCGGGCTCATGGTCGCCGGGCTGTTCTGGGTCGTCATCACCTACATCTACGGCGCACGGTTCCCGGTGCCCGGCATCGGGCAGTGGAACCTCGCGATCGGCTTCGCGCTGATCATCGCGGGCTTCGGCCTCACCACGCGCTGGCACTAGCCGGTACGACGCCGGCAGTACTCGCTCACCCCCGGACGACGCTGTGCTCGTCCGGGGGTCCTCGTCGTCCCCAGAGGTGCACAAGGCTGTGGAAAACTACACCGGTGTAATTCCACAGGTGTGAGAAAGCCTGGGGACAACTCCACCGGGCCGCGTTCGCGGAGGGGAGGCGGCGTGCCGCGGGCGACCCGTCGGGTCGCGGCGCAGGGGCTCAGCCGACGGAGGCGAGCTTCGCCGCGGCGAGGCCGACCAGCAGCACGACGAGCAGCGCCGGTGCCGCCACGGCGGTCACGGTGCGCAAGGAGCGCGGCACGTAGGCGTAGGCGAGGCCCAGCAGGAAGCCGGTGATCAGGCCGCCGACGTGGGCCTGCCAGGAGATCTGCGGCATCACGATCGCGAGACCGGCGTTCAGCACCAGGACGGTCACGATCCCCGTCGCGTTGCGTCCGAGCCGACGCAGCACGACGAACACCATGCCGAACAGCCCGAAAACCGCGCCGGACGCGCCGTACACCGCAGCTCGCCAGGCGCTCGTCGTCGGGTCGGCCAGCAGGACGACCATCACTCCGCCACCGAGCGCGGAGACGAGGTACGCCGTCAGGTAGCGGGCCCTGCCGAGGGCGGGCTCCAGGAACTGGCCCAGGATCCACAGGGCGTACATGTTGAAGCCGATGTGCAGCAGGCTCAGGTGCAGGAAGGCCGAGGTGAAGACCGTCCACGGCTCAGCGGTGGCGCTCGCCGGCCGGAGCCCGAGGGGCACCCACCATGCCGGTCCGAGGACCTGCTGCAGGAGGTACACGACGACGTTGATCCCGATGAGCGTGTACGTCACCATCGGGGCGCCGCGGCGCACCGTCCCGCCGAACGCCGTCCGGGCCTGAGGCGTGCGCTGGGCGGCCTCGCGCACGCAGTCGACGCAGTGCACCCCCACGGCGGCCGGTCGCTGGCACTCGGGGCAGACCGGCCGGCCGCAACGCTGGCAGCGGACGTAGGAGACCCGGTCGGGGTGCCGCGGGCAGACCGGGACGTCCGAAGGGGCAGGCCCCGTCGGTTCGCTCATCGATCCTGTGTCACTGCTCGATCTCGACCGAGTGCAGCACGATGTCGGTGCTCGGACGATCCTGCGGTCCGGTGCGCGCGGTGGCGATCGCGTCGACGACGGCACGGCTCTCGTCGTCGGCGACCTTGCCGAAGATGGTGTGCTTGCCGTTGAGGTGCGGGGTGGTGGTGACGGTGATGAAGAACTGCGAGCCGTTGGTGCCGCCGACCCGGCCGGTGATCGGGTCGCGTCGCACGCCCGCGTTCGCCATCGCGAGCAGGTAGGGCTCGCTGAAGGTCAGCTCGGGGTGGATCTCGTCGTCGAAGGTGTATCCGGGACCACCGATGCCCTGGCCCAGCGGGTCGCCGCCCTGGATCATGAAGCCCGCGATGACGCGGTGGAAGATCACGTCGGTGTACAGCGGGTCGTTCCGCTTCGCACCGGTAGCCGGGTCCTTCCACTGCTGCGCGCCGGTGGCCAGACCCACGAAGTTGCGCACGGTCTTGGGTGCGTGGTTGGGGTAGAGCTCGATCCGGATGTCGCCGGCGGACGTGTGCATGGTCGCGAACATGGTCACATCCTCGCACGGAGGCCGCGCACGGCCCCGCCCGGGGTGGCAGCATGGACCGAAAGGCCTGGTCGCACGCGACCGGGCCGGACGACGACAGGAGAGCCGAGATGTTCGCACGCTTCCGCCGCTCCCCCGCCTCGCTCGACGCCGAGCGGCTCAAGGGACAGGTCGCCGAGGTCGGAGCCGCCCTGTCCGACGCTTCCGTGCACGGCGCCAAGGCCGCTGCCGAGCTCGCAGGCCAAGCCAAGAAGTGGGCCGCACCGCGCGCCAAGGACGCCGCCGAGCACGCCAAGGACTGGGCCACGCCCAGGGCCAAGGACGCCGTCGACTGGGCGGCACCCCGCGCCAAGGACGCAGCTGCCCAAGCCGCCGAGGCCGCCGAGCACGCCGTCGAGTGGGCCACGCCGAGGGCCAAGGACGCAGCAGCGCAGGCCGCCGAGCTCGCCGAGCACGCCGTCGAGTGGGCCACCCCGCGCGTCGAGGCTGCCGTGGAGTGGGCGACCCCACGGGTCGAGAAGGCTCTGAGCGAGGCCGCCGAGAAGGCCGCACCGACCGTCGAGAAGGCGGCGGAGAAGACGTACCCCTACGTCGACGTCGCACACGACAAGTTCGTCGAGGAGGTGCTGCCCAAGGTTGCCGCCGTGGTGGGCACCGCGATGGTCGCGGCCGCGGAGGGCGCCGACAAGGCGCGGGACGTCGCCGCCGAGAAGCTCGCCGAGATCGCTCACCTCGAGCCGCCGACGCCGCCCAAGTCGCACCGCTTCGCCAAGGTGTTCTGGACCCTCACGGGCATCGCCCTGATCGTCGCGGCCATCTCGGCGTGGCAGAAGAGCAAGCCCACGACGGACCCGTGGGCCGAGCAGCCGTGGGAGCCCGCCGAGCCCGCCGAGCGGATCAAGGCGCACGCCGCTGAAGCCCGTGGCGTCGCCTCCGACGTACGGCACGAGCTCCAGGACGCCGCAGAGGTGGTCGGGGAGCGCGCCGGCGAGACCGTCGCGCGTACCCGCGAGGCCACCGAGAAGGCCAAGGCCGCCGCCCGCGAGGCCACCGAGAAGGCCAAGGACGTCGTTGACGAGGCGCTCGAGAAGGCCAAGTCGCGAGCCAAGGACGCCGAGGACGCGCTGGAGGAGAAGAAGGACGGCGACGAGGAGTCGGCCTCCTGACCTCTGGCGACACCGAATTCCCGGTGCGTGCCGGTCCTTGCCTAGCGATGCCCGGCACGCCATGGTTGGCACCACATACGTGCCGACCACGGGGGTAGCGCCATGATGCTCGACGTCACGACCATGAACGACGCCGCAGCCGGCGGCGCCTACGTCACCTTCCTGGTGATCGGGATCGTCTGGGCCGTGCTGGTCCTGGTGGCCGGCTGGAAGATGTACGAGAAGGCCGGTCAGGCCGGGTGGGTCGCGATCGTCCCGATCCTGAGCACCTTCGGTCTGCTCAAGATCGTCCACCGGCCGCTGTGGTGGTTCATCCTCCTGCTGATCCCGCTGGTGAACGTCATCGTCCTGGTGATCATCATGGTCGACCTGGCCAAGGCGTTCGGCAGCGGCATCGGGATGGCGCTGCTGCTGGTGCTGCTCACGCCGATCGGGTTCCTGGTGCTCGGCTTCGGCGGCGCCCGCTACGAGCTGGAGCCCGACCCGCTGTTCTGACGGCGACGGCCCGCCACGAGGCGGGCCGTTCGGTGGAGCCAAGGGGACTCGAACCCCTAACCCCCTGCTTGCAAAGCAGGTGCGCTACCACTTGCGCCATGGCCCCTGGGCGCGGTCGCCCGCGTCCGTGCATGTCCGGACCGGGGGCGGCCCGGGCACGAGCTCAGTCGACGGTGTCGGTCACCTCTGCCCACAGGTCGCGCTCGTCGTGGTCCTCGGCGTACCTCCGCCACGCCGCGTACACGGCGCCGGCCACGACGGCGAGAATGAGGATCTTCTTCATGGATGCGTCCTCCAGGGACGGGGGAGTGGGCCTAAGAGGACTTGAACCTCTGACCTCTTCCTTATCAGGGAAGCGCTCTAACCGTCTGAGCTATAGGCCCGTGCGCCGGATGAGACTACCAAGCCCGCGCGGCTGCTCCCAACTCGCCGCCGCGCACGCCGACGAGGAGCGTCGGCCCGGCCTGGCGGCCCGGGTCAGTCGTCGGTGAGGGTCAGGTGCAGCCCACCGACCAGCGCGGCGACGATGTTGTACAGGAACGCCATGATCGTGCTCAGCGCGGTGAGCAGCACCACGTCGATCACACCGACCATCGTCGCGAGCGAGATGACCCGCGAGAAGGAGACCACCTGGAGCACCGCGTCGTAGCTCGTGTCGCCGACCAGGGTCCCGATCGTCGAGTTGACAGTGGTGAACACGGCCATCCGGTTGAGCGTCTGCCACACCACCGCGGCAGCCACCACGATCATGATGCCGATCGCCACGGAGAGCAGGAACGACAGCTTCATCACCGACCACGGGTCGATCCGCGAGACCGACAGCCGCACCCGGCGCGGACCGCCGTCGGCGGCCGGTTCGGACGTGGTCTGCTGGGTCGCGGGCCGCTCGCTGCTGGGGCGGGACACCGCCTCGCGCGCTGTGTTGGCGGCCGCACGCATCCGGTCCGCGAAGCTGGTGCCGCCACTCGCCTCGGCGACCGGCGCCGACGCCTCGGACGGCGCCTTGTCGGTCTCGGGCGCCTGCCCGTTGCCGTTCTTGCTCACGCGGCCGACCGGCGTCTGCGCCCGTGCAGGTGCGGTCACGGGGCGCTTGGGCGCGATCGACGGGGGCTTCTCGCTGCTCATGGCTGGTCCTCCGTCGTCTCCTGCTCGGGCACCACGGTAGCTGCATCCGCGTTCGCGGGGTCAGCCGACCCGTTCTCGGGCTCGTTCACCTCGTCCTCGGCGCCGTCGTCGCCCAGGCTGCGCTCGATGTTACGTGCCACGGCGAGGATCCGGTCACCCGGGTCCGGCTTGGCCAGGATGACGCCGGTCGCGTCCCGCCCGTGCACCGGGATCTCCTCGACAGCGGAGCGCACCACCTTGCCGCGCTCCATGACCACGAGGATCTCGTCGCCTGCGCCGACCATGAGGGCGCCGACCAGCTCGCCCCGGTCGTCCGGCAGGCGGGCTGCGCGCACCCCGAGCCCGCCGCGGTTGGTGCGGCGGTAGTCCAGGTTGCCGTCCGACGTCACCCGGTGGATGTCGCTGCGCTTGGCGGTGCCGCCGTCGGTCACGGTCACCAGGAAGGAGTCCGGCGCGATGACGTCCATCGCGAGCAGCTCGTCGCCGTCGCGGAACCGCATACCGGTCACGCCGGACGTCGCCCGACCCATCGGGCGCAGCTGGTCGCTGGACGCCAGGAACCGGACCGCCTGGCCGTTGCGGGACACCAGCATCAACTCGGAGTCGTCGTCGACGAGCGCGGCCGAGACCAGCTCGTCCGGGCGACCCTCGTCGTCCTCACGCAGGTTGATCGCGATCAGCCCGCCGGTGCGGTTCGAGTCGTACTCGGCCAGCCGGGTCTTCTTGACCAGGCCGCGGCGGGTGGCCAGGACGAGGTACTCGGCCTGGTCGTAGTCGCGCAGCTCGAGCACCTTGGCGATCTGCTCGCCGGGCTGGAAGGCCAGCAGGTTGGCCACGTGCTGGCCCTTGGAGTCCCGGCCACCCTCGGGCAGCTCGTACGCCTTCGCGCGGTACACCCGACCGAAGTTGGTGAAGAACAGCAGCCAGTGGTGGGTGGTCGTCACGCCGAAGTGCTCGACGACGTCGTCCGCGCGCAGCTGCGCCCCGCGCACACCCTTGCCGCCACGCTTCTGCACGCGGTAGGCGTCCGAGCGGGTGCGCTTGGCGTACCCGCCGCGGGTGATGGTGACGACGATCTCCTCCTCGGCGATGAGGTCCTCCATCGAGACCTCGCCGTCGAACGGCAGGATCTCGGTCCGGCGCTCGTCGCCGTACTTGTCGACGATCTCGCCGAGCTCGGTGCCGACGATCTCGCGCTGCCGCTCCGGGCTGGCCAGGATCGCCTCGAAGCCGGCGATCTTGACCATCAGCTCGTCGTAGTCGTCGGTGATCCGCTGGCGCTCCAGGGCCGCGAGGCGACGCAGCTGGAGGTTGAGGATCGCGTTGGCCTGGAGCTCGTCGACCTCGAGCAGCTCGATCAGCCCGGCGCGGGCCTCGTCTGCGTCCGGCGACCGCCGGATCAACGCGATGACCTCGTCCAGGGCGTCCAGGGCCTTGAGGTACCCGCGCAGGATGTGGGCGCGCTCCTCGGCCTCGCGCAGCCGGTAACGGGTGCGCCGGACGATGACCTCGATCTGGTGCGCCGTCCAGTGCCGCACGAACGCGTCGATCGACAGGGTGCGCGGCACGCCGTCGACCAGCGCGAGCATGTTCGCGCCGAAGGTGTCCTGGAGCTGGGTGTGCTTGTACAGGTTGTTGAGCACGACCTTGGCCACCGCGTCGCGCTTGAGCACGATCACCAGGCGCTGGCCGGTACGGCCCGAGGTCTCGTCGCGGATGTCCGCGATGCCGGGCACCCGGCCGTCCTTGACCAGGTCGGCGATCTTGGCCGCGAGGTTGTCGGGGTTGACCTGGTACGGCAGCTCGGTGACCACCAGGCACTGGCGGTTCTGGATCTCCTCGACCGTCACGACGGCCCGCATGGTGATCGAGCCGCGCCCGGTGCGGTAGGCGTCGTCGATGCCGCGGCGGCCCAGGATCGTCGCGCCGGTCGGGAAGTCGGGCCCGGGGATGCGCGCGATGAGCGCCTCGAGCAGCTCCTCCTTGCTGGCCTCGGGGTGGGCGAGGTGCCACTGGATGCCCTCGTTGAGCTCACGCAGGTTGTGCGGCGGGATGTTCGTGGCCATGCCGACCGCGATCCCGGCGCTGCCGTTGGCCAGCAGGTTCGGGAAGCGAGCCGGCAGCACGGCCGGCTCCTGGGTGTGCCCGTCGTAGTTGTCCCGGAAGTCGACGGTGCCCTCGTCGATGTCGCGGACCATCTCCATGGCCAGCGGCGCCATCTTGCACTCGGTGTACCGGGGGGCGGCGGCCGGGTCGTTGCCGGGGGAGCCGAAGTTCCCCTGGCCCGCCACCAGCGGGTACCGCATCGACCAGTCCTGGACCAGCCGGACGAGGGCGTCGTAGATCGCGGTGTCGCCGTGCGGGTGGTACTTGCCCATCACGTCGCCGACCACGCGGCTGCACTTGGAGAACTGCCGGTCGGGGCGGTAGCCGCCGTCGTACATCGCGTAGAGCACGCGCTGGTGCACGGGCTTGAGGCCGTCGCGCACGTCGGGCAGCGCCCGGCCCACGATGACGCTCATCGCGTAGTCCAGGTAGGACCGCTGCATCTCCAGCTGGAGGTCCACGCTGGTGACGCGGTCGGTCAGCACCTCGGCGATCTCCTCGGGCAGGTCCTGCGGCACCTCGGGGCCCTCGGGAGTGTCGGTCACGCTCGTCCTCGTCTCTGCGTCCGGTCAGGATGGCTGGTGGCGGGCCGGCGGCGCTGTGGCGCTCGGGCCGGCCCAGGGCACTAGATGTCCAGGAACCTCACGTCCTTGGCGTTGTGCTGGATGAAGGTCCGCCGGGACTCGACGTCCTCACCCATGAGGGTCGTGAAGGTCTGGTCCGCGCCCAGGGCGTCGTCGAGCGTGACCCGGATCAGCGTGCGCTTGTCCGGGTCCATCGTGGTGTCCCACAGCTCGGTGTAGTCCATCTCGCCCAGACCCTTGTAGCGCTGGATCCCGTTCTCCTTGGGGACCCGCTTGCCCTCGGCACGGCCGGCCGTGAGGAACGCGTCGCGCTCCCGGTCGGAGTACACGTAGTCGTGCGGGGCGTTGGACCACTTGATCCGGTACAGCGGCGGCTGTGCGAGGTACACGTGCTCGTTGGTGATCAGGTCCGGCATGTAGCGGAACAGCAGGGTGAGCAGCAGGGTCGCGATGTGCTGGCCGTCGACGTCGGCGTCGGCCATCAGCACGATCTTGTGGTACCGCAGCTTGTTGAGGTCGAAGTCCTCGCCGATCCCGGTGCCGAAGGCGGTGATCAGCGCCTGGACCTCGTTGTTGGACAGGGCCTTGTCCAGCCGGGCCCGCTCGACGTTCAGGATCTTGCCGCGGATCGGCAGGATCGCCTGGGTCCGCGGGTTGCGTCCGCGGACCGCCGAGCCACCGGCTGAGTCACCCTCGACGATGAAGATCTCGCACTCCTCCGGGTTGGAGGACTGGCAGTCCTTGAGCTTGCCGGGCATGCCGCCGGACTCCAGCAGACCCTTGCGCCGGGTCGCCTCGCGCGCCTTGCGGGCGGCCATCCGCGCCGCGGCCGCCTGGATCGACTTGCGGATGACGTCGCGCGCCTCGGAGGGGTGGGAGTCCAGCCAGTCGCCGAGCTGCTCGTTGACCACGCGCTGCACGAACGTCTTCGCCTCGGTGTTGCCGAGCTTGGTCTTGGTCTGGCCCTCGAACTGCGGCTCGCCGAGCTTGACCGAGATCACGGCCGTGAGGCCCTCGCGGATGTCGTCACCGGTGAGGTTGTCGTCCTTCTCCTTGAGGATCGACTTCTCCCGGGCGTAGCGGTTGATCAGCGAGGTCATCGCCGCACGGAAGCCCTCCTCGTGCGTGCCGCCCTCGGTGGTGGAGATCGTGTTGGCGTAGGTGTGCACGGACTCGGAGTACGCACTGGTCCACTGCAGGGCGATCTCGACCGAGATCCGCCGCTCGGTGTCCTCGGCCTCGAAGTCGATGACCTCCGGGTGCACCAGCTCGGCCTTCTTGGCCTGGTTGAGGTGCGTGACGTAGTCGATCAGACCGCCGTCGTAGCGGTAGCTCACCGTGCGGTGCTCCGGGCCGCCGTTCGAGCCGTTCGAGCCGGCGACCGTGACCTCGTCCTCGGTGCCGATGTGCTCGGGCCGCTCGTCGATCAGGACGATCTCCAGGCCCTTGTTGAGGAACGCCATCTGCTGGAACCTCGAGCGTAGGGTCTCGAAGTCGAAGTCGACGGTCTCGAAGACGTCCTCGTTGGGCCAGAACGTGATGGTGGTGCCGTGGCTGTCATCGCCGGGAGCCTCGGCGAGATCGGCCTGGGGCACGCCGTCGCGGTAGTCCTGGGTGTACAGCTTGCCGTCGAGACGGACCTCGACCTCGAGGCGGTGGGAGAGCGCGTTGACCACGGACACACCCACGCCGTGCAGGCCGCCGGACACCGCGTACCCGCTGCCGCCGAACTTCCCGCCGGCGTGCAGCACGGTGAGCACGACCTCGACCGCGGGCTTGCCCTCGGACGCCATGATCCCCACCGGGATGCCGCGGCCGTTGTCCACGATCTGCACGCCGCCGTCGGCCCGCAGCGTCACGACGATGCGGTCGCAGTAGCCGGCCAGGGCCTCGTCGACGGAGTTGTCGACCACCTCGTACACCAGGTGGTGCAGCCCCCGAGGGCCGGTGGACCCGATGTACATGCCGGGACGCTTGCGCACGGCCTCGAGACCCTCGAGGACGGTGATGGCGCTGGCGTCGTAGCCGTCATTAGCCTTGGTCGATCCGGTGCGAGCAGGCTGGTCAGCCACGGGCGAAGGTGCTCCTCACGATGCGGCGGCCCAGGTGAGCGCGTGCAGGAGCACACCTGAGGCCGCGGGATCCGGGTCGTCGTGGCCGCGCCGGTGGCCGGCGAGACCGGCCCGCCGGCCCGCGGTCTCGCGAGTGTCCGGACGTACCCCCAGAGTCTACCTGTTGGAGGCTCTGACAGCCGCCTCGGCGCGTCCTGTGGACGATTCTGGGGGCGACCCGAAGACAGGTGGTGGACCGGCGCGGCTCAGCGCGTCTGGAGGCCCTTTTCGGCGATCGGGCCCCGCCGGGTCATCCGTAGGTGTCGCGCGGGCCGCGTCCGGGCACGCTGCGGCGACCGCGTGACCACCGCGGGGCCGCCGGGCCGAGCACCCGGACCTCGGTCACCACGTCGGGGCCGAGCTCGCTGGCCAACCGCGCCAGGAGCTCGGGCACCAGCAAGGTGAGGTTGGTCGCCCACGCCGTGGAGTCGGTGCGCACCGCGAGCAGCCCGTCGTCGAAGGTCTCCGGGATGCAGTGGTCGGCGACCTGGTCGCCGACCACGTCCCGCCAGCGTCCGATCACGCCGCCGACGGACAGCTCGGTGCTCCAGCCTCGCTCGACGGCCAGCCGCTCGAGCGTCTCCCCGACGGTCACCGGGTCGCGGCCGTCGCGGCCGGGCCCGGACCGTTGCTCGGGACGAGGTGCGCCGCCGCGACCCGTCCCCGGGCTCCCGGGGCGCAGTCCCTTGGCACGGGCGGCGGCCTTCGCGCGGTTCAGGGCCGCCCGCCCGACGTCCGACGGGGGTGTCAGCCCGAGGCGCTCCGCCACCGGGGCCGCGCCCCACGTGATCCGCTGGGCGGCGTCGTCCGCAGCGGCCCCGTCGGGACCAGCACCGTCGGGACCAGCACCGTGCGCGTCCGGGTCCTCAGACCGCATCGATCCGCCCGTCCATGACGGACAGTCTGGACCCCTGGAGCTGCTCAGGGACATCCTCGGGCACCGCCGCCGTGACCAGCACCTGCTCGGCGTCGGCGACCAGCGTCGCGAGCCGGGCGCGTCGACGCGTGTCGAGCTCGGCGAAGACGTCGTCGAGGATCAGCACGGGCTCGCTGCCCTCGTCCCAGCCCGCCATCGCCGGCAGGTCCCCGTCGGCGCCGTCGGTGAGCAGGTGGAACGACGCCAGCCGCAGGGCGAGCGCGAACGACCACGACTCCCCGTGGCTCGCGTAGCCCTTCGCCGGCAACCCGGCCAGCTCGAGCACCAGGTCGTCGCGGTGCGGCCCGACGAGGGTGACGCCGCGGTCGATCTCCTTGTCCCGCGATCGAGCCATCCCGGCCATCAGGAGCTCGGTGAGCTCGGCCACCGAGGCGCCGTCGTGCGGCACCCGCGGTGCGTCGTCGTCCGCGACGGAGGAGCGATACGTCAGGACCGCCTCCCCTGGCGCGTCGCTGACCTGCGCATATGCCTCACGGACGTGAGGGGCCAGGGCCCGGGTCAACGCGACCCGCATGGCCAGCACCTGGGCCCCGAGCTCGGCCAGGCGGGCGTCCCACACGTCCAGGGTCCGCAGGTCCGGTTCGTGACGCCCGCGGCGAGCGGCGGCGGCCGACTTCAACAGGGCACCGCGCTGGCGAAGCACGCGCTCGTGGTCGGCGAGCACGCCGGCCATCCGCGGTGACACCTGGACCGCCAGCTCGTCCAGGAAGCGGCGGCGGCCGTCGGGGTCACCCTTGACCAGCGCGAGGTCCTCCGGCGCGAACAGCACGGTCCGCAGGATCCCCAGCACGTCGCGCGCCCTGCGCACCGGGGCCCGGTTCACCTGGGCGCGGTTCGCCCTGCCCGGGTTGATCTCGAGCTCGACCAGTGTCGAGCGCTCCTCCCGTGCGGCCCGCAGCCGCACGATCGCCCGCTCGGTCCCGGCCCGGACCAGCGCCGCGTCACTCGCGACCCGATGGCTCCCGAGCGTCGCCACGTACCCGACCGCCTCGACGAGGTTGGTCTTGCCCTGCCCGTTGGGACCCACCAGCGCGGTGACCCCCGGGGTCAGGACCAGGTCGGCCTGCGGCCACGAACGGAAGTCGGTGACCGAGAGGGCGGTGACGTGCATCGCGGCCCGGGGTCACCCGTCCGACGCGGGCTGCACCGCGTGGCCACCGAACTGGTGACGCAGCGCGGCGACCGCCTTCATCGCCGGGGAGGCGCCCTGTCGTGAGGCGAACCTCGCGAACAGGGCGGCGGAGATCACCGGTGCCGGCACCGCGTGGTCGATCGCCTCGTCCACCGTCCACCGGCCCTCGCCCGAGTCCGCCACGAAGTCGTCGATCTCGCCCAGACCCGGGTCGGCCTCGAGCGCCGCGACCAGCAGGTCGAGCAGCCAGGACCGGATCACCGTGCCGTGCGTCCACGCCTTGAGGGTGCCGGTCACGTCCTCGACCAGGTCGGCCGCGCTGAGCAGCTCGTAGCCCTCGGCGTAGGCCTGCATGAGGCCGTACTCGATGCCGTTGTGGATCATCTTCACGTAGTGCCCGGCACCCACGGGCCCGGCGTGCACGAAACCGCCGGCCCGCTCACCCGGCGGCCGCAACGCGTCGAAGATCGGCATGGCGGCCTCGATGTCGGCCGCATCGCCGCCGGCCATCAGCCCGTAGCCGTTCTCCAGGCCCCACACCCCGCCGGAGACGCCCACGTCGACGTAGTGGATCCCGTGCTCGGCGAGCAGCGCCGCGTTCACCGCGTCGTCGCTGTAGTGGGAGTTCCCACCGTCGATCACCAGGTCGCCCGCGTCGAGGAGCGCGGCCAGGGCCGCGACCGTGCTGCGGGTCGGGTCGCCCGACGGGACCATGACCCACACGATCCGGCCGCCCGACGGCAACGAGGCGACCAGGTCCGGCAGGTCCGCCACGTCGGACAGGTTCGGGTCCCGGTCGTACCCGGTGACCTCGAGGCCGCGGTCGCGCATGCGGGTGCGCATGTTCGCACCCATCTTCCCCAGACCGATCAGACCGACGTGCACCGTCGGACTCCCCTCAGCTCGCGAAACGGATCGGCACCAGCAGGTACCGGTAGCTACGGTCGTCGTCCGCGTCGAGAGAGGTCTGACCGGTGAACTCCACCGGCTTGTTCGGGTGGGTGAAGGCCAACCGCACGTACTCGGTGCTCAGGGCACCGAGCCCGTCGAGCAGGTACTGCGGGTTGAAGGCCACCGTGATGTCCTCACCGGTCAGCGTCGCCTCGAGCGCCTCGGACGCCTGAGCATCGTCACCCTGCCCGGCGTCGAGCACCACTTGACCGTCGCTGAAGGCCAGCCGGATCGGTGTGTTCCGCTCGGCGACCAGTGCCACACGCCGCGCCGCCTCGACCAGTGCGCCGGTCGAGACGACCGCGTGGATCGGGGTCTCGGTGGGGAACAGCCGACGGACCGGGGGGTAGTCGCCGTCCACCAGCAGCGAGGTGGTGTGCCGCCCGCCGGCCTCGAACCCGATGATGTCCACGCCCGCGCCGGTGGACAGACCGACCGTGACCTGCTCGGAGGTACCCAGCGACTTCGCCGCGTCGGACAAGGTCCTGGCACGCACGAGCGCGATCTCGCTGCCGCTCGGGCTGGCCGGGGTCCAGCTCAGGGTGCGCAGCGCGAGGCGGTACCGGTCGGTGGCGAGCAGCGTGATGGTGTCGCCCTCGATCTCCATCCGCACACCTGTGAGCAGCGGCAGGGTGTCGTCACGGCTCGCCGCCACGGTGACCTGGGCGACCGCCTGGGTGAACTCGTCACCCCGCACCACACCGACCTCGGCAGGCATGGCGGGCAGCGCCGGGTAGTCCTCGACCGGCATCGTCAGGAGGGTGAAGCGGCTCGCCCCGCAGGTGACCAGCACCCGGCTGCCGTCCAGCGCCAGCTCCACCGGCTTGGCCGGCAGCGCGCGGGCGATCTCGGCGAGCAGCCGGCCGGAGACCAGGACGGTGCCGCCCTCGGCCACGTCCGCAGCGATCTCGGACCTTGCCGACACCTCGTAGTCGAAGCTCGACAGCTGCACCGTGCCCTGGGAGTCGGCCTCGATCCGCACGCCGGCCAGCACCGGGACGGGCGGCCGCGTCGGCAGCGACCGGGCGGTCCAGGTCACGGCCTCGGCGAGCACATCTCGTTCGACCCTGAACCTCATGGCATCCCTCCGGCGCTAGGTGCGCTGCCCACCATGGACCCGGCCCTTCGGGGGCGGGTGCGGAGGCGACGCACATGATCTGTCAGAACAGTACGCGAGCACGGTGACGCGTTCGGGGAGGCTGGCGGGTCGAGGACCGGGGTCGGTCGGGCCATGTCGTGCTGACGGTGCTCGGCTCTCCCGGAATGACAAGGACTCATCGTCATCATCGGTGCTGTGGATGGTGTGGACAGCGGGCGGCACTGCAGGTGGGCCCGGGCGTCGGGGTGTGGACGCAGCTGTCGGTGGCGGTGCGAACACGCACGCGGTTCGGTGGATCGTCGAGGTGCGGTCATCTGTTGTTCACGCACTGTCCACGGCACGGATGCCCGGCATGCACACCGTCGCGGGTGTTGTCCACGCAGGTCCACAGAGATGTGCACAGGTGGGGACAGTCGTCCCATGCGTGAGCGGGACGGGTGTGCCTTGGCCTGTCATGGTGGGCGCGACGTCAGTCTCGCGCCTGCTGCTTGATGCGGCTCGTGAGCTCGGTGACCTGGTTGTAGATCGAGCGACGCTCGGCCATCAGCTCGCGGATCTTCCGGTTCGCGTGCATGACCGTGGTGTGGTCGCGGCCGCCGAACTGCTGGCCGATCTTGGGCAGGCTCATGTCGGTGAGCTCGCGGCACAGGTACATGGCGATCTGGCGGGCGGTGACCAGCACCCGGGACCGGGACTGGCCGCACAGGTCGTCGATCGTCAGCCCGTAGTAGTTGGCGGTCTGCGCGATGATCGCGGCTGCGGTGATCTCCGCGGTGTCCTGATCGGTGATGAGGTCCTTCAGGACGATCTCGGCCAGCGCCAGGTCCACCTGCTGGCGGTTGAGGCTGGCGAACGCGGTGACCCGGATGAGGGCACCCTCGAGCTCGCGGATGTTCGTCGAGATCTTCGAGGCGATGTAGGAGAGCACGTCACCGGGGGCGTGCAGGTTGGAGTTGGTCGCCTTCTTGCGCAGGATCGCGATGCGGGTCTCGAGGTCCGGCGGCTGGATGTCGGTGATCAGCCCCCACTCGAAGCGCGAGCGCATCCGGTCCTCGAAGCCGTTCAGCTGCTTGGGCGCCACGTCGGAGGTGATGACCACCTGCTTGTTGGCGTTGTGCAGGGTGTTGAACGTGTGGAAGAACTCCTCCATCGTCTGTTCCTTGCCCTGCAGGAACTGGATGTCGTCGACCAGCAGCACGTCGACCTCGCGGTAGCGCCGCTGGAAAGCGCCGGCCTTGCCCTCGCCGATGGAGTTGATGAAGTCGTTGGTGAACTCCTCGGAGTTCACGTACCGCACCCGGATCCCGGGGAACAGCGAGATGGCGTAGTGCCCGATGGCGTGCAGCAGGTGGGTCTTGCCCAGGCCGGAGTCGCCGTAGATGAACAGTGGGTTGTACGCCTTGGCCGGGGCCTCTGCCACCGCGACCGCGGCCGCGTGCGCGAAGCGGTTGGAGGCGCCGATGACGAACGTGTCGAAGACGTACTTCTCGTGCAGGCGGGCCGGCTCCGTGGCGCCACGCCCCTGCGGGGCCGGCTCGGGCACCCGGCCGACGGAGCGCTCGCCGTAGGTGCGGGTGTCGGGTTCCGGCGGCATGCCTCGACCGTCACCCCGGGGTTCGGGGGCGGGTGGGGCCGGCGGAGCGGCGGGCTGGTCGTCCAGCGCCGGGTCGATCGTCACGGCGAACCTGGCGTCCGAGCCGAGCGCCGTGCTCAGCGCGGTGGTGAGCTCGGACCGGACGCGCGTCTCGAGGTAGTCCTTGGTGAACGCGTTGCCGACCGCGACGAGCAGGGTGCCGTCCAGCAGCCCGAGTGGCTGTGCGAGTCGGACGAAGGCGATCTGCTGGTTGGTCGTCGTCGGGTCATCGGCGAGCAGGTCGACGGTGCGTTCCCAGAGGTCGCCGACCGGGTCGTCGGTTGATGGCACCGGGACTCCTCCGTACTGCACCTGCGGTCGGCTGCGGTGGTACGGACGGCTTGGGCCGCCCGGACCACGGTCCCGAGAGTGTGGCATCGGCCGCAGCTGTCCACACAGTTGTCCACAAGCTGTGGGATCACTCGGGGTGCCGTGGAGGCGCACCGCGCGCGGCAGTCGTTGCCACGCGGTGCGTCTCCACCACGCCCCGAGCCTGCGGCGTGTCGTGCCACGAATGGATCGGGTCCTGTGGATCATAGAGGGTTCGACGCACCGCTGGGGACTGCCTGCCCGGTCTGTGGTGAGTGGTTTGACCCTCGGCTCGCCGCCGCGTACCGTTGCACAGCCGTCCGTGGCGGCTCATGTCGCTGTGCCTACGCACCGGGAGCTGAGCGGACGCACCGAGCTTCCGCCGGCCGGCGGTGACCGTGAACTACTTGGAGCAGCTGTGTCGAAGCGCACCTTCCAGCCGAACAACCGGCGCCGGGCCAAGACCCACGGCTTCCGCCTGCGCATGCGCACGCGTGCCGGCCGCGCGATCCTGGCGGCCCGTCGCCGCAAGGGCCGCGCGGAGCTGTCCGCCTGAGTGTTGCCCCCGGCGCTGCGGATGCGCAGGTCTGAGGACTTCACCCGGACCGTGCGCCGCGGCGCTCGGGCCGGCCGGGCGACCCTGGTGGTCCACGGCCGGCTCTCCGCACGAGGCTCCGGGGTACGGGTCGGCTTCGTCGTCTCCAAGGCGGTCGGTGGAGCTGTGGTGCGCAACGCGGTGCGACGAAGGTTGCGAGGTCTGGTGATGGAGCACGTCGACACGGTGCCGCAGGGTGCCGATGTCGTGGTGCGCGCGCTCCCCGCTGCAGCCCACGCGGACTACGCCACCCTGGGTGCGGACTTCCGATCCGCGCTCGCGGCCAGCATGCAGCGTGCCGTGAAGCAGACGGCGGAGATCTCATGACGCTGCGGCGGGTCGGTGAGGTGCTGCGGTCGGTGCCTCGGTGGGTCCTCATCGGGCTCGTCCGGTTCTACCAGCTGGTGATCTCGCCCTGGACGCCGCCGACGTGCAAGTACTACCCGAGCTGCTCGCACTACGCCGTGGTCGCCCTCGAGCGGCACGGCGCGCTGCGCGGTACGTGGCTGGCGGTGCGCCGGGTGGGGCGCTGCCACCCGTGGGCCGCAGGGGGCGTCGACGACGTCCCACCGGTCGGCTACTGGCGCCACGAGCACACGTCCGACCAGCACGACCTCCCCCAGCCCTCGCCCGCGCCGGGCATGTCCGCGCCCGCCTCGGGTAGTACTGCGACCAGGAGCTCCGCCTGATGGAACTGTTCGACAAGATCCTTTTCCCGATCAAGGTCGTGGTGGCCTGGATCATGGTCGGGTTCCACGCGTTCTTCAGCGCGTTGGGCCTCGACCCGGCGGGCGGAGCGGCCTGGGCGCTGTCGATCGTCGGCCTCGTGATCGTCATCCGGATCATCCTGATCCCGCTGTTCGTGCGGCAGATCCGGGCGCAGCGCGGGCTCCAGCTGATCTCCCCCGAGCTCCAGGCGATCCAGAAGAAGTACAAGGGCAAGACCGACCCGGCCAGCCGCGAGGCGATGAGCCGGGAGACGATGGAGCTCTACCGGAAGCACGGCACGAACCCGTTCGCATCCTGTCTGCCGATCCTGGCTCAGTCGCCGATCTTCTTCGCCCTGTTCCGCGTGCTGTACAACCTGCCGAGGGTGGCGGCCGGGAACTACCCGACCGACGGTGCCGGCCAGTCGATCGGCCCGATCACGCCCTCGGTCGCCGAGCACGCCACGAACGCGACCATCTTCGGGGCTCCGATCTCGTCGACGTTCCTGTCCCCCGACGCGACCACCGCGACACGCGTGGTGTCGGTGGTGCTCATCGTCCTGATGTCGGTGACCACGTTCACGACGCAGCGCCAGCTGACGCAGAAGAACATGCCGGCGTCGGCGCTCCAGGGCCCGATGGCCCAGCAGCAGAAGATGCTGCTGTACGTCCTGCCGCTGGTGTTCGCGGTGTCGGGCGTGAACTTCCCGATCGGTGTGCTGATCTACTGGACGACGACCAACCTGTGGTCGATGGGCCAGCAGTTCTACGTGATCCGCCGCAACCCGACGCCGGGCTCGGAGGCCGAGCGGCAGCTCAAGGAGCGCCAGGCCCGTAGGGCGGCCGCCAAGGGGATCGTGATCGAGGACGAGCGTCCGGCGATCGAGGAGAAGCCGCGTGGGCAGCGTCAGCAGCCCAAGCGCAAGGACCGCGCGAAGGGCGGTCAGCGGCCCGCGTCCGCGGCGGGCTCGGAGACGGAACCGACCGACGAGCCGGTCGACGACGTGCAAGATTCATCCGACGATTTCGGTAGCTCGCCCCAGGACACCAAGGGCGGCAAGCCGAGTGGTGCTGCACGAGCCGGTGCAGCCGGCAAGGGTACCCAGGGGCGGGGTCCGAGGAACGGTCCCGCTCGTCCGAAGGGCGCTGCGGGCGGCCCGTCCGGCAGTGCCAAGCAGAGCGGGAAGCCCGGACAGCGACCCCAGAGCGCATCGCGGGCCGCAGGCCAGGGCAAGGGTCCGCGGCCGGCGTCGTCCGGTGCGCCGCGGGGCGAGCAGAGCGACGGGTCGCCGTCGCCCGGTACCGGCGGCGGAGGTGCGAAGCGTCCGCCGCGCGCGGCGGATGGCTCGTCGTCGTCCGCTGGATCGAAGGGTGCAGGGTCGTCGGGCGGCAACCCCCGCCGCAAGCCGGGCGCTGCGCCGGCGTCGGACGGTGCAGGCAGCAGCTCGGGGACGCCGGCTCGCAAGCCGCGTGCCCCCCGCCCTCGTAAGCCGTCGGACCCCTCCGACACGGACCAGTGACTCGCGGAACGCCGCGCCTAATCGAGGAGACACGATGAGCGACGAGACTGCGCCACGCAGCACGGAGAAGCTCGAGGAGGAAGGCGACATCGCCGCCGACTACCTCGAGGAGCTGCTGGACATCACGGATCTCGACGGCGACATCGACATCGACGTGGACCACGGGCGCGCGTCGTTGGCGATCGTGGCCGAGGGGGCGGCCGGGCGTTCGCTGCGACGGCTCGTGGGGCCTGACGGAGAGGTGCTCGATGCCCTGCAGGAGCTGACTCGGCTCGCGGTGCAGGTACGGACCGGCGACCGTTCACGGCTGATGCTGGACATCGCGGGGTACCGCGCCGGGCGTCGCGCCGAGCTCGGTGAGGTCGCGAGGAACGCGATCGCGGCCGTCCGGGCGAGCGGCGAGCCCGTGGAGCTCGAGCCGATGAACCCCTTCGAGCGCAAGGTCGTGCACGACGTGGTGGCGGAGGCCGGCCTGGTCAGCGACAGCGAGGGTGTCGAGCCGACGCGTCACGTGGTGGTTCGGCCCGCCTGAGCGTCGGCGGCGCGATGAGGGAGATCCCGGGCGACGGCCCGGCGTCGAGCGCGGCCGAGTCTGACCCGCTGGCCTTGGACCCACGGGTACGGGCCTACCTCGGCGACGGGTTCGCGCGGGTGTCGCGATTCGGCGAGCTGCTCACCGAGGAGGGTGTGCGGCGCGGCTTGATCGGGCCACGCGAGGTTCCGCGGTTGTGGGAGCGGCATCTGCTGAACTCTGCTGCGCTCGCTCCCCTGCTGCCCGCGGAGGGGGTCGTCGTGGACGTCGGCTCGGGCGCCGGGCTGCCGGGTCTCGTGCTGGCCGCGGTGCGGCCGGACCTGACCACTGTGCTGGTGGAGCCGATGCTGCGGCGCGTCGTCTGGCTCCAGGAGGTGGCCCTCGAGCTGGGTCTCGACGTCGAGGTCGTGCGGGCCAGGGCGGACGAGCTGCACGGTCGGTTGCGCGCGGACGTGGTGACTGCGCGTGCCGTCGCGCCGTTGGAGAGGCTCGCCGGTTGGACGCTCCCCTTGCTGCGCCAAGGTGGTGCGCTGCTGGCGATGAAGGGCGATCAGGCGGAGGCGGAGCTCGACGCCGCGGGGCGAGCCATCGCGCTGTTGGGTGGTGACGCCGGAGAAGTCCTCGAGGTGGGGTCGGTGGAGGGCGTGGACGCAACGCGCGTGGTGCGCGTGGTGCGGGTGTCGCCGGGGGTGCCCGAGCGGACGGAGAAGGTCCGGCGGCCCGGCAAGCACGGGTCCGATGGGCGCAGCGGGCGGGGCGGGTCCAAGCGGCGTCGCCGGTGAGTCCGGCCGGGGTGGCAACCAGGGCGCGCTCCCGATGATCCCCACCGGACCTCGGCGCGGTGGTGCGCGTTTCACGTGAAACCACGTTGAGTTGCGGCGGTGGGAATGGCCGTGCCCCTCGCGGCCGAGTTCGGTCGCGTTCAGTTGTGAGTGTGGAGGCCGAAGGCCGGGGTCTAGGCGGGATGGGACGCGACGCCGGCTGGTGCCCTGCTCCTGTAGTAGCTCCTCGACAGCGCTTGGTGGGGTGGGCTCCGTTGCGCTGGGCTCGTGTGGTCATGGAGCTGCGGTCGGCGGTCGGGCTGGACGAGGTCGATTGGATGCGGCTCCGCGTGAAGGAGGCTCTGGTGTGGGGCAGCCAGGTGCGAGCCGTGGCGGGCGTTCGGCTGACGGATGTGGCGCGCGCCGTCGGGGTGCAGGTGTGCAGGTCTCCTGGCGTGCGCGGCGTGCTCGGTGCCGGATGGCGAGTGCGTGCTTGAGTGGCGCTCAGCGCCATGGGATGGTCGCCCGCCCGAGGGTGGAGCTCTGGACTCGGGGGGTGGCCTGCTTAGTGGTGTCCGGCCCGTGGGTGGAGATCCGGACTCGGCTGGTGGCCCGGCTGAGCGGCGGACCCGTGGACTTGGGTGAGGACCCACCGTGGGAGGTCGGTCAGGTGCGTCCTCGCTCGCCCGGGTGGTGGCCGGCACGGGGCGGAGATGCGGTCGGGTTGCTTGCCTGTCCGGGCGGTGGGCCGGTGGTGGTGGGCCGCATGGGTGGTGGGCCGCTGGTGGTGGGCCGCATGGGTGGTGGGCCGCTGACGGTGGGCCGCATGGGTGGTGGGCCGCTGACGGTGGGCCGCATGGGTGGTGGGCCGCTGACGGTGGGCCGCTGACGGTGGGCCGCGCGGGGTTCGGCTTGAGAGTTAGGGGGCTGCGGCGATGGTGAGGGGAGTACGCGCCGCACAGGGTCGGGCGGGGGCGACGCTGGCGGGGTCGGGCTTCCAGAGGTGGATGGATGCGTTCCTCGGAGGGCGTCGTTTCACGTGGAACCGCCTGCTCGTCGGAGGTCGAGGGGCCGAGACGGCTAAGGGCACGCAGTGGTCCGAGTGGCGTTTCACGTGAAACCGAACCGGCTCGACGCGCGACTCGAGCCGGTTGCCCAGGTGATCGCCGCGCGGTTGTTGACGCCAGCGATCCGGTGCTGGGTACAGCGGGCGGATGGTGGCCCCGCGAGTGTGGTGGCCCCGCGAGTGGTGACGACGCGAGTGCAGCGAACTTCGGTCTCCTTGCCGGACCTACACCACGGCAGCCCGTCGTGGTCTCCGGGCCGCACCCGGCGATGTTCCACGTGAAACACGTTCCCCGTCGGCTGCGCCCGGTCCGCGTGAGTGGCAAGCGGCGCGGGCGCGTCGGCGGGAGGGGTGTGGCTCCGGCGGCGCGCTGGTTGACGGCGGCACCCGCGGTCGACGATGAGCCACGGCCGGGGCCGACGACGCGATCGGGGCCGCCGAGTCGTCCGGCGACGAGTCGCTCGGCGCCGGCTCCGACAGCGCCCCTCCTCCCCCGACCCTTCCGGAACGGACAATCCACCGAACCTCCGGCCCGGTGGCGTGGCCTCGTCGTTGCACCTGGCAGGATGGACCGGACGCAGGGAGGTGCCGTGGTCGAACCGACCGACGAGGTTCCACGTGGAACATCGGAGTCAGCGGACGATGCTCGCCGGGCGGCGCTCATCCAGAGCATCCCCGCGGTCGATGAGAGCACTCCCCTGGCCGCGCAGATCGCGGCGGACGCCCGGCTGCGCATCGACCTCGCCGGGCGGCGCTTCCCGCGCCCGCCGCGGACGCGAGTCCTGACGATCGCCAACCAGAAGGGCGGCGTCGGCAAGACGAGCACGGCCGTCAACGTCGCCGCGGCACTCGCTCAGGCTGGTCTCCACGTACTCGTGATCGACAACGACCCGCAGGGCAATGCGTCGACGGCGCTCGGAGTCACCCATCACAGCGGCACTCCGTCGATCTACGAGGTCCTCGTCGATGACCACGACCTCGCCTCGGTGGTCCAGGAGGCCGACGGGGTGCCGCGTCTCTGGTGTGCGCCCGCGACGATCGACCTCTCCGGTGCCGAGATCGAGCTGGTCTCTCTCGTGGCGCGCGAGAACCGACTGCGCAACGCCGTCGACGCGTACCTCGACCATCGCGCACGGGTGGGCGACGAGCGCCTCGACTACGTCATCATCGACTGCCCGCCGAGCCTCGGGCTTCTCACGGTCAACGCGTTCGTCGCGGCGCGTGAGGTGCTCATCCCGATCCAGTGCGAGTACTACGCACTCGAGGGCCTCAGCCAGCTGCTGAAGAACGTCCAGCTGATCAAGAGCCACCTGAACCCCGACCTGCACGTCTCGACGATCCTGCTGACGATGTACGACTCGCGCACGAATCTCGCGCACCAGGTCGCTGACGAGGTCAGGCAGCACTTCCCCGGCCAGACCCTCCGAACCACCATTCCGAGGTCCGTCCGCATCTCCGAGGCGCCGAGCTACGGGCAGACCGTCATGACGTACGACCCCGGATCGAGCGGAGCGCTGGCCTACCTCGCCGCAGCTCGCGAGCTGGCCGAGCGCGCCGTCGCGCCGGTCGAGATGAAGGAGGCCTGATGGCCGAGAAGCGTCGCGGTCTGGGCAGGGGACTCGGTGCTCTCATCCCGAGTGCTCCGACCGGCGACCGGCCGGTCGACGTCTTCTTCCCCGGACCTCCCCCGGCGTCCCAGGACTCCGCAGCGTCCGCGCCGGGCGAGGACAGCGCCGACACCGCGACGGCCGTCCGATCCCCGTCGAGCACAACCCCCGGCGGCGACCGCCCGGCCGAGCCCGCGTCGCCGAGCGATGAGGGTCCGTCGGGGCTCGGGACGGAGGGTCTGGACCTGCTCCCGGTCCCCGGGGCGCACTTCGCCGAGGTGCCGATCGAGTCGGTGGCGCCGAACCCACGTCAGCCGCGGACCGTTTTCGACCAGGACGCACTCGACGAGCTGGCCCGCTCCATCGGAGAGATCGGTGTGCTCCAGCCGGTGGTCGTGCGGGCCAACGGCGCCGTCGACGGCTCCGCGACCTACGAGCTCATCATGGGCGAGCGGCGCCTGCGGGCCGCCCAGGCCGCGGGGCTCAGCACCATCCCGGCGATCATCAGGGACACCGAGGACTCCGATCTGCTGCGTGACGCGCTGCTGGAGAACCTGCACCGCAGCCAGCTCAACCCGCTCGAGGAGGCAGCCGCCTACCAGCAGCTCCTCGACGACTTCGGGTGCACGCACGACGAGCTCGCCCAGCGCATCCACCGGTCCCGGCCGCAGATCTCGAACACCCTGCGCCTGCTGCGCCTGCCACCCTTGGTGCAGCGACGGGTCGCCGCGGGAGTGCTGTCCGCCGGCCACGCCCGGGCGCTGCTCGGCCTGGCGGACGGTGCAGCGATGGAGCGTCTCGCCCAGCGGATCGTCGCGGAGGGACTCTCCGTCCGCGCGACCGAGGAGATCGTCGCGCTTGGCGGTGACGAGGAGGCGAAGACCCCGACCCGGCGCCCGCGGCCCGGCGGCCGCAACGCGGCACTCGACGACCTCGCGGCGCGGCTCTCGGACCGCTGGGACACCCGGGTCAAGGTTGCGCTCGGCCGGACCAAGGGCCGCCTGACGATCGAGTTCGCCTCGGTCCAGGACCTGAACCGCATCCTTGACGTCATCTCGCCGGACGACGACGGGCTGTTCGAGCAGGACGCAAAGTAGCGTTCACCAGGCCAGAGGCTGGTAAAGGTTGACGCGAGGTCTGATCAGTACCGGCGTGGGCGGCTAGCAGTAGCGCGCCTGACCGATACCGGCGCGACGCGACCAGCAGCAGCGAAGCGCCAGCAGCAGCGCGCCTGACCGGTACCGGCGCGACGCGGCCACCAGCGGCGCCGAGCGCAACGGGCCCCGCACCGACGTGCCCAGCCGTGACCGGGCGCCTGCTGTCAGCTGACCTCGGGTCCGGGCTGGTCGACGGCATCCTCGTCGTGGCGACCCTCGACGCCGAACAGCTTGACCAGCTCGGCCTCCTCGCTCACCACGGTGCCGAGCCGACGCACGCCCTCGCGGATCCGCTCCGGCGTCGGGTAGCAGTACGACAGCCGCATGTACTCGCTGCCCTCACCGTTGGCGTAGAACGCCGTACCTGCGACGTAGGCCACCAGGGCGTGCACCGCCCGCGGGAGCATGGCGCGCGCGTCCAGGCCGTAGGGCAGCTTGACCCAGGTGTAGAACCCGCCGCCGGGAACGGTCCACGACGCCTCGGGCATGTACTCGGCCAGCGCCTCGAGCATCGCGTCCCGGCGCTCGCGGTACACCTCGCGGAACGCTTTGATCTGGCCTTGCCAGTCGTGCTTGGCCAGGTAGGTCGAGATCGCGAGCTGCGAGGCGTTCGACGGGCACAGGATCGCCGACTCGCTGGCCAGCACGAGCTTCTCCCGGATGCCCGGGGGCGCCACCGCCCACCCGATGCGGTAGCCCGGCGCGAACGTCTTGGAGAACGATCCGAGGTACACCACACCCTCGTCGTCCATCGAGCGCATCGCCGGCAACGGCTCGCCGTCGAACCCCAGCAGCCCGTAGGGGTTGTCCTCCACCACGAGCACACCGTGCCGGCGCGCGATCTCGAGGATCCGCGGACGGCGCTCCATCGAGAGCGTCACACCGGCCGGGTTGTGGAAGTTGGGCACCGTGTAGAGCATCTTGACCCGGCGCCCCGCGGTGCGCAGCAGGGTCAGCGCCTCCTCGAGCGCCTCCGGGATGAGCCCGGCCTCGTCGAGCGGCACGTGGTAGACGTCCGCCTGGTACGACCGGAACACCCCCAGCGCCCCGACGTAGGAAGGCGCCTCGGCCACGATCACGTCGCCGGCGTCGATGAACATCCTCGTCACCAGGTCAAGACCTTGTTGCGAGCCCGTCGTGATGACCACGTCGTCCGGGTGGGCGGAGATGCCCTCGAGCCGCATGATGTCGAGGATCTGCTCGCGCAGGGTCTCGTCGCCCTGACCCGACCCGTACTGCAGCGCGGTGGTCCCGCGGCGCAGGATCAGCTCGTGCGCGGTCTCGGCGAGCGCCTGGAGAGGCAGGCCCTCGAGGTAGGGCATCCCTCCGGCCAGCGAGACGACCTCGGGTCGGTTCGCCACCGCGAACAGCGCGCGGATCTCGGAGGCACGCATGCCGTGCGTGCGATCGGCGTAGGACTCGATCCAGGGATCGAGAGGCCGCACCCCGGGAAGGGCGGCGCTGCCGGTGGCAGGCGTCACCTGCCCCATCGAAGGTGTGCGGTCCTGATTCATGCGGCCGAGTGTCTCACGACGGCCTCACCGAATCTGTCGCTCGCTCGCGGGTCGATCCCACCCACCCAGACGGGCGGAGCGCAGCGCCCCCGGCACCACGAGCGCGCGGAAGGGCCGTCAACCGATCCGCGACGGACCTTCCGCGCCCGAGGAGCGGGGCCAGCTCAGGGCGTACCGCGGGCGAACCGTGCACGAGTCCCGCGAGCCTGCAGCGCTCAGGCCAGCACGGCCTCGATCTCGGCGGTCAGTGCCGGCTTCGGGCGGGCGCCGATGACCTGCTTGACCAGCTCGCCACCCTTGTAGATGTTGAGCGTCGGGATGGCCGTGATCCCGTACGCCGCGGTGACCTGCGGGTTCTCGTCCGAGTTGAGCTTGGCGATCTTGATCTTGCCCGCGTAGGTCTCCGAGAGCTCCTCGAGGATGGGCGCGACCGCGCGGCACGGGCCGCACCACGGCGCCCAGAAGTCCACCAGGACCGGGACGTCGGCGCCGAGGACCTCGGTCTGGAAGGTGGCGTCGGTGACGGGGAACGTGCTCACAGGGTCTCCTCGATGGTCTCGGGCAGGGTCTGAGGGGCCGGCGGCGCGGTGGCGTCGACAAGTCCGGCGAGGTAGTGCTGGGTGTCCAGGGCAGCCGCGCAGCCCATGCCCGCGGCGGTGATCGCCTGACGGTAGGTGTGGTCGACGAGGTCACCGCAGGCGAAGACGCCCTCGATGTTGGTCGCCGTGCCCGGCCGGCCGTCCTCCCCGGTGAGCACGTAGCCGGCGTCGTCCACGTCGACCTGGCCGATGAGCAGCTCGCTGCGCGGGACGTGCCCGATCGCGACGAACACACCGGTGACGTCCAGGTCCCGCTCCTCGCCGGTGATCGTGTCCCGCAGGCGCACGCCCGTGACCTTGTCGCTCCCGTGGATGCCGACCACCTGGCTGTTCCAGGCGAACTCGATCTTCGGGTCGGCGAGGGCGCGGTCCGCCATGATCTTCGAGGCACGCAGCTCGTCGCGGCGGTGGACCATGGTCACCTTGGAGGCGAACCGGGTGAGGAAGGTGGCCTCCTCGACCGCCGAGTCGCCGCCGCCCACGACCACGATCTCCTGGTTGCGGAAGAAGAAGCCGTCGCAGGTGGCGCACCAGGACACCCCGTGGCCCGACAGGCGCTTCTCGTCCGGCAGCCCCAGCTCGCGGTACGCGGAGCCGGTCGCCAGGATCACGGCACGGGCCAGGAAGGTCTGGCCGCCGCCGGTGACCACGGTCTTGACCGGGTCGGTCAGCCGCAGCTCCACGACGTCGTCGAAGAGCACCTCGGCGCCGAACCGCTCGGCCTGCTTCTGCATCGTCTCCATGAGCTCCGGGCCCATCACCCCGTCGACGAACCCCGGGAAGTTCTCGACCTCCGTGGTGTTCATCAGGGCCCCGCCCGCGGTGACCGCACCGGCGACCACGACGGGTGCCAGACCCGCTCGCGCCGCGTAGATGGCCGCGGTGTAGCCCGCGGGACCGGAGCCGACGATGACGACGTCGCGCACGTCCATGCTGATTCCTCGCTCGCTCGTACCTGGGTTGCTGCCAGGCCCAACAGATCCTATGGCGGTTCTGTTCCACCCGTTCGTGCCGACGCGCGCCGCCGGATGGGGCCCGCTCCTGCGGGTCGCTACTGGACGGTCACCTCGTACAGCTCGACCCGGTTGCTGCCGTCGGAGGTCTGCGGCAGGGCGGTCCACCACAGCACGATCGAGCCGGTCTCGACGGGCTTGGAGAAGGTCAGCACGGTGGTGCCGGCAGTGAGCGGGCCGGATGCCAGGACCGGACCCTCGGTGGGCTTGTCAGGCGTGGTGGCCCGCACCTCGACGTTGCCGCCGGTCGACGCGGTCTGCAGGGTCACCTGCGTCACGGTGGCGGGCTGCTGGAGAAGGACGGCGAACCCGATGCCCTTCTTCATCCCGTACGTGGGCGACTTGTAGGTGCGCGAGACCCACATCGTCGTGGGATCGCCGTCGATCGCCCTGCCGACCAGCTCGGGGTGCTCGTTGTTGTCGCCGTCCGGCGGCGGGTCGACCTGCTGGGCCGAGGCGATGACCGGGGCCACCGTCGGCGCGTCGGACGAGCTCGGTGTGTCGGTCGGGCTGGGCGTACCGGTGCCGTCGGTCGGCTGGTCGGTCGGGCTCGCGGTGGGCGTCTGCGAGACGTCGACGAAACCGTCGGTGGACCCGGACAGCGACGGCGCGGGTCGGGTGAGGGCCTGCCACGCCATCACGACGCCGATCACGACGGCGACGGCGACCAGGAGCAGCACGATCGGCGTGGGGTCGAACCGCTTGCGGACCAGGACGTCGGTCGACTTGCCGAGGAGCTCGTCGAACGTGCGGTGCTCGTCGGCCTCGCCGGACGCGGCCGGGACGGTGACCGGTGGCCGACCGCCCCCGGGCCGACCCGGGTTCGCGGAGCCACGGGGCGGGTGGTCCGGCGCCGTCCGGCCGCGGGGGGCCTTCGACGCGTCGGTCGTGCTCGTCGCCGGTGTGGCCGCCCGCGGAGCGTCCGCGAGCAGCGCGTCCGCCGACAGGGTCCCCCCGTCGACGGGTGCCACGTCGGGCGCCGCGTCAGCGGACGCCGCATCCGGGGGCGGCGCCGACGCGTTCACCGCGGCCGCACCGGCAGCAGCGGCGGCGACCCGTGGATCGGCGCGCTTGATGCGCGGCAGGATCGCCGGGGGCGGGGTGCCGGGGCGGGCCGGTGGTGCGACCGGTCCACCGAGCACGGACTGCCGCTGCACCTGACCGGTGGCGGTCTCGCCGTCCTCGGCCTCGGTGGGCAGGTCGGCACCTGCGGCCTCGACCTCGGCGACCTCGGGGCCGTCGACTGCGGTGTCCGCATCCCGGCTCGGCTTGCGAACCCGGGCAGGAACGGGCTCGGTGGCGGTGATCGTGCCCCACGGCTCGAGCTCTCGGACCAGCTCGGCCGGGCTGTGCGGGCCGTCGTCGTTGGGGCCGAGCGTGACCGTGCACAGGGTGTCGAGGTCGTTGGGTACGCCCGGCGTGATCTCGGCGGGAGCGATCGGACGCCCGGACAGCAACGGCGCCGGGGCCGCGCCGTGCATCGGGGCACCGTCGGGCGAGGGCCAGCGGCCGGTGAGGCCGAGGTAGAGCAACGACACGAGCGCCACGGTGTCCGCCCGGGTCGTGGAGCGGGCGTCCCCCAGACCGTGGTCGCCCAGCTCGCCGTCCACCGCGAGACCGGACACCACGACGCCGCCGGCGGGCGTCACGTGCACCGCCGAGGGTCGCAGGGCCAGGTGGTGCACCCCGCGCCGGCGCGCCACCTCGAGCGCGACGGCCGCCTCGCCCACGATGGCCCGGGCCTGGTCCGCCGGCAGCGGTCCGTGGGCGGTCAGCTGGGCCAGGTCGCGCCCGGGCAGACGTTCGGTGACCACGTACGCGACGCTCTCGTGGTCGCCGACGTCGATCACCCGCAGCAGGCGGGGGTCGGTGACCAGGGCGGCACGGCGCGCGGCGTCCTGTGCCTGACGCACCCGGCCCTCGCGCAGCAGGAGGACGCGCACCTTGCGGTCCAGGATCTGGTCGTGCGCGGTCCAGCACTCGGCGCCCGGCAGGTCGCACGACGTCGGGTGGTCGAGCCGGTAGCGACCCGCGATCACGGTCCCCTGGCCGACGGCCACGTCCACGCGCGCCCCCTCCCCGGCTGTGTCCGTCCGGCGCAGACGCGCCGCGATGACCCCCATGCTACGGCGCGCCGCCGCGAGCACAGGTTGAGAGAGCTCGGTCAGGTCGTCCACCCCGAGCACGTGCAGCAGTGCCGCGTACACGCCCAGCATGACGGCACCCACCACGAGACACACGAGCACGGCCGTGGCGAACCCGATGGCCGAGAGGTCGCCGAACAGCCGGCTCAGCGGCCAGCCGACGACCGCCGCCGCGGCAGCCGCGATGCCGGCCTTGGCATGCAGCACGAGGATCCGCCGACCCGACCCGCCGAGCCTGCGCCGCACGGCGATCCCACCCCAGACGGCGCCGACCACGAACGACGCGGTGATCGCGGCCGACGCGGCGGCCGTCCACCAGCGCACGTCCAGCACCAGGCCGCCGACCAGGGCGCCCAGCGCGACGACGGCGGCCATCGCGACCTGGATCCTGAACAGCCCGCGCGCGTCCTCGTAGGCGTAGTTGACCCGCTGCACCAGGGACCACGCACCGAGCGCGGTCAGCCCGGCGGTGAGCGCGACGACCACCGGGGCGAGCGAGCCGGCGACCGCAGGAGAGGTGCTCGGCAGCGCGATCCGCACGAGCGGCAGCGCCAGCACCGAGATCACCGCCGTCGCGATGACGGTGAATACACCGACGGAGCGCAGCGTGATCGACGCGTCGTGCCGCACCGCCCGGGTGTCGCCGGACGCCGCGTGGCCGGACAGCCGGGTGAACATCGCCGTCAGCAGCGAGACCGTCACGAGCGAGTGCGGGAGCATGAAGATCGCGAAGGAGTTGTTGTACGCGGCGTTGCTGGCGACGTCCGGGGCGTAGCCCGAGACCTGAGCCGCAGCCGTGGTGATCCGGGTGACCACGAGGATCCCGACCTGACCGGCGGCCAGGGCCGCGAACGTCCAGCCCGCGACCCGGCCGGCGGAGCCCAGCCCTGCCCGCCGCCAGTCCCAGCGGGGCCGGAACCGGAAGCCGATCCGGCGCAGCGGGAACAGCAGCACCACCGCCTGGGCCAGGATCCCGACCGTGGCGGTCCCGCCCAGCAGCGCGATCGGGGCCGCTCCCCAACCGGCGGGTTCGGCCAGCGGGCCGTCCTGGGCGTACCCGCCGTACACGGCGATGAAGATCCCGAAGCCCACGACCGAGACGACGTTGTTCGCCAGGGGCGCCCACATGTACGGGCCGAAGATGCCGCGCGCGTTGAGCACCTGGCCCAGGACCGTGTAGACGCCGTAGAAGAACACCTGCGGGATGCACCAGAACGCGAACGCCGTCGCGAACGGGAGGAAGTCGGCCGCCTCGTTCGCCGCCGCCAGCCAGACGATCACCGGTGCGGCCGCGGTGAGCACGACGGTCACCGCGAGCAGCAGGGCGACCGAGACCGTCAGGAGACGGTCGACGTACTCCTGCCCGGTGTCGCTGCGGTAGGCGCGCACCACCTGGGGTACGAGCACCGCGTTGAGCACGCCCCCGGCGATCAGCAGGAAGAGCATGTTGGGCAGCCAGTTGGCGACCCCGAACGCGCTGGCGCCGGCGGCGTTGACCCCGATCGCGGCCGCGAGCACGGCGGCCCGGACCAACCCTGTGACGCGCGAGACGGCGGTCCCTGCGGCCATCACGGAGGTGGAACGACCGAGGGTCGTGGTGCTCACTGCTGGTCGTCGCCCTGGATGGTCACCGGGTCAGTCTGCCCTCCCCGCTCGGGTTCGCTCCGCCCGTCCACCGGCGCAGTCTGCGCGTCGGTGGGGATCGGCGGGTCGGGCGCCGGGATGCGGTCCGCTCGCCGCCGGCCCCGGCGCCGACCGCGCCGGATGGTGCGGAACAGACCCAGCACGAACGCGACCGCCAGCAGCCCGCCGATGACGGCGGTGCCGATCGACTCCCACTCCGCCCTGACCTTGACGGTCACGGTGGTGGAGTCGTCGAGCAGGATGCCGTCGGGGGTGAGCAGCTCGACGGTGGCGGCCACGTCGGCGGTCTGGACGCCGTGCACCGGGATCTGCACCGTCTCCTCGCCGCCGGCCGGGATCTGGACCTCGACGGTCTGCCTCGCGACCAGCCGCGCGTCGGACGGCCGGAGCCGGACGTCCACCGTCACCGGCTGGTCCAGCGCGTTCGCGACCCGCAGCGGGAGCTCGCCGGAGCTGGCGATCAGGTTGAGGTCGGCGCTCTTGGGGACGGTGACGGCGCCGGCCAGGGCCTCGGTCCGCGCGACCGACGCCTCGACCACGGCGGTGCGACCCTCGGGGTCGGCCCGCCATGCGAGGGCGGCGGGTGCGAGCCGCTCGGCGTCCAGATCGCCCAGCAGCTCCTCGGGCTTCGGGACGATCGTGGCCAGCGAGCGACGCCGGTCCAGGGTCTCGGCCACGCGCTGGAGCTGCGTGGCGGAGACCTCGGTCGGGTCGACCGACCGGTCCGGCAGGGTCCCCCGCTCGGCGGTCGGGGTGGTCTGCGCCAGGTCGGACAGGGGCGCGGTCCGGACCCACGGAGCCGTCTCCAGTGCGTCGAGCTGGGCCTGCACGACGTCGGCCTCGGGGTGCCAGTCGCGCGGCGTGACGATGAGCATGTGACGCGAGTCGGCCGGGCGCTCGCGGGTGATGACGGCCAGCTCGGCGAGCAGGTCCGCAGCCGCCGTCGCGCCGGTCAGGGGCGCCGCGGACGCGTCGGCCCCGAGCACCCAGCCGGTCGTCAGCGCGCTGGACAGCCGCTCGTCCGGGACCAGCACCGTGGTGTCGCCCTGAGCGGTGGCTACCGAGGTCACGTCCGACGGGGTGTACGTCAGCACCGCGGGGTGGGGCAGCTCACCGGGGCCCACCACGAGGGACTGACCGGCCTGGGCGGCGCGCGCGGCCGTGGCCAGGTCCGGCAACGGGTCGCCCGGCAGCAGCAGGGAGTCCGTGCCGGACAGCCCCAGCTCGGCCGCGGTGGAGGCCGAGCGCTCGGCGGCGGCGTCGAGCAGGGTGGTGTCGCCGTCGTGCACCAGGGCCGCGACGTCCGCGTCGCCCCACGGCAGGAGGTCGACCTCACGGCCGGCGGCGGCCGCGACCAGCGCGTCCGCCCAGGCCGGGTCGGCGCCCGTGCCGTCTGCGGCTCCGGACCCGCCGGTGGCGGCCGTGGACGTGGGGGCCGGTGTGGTCCTCGCGGCGGAGCCGGTCGAGGCGTCGGGTGACTGGGTGCTCACGCCGGGCGTGACCGTCGTGATCTCCGTCGGCACGGGCGCGCCCGACCGGGCGGTCTCCACGAGCGACGGGTCCACCGCCCACGACACCTCGCGGTGATCGGCGGTGGCGAGCAGGATGTCGTTCAGCCGCCCACCTGTCGCGGTCAGCCCGGCGACGTCGGCGGTCGCGTCGGGGCCCGGTGCGGGGCCGGTGATCGGCACCAGCACGCTCACCACCGTCGGGTTGACCTCCGAGCGCGGGAACCAGACCACGAACGTCCGGGCCACGCCCAGGCGCAGCCGGGAGCTGTCGGCGACGTCCACCAGCTCCACGCCCACCCCGCGCGCGCCCCAGTCGAACGACGAGCGGGGCAGGCCCAGCGAGGCAGCCGGGACGGTGAGGGCGACGGTGGTCGACTGGCCGGGCGCGAGCGGGGTGTCGAGGTCCTGGATGAGCACCGTGGTGCCGAGGTCGCTGTACGGGCCGGCCTCGCGCCACAGGTCCAGCGAGCTGCGGCTGATGAACCCGCGCGAGCGCAGGTGGACCAGGACCCGTGGCTGGGCCACGGGCGCGGAGCCGCCGTTGGTGAGGCGGACCGTGAGCGTGAGGTCGTCCCCGGTGCGCAGCACCAGCGGTGAGATCGAGGTGACCGCCATGGTGACGGTCGGCACCGTCGCGGTGGCGACGCCCGCCATCACGGCCGTGGCACCACCGTCGTCGGGGGCGGCGTCCGCCGGACCGGAGGGCAGCGTCGCGGCGGCCACGGCGAGCAGGGCGGCGAGCAACCCGCCGACGCCGCGGCGCCGCGCGGGTCCGGTCACGTCGGGCCGTCGAGCACCGCGCGAGCCGCGTCCGCGAGCCGGCGCTCGTTGGGGTACGACAGCCGCGAGCGCAGCTCCGACAGCGGGATCCAGGCCGCGTCCTCGGCCTCGCCGTCCGGGTCTCCGGCCACTGTCAGCTCCCCGCCGACGGCGGTCAGCAGGAAGTGGTGGACCATTTTGTGCACCCGGCGGTCGTCCCCGGTGAACCAGTAGTCGATGACACCCAGCCGCTGCTTGACGACGCCGGTGATCCCGGTCTCCTCGGCGATCTCGCGGACCGCGGCCTCCTCGGGGGTCTCGGTGCCCTCCAGGTGGCCCTTGGGGAGGCACCACTCGAGGCGTCCGGCCCGGTTGCGGCGAGCGATGACGGCGGCGCGGCCGGCGCCGTCCACGACCAGTCCGCCGGCCGACGTCTCCTCGACGATGGGCAGCCGTGAGACCCGCACGGCGGCGCGCCGCTCGATGTGCAGGCGGTGCCCTCCGGGCGGCGGGGGGACCCGGTCGCCGGAGTGCGCTGCGCTGGACATGCCGACACTGTAACGAGCCGGGTCCCGATGGTCCGCCCGTGGGGCCGCGGGTCTGGCACGCTGGTGTGCCGTGTCAGATGCCAGGTCGCCCTCCACCCCTTCGCCCGAGCTGCTCGCGCTGCAGCGCCGGGCGGCCGACGTGCTGACCTCGCTCGCCCCCGACGCGCTCGAGCTCGGCGCCGCGTTCGAGGCCGCCGGGCACGAGCTCGCCCTGGTCGGCGGGCCGGTGCGGGACGCCTTCCTGGGCCGGGCCTCCACGGACCTGGACTTCGCGACGTCCGCCACCCCGGACGAGACCGAGCGGCTGCTGGCCCAGTGGGGTGACGCGCACTGGGACATCGGCAAGGAGTTCGGCACGATCGGGGCCCGCCGCTTCGCCCGGGGGGGCTCCGCGGGGCACGATGCCCGCCCCGACGTCGTCGTCGAGGTGACCACGTACCGCTCGGACGAGTACGACCCGGGCTCACGCAAGCCGGTGGTCGCGTTCGGCGACACCCTCGAGGGCGACCTGTCCCGCCGGGACTTCACGATCAACGCGCTCGCGGTCCGGTTGCCAGGGCTGACCTTCGTCGACCCGTTCGACGGACTGGCCGACCTCGCCGCCGGCGTCCTGCGCACCCCGGTGGGCGCCGAGCAGTCCTTCGACGACGACCCCCTGCGGATGATGCGGGCCGCGCGGTTCGCCGCCCAGCTCGGTGTCCGGCTGCACCCCGAGGTCGGCTCGGCGATCCGGGAGATGGCCGAGCGGATCGAGATCGTGTCCGCCGAGCGGGTCCGCGACGAGCTGACCAAGCTGCTGCTCGCGCCCGACCCGCGCCCCGGGCTCGAGGTGCTGGTGGACACCGGCCTGGCCGACCACGTGCTGCCCGAGCTCCCGGCCCTGCGCCTGGAGATCGACGAGCACCACCGCCACAAGGACGTCTACCAGCACTCGCTGACCGTGCTGGCCCAGGCGATCGAGCTGGAGACCGGACCCGACGGGCAGGTGCCCGGGCCGGACCTGGTGCTGCGGCTCGCCGCACTGCTGCACGACATCGGCAAGCCGGCCACGCGCCGGTTCGAGCCCGGCGGCGGCGTGAGCTTCCACCACCACGAGGTGGTCGGGGCCAAGCTCGTGGCCAAGCGGCTGCGAGCCCTGCGGTTCGACAAGGAGACGGTGCAGGCGGTGGCCCGGCTCACCGAGCTGCACCTGCGGTTCCACGGGTACGGCGAGCAGGCCTGGACCGACTCGGCCGTGCGGCGCTACGTGACCGACGCGGGGCCGCTCCTGGAGCGGCTGCACCGGCTCACCCGGTCGGACTGCACGACGCGCAACCGGCGCAAGGCCGAGCGCCTCTCGTTCGCCTACGACGACCTGGAGATGCGGATCGGCGAGCTGCGCGAGAAGGAGGAGCTCGCCTCGATCCGCCCGGACCTGGACGGCCAGCAGATCATGGCCGTCCTGGGGATCGGCCCGGGGCCCGCGGTCGGGGAGGCGTACCGCTTCCTGCTCGAGATGCGGATGGAGCAGGGACCGCAGGATCAGGCCGACGCCGAGCGCGCGCTGCGCGAGTGGTGGGCTACCCGAGGCGCCTGACCACCAGCAGGCACACGTCGTCGTCGTGCTCGGCACCCAGCAGGGCGTCGATGAGATGGTCACGGATCTCGGCCGCCGTCGCCCGGGCCGGGGCGTCGGCGAGCGTCGTGCGCAGGGCGAGCAACCCGTCGCGCAGCGAGCGCTCGCGGCTGTCCACCAGGCCGTCGGAGAAGGCGACCAGCACGCCGCCGATCGGCAGCTCCGCGGTGGCCTGCGGGGTGTCGCCGGTCAGGCTCGCCACCCCCACCGGGGTGCGCAGGCCACCGTCGAGCTCCCGCACGGAGCCGTCCGGGAGGCGCAGGACGGGCGGCGGGTGCCCGGCCCGGGTGTACTCGAGCTGCCCGCCGCGCAGCCGCAGGTAGACGCAGGTCGCGACGTCCGCCATGCCCAGGCCGCGCACCAGCTCGTCGAGCCGCTCGACCACCCGGCCCGTGGGTTCCCCGCTCCAGGCGTAGGAGCGCAGCACCGAGCGCAGCTGACCCATCGATGCGGCCGCACGCATGTCGTGGCCGACCACGTCGCCCACCGCCAGGCCGGTGGCGCCGTCGGGCAGCTCGAGCACGTCGAACCAGTCGCCACCGACCTCGGCCGGGTGCTGCGCGGGTAGGTAGGTCGCCGCGATGTCGAGTCCCTCGACCTCGGGCACGGCGGGCAGCAGGCGCCGTTGCAGGGTCAGCGCGGCCGCGCGCTCGCGCTCGTACAGCCGGACGTTCTCCAGGCCGAGCCCGACGCGGTGCGACAGGTGCCCGGCCGTCACGACGTGCTCGGGGTCGAACTCCTGCCCGGGTCGCCGGACCAGCACGACCACGCCGAGCGAGCGCTCCCTGGCCAGCAGCGGCACCACCAGCGCCTTCCCGAGGCCGAGCCGCTCGAGCAGCTCGAGCTGCTCGGTGGTGGTCCGGTCCGGCAGCTCCTCGAGGTCGATCGGGTAGGGACGGGGCACCGGGTCGGCGTCCTGGCGCAAGGCTGCCCTGACCATCGGCGCGCGGGACACCCAGGTGGGCTCGAGCCGTGCCAGGCGCTCGGCGACCGGGGCCAGCGCCGGGTCCGCGACGGCCACGTGCAACCGCTCGACCCGGCCGCGTTCGTTGAACATCGCGACCAGCCCCCAGTCGGCCATCGCCGAGACGAGCGTCTCCGCCAGGCCGGACACCGCTGCGGTGTAGTCGAGGCTGCGCGCCAGGCCCTCGGAGACCCGCCCGAGCATGACCAGTCGCGCGCGGTCCGCCGCGACCGCCCGCAGGGCCTCCTCGCGAGCCTGGTCGGTGGCCACCCGCTCGGTGACGTCGGCCTGGATGCCGACGAAGTGGGTGATCCGGCCCTCGTGGTCGACGACCGGGCTGATGACCACCTGGTTCCAGAAGGGCGTGCCGTCCTTGCGGTAGTTCAGCAGCGTCTCGGCGACCGTCCGGCCCTCGTGCACCGCCGCGCTGATCCGGGCGGCGGCGGCGGGGTCGGTCGCCGGCCCTTGGAGGAACCGGCAGTTGCGGCCCAGGACGTCCTGTGCGCGGTACCCGGTGACGTCCTCGAACGCGGGGTTGACCCAGATCAGCGGGTTGTCCGGCAGGCGCGGGTCGGAGATCGTGAACGACAACCCGCTCGCCGTGGCCGCCCGGGCGAGCAGACCGGTGTCGCCCAGGTCGGTCGTGGCGTCGACCTCGGGCCCGTCCGTCGGTCCGCTCGGGGGCACGGGGCGCACTCTAGGCCGCGGCCGTGCCGGGTGTCAGCCGCCTGGCGAACCCCGATCTCACCGCCAGTCCCGTCGCGGCGTAGAGCACCGCGAGCGCGGCGAAGGTGGGCCGTGAGTACCCGGTGTCCGGGAGCGCCGCCGCCCCCAGTGCCGCCGCGCCCACGAAGGCGGCGTTGTAGAGCACGTCGTAGGTGGCGAACGCCCGGCCGCGGAAGTCGTCGTCGGTGTCCCGCTGCACGATCGTGTCCACGGCGATCTTGCCCGCCTGGGCAGCCATCCCGAGCACCCCGGCCGCGACGCACACGCTCCACAGCGCCGGGGTGGTCGCCAGCACCAGCTGGCCGGCCATCCCGGCGGCGAGCGTGACCACGATCCAGCCCTGCGGCGAGATCCACTGGGTGGCCACCGGTGTGACCAGCACCCCCACCGCGAAGCCGACGGCGGTGGCCCCGGCCACGACCCCGAAGGTGGCCAGGCCCGCGGCCGCGTCGGACGGGTCGGAGAGCAGGTTGCGCGCCATGAGGATGCCGACCAGCGTCATGACCCCGTACGCGAACCGGTGCACCACGATGACGCCGAGCGCGTAGGCGGGGGTGCGCCGCTCGATGAGGTGCCGCGCCCCGTCGACCAGCCCGCGCCCGATCGAGCGGACCTCCCGCCACAGCTGCCCGCCGCGCACCAGGTGCGTGGGGCCCAGCTGGTCGGGTCCCAGGCGCAGGGCGAGCGCGGAGGCCACCCCGAACACCAGCGCGGCCGCCGTCAGCACGACGGCGTCGTGCGCGGGCCCGTCGGGTGCGACGACGCTGCCGACGAAGCCCAGCCCCGCGCCGACCACGGCAGCCACCGCGCCCAGGTTGGGGCTGATGGTGTTGGCGATGATCAGCTGCTTGCGTGGCACCACCCGCGGCAGGCCGGCGGACAGCGCGGCGAGCAGGAACCGGTTGACCGACAGCGTCGTCAACGCCACCACGTAGACCGCCGGGCCCACGCCCACGGTGACCATCAGCACGGCCAGCACCCCGGTGAGCACCACCCGCACCGCGTTGCCGACCAGCAGCACCTGCCGTCTGCGCCACCGGTCCAGCAGCACCCCGGCCCACGGGCCGACCACCGTGAACGGCAGCAGCAGCACGGCGAACGCCGCGGCGACGTCGGACGCGGTGGCCATCCGCTCGGGGGCGAAGAAGAACAAGGTGGCCAGGCCGGCCTGGAACATCCCGTCCCCGGTCTGGGACACCAGGCGCACGGTGAGCAGACGCCGGAACCCGGTGTGCACCGCGACGACCCTCAGGTCGGACAGGACGCTCACGTCGGCCTCACCCGCGGCAGGCTAGCCGAGCCGGGCCGCCCGTCCGACCGAACACCTGACGCGGCGCCCCACCGCAGGTCAGGATGGAGGCGTGGCCACCGTCCCGGGGACGGCGGAGCCCTGGGCGCTCTCCGCCGACGAGGTGGCCCGGCTGTGCGGCACGGGGCCGCGCGGGCTGACCGCGGCCGACGCCGCCGCCCGGCTGACCCGCGACGGGCCCAACGAGCTCGAGCCGCAGGTCCCGACGCCGGCGTGGCGACGGTTCCTGGGCGAGCTCGCCGACCCGCTGGTGATCCTGCTGCTGGTCGCCGTCGGGGTGTCGCTCGTGGTCTGGGTTGCGGAGGGTGCGTCCGGCGTGCCGGTCGACGCGGTGGTGATCGCCGCGATCGTGGTGGCCAACGCGGTGCTGGGCCTGGTCCAGGAGCGCCGCGCCGAGGGCGCCGTCGCGGCGCTGGCCCGGATGAGCGCCGCGTCGGCGACCGTGGTGCGCGACGGCGAGCAGAGGCAGGTCCCGGCGCGCGAGGTCGTGGTCGGCGACGTGCTGCTGCTGGCCGAGGGCGACACGGTGGCGGCCGACGCGCGGCTGACCGCCTGTGCCGCGCTCGCGGTGGGCGAGGCCTCGCTCACCGGCGAGTCCACGTCGGTGGACAAGGACCCGGCCGCCGTCCCCGGGGACACCGTGCTCGCCGACCGCACCTCGATGCTCCTGGCGAGCACCGAGGTGGTGCGCGGTACCGGGCGCGCCGTGGTGGTGGCCACCGGCGCCGACACCGAGACCGGACGGATCGCCGAGCTGCTCGAGAGCACCCCGGCCGACCCGACCCCGCTGCAGCGCGAGATGTCCAGGGTGGGCCGCAACCTGGGGGTCGCGGTCGCGGTGATCGCCGTGGTGGTCGTGGTGACCGTCGCGCTCACCTCGCCGCTGCGCACCGCGTCCGACGCGGTGGCGGTGCTGCTGCTGGGCGTCTCGCTCGCGGTCGCCGCGGTGCCCGAGGGGCTGCCGGCCGTGCTGTCGGTGGTGCTCGCGCTCGGCGTGCAGCGGATGGCGCGGCGCAACGCCGTCGTGACCCGGCTGTCGTCGGTGGAGACGCTCGGCTCGGCGTCGGTGATCTGCACCGACAAGACCGGGACCCTGACGTCGGCGACCATGACCGTGCGGCGGCTGGTGACCGCGTCCGGCGTGGTGGACCTCGACGGGGACGGCTACGCACCGCTCGGCGCGATCACCTCCGGCGGTGCGCCGCTGGACCCGGTGGGCGACCTGGCCCGGGAGGTCGCCCTGACCCTCGACGGCGGGGCGCTCGCGTCCGATGCGACCGTGCGCGAGGAGGACGGCCGCTGGGTCGCGGTGGGCGATCCCACCGAGGCGGCGCTGGTCGCCGCGGCCGGCAAGCTCGCCCCCGCCGGCGGCCCACCTGACGCCGGTGATGCCACCGGCGTCGCACCGCCGGAACGCCGCCGGGTGGGCGCCGCGCCGTTCAGCTCCGAGCGCAAGCGGATGAGCGTCCTGGTCGCGGAAGGGACGGCCACGGGCACCGGCACACGCACCCTGGTGGTCAAGGGGGCACCGGACGTCCTGCTCGAGCGGTGCACCACGGTCGCGGTCGGCGCCGGGCGGGTGCCGCTGGACGACGCGACGCGCGAGCGGTTCCGCACGGAGCTGGCGGGGATGACCGGCGGGGCGCTGCGCACGCTGGCCGTCGCCGTGCGCCCGGACCCGCCCGTGGCCGTGCCGGACGACGACCGCCCGCAGGACGGCCGCGACGTCGACCCGGACGCGGTCGCCGCTCTCGAGCACGACCTCACGCTGGCCGGCGTCGTCGGCATGATGGACCCGCCCCGGCCGCAGGCCGCGCCGGCCGTCGCCGAGGCCCACCGCGCCGGCGTCGGCGTCGTGATGATCACCGGCGACCACCCGGACACCGCACGGCGGATCGCCGACGACGTGGGGATCGGCGGCACCGGCGTGCTGCCGGGCAGGGACCTGGACCGCCTGGACGACGACGCGTTGCGCGAGGCGCTCGACCGTTCCCGGGTGGTGGCCCGGGTCAGCCCGGAGCACAAGCTCCGGATCGTCGAGGCGCTCCAGGCGCGCGGCGACGTGGTCGCGATGACCGGCGACGGGGTCAACGACGCCCCCGCCCTGCGCGCGGCGGACATCGGCGTCGCGATGGGCGTGACCGGCACCGAGGTGTCGCGCCGGGCCGCGGACATGGTGCTCGCCGACGACGACATGGCCACGATCGTCGCGGCGGTCCGCGAGGGCCGGGTGATCGTCACCAACATCCGCGCGTTCCTGCGGTACCTGCTCTCCTCGAACATGGGCGAGGTCCTGACCGTCCTGCTCGGGGTGCTCGCGGCGGGGGCGCTGGGCCTGGCGGGGCACGGTGAGCACGTGGTCGCACCCCTGCTGGCCACCCAGATCCTGTGGGTCAACCTGCTCACCGACACCGCCCCCGCGCTCGCGCTGGGCGTGGACCGGCCGGTGGAGGACCTCATGGCCCGACCGCCGCGCCGGCCGGACCAGCGGGTGATCGACGCTGCGATGTGGCGCGGCGTGCTGCTGGTCGGGGTGGTGACTGCCGCGGTCACGCTCGCGGCCCTCGACCTGTACCTGCCGGGCGGGATGCTGGGCGGCCCGAGCGGTGCGGGGTCGGGTGCGGGCGACCTCACGACGGCGCGGACCGCCGCGTTCACCGTGCTGGTGATCGCGCAGCTGTTCAACGCCCTCGCGGCCCGTTCGGAGTCGGTCAGTGCCCTGCGCGGCCTGGGGCAGAACCTGTGGCTGTGGGGCGCGATCGCGCTGTCCGCGCTGCTCCAGGTCGCCGTGGTGCACGTACCGGTGCTCCAGCGCGCGTTCGGCACCGCGGCGCTGGACGCCGGGCAGTGGGCGGTGTGCCTCGGGCTGGCGAGCCTGGTGCTGGTGGCCACCGAGGTGCGCAAGGGCCTCGCCAGACCGGTGCGCCGCGGGGCATGATCGAACGACGGGCAGTGTCCGGCCCTCGACCGCTGGAGTGACGCCATGAGCGAGACCCACGCACCTGCCGATCCCCGACTGCCGTCGATCGCGGACCCGCACCTGACCGGCGCGGCCGAGGTCGCCGCCGCGATGGGCGTCGACCCGGAGCAGGGTCTGACCGGCGAGGAGGCCCAGGCCCGGCTCGCCGAGTACGGCCCGAACACGATCTCCGCCGAGCCGCCGCCGTCGGTCTGGTCGGTGGTGCTCGGGCAGCTCCGCGACCCGATGCAGCTCATGCTGCTCGCAGTGGCCGTCGTCAGCTTCCTCATCGCGCAGACCTCGACCGGGGTGCTGGTCGCGCTGCTCGTGGTGCTCAACGTGGTGCTCGGCACGCGCCAGGAGCTGGCCGCCCGGGCGAGCGTCGACGCGCTGGCCACGATGCAGGTGCCGCAGACGCGCGTGCGGCGCGGCGGCGGCCTGCTCCAGCTGGCCGCGGTCGACGTGGTGCCCGGCGACGTGGTGATGGTCGAGGCCGGGGACCTGGTGCCCGCCGACGGCCGCCTGGTCCGATCGGCCACGCTCGAGGTGCAGGAGGCGGCGCTCACCGGCGAGAGCGCCCCGGTGGCCAAGGACCCCGGCACGCTGGCCGGCGAGGTCACGCTGGGCGACCGCACCAACATGCTCTTCCAGAACACCTCGGTGACCCGCGGCACGGCCACGATGGTCGTCACGGGTACCGGGATGAGCACCCAGATGGGCCAGATCGCCACGATGCTGTCCTCGGTGTCGCGGACCCGCTCGCCGCTCCAGCGCGAGCTCGACTCGCTGACCAGGCTGCTGGGCACGATCGCCTGGGGCGCGGTCGCGGTGATCGTGGTGATGGGCCTGCTGCGCGGCATGAACGGCGCGGACGTGCTGCTGCTCGGCGTCGCGATGGCGATCTCCGCGATCCCCACCGGTCTGCCGACGTTCGTCACCGGCATGCTCTCGTTCGGGGCGCGCGAGCTGGCCGACGCCAAGGCCGTCGTGAAGAACCTCACGGACGTGGAGACCCTGGGCGCGACCAGCGCGATCAACACCGACAAGACCGGCACGCTGACCCTCAACGAGATGATGGTCTCGACGCTCTACGCGGCCGACCACTGGTACACGGTCGACGGCGAGGGCTACAAGATGACCGGCGCCATCCGGTCCGTCGCCGGGGTCGGGGTGCCGGACTTCACCCAGCTCGCGCTCGGCCTGGTGCTGGCCAGCGACGCGACGGTGGGCCATGACCTGTCGGTGGTCGGCGACCCGACCGAGGCGGCGCTCGTCGTGCTCGCCGGGAAGCTGGGCGTGGACGCCGAGGAGACCCGGCGGGCCTACCCGCGGCTGGCCGAGGTGCCGTTCGACTCGGACTACAAGTTCATGGCGACCTTCCACGAGGTCGAGGTGGACGGGGTGGAGCGCACGATCGAGCTGGTCAAGGGCGCCCCGGACGTCGTGCTCGGGCGCTGCGGGTCCACGGGTCTGGTGCGCGAGCCGACCCGGATGCGGGCCGAGGCCCGCACCGCGGTCGAGGCCGCCAACGCGCGGATGGGCGAGAAGGGCCTGCGGGTGCTGGCCTTCGCCGCCCGGCTGCTCGACGACGCCGACGTCGCGACCATGGCCACCGACCCGATGGCGCTCACGCAGGACCTGACGTTCGTCGCGATGGTCGGGATCATCGACCCGTTGCGCCCCGAGGCCAAGGCGGCGGTCCGGACCGCGCTGGGCGCCGGGATCGACGTCCGGATGATCACCGGCGACCACGCGGTCACCGCCAGGGCGATCGGTGAGGAGCTGGGTCTTGGCCCGGGCGCGATCTCCGGCGCCGAGCTCCAGGCGATGTCCGACGCGCGTCTCGAGCAGCGACTGCCGGACCTGCACGTGTTCGGCCGGGTCACCCCGGAGGACAAGCTCCGCCTGGCGCAGGTGATGCAGCACAGCGGGCTGGTCGTCGCGATGACCGGCGACGCGGTGAACGACGCGGCGGCGCTCAAGCAGGCCGACATCGGCGTCGCGATGGGCAGCGGCAGCGAGGTGTCCAAGCAGGCCGCCCGGATGATCCTCACCGACGACAACTTCGGCACCCTGGTGCACGCCGTCGAGCTCGGAAGATCCATCTACGACAAGATCGTGTCCTACATCCGCTACCAGATGAGCCAGCTGCTCTCGCTGGTCCTGATCTTCCTGACGGCGAGCATCTTCGAGATCAACTCCGGGGTCGCGATGACGCCGATCCAGGTGCTGTTCCTCAACTTCTTCGTCTCGATCTTCCCGGTCATCGCGATCATCACGGCCAAGGTCGACCCGGGGATCATGGACCGCCCACCGCGCGACCCGTCCGTCCCACTGGCCAACGGACGGGCGGTGCGGCAGTGGGTGCTCTACGGGGCGACGCTGTTCCTGGCCGGCCTGGTGCCGCTGGTCTTCGGGCCGGACGACCCCAGCCCGAAGGTCGCGAGCGCGTCGATGACCATGACGTTCGTGGTGTTCGGCCTCGGCACGGTGCTCAGCGGTCTGGTGATGCGGCGTGACCCGGGCAGCGGGCTCACGCCGCCGATCCTGCCGGCACTGAAGATCCTCGCCATCCCCGCGCTGCTCGTGGTGCTGTCCACCGAGCTGGGGTTCCTGCAGCGGTGGCTGACCACCCAGTCGCTCAGCGGCGGGCAGTGGCTCGCGTCGCTGGGCCTGGCGCTCGCGGTCGGGCTGGTGGTCGAGGTCGACAAGTGGGTTCGCCGCCGGCGCACGCCGGGGCGCCCCGGGGCGGACGTCGAGCACGCGGTGGCGCCGTCCCGGGCGGCCTCGCACTGAGGAGCCCGCGGCCTCGCACTGAGGAGCCCGCGGCCTCGCACTGAGGAGCCCGCGGCCTCGCACTGAGGAGCCCGCGGCCTCGCACTGAGGAGCCCGCGGCCGCGGTGGGGGCTGCCGGTCAGGCGGCGGGGGACTGCGCCTCGTCGAACAGGGTCCGCAGCGCGGCGATCACGTCGATCCGGTCCACGCCCCGCACTGACGCGACCAGCTGGATGCACGCGTGCGACAGGGTCATCGCGCCGAACGCGACTGACATGGCCGGGTCCTCGTTGCCGCCGACCAGGTCCTTGAGCTGGTCGAGGGCGACCGGGACAGCGCGGACCGAGGACGCGTGGTCGTCGGGGTCGAGCGCCACGAGGGCGTCGAGCAGGACGTTGGCGACGGCTCGCTGCTCGGTCATGCTTCGACGATAGGGGCGATCCGGACATCCCGGACCTGACGCCCCGGCGGTTCACCCGCACGTGGGACCGGCCGCAGCGCCGCTCGGGTGACCACTCGGCGGCGCGACCCAACCCTGCGGGCCTCCCGATCGTTCTTGGTGTGGGACGGCGGAAAGGGGGGACCGTGGCCGGGTGGCAGCCCATGCTCGAGAGCGTCGTGCGTGAGCGCTACCCGCGGCTGGTCGCCTACGCGTCGTTCCTGACCGCGTCCCGAGCCGAGGCCGAGGACCTCGTCCAGGACGCGATCGTCGCGACCTTCGCCGGGCGGGCGCGGTTCGCGTCGCTCGCCGAGGCCGAGTCGTACCTGCGGCGCTCGGTCGCGAGCCGGTGGGTGGACCGGTCGCGGCGTCGGCGGATCGAACGGAGCGCTCTGGCCCGGGTGGCGGCGCGCGAGCCGGGCGTGGTGCCACCTGCCGAGCCCGCGGGGATCGCCCCGGACCTGCAGCAGGCCCTGGCCGCGCTCGCACCCAAGGTCCGGGCCTGCGTGGTGCTGCGGCACCTCGACGACCAGTCGGTGCGGGACGCCGCGAGCGCGCTGGGCCTGAGCGAGGGCGCGGTGAAGCGCTACACGTCCGACGGCGTGCGGGCGCTCGCGGCGGCCCTCGGCGTGGACGCCGCGACCGAGACCGTGCTCCTGGACGGAGGAGGTGACCGGGATGCCTGACCTCGAGGACCTGCTGTCCGACGCCTGGCGGGACCGCACCGAGGCGGTGGCCGGTGACCCGGGGCTCGACCCCGCGGGCCTGGCGTTCCGGGTGCGTCGCCGACGGACCCGCCGTCACGTGCTCCAGGCGACGGTGAGCCTGCCGGTGGTCGCCGCTCTCGCGCTCGGCGCGTGGACGCTGGCCGGCCGCACGGCGCAGGTGCCGCCCGTGACGCAGACCCCGGCGCCGAGCCCGACGTGGACCGTCTCGCCGGAGCCCACCGCGGGCCTCGTGCCCGCGCCGGCGATCCCCGGCCTGCCGGACCGCTTCCTGATGCCGGACGGCCTGCTCGCCCGCACCGGGCCCGGCTGGGTGCTCGCGACCTACGCGGCCCCGGACCCGGACGGTGGCGAGTCCGCGATCGACGCGGTGCTGCTGGTCTCGCCGGGCGGCGTGGTCTACCAGGCCGCGCTGCTGGACGGCGCTCCGGCGGACGGCGGCGCGCCGCAGCAGGTCGAGATCGTGGACTGGCAGCCGGGGAGCAGCACGGCGATCGTCATGCAGAGGTCGTACGCGCCGGGTCTCGACGGCCTCGGGACGTACGCCCGCCTCGACCTGACCAGCGGGACCGTCAGCCCGGTCGAGAAGGAGCTCGGCTCCGTGCCTGGCTACGGGGGCCGCGTGGGCGGCGCAGAGGCGTGGACCGACGGGACGGACAACTCCAGGCTCCAGTTCGTCGCCGACGGGCAGGTCGTGCGCACGGACCTGTACCTCGCCACTGTCCGGGCAAGCCCGGACGGTTCGACGTTCTGGGCCTTCGGCGAGGACGCCTCGGGCGACCGCCGGTTGGAGGTGCTGGACGCCGCGACGCGCGAGGTGCTGGAGACCGGCGACGCCTTCGTCGCTGCGGGGTGCTGGCCGGTGCAGTGGTGGACGGCGAGCAGCATCCTGGCCGAGTGCAGTGACGGACCGCCGTCGGACGGTGAGCCGATCCTGCAGACGCACCCGCGTCTGGAGGTCTTCGGTCTGGACGAGATCGCGGCCGGAACCGGCACGTTGCTACGCACGCTCCGGGTCGGGGACCCGCTGATGGACGACACGGCGAGGGTCGCGGACCGGACCGTCGTGGTCGCGGCCCAGACGCTGACCGACACGACGTCCCGCCTCGACTGGTGCGGCAAGCAGGTGCACCTGCTGGCGGGCGACGCCTTCACGCCGCTGCCACTGCGTGCGGCCGACAGGTTCCGCGTGGCCGGTGCGGACGGCCGCGTGCTGGTCGAGCCGATCACCCACTGCGAGGGCATGAACGCCGGCGCGGGTCCCTTGCTGGCGATCGACCCGGCGACCGGCGCCACCACGACCTTGCTGGACGTGCCCCCCGGGGCGGAGGACCCGCGGGCGTTCGGCACGGACCGGCGCGGCCTGACGGGCTGGTCGGCGGGCCCGTGACGGTGGTGGGGCGCGCAGGGGGCGCCCCACCACCGGGGCCGCCACCCAACCTCGCAGGGATGCTGCCTCGTAGTCCTCGGTAGAGGATGGCGACCGGGGGGTGTGTCGTGGCGCGGTGGCAACCGGTGCTCGAGCAGCTGGTGGTCGAGCGCTACCCGCGGCTGGTGTCGCGTGCCCGCCTGGTGACCGGGTCCGTGGCGGAGGCCGAGGACCTGGTGCAGGACGCGCTGGTCGCCACGTTCTCGGGCCGCGCGCGGCTCCGGTCCGTCGAGCAGGCCGAGGCGTACGTGCGCCGGGCGATCGTCACGCACTCGATCGACGCCGGCCGCCGGCGGGCGGCGGAGGGCAGGGCGATGACCCGGGTGGCGGCCAGGCCGGAACCCACGGCAGAGGTCCCGGTCCCGGGCCTGACCGCGGAGGTCGAGGCGGCGCTCGCGGGGCTCCCGGAACGTGAACGGGCCTGCGTCGTGCTGCGTCACCTGGAGGACCAGTCCGTGCGAGAGACCGCGCGGCTGCTGCGGCTCAGCGAGGGCGCCGTCAAGCGCTACACGTCCGACGGGGTGGCCGCCCTGACCGCCGCGCTCGGCGTGGCACCACCGACATCCGAACGGACCGACGTGCTCGAAGGGAGGCGGACCGATGCGTGAGCTCGACGACGTGCTGGCCGAGGCGGCGCAGGGTCGTGAGGAGTCGCTCGACGCGCTCCGGCCCGCCCCGGGACGCCTGGCGGCGACCGTCGCGGGCGTGCGCCGGCGCCGGACCCGCCGCCACCTGATCGAGGCGGCCGTGACCGTGCCGCTGGTCGCCGCCCTCGTGGTCGGCGGCTGGGTGCTGGGCGGGTCGCGGCTCGGCACGCTCCCGCCGGTCGACGGGCCGATCGCCACGGCGGACCTCGTGGCAGCGCCGGCCATCCCCGGTCTGCCGGACCGGTTCCTCATGCCGGACGGGCTGCTCGACCGCACGGGGCCGGGATGGGTGCTGGCGACGTACGCCGCCCCCGACCCGGACCAGCCCGACCAGAACCTGGACGCCGTGCTCCTGGTCTCCCCGGACGACGTGGTGTTCCAGGTGGCGCTGCTCCACCACGCCGACCTGGCCAGCCCGACCCGCCCGGCCGGGTACTCCGCGGAGATGACGATCGACGCCTGGCACCCGGGCAGCGCGAGCGCCCAGGTCACCGTGCTGACCTACCAGGCGGGTGACCCGGGGAACGACTCCCGGCAGGCGCGCACGCTGGACCTGAACACGGGTGAGCTCGGGGACGCGGTGAGCGACACGAGCGGGCCGGCGCCGGACGGCGCGCTCTGGCTCGGCTACGCGGGCGACACCCCGATGTGGGGCAGCAGCGACTCGACGCTGGTCCTGGACACCGCGGAGGGCCCGGTGGACACCGGGGTTCCCGCCTCCCCACAGGGGCTCGCGGTCAGCCCGGACGACAGGGACGTCCTCGCGTCGAACCGGGTCGTCGAGGTGGCCACGGGTGCGGTTCTCGGGTCACTGCCCCCGCGCGACGGGCCGAACGGGTACTGCGCGACCCTCGGGTGGTGGGACGCCCGGAGCGTGCTGCTGGAGTGCGGCGACCAGGACTGGGTGACCGGGGCCCTCGTGACCGGGGCCGGCGCCGCGAACGACCTGCGGCTGGTCGCCGTCCCCATCGACGGTCTCGACGGTTCGGGCACCGTGCTGGGCGACCTCGGGTCGGCCCTGCTCAATCCGTACGGCGCCGTGCGGCTCGAGGACGGCGCGCTCGCGGTCTCCGGAGCGGCGAAGGACGCCTCCGGCCAGTACGTCCAGGGCGCCTTCCTGGTGCACGCCGACGGGTCGATGACACCGCTCGCGCCGGTCGACGCGCGATCGGACCTGACGGGCGTCACGGTGCGCGCGGCCGGCAGCCGGTTCGTCGTGGCCCGGTCGAGCTACTCCCCGGCGACCGGGATCGAGTCCGCCGAGCTCACGGCGTACGACGCGTCCGGCGGCTCCCCGCGCGTGCTGCTCGCCCTGCCGCAGCCGGACGGCGCGTCGGCGGACCAGAGCCGCTCCGCGGGGGTGACCTCCTGGATCCTGGCGCCCTGACCGCGGCCGCGCGCCGGCGGGTGGTGCGCGCCGCACCCCAACCGATCCGACCCTCTCCTACGTTGAGGGGGCAGGTCGGTCGAGGGGAGTGGACGTGGGGGGCTGGCAGCCGCAGCTCGAGGAGCTGACGCAGCAGCGGTACGGGCGCCTGGTGGCGCTCGCGCTGATGGTCGCGCCCTCGCGCTCCGAGGCCGAGGACATGGTGCAGGACGCGCTGGTCGCGGCGTTCTCCGGTCGGGCGAGGTTCGGGTCCGTCGACGAGGCGGAGGCATACGTGCGCCGCGCCGTGGTGTCCCGCTCGATGGACGCCCACCGGCGTCGTGGGGCCGAGCGCCGGGCGCTGACCCGCTTCGCGGCCCGGCCCGGGCCCGTCGCCGACGACCCCGAGGTCATGGACCCGCGGGTGCTCGCCGCGCTCCGGGCGTTGGCGCCGCGGGAGCGCGCGTGCGTGGTGCTGCGGCACGTGGAGGACCTGTCGGTCCGCGAGACGGCGGCCCTGCTGCACCTGAGTGAAGGAGCGGTCAAGCGCTACGTCCACGACGCCGTCGTGAGGCTGGACGAGGAGCTCGGCACCGAGCCCCCGCAGGAGAAGGACGTGGTCCGGATGGGAGGGCGGCACGATGCCTGAGCTCGACGACCTGCTGGTCGCGACCCTCGACGACGGAGGTCGCGCGTTGGCCGGGACTCGCCTGGACGACGACGCCTCTGCGGTGCTGCGCGGCCGGATCTCCGCGCGGCGAGCGCGTCGGCGCGTGATCCAGTCCGTGGTCGCGGTTCCGGCCGCGGCCGCGCTCGTCGTCGGTGGGGTGGTGGCCTGGCAGCACCTGGGCCCCGACCCGCGGACCCCGGTCGCCACACAGCCCGGGCCGACCCAGCCGTCGCCTGAGGAGTCGGCCCCGCCGGTCGGTGAGGCCACCCCGCTGCCGGACGAGCCCGGGCTGCCCAGCCGCCTCGCTCTGCCGAGCGGCCTGCTCGAGCGCACCACGCCCGGGTGGGTGCTGGCGGTCTACCTGCCGCGGACGGCCGAGCAGCTCCCCACGCAGGGCGTGATCGTGCTCGCGGCGCCCGACGGCACGAACTACGAGGTCACGCGCCTGCCGCTGGAGTCCGCTCAGACGGACACCACGTTGGAGCTGGTCGACTGGCGCGCCGGTTCGACGACCGCCGAGCTTGCGCGGCACGACGTGGCCGTGGACACCGGTGAGGAGACGACCACCCTCTACGACGTGGACCTGCTCAGCGGCGCCATCACCCCGGTGACGGCCGACGCCGGGCTCCAGGTGCTCTCGGTGAGCGACGCCCTCACGGTCCGCTACGACGCGGGCTCGGACCAGCTGGTGCTCGACACCGCCCAGGGGCGTGCCACCTACGGTCCCGCCGGGCTGGGTGCGGTGGACCCGAGCCCCGACGGCGCCCATCTGCTGGTGAACCTGACGGTGGTCGACACCCGGACCGGACGCGCCGTGGAGTCGATCGAGGGTCAGCGCGCGGACGGGTGGTGCGAGCCCCTGACCTGGTGGACCGCCGACTCGGTGCTCGCGACCTGCACCGACTCCGACCCCGGGCAATGGTCCGGGCCCTACCTGGGGCTGCACCCGAGACTCGTCGTGCTGGCCCTCGGAGCCGATCGCGCGGAGCACGGGACGCAGATCCGGACCCTCGCGGTCGGTGACCCGGTGCTCTTCGCCTGGTATCCCGCGTGGGTCGCCGACGGTGAGGTCGTGCTCCAGGGCACCACCCTGGCCGCGGACACGTCGACGCTCGGCGATCTCTGCTCCGACGGTGTGTACCTGGTCTCCGCGGCCGGCATCACGCCGGTTCCCACGGTTCAGCCTGAGGGGGGCTCGAGCGCCTTCCTGTCGCGCGTCTCGCAGGGCGCCGTGTACACGCAGGCTGTGGGCGGATGCGTCTACGACGCGCCCCCCGGCGTGCTGCGCTCGTACGACCCGGCGACCGGCGCCGTGACCGTGGTGCTGGGCGACCTGGCCGGCGGCTACGACTGGCGCGACACCCGATCGAGCTGGGTTCTGGGGCGCTGACCGGGCCCGCTCCGGTACGACGCCGCGATCCGCGGAGAACGCACGGGCTCGCTCCGGGACGGATCGTGGAACATCTGGCACGCGTCGTGCGCACGATGTTCCACGATCGCGTGTCCGACTCGTGCTGCTGCGCCCGCGGTGGGCGGTTGTCCACAGGTGGGGCGGGCGGGCCCGCGGTGGGCCGGGGATCGCGCACGATGTCGGGGTGCCCGTGGACGCCGACCGGCTCGAGCGGCTCGTGGCGCAGCAGGACGGGGTGGTGAGCCGGGCTCAGGTGCTGGCGCTCGGCGGCTCGCCGGGGCTGGTCACGCGAGCGGTCGACTCCGGGCGGTGGCGCCGGCTCTTCGCCGGCGTGGTCGTGACGCACTCGGGTCCGGTGCCGTGGAACGCCAGGGCGCAGGCGGCGGCGCTGTACGCCGGACGAGGTGCGGCTCTCAGCCATGCGGCGGCCGGCTACCTGCACGGCTTCGTCGGGAAGGCTCCCCGGACGATCGATGTCAGCGTCCCGGCGGACCGGCGCGTGCAGGACCAGCCGGGTCTGCGCGTGCACCGGAGACGGTCGGTGCCGGTGCTGCCCTGGTCACCACCTCTGGTGACGGCACCGGCGACGGTGCTGGACCTCGTCGAGCTCGCGTCCACCGAGGACGACGTCGTCTCGCTCGTCGCGGCGGCCGTGAGGGCCCGGGTGCGCGCCGACTCGATCGCCTCCGAGATCGCGCGCCGGCCCCGCCTGCGCAACCGCGGGCTCCTCGTCGAGCTGCTGACCGACGTCGGCGAGGGCGTCGAGTCCGCGCTCGAGCTCCGCTACCGCCGCGACGTCGAGCGGCGCCACGGGCTGCCGAGGGCGACGCTCCAGGTCCGTGAGCGCGTCGGTGGGCGATGGATCCGAGCGGACGCGCTCTACGTCGGCATGGGGGTGCGGGCCGAGCTCGACGGCTGGCTCGGTCACCCCGGCGGTCGCACCGATGCCGACACCTGGCGCGACAACGCCGTGGCGGTCGAGCGCCTCGAGCTCACGCTGCGCTACCGCTGGTCCCACGTCGTCGGGGATGCGTGCGCGACCGCCGCGCAGGTCGAGGCGGCGCTGCGCACGCGCGGCTGGCAGGGCCGGGGCCGTCCCTGCAGCCACACCTGCCCAGCCGGCCGCGGAGGGTGACCCGGCCCCCGATACCCAGCCCCCGAACGCCGCTCCCGAGCGTGCCCCGAGTACCCGCCCCCGAACGCCGTTCCCGGGGCGTGCCCCGGACGTCCGCCCCCTGGCGTGCTCCCGAACGTCCGCCCCCGAGCGTGCCCCGAATGTTCGCCCAGCCGATGCCCAACCCCGATGCCTCGCAGACTGTGGAACATCTGACCCGCATAGCGGGCAGGAAGTTCCACGATCACGTCGTGGTGCGTGGTGCGTGGTGCGTGGTGCGTGGTGCGTGGTGCGTGGTGCGTGGTGCGTGGTGCGTGGTGCGTGGTGCGTGGTGCGTGGGGCGTGGGGCGTGGGGCGTGGGGCGTGGCCCGCCCGGGCTCCCGGCCCGCGCCCCTCCACCTGGAGACGACGGAGGGCCCGTCACGACGTGCGTGACGGGCCCTCCGGTCGGGCGGCGGCGCGGGTTCGACCTCGCGCCACCCGCAGGCTCACTCGCCGGCGATGAACTCCTCGAGGAGCCGACGGCCCTTCGTGTCCTCCATCTGGATGGGCGGGGACTTCATGAAGTAGGTCGACGCCGCGTGGACGGGGCCGCCCTGGCCGCGGTCCGCGGCGATCTTCGCGGCGCGGATCGCGTCGATGATGACGCCGGCCGAGTTCGGCGAGTCCCAGACCTCGAGCTTGTACTCCAGGTTCAGCGGCACGTCGCCGAACGCCCGGCCCTCGAGCCGCACGTACGCCCACTTGCGGTCGTCGAGCCACGCGACGTAGTCCGACGGGCCGATGTGGACGTTGCGGTCCTCCTTCTTGCCCGACAGCGGACCGTCGTCGAGGTTCGAGGTGACCGACTGGGTCTTGGAGACCTTCTTGGACTGCAGGCGCTCGCGCTCGAGCATGTTCTTGAAGTCCATGTTGCCGCCGACGTTCAGCTGGTACGTGCGGTCCAGGATGACGCCGCGGTCCTCGAACAGGCGGGCCAGCACGCGGTGCGTGATGGTCGCGCCGACCTGGGACTTGATGTCGTCGCCGACGATCGGCACGCCCGCGTCCTCGAACTTCTTGGCCCACTCGGGGTCGGAGGCGATGAACACCGGGAGCGCGTTCACGAAGGCCACGCCGGCGTCCAGAGCGCACTGGGCGTAGAACTTCGCGGCCTCCTCGGAGCCGACGGGCAGGTACTGGACCAGCACGTCGACCTTCTTGTCCTTGAGGACCTGCACGACGTCGACGGCCTCGGCCGGGGACTCCTCGATGGTCTCCGAGTAGTACTTGCCCAGGCCGTCCAGCGTCGGGCCGCGCTGCACGGTCACGTCGAGCGGCGGCACGTCGGCGATCTTGATGGTGTTGTTCTCGCTCGCACCGATCGCCTCGGACAGGTCGAAGCCGACCTTCTTCGCGTCGACGTCGAACGCGGCGACGAACTCGATGTCCTTGACGTGGTAGGGGCCGAACTGGACGTGCATGAGACCCGGCACCTTGCTGTTCGGGTCGGCGTCGGCGTAGTACTGCACACCCTGGACCAGGGAGGACGAGCAGTTGCCGACCCCCACGATCGCAACCCGGATCGGGCTCATTGTTCCTCGCTTCCTCATGACGACTCCGAGCCGTCAGTTCGTCGTGACGCCGGATGGCGCCGCTTGCTCGTGCGACCGGAGTCGCGTTCACGATCGATCAGTCCGTCGAGCCAGGCCACCTCACGCTCGACCTGCTCCAGGCCGTGGCGGTGCAGCTCGAGCGTGTACTCGTCCACGCGCTCGCGGGTGCGGGCGGCGGAGGTGCGCAGCTGGTCGAGTCGCTCGGCCAGGCGGGTGCGCCGACCCTCGAGGATCCGCAGCCGTGTCTCCACGTCGGTCTGCGCGAAGAGCGCGAACCGCACGTCGAAACCCTCGTCGTCCCAGGCCGTCGGGCCCGAGCTGGTCAGCGCCTCGGCGAGGTGCTCCTTGCCGTCGGCGGTGAGCTCGTACACGTTGCGCGAGCGCTTGCCGCTCAGCGCGTGCGGCAGCGGCTCGCTCGAGCCGGCCACCGTGATCAGGCCGCGGTCGGCCATCGAGCGCAGTGCCGGGTACAGCGAGCCGTAGGAGAGTGCACGGAAGGATCCGAGCATCACGTTGAGCCGCTTGCGCAGCTCGTAGCCGTGCATCGGGGTGTCCTGGAGGAGGCCGAGGATGGCCAGCTCGAGCACGTCGCTGCGGCTGCGCATCCGTCCACCTCCTGATGTACTGGGCCCCGGCCGACGATCGTGGTAGCCGGATATATCGGATCGATACATCGACACACTACGGTGCCGGACCTCGTGCTGCCAAGTCGCGTCGGGAGCGGGGAGCCGGTGAGGCAGGTGTGAGCGGGCCCGCCGCGCCGCCGGTGGAGCGCCGCACGTGCACAGGGCCTCCACACCTCGCCCCGAATCCGCCCGCGAGCGGCGGGGGTGGCGCTGCGTACCCTTGACCGGGGCCGGCGGTGTGCGGGCCCTCACGATCGGAAGGCGCACGTGTCGACTCCCCCCAGCTGGACGCCCACGGGCGGCGGTGACTCGCCCCGGCGGCGCAGCGTCATGCCCGGCAAGCCCGGCTCCACGCCGTCGCAGCCCGCCTCGACCCCCACCCGCCGTACGGCCGCGCAGTCGGGCGGGCCGAGCCGCGGCGGCTCCGGCGGTGGTTCCGGACGTGGTGGTTCCGGTGGCGGGTCACGCCGTGGCTCCGGGCGCGGCGGCCGCCGCCCCGGCAAGCGCCGGCTGATCGACTACCCGCGCTACGGCAAGCGCGGGGTGCGTCGCTGGTTGCCGTCGTGGCGGCTCGTGCTGGGTACGTTCATGACGCTCGGGGTGCTCGGCGTCGGAGCGCTCGTCGCGCTGTACGTGACCACCAAGGTCCCTGCGCCGTCGGACTTCGCCGAGGCGCAGACCACGACCGTGTACTACGCCGACGGCACCACGAAGATGGGCACCTTCGGTGTGCAGAACCGGGTGATCGTCGCGTCGGACAAGATCTCCCGGCACATGAAGGACGCCGTGGTCGCCAGCGAGGACCGCACGTTCTACCAGAACCCCGGGATCGACCCGGTCGGCATCCTCCGCGCGCTGTACACCGACCTGCGCTACGGCACGCGACAGGGTGGGTCGTCGATCACGCAGCAGTACGCCGAGCGCTACTACTTCAGCAACACCGTGAGCAGCTACACGGGCAAGCTCAAGGAGGCGATGCTCGCCCTCAAGCTCGACCGGCAGCAGGACAAGGACGAGATCCTGTCCAACTACCTGAACACGATCTACTTCGGTCGGGACTCCTACGGCGTGCAGACCGCCGCGCAGTCCTACTTCGGGGTGGACGCCGCCGACCTGACGATCTCCCAGGCCGCGCTGCTCACGGGCGTGATCCCCTCCCCCAACAACTTCGACCCGCGGGTGTCGATGGCCCAGGCGGAGCGCCGCTGGAACTACGTGCTCGACGGGATGGTCGCCACCGGCACCCTCACCAAGGCCGAGCGCGACGCGCAGCAGTTCCCCGAGACGATCGACTACGCCAGGTCGGACAGGCTCAAGGGGCCGCAGGGCTACCTGCTGACCATGGTGCAGGACGAGCTGGAGAACAAGGCCGGCATCACCGAGGACCAGCTCAACCGGGCCGGCTACAAGATCGTCACCACGATCGACCCGACACTGCAGCAGCAGCTCGTCGACACGATGAGCGCCATGCCCGAGGGCGCCAGCCCGAACCTGCATGCGGGCGCCGTCACGCTCGACCCGAAGGACGACGCGATCGTCGCGCTCTACGGCGGTCCGGACTTCCTGACGCGCCAGCGCAACGCGGTCACGCAGGACGAGGCGGTCGCGGGTTCGACGTTCAAGCCGTTCACGCTCGCCGCGTACCTGGAGAACGGCGGCTCGCTCAAGTCGAAGTACTCGGGCAAGAACAAGTTCGTCGTCGGCGACTTCACCAAGGGCGTGACCAACTACGCCGGCGAGAACTTCGGTGAGATCACGGTGCTCAAGGCCACGGCCGACTCCGTGAACGTCGTGTATGCCCAGATGAACGACGAGATCGGCCCGGACAAGACGCGCGAGGCCGCGATCGCGGCCGGCCTGCCCGAGTCGACCCGTGGGCTGGACAGCGTCTCGACGTCGAACGTGCTGGGAACCGCCGCGCCGCACCCGATCGACATGGCGCGTGCCTACGCGACGTTCGCCTCCGGCGGCCTGCGCGCCGACCCGTTCATCGTGCGCACCGCCACTCGGCTGGACGGCGCCCCGGTCTACTCCGGCGGGGTCACCCCGAAGCGTGCGTTCCCCGAGGACGTCACGGCGGACGTCACCTACGCCATGCAGCAGGTCACCAAGAAGGGCGGCACCGCGCCCCAGGTGAGCTCGATCGGCTACCCGGTCGCGGGCAAGACGGGCACCTCGAGCGGCAACCTGTCCGCGTGGTTCGTCGGGTTCACCCCTCAGCTGGTCACCGCGGTCGCGCTCTACCAGCTCGACGACGCGGGCAACCCCGCCTCGATCACGCCGTTCGGCGGCTACCGGGAGATCACCGGTGGCTCGGTGCCGGCGGACCTGTGGACCACGTACATGAAGCAGGCGATGGCGGGGCGGGAGAAGGTCGAGTTCCCGCCGCCGGCCTACGTCGGCACCCCCAACGTGCCGCCCACCGTCCAGGTGCCCGACGTCACCGGCATGACCGAGGCCGACGCGCGCACCGCGCTGGGCACCGTCGGGCTCACCTCGACGGTCGCCCAGGCCAACGACCCGAACGTGCCGCAGGGCCAGGTGATCTCCTCCGATCCCGCGGCCGGCACCGACGTCGACCAGGGCTCGGCGGTGACGATCACCGTCTCGCTCGGCCCGGGCACCGTCGCCGTGCCGGACGTGATCGGCCTGGCAGAGGCCGACGCGACGTCGTTGCTCACGTCGCTGGGGTTGAGCCCGAGCTCGGTCACCGAGCCGTCGGACACCGTCCCGGCCGGCTCGGTGATCTCGGTCGACCCCGGGGTGGGCACGCAGGTCGCTCCCGGCGACGCGGTGCAGCTGACGGTGTCGACCGGCCCGGCCGCGCCGACCCAGAGCCCGCCACCGTCGCCGAGCCCGAGCCCGACGCCGAGCCCGTCGGCGACCGCGGGCCCCGGCAACAAGGGCGGCGGAGGCTGATCGAGGAGGTGCCGTTCTCGGAGGTCGAGGTGCCTGAGCAGGCTCCGTCGGCAGAGACCGGCTGACCGGGTGGAAGAAGCGCCGCGAGCGGCCGGTGGACGACGTCCCGGGCCCCGCGCCCGAGCCGCTAGGATGGTGGGCCGTTGCCCGGCGCGCGGTGCCGATCACCGTGGGCCCGCCCTGTGCGGGGCTGGCCGGGACGACTGACGCACAACCCTCCTGTCACGGATGGACCGTGACCGCTGAGACCACAGGAGGTGGGTACCCGCATGCGTCGTTACGAGATGATGGTCATCCTCGACCCTGACATCGAGGAGCGCACCGTCGCCCCTTCGCTCGACAAGTACCTCTCGGTGGTGACCACCGCGGGCGGCACCGTCGACAACATCGACATCTGGGGCCGGCGCCGCCTGGCCTACGAGATCGCGAAGAAGTCCGAGGGCATCTACGCCGTCGTGAACTTCACCGCCGAGCCGGCCACGGCCCAGGAGCTGGACCGCCAGCTGGGTCTGAACGAGGCCGTCCTGCGCACCAAGGTCATGCGGCCGGACGCTCGCTGAGCCCCGACCGACCGAGACAACCGAGGAGCACGCATGGCTGGTGACACCATCATCACGGTGATCGGGAACCTCACCGCTGACCCCGAGCTGCGGTTCACGCCGTCCGGGGCCGCGGTCGCGAACTTCACGGTGGCGTCCACGCCGCGCACCTTCGACCGCCAGGCCAACGAGTGGAAGGACGGCGACACGCTGTTCCTGCGCTGCTCGATCTGGCGCGAGGCCGCGGAGAACGTCGCCGAGTCGCTGACCAAGGGCATGCGCGTGATCGCGCAGGGCCGCCTGGTCCAGCGCTCGTACGAGACCCGCGAGGGCGAGAAGCGGACCGTCGTCGAGCTCCAGGTCGACGAGGTCGGTCCGTCGCTGCGCTACGCGTCCGCCAAGGTGACCCGCGCCCAGCGCTCCGGCGGTGGTGGCGGGTTCTCCGGTGGCGGCGGTGGCGGCGGTGGTGGCGGGTTCGACAACGACCCGTGGGCCACGTCCGGCCCGTCGTCCTCCTCCTCTTCCGGCGGAAGCTCGTCGTACGACGAGCCGCCGTTCTAGTCGTCAACTGACACCATCCCGGGTCCGTACCCGGGCTCCGAGCAAAGGAGCACCACGATGGCCAAGCCCGTCGTCCGCAAGCCCAAGAAGAAGCTGAACCCGCTCAAGGTCGCCAAGATCGAGTCGGTCGACTACAAGGACACCGCGCTGCTGCGGAAGTTCATCTCCGACCGCGGGAAGATCCGCGCCCGCCGGGTCACCGGTGTGTCCGTCCAGGAGCAGCGCGCGATCGCGCGGGCCGTGAAGAACGCCCGCGAGATGGCCCTGCTGCCCTACTCGAGCTCCGCTCGCTGACAGGAGGTCTCGAGATGGCAAAGCTCATCCTCACCCACGAGGTGACCGGCCTGGGCACCCCAGGGGACGTCGTCGAGGTCAAGGACGGCTACGCGCGCAACTACCTGCTGCCGCGCAGCCTGGCCACGCCGTGGACCAAGGGCGCCGAGAAGCAGATCGCCGCGATCCGCAAGGCCCGCAAGGCCCGCGAGATCGCGACGCTCGAGGACGCCGCCGCGGTGCGCGACGCCCTGCAGAACCGGACGTTCGTGATCGCCGCCAAGGCCGGCGAGAGCGGCCGGCTGTTCGGCGCGGTGACCACCACCGACATCGCCGAGGCGGTCTCGGCCGGCGGCGGCCCCGCGATCGACAAGCGCAAGGTCGAGATCGGGCAGCCGATCAAGGCCCTGGGCGACTACCAGGTGCAGGTCCGTCTGCACGCCGACGTGTCGGCGCAGATCGACGTGCGGGTGGTCCCGCAGGCCTGACCCTTCCCCCGAGCGACACGGCCCGGCCCCCGGCGACGGGGTGCCGGGCCGTTCCGCTGCCCGGGCTCCCGGGAGATCGACTCGCGGTAGCGTGGTGAGGTGGCCACAGGGGGATGCTGATGAGCGATCGACCTGTCGACCCGACGCCGCCGGACGAGGACGCGGACGGGTCCGCCGAGTCGAAGGGCGGGATGTGGGCCTTCCTGCCGATCGGTCTGACGTTCTTGGTGCTCGGCCTCGGCAAGGGGCTGGGTGACGGCGGCACGGCATTCTTCGCCGTGGGTGTCGCCTTCATGGCGATCGCGCTGGGCAGCGCGGGCCGCGGCCGCGGCAGCGCGCACGGTGGGCGGGGCGCCACCGGCGGGGGTCCGGACCGCCCGGACGACTCGGCGCCGAGCGGGCCGCCGCCCGGTTCGCCGCCACCGCCCCAGGGCTGAGGCGTCGCCGGCCCGGTGATCCGCCCCTGGGCGGGCCGGTCAGACCTCGGTGTGGCCCAGGTCCGGCCCCGCGACGAAGTCCGCTCTCGCGCGCGCTCCGGTCAGCTCGAGGACCACGAGGTCGTTGACCCCGGCGACCGTGGCCGGGCCGGGGACGTACAAGGTGCGCTGCGGGCCGCGGCTCCAGTAGCGGCCGAGGGGCCAGCCGTTGAACCACGCCATGCCCTTGCCCCAGCCGGCGGTGTCCAGGAACAGGTCGGACGGGGCGGCCAGCTCGACCCGGGCGTGGGCGACCACCGGTCCGACCAGGTCGTCCGGGCCGGCCACGGCCTCCGGTCGGGCCGGGCCGTCCGCGCCCGCCGCGGCCACCTCACGCCGCACCCCGGTCACCGCGTGCGCGCCGGCTGCGCGGCGCGCCCGATGGGCGACGGCCTCGTGGTCGACGGGCAGCGACTCCCAGCCGTGCACCGGCGCGCCGTCCACCGTCACAGGGCCGATCAGCCCCTTCGCCTCGCCGAGCCGCGGCCCGTAGTTGACCCGGCCCTGGTCCTCGACGAGCAGCAGCAGCTCGCCCCCGCCGGCCGGGAGGACGAGCGCCGTGTCGCGGTGGTCGCGTGCCATGGTGCCGACCGGGCGGCCGTCGAACCAGACCCAGGCCCGGTCGCGGACCTCGCCGACCCGGAGGACCCGCGGGTGAGCGGCTGCGGACAGGGTGACCCGCTGGAACACCAGGCCGCGCCAGTGGGCCAGGTCGTCCATCGTCGCGGGACCGTCGCCCTCGGCAGGACGCCAGGCCTGGAGCTGCTCCGCGTGGTCGCGCAAGGGGGCCGAGGCGCGCAGCTGCACGGTCAGCTCCGGAGCCGGTGGCGCCGGCTCGGGTACGTCGTCGGGCAGCGGCCTGTGCCGGGCGATCACGTCGCGGAACGCCCAGTACTTGGCCGTCGGCCGCCCGGCCTCGTCCAGCGGCGCGTCGTAGTCGTACGAGGTCACCGTGGGCTGGTAGACGCCCTTGTCGTTGGCCCCCGAGGTCAGGCCGAAGCTCGTGCCGCCGTGGACCATGTAGATGTTGACCGAGGCCCCGGTGCCCAACAGCGTGTCCAGCTCCTCGGCGGCGGCGTCGGCGGGAGTGACGTGGTGGTGGGCGCCCCAGTGGTCGAACCAGCCGCACCAGAACTCGCCGCACATGAGGGGGCCGGTCGGCTGGAAGCGTCGCAGGACCGCCAGCCGCTCGGCGGAGCGTGCGCCGAAGGACGCGGTGCGGTGCAGCGAGGGGAGCGAGCCTCGCTCGAGCATCGCGGCGTCGGGCTGGTCGATCGTGGTCAGCGGGACGGTGATCCCGCACTCGCGGGTGAGGTCGACCAGGGCGGCGAGGTACTCGGCGTCGCCCCCGTAGGCGCCGTACTCGTTCTCGATCTGGACGAGCACCACGGGGCCGCCGCGGTGGACCTGGAGGGGCTCGATGAGGGCGTAGACGGTGCGCAGGTAGTCCGTGACCGCGGCCAGGTAGTCCGGCTCGTTGCGTCGCAGGCCGACCCCGCGGGCGGTGAGCCAGGCGGGCAGGCCGCCGTTGTCCCACTCGGCGCACACGTACGGGCCGGGCCGGACGATCGCGGCCATGCCCTCCTGCGCGACGATCCGCAGGAACTCGACCAGGTCGAGTCGGCCCGCGGTGTCGAACTCACCCGGCGTCGGCGCGTGCTCGTTCCAGAAGACGTACGTCTCGATCGCGTTGAGGCCCATCTGACGGGCCTTGACGATCCGGTCCCGCCAGTGGCCCGGGTGGATCCGGGGGTAGTGGAGCGCGCCGGCGATCAGCTGGACGGGTCGGCCGTCGGCGAGGAAGTCGCGCTCGCCGATGGTGAACGTCGTGGCCGGCAGGACCGGCCCGGCTGCGGCCTCGGGTGAGGTCACGTCTGCTCCCTGGAGGTGGTGGGGCGGGGCCGGTCGAGGAGTGCCGGCCCCGCCCCGGCTGATCAGCTGGTCTTGACGGTGAAGCCCTGCGCCTCGCCGTACGAGACGTTCTGCTCCTGCCAGCTCTTGAGGCCCTCGTTGAGGTCGGACCTGTTGAGGTAGGACTTGCCGACGGTGTCGTTGAAGATGCTGTTGGCGTACGACTGCCACGGCAGGTACTCCCAGCCCTCGCCGACGTGCTTGGCCGAGTCCACGATGACCTCGTTGATCTTCTGACCGCCGAAGTAGTCGGACTCGTAGCCCAGGAAGTCGGCCGACTCGAGGTCCGCGGTGGTCGCCGGGAAGCCGCCGGACGCGAGGAACACGTCGATCGACGCCTGGTCGGAGTTCAGCCAACGCAGGAACGCCGCGGCCAGCTCCGGGTTCTTCGTCTGCTTGACGACGGCCTCGGACGAGCCGCCGTTGTTCGCCGTGACGTCCTCGCCCGCCGAGTACTGGGGCATCGGGGCGACGCGCCACTGGCCCTTGCCGTCCGGGACGCCGGACTCGAACACGCCGGGCATCCAGCCGCCGATCACGACCGTCGCGATCGTGCCGTCACCCAGTGCGGTGAACCACTGGTCGGACCAGCCGGGGATGTCGCCGAGCAGGCCGGCCTCGTTGAGCTGGTTCCACATGTCAGCGAACTTCTTCGTGCCCTCGTCCTGGAGGTTGATGGTGACGGTGTCCCCGTCGGACACGAACGGGCGCCCGCCGGCCTGCCAGATCATCGAGGTGGTGAAGCCGGCGTCGCCGGGGTCGTTGGCGAAGATCTTCGACGGGTCGGCGGCGTGCAGCTTCTTGGCGTCGGCGATGTACTCGTCCCAGGTGGCCGGGACGGTCAGGCCGTACTCGTCGAAGACCGTCTTGTTGTAGAAGAGGGCCATCGGCCCGGAGTCCTGGGGCAGGGCCCAGATGCCGTCGGCAGTGGTGACGGCGCCCCACCCGGCGGCGGTGTACTTGCTCTCCAGGTCGGCGAACCCGTACGGGGTCAGGTCGAGCAGGTCGCCCGGGAGGACGAACTGCGGCAGCGACTGGTACTCGATCTGCACGACGTCGGGGGCGCCCGAGCCGGCCTTGATGGCGTTCTGCAGCTTGGTGTTGTTGTCGTTCGCGCCGCCGGTGTTCACGACCGTGACGTGCACGTTCGGGTAGGCCTTCTCGAAGGCGGCGACCTGGTCCTCGGCCGACGGTGTCCAGGTCCAGTAGGTCAGCTCGCCGCCCTTCTCCAGGGCCGCGTCGAGCGCCGCGGCGCCGGCAGCGGTGTCGTCGGACGCCGAGCCCGACGAGCTGTCGGTGGAGGACGTGCCGGACGAGCAGGCGGTCAGGCCGAGGCCCAGCAGGGCGCCGGCCGTCAGGACGGCGACGCCGCGGATGCGGCGTCGAGCGGAGTTGGACATGTCGTTCCTTTCACTTCGTCGTGCCGAACGGAGGGACGGGTCAGGAGGTCTCAGGCCTTGACGGAGCCGGCGGCCAGGCCGGACTGCCAGTAGCGCTGCAGGGCGAGGAACAGCGCGACGATCGGGACGATCGCGAGCAGCGACCCGGTGATCACCAGGTTGTAGATCGGGTCGGAGCTCACCCCGGTGGCCTGGAGGTTCCAGTGCTGCAGGCCGATGGTCAGCGGGTACAGCTGGGGGTCGTTGAGCATGATCAGCGGGAGGAAGTAGTTGTTCCACGTGGCGACCACGGCGAACAGCAGGACCGTGACGATGCCGGGGGCGAGCATCCGTACGCCGATCGTGAGGAAGGTGCGCAGCTCGCCCGCGCCGTCGATGCGAGCGGCCTCGAGCACCTCGGTGGGCACGGCGTCCAGGGCGTAGACCCAGATCAGGTACAGCCCGAACGGCGAGACCATCGACGGCACGATCACCGCCCACACGGTGTTGGTCAGGTGCAGCTGGCTGAACATCAGGAACGTGGGGACCGCGAGCGCCGTGCCGGGGATGGCGATCGCGCCGAGCACGGTGGCGAACACCGCCCGCTTGCCGGGGAAGTCGTACTTGGCCAGGCCGTACCCGGCCAGCGTGGCCAGCGCCGTGGCGCCGCCCGCGCCGAGCACGACGTAGAGCAGGGTGTTGGCCAGCCAGCGCAGGTAGATGCCGCCGTCGTAGGTCAGGACGGCGTGGATGTTGTCCACGAGGGCGAACGGCCCGGAGAACCAGAGCCCGAACGAGTGGAGGAGCTCGGGCTGGGTCTTGCTGGCGTTGATCAGCAGCCAGGCGAGCGGCAGCAGGGCGTAGACGGCGAAGAGCACCATGACGAGGGTCAGGCGGGTCGACGGCCTTCCGAAGGCCCCTGTGCTGCCGTGGCGTCGACCGGCGCGCGGGCGGGTGGTCCTCGGGCCACGCGTGGCGCGGGCGGTGCGAAGGGTGGGGGCGCTCATCGCAGGTCCGCCTCCCGGCTGCCCCGCAGCTGGACGACGTAGGCGATCACCGCGGTGACCACGCCCATCACGATCGCGAGGGTGGCGGCGTAGGCGTACTGCTGCCCGGCGAAGGACAGGTTGTACGCGTACATGTTCGGTGTGAAGTAGGTCGAGATGACCGAGGGGATGAGCGTGCGCAGGATGTTCGGCTCGTTGAACAGCTGGAACGAGCCGATGATCGAGAAGATCGTCGCGATGACGATCGCCTGGCGCAGCGCGGGCAGCTTGATGGAGAGCACGACCCGCCACGACCCGGCACCGTCGATGGCGGCCGCCTCGTACAGGTCGACCGGGATGGCACGCAGCGCCGAGTAGAAGATCAGCATGTTGTAGCCGACGAACTCCCAGGTCACGATGTTGCCGACGGCGATGAGGATCCACTGGGGTGTCAGGGGTTGGACCACCTCGGACCCGATCAGGTCGTTGAGGTTCGCGGCCAGGCCGAACTGGTCGCCGTACATGAAGCCCCACATCAGCACTGCGACGACGCCGGGCACGGCGTAGGGCAGGAACACCGCGATCCGGAAGAACGACGACCCGCGCAGCCGTCCGGAGTCGATCGCCAGGGCGGCGACGAGTGCGAGTGCGAGCATGATCGGGACCTGGACCGCGAGGAACAGCGCGACCCGGCCCAGGCCGTCCCAGAACTTCGGGTCGGCGAACAGCTGGGCGTAGTTGTCGAGCCCCACGAAGCTGCGTCCGCCGACCAGCCTGTCGCGGAAGACGGAGAGGTAGATCGAGTACGCGACCGGCGTGATCAGGACGAACGCGAAGACGACCAGGAACGGCGAGACGAACCAGAGGCCGACGAACGAGCGACGCTGTCGGCGCAGCGTGGGGGGTGCGGCTGCAGTGGACACCGGTCACTTCCCGATCGGATCGCTGACGCCCCGGATGGTGACGTCATCATCACAACACCCGGAAATCTAGATGGTGACGTTGTCATGGTCAAGCCCGACCGGGTATCGGCTCGGTAACGAGCGCGGATGCACGCCGTCATCCGGCCTTCGTGTTGACGTCACCATTGCGGCTATGCTCTCCGCCATGGCCAGTGGTGACCCTCCCGGCGGCGGCCGGGTGTCGATCGGCGACGTCGCCCGGCTGGCCGGCGTCTCCCCGATCACGGTGTCGCGCGTCGCGAACAGCTCGGACGCCGTGCGTCCGGCCACGCGCGACAAGGTGCTCGCGGCGATGAACAAGCTCGGCTACGCGCCGAACAGCGCCGCTCGGGCGTTGCGGTCGGGCAGCTTCCACGAGATCGGCGTCGTGGTGCACCGGCTGGACCGGACCGGTGAGTCGCGCACCGTCGAGGGTGTGGTCAACGCCGCGCGGGCCGAGGGCTACACGATCTCCCTGGTCGACGTGCGCTCGCCGACCAGCGCCGAGGTCACCGCCGCCGCGCAGCGGCTGCGGCACCAGGCGATCGACGGGCTGATCATCGTCCGTGCCGAGGCCGCCACCGCCGCCACGCTCGCGCTGCCCGCGGGCCTTCCCGTGGTGGTCTCCGACTCGCGCCTGATCGGGCGGCACCCCGCGGTCAGCTCCGACCAGGCGGGCGGCATCCGGGACGCCGTGGAGCACCTGCTCGCCCTCGGCCACCGCACCGTCCACCACGCCGCGGGCCCCACAGACTCGACGCCGGCCATGGTCCGCGAGGAGGTGTGGCGGCGCCTGCTGACCGATGCCGGCCGGCCGGTGCCGGAGGTGATGCGCGGCGACTGGACGCTGCGCTCGGGCTACGAGCTCGGCCTGCGCGTCGACCCGGCGGCCACCGCTGTCCTGTGCGCGAACGACGAGATGGCGGCCGGGATGATCCGTGCCCTGCACGAGCGCGGTCGGCGCGTGCCGGACGACGTCTCCGTGGTCGGCTTCGACGACATCGCGGTCGCCGAGTACCTGTGGCCACCGCTGACCACCATCCGCCAGGACTTCTCCCGGATCGGTGCCGAGCTTGTGCGGATGCTGCTCGACCAGGTGCGGGGCCAGGGCGAGCCCGTCGAACGCCAGCGGCTGGTGCCCACGGAGCTCGTCGTGCGCGCGAGCACCGCGTCGCCGCGCTGACCCGAGAGGACCCACATGCGCGAGACCCTCGTCACGGTGCACGACGAGCCGGTCGCCCCGGTGCACCGGAGGCTGTTCGGCTCGTTCGTCGAGCACATGGGCCGCTGCGTGTACGGCGGCATCTACGAGCCCGGGCACCCGAGCGCCGACGGCGACGGGTTCCGGACCGACGTGCAGGACCTGGTCCGCGAGCTCGGGGTCACCACCGTGCGCTACCCGGGCGGGAACTTCGTCTCCGGCTACCGCTGGGAGGACGGCGTCGGCCCGCGGGAGCGCCGGCCGCGTCGTCGCGACCTCGCGTGGCACTCGATCGAGACGAACGCGGTGGGGCTCGACGAGTTCGCCCGCTGGGCCGGGCGGCTGGGCGTCGAGCCGATGCTCGCGGTGAACCTCGGCACCCGGGGCCTCGCCGAGGCGCTCGACCTGCTGGAGTACGCCAACGGTGAGGCCGGCACCGCCCTGGCCGACCTGCGGGTCGCGAACGGCACCCCCGAGCCGCACGACGTGCGGATGTGGTGCCTGGGCAACGAGATGGACGGGCCCTGGCAGATCGGGGCGCGCACCGCGGACGAGTACGGGCGCCTGGCCGCCAGGGTCGCCTCCGCGATGCGGCGCGCGGACTCGACACTCGAGCTCGTGGCCTGCGGGTCGTCCAGCGCCCAGATGCCGACGTTCGGCACGTGGGAGCGCGTGGTCCTGGAGCAGGCGTACGACGACGTCGACTTCCTCTCGCTGCACGCCTACTACCAGCAGCACGGCGACGACCTCGCGTCGTTCCTGGCCAGCGCGGTGGACATGGACCGGTTCGTCGACACGGTGGCCGCGACGGTCGACGAGGTGCGCGCGGCGCGCGGATCGGACCACCAGGTCTACCTGTCGTTCGACGAGTGGAACGTGTGGGACCAGGTCGCGTTCAACGCCGACGAGCAGGCCCAGGAGGCCGTCGCCGCGCAGACCCCGCGGGAGTGGACGCTCGCGCCGCACCTGATCGAGGACACCTACCGGGCGGCCGACGCGGTGGTGGTCGGCTCGCTGCTCATCTCGCTGCTGCGGCATGCCGACCGGGTGCACGCCGCGTGCCAGGCCCAGCTGGTCAACGTGATCGCGCCCATCCGGACCGAGCCGGGCGGGCCGGCCTGGCGGCAGACGACGTTCCACCCCTTCGCCCTGACCGCCCGGCTCGCACGCGGTGCGGTGCTGCGGACGGGGACGGATGCGCCGGACGTCCCGACGGCGCGGTTCGGCCCGGCACCGGCGGTCGACGCCGTGGCCACCTGGGACGCCGCGGCCGGCGCTGCGACGGTGCTCGTGGTGAACCGAAGCGTGAGCGACGAGGCCCCGGTGCGGGTCGACCTCGGTGGGCTGCCGGTGGCCCGGGTGGTCGAGGCGCACCTGCTGCACGACGACGACCCGGACGCCACCAACGGCCCCGACCGGCCGGACCGGGTGGCACCCCGGCCGTTGGCCGCCGGGGTGGAGGACGGGGCGCTCCGCTTCACGTTGCCGCCGGTGTCGTGGGCCGTGGTGGTCGTCGGCGCCTGAGGGCACCGGCGGTCCGGCGACCCGTGCTCAGGCGCCGGTGCGCAGCCAGGCGGTGCCACGGGCCCGCCAGCCGGTGGTTGCGGCACGGGCCAGCATGAACACTCCGGCGAAGGCGGCCCACGCCCACACCAGGCCCGGCCCGCCCGGCGGCGCCCACTCGTGCACCGCGACCGCCGCCGGCGCGTAGACCACGAGGGTCACCACGCCGGCGACCGCGAGGTAGCGTCCGTCGCCCGCGCCGATCAGCACGCCGTCGAGCACGAACACCCAGCCCGCGACCGGCATCGTCACCGCGACCACCAGCAGCGCCGATGCGATCGCGGCGTGCACCGCCGGGTCGTCGGTGAACAGCCGCGCGAAGCCCCACGAGCCCGCGGCGATGACCGCACCCAGCACCACCCCGGCGATCACGCCCCACGCCAGCGTCCGGCGCAGCACGCCGCGCGTGGTCGCGAGGTCACCGGCCCCGAGGGACTGGCCCACCAGCGCCTGCGCGGCGATCGCCAGCGCGTCCAGGGCGAAGGCCGCCAGCCCCCACAGGGCGGCGACCGCCTGATGGCCGGCCAGCGCCACCGCGCCGAGCCCTGCGGCGACCCAGGTGGCCAGCAGGATCGCCGCGCGCAGCGTGACGGTCCGGGCCAGCAGCGGCGTGCCGGCCGCGATCGCGGCGCCGAGCCCGCGCACGCCGGGTCGCAGCGGCACCGCCTCGCGTCGCGCGCCGCGCACCACGACTGCGCCGAGCACCGCGGCCATGAGGAGCTGGGTGACCGCCGTGCCGAGCCCTGAGCCGGCCACGCCCATCCCCAGCCCGAGCACCAGGGTCACCGACAGCACCGCGTTGAGCACCGCGCCCCCGGAGGCCACCCACAGCGGCGTGCGGGTGTCCAGCAGGCCGCGCAGCACCCCGGTGGCAGCCAGGACCGCGAGCATGCCCGGCAGGCCCGGCGCGGACCATCGCAGGTACGCGACGGCCGGGGCGAGCACGTCGTCGGGGGCGCCGAGTGCGCGGGCCAGCCACGGCGCCGTCACCTCGAGGACCACCGCGAGCAGCACCCCGAGGCCGATCGCCAGCCACAGGCCGTCCACGCCGTACCGCAGCGCGTCGTCGCGCCGGCCCGCGCCGATCCTGCGGGCGACCCCTGCGGTCGTGGCGTAGGCCAGGAAGACGCACAGCCCGACCACCGTGGTCAGCACGGTGGACGCCAGCCCGAGCCCCGCGAGCGGCGTCGCGCCGAGCGTCCCGACCACCGCGGAGTCGACCAGCACGAACACCGGCTCGGCGACCAGGGCGCCGAGGGCGGGCAGGGCGAGGGCGACGACCTGCCGGTCGAGTGCCGTGAAGCGGCTCATCGGGCCGCCGGACCGAACACCACGTGAGACGCGGACCTCCCCAGGTGTCCACCTGCTGAACGGATTGCGGCTTTCTTCTCTGTCCACAGCGTCGAGGGGGTGAACCACGTGCTCAGAGCGACCCACCGGTGCATGAAGTCGTAGGTTTCCACAAGCTTGTCCCCGGCTGTGCACAAGGGCTTGCAGGGGCGGTCCACATCGTGTTCACAACCCCTCGGGATGACGGGATTGAGCCGCCTGCGCCGGACCCATACTGTCGCACGCGGCCGTCCAGTCGTGGGTGTCGGAACCTCGCGATAGAACAGTTGTACGAGAAGCTGATCTCCACCCGCGCGACGGTCGCTGTGGGGCGGTCGGCGTGGACCTGCGGGGGAGCGAGTGAGCATCGAAGAGCTCGAGCAGGGTGTGCGCGCGCCGCGCTCGGAGTTCGACCGGACCCCGCCGCAGGACATCTCGGCGGAGCAGTCGGTGCTCGGCGGCATGATGCTGTCCAAGGACGCGATCGCCGACGTCGTCGAGCACCTCAAGGGCGTCGACTTCTACAAGCCCGCCCACGAGCTGGTGTACGAGGCGATCCTCGACCTGTACGGCCGCGGCGAGCCCGCCGACGCGGTGACCGTCGCGGCCGAGCTCACCAAGCGCGGCGAGATCGGCCGGGTCGGCGGGGCCCCGTACCTGCACACCTTGATCTCGATGGTGCCGACGGCCGCGAACGCCGGCTACTACGCCCGGATCGTGCGCGAGCGGGCCGTGCTGCGGCGGCTGGTCGAGGCCGGCACCCGGATCGTCCAGCTCGGCTACGCCGCGGACGGCGGCGACGTCGACGACCTGGTCAACAACGCCCAGGCCGAGGTCTACGCGGTCACCGAGCAGCGCACCAGCGAGGACTACGCCGTCCTGGCGGACATCCTCAACGGCACCATGGAGGAGATCGAGGCCGCCGGGAACCGCGGCGACGGCATGGTCGGCGTGCCCACCGGGTTCATCGAGCTCGACCGGCTGACCAACGGGCTGCACCCGGGCCAGATGGTCGTCCTCGCCGCGAGGCCGGCAATCGGGAAGGCCCTTGCCCTCGACACGCCACTAGCCACACCGCACGGGTGGACGACGATGGGTGAGGTCCAGGCCGGGGACGAGCTCGTCGCGGCCGACGGGACGCCCACCCGGGTGGTCCGGGCGACCGACGTGATGGTCGATCGGCCCTGCTACGAGGTGCACTTCGACGACGGCTCCGTGTTGGTCGCCGACGCACAGCACGAGTGGTTCACCGAGACCCGGGCCTCGCGTCGGGCGCGCCAGGAGGCCGGCCCCGACCGCGAGCCCCGGGTGCGCGGGGCGATCAGGACCACTGAGCAGATCGCGGCCACGCTTCGTTGCCCGACCGCCGACGCCCGGATGAACCACTCCGTTCCCACCGCCGGCGCACTCGATCTGCCCGACGCGGACCTGCCCCTCGACCCGTACGCCCTGGGGGTCTGGCTGGGCGACGGGCACACGAGTTCGGCGCGCTTCACCTCCGACGACCCGGAGATCGCGATGCGCATCGAGGGTCGCGGTCTGCGAGCCACGCGCTCCGGGGGTACCGGGTCGCGGCTCTACTCGCTCGGCATGCCCGAGGAGCCTGTCGAGCCGAGGACCTGTGTGGTGTGCGGCGTGACGTTCACCAACCGCAACGTGCAGGTCCGGACGTGCGGCCGCAGCTGCGGCGGTCGTGCCCGCGGCATCGGGACCCGGGTCGAGCCGCGCTGCGAAGAGTGCGGGCGCTCGACGTCCGGCGCTCGCCGTTGCCAGGCGTGTCGCATCGCGCACCGCACGGTCACCGGGCGGCTGCGGGGGCTCGGCGTGCTCGGCGCCAAGCACATCCCGACGGCGTACCTGCGCGCCTCGGAGGCCCAGCGGCGCGAGCTGCTCGCCGGGCTCCTGGACACCGACGGGACGGTCAACCCGACCGGCAGCGTCCAGTTCGCCGTGACCGATGCGCGTCTCGCCGGCGACGTGCGCGAGCTGATCCACTCCCTGGGGTACCGCACGGGCTGGTCGGTGCGCCCTGTCCGCGGTCGCGATGCAGCGCACAGCACCGCCTACACGATCACCTTCACCACCGACGACGAGGTCTTTGCGCTCGAGCGCAAGAAGCTTGTGCACAAGGAGCGCCGTCGCCCGTCCACCCCACGCCTGAAGTCCAGGTTCATCACGCAGGTGCGAAGGATCGAGTCCGTCCCAGTGCGGTGCGTCGAGATCGACCACCCCGATCACCTCTACCTTGCGGGCCGGTCGATGATCCCGACACACAACTCGACCCTGGCCTTGGACATCGCCCGGGCGGCGTCCATCAAGCACGGCCTGACCTCGGCGATCTTCTCCCTGGAGATGACGCGCAACGAGATCACGATGCGTCTGCTGTCGGCCGAGGCGCGCGTCTCCCTGCAGAGCATGCGCAAGGGCCAGATGCGCGACGAGGACTGGCAGAAGCTCGCCGCGACCATGGGCAAGATCTCCTCCGCTCCGCTGTTCATCGACGACTCGCCCAACATGTCGCTCATGGAGATCCGGGCCAAGTGCCGCCGGCTCAAGCAGCGCCACGACCTCAAGCTCGTGGTCGTGGACTACCTGCAGCTGATGTCGTCCGGCAAGCGCGTCGAGTCCCGCCAGCAGGAGGTCAGCGAGTTCTCCCGGGCCCTGAAGCTGCTGGCCAAGGAGCTCGAGGTGCCGGTGATCGCGATCTCCCAGCTCAACCGTGGTTCCGAGCAGCGCACCGACAAGAAGCCGATGCTGTCGGACCTGCGTGAGTCCGGCGCGATCGAGCAGGACGCCGACGTGGTGATCCTGCTGCACCGCGAGGACTTCTACGAGCGCGAGTCCCCCCGCGCCGGCGAGGCCGACTTCATCGTCGCCAAGCACCGCAACGGGCCCACCGACACGATCGTCGTGGCCTTCCAGGGGCAGTACTCGCGCTTCGTGGACATGGCGCCGGCGATGTAGGTGGTTGTCGGGATGCAGCCAAACCTACATTCGGGCCTCTGATGTTGAACGTCGGAGTTCCGAGCCCGGGGGCGGCAGCCTCCGGCACGAGTTGCGGGCCGCGGGTCGGCTCGCGATCTCGCCGGTGCCATGGGCTCCGGGACGGCTCGGGTTGCCCCCACAGGCGTCGTACCTCCCGCGAGTGGCCGGGCGCGAGCGCGGCTACTCATGGCTGCCTCTCGGCAGGTGCCGCGACGAGCCGGAGCGATCCCTCGTGCACGTAGGTCTGGCCGTCGGTTCTTGACGTGCCGATGTGTGTCCGGCGAACACATCGGCGCTGCGGGGCTACGCGCGATCGCCCAGGCCGAGCACCGTGACGCCGCGGGCGTGGGCTTCGCGAGCCAGGCGGGTGTCGAACGTGGCCAGGTCCGCCCGGAGGTGCTCGGCGGTGGCGAGGACGCACGCGTCGGGCATCTTCAGCGCCGTCGTCGCGCGGACGAGCGCGAGGTCCTCGGGTGCCGGATCCCCCGTGGGCGACTGGCGGAAGCCGGCCGCTTCGAGCTGTTGCCGGGCGACGGCCTGGTCGCCTCCCCGGGCAGGGCCGACCAGGACCTCGGCCATGGTCAGGGAGTGCAGGACGATCCCGTCCCGCCCGTGGTCCAGCACGATCGCGGTGGCCTCGGCGTGATGGACGTGGGCGGGGTTCGATGCGGCGATCACGATGTTCGCGTCGGCGACCAGCACGGCTACTCGGCCCACCCCTCGCGCACGTCGTCGAGATAGCCGTCCGGGTAGTAGGTCGCGAGTCCGGTCAGCGCCGCCACCGCCCGCTCGTGCTCGGACCGCTCGGCCGCGTCATCGGCCTCGACGGCGGAGGCGCCCTCCTCGATCAGGCGGGTCAGCAGGCGGGACGCGGGCTGACCGGGCCAGCGCCGGCGGGCGACAGACAAGGCGTGAGCGACCGAGTCGGTCTCGGTGATCGCGTGACGCGGCCTCACGGTCGGCATGTCGAGAGTGTAACACCTAGCACCACCGGTGTTGCACCTCGGCACTCGCGACCGGAGTACCCAGCAACACGCCGTACGCTGCCTGAACGTGGCGACCTTCTCCTCCGTGACCAAGCAGCACGTCCTCCAGGCGATCGCGGAGTACGACTCCCGCGGCGACGACGGCTTCCTCGAGACCTACGGGTTCGAGCCGACGCCCGGCTACCGGCTCAGCCACGACGGCCGCGACTACGACGCCAAGGCCGTGCTCGGGGTCGCCCACCGGTTCGCCACCGGGCGCCTCGCCACCCCTGAGGACTTCCACGGCGGGATGGGCGACGCGGTCGCGATCCTGCGCCGCCGCGGCTTCCGGGTGTCCGAGCCCGCTTCGGCGCGGCGCGCGGCCCCGGTCCGCACGGCCCCCTCGCGGGCCCCGCGCTCGTCGCGCGCCGCGGCTTCGACGCGACCGTCGACCCGACGGGCGACGGATCCCCCGCCCCCGGTGATCTGCCCGACCTGTTCGATGGCCCTCCCGGCGACCGGCGTCTGCGACTACTGCGGCTGACCGTGCCGCCCGACCCCGTCGCCGGCGCCCTCCGGTGGCGGCCCCGACGGCTCGCCCGGGCCGGTCTGTGTCGTGTCCGCGTCTCGCATGAGAACCTCGGACCATGGGGGGCAGCCGGGACGACCTGGTCGAGGTCGTCCTCGACGACACCCGCGAGCCCGACGCCTCTGAACCGGGCAACGGCCGCGGGCAGCGCCGGTCCCGCCGACCGTGGAGCCCCCGCCGTCGCCGCGCCGTGACCGCCATCGGCCTTGCGCTCGCCGTCGGCGCGGTCGCTGTCCGGTGGGACGGCGCGACGATGGAGACGCTGCCCGTCGCGGGCGTGTCCGGCGTCTCGGTGAGCCTGGCCGCGCCCCTGCACGTGCTCTGGCAGGTCGCGGGCCGGATCACCGCTACGACGCCGGACGGATCCGGCGTGCTGGTCGTGACGCACGACGCGGTCGAGGCAAGGGACGCCGCGACCGGCGCCGTCCGGTGGAGCGCTCCGGGCCGGGCCGGCTGGTGCAGCCTCGGGCCGGGCGAAGGCGCCTCCGGGCAGGCCGGCGCGGCCGACCCGGGCACGACGGCCGGTCAGGGCACGACGGCCGACCAGGCCCGGCAGATCGCGCTGTGCGCGCTGCAGGACGGCAGCGGGGTCGAGGCGCTGGACGCCGCGACCGGCCGGACTCTGCTGACGGTCGACTACCAGGCGCTGGCCGCGTCGGCGTACCTGGTCGACGGCGACGTCGTCGTCGTCGGGGTCGACGATGCCCTGCACGCCACGGTCACCCGCTGGAGCACCGCGACCGGCGAACCGACCTGGGACGTCGTCGGCCCCGTGGTCGACAGCCTCGAGGGGATCGGGGCGCGCGCCGACGGATCGCGCATCGCGGTCGAGTGGTCCGGCGGCTCGATGGAGGTGGACGCCGCCACCGGCGCCATCCTCTCGGTCTCCGACCGGCCGCCCGCCGACCGGCCGCCCGCCGGCCAGCTGATCGGTGAGCGCCGGGTCGCGCTGCCCGGCGGTTCCGAGGCGGTCGAGCAGTCGTCGCCGGGGACACAGCGCCTGGACTCGTTGCGGGTCCGCGTCGTGCGTCCCGACGGCTCGGTCGCGTTCACCGTCCCGGGCGTGCTGGCCACTCCTCCCATCGACGACGGGTCCGCCTCCGGGCTCCTCCTGGTCCAGGACCTGATGGGGTCCGGCACCCGGGCCTACGACGTGCGCACCGGCTCCGAGGTGTGGGCGAGCGCCGTGTCGCCGGTCGCGGCCGTCGACGGACGGATGGTCGGCTGGGACGACGCGAACGACCTCCTCGCCGTCGACGCGAGCACCGGGGAGGTGCTCTGGATGCAGAAGGACGTCCGGGCGAGGAACAGCTGGAGCGTGGTCAGCGACGGGCGGCGGCTGCTGTCCGTCGAGGGCGCGACGCTGAGCCTCGTGGCACGGTCGCTCGAGACCGGCGAGGTGGTCTGGAGCGTGGCCCAGGCCCTTGTCGAGCCCACCGACGCCGCCGCCTACGGCACGGAGCTGACCGTCGATCGGGCGGGCCACGTCGTCCTCTACGGCGGCTACCAGACGGTCGTCCTGGGCCGCTGACGCCCGTCGCGTCCCCCGGCGCCCGGCCGTGCCGCCACGCGCCCGGGTCCGTGTCGCACGTGCGCCGGACGTGGCACCCTCGGACCCATGGGGGGCAGGCGCGACGACCTGGTCGAGGTCGTGCTCGAAGGCGATCCCGGCTCTGCGGAGCCGGGAGCCGGCGAGCGGGACGGCCGGCCACGACGTGCTCGGCGACCGTGGAGCCCGCGCCGTCGCCGGGCGTCGGTCGCCGCTGGGCTCGTCCTCGCCGCCGGTGTGGTCGCGGTCCGGTGGGACGCGGCGACACTCCGGGCCCTGCCGGTCCTCGGCGTGCCCGGCCTCTCCGTGAGCCTCGCGTCTCCGCTCCACCTCCTGTGGGAGGCGGACGGGCAGATCATCGCGACGGCCGACGAGTCGACAGTGCTGGTCGCGACCCCCGACGCGGTCGAGGCCCGGGACGCCGCGACCGGTGACGTGCTGTGGCGGACACCCGGTGGGGCGGGCTGGTGCCGTCTCGAGGATGTCGGCGAGACCGCCGACGGGCCCGCCGGCGGACTGCCGGCTGACCCGTCCGCCGACCCGTCCACCGACCTGCCCGCCGCCCGGGCCGGCGAGATCGCGCTCTGCTCGCTCGACGGGACCGCCCAGACGGCGCTCGACGTCGCGACCGGTCAGGTCCTGGTCACGGTCGACGTGGACCTCCAGACGTCCTCGTCGTTCCTGGTCGACGGCGACGTCGTCCTGGCCGGCATCGACCGGGCGGGACGCGCCACCGCGGCCCGGTGGAGCACCACGACGGGCGAGCTGGCATGGAGCCTCGTCGGTCCGCAGGCCGCGAGCCTGTCCCAGGGGATCTCGACACAGATCGACGGGTCGGTGATCACCGTCGAGTGGTCGGGCGGCTCCATGACGGTGGACGCCTCCACCGGCGCCCTGCTCTCCACGGCCGACGAGCCGTCCTCCGGCGGCCCCCGCTTCACGTACCACGTCACGCTTCCCGATGGCACCGAGGCCATCCAGGACTGGGCGCCGGGCGCCGAGCTCCCGGACGGCGCGTCGGTCCGGGTGCTGCGGCCCGACGGGTCGGAGCTCGTCACCATCCCCGGCTACCTGCTCCGCCCGTCCGTCGACGACGCGCCTGCCTCCGGACCGCTGCTGATCCAGGACTGGCTGGGGTCCCTCACCCGGGCCTACGACCCGAGCACCGGCGCCGAGCTGTGGGCGCACGCCATCTCACCGTCGCTGCTCATCGACGGCCGCCTGGTCGGCACGAGCTCGCCTGAGGAGCTCATCGCGCTGGACGTGACCACGGGCGAGCCGCTCTGGACGCAGGCGGTCCCGCTCACGGCCGACGCCTGGGGCACGGCCAGCGACGGGCGGCGGATGCTCTCCCTCGAAGGTCCCGACCTACGCGTCGTGGCGCGGTCCCTCGCGACCGGCCGGGAGGTGTGGAGCCTCGACGAGCAGGTGGCCAGCACCTCGCACGATGCGAACGGCGTCTACGCCTACGGCCCCGTGAGCGTGGGCGTCATGCCGTCCGGCCTCGTGCTCCTCTCCGGCGCCAGCCACGCAGCCCTCCTCGGCCCCTGACCCCGGCCCGGGCGTCGATCGGGCGCCGCTCGCGGTGCTCGTGGGCGCCTCCACGGTGTGCTTTCGGCCACTCCGGCCGCACATCTGTGCACAAAGCTCGACATCCGGGTTACGCAAGCGGTTGCATCGGCCGCTACCTTGGCCCAGTGACCGAGCTCATCGTGCCGACCCCCACGCCCGATCTGACCGTCGATGCCTTCACCCGCGCCTTCCTGCGGGAGCTGAACTTCGGTCAGGGCGTCGAGCTCTCGGCATCCTCCGTGAACGACCAGTACCTGGCCCTGGCGCGCACCGTCCGCCAGTACCTGATGTCCCGGTGGCTGGAGACCCAGCACCGCCAGCGGGAGTCCCAGGCCAAGTCCGTCGCGTACCTGTCCGCCGAGTTCCTGCTCGGCCGCCAGCTCGACAACGCGCTGCTGTGCACCGGGCTGGAGGAGATCGCCGACGAGGCGCTGCGCGGCCTGGACATCGACCTGGGCGACCTGCGTGACGCGGAGATCGAGCCGGGCCTGGGCAACGGCGGCCTGGGCCGGCTGGCCGCCTGCTTCATCGACTCGCTGTCGACGATGTCCGTGCCGTCGATCGGCTACGGGATCCGCTACGAGTACGGCATCTTCCGTCAGACCTTCGTCGACGGGCGCCAGGTCGAGAAGCCCGACACGTGGCTCGAGCTCGGCTCGCCGTGGGAGTTCCCCCACCCCGAGGCCGCGGTGACGGTCGGGTTCGGCGGCCAGACCGAGCTGTACGTCGACGAGGACGGGGAGGAGCGGGCGACCTGGACCCCGGCCTGGAGCGTGCTCGGGGTGCCCTACAACTACATGGTCCCCGGGTACCACAACGGCCGGGTCTCGACCCTGCGGCTGTGGAGCGCGCGCGCGACGCGCGCCTTCGACCTGCAGATCTTCAACTCGGGCCACTACGCCGACGCGGTGCGGGCCCAGACGTTCGCCGAGAACATCTCCAAGGTGCTGTACCCCGAGGACTCCACGCCGCAGGGCAAGGAGCTTCGGCTGCAGCAGCAGTACTTCTTCGTGGCCTGCTCGCTGCGCAACTTCATCGACCAGGTGCTGCCGGACGACTTCGACGTGCGCCGGCTGCCCGAGCGCGTGATGTTCCAGCTCAACGACACCCACCCGGTGATCGCGGTGCCGGAGCTGATGCGGATCCTGGTCGACGAGAAGATGCTCGGCTGGGACGAGGCCTGGGAGATCACCCGGCAGTGCTTCGCCTACACCTGCCACACCCTGCTGCCCGAGGCCCTCGAGGTGTGGTCGGTCGAGCTGCTCGGCCGGCTGCTGCCGCGGCACCTGGAGATCATCTACCGGATCAACGACGACTTCCTGGCTCAGGTCCGGGCCGCGTACCCGCGTGACGAGCTCAAGGCGCGGCGGATGTCGATCATCGCCGAGCACCCCGAGCGTGCGGTGCGGATGGCGTACCTGGCCACCGTCGCCGGTGCGAAGGTCAACGGGGTCGCCGAGCTGCACTCCCAGCTGCTGCGCGACAAGGTGCTCGACGAGTTCGCGACCCTGTGGCCGGACAAGTTCACCAACGTCACCAACGGCGTCACCCCGCGCCGCTTCCTGCGCCTGGCCAACCCCGCGCTGTCCCGGCTCATCACCGACGCGATCGGCGGCGGCTGGGTGACCGACCTGGAGCGGCTGCGCGAGCTCGAGCCGTTCGCCGACGACCCGGAGTTCACCCGCCGGTTCCGCGACGTCAAGCGCCGCAACAAGCTGCGCCTGGCCGGGGTGCTCGAGAAGCGCGACGGGCTGACGCTCGACCCGGACTCGATGCTGGACGTGATGGTCAAGCGTCTGCACGAGTACAAGCGGCAGATGCTCAAGCTGCTGCACGTGGTGACCCTGTACGACGAGGTGTCCTCGGGCGACCTGCCGATCGAGGAGCTCGCGCCGCGCACCGTGGTGTTCGGCGCCAAGGCCGCGCCGGGCTACAAGATGGCCAAGGACATCATCTGGCTGATCAACTCCGTGGCCCGCACCATCAACACCGACCCGGTGCTCGAGGGCCGGCTGCGCGTGCTGTTCCCGGCGAACTACAACGTCACGCTGGCCGAGACGCTCATCCCGGCGGCGGACCTGTCCGAGCAGATCTCCCTGGCCGGCAAGGAGGCGTCCGGCACCGGCAACATGAAGTTCGCGCTCAACGGTGCCCTGACCGTGGGCACCGACGACGGCGCGAACGTCGAGATCCGCCAGCTGGTGGGGGACGACAACTTCTTCCTCTTCGGCCTCACCGAGCCGCAGGTCGCCGAGCTCGTCGAGACCGGGTACCGGCCCGCGGCGTACTACGAGGGCAACGAGTCGCTGCGCCGGGCGCTGGACCTCATCGCGTCGGGAGCGTTCTCGCACGGCGACCGGCACGCGTTCGAGCCGATCGTGTCCAACCTGCTCTACCAGGACCGGTTCCTGGTGCTCGCCGACTACCAGGCGTACCTGGACGCCCAGGAGCGGGTCGAGGAGGCCTACGGCGACGAGGAGGCGTGGACCCGCTCCGCGATCCTCAACGTGGCGCGTTCCGGATTCTTCTCGTCCGACCGGTCGATCCGCGACTACCTTGATCGCATCTGGGGCGCCGGCCCCGTGCACTGAGACAGGGGCGAGCGACTCGGGAGGGTCTGGTGCCGAGGTCGCACGAGTCCCTCTGGTCCACGGCCGTGCACCTGCGGGGCAACCCGCGGGCAGCGGTCTGGACGGAGCCGATGTGGGGCCTGTCGATGGCCCTGGTGCTGCCGTACGCGTCGGTGTACATGCTGGCGCTCGGCCTGCGTGACCAGCAGATCGGCCTGCTGGCGACCGTCGGGATCCTGTCGCAGACGGTCTTCGGCCTGCTCGGCGGGGTGATCACCGACAAGCTCGGCCGGCGCACGACCACCGCGGTGTTCGACCTGGTCGCCTGGTCGGTGCCGTGCCTGGTCTGGGCGGTGGCGCAGAACTTCTGGTACTTCCTGGGCGCCTCGCTGGTCAACGGCGCCTGGCAGGTGACCCAGAACTCGTGGGACTGCCTGCTGGTGGAGGACGCCGAGCCCCGGCTGATCACGAGGATCTACTCGCTGGTGCGCGTCGCCGCGGACCTGTCCGCGCTGTTCGCCCCGGTCGCGGCGGTGCTCGTGGCGCAGTTCGGGCTCGTGCCGGCGGTGCGCGTCCTGTACCTCAACGCGTTCGTCGTGATGACCGCGAAGGTCTGGATCCTGTACCGCTACTCCACCGAGACGGCGATGGGCCGCCGGCGGATGGCCGCGACCGCGGGGCGGTCGATGTGGTCGTTGCTGCGCGAGTACCGCGGGGTGTGGGGGCTGGCCCGTCGCACACCTGGCACGCTCTACGCGCTCGCCGTGATGGCGGTGGTCGGCGCGGTCGCCCTGGTGACCGGGACGTTCTGGCAGATCGCGGTGAGCCAGCGGCTCGGCGTGCCCGACGCCCTGCTCCCGTTCTTCCCGATGGTCCGCTCGATCCTGAGCGTGCTGTTCTTCTTCACCGTCATCCCGCGGCTCACCGCGACGCTGCACCTGCGACGGCCGACCCGGTGGGGCTTCGTCGCCTACCTGGCGGGTCAGCTGGTCCTGGTCGCGATCCCGGTCCCGCTCGGTGCCGCCGAGCCGACGACCTACCTGCTGCTCGGCGTGACCCTGGTGCTCGACGGATTCGGCGGGGGGATCCTGGCGATGCTGGCCGAGTCGCTCGTCGCGCTGCACGTGGACGCCGGCGAGCGCTCCCGCGTGATGGCGCTGCAGCGCACCGCGGTCATGCTGGTCACGGCGCCGTTCGGCTGGATCGCCGGGTGGCTGTCCGGCATGGACCGGTCCTGGCCGTTCCTGCTCACGTCGGGGCTGCTGGTGCTCGGGTTGCTGCTGACCACGAGGGCGCCCATGCCGCCGGCCCAGCGGGACCCGGCGGACCTTCCGGTGCCCGGCCCGCCGGGTCCGGACACCGCGCGCGGGATCTGAGCGCCCCGCCTGAGCACGCGGTGGCTGTCGGCAGCCCGGGTCGCGATGAGGGACTGGCGTCAGCCCCGGGCATCCCGGTACCGGGCCAGCGCCTCCTCGCGGGCGGCCCCGTGGTCGACGATGCGGCCGGGGTAGCCCTCGGCGTCGCCGTCCGGCGTCGTCCACGGTTCGTGGGCCCGGGCGCCGGGCAGGTGGCGCAGCTCGGGGACCCAGCGGCGCACAAAGACACCGTCGGGGTCGAACCGACGACCCTGAGTGACCGGGTTGAACACCCGGAAGTACGGCGCGGCGTCGGTCCCGGTGCCCGCGACCCACTGCCAGCCGTGGCTGTTGGAGGCCAGGTCGCCGTCGCGCAGGTGGGTCATGAAGTGCCGGGCGCCGTGCACCCACCACAGGTGCAGGTCCTTGACCAGGAAGCTCGCGGTCACCATCCGCACCCGGTTGTGCATCCAGCCGGTCGCCAGCAGCTGGCGCATCCCGGCGTCGACGAACGGGTACCCGGTGCGGCCCACGCGCCAGGCGTCCAGCGCCGCTGCCGCGTCCGGGTCGGCCGCCGGGTCGTCGTAGCGCAGGCCGAGGTCGCGCCAGTCGGCCCACGCCGAGCCGGGGGCGTGCCAGAGCACGTCGGCGTAGAACTCACGCCAGCACAGCTCGGTGACCAACGTGCGCGCGCCCTCGGTGCCGGCCGCCGGGTGGGCCGCGACGTCCGCGAGCAGGGTCCGCGGGTGCACCGTGCCCAGCTTGAGCGCGGTGGACAGCCGCGAGGTGCCCTCGAGGTCGGGGCGGTCGCGGTGGTCGGCGTAGCCCGCCAGGCCGTCGTCCAGGAACTCGGCCCAGGCCTCGAGCGCGGTGGCCTCGCCCGCCGGGGTGGCGGGGTCGTGCGCCGCGCCCGCGCTCGCGGCCTCCGCAGGGGCACCGGCGCCGGGGTCCGTGCCGAGCGCGTCGTCGAGCGCCTCCGACTCGACCCGGCGCACCCAGCGGACGCCCGGGGGGTCGGCGGCCGGCCCGCGCCAGCCGTGCTCACGCCAGGCGCGCGAGAACGGGGTGAAGACCCGGTACGGGTCCCCGGCCGAGGTGCGCACCCGGCCCGGGGTCACCGCGTACGGGCTGCCGGTGGCGACGAGCGGCACGTCCTGGTCGCGCAGCGCGGCCGCGACCCGCTCGTCGCGTCGGCGCCCGTAGGGAGTGGTCTCGCCCGAGACGTGCACCGAGCCCGCGCCGGCCTCGCGCACCACCTGCGGGACGACGTCCTCCGGCCGGCCCACCCGCACCACGAGCGCCCCGTCGAAGGACTCCTGCGCCGCGGTCAGGGCCTCGCGCAGCGCGTCGAGCCGGGCGCGCCCGGCCCCGCCGGCCAGCGCCGGGTCCACCACGAACAGGGGGAGCACCGTGCGGTCCGCGGTCGCCTCCGTCGCGGCGCCCAGCGCGGGCAGGTCGCGGCGCCGCAGGTCGCGGCGCAGCCACAGGACGCTGGTCACCGGGCCGAGGCTAGGGCGGCCCCGGCGGTGCCGCACGTCGCGGGGCCTGCCCCGCGCCGGGGGCCGCTACAGCTCGCCGGTCCGCTGGAGGGTGCGCATCGCCGCCCAGCCGAACGGCACGCGCCCCCAGAACGTCAGGCCGCGGAACAGGGCGACGACGCTGGTCGCGATCGCGGCGGGCACCCCGCCGGTGGTGGTCAGGCCGGTGATGAGCGCGACCTCGACGGTGCCCAGGCCGCCGGGCGTCGGGATGATCGCGCCGGCCGCGTTGCCCACCAGGTAGATCAGCGCCAGGTCGATGAGCGACAGGTGCTGGCCGAACGCGGTCAGGCTGGCCCAGAACGCGCCGAGGTAGGACAGCGTCACCACGAGGTTTCCCAGCAGCGCCACCGCGAACCGCTTGGGCTGGGAGATCATCCGGACCAGCCGTGGCCACGTCTGGCGCCACATCGGGACGGTGCGCGCCGCGACCCAGCGCCGCACCTGAGGGACCAGGAAGGCGGCCCCGACCGCGAGCAGCACGAGCAGGATGGTCGCGAGCATCGTGCTGGAGGGCAGGTGCAGGGCCCGCGACGAGCCGCTGACCAGCGACAGCACCAGGAGCACGAGCAGCGTGGTGAACAGCTGGCTGATCTGCACCAGACCCACCGAGGCGACCGCGAGGCCGTTGGCCACCCCGCGGCGGGTCAGCATCCGCAGGTTGAGGGCGGCCGGACCGACCCCGGCCGGCGCGACCAGTGCCACGAACGACGCGGCGCACTGCACGAGCGTCGCGCGCCACAGCGGCAGCCGGACCGGCGAGAACGCCACGAGCGCGATGGCCCCGCCCAGGAACGTCAGCATGCCCAGGCCGAAGCTCGCCGCCGCCCACCACGGCTGCGACTCGGAGAGCGCGAGCCGGATCTCGTCGATGTTGATGGTGGTGACCACCAGGACGCCGGCAGCGACCGAGACCGCGATCGTCGCGACCGTCCGCCAGCCGAAACGCACCAGGCGCTCGGGCTCGACGTCCGCCTCGGGCAGCCGCTGGAGCAGCTCCTCGCGGACGTCGCCCAGCAGCCGGCGCTGGGCGCGGACGGCCTCGCGGGTGGCCCGGGGCATCACGATCGTCTGCAGCAGCGGGCCGATCGTGGCCAGGTGCGCGCCGGTGAGCACGCGGTCGGCCGACGCGACGGCCCGGGCCGCGCCGACCCGCAGCGCCAGGACGGCGAGCATCTGGGCGATGTCGACCCGGCGGGCCAGCTCCGAGGACGCCACGTCGCCGGACTCCCAGGCGGTGAGCAGCACCTCGTGGCCCTGCGGAGCCCCCGCGACCAGCACCGCATCGGAGGTCAGCGCGCGGTGGGCGAGTCCCGCCTGGTGCGCGATGAGGAGCTGGTTCCAGATCGCGTCGAGGGTGGTGTCGTCCAGGTCGGCGCCCTCGATGTCGCCGAGCGGCACGGCCCGCGGGACGTGCTCGAACACCAGGAGCATCGAGTCGTCGGCCTCGGACATCGCCAGCAGACGCGGGGTGCGCACCCCCGAGGAGGCCGCGGCGTAGCTGAGCAGCGCGACGCGCTCGGCGAGCTGGCGTAGCGAGACCACCGCTCGCCCGTCGATGCCGCGCAGTCGCAGCGACCGCCACCAGCGCACCAGGACGCCGACCACCTGCCGGTCGCCGTCCAGCGCGAGCACGTCGTGCCGGGAGCCGTCCCGGTCGACCATCGCGTACACCCGCTGGTCGGAGTGCCGGGCGAGCGCGACGCTGGCCAGGTCCCCGGCGTAGGCGGCCTCGCCGCCCGGGTGGTCCTCGGTGACCGAGTGCACGCGGTAGAGGGCCTCGGGGTCGAAGCCCGCGCGCCGCAGGCCCTCGACCAGCACCCGGCCGTACGCGCGCTCGGACTGCACGCCGGAGGCGAACCGCACCCCGGTGCCCACCATCCGGCCCAGCAGGGCCGTGGTCAGCGCGCCGGGCAGGGTGAGCAGGCCGGTGACCATCGCGGCGCCCAGGCCCAGCCAGACGGCGTTCCACGACCACGCCACGGTGCGCCGTCGGCTGCGCGGGCCCGCCACGGTGAGCAGCGCGGTCACCGCGACCAGCACCGCCGGGATGGTCACGGTGCCCTGCCCGCCGCGGTACACCGAGAACGCCTGCTGGAGCGCCGGGATGCCGAAGTGCGTGATGAGCCAGACCGCGACCTGCGTCGCGACCAGGCCGAGCACCGCGGCGAGCACGGCCTCGGCGGCGTGCCGCAGCAGGCGCCGCAGCAGCAGCTCGCCGAGTGCCAGGATCGGCGCGACGATCGTGATGAGCCCCTCGAGCACCGCGACCGGCATGAAGACCAGCCGCCGGACGAACGAGGCGAAGCCCTGCACGTCCTCGGTGACGCCGGTCGTGGTGCCCTGCGCGTAGACCGCGAGGATGCACACCACCGCGATGCCGACCGCGGACATGATCAGTGCGACGAGGTCCGCGGGGTGGTGCACCCGGGCCGTCGGCGTGTCGACGATGCGCACGCCGTGGTCGCCCCGCGAGGAGTGCTCGGTCCCCGCCGGTCCGGGCGGGCCGGCTCGCCAGGGACCGGACATGAGCGCGAGTCTAGGCGGCGACGAGCGGCAGTCGAGCAGGTAATCGCGCGCCGACGACGCGACGTGCGGGGACGGCGTGCCCTATGCCGGCCCGCGCCTACGGGCGCGCGAGCCCGCCTCGCCGTCCAGGTCACGCTGCCGGCGCAGCGGGCTGGAGTGGTCGTGCGCGTCGTGGGCGCCGTCCACCGCGAGCAACGATCGCGTCGCGCCGGCCTCGGCGATCCGGTCCGGCGCTCGCCAGCGTCGGCTGCGCTTGTCGGCGTACATGTCGTCGTCGGCCTCGGCGAGCATCGCGTCGGGCTCGTGGTCGCTGCTGAACGTCAGCGAGACGCCGATGCTCGCGCCGACGTGCACCCGGGTGCCGTCCAGCAGCGCGACGGGCAGGTCGCAGGTCTCCGTGAGGCGGTCGATCACGCCGCCGACCTCGACGGTGTCCCGCACCTCGGTGAGGATGGCGCAGAACTCGTCGCCGCTGATCCTGGCGAGGTGGTCGTGCGGGCGCAGCCCGGCGCGCAGGCGCTTGGCGAGTGCGACGAGCACCTGGTCGCCGGCGGCGTGGCCGTAGGTGTCGTTGACCGCCTTGAACCGGTCCAGGTCCAGGAACAGCACCGCGACGCCCGCGCCCGGACCGGCCTCGGCGAGGTCGGCGGCGAGCCGGTCGAGCAGACCGCTGCGGTTGGGCAGTCCGGTCAGGTCGTCGTGCGACGCGGCGAACCGCAGCGCCTCCTGGTGCTGGAGGCGTTCGGTGACGTCCCGCTGCTCGATGACCAGGCCCTCGACGAGCGCGTCGCCCAGCAGGTTGTGGACGGTCCACTCGTACCAGCGGCGCTCCTGGGTGGAGAGGATCACCATGACGTCCAGGCTGGTGCGGGCGCCGGGGCCGGCTGCCACGACGGCGTCGAGCTCTGCGGTGACGGCCTCGCGCTGCTCGGCGTCGACCAGGGAGAGCAGGTTGGTGCCGAGCAGCTCGCTCTGCGAGCGGCCGAGGACGCGCTCGACGGCGGGGCTGACGTAGGTCAGCCGGCGGCGCGCGTCGCTGACCGTCAGCACGTCGCTCGAGGACTCCATGAGGGCCCGCAGGCGCGCGTCCGTGCGGGCCAGGACCGTCTCGATGCGCTCGCGCTCGGCGACGGTGAGGCCGACGGTGAGCACTCCGCTCGCGGCGAGCAGGAAGATCGCGACCGCCGCGACGTGGCTGACCGCCGGGGCCGCGACCGTGGCGACCAGCCCGAGCGCGACGCCGATCTGGCCCAGTGCGGTGGTCGCGGCGAGGAGCGCGACCGCCGGGAGCCAGGCGCTGCTCCCGGACCGTTGGATGTGGACCACCGCGACGAGGATGGCGGTCGCGGGCAGCACGAGGCTCCAGCCGGCGGTCCAGGTGTAGGCGGCGAACAGGCCGAACGCGACGGCCAGGCGTACGGGCGCGCGGTTGTCCAGCCGCCCGGACCCGATCCAGCGCTGCACGGGGCGGGTGCCGGCGAGCACGACCAGCGGCGTGAGCACGGCCAGGACCCACGGCGAGCCGGTGATCAGGTCCCGGTCGTGCATCCAGGCGAAGACCGGCAGCGCGACGACACCGCCCAGCAGGGCGCCCGCCAGGGCGAGCGCGCCGGGCACGCGGATCGAGGTGGTCTGAGCCGGCATGCGGACCTCGAGTTTCGGGGGTGACGCCAAGTCTGCCCAGCGCGCGACGGCATGGCCAGGGCGTGACCCTTTCGTGATCCGTCCCCCGCACCCGGTCAGGTCGCTGACCTGCGGCGATGACCGCGGACTTTCACCCGTTCGGAGTCAGGGCAGTCCGAGTGACGCGAGCAGGCCCGCCGGCAGCAGGGCGGGACCGACGAAGGAGACCAGGTCGAGCAGGAAGTGCGCCACGACCAGCGGGGCCACCCGCTTCCAGCGCAGGTAGGCGAGGGCGAACACCACGCCCATGACGACGTTGCCGGCCGCCATCGCGGGGCCCTGGTACAGGTGGTACGAGCCTCGGATCAGGGCGCTGAGTGCGATGGCCGCGGGGATCCGCCAGCCCAGCCGGCCGAGCCGGTCGAGCAGCCAGGCGACGATCACGACCTCCTCGAGCAGCGCGTTGTACAGCGCCGCGAGCACCAGCACCGGGATGGTCCACCAGTGGTCGGTCAGGCCCGAGGTGTTGATGTGCACGCTGAGCCCGAGCGCCCGGCCGGCCGCGTACAGGCCCAGGCCGGGGATGCCGATGACCGCGGCGAGCCCCGCCCCGGCGATCAGGTCGCGCCCGGGACGCGTGGCGTCCAGGCCGATCCTGGCCAGGGCCGCTCGTACCCCGTGCGGCTGGGCGAGCAGGAAGATCGCCAGGACCACGGGCATGAGGCCGAAGCCGATGTTGAGCAGCTGGTAGGTCAGGTCGAGCCACGGCCGCGGCGACTGGCTCGGCACGATCGTCGCGGTCTGGTCGCCCAGCGGGGCGGCCTGGGTGAGGCGGTCGATCAGGGCCACGATCGCGCGGACGCCTGCCTGGCCCAGCGACAGCCCAAGGACGATCCAGACCTCGGCGGTCAGGCGTCCGCGGCTGGGCTGGACCGCGTCCGGCGAGCCCGGGTCGGACGAGCCCGGATCGGACGGCGAGATCTCCTCGTCCGAGGGGGTCATGGTGGCCACGATCCCACGGTACGGGTCGATCCTGGGTGTCTGCTGGGCGCGCGCTGGGCGGCTGCGTCAGTGCGTACCGGCCTCCGGGAGCGCGACGCACGCGACGACGAAGTCCTCCCAGTGGCCCACCGCACCGCACCACACGCAGCCGAGGTTCGCCGGCCACTGCATGTGCCGGCGGCCCGACTCGCACAGCAGGTAGCGGCCGCCGCGGCTGCAGTGCGGGCAGTGCGTTCGGACCTGCCAGCGCGCGGGTTCGTCGGCGTGGGCCATGGCGTGCCCGCGGTGCTCGCACGGCAGGGTCGCGGCGAACTCGAGCGCGCCGAGCAGCTCGGCGGTCAGGTCGATCGTCGTGCTGGACGACGAGGCCGGTGTCGGGGTCATGGGACCTCCATTCGGGTCCTGTCGAGGATCGGCCCGTCTGTGACGCGGTTTGAGGTCTTGACGGTTAACGTCTCGTCAACGATGATTGCAGAGTGGTTTGCGACGCAAAGTAGTTGGTAGGAGATCCGATGCAGGCACACCCCGAGAACGTCGACCCGGCTGACGGCCCGGCCGACCTCGCCGACGGCCCGGCCGACCCTGCCGCGATGGCGGCCCTGGTCGCCGCGCAGCGCGCCCACGTGGTCCGGTCGACGAACCCCGACGCGCGCCTGCTCTACGGCGTGTGGGGTGCCGCGTGGCTCGTCGGGTTCGGCCTGCTCTGGCCCGCGGACCGCAGCGGTTCGGGGCTCACGGTCGGCGCGGCCTATGCCGGGTTCGGCGCCCTCATGCTCGTGGGCGTCGTGGTCACCGCCGTGCACCTGACCCGCCGCAGCTCAGGGCTGAGCGGCTCGTCGAAGGCCCAGCGTCAGATGCTCGGCTGGACGTGGGGCCTGTCGTTCAGCGCGGTCGCCGCGCTCAACACCTCGCTGGGCATGAGCGGCGCGAGCGACCAGGTGATGGCGGTGGTCACCTCGGTGGTGCCGGCGCTCGTGGTCGGGGCCCTGTACATGGCCGGTGGCGCGGTGTGGGGCGACTCGATGCAGTTCGGGCTGGGCGCCTGGATCTGCGTCGCGGCGGCCGCCGGGGCGCTGTCCGGGCCGGCCCACGTGCACCTGGTGATGGCGGTCGCGGGCGGCGGCGGTCTGCTGATCGGCGCCCTGGTGTACCACCTGCGCGTCACACGGAGCCCGTCGCGGGCCCGGCGTCCAGGGGCGCCGTCGTGAGCGCCGACCTCGACCCGGTCATCCACTCCCAGGCCCGGCTGCGGATCATGACGACGCTCACCGCCCTGCCGGCGGGCGACCGGCTCACCTTCCCCCGGCTCCAGCAGCTCCTCGACGCCACGGCCGGGAACCTGTCCACCCACCTGCGCAAGCTCGAGGACGCCGGCTACGTCGAGGTGGTCAAGTCCTTCCGCGGACGTGTGCCCAGCACCGAGGTCGGCGCGACCCGCGACGGTCGCCGCGCCTTCGAGGACTACCTCGCCGCGCTCCAGGCCCTGCTGACACCACCGGCCGCACCCGCGGCCCGCACCGACCCCGAGGCCGATCGCTCGGCCACGTCGCCCCAGGAGGAACGATGAGCGACATCCCGATCCTCGTCGACCACGTGACGCGCCGGTTCGGCGCGACCGTCGCGCTCGACGACGTGTCCCTGTCCGTGGCGCCCGGCCAGCTGGTCGGGCTGCTCGGCCCCAACGGCGCGGGCAAGACGACGCTGCTCAGCCTGGTCGAGGGGCTGCGCCGGCCGGACTCCGGCACCGTCCGGCTGTTCGGCCGCGACCCGCGCGACGCGGTCGCCCGCGTGCGGCTGGGCACCACGCCGCAGGAGACCGGCCTGCCCGCCTCGCTCAAGGTGCGCGAGGTCGTCGAGTTCGTCGGCGCCCACTACCCGCACCCGATCCCGACCGCCGAGCTGCTCGACACCTTCGGCCTCACCGCGCTGGCCGGCCGCCAGACCGGCGGGATGTCCGGCGGGGAGAAGCGCCGCCTGGCCGTGGCGCTCGCCGTCGTCGGACGCCCGGACCTGGTCCTGCTCGACGAGCCGACCACGGGCCTGGACGTCGACGCCCGCCGGATCCTGTGGGACACCCTGCGCGCCTTCCACGCGGCGGGCACCACGGTGGTCGTCACCAGCCACTACCTGGAGGAGATCGAGGCGCTCGCCGAGCGCGTCGTCGTGGTGGACCACGGCCACGTGCTCGCGGACGCCCCGCTGCCTCAGATCCTGGGGCGGGTGGCGCTGCGCCGGGTCACGCTCGCGCTCGAGGCGCCGGCGGCGGTGGTGGACCTGCCCGGCGTGGTGCGGCGCGAGACCGACACGTCGGGCCGCCATGTACTGCTCACGCCGGACGCCGACGCGGTGGTGCGCGAGCTGGTGCGGCGCGACGTGGCGTTCCGCGACCTCGAGGTGCGCACCGCCACGCTCGAGGAGGCCTTCCTGGCCCTGACGAGGGAGGTGGCGGCATGACCGCTGTCGTCGCCGACCGCACACCGGCGCGCGCGCCCCGCATCTCCGGGCTGCGCCTGTCGGTGGTCCACTTCCGCTACGGCTTCCTGGAGACGATCCGGGTCCCGATGGCCGTGCTCGGCACGATGCTCTTCCCCGGGCTGGCGCTGCTGTTCTTCGTGGTGCCGCAGCGCGTGGTCGCCGGGGACCCGGTGGCCGCGGCCGCGGCGACCGCGCAGCTCGCGGTGTTCGCGGTGATGTCGACATCGGTGTTCACCTACGGCATCGGCGTGGCAGAGGACCGCGCCCAGCCGTTCGACCCGTACCTGCGCACGCTGCCCAGCGGTCCATGGCCGCGGATGACCGGGCGGGTGCTGAACGGCACGGTGTGGTCGCTGCTGGGCCTGGTGCCGCCGATCCTCATCGCGGCGTTCCTCACCGAGGCGTCGGTGACGTGGGGGCAGTTCCTCGCCGGTGTGCTGCTCGCGATGGTGTCGGGGGTGCCGTTCCTGCTCATCGGCCTGACCATCGGCTACCTGATGAGCTCCAAGGCCGCGGTCGCGGTGGCGCAGGTCGTGGTGTTCCCGCTCGCGTTCGCCGGGGGCCTGTTCCTCCCCCCGGAGTCCTTCCCGGGGTGGCTCGACACCCTGTCGACGTACCTGCCCAGCCGCGCCGCGCGGGACCTGGTGGTGTCCGCGGTGACCGGCGACGCCCTGCCCGCGACGGCCCTGCCGGTGCTCGCCGCGTGGACGGTGCTGTTCGCCGTCGTGACCGCATACGCCTACCGCCGCGACGAGGGCCGCCGGTTCCACTGAGCGCCCGCGCGGACGATCCGTCGCGCGTTCCGTGACAGAACCCGGTCCAGCGCGACGCAGGGCCGTGCCGTGCCAGCGCGCGCACGAGCTGCGGCAGGTAGGGGACGGATCGCCCCGCCGGGTGCGTACGTGGAACTTCCGACGCGGTACTCGCGCCGGAGTTTCCACGTTGGCAGGTGGACGGCCCGAGGGCCGTGCTCGCTCATCGGCACGAGCGCGCGTCGGGGCGCCGTTCCCGTCGGGGCCGACCCAGGGATCAGCCCCCAGGGATCACGCCTCGCTGCCCAGCTCGGCGGCGCTCAGGAGAAGCGGCGCAGGCGCAGGGAGTTACTCACCACCAGGACGCTGCTGAAGGCCATCGCCGCACCGGCGATCATCGGGTTGAGCATGCCGAGCGCGGCCAGCGGGATCGCCGCCACGTTGTAGCCGAACGCCCAGAACAGGTTCTGCTTGATGATCTGCAGGGTCCGCCTGGACAGCCGGATCGCCTGACCGGCCGACTGCAGGTCGCCGCGCACCAGCGTGATGTCGGCGGCCTCGATCGCGACGTCGGTGCCGGTGCCCATCGCAAGGCCCAGGTCGGCCTGGGCGAGGGCCGCGGCGTCGTTGACGCCGTCGCCGACCATCGCGACCACCCGGCCGGCGCGCTGGAGCGCGACCACGGCCTCGACCTTGTCCTCCGGCAGGACCTCGGCCACCACGTCCTCCGCCGCGATGCCCACGTCCTGGGCGACCGTGCGGGCCACGGTGGCGTTGTCGCCGGTGAGCAGGACCGGCCGCAGGCCCAGCTCGCGCAGCTCGGCGACGGCGGCGCGTGAGGTCTCCTTGATCGGGTCGCTCAGCACGATCGCGGCGCGCGCGCGGCCGGCCCAGGCCACCAGGACCACCGTCGAGCCCTCGCGCTCGGCCAGCGCGGCGACGCCGTCCAGCGCCGCGGTGTCGACGTCCTGCTCGCGCAGCCACGTGCCGCGGCCCACCAGCACGCGCCGGGAGACCTCGACCCCCTGGTGCGCGGTGCGGACCACGCCCACCACGCCGCGCCCGGCGTCGTTGCGGAACTCGGTGACCTGGTCCGAGCCGATCTCGACACCGTCGGCACCCACCTGCGGGACCTCGGGCTCGGGAGCGCCGCCGGTGGTGACGGTGTTGCGGGCCCGGTCGACCACCGCACGGGCGATCGGGTGCTCGCTGCGCGCCTCGACGGCACCGGCGAACCGCACGGCCTCGTCGGCGTCCTCGCCCTTGGCCGGCAGCACGTCGGTGACCTGCATGCGGCCCTCGGTGACCGTGCCGGTCTTGTCCAGCACGACGGTGTCCACCCGCCGGGTCTGCTCGAGGATCTCCGGGCCCTTGATGAGCACGCCCAGCTGGGCGCCGCGTCCGGTGCCCACCAGCAGGGCGGTCGGCGTGGCCAGGCCCAGGGCGCACGGGCAGGCGATGATCAGCACCGCGACGCCCGCGGTGAACGCGGCCGTCGTGCCGGCGCCGGTGAGCAGCCAGACGACGAACGTCACGATCGCGAGCGAGATGACCACCGGCACGAACACCGCGGAGATCCGGTCCGCGAGCCGCTGCACCGGAGCCTTGCCGGTCTGCGCCTGGGTGACCAGGCGCCCGATCCGGGCCAGCGTGGTCTCCTCGCCGACGCGGGTCGCGCGGACCTCCAGGTAGCCCGACGTGTTCACGGTCGCGCCGGTCACGGCGTCGCCGGGACCGACGTCCACCGGCACGGGCTCGCCGGTGAGCAGCGAGGTGTCCAGCGCGGACGTGCCCTCGACCACCACGCCGTCGGTGGCGACCTTCTCGCCGGGCCGGACGGCGAACAGGTCGCCGACCCGCAGGGCGGACGTGGGGACCTGGCGCTCGACGCGCCGGCCGCCCTCGTCGACCAGCACGGTCGCCTCGCTGGCCCCGAGGGACAGCAGCGCGCGCAGCGCGTCTCCGGCCCGGCGCCGCGAGCGGTGCTCGGCGTAGCGGCCGGCCAGCAGGAACGTCGTGACCACGGCGGCCGTCTCGAAGTACAGCTCCGGCATGCCGCCGGTCCCGGCGGCCGCGCGCGGCAGCAGCGTCGGGGTCATCCGCATCCCGATCGCTCCGGCACCGCCGAGCAGCAGGGCCCACAGCGACCAGCCGGTCGACGCGATGACGCCGAGGGACACCAGGGTGTCCATCGTCGACGAGCCGTGCCGGCCGGCCCGCGCCGCGGCGCGGTGGAACGGCCACGCCGCCCAGGTCGCGACGGGCAGCGCGAGCGCCGCGACGACCCACTGCCACCCGTCGAACTGCAGCGCCGGGATCATCGACAGTGCGACCACCGGCACGGTCAGCACCGACGCCCCGATGAGGCGACGGCGCAGGTCCTTGCCGCGTGCCTCGCCCGGGTCGGACGTGTCCTCGTGCGCGGCCATGTCGGCGCCCTCGGGCATCGAGTGGCCGGACAGCGCCATCTCGCGCTCGTGCTCGGCGTCGGCGATGGCGGTGGCGCTGGCCGCCCGGGAGTCGCGCATGACCGTGGCCGAGTACCCGGCGGCCTCGATCGCCGCCAGGATCGTGTCCGCGTCCATGTCCTCGCTGAGCTCGACGCGCGCGGACTCGGTGGCGAGGTTCACCACCGCGCTCGCGCCGGCGATCTTGCCGACCTTGCGCTCCACCCTGGCCACGCAGGACGCGCAGGTCATCCCCTGGACTGCGAGGTCGAGCACGGCGACCGGGTGGTCGCCTGCGGCGGAGGCCTGCTCGAGCGGGGACTGCTGGGCCGGGGTCGGCGCAGCGTTCTGCTGGGTCATGCGGGTCCACCTCCCGGTGGGGTGTGCTGGGTGGTGCTGGTGCCGGTCACGTCGTGCGCGACCGGCGGGTGGGGTCGGTGCGGGTGGCTCCGGCTGCCTCAGAGGAGCGAGTTGGCGTTCACCACGGCGTAGCCGGCCTCGGCGACGGCGGCGGCGATCGCCTCGTCGGCGACGGGGGCGTCGGCCGTGATGGTCACGGTCGAGGTGCCGCCGGCCACGAGGTCGACGTCGACGCCGGTCACGCCGGCGATCTCGCTGACCTCCTCGGTCACGGACATCACGCAGTGGTGGCAGGTCATGCCCGCGACGCGGACGGTCTGGGTGCTCATGGGGTTTCCCTTCCTCGGTGGTGGGGCCGGCGGCCCCTGGTCAGCTCCGTACGAGCCTGGCGATCGCCTCGGCCGCCTCGCGGACCTTGGCGTCGCCCGCCTCCTGCGACTCGCGGGCCGCGTCGACGACGCAGTGCGCGAGGTGGTCCTCCATCAACCCGAGGCTCACCGCCTGGAGCGCCTTGGTCACCGCCGCAACCTGCGTGAGGACGTCGATGCAGTACACGTCCTCGTCGACCATGCGTGCGATGCCTCGGACCTGGCCCTCGATGCGGCGCAGCCGCTTGAGGTACTCATCCTTGGTCCCGGTGTATCCCGGCATGTGCGCTCCCTCGTCCCTGGGGTTCACACAACACCATACCCCCGTAGGGTATTTCGTCGATCGGGACGGAGGTCCGGGGCCGATCCTGGCGACGGTCAAGGGTCCCGGGGCCGGGTCGGCGAAGGGGTGAAACGCGTGCCCGGACCCTCGCGTCCCGCGGGAGCCGGTCGATGGTCCGGCAGGTCGCCGCGTCGTGCCGGGCGGCGATCGGCGCGCCTGTTCGAGGAGTGTGAGCCCGTGCTCGGTCTGCTTCGCCGTACCACCATCCGCCTGCGCCTCGCCCTGGTGGGTGTCGTGTCCCTGGTCGCCGTCGCCGCCGTGACCGTCGTGTCGCTGACGACGTTCGCGACGTCCACCCGAGCTGCCGAGCACGCCTCCGAGGTGAACCGGCTCGCCGTCGAGGCCACGAACCTGAAGTACCTGGCCGCCGACTGGAACGGGTGGCAGACGGCCTACGCGCTCGACGCGGTGCTCGACGCCTCGCTGGTCGCCCAGGACACCGGGTCACGCGCGGCCTTCCTCCAGGCGGCGGACGCGATGGACGCGGGGATCGCCGTGCTCGAGGCGGAGCAGTCGCTCACGGACACCGAGCGCGCCGCCGTCGCCGATGCACGCGCCGGCTACCAGGAGTTCATGCGGCTGGACCAGCAGATCATCGACGCCTACCGCTCCTCGAGCGCCGCCGGGATCGAGGAGGCCAACAACCTGGTGCTCAATGACGAGATCACCACGTACCAGGCCATCGCCGACGCGATGGCGACCCTGACCACGAAGCTGGCCGATCGCGCGGACGCCGCCACGGCGGACGCGGCCGCGCAGGCGGCCACGGCGCGCACGGCGCTCCTGGCCATCGCCGGCGTCGCGCTGGCTCTGCTCGTCACTCTGATCGCGATCGTCACGCTGTCGATCACCAACCCGCTCGCCGAGCTGCGTCGCCGCCTGGAGGACATCTCCGAGGGTGAGGGCGACCTCACGGCCCGGCTCGACGCCGCTGGCCACGACGAGCTGAGTGCCGTCGCCGCGGCGTTCAACCGCTTCGTCGGCAAGATCGCGGACGTGATCCGCACCGTCGCGACGTCCGCCGGTGCGGTCGCAGCGGCCACCGAGCAGATGTCCTCGACGTCCACGCAGATCGGGTCCGCGGCCCAGGAGACCTCGGCGCAGGCCGGCGCGGTGGCGGCCGCCGCCGAGCAGGTCAGCAACAACGTGCAGACGGTGGCCTCGGGCACCGAGGAGATGGGCTCGTCGATCCGCGAGATCGCCAGGAACGCCACCGAGGCGTCCAAGGTCGCCGCGGAGGCGGTGGACGTGGCCTCCGACACCACCGCGTCGGTGGCGCGGTTGGGTGAGAGCTCCACGGAGATCGGCAATGTGGTCAAGGTGATCACGCAGATCGCCGAGCAGACCAACCTGCTGGCGCTGAACGCCACGATCGAGGCGGCCAGGGCCGGGGATGCGGGCAAGGGCTTCGCGGTGGTGGCCGGGGAGGTCAAGGACCTGGCCCAGGAGACCGCCAAGGCCACCGAGGACATCGCCCGGCGGGTCGAGGCCATCCAGGGCGACACGTCCGGCGCCGTGGAGGCGATCGCGCGGATCTCCGCGATCGTCGACCGCATCCACGACTACCAGACCACCATCAGCGCCGCGGTCGAGGAGCAGACCGCGACCACCGGCGAGATGAACCGGAGCCTGGCGGAGGCGTCGAACGGCTCGACGGAGATCGCCGCGAACGTCACCCACGTGGCGTCGGCCGCGGTGACGACCACCGAGGGTGTGGCGCAGGCCGGAGCCGCCATCGCCGAGCTCGCCCGGATGGCCGCGGAGCTGCAGACGGAGGTCTCCCGCTTCAAGGTCTGAGGGGCGGGGCAGGCAATCGGCTGGACGTGGCGGCGGGATCGCCGCGAGGGTTGCAGTCATGGCTGAACCCGGAGACGACCCCGCCCGGAAGCTGCCCGGCGGCCTCGTCCTGCGGACCGCCGCACCGGCGGACCTGGACCAGATCGGCGCCCTGCTCACCGAGCGCGGCGAGGCCGACGACGCCGTCGACCACCGGCTCGTCGTGACCGACCCGGACCTGGGGTGGGGCGCGTGCGCCGTCGTGGTCGACGGGTCGCAGGTGGTCGCCACGGCGACGCTGCTGGACGAGACGGTGCGGGTGGGCGACGTCGTGCTGCCCGCGGGTCAGGTCGAGCTGGTGGCCGTGGCGACGTCGCACGAGCACCGGGGGCTGGCCCGGGCGCTGATGGGCTGGGCGCACCGCCGGTCGGCCGAGCGCGGGCACGTGCTCCAGGTGATGATCGGGATCCCGTACTTCTACCGGTTGTTCGGGTACGAGTACGCGATCGACATCGCTCCGGCGCGGGAGGTCCCGCACGACGCGGCGGAGCGGCTCGCCGCAGGGGCCGCTCGCGCAGGCGAGGTCGGGGCCGGCGCCGGTCAGGGCGGTCCCGTGGTGCCGCTGCTGCGCGAGGCCACCACCGCCGACCTCCCCGCGCTCGCCCGGCTCCAGGAGGCTGCGCAGGCCGGGTTCGACGTCGCGGTGCCCCATCCGGCCGCGCGGTGGCGCGCGTTGCTGGGGCAGTCGGCGTCCGCGCTCCGGGTGCTGGAGCGGGACGGGGCGGTGGTCGCCTCCGCGCGGGTGCGGCCCGGTGACGGCCTGCTGGCCGCCGAGCCCGCGGCGGTCGACGAGGCCGCCGCACGGGACCTGCTCGCCGCGCTCGCGGGCGAGGCCGTCGCGAGCGGCGAGCCGCTGAGCGTCGTGCACCGTGCGGGGACGGTCACCGGCCGGGGCTGGGACGCGTTGCTCGAGCCGGCCGACGACGCGGCGGAGCAGTACTACCTGCGGATCGCCGACCCCGCGGTGCTGCTGGACGCGCTGCGGCCGGTGCTCGCGCGGCGCAGGGTGGCTGCGCAGTTCGATGCCGAGCGGCTCGGCGGGGCGCTGCTGATCTCGACCTTCGGCGCGCACTACCGGCTGCCGGTCGTGGGCGACGGGTTCGGACCGGTCGAGACCGGTGGGCCGATGCAGGGGCCCGGGGTGCACCGCGGGTTCGGCGTGGCGCCGGACCAGCTCGGTGCGCTGCTGCTGGGCGGGCGGGGGTTCGCGGGCCTCCGACGGTTGCGACCCGACGTCTACGGCGACCGCGAGGTGGGCGAGGCGCTGTTCCCGCCGCAGACGGCCGACGTGCTCAGCTACTACCTGCCCTGGTGAGCCCCGTGACATCCGGGCGCCCGATCACGGGAGAATGGCGATCGTGGACCTTCCCTTCGCCTCGGCCTACCGGCACGGTTTCGCCCGCGTGGCGGCCTGTGCGATGCCGAGCGCCGTCGCCGACCCGCAGGCCAACGCCGTCGCCGTGATCCGCGCCGCGAGCGCCTGTCACGACGACGCGGTCGCGGTCGCCGCGCTGCCCGAGCTCGCGCTGACCGGCTACGCGATCGACGACCTGCTGCTCGCCGACGCGCTCCTGGACGACGTCGAGGCGGCGCTCGCCCGGGTGGTCGAGGCCAGTGCGGAGCTGATGCCCGTGCTCGTGGTCGGGGCGCCGCTGCGGTACCGGCACCGGATCTACAACTGTGCCGTCCTCGTGCACCGCGGGCGGGTGCTGGGGGTGGCGCCCAAGTCGTACCTGCCGACCTACCGGGAGTTCTACGAGCGTCGTCAGATGGCGCCGGGGGACGACCTGGCCGGGGCGACCATGCGGCTGCTCGGGGCGGACGTGCCGTTCGGTCCGGACCTGCTGTTCGCTGCGGACGACGTGCCCGGGCTCGTGGTGCACGTCGAGGTCTGCGAGGACATGTGGGTGCCGGTGCCGCCGAGTGCCGAGGCCGCGCTCGCGGGTGCGACGGTGCTGGTCAACATCTCCGGCAGCCCCATCACCATCGGCCGGGCCGAGTCCCGGGCACTGCTGGCGCGGGCCGCGTCGCTGCGCTGCGTGGCCGCGTACGTGTACGCCGCGGCGGGCGAGGGCGAGTCGACGACGGACCTCGCCTGGGACGGTCAGACCATGGTGCACGAGCTGGGCGTGACGCTCGCCGAGGGCGAGCGGTTCGCGCACGGCGACCACCGCACCGTCGTCGACGTGGACCTCGGGGCGATCGCGGCGGAGCGGCGGCGGATGGGCACGTTCGACGACAACCGCCGGCACCGGGCGGAGTGGGGACCGGGCCCGGACGAGTTCCGGACGGTGCCGTTCACGCTCGACCCGCCCGCGCGGGACGTCGGGCTGCGGCGTGTGGTGGAGCGCTTCCCGTTCGTGCCGTCGGACCCCACGCGCCTGGCCCAGGACTGCTATGAGGCCTACAACATCCAGGTCGCCGGGCTCGAGCAGCGGCTGCGGGCGATCGGCGGGGCGAAGGTCGTCATCGGGGTGTCGGGTGGGCTGGACTCGACCCACGCGCTCATCGTCGCGGCGCGCGCGATGGACCGCGAGGGGCGGCCGCGGTCGGACATCCTGGCGTTCACCATGCCGGGGTTCGCCACGTCGGACGAGACCAAGGCCAACGCGACGGCCCTGGCGCGGGCGCTAGGGGTGACGTTCTCCGAGCTCGACATCCGGCCCGCGGCGCGGCAGATGCTCGCCGACCTCGGCCATCCGTTCGCGGACGGCGAGCCGGTGTACGACGTCACGTTCGAGAACGTCCAGGCCGGGCTGCGCACCGACTACCTGTTCCGCGCGGCCAACCAGCGCGGCGGGATCGTGCTGGGTACGGGGGACCTGTCGGAGATCGCGCTCGGCTGGTCCACGTACGGCGTCGGCGACCAGATGTCGCACTACAACGTGAACTCCGGGGTGCCCAAGACGCTGATCCAGCACCTGATCCGCTGGGTCATCACCAGCGAGCAGTTCGACGCGGACGTGGACGCGGTGCTCCAGGCCATCCTGGACACCGAGATCAGCCCGGAGCTGGTGCCGGCCGCCGACGGCGAGGGGCCGCAGTCCACCGAGGCGCGGATCGGCCCGTACGCGCTCCAGGACTTCTCGCTGTTCCACACCCTGCGGGTGGGGCGGACGCCGTCGACGATCGCGTTCCTGGCCTGGCATGCGTGGCACGACGCGGCGCTCGGGCCGTGGCCGGAGGACTTCCCGGCCGAGCGCCGGGTGGCCTACGACCTCGCGACGATCAAGCGTTGGCTCGGGGTGTTCTGCCAGCGGTTCTTCGCGTTCAGCCAGTTCAAGCGGTCGGCGATGCCCAACGGGCCCAAGGTGTCGTCGGGCGGGTCGTTGTCGCCGCGGGGTGACTGGCGGGCGCCGTCGGACGCGAGCGCGCGGGTGTGGCTGGACGAGCTGGCGTCGGTGCCGCGGGTGTGGGTGCAGGACGCGATGGAACGGTGACCGGGCGGCGATCCGTGGCCGCGGTGACCGGGCGCCGAGCCGGGGCCCGACGGCACGGCGTCCTGCTGCCGTCGCTCGTGGTTGGCATGCTGGTCCTCATGTCGGGGTGCGGCGAGGTGGCGTCCGGGTCGGCGGTGCCGTCGTCCGAGGTGGGCGCGGAGGCGGGTTCCGCGACGAGCTCGGGGGAGGGTGCGGCTACGGCGTCCGCCACCCCGGAGGGGGCTGCCGCGGCCACGACGCCGCCGGCCTCGGCCGCTGCGAGCGGGCAGTCCCTGCGGTTCTACGCCGACGAGGCGCAGCGGGCCATCCTCGAGCAGGCCGCCGACGACTCCGAGCGCACGCTCCTGTCGAGGATCGCCGACCAGCCGCAGGCGATCTGGCTCAACGGCGAGGCCGGGGACGCCGAGACGCTCGATCACGCGGTCCGGACGTCGGCGGACCAGGGCACGGTCCCGGTCGTCGTGCTCTACAACATCCCGACCCGGGACTGCTCGCAGTACTCGGCCGGCGGCGCTGCGGACCCGACGGCCTACCTGGCCTGGGTGCAGCAGTTGGCGGACCGGATGGACGGGCGGGTCTGGGCGGTCCTGGAGCCCGACGGGCTGGCCGCGTCGGACCAGTGCGGCGGCGCGACCCGACTGCGACTCCTGCGCGACGCCGGCGTGATCCTGCGCGCGGGGGGCAACCGGGTCTACCTCGACGTGGGCAACGCGGCCTGGCTGCCGGCGACCGAGGCGGCGTCGAGGCTCCGCACCGTGGGAGCCGACGCGTTCGACGGCATCGCCCTCAACGTGTCCAACTACGAGACCACTGCCGACTCCGTCGACTACGCCGAGCGGATCTCGGCGGCCTACGGCTCTACGGTGCACGCCGTGGTGGACACGTCGCGCAACGGGAACGGCCCCACGGCCGACCACCAGTGGTGCAACCCGTCTGGACGGGCGCTGGGCGAGGTGCCGCGCGCCGTGGGCGAGGGCGTGCTCGACGCGGTCCTCTGGGTGAAGATTCCCGGCGAGTCCGACGGGACCTGCAACGGTGGCCCGGCGGCCGGCGAGTTCTGGAAGTCGAACGCCCTGGAGCTGGCGCGCGCCGCTGGTTGATCGCGGATGGGCGGGCGGCTGCGCGCGGATGGGTGACTGGGCGTGTCGCTGCGCGATCTGGGGGATTGGCGACGGCGGGTGCGGTTCCGGCTACGGCTCGGCGTGGCGCCGGCGTCGGAGCGCGCCGAGGAGGTCCACCGCGGTCATGAAGAGGGATGCGAACGCGAATGGCCCGACTGCCTGCGGCCACGCCTCTCGCGTGCCCGCGGTGAGCAGCACCACGCCGTAGGTCAGCCAGACCGGCAAGAGCAGCCACCAGCGGCGCGGGTCGTGCGGGCCGAAGCGCTGGTTGACCCGGTCCGCGGCGACGATGCCCAGGACGGTGCCGAGGATCGTTACGAGCAGGAACACGGTTGCCCCCAGGTGTGTCCGTCCTGGCCCGGTATCGCGTCGGCTGCCGTGCCGACGGGTGTCGGACCCTCGCGATATCGTACAGGTGTTCGAGGACAGGGGGATCTGGTGACCGTGGCCGCTGCGCAGCCCGCGGGGCCGAGCGTGCCCTGGACCTGGGTCGAGCGCCACCCGGTCGCTGCCGATCTCGAGATGCGGCCTGCTTCGGTCGGGCTCGTGACCCGGCTGGCCGGGCTGGACCCCGCGGCGGTGGACCGCGAGGGCGTGGTCGAGGGCGTCGCCGGCTGGGAGCGGGTGGGCGCGTGGGTGGCGCGCCAGCAGGCGCACTGGGTCGCCGAGCTCGGCGCCCGCGCGACCCGCGGTGCGGATGTGGATCTGGTGCCGGACGAGGTCGCGACCCGGCTCGGCATCACGCGGCGGGCCGCGGAGCGCAAGGTCGAGCTCGCAGCCGGGCTGCAGCGTCACCCGCGGCTCGCCGCCGCGCTCGACGAGGGGTCGGTGTCGGCGCGCAAGGTCGAGGTGCTCCTGCACGACACCGAGCACCTGCCGTTCCCGCTGGCCGATGCGGTGATCGCGCGCGTCCTGGACACGGCCGACGAGCGGACGGTCCCGCAGCTGCGCGCGGACGTGCGCGCTGCCGAGCTCGCGCTGGACTCCGAGGCCGCAGCGGCCAGGCACGCCGAGGCCCGCCGCGAGCGCTGCGTGCGGATGGTGCCGGCGCCCGACGCGATGGCCTGGATCCACGCCCTGCTACCCGCCGCCGATGCCGCCACGGTGATGAGCGCGCTCGACGGCGCCACCGCGGTGCGCGAGCCGGGTGACGAGCGCACCGCCGACGAGCGGCGCGCCGACGCGCTGACGGCGATGGCGCGTCGAGTGCTCGACTCCGGGTTGGGCCCGGACGGGACGCCGCTGCCCGTGCGCCAGCACCGGCGGCCGCACCTGCTCGTCACGGTGGCCGGGGTGGGCGCTGGCGGTACGGGGACGCGGCCGCTTCCGGGGTCTCCGTCCTCGGCCCTCGCGGGCGGGACCGACCCCTCGGGCGTCGGGAGCGTGGCACACCTCGCGGGGTACGGCCCGGTGCCCCTCGCCGCGGTCGCGCACCTGCTCGACGGGGCGACGCAGGGCGTCGTGCGGGTCGACGAGGACGGCGTGCCGGCGGTCGACGCGGCCGGGACCGACGGGTACCGGCCGTCGGCGGAGCTGGCCCGCGCGGTGGTCGATCGCGATCGGACCTGCCGGTTCCCGGGGTGCCGTGTCCCGGCCCACCGCTGCGACATCGACCACGTGGACCCGTTCGACCCCGACCGCCCAGCACGGTGGCAGACCGTGGAGCAGAACCTCCAGGCGCTCTGTCGCCACCACCACCGCCTCAAGACGCACGGTGGCTGGTACGTCAGCCGCGATCCGATCAGCGGCGCGACGCTGTGGCGTTCCCCGCTCGGGCGGGTCCACGTCGTCAGTCTCGAGCCGCTGCTGCCGGTGCCCCGGCCCGATCCGCGGGCGCGCGGCGACGGCGGGTTCGCGTAGGGCGGTAGGCGCGGCGCGGCCCTCGGGTTGCGAGGTGGTAGGTGTGTTCGGTGGCCCCGTGGTGCCTGGGAGTTGGGTGCGCTCGGTGGTCCCGTGGTGCCTGGGGTTGGGTGTGGCCGGTGGCCGGTGGCCGGTGGCCCGGTGGTGCGGTGGTGCGCGGCGTGGTGTGCGGGACGCGGTGCAGCCGAGCCGCAGCGCTGCGGCTCGTTGCGTGACGGTTCGGTGCGCTACTCCGTGGCGCCTGCAGTGTCGGCCGCGCGGGCCGCGGCGGGGAGTGCCTCGACGATGCGCGCCACGGCGTGGTCGTCGTGCGCGGCGGTCACGAACCAGGCCTCGAACGCTGACGGCGGCAGCGCGACGCCGGCGTCGAGCATCGCGTGGAAGAACCGCGTGTAGGCGGCGGTGTCCTGGAGCTTGGCGGCGGCGTAGTCGTGCACGCCGGCGGTCGCAGCGCGCTCACCGAAGAACACCGAGAACAGGTTGCCGACGTGCTGGACCCGATGGGGCACGCCCACTCGGTCCAATGCCTCGTGGACCTCGCGGCGCAGCACGTCGGCGACCGCGTCGAGCCGCTGGTACACGCCGGCGTCCGCCAGGCGGAGCGTCGCGAGGCCGGCCGCCACCGCGACGGGGTTCCCGGACAGTGTGCCTGCCTGGTACACGGGGCCGAGCGGTGCCAGGCGGTCCATCATCGCAGCGGGCCCCCCGACCGCAGCGACGGGCAACCCGCCGCCGACCACCTTGCCGAACGTCACGAGATCCGGTGCCCAGTCCCAGTCCGCACCCGCCGACCCGGTGCTCAGCCCGGCGGTTGCCCCAGGCCCGACCGCGAGCCCACCGCCGGGCCGGGGCCCTCCGTCGACGGCCTCGATCCCCCACCACCCCGCGGGACCCACCCGGAACCCGGTCAGCACCTCGTCCCAGATCAGCAGCGCGCCGTGCTCGGCGGTGATCCTCCGCAGCTCGGGATCGAAGTCCACCAGCGACGGCACGACGCCCATGTTCGCGGGCTGGGCCTCGGTGATCACCGCGGCGATCCGGTGGCCGTGCGCCGTGAAGGCGGCGCGCACCGCGGCGAGGTCGTTGTACGGCAGCACCAGGGTCTCCGCCGCGGTCGCCTCGGTGACCCCCGCCGACCCCGGCAGCCCGGCCGTCGCCACGCCCGACCCGGCCGCGGCCAGCAGGCCGTCGGAGTGGCCGTGGTAGCAGCCGGCGAACTTCACCACGAGCGGGCGGCCGGTGATCCCGCGGGCCAGCCGGACGGCGGTCATGGTCGCCTCGGTGCCGGTCGACACCAGCCGGAGCCGCTCGACGAACGGCACCCGCCGCGCGATCTCCTCGGCCAGCTCGACCTCGGCGAGCGTCGGCGCCCCGAACGACAGCCCCCGCGCGGCGGCCTCCTGCACCGCTGCGACCACCTCGGGGTGCGCGTGACCCAGGATCGCCGGTCCCCAGGACGCGACGAGATCCACGTACTCCCGACCCTCGACGTCGACGACGTACGGCCCGTGCGCGCTCGCGAGGAACCGCGGGTCGCCGCCGACCGAACCGTAGGCGCGCACCGGCGAGCTCACGCCCCCGGGCATCGCCGCCGCCGCGCGGACGAAGGCGTCATGGTTGGTCGTCGGCACGGTGGGTGCGTGGCTCACATCGCCTCCCGCAGCCAGCCGGCGAGCTCGGTCGCCCAGTACGTCAGCACCGCGTCGGCGCCGGCCCGCACGATGCCGGTGACCTGCTCGGTCACCACCGCGCGGCGGTCGATCCAGCCGTGCGCGGCGGCGGCCGCGACCATCGCGTACTCGCCGGACACCTGGTACGCCCACACCGGCACCGGCGAGGTCTCCGCGACGTCGGCCAGCACATCCAGGTACGAGCCCGCCGGCTTGACCATGACGACGTCGGCGCCCTCCTCGATGTCGAGCAACGCCTCGCGCAGGCCCTCGCGGCGGTTCGCCGGGTCGAGCTGGTACGTGCGCCGGTCGCCGACGAGCGTCGACTCCACGGCCTCGCGGAACGGCCCGTAGAACGCCGACGCGTACTTCGCGGCATACCCGAGCAGCGCGGTGTCGGCGTGCCCCGCGTCGTCCAGCGCGCCGCGCACCGCCGCGACCTGGCCGTCCATCATTCCCGACAGCCCGAGCAGGTGCGCCCCGGCCTCCGCGAGCACCACGGCCATGTCGCCGTAGCGGACGAGCGTCGCGTCGTTGTCCACGGTGCCGTCCGCGGCCAGCACACCGCAGTGGCCGTGGTCGGTGAACTCGTCCAGGCACAGGTCGGCCTGCACGACGAGCGCGTCGCCCACCTCGGCCACCACGTCGCGCACGGCGGTGGCGAGGACGCCGGCGGGGTCCGTCGCGCACGAGCCGGTCGCGTCCCGCGTCGCCGGCACCCCGAAGAGCATGACGCCGCCGATCCCCGCCTCGGCGGCCTCGACGGCGGCCGCGCGCAGCGAGTCGCGGGTGTGCTGCACCTGGCCCGGCATCGAGGAGATCGGGACGGGCTCGGTCGCGCCCTCGCGGGCGAACAGCGGCAGCACAAGCTGTGCGGGGTGCACGCGGGTCTCGGCCACGAGCCGGCGCATCGCGGGCGTGGTGCGCAGGCGGCGGGGGCGGACGACGGGGCTCACGAGTTCTCCTGGGCGAAGCGGACGAGGGCGTCGACGAGGTCCTCCGTCGAGGACGACGGTGGCGTGACGTGCACGGTCAGGCCTGCGTCCTCGGCGGCGCGTGTCGTGCGCGGGCCGATGCAGGCGACCACCGTGCCTGCCGGCGGGCTGCCGACGAGTTCCAGCAGCTGGGTCACGGTGCTCGGCGAGCTCAGCAGCACCGCGCGGATCCGGCCGTCGGCGAGCTCGGCGCGCACCGGGGGCGCCGCGGGCGGGCCGGCGACGGTGCGGTACGCGACCACCTCGTCGACCTCGAGCCCGCGAGCGCGCAGCCCGTCGGCCAGGGTGGCGTCGGCGAGGTCGGAGTGCGGGACCAGGACGCGGCCCGGACCGGGCGGGAACGCCTCGACCAGGCCGGCGGCCGAGCGCGTGGCCGGGATCAGGCTCACGTCGATGCCGGAGCGTTGCAGCGGGGCGGCGGTCGCCGGCCCCACGGCGGCCACTCGCGTCGTGCCGACCACCGCGGCGAGCGCCTCGCCCGGGTCGGGGCTGCCGGGCACCAACCGGCGTGCGGCGACCCGGCCGGCCAGCGAGCTGACGGTGGTGGCGCTGGTGATCGCGAGCCAGTCGTAGCGCCCGAGGGAGAGCCGGTCGAGGGCGTCGTCGAGCGGCTCGAGGTCGTGCGGTGGGGCGAACTCGATGAGCGGGACCGCGACCGTGGTCGCGCCGTGCGGGGCCAGCAGGTCCGCGACCTTCTGGGCCCACTCCCCGCCGCGAGGGACGAGCACGCGCCAGCCGGCGAGAGCGCCGGTCGCGGAGGGGGTCGCCGGCGGCGCGCCGTGCGCCGCCTGGACCAGGTCCGCAGCACCCAGCGAGAGCAGCGACGTCGCGACCCGCCTGCCGAGGGCGCGCGCAGCCTCCTCGTCCGCGTCGGCCCGCTCCGTGACGCCCGGCAGCGTCACCCTTCCGGTCTCGATCAGGCGTCGGGATCCGTCGGTGGCGCACACGACCGCATCCAGGACCAGCACGTCGCCCTCGACCCGGCCCAGCGCCCCGACCGGCGCCGCGCAGCCGGCCTCGAGCGTGGCCAGCAGCGACCGTTCGGCGATCACCGCGAGCCGGGTCGGCCGATGGTCGAGCGTGGCGAGCGCCGCCTCCGCTGCGGGGTCGAGCGGGCCCGCTGCCTCGACGGCGAGCGCCCCCTGGGCCGGAGCGGGTCGCACGGTCGCCGGGTCGAGCGCCTCGGTCACCGCGCCGAGCAGGCCGAGCCGGGTCAGCCCGGCCATCGCCAGCACGACGGCGTCCAGGTCGCCGGGGTCCTCGTGCCCGGGACGCTGGTGGCCGGGCACCCGGCCGAGCCGGGTGGGCACGTTCCCGCGCAGGTCCACGACCTCCAGGTCGGGTCGGGCCGCGAGCAGCTGGGCCGCGCGCCGCGGCGACCCGGTGCCGACCCGCGCGCCGGGCGGCAGCGTCGCCAGGGTGAGACCGTCGCGGGCGCACAGCGCGTCGCGCGGGTCGGCCCGCTCGGGGACCGCGACCAGCCGCAGGCCCTCCGGCGGTGCGGTGGGCAGGTCCTTCATCGAGTGCACGGCCAGGTCGCACGCGCCGGACAGCAGGGCATCGCGCAGCGCGGTGACGAAGACGCCGGTCCCGCCGAGCGACGCGAGCGACCCGGTGAGCCGGTCGCCGTCGGTGCGGATCCGGACCAGCTCGATCGCGTCGCGCGCGCCCGGCCCGATCGCGTCGCCGAGCGCGTCGGCGACCATCCCGGTCTGGGTGACGGCGAGCTCGCTGCCGCGCGTGCCGATCCTCACGCTGTGCCGTTCCTCACGCCTCGCCCGTCCTCACGCTGTGCCGTTCCTCACGCCTCGCCCGTCCTCACGCCTCGCCCGCCGGCAGCCCCGCGACCGCGGGACGCTCGCCGCGCGGGTTCGCGCAGCAGCCCGCCCGGCACACGTCGTACCACGGGCCGAGCGGCGTCAGCGCGGGCCGCTCCATCGGGCTCCCGGACGCGCCCTCGCCACCGTCCCCGCCGTCGTTCGTGTGGCGCTCGGCGATCAGGTCCACCAGACCCGCCACGAACGCCGGGTCGACACCCGGCGTGGGCACCCGGGCCACGGCCAGGCCCGCCTCGTGCGCGGTCTCGGTGGCCTCCTCGTCCAGGTCCCAGAGCACCTCCGTGTGGTCGGACACGAACCCGAGGGGCACGATCACCACGCCGCGGGCCCCCCGGTCGGCGAGCTCGCGGATCGCGTCGTTCACGTCCGGCTCGAGCCACGGGCTGTGCGGACTCCCGCTGCGCGACTGGTACACCAGCGACCACGGCGCCTCGATCCCGAGGTCCCCGCTGGCCAGCGACGCCATCACCACCTCGGCGACGGCGCGGTGCTGCGCACCGTAGGCACCCTCCGGGCCCAGGTCCGCGCCGGGCGGCCCGGACGCCAGCGCGGTCGTGGTCGGGATCGAGTGCGTCGCGAACAGCACGTGCACGTCGCTCGCGCGGGCGCCTGCGCCCAGCTCGGCGAGCACGGCCTGCACCGCCTCCCGCGTGCCCGTGACGAACGGGGCGACGAACCCCGGGTGGTCGAAGTACTGGCGCACCTTGTCCACCTCGAGCTCGCCGGCCAGCCCGGTCGACTCGAGCGCGGCCGCGAGGTCCTCGCGGTACTGCCGGCACGAGGAGTACGACGAGTACGCGCTGGTCACCACGGCGAGCAGCCGGCGGTGCCCCGCGGCGTGCGCCTCGCGCAGCGCGTCGGTCAGGTACGGGTCCCAGTTGCGGTTGCCCCAGTACACCGGCAGGTCCAGCCCGCGGCGGGTCAGCTCCTCACCCAGTGCGGCACGCAGCGCTCGGCACTGGGCGTTGATCGGGCTGACGCCGCCGAAGTGCCGGTAGTGGTGCGCGACCTCCTCCAGCCGCTCGTCGGGGATCCCGCGACCGCGCGTGACGTTGCGCAGGAAGGGCAGGACGTCGTCCTGGCCCTCCGGCCCGCCGAACGAGACCAGCAGCACGGCGTCGTACCGGACGCGCGGCTGGGGGTCGGCCGGTGGGAGGCCGGCGACGGTGCTCACGCCAGGACCTCCGCGACCTCGCCGACCTCGATCCGGCGCCCGGTGAAGAACGGCACCTCCTCGCGGACGTGGCGCCGCGCCTGCGTCGCGCGCAGGTGGCGCATGAGGTCCACCAGGTCGGTCACGTCGTCGGCCTCGAGCGCGAGGATCCACTCGTAGTCGCCCAGCGCGAACGCGGCGACGGTGTTGGACAGCACCTGCGGGTACTCGCGGCCCTTGAGGCCGTGCTCGGCGAGCATCTCGCGACGCTCCTCCTCGGGCAGCACGTACCAGTCGTAGGAGCGCACGAACGGGTAGACGGTCAGCCAGGCCTTGGGCTCGGCGTCGCGCATGAAGGCGGGCGCGTGCGAGGCGCTGAACTCGGCCGGGCGGTGCACGCCCATCACGGCCCACCGGGCCTCCAGCGGTGCGAGCTCTGCGGTGCGCCGCAGGGCGCGGGCGGCGGCCTGCAGCCCGTCCGCCGAGGCCCCGTTGAGCCAGACCATGAGGTCGGCGTCGGCGCGCATGCCGGACACGTCGTACAGCCCGCGCAGCCGGACGTCGTCGCCCAGCTCGCCGAGCGCCGCGGCGAGGCTTGGGGCGGTCTGCCGGTCCCGGGCGGGGTCGGCCGGCGGCGGGGTGCCGGTCCGGCGAAGGACGGTCCACAGGGTCCAGGGCATGGCGCTCGCGGGGGTCATGGACGAAGTCTGCGCGATCGGCGGCGGATCGTCACAACGAGACCGGTATCAGGTCGCCGGACGGGCTGAATCGGGCCATTCCTGTGCGATTCCTGTGACGATGATGACGAGTTGTCAGAATGCCCGACCGACCCGACCGCTCCGGGCATCGCGTCAGCTCTGCCTGCGCTCGCTGCGCGGGGACTCGCCGCCGACGACGGTGGCAGCGGTCGCATGCGCGTCGGCCACCACGGCGGCCAGGCCCGTCCCGGCCACCCACGCCCCGGTGACCCACAGCCCTCCGGGTAGGTCCCGGCGCAACGCCGCCATCCGGTCGCGATGCCCTGGCGGCGGGGCGCCCAGGCCGGCCGGCCAGTCGGTGCGGGCCCAGCCGACCAGGTTCCGGCGGGTCAGGCCCACACCGAGCGCGACGCTCGCATCGACCAGCGCGGTCGTGATCTCCGGCTCGGGCAGCGTGCCGCCCCGGCCGTAGCTGAGCCGCACGACGTGGCGACCGGGGACGGACTCGGCGAGCCAGGCCCACTTCGCGGTCGCGTGCGTCAGCCCCTTGGCGGCCACGCCGGCGTCCGGTGCGACCAGCACGCCCGTGCCGCGCGGCGCGGTGTCCAGGTCCGGGGCGTCCAGCACCAAGGTGACCACCGACACCGGCACCGCGGGTGGGGGCGTCACCGCGACCCACGGCTCGAGCAGCCTCGCGGCCGCGGCACCCGGGACCGCGAGCACGACGTGGTCCGCGGCGTGGTGCCCGTAGCTCGCCAGCACGCTCCACCCGCCGTCCGGCCCCTGGTGCAGGGCCTCGACCTCGATCCCCGTGCACGCCCGCCCGCCGTGCCGGGCCAGCTCCGCGGCGAGGGCCGCGGGCACCCGGTGCAGACCGCCCCGCAGCCCTGCGACGGCCGAACCTGCCGGGGCGCGTTCACGCAGGCGGGCGACCGCGCCGGCGAGCGAGCCCGTCTCGGCCACCCCCCGCCGGACACCCGGCATGGCGGTGTCCACGTCCAGGTCCCGTGCCGGGCAGGAGTGCACCCCGGCGACCACCGGGTCGACCAGGCGGTCCAGCACCCGCCGGCCCATCCGGGTCCGGACCAGGTCCGCCACCGTCATCGGCCCGTCCGCCGTACCGACCCGCGCGGGCAGCAGGCGGTCGAGCCACGCCCGGGCCGAGCCGAGCACCCCGACCGCGCGCCGCACGTCCGCCGCCCACGGGTCCACCGGGACGCCGAGCAGGCCGGCCGCCGGCAGCCGGACCGGCCCGTCCGCGTGGAGCACCCACGCGCCGAGCCGCTCCGGCGCCACGACGTCCTGGCCGAGTCCGAGGTCGGTCAGGAGGTCCGCCACCGCGGTGGTGCGGGTCGCGAAGGACTCGGCGCCGCCGTCCAGGGCGACACCGTCCGGCAGCCCGTCCGGCGTCACGGGCGCCACGCACCCCCCGAGCCGCTCCGACGCCTCGAGCAACGAGACCGACGCGCCGGCGCGGGCCAGGTCCAGGGCAGTGGTGAGCCCGGCCATCCCGCCGCCGATCACCACGACCCGTGGGCTCAAACCTGCTCGCCCTCCTGGTGCACCAGCCGGACGATCGCGCTGAGCACGTCCGGGTCGGCGGTCGGTGGGACGCCGTGGCCCAGGTTCACGACGTGGCCGGGCGCCGCGCGGCCACGGCGCAGCACGTCGCGCACGTGCTCGGCCAGCACCGGCCAGGGCGCCGCGAGCATCGCCGGGTCGATGTTGCCCTGCACCGGGGTCCGTCCGCCGAGCCGCCGGGACGCCTCGTCCAGCGGGACCCGGTGGTCGATGCCCACCGCACCGGCCGCCGCGTCGCCGGCCGCGGCGCCGGCCGCGTCGATCAGCACGTCGCGCAGCTCGGTGAGCAGCTCCCCGCCCTGCGCCGCGAAGTGCACCGCGGGCACGCCGACGTCGGCCAGCGCGCGCCGCGACCACGGAGCGACGTGCGCGCGGTAGTCCGCAGCGCTGAGCACGCCCGCCCAGGAGTCGAACAGCTGGACCGCCGCTGCCCCGGCGGCGACCTGGGCGCGCAGGAACGCACCGGTCACGTCTGCGGCCCACGCCATCAGCGCCTGCCAGGTCGCGGGGTCGGCGTGCATGAGCGTGCGGGTGCGCAGGTGGTCCTTCGAGGGCCCGCCCTCGACCAGGTAGCAGGCCAGCGTGAAGGGCGCGCCGGCGAACCCGAGCAGCGGTGTCCCGCCCAGCCCGGCGACCGCGGTGCGCACGCCCTCGGCGACCGCCGCGAGGTCCGGGTCCGGCGCCGGCAGCGCCGCGACGTCGTCGACCGTGCGCACCGGGGTGTCGAGCACGGGCCCCACGCCGGGCCGGATGTCGATCGGCACGCCCGCCTGGCGCACGGGCACGACGATGTCGCTGAAGAACACCGCGGCGTCCACGCCGTGCCGCCGGACGGGCTGGAGCGTCAGCTCGGCGGCCAGCGCCGGGTCCAGGCACGCGTCGAGCATCGCGATGCCGGCCCGGGCCTCGCGGTACTCCGGCAGCGAGCGCCCGGCCTGGCGCATGAACCACACCGGGGTGCGGGCGGGCCGTTCGCCGCGGAGCGCCGTGAGCAGGGCGGGCTCGTCCGCCGGGGTGGAAGGCATGTGGCTGATTGTGCCGAATCCCGCGCGGAATGGTTCAATCGGGATTCTTGTGGTGCTGATGAACCTCTCGGCCAGCCACCGCCATCTCGATCTCGATCTTCTCGAGCAGATCAGCGTCGGTGCGCATTCCGTGGTGCCCGAGATCCTGGCTGACGCCGCCGTGCGCGGCGCCGTCGTGCTGGCCACCTGCAACCGGTTCGAGGTCTACCTCGACGCGCAGGACGTGGCGCGCGCGACCCAGGTCGCCGTGGGCGCGATCGCCCGCGCGGCCGGGATCGAGGTCGCCGACGCCCGCGCCCGCCTGCGCGTGGTGACCGGCGGGGCCACCGTCGAGCACCTGTTCAGCGTCGCCGCCGGCCTGGACTCGATGGTCGTCGGCGAGCGCGAGGTCGCCGGCCAGGTCCGGCGGGCCCTCGAGCAGGCCCACGCGGCCGGCACCACGTCCTCGGACCTCGAGGCCCTGTTCCAGGGCGCGTCGCGGGTCTCGCGGGCGGTGGCCAGGCGCACCGGGCTGGCCGACGCCGGCCGGTCGGTGGTGGCGGTCGCCCTCGACGAGGCCGAGGCGTGGCGCCCGCTGGCCGGGGCGCGGGTGCTGCTGGTGGGCACCGGCTCGTACGCCGGCGCGAGCGTCGCGGCGCTGCGCGAGCGCGGGGCGTCGTCGGTGGTCGTGCACTCCCCGTCCGGCCGCGCGCTGCAGTTCGCCGCCTCGCACGGGCTCGAGGCCGCACCGCCCGGCGGCCTGGATGCCGCGCTCGCCCGCGCCGACGTGGTGGTGGCGTGCTCCGGCAGCAGCGGCTCGGTGGTGGACGCCGAGGCCGTGCGCCGCGCGAGGCTCGGCGGAGGCGGCCCCGCGGTGCTGGTGGACCTCGCGCTGCGGCGCGACATCGACCCCTCGGTGGCCCAGGTGCCCGGCGTGCACCTGGTGGACCTCGCCGAGGTGGCCCGCCGCGCACCGGCGGCGCTCGACGCAGCGGTCGCCGACGGCCGCGTGATCGTCCAGGCCGAGACCGCGCGGCTGCTCGCCGTCCTGGCCGAGCGGGACGCCGCCCCGGCGGTGCGCGCGGTGCGCGACCACGTCGAAGCCGCCCTCGCGGACGTCGCGGCGCGCTACCCCGACGACCCGCAGGTCCGGCGCGCGCTGCACCAGTTCGCCGCGTCGCTGCTGCACCAGCCGGTCAACCGCGCGCGCTCCTACGCCCGGCTCGGCAAGGCGCCGGACTTCGAGGCCGCGCTGGGGACCTTCCTCGGCGTCGCGGTCGAGCAGGGCACCGCCGAGCCGCGCACGTCCGCATCCCCCACGTCCGCGTCGTCCACGTCCGCGACGTCCCCCACCCCCCAGGCCACCTCGGCCTGACGGCCGGTCAGTCCAGGAACCGCACCAGGTCCGCGGCCGCGCCCGTGTAGGACGCCGGCGTCATCGCCGCGAGGCGCCGCGCGGTCGCCTCCGGCAGGCCCAGGCGGAGCACGAAGTCACGCAGCTCCTGGCCGGTGATCCGGTGCCCGCGGGTGAGCTCCTTGAGGCGCTCGTACGGGTTCTCCATGCCCGGCACCCCGGCGACGCCCGCCGCGCGCATCGCGGACTGCACCGCCTCGCCCAGCACCTCCCAGTTCGCGTCCAGGTCCCGTGCCATCGCGTCGGCGTCCGCGTCCAGCCCGGCCAGGCCGCGGCGCACGTTGTCGATCGCCAGCAGCGAGTGGCCGAACGCCGGGCCGATGTTGCGCTGGGTGGTGGAGTCGGTGAGGTCGCGCTGCATCCGCGACGTCACCAGGGTCGCGCCCAGGGAGTCCAGCAGCGCGCAGGAGATCTCCAGGTTCGCCTCGGCGTTCTCGAACCGGATCGGGTTCACCTTGTGCGGCATGGTGGACGACCCGACCGTGCCCTGCCCGCGGACCTGGGCGAAGTAGCCCAGCGAGATGTACGTCCACACGTCGGTGGCCAGGTTGTGCAGCACCCGGTTGAACCGGGCCATGTCGGCGTACAGCTCGGCCTGCCAGTCGTGCGACTCGATCTGGGTGGTCAGCGGGTTCCACGTCAGGCCCAGGTGCTCGACGAACGACTGCGACACGTGCACCCAGTCCGCGCCCGGCACCGCCGCCAGGTGCGCGCCGTAGGTGCCGGTCGCGCCGTTGATCTTGCCCAGGTACTCCGCGGCCTCGACCCGGCGCAGCTGGCGGCGCAGCCGGTGGGCGAGCACCGCGAGCTCCTTGCCCAGCGTGGTCGGGGTTGCGGGCTGGCCGTGCGTGCGTGCGAGCATCGGCACGGCGGCGTGCTCGCGCGCCATCGACGCGACCTGGTCGACCAGCGCCCGGGCCGCCGGGAGCCAGACGCGTCGCACCGCGCCCTGCACCATCAGCGCGTAGGCGAGGTTGTTGATGTCCTCGCTCGTGCATGCGAAGTGCACCAGCTCGGACACCTGCGGCAGCACCGTGTCCGCACCCAGCTCCCTGGGCGCCGCCGCCAGCCGCTCCTTGAGCAGGTACTCCACGGCCTTGACGTCGTGCACCGTGATCTTCTCGGTCGCGGCGAGCTCGGCCACGGTGTGCTCGTCGAAGTCCAGGACCACCCGGCGCAGGTGGTCGCGCTCCTCGCCGGACAGCGTCGGCGCACCCGGCACCACGTGGTGCGAGGTCAGGTGGATGAGCCACTCGACCTCGACGTGCACGCGCTCGCGGTTGAGCGCCGCCTCGGACAGGTGATCCACCAGCGGCGCGACCACGGCGCGGTACCGGCCGTCGAGGGGGCCGAGGGCGATCGGCGGGACGACGTGGGCCAGCGGGCGCCGGGAAGGCGCGGGCGCGTCGTCGACCGGGGGTGTGGTGGGGTCCTCGGCGGGCATGGCGCCATCCTCCCAGAACCCGGGTCGCGCGAGCGCCGCCGCGCGCGGGCCCGCCCCTGCGTGGCGGGCCACCTGGGGGCGTGCTGGACTGGTGCCGTGTCCGAGCCCGACGTGCTCACCGGCTGGCAGCGCGCGCCCTTCGAGGCGCACGGCGTGCGCCACGAGGTGCTGCGCCGCGGCACGGGTCCGGGCGTCGTGCTGGTTCCCGAGCTGCCCGGTGCCACGCCGGCGGTGATGGCGCTGGCGAACCGGCTGGTCGACGCGGGCTTCCGGGTCGCGGTCCCGTCCGTGATCGGCGAGCCGGGACGCGCCCCGAGCGGCGGGTACCTGGCCGGTTCCATCGCGCGGATGTGCGTGTCGCGGGAGTTCGCGGCGTTCGCCCGGCGGGCCGACCGTCCGGTCGCCAGGTTCCTGCGGTCGCTGGCCCGCGACCTGCACGCCGAGTGCGGGGGCCCGGGCGTCGGGGTGATCGGGATGTGCTTCTCGGGCGGCTTCGCGCTCGCCGCGGCAGCGGAGCCGGCCGTGCTCGCCCCGGTGCTCTCCCAGCCGGCCATGCCGCCGCCGATCGGCGCGGGCAAGGTCGCCACCGGGCTGTCCGCGCACGAGGAGGCGGTGATCGCCCGGCGCGTCGAGGTCGACGGCCTGTGCGCCATGGGCCTGCGGTTCACCCGCGACCGGGCCGTGCCGGACGAGCGGTTCGAGACCCTCGCCGCGCTCATCGGACCCGGCTGGCGCGCGTTCGAGATCGACTCCTCGCCGGGCAACCCGGACGGGATCCCCGCGCGCTCGCACTCCGTCCTGACCGACCCGTCCGCCGAGGTCCCCGGGCACCCCACCCAGCGCGCCAACGACGCCGTCGTGGCATTCCTGCGTGAGCAGCTGACCGGGTGAGCCGCCGACGGTGCGGCATGCTGGCGTGGTGAGCCACGGGGGGACCGTTGCAGCGCGCCGAGGTGTCGGCGCCGCGGCGGTGCTCGCCGTGCTCGTGTCGCTCGCCGTGCTCGGCTCGGCCGTCGCCGGGCCGTGGGTGGTGAACGTCGAGCCGCGCGCCTTGATCACCTACTCGCCATCCGCCGTGCAGCCGACGAACCCCCTGCCCGAACCCACCCGCACCAGGGTGCAGTCGGACGCGCAGAACCCGAGCACGCTGGACCTGAGCCCCCTGATCTGGATCGGCGTCGCGGCGGTGCTGGCCCTCGCCGTCCGGGTCGCCCGCGGGCTGGCCCGGCGGCTGCGCCAGGACGGGGCGCCCCTCGCCGCCGAGCCGGTGCCCGACCTGACCGGGCCCGAGCCGCACCTGGCCACGATCGAGGCCGGCGTGGCCGAGGCCGAGGCCCGGCTGCGCCTGGAGGGCGAGCCGGCCGACGCGGTGATCGCGGCGTGGGTCGCGGTGGAGGCCGCGGCGCGGCGCAGCGGGGTGCCACGGGACCCGGCGGCCACCCCGACCGAGTTCGCCCTCCAGGTGCTCGACCGCACACCGGCCGACGGTCGGGCGACCCGTTCGCTGCTGGCCTCCTACGAGCGGGCGAGGTTCTCGCAGATCCCGGTCACGCCCCAGGACGTCGACCGTGCCGCCGCGGACCTGCGCGCGATCGCGGCGACGCTGGACCGACGGGACGCGACGCCATGAGCGTGGGCCGGCGTCTGCTGGACTGGCGGCTCTGGCTCGCCGCCGCGGCCGCGGTGGCGATCGCCAGGGTGCTCGCCGTGCCCGTGCCGGACGCCCTGGTGATCGGGGCAGCGGTCGCGGTCGCGGGTCTCGTGCTGCCGGACCTGGGCAGCGGACGGGACATGGACTGGCCCGCGCCCGTCGCCAACCCGCACCACGGGCGCCGGGTCGAGGTCTCGCGCCTGACCTGGTCGCTGGCCGGACGCGACGGCCGGGTCTCCGAGCCCGGGGTCCGCCGGATCCGGGAGATCGCCACGGCCCGCCTGGCCCGGGTCGGCCTGCCGCTCTCGGCGGGGTTCGAGGGGCCCGCGGACGCCAGGGGCGAGGCCGAGCGCCGGGCGGCACGGGCCGCTCTCGGCCCACGAGCCTGGTCCGTGCTGGCCGCACCGAGCTCGCGGCTGCCGTCGGTCGCCGACGTGGCGGAGTGCGTGCACGCCCTCGAGCAGATCCTGGACCACCGCCCGGCACGAGAGGACGCCGATGACCGCACCTGACACCCCGCCGCTGCCGGTGGCCGACGTGGCCCGCCTGGGCACGGCGGTGCTCGACGAGGTCGCCACCGCCGTGGTCGGGGCGGCCGAGCCGCTGCGGGTCGCGCTGGCCGCCATCCTCGCCGGCGGGCACGTGCTGTTCGAGGACGTGCCGGGGCTGGGCAAGACGCTCGCCGCGCGGAGCCTCGCCTCGGCGCTCGGCCTGGACTTCCGGCGGCTGCAGTGCACCCCGGACCTGCTGCCGGCCGACATCACCGGCTCGGCGGTGTACGACCCGTCGACGCGCGGGTTCACGTTCCGCCCGGGGCCGGTGTTCACCGGTCTGCTGCTGGCCGACGAGATCAACCGGACGGCACCCAAGACGCAGTCCGCGCTGCTCGAGGCGATGGCCGAGCGGCAGGTCACCGTGGACGGCACGACGCACCGGGTGCCCGCCCCGTTCCACGTGGTCGCCACGTCCAACCCGGTGGAGTACGAGGGGACGTACCCGCTGCCGGAGGCTCAGCTCGACCGCTTCATGGTGCGGATCGCGGTGGGCTACCCGGACCGCGACGAGGAGATCGACGTGCTGGCCAGGCGGATCGACCGGCGCCAGGAGGCCGCGCCCGTGCGCACCGTCGTCGACCCCGGCACCGTGCTGGCCATGCAGGCCGGGGTCGAGGCCGTCGACGTGGACCACGACATCCTCGGGTACTGCGTGGACCTCGCGGCCGCGACCCGGCGGCACAGCGACGTCGAGGTCGGCGTCTCCCCGCGCGGTGCGCAGTCCCTGCTGCTGGTGGCTCGCGCCACAGCGGTGCTCGACGGCCGCAGCTACGTGCTGCCGGAGGACGTCAAGGCCGTCGGCGTCGCCGCGCTCGCCCACCGCCTCACGCTCAGCGCGGGCGCATGGGCCGCAGGCACCGACGCGGCCGACGTGGTCCGTACCGTGCTGGACTCCACCCCGGGCCCGGTGACCGCGCCCGACCGGCCGTGAACGAGCGCCCTCGCACCTGGTGGTTGGGTCCCGCCGTGGCCCTGCAGCTCGGCGGCGGGGTGCTGGTGCTCCTGGCCGGGGTGCTCGCCGGCCGCCCGGCGGTCGCACTGCTCGGCGTGCCGCTGGTGCTCGCCGCCGGGTACGCGCAGCTCTCCGACGACCCGTACGGCCCGGTGCCGGACGCCCGGGTGGAGCTCGGGTCCGACCCGTGGACCGCGCGGGTCCTGCTGGACGCGCCGGCGCGGTCGACCTGGGTACGGATGCGGCTGTCCCGCAGCGGGCACGTCCCCCGCGAGGTGCTGCTGGCCCCGAGAGCGGAGCTCGAGGTCACGGCCCGCTCGGTGCGCACCGGCCCGCAGGAGCTGCTCGCGGTGGACCTGCAGGGCGTGGGGTCCGGCGGCGCGGCGACCAGCGAGGTCGTGCGCGTCCCCGGCCGGGTGGTGGCCGTGCCGCCCCGTGCCCGTCGGGTGGTCGACGTGCCGGTCCCGCGCCGCCTGCGCGGGCACACCGGGCAGCACGACTCCCGCAGGCCGGGCGAGGGCGGGAGCCTGCGCGACCTGAACCCGATGGGTCCGGGCGACACGCTGCGCCGGGTCGACTGGAAGGTCACCGCGCGTCAGTCGCCCGACCTCGAACAGCTCTGGGTCCGCCGTAGCTTCGCGCTCGCCGAGGCGCACGTGGTGGTCATGGTCGACTCGCGCGACGAGGTCGGCCCCGACCCGCGCACCTGGAGCGGGATCACGGCCGTCCACCCCGACGAGCCGACCTCGCTCGACCTCGCCCGGCAGGCCGCCGACAGCCTGACCCGGGCCTACCTCGCGGCCGGCGACCGGGTGGGGGTCGAGGACCTCGGCGCGCTGCGTCACCCGATGCGCCCCGGCTCCGGGCGACGGCACGCCGACCGGGTGCGGCGCTGGCTGTCGCTGGTGCGGCCGTTCGGCGCGCCGCGGGAGCTGGTCCGGGCGCCGCGGGTGCCGAGCGGGGCGCTCGTGGTGGTGACGTCCACGTTCCTGGACTCCGAGGCGGCCGACCTGGCTCTCCTGTGGCGACGGATCGGCCACCGCGTGCTGGCCGTCGACGTCCTGCCGACGCTGCGCACGGCCCACCTGTCCGCGCGCGAGCGGCTCGCCCTGCGGCTGGTGCGCATCGAACGGACCGATCGCCTGGCCGCGCTCGAGGCCGCGGACGTGGAGCTGGTGCGGTGGGCCGACGCGTCCGCCGACGCGGTGCTGCGCCGGCTCACCGTCCGCCGGAGGCCCCGGTGAGCGGCGGGGTCGCGGAGCGGGCGCGCGGGGCCTGGCCGGCCCGGCGCGGGTGGCGGCGCGGCGCGGCCCGCGACGACGCCGCCGGGCGGCTCGTGGTCACGCTCCCCGGCGCGGTCCCCGGCTGGGTGGTGCGGCTGGTCCCGCCGCTGCTCGTGCTGGCCGTCGGCGCGACGGTCGCCAGCGAGTCCCTGGCCTGGGCGGTGCTCCTGGGGCTAGCGGCGCTCGCGACGTTGCGGCCCGGCGGGCTGGTGCCGGTCGGCCTGACGGCGGTCCTCGCGGTGCGGCTGATGCCGGTGGGCGACCCCGGGCTGGTGCTGCTCGCCGGGCTCGTGCTCGGCGTGCACCTGGTGGCGGCGTCCGCCGGCCTCGCCCGTCACGTGGCCTGGCGTGCGCTGGTGGATCCCGCGGCGCTGGGTCGGGCGGCCGCTGACCTCGTGCCGGTGCAGGTGGTGAGCCAGGCCCTGGTGCTGGTGGCCGCGTTGCTCGTGCGCGGCGCCCACGTGCCGTCCGGCAGCCTGATGTCGCTGGCGCTGCGGGCGGTCGCGGTGGTGGCGCTGGTCGGGGTGCTGCGCGCGGTGTCGCCGCGCCGGCGGCGCTGAGTCGACGGCTCTGTCCCCGGTCCACCCGTGGGCGGCCCCGTCCACAGGTCGCCCGGTCCACCGCCGTCGTCACGCCCGGAGCGCGCCTAGCGTCCGTCGGCGGAGGTGGTCGAGTGGATGCGACGGGGTGGGCGCTGGCGGAGCTCGAGGCGATCGAGGCGGACCTGTGCAGCGCCGAACGCCATCTCGCCTCCGCCGAACCACAGGTCTGGCGCTCGGTCGCCGCGACCCGGTTCAGGACCCGGCTGGCCGAGGCGCGTCTCGACGTGCACCGGCTGCGTGCCGTCGCCGGCGACGTCCGCCCCGCCGTGGTCGCGGCCACCCGACCGGATCGCGTCCTGTGAGCGACGGCATCACGGTCAGCGGCGGCGCGGGCGGGACGACGGCCCAGCTCGCCGAGCTCGAGGCGATCGCGGGCGCCCTGCAAGCCGCGGCGGTGGCGCTCGACGCGGCGGTCGCGGCGCGAGGCCGGCTCGGAGCGGCGGCGGGACCGGAGGCGGCATCGGCGCTCGCGCCGTTCGACGGGCGCAGCGGGCTGGCCGCGTCCGAGCGCGACGCGCGCGTGCTGGCCGAGCGGGTGCGCATGGCGGAGGCGGCCTACACCGACGCCGACGCGGAGTCCGCGGCCCGGATGCGGCAGGTCTCGGCCCACCTCGGCAGCGTCCTGGGCGAGCAGGGCCCGAAGTCGCTGCTGTGGGTGCTGGGCGGCGCAGTGGTGGTCGCGGGCGCGTGGCTGAGCGCCCGGTTCTGGCGCGACACCCCGACCCCGCAGGGAGCCGTGCTGCGCTGGCTCGGCAGCCCCGGCATCGCAGGCCGCGACGACTGGCTCGGTGCGGTCGGCCGGACCATGGCCGACGACGGGATCGTGCCGCGGCTCCCACTGATCGACCGCACGGCCACCGAGGGCATCGTCACGGGGCTCGGGGCGTACGTCTGGGCCCTCCAGCCGGGGTTCCAGCCGGTGCCGCGCGACCCGGTCCCCCGCGGTGCCGACCTGCTCGCGGGGGCGGCGCGACTCACGGGCGGCGACACGCGGCTCGTGGTGGTCCCGCGTCTCGCGGCTCACGCGTCGCGGCCGCCGAGGACCGAGGCCGACCTGCTCCGCCAGGTCGCCGGCCTGTACGTGACCGGGGCCCGCGACGACGGGCCGACGGAGGCCCAGGTGTCCGTGCAGCGCCTCGACCACGCCGACGGCACGCGGAGCTGGGTGGTGGCCGTTCCGGGGACGGAGGAATGGACCTTCGGCGGCCCGAACCCGCTGGACGGGCTCAGCGACGTCGAGCTGGTCGGCACGATGCCTGACGACGCAACCGCCCTCGTGGTCCGTGCGATGTCGCAGGCCGGGATCCAGCCGGGTGAGCCGGTGCTCATGGCGGGTCACAGCGAGGGCGGCATGGTGGCGGGCCGGATCGCGAGCGACCCCGTGCTGTCGCAGCACTTCGACGTGGCGGCGGTCGTCACGGCCGGCTCGCCGATGGCCGGGTACGACATCCCGCCCACCACTGCCGCGCTACACCTGGAGCACGCGCAGGACTTCGTGCCGGGTCTTGCTGCCCTGCCGAACCCCGACGAGCTCCACCGGACGACCGTCGTGCGGGACCTGCCGACGAGCGCGGAGCGCGGACCCTGGTGCGTGGCCGACGAGGGCGACGCGCACTCGATCGGTCGCTACGTGCGGACCGCGGAGCTGCTGCCGGGCGACGACCTGTCGGTGGCGGGCTTCCGGGACGCGGAGGCGAGAGTGCTCGGCCCCGACGTGGTGCGTGCGACCACCCACACGTTCACCGGGTACCGCGTGCCCGAGTCGGCGCCGGCGCCGCCGTGACGCCGTGCGGCCCGTGCGGCGCCGGGGTGACGCCGACGCCCGCCCGGCTCAGCCCTTCTTGCGCGCGGCCGGGACCAGTGCGGTGAGCACCACGTTCGCGACCGCGATGATCAGCGCGCCGATCACCGCGGTGCCGAAGTTGTCCACCCGCAGCCCGTAGGAGGTCTGCTCGCTGAGCCAGCCGACCAGCATGAGCATCAGCGCGTTCACCACCAGCCCGAACAACCCGAGCGTGAGGAGGTACAGCGGGAGCGACAGGACCTTGACGATCGGCTTGACGATCGCGTTGACCAGGCTGAACACGAGCGCCACGCCGAGGAACACCAGCACGGTGATCCCGGTCGAGTCGCCGCCGGTCACGGTCAACCCGCTCAGCAGGTACGTCGCGAGCCAGATCGCAATCGCCTGGATGACGAGACGGACGAGGAAACCCATGGCGTCCATCCTGGCATCCGCGGGCGGGGTGCGGTGGCCGGTCCGTCGAGCCCGGGTGCTCGCGATCCGGGACGACAGGAGGAAGGCGCCGTCGCGACCCGGCGCCGCTGGCATGCTGGCCGCGTGAACGACGACCCCGAGCGCCCCCACCCCGTGCGTCCCCACGCCGTGCGTCCCCACGCCGTGCGTCCCCGACCCGCCGTCGCGTCGCTGCCGGCCTACGTCCCGGGCGCGCGTCCGGCCGACGACCGGTCGCACAAGCTGTCCTCCAACGAGAACCCGTACCCGCCGCTGGAGCCGGTGCGCCAGGTCATCGCCGACGCCGCCGGCCGGGTCAACCGCTACCCCGAGATGTACGCCGACTCCCTGGTCGCGGCGCTCGGCGAGCGGTTCGGCGTCGGCGCGGCCGGAGTCGTCGCGTCGACCGGGTCGGTCGCGGTGCTCTCCCACGTCCTCCAGGCGTTCTGCGAGCCCGGCGACCAGGTGGTCACCGCGTGGCGGTCGTTCGAGGCCTACCCGATCCTGGTCCGGCTCCAGGGTGCCGAGCACGTGCAGGTGCCGCTGGCCGCCGGCGCGCGGCACGACCTGGGCGCGATGGCCGACGCCGTGACCGACCGCACGCGAGCGGTCCTCGTGTGCACCCCGAACAACCCGACCGGGCCCGCGGTGCACCACGACGAGCTGGCCGCGATGATCGACGCGGTCCCCGAGCACGTCCTGGTGGTGATCGACGAGGCCTACACCGAGTTCGTCACCGACCCGCAGGCCGCCGACGGGCCCGCGCTGCTCGCCGAGCACCCCAACGTCATGCTGCTGCGCACGTTCTCCAAGGCCTACGGTCTGGCCGGGCTGCGGGTCGGCTACGCGGTCGCGCACCCCGAGGTCGCGGCGGCGGTGCGGATCGCCTCGACGCCGTTCGGGGTCAACGAGCTGGCGCAGACCGCCGCGGTCGCGTCGCTGGCGGCCGAGGACGCCCTGCTCGAGCGGGTCCGGGCCGTGGTCGCCGAGCGCCAGCGGGTGGTCGCCGGGCTGCGCGTGCAGGGCTGGGACGTGCCCGACGCCCAGGGCAACTTCGTCTGGCTCGCCACCGGGGACCGCACCACCGACCTCGCGACGCACGCGGCCGCTCGCGGGCTCCTCGTGCGCCCGTTCGCCGGCGACGGGGTCCGGATCTCGATCGGCTCCCCCGAGGCCAACGACGCCGTGCTCGCCCTGGCCGAGGAGTGGGCGCCCGAAGGCTGAGCAGCGCAGGTCGCGTCGGCCGAGCACGACGATGCCGAGCGGGACGATGCCGAGCAGGACGACGTCGAGCAGGACGATCCCGCGCTCGAGCCGCGCGGATGCTGCCGGCGGACCGCGTCTTTGGTTCCTCCCGACAACCGGCCCGCGCCCGAGTTGTGCCGATGCTGCACGCGCTACCTACGGTTGCGTAGCCTACGCTGGCGTAACCTGCCGGCGCGGCGATCGACCGACGTCCCCGGCGGGACGCCAGACGGATGGCACCACCGGAAGGACCTCCGCGTGACCCAACCCGACCTCGACCCGGCCATCGAGACCGTCCAGCTCCTCACCCCCGAGGGCACCCGCGTCGCCGACACCCGGTACGACCCGCGTGTCGCGCACCTGGACGCCGACGCACTGCGGCGCTTCTACGCCGACATGGTGCTGACGCGACGGTTCGACACCGAGGCCACCGCCCTGCAACGCCAGGGCGAGCTCGGCCTGTTCACCCCGAGCCTGGGCCAGGAGGCCGCGCAGATCGGCTCCGCCCACGCGCTCGCCCCGCAGGACTTCGTCTTCCCCGCCTACCGCGAGCACGGCGTGCTGCACGTGCGCGGCCTGGACCTGACCGACGTGCTCAAGCAGTTCCGCGGCGTCGACCACGGCGGCTGGGACCCGGCCGAGCATGGGGTCCACCTGTTCACGCTCGTCGTCGGTGCCCACCCGCTGCACGCGGTGGGCTACGCGATGGGACTGCAGCGCGACGGCGTGGTCGGCACCGGTGACCCGCAGCGCGACGCCGGTGTGATCGCCTACCTCGGCGACGGCGCCACCTCGCAGGGCGACGTCAACGAGGCGCTCGTGTTCGCCGGCGTGTCCGACGCCCCGGTGGTCTTCTTCGTCCAGAACAACCAGTGGGCGATCTCGGTGCCGGTCTCCGGGCAGAGCAAGGTCCCGCTCGCGCAGCGCGGCCTGGGCTTCGGCATCCCGACGGTCCGGGTGGACGGCAACGACGTGCTCGCCTGCTACGCGGTCACCGCCGAAGCCATGGAGCGCGCCCGCAGCGGCGGCGGCCCGACGTTCGTCGAGGCCGTCACCTACCGGATGGGCGCGCACACCACGTCCGACGACCCGCTGCGCTACCGCGACGAGGCCGAGGTCGCCGCCTGGCGCGCCAAGGACCCGATCGACCGGCTCCGCCACTACCTGGAGTCCGCGGGCGAGCTGCCCGCCGGCTTCCTCGCCGACCTCGACGAGCGCGCCGAGGCGCTGGCCCGCCACGTGCGCGACGCCGTGCACGCGATGGTGCCGCCGCCCGCGGCGTCGATGTTCGACCACGTCTACGCCACGCCGCACGCCCTGGTCGACGCCGAGCGGGCGTGGTTCACCGACTACCAGGCGAGCTTCGAGGACGGAGGCGTCCGATGACCACCACCGCCGACCGCACCGGAACCGCCGCCACGGCCGTCGCCACCGAGAAGGTCACCCTCGCCAGGGCGATCACCCTCGGTCTGCGCGCCGCGCTCGCCGGCGACCCCAAGGTGCTGCTGATGGGCGAGGACATCGGCCGCCTCGGCGGGGTGTTCCGCGTCACCGACGGGCTCCAGGCCGAGTTCGGCCCCGACCGCGTCGTCGACACCCCGCTCGCCGAGTCCGGCATCGTCGGCACCGCGATCGGCCTGGCCATGCGCGGCTACCGGCCGGTGTGCGAGATCCAGTTCGACGGGTTCGTGTTCCCCGCGTTCGACCAGATCACCACGATGCTGGCCAAGCTCCACGCCCGCTCGCGCGGGAGGATCACCGTGCCCGTGGTCATCCGGATCCCCTACGGCGGCGGGATCGGCGCGGTCGAGCACCACAGCGAGTCGCCCGAGGTGCTGTTCGCGCACACCGCGGGACTCCGGGTCGTCACCCCGTCCACCCCGGCCGACGCGTACACGATGATCCAGGAGGCCATCGCCTCGCCCGACCCGGTGATCTTCCTCGAGCCCAAGGGCCGGTACTGGGACAAGGCCGAGGTCGCCCTCACGCCCTACGGGACCCCGGGCGCCGGGCTGGACCGGGCCCGCGTCGTGCGCTCCGGCACCGACCTCACAGTGGTCGCCTACGGCCCCACCGTGCACACCGCGCTCAAGGCCGCCCAGGTCGCGGCCGAGGAGGGCACCAGCCTCGAGGTGATCGACCTGCGCACCATCTCCCCGCTGGACCACGCGACCGTCGTGGAGTCCGTGCGCGGGACCGGGCGGTGCGTCGTGGTGCACGAGGCCTCGGTGTCCCACGGCGTGGGGGCCGAGGTCGCCGCGCGGGTCACCGAGGAGTGCTTCTACGAGCTCGAGGCCCCGGTGCTGCGGGTCGGCGGCTTCCACACCCCGTACCCTCCGTCGCGGATCGAGCACGAGTACCTGCCGTCCGTGGACCGCGTGCTCGACGCCGTCGACCGCGCCATGGCCCACTGACGCCCCGCCCACCAGGAGACCCCCTGTGCCCAGGTACGAGCAGTTCCGCCTCCCCGACGCCGGCGAGGGCCTGACCGAGGCCGAGATCGTCGAGTGGCGGGTGGCCGTCGGTGACCGCGTGGCCGTCAACCAGGTGATCGTCGAGATCGAGACCGCCAAGTCGCTGGTCGAGCTGCCCTGCCCGTTCGACGGCGTGGTCAGCGCGCTGCTGGCCGAGGAGGGTGTGACGGTCGAGGTCGGCACGCCGATCATCACCGTGGACGTCGACCCGGACGGCGCGGAGCCGGCGACCCCCGGTACCGACGGCGCGGCGGAGGCCGGTGGCGACGAGCCATCGGGCAGCGGCGGTGCGGTGCTGGTCGGCTACGGGGTGACCGAGACGGCGCCCGGACGGCGTCGGCGGACCGCGGCAGGTGCCGGCGCCGCGTCAGCGGTGAGCCCGGCGGAGGCGTCTGCGGAGGCATCGGCTCCGGCCGTGGCTGAGTCGGCGACGCCCGCCGCACCTGCGCCCGCTGCACCGGCACCTGCGCCCGCTGCACCTGCGCCCGCTGCACCTGCACCCGCGCCCGCTCCCGCGAGCACCGTCGCGAGCCGCGACGCCGCTGCCCACCGGGTGCTGGCCAAGCCGCCGGTGCGCAAGCTCGCCCGCGACCTCAACGTCGACCTCGGCACCGTCACCCCGACCGGCCCCGGCGGCATCGTGACCCGCGAGGACGTCCTGGCCCGTGCCACCGAGGTCAAGCCGCAGACCCTGGCCACCTACCCCAACGACGACGAGCCGTGGCTGGAGTCGGGCACGGTCTCGCCGGACGGTCGCACCACCCGCGTCCCGGTGAAGTCCGTGCGCAAGCGCACCGCCGAGGCGATGGTGTCGTCGGCGTTCTCCGCGCCGCACGTGTCGGTGTTCCACACCGTCGACGTCACCCGGACCATGCGCCTGGTCGCCGAGCTGCGCGAGGACCGCGAGTTCGCCGACGTCCGCGTCACGCCGCTGCTGATCGCCATGAAGGCGCTGCTCATCGCGGTGCGCCGGCACCCCGAGGTCAACGCTTCCTGGCGGGACGACACCCAGGAGATCGTCTACAAGCACTACGTGAATCTCGGCATCGCGGCGCAGACCCCCCGCGGCCTCGTCGTGCCCAACATCAAGGACGCCCACCGCCTGGGCCTGCACGACCTCGCCGTCGCGCTCGCGGACCTCACCGCGACGGCCCGCGCCGGCCGCACCACGCCTGCCGACATGTCCGACGGCACCATCACGATCACCAACGTCGGGGTGTTCGGCATCGACACCGGTACCCCGATCCTCAACCCCGGCGAGTCGGCGATCCTGGCGTTCGGAGCGATCCGCGAGCAGCCGTGGGTGCACAAGGGCAAGGTCAAGATCCGGCACGTCACGCAGCTCGCGCTGTCGTTCGACCACCGGCTGGTCGACGGCGGCCTGGGCTCGCGCCTGCTGGCGGACGTGGCAGCGGTGCTCGAGGACCCGGCGCGCGCGCTCGTCTGGGGCTGAGCTCCGGGCGACCGGCCCCCGTCAGCTCCCCATGGCCAAGGTCAGGGCTCCGCCCAGGTCGATGACGAACCCCTGGCTGTTCGGCCGGTCAGGGCTGTCGACCACCGACAGCGTCTGTCCGGCGGGTGCGGCGAGGCCGGGAACCAGCACGTTGGTGGTCCCGTCGGCGCTGTCCCAGGCGACAAGGGCGTCGGCACCGGTCTGGTCGCCGTCCGCGATCCCGGCCACGACGGTGCCGTGCACCCACCGGCCCAGCGTGACGGGGACCTTCACCGGGGCCGCAGTCGTGGCGCTCATCCGCACGGTGTCCGCCGGCCCGGAGACGTCCCCGCTCCTGACCAGCACGGTCCCGTCCGGATAGGCGACCAGCGGTGTGACCCCCCAGGTCACCGACGGCTCGACCGGCAGCTGCCAGGTGGCCGCGTCCGGGCTCGCGACGTACCAGCCTGAGCCCGGGCAGGTGGCCAGGACCGATCCCGTCAGGTCCAGCCACTTGCTGACCCAGCAGGTCGTGTCGGGCAGCTGGACTGGTGCGCGGACCGTGAGCGTGTCGGGGTCCACCCACTGCGGCGCGCCGGTCGTGGCGTTCAGCAGGACCCGCCCGCCCGGGGTCGGCACCAGGATCGTGGGCTCGTCGGTGGACGCCGTGACCTGCCCGTCCAGGGTGCGCCTCTGGCCCAGCCCGGTGCCGCCGCGCGACATCGAGACCAGAAGGTCGGTCGTGCCGTCGCCGACGAAGGTCACCAGCACGTCCACGTTGACCAGGCCCGCGTCGGCGGCGATCCCCCCGAGGTCGACCGGGGTGGTGGCGCCGGTCTCCAGGTCCACGACGACGACCGAGGTGCCGCTGCCCGTCGTCGAGCTCGCCAGCGCCAGAGCCGTGCCGGGGAGCCACTCGAAGAGGTACAGGTCGCCGCTGGGCAGGTCCGGGAGCTGGTACCGGACGCCGGTCGGGTCGATGAGGTAGGTGGCCGTGACGGTGCGGTCGTAGCTCTGGCGATCGGAGGTGGGGCTCACCTTGACGATCAACCAGCCGGCGTCGGTGGTCGCCAGCAGCCCGCGCGTCAACGGCTCAGCGGTCGGCAGCAGCGGGTCGACGGTGGGGGTGGACAGCGCCTCGGGCGTCGGTGGGGCGCTGGTCGAGGGTGTGGACGTGGTGGCCGTCGGCGTGGGGGCGGGGGTGTCGGTGGTGGGCGCGGCGGGTCCCGCGCCGCACCCCGTCAAGGCTGCGAGCAGGAACGCTGCGGCTGCCGAGCCCGCGGCGATGCGGATCCTCATGAGGTGCCCCCTGGACGTACGACGTTCCCACCAAGGGTCGCATCCGCGGTGCGGGCCACGGATGGGACCCTGGGTCCACCGGTCCGGGGTTGGGCGTCACCCAACGATTCGCCACTCTCCGCCGTTGGAGTCGGTGAGAGGGGGCGACATGGGCTGGCAGGACGAGCTGACTGCACTCGCGACCCGACGGGGCGCGGCGCTGATCGGCTACGCCTACCTGCTGTGCGGTGACCTGCCTCGCGCGCACGACCTGGTGCAGGAGGCGCTGGTGCGCTCCTGGACGGCGCCAGCGCGGGTCCTCGGCCCGCAGGCCACCGAGGGATACGTGCGGCGCGCCGTGCTGAACGCCTACCTCGACGAGCACCGCCGCGAGCGCGGCTGGGCCGGACGGCGGCACCTGGCCGCGGCTCCCGCCGTCGCACCCGACGCGACGGTGCGCACCGACGACCAGCTCGTGGTCCAGGCGGCGCTCGCCGGCCTGCCGCCCCGGGAGCGGGCGTGCGTCGTGCTGCGGTTCTACGACGACCTCACGGTGCCCGAGCTGGCTCGGCGCCTGGGGATCAGCGAGGGCACCGCGAAGCGCTACCTGTCCGACGCCCTCGGCCGGCTCGAGCGGGAGCTCGGCCCCGTCAGCGGGTCGGACGAGCGCCTCACCGTGCGCCTGACGGAGGAGGGCCGATGAACCTCACCGACGCTCTGGAGCAGATCGCCGCCGGTGCCGCCGGCCACGGCGGGCTGGCGGACGCCGAGCTGGACTCCGTCCTGGCCGAGACCAGGCGTGGTCGCCGATGGGTCACCGGGACGGTGCTGGCCGGCCTGGCAGGTGCGGCGGCGGCCGGGGTGCTGGCCGTGTCCTTGCTGGACCTCGGTGGCACGCCGCCCCCGCCGGCCGCCCCCACGCAGACCAACGCCCCCACGCAGACCATCGCCCCGTCGCCGACCGCCACGCCGACGGCCACCGCATCCACACCCTCGACCAGCGCGCCGCCGAAGGCCGAGGTGCTGTCCACCCCCACGGTCGACCCGCTGCTGCCGACGGCTGAGCCGTTGACGCGCGGGCTGCTGGCGACCACCGACGCCTCCTGGTTGATCGTCGAGGTGAGCGCCACCTCCGATCGCCAGACCTACGACCGCACCGTCACGGCGAACTACCTCATCGACCCGACCGGCGTCCGGTACCAGCTCCCGGATCTGCCCGGCGACGACCCCAGCCTCATCGAGTGGCTCCCCGGCACGAGCCTGGCGCTGGCGACCGAGAACGCGAACATCCCGATCCCGGCCCCCATCTCCGTCGTCGTCGTGGACCTGGAGACCGGCGCCACCACCCCCGTCGACCTCGAGGGCATCGCCGCCGACGCGGGGCTGGTCGACGTGGACGTCCGGGTGGCCTTCGCGGGCGACGGCACGACGGACCTGATCGTCTCGATGTCCGGTGACGGCACCGGGCTGGGCGAGCGGCGCACCCTGGCCGGGGAGGTCACGGCATCCATCGACGGCCCGGTCTCCCTGACCCCGACCCCGGACGGGAACCTGCTGCTGGACACCGGAACCTCCAGTCTGACGAAGCAGCTGGAGTGGGGCTTGGCGCCGCAGTGGCGAGACCCCCACACGCTGAAGGTCCGCGCTCCGGTCGAGCTGCCCGGCGTCACGTGCTGGGTCGAGGGCTGGCTGGACGCGACGGGCTCCGTCGTCGCCAGCTGCCCCGGCTCGGGCTGGTACGTCGCGAGCCCTGGTGCGTCCACCTGGCAGCTCCCGCTGAAGCCGTCCACGAGCTGGCGGGGCATCACGCCAGTGGTCGGCCGTCCGGACGGGACGGTGGTGGTCGCCGTCGAGGACGGGGTCACCCTCGCGAACGGGTCCGCCGCCGCGCCCGTCATGCGGATGAGCGCCACGACCGCGACCCCCGTCGAGGCCCCCGTTCAGGGAACCATGTGGGTGCACGGCACGGTCGTCGTCTCCTTCGACGAGGACGCGAACGTCTCCTTCGCGGATCCCGGGAGCGAGTCCCTCTCCTTGATCAGCTGGGACGGTGCCGACGGGGCCACGACAGTGCTGGTGCCGCCCCTGGCCGGGCCCGCCTGGCAGGCGCCGTCGGTGGTCAGCGGACCGGGAGCGGAGCACCGCACCTGGCTCTACATCGACTCCAGCGGCGCCCTGGCGGCACCGGTCGGAGACTGATCGCGCCGGAGCGAGTTGCGCCGGGCGGGCGCGGTCACCACGCTGAGGGCGATCACCCCCACGTCACGGGAGCCCTTGTGAGCGACGTCGCCGCGGATCCGGCTCCGCGCACCACCGATCGGCCCGCCGACGGAACGGTCCGCGGTGCGGAGCGACCCACCGTCGACCCTGCCCACCTCGCGCGCCTCGCGGCGCTCGTCGCGACCGACGGCCTGGCGGACCGTGAGGTGGTCAGCCCGCTGGACGGGAGGGTGTTCGGCCGCATCCCCGTGTGCAGCACGCAGGACGTCGAGGCCGCGGCGGCGCGGGTACGGATCGCACAGCGCGAGTGGGCGGCCAGGCCGCTGCGGGAGCGCGCGGCGATCGTGTCCCGGTTCGGCGCGCTCGTGATGGCCGAGCAGGACGCGCTCATGGACATCGCGGTGCTCGAGGCGGGCAAGGCGCGTCGGGACGCGTTCGAGGAGCTCGCCGACATCGCGCTCGCCGCCCGCTGGTTCGCGGGCGCGGCCCCGCGGGTGCTCGGTCCGCGCCGGGTGGCGGGCGCGCTGCCGCTGGTCACCAGGACCACGGTGCACCGCCGGCCCAAGGGCGTGGTCGGCGTCATCAGCCCGTGGAACTACCCGCTGACGCTCGCGTCGTCCGATGCGCTGCCGGCCCTGCTCGCGGGCAACGGCATCCTGCACAAGCCCGACTCCGAGACCCCGTTCTGCGCGCTGGCGCTGCTCGACCTGATGTACCGCGCGGGTGTGCCACGGGACCTCGTCCAGGTGGTCACCGGCGCGGGCTCGGCGCTCGGCCCGACGATCGTCGGGGCGGTGGACGCGCTGATGTTCACCGGGTCCACTGCGACCGGCCGGGTCCTGGCCGAGCAGTGTGCGCGCCGGCTCATCACCTTCTCCGCGGAGCTGGGCGGCAAGAACGCCATGGTCGTGCTGCCTGGCGCCGACCTCGACCGGACGGTGGAGGGTGCCGTGCACGCGTGCTTCGCCAACGCGGGGCAGCTGTGCATCTCGATGGAGCGGCTCTACGTGACCGACGCGATCTACGACGCGTTCGTCCCCGCGTTCGTCGAGCGGGTGCAGCGGATGCGGGTCGGCACCGGGTGGGACGCGGAGATGGGTTCGCTCACCGCACCGTCGCAGCTCGCCCGAGTGGCCGAGCACGTCGCCGACGCGGTCGCGAAGGGTGCCACCGTGCTCACCGGCGGCCACCCGCTGCCGGAGGTCGGTCCGCTCGCCTACGCCCCGACGGTCCTGGCCGGCGTGACCGAGGGGATGACGCTCTGCCGCGACGAGACCTTCGGCCCGGTGGTCAGCGTGTACCGGGTCGCCGACGCCGACGAGGCCGTGGTCCGGGCCGACGACTCCGCCTACGGGCTCAACGCGAGCATCTGGGGTCCGGTGCGGACGGCCCGGCGGTTGGCGCGCAGGCTGCACGTGGGCACTGTCAACATCAACGAGGGCTACACGTCGGCCTGGGCCAGCCATGCCGCCCCGATGGGCGGGACCCGGGACTCCGGGCAGGGCCGTCGGCACGGCCACGAGGGCCTGCTCACCTGGACCGAGTCCCAGACCGTCGCGGTGCAGCACCTGGTGCCGGCCGGATACCTCCCGGGTGTGGGGGCCGAGCGGTACGCGCGGTTCCTCACTGCCTACCTCGGGCTGGTGCGCCGACTGCCGGTGGTGCGTCGGTGAGCGCGGCCGTCGCACCCGACCACGTCGACGTGATCGTGGTCGGCAGCGGCTTCGGCGGGTCCGTCGCGGCGCTCCGGCTCGCGGAGAAGGGCTACTCCGTGCTGGTGCTCGAGGCGGGCAGGCGGTTCGCCGACGACGAGTTCGCGCGGTCCAGCTGGGACGTGCGGCGCTTCCTGTGGGCGCCGCGCCTGGGCTGCTTCGGGATCCAGCGGCTGCACGCGCTGCCGCACGTCGTGGTGCTGGCCGGGGCGGGCGTGGGCGGCGGGTCGCTGGTCTACGCGAACACCCTGTACCGGGCGCCGGACGAGTACTACGCGGACCCCCAGTGGGCGGACCTCACCGACTGGCGCGACGAGCTCGACCCGCACTACGCGACGGCCGAGCGGATGCTCGGCGTCGTGCCCAACCCCACCATGACCGCGTCGGACCGGGTGATGCGCCAGGTCGCGGAGGAGATGGGCGTAGGGCACACGTTCCGGCTCGCGCCCGTGGGCGTGTTCTTCGGCCGTGAGGGGCGCACCGAGCCGGGCGTCACCGTGCCGGACCCGTACTTCGGTGGGGCGGGGCCGGCGCGCACCGGGTGCACCGAGTGCGGCGGCTGCATGACGGGGTGCCGGTACGGGGCCAAGAACACCCTGGTCAAGAACTACCTGTACCTCGCCGAGCGCGCCGGGGTGCGCATCGAGCCGCTCACCACCGTGACCTGGCTGGCTCCGCGGTCCAGGGGCGGCTGGACGGTGCGCACGCAGCGCACCGGAGCCTGGCGCAGCGCGCGGACGGCGCGGACGTTCACCGCGGACCAGGTGGTGCTCGCCGCGGGGGCGTGGGGCACCCAGCAGCTGCTGCACCGGATGAAGGCGACCGGGACGCTCCCGCACCTGTCCGACCGGCTGGGCGAGCTGACCCGCACCAACAGCGAGGCCCTGGGCGGGGCGACCGCGGCGATGCGGCACCGCCGCGAGGCCGACTACTCGCGCGGCGTCGCGATCACGTCGTCGTTCCACCCCGAGCCGCACACCCACGTCGAGCCCGTCCGGTACGCCGCCGGGTCGAACCTCATGGCCCTGCTGTCCACGGTGGGCACGCCCGGGGGCGGCGGGGTGCCGCGCTGGGCACGTTGGCTCGGTCAGCTGGTCCGGCACCCGCTGCGGCTGCCGTCGCTGGTGCTGGGCATCCGGCACTGGTCGGAGCGCACCATCATCGGGCTGGTCATGCAGTCGACCGACGCGTCGCTCACCCTGAGTGCGAAGCGCTCGCTGCTGCGCGGGCTGCACGTGACCTCGCGGCAGGGCGGCGCGCCGAACCCGACGTGGATCCCCGCCGGGTACGAGGCGATGACGCGGGCCGCGCGGCTGGTGCGCGGGTTCCCGGGCAGCAGCGTCGGGGAGATCCTCGACGTCCCGATGACGGCGCACCTGCTGGGCGGCTGCGTGATCGGGGACTCGGCGCAGACCGGCGTCGTCGACGCCTACCACCGGGCGTTCGGGCACCCGGGCCTGCACGTGCTGGACGGGTCGAGCGTCGCGGCCAACCTCGGGGTGAACCCGTCGCTGACCATCACCGCGCAGGCCGAGCGCGCGATGGCGCTGTGGCCCAACCGTGGCGAGCCCGATCTCCGCCCGCCCCTCGGCGAGCCCTACCGCCGCCTCGCCCCGGTGCCGCCCGCCACCCCGGCGGTCCCCGCCCCCGCCTGACCCCGCCCACCCCACCCGCCCCACCCACGCCCGCCCGCACCGCCGCCTCGGCGACCAGCGACGGGCGACGGTTGACGGGCGGTCGAGCGATGGGTTGCGGGGTGTGGTGACAGGACGCGCTGCACGTGGGCTGACCGAGGGCTGCGCGTGCGCTGACCAGGGGCTCCACGCACGCTGAGGGCGCGCTGTGCAGCGGCGCGAACCCCCGAGCACGAGGCCCTGCTCGGCCGCCTGGCGTCCACCCTCCCTTCACCGTTCTTTCACCGGCCCGTACCGGTGAAAACCGGGTGACGGGGCCAACCTTCGGGGGTGGGGCACCAGCCCCGCACCCCTTCGGAGAGGAGCACGACCCGTGCCTTCAGCACAGCGCTCTCGCTTGGCAGCCCTGGCCCTCGGCCTGGGCGTCGCGGCACTCGTCGCGACCCCCGGCGTGGCCTCGGCGCACGGCGCGCCGCACCATCGCTCGCGACGCGAGGTGGCCACGACGACGCCGATCAAGCACCTCGTGGTGATCTTCCAGGAGAACGTCTCCTTCGATCACTACTTCGCGACATACCCGAACGCGGCCAACACCGACGGCACGACGTTCACCGCGTCGGCACACACGCCGGCCGTCGACAACCTCGCGAACGCCGGCCTGCTGACCGGCAACCCGAACGCCTACGACCCGCAGCGGCTGGGCCCGGAGCAGGCCGTGACCTGCGACCAGGACCACGGCTACTCGGCCGAGCAGAAGGCGTTCAACGGCGGGCTGATGAACCTGTTCGTGGAGAACACCTCGCGCGACACCTGCTCGAGCCCGATGTACGGCGCGCCGGGCCTGACGATGGACTACTACGACGGCAACACCGTGACGGCGCTGTGGAACTACGCGCAGCACTACGCCATGTCGGACAACTCGTACTCGACCACCTTCGGGCCGTCGACGCCGGGCGCCCTCAACCTGGTCTCCGGCCAGACGCACGGTGCGACCGCGATGACGCCGGGCGGCACCCCGACCGCCGACTCCTACGCCGTGGTCTCCCCGGACGCGAACGGCGTCGGTACCGTCATCAACGACCCGGACCCGTACTACGACGACTGCGCGAACGCCAACGGCACCAAGAGCTACAACCTCGCCGTGATGCACGGGCGCAACGTCGGTGACCTGCTCGACGCCAAGGGCGTGACCTGGGGCTGGTTCCAGGGCGGCTTCCGGCCCACCACCGCCTACGACGCGGCCACCGGCACCAAGGCCGTGTGCGGCACGAGCCACGACAACGTCGCCGGGGTGTCCTCGACGGACTACAGCCCGCACCACAACCCGTTCGAGTACTACGCCTCGACGTCCAACCCGCACCACCTGCCGCCCACCTCGGTGGCGATGATCGGGCGCACCGACCAGGCCAACCACCAGTACGACATGAGCGACTTCGACGCCGCGCTCGCCGCCGGGAACCTGCCGGCCGTGAGCTTCCTCAAGGCGCCGGCGTACCAGGACGGCCACGCGGCGTACTCCGACCCGCTGGACGAGCAGGACTTCCTGGTCAAGCAGATCAACGCGATCCAGACCTCGAGGTTCTGGAGCTCGACGGCGATCGTCGTGCTGTACGACGACTCCGACGGCTGGTACGACCACGTCGCGGCGAAGATCCTCAACGGCTCGACGGACTCGGCCCACGACGCGGCGATCTGCACGGACGCCGCTGCCACGGTCGGCGTCGCGGGTGGCTACCAGGACCGTTGCGGCCCGGGTACCCGCCAGCCGCTGCTGGTCATCTCGCCGTTCGCCAAGACGGACTACGTCGACCACACCCAGACCGAGCAGGCCTCCGTCCTCAAGCTGATCGAGGACAACTGGGGCCTGGGCCGGATCGGTGACGCGTCGGCCGACGCGCGCGCCGGGTCGCTGCTGGGGATGCTCGACTTCCACCACGCCCGCGCCCCGCGGGTGCTGCTCAACTCCGACGGCTCGGTTGCGTCCGGCCGTGACGCCGGGCACCTGCGCGGCCACGGCCACGGCCACGACCGGGACGGCGACGAGCCCGTCTGACCGCAGGGGACGGTCGGTGTGGCCGGCCGAGACTCGGGGGTGGCGGCGCGACCGTCACCCCCGAGTTGCGTCTCCGGGTGGATCATCGGCGGCGTCGCCCGCCACGTCCTCCGGCGGCAGGCCGCCGATCGCGGCCTCGGCGAGCGCCTCCGCGTCCTCCTCCATCCGGCTCTGGATGCCGGACACCATCCGCAGCGGCAGCTCGGGCACGAACCACGAGAGCAGGAACCCGACCACCAGTACCGCGGCGGCGGTGAGCATCACCAGCGCGACCGAGTCGGAGAAGCCCTGCAGGATCGGCGCCGCGAGCCGCGGGTCGAGGTGGGCGATGAACGAGGAGTCGTTGAGCGAGATGTTCGCGCTCGACGGGTTCGCCAGCGCGTCGAGCACCGGGGCGTTCGCGGGGTTGCCGGTCACCGCCTTGTCCGCCAGCGCCGCCTGGAACTCCGGGGTCTTCGCGGCGGCCTGGAACGCCGCACCGATCTTGGTCCCGACGGTGGAGAACAGGATCGAGAGGAACACGGCGGTGCCCAGCGTCCCGCCCATCTGCCGGAAGAACAGCGAGGACGACGTCGCCGTGCCCATGTCCCGTGGCGGCACCGCGTTCTGCACCGCGAGCACCAGCGGTTGGAAGCAGAAGCCCAGGCCGAACCCGAACACCGCCGAGCGCCACGCCACGTCGCTGTACAGCGACGACGGCTCGAGCTGGGAGAGCAGGTAGGCGCCCGCCACCAGGAACGCGGTCCCGGTGACCGGGAACACCTTGTACCGGCCGGTGTGGCCGACCGTCTGACCGGCGATCACCGAGGCGACCATGATCCCGCCGGTGAACGGCAGCAGGGCGAGGCCGGCCTGCGTCGGCGTCATGCCCTTGACGATCTGCAGCCACAGCGGCAGCGTCGCGATCCCGCCGAACATGCCCATCCCGAGCACGACGTTGATCATCGCGGTGCGCGAGAACGTGGCGTTGCGGAACAGCCGGAGCGGCAGCAGCGCCTCGTCCTTGGCGGCGCGCTCGGCGAGGATGAACAGCGCGATCCCGACGACGCCGAGGCCGTAGCAGAGGAACGCGACCGCGGAGGACCAGCCCCAGTCGCGGCCCTGCTCGGCGATGACCAGCAGCGGGATCAGCCCACCGGCGAGCGCGACGGCGCCCTGCCAGTCGATCCGGTGGTCGACGTGGTGCCTGGGCAGGTGCAGGACCCGGCTGATGACCACCATGCCGGCGATCCCCAGCGGCACGTTGACCAGGAAGATCCACCGCCAGCCGGTGATCCCGAACACCGTGGCGCTGTCGGCGAAGAACCCGCCGATGATCGGCCCGGCGACCGAGGAGACGCCGAACACCGCCAGGAACATCGCCTGGTAGCGCGCGCGCTCCCGGGGGCTGAGCAGGTCGCCGAGGATCGTGATGGCCAGCGACATCAGGCCGCCGCCGCCCAGGCCCTGCAGGGCCCGGTAGCCGGCGAGCTGGTACATCGAGGTGGCCGTGCCGCTGAGCAGCGAGCCCGCCAGGAACAGGCCGATCGACGTCAGGTACAGCGGCTTGCGCCCGTAGATGTCGGAGAGCTTGCCGTAGAGCGGCGTCGAGATCGTCGAGGTGATCAGGTAGGCGGTCGTGACCCAGGCCTGCAGGGTCAGGCCGTGCAGGTCGTCGCCGATGGTGCGGATCGCGGTGGCGACGATGGTCTGGTCCAGGGCGGCCAGGAACATGCCCATCATCAGCCCGCCGAGGATCGCGAGGATCTGGCGGCGGGTCGGTGGGACGAACCCGCTGTCCGCCTGGGCCGACGTACGGACGGGCGCCCCGCCGGGGGCGCCGGGTGCGACGGTGCGCACCGGTTCGGGCTGGTTCACCGGACCACATTACGTTTCGTCGCAGACACTCCGCGCTCCACGTCCAGGGTCGGAGGTCCCGTTCCGCGCGGATTCCGCCCTGGGCGTAGCGTCGGGCCACCTACCCTGGTGCGGTGACCACCACCGTGCGCGGCTCGCGCGCCCCCGCGCCGGGCCGTCCGGCGCGCGCCGACGCCGCCCACCGCCCCGTGCGTCCCGGCCTGGTGGCCGGGGCGGTCGCGGCGGTGCTGGGCGTGGTGGTCGGCACCCTCGTGGCCCAGTCGGGGACGATCGACCTGCTCGACCCCGGCACGCTGGTCCGCTGGGGCTCGCCGACCGCGACCGTGCTCACCGAGCTGGCCGGTGCGGTGACGCTGGGCGCGCTGGCGATGGCGGCGTTCGTGCTGCCCTGGCCGCCCGGTCGCGGCAAGCGGGACACCGCGCGCCGGGGCGGGTCGTCGGGCGAGCGGACGGGCACGTCGTTCACCGCGATGATGCGGGTCGCCGCCGTGTCCTCGGTGGTGTGGACCGTCTTCGCGCTCGCGGACCTGGTGCTCGGCTACGGCGCGATCGCCGGCCGGCGGCTGGACGCACCGTCGTTCGGCCCGGAGCTCGGCGTCTACGTCACGTCGATCTCGCTCGGCAAGATCGGGCTCGGCGTGGTCGCGGTCGCGGCGCTGACCAGCGTGGTCGCGGTGCTCGTGCGGACCCCGGTCGGGGCGCTGTGGACGGCGCTGCTCGCACTGGTCGCCCTGGTGCTCCAGGCCCAGACCGGCCACGCGTCCGGCGACACCAACCACGAGCTGGCCATCTCGACGATGTTCCTGCACCTGGTGGGGGCGTCGCTGTGGATCGGTGGGCTCGCGGCGATCGCGCTGGTCGCCGGGCGGCTGGGCCGGGACCTGGCGCCGACCGTCGAACGGTTCTCGACGGTGGCGCTGTGGTGCTACGTCGCGGTCGGCACCTCGGGCGCGGTCAACGCCGCGATGCGGATGGCCGACGTCGGGCAGCTGGTCACCACCACGTACGGGCGCCTGGTGCTCACCAAGATCCTGCTGATGGGTGGCCTGGGGGCGATCGGCTGGCTGCACCGGCGCCGGGTGGTCGACGCGCTGAACGCCAGGGCCGATGCGGCCGGGGCGACCGCGGACGCGGGCTCGGCGCGGGCGGCCGAGCGCGCCCCGTGGGTGTTCTGGCGCCTGGTCGCGGTCGAGCTCGTCCTGATGGGCGCGGTGTCCGGCGTGGCCGTGGCGCTCTCGGCGGCCGAGCCGCCCGTGCCGCAGACGCCGAGCGGCGAGCTGTCCCCCGCGGAGATCGTCACCGGTCACCCGCTGCCGTCGCCGCCGACGCCGGACCAGTGGCTCACCGCGTTCCGGTGGGACCTGCTGCTGGCCCTCGGCGCGCTCGCCGGGGCGGTGGTGTACCTGCGCTGGGTGCGGCGCCTGGCCGCGCGCGGGGACCGCTGGCCGGTGGGCCGGACGATCAGCTGGCTCGTCGGCATGGCGGTGTTCTTCTGGGCGACGTCGGGCGGCCCGGCCGTCTACGGGCACTTCATGATCAGCGCCCACATGGTCGAGCACATGACGCTCATGCTGATCATCCCGGTGTTCCTGGTGGTCTCCGGCCCGGTGACGCTCGCGCTGCGCGCGCTGCCCAGCCGGCACGACGGGTCCCGCGGGCCGCGCGAGTGGCTGCTGGGGATCGTGCACTCGCGGTGGGCGGGGTTCTTCGCGACGCCGATCGTTGCCGCCGCCAACTTCGCCGGCTCGATGTACGTCTTCTACTTCACCGAGCTGTTCAGGTACGCCCTGGAGACCTACATCGGGCACCTGGCGATGGTCGTGCACTTCAGCCTGGCCGGGTACATGTTCCTCAACGGGCTGATCGGCATCGACCCCGGACCCAAGCGGCCGGCGTACCCGATGAGGCTCGTCCTGCTGTTCGCGACGATGGCCGTGCACGCGTTCTTCGGCGTCGCGCTCACCATGGACACCGCCCTGCTGGTGCCCGAGTGGTACGGGCTGCTGGGCCGTACCTGGGGCCCGTCGGCGCTGGACGACCAGCGCACCGCCGGGGCGATCGTCTGGGGCATCTCCGAGCTGCCGATGCTCGCGGTCGCGATCATCCTGGCGGTGGCGTGGACCAGGGCCGACGAGCGCCACGCCAAGCGCCGCGACCGCGCGGCGGACCGGTACGGCGACACCGAGCTCGAGGCCTACAACGCCCGGCTCGCCGCGATCGCCGAGCAGGACGCCAAGCTCACCGAGCACGACCAGGGGCGCTGAGCCCGGCTCGACGGCCGGCGCCCGCTCATGCCTGGAGGACGCCCCGGACGATGCTGTCCCCGGAGTGCCCCGGGTTCCCGTCGAACGGCTCCTCGGAGATGTCGACCACGGGGTAGGCGGCCAGGTCCAGGTCGTCGGGCAGCGGGAACACGCCGTGGTCCCCGTGCAGCATCCCGAGGCTGATCAGTCGGGACACCTCGGTGTCGATGAGCCAGACCTCGTGGAACCCGCTGTCCGTCCCGGCGCCGTTCAGGGTGACGACGAGCTCGCGGGTGCCGTCCGCGGCCCTCTCGACCACGGCGGTGCCCGACGCGCCGGGCCAGTCCGGCAACGCGTCCAGCGCCGCCTGCTCGATCACCGTCGGGGCGGGGGTGCGCGTGTCCCACCAGCCCACGCCGATCCCGCCGACCACGATCCCGGCGGCGGCCGCGGCGGCGAGCCAGCCGGGCGCCACGCGGCGCCGGCCGGCACGGCGTGCCGACGGCTCCCGGGCGCCCTGCGTCCCGACGGTGGGGGTCGCAGCGCCCGGACGCACGTGGGCGGGCAGGTCCAGCTCCGCGGCGATGGCGTCCCAGACGCGCACGGGCGGCTCGACGAGCTCGGCCAGCCCGGGGCCGGCGGCGCGCGCGCGGACGACGGTGGTGGACAGCGCCTCGAGCTCGGCCGCGCAGGCCGGGCACTGGTCGAGGTGGGCACGCGCGTCCGCGTCGGCGGGCTCGCCGAGCGCGAGGAGCGCGATCAGCTCGGGCTCAAGATGCGGCACCGTCCACCTCCAACCTGTCACGCAGGCGCAGCAGGCTGCGCCGGATGTGGCTCTTGACGGTCCCCAGCGGCAGGCCGAGCCGCTCGGAGATCTGCGGGTGCGTCAGGTCCTCCCAGAAGGCCATGGCGATGATGGTCCGCTGCGGCTCCCCGAGACGGGCGAGCTCGTCGGCGACGACGATCCGGTCGGCGAGCTCGGTGGTCTCCGCAGCCGCGGCAGGCTCGACGGTAGCGCTCGCGGCCTGGGCGTCGCGGCGTTCGCGACCGCGCCGGGCGTGGGCGTCGGCGATGACGTTGCGCGTGATGCCGGTGAGCCAGGCGGCCAGCGGGCCGCGTGACGCGTCGAAGCCGGAGCGCCCGCGCCAGGCGTTGACGAACACCTGCTGCGTGACGTCCTCGGCGTCGCCGTGGTCGCCCAGCGACCGCAGGGCGAGGGTGTGCACCAGCGTGGACCAGCGGCGGTACGCCTCGGCGAGGGCGAGGTCGTCGCCGGCGACGAACGCGCGTCCGACCGCGTCGTCGTCCCAGGACGACGACGGGTGCAGGCGGGTCACCTCGCCGCTCACGGTCCTCCTCGGCCGGATGTCCGGTGCCACGTGGAGCGCCGCCATCACGGCTCCACAGGGCTCAGGTAGACGATGACGTTATCGGAGTAGTGACGCACGTCGGGCAGCCATCGTCCACCGCAGGTGACCAGGACGAGGTGCGGCGGTCCGTCCCGGAGGAAGACGTCGGGCCAGGTCACGTCGGTCTTGGGGGACGACGTCACCTCGCGGACCTCGTAGGTCGCCGTCGAGCCGTCGGCCAGCGTGACGACCGCTCCGTCGCCCGTGTTCAGGTCCCGGAGCCGGGCGAACGGGCCGAGGCCTCCCGAGGCGACCGAGTCGACGTGCGCCGCGATCACGGCTGCCCCCCGGTCGCTGCCCGGGGCCGGGCCGAAGCGGTACCACCCGGCACGATCGGCGTTCGGTGGGACCTCCATCTCGCCGTCGGGGTCGATGCCGACCGGGTCCACCGGGACCTCGACCGCGAGGGCCGGGAGCGTGAGGGCGACCGGTGCGGGCGTGTCCACGGCGGGCTGGGCGGCGAGCGAGGAGTCGCGCACCGGGATGTCGGGGACCGGAGCCGGCGGAGGGGTGCTCGACGCCGTCGCCTCGGCGGGCGCTGGGCCGGGCGCGGTCGGCGCCGACGTCGCGGCGTCCGAGGCCTGGTCCCCACCGGACCGGAGGATGCCGACGACGCCTGCCGCGAGGACGGCGCCGAGCGCCGCCGCGACGACGAGGACGAGCCTGAGGCGGGACGGGGACGGCACGGGAACCTCCTGGGTACGGGCCACGGGCGGGCGCCCCCGTCCGGATGGAGGGCACCCGCCCGCGGCGGGTGGCGGGCCGCACGCCGCGAGTGGAGGTGCGGCCCGCCGGTTCAGATGGTCAGTGCTGGTTCGAGCCCGACCGGACCACCGCGGTGCGGCGACGCAGCACGAGCGCGGCGCCGGCCAGGCCGATGGTCACCACGCCCGCGAGCAGCCAGGCGGAGCTGGTCGCGGACTCGTCGGCCAGGCCGAGCTGACCGGTCGGGACGCCGGCCGGGGCGGAGCTGTGGGTGTCCACGGTCTGCACCGCCAGCGCGAGGTTCTCGTCGGCCAGCGAGCCCCAGGCGTAGACGATCGTGTTCACGCCGTCGGAGACCGTGACGTCGGCCGGGCCGATCACCGGGTCGGTGGTCCCGGTCGCCGCGACCGCGGCGGACACGGTGCCGGCCGGCAGGTCGAGCTTCGCCTCGTCCGGGTTGGCCAGGTTGGTCACGACGGCGCTGCCACCGGCGAGGACGTCGACGGCCGGGGCCGCGGCGACGTGCCGCACGGTGAGCCGGCCCTCGCCGGCCGCGGTGGTGGCGATGTCGTTGGTGAACAGGGTCGCCGTCGGGTTGCCGTCGGCGTCGAGGTGGGCCGCGGCCGTGTAGGACATGCCGCCCTCGAGGGGCAGGTCCACGGGGCCGATCGCCGGCGAGCTGTCGTCGGCGGCGTCGGAGGCCGTGATCGCCACGGTGTACGTGCCCGGGTCCAGCTCGAGCGGGCCGGCGAGATCGCCCGGGGCGAAGTCGTCGAGCGTGCGCTCACCGTTCACGTACACGTCGACGGTGAGGCCCGGCACGCCGTGGAGCACGGACAGCGAGGCCTTGTCGTCGGTCACGGCGGCGGCGGGCAGGGCCCCGGCGAGGGCAAGGGTGAAGCCGGCTGCGCTGCCGGCGAGGAGTCGGGTGCGCATGGGGGTCCTCCTGGTTCGTGCCCGCCGAGCGGTGCCGGTCGGGCGTGGAATTCCTGACACCCCCACTACGGCCGGGGACGCCGGGTTGGATGCACCGATTCACGAATCGTTTGCGAACCGCTCCGTGGCGCGATCGCCCGGTGCCGTTTCGGGGGCGGCTGTCGGCAGGGGGGCGCACACTGGTCCGGGCGGGTGACGTGCCCGGCCGGGAGGGGGACCGGAGATGGACGACGGCCTGGAGCACGGCGCGGCCCGCGCCCTGAAGACCGAGCTGGCCGGCTTCGTGCAGGAGCTGCTGGAGCGCCGCGTCGAGGCCTCGGCGGTTCGGGCCAGGGCCGGGGTGGCGCTGGGGCTCGCACCGCAGCCCGACGGGAGCTTCGGCCTCGCGGTCCGCTACCGGCTCGGCGTGCCGACGGCGCGGATGGTGGCGCGCCGGGTCGCCGAGCAGGCCGGCCCGGTGGCCGACGTGCGTCGCACCGGGCGGATCGCGCCGCTCGGGCCGGTGGGCCCGCGACCCCCGGTGATCACGGCGCAGGCGGCCGGTGAGACGGGGCGGGTGCGCCCGCTGCGGCCGGGGGTGTCGATCGCGCACGTCACGGTGACCGCCGGGACGCTCGGCGCGTTCGTGCTGGTGGACGACGCGGTGTGCGCGTTGTCCAACTACCACGTGCTGGTCGGCTCACCGTCGTCCACGATCGGTGACCACGTGCTCCAGCCCGGCCCGTACGACGGCGGGCTGGACCCGCAGGACAAGGTGGGCGAGCTCGCCGGGTTCGCACCGCTGAGCCATGGCGGCCGCTTCGTGGTCGACGCCGCGTACGCCCGGCTCGACGACCCGCACGTCGACCCCACCTACCCGGTCGGCTCGGTGACGACCACGGCGGCGCCGGTCGGGGCCTGGGAGGTCGAGAAGATCGGTCGGACCACCGGCGTCACGCGCGGTCGGATCACCGCGATCGAGCTGGACGACGTCGTGGTCGGCTACGGCGACGAGCTCGGTGAGCTCACGTTCGACGACCAGATCGAGGTGGAGGGCCTGGGCGTCGCGCCGTTCTCGCGCGGCGGGGACAGCGGGTCGCTGGTGTACCGGGTGGGCGGCCTGGAGGTTCCCGGGCCGGCCGCCGCGCCGGACCTGGACGGTTCCGGTTCGCCGGCCGACGACTGCGAGCCGGATGCCGAGTCCGATCCGAACCCCGCGGTGGGGCTGCTCTTTGCCGGGTCGGAGACCGGGGGCGAGAATGGTCGGGGGCTGACCTACCTCAACCCGATCGGGCGGGTGCTCGACGCGCTCGGGGCCAGGCTGGTCGGCTCGTCGGCCGGGTAGGGCGCCGAGCGACGCCGGCCCGGCAGGAGCGAGGTGCGCGATGGCCGACCTGCAACGGGCTCGGCGGGCCAAGTCCCGGCTTCGTGCGCACCTGCAGGACCAGGCAGGGGTGTGCGGCGTCGGCCTGGTGCCGCACGACGGCGACTGGTGCGTGCGGGTCAACGTGGTCCGCGAGGCGGACCGCGAGGCGGTGCCCCGCGAGGTCGCCGGGGTGACGGTCGAGGTCCGTGTGGTCGGCGCCGTGCACCCTCAGCGCTGAGCCGCGGGTCCCAGCCCCGTCGCGGGCGCGCCCGCTACCGTCACGCCATGCCGCTCTTCCGCCGTTCACCGTCCCCCGACGAGGTGCGTGCCCGCCAGGACGCTGCGATCGACGCGTTCTGGGCGTGGTGGGGCGCCGAGGGCGCCGCGCGGGCCGCCCGGCTGTTCGACGGTGAGGGGCAGCCCGACGAGCTGAGCCGCCTCGCGGAGGACGTCGGTGCGCGGGTCCAGGCGATCGCGCCGTTGGCGTTCGAGACCGGACCGGGCCGCGCCGCGCGGCACACGCTGGTGGTGACGCCCGCGGGCGACCCGGACCTTCGCGACGTGGCCGAGCGCTGGCTCGCCGCGGCTCCCGAGGTGGACGACGCCTTCGAGTTCGCGACGTGGCGCCAGCCCGTCGCCGACGCCGAGGCGCTGGTCCTCGAGTACGGCACGACACCCGTCGCGCTCGGCGAGGCAGCTGCGGTGATCGTCGAGGACGGCGTGAAGGTGCACGTGACGGTGTCCCACCCACGGTTCGCGCAGATGCCCGAGGACGACCGCGGCCAGGTCACGTTCCTGTTCCTGGACGCGTTGCTCGGCGAGCAGGCCGTCGAGGAGCACGTCGGCGAGATCGCCTGGACGCCGGACCGGGCGCCCCACGCCGTCGCACTCGCCGAGCTGGCGGCGGCGGTCGAGCGCCTGCGCGGCTGAGCGCCCCGCGCACCTGACCCGCCGCCGCGCACCTGCCGAGCGCCTCGCGCACCTACTCCGCGCCCCTGGCCCGCACCCCGCAATCCAGTCCATCCCGCTTCCGGGCGGCCTCGTGTCCCCCCGGCGAGCCTCCCCCAGCGGCCGCGCCGGACCGGCTGGCATGGGTCCATGCCCTCGCGCCGTCGACGCAGACGCAAGGTCCGCCTGACCCACGACGAGATCCTCGTGCTCTTCGAGCTCGTGCACCGCTGGCAGGACGGCTCACGTCCCGACGCCGTCCCGGTCGCGCACCCGGGCGAGGCCGAGGCCCTGCGCCGGCTGGCCGCCCTCCTCGCGCCCGAGGTCGACGAGGTGTTCGGCGCCCACTACGCCGAGTCCGTCGAAGCTGCCCGCACCGCCCTCGCCGAGTCCGCCCGCGGTCGCTGAGAGACCTCGCGGCCTCGGATCGCGGTGGCGCGCCTCCGCCGGATCGATGTGGTGCGTGAGAAAGCATCGCGGAAGTGATGAATCCGGACCGCATCCGGCCCGGGCAGCCCAGATGCATCACTTCCGAGATGCGATTCCAGGCACCACCATGGTTCGGCGGCGGCCGGCGAGCCGCGCCGTCATCCGGGCACGCGGAGCGGGCACGTAGCCTTCCGTCGTGACGACCGCTCCTGCCCGCCTCCCCCGCGTCCGCGCCTCCGAGCTCGTCGGTCGCGGCTGGCTCAACACCGGCGGCACGGACCTCACGCTCGCGGACCTGCGCGGCAAGGTCGTCGTGCTGGACTTCTGGACCTTCTGCTGCGTCAACTGCCTGCACGTGCTCGACGAGCTGCGTGAGCTCGAGGCGGCGCACCGCGACGTGCTGGTGATCGTCGGCGTGCACAGCCCGAAGTTCGTGCACGAGGCGGACCCGGTCGCGCTCGCCGCGGCGGTCGAGCGGTATGAGGTGCACCACCCCGTCCTGGACGACCCGGAGCTGACCACGTGGTCGGCCTACACGGCCCGCGCCTGGCCGACGCTCGTGGTGATCGACCCGGAGGGGTACGTCGTCGCGCACCTCGCCGGCGAGGGGCACGGGCATGCGATCGCGGCGTTGGTCGGCGAGCTGGTCGCCGAGCACGAGGCCAAGGGCACCCTGCACCGCGGCGACGGGCCGTACGTGCCGCCCGCGGCCGAGCCGTCCACGCTGCGCTTCCCCGCCAAGGTGATCCGTCTGGCCGACGGCAACCTGCTGGTCGCCGACGCCGGGCACCACAGCCTCGCCGAGCTCGCGCCCGACGCGGAGACGCTCGTGCGCCGGATCGGGACGGGTGAGCGCGGGCTCGTCGACGGCGCCCCGGACGAGGCCAGGTTCGCCGAGCCGAACGGGCTGTGCCTGGTGCCCGAGGAGCTGCGCAGCCGGCTCGGGTACGACGTGCTGGTCGCCGACACCGCCAACCACGTGCTGCGCGGCGTCCGGCTGGCCGACGGCCACGTGACGACCGTCGCCGGCACGGGCGAGCAGTTCATGGTCGGCGGGCCGGACAACCTCGAGCCGTGGCCGGCGGCCGGCGGCGCCGCGGGTCCCGACGGCGGCGCCACGTATCCGGACGGCGGTCCGGCTGACGGCCCGGCGGTCCGCGGCGTTCGTCCCGAGTGGGAGCCCCGCGGCCAGTGGCCGCCGCGGATGGTGCGGCTGTCCTCCCCGTGGGACGTCGCGTGGTCGCAGGACCTGGCCGCGTTCGTCGTCGCGATGGCCGGCAACCACTCGATCTGGGCGTTCGACGACGAGCAGGGGTCGCTCACCCACCTCGCCGGGACCATGAACGAGGGCCTCGTCGACGGTGACGCCGGTGGCGCGTGGTTCGCGCAGCCGTCGGGGCTGGCGGTCGGTCCCGACCGTCGCATCTGGCTGGCCGACTCCGAGACCTCCGCGCTGCGCTGGCTGGCACCGGGCAAGGCCGGCGTGACCGTGCACACCGCGGTGGGCCACGGGCTGTTCGACTTCGGGCACCGCGACGGCGCGGCCGACCACGCCCTCCTCCAGCACCCGCTCGGCGTCGCGGTGCTGCCCGACGGGTCGGTGGCGGTCGCGGACACCTACAACGGCGCCGTCCGCCGCTACGACCCCGCGACCGACACCGTGTCCACCCTCGCGCGCGACCTCGCCGAGCCGTCCGGCCTGCTGGTCGACGCCCGCGACGACGGCACGCTCGACCTGCTGGTGGTCGAGTCGGCCGCGCACCGGATCACGCGGGTGCGGCTCCCCGCCCGGCTGGCCGGGGAGATCCTCGACGCCGGCGCGCACCGGACCGCGCGGCCGGCCACCGACGTGGCGCCAGGCGAGCTGCGGCTCGAGGTCGCCTTCACCCCCGCGCCGGGCCAGAAGCTCGACTCCCGCTACGGGCCGTCCACCCGCCTCCAGGTCTCGGCGTCCCCGCCCGGGCTGCTGGTCGACGGCGCCGGAGACGGCACCGACCTGACCCGCACGCTCCACCTGGACCCCGCCGTGACCGAGGGCGTGCTGCACGTCACCGCCCAGGCGGCGTCCTGCGACGACGACCCCGCGATCGAGTTCCCGGCGTGCCACCTCGCCCAGCAGGACTGGGGCGTGCCGGTGCGGCTGGTCGACGGTGCTCCCGCGGAGCTGCGCCTGCCGTTGCTCGGCTGACCGACGCCGTCAGCGGACGGCCGGCACCTTCGCTCCGAGCGCGCGGAGCACGAAGTCCTCGGTCGCGGCGATCGCGTCGGGGTCGCCGTCGGCCGTGGCACGGGTGGACAGGCACGCGTTGACCAGCGACACCGTGGTCGAGATCGGCTGGTCGGTGAACGCGCCCTCCTCGATGCCCCGTTCGAGGATCCGGCGCAGCACCGTCTCGACGAGCGTCGCGTGCGAGCGCAGCTGCTGCTGGGTGGCCGGCGACACGACCGAGCGCAGGTCCGGGCCCGGCGACAGGCGGTACACCCGTTTGAGCTGGGCCTGGCGGCGCACGTAGGTGCGCATCTGCTCGACGGGGTCGTCGATGCCGTCGAGGGCGGACTCCAGGCTCGCGACGTACTCCTGGGTCTCGTACGTCATGTACGCCAGGAGCAGGGACTCCTTGTCCGGGAAGTGGTTGTACAGCGCGGTCCGGCCGACGCCGGCCTTGGCGGCGATGTCGGCCAGGGTGATCGCGTCGAAGCCGCGCTCGAGCATCAGCTGGGCGAGTGCGGTGAACAGCTTGAGCCGCGTCCGTTCGCGGTGCTCGGTCAGCGAACCCCCGATGATCTTGGGCACCCGACCATTGTCGCACCGTTCCACCGGGGCAAACGCGCCGAGAGTCCCTACTCTCGCCTCATGAGCGAGATCACACCGGACACCAAGGACTGGACCTGGGTGCTCGAGCGCCCCTGCCCCGAGTGCGGCTTCGTGGCCGCCGACCTGCCGGCGACCGAGGTCGCGGGCGTCGTGCGGGAGTCGGTGCCGCGCTGGCAGGCGGTGCTCGCGCGGCCCGACGCGCGCACCCGGCCGAGGCCCGACGTCTGGTCGCCGCTGGAGTACGCCTGCCACGTGCGCGACGTCTACCGGGTCTTCGCGACCCGCGCCCGGCTGATGCTCGCCGAGGACTCCCCCACGTTCGACAACTGGGACCAGGACGCCACGGCGATCGCCGAGCGCTACGCCCAGCAGGACCCCGCCACGGTGAGCGCAGAGCTGGCCGAGGCCGGGCAGGACGCCGCGTCGGCGTTCGACGGTGTGCCGGCGGACGCGTGGCAGCGCGTGGGGCTGCGCAGCAACGGCTCGCGCTTCACGGTGGAGACGCTCGGCCAGTACTTCGTGCACGACGTCGTGCACCACCTCGGCGACGTGTCCGACTGACGGCGACGTGTCCGACTGACGGCGACGCAAGCCCCGTCCGTGCACATATTTCGTGCACAGGCCTGTGCATCCACGACGTTTCCGCTGGTCGTCTTGTGGATGACCTTGTGACTAACTCTTGGTTCGAAATTGATCTCCGGAAGGCCTTGCGGGCCCTCGACAGGCCCGACTAGAAATACGTCATCGGCAAGGACGGATCGCCGGACCGAACGGGGAGACCCGGGAGGTTCCAGTCGGGGCAACTCGGCAGGAACGGCGGACCGCACCTGCTGGCCCGGTCGGAGACCGGCGGGCCAGCTTCGAGGGGCAACCTTCGGAGTTCTTCGCGGGGCAACTCGCGGAGCTGCGGATGACGACGCAGGTGCTCGCACGGACCGGTCTGGGTGTGGTTGCTGGGCCACCAGCCCGCGGCTTGCCGTGGGGCGACGGGTCCACCGCATCGTCAGAGCGGGGTTGACGTGACCGGGTCAAACCGGATTCGTTGGGCCGCAATCCACAGCAAGGCCCCTCGGACGCTTACTCCGAGGGGCCTTTGCTGTGTCTCCAGGGTAGGGGCGAGTCGTGAGCGCTCCGGGAACGACACGCGGCGATCCGGTGAACTCGTCCCACGACCGAGTTGACCGGGCGACGCCGTTCCCCTCTACTCGTGCCCATGGACGATCCGTGCAGTACCGACGGCCCCTCCGACGACCTCGCGCCTGCGCGCTCACGTGAGGGGGGCCGGGTCTGATGGACGGCGCACTGTGGCGAGACCTCGCGCTGGTGATGCTCTTCGTGCTGGTGGGCGGGGTGTTCGCCGGTACGGAGCTGGCGCTGGTGTCGCTGCGCGAGAGCCAGATCGCCCAGCTCGAGAAGCGCGGCGGGCGTGCGGCCCGTGCGGCCCGGGTGGCGCGTGACCCCAACCGGTTCCTGGCCGCCGTGCAGATCGGCGTGACGGTGGCGGGCTTCCTGTCCGCGGCGTTCGGCGCCTCGACCCTGGCGCCGGGCCTGACGCCGGTGCTCGTCCGGATGGGTCTGAGCGAGCCCGTCGCCGGCACGGTGGCGCTGGTGGTGCTCACCCTCGCGATCGCGTACCTGTCGCTGGTGCTCGGCGAGCTGGTGCCCAAGCGGCTCGCGCTGCAGCGTGCGACCACGGTCGCCGTGGCCACGGGCCCGGCGCTCGACCGGTTCGCCTCGCTCATGCGGCCCGTGATCTGGTTGCTGTCGGTGTCGACCAACGCCCTGGTGCGGCTGCTGCGCGGCGACCCGAGCGCGACGTCCGAGGAGCTGTCCGAGGAGGAGCTCCACGAGCTGGTCGCCGGCCACGAGGCGCTCACCGACGACGAGCGCCGCATCCTCGGCGAGGTCTTCGACGCCGCCGACCGGACGCTCGGCGAGGTGCTGCGCCCGCGTGGCGAGGTGGTGTTCGTCGACGGGTCGAAGTCGTCGGCCGAGGTCGCCGACCAGGTGCGCGACCTGCCGTTCTCCCGCTACCCGGTGATCGGCGAGGACTTCGACGACCTGATCGGCTTCGTGCACGTGCGTGACCTGCTGGGCACCCCGGACCGCCCGGTGCGCGAGCTGGTGCGCCAGCTGCCCCAGCTGCCGGTGACCAACCGCCTGCTGCCCTCCTTGTCGATGCTGCGGGCGCAGGGCGCACACATCGCCGTCGTGGTCGACGAGTACGGCGGCACCGACGGGATCGTCACGCTCGAGGACCTCGTCGAGGAGCTGGTCGGGGACATCCGCGACGAGTACGACCTGCCAGAGCCCGCCGAGGACACCCAGGTGGTCGACGGGGTCGTCGACGCGCGCATCACCATCGAGGAGTTCGCCGAGCGGACGGGCGTCGAGCTGGCCGACGGCCCGTACGAGACCGTCGCGGGGTTCGTCATGGCCAGGCTCGGGCGCCTCGCCGCGGTCGGCGACCAGGTGCCGGTGGGCGACGGTTCACACCTGCTGGCCGTCACCGAGGTCGAGGGGCGTCGGACCCTCAAGGTGCGGCTCGTCGCGGTGCCTCCCGACGCAGCACCCCCCGACGCGGCGCCGCCGGCCGATCAGCCGCAGCCCAGCAGGTAGCGGCCCGCGACCAGGATGACCTGGCTGGTGGGCGCGTTCTGGTCGGTCCAGTAGAAGAGCGAGGCGCCGGTGCCCTCGTCGACCTCGACCTGGAACACCTGGTAGTTGTCCAGGAAGACGGCGGGCTTCGCACCGGGCAGTGCGGTGACCTCGGACCACGGGGTGCCGATGCCGATGTCGTGCGGCAGCGAGACGGTCGAGGGGACCGGTTCGGCCTGCGTGATCGTCCAGGAGAACAGCGCGTCGTCCTGGACGTTGATCATCGCGCCGCCGTAGCTGAGCTGGTCGACGCCGGACACGCCGCACATCTCGGGGAACGGTTCGATCGAGGTGGGCGTCCCGAGCAGGTTCTCGATCGCAGCGGTGGCGTTCGGCGAGTCCCACGCGATGTCGCCGACGCCGCTGGCGGACAGCGGGACGGGTTCCACGGTCGGGGTCTGCGAGGTGGGGCCGGGATCCGTCGTGGCGGTGGGGCCGGTGGCCTCGCTGGGGCTCTCGGACGGGGTGGTCGTCTCGGACGGTGCGACGGACTGCGAGGCGGGCGTGGCCGACGTCGTCTCGGAGGCCGACGCCCCCGGTGACGAGCCGCAGCCTGCGAGCAGCAGTCCGGCGGCGAGCGCGAGGCCTGCCGCGAGGTCCCGGCGTCGTGCGCGCATCATCCCTCCACCGTCGGCGCGTCTCCCGCTCGTGCCGACTCAGCAGCATGGCACGGTCGAGTGGCGCGCGCGAGGGACATCGGGGTCCGCGCCGGCGGACGTAGGTTGGCCGCATGCGCAGTGGCCTGCTGCGACAGAGGCCCAAGGAGGCGGACGTGGGCGATGGCGCTCGGGAGCGGGGGCGCGAGCTGCGCGGGGCCGTGCAGCGCAGCAGCCACGGCGAGTGGGCAACCCCAGTCGACCGGCCCGACCCGGTCGCGATGGTGCTGGCCCAGGACCGGACGCGGTTGCCGTTCCTCGTGCCGGTGCGGCACACGCGCATGGCGCAGTCCGAGCTCGCCTTCTACCGCGGCGCCGCGGCGATCATGGCGGCGGACCTCGCCCGCACCCCGGTGACCGGGCTGGACGCACAGATCTGCGGTGACGCGCACCTGTCGAACTTCGGCGTCTACGGGTCGCCCGAGCGGGACCTGGTGTTCGACGTCAACGACTTCGACGAGACGTCGCCCGGCCCGTGGGAGTGGGACGTCAAGCGGCTCGTCGCCAGCTTCGCCATCGCCGCCCGGCACAACGCCTTCCCCGACGACCAGCAGCGCGAGCTGCCGCGCCTCGCCGCTGCCGCGTACCGCGAGGCCGTGCGGGCGTTCGCGTCCGCGGCGTACACCGACGTCTGGTACGCGCACCTGGACGTCGAGCAGATCGCTGACGCCTTCCGTGACCAGCTCACCGCGAAGGAGCGCCGTCGCGGCGAGCGCTTCGTCCGCAGGACGCGGTCGGCCACGAGCCTGCGGGCGTTCGACGCGCTGGTGGAGCGCGGCCCGGACGGCTACCGGATCGCCGCGCAGCCTCCGCTGCTCGTGCCGGTGAGGGACCTGTCCGCGTCCCAAGGGCGCGATGCCCTCGTCGAGGCGGTGCACGCAGAGCTCGAGGCGTACCTGGCGTCGGTCCCCGACCACATCGCCGTGCTGCTGCGCCGCTACCGGTACCTGGACGCCGCGCTGAAGGCGGTCGGGGTCGGGTCGGTGGGCACCCGGTGCTTCGTGGTGCTGCTCGAGGGGCGCGACGAGCACGACCCCCTGTTCCTCCAGGTCAAGGAGGCCGGCAGGTCCGTCCTCGAGGACCACCTCCCGCCCGGGCCGTACCGGCACCACGGGCGCCGCGTGGTCGAGGGGCAGCGCCTGATGCAGGCTGTCAGCGACTCGTTCCTCGGCTGGAACGAGGGCACGGCGGGCACGCACTACTACTGGCGCCAGCTCAAGGACATGAAGGGGTCGTTCGAGGTGGAGGGTGTCGCGCCCGAGGCGCTCGCCCGCTACGCGCGGCTGTGCGGCTGGACCCTCGCCCGGGCGCACGCCAGGTCCGGCGACGTCGACGCGATCGCCGGGTACCTCGGGTCCGGGAACGCGTTCGACGCGGCGATGGCCCGGTTCGCCTCGGCGTACGCCGAGCAGAACGCGGCCGACTTCGCGGCGTTCACCGAGGCGATCGCCAGCGGTCGGGCGGACGCGGGGGCGTGACCCTGCGCTCGCGGATCAGGGCGCCTGACGCCGCGAACGGTCGGCCAGGACGAGCGCGAGCTCGAAGCGGGCGTCGGCGTCGTCCAGGTCGTCGCCGAGCAGCTCGCGGAGCTGACGGACCCGGTAGCTGACGGTCTGGGGGTGGACGCGCAGCTCGTCGGCGACGGCGGTGCGGGAGCCCCAGTGGCGCAGCCAGGCGTGCAGCGTGTCGAGGTGTCGCTCGCGGGTCTGCTCGCGCAGCGCGGCGAAGGGCGCCAGCCGGCGTTCGGCGAGCAGGGCGAAGGCGGCCGGCTCGCCGCGCAGCGCCAGCGTCGCGAGGTGGTCCTCGGCGAACACCGGGTCGCCAGGGTCGGCGCCCGCCCCCGCCTCGGCGCCGTCGGACGTCAGGCGCGCGGTGAGCTCGGCGAGCCTGACCGCCTGGGGCACCCGTGCCCAGTCGACGGTGACGCCGACCACCGCACCCCTGCCCCGCAGCGTCCGCGCGAGCTGCTCCCGCGAGGCCGGCCGCCCCTGCCGGATCAGCAGGACGGAGTCGCGCTCGCGCTCGAGGACCACTGCCTCGTCGCGGTACCGGAACTGCGCCTGCCGGGTCTGCTCGGGGGGCAGCAGGATCGGGACGATGCCGTCGATCCGGCGCCACCCGATGCCCTCCGCGGCGGCCAGGACGGCTCGCTCGGGCGCGCTGCCGCGCACCAGCACCTCCGCGAGCAGCCGGCGCCGCCGGTCCCGCTCGCCCGCCTGCGCGCGCAGCTGGAGGGTGAAGCCGTCGGTGGTGGCGGCGACCAGCTCGTCGACGTAGGCGGTGATCGCGTCGGACAGGTCGATCAGGTCCGCGGTGGACAGCGGCCGGGCCTGCGCCAGCGCGTCGGAGGTCTCCCGGAACATCACGCGCGCCGAGGTCCGCAGCGCGGCGAGCAGCGTCTCGGGCGCACGGTCCTCACGGGCCTCGGCCGCCCCGAGGTCCACGAAGGTCTCGCGCACGCCGTCGGGCAGAGCCGGCTCGTCGGTCCCCACGAGGTCGACGAACCGGTCCAGGGCGACCGTGACCCCGCGGTGGACGTCCTGGGCGATCTTCGCGTCGTCGATCCCGGCGTAGATCGTCCCCGTGATCTCGCCGGCCACCGCGTCCACGATCGCCGCCATCCGGTCGCGCAGCGCCGGGGCCAGGGCTGCGGGCAGCCGCTGCCACGGGGTCCGGGACACGACGGGGTCGGGCACGCAGGAACGCTATCAAGCGGTGATAGTCATCTGCCGGATGGATGGACTTCCGGGGACGTAGGAATCGGAGTTTGGACCGGAGATGATAGAAGGAGCCTCACGCCAGGGAGATCTCATGGAGCATGCCGCGTCCCGCCAGCACGTGGTGGACATGTGCCGCACGATGCTCGAGCGGGGCTACCTCAAGGCGACCGAGGGCAACGTGTCCGTGCGGATCCCCGGCCGACGGCTCTACGCCGTCACCCCGAGCAACTACGACTACGACAAGATGCGCGCCGAGGACGTCTGCATCGTCGACTTCGACGGCAAGCACGTCACCGACGGGTCGGGCCCGGCCATGGCGCCCTCCATCGAGGCGGGCATGCACGCCAACGTGTACCGGGTACGCCCGGACGTGAACGCGATCGTGCACACCCACCAGCCCTACGCCTCGGCGCTCGCCTTCCTGCGCCGCGAGATCCCGGCGCTGACCGACGAGCAGGTGCGCTTCCTCGGCAAGCGGGTGGCCATCGTCGACTACGCGCCGGCGGGCACCGGGTTCCTCGCCAAGAACGTGGAGAAGAAGGTCGCGGGCGGCGACAACGCCTTCATCATCGCCAACCACGGCGTCGTCGCCCTGGGCACCGACCCCGACCGCGCCGTGTTCAACATGGCCCTGCTGGAGAAGGTGTCGATCGCCTACCTGCTCAGCCTGCTCACCGAGACCGGCAAGGTCCACACCATCCCCGACTGGGTGCGGGAGATCGCCTTCGCCAAGCTCCGCAAGGACGAGAAGCGGATCGCCGCCCAGATCACCGAAGCGGTTCCCCCCGCCCGGTTCCCGGCCGACGAGGAGCTCCCCAGCGCCGATGCGGCTGCTGCTCGGCTCGTCGGCCGGGAACCACCTCTCCCCGAGACCCGGGTGGTCGAGGTCCCCGGGAGCGAGTCGGCACGCCTCGGCTACGCGATCAGCGAGTACCCGGACGTCGAGGACGTCATGCGGCGCCTGCGCGCCCTGCTCGCCCAGCCCGTCCGAGGGCTGCGGCACGACGCCCTGCTCGACGTGCTCGACTACTTCGAGACCAAGTGCACGGCCAGCCGTGAGATCACCGACCGCGCCAAGGCGCGCATCCCCGGCGGCGTGCAGCACAACCTGGCGTTCAACTACCCGTTCCCGCTGGCCGTCTCCAAGGCCGAGGGCGCGCACCTGACCGACCGGGACGGCAACACCTACATCGACTTCCTGCAGGCCGGTGCGCCGACCATCCTGGGCAGCAACTACGCCCCGGTGAACGAGCGGGTGGCCGAGGTGGTCGCCGAGTCGGGGCCGGTCACCGGGCTGTTCCACGAGTACGAGCTGCGGCTCGCCGAGACCATCCACCGGTACATGCCCCACGTGGAGATGTACCGGTCGCTGGGGTCGGGCACCGAGGCCGCGATGGCCGCGGTCCGCGCGGCGCGGGCGTTCACCGGCAAGAAGGTCGTGATCAAGGTCGGCGGCGCGTACCACGGCTGGTCCGACACCCTCGTGTACGGGCTCCGGGTGCCCGGCACCTTCCGGATGAACGCCAAGGGCATCCCGTTCGGCGCGACGAGCGAGACCCGCGAGGTCTTCCCGCACGACCTCGGGGCGCTGAAGCGCAAGCTCGTCGAGAACCGGGTCCGTGGCGGCACGGCCGCCGTGATCGTCGAGCCGCTGGGACCCGAGTCGGGGACCCGCCCCGCCCCGTACGACTTCAACGCGCGGGTCCGTGAGCTGTGCGACGAGTTCGGCGCCCTGCTGATCTTCGACGAGGTCGTCACGGGCTTCCGGGTCGGGATGGGTGGCTGCGCCGGGTACTTCGGCGTCACCCCGGACCTCACGGTGTTCGGCAAGGCGGTCGCGGGAGGCTACCCGATGGCGGGCGGCGTCGGCGGGCGGTCCGACGTGATGGCCGTGTTCGGCTCCGGCCTGGACGGCAAGTCCGGTGCGCACGTGCAGGTGGGCGGCACGCTGTCGGCCAACCCGCTGTCCTGCGCCGCGGGGTACTTCGCCATCGAGGAGATGGCGCGGACCAATGCCCCGGTGATCGCCGGGCGGGCCGGCGACCGGCTCACCCGCGGTCTGCAGCGGCTCATCGACAAGCACGGGCTGCCGTACGTCGCCTACAACCAAGGCTCGATCGTCCACCTGGAGTCCAGTGGCGTGATGCTGCTCGACATGCACAACCCGCTCAAGCTCCTCAAGGAGAAGGACTCCCGCAAGGAGGTCATGGAGCAGATGGGCGCCGCCTACACGGCGCACGGCATCATCACCCTGGCGGGGTCGCGGCTGTACACCTCGATGGCCGACACCGACGCCGTCATCGACGACGCCCTGAGCCGGTTCGACGAGGTCTTCGCCCTGGTGGAGGGCGTCTAGTGCGTCGTAGGGTCGCGAGGTGCCGGACCGCGGGGCGCCGATGAGCGACGACCGCTACGTCCTCGGCGTGGACCTCGGCACCGGCGGGCCCAAGGTCGCCCTGATGGGCGTCGGCGGACACCTGGTGGGGCACGAGAAGGAGAAGGTGCCGCTGATCCTGCAGCCCGGGGGCGGCGCCGAGCAGGATCCCCAGGCGTGGTGGGACGCCATCGTCGCGTGCACCCGCAGGCTCCTGGAACGGCACGGCGTGGGCGCCGACGCCGTCTCCGCGATCTGCATGAGCAGCCAGTGGGGCGGCCTGGTGCCGGTGGACGCGGCCGGCCGGCACCTGCACAACGCCCTGATCTGGATGGACGCCCGCGGCGAGCCGTACTCGCGGGCGCTGACCTCGGGCGGGATCACCGTGCCGGGCGCCGGGTACAACGCCAGGGCGCTGCGCCAGTGGATCACCAAGACCGGCGGGGTGCCGTCCCGCTCGGGCAAGGACCCCGTGGGTCAGGCCCAGTGGCTGCGGCACCACCGGCCCGACGTCTACTCGGCGACGGCCTACCTGCTCGACGTGCCCGAGTACCTCACCATGCGCCTCACGGGCCGCGCGGTGGCGGGGTACGACACGGCGGTCCTGCGCTGGTGCACCGACAACCGCGACCCGGCGGCCGTCCGGTGGGACGCCGACCTGGTGCGACGCTCGGGGTTCGACGTCGACAAGCTGCCCGAGCTGGTGCCGCCGGCCTCGGTCGTGGGGACCCTCACGCAGGAGTCGGCGGCAGAGCTCGGGCTCGGGCCGCAGGTGCAGGTGGTGGCCGGCACCGGTGACACCACCGCGGCCGCCGTCGGCGCCGGGGCGGTGGAGGACTTCGCGGCGCACCTGTACATCGGCACGTCGGCCTGGCTGAGCTGCCACGTCCCGTACAAGCGCACGGACCTGATGCGCAACATCGCCTCGCTGCCCGCCGTCGTGCCGGGCCGGTACTGGGTGGCGACGGTCCAGGACGTCGCGGGCAAGGCGATCGACTGGCTCATCGACAACGTCGTCTACCCGGACGACGCGATGGGCGACGGCACGCCGCGGCCGGACGACGCCCTCGACCGGGTGAACGCGCTGGCCATCACCTCGCCGCCCGGTGCCAACGGCGTCGTCTTCGCCCCCTGGCTCAACGGCGAGCGGACCCCGGTCGACGACCCGCACGTGCGTGGCGGGTGGGTGGGGGTGTCGCTCGAGACCTCGCGGGCCGACCTGGTCCGGGCGGTGTTCGAGGGCATCGCCCTCAACGCCCGCTGGATGAAGGACGCGGTCGAGCGGTTCGTCCGCAAGGAGCTGCCCGACGGCTTCTCCGCCCTCACCTACGTCGGCGGGGGCGCCCAGTCGGACCTGTGGTGCCAGACGCTGGCCGACGTGCTCGGCTGCACCGTGCGCCAGGCCGCCGACCCGGTGCTCGCCAACGCCCGCGGGGCCGCGTTCCTCGCCGCGATCGGCACGGGGGAGCTGGCCTGGTCCGACATCCCTGGCCTGGTCCGCATCACCCGCACCTACGAGCCGGACCCGGCGTCGGCGGCGGTCCACGACCGCAGCTATCGGACGTTCACCGGCCTGTACCGCAAGGTCAAGGGCCTGTACCGCGACCGGCGGTGACGGGCGACGACGACCGCACCGACAACCCTCCGGAGGGAGACGCCGTGAGCTCGGAGCACCGGCTGTACGGGTACCGCTGGGTGGTGCTGGCCGTCTTCATGCTGGTCAACGTCACGATCCAGATCCTGTGGATCTCGTACGCCCCGATCACCGGGCCCGCCGCCGCGTTCTACGGCGTCTCGGACCTGCAGATCGGCCTGCTGGCGATGACGTTCATGATCGCCTTCATCCCGCTGTCGATCCCCGCGTCGTGGGTGATCGACACGTACGGCTTCCGGGTCGCGGTGGGGATCGGCGTCGCGCTGATGGGCGTGTTCGGGCTGCTGCGCGGCTTCGCCGGCGAGAGCTACGGGCTGGTGCTCGGCGCGACGATCGGCATCGCCGTCGCCCAGCCGTTCCTGCTCAACGCGTGGACCACGGTCCCCGCGAAGTGGTTCCCGGTGGGTGGCCGCGCGACGGCGGTCGGGCTGGTGACGCTGGCCAACCTGGTCGGCACCGCGATCGGGATGGCGCTCACGCCGGTGCTCGTCGAGTCCATGCCGATCCCCACCGTCCAGCTGATCTACGGCGCGGTGGCCGCCGGCAGCGCGGTGCTGTTCCTGGCGCTCGCGCGCGAGGCGCCGCCGACGCCGCCGGGCGAGCCCGGGTCCGAGGTCAGGGCGCTCGCGTTCGAGGGGCTCCGGCACGCCCTGAAGGTCCGGCCGTTCCTGCTCATGCTGGCCGTCGCGCTCATCGGCCTGGGGATCTTCAACGGCATCAACACGTGGATCGAGAACATCATCCGGCCGCGGGGCTTCACGCCCACCGACGCCGGGACGCTGGGCGCCGTGATGATCGTCGGCGGGCTGGTGGGCGCCGTCGTGATCCCCGCGCTGTCCGACCGGCAGCACAAGCGCCAGCGGTACCTCATGGTCGCGGTGGTCGGGGCGATCCCGGGCCTGCTGGGGCTGACCTTCGCGACGTCGCCGGCGCTGCTGTACGCCTCCGCGTTGGTGCTGGGGTTCTTCCTGGTCAGCGCGCTGCCGGTGGGCATGCAGTACTCGGCCGAGATCACCTACCCGACCCCGGAGGCCACCTCCAACGGCCTGATCCAGCTGTTCGGCCAGGGGGCCGTGGTGTTCGTGTACGTCATGGAGGCGATGCAGAGCGCCGACGGCTCGTTCACACCGTCGCTGCTGCTCGCGGCCGGGTTGCTGGTGGTCAGCGCCGTACTGGTGACGCGGATGCCCGACCCGCAGGAGGTGCGGGACCGGGTGTCGGCGGGCTGAGCGCCCGCCGACCCGGCGCGCCTCGCGGTGCGCCCGCCGCAGGGCCGATCGTGGAAACTCTTGCGCAGCTGCTGCGTCGGAACTTCCACGATCAGCGCGCCGTGGCCCGATCAGGTGGTGGCTCGTGCGGGTTGCCCTCGTGCGGGGTGGAGGCGGTCACCGCACGCCGTGCCGCACCCGCACGATGGTCGGGTGTGCCGCCCGGCACACCGCCCGGTCCCGAAATGCCCTGGGCCCGCTCCGGCCTCGACGCGATCATGGTCGTCGCACGTCACCAACCAGTGAGGAGAAGGCATCATGACGCGGCACCTGTCCGAGTCGCTGATCTCGTGGGCGTCGATCCTGGAGGACGACACCCGGGACCAGGCGATCCGAACGAGCGCCATGCCCTTCATCTACCCGCACATGGCGCTCATGCCCGACGCCCACCTCGGCAAGGGCGCGACGGTCGGGTCGGTGATCCCGACCCGCGGAGCGATCATCCCCGCTGCCGTCGGCGTCGACATCGGCTGTGGCATGGACGCCGTCCTGACCCAGTGGACCAAGGACGACGTCCTCGCGACCGGCTCGCCGTTGTCGGGTCTGCGTGAGGGCATCGAGGCGCGCGTCCCGCTGTCGGCGGGCGTCTACAACCACGCGCTGACCGAGACCGCGTCGGCGAGGGTCGACGCGCTCGGCGAGCGGGCCGCCGCGCTGGAGATCCCGGACCCCGGCTCGTTCGCCGGGAACTGGGCGCTCCAGCTGGGTTCGCTCGGCTCCGGGAACCACTTCATCGAGGTGAGCCTGGACGAGCAGGACCGGGTGTGGCTGTTCCTGCACTCGGGGTCGCGCGGTGTGGGCAACAAGATCGCGACCCACCACATCAAGGTGGCCCGGGACCTCATGAGCCGGTACTTCATCCGGCTCGAGGACCCGGACCTCGCCTACCTGGTGGAGGGCACCGACGAGTTCTGGGCGTACATCCGTGCGCTGCGCTGGGCTCAGGAGTTCGCCCGCCAGAACCGGGCCGAGATGATGGACCGGGTCGTGGACGCGATCGCCGCGTTCATGGGCGAGGACGTGGAGCGCCGAGAGGCGATCTCGTGCCACCACAACTACACCGAGCAGGAGAACCACTTCGGCAAGAAGGTCTGGCTGTCGCGCAAGGGCGCGATCGATGCCCACGAGGGCGTCATGGGCCTTATCCCGGGCTCGATGGGCACCCGCTCGTACGTGGTCGAGGGCAAGGGGAACCGCGTCGCACTCTGCTCGGCGCCGCACGGCGCGGGGCGCGAGTACAGCCGGTCCCGGGCCCGCAGGACGTTCACGTTCGCCCAGCTCGAGGAGGCGATGGAGGGCATCGAGTACCGGCGGACCGAGGCCTTCCTCGACGAGATCCCCGCGGCGTACAAGGACATCGACGTCGTGATGGCCGACGCCGCGGACCTCGTCTCGGTCCGGCACGAGCTGCGTCAGATCGTCAACGTGAAGGGCGACTGAAGCGGGGTCGGCGTCACAGGTGCGGGCGGGTCGGGCCGCCGTGGTCGCGTAGCCAGGCCACGGCGGTCTCGGCCAGCGGGATGGTGCTGAGGTGTCCGCCTGGCTCGAGGCGCAGGACGGCTCCGGGGATCGCTGCGGCGACCCACTCGGCATGCCCTGCGGGCACGAAGGTGTCGCCCGCGCCGTGCAGGACCAGGACCGGCACCGAGATGTCGTCCATGGCGAACCCCCACGCACTCAGGCAGGCGAGCTCGTCCTCGATCGCCCCCTCCTGCGTCGCGGTGTCCGCGGCGGCGAGCTGCCAGTTCCAGTAGGGACCGGTCATCGCCCGAAGGTCGTCCTCGGCGAACATGCTCAGGTCGACATCGGTGTCGTCGGCGAGGTGTGCGGCGAGGGCGTCACGCCCGCGCAGGGCCGCCTCGAACTCGGCGCGGTTCGGCTCGGCCATGCCCGCGAACCAGTCCAGCCCCGGGGCGCCGTAGGGCGCAGGGCCGCCGAGGACAGCAGCGGCGGTGAACCTGGCCGGGTGAAGAGCCACGGCGCCGAGCGCGTGCATGGCGCCGGCCGACAGGCCGATCGTGGTCGAGGACTCCACGCCCAGCCGGTCCAGCACCGTGACCATGTCGCCCACGCCGTCGGCGACGCTGCGCCCCGGCCGCGCGGTCGAGCCCCCGTAGCCGGGGCGGTCATGGCCGATCAGGCGGAGGCCGAGGCCCACGGCGCGCTCGACCAGGGGCTGCGGTGGTAGGCCACGCATCCCTGCGCCGTGCTGCCAGTAGACCGTGCCTGCGCCGCCGCCGTCCCCGCTGTCGTAGACGTGGAGGACCCGGCCGTCGGTGGTGGGCACGTCGGCGTCGATCACCGGCGCAGTGTAGGAGGCCGGGCTGGAGACGGGCTGGGCGGCACCCGACAGGTCAGGTGGTCGCCCGGTCGACCAGGCGGACGAGCTGCGTCACGTCGGAGTCGGGGACGACGCCGGCCAGATCGGTGGGCACGTCGTCGCAGGTCACACCCCGCCGCGTGTCAGACGGGCGCGCTAGCTTGCGCCGCATGACCATCGACCCTCCACGCAGCACCCCGTGGACCACGGTGTCGTACGGCAGCCATCCCGACCAGGTCGCCGAGGTGACCGTGCCCGACGGCGCGAGCGGCCCGCTGCCCCTCGTGGTGCTGCTGCACGGCGGCGTGTGGCGCGAACCGCACGACCGCGTGCACATCCGCCCGCTGGCCGCCGCGCTCGCCACCACGGGGCTGCTCGTGGCCAACACCGAGTACCGGCGCGTCGGCGGGGCCGGTGGTTGGCCGCAGACGTTCGAGGACGTCGCCCTGGCGACCGACACCGTGCCTGACCTGATCGAGTCAGCCGGGCTGGCACAGGTCGACCGCGGGGCAATCGCGCTCGTCGGGCACTCGGCGGGCGGGCACCTCGCACTCTGGGCGACCGTCCGGCACCTCACCGCACCGCACGCACCGGGCCACCGATCGACGCCCCTGCCGGTCGCCGGGGTCGTCCCGCTCGCCGGGGTCGTCGCGCTCGGCTCGTTGCAGCGCACCGGGCCCGACGCCGACTCCGTGGAGCGGCTCATGGGCGGCGACCCGCTCACCGTGCCCGACCGGTACGCGGCCGGCGACCCGACGCTGCTCGGCGCACCTCCCTGCCGGACCGTGCTCGTGCACGGTACGCAGGACGAGGCGGTCCCCGTCGAGACGGCCCGCCACTACGCGGCGACCCACGCCCGTGTCGAGCTCGTCGAGCTGGCCAGCACCGGGCACTTCGAGGTCATCGACCCGACGTCCGCCGCCTGGCCCGCAGTGCTCGGAGCAGTGCGGGCCGCACTGGGGGCCACGACGCCGCAGTAGCCCAGGGCGGGCTGGCGCTCGTGACCGCGGCGAAGCGCGGCCCGGCTACGGTCGCTGCGGGACGATCGACCATGCCGTCCTCGTCCGGCAATGGAGTCCGCGAGAGGGATGTGCCGGTGGCCCCGGGATCGTGTCGTCGTAGACGGAGGGCGCGCGCACGGAACGCTGCCCGGCCTGGCCGCAGCGTCGACGGCGCCGGCCGCGACGAAGACCATCGGGTGGCTCTTCGCACCGCGCCTCGCGGCACAGCGGGGCGGCCTGGTCGCCGGGACGCAGCGCACATGCAACATCCCCCCACCTAGCGTCGAACGCGCAGGCCCTACGCGATGAAGGGAGAAGGCCGTGCCGAAGGCAGCCGTGTGTGTCGACTTCACCAAGCCCTTGGAGATCCGCGATGTCGACGTCCGGGATCCCGGTCCCGGTGAGGTCCGGGTCCGGATGGAGGCCAGCGGGATCTGCCACACCGACCTGCACTCGACGAGGGGCGACTGGCCGGTCAAGTCGCCGCTGCCCTTCATCGCCGGGCACGAGGGCGTCGGGATCGTCGAAGCCGTCGGCGAGGGCACGATCCGCAAGGTCGGCGAGCGGGTGTGCATCCCGTGGCTCGGCTACGCGTGCGGCCACTGCCGCTACTGCGTCAGCGGCTGGGAGACGCTGTGCCCCAACCAGGTCCAGAACGGCTTCGCCAGGGACGGTGCCTTCGCCGAGTACGCCGTCGTGGACGGCAACTGGTGCGGCCTGGTCCCCGAGGGCGTCGACGCGCAGGACGCGGCGCCGCTGGTGTGCGCCGGGGTGACGACCTACAAGGCCGTCAAGGTGTCGGAGCTCAAGAGCGCGGAGGTCGCGGCGATCTGGGGCATCGGCGGACTCGGGCACCTCGCTCTCCAGTACGCCAGGATCGCCGGCGGCACGCCGATCGCGGTCGACGTCAAGGAGGACAAGCTCGAGCTCGCCACCGAGCTCGGCGCCGACCACGTGGTGAACGCGGCTGCGGTCGACCCGGTCAAGGCGATCCAGGACCTCGGCGGCGCCGACGTGTCGATCGTGCTGAGCCCCAACGAGGTGGTGTTCAACCAGGCGCTCGCCGCGCTGCGCCCCGGTGGCCGTCTGGTGTGCGTCGCGCTCCCGTCCGGCGGCGGGACGCTGTCCGTGCCGATCTTCGACACGGTGCTGTACGGCAAGCGGATCATCGGCTCGATCGTCGGCACCCGCAACGACCTGGACGACACGATGGCGCTCCAGGCGATGGGCAAGACCAAGGTCGTCTCGATCCCGGTCGGGCTCGCGGACATCAACGAGTCCTTCGAGCTCATGCTCGCCGGGAAGATCCCCGCCCGGCACGTGATCACCGACTTCTGAGCGCAGGCCGCGGGCCGGACGTGGCGCACCACCGTGTCCGGCCCGCCTGGCATACTCCGGCGATGGCGTACGACAAGGCGCTCGCCGCGCGCGTTCGCGAGCTCCTCTCTGATGAGCCGGGGCTGACCGGGAAGGCGATGTTCGGTGGCCTGGGCTTCCTGGTGCACGGGAACATGGCGGTCGCGGCCAGCGGCGAGGGCGGGCTGATGGTCCGCGCGGACCCCGAGGCCGGCGAGGGTCTCCTCGAGGAGCCAGATGTAGCCCCGGTCGTGATGCGCGGCCGGGCGATGACCGGATGGCTGCGCGTGGCGGACGGTGGACTTGCCGACGACGCGGCCCTCGCCCGGTGGGTGGCCGTCGGGCTGGCCCGCGCGCGCTCGCTGCCGCCCAAGAACTGACCGTCTCGCCGAACACTGGCCCCGGGTCGGTGCGCCGCTCCACTGGCGATGGAGCGACACGCCACAACCGGTAGTGGAGTCTCGTGCCCACCGAGACTGTTGACCTCGAGCCTGCGTGGACGCTGGAGCGGGTGTGCGAATCCACCAGCGCCCCCGCCGACGCACGCCCAGCACCTGCCCATGCGTGTGCCCTGCAGGACCAACATGGGCGACGACTCCTCGGACCGTGTCCTCAGTGCGGCCCACCCTCCAGCCTTCCTGGGACTGAGAGCCTCCATCAGACCCGGGCTGACACACCCGTTCGATGCATCGTGACGCCGCCATCACGTCGCCGGAACTCCCCTCGCGCCTCACTGGCGGCCCAGCCGCGGCACGACCCGCTCTGGTCGAAGCAGGTCCTCGAGGTCGCTCCGTCGGATCCGGACGACCCGCGCCCCAACCTTCACAGTGGTTCGCCGAGGAGTGCGTCAGGCTGACGGAGCGAACCCGTGCCCGCGCCGGGTGTCACCACAACGGCGCGCCGTCCGGCTTCATCCCACACGCCCACCAGTGGGGCTCGAGCTCCAGCGGGTCGGAGCATGTCATGCCCCACATGTCGCGGCCCTCCGGGCTCCCGGTGGCGGTGTACCAGTAGCCGCCAGCATCGTCGGGGATCCCTGACCACTCGGCGAAGAAGATGGACCCGTCGGCACGGTGGTCCACCGTGCCGAGCGCCGTGAAGGGCGCGAACGACGGGGGTAGGGGCGTGCCGTAGTAGTCCTCGACCATCCCCGATGCCGGCGAGTCCTTCGGGCTGCTCGCGATCTGGACGAGGGCGGGGCGCCAGGCGTCGAACGCGATCTGGGCCCCTGGGTACGGCACGGCGATGGCGGGAATGATTATCAGCGAGCTTGGGAGCGCCACCACGAGCGCGAGCCACCAACGGTGGAACAGCCTTCGGACCAGTACAGCCGCCAACACGACGCCCACTACGCCCGCCGCGAAGCGCACCCAGCAGATCGGGCCACGGGGCCATGTGAAGAAGACCAGGGGGCCAGGCAGGAGACCGCGCGAGGCGAGGAACCACGCCACGTGGCCGCTCGCCCCCACCAGCCAGCTCACCGCTGCGCCAAGCCCGACGCATGCGGTGAACCAGCGCGGGCGCGGCACGGCCCGACCGTAGCGAAGCAGCCGCCCCCCGCGGAAGTCAGGCGAACGGGTCGATGAGCGTCAGGCCGGGGATGCCGGTGAAGTCGGCGGTGTTGCGGGTGGCCAGGGTGGCGTCCTGTGACACGCAGGTCCCGGCGATCTCGGCGTCGGCGAGGCTGATCGGCCGCCCGGCCTTCTCGCGGTGGACCAGGACGGTCGCGGCCGCCTGTGCGGCGGGCACGTCGTAGACGAGGATCGTGTCGGCGTAGGCCTCGAGCAGCTGGTGCCAGCGGCCGGTCAGGGTGCGCTGCCGTCGTCCGGCCGGCAGGCGGCCCAGGCCCCGCTCGATCTCCTGGACGGTCACGACACTGATCGTCACCTCGCTCTGGTCGAGCGCGGCCGCCCAGGTGAGCACGCCCGGGTCGGGCTGGTCCTTCATGAGCTCGGAGACGACGTTGGTGTCGGCGACGATCACACGAGGTCCACGTCACGCGAGGCGTCGGAGCGCTCCGGCAGGTCGAGATCGACACCGCCGTCCGGCGCGAAGGTCTGGTGCAGCGAGACGAGGATGTTCGACTCGGGACGGCCCGTCGTGGCGTCGAGGATGGCCCGGACCTCGGCCTCGACCGACCGGCCGTGGCGCGCGGCTCGCTCGCGCAGCCGGGCATGGGTGCGCTCGTTGAGCTGGCGGATCGTCAGGGTCCCCATCCGGTCACCTCCTGACAGCAATGCTAGCACCCGACGACGCTGCGGCTGGCGGTCGGTGCCAGGTGGTGCTCCCACATCTCATCCAGCTCGGCGGCGACGATCGCGGCGGGGACGCCGTGGGCGGTGAGAACCGTGGCAAGCGCGTCGGGGAACCTGGCGAGGAGGGTCGAGGCCGGGGCAAGCGGGATCAGGACCGGCAGCAGGGTGCGTTCGTCGACGAACAACGCGACCTGGGGTCGCCAGAACAGGGCGGTGGCGTACCAGTCCTCGAGCAGGGCCGTCGGCGCCTCGCCCGCGCCGAGGGTGGTCGGGCCGAGCCGGCCCAGCAGCTTCTTGGTGGCACGCACGACGAACGCTCGCCCATCCTGCCGGGAGATCGCCCGGATCGGGGTGTGCCCTGGGTTCGCCGCGACCGGCGGGGGAGGATCGAGACATGCAAGGTCCGCGCGCCGACCTTCGAGGCGCTGTCTATCGCGCAGATGGGCCAGCCGTGGTGGCCCTGCTGGCCGACCCGGACCGCTGGCCGGTGCACGGGCTCCAGCTGGCCGGCGATGGCTTGCTCGCAGCGCTGGCGGCGTCCGTGGAGGGCGCAGCGCCTCTGGCCAGGCGGTGCGTCGAGGACCTGCGCGAGCGAGGCTGGGAGGGCGACGACGAGCTGGCGACGGCATTGTCGGCTGGGCTCGGGGATGCGCCGCTCCCGCTGCTGCGGCAGCTCCCCGTGGACCTTGACGCGCTGGCCTCCGCTCTCGAAGGCGATCCGGCGTTCGGCGGCGGACGGATCGACCTGCGCACCGGGGAGGTCTGGCAGGAGATGGCCCTGGACGACCTCGAGGATGACAACGACGAGGAGGACGGCGACGACGACCGGTGGCTGTGGGTCGAGTCCCACGGCTCGCGCCCCGGCTACCGCGACATGGAGCGGTTCATCGCCGACCTCGACGACCCGGACCAGGCGGACCGGCTCGCGATCGCCATCACGGGCCGCGGCGCGTTCCGACGGTTCAAGGGCGTGGTTGCGCGGTGGCCGGACCTCGCAGAGAGATGGTTCGCCTTCGCCGAGGACCGCGCCCGTGGCCGGGCGAGAGCCTGGTTGGCCGACGAGGGGTACACACCGGCGCCGCCCGGTCCCCGCGGCTGACCCATTCGAGTCGGAGCGGCTACGGCCCGAGCGCTCCGATCGGAATGGTCACGACTCCGTCGGTCCGGGTGAGGCCGTAGCCGTTCGCGGTGATCACGCCGAGCACCGCGGGGGCGCCGACCTTCTCGGTGTCGACCTTGGCGGCGAACCTCAGCAGCGACGCAGCCGCTTGGTCGACCTGGCCTGCGCCGAGCTTGACCTCGAAGGCGCCCCAGGTGCCGTCGCGAGCCTCGACGACGATGTCGACCTCGAGATCGTCGGAGTCCCGGTAGTGGTAGACCGCGGCGTCTGCCGCGTCGGCGTAGACGCGGACATCGCGGACCACGAGCGACTCGAACAGCAGGCCCAAGGTGTTGAGATCCTTGACCAGCTTGGCCGGGGTCGCATCCAGCGCCGCAGCTGCCAGCGACGGGTCGACGAGGTGCGTGCGGGGCCGCTCCCGGAGGCGTGCTCGGGACCTCAGGTGGGGGGACCAGGCCGGCTGCACCTCGAGGAGCATCAGCCGCGTCAGCGCCTCTTGGTACTCGTGGGCCGAGAGTCGCGAGAGCGAGGTGTCGTCGCTGTTCGCCTCTGCCGCCAGCCTGGCGACGACGTGCTCCATCGCGGTGTTGCGGGCGAGTGCCTGGATGAACCTCGTGACGCGGACCGGGTCGCGGCGCTGGCCGGCGAGCCGCGGCAGGTCGATCTCGGCGATGGTCGTCAGGTAGTCGCGGTTCGCGGCGGCCGCGTCCGTCGATGCCAGCTGCAGGTTGAGGGGCCAGCCGCCGCGGACGACGAGCTCGGCGGTCCGTTGGATGGGCACGGGGTCGGCGGGGGCGGTCGGGCGGTCTCCGGCGAGCAGGGCCTTGAGCGACATGGCGCCGGTGGACTCGCCGGACTCGACAAGGCTCATCGGCCGCATCGCCAAGCGGGCGAACCGGCCCGCGCCGGAGTGGCGCCGCACGTCGTCGTCCGGGACCGCCGAGCCGGTGAGGATGAACTGACCCAGGGCGCCGCGTCTGTCGACCTCGGCGCGGACGTGGTTCCACACACGGGTGCCGTCGAGCTGCCACTCGTCGATCAGCTGAGGGGCCTCGCCGGTCAGGACCAGGGCAGGCTCGACCTGGAGTGCCTGGAGCGATGCTTCGTCTCGATCCAGGTAGACGGCGCTGGCCGCGGCCTGCTCCGCCGTGCGGGTCTTGCCGCAGGCCTTGGGCCCCTCGATCAAGACGGCCCCGGCCGAAGCAAGCCGGTCGGCCAGGAGGGCGTCGACGATCCGATGTCGGTACTCCACGGCACCTCCCTCCGTTGCGCGCCGTCTGGCACCTTACACTTTGCAGCCTCCTGGGTAAACACTCTGCAGGACTGCGCCCTTACAGTCTGCTGGATCGAACGCAGTCAGTCTGCAGATCGTGATCGGTGAACTGCCCACGTGATGCCAGTACTCCTCACAGCCGGATGCTCGGTGCCGCGTGCTCATGCCCGTCGCGGAGTGATCGCATCAAGCTTCTCGGCGATCCGGCGCTGGGCGTCGTCGGCGGCGTGCTGGTAGTGCAGGGCGGCGCGGGGTGTGGAGTGGCCAGCCCGTTGCATGAGCTCGGGGAGCGTGGCGCCTGTGAGGGCGACGAGCGTCATCGCCGAGTGGCGCAGGTCGTGCCACGTGAGGTCGTCGCGGCCGATCGCGCGGCGCGCCCGGTGGAACATCGTGGTCCGATGGCCGCCGGTGAGCGGCCGGCCGGTGCTGGTGCCGAAGACGAGCGCGTCGCGGCCGGCCGGCGTGAACCGGGACATGTGGTCGGCGAGGGCCTCCACGGCGGCCGTCGGCAGTGCGATGGTCCGGACGCCGGCTCGGGACTTGGTCGAGGAGAACCGGCTGCCGCCGGTGCCGGGTCGTGACAGCGACTGCTCGACCCGCACGGTCCCGGCGGCGAGGTCGACGTGCTTGCGCTGCAGGGCGAACAGCTCCCCTGCGCGCAGGCCGCTGAGGAACGAGACGACGACCGGCGCGCGGTAGCGCTCGGGCATCGCGTCGGCCAGGGCCCACAGCTCGTCGGGCGTCAGGACGCGCCGCTCGCCGCGGTGCCGGGAGTCGCGCTGGCTCGCGCCCTTGATGGCGCACGGGTTGGCGGGGATGAGTCCGTCGGAGACAGCCTGAGCCATGCCGGTGTGCAGCAGGCGGTAGGCCTGGGCGGCTTCGGTGTGGCCGAGGTTGGGACGCGCGGCGCGGTCGTCCGGAACGACGCCACCCGTCGCCTCGAGCCACGCCTCGCGCAGCCCGGCCGGGATGCGCCCGGTCGACGCCACCGCCCGCCCGTCCTCTGCCGCCCACGCGCGGATCGCCGCGTTGACCCGCGTCGGCGTCGACGACGCCCGCTGCCATCGCTCACCGGCCCGTCGCCCCGCCTCCGCGAGCACCGCCGCATCCCACTCGCGCACCGCGGCCGGCGTCACCGACGCCAGCGACTGCTCCCCGAGCCGCACCACCCGCGGCCGCGCGCCACCCACCACAGGCACATCCGCGTCGATCCACCGCTCGAGCAGCCGCGCGTACAGCGCTCGCGTGCTCGGCGCCAGGTCACCCCGCGTCGCGATCCACCCGCGGAACCACTCCCCGAGCGGCTGCTCACCCAGCCGCGGGTCGTGCCACACCCCACGTGCCATCCGCGACACCTCGTGCGCCAGCGCCTGGTCGGCCTCGGCCTTGGTCGGGTAGGTCCCCAAGGTGCGCATCGCCCCGTCGGGACCCGTGTACCTGGCCTGCCAGCGCCCCGAGGGCAGCTTGCGCACGGCTCCGGACGCGCGGCGGTGTCGGCGGGAGGTGGCCGAAGCGGTCACGATCAGGACCTCATCCCTATGGCACGTTATGGCACGGCCGACCCGCACAAGGGTCTCAGGGAGGTCCGACAGAGCCTCGAAATCGCTCTGACATGCGCAAACACTGGAGCGGGTGACGGGAATCGAACCCGCGCTATCAGCTTGGGAAGCTGACGATGGGGGGTTCGCGACGGTGCCCTGACCTGCATCTGTGCAGGTCAGGCGCGCATCTGGCGACGATCAGTGACATCTGGTGACAGTGTGAACCACCTCCTAATGGCCCGTAATGGCCCGCCTGTCCCTCTCCGTGAGGGGACTTGCTTCCGAAGGCGGGGTACGGCGCCGCGATGGTCAGGTGGCACGCGCTCGTCGGCTTCGGGGCGCGAGCGCGACAGGTGTCGCGTCATCGACGCCCGCCCGTCCGGCAGGGACGTTGGAGGAACTCACGCGAGCTGTCCGGCGCCGAGTGCTCTGACGTGGGCACCGACACGAACCTGGGACGGCCTGCGAGAAGACGGACAGCCCTTGGTCGGAGCGAAGCGCGGCGACCTCGTCCTGTGGGTTCACGACGCCACTCAACCAAGCAGTTGCGGACGGTGCGAGCAGGGGCGCACTAACTCATCCCGCGAGCCTCGTGGTCGACCTTGTTGGACGGGCGGGGCGCTGGGAGTCGAGACGGGCTAGTCGAACTCGAGGTCGGCGTAGATGGCTGCGTGGTCGGACCCTGCGTGGGCGGGCGACGTCACAGTGTCGTAGTGCTCGAACAGTGTGCCGTTCTTTCCGCCCCACACACCCTTGCGGAAGATGGCCCCGCCGACGACCCGGGCGTGGAGCGCAGGCGAGAGCAGGACGTAGTCGATCTTCTGGCCCTTCGCACCGTTGGCATAGGTGCCGGGGCGTCCGTCGCTGATGAAGGCGGCGTGGGTGGTGATGTCCTTCAGGTCGGTGCCAACGAGCAGCGGCCGCAGGGGGGCGCTATCGGGGGTGTCGTTCAGGTCGCCGAGCACAACGACGTTGGGCTGACCGGCTCGACGCAGTTGGTCGTAGAGGGCGGCGACGCGGGTTGCCTGCCGGCGGCGGGTGTTGTCGTTGTCGGCTTGCTTGCCGTAGCCCTTGCTCTTGAAGTGGTTGACCAGCATCGTGATCTGCAGGTCGGGGTTGACCTGGACGGTGTACTCCGGGCAGTCGCGCCCGAAGACCACTTCGCGCGCTGCTGTCTGCGTCGTCGACGTGGGAGACGATGTTGACGATGGGGTGCGGCTTCTTGGTCATGAGGCCGACGTCGATCCCACGGTCGTCGTTACCGTCGATGACCATGACGCGCGGGTAGAGCGGTTGGCTGCGAGGGCTGAGCACGCCGGCGTCGGTGAAGTGCTTGAGCGCGGCCCTGCTCTCGGCTTCGATGACGGCGATGATGTCGGCATCCACGTCGCCGGTCACCCGGGCGGTGTGGGTCATCGCGAGTTCGTCGACGCGCTCTTTGACTAGGTCGACCCACCCGATCCAGTCCTCACGCCCGCCGGCCACGATCTCTGGCGGGCTGGGGGCCTTGGGTCGCTTGAGGAGCTTGCCGCGGACCTGACGCAGGACGGCGAACTCGGCTTGGTCGGAGCGCAGCAGTCCGAGTGTGCCCAGGTGGGTGAGGATCTCGTCCTTCAGCGCGGGCGTGTACGTCTCGGCCCGCAGCACGGTGTTCAGCCGGGCGTGGGCATCCAGGATCGGGTTGCCAGCCGGGCTCATTGGCCCGCTCATTGCCTTTGGGCGCTCGAACAGGTTCTCAACGTTGAGTGACGCGACTCTGATCCTGCCCATCGGGCACCCCCAGCCCGGCCGTACTCAATCACGGCGACACGACCAGCGTAACGACGGGACTCGACGCCCGGAAGGTCGCCAAACTAGGCCGTCGCTGCACGCTGCACGCTGCACGCTGCACGCTGCACGCTGCACGCTGCACCGCACCGCCCTCGGACGACGAACGCGAGGGTCGCGGTGCCGAGCTCGATGGGCTCGATCGCGTAGGTTGTGACCGCTATGGAGACCACACCTGCCATCGACGGCGCGGCCCTGCGCGCCGCGCGTGAGCGAGCTGGGCTGACACAGCACCAGCTCGCGCACGAGGTCGGGGTCGTCGGCGGGGAACGCATCTCGATGTGGGAGCGCGGCGAGGCTCGGCCTCGTAGCCCGCACCTGCTGCACGCGGTGGCTCGAGCGGTCCGGGTGCCCGTCACGGCACTGCTCCTGACCCCCGAAGGGGGAGCGAGCCTGCGATGGCTCCGGTTCGCGGCCGGCCTGAGCGTCGACGAGGTCGCCCAAGCCGCCCACCTGTCCGTCGCCTCACTGAAGCGGTGGGAGGCGCAGGGGTGTCGGCGAACGCCCTCGCCGGCGACCCTCGACGCGGTGGCCGCAGCGCTGGGCGTCCCGACGGCCGAGGTCGAGAGCGCGCTGCGTCCGCGGTAGGACACTTCGACTCCCTGAGTTCGGGGGGTGACGAAGTGCGCAGTCTTCAATAGCATGTGCGTTTTCTCCGCAATTGAGACGACAACACCGCCGATGGCGCGGAGCGCGACGGGCTTGACGACCCCCGGTCGGCCCGTCCATGAGGTTGAGGGTAGCGAATCCGCGCCATAGGCACTAGTGTCCAAGGATCGACTTGAGTTAAGGGTGAGCACGCAAGCTTCCTCCGCCGCCTGGGGGCGACGAAGGCGTGAGGAGCGCAGATGACGAGACCTGTTCGACCGACGCTGAGTGTTCTGCTCGCCGCGCTCGTCGTGGTGCTCGCTGCGAGCTGCACCGGCGACACGACGTCGCCCTCCCCGGACACGACGAGCGCGACGTCCACCCCGTCGACGTCGACACCGACGCCCTCACCCACACCGTCGACTGAGGACGCTGCGGCACTGCGGGCGGAGGAGGTGGTCCGCGCCTACCTCCGCGCACAGACGAGCTGCCTGACGGACCCGCCCACCACTGAGATCACCTGCTTCGACCCGGTCGCGATCGGGACCGAGCTGGTCAACCTCAAGAACGCCCTGACCAGCGCCCAGGCGATGGAGACCCGCGTGGTCGGTGAGATCGCCGTCGACTCGATCGAGCTGCAGGGGGTCGACCTGACGAGCGACCCTGCGGCGTCACCACCAGTCGTGCCGACCGTCCTATTCGATGTCTGCTCCGACGTGAGCGGCTACAACGTCGTGGACAATACCGGGCAGTCGATCGTGCCGCCCGATCGTGCAGCGATGAGCCCTATCGAGGTCTCCGTCTACAACTACGGGTACCCGGACCAGACGCAGTGGCGAGTCGGCTACGTCGTCCCGGCCGAGGACTTGGCGTGCGGTGGCTGACGCGCCGCCTGCTGGCGGCCGGCGCCATTGCGGGGGTGCTCGTCGGGGTGGCCGCGGTGAACGCGCCAGTGGCGTCGGCCGCGGGTGCGACGTGCGTGTCGTACAACCTGTTCGGCGTCTGCACGCTGTGGACGGAGTCTCCCGCCGACCCCGGTGACGGCGGTGGATCGGGACCGGGCTCGGGAGGCGGCTCGGGTAGCTTCGCCATCATCCAGATCGACGGGCAGTCCTGCTTGCCCGTCGGCCGTGCCGACCCCCAGCCACCGCAGAGCGAAGAGGTCTGGGAGGGTCACACCGACGGCGCGATCTACCTCTGCGAGGTCCCTCCGGGCCTCGGCGGCATGTATGTCGTCGGCTACCTGATCCCGTACTGGTCACTGACGGCGCCGGTAGCGCCGCCGGACCCGGAAGTCCTCGCCCAGCAGGCAATCGCGGCGATGCAGCTTCAGGCGGTACGGGTTGGGATCGTGCCCGAGGCGCGTGCAGGGTCGGTCGGTCTGGTCGGGATGCCGAACTGGATGTGGGTGTCGGTACCCGACGCGCAGACCTTCGGGCCCATCACACGGACCGCGTCGGCGGGCGCCTGGACCGTCACCGCCACGGCAAAGGTCGCCTCCGTGGCATGGGACATGGGCGACGGGGGAGTCGTGACGTGCTCGGGCCCGGGGACTCCATACGAGGCGTCCTACGGGGCGGCGTCTTCGCCCGACTGCGGGCACACCTACACCCGGCAGGGCACCTACACGGTGCGGGCCACGTCGCACTGGGTCGTGACCTGGTCGGGCATCGGCCAGGCCGGGACGATCACGCTGGACTTGACCCAGGCGACGGACGTGACGATCGGCGAAGCGCAGGTGCTTACCCAATGAGCCGTGGGGAAGGAACCAGGACGATGACGACGAGCTCGGTCACCTCTCCGGCCCGGACGGCCCGCGGTACGGCCGACGAAGGACGCCCCACGAATGGCTCCATGGCCGTGCCCACCCCGCCGCGCGTCCGTCGGCGCTGGGGGCTGTTCGCCGCGATGGTGCTCGTCGTCGCCTTGGGCGTGCTGGGCAACGTCTGGCTGCTCGCGTCGACGACCTCGGCGCAGGAGGTCGTCGCGGCGCGCTCGACGATCGAGCGCGGCTCGGTGATCGCTCGGGAGGACCTCATGACGGTCCGCATCGAGCTCGACCCGTCCCTGCACACCGTCCCCGGTGGTGACCTGGCCGACATGGTTGGGCAACGGGCTGCCCTCGACGTCGCGGCGGGCTCACTGGTGACGACCGAGGCGGTCGCTGAGGCGACGGTCCCCCCCGACGGGTACTCGCTCGTGGGGATCGGCGTCGCTCAAGCGCGGATGCCGGGCGTCACCCTAGTGGCGGGTGACGAGATCCGCGTCGTGGCGACCCCGCAGCTGGCCACCGGGACCGACACTGACGCCACACCCACGTCGGTCAGCGCGGTCGTCGTCGGCACCCAGGCGGGCACCGACCTCACGGGAGCGGGCGCGCAGACGATCGTCACGGTCCAGGTGCCCACAGCCGACGCCGCGGCCCTGGCCGCGATGGCCGCGACCGGGAACGTCGTACTCGTCCTTGACTCCCGGGAGCGGTGAGCCCATGGGTCTCATCGTCCTGAGCTCCGCGAGCGGGTCGCCCGGCGTGACGACCACAGCGCTCGGGTTGGCCCTGACGTGGCACCGGCCGTGCCTGCTCGTGGAGGCCGACCCGACTGGCGGTTCCGCCGTCGCCGCCGGGTATCTGCGCGGGTCGATCATGCCGCCTGAGGCGATGATTGAGCTCGCCTTGGCGCAACAGGACGGCCGGCTCCTGCTCGACACCCTCGCCCAGGTCTCCCTCGAGCTGCCGGGATCGGGCATGCGGTTCGTCCCAGGCACCCGGTCGCACGAGCAGGCGCGGAGCCTCGTGGGCCTGTGGGAGCCGCTCGCGGCGGCGCTGCGCTCGCTCGACGACACCGGGCAGGACGTCGTGGTCGATGCCGGCAGACTGGGGCTGTTCGGTAGCCCGGAGCCGCTGATTGAGGCCGCCGACCTCGCGCTCCTCGTCATCCGGAGCGACCTCGTGGCCCTCTCTGCGGCCAGGTCGTGGGCGGAGACGCTCAGCGAGCGGTTCGACCGGGCAGGCGCCGGCAGCTCGCTCGGTGTGATGCTCGTCGGCGAGGGCGAACCGTTTGGCGCTCGCGAGGTGTCCCGGGTGTTGTCCCTCCCCGTAGTGGCCACCGTGGCCTGGGACCCGGAGCACGCCGCCGTGCTGTCACACGGCTCGCAACCGCCGCGCCCCGCGTCGCTGCAGCGGCTGGCGGGACGGTCGGGCTGGGAGGACTCACCGCTCCTGCGCAGCATCCGCGCCGCGGGCAGCACGATCATCGGCACGATCCGCGCCACCACCGCCCGACTGGAAGCCACGGGAGGGGGACAGCGATGAGCAGCGAGCCGAACACCGAACCCCTGCCGTCGACGGGCCCGGCCGCGCTGCCGCTCTTCGCCGCCCCGCCGGCACGGCCCGGTCGCGCCCGGGGTGACTTCTCCCTGCGACCAGCGGTCGCGGGGCCTGCCGCGCTCGACGAAGCGCGCCGCCGTCGGGCGGCAGTGCGCCGACCGTCGCCGACCACCGCGGTGACGGGCGACGGCGTCGCGACGCCGATCGACTGGGAGCTGGTGCGGGCATTCCGCACCGTCGTTGCTGGCCGCCTCACTGCGGCCCTGGGCGGGGACTGGCGCCAGGAGTTGGCCGACGACGACGCGGCCACGCCCCGCCGAGCGGTCGACATGGACCGCGACGAGCAGGAGCGGTACGGCTGGGCGGTCATCCGCGACGTGCTCAAGGAGCACACCGCTGATGTCGTCAAGGCCGGCACTGGCGACGCGTGGACCGCGTCCGAGCAGGCGCAGATGGCGCAGGCGGTCTTCGATGCCGTCTTCCGCTTGGGTCGGCTCCAGCCTCTGATTGACGACGACCGCGCCGAGAACATCTTCATCCTCGGCCACGATCAGGTGCTGCTCCAGCTCGTGGACGGCTCCCGTATCCAGGTCGACCCGGTGGCCGACAGCGACGACGAGCTGATCGACTTCCTGCGCTTCCTGGCCAACCGTTCCGAGTCGAACCCGCGCCCGTTCTCCGAGAGCACCCCGCGCCTGCATCTCAAGCTCGACGGCGGCGCGCGGCTGGCCGCGACGGCGTGGGTGACCAGCAGCCCGACCGTCGTCGTCCGCCGACACCGGCACAAGGTCGACACGCTCGCAGCCTGGGTGGACCGCGGCTGCATGAGCCCCGCCTGCGCGGACTTCCTCGCCGCGGCGGTCCGTGGCAAGTGGAGCATCGTCGTGGCCGGTCCGATGTCCGCCGGGAAGACGACGCTCATGCGCGCGTTGTGCGCGGAGATCCCGCGCGAGGAGGTGCTGGGCACGTTCGAGACCGAGTACGAGCTGTTCCTGCGCGAGACGGGCCGCCACGACATCGTCGTCGACTGGGAGGCCCGACCCGGCATGGGCGAGATCGGCGCGGACGGCCGGGCCGCAGGTGCCTTCGACCTGGACGAGGCGCTCAACGACAGCTTCCGGTTCGCCCTCGACCGGCAGATCGTCGGCGAGATCCGCGGCCGCGAGGTCTGGACGATGATCAAGGCGATGGAGAGCGGCACCGGGTCGCTGTCCACGACGCATGCCGCCGGCGCCGAGGCAGCAATCCGCAAGCTCGTCACCTGCGCGATGGAGGCCGGCGGGCACGTCACACGGGACCTGGCCTTGGAGAAGCTCGCAGGGTGCCTCGAAGTGATCGTGCAGCTGAACCGCAGGGTCGTCGTGATGCCGGACGGCAGCCAGCAGCAGCGGCGCTGGGTCAGCGAGGTCGTCGTAGTGGAGCCCGGGGAGCGGGAGTTGGGCTACGCCCTCACGCACCTGTTCGGTCCCTCCGGCGCCGGCGCAGCCAGGGCGACGGGGCTGATGAGCGAGCGGTGCAAGGACCTCACGGTCGACGGTTTCGACCTGGACCTCTACCAGGCAGAGGCGGACGGTCGGGGGTGGCGAGTGTGAACCTCGCGTTGTGGTCGGCCGTGTTCGGTGCGCTGGTCGTCGCCGGGCTGATCGGGGCGGTGCTCGCGCTGCAACCCAAGCCGGCCCGCGAACCGGTCGTGCGTCGCCCCTCTGCCCTGCCGGGACGGCTGGCGGGCGCGTCCAGCCGGACTCGGCTGGTGCTGGCCGTCTCGGTCGGCAGCGGACTGGTGATCGCCCTGCTGACCGGGTGGGTGGCAGCAGTGGTGATCCTTCCCGCCCTCGCGCTAGGGCTGCCCTACCTCCTGGCCGCCCCGCCCACGGCCACCACCATCCGCAGGTTGGAGGCGATGGAGGAGTGGGCCCGCAACCTCGCGGGAGTGCTGAGCTCCGGAGTGGGCCTCGAGCAGGCCGTGACCGCAACGCTGCGATCGACGCCCGACGCGATCAAGCCCGAGGTCACCATGCTCGTCGCGCGGCTCCGCGCCCGCTGGGACACCGAACAGGCACTGCGAGCGTTCGCCGACGACCTCGATGACGTCACTGGCGACCTGGTCGTCGCCAACCTCATCCTCGCTGCGCGGCGGCGCAACCGGAGCCTGGCGAACGTCCTCCAGGGCGTGGCCGAGTCGGTCACCGAGGACGTGACCTCCCGCCGCAAGGTGGAGGCGGGTCGCGCGAAGCCGCGGGGCAGCGCCCGGCTCGTCACGATGTTCTCCACCGGGGTGCTCGTCTGGCTGGCATTCACCGGCGACTACGTGGCGCCGTACGGCACCCCGCTGGGCCAGGTGCTGCTCGTCGGGTTGCTCGCCGCCTACGCCGGTGGCCTGCTGTGGATGAGGAAGATGACGGAGGGCAAGCCGCTGCCCAGGTTCCTCGGCCCGGTCGCGAGGGCGGGTGTCCGATGACCGCCCTGCAGCTCGCCCTCGTGTTCGGCGTCGTCGTCGGCGCCGGTCTTGCAGGGGCCCTGTACGCCCTGGTACCGGCCCAACCGGACCTTGGTGACGTCCTCTCCCGCCTGTCCCCGGCGTCGCGGCGCCGCGCGACCACCGCGGCGCCGTCCGCGACCCCCGACGCCGAGGAACGCCTGGGAATCTGGGCCGAGCGGACCCTGCCGACCCGGCTGCTCGGAGCTGCACCCGCCCGGGACCTGGCAGTCCTGCGCCGTACCCCGGCGCAGTTCTACGGACGCAAGGTCGCCTATGGACTGCTCGGCCTCGTCCTGCCCTCCCTGCTGACCGGGTTCTTCGCCCTGCTGGGCATCGCGGTGCCAGGCGTCGTCCCGGTCGGCGGCACAGTGCTTCTGGGTGCGCTGATGTTCATGGCGCCCTCGCGGGACATCGCCGAGGAGGCCAAGCGGGCGCGCGCCGAGTGCGCCAGGGCGCTGAGCGCCTACATCGAGCTGTGCGCCCTGGAGCGCAACAGCGGCGCTGGGGCGACCGTCGCGCTGGCCAGCGCGGCCGAGATCGGTGACTCGTGGGTGTTCAGCCGCATCCGTGAGGAGCTGGCCCGCGCCCGGTACAACGGCCAACCGCCATGGGACGCGCTCAACGAGCTGTCGGACGCCCTCGGGCTGCCCGAGCTGGCCGACGTAGCCCACATCATGCGGCTGGCTGGCGACGAGAACTCCGAGGTGTACCGGTCGCTGCGCGCCCGCAGCGCCACGGTGCGCAGCAGCCTGCTGTCCGAGGAGCTGGCCGAGGCCAACGTCGTCGAGGAGCGCATGTACGTGCCCGGGTCGTTTCTCGGCCTGGTGTTCCTCGCCCTGCTGATGGCCCCGTCCCTACTGCGTCTGTTCGGCATGTAGCGCACCGCACTGCCCGCCACGAGGAAGGAACGCATGATGCCGCACCACCTGATCGCCACCCTGGTCACCTTCGGGCTGACCCTGCGCGACCGCGCCCGGACCGCCCTGACCCGCGCCGACGACGAGGGGGCCAGCACCATCGAGATCGTGTTCTGGTCCGTCGGTTTGCTCGCCCTCGCCGGGCTCGTCTACGCCGCGATCCAGGCGTACGTGAACGGCAAGATCCCGGGGATCAGCTGAGTGCCGTGCGGCACCGTCGAGTCGAGGTGAGGCGCCATCGGGCACGCGTGGCTCCGGCGCGCCCGCCGAACGACCGCGGTTCGGCGACCGTGCAGATCGTCGTGCTGATGCCGGCGCTCTTCCTGCTCATGTTCACGGGCATGCAGGCCGCGCTGATCTACCACGCTCGCACGGTGGCGATCGCCGCCGCGCAGGAGGGTGCGCGCACCGCCGCCGCGCAGTATTCGTCGGCTGCGGCCGGGGACGTCGCCGCGGAGCAGTTCATCGCCTCCGCCGGGGGCGAGGACGTGCTGCGTGGCGTCACGGTCACGGCGACGAGAGACGCGACGACGGCCTCGGTCGTTGTGGTGGGTACGACGATGAGCGTGGTTCCGGGATGGACACCGCAGATCGTCCAAAGCGCGTCGGCACCCGTCGAGCGGGTGACCGGATGATCACGACGCTCGCTCGCGCTCGACGACGTCTCGGCGGCCGACCCTCGGAGGAGGGGTCGACAGTCGTCGAGGTCGTCATCCTCGCCCCCGCCCTTGCGCTGTTCCTCGGGCTCATCATCGCTGGCGGGCGGCTCGCCGTCGCCCACCAGGCGGTAGAGGCCGCTGCCGCTCAGGCCGCACGAGCGGCGTCCATCGCGCGTACCCAGGACGAGGCGCTGACCGCGGCCCAGTCAGCGGCCACCTCCGCGCTGGGTGCTCAGGGACTGAGTTGCGTCGCCAGCGAGGTGAGCATCGACGTCGCCGGCTTCGCGACACCCGCCGGAACACCGGCTTCGGTCGGGGCGACCGTGACGTGCCGGGTGTCCCTCGCCGACACCCTGCCCGGTCTCCCCGGGTCGTTCGCCGTCACCGCCACCGTCCGCTCGGCCGTCGACACGTACCGAGAACGGTGACCGCCATGCCCACCACGTTCATGCGACGTCGGTTCGTGCAGGACGATCCCGAGCGCGGCTCGGTCACCATCTGGATGATCACGACCGCGTTGACGATGGTCCTGCTGGTCGGGCTCGCGGTCGACCTGGGCGGCCAGGTGCTCGCGAAGCAGCACGCCCAGGTCGTCGCGCTAGAGGCGGCGCGCGCCGGCGGTCAACAGCTCCAGGGCGCCCCCGCCGTGCTCGGCCAAGCTGCGGTGGTCGACCCGGCCGGCGCGGTCGTGGCGGCCTCGACCTACATCGCGGGAACGCCCGAGGTCACAGGCGCCGCCAGCGTCGTCGGGACCCGCGTCGTGGTGGACACCACGACCACCTACCAGACCCGGTTCCTGTCGATCATCGGTATCCAGGAACTGACCGTCACCGGCCACGCCGAGGTGGAGACCGTCCGCGCCGTGGAGGGAGTCATCCGATGAGACTGCGCGCCCGCCTTGTCGGCCTCGTCGCCAGCGTCCTGCTGATCGGCGTCATGGTCGCGGTCCCGGCAGCCCTCCTTCAGGTCGGCGTCGACCTGATCCCGAGCGAGCTGCCCACCCTCGGGCAGGTCTGGACAGCCCTGCGGTCGCCCGACGACGGCACCCTTGTGCTTCAGGCCGTCACGTTCGTCGCGTGGCTGGCTTGGGCGGTCCTGAGCGTGAGCATCGCGCTCGAGGTGGTCGCTCGCTTGCGTGGGGTGCGCGCGCCGCGCATCCCGGGCCTGCACGTTCCGCAGCTCGGGGCGCGGCAGCTCGTGAGCGCTGCGGCCCTGCTGTTCGTGGCTGTCCCCTCGGTGGGCATGACCGGCGCTGGGGCTGCCCCGGCCCACGCTGCCGTGGCGCACCACGCCGTCGACGAACCCGTGATGGTCCAGGCACGAGAGGCCGACACCGGCGCGTCTGCGGTCGAGCCGCCCACCTACACGGTCCAGCCCGGCGACAGCCTTTCGGTCATCGCCCGAGACCAGCTCGGCGATGCCGACCGGTGGCCGGAGATCGTCGACCTCAACCCGGTCGTGGCTGACGACCCGGATCTGATCTACGCGGGCACCGTGCTGCGGCTGCCTGCCGCCGTGGTCCCAGCACCGGTGACGACCACGCACACCTACACCGTCCGACTGGGAGACACCCTCTCGAGCATCGCCGCCCGCGAGCTCGGCGACGCCGGGCGGTACCCGGAGATCTTCGAGGCGAGCAAGAACACCGTCCAGCCCGACGGGCGGCAGGTGACCGACCCGGACGTGATCGACGTCGGCCAGCTACTGACCATCCCCGGCGCGGTGGTGCCGATCGCGGCCACGGCCGACCCGGCGCCTGTCGCAGCGACTCTCGAGCCCGAGACGGAACGGCCGCCGACCGTCGTCGTGCCCGAGCCCAGCGAGGTGCCGACGAGCACCTACCCGGTACCCGAGCCGGTTCCTGCCGGCGCCGCGCAGGTCGACGCCCCGGAGCACGACGACGAGGAGGCCTCCACCGCCGCGCCGTGGCTGCTCGCCGGCCTCACGGGAGGCGGCGCGGTGCTCGCGGGGTCGCTGTTCCTGCTGCGCGCTCGCCGCCGCCACGCCCAGTCCCGCGCCCGACGGCCGGGACACACCCTTCCCGCTCCCGACGTCGTCCTCGCGCCGGTCGAGAAGACGATCAGCGCCGTCGGGGCGGTCACGGCACCGACGGTGGAGCACATGGACGCGGTCCTGCGCCGGTTGGCCGTATCGGTCGCCCGGGACGGCGTGACCATGCCGGACCTGGCGGCCGTCGAGCTGACGGCGACCCACGTCGTCCTGCACCTGGGGAGACCGACCACGCTAGGCGCGCCGTGGCTCGGCAGCTCCGACGGGTATCACTGGCGCGTCCCGGCCGCCGCGCCGCTGGACGAGATCGGACCCGACGTGACCGACCAGCCGGCGCCCTACCCGTTGCTGGCCACCATCGGGGTCGGGGACGACGAGGCGGTGTGGCTGCTCAACGTCGAAGACCTCGACGTGTCCATCACGGGTGACGCGACCTACGGACTGGACTTCGCGCGCTACCTCGTCGCCGAGGTCGCGTGCAACCCGTGGTCGGCCGGAGTCAGGGTCGAGTGTGTCGACCTCGGCAAGGAGCTGGCGGGACTCAACCCCGACCGGGTTCGGGTGCACGAGGGGTCTGCGGTGGGTGGCGACGACCCGGTGGACAACGCCCTTGCCGAGGCCGTGCGCACCCTCGACAACGCGGCCGCGGTCGGCGTCGACGTCGTCACCGCGCGGGCCACCCAGGCCGGGGCCGAAGCCTGGACCGCACAACTGCTCCTGCTCGACGCCTCGACCGCGCGTCCCGCCCTCGACGAGCTGCTCGACCTCGTCCATGCCCACCCCGGGCGCACGGGCACGTGCGTTGTCCTTAACGGCACGCGTCCGGACGCCCCCGGCATCGTGCTGGACATCAGCGCCGACGGGCGGCTCACCCTCGCCAGTGCGGGCCTCGACCTCGTCGCCGTCGGACTGACCAGCGACGAGGCGCAGGGGTGCGCGGCCCTCCTGGCCCAGAGTGAGCAGGTTGACGCCGTCGCTGTGCCCATCGACGACCACGCCACCGAGGGCTGGCGGTCCTTCGTCGACCAGTCCGGCGCTCTTCGGGACGAGCACACCCTGCCGCGAGAACCGCTTCCCGAAGCGGACCAGGGCGACGCCGGACCGGGTGTCCCGGCGGCGAGCAGCGTCCTGAGCAAGCCAGACGAGCACTACCTGGAGGCAGCCGCCACGACCTCGGAGGACCTGCAGACCCTCGCGCCCCGGGTCGCGGCGACTGTGCGCCGCGACCTCGAGGATGCCGACCCCCGTCTGGACGAGGACGTCGCCGAGTGGTTCGCCGACTCCAGCCGCCTACCTAAGCTGCGCCTGCTCGGCCGCGTGCGCGGCACCACACGCGGCAAGCCACTGCTCAAGCGCAAGCCCTACATGACCGAGCTGCTCACGTTCATCGCGCTGCATCCGCACGGTGCCACCCCGGGCGAGGTCTCCGACGCGTTCGGGGTCACTCCGGCCAAGGTGCGCGAGTACGTCCGCTTGGTGCGCGAATGGCTCGGCACCAACCCCCGGACCGGGGAGCCACACCTGCCCGACGCCCGCCTCGCGCGCGGGTCGCTGCACCGCGGGACGGCGGTGTACGAGGTGGTCGATCTGCTCGTCGACCTCGACCTGTTCCGCCGCCTCCGCCTGCGTGGCCAGGCCCGCGGCGCCGACGGCATCGAAGACCTGCGCACCGCCCTGCGACTCGTCGAGGGCCGCCCCTTCGACGCCCCGGTTCAGCGACGAGCCGGCGGCGGGTGGACCTGGCTCGTCGACGGCGACCGGCTCGACGAGCACGCGGTCGTCGCCGTCGTCGACCTTGCACACCTCGTTGTCACGCACGCCCTCGCCACGGGCGATCTGGCCACCGCGCGCATGGCCGCCGAGACGGCAGCCATGGCGGCTCCGTTCGAGGAGATCCCGCGGCTGGACCTGGCTGCGGTTGCCACCGCCGAAGGGCGCCACGCCGAGGCGCGGCGCATCGTCCGCGACGAGATCGCCAACCGAAGTGACGATGACGGTGCGCCACCCGAGCTCGCCGGCCGCACCGAGGAAGTCTTGAAGCGCCGCACCGATTGGCTCGGTAGTCGGGCGTCTTGAAGGGAATCCACAGCCGAGGTGGTTGGCCATGCCTGCGCGGGTGATCGGCTTCAGAGTCGCCTTCCGGGTGGCTGCGCGGATCATCGAGCCGACCAACAAGGCCGACTCCTTGCGGGTGCTGGCCGAGGCCGCTAGCGCCCAGCCGCCCTACCGGACCCTCACCCGTCGCCCGCGGGTGTTCGCCGCCGACAGCGGGCGGGGGACTTTGGCGGCGGCCTGCTCGGTGCGCGCCCGGCTGGTCCGGGCGAATCTGGTGCTCTACGACGTGGCACCTTGTACTTCGAGACCGACGCTGCTGCGAGGGGTCGCGCAACATTGGGGCCGACATGGCGTGGAGGGACTGCTTCGTCGCGGTGTGTCGGGTGCCCGGAACCGTCGTCCACCTGGTCACGGGCTGGCCGGGGAGCCTCGTGACGCGGGCCCAATGCCCTGCGACCCTGAGTACCGCGGGTGAGTGCACAGCAGAGCGGGCGGCAGGTTCCGCTACCGTCGGCAGGAGATCGAAGGATCGGCCGCATGCGAGGCCCAGAGCCGACAGGTCCTTGGGCTCAGCGCCGTCGAACCCGGCTGCGGTGCCATGCGCCGCGCTAGGCTCGACTTGCCCGAGGCGCTCAGGAGATCCGCCCGAAGGCGCGTGCTCAGACAGCCTCGCCACAAGCGCTCGGGGGAGCCCGTGCTGATCGATCACTTCCTGACGGAAGAGGCCGCCGCGCGGGCGCAGGCGTGGCAGGCCGGCGAGGCGCCACCGATCGACACCGTGCTCTGCGGAGCTGGCATCTCGATGGGGCCGCCGACCTGCGCGCCCAGTGGTGAGGAGCTCGCGGCGTACGGGTTGCGCGCACTTCTGCCGTCGCTCGGCCTGAGCGCCCGGACCATCGAAGTTGCGTGCGCGCGGATCGTTCCGGCTCGCGTCCGGCTTGAGACGATCATGCAGACGTGGCATGACCATTCGCGCACGAGGTCGCTGACCGCCGCGTACGCGGCAGTTGGCGGGCTGCCTCCCAACCCGACGCATCATTTGCTTGCCGCGCGACGTCAGCTCCGACTGCTGACCCTCAACATGGACACCTGCATTGAGGCGGCAGCCAAGGATCGCGCGACGGTGAACGTCACTCACCTGCACGGGGTGTGGCACGACGCCGACTCGATCGTGACCACGATCGAGGACAGCGTCCGCGGCCCGAGCGCCGCTGCTCTGGCCAGTCTGCGCGAGGCCAGCACGCGGCGGCACGTCCTCGTACTCGGGTACTCGGGACGCGACGAGGCGCTCGGTCTCGTGATCGATGCCGGACCCGCCTCGATCACCTGGGTGCAGTACAACGTGTCGGAGGACCTGTGGCCGGAGGCGGCCGCGTCGCTGCACGAAGCCGAGCGCCGGGGCATACCTGTCTGGGTTCACACCGGACCGTCCGAGCCCTTCCTGCGCGCCATCCCTTCCGGTCTGCCCCCGACGGACGCGCCACTTCGATCGGCGCACGCGTCCCCGCCCTCGCCGAAGACCCCTGACCTTGTCACCTCGCTGGCGTCCACTCCGGTCGCCAGGCGAAGGTTGGCCGCCGCCGCGATCCTCGGGGACCTCTTCATGTGGCGGGAGGCCGTCGCCCTCCTCGAACCTCTCGTGGAGGCTGGCGACCTCGGCGCTGCGAAGCTGAGTGGACGGTTCCTGAGGCAGGACGACCAGCCTCGCGCCGCACTGCGCCGCATGGGCTGGCCGCCGGTCACGCCCCGGCGTGCGCGCACCCTCCTTCACTGTGCCAACGAGGTGCTGGCAGCGGGAAAGTCGGCCCGCTCCGTACCGCTGCTGCTTCTAGACACCGCCGTTGCCACGGCACCCGTCCAAATGTGGCGGAGCCCCAGGTCACGGCGGCTCGCAGATGGAGCGCGCACGCGCACGGCCGATTCCCTGGCTATGCGGGGGTTCGCTCGCCAGGCCCAACGTCTGCTAGAGCGGCCCCCGCTGGCCCGCCGCGGCGCGGCGGGGAGCTACGTTCTCGACACTCATGACGCCTCATCCCTCGCGGACGTCCTCAAGGCGCAGGGACGCTACCGGGAGGCACTGTCGGTGCTGGATGGGACGCCCCCCAATCCTGCTCTGCTCGGCGCCCGGTTCCACAGCGAGTTCGTCTGGCGGCGCCTGGAGATCCTGGTACTGCTCGGGCGGAACGACGAGGCTGCGGAGGCTGCTGACTGGTTGTCCGGGCTCGTCGAGCTGAGCGCGGCCGGTACCGGGAGCTCGCAGCTGGGCGACAGCGCGTGTACCTGGTTCCTGTCCACGATCGCCTACTGCCGCGCCGCCGTGGGCGATCTCGACGGTGCGGCACATGCTGCCCTGCAGTTGCCGCGCGACCGTGGTCGGGTCTCTGCGTCGGCCCGCACCTACGCGGCGCTCATGCGGGCGGAGCTGGCCCTCGCGGCCGGGGACGGCGAGGCGGCGCTGCACTGGGTCGGGTCGGCGGCCCGAGCGCTCCGCGAGCACCGAGGGTTGTGGAGTCTGCCCACCTATCGTCTGGCCGTGCGATACGAGCGCGCCCGTCTACGGACCGCGGTCGAGCCACTCGAAGGTGCGTCGGATCTGCTCGTCGTGGCCCGAGGGTTCGACCGCTGGAACCTGCCCTCGATGGCGCTCCGGGCCCGTGCGCTCGCATGGAGCGCCCAGGCGGTCACCCCGCCGCAGGCCCTGATCGACCGGGCACGGCGCTGCGAGTGGACGGCCGAGTCTGCGCTGCTCGAGGGCGCAGAGACCGACGTGCCGATGCTTCTGGTGCTGTGAGCTCGCGCACCTCGATTGAGCCCTGTCGGCGCTCACGGCGGGATGAACGGTGCCGCGACCATGTCGTGGTAATCCGGCTCTTCGCAGTTGGCTCCTACGCCGCTCATCTGGAAGACCTCGACGTGTTTGACGGCGGGCTGGTCATCTGACGCGCACGCGACTCGCGACATGCAGATGCAAAGTCTGCCGGCCGGGTTCAGTGCTCGGAAGTAGGCTGCGCACGTGACGGAGGCGACGATCGGGTCCGGGGCTTTCGAGGGGCGCCTCGTCGGGTCTATCGACGGCCGGTTCATCGTTCCGGACTACCAGCGGGGTTATCGGTGGGGGCGGTCGGAGGTGGGTCGCCTCCTGGACGACATCAAGGACAGCGACAACTCCGTCTACTACTTGCAGCCGATCGTAGTGAAGAGGATCCAGGACGATCGGTGGGAGCTCGTGGACGGGCAGCAGCGTCTGACGACGCTCTTCTTGATCTTCCAGTTCATCAGGCGGAACGGCTTCCTCCCCAAGGCTCAGGCGCGCTACTCGCTGGAGTACCAGACCCGTCCTCGCAGCGGCGAATACCTGCTGGCGCCCGACGCCCAGGGTGCGGCGGAGAACATCGACTTCTTCCACATCTTCCAGGCGTGGGAGTGCATCCGCGCCTGGTTCGAGGCGCAGGACGACGATGTGCAGGCCGCGATCGACCTTCACACGGCACTGTCCCGACGTGTGAAGGTGATCTGGTACGAGGCACCGGGCGACGTGGACTCGACGGCCCTATTCACGCGTCTCAACGTGGGGCGCATCCCGCTGACCGATGCCGAGCTCGTCAAGGCACTCGTTTTGTCGCGCAGCCGAGCCTCGGCCAGCCGGTCGGACCGGGCCCTGAGCGTGGCGGCCGAGTGGGACAGCATCGAACGCGACTTGCGCATTCCCGAGCTGTGGGCGTTCCTCACCGGTCACGCCGACCCGCAGGCGACCCATATTGGCTTGCTGCTGGACACTCTCGCGGGTGGCCCGACCGGGCGCGACCGTCCCCCTTTTCACACGTTCGAGACGCTGCGTCCTCGGATCGTCGAAGACCCCGAAGGCTTCTGGGACGCGGTCGTCGACCTTCACTCGCGCGTCCTCGGGTGGTTCGAGGATCGTGACCTCTTCCACAAGATCGGCTTCCTGGTGGCGACCGGCGTCCGGTTCGACGAGATCCTTGGTATGGCGGACGGGGTCGGGCGCTCGCAGTTCGAGCAGCGACTCGATGAGGGGATCCGCAGCCGGCTTCGCCTGTCCTCCTCGCAACTGCGGGAGCTGAGCTATGAGAAGGGCGTGGACGGCACACGGCTGACGAACGCGCTGCTGCTGATGAACGTCGAGACCGTGCGCACGACGACGAACTCCTCGGAGCGCTACTCGTTCCGGGGACACGCTTCGGGCCGGTGGTCGCTGGAGCACATCCACGCCCAGAACGCCGAAGCTCTCCGCACGGTCGATCAGTGGCAGTCGTGGCTACGACTGCACCGCGACGCGTTGGCGGGGCTGCCCGAGCTGTCGAACGCAGCGCGCGTCGCCCTTGAGGAGCGCATCGCCGAGGTGATGCCGACGGTCAGCGAGGAGACGTTCCACCCTCTCGAGAGGGAGCTGCGTGAACTGTTCACTCTCGACGGCGTCGGCACGTCGGAGGGTGACGAACACTCGATTGCGAACCTCGCGCTGCTCGACCTTCACGACAACATCGCCTTGAGCAATGCGGTCTTCGAGGTGAAGCGCGGCGCCGTGCTCCAGCTGGATCGGGAGGGGTCGTACATCCCGGTGTCCACGCGCAACGTGTTCCTGAAGTACTACACGCGAGAACGCGCCCAGCAGGTCCACTACTGGAGTGCCGAGGACCGCCAGGCGTACCTTTCGGCGATCGAGCGCGAGTTGGCCCCATACCTGGACGGAGACGACGAGGTGGAGGGCGAGGTGGAGGGCGAATGAGCCGGATCGAGTCCTACGCCAGCATGTTCAGCGTCGACGTCGCACGCGGGCCCGCGGTCGACCGGATCGAGATCCCCCTGATCCAACGCGACTACGCCCAGGGTCGCCGCGCGGAGAAGGTCGATGGGATCCGGGAGGACTTCCTCGATGTCCTTCACGGGGCGGTCTCCGGTACGACGGCGCCGGTGAGTCTGGACTTCGTCTATGGCGAACAGGTGGGCGGCACTCTGCGGCCGCTGGACGGCCAGCAGCGCCTGACAACGCTCTTCCTCCTCCATTGGTACATTGCCGCCCGCTCCGGCCACCTGGAGCCCGGGGCCAGCTGGACGCGGTTGTCCTACGCCACCCGACCGAGCGCCGAACGCTTCTGCGAACGACTCGCCGCGGCCGTGCCGCCTGAGCCCGTGGCCGCGATGTCGAACTGGGTCAAGGACCAGCCGTGGTACCTGTTCGTGTGGCGTCATGACCCGACGATTCAGTCCATGCTCGTGATGCTTGACGCGATCCACGAGCGGTTCGGCCAGGTCGACCCGCACCTCGCCTGGCAGCGGCTTACCGACTCCCAGAGCCCGGCGATCTCGTTCCACCTGCTACCCCTGCCGGACATGGGCTCCGCCGAGGACCTCTACATTAAGATGAACTCCCGCGGGAAGCCGCTCACCGACTTCGAGAACTTCAAGGCGCACTTCGAGCGCACTATCGAGTGGTCACCTCGTGCCCACGAGTTCGCCCTGAAGGCCGACGGCGCGTGGTCAGACATCCTGTGGCGGTTCCGAGGTGACGACCACATCATCGACGACGAGTTCATGCGCTACCTGGAGTTCGTCACCGAGGTCTGCGAATGGGCCGACCCCACCCTGACGTCCGGTGCCGGCGGACTGGCCCTCTCCAGGCGCGCGGAGCAGGTGTTCGGGTCCGCCAACCCGAACCGCGAGCAGCACCTTGCGTTCCTGCTCGACGCCTTCGACGTCTGGCAGGGGCGTGAGATCGATGCCACCTTCGCTGGGCTGTTCCGCCCGCCGGCCACCGACCCCAACACCGGGCCGGACACGGTGCCCATCTACTTCCGGTCGATGGGCCGGAGCGTAAACCTGTTCGAGGTGTGCTGCCGCCTCTACGGCGACACCACCGGTGGCGGGGCACGCGTCTTCAGCTTTGGGCAGACGCTGCTCCTGCTCGCCACCGTGCTGCACCTCATCCACGACTCGGAGGACTTCCCTCGTCGGGTCCGCGTGCTGCGCAACCTCATCGAAGGCTCGGCATTCGAGATGCGCGCCGATCGCATGCCACGGCTCGTGGCCGACGCGCGAGGTCTGATCCTCAGCGGTGCGCTGCCGGAACGCGGGAGCAGCTTCAGCCTGGGCCAGATCGACGACGAGACCGCGAAGCGCAACTTCCTCGCCGAGCACCCGTCGCTCGCACCAGTGCTCTTCCGCCTCGAGGACCACGACCTGCTGCGCGGCTCGCTTGGGGCATTCGAACTGGACCCGCCGCGGCTGGCGAGTCGCACGGATGCCTTCGAGACCATCATGAATGCGCCCGATCTGTGGGGAGAGATCACCGGGACGCTGTTGAGCGTCGGCGAGTACCAGCGCCCCCGCGGTCGTGACGCCCAGAGCACGCGCTCGTTCCAGTTCGCGACGCGCTCCGAGAAGCATCGCGACGTGTGGCGCACGCTCCTCACCGGTGCACCGCGCGACGATCTGGCGGCCACCGCGCGGGTGCTCGGCGACTTCCTCGACGAGGTCGCGGCGGCCGGCTCGCCCCTTGCCCAGACGCTCGCCACGATGCAGCAACGGTGGCTGTCAGAGCGCGAGGCGAACGGCCTGTTCGACTGGCGCTACTACTTCGTCAAGTACCCCAGCATGCGCGAGGGCGCCTCCGGCATCTACTTCGCCGAAGGCGGCCGGCTGGGCTACTCGCTGTGCAACCTCAAGGGCGGGCGAACTCAGGTCAACAGCTGGTACCGCGACCCCTACCTGCTGACGATCTGGGAAGAGCTCGGTGCGCCGGACAGCATCGAGGATCCGTGGTTCCTCGGCTACGAGTGGAGCCCGCGATGGCTCCGTCTGGTTGCCAGCGGGACCGGCGTACGGTGCACGACCGCCGGATTCGAACTGACAGCACCAACCGCCGACCATGCCCTGGACGCCCTCGACGCCGTCCGCAGCGAGTTGGGCATTGGACCAGACCTCATCCTGCCCATCCTGCAGACGACGATCGACGACCGACTGGTCGACTCGCACGACCGCATCGCCCTCGGCGTCGATCTTGTACGCCGCCTGATCGAATCGGGTCTTTAGCTACCGACGATGAGATCCCGGTCGAACTTCGTGTTGCACCTGCTGCACCGCATGTAGTTCGTCGTCTCTGGATGCACCGTGAAGGTGTTGCAGAGCGGGCACAGATGACCCTTCGCCACGGCACTTCTCCGTCCTGTCCCGGGCCACTCGCCGCTGAGCCGCCATGTTCGCAATGTATGCCAAACAAAGACCGCTGCACAAGCCTCTGACCTGCACTGTTATCCACTACCCAGGCTAATGGTCCCACCGGACAGGTGAACCTGCAGGTCAGCGGCACGGCACATGAAACTATCGTCCATCTTGACGATGATTGAGCGGCACCTGGACGAATCCGACTCTCCCCGCCGAAGCCGCCACTCCACGCGAGGCGCTCGACGCCTGGGTCCGCTGGCTCGTCACGCGCTACGCCCTCGACCACCGCCCAGCTCCTCGGCGCCACCCGGGGCCGACTGCAGCTATGGGCGTCCCGCACTAGGTGCCGATCTGGTGAGCACCGCGGAGACGTCGCCAGTTGGCTACGCCGCCTGCGTCCGGGGTCATCTCGATTCCGGCCCGTATGGCGTCGCTCGGTCACGAACGCTGCCAGCTCGTTCATGACGGGCTCGACGAGTCCGGAGGGGGCGTACGGCCCCGGCATCCGGAACACCCAGCCCGCGTCCGGGTCGCCATGAAGACCAGGCTGTGCGGGGCGGCCGAGCATGGCCCGTGCCGCGGGCGCGAAAACGCAGACGACGAGTTCCACGTGCCGAACTGCGAGCTGGTCGAGCACGTTCGCTCGCCCGAATGCCAGCTCGGCGCTCCTGAGGTCCGTCGCGGCTCGGCTCGGCCGCTTCACGAGGTCCGTGAAGCCGATGCCTGCGGCGACCGCTTCGTCGTCCGTCCATCCGCCCTGTGGCTCGGGCAGGAGTCCCGCGCCACGCAGTCGGCTGAGCGCGGTCCTGCCGTTTGCGCCTTGGTAGTAGTGGCCGACGGTGACGCTGCGCGGGGCGGGGTTCACGCCCACGATCACTGCCCAGCACGGGTCGGGCCAGAGGTCAGCGAGGGTGAGGACCTCCTCGTCGAACCACGCGACATGGGCCTGGTTGCCGACGAGCACGGCGGTCTCCGACTCAGCGGCCATCGCGGTCTCCGTCCTCGATGAGAATCCTTCGCCTCAGCAGAGCGGCGGGATCCGGGGCCTCCTGCTCGTCGTCGCTCACGAGCACGAGCATCGCAGCGATCTCCGACGCCGGGCGCACGCCTCCGTCGAACGCCGCCAAGGTGCTGGAGCGAGCGGGGGGACGAAGGGGGACGCGATGGTCCTCGGCGTCACCGCAGGTGAGGCGCTTGGTGCGGCGAGGGGGACGAGGCCGGAGCCGGGCTACTCGGTGGTGTCGGGCCGATCGGGGGACGAGTCGGGGGACGTCCGAGCGTGACCGTTCACGCCGTATCCCTACGGCGGAAGGACCTCACGATGAGCGTCGCGGCGCAGCTCGGACTCGACGACCCGGCCCGGGGCTTGCTGGCCCAGGCCCGCACGGATTGGGTCGTCTGGCGCAGGCGCGATCCACGGCTGGCGGTGGTGGACGACCTGCTCGACCTGCCCGGGTGGATCCGCTCGGCCGACCGCGAGGACGTCGACGACGTCCTGCACGAGCTCGCTCGCCTCGCCAGCCCGACCGGCGGCGACGACGTTGCGGCGGCCGGCGCGCTGGCCTGGGTGCTTCTGCCGGGCGCCCGCCTGGTGGCTCATCGACTTCGGGACATGACCCCCCGGATCGACGAGTGCGTCGCTGCACAGCTGTGGATCGAGGTGCGCAGCTTCGCTTGGGAGCGGCGCCGGAAGGTGGCGGGCAACATCGTCATGAACCTGCGCCGCGGTGTGCTGCGCGAGTTGGGTGCCGGTGAGCACTTGCGGGCAGTCGACCCGACATGGGCGCGAGCGATGCCCCTGGCACCCGAGGCCGACCTGTGGTGGGTCCTCGATGCCAGGGCCGCGGAAGCCTCTGGGGTCGAGCCCGAGGAGGAGCTGGCTGAGCTGCTCTCGTGGGCGACGTCCCGCCGCGTGATCGACGAGCACGATCGGGAGCTGCTCGTCGGCCTGGCCGAGGCTGCCTGCGAGATGGAGGTGACCCGCAGCCGAGAAGGGCGTGGCGGGTTGTGCTCCCGGTCGGGGTCGAGCGTCGTCGCGGCGCGGCACGGGGTCTCGGAGGCGACGGTCCGCCGCCGAGCCAGGCGGAGCATCCGGGCGCTTGCCGATGCGTACGCGCGTCAGCTCTCGGCGTGACGCAGTGAGCACCCGACCGCTGCGGTTCGCCTTCGGTGGCGAGGTGATGACCGTGACCGACGACATGGAGCTGGAGCGGCTGCTGCGAGAGGCGCACGACGAGGCCGCCGCGGTGGCTGGCCTCGAGGACAGCCTGGAGCGCTTGCGCCGAGCCCGTGCCGCGCAAACGGCGTTGGCTGGCCTGCCCGCCGAACAGCTGCGCGAGGCGCTGCGGATGCGCCGCACTGCGCTGGCCGGTGGTCGACGATGACGATCGCGACCCGAGCGGTCGGGGTCGACGAGTTGCGGCGCGCCTGGCACGCGGTCCAAGAGGGGCAGTTCCTCGCCCCTCGAGCAATCGACAGCGGGCGCGTGCCAAGGCCGACCGCGCCGGCGGTGGCGGACGACCGCTGCTGGCGTCCGGGAGAGGGCGTTCTGCCCGTGGTCGGCTGTCTGCCCCAGGCCGGCGCGACGAGCCTCGCGCTGGCGATCGCCACCCACGCCTCGCCGGCTCGCGTCATCGAGTGCAGCCCGCCCACCGTGTCGGGCTTGGTGGGAGCGGCCACCGCCGAACTGGGCGCGACCCCCTCGGGCTGGACCGTTGGACGTCGCGACCAGGTCTACCTCGCCCGACCGAGCGGCGGCACCCACTTGAGCGCCGGCGAGCTCCCGTTGCCCGACGACGCGGCCGTCGGCACGGTCCTGAGCGTGCTGGACATCGGCTGGAACCTGGAGCAGGTGCTGGCGTCTCACGGATGGTTGAGCGCGAGCCTTGACGCAGCGCCGCAGGTCGTACTCGTCGGGACGGCGACCGTGCCCGGGCTCCGTCGGCTGGAGACCGCCCTCACCGTGCTCGACCCGCCGCGCGCGGTCGTGGCGGTGCGCGGCCCGGACCCGCGCCGGTGGCCACGCGAACTGACGGCCGCGATCGGGCCCGCCACGAGGGACCAGCACCGGACCGGGCGGTGGGTCGCTGTCCCGCACGACAAGCGACTTGCCCTCCGCGGCATCGACTCCGCACCGCTGCCACCCGCGCTCGTCACGGCCGCACGCGACGTCCTGCACCACGTGAGCGCTGCAGGACACCCACAGAAGGGAAGCTCATGAGGGACCTCGTCGTGAACCAGCTCGGCACCCTGCTGCCGACCGTCTGCCCGGTGGCGCCGCCCGGCGCCCAGGCCTACGCGGACCAGATGACCGGCTACGTCATGTGGGGCGTGCTCATTCTTCTCGGCATCGGTGTGATCGTCGGGCTGGGCGCGATCGTGGGCGGCCGGGTGTTCTCGCTGCCGCACGCGAGCAAGGCCGGGATCGTCTCGCTGGTCATGATGTTCATCGCGGGGATCGCCTACATGGTCGTGCCGCCGATGGTCGCGGGCATCACCGGCGCGGGCTGCGTGTGATGTCGGCGCTGGCTGACGAGACCCCGGGATGGGGCAGGCGAAGGCTCCTGGCCATCGTCGTCGCCATGGTCCTCGTCATCGTGAGCGGCCTGGTCGGGCTGGTCTACGCCGTGCGTGGCGCCGTCGCGTCCAGCGGTACCTCAGGCGACGGCGCCGCGGTGGCCGTCGACGCGTTGCCGAGCGGGCCGTCCCGTCGAGACGCCATCGCTGCGGCGCCGATGCTCGAGGTGACCCCGCAGGACTCCCGCGGCGGCACCCCGGCCGCCAGCCCTGCGCCGACGATCGTCGTGCCCGCCGCGACGGGCCTTGGCCCCGCGGAGGTCCCGACGGGGTTCGACCGCACCACCGAGGGTGCGATCGGCCAGCTCGCCGCCATCGCCACCACGGTCCTGCAGAGCATGTCGATCAGCCAGGTGCGAGCCGTGCACGAGCAGTGGTCCGCGCCCGACGCGCCGGGCGTCGACGAGTGGGCGTTGATGGCCGCGGTCCAGGCATTCCTGACCAGCGCGGCAGGTCGGCACGTCGACGAGCCCGGCACCGCGGTGGTCACCGTCCCCGTGGCGGCACAGGTCAAGGGCAGCGACGGAGACGACTGGGTCGTGGCCTGCGTGCTGCTCGACGTCACGGTCACCGTCGTGAGCGAGGCACGCGCCACCTACGGGCACTGCGAACGCTTGCAGTGGGCGGACGACCGCTGGGTCATCGCACCCGGCGAGGCTCCGGAGCCCGCCCCGTCGACCTGGCCCAGCACGGACCTGGCGACCGCAGCTGGGTGGCGCACCTGGATGACGAGCACAGGGGAGTGAGGCGAGCATGGACTGGTCGGACTACGTCAACCCCTTCACCGCGCTGGGCAACGCCGCCGCCAGCGTCGTCGTCGACGGCTGGACCGCCGCGATGCTGGGTATCTGGAACGCCGGCCTGTGGCTGCTCAAGCTGGCCCTCACCATCGAGGACGCGTTCCTCGTCCCGGATCTGAGCGCCAGCGGCCCGATGCGGGACCTCTACGGCGCGACGTTCTGGATCGCCGGCGCCATGGTGCTGCTGCTCTTCCTGGTGCAGCTCGGCATCGCCGCGGTGCGCCGCGACGGACAGAGCGTGGGCCGGGTGCTGCTCGGCGTGGGTCAGTTCGGCGCCGTCTGGGTCATGTGGATCGTGTTCGCCATCGCGATCCTCGCCGCCGCGGGAGGGCTCACCCGCGCGCTGACGCAGTCGCTGCTTGGCGTCGACTCCATCTCGGCCTGGGAGCCCTGGACGGGATTCTCGACCGCGGACCTCACGGACGGCACAGTCGCCACGGTTCTCGGCGTCCTGGGGATCTTCGTTGTGTTCGCAGCCGTGGCGCACTTGCTCGTCATGCTCGCCCGCGGGGCCGCGCTCATGGTGCTGGCCGCCACCAACCCGGTTTCTGCCGCCGGGCTCGTCTGGGACGGCGGTCGGTCCTGGTTCTGGAAGACGCTCCGCTGGTTCCTGGCCGCCGCGTTCACGCCGGTCCTGATGATCCTGGTACTTGGGCTAGGCGTGAAGGCGACCAGCGGCGTGGCCTTGTCGATGGCCGACTCCCTGCAGACGGCGGTCGGAACTGCCGTCCCGGGCGTCGTGCTGATCTTCGTCGGCAGTTTCGCGCCGTTGGCTCTGTTCAAGCTGCTCGCGTTCGTCGACCCCGGGACGAGCTCCGGATCGGCCATGCGCGCCGGGCTGGCCGCCCAGGGCGGCTGGCAAGGGCTCCTGAACGGGCGGGCGGACGGCGCCAGCACCTCGGACGCGGCCTCGAGCAGCAACCCCTCGGGGCAGTCCGCCGGCGAGGGCGCCACAGAGGCGGCCACCAACGACCGGTTCACCCGCTCCGCAGGCGGCCTCCTGGGCGCCCTCGGCGGCGGCGGTCAGATGCTGGCGCAGGGCTGGGGGATGGCGCAGGGCCTCGGCAGCCAGGCAGCCGCCGTGGGTGCGGACCTGACCAACCAGATGGGCGTTGGCCACAACACCTACATCCCGGACTTCTCCGGGAGCCGGTCCCGGTCCAGTCAGCGGGGCCGCTCGCGCGACGACGACACCCCGGACGTCAACGGCTCGGGGCCCGACGACGACGCCGGCTTCGGTCCCAGCCCGAGCACCACCGGGAAGCCGCCAGTCGGCGGATCCCCGACGAGTGGCGCCGCGAGCGGCACCGCTGGTGGCGCCGCCGGCGGTGCCGGTGGTGGCGCCGCCGCAGCGCCCGAGGCCGCCGCAGCGGTCGTCGTCTGAGAGGGGAGCGTGGCCGTGAGCCAGGTCTACAGCGAGTACTCCCGAGCCCGGATCGGCTGGTTCCCGTTCGGGCTCACGGGGTGGCAGGCGACCGTGCTGGCCGTCTGCGCCCTGCCCGTGCTCTGGGCGTTGAGCCGACAAGCGTGGGCGTCGGCCGCCGTCCTTCTCCTGATCGCCGGCGCGGTCGCCGTGGTGACCGTCGTCCCGGTTCGCGGCCGCTCGGCCCTCGACTGGCTGCTGGCCAGCACGGCCTTCGCGGTCGGCGGGCTCGCCGGCTGGACCCGGTTCCGCTCCCAGGCCTCGCGCGGGCAGGCCGACGACCTCGGAGGCGTGGATCTGCCGGGATCGCTGACCGGCATCGAGATCCACGAGGGGCCGCCCGTCGGTCTGAACGCCGCGCGGGTAGCCCTGATCCAGAACCACGTCGCGCGCACCTGGGCGGCGACGGCGGCGATCGTCCACCCGGGCATCGGCATGCGCGGGGTCGACGACCGGGCGCGGATGGCCAAGGGTCTGACCGACCTCATCGACCAGGCCGGGCGCACCGAGCTGATCGACGAGGTTGTTCTCCTGGTACGCACTGTCCCCGAGGACAGCGCCGAACGGGACGAGTGGATCCGCCGGCACCGCCGCCCCGACGGGCCGGCACAGGTGCGGGCGATCAACGACGACCTGCAACGCGTCCTGACACAGGCGTCGGTCCGCACCGAGGCGTTCGTGACGATCGTCGTGCCCGAGACCCGGATCGGAAAGGCGGCACGAGAAGCCGGCCGGGGGGTCGAGGGACGCGCCCAAGTCATGTACGGGCTCATGGCCGAGGTCGAGGCACAGCTCAAGGGCGGCCTCGGCGCAGTAGCCGTGACCTGGCTGACGAGCCCCGAACTCGCCGTAGCGTGCCGCACCGGGTTCGCCCCCGGTGACCGAGCAGGGATCGTCGACGCGCTCCTCGCCGCAGGCAACGGCGAGGACATCACCGCAGACGTTCCCTGGGCCATGGCCGGCCCGTCCGGCGCCGACGTGGTCGCCCGGCACTACAGCCACGATGCGTGGAACTCGATCAGCGCCACCATCAAGCTCCCGGTCAAGGGTGCCGTCCTGGGTGCGCTCGCTCCGGTCCTGACGCCGACCGAACCAGGGGAGCGGCGCAGCTTCCTCGTCGCGTTCCCGATCCTGAGCCAGGCCAAGGCCGCTCGCCAGACGGCGTCGCGGGAGTGGGCCGCGGACATGGGACAGGGCTTGCGGGAGCGGGCCCGGATGCGCTCGACCACGAAGGTCCGCGACGCCGCCGCGCAGGTGCGAGCCCTGGAGGCCAAGCAGGCACGCGGCAGCGCGGTCACCCGCCCCTGCGCGGTGTGCACGGTCACCGTGCCCAAGACGGTGCGCGTCGCCGAGTACGGGCGCCGCCTGGACGCGGCGATCCGCCGCGCCGGGTTCGCCCCGCTACGCCTGGACGTCAGCCACGACGTCGCGTTCGCCGCCTCCGTCGTGCCGCTCGGCGTGAGCCTCACCCGGACGGGGGACGCGTGAGCCCGCGGCCGGCAGCGACCGGGAGGGACGTCTCCCGGCTCCTCGCCGACTTCGGGCACGACCTGCCCGCCACTCCAGCTGCGCCGCCTGCAGCCGCGCCCGAGAAGCTGTTCCGGCACGTCCGTGCGCGCGGCGAGCGACGACGAGGCCGAGGTTGGGCGCCGGCGTCGGCGCCGGTGGTGTCGTACCAGATGACCTCTGACCAGGCGGGGGCGTTCTGGCCGTTCGTCGCAGGGCCTGGGCTGCCGCAGACCGGCGCACAGATGGGCGCCGACACGATGTCCGGCACCGCGTTCTACGCCGACCCGATCGGCTGGGTGCTGCGCGACGACATCCCCGTTACCAACGCCAACGTCATCACCATGGGCAAGCCCGGCACCGGCAAGTCCGCCACGACGAAGGCCTTCGCGCTGCGGATGACCGACTTCGGCTATCGCATCCTCATCCTCGGCGACCCGAAGGACGAGTACGAGCCGCTGTGCCGGTTCTTCGGCGTCGACCCCATCGCGCTCGGCCCCGGCATGCCGGCACGGGTCAACCCGCTGGCGTTCGGACCCCTCGGCAACGGCTGGGACCGGCTGGACGCACGGCAGGCGCAGCAGCGCGCCGCGATCGTCTTCTCCCGCTGGCTGACGCTCGTCCGCGGCCTGGTCGGCAGCCAGCGGATCGGCGAGCAGCGCGTCCCCTTCGGGCCGTCCGAGGAGGTGATCGTCAAGACCGCGCTGCGCGACCTCACCGGCTACGCGCACGCCGCATCAACCCTCACCGAGACGACGATCCCGAGGCTGTGGCACCACCTCGACGAGCCCAGCGACACCCTCGTCGAACAGTGCCGCTTCGCCACCCGCCAACAGTTCCTCGATGAGAGCCGGGTACTTCGCGACGCCTTGGGCCAGCTCGTCTCCGGGGCGCTGGCCGGCCTGTTCGACGACCACACCAACATCGCCGTCGACTGGACGGCCCCGATCCAGTCGCTGTCGCTGTCGCGGCTGAGCCCGCTGGGCGACGAGGCGATCGGCATCGCCTTGCTCGCGCTCAACTCCTGGGGCCGGGGCATGCGCGAGATCGCCCCGGCGGGTGACTTGCGCGTCGTCGTTCGCGACGAGGTGTGGAAGGTCATGCGCCTCGGCGTCGACGCCGTGAAGTCGCTCGATGAGGACTTCCGCCTGTCGCGGGGCGTGGCCGGCAAAGGCGGCGACATCCAATGGGCCAATGCGCACAAACCCTCGGACATGCTCACCGTCGGTGACGTCGGCTCCCAGGCTGCGAACATCGCCCGGGACCTCATGCACTTGGCGGACATCAAGATCCTGCACGGTCAGAAGCCGGAGATTGCGCACGACCTGGACGTGATGCTCGGCCTCGGCCCGCAGGCGACCGCGGCGATGACCGGGTGGGCGATGCAGCGCAAGGGTCGGGCGCTGTGGATGGTCGGCGAGCACCCGTACAAGGTCGAGACGCGGCTGCACCCAGTCGAGCAACAGCTGACGTGGACCAACGAGGCGATCGCCGGGGCGGCGTAGGTCATGAAGGCCCTCGTCATCGGGATCGTGGCGGTAGTCGTCCTGCCGGTCGCGCTGGTGCTCTTGGGCGCAGCGGCGATCGTGTCCACCGTCTCCGGCGGCGCCGTGCAGGCGGGCTGCACGGTCTCCGACGAAGCCGCGGCTGAAGCGGTGGTCCTCACCGAAGGCGACCCTGCTGGCGAGGGTGGGCTCGGCTTCGAGCTGCCGGCTCCGGGCACGCCCCGCCTGGCGTCGCTGCGCAACCCCGCGGCGAACATCCCAGATGACGTCATGGCGCTCTACCTCGCCGCCGCCGAGCGCTACCACCTGCCCTGGACCCTGCTGGCGGGCGTCGGCATGGAGGAGACCGCCCACGGCCGCACCACCGCGACGAGTTCGGCCGGCGCGCAGGGGCTCATGCAGTTCATGCCCGCCACCTGGGACCGGTATGGCGTCGACGGCTCGGGCGACGGACGCGCCGACATCCACAACGACGCCGACTCGGTGATGAGCGCGGCGAACTACCTGACCGCATCCGGGGTCACGGCCGGCGTCGGCGGCGTGCGACAAGCGTTGTTCGCGTACAACCACGCCGACTGGTACGTGAACGACGTCCTGTTCTACGCCGTCGCGTACGGGGGAGGGGTGGTTGCCGGCGACCCGTTCGACTGCGGTATCGGCGGGCAGGGGAACCCCGCCCTGCCGGCGCTCCCGAACCAGCAGGTCGCGACGGTGCTGGCGTTCGCGATCGCTCAGCTCGGCGAGCCGTACGTCTACGGGGCCAACGGACCGAACGCTTGGGACTGTTCGGCCTTCACCCGAGCGGCCTTCGCGCAGATCGGCATTGCCCTGCCGCGCACCGCCGCCGCCCAGCGGAACTGGGTCGCCCAGGGCAACGGCTACCAGGTCCCGCTCGGCCAGGAGCAGCCCGGCGACCTGATCTTCACCGACAGCTACCTCGGCCCGAACCGGGTCGGACACGTGATGATCGTCTTCGACCCGGCCGAGCAGCTCACGATCGAGGCCGGCGGGTCACGGGTGGGCCACTACGACTATGGGTACTGGATCGACCACAACCTGTTCTCGATCTGGCGGGTCGGGGCGAGTGCGACATGATGCCTCTCAACAGCGACTCCGATCTTGGCGAGCGCTCTCCTTGGCGGAACGGTCGGCGTCGACCACGGCCTCAAGTTGTACTTGCCCGTCCAGGGCGCGCGCACCCGGGGCACGCCCGTGGCGCGAGGCGGTCGGTGTCCATTGTTCATCCTCGTCCGGGTGGTGGGTCCACGTGAGCGAGCTCGACAGCGAGGCGACGGGCTCGCGGCGATCCACACCCGATACCCTGAACGTGACGCCGACCAAACTCCGGTTACGGCGCTGAGTGCCGCGGAGGGGGTGACGGCGTGGCGACCAACGATCAGCTCAAAGCGCTGGTGAAGAGCCATGCCGATGGCGACGACCCGCAGTTCTACGCGGTCGCGATGCAGGTAGCCGCCAAGGCTGCTCGCGCCGGGCAGTCGAGGTTTGCTCAGGAGCTGCGCGACCTCGTCGACGAACTCCGCAAGCGAACGACTTCGCCGGCGCGGGTTGCTGCCGTGGTGCCGGTCGCGCGCCCACGCGGGGAGCTGGGCTCCCTGCTGACTGTGTGGTATCCCGAAGCACGCATGGCGGACCTTGTGCTGTCTGCAGCGTTGACCGAGCGGCTGAGGCATGTCCTGCTCGAACAACGTCAACGGGACATGCTCGCCCGGCACGGGCTGCACCCGGCACGCAGGCTGCTGTTGATCGGCCCGCCGGGCACTGGGAAGACCTCGACGGCGCGAGTCATTGCAGGCGAGCTCGGGCTTCCGCTGTTCGCGATCCGGCTCGACACCATCATCACGAAGTACATGGGCGAGACAGCCGCGAAGTTGCGCCTCATATTCGACGCTCTCGTCGAGACCCGTGGCGTGTACCTGTTCGACGAGGTCGACGCGCTCGCCGGCGACCGAGCTGCCCCCAACGACGTCGGCGAGATCCGCCGTGTGCTGAACTCGTTCCTGCAGTTCCTGGAAGAGGACACGTCGGAAAGCATAATCGTGGCCGCTACCAACCACCCACAGCTGCTGGACAACGCCCTCTATCGGCGGTTCGACACGATCATGGAATTCGCCCTGCCCGATGACGAGAGCATCAGAGCGGTCATCGGCAACCGACTGGCGTTCTTCCGTTCCGGCAACGTCAGCTGGCCACGGGTGATTCCGGCGGCGCGCGGACTGAGCCACGCGGAGATCGCCACGGCGACCGAGAACGCCGCCAAGCGCACGGTCCTGAACGGGCGCACCCGCATCCTGACCGGAGACCTGGTCGCTGCGCTGGCGGAGCGACCGCGCGCTGGTGCTCATCCCGAGCCGATCGCGTAGGCAGCATGGCCGAACGCGATCGCCCGCACATCCTCGTCCCGACCCCGCCGCATCCCGAGCCGTTCACGCTCGCGGCCGCGGGAGGCGGCGGTGAGCGGGAGGGCTTCACCGGTGACCGGCGACGCCACGGCCGTCGTCTCACCCGCGAGCTCGAGCAAGCGTTCACCGCCCCGTCCGGTGAGCCCGAGGCGGAGGGCACGTACGTCACGTTCCAGTCCTTCCCGGGCCTTGAGCTCGCTCTGGAGAGCCTGGACCCGCAACGAGCAGGGGACCAACCCGAACTCGTGGCGGTCCGTCAGGACGAGAGGGAAGGGGGCAGCGTTCAGGTCGCGACCGTGTACATCCCGGATGGCAAGAAGGAGTACTTCGTCAAGCGCCTGACCGCGTACGTAGAGACGGCCAGCACAAGTGGAGCGCGCAACGCCACGCTCGTCGACGGGATCCAATCGATCCGCCGAGCAACCATCCGAGAGCTCTGGACAGACCCGGAGGACCTCTACCCCCGCGAGGCGTCGCAGACGGTCTGGTGGGAAGTGTGGCTCCGCAGACGCGACGGGCACGAGCGTGACCGATTCACCGCTTTTGCTGCGCGGTATCAACTGCGGACCAGCGACCACTGCCTGGGCTTCGGGGACAGGACCGTCGTGCTCCTGCACGCGACGGCCGACCAACTGGCCTCGGCGTTCGAAGCGCTCGACGACATCGCCGAGTTGAGGCGACCGCACGACGTCGCAAACCTGCTGGCTGAGCTCCCTGCCACGGAGCAGGCCGACTGGGTCGAGGATCTGCGTAGCCGCTTGCGGACAGCCGATGAGAGCGCACCAGTGGTGTGCTTGCTGGACACCGGAGTCCAGGCCGGACACCCTCTGCTCATCGACTCGATCAACGAGAGCGACCTGCACGTGGCCGACCCGCGCTGGCGGGTGCAGCCCTTTCATCCCCACGGCACCGAGATGGCCGGCCTGGCGCTGTACGGCGACCTGCACGGCGCGATCGTCGAGACCCAACCAGTCAGACTGCGCCACGGCCTGGAGTCGGTGAAGTTCCTGCCCGACCACGGGGCCAACGACCGCGATCTGTACGGCGCGATCATCGCGCGATCGGTGGACCTGCCCGAGATTCAGGCCGCCGATCGCCCTCGAGTGTTCATGCTGGCGATCACCGCGCCGCGCCCGGTCTCATCGACGGCCAATGCGGATCCGGCCGAACGCACCGACGCCGGACGACCGACGTCGTGGTCGGCCACCATCGACGCGCTGTCGTTCGGCCGTGCGATCGACGACACCGACCCGAAGTTCACCTACCTGGATCGCGACGAGCCGCGCAGACCGCGCCTGTTCGTGGTCTCCGCGGGCAACATCCGCGATCTCGCTGCGACTGACGATCACCTTGATCGAAGCGATGTCGAACCGGTCGAGGACCCAGCGCAGGCGTGGAACGCGTTGACCGTCGGCGCCTACTCCGAGCAGGACGACATGTCCGGCGCGCCAGTCGACTTCGCCGGCTACATACCAATCGCGCAGCGCGGCGAGCTCTCGCCGGTCAGCCGCACCTCGGTCGTCTTTGACCGCAAGAAGTGGCCCTTCAAGCCTGAGGTGGTCGCCGACGGAGGCAACGTCGCCGCGTCACCGGACAAGACCGGCGTGGACACCCCACCTAACCTCGCGCTGCTGACGACGCGGCTCCAGCGACCAGGGGAGGGGTTCTTCACCACCACCCGGGACACGTCGGCCGCCACAGCGCAGGTCGCGGCTATCGCAGCGGACATCCAGGCTGCCTACCCGACACTGCGCCCCGAGACCGTCCGGGCACTGATCGTCCACTCGGCCGAGTGGACACCGGCTATGAGCGCCCGCCTGGATGCTGCACCCACGATGGGTAGCCGGGTGAGCCTCCTACGCCGTTACGGCATGGGTGTACCGGACGGTGGCCGGGCGATGCGCAGCGCCGCCGACGCACTGACTCTCATCGCCGAGGCGCGTATCCACCCGTACGAACGAGACGGCGCCAGCAATGCGGGCAAGGTCCGCGAGATGAACCTGCATGACCTGCCGTGGCCGGTGCAGGAACTTGAGAATCTGGGCGAGGCTCAGGTACGGCTGCGCATCACGCTGTCCTACTTCGTGGAGCCCAACCCCTCAAGCCGCGGCTGGACCGGGCGGTACATCTACCCTTCGCACGGGCTCCGATTCGCGACCAAGCGTCCCGAGGAGGGTGTCGAGTCATTCCGTGAGCGCATCAACACGCGCGCGCGGCAAGACGGCCAGCGCCCGCCGGGCCTCGACACCGAACGGGGCTGGACATTCGGGAGCAACCAGCAGCAGGCACCGGGCTCCCTGCACACTGACATCTGGCGAGGGACGGCGGTCGCGCTGGCGAGCAAGGGAGCCATCGCCGTGTATCCGGTCGCCGGCTGGTGGAAGAACCGGGGAACCTACGACCAGAGCGGCCTGGGGGTCGACTACTCGCTCGTCGTGAGCATCGAGTCGCCTGAGGTCGAGGTCGACCTGTGGACGCCCGTTGCACAGGTGGTCGGCACCGTCATCGAGATCACAACCTGACCTCGGTGCAGGACATCGGCAGGCTCGACGCGGCGCGACGGCGCCGTTGGTGTTCGGCGAGCCACTGACGTTGCGAGCGGGCAGCCGCCTCTGACCCGTCGGGCTCGCGTCCTCATCTGGGGCGGTTCTGCGGCGGTCGTGACGGTTGAACTGGTCCTGCGTAGCCAGGGCTGGAGCGTCTATGCGAAGAAGTTCGAGGCGGCCCATCCGGCGCCCCGTGAGCACCGACCGACGCTGTGCAGCCTTGGGAAGACAGGAGGTGGCGCATGCAGCGCACTCGGCGCACGACGCCGTATCCGTTCACTTGGGAGATCCCGGTCGGAATCGTGTTGGGGGTGCTACTGGCGCTGGTCCTGGGTTTGCAGGCCGGGCGGTCGCTCGCGAACCTGATGGCCGGCAACGGGTGGGTGTTCGTAGACCGGATCGCGCTGTTCACCACCCTCGCCCCGCTCCTTGGCGGGCAGGCGGGTGCCGGTCTGCCCGCGGTAGGTCACCCGGCGACGCCTGGGCTGCTGTGGGCGTGCGTCTGCGTCGTCGAGCTGCTCGTCGTCGTGGTGATCGGCTGGACGGTGAAGTCCGGGGTCGACCGCTGGGGACCCGCCCGACTGCGCGGCATGGCCACCGCAGCGGAGGTCGAGGCGTTGCTCGGCCGCACCCGACTGCGCCGGCACGCCAGGGTGATCCGTCCAGACCTGTATGGGGCACCGCGAGGCCCGCGATGACCCACCACCCGCGGCGCCTCCGCGCCGCCGACCTCGGCTGGCGGCTCGGTAGGGCGAGCGAGCCTCGCGGCGGGGAGCTGTGGGTGCCGTGGGACCGCACCGTGGGCGTGATCGGCCCGCAGGGCTCGGGCAAGACCTTGGACCTCCTCGTCCCCGCCCTCCTCGACGCGCCCGGGGCCGCGATGGTGACACTGACGAAGGTCGATGACCTGCTGCTGTCCTTTGGCCATCGGTCCACCGGTGAGCGCCCTTGCGTCGTCCTGGACCCGTTCGGCCTGGTGCCCGGGCTGCCGGAGGTGGTGTGGGACCCGGTGCGTGGCTGCGTCGACTCTCTCGTCGCCGAGCGCCGCGCGAAGGCGTTCACGGCCGGCACGGTTAAGGGCGCCGTCGCCGGCGGCCACGGCGACGCCGCGGCTCGGTTCTACGCCGCCGAGGCAGCAAAGGTGCTGCAAGGCTTCTTCCACGCCGCCGCCCTCACCGGCGGCAGCCTGGACGACGTGCTGCGCTGGGTCGCCCGCCCCCTGGCCGCGACGCAGCCAACCGAGATCCTGCGGGAGCACCCCCACGCAGCGTCCTTCTGGGACGGCCTCCTGCACGGCGCCCTGCACGGCGACGACCGCACGGCAGGCAACACGGTGACCACGGTCCAGCAGGCGATGTCCCTGTTCTTCCAGGACGACATTCGCCGTCGGTGCGTGCCCGGTCCGAGCCGCCCGTCCACGGGCATCGCCGACGTCATTGCCGCCCGCGGCACGATCTACCTGCTCGGGCGCGAGGACCCCTACGCCTCCGCGTCCCCGCTGATGACCGCCTTCGCCGAGCACGTGCTCGATACCGCGCTGGAGGCGGCGAACGCGAGCCCATGGGGTCGGCTGTGCCCGCCGTTCCATGCCGTGCTCGACGAGCTGCCGTCGACCGCCCCGCTGCCGACCCTGCGCACTCGGATGGCCAACGAGCGCGCGCTTGGTATCAGCTTCATCTGGGCAGCTCAGGCGTGGCCCCAGCTGGCTGCGATCTTCGGGGAGCAGGAGGCTCGCACCCTGCTCGGGCTGACCAACAACCTCGTCGTGTTCGGCGGCTCGAAGGATGTCGCATTCAACAAGGAGATCTCCGACCTGCTCGGCCAGGTGCGCGTGGCGCGCACCAGCTGGCAGAGCGGTCGCCTGGGTGGCCGACAGATGTCCGGGGAGGACATCGCGATCCTTACCCCCGCCGAAGTCCGCCAGCTCAAGGAGCGCCACGCGCTGGTCCTGGCGGAGAGCGGTGCGCCGATCATCGCCAAGCTGCACCGCTGCATCGACGGCAAGGGGGGCCGGCAACTGCTGGCGGGCAAGGACGCCGTGCGCGCGAAGGTCGCCGTCGACCGTCGCCACCAGGTCAGTTCCGAGGCACGAGCCACCGCGGCCCTCGTCGAAGCACGGCGCAGCGGTTTGGTCGGCGAGTACGACGGGCCGCATCCGTGAGTGACCATTCGTCGGCACCCACGCCCGCTCAAGCCCCGAGGCCGATGATCGACGCCTTCCCCCGTGCTGGGCGGCGCGTCGAGCACGCCTACGCCGAACTCGAGCTGGCGGCCGGAGCCGGCACCCGACAGGAACAGGATGCGTTGGGTGACCCCCGCCTGCTGGCACGTCCCTGGGACCCCGCCACCTGCGTCGACCCTCAGCTTCGCGCGGAGATCTGGCAGTGGCTCGAGCAAGTCGTGACCTGGCTGAACCGCGAGTACGTGTGGGACCCCGACGCGATGATCCCGTCATGCTGGCCACGCCACCGGCACCTGGTCCACGAGATCGCCGTCCTCGCTGACCTGCGCCGTCGCGCGGGCCTCGCCATGACCGCGGACGCGCTGGAGGAGTGGCACCGGTACGCGCTGCCCGCGTTCACCGACCGGATGCGCCAGCGGCTACGTCAGCACTGCCAGGACGGCGGCCACCAGGCCTGGCCCGGCCTTGGCCGCCACACCCGGCACCTCGCTGACGAGGCGGGCGGGGGCCGAGCGGTGACCTACCTTGCTGACACCGACGAACTTGCGTCTCAATCAAGGAGCTTGGCAGGCGGCGACTGCGTGGATGATCGGGCGCGAGAGCCGGTGGCGACGAACCGTCCAGAGCTTCGTCTCGTTGACGGCACGCGCTTCCGGCTGGATACCGGTGAACTGGTCGACTGACTGCCCAAGAGGGCGAGCCAGGAGCTGAACCACGTCTGTGACCACCCGGGCCGGGTGGCTTCTCAACGAGGCTCATCGGACAGACCGGGTCCGCGGTGGACGCGACATCGCGCCCCACGGGAAGTCAGATGAGCCTCCTAAGCCCGCAGCGCCGATACGCTCCTTCCCGTGACCGCTACCGCCCTCCTGCCTCATGTGGTTGCGGGAGACGGCGAGCGAAGCGAGGAGTGTGAGTCGCTCATCAAGTCGAGGAAGCGCGTCAAGGCGCATGGCGAGGTGTTCACGCCCGCCCACATGGTCAACCGGATGCTCGACCTCGTCTCCGAAGAACTGGAGACCGGGCCGGACTTCGTCGACGCGACCTTCCTTGAGCCCGCCGCTGGCGACGGGAACTTCCTCGTCGCCATCTTGGGCCGCAAGCTCGCTGCGGTCGAGACACGACTGACCTCGCAGGTGTGGGAGCGAGAGTCGCTGTTTGCCCTCGCGTCGATCTACGGCATTGAGCTGCTGGAAGACAACCACGCTGACGCGCAGGCCACGATGCTCGACCTGTTCCTCGCCTGGCACAAGGAGCACGGCACCAGCGTCAGTGAGCGCACGAACCTGTACCGTGCGGCGAAGTTCCTCATCGCGACGAACATCCGGCGCGGCGACACCGTGAACGGCAAGGAGCCGGATGGGTCCGAGATCGAGTTCTCGTGGTGGCGCCGCACCCCGGGCAATCTCGTGATCCGGGAGCCGTTCACGTTCAACTCCCTCCGCCCAAGGGTCCACGCCGTCGACCTGTTCGCCGCTCTCGATGAGCCGGCCGTCTACGCACCGTGCCGTATCGACCGCGTCTTCGCGGAGGAAGCCCAGTGACGTCCAACAGCCCCAAGCTCAAGACCTTCGACGAGGTCGTCCCGATGATCTACTCCTGGACGACCCCGAACGTCACGCCGACCGGCCACGCCATGTCCCTTAAGGACGGCGGCTGGGAGAAGATCGGGTACACCGAGCAGGAGTCAGTCGACGTCCGCATCGCCCAGCAGGCGTCGCAGATGGGCGCGTTCGTCGAGAAGCGCAAGCTTTGGGCATACAGAGCGCAGTTCATCACCGAGGGCGGCGGCTGGTTCAAAGACCACGACTTCCACAGGTTCCTGCACCAGCAGGGCATCAAGCGGTTCGTCGACCGGGGCAAGACCGAGTGGCACCAGTTCGCCGAGGCGCCGAAGACGTCGGACGAGTACTTCTCGGCGTTCATCAAGCAGGATTTCCCCCCCGCGCAGATGGTGGAGCCCCAGGACTACACGCTGCGCCCAGAACAGCAGCGGGCCGTCGAGCAGGCCCTGACCGCATTCGGCCCCACCGTCGAGGGCAACGAGGCGCTGTGGAACGCCAAGCCCCGGTTCGGCAAGACGCTGAGCACGTACGACCTCATGCGCAAGATGGACGTCAAGCGTGTCCTGATCGTCACCAACCGGCCGGCCATCGCGAACTCGTGGTTCGACGACTTCGAGAAGTTCGTCGCCCACCAGACGACCTACCAGTTCGTGTCCGACTCCCCCTCGCTTGACAAGCGCAGGCCGATGACCCGCGACCAGTGGAAGGCGTACTCGCGAGAGAACCAAGACCTGAACCCACGCGTCATCGAGTTCGTGTCCCTCCAGGACCTCAAGGGGTCGCTGTTCTTCGGAGGGTCGTTCGACAAGCTCAAGTACATCGCTGACACCGAGTGGGACCTGCTCGTCATCGACGAGGCGCACGAGGGCGTTGACACCACGAAGACCGACGTCGCCTTCGACAAGATCAAGCGGACCCACACCCTGCACCTGTCCGGCACTCCGTTCAAGGCGCTCGCCAAGGGCCGGTTCAACCAGGACCAGATCTTCAACTGGACCTACGAGGATGAGCAGACCGCCAAGACGGAATGGTCCGACGAGACGCAGGACAACCCCTACGCCCAGCTCCCGACCCTGAACCTGTTCACCTACCAGCTCTCCCGCATGGTGGCCGACCGTCTTGCCGAAGGTGTCGCGCTGGACGAGGAGTCCGGGAACGTCGACTTCACGTTCGACCTGGCGGAGTTCTTCGCCACGAAGGACAACAGCTACTTCGTCTACGAGTCCGACGTCGCGCGGTTCTTGGATGCGCTGACGACCCAGGAGAAGTACCCGTTCTCCACCCCCGAGCTGCGCGACGAGGTCAGGCACTCGTTCTGGCTCCTCAACCGGGTCGCCTCAGCCAAGGCGCTGGAACGGATGCTCAAGGGGCACCCGGTATTCTCCGACTACACCGTGATCCTGGCGGCCGGCGACGGTCGGCCCAGCACTGACGACGGTGACGGGCTCGACGAGGCGGTCGACGACTTGGTGACCGCCGGCAAGTCGCTAGACAAGGTGCGTGACGCCATCGCCAAGGCGGAGGCCGAAGGCGGCAAGACCATCACGCTGTCGGTCGGCCAGCTCACCACGGGGGTCACCGTCCCCGAGTGGACGGCGGTCATCATGCTGTCCAACCTCTCATCCCCGGCGCTCTACATGCAGGCGGCGTTCCGGTCGCAGAACCCCTGCACGTTCACGCGCGGCGACAAGGTGTACGTCAAGAGGAACGCATACATCTTCGACTTCGCGCCCGAGCGCACGCTCACGATCTTCGACCAATTCGCCAACAACCTCGCCCCGCGCCCGCCCGTCGACGACGCCGAGCGGCGGGAGAACATCCGGCGGCTGCTCAACTTCTTCCCAATCCTGGGCGAGGACACCGAGGGCCGGATGATCGAGCTCGATGCGGAGAAGGTGCTCACCTTCCCGCAGGTGTTCAAGGCTCGCGAGGTCGTACGGCGCGGCTTCTTGTCCAACCTGCTGTTCGCCAACGTGTCCGGCATCTTCCGGGCCGTGGAGCACTTCGAGGAAATCCTCAACCGACTTCCTGTCGCCAAGGAGAAGAAGGCCGAGAAGGGCAAGCCTGTCGATGTGCCAGTCCCGCCGCCGACCACGGGCGCCGACGGCAACGTGAAGGTCGATTTCGCGACGGTCATCAACCCGAAGGTCGCCGAGATCGGTAAGCCGATCTACACCGACGAGGACGTGCCCGCGCTCGACCCCGCCTCGATGAAAGCGGGGCAGGCTGCCAAGCAGATCGCTGCGGTGGTCAACGACAAGGCCCGAGAGACCCGCGAGAAGCTGGCCGCCGAGTACAAGATGACAGGCAAGCAGGTCACCGCCGACGAGAAGGCCACCGAGGCGCAGGTCGGGGCCAAGGTGGAGCGCGCCTTCATCGACCACCAGATCGCGCTCAACCACATCGAGGCCCAAGCCAAGGAGGCGGCGACCGAGGTCGAGTTCGAGGCGCTGGCGGCGAGGCGGGCTGAGGCGAAGGCCGACCTTGACGCCCAGGTGCTCGCGATCTTCCACGACACTCTCGACCAAGTCACCGAGACGCTCGTCAAGCGCGAAGAGACGAAGAAGGCGCAGACGAGCGTCAACAAGACCCTAGACGCCGCCCGCGACCATCTGCGCGGGTTCGCCCGGACCATCCCGATGTTCCTCATGGCGTATGGGCGCCGCGACATCACACTCGCGAACTTCGACGACTACACCCCCGACGACGTGTTCGCCGAGATCACGGGCATCACGGAGGAGGACTTCCGCAAGCTCCGCGACGGTCGCGACGTCATGGACCCGAAGACCGGCGAGGTCAAGCGCGTCCCCGGCCTGTTCGACGAGGCGGTGTTCAACCAGGCGATCCAGGAGTTCCTCGACAAGAAGGACGAGCTCGCCGACTACTTCGACCCGGCTCTGACCGAGGACATCTTCGCCTACATCCTGCAGCAGAAGACCAGCCTCGTGTTCACGCCGAAGCCGGTCGTGCAGATGATGTGCGACACGCTGGAGGCTGAGAACCCGGGCATCTTCACCGACCCGGACAAGACATTTGCGGATCTGTTCTCCACCGCCGGGCTGTTCTGCATGGAGCTCGTCCGCAGGCTCGACGCCGGCCTGGCCGACGTGATCCCGGACCCCGCCGAGCGGCTAGAGCACATCTTCACCAAGCAGGTCTTCGAGATGAGCCACAACGCGATCCTCCACGAGATCACGCTGGAAGCAGTCAGCGGCGGCGTGCCCGACCGCAGAGCGTGGCTGGAAGACTCCGGGCACTTCCGGGTCGGTGACCTATCCAAGATGAGCACGCAGGAGCGCGACGCGCTGATGAATGAGATGCTGGGAGACGACTGACATGGCCAAGAAGTTCGACGTCGTCATCGGTAACCCGCCCTACCAAGCAGAGGCCCAGGGCGAAGGTACGCGTGACACTCCGATCTACCACGAGTTCATGGACGCCGCCTATGAGGTGTCCAAGCAGGCGGTCATCATCACCCCCGCGCGCTTCTTGTCCAATGCGGGCTTCACGCCAAAGGTGTGGAACGCGAAGATGCTGGCCGACCCACATGTGCGGGTGGCGTACTTCGAGCCGGACTCAAATCGTCTGTTTCCGGGCCTAACCGACCCCATCAAGGGCGGGATCGTCGTCACCCACCGCGACTCGGAGCGCAACCTCGGGCCCATCGGCTTCTTTGCCAAGTCCACCGAGCTCAGCGCGATCCTGCACAAAGTCCTGGGGTTGGGCGCGGCCTTCATCGACGTGGACGTGTCGAGCGGGCGGGCCTACGCGTTCACGAAGGCGATGCACGATCAGCACCCCGAGGCGTCGATAATCATGTCGAGTGACGCGCAGTTCCGCGTCAGCACCAACGCCTTCGATCAGCTCGCGTTCCTCTTCCGTGCGGACCAACCCGACGATGGCGGCGAGTACGTGCGCGTCCTCGGGGTACTCAAGAACAAGCGCGCTGTCCGGTGGATTCGCAGCGAGTACATCACGAAGCCCGAGAGCATCGACAAGTACAAAGTTGCGGTCCCGGCGGCGAACGGGTCGGGGTCGACGACCGACTTCTTTGGCGTAGCTTTGAACAATCCGACTGTGCTTGGGCCAGGGACGGGCGTGACTCAGACGTTCATTACAATCGGATCCTTCGACACCGAGGCCGAAGGCGAGGCATGCCTGAAGTACATAAAGTCGAAGTTTGCCCGCGCGATGCTCGGCATCCTCAAGGTGACGCAGCACAACCCGCGCGCAACGTGGAAGTTTGTCCCGACCCAGAACTTCACGCCCGCCTCGGAAATCGACTGGTCGCAGGACATCCCCGGCATTGACGCCCAGCTCTACGCCAAGTACGGCCTTTCCGACGACGAGATCGCGTTCATAGAGGAGCACGTCAAGCCGATGGAGTGACGACAGGCATCGGCCACGACCCGAAGGCTGCATGAGACCCCCCTCGAGCCAGCCGTTCCGCTGTCCCAGCGCGACGAACTGTCGGTCTTCATCGCCGAGCAGGCTACCCCGGATCATTCACGGTGACGGCTGGCTGGCGGAGTTGGGCAGTTCTGCTGCCGTCGGGGCCTGATTCTGCCGGGGGCGTTCGGGGTTGTCGGGACGGGGTCGCGGCTCTCAGCCGGGGGCGAGGTCGGCCAGTCGTCCCAGCCCGGTCAGGGTCAGGCCGGACCAGGGTGATCGGCCGGACAGGTGCAGCCAGACCCGTCGTCCGGTGCGGGCCAGCGTCGCGGGGATCGTGAAGATCCGGTAGCGCAGCTTCTTGGGTTCCCAGCGGCGGGCCCCGGTGTCGGTGAAGGCGAGCATCTGCATCCAGGCGGTGATCTCCGCGGCCAGGGCGACGACGGCGCACCAGATCCGGTTGGCGTTGAAGGAGGCCAGCGGCAGGTTGTTCAGGCCGGTGTCCTTGGCGATCCGGATGCGGTCCTCGCAGCGGGCCCGGCGCCGGTGGCGTAGCTCCAGGTCGGGCAGCTGGCCGCGAGGAGTGTTGGTCGCGAACGCGGTGATCCGCATCCCATCGACGTCCTCGAAGCGCAGCTGGGCGCCGGGGTGGGGTCTCTCCTTGCGCACGATCACCCGCATCCCCGGCGGCCAGCCGGACAGGTCCATCAAGTCGGTCAGTTCGGCGACCCAGGCCCCGTCGCGGACCTGGTCGTGGGCGTCATACGCCTCGGTCCACACCTCCTTGGGGATGCGTGCCAGCAGTTGTGGGTGGACCCGGCCCCGTCGATGCGCACCAGCACCGACTTCCCGCGCCGGGCTCCGGGCAGCTGACGCAACGCCTGGCTGATCACGGTGATGTGATCGGCGGCGGTGTTCGACCCGGCGTTCCCCGGTCGCAGGAGGATCGCCAACGGCTCACCGGTCCCGGTGGCGCCGTGGTCGACGAACGCGCACAACGGGTGGAACCCGAACCCGCGTTTGAACGTCGGCCGCGCCTGCTCCTTGTCCGAGTGCGCGGTGACCAGGGTGGCGTCGACATCGACGACCACTGGACGCCGAGCGTCGGCGTCGTGGTCGGGGGCGTGTGGTCCGGCCGCCGCCCAGACCCGCGCCCGGGCGACGGCCCTGGCCCGGTCGATCGCCGCCAACACCCTGTCCACGTCCGCCGCCAACCGCGTGATCGTGCGCGACAGGGTCGGGTCCGAGGCCACGGGCCCGAAGATCGCCGGCTCGGCGCGCACGACCGCTAGGTCGGAGCAGGTGTCCCCACCCAGGGCCAACGTCAACGCCAGGTCCAGCAGCACCTTGGCCGGGTCATGGGTCGCGTTCGCTGGCCGCCACGGCGCCAACGCTGCAGACAGCCCGACGCCCAGACCCGCCGCCCGGACCGTGGAGGTCAGCAGCACCCCACCGGCCTGACCGACCGCCGCCCGGCCTCCCGTGTCGACGCTGGGCCGCGGGTAGAACCCGGTAGTCTTCTTCACCTGGAAGGTGCTCCTCGAACTGTGCTGAGATGTCCGTCGCAAGACACATCATCGCAGGTCAGGGGCACCTTTCACGTCTGCGGCACGCTCTGCCCGTGAAATCTCCGGGCTAGTCCAGGACCGCATGAGCGCGTACCCGCACACGGCTGCCTGGCTCAGGTCGGAAGCGCTGTAGTTGACGTCATCGCCGAGGAGAGACACCCGGGTGTCTCTGGCGGAGGGCGTGCGGAATGGGCCAGGTGGTGCTGGTTCTTCCACGTGCTCGTTGGGGCGTGGTGGTCACGTCGTGGGTGGTGGTGGGCTCGCGGATCGTCGCGGCGGGGGCGAGGTTGAACGCGAGGAGGAGCAGGCAGCCAGGGGGCCGATCGCGGTGGAACTCACTGGGCAGGTGCGCCAGGGGTCCGTCCTGGGGCTTGGTGATGATCTGCGCGATGGCAGAGAGGGCTGGTTCTGTTCGTCGGAGGCTGACATTCGCGGTCCACCGCCTGGCCCGATGAGGTCGCCCGTGTCCAAGCGCTCCGGCTCCGGGCGAGCTCAGCACTGGCGCTGCGTCCAGTCACCGACTCGGCGCCCTACTTGGTGAGCCCTGGGTACGAAGGGCGCCATCAATCCGGGCCGGCGCCTGGCTCGGCGTCGGAGTAGCGGATGGCCCGACCGTCCGGCGCGTCGCGCTCGCTTCGGCCAACCGCTCAGCGGCTTGGGCGCGCGGGCTCTCGTTCCATTCCTGAACTGCACGTGCGAGCTCACGTCGCGCGACGGTCTCGGCGATGCCGGTGTGGAAGGCGATTCGTGTCGTGCCTCGTTCCCAAGAGTCGGGCCGGGTCGGTGCGAGCACTTGCGCTGCTCGTCGGACGGCTTCCAGCCCGTTGAGGTTGTCCAGTCGGTCGCTGATGAGTGTCTCGGCGAGATGGCACTTGCTTCGCAGCGCTGCCCGGAGGCCCGCCGCGCCATCGTGCTCAAGCAAAGTCGCTGGGTCGCTTCCCGGGCGCAGGGTGGCCGCGGCAGGTGTGAGCCCGTGCTGGGTGAGCAGCCAGTAGTCACGCTCGGCGGCGATCTGCCCGGCGCGGTCGGCGTCGGTCGCGACGACGGGTGAAGCGCCGGTGCGGGCTGCGGCCGTCGCGAGGAGGGCGGCTTGCTCCTCGGTCAGGGAGGTGCCCAGCGGTGCGACGCCGACGTAGCGGCCTTCCCCTGCCATGGAGACGGCCAGGGCGTCGAGCGGCCCCTCCACCAGGACGGGGGTAGCGCGGGCGTCGAGCAGGTTCGCAGCGACGGTGAAGAGCTGCGCGCCCTTGTGGAAGAGCGAGGTGTCCGGCGTGTTGAGGTACTTCGGCCCGCCGGTCTGGTCGGTGGCGTCGGGGTGGCGGCGGCCGACGAAGCCGAGGGGTTCGAGCTGGCCGTCGGCGGCGAGGCGGATGATCGGGAAGACGAGGCGGTCGCGGAAGCGGTCGATGAGGCGGCCGGTTCGCGCGACGGTGGCCAGGCCGGACTCCGTGAGCTCCAGGTCGGTGGCGCCCTGGCGGCGTAGGTGATCGACGAGCCAGGTCCAGCCGGCTGGTGCGTACCCGGGGAGCACGTGCGGGTCGCCCGTGAGGTCGGTGCGAAGCCGCACGGCCAGGTAGGGCTGGGCCCAGGAGCCGGGGAACTGGCGCGCGTAGAAGTCCGTGGCCAGACGGTTGAGCTCGAGGATGCGGGCCGGGCTGACGGGTGCCATGGCGGCGTCGAACTCGCGCGATGCCTGGGCGTCGATCATCCGGTCGGTGGGCGGCAGGACAGTGGCGTGGGCTCGCACGGCCGCCGCGAGAGTGAGGAAGGCCTCGACGTACGTGGGATCGTCGAAAGGGTCCGTCGAGTCGGGCTCGTCCGGTTCGGGCCCGAACGGGTCGTCGGAGGCCTGGTCGACTGCGACCATGTGCTGCCATTCGTCGTCGGTGGGGGCGACGAGTGCGTATTGCGGGTCGTCCTGCCCGAACGGGTCGAGGTCGTCGCCATCGAGCGCGGAGGCGGGCGTGTACGGGTCGGGGTCGTCGATGACGGGGTCGGTGAGGACGGAGATCCGCCAGACGAGCGCCTGGCACGGGTCGACGTCGTCGTCGGCGATCGGGTCTGCGAGCAGGTCCTCAACGGTGGTGCCGCGGGCGATGGCGCGGTCGACCGTGGTGACCAGCGCCGGCCACCACGGGCTTGCGTGCAACATGTCGGCCGCCTCCTGACCGACGAGGCCGGCGAGCCGAGGTGTCCACGAGGTGGCGAGGTGGTGGTCGAACTCGGCCTGCGCGGCGACCGCGGGAGACAACCGACCGGTGATGCGCCACCAGAGAGCTGCCGCAGCGTGGTCGTCGGGCAGGGCGCCGTCGGCCAGGGCGCGGCGCATGACCTGCGGGGCATCGAGGCCAGCGCGAGACAGCGCTGAGAGCCGCTCGGCGAGGACCGGCACGAACGGGTCTCGCGTGGTGTCGGTGAGCGCGCGGTCGAGCAGGGGCTGCCACTCGGCGAGGGCCGGGATGTGGTGGGTGGCCAAGCGGGCGTCCAGTGCCTGCTGGTACCGCGCGGCGGCCTTGCCGAGCTGGCGAGCGCCGGTGGGGCGCCGGTCGCTGTCGGGCACACCAGTGGCCGCGCGCCACACGGTGACGTCGACGAGGAGGTCGTCCTCTGGGCGCCGCTGTCCGGTGCGCGCCCACTGTGGTGTCGACTCGTCGGTTCGCGAGTGCTCGGTGACCTGCTGGGTGAGGTCGCGCACCTGCGCGGCGCGGGCGGCCAGGTACGGACCCCACTGTGGGTCCTCGCGCAGCGACGCTGGGATGCCGGGTAGCCAGGGCAGGGGTCCGGTGCCGGCGTTGCGCAGGCCGGTGTCGTCCAGCCGCCAGTCGAGCACCGCGGCGACGTCGCCGGCGGAGTCCAGCTCGCGCGCACCTGCGGCGGCGCGAAGGTGGACGACGGGGTCACCTTCCTGGGCCGCGAGGAGGAGCAGGTGAGCGCGCAGGGTCGGCCACGCGGCAGCCTGGGTCAGCTCGGGGACGACGAGATCCGCGGCGCGGTCCAGGCGAGCGACCTGCCGGGGTCCGAGCAGTTGCTCGGCGCCGACGTACAGGGAGTCGACGTACCGGGCTGCCGCCTGGCCCAGCAGGGTTGCGGGGTCCTCGGCGACGCGGCGGGTGGTGTGGGCCGACTGGGCGGACTCGTCGCGGGCCAGGATCTGCTCGAGGAGGTCGGTTGCGGTGAGCGGGTGGACGTACTCGGGGCGGATGACGTTGTGCTCGTCGCCGTCGCCGACGACCTCCAGGTACAGGTGGTTGGCCGCCTTGCCGCGCGTGACCGCGGTGTAGGCGAGCTGCCGGGACTCCTGTCCGGTCAGCAGGGTGTGGCTGGTGTCCGCCGTGACGCCCTGAGCGGTGTGGATCGTCGTGGCGTAGCCGAGGTCGACCGAGGTGCGCACGTAGTCCGGCGGCAGGTCGACGCTGCACCCGCTGGTCGTGTGCCGGACGGTCAGCGCTCCGGTGGCGTGCACGGCGGTGACGTGCCACCGGTCTCCGTTCTTGACCCAGTCCGTGCCGGTCACGCGCAGTTGCCGGTTGTTGGCCCGGCTGATGACGGTGTCGCCGGCCGAGGCGGCCGACCCGTCGGCCAGGTGCACGGTCTGCTCGGGGGTCTGGCCGTCGAGCCGGTGGGCGCGGGCTCGATCGTTGAGCTCGCCGACGAGCTCGCGGGTCGGGGCGAGCATGACGGCGTCATGGCCGTTCTCGCAGTCGATGCGCCAGGCGTGGAAGACGTCGTCGGTGAGGGTGGTGAGGTCTCCGACGTGAACCCGGTGGCGGTCGAGATAGAAGCCGAGGGACTCGGGCAGTCCGTCGCGCAGCGCCAGGGAAGCGGCGCCTTCGGCCGGGTCGGTGAAGCGCATCAGCTCGGTCAGGTGCAGGGCGCCGTGGGTGGCGCGCACGTCGCGCAGCACGCCGCCCGCACCGATCGCGGACAGTTGCTGGTCGTCGCCGACGAGCCGCACCGACCCGCCGCGCTCGGTGACGAACTCGATCAGGCGGTCCAGGGAGACGGTGTCGGCCATGCCGGCTTCGTCGACGACGACGAGGCTCGTCGGGCCGATGCGCCGCGCCCAACCAGGCAGGTGCTCCGGATCGTGGTCCAGGTGCCAGAGGAGCTTGGCCATGGTGTCGGTGCGGGCGGCGATGGCCTCGCCCAGGACCGTTGCGGCAGTGGCGGACGGCGCCAGCCCGACGACGTCGCCGCCGCCAGCCGTCCACGCGGCGGTGAGGGCGCGCATCGCGGTCGTCTTGCCCGCCCCTGCCGGGGCGATCGCGAGCTGGACCCGCGCGCCGGAGGTGGCCATCTCGGTGACCAGGGCCGCCTGCCCGGCGTTGAGCGGAAGGCCGTCCGTAGCGGACTGGGCGAGCGCCTGCTCGACGGCGTCGGGGGTGGCGCGGGTGCCGTCGTGCTGGCCGGCGTGGGCGACTATGCGCGCCTCGGCCGCGAGCAGGTCGAGGGAGGTGTAGAGGGTCGATCCGGCGACCGTGTAGACGCTCGCGCCGTCGCTGCGTCGCAGCGCGGCAGGGGTGTCGATGTCCTGCTCGGAGCGGGTGAGTGGCACTGATCGGCGGGTCAGGACCTCGTCGACCAGGAGCCCGACGAGACGGTCGACGTCACGGGTGCGCACGTCGGCGCCGCGAACCCGGCGCTGGGCCTCGGCCTGGACGTGCCAGCGCTGCCAGTAGGAGCGGTGCGCCTGCAGCGTGTCCTGGACGGTGGTGGCGGTCTCGCGGACCCACGCGGCGTCGACGCGACGAGTGGGCCTCGCGGCCGGGTGCAGCGCGCGGTGCACCATCGCCTGCACCCCGCGCTCCCCGCCGAGGACCTGCCGCGCCTGAGCCGCCCAGGTGGCGCGCTGCCCGGCGAGGCTGCGCGGCTCGTGCTTGCCCTGCCGGGTCTCCAGGGTCGCTTGCTGGGCGAGCTGCACGGACTCGACGGGCGAGGGCGGGCGCCCGTGGGTGGCCTGGAACGCGCCGGCCAGCTCGGCGCGGCGTACCTCGATGCTGGCTCGTCGGGCAGACCACCGGGCGGTCAGCGCAGGGGCGACGCCGACGATCTCGCGGATCGGGCGCTTGCGCGGGTCGTCGCCCTCGCGGACCTCGAACCGCACGCCGAGGGTGTCGCTGAGGTGCCGCTCGAGTGCGGTGTTGTAGGTCTCGGACGCGGCGACGGTGGCGGCGAACATGAGCCGCCCGTCGATGGCCAGCCACCGACCGTTGTCATGGGCCTGGACCTTGTTGGCGACGGCGACGTGGGTGTGCAGGTCCGGGTCGCCGGCGCGGCTGTCGCGGTGGGTGAAGGCGGTGGCGACGAGGCCGCGGGTCTCGACCTGGCGGACGCCGTTGGTGCCCTCGCGGGTGAACAGGGCCGTGTTCTCGAGGAACGCCAGCGTGTCCCTGACCGCCGTGTGGTGGGCCCGTTCGATCGCGGCCGCGGTGGGTCGGTCGGCGATTGCCCACAACGTGCTGACGCTCTTGACCGGGGAGAACGTGAGGTCGTAGCCCGCGACGGCGTTGGTGCGCGGGCGGGAGTGCTTGGCGATCGTGGCCGCGAGCTCGCGGGCATCGGCCGGCTCGCGGCCGTGCTCCTCGCGGAACAGCTCGGCCGCGACCTGGGTGCGGATGCGCGCCCGGTCGGCCAGTGGGATCGGGTCGGCGGACCGTCGTTCGCGGGTGGCGTTGAGGGCGGCGACCTCCTTCGCCACCCGGATGCGAAACTCCGAGGTGTCTTGGGCATAGATCCGAAACGGGTTGCCCAGCCACGTGGCGGTCTCCTGCTCGCGCTCGCTGAGCCCGGCGCCGGCGGCTGCGGCGCGCAGCTGCTCGGCCAACGGGTGCTTGCCTGCGCCGAACAGGTTGCGCATCTGCTCGGCGGTGACCTCGTCGCCCTCGTCGAGCCCGTCGATGCCGGCCATGCCGGACCCGATCCAGGTGCCGGGAGCCTCGCCCTTGGCCGAGTAGTAGGTGGCGAGGGACGTGTGGCCCCTCTCGGTCGCGTCCTGGGCTGCGACCTGGCGGGTCAGGTAGTCGTACCCGCTCCCGGCCGTCAGCTTGTGGATCGACATGGTCACACCACCGAAGGCGCCGGGCGCCGCCTCGGCGGTCGGTGGTTGAGGCGTCAACTGCTGGCGGACGTGTCGTATTCGACCTGGTCGAGTGGGTGTTTCCGGGTGCGCGGGTCAGCGCAGGGCGATGTAGTTCTGCCAGTCGCGGGCGGCGAGGTGGGCCCACTTGGCGGCGTTGCGGTCGGTCAGGCCGAGGAGCTCGGCCAGGACGGGTGCGGGGATCTGGGCGGCGAGCTGGAAGAGGGCGGCTTTGCGGGTCTGGTAGGGCTTGATGCCGATGTCGACGAGCTGGGAGCGGATGTTCTCGGTGGTCAGCGGGCGGCCGGGGACCCCGCCGGGGAACAGCCAGCCGGCGCCGGTCCCGTAGGGGCTCTGGCCGCGTCGTTGCAGGTGGTCGCGCAAGATGTCATCGACGACAGGGGGCATCTGGATCGGGAGGCCCCCGAACGTGACGTGGATGGTGGCGTCGGGTCCGTGGTTGACCTGGCTGGTGCGCATCGCCACGATCCGTGTCAGGGGCTGGGCGAACAGGAGGGTGAACAGTCCGCCGAGCCGGGTGTAGCTGCGCAGGGTGTCGTCGTTGAGCAGGTGCTCGACGCCGGCCCAGCGTTGATCGTCGGAGACGGTGACCTGGGGTGGGCCGGGTTCGACCCAGGGGACGGTGAGCTCGGTGTTGGTCCTGGTGGCCCGCAGCCAGGCGATGAAGCTCGCGAGGCTCGGGCCGTGGCCTGGGTGGGCCAGGAGGTAGTGCTCGAGGTGGGCCTGGGTCGCGGTGGCGACGTCGATGCTGTGCTGGTCGAGCATGGCCAGGAACTCGATGGCGTCGCGGATGCGTTGCCGGGCGGTGTTGGCGACGGCCTGGCTGAGGTGGCCGCGGGCTGCGCGCTGGCGCATCTTGCGGATGACGTGCCAGTGCGCGAAGCGGCGGACCACGTCGGCGTGATCGTCGGGCAGGCCGACGAGCACCGTGTTCAGCCAGGGTGTCATCCGTTCGATCCGCGGCTCCCACGGCGCCAGGACGCCGGTGGCGGCCAGCAGGTCCCGGAGCCAGTCGTGGGCCCGGTCCTGTGGCAGGTCGGCGAAGGTGGCGTGCGCGATCGGGATCTGCCCGCGGGCCATCTGGGCCAGCAGCGCTGGTCCCGTGCCGGGCTTCTTGCGTAGCCACCAGATGCCGGTCGGCGGGCGTTGGGAGCTGGTGAGCTCGTCGAAGACCGGACCCAGCCGGACGTGCACCGTGCCCGTCGAAGGGTCGGTCAACAGCTCGGTGAGGCGTTCGCGCAGAATGCAGCGGGCGCATCGGCGTGACCCGTAGGGGTGGTCCTCGCGGCCGCACTGGGTGCAGGCGAACGGTGAGGGGACTCCTGCGCATCCGGCGCAGAGCAGGTCCGTCCCGCGGCGGAACGCCAGCGGGCGGTGCTGTGCGCAGCCGGGGCAACGGGCAGGGTGGTAGTGGGCGCGCCGCCGGCAGCCGGTGCAGACCGGTTCGCCGTCCAGCAGGCAGTGCCTGCCCGGGCGCGAGCACCAGGCGCAGGGTCGGCCGCTCACGACTCCGGTCGGCGCAGCGTGGCGCGGATGGGTCGCAGGTCGCCGATGCCCGGGCCCCGGTCGTTGACCGCGGTCGCGGGGCGCACCTGCTCGATCTGCAGCTCGAGCAGGTCGTTGGGTGTGCAGTCGAGGATGTCGCACAAAGCGGCCAGCAGGTCGGTGTTGATCCGCTGCGGCGCCCGGGTCACCACCCGGTGGACCATCTGACGTGACAGCTCGACGCCCCGCTCGCGCAGCGGCTCGATCAGGTCCGTGGTCGCGAACATCCCCCGGGCCGCCATCACCTGGCGCAGGTGCCAGCGCATCGATACTCGTTCAGCCATCCCAGCCTCCCCGTGATCACTGGCTGCCCTCGGACGGGTAGACCCGTCCGAGGGCAGCCTGCAAGGTCTTGGTCTTGAAGTCGCTGGACACCGAGGTGTAGATCGCGGTCGTCGAGGCGTAGGAGTGCCCGACCTGCTCGGTGACGAACCGCTCGGGGTAGCCGAACTCGATCAGATGCGTGACGTAGGACTGCTCATCGAGATGGACCACGCCCGAGGCCAGAACCAGGTGAGCCGACCCCGGCACGTCCGCTCCCAAGCCCACCCCCAGGCGTCCACTCTGATTTGACATTGGAAATCGCAGGTTACCAGGCTTGCAGTCCCGCAGGTCAACCCGCCGCTGCTCCGAGGCCCGAGAAGCACTCACTCACCTGCACCCCCGCAGCCGGTCAACTCCGGGTGGACTGACCGCCTTCTGTCCGGGCATGCAAGAGGTGTGTGGGGCAGTGCCTTGGGGGCTACAGGTTGTGTCGGAGCAGTGCGGTCGTCGGTCGTCGTCGCGTAGGGGGACGTCGTCGGCGGTGTGCGGGCTGGTGGTGGTGAGCGCGTGGGGGCTCGTGTCGGCCTTCGGAGGTGAGGTCACACGAGTAGGGAGTCCCGATGGCGGATCAGACGGCGAGGCAGCGGGCGCGGCGGACGGCGCTGGATGCGCAGGCGCGGATGCGGGCGCGGCGGGTGGAGCAGGAGCGGCGGCGCGACGCGCTCGGGGTGGTGGTCGTCTCGGCGCTGGCCGAGCGGGACGCAGTGGTCTCGGCATGCGAGGCGCGGGCAGGGGAGGCGCTGGTGAAGCTGACCGGGCAGGAGCGGCTGAGCCTGGCGGAGGCGGTCGAGTGGTGCGGCGGGGCGGACCTGCTGACCGTGCGCGAGGCGGCGCGGCTGCGGCAGGCTTCGCAGACTGTGGCCGTCGCCCGGCCGGTCTGGGGGGCTCGGACGACGAGTGCGGACGCGGGGGCCGACGGTGCTGGCGGCGCGGGGGCCGGGGCTGCTGGTTCGGGTGGCGGCCGTGCGGTTGGGTGAGGCGGGGTCGGCGGCGCTCGCGGCCGGGTGCGCGTCGCCGGAGGTCGTCGCGCGGTACTGGGCGAAGGTGGTTCAGGTGAAGGGCTCCGAGTGCCGGTGGTGGACCGGCGCCGTGAGCGGGCGTGGACACGGCCGGTTCTGGCTGGCGCCGGGCCGGGTTGTCGTTGCGCACCGGTTCGCGTTCGCGCTGGCGCACGGGGTGTCGGCGCTGGCGGCGGCCGAGGTGCTGGGGCACCGGTGCGACAACCCGTTGTGTCAGCGCGTGGGGGCGGGGCACGTGGTCGCGTCGTCGTACGTGGAGAACCGGCGGGAGTGGGCGGCGCGGCGGGACGTGACCGGCTCTCCGCTGGGTGACGTGCGCGGGGCTCGTCGTCGGGCGCGGGAGCTGCGGGACCTGGCGCGCACCGATCCGGCGTTGGTGGCGGCCGACCTGGCGCGGCTGCGGCGGATGTTCGGTGAGCAGCCACCGCTGTGGTGACGCGACCGCGCCCGGCACCGGGGGAGGGTGCCGGGCGCGGTCGGTGGGTCGGTCAGGCCGGGGTGAGCGCGGCCCAGGCGCGGGCCTTCAGTCGGGCGGGCTCCTCGGTGGTCAGCAGCCGCACCGCGCGCGCGGCGGCAGGGTCGTGACGGGTGCGCACGGGGGCGTAGTGGTCGACGTACTCGGCCACTGCCTGGTAGGCGCCCCACGCGGTGCCCCGGATACCAACCTGGGTGTCGGCGTCGTGCCACAGCCGGGCCAGGGTCTGCTGCCGCTGCGTGTGGGCGTGACGGACGCGGGTCGGCGCGTCGGCGTCCGGGGTCGCGAACAGGTCGGCGACCAGGTCGAAGAACTGCGCATCGGTGGTGGCGGCGTCGAACAGCCGCTCGGCCTCGGCCTGGAAGGCCTCGACGTAGGCGAACGCAAGGCCGAGCGAGTCGCGTGCGGCCTGCACGGCGGCCTTGGCGTTGCGGGTGTGGCGGATCGACCAGGACGACACGTGATCGCGCAGCGCGGCGTGCTGGGTGTTCGCGCACACGACGCGGACCGGGGTCACCAGGACGCGGAAGGCACTGGTGCCGTCGTGGCTGTTGAGGGCGGCGATGTTCAGGTCGACACGGTCGGTGCCGCCGATGGTCAGGTGCTGCGGCAGGCGCATGGTGACGAAGACCTGACGGCCGCCGCGCAGCGATCCGGCGGTGTCGAAGACTGCGCCGGACGCGTCGGCCAGGTGGTTGAGGAACTGCGCGTGCTCCTCGTTCTGCAGCGGGGTGTACCCGGCGCCGACGACGCCGAGGGCTTCGGGGGCGCCGGTGAACGGGTTGGTGCGCACAGTGGCGAAGCCGGGCACGTCCATGGTGGTCACGCCGTCGGCGCCGATCTCGGCGGCGGTCATCGGGACCTTGCGCACGCGCCACCCGCCCAAGTGCCCGAGGGCCATCGCGTCCTCGGCGGTGAACGCCTCGCCGGCGACGGTTGTGCCGAGGCGGTGCCACGGGTCGGTGCGGGCGAACAGGGCGGCAGCCTGGCTGCCGCGGGTCTCGATCTGGTGGGCCATGACGGGTTCCCTCCGCGAGTGGTTGACCGGATGAGATGAACCTATTTGATCTATTCGACCGGCGAGAGTTGTCCACCGGAGGCAACTCCCGCCAGCCGGGAACTGTGGAGCTGTGGATCAGTCGGCCGTGACGTGCGGCTCGTCGGTGTCGTCGTGCTCGTCGGGCGCAGTCAGAAACTGCTCGACCTCGCTGGCGGGATACCCCCAGCCGACGAGCGCGGCCATGATCGCCACGTCGTAGTCGCCGGGGTTGCGCCAGGTGTGCACGCCGCTGCGGTCCTCCCACGCGGCCAGGACGGCGGCGAGGGTGCGCATGGTCGCGGCGGCGGGCGTAGTCGCCTGGGCCAGGACGCGGGCGGCAACCTGGGCGCCGGACTGGTAACCGCCGTCGGTGGGTCGCAGGCCAAGCAGGTCGGGCAGCAGGTCGTGCCCGTTGCTCAGGGCGTGGGTCAGGCTGTACTGCCGCTCGAGCACGGCACGGGCGATCAGGGCTTCGGCGCCCTTGGGGACCTGGCGACGGCTGAGCAGCCCGGCCAGCCACTGGCGGCGGACGACCTCGGCCGAGCGCCACGCGGCGTTGTTGGCCAGCACCCGGCGCCGCTCGGCAGACTCGGGCTCGCGGCGGGCCTGTTCGGACTGCTCCCGGGCGGCGCGCTCGTCGTCGTTGTCGGCGGCGGGCAGGGAGTCGCGCGGGGGCGCGCCGTCCCAGCGGTGATGCAGCCCGGCGCCTGCGGGGTCGGTGCACACCCACACCGGCACGTAGACGTTGCGGGGCTCGGTGCCCTCCTGGTCGTCGTCGTCGTCCGGGCCGGTGGCTTCGTCGTCGTCCTGCCAGTCGACGGTGACCACGACGGCCGCGCCGGGCGTGCTCGCCCACTGCTCAGTGGGCACGGGCTGGCCGTCCTGGTCGCGCAGGTCCTCGAAGATCAGCCGCCGGACGGCGGGGGTCACGTCTGCGGGGTCGAGGACCGGCAGGCCCTCGGCGCGCAGGCGCTCGACCTCGGCGCGCAGTGCAGTGCGCTCGACGCGATCGTCGCGCAGTCGCTGGGCGATGTGCGCCAGCCGGGGCCGCTCCCACCGGTTCTCCCACGCGCTCTCCAGCGCGGCGACGGCCTCGGGGTCGTCCTCGAACTCGGCGAAGATCGCCGCCTGCTCCAGGGTCATGCCCTGGGCATCCATCCGGTCCTTGCTGGCCTGGTGCCCGGCGACGGTCAGCGCTGCGTCGACCACCGGGCGGGGCAGGGCCGTGCGCTTGACGATCTGCGCGACCGACACGCCCAGCAGCGCGAGCTGCTCGACGCCGTCGCGGGCCTCGCGCTGGTGCATGTCGGCGCGGTGCAGGTTCTCCACGAGCTGATCGGTGATCCGGTCCGCTTCGTCGGGGGTCGGGACGACTCGGACCGGCACCGTGCCGGACGGCGTGCCGACTTGCGCGGCGACCAGCGCCCGCCGCTGCCCGCGCAGGACGCACAGGTCGCCCTGCTCGTCGACGTGCGCGTCGATCGCGACGATCACGCCGCGCGAGCGCACCGACGAGGCGAAGTCCTTCGCGTCGGGCCGGGTGTCCTTGCGCACGTTCGTGCCGATCCGCAGGTCGCCCGGCGCGACCTCGTACACGCGCCCAACCTCGTAGGCCGGGGCTTCCGTCGTGGTGCTCATCTCTGCTCCTCCGTGTCGAATAGACCGAACTGACATCCCCTATGCTTCCGGGATGAGTCGTCTCGTGGTGCCGCTCCACCGTCGTTGCGGACGACCTTGGGCGCTCCCGGTTGCTGTGGACGACGGAGGCCCGGGCCGCTGCTCCCGGCTCCCCGGCGTCGCGACCCACCGCCGATGCAGGTGGGTGTTAGCGCTGGTGGAGGGCCGATGACCGAGACGCGCGTGGCGACCGGGGCGTGGTGGGACCCGCACATGTGGGCGCGCGCCCGGGCGGCCTACGTGTTCGACCTCGACCATCACCCCGACGCGCCGGCCGGGTTCATCCAGTGGCTGCACTGGGTTCTCGAGGCCCACGTGTCGCGCGGCCCTCAAGGGCGCGCGGCGCTCGCCGTGCCACCGCGAGCCGTCATCGCCGCCACGGCCGGCCTCACCCGGCACCACTCACTGCGCGCCTCGACGCGGGCCGCGATGGAGCAGGCCATCATCGACGACCGGCAGGCGGGTCGGATGATGAGCCGGTCGTCCTGGATCCACGAGGCAGTCGCGGTGGCGGTCGAGGACGCGGAGAAGCGCGCCGGCGGCACGCTCAAGCCAGTGCCGGACGGTCAGCGCTTGCCGAACCAACCGGCCAAGCCGGCCGGCTGACCTGACCGGCTTGGGGCTAGTCAATCCCGTCGGAGTCTGCCGCATCTTCGTCGCCGTCATTGTCTGCCCCGGCGGTCAAGGACATGGTGGCGTTGCGCAGGTGCATCTCGCCCTTCGTGTCGAGGACCAAGCCGAAGGGGTCGCGGAACCGTGTGATCTTCGGTGTCTCACCCAGCGTGTCTGTCACGCGGTAGATGAAGTAGCGATCGCGGTAGACGCCCGCCAGCACGAGCTCATTGTAGGAGATGACGAAAGGGTCGCTCGGATCGGAAGTGGTCGTCGACTTGACCTCGATATAGATGACCTGGCCGCTCTCCACGCTCGATATGTCGTATGGAGCCAGCTCGTTGTGCTCCGACTCCCACTTGCCCTGCGCCGGGTCGAACCCAGCCTCGACGAGCCGCTCCTTCTCCTTCTGGTAGGCGATCCGCTCGCCATGTTTGCCGACGTCCCGATTGCGCTGGTTCTCGGCTGCTGTCGGCGCCGATGAGGCTCCACCGCCACCGTAACTGCCGGTACTTGGCTTGGACGGCACCGGAGAGACGGTCGCTCCTGGCTTGGCGTCAACCATCTTGACCTTGGACAAGTCGATTGCTGGAGGGGTGAGCGGGGTGACGACAATCGGCTTGGGCGCTTCGGAAGCGACTGGAGGCGTCGGACTCGCTTCGCCCCCTGCGCCCGGTCCCGGTGCAGGAGCGGAGACGGTGACGCCCGTGGCAGGGTTCGTGGCGGCCGCCACCGGCAAGTCGAACCGCGGCGAAGTCGGGAGGAGACCATTGAGGGCCTCTACCTGCTCTTCATCGAGTTCCTCGGGCAGTTCCAGCCGACGACGCGCCTCGGCGACGTCGACTGGCTCGACCGAGTGTTGGGCAAGCATGCTGTCGCGGTTCTCACGGGTGGTCGTGAAGATCATGGCGATGGCGTCCGACAACGTCGGTACGTCGCCTGATTGGAGGTTCCCACCGGCACCGCACCGGTCAATGTCACCCGACGCGTCGCCGACGGACTGCGCGAGCTCCGCACAGATCAGGACGCGTCTCGGGGCTAGGGGCTCGGGCCCGATGTCTGCTCCGCGTCTGCCGCGGCGGTGCGCGACTGAACGGCCCGCGGTCAGGGATGGGGATCGGGTGGCCGTGATGTCCGTCACAGGGTGACGGCCTGGTGACTAAGCGATAGTACGCTATCGTTTACTGAGGATCGCGAGACCGGGAGGAACCATGGCAGTACCGTCATCGGATGCCGAGCGAAGGGGTCTGGGTCTCGTCCTGTCCAGCGGGGCGGCGCGTGGAGCCGTGCACGTCGGTGTCCTGCAGGTCCTGGAGGCCGCGGGCATCGAGGTGCCCGTGGTGGCCGGGGCCAGTGCCGGCGCGCTGGTCGGGGCGGGCTGGGCGGCGGGCTTCTGTGCCGACGAGATCGCCGCATGGGTCTCGCGCGCGTCCTGGGCGGACTTCGGGTCCACCCGGCCCAACCGCCGGCTCGGACTGCTGGACACCACGGTGCTGCGGGCAGGGCTGGACGAGGTACTCGCCGGCCGGTTGATCGAGACCTTTCCGCGTCGCTTCGGGGCCGTGGCCACCGATGTGCTCACCCGTGCCCCGGTGCTGCTCGACCACGGCTCGGCCACCGACGCCGTGTGCGCGACGATCGCCGTTCCGGGGGTCTTCCCGCCGGTGCGCATCGAGGGCCGGATGCTCCTGGACGGTGGGGTGGCCTCGCCGACGCCGGTGTGGGCCGCCCGCAGGCTCGGCGCGGATGTGACCCTCGCCGTCAGGCTGCGGCCCGAGCCCGTCTCCCGGTCGCGTCCGTGGCGATCCAGGGTCATGTCACCGATTCCCGATGACGGCCCAGCGGACCTCGAGCTCCTGATCGACGCGCGTGACTACTCGGCGTGGTCGGCCCGCGACGTGTCCCAGCTGATCGACCTCGGCCGGCGAACCACCGAACAGGCCCTCGGTCAGATCGATGCACTGGTCGCGGGCCACGAGACCAGCCGGCTCCGTCCCGCGCTCCGTGGGCTATGAGCCGCACCCACCGGGCAAGCCTCGCCGCGTGCGCCCTGCTCACCCGCGCCGTCTTCCTGGTCGTCGCGAAGGTGCAGGTCGACGGCGCCGAGGTCCGGCCGGTCGCGGGCCGGGGGGCGATCATCGCGATCAACCACCGCAGCATGCTCGACTTCTTCGTCGGCACCGTCGCCTTCCGGCAGTGGGCCGTGCACCCGCACACCCTGGCCCGCGGCGACTTCTTCACCCGACCTGTCCTGGGCCCGGCGCTGAGGTCGGTCGGCGCGATACCGGCCGGCGGCGGCCACGGCGCGGCTGGCACCTTCGCGCTGGTCGGCGAGGTCCTGCACGGTGGGGGAGTCATCGCCATCGCCCCAGAGGGCAGGGCCGTGGCGCCCGAGCAACGCCCTGCGGGACTTGGTGCGGTGCGGGGCGGGGTCGGCGTGATGAGCTCTCAGTTCGGGACACCTATCCTGCTGGCCGCGATCACGAACACCGACCTGGCCTGGCCCCTGGGTCGGCGAGCCCCACGGCTGCACCTGCCGTGGAACCGCCCCACGATCACCGTGTCCGTGACCTGGCTGGAAGTCCAGGCCGGCACGCCGCCCGCCGCGGTCACCGCACGCGTGGCTGACGGCTTGCGCGAGCTTCTCGGGAGGACGCCGCAGCAGCTGGGACTCCGCGCCGACCGCGAGGCGCCGGAGTCGATCGTTCCGGAGGCTGTCATTGCACCATCGACCTGAGGTGGATGGGTTCACGCGACGGCATCGGCGACGGGCCGCGGCCGAGCAGATCGACCGGTCAGGTCCCGATCGGGGGCAACGGTGTGGCGTTCTGCGGGCTGAGGCCGTCGAAGACCAGGGTCAGGTAGCGGTGCTGGGCGCCGGCCGACAGGCCAGGCACGGTGAGTCCAGCAATGATCATGACGAGCAGGCGGGGGATGTCGTCGGTCTGGATGTCCGTACGGATCTCCCCGGCCTTCTGCGCCTTGACGACGATCTCGTCGATGGGTTCGGCGAACCGTTGCAGGAGCTCGCCGGTCAGGACCGCGAGGTTCGCTGTCGAGGCGACCAGCCCATGGGCCCGCGACAGCACGGCCAGAAGGGCCTCGGCGGCGGCCTTGAGGCCGTGGACCGGGCTGGGGTCCTGACGCGCGCGCTCGAGCGCCGGGCCGAGCTCGTCGTCGAAGAGCTGGGTGTAGACCGCGGACGCCAGGGCCTCTCGGCGGGCGAAGTGCCGGTACAGGGTCGCGATACCCACCCCGGCTTCCCGGGCGATCTCCTCGAGGGACCCCAGGCCATCGCCGCTGGTGAAGACACGGCGGGCCGCAGCGACGATCCGCGCCGCGTTGGACGTCGCATCAGCACGCCGCGCGACGGCACTCGGACCGCTGGTCTGCGTCATGACGACATCCTCTCGCGCCCACCGGCCCGCGGACCACCGTGCGCGCCGCGGCTCGCAGCGAACGTTGGTCAGGGTGCGCGGTCATCACGCCCCCGTTGTGCGACCAGTGCCGACCGAACTGATAGTACGCTATCGTTTGCTCGAACCGCCTTGACTCGCCCGGCTCGGTCCGACACCGATGATCTCCGGGCAGCGCAGCGCCCGGTCGGGCCTGAAGGCCCGCAACCACACCTGGGAGGTCGAATGGCTCAGCGATGTCACGCGCCGGAACGGCAGGGAACCGGACGTCTGGTAGCCACGGACAACGGACGGTCCCTGGACCAGTCCCGCGCCGGCACCTGGCTGTCCGCGACGCCGCTCGGCGCCCCGATACGCTCCACGGTGGGGATCGCCGCAGGCGCGGCGGGGTCCTTGACTCCGGCTCACACGCGTGACACGCCGCTGACCACGTCGCCGGCGACCGGTAGGTGGGGACGCTTCACCCGGGCCGCGGAGACCCCTGTGCCGATTGCCCGCCGTACCCGATCCCAGATCGAGAGCGACCGATGGGAGGCCGCCGGCCCGATCCGACCGCCGGTGCGGTGGTGGAAGCTGATCGGCGCGGCGGGCTTCGCCGGCGTGGCCGGCACGGGCGTCCTGTATCCCCCGAGCAGAGCGCCCTCGACGCGCGTACACCACGCTGGAGATCCAGCAGCGGCTGCACGCCCGCTTCGCCCAGGTGCGTGACGCAGGCACGACCGCACCGGAGGACTCCGGGACGCGGGCGAGGCGTCCGTCCAGCGCATCTCACCGTGCGGTCTCCCCGACGACCTCCCGGACTGTCCGGCCCGGGTGATCGGTGTGATCCAGCGGGCGCGGTTGCGGTATGGCCCTCGCGTGCTCCCCATGGCCTGACCCGTCCCGACCCTGCGCCCGAGCCGCACCGAGAGGCGCTCACATGCCACCGACGAGAAAGTGAAGCGCACTGCGTCCACGCTGCTCTGCCGCATCGGCAAGGACGCCTTCCATCGACCCTGGTACGCCATCGGAGCATGGCTGGTGGTGCTGGCCGTCATCGTGACCGCCTCGTTCGCCGGGACCATCCGGGTCTCCAGCGAGATCCGGATCGACGGAACCCGCCCAAGAGGTCCTCGACGAGCTCGCGACCCGCATTCCCGAGGCGTCGGGCGGCCAGGCGAGCGTCGTGTTCCAGGCTCCGGTAGGTGACCGCATCGACTCACCCGAGAACGCAGCCGCCCTCGCGGCGGTCATCGACGACATCTACCGGATCGACCACGTCATTGATCCGCGAGCGCTCCTGGCCGCCCAGGCCACCGCCGCGTCACCGCCTGACACGTCGGCGGAACCCACCGACCCGTCGGTGAGCCCATCGGACCCGGAGGAGACGGTGGCGCGGGTCGGGCCGTTGGTGGTGGCCGGGCAACCGGTCCCGGGGGTGATGGTCTCCTCGACCGGGCGGGTGGCGATGCTGCAGGTCCAGTTCACCGACCAGGTCTTCGAGCTGCCTACCGGAACCCTCGAGGCCGGCGTCCCCGTGCTCGAGGTGCGCGACGGCGGTCCTGGCCTCACCGAGGCGGACTACGCGGCCGCGTTCCAGCGCGGCGTGCTCAACGACCGGTACCGCGGGCGCCGCCCGGTCGGGTCCGGCATCGGGCTCGCCCTCGTCGACGCCTTGGTGACCCGGATGGGCGGTCGCATCACCGCGGGACCCGCACCCGAAGGCGGAGCCGCGTTCACCGTGCGACTGCGGGCGTAGCACCCCCGGCCTTCCGCCGCGTGTCGGTCGTCAACGCGTCGGCCGCGACGAACGTGAACGGCCCGGACGCGGCGAGGTTGCGGGTCCGGAACGCAACGACCTGCTCATCGAAGTCGGCGGCCATCCGGGAGACCTGCGACTTGGACAACGAGGTGATCCCCAGCGACTGGACGAGCTTGTCCATCCGGCGGGTGCTGACCCCGAGCAGGTAGCAGGTCGCGACCACCGAGATCAGAGCGGCCTCGGCGCGCTTGCGTCGATCGAGGAGCCACTCGGGGAAGTACATCCGGGTGCACAGCTTGACAGCGAGTTGATCACCGTGGACAGCAGGTGCCGCATCAGGTCCGGTGAGGCGCCGGCCGGGGCCTGGCCCAGGACGCCAGCAGGGTCGACAATGCGTGCAGCGGTCATCGTGATGCTCCGTTCGAGAGTGCTGTGGAAGGCTCACTCGAAGGATCACGCGGTGGCCGCGCCCTCGTCCACGACGAGGGCGCGGCCAGGTGCATCACTATCCGGGAGGCAATTGTTCGTTCTGTGGGTCATGTATGGTTGGTACATGCAACCAGTTGGATCCACGGGCGACCTCGCCTCGGTGGAGTCGATCGAGCAGGAGCTGACCCTGCTGGTGCGGCGCGCCCAGAAGGTGCACCTGCGCGGGGCGCCGGCGGCGCAGGTTGTGGAAAGGGCGGCCTATGGGATTCTCGCGTGGCTCCACGACACCGGCCCGCTGCGTCCGGGCGCGCTCGCGGCGCACTTCCACCTGGACGCCTCTACGATCAGCCGCCAGGTCGCCTCCCTGGAGCAGGCTGGCCTGATCGCGCGTGAGCCCGACGCGGAGGACCGACGCGCCTGCCGGCTGCGGCTCACCGAGCACGGGCAGGAGGTGTTGACCACGACACGGGCGGAGCGGCGCGGCGTCGTCCGCGGGCTGCTGCAGTCCTGGTCTCGCGAGGACTTGGCGAACTTCGCGTCCTTGCTGGCCGCCTTCAACGCAGGCCTCGACAACCAGCTGAGCTCGTATCCCCTCACGCGAGAAGAGAGTCAGCCATGAGCACGTCACCTTCGCCCCGAGCCAAGCGGCCCGCGGCACCGACCGAGCAGGTGATGCCGATCCTGACGCACCGGCAGATCCTCATCGTCCTGGTGGGGCTGATGCTGGGCATGCTGGTCTCCGCCCTGTCCCAGACGATCGTGGCCACCGCACTGCCCACCATCGTTGGGGAGCTCGGCGGCCAGGACCAGCTGGCCTGGGTCGTGTCTGCCACGTTGTTGACCTCGACCGCTTCCACTCCGATCTGGGGCAAGCTCTCGGACCTGTACGGCCGCAAGATCATGTTCCAGTCAGCGATCGGGATCTTCCTGGTCTCATCCCTCGCCGCCGGGTTTGCCCAGAACATGGGGCAGCTGGTCGGGTTCCGCGCCGTGATGGGAGTCGGCGTTGGGGGGCTGATGGCACTCTCCCAGGCGATCATCGGCGACGTCGTCACCCCCCGCGAACGTGGCCGCTACCAGGGCTACATCGGCTCGGTCTTCGGCCTGGCCACCGTCGCCGGGCCCCTGCTCGGCGGCTTCCTGGTCGAGCACCTGTCGTGGCGGTGGACCTTCTGGGTCGGCATCCCCGTCGGCATCGCCGCCCTCGTGGTGACCGAGCGCGTGCTGAAGCTGCCGTTCCCCCGCCGCCAGCACGCGATCGATTGGCTCGGAGCGTTCTTCATCGTCGCCGGGATCAGCGCGCTGCTGCTGATGCTCTCGCTCGGTGGCAAGGAGTTCGCCTGGAACTCGGTCTGGACCTACGGCCTGACCGCGGTGGCGCTGGTTATGCTCGCGCTCACGGTCTGGCAGGAACGCCGGACGTCCGAACCGATCATGCCGCCACGGCTGTTCGCCAATCACACGTTCGTCATCACCAGCCTGGCCGGCTTTGTGGTCGGGGTCGCCATGTTCGGCGCCATCATCTTCCTGCCTCAGTACCTGCAGATCGTCAAGGGCGAGTCACCCACAGCCTCCGGTCTGCTGACCCTTCCGTTGATGGTCGGCCTGCTGATCACCTCCATCGGATCAGGGCGCCTGATCACCCACACCGGCCGCTACAAGATGTTTCCCATCGTCGGCTTGCTGGTCGCGGCCGGTGGGCTGACGCTGATGAGCCGCCTGTCGGTGGACACCTCGCTGTGGCTCGCCGGGGTGTTCATGTTCATCACCGGCGCCGGCATCGGCATGGTTCAGCAGGTCCTCGTGCTGGCGGCCCAGAATGCGGTGCCCCATGCCGACCTTGGCGTCGCGACCTCCGGAGCGACCTTCTTCCGCTCCCTCGGCGGGGCGATGGGGGTGGCGGTCTTCGGTGCGCTGCTCACTCACCGGCTCCGCGACACGATTCCTGCGCAGCTGAAGGCAGCCGGGTTCACCGCCGACCAGATGCCCCCCGGGGCCGCGACCCTGGGCAGCCCCGAACAGATCGCCGCCCTGCCCGACCCCATCCATCTCGCGGTCACCACCGGGTTCGCCGACGCGCTGCAGACCACATTCCTCGCCGCCGTACCATTCGCGTTGCTCGGGTTCGTCATCCTGCTCTTCCTGCGCGAAACCCCGCTGCGACACACCCGGGGGCACACCTCGGGCGAGGACCTCGCCGCGGCGTTCGAGACCTCGGTCGAACCCGACGCGCATCTCACCGACCACGAAGACGCACCCCATCCGGACAATACTCCGCCACCGGGTGTGCCCCGCCCTCACTAGGTTGTCGTGGCCCAGGAATCGGTGACAGGCGCGGGGGGATGTCGGAAGGCGGCCCTGCCCCTGCGCCGCTCGACCTTCGTTGTCGCCCCGGCCGTCGGATGGTGGCCGGGATCCACAGCGAGCTCGCATGGCGGGTCCGCGGCGATCGAGACACGCGCCGCGCGGGCCGACCCGCCGCCGCGCCGGGGTTTTCAGCCGGTTGTGTCCGGCTGTCCTGCGCGGTGGCGCCCCGGTCGATCCATCAATGGGGGACAACCGGCCTGCATCCAGGACTCCATCGCGGCGACCCCACGCGCCGCCTCCAGCGCCACCACGACGGGCCGGCGATCGGGTCTCGGCCAGGCGGGGGGCCCGGCCGCCAGCCACTGGGTCAGGACCGCCGGACGCGTGTACCAGTAGGTGCCCGACGCGAGGCTGCAGGTCATCAGGCACCACGCCAGGAGGCGCGCCGCTCCCACCAGCCACGTCGCCAGGGTGTAGAGGTACAGCCTGGCGCGGAGGTAGAACACCACAGCACCCCTCTTCTCGGGGTCTCGCAACGCTCACCGGCTCTGCACCGCCACCGGGCCACTCCCGGCGGCTTGTTGGCAACATTGCCACGATGCGCCGCGCAACGGAAGCGTCCGGCCGGTGTCGCGATCCTCGCCACACGATCTCCGCAGGCGTGGTCACCGCCCGCCACCACGTCCTGTGGCACGTCGAGCAGTAGTTCCGGCCCCCACGACGGACCGTGGGCCTAGGCCGATCTCCAGCAGCCCGTCCACGCCGTCGCCCAATCGCCCGCTGGGCACTACGTCGATGGACGAGCTCGGCCTCGGTCAGGCTGGGGGGAGGTGCGCCTCGATCAGGTTGATGATCTCGGGCGCGTCGGGCTCGACCTTGGGCCGGAATCGGTGCACCTGGCCGTCGGGGGTGAGGAGGAACTTCTCGAAGTTCCAGGTGACGCGCCCGGCCTTCCCGCTGGCGTCGGGGGTGCGGGTCAGCTCGGCGTAGAGAGGGTGCCGTGACCTGCCGTTGACCTTGACCCGCTCGAACATCGGGAAGGTCACGCCCCAGGTCGTGGAGCAGTACTCCTTGATGGCGTCCTCGCTGCCCAGCTCCTGCAGGAACTGGTTGCTCGGGAACCCGAGCACGGTGAACCCTCGCTGCCCATAGGTGCGCTGGAGGGCCTCGAGCTTGTCGTACTGGGGTGCCAGCCCGCACCGCGAGGCGACGTTGACGATCAGCCTGACCTGCCCGGCGTACCTGGCCAGGGTCGTGACTTCGCCGTGATCGTCGTGACCTGGATGTCGTCGATCCCCATGCCTGCTCAACGCCGTGGCAAGTACGGGCATTCCCGCCCCGGCGGCGCCAGCCGGTGGCGCGACAGCCGTCAGCGGGCCGCCCGCGGCTGGGGAGGTCGCTCAGTGCGAGCACGTCTCTCCGGCTCGGGCGGCGCCAAGCTCGCTCACCGCAGCCGCGGGCGTGGCGAACTCACACGAGTGCACGGGTTTTGGGTCACCTGCTGCCAGCGCGGACGGCGGCTGTGACCGGGTGCACTGCTCGGTCGGCATCAGCCGACGCCGTCACCCGCCCCGATGGCCCACCTGGCGCTCTGCTGGCGTCGTCACCGTAGACTTGTTCTGCGGCTCGCCGCAGCGCCGCGAACGCCGTGGCTATGGTCCGCACGCTCTCGTCGTCCAGGCGGGACAGGAGCGCGACTCGATGTCCGGCACCTTCGGCCATCAACGCGTCGACCAGTTGAGAGCCTTCAGCCGTGGGGTGGACGTGTCGGGCGCGCCGGTCGGTCGGGTCGGCTACGCGGTGGACGAGCCCTCGGTCTTCCAGTCTGTCGACCAGGCCGGTGACTGACGCCGGGCTGATCTTCAGCGCGTCGGCCAGCTCGTGACTCATCAGGGAGCCGTCGACGTGCAGCAGCAGCAGGACCTTGAGCTGCTGCATCGTCAAGGTGGTCTGCAGCAGAGCGGTGAACTGGGCCCGCGAGAAGAGGCGGATCAACGCGGCCTCATCCTCGGCGATAGCCGCCATCACCGCGTCGCGTTCCACCGTGTACCCCGATCCTTCGGCCGAGCCGTACTATTCGACTTGCGCCGACTATACGGGAGATCTCCATGACTCGTCTTGCCCGCCTGAGCCTTGCCAACCGCGCCGTGGTGGCACTGGCCACGCTGATCCTCATCGTCGTGGGCGTCTTGTCGACCACGTCGTTGAAGCAGGAGCTCATCCCTTCGTTGGAGATCCCGCTGGCCGTGGTGGTGACCCCTCTTCCGGGCGCGGCGCCCGACGTGGTCGAGCGGCAGGTCACCGAGGTGGTCGAGGCTGCGGTCAGCGGTGTCAAGGGTCTGGAGGGGACCGAATCCGCGAGCAGCAACAGCTTGTCGGTGGTGACGGTAGAGCTGGCCTACGGCACCGACATGCAGGCGGCCCAGCAGGACCTGGAGCAGGCCCTGTCCCGGGCGGGCACCGGCCTGCCGGCGGGGGTGACACCGTCTGTGATCACCGGCAGCATCGACCAGCTTCCGGTGGTGCAGCTGGCGGTGGCGGCCCCGCAGCTGGACGAGCAGGAGCTCGTGACCCGGGTGGAGGAAGAGATCGTTCCGCGGCTGCGCGGCCTGGAAGGGGTCCGTGAGGTCACGCTGTCCGGGGCGCGGGACGTGCGCGTGGAGGTCGTTCCGGACCCGGTGGCCCTGGCAACTGCGGGAGTCGGTCTTGATGCTCTGAGCTCCGCGCTGCAGGCCAACGGCGTGGTCATCCCGGCCGGCACGGTCACCGACGGGCAGCGCAGCCTGAGCGTCGTGGTGGGCCAGCGGCTGTCCTCGGTGCAGGACATCGCGGCGATCGCGCTGCCCGCCACTGACCCCTCCGGCGCACCAGTCCGGCTGGGTGATGTGGCCACTGTCCGGCAGGCCGCGGTCCCCGCCACCTCGTACGCGCGGACCAACGGTCAGGCGAGCATCGCCCTGGCGATCACCAAGACCCCTGACGGCAACACCGTCAGCGTCTCCCACGACGTGCGGGAGCTGATCCCGGCGATCGAGGCCGCCCTGGGTGAGGGGGCTGCGGTCGACGTGGTCTTCGACCAGGCCCCGTTCATCGAGAAGTCGATCGAGGACCTGAGCACCGAGGGCCTCCTCGGGCTGGTCTTCGCCGTGATCGTGATCATGCTCTTCCTGCTGTCGCTACGCTCCACGCTGGTCACCGCGATCTCCATCCCGCTGTCGTTGCTGATCGCGATGACCGGGCTGCTGGTCGGTGGGTACTCGCTGAACATCCTGACCCTGGGGGCGCTGACGGTCGCGGTCGGGCGGGTCGTGGACGACTCCATCGTGGTGATCGAGAACATCAAACGCCACCTCGGCTACGGGGAGCCCAAGGCGCAGGCGATCTTGACAGCGGTGCGTGAGGTCGCCGGCGCCGTGACGTCGTCGACCATCACCACCGCGGCGGTGTTCGTGCCGATCGGGATCGTCGGCGGTCAGGTCGGTGAGCTCTTCCGGCCCTTCGCCTTCACCGTGGCCGTGGCCCTGCTGGCCTCGCTGCTCGTCTCCCTGACCATCATCCCGGTGCTGGCGTACTGGTTCCTGCGCGCCCCGGCCGACCAGCACACGACCGTGGACCGGGACCGTGTCGAGCAACGCGAACGCCACGGGATTCTCCAGCGCAGCTACCTGCCGGTGCTCCGGGGGGCCATCGCCCACCCGGTGATCACTCTCGCCATCGCGGTCGCCGTCGTCGGCGGGACCCTCGCAGCCGGCACGAGGCTGGAGACCAACTTCATCGGCGACGCCGGGCAGAACACCCTCAGCGTCGACCAGCAGCTGCCGCCCGGGACCAGCCTGGAGGTCACCGACGCTGCTGCACGGCAGGTCGAGGCGGTCATCGCCGAGCTCGACGGCGTCGAGACCTACCAGGTGACCGTGGGCTCGGGTGGAAGCGGACTGCAGACCGCCTTCCTGGGCGGTGGCGGCGGATCGAACACGGCCACCTTCGCGATCACCACCGACCTGGACGCCGATCAGGCCCGCGTCGAGCAGGAGCTTCGTGCGGCGATCGCGGACGTGGAGGACGCCGGGGAGCTGACCGTGACCACCGGCCAGGCCGGGTTCGGGTTGCCGCCGGTAGAGGTCGTGGTCCGCGCCGACGACGACCAGACCCTACGCCAGGCCGCGAGCCTGGTCGCCGAGGCCATGGCGGACGTCCAGGGCACGACCGACGTCGTGAACAACCTGGCCTCGGACGCACCAGCCGTCCAGATCCAGGTCGACCGCGAGGCGGCCACCCAGGCCGGCACCAGCGAGAGCGCGATCGGACAGGCCATGGCCGGCCTGCTCCGCGGTGCGCCGATCGGTCAGGCGGACATCGCCGGACGCACGACCGACGTCGTGGTGCTCCTGGGCCAGGCCCCCGCCGACGTCCAGGCCCTGCGCGCCACCCCCATCCCCACCGCCACCGGGATCGTCCCCCTGGGGCAGGTCGCCGAGGTCAGGGAGGTCCAGCAGCCCACCCGCCTGACCCGCCAGGACGGGCAGCGCACCGCCACGGTGACCGCCACCGCGACCGACCAGAACCTCGGCGGAATCACCACCCGGCTGCAGGAACAGCTCGACGCCCTCGACCTGCCCGACGGAGCAGAAGCCGAGATCGCAGGCGTCAGCGCCGAGCAGCAGTCCGCGTTCGCGGACCTGTTCCTGGCCCTGCTGGCCTCCATCGCCATCGTCTACCTGGTGATGGTCGCCACGTTCCGCTCCCTGCTGCAGCCGCTCATCCTGCTGGTGTCGGTGCCGTTCGCCGCCACCGGCGCACTGGCCCTGCTGCTGCTCACCGGCACACCCCTGGGTGTGCCGGCGCTGATCGGGCTCCTCATGCTCGTCGGCATCGTGGTGACCAACGCGATCGTGCTCATCGACCTGGTCAACCAGAAGCGCGAGCAGGGCATGAGCGTGGTCGACGCCGTGATCGAGGGCTCCCGATACCGGCTGCGACCGATCCTGATGACCGCGGCAGCGACCATCGGCGCACTGACCCCCATGGCACTGGGACTGACAGGCGGCAGCGTCTTCATCTCCCAGCCGCTGGCCCTGGTGGTCATCGGCGGGCTGACCACCTCCACCCTCCTGACCCTGGTGCTTGTCCCGGTCCTGTACAACCTGACCGAACGCGCCAGCACAGCCCTGCGTGCGCGCCGGGGCCGCCGGACGGCCGACACCCTCCCCGCATGACCCTGACACACCTCCCGGCGGTGTCCGGCGGGAGGTGTGTCAGGGTCATGCGGGGACCATGCAGCGCGAGTTCTTGGACCGGCGCACCTGGCCCAACCATGCCGAGCGCGCCTCGGCGATCTTCGAGTGCCGGCGCCACCCCGGCCGCAGTTGCCGGTCCCGGAACGACTTCGCGGACCTTCACACCGCCGCGGTGGCCGTGGCACGATCAACGAGCGGTCCGGGATACCGGGTCAGGCTCCTGCAGCACGATCTCAACGAAGGGGTTGGCGATGAAGGCAGCGCGGTTGCACGAGTTCGGCGGTGACTTCGTCCTGGAGGAGGTTCCGACGCCGGAGCCCGGTCCCGGTGAGGTACGGGTCCGCGTCGGCGGGTCGGGCGCCTGCCACTCCGACCTGCACGTCCGGGCGGGGGAGATCCCCGTCCACCTCCCCGCACTGCTGGGGCACGAGAACGCCGGGTGGGTCGACGCCATCGGTCAGGGCGCCGAGGGCTTTGAGATCGGTGAACCCGCCGTGGTGTTCGGCGGGTGGGGCTGCGGCCACTGCCGTCTGTGCCTGGGCGGCCAGGAGCAGCTGTGCGACACCATGCGGTGGGGCGGCATCGGCCCCGACGGCGGCTACGCGGACTACATGCTCGTGCCGAGCACTCGGCACCTGCTGGCCGCGGGCGACCTGGACCCGGCGCTCGCCGCCCCGCTGACCGACGCGGCGCTCACCCCGTACTCGGCGGTGAAGAAGGCCCTCCCGCGTCTGGTGCCAGGCACCACCGCGGTGCTGGTTGGCGCCGGTGGGCTCGGCCAGTACGGGCTGCAGTTCCTCAAGCTGCTCTCTCCGGCGACGGTGGTCGTCGTCGACAGCTCGGCGGACAAGCGGCGCCTCGCCCTGGAACTCGGCGCCGACCAGGTGGTCGACCCGGCGGACGCCGACGCCATTGAGCAGATCAAGGCCGCCAGCCACGGCGAAGGTGCAGCGGTCGCACTGGACTTCGTCGGGGCCGACGCGACGATGACGCTGGCCGCGTCGTCGCTGGGCCCGCAGGGCCTGTTCGTCCTGGTGGGCCTGGCGGGAGGGTCCTTTCCCTTCTCGTTCTTCTCCCTGCCCGTCCAGGCGACGCTGACCAGCAGCAGCTGGGGCAGCCGCAACGAGCTGGAGGAGGTCCTCGCCATGGCCCGGACCGGGCGCCTGGTCTCCACTATCGAGCGGTTTCCGCTGAGCGAGATCAACGACGTGTTCGCGCGCCTCGCCGCCGGTCAGGTCCAGGGCCGTGCCGTCCTGATCCCCTGAGCACTCCTCGACTTCCCGCTGGGGCGCGTCTGCGACGGCGAGCGTCATCGTGCGCTGACGCGGCGCCGTCGTCCTCGCCGTCATCATCACCTGGCTGAAGACAGGAGATATGCCCTAGGTCCGGGCTAGTCGGCTGCCGGGCTCCAGTCTGCTGCCCAGGAAGATACTGCGTCGATGACCGGGCCCAGAGCCTGCCCCTTGGCCGTCAGCACGTATCGCGGGGCGCCTGTGGCGACCGGGCAGGTGCGCGAGAGGAGCCCTTCGCGTTCCAGCTCTCGCAGCCGTTCGGTCAGCAGGCGGTCGGACAGCCCGGGGATCGCGGCGCGGATCTCACCGAAGCGCTCGGCGTGGGCCATCAGCGCGTGAAGGATGACACCGTTCCAACGTCGACCGAGCAGCTCGACGGTCTGGTGGAACGACGGGCAGTAGCGTCCGCAGCCGTCGCCCACCGGACCGACCGCCTCGTCCGCCACCTCGACCCCCACGTCCGCTCAAGCGTGATTGACCTTCGCCCAGGGTACTGCTATACCTCGACTACTTACACTTGGTAAGCGGCGACCTTTGGGAGGACCACGTGGACGTTCTGGTGCTGATCGGCAGAGTGGTCTTCGCCTTGCTCTTCCTCGGCTCAGGCTTCGGCCACCTCGCACAGCGGCAGATGATGGCCGGTTACGCCGCCGGCAAGGGGGTGCCTGCCGCCAACCTGATGGTCCCGCTGACGGGGCTGCAGCTCCTGGTCGGCGCACTGATGGTGGCCCTGGGGATCTGGCCCGACGTCGGCGCGTTGCTGCTCGTGGCTTTCCTGGCACCCACAGCCTTCGTCATGCACGGCTTCTGGGCCGAGACCGACCCCGGAGCCAAGGCCATGGAACAGACCCAGTTCCTCAAGGACCTGGCCCTGGCCGGTGCGGCACTGGTGATGTTCGCCGTCTTCGCCTACCTCGGTGACGAGCTCGGCCTCGTCCTGGTCGGGCCGCTGTTCACCCTCTCGTGAGGGACGGCGTCCCCGTGGACATGCCTCAGCGCCCTGGCCCGCGACCCTCGACGACCCCGACCAACCCGCACACCCAGCTCGACCAGCAGCCGAGCGACGACCAACCGCGGCAGCACCTCATCGGGCAGCTCGCCGACCTGCCGGGTGTGGTCTGGGCGGGCTCGATGATCTCCGTCCCGGGTGCACGAGCCCTCACGCTGCCTCAAGGCCCAGCCCAAGGGCCACCCGATGCGTTCATGATCGGCACCGAGTTCGCCCACCTCCACCCAGCCCCCGACCACTCCCTGCACCTGGTACTGCCGCCGGCGGCCGCCGAGGCTGCGATCAATGCCGGCTGGGCCGAGCAGCACCCCATCGCCCGCCTCGGGATCATCTCGCCGGGTGCGGTCATGGTCTACGCCCCACGCGACGCCCACGAGGCGGACATCGCCGCCGGCCTCGTACGGGCGTCCCACGCCTACGCAACCGGTTCGTAACTTCCGCGCAGAGCCGGGGACCAGAGCAGGCACTGACGGCACGGCACGGCCCGGCTCGCGGGTCGCGCTGGTACGAAAACCACTCAAGGAGGAGCATCCCATGGCAGGACGACTCGAGGGCAAGGTTGCCCTCATCACCGGCACGGCAGACGGTCAGGGACGGGCCGCCGCCCTCGCCTTCGCCGCTGAAGGCGCCAAGATCGTGGGCTGCGACCTCAAGGCGGACCTAGCCGAACAGACCGTCGAGCTCGTCCGAGCGCAGGGCGGGCAGATGGTCTCGATGCAGCCGCTGAACCTGGGCGACGAAGCAGGGGTGCAGCGCTGGATCGACTTCGCCGTCGAGCAGTACGGCGACTTCGACATCCTGTACAACAACGCCTCGGGTGTCCGCGGCGGCACCATCGAGTCCTTGACCCGCGCGGACTGGGACTTCGACATGACCAACGAGGTCACCATCTTGTTCCTGGCGATCCAGAAGGCCCTGCCGGTCTTCAAGCGCAAGGGTCGCGGCACCATCCTCAACACCGGCTCGGTCGCCGCGATGGTCGGATCGGCCATGCCCGGGAACGTCGCGGGCAACCTCGTGCACAACGTGGCCAAAGGCGCCGTCCTGCGCCTGACGACCAATCTCGCCGTTGAGCTGTCACCATGGAACATCCGCGTCAACACCGTCTCCCCAGGGTTCATCGACACGCCCGCGACACGATCGCTGCTGGAGGCCGGCGGGCGCGCACCTGTCGAACGCGCACTGCTCAACCCCCGCATCGGGCGGCCGGAGGACATCGCCATGGCAGCGGTGTACCTCTGCTCGGACGAGGCGGACTACGTCACCGGTGCCAATCTCGTCGTCGACGGCGGCTGGGTCGCAGGTGGCGGCGTCGGCCGCCCAGACCCCGAGATCGAGCAGATCTTCGGAGAGGTGATGAAGAAGTTGACCAATGCCCCCACCGCCTGACAGTGAGGATGTAGGCGAGCCCGCAGCGAAGCTCCCCGGCCTCCGCGCGACTGACGGTGACCGACGCGGCCGAACCTTTGGTGCCGCCGATCTGGCTTGTCCGCGGAGGGGTCTTCGCGGTCGTGCTGTTGGCCGCCACCACCCGATCCCTCCGGCGAACACGGACCGCGGCGCTGGTCGCGGCATGGCGAAAGGTCAACGACGTGATGCCTGACATGGGAACGATGCTCGCGCACTGGGCCGAGAGGGCCGGGCCCCACTCAGAGGGCGCGCTCCTGCCACCGCACCATGAACGGTGCCTTGGTTGCGGCCCCGACAACCCCCACGGCCATCACCTCCAGGTCCACCGCCGTGGGGACGGGGTGGTGGCTGACCACGTCTTTGACAAGCGCCACGCCGGAGCTCCCGGAGTCGTGCATGGCGGCGCCGTTGCCACCGTCCTCGATGACCTGTTCGGGTTCCTGCCCTACCTGGTGGGGACGCCGGCCGTCACCCGCCAGCTCACAGTGGACTACCTGTCACCGGTGCTCGTCGGAGTCACCTACCGGATCGAGGCGACGGTGACGAGCCGGGAGGACCGGAAGGTCTTCGTCGCCGCCACCGTGAGCGACCTAGACGAACGCACAGTGGCCACGTCGAGCGCGGTGTTCATCACAGTCGACGTCGAACACTTCGCCCGGCACGGAGGCGTCTCCGGCGGTAGCCCGACGCCACCCGTCGCGGATGACCACCATGACACCGGCCGGGAGGGCGCGGTGGGTCAGCAACGCGGGTAGTGCGTGTCTCGGCGGCGTTCCTGTGCGCGCGAGCTCCAGCCGGATGTCTCGTGCCGGGTCTGATGGAGGCTCTCAATCCCCGAGAGGATGAGAGTCATGGCAGCACCGAGGAAGTATCCCGAGGAACTTCGGGAGCGGGCCGTCCGGATGGCGGTCGACGCGCGGCGTGATCCGGTGACCCGACCGGGAGCGTTGCAGCGGGTCGGTGAGCAGCTGGGGATCAACCCCGAGACGTTGCGCGTTGGGTCAGCCAGGCTGAGATCGACGCCGGGGACCGGCTCGGGACCACGACCAGTGACGCCCAGCGCCTGGTCGAGCTGGAGCGGGAGAACCGTGAGCTGCGCCGCTCGAACGCCGATCTTGAGATCGGCGTCGGCTTGCTTCGCGGCGGAGCTCGACCGCCCACAGCGGTGATCGTGGAGTTCATCGACGACCACAAGGACAAGTTCGGGGTCGAGCCGATCTGCAAGGACCTGCAGATCGCCCCGAGCACCTACTACGCCGCCAAGACTCGCCTGCCCTCGGCGCGGTCGCTGTCCGACGCGGCGCGGCTGGAGGTGATCCGGGAGGTGCATGCCGACAACTTCGGGGTCTACGGGGTCACCAAGATCCATGCCGAGCTGAACCGGCTGGGCCACCGCGTCCCGCGCTGCACCGTCCACCGGTTGATGCGCACCGACGGGCTGCGCGGGATCACCCGCGCGAGGGGCCCGCGCACGACGATCCCGGCGCAGGGCCGGACACCCGCCCGGACCCGGTCGACCGGGACTTCACCGCGACCGCGCCGAACCAGCTGTGGGTCGCTGACATCACCTACTGCCGGACCTTCGCCGGGTGGGTCTACGCGGCCTTCGTCATCGACGTCTACTCCCGCCGGGTGGTCGGCTGGCAGCTGTCCAAGTCCCTGCGCACCGACCTCGCGTTGGACGCCCTGGAGATGGGGATCTGGACCCGCCAGCGCGCCGGTCACGACGTCACCGGCCTGACCCACCACTCCGACAAGGGCGTTCAGGGCGGACTCAATCGGTCGTCGCAACACCCCGTGAGCACGGAGGTGTCGAGTGGTGCGGCGGCAGCTGCAGGCGGATCGGGCGTTGCGACCGGCAATGCGATCACCGGGTCGACCGATCCCGGCCAGGCATGTGGAGCGGGAGTTCTGGCGGTTGATCGCGGCCGGGCGGAGCACCGAGGAGGCCGCGACGGGGGTCGGTGTGTCGTGGCCGGTCGGGTCGCGGTGGTTTCGTCACGCTGGCGGGATGGCGCCGTTGCCTCTGGCCGAGCCGACCGGCCGCTACCTGTCGTTCCACGAGCGCGAGGAACTCGCCCTATTCAAGGCGCAGGGGCTCGGTGTCCGAGCGATCGCCCGCGCTCTGGGCCGTGACCCGGGGACGATCTCGCGGGAGCTGCGGCGCAATGCCGCGACCCGTGGCGGCAAGCTCTCGAGTACCGGGCGGGGGTCGCGCAGTGGAAGGCGCAGACCGCCGCCAGACGCCCCAAGGCGGCCAAGCTCGTCACCAACCCGCGGTTGCAGGAGTACGTCCAGGCCCGGCTCAGCGGGCAGCTGCAGCGGCCGGACGGGACGCTGGCGCCAGGGCCGGCGACGACCTGGAAGGGACTGAACAAGCCACACCGCAGCGACCGGCGCTGGGCCACGGCGTGGAGCCCGGAACAGATCTCGCGGCGTCTGGTCGTGGACTTCCCCGACGATGAGGACATGCGCATCAGCCACGAGGCGATCTACCAGGCGCTCTACATCCAGGGGCGCGGGGCGCTCACGCGCGAGCTGGTGGCCTGCCTGCGGACGGGGCGGGCGCTGCGCAAGCCCCGGGAGCGGGCACGCAACAGGCCCCAGGGTCACGTCACCGCCGACGTCGTCCTCAGCGAGCGGCCGGCCGAAGCCGAGGACCGGGCGGTCCCCGGACACTGGGAGGGCGACCTGATCATCGGGCTGAACCGGTCCGCGATCGGCACCGTCGTCGAACGCACCAGCCGCTACACCCTGCTGGTCCACCTACCCCGCCTGGAGGGCTACGGCACCGTCCCGCCCGTCAAGAACGGACCCGCGCTCGGCGGCTACGGCGCCATCGCGATGAAGGACGCCCTGCAGACGACGATGACCACGATGCCGTCCGAGCTGCTCCGGTCCTTGACCTGGGACCGCGGCAAGGAACTGTCCGCCCACGCACAGTTCAAGATCGACACCGGCATCGCTGTCTACTTCGCCGACCCCCACTCACCCTGGCAGCGCGGCACGAACGAGAACACCAACGGGCTGCTGCGCCAGTACTTCCCCAAGGGCACCGACCTGTCCCGCTGGCCCGCCGAGGACCTCCTTGCCGTCCAGGCCGCGATCAACAGCAGACCCCGCAAGGTCCTCGGCTGGAGAACACCGGCCGAAGTCCTCGACGAGCAGCTACGGTCGCTCCAAACAGCAGGTGCTGCAACGACCGGTTGAACCCAGTCAGTACCTCGCCGTCCGATACACCCAGCGCCTGGCCGAGGCCGGCGCCGTCGCCTCGGTCGGGTCCACCGGCGACAGCTACGACAACGCCCTCGCCGAGGCGTTCAACTCCCTGTTCAAGGCCGAACTCGTCCGCAACAAGGGCCCCTGGAAGAACATCGACGACCTCGAGATCGCCGTCGCGGAGTACATCGACTGGTTCAACCACCGTCGCCTACACGGGGAGATCGGGCTCGTCCCACCCGTCGAGTTCGAAGACACCTACTACCGTCAGAACACCGCCCCGGCGACCGCCGAAGCGTCAGTTGCGAGCCTCCACTGAAGTCGGCACGAGACAGGAGCCAGCTCGTTGTGCTCCGACTCCCACTTGACCTGCGCCGGGTCGAACCCAGCCTCGACGAGCCGCTCCTTCTCCTTCTGGTAGGCGATCCGCTCGCCATGTTTGTCGATGTTCGACGTCGCCCGGCTCACCAACCACGTGACCTACATCGTCGGCGGTGCGTTCGTCGTGGTGTCCGGGCTCGGCCCCAAGGGCGACTCCAACGGGTCTGGCAAGACATCGTTCCAGGGAGCGTGTTCCCGTGCTGCTCGGTGACCCGCTGTGGAACATGCGGGCCAACCACGGCAAGAGTGCCTCCGGTCTGCTGTTCGAGTCCGAAGCAGCAGGCGCCGATGGAGGCGCCCAGTCCAACGCGCCGTACGGGTACGTCGTGGGGGGGGTTCGCACCCCGCCACGACCCGGACCCCGCCTCCTGCATCACCGTCTGGGTCCGCATGGCCACGACCGCACCCTACCTGCGGGTTCGTTGGACGCCAGGTGTCCGGCTCGCCGACGTCGACGGGTACGACGCCCGCGCGGAACTCCTTGGGATGAACTCTGGACACGATCGACATCCTTCCAGCGAGGGCTCCCGCCCCCACAGATCAGGTGTCAACCAAACCCTCAGCAGTCCCGAACTGTTGCGCCGCGCAGGGGTCAGCGAAGGCACCCTGCGCGACCTCGGTCTCGCACGCTCTCCCTACGTCGGGATCGGTGGCGCCATCGACGTCCCCGACGCCGACCTCGGCGGTGTCCGCATCGCGAATCGGCTTCTGGCCGGCGAGTCCTACCGCACCCGCGCCCGCCGCGAACTCCTGGCCAAGGACCGCGAGAAGTAGACCCCAGGGGGGTCAATTCCAATCCGGGCCGTCGGCAGGGGGTCACTCCCAGCCCGTCGTTGACACCTGAGCGCCTTCGCCCGTGCCGTCGCCGATCGCGGATACCCCGTTGAGCAGGAGGCGTCCATCCGTGCTGCCTTGTCGATCGCCCTTCTGCCGGGCGAGTGAGCCTGGGGCACGACCAGGTCCGCTTCTTGTCCTGCGAAGGGCCGGTACCAACAGGGATGATGACCCGCCAGAGCCGCGCCTCTGATCGCTGGCGGACTGGCCGCACTCGGTGTGCAGCACTTCCACCGTCAGCGGCGACGTCGACTGTCGCGAGCCTCATCCGGCAGCACTCAAGGAAGAGGATCAAGACGCTCGCGGCCGACGGGTCAGTGATCGCATCCCCAGCAGCCGTCGCGACGCTCAGGACAAGCTCGAGCTCGTCCGTCATGACCGATAGCAGACGGAAGAGCGCGGGGTGGGCGTGCAGTCGGGGCGCAATTCTTCTCACGCAATGCCTGTGCGAGTCGGCGGCGATCGGCTGACAGGCTGCTCGCGGCCGGCCCGGACCGGGTAGACGAGTACGCCGCAGGTGCTCGCCGTGCTAGCACCCGGTATCGCCCCTGAACCCGCCGCGGGTTGCCGGCGTCGTCGTCACTCGCCGGGTTTCGCGGCCAGGGGGACCAGCGCGTGACCACCCACGGGGCCGTCGCCACCTTTGGAGGACAGGCGTTGAGGGGGACCTTGGGCGAAGGCAGGGGGAGGACCGATGCACATCGATGACGGATTGGTCATCGCGGGCGCCTACCTGGACCGGACCTGGCTCTACCTCGACGCGGTCGATCCGACGCTGAGCACGTCCTCTGCGGCTGGCGACGTGGTGCCCGACCGGTGCTCGGCGTCCCAGCAGGTGCGGCGGGCGTCTGTCGGTATGGCTCGGGCACGCACCTACTTGCGCGTCGCGCAGCAATCGATCGGTGACGTCGCCGACGACGTCGCGCGCGGGTCCGTCGACCGGGTGGAGGAGGACCTGCGCCTCCTCGAGCGGCTGTGCGCGATGGTCGACGAACTGAGCGGGCAGGCCGCGCGGAATCTGGCTGCGCCGTCGCGGGACCTTGCCGCGCCGGAGGAGCAGGGCCGCGGCTTGTCGGCGGACCTGAGCAGCATTGGGCAGGTGCGGTCGAGCGCGCAGGCCGCCAGGCGGTTGGCCTCCGCGCTCGCGGCCGACCAACGGCGGGCACCCTTGGTCACGGCCGAGCGGGTGGCGCAGCCGCTGCGGGTCGAGCAGCGGGTTCGTCGGCCAGCAAGCAGCCCGGCCGGTGCGACCGGCGTGCCACGCTGATCGTCGTTGCGGTCCTGGTCGACTGCTCGACCTACTGCCTCGACGATCGTTAGCGCGTCACCAGGCCCAACGCCGGTCGCTGCGCGCCGGGCGGGACCAGTGCTCGAAGGCGTGCCTTCGTGGCGTCGGTCATCGGGCACGTGCGCAGGAACGCGACGAGGTCGTCCCCGAGGCCGGCACGCGCCGTGCCCCCGTCGCCGGTCCGGACGAGCAGGTCGTGCCACCCGCGCTCCCATACCGGCAGCGCGTAGCTGAACACGCCGATCGTGGCGATGGTGACCGCGAGACCCAGCTGCCCAACCTGGACCGCCTGCACGACGGTGACGGCCGCGACGACGGCTCGCAGCCGCCACGCGGCCTGGGTGAAGGGCAGCGGCCGTCCCCAGCTGCTGACGCCGCGGACGGCTGCCTGGATCGCTCGCCCTGGCGCCGACGCGCAACCGATGAGCAGGTCCGCGCGCGTCAGCCCCTCGCGGACCAGAACGGCGGAATGCGCGACGAGCGCAGCCGCCTGACGGCTCGGCAGATCGCCGAGAACGACGGCCTCGATCAGCTCTGTAGACACGACAACGGTCCTTCGACCGGCGCCGGTCGCCCCGATCATGCGAGACCGCTTCACACGGAGCTCCACCAGCGGCGGCCCCAGCCCGACGCGGCACAACTGGGTCAGCACCGGCGCCAGCTCGTCGCGCTCGAACGGCCGCAGCCGACGGGCGCCCAGCACTATCGCGGCCGCTGGCCCTTCCCATGCACCGTGGCTGGCCGCCGCGACGAGAGCGGCCACCACGACCGTCGCGCCCGCTGCCGTCGGCACCGGCACGGCCGCGAGCGTGAGCGCGACCACGACGACGCTGACCACCACCCCAGGCCCGACCGCCAGTGCCTTCATCACCCACACCGGCATCGTCGCCACCTCCACTCGCACTAGTGCGAGACGACGCCCGTGGACGCCAGGTGACCACCACGCGCCGTCGGCCGGCCTTCGGCCGGTGAGGGAACTGTCCTCCGAGCCACCCACACGATCGCGTCATCCACAACCAGCCCCGTCGTTCCCTGCGCGTACGACCGGGTGCGGCCCAGGGAGCAACTCGGCCAGAGGAGGTGAGCAGGAAGGTGGACAAGTTGAACGCCGTCGACACGACGACCACGGGCTCGTCGCGCCTGCGCTCACGAAGTCTGCGTCCACCACCCCGCCCAAACGAAGGCCGTCCACAGGCACGGGACCGGCGCCCCAAAGCACGGCGCCCGAATGGCTGGATCCGGTGACACCACCAACCGGAGAGGACTGACCATGAACGTAACCCTGGAACCCGACGTGGAGCCCGCCTGGCTCGAGATGGTCGAGCTCCTGACACGCGCAGCCGACCAGGGGATCGGCCGACCCGAGGCGGATCTGCACACTCACTCCTTGGCGCTCGGCGCCCAGCTGGTCGCGACCTGCGCGCTCGCGGCACTCGGCGGACCCGAGCCGGCCGCCCGCGCTGCACTGGGTCTGAACGCGGAGGCTTCCCTAGCCGATCTGATCCGCGCGGCCGCGGTCGCCGCGCGGCGCTGCTCGGTGAACCAGCTTCCGCAGGGCGCGCGTCAGGTGATCGACGCGCTTGAGGCGCTGGTGGGGGAGTGCGGGTCGTGAACCAGACCAGGACCGCCGTCCGGACCGAGGCTGGGGACCGGTCGGTTGACGAGCGCACGGTCGGTGAACTGCTCCTCGCCGCAGACGTGACGGTGCGGGACGCCCTGTGGGACTCGGGCCGCGTCGTCGCCAAGCAGCGTGTGCAGTCATGGGTCGAGGTCGTCGATGCGGCCGCCGCGCTGTGGGCGGCCGTCCCGGATCGCACGAGGGATCCGGCGATGGAACGCATTCACCGGATCACGTCGGGTGTCGCCAAGACGAATCAGCGGATGGGCTGGCCGCCGACTGACGTGCCCCCGGACCCGCACCTGGCCAGTGTTGCCGCCGACCTGCGTCGGGCAGCTCAACTGGTGTCGTCTCGGCGCCACCCCACAGCTCGCCTCAGCGAAGCCGGCCATCTGGACTCTGAGGCGACCCGCACTCGGATCATGCACGTCGTCAGCGTCGCGACGCACGGCATGCGGTGGTCGCTCAGCCGCTATGTCCGGGACCTCGAGCGCATCCGCGAAGCCAGGAGCGTGATCGGCGCCGGAGACTCCGTCGTCGCGTCGACGGACGTGCTGCAGCGGACCGCGCCCATCGAGCAACTCGCCGGCGCGTACCTGCGCGGCCGATGGCCCGGCGTCCTGGACGGCGAGCACCGAGACCCTGTGCCTGATCGCCTCAGCCAAGCCATGGCCGGCTGGGAGGTGCAGGTGCGCCGAAGCCTCGTCAAGGCGCCGACACCCGCGACCTTGCTCTTCGCCGCGAGCGTCGAGCGCCAGCGGGTGCTCGCCGCTGAGTTCGTCATCGGCTCGGCCGCCACGCTCCGACTCGTCGACGGCACCGAGTTCGTCAACCGCATTAGGCCGGCACTCGATTCACTCGGCGGGGCATGGGCACGGGTGGAACGCGACCTCGCGCCCCTGTCGGGGTGGCGGCGGGCGGACCCCGACCTGGGCCGAGCGGCGGAGGAGATGCGCGCCGGCCTACGCGAGCTCACACACGAGGGCGCGCGGCTCGCGTCCCCGCAGACGATGACTGACCGCACCGACCTCGTGGTCGCCAGCCGGTCGCTCCAGCTCGGCGCATCGCTCGGCTCCGAAGTCGCGCACGCGATGCGGGAGGCCATCGACGAGATCGTGTGGACTGTTCCCGCCCGCGGCGCGCCCGAGGTCTACCAAGCGCTCGGTGTCGCACCAGCTCACGTGGACAGCGCCGCGGTGCGGACGGGGGCGACTCTGCCTCTCTCGGACAACGGCCTGCGGGCGCTGGCCGCACACGTCGACGACGTAGCTAGGGCGGCCGGAGCCGTGGACTCGACGGGCGCCGCGGTCCACGCGGCACGCCAAGGTCGACCTGTCTCCGGCCGCGAGCATCAAGAGCGGGCCTTCACGTACGCTCCCGGCGGCGTAGCGGTGCCCGGGGCTGCACCCGCGTCCGGTCGACTCACGGCGCGTGGTGTCTGACGACCATTGCGCGAGCTCCGCATGACCGAGCGAACGATATGCCGCCCTGCCGACCAGCGGCTGTCTGTTGCGCGGCCGATGCGTGTGAGGGCCCCTGCTGACGCCGGTCCCTCCGGAGGTGCAAGGTCGACGAGGAAGCGACAAACAAGGTGCCTTGACCGTCATCCGATGTCGCCCGAAGGCAAGACCCGCACTCTCGCGCAGAAGGCCGCCCAGCGCGTGCTGTGGCAGAGACGTCTGCGCACCACCGCTCCGCGATCGATCCCGTATTGAGTCGCGTCGTCCGCAGGGCCGACCCGGCGTCGACCAAATGGGACGCGACGAGCACTGCAGGTCGGCGTCTGAGAGTCTCGAACCGTGTACATGGCGTACCTAGACGAGACAGGCATCGACTGCAACGCGCCGCTCGTGGTGATGGTGGGCGTCGTAGCCAACACCGCGCACCTCGCTCGCTCACAGGAAGAGTTCGGCGACATCTTCGACCTTCTCACGGGGGTCGTGCCGAACTTGCGGGAACTCAAGAGTTCAGACCTCCTGCGGGGTACGGGCAAGTGGCGCTCAAGCGTCATCAGCAACGAGGCCCGGCTCGGGGTGATCAATCGCCTCTGCCGCTGGCCAGCCGAGCGGCACCACAGTCTCGCTCTCGCGGCAATCCCCCACGACGCCTGCAAGGCGAAGCCGCCCGCCGCCAAGGAACTTGCTCACCCTTGGCGTGCAGCCGCCTGGCACGTTGCACTCCAGTTGCAGCGCGCGCACCAGGGCCAACCGAAGAACAAGGGACGAACGATCCTCGTCTTCGACGACAACAAGATGCACGTTGGACAGTCAGGGGCTTCGTTGTGGGCTCGAACCCAGAGCGAACCGAGGCGAGACAATGACGCGAGTACCGCCCAGGTCCTAGCCTCGACCCACGACCAGTGAACACGACCAGTGAAGGAGCCCGATGACCAGCCACCTGCCCGACGTCTACCTCGACTTCCGTGCCGCCCATCCCGCTGTTGCCGACGCCCTGGGCGGACTCGCCCAGGCAGTCGACGAGGCCGGTCCGCTCGAGCCGAAGACCGAACGACTGATCAAGCTCGGGATGGCGGTGGTCGCCCAGTCTCAGGGCGCGGTGCGGTCCAACGTCCGCAAGGCCCTGGACGCTGGGGCGGCCCGAGCCGAGATCGAGCAGACGATCCTGCTCGCCCTGACCACCGCCGGGTTCCCCACCGTGGTCGCCGGGTGGCAGTGGGCGCACGACGTGCTGGAGGAGCAGTGAACGAGCTCGAGGCCTGGCTCGACGACGCCACCTCAGCGCTGGGTGTTGACCCCGCCGTCCTGGCCCGGTGCACCGACCCGCTCCTGGACCTCGTCCGCGACGTCGCCCACGGGGTCAGCCGGCCGGGGGCGCCACTGACCGCGTTCCTGGTCGGTCTCGCAGCCGGTGGCGCCGGAGGCGAGCCGACCCAGCAGGTGCTCGATCGCGTCGCCCAGGTGAGCGCGTTGATCGAAGCCCGCCGCGCCACCGACTGAGGGTTAGCCGCCGATCGCGCTCATCGTCCGCTGCGGCTGGTGGAAGTCGGCCGCCCCGATGCCATGGCCGGCCGGCTTGGCCCACATCGCCGCACGCCACGCCTCAGCGAGGGCCGCGTCGTCGGCCCCCCTGCGCAGCAGGGCGCGCAGGTCGGTCTCGGCGTCGCCGAACAGGCAGCCGCGCACCTGACCGTCGGTGGTCAACCGGGTCCGGTCGCACGCCCCGCAGAACGGGCGGGTCACCGACGCGATCATCCCGACCGTCCCCTGCCGACCGTCGGCATCGCGCACGGTCCAGGTCTGCGCAGGTGCGGTTCCCCTGCCCTGGTTGGTTGGAACAAGCTCGAACTCGTCGGTCAGCGCGGTGAGGATCTCGTCGGCGGTGACCATCGCGCCGCGGTCCCAGCGGCCCTCAGGACCGAGGGGCATCTGCTCGATGAACCGCAGGTGCAGCCCGTGGCGCAGCGTCCAGCGCAGCAAGCTCGCCGCCTCGTCGTCATTGACCCCCCGCATGAGCACGGCGTTGATCTTGATCGGGGACAAGCCGGCGTCGCGCGCGGCCAGCGCGCCGGAGACGACGTCGTGCAGCCGGTCACGGCGGGTGAGCACCTCGAACCGGTCGGGCCGCAGGGTGTCCAGCGAGATGTTCACCCGCTGCAGGCCCGCCCGCACGAGCCCGCGTGCTCGCCGCTCCAGACCGAGCCCGTTGGTCGTGACCGAGGTCTCCGGCGCGCGGCCGTCGCTGGTGCGCAGGGCGACGGTGGCCGCGAGGATCTGCTCCAGGCCCTTGCGCAGCAGCGGCTCGCCGCCGGTGAACCGGATCTCGCGGACTCCGAGCAGGGTCACCGCGACCCGGATCAGCCGGGTGACCTCGGCGTCGTCGAGGGTCTGCTCGAGCGGCAGCCAACTCATCCCCTCGGCCGGCATGCAGTACGAGCACCGCAGGTTGCAGCGGTCGGTCAGGGACACCCGCAGGTCCTGGGCCACGCGACCGAAGGTGTCGGCCAGCGCGTCCCCGGCGGGGCGCGGCTCGCCCGGCGCCGGCACGGCGGCGCGCACGGGCGGCAGTCCCAGGTGAACGACGGTCATCGGCCGATGATAGCCTCCCCCGCCCAGGCGGCCTGGGCGCCCTGCACCGGCTGGCCCTCCGCGACCCAGGCGAGGATCCCCCCGCCGAGGTGGCTGACGCTGACCCCTGCCGCCGCCAGCGTGCCTCCCGCGACGGCGGAGCGCGCCCCGGACCGGCAGTAGACCACGACCTCACGCGCCCCGACCCGACCCATCAACGCGACCGGGTCCAGCTGGGCGAGAGGGATGTGGATCGAGCCGGCGATCGACATCGCTGCACGCTCGCCGGCCTCGCGCACGTCGAGCAGGACCGGTGCGGTATCAGGTGAGCCGAGCCGCAGGGCGAGCCCCGCCGGGTCGATCTCGCCCACTCTTCCCGGTGGAAGCTCGCACGTGGCGTCGACCGGGGTCAGCGCGGTGACCGGGAGGCGACGGGGGTCAGCCCGGACCGGCACCTCGTCCCACCTGCCGGCGGCACCATCGACCACGAGCAGCCGACCCAGCAGCCACTCCCCGACGCCGGTGACGAGCTTGATCGCCTCGACCGCCATCATCGAACCGACCGCTCCGCACAGGGCTCCGAGCACCCCGCCCTCGGCGCAGGACGGGACGGTGCCGGGCGGTGGCGGTTCGGGGAACACGTCGCGATAGGTGACCCCACTCCCGCCCGGTGGTGCCGCCCAGAACGTGCTGACCTGGCCGTGCAGGGCCTGGATCGCGCCCCACACGTAGGGCGTGCCGAGGATCTCGCAGGCGTCGTTGACCAGGTACCTGGTCGGGAAGTTGTCCGCGCAGTCGATGACGAGGTCATGCCCGCTGATCAGGTCCAGCGCGTTGTCGGCGTCGAGGCGGACGCTGTGGCGCACTACCTCGACTCCCGCGTCGATCGCGGCGACCGCGTCGGCCGCGCTGTCGACCTTCAGCCGCCCGACGTCGTCGCTGCCGTGGACCACCTGGCGCTGGAGGTTGGTGACGTCGACGCGGTCGTCGTCGACAATAGCGAGCCGGCCCACCCCGGCAGCGGCTAGGTAGGTCAGGACGGGCGAGCCGAGCCCACCCGCACCGATCACGAGGACTGACGCAGCACGCAGGCGCCGCTGGCCGTCGAGCCCCACCTCGGGGAGCACCAGGTGCCGGGCGTAGCGCCGCGACTCCTCGGCGGTGAGGTCACCGGCCGGCTCGACCAGCGGGCGTCGGTCAGTCGGCAGGGCGCCTCCGTTGCGGTCGGCCGTGGGCTCCTTGACCTCCGCACGGAACACCCGGATCGACTGACCGACACCGCGGGCCAGGTCGGGCAACCGACGGGCTCCGAAGAGCACCAGGACGATGAGCAGGAGGACGATGAGCAGGAGGACGAGGATCTCGACGGGTCGGAGGTTGGGCACAGTCGCCTCCATCGCGGGTGGCAGGTGAGCCGAGACTACCCGCGACGATCGAACCGAGCCTGGGGCCCCCGCCCACGCACGACCAGATGGATCGCCGACGCCTTCATCACCGCGACCACGGCGACGCCCGGCTCCAGGCCGAGGTCCTCCCGTGTCGGGCGGGTCACGTACGCCGCGAGCGGGAATCCGGCGTCGAGGTCGACCCGCACCAGGGGGCCCTCGACCACCAAGCCGGTGACCGTCGCCCGCAGCCGGTTGCGGGGACTCGCGGTGTGACTCGCACCGGGTGCGGGGTCGCCGAGGTAGAGCGCGACGTCCTCGGCCCGGATGCAGACCAGCACCGCATCCCCGGCAGCGGTCGGCTCGCGGCAGGTCGCTGCCACCGACACGCCCTGGATGTCCACGGCCGTCAGGTCGGCCGTCGTCGCGGTGACGAGTCCCGCCACGACGGTCTCGGTGTCGACGGCGGCAGCCACCTCGTGGTCGGCCGGGCGTCCGAAGACCTCGTCCACCCGGCCGAGCTGCCTCAGGCGTCCGTCGAGCACCACGGCCACCTGGTCGCCGAGAGCGAGAGCCTCGGTGCGGTCGTGGGTGACGACGATCGTAGGCACACCGGTCGAGCGCAGCACGTCGCGGAGCTCGGACCGCAGGCGGTTGCGGGTCGGCTCGTCGAGCGCCGACAAGGGCTCGTCCAGCAGGAGCAGGCCCGGCCCGGGGGCGAGCGCCCTGGCCAGGGCGACCCGCTGCGCCTCGCCGCCGGACAGGTGACGGACCGGGGTCTCCAAGAGGTGCGCGGCACCCGCTTGCGCGAGCGCTGCCATGGCGCGTGCGCGGCGGGCGGTTCGCGGCAGGCGGTGCAGCCCATACGCGACGTTCGCGAGCACCGATAGGTGCGGGAACAGCGCATGGTCCTGAAAGAGCAGGCCGACCGAACGGCGCCGCGCTGGCACCAGCGTGCCGTCGTCGAACCAGACCCGGTCGCGGAAGGCGATCCGGCTGCCGGCCTCCGGCTCGTCCAGCCCGGCGATGCACCGCAGCAGTGTGGTCTTGCCTGAGCCGGACGGCCCGAACAGCACGGTCACCGGAGATGCCTCCAGGTCGAGGGTCAGGTCGACGTCGAGCACGTGCCGTCGTACCCGTGCCGTCAGAGACGCGCCCACGGTCGCCACTCCGCCCGTTGGAGCACGTACGTCGCCGTCAGGACCACCAGGGAGAAGGCCAGCAGCGCCAGCGAGGTCCGACCCGCTGCGGCGTAGTCGAAGGCCTGGACGCTGTCGTAGATCGAGATCGACACCGTGCGGGTCCGCCCGGGGATGTTGCCGCCGACCATGAGCACAACCCCGAACTCGCCCATGGTGTGGGCGAACGTCAGCACCGCCGCGGTCGCCAGACCGGCCCGCGACATCGGCACCACGACGCGTGCGAGCGTCTGGGTGCGTCCCCGGCCCAGGACCTCCGAGGCGTCCAGCACCCGCCGGTCGATAACGGCGAAGGCGGCGAGAAGCGGCTGGACGGCGAACGGGAGGCTGTACACGACGCTCGCGATCAGCAGCCCGCCGAAGCTGAACGCCAGTGTGGTCCCGGTCAGGGAGAACCACCACGCACCCACCGGGGACTGCAAACCCAGCGCGACGAGGACGTAGAACCCGAGCACGGTTGGCGGCAGCACCAGCGGGAGTGCCACCAGCGCCTCGACCACGGCGGTCCACCGCCGTCGGCTGAACGCCAGCCAACCGGCCAGCGGAACCGCCAGCGGGATGAGGATGGCCGTGGTGACGACGGACAGCCGCACCGAGAGCCCGATCGCCTCCCAGTCCATCAGCCGTCCGATGGGGTGAAGCCGTAGCGGGCCAGGATCGCCCTTCCCTCGTCGCCGACGATGACGTCCCGGACCGCGCGCGCCGCCCCTGGGTCCTGCGCCGAGCAGAGCACCACGCCGCCCTGACGCAGCAAGGGATAGGTGTCCAGCGGCACCTCGACCCAGCTCCCCGCATCGGTCATCTGCGGGGACAAGGCGAGCGACAACGCGATCACCCCCACCTCGGCCGAGCCGGACTGGACGAACTCCGCGGCCTGCGAGATGTTCTCGCCCAGCACGAGCTTGGTCGCTACCGCGTCGAGCACCCCGGCTGACTCCATCGCTGCCACGGCCGCGCGGCCGTACGGTGCGTGCTCGGGATTGGCGATCGCGATGTGCCGCACCTCGTCCGACATCAGGGCGGCCAGGCCGATCGTCGGGTCAACCGGCGAGGAGGTCGGCGCCCACACCACCAGGCGACCCACACCGTACTCGAACAGGTCATCGGCGTCGGCAAGGCCGGCGTCCACCAGGTCCTGCGGGTAGGACAGGTCGGCCGAGAGGTACAGGTCGAACGGTGCCCCGTTGACCAGCTGCTGGTAGAAGGTCCCCGACGAGCCGTACGTCACCTCCACCCGCACCGCGGCGCCCGAGCCCACCAGCGTCTCCTCGATCTCCGCCATCGCGAACTGGAGGTCGCTCGCGGCGGCGACGCGCACCGTCGTCGGGGTGTCACCCTCGGTCCGGCTGACGCCGCCAGCGTCGGCGGCGCACCCGCCCGAGAACAGCACCCCCAGCACCCCCAGCACCCCCAGCGCGCCGGGCCGCCGGCGCCTCACCGCGAGCTCGCGGTGCGCTCGATGAGCACCATGGTCGCCTTCCCCACGGCCGTAGCCAGAACCCCTGGCCGCGGCTCGAGCTCCTCCGCGGCCTCCCGGCTCATCAGGGACACCACCCGGAAGCCGCCGGCCGCGACCTCGACCTGGGCCATCAGCCCGTCGACCCGGACCTCGGTGACGATTCCGTTCAGCCGGTTGCGGGCCGAGGACCTGCTCTGCTCCACCGCAACGCGCTCCCGGAGGAACGCCGCCAGGTCTTGACCGTCCACCATCGTCGGGTGCGACCCATCCGCCGAGGCCATCAGGTGTCCGGGAGCCACCCGCCGCCGGACGGTGTCATCGCTGACCCCGACCAGGGCGGCGGCCTCACTGATACGCCGACGCGACATGAAGTCGTACCCTACGACCTCGGCGCGGACAGGAGGTGACGCCACCCAGGGAACTCGGCATGATGGACGCCGGAGACCGAGGAGGACCGTGCGCAACGTCGACGAGCATCTGGCCCACGCCCTGAGCCTGGTCTCCCCGCTTCCCCCGGTCGACCTCCTCATCGACGCCGCGCTGGGTCTTGTACTCGCACGGGAGGTCCGCGCCGAGGAGGACCAGCCGCGGTGGGACAACTCGGCGATGGACGGCTACGCCGTGCGTTCGGCCGACGTCGCCGGTACCTCCGCCGGCGCGCCGGTGACCCTCTCCGTCGTCGGCGATGCACCGGCCGGTGGCGTCGCTCGCGCCGCGGTCGAGCCGGGGCGAGCGGTGCGGATCATGACCGGGGCGCCCCTGCCCGACGGGGCGGACGCCGTGGTCCCGGTCGAGGACACCGACGGAGGGCTCACCCAGGTCCAGGTCACGGCCGGGGCCCCCGCCGGGCGGCACATCCGCCGCCGGGGTGAGGACACCCGGGCCGGCGCCGCTGTGCTCGTCGCCGGGACCCTTCTCGGCGCCGCGCAGCTGGCAGCAGCAGCAGCCGTCGGGTGTGGCCGGCTCTCCGTGCACCGCCGCCCGCGGGTCGCCGTGATCGCCACCGGCGCCGAGCTGGTCGCGCCCGGTGAGCCGCTCGGACCGGGCCAGATCCCGGACTCCAACTCGGTGCTGCTCGCCGCGCTCGTCCGCGAGGCGGGGTGCGAGCCGGTGGCGAGACGGTCCGACGACGACCCGGCCCGGCTGATCGCCCTGCTCGGCGGGCTCGAGCCGCAGGTTGACGCGGTGATCACCTCCGGAGGGGTGAGCAAGGGCGCCTTCGATGTCGTCAAGGCAGCCCTGCGTGACGAGCCCGGGATGACCTTCGTCGAGGTGGCGATGCAGCCGGGCAAGCCGCAGGGGCTGGGCAGGCTCGCCGGCGGCACGCCGCTCTTCGCGCTGCCCGGCAACCCGGTGAGCGTCTTCGTCTCGTTCCACGTGTTCGTCGCGCCGGCCCTGGCGCGCCTCCGAGGAATGGCCTCGTACGAGCAGCCGACGACGACGGCCGAGGTCGCGGTCGGCTGGGGCAGCCCTCCCGGTCGCGCCCAGCACATGCCGGTGAGGATCCAGCCCCGCCCGGGAGAGCTGGCCGAGGTCAGACCGTCGGCCCGCCTGGGCTCGGGTTCCCACCTGGTCGTCGGGCTCGCCGCAGCCGACGGCCTGGCCCTAGTCCCGGCGGAGGTCGAGCGGGTGGACCCCGGCGATAGGGTCCAGGTCATGCGAGTGGTCCGATGAGTTTCAGCCACCTCGACGCTACCGGTCGGGCGCGGATGGTCGACGTCACGGCCAAGGCGCCGACGGTCCGTTCCGCCACGGCCGCGGCGACGGTGCGGTGCGCGCCGCACACCGTGGAGGCGCTGAGGTCCGGGTCGGTCCCCAAAGGGGACGTGCTGGCGGTCGCCAGGATCGCCGGGATCGCTGCTACCAAGCGCACACCGGACCTGCTCCCGCTGGCGCACGTCATTGGTGTGCACGGCGCGGTGGTCGACCTCGAGGTCGTCGACCACGGAGTGGAGATCCGCACCACCGTCAGCACAGCCGATCGCACAGGCGTCGAGATGGAGGCACTGACCGCGGCGAGCGTCGCCGCGCTCGCCGTGATCGACATGGTCAAGAGCTCCGACCGGTCGGCCTTCATCGAGCACGTCCTCCTGGTGAAGAAGACCGGCGGCCGCTCGGGCACGTGGCACCGCGAACCGTGACCTTCGACGCCGTGGTCCTTGCCGGCGGCAGCGGCGCCCGCCTGGGCGGGGTGAGCAAGGCCGAGCTGGAGGTCGGCGGACTGCCCTTGCTGCGGCACGCGCTCAAAGCCGTGTCCGGAGCGCGCCACGTCGTGGTGGTCGGCCCGCCCGAGCTCACCCGGTTCGGCGTCGCCACCACGCTCGAGGACCCGCCGGGCGGCGGTCCGGTCGCCGGCCTCCACGCGGGGCTGACCCACCTCGCCGCCGGCGGGGAACCAGCGGAGACGGTCGTCGTCCTGGCATGCGACCTACCGCTGGCGGCGCCGGTGGTCCCGGCGTTGCTGGCCGCGCTCGCCGACACCGACGGCGCCATGGCGCTCGACCCCGACAGTCGCCCTCAACCGTTGCTCGCCGCCTACCGCACCCGGGCGTTGCAGCGTGCCATCGCCGCGCTCCCCGCTGCGCACGGGGCAGCCATGCGTTCGCTGACCGACCGGCTCCGCCTGACCACCGTCGCCGTCGACTCCCTGGCGGCACTGGACGCCGACACCTGGGAACAGGTGGCAGCCCTCGAACGACACCTGGCCGAACGGAGCCCCACATGATCACCGTCCGCTACTTCGCCGCGGCAGCCGAGGCTGCGGGCCGCTCGAGCGAGCAGCTGGCGGCGGCGACTGCCGGCGAGCTCCGCGCGGCGCTGCTCCAGCGTCACCCGGACCTGACGGCCGTCCTGCCGCGATGCTCCGTGCTCGCGGCCGGGGTCCGGCTCGCCGGCGACGACGACCCGATCCCGTCCGAGACCGTCGTGGACGTCCTGCCCCCGTTCGCCGGCGGCTGACTCAGGACCCGTCGAGGTCGTCCATGCCCACCCAGTGGTGGCTGCCATCGCGCAGAACCTCGCGCTTCCAGACCGGGAGCTCGGCCTTGACCGCCTCGACCAGGGCCTGGCAGACCTCGAACGCGAGCCGCCGGTGAGCGGTCGCGACCGCCGCGACGATCGCCGCCTCACCCACGCCGAGGCGCCCGATCCGGTGCTCGACCGCGATCCCCAGGACCTCGGGCCCCGCGAACCTGGCGACGATCGCCGCGAGCACCCGGTCTGCGTCCGGGTGAGCCGAGTACTCCAGGGCGACCACTTCACCGGTGACCGACGGGTCGTGATCCCGCACCTGGCCAACGAACACCGCGACCGCGCCGGCGCGCCGATCCTGGACGTGTGACGCCAGGGCGGCCTGGTCCAGCGGCCGTTCGACCACTCCCGAACGCAAGGTCACGCCCCGGCCGCTGACACCCGGTTCCTCACGCATGACCGCCGCCGCGCAGCTGGTCCAGAACGTGCGACAGGAGGCCGACCACGACGTCCCACCCGTCGGCGACGCCAGCGGGCGAGCCTGGCAGGTTGACCACCAGCACACCGTCCGGACCGACACCCGCTACCCCACGGGTCAGCGCCGCAGAGGCGACCTGGCGCGCACCCGCGGACCGGATCGCCTCCATCACCCCGGGAAGCTCACGATCGACCACCCGACGAGTTCCCTCCGGCGTCCAGTCACGCGGCCCGACACCTGTTCCACCTGACGTCACGATCACCACGGCGCCCTGGGTGATGAGGGTTCGCAGCCCGGCCTCGACCGATTCGGCACCGTCCGGCACCAGCATCGGCCCGTCGACCTGGTAGCCGGCATCCGCAGCCAACGATGCGAGCAGGGGGCCCGTGGAGTCGGGGTTCACGCCGGCGGCGCGGGAGTCGGAGACGATCAGCACGCCCAGTCGGGCGGCACGGGGGGCGGGGCACACACCGTCACCGTAGCCGCCGGGGCGACGCAACCGCGATGCGGTGCTCCTGATCGGCCTCATCGCACGTCGATCGCCTACCGGCGCCGTCCAACGCGCCATCTGCCACGGTCGGGACCGTTGTCCGAGTCGGCGCGGGCCAGGGCCCTTCGTCCCGCGCGTCGCGCGAAGTCGCCGCGACACTGAAGGCGCAAGGATGCAACCGAAACGCAGCCTCGGGAGGTCGGCCATGGCCGTACCGTCTTTGGTCGAGACCGAACGCACGGTCGACCGCTTCGCACTCCATCTCGTGCCGCAGCCGTACTGGCACTTCCCGCACGCCCTGTGGTTCTGGGCCATGGGCCTGGGTGCGGGGACGTTCATGGTTCGGCACGTGTTCTCGCTGCAGGACGCGGGCTCCGTCCTCGGGCTCCCGCTCCTCGACGTCCTGGGGCTCGTACTCGTGGGGATCGGCGGCCTCATCCTCATCCTTGATCTTGGCCGGCCCGAGCGTGTGCTCAAGGCCCTGAAGAGGCCCGACCGCTCATGGATCGCGCGCGGCGCGATCGCCGACTTCGTCTTTCTCATTGTCGGCGCGGTGTACGTGCTGCCCGGTTGGTTCCCGGCGCTGCCCTGGACGGATGCGCCCTTCTTGCAGGCCGACCTTCTCGCGCAGGTGATGATCGCCGTCTGCTTCCTTGCTGCGGCGCTGATCATCGCCTACCCCGGCATGGTGCTCTACGAGTCGCTGTCGATCCGGCTGTGGCACTCGGCCCTCGTACCGGCGCAGTTCATCGCCCACGCCATCGCCTCCTCGATCGGCCTCACCGCACTGGTGCTCGTCGCCGGCGACCGGCTGGGGGATCACCAAGTGCCGTTGGCGATCGGATTCCTGGTCTCGCTCATCGCCACCCTGGGCATCACGCACATGTACCTGATCGACCGTTCGCACGAGCACGGCCCGGCGGCCCGCGCGGGTGTGCAGCGGTTGGTGCGGGGCCAGATGGCCGGTCACTTCTGGGTCAGCGTCGTGCTGGGGTTCGGCGTCCCGGTGGTCCTGACGCTCGTCGCGCTGGCATCGCCGGACTCCGCGGGCCCGCTGCTCGGGATCGGCGGCGCGCTGTGCATCGTGGGAAGTCTTCAGTTCCGGTACGCGCAGCTGTGCTCGGGTATCAAGGTCAGCCCCCTCGGCTGAGCCAGTCGACGACGTCAACACGCAAGGAGAATCCCCATGACCCAGTCGGCCCTCTTGCCGCTCCTGCCGAACGAGGGTGAGCAGGTCTTCAGCCAGGCCTGCACGCCCAACTGCTGGATGAACTGCCGGATCTACGCCCACGTCCGCGACGGCAAGCTCGTCGAGACGACCGCAGCCCCCTTCCCCGACGCGCGCTACAACCGGATCTGCCTGCGCGGCCTGAGTCACCCGCAGCGGGTCTACGACCCGGACCGGGTGACCACCCCGCTCAAGCGGGCAGGCGAGCGGGGGGAGAACCTCTGGGAGGAGATCTCCTGGGACCAGGCGCTTGAGGAGATCGGCGCCAAGCTGACTGAGATCCAGGCCCGCCACGGGGACAAGGCGGTGTGCGTCGCGCCGCTGTCCGGGAACTACTCGATCATCAACGGTGCGATCGCCGGTTCGGGACACCGCTTCGCCAACGTCGTCGGCGCGACGATGGCTGTCGATTCCATCGACCTCGGTCTGGCGACCGGTGAGACCCAGGTCGTCGCCAACGTCGCCTCCGGGATGGCTGCGTGGATGCTGGCCCACCAGCCCGAGGACATCGCGAACGCGCGGACCATCCTCGCGTGGGGCACCAACGTCACCGAGTCGCAGATCCACAACTGGCACTTCTTCGCCGACGCGCTGGACGACGGCGCCAAGTTGATCGTCATCGACCCACGGTACAGCGAGGCAGCCGCGAAGGCCCACATCTGGGTCAGGCTCCGCCCGGGTACCGACTCGGCGCTGGCCATGGCCATGGTGCACACGGTCATCGAGGAGAAGCTGTACGACGAGGCTTATCTGCGCGCCCACACCGTCGCCACCTACCTGGTCCGGGAGGACACGGGGCTCTTCCTGAGGTCCACCGACCTCGACCCGGCCGCTGAGGCCGTCGTCCTGGCCGTGGATCCGCAGACCGGGCTCCCGGTCCCTGCCGACACCAACACGGGGACCGCCGCCATCACGGGCGTCTACACCGTGGCCACGCCGGCCGGTCCGGTGGTCGTCCGTCCCGCCTTCCAGATCCTGACCGACGAGGCGGCTCGGCACACCCCCGAGGACACCGAGGCGATCACCGATGTGGCTCCGGAGCTGGTTCGGGAGGTCGCCCGCCGGTACGCGACCGCCGGGCCGTCGTTCATCTACTCGGGCATGGGCATCGACCGATGGGATAACGCCGACCTCGTCGGCCGCGGCATCGCGACGCTCGGCGTCATCTGCGGCCAGATCGGCAAGCCCGGCGCCACTCCGCTCGGGTCCCTGATGGGTGGCACGGCGATGAGCATCATGTTCACGCCAGGAGTGCTCGACGAGTGGACCAGGCCGACTGGCGAGCCCACCGCCAAGCTGAACTACCTGCTGCTCTACGACGCGGTGGCCAAGGGCGTGATCCAGCAGTGGGTGCCCAAGGACCCCGCGAACGGCTTTGCCGGCCCGCGGTCCTCGACGCCGGAACCCGTCGAGTGGCCGATCAAGGCCATCATCTTCAACTCGTCCAACTTCGTGAGCAATTTCCCGAACCAGAACCGCATCCGTCGGGAGATGCTCGCGGAGGACAACCTGGAGCTCGTCGTCCACCTGGACATGGTGATGAACGACACGGCGCGCATGTCCGACTATGTGCTGCCGGTGACGAGCTGGTTCGAGAACGACGACGTCGTCGGTGGCATGCACCCCTTCCTGATGCGTCAGCAGAAGGCCATCGCCAACGTCGGGCAGGCCCGGTCGGACTACCAGATCTTCGGTGGGCTCGCCGACCGCATGGGCAAGGGTGAGTACTTCACGGACACCCCCGAGCAGTGGATCGACCGGATCGTCGACAAGGTCGCGGAGGTGCTCCAGCGGCCTCAGGTGGTCGAGGAGTTCCGGGGCGACGGTGTGGCCAGGCTGTTCGACTCGGGGTACATCCCCTTGAGTGAGGGGGGCTTCTGGACCCCGTCGGGCAAGGCGGAGTTCTATGCCGAGGGAGTCATCGTGAACTTCCCGGACATGTCGCCGGCCCTCCGGTTGCCGATCTCCGAGACCGTCTCCCCCCTGCCGCACTTCGAACCGCCGTTCGAGGCGTGGCACGGCAACCCGAAGTTCGCGAAGTTCCCGTTGATCCTCAACCAGCGGCACTCCCGGTTCCGGGTCCACAGCACCTTCTACGAGGTGCCGGTCCTGCGGGAGATGGACCCCGAGCCGCTCGTCGAGCTCAACGAACGGGAGATGACCAAGCGGGGTCTCGTGGACGGGGATACCGCGAGGGTGTTCAACGACAGGGGCGAGGTCTTCCTCCACGTCAGGACGAACAACGCATTCCCTGACGACACGTGCAACATCAACAAGGGCTGGCAGCGTCATCAGTTCCTCTCGGGCGGCTACCAGGAGCTCACGCACGAGCAGGCGAACACAAGGCACTACAGCTGCTCGTTCTTCGACGTGCTCGTGGAGGTCGCGAAGGTCGACCCGGCGTCGGTTCCCTCCACGCCCGCCGGACAGCGCAAGGCGGGCCCCACGATCGTGAAGGAGAAGTGATCATGACCACGACGTCCGACGCCACGACTCGACCGCGCCGGTGGGGCATGGTCATCGACCTCAACCGGTGCATCGGCTGCCAGGGCTGCTCAGTCTCCTGCAAGATCAAGAACAACCTGCCCGAGGGTGTCTGGTGGAACCGGGTCCTGACGGTGGGCGGTGACGGGATTGACGTCGTAGGCGGGGGAGTCGACCACCCGACGATCTCCTTCCTTCCGCTGGCATGCCAACACTGTGCCGAACCGGCGTGCCTGCCGGTATGTCCGACCGGTGCGACCTACCAGCGAGAGGACGGCATCGTCGCCATCCACTCCGAGGACTGCATCGGCTGCCGCTCGTGCATCCAGGCATGCCCGTACGGCGTGCGGGTGTTCAACATCCGCGAGCCCGAGCGGCCCACGTCGCACGCCCTGGGTTCCGCAGCGGTGACGTCCGGTGTCCGGGGGACCGTCGAGAAGTGCGACTTCTGCATCGACCGGATTGATGCTGGCGCGTTGCCCACGTGCATCGAAAGCTGCCCGGCACGCGCACGGTTCGTCGGAGACCTGAACGACCCGAACTCGCAGGTCTCACGCCTCATCCGGGACGAGGGTGCGGTGCAGCTGCAGCCGGAGATGGGAACAGACCCGAGCGTCTACTACATCCCGGTCCAGCACCGCTCCCCGCGCCAGACGGGGATGGACTTCATCGCTGCCGAGCCGACCGCGACCTACCAGCAGCGAGACGTCGCGGAGATGCTCAACCGCTGAGGCGTGCGCCGCCTCGCGGTCGTCGTGGCGTCTGTGCCACCGGAAGGTTCTGGTGTCCGTCTGTTCCACGGCGCAAACCCGCCTGCTGACCGAACGGCAGCGTGAGTTGGAGCGCGCGGGTCCGGTGCCGCGAGTCTGGTCGGGCGCCCCACGTTACGTCCTGACTGCAAGGGGCAGGCTCTGGGACCGGTCGCGCGGGGCCGTCGACGCGAGCGTCGAGGCCCTGCAAGACACGCCCGCTGGGTGCCGGGTGACGCTCCCCGGAAGAAGCGGGTTCCTCGCGCTCCCTCAGGTGCGGGCCGAGAAGACTGCGTCTGCCACGCCGCTGCTCGGACGGCTTCTGGTCGCACGGCCGAGGAGGTTGTACAGGACGGGTACCAGGATCAGGGTGAGCAGGGTGGAGGTCGTCAGTCCGCCGATGACCACCAGGGCGAGCGGCTGGGAGATGAAGACGCTGCCGCCGGTCAGGCCCAGGGGCATCGGGATGAGGGCGCCGATCGTGGCGGCCGCGGTCATCAGGATGGGCCGCAACCGGTAGCGGGCTCCTTCCATGATCGCCTCGCGAAGTGGTAGGCCTTCGTCGCGCTTCTGGTTGACCAGGTCGATCAGCACGATGGCGTTGGTCACGACGATGCCGACCAGCATGAGCAGGCCGATCATGGCTGGCACCCCCAGCGGGGTGCCCGTTGCGAGCAGGAGGATCAGCGCTCCGGTCGCGGCGAACGGGATGGACACCAGCAGGATGAGTGGCTGCACCAGGGAGCGGAAGGTGGCGACCATCACGAGGTACACGATCGCGATCGAGGCCAGGAGGGCCAGGCCGAGGTCGGCGAACGCGGACTGCTGCTCCGCACTGACGCCGCCGATCTCAGCGTCGGTACCGGACGGGAGGTCCAGGGCGTCCAGTTCCTCCTGCAGACGGGTGGTCACGCCCCCGAGGTTCTGATCGGTGGCGGTGGCCGTGACGGTCGCGGTGCGGGTGCCGTCCTTGCGGGTCAGCGAGGTGGGCTGCTGGACCTCCTCGACGTCGGCCACCTGCCCCAGAGGTACGACCCCGGTGGCCGTGGGCACGGGTGTCGCGGCCAGGGCTGCCACGCCCGCGGGCCGCTGGCCGAGCTGCACGACGACGTCCAGGGTGCGCCCGTCGACGTCGGCCTGGCCGATCGGTGCCCCGCGCAGCAGGCCCGCGAGCGCCTGCCCGACCGCAGCCTCGGTAGTGCCCGCTCGCGCTGCCGCGTTGCGATCGACACGGACCTGGACGGCGGGGGCGTCGGAGGCGAGGTTGTTTGCCACATCGGTAGTGCCCTCGACGCGCTCCATGGCCTCGGCCACGAGCTGCGCTGCTTCCCGCAGCTGGTGGTCGTCCTCTGCCCGGACGATCACCTCGATCGGCGGCAGCCCGAAGCCGGCCTGCCCGGTGGTGACGGTCAGGTCACCGACGTCCTGTAGCTCGGACATGGCTGCCCGCAGCTCCTGCTCGACCCGGTCCTGGTCGGCGGTGAGTTCGGTGGTGATGGCGAAGGACGCCGTGTTGGCGCCGCCCCCGCCGCCGAGGAAGGCGGTCTGCAGGCCGCTGTTGCCGGACCCGACAGTCACCTGGTAAGTGTCCACGCCGTCGAGCTGGGCGATCGCTTGCTCCACGCGCCTCGCGGCGTCGTCGGTGGCGTCCAGGCTCGTCCCTGCGGGCAGCTGCTGGTTGACGCTCAGCGTGTTCTGCCCGGCGTCGCCGATGAAGTTGGTCTCCAGTCTCGTGGACAGGGCCAGTGTCCCGCCGAGCACTGCCACCGCTGCCAGCAGGGTGATCACGGGGTGGGCGAGGGCTGCCCGCAGGACGGGCATGTAGCTGCGCTGCAAGAGCCCGTGACGCTCCTGTTCCTGGACCTGGCTCCGGTCGAGCGCGGTGTGCTGCCCGGTCGCCGGCGCCTTGAGGAACCAGTACGCCAGCACGGGCACGATCGTGAGCGCGACAAGCGGCGAGGCGGCCAGCGCCACGGCCACGGTGAAGGCGAACGGTCGGAAGAGCTGCCCGACCTGCCCGCCGACGATGCCCATCGGGACGAACACCGCCGCGGTGGTGATCGTCGACGAAGTCACGGCGCCGCCGACCTCGCGCACGGCCGTCAAGATGGCCTGGGCCTTGGGCTCGCCGTAGCCGAGGTGTCGTTTGATGTTCTCGATCACCACGATGGAGTCGTCCACCACGCGGCCGACCGCCACGGTCAGAGCCCCGAGGGTGAGGATGTTCAGGGAGTACCCGCCGACCGACAGGCCGATCATGGCGATGAGGAGGGAGAGCGGGATCGACACGGCCGTGACGAGCGTGGAGCGCAACGACAGCAGGAAGAGCATGATCACCACGACGGCGAAGGCGAGCCCGAGGAGTCCTTCGGTGCTCAGGTCCTCGATCGACTGCTCGATGAACGGTGCCTGGTCGAAGACGACGTCGATCGCGGCGCCGTCGCCGAGCGCGCTCTCCATCTCGTCGATCAGATCGCTCACCTCGTGGGACACGGCCACGGTCCGACCGCGAGCCCTTGGACCCCCCATGATCCCGGCATGGACCTCGGTCCGGCAGCCCGGGAGGTCCCTCCGCTACCGACTCGACCGTGACGACGAAGTCACCGAGAGAGGAACGGCGCGTGGTCCTCAGCCTCGTTGCCGAGCTCACCCGACGAGGTGGGCGGTGGGCCTTGACGGGGACGAGCGTCTTGGAGCAGGGCAGTAACGGCGCCAGCGTGTCCGGCGAGGTGTTGGAAAGGACAGTCAGATGAGGACGATCGACCGCGAGGACAGCGACGGGGTCCTGCCCGCGCACCATCCCGGCTGCCTCGGATGTGGGGACGACAACCCACACGGCCACCGGCTCGTCGCCCGGGTCCAGGACGGTGCCCTGCGCGCCGAGCACACGTTCGACGCACGGCACGCCGGTGCGCCCGGCATGGCCCACGGTGGCGCCATCGCCACGGTCGTGGACGACCTGCTGGGATACGTCGGCTACCTCATCGGGGAGCCGGCAGTGACCCGGCGCCTGACTCTGGAGTACCTGCGGCCAGTCCGTCTCGGTACCCGCTGCTTCCTCTCCGCCCGCCTGGACCGCCGCGAGGGGCGCAAGCTCTTCCTGAGCGCTGAGGGAGCGGACAGCTCGGGTGACCGGTTGTTCACCGCGCAGGCGGTCTTCCTGACTGTCGACATGGCCCACTTCGCCGATCGGTAAGGGCCGCCCCAGGGCAGGCACCGACCAGCACCAACCCGCTGGCGCCCGCGGCCAGGCCGATCCGCGCGGAGGCCACGGCAGTACCTAGGACGCCGTACTGGGCGCGTCGAGCACCAGTCGGCGCGCGATGCCGATCGCGCCACTCATCGGAGGGTCCCCTGTCCCGGTACAGACGGGTTCCGGGGTCTGATCGAGGGTAGCGGCGTGGCGTTCTCGGGTTTGAGCGCGTCGAAGATGAGGGTGACGTATCGCAGGTGCGCGCCGTGGGTGATGCCAGGGACCGTGAGCCCGGCCACTGTCATGACCAGGAGACGCGGGATGTCGTCAGCGTCGATGTCCTTGCGGAGCTCTCCGGCCTCTTGTGCGCGGACGACGATCTCGTAGATGGGATCCGTGAACCGCCGCAGGAGCTCGTCGGTCAGGGCCGGGAAGTTACCCGCCGATGCGATCAGGCCGTCGATCCGGGACACCATGGTCAGTAGGCCCTGGGCCGCGGTCTTCAGCCCCTGGAGGGGACTGAGGTCCTGGCGGGCGCGCTCGAGAGCCGGAGTGAACTCATCGTCGAAGATCTGGGTGTAGACGGCCGAGGCGAGGGTCTCGCGGTGGGAGAAGTGCCGGTAGAGAGTGGCGATGCCGACGCCGGCTTCCCGTGCGATCTCTTCGAGGGAGCCCAGGCCGTCGCCTCGAGCGAAGACCCTGCGCGCGGCCGCCACGATCCGCGCGGCGTTGGACGTCGCATCGGCCCGTCGCGTGGCGGGGCCCGGTGGGCTGGTCGGATTCATGGGGCCATCCTCTCGCGCTCGTCGGTTCGTGGACCGCGTGGTTCGCAGCCGGGTTGCCGCCAGCGGCCGTGGACCCGCGGGGGGCGGCGCGGCTGTGGTGTGGGTCTCTGGTGTGGCGGTTGACGCCCGCCACAGAACCGATAGTAAACTCTCGATTGCAGCCATGGGAGCGCCTGTCGCGCTACACCGGCCACAGCAAGCCCCGTGGGCTCGACCGGTCAGGCTGGGCAGCGACCTCAGGGAGGTGTGATGGCTCAGTGGGGGTTGAGGCGGGAGCGGGAGATCATCTCCACTCCGACGTCCCCGCAGCCTCCTGAACCCCACCCGTCCAGGGCCGACGGGCGCTGGCGCCAGCTGTGGTACCGATCGTGGTCCGAGGGTGGCGCGCAGGCCCCAGACCCGGCCCGAGTGCCCGCGGCGTCCTCAGGTGCTGCCGGTTGCGCGCGGACATGGCGCGCCGAGGCCCAGCAGGGAGCCCAGGACTTCGCATCCGACACGTCCCGACAGGTGCGCTGGTGGAAGGTCCTGGGCGTGGCGGGCTTCGACGGTGTCGCCGCCACGGGGGTGCTGATCGCCAGAGCAGAGCGGCGTCACCCCGCCTATAGCCGGCAGGAGATCCGCGAGCGGCTGCACGCCCGCTTCGCCGAGACGCTCGAGACCGAGGCGGTAGGCCTCGATGAGTATGTGGTCGCTGCCGTCGTCGATCTGCAGTGTTCCGGTGACCTTGATGCCGGTCCCCACGGGGACCGGGCTCTGGTGGCGACGGGTTCCACGATCGGCACAACACTCATGGGGAGCGCGTCGCCGAGCTCGTCGATCAGGCCGAACCGAGGTTCAGCGCGCCTCGAGTCGCACTGCCCCAGCTCTGTCGTCGCCAACGCGCGATCTCCGGCACCTGACCAACCCAACCCCGTACCTCGGTCCTGAGGCGGCCCCGATCACGAGATGAGATCCCCCTGTGTCTACCTTGCTCTACCGCATCGGCAAGACGGCCTTCCGCCGACCGTGGTTCCTGGTCGGCGGGTGGCTGCTGGTGCTGGCCGTCGTCCTGAGCGTCCTGTCGGCCGGGACGATCCGGGTCTCCAGCGAGGTCCGGATGGACGGCACCCCCGCCCAGGAGGTCCTTGACGAGCTCGCGACCCGCCTGCCCGAGGCCTCGGGCGGGCAGGTCAGCATCGTGCTGCAGGCGCCTGCCGGTGAACGCCTCGATGCACCGGCGAACGCGACGGCCGTCGCGGCAGCCGTCGATGCGATCTTCGGTGCCGACCATGTCCTCGATCCCCGCAAGCTCCTGGCAGCCCAGGCCGAATCGGCGCCACCGACCGGAGCGCAGACCGCGCCGGGCGCCGACCAGCCGGAGGGCGCGCCGGGCCCGTTGCTCGTGGGTGGACAACCGGTGCCGGGGGCCATGGTCGCGGGTGACGGGCGCGTGGCGATGCTGCAGGTCCCGTTCACCGATCAGATCTTCGAGCTGCCACCCGAGGCCGTGGACGACGTCGTCTCCGCCGCCGAGGGTGCGACCGCCGGGACCGGGATCGTCGTCCAGTCGGGTGCGACCCTGGGCATCCCGAACCTGCTCGGCACCGGTGAGGTCCTGGGCATCGTGGTGGCGGCGATCGTCCTGGTGATCTCCCTGGGGTCCCTGCTGGCGGCCGGCCTGCCGTTGCTCTCCGCCCTGATCGGGGTGGCCATCGGCGTCGGCGGGGCCTTTGCCCTGTCCAACCTCATCCAGATGCACTCGATGTCCGTGGTCCTGGCGCTGATGCTGGGCCTGGCCGTGGGGATCGACTACGCCCTGTTCATCGTCAACCGCCAACGGCGACTGATCCTCGACCAGCACCTCAACGCCCATGAGGCCGCCGGCCGCGCCGTCGGCACAGCGGGAAGTGCGGTGTTCTTCGCCGGGCTGACGGTCATCATCGCGCTCGTCGCCCTCGTGGTCGTCGACATCTCCCTCCTGACCACCATGGCCCTGGTCGCTGCCGCGACGGTCGCCCTTGCCGTGCTGATCGCCCTGACGCTCGTCCCCGCACTGATGGGCCTGCTCGGCGAGCGCATCTGCTCACCCGGTGCCCGCGCCCGCCACGACCGCCGTGTCGACACACCCCACCACGCGACGCCGGCCGAGCGGTGGGGGCGTCTGCTGATCCGCCACCGCTACCTGGCCGTCGGCGCCGTCGTGGCGGTCACGGGCGTCGTGGCCCTGCCGATGGCCGGGATGCACCTGGGCCTGCCCTCGGGCCAGAACTACGACGCCGGCACCTCCCAGCGGCAGACCTATGACGCCGTCGCCCAGAGCTTCGGTGCCGGCTACAACGGCCCGCTGCTGATCGTGGCCACCTCCATAACGCCTGAGGCGCCGATCGACCCGAACGGCGTGGCCGACCTGGTCGGGTCGCTGAGCGGCATCGACGGTGTCGCAGCGGTCAGCCCGTCGGGAGCCAGCGCGAACGGCGACACGGTCGTACTCACCGTGATCCCCACAACGGGCCCCACCGATCAGCGCACCCAGGACCTGGTGCAGGAGATCCGCACGGGCGCGCCGACCTACGCCGAGAACCTCCAGGTCGACGTCGGAGTCACCGGGATCACCGCGATGTCGATCGACATCTCCGACCGCCTGGGCGAGGTCCTACCGCTCTACCTGGCGGTCGTGGCCGGACTGTCCCTGATCGTGCTGCTCCTGGTGTTCCGCTCGATCATCGTGCCCATCAAGGCCACGGCCGGCTTCCTGCTGTCCATCCTGGCCACCTTCGGTGCAACCACCGCCGTATTCCAGTGGGGATGGTTCAAGGACCTCCTGGGGTTCGACGCCACCACCCCGGTGCTCAGCTTCCTGCCGATCATCGTCACCGGCGTGCTCTACGGCCTGGCCATGGACTACGAGGTCTTCCTCGTCTCGTCCATGCGCGAGTCCTACGTCCACGGCCACCACGGCACCGAGACCGTCGTCCAGGGCCTGCAGCAAGCCAGCCGGGTCGTGGCTGCCGCCGCGATCATCATGACGTCCGTCTTCGCCGGGTTCGTCTTCAGCCACGACCCCATGATCAAACAGATCGGGTTCGCCCTGTCCTTCGGCATCCTCGCCGACGCCTTCCTGGTCCGCATGACCCTCGTGCCCGCCGTCATGGCCGTCTTCGGGGACACCGCCTGGAAGGTACCCAGCTGGCTCGACCGAATGCTCCCGAGACTCGACATCGAAGGCGACCGACTCATCACCTCCCTACGCGCCGACACAGGCCACCCCGTCACGACGCCCTGAGGAACCGGCGCCCGTCCCGCGGCGTCGTCTTCGACGCGCACCAGAGTGCGCGAAGATTCGGCGCCGCGTTCTGCTTGCGCTCTGTGGTGACCGGGTCGATCGTGGGTGGGGTTCGTCCCTCGACACGCGAGGCCCAGTTGGAGGCCGAGGTCGCCGACCTGACCCAGGCGTTGGGTGAGGCCGCGGTCGAGATCCGGGTCTGGAAGAAGAGCGCGGAGGGCCGCCTGGGCCCTTCGAGGACCTCGAGGTAGTCCGGGTGGAGTCGGGCATGCCGACCGCGAGGTTCTGCGAGCTGATCGGCGTCCCCGAACGCACCTGGCGCCGCCACAAGGCTCGCGCCAGGGCCGCCCGCCCCGTCAAGGGGCCCTGGCCCCGACCGGCCCGGGCCCGGGTCCGAGACGCGGCCCGCGCTCATGCCCTGGCCCACCCGGCGTGTGGTCACCGCAAGGTCTGGGCGATGGTCCGCTACGACGGGCACAGAGCCTCGGCGGCGACGGTGCTGCGCCTGCTGCGCGACGAAGGGCTGATCCTGGAAGCCAACTACCAGCGCGAACGCCGCGAGCTGGCCGCGGGCCGCAGGGCCGCGTTCGCCGCGACGCCGACCGGCCCGAACCAGGTCTGGCAGCTGGACTTCTCCGAGTTCGAGACCACCGGTGGCGGGACCTGGCGGATCGCCGGTTGCCGGGACTGCTGGAGCAAGTACGAGCACCGCTTCCACATCTCCCCGACCGCGAACGTGCACGACGCGATCGCCGCCGTCGAGCTCGCCCTGACCGAGGCCGCCGAGCTGACCGGCCGCCCCCTGCGCGACCTGGCCCAGGTCGACGCCGACGGCAACGTGGTGCGGGTCGTGACGATCGTCACCGATAACGGCGGGCCCTTCCGCTCCTTCCGGTTCGAGGCGTTCATCGCCACCCACCCCGAGCTGCGCCACGTCCGGACCCGGGTCCGCACCCCCGGGCAGAACGGCTCACGCGAACGCGGCTTCGGCTCCCTGAAGTACGAACGGCTGTTCCTCGACGAGATCCCCGACGCGATCGACCTGGCCGCTCACGCCGAGGGCTACCGGATCGAGTACAACACCGTCCGACCCCACGAGAACCTGTCCTGGAACCGCCCCATCGAGGTCCACCTCGGCTACGCCGACCCGAAGACCCCCAACTTCCCCGAGCCCAGAACCTGCCATCTGCTTGACGCGGGACAATCTGCAGGTCGCCGGTCAGGGTGAATGCTTCGCACAGCAGGGCGCGGCCTTCGTCGTCGCCGCGGGGGTGGTGCGGGCGCAGCAGCCGGGCCAGGGCGGCCTCGGAGTTGTAGGCGCTCATCCGGATCGCGTGGGTCGGGAGTTTGCGTTCGGTCTCCAGCAGCCGGGAGTCGGGTCGGACCGCGGCCAGCGGCAGGTGGCTGGGGGTCGTCCGGGAGGCGGCCTGGGCCGCGTCGAGTGCGGTGTCGGCGGCGGTGAGGGCTCGGCCGGGTGCGGGGTCGACGGTGGCTGTGCCTCCGCTGCCGGGCCTGCGGGCACGGGTGGCTGCGTCGTCGATCGCGGCGGCGATGTCGGCGTGTGCGGTGGCGACCTGGGCGTGGGCGGTAGCGACCTGGTCGCGGGCGTGGGTCTTGGCGGTGTTGGGGACCAGCCGGTCGGGGTCGTCGGGGTCGTGCTGGTCAGGGGGGAAGGGCGCCCGGCTGGGCGATGGTCTGGCGGGTGATCCGCAGCGCGGCGACGAAGCTGATCCGGTCCGGGTCGTGCCCGCAGTGGTGGGCTGCCTCGACCATGAGGGAGCGGATCGCGAAGTGGCAGCACAGGTGCCCCCAGATCTCCTGTCGGACCAGGTCGGGGGACTTCGAGCGCAGCGCCGTGCGTGGTCCGCGTTGGTGGGTCTTGAGCTCGTCGAAGGCCAGCTCGATCTCCCACCGTTGGGCGTAGGTCGCGGCGAGGTCGACCGCGCTGACCTCGGCCGGGTCGGTCACCGTGGTGAACAGCCGGTAGGAGGTGGGGTTCTCGCGCCCGTCGTCGATGCTGTAGTCGATGACCCGGACCAGCATCGGCTCCTGTCGGCGGGCCGCTGCGGGGGTGGACCGGGCCAGGTGAGCCAGCCACGAGCCGTCGGGCAGGTCCCGCAGGTGTACCGGCTTGGGCCCGGCCTTGTCGGTGCGGACCCGCCACAGCAGGTCGGCGCCGGTCCCGATCGCCTGTCGCCACAAGGCGTAGGAGAAGAACCCCCGATCCGCCAGCAGCAGCATGCCCTGGGCCACCTGGTCCAACAGCGACCGGGTCAACGTGGCCTCGGACTGGTTGTAGGGACCGATCCGCGCGGCGAAGACTGCGTGGGTGCCGCACTCGGCCAGCGCCACCACCCGGGCCTGCGGGAATGCGGCCTGCTCGCCCTTGTTGACCCCCGGGCGCCCGAAGTGCTCGGCGTTGACCGCCGTGTCGGCCACGTCCAGGCACGTGCCGTCCACCGCGACCAACCGGCGCCCCGCCAGCCACACCCCTGGAGTCTCTGCACCACCGATCGGCCTGGCTACCCGCTCGAACAACGCCGCCAGCGGCTCCGAGCCCAGCCGCACGCGCGCCTGGAAGATCGCCGACTTGCTCGGCGGGCAGTAGCTGTCCTGCCAGCCGGAGGCCCACGACAACCCGTCGGTGAGCTGAGCCAGCACATCCTGATACGAGCCCTCGGAGTACAGCGCCATCCCGATCGAGAAGTACGCCATCACCCGCGCCGGCAACGACCGGTGACGCTGCTCGGTGCGACCGACCTGCGCGATCACCTCATCGACCAGCGACGGCGGAAACACCCTCGTCAGCACCCCCACCGAGACCAGGTCCGACAACCGACGATCCGACTCCGGCTTCTTCCAACCAGCTCGAGGCATACCCCCAAACTACACTAGCGTGACCTTAACTGAACGGTATTGTCCTTAGCGCCGCCGGCGACTCCACCGAGGAGCTCCTATGTTGGCGGGCCCTGCCTGTCGCCGTTGCGTCCGAGGTGGAGCCGGAGCGAAGGGCCGGGCCCGACTCGCCGCGCGACTCACGGCCCGCGAGCGTGCGGAGAGACTTCGCGCGTCGGCTCGTGATGTCGAGGGTGGCCGCGGTGGAGTCGCCGGCCCGCCGTGGTGACCATCCGGGCGTTGTGATCTCCCGACGGCCGCATCGCGCCTTCGGAGATGAAGGCCGCACACGCGGGACCAGGGAGGACGCAGTGAGTACTCGCGGGTCGTACGTCATTGCAGACCATCCAGAGGACGAACCCACGCTCGTCGAGGTTGCACGCGACCGCGTCGCCGTCGAGAACCCCGACCCGCTGCTCGACCGCGGACAGCTGGCCGCCTACCTGGGCATCTCCGAGCGGCGGGCGCGCACCCTGATGGAGCAACGCCGTGTCGAGGTGGTCTCCATCGGGCGGTCGATCCGAGTCCGGCAGTCCACCGCAGATCGCCTCATCGACGCCTGCACTATGCCGGCTGCCCGACCCGTCCGGGTCGACTCCCTCGGCCGGGAGACTTGGTTACGAGTGATCGCCTGACTCGTCCTCGCGGGCCACGAGCTCGTCCATCGCCGCCGCCACACGCCGGTCGCCGTCCTGGACGCTGTGGAGGTAGCGGACGGCGGCCGTCGTCGTGGAGTGCCCCGCCCGAGCCTGCAGCTCTTTGATGCCGGCACCTGCGGCGGCGGCGATGCTCTGCCCGGTGTGGCGCAGATCGTGCCACCGAAGGTCGTCGCGACCGGCCGCCGCGCGTGCCCGGGTCCAATGCTTGCCGATCCGGTCGGGATAGATGATGCCGCCGGTCGAGGTGGTGAAGATCAACGATCCCGGCGTCTTGGCGGTGAACTTCTCCAGGTGCTCCTCCAGTGCCGCTGCGGCCAGCTTGGGCACAACGACTGTGCGCAGTGACGCCGACGCCTTGACCTGGCCGAAGGAGTCGTCGGCAGCCTCGAGCTCGACGGCCCGCTCGATGCGCAGCGTGTGTCGCTTCGGGTCCCAGTCGCGCCGGCGAAGCGCGAACAGCTCGCCGCTACGGACCGAGGTCAGGGCCGCGACCCACACGGCGGCCCGGTAGCGCGCAGGCATGGCGCCCGCGGCGATCCGCAGCTCGGCGACGCTCGCGGGAGTGCGCTCGAGAGTGGCCACGGCGCCCGCGCCCCGGATGGTCGCCGGGTTCTCCCGGGTGAGGCCGTCTCGGCGAGCCCGTTCCAGTACCGCGTGCAGCAGTCGGTACGCCTGAGCGGCCTCGGTCGCCCCGGCCGTCGGCGGGAGATCGACAACCAGCGCCTTGCGGCCGCCGGCCGCCTCCCATCGGGCTCGGACGCCTGCCGGGACGCGTCCGCTGGCGGCGACGGCGATGCCCGCATCCTCGGCCCATGCGCGAATCGTGGCGTTCACGACCTTGGGGGACGTCGCAGCCCGCTGATGCCGCGCTGCGGCGCGCCGACGGGACTCGGCGGCGATCGCAGCGTGCCACAGCCGGACGTCCTGAGCCGTGATCGAGGACAGCGGCCGATTCCCCAAGGCGATCGCGTGGCGACTCCCGCCGACGGTGATGAACTGGGTCGTCGTGATCCACTGGCCGAGGAGCCGTTCGTTCAGCGCACGGGACCGTTCGCGGTACCCGTTGGTGGCGATGAACGTCGCCGCGTAGTCGCCGAGGCTCACCGCTCCGCGGTCGGGGTCCACCCACGTCCCGGTGACAATGGAGCCGCGCTCGATCGCCAGCGCGTCTTCGGCGGCTCGCTTGGTCGGGAACGTGCCGATCGACCGGGTCTTGCCGCCGCTGTCCGGGATGGGCACGCGCACCGTCCAGCGGCCCGAGGGCCTCTTGCGGATGGATCCGAAGAGGCGCCGTCCCTTCCGGTTGGCCACAGTGCCCCCCAACTCGTAATGGCCCGTAATGGCCCGTGTCGAGGGTTCGAGGGTAACCGGGGATGGCGAGGCGCCGCAAGACAAGGCGGCTGACCTGCGCGTTCATTTTGGAGCGGGTGACGGGAATCGAACCCGCGCTATCAGCTTGGGAAGCTGAAGTTCTGCCACTGAACTACACCCGCAGACGCCCGCTCGGCGGGCGCGCGCGAACGATCTTACCCGGCGCAGCGCGGCGGCCGGGCATCGCCGAGAACTCCTCCCCGACCGGCTCCCGAGCGTCCACGGGTGGTGCCATCGTCGCGGGTTCCGGCGCCCTGGGTGCGGCGCTGGCGGACCCAGGCAGCGCGTCGGGCTCGACCGAGTGCTGGATTGGCCATCCACAGATTCTGTCCACAGGCCTGTGCGCGCTCACACGCACGGCGAACGCCGATCTGTGGATAGTGCTGTGGAGGGCAAGCGCTGTGGAAACCGGTCCCGGAGACCCTTGCGAGGCGCCCGCCCGGGGGACTAGAACGGTCTCCATCGGCGGCACCGCCAGACGGCGCGAAGGGGCGACCTGGAACAGCGTTCGGTGGAGTTGCTGGGCCGACCGGAGAACGGTGGACGGCTCGCTCGGGGCGACCCGGGAGGGCGGCGACCGGCGTCGCGAATGTCCATACGGACCGGAAGGCTGATCGTCACCGGCTGGCGAGCTGCGGCAACGCGCTCGTCGACTCGGCGCCACGCCGGGGCGGGGCGGGGGGTTCTCGGACCTGTCGTCCGACGATCGCGCGAGGCCCTCGGACGCTTACTCCGAGGGCTTTCGTGCTGTCCGGGTCCGGACGGACCGCGGTGCCGTGGGCTCAGGGGCGCGGCGGATCAGTCGGCGCGGCGCGCTGCGTCGGGGTTCTTCATCAGGTACGCCGCGACGAAGTGGCATCGCGCCTCGACCGTCAGGTCCTGCGCCGCCACGTCGGCCAGGGCGCGGGAGAGCAGGACCTTGGCCAGGCCGCGTCCGCCGAACTCCGGCGCGATCTCGGTGTGCGTGAAGATCATCACGCCGTCGCCGCGCAGCACCTCGGCCACTCCGGCGACCTCGCCGTCAACGGTCAGGACGTAGCCGTTCGCGTCGACGTCGTAGGCGACCTGGATGTCCTCGGTGTGGGTGCTCACGGCTCCCGACCCTACGTGGGGTGCGACGGTCGTGGTGCCGCTTCCGGCGGCCGCTTCGGCTGCGAGGGCGCAGGTCAGACCAGCTCGGCGGTCTGCCAGCGGTGTGCGGCGGCCCACGCGCCGACCAGACCCACCGGAACTGCGAGCAGCAGCTGCACCGGGGTGATCGCGGCAGCCGCGTCCGCCCCGCCCATCCCGGCCCACAGCGACGGTGCGGCGTACGGGAACCACCCGCCGGCGCCCGCCGCCGTGACGATCTGCGTGATCACGACGATCCCCAGCAGCGTCGAGATCCCCGACAGGTACCCGCGCAGCACCGTCGCGACCCAGGCCAGCGGCAGGGCGAGCAGCGTCATCAGCACGGCCACCACCAGCAGCCGCACGGTCGCCCGCAGTGCACCCGCGTCGGGCGCGCCCAGCCCGATCGCCAGCCCGCCCGGGATCGCGACCACCGCCGCGACCAGTCCGCAGCCCAGCGCCCAGACCAACGTGACCACGAGCTTCGCCCGCAGGACCTGGCGCGGGGACGTCGGCAGCGCGAGCAGGGCGCCCACCGTGCCCTCGGCGAACTCGCGGCCCACCACCCAGCTCAGCACGATCCCCACCGCCAGCAGCATCGCGACGGACACGATCTCCGCGAGCATCCCGAGGTAGGCGTCCCAGCCGGTGCCGATCAGCATCGGGCGGGCCTTGGCGGCCAGCGGGCTGTCGGAGTCCGAGCGCGCCACCGCGACCATCGCGGCGCTGACCGCCGGGAGCACCAGCACGAGCACCGCCGTGGCCACCCGGGCGGCTGGGGCGCGGTACAGCTTGAGGGCCTCGACGCCCAGGGCCGCGTTCATGCGGCGCTCCTCGGAGACGTCGATGCGGTCTCGCGGGCCGTCGGGGCGTCGGCCACGGCGTCCTCCTCCTCGTAGACCATGTCGAAGAACTGGCGCTCGAGGTCGGCGCCGGCCGGGTCCAGCGCGCCCAGCACCCTGCCCCGGTGCAGGACCGTGATCCGGTGCGCGACGCGGGCCATCTCGTCCAGGTGGTGGCTGGACACGAGCACGGCGGCGCCGCGGTGAGCAGCGTCGGCCAGCCGCCGGCGCACCCGCACCACGCCGGCCGGGTCCAGGGCGTTCGACGGCTCGTCGAGCACCAGCACCTGGGGGTCGTGCACCACCGCGCAGGCCAGGCCGACGCGTTGGCGGTTGCCCAGCGAGAGGGTGCGGGCGCGCCGCTCGGCCCAGTGGTCCAGCGCCAGCTCGGCCAGCACCTGGCTGGTCGCGGCGTCTGCCGCGGCGCGGTCGAGCCCGCGCAGCCGCGCGGCGCTGCGCACCGTCTCGCGGACCGTGAGCTCGGGGTAGGTGAACGGCGTCTCGATCAGGTGGCCGACGTGGCGCCACGTGGCGGACGGTGCACCCACCGGGTCCACCGGACCGTTGCCGACGTCGACGCGCACGGTCCCCGTGTCGGGGCGCAGCATGCCCAGCGCCAGGCGCATGAGCGTGGTCTTGCCGGCGCCGTTGAGGCCGACCAGGGCGTGCACCTCGCCGGCGTGCAGGTCCAGGTCGACGCCGGCCAGCGCCTGCTCGGTGCCGAACGCCCTGGCCACACCGGTGGCACGCAGCCGCACGACGGGGGTCGGGTTCATGACGTCTCCTCCTCGGCCGCGGCGAGCAGTCGCCGCGGGTCCAGACGGTCGAGTGCGTCGACCACGCACTCGCCGAGTGACGGGCGCGGATCGGCCTGGGCGCCCCAGTCGAGCAGCGCGGTCATCACCGCGCCGACGCACGCGCCGGTGGCGACCACGGCATCGGCGCGCGGGCTGCCGGTGGTGACCAGGGCGTCGATGATCACGCGCTGCGTCTCGTTGGTGTTCTCCCACGCGCGGGCCCGCAACGCGGGGGTCAGCGACATCAGCCCGATCCGCGCGGCGGTCTCCAGGTCCACCGACGGCGGGGCGGCCGCCATCGCGTCACGCGTCCCGCGGCGCACCCGCTCGAAGGCGGACAGGCTCGCCGGCTGGGCGGCGACGGCCTCGGCGAGCAGCGGGTCGTAGGGATCCTCCACCGCCACGGACTCCTTGGTGGGGAAGTAGCGGAAGAAGGTCATGTGCGAGACCCCGGCTGCGGCCGCGATCTGCTCGACGGTGGTCTCCTCGAAGCCCTGCCGCACGAAGAGGTCGAGCGCGACGGCCTGCAGGCGGGCCCGGGTCCGCGCGGCACGGTCGCTCTCCGGCCGGGGAGCCGGAGCGCCGGTGTTAGTCGCTAACGTTTCCTTCATGGCGCCGATGTTAGCTACTAACACCGATGGCGACAAGGCCCTGGGTCCGGCGGAGCGGCCCGCGCCACGGCCATGTGCGGCGCCCAGCCGCTACCGTGACCCCGTGCTGCTCTCCGACCGTGACATCAAGGCCGAGCTCGACTCCGGGCGCATCACGCTCGACCCGTACGAGCCGGTGATGATCCAGCCGTCCAGCATCGACGTGCGGCTGGACCGGTTCTTCCGGCTGTTCGACAACCACAAGTACGCGGTGATCGACCCGGCTGAGGACCAGCCGGACTTGACCCGCCTCGTGGAGCCCGACGGCGACGACCCGTTCGTGCTGCACCCCGGCGAGTTCGCGCTCGGCTCGACCTACGAGGCCGTCACGCTGCCCGACGACGTCGCCGCGCGCCTGGAGGGCAAGTCCTCCCTGGGCCGGCTGGGGCTGCTCACGCACTCGACGGCGGGCTTCATCGACCCGGGGTTCACCGGCCACGTCACGCTCGAGCTGTCCAACGTCGCGACCCTGCCGATCAAGCTGTGGCCCGGGATGAAGATCGGCCAGCTGTGCTTCTTCCGGCTGTCGTCTCCCGCCGAGCACCCGTACGGCTCGGGCGCCCACGGCTCGCGCTACCAGGGCCAGCGCGGGCCGACCGCCTCCCGCTCGTTCCAGAACTTCCACCGCACCAAGATCTGAGGCCGGCCGTGGGCAGGGCGGGGACGGGCCGGTGAGCGCGGGCGGGCACGGTCACGACGACGCGCTCGACCACGCCCACCCGCACGACCACGCGCACGACCACGCCCACCCGCACGACGACGCGCACGACCACGCCCACCCGCACCCGGACGGCGGCGCGCACGTGCACCGGCACACCGCGCTCTCCGAGCCGCACGCCCATCCCGACGACCCGCGCGCCCTGCTGCGCGCGCACGGTCTGCGCGCCACCGCCCCGCGGCTTCGGCTGCTCGGCGTGATGGCCGAGCGCGACCACCTGACCGCCGAGGCGCTGCACCGCGAGATGGTCGACGACGGCGTCGCCCTCACCACGGTGTACCGGACGCTGGAGTCGCTCGAGCAGGCCGGGCTGGTCTGGGCGACGCAGGTCCCCGACGTCGGGCGGACGTACCACCTGGGCACCCACCCGCCGCACGCCCACCTGTACTGCCGGGTGTGCGGGTCGCTGTGGGACCTGGCCGGGCCGTCGGCCGAGGTCTGGGCCGCGCAGGTGCCCGACGGGTTCGACGTCGAGCACGTCCAGGTCACCGTGGTCGGTCGCTGCGCTGCCTGTGCGGCCCGCGCCTGACCGAGGTGCGACCGCGCGGCCTCACCGCGCGACCAGCGGGTCCCCGGTCTCCAGGAGGGTCTTGAGCCCGCTGAGCACCATCATCCAGCCGGGACCCTGCACGTTCGCGGCCGTCGCAGGCGAGCTCTCGAGGCGGTCGTGGACCACCGTCAGCAGGCAGTACCCGCCGTCCTGCGGGTCGATCTCCCAGCTGACCCGGCTGGCCGGCTCGGCGGCGAACCTCGGGTCGTACAGCGAGCGCCAGCCCACCACGAGCCTGCGGCCGGGCTCGGCCTCCAGGACCGTCTCGTCGCCCCACACCGCCGTGCCGTCGGGCGAGAGGTACCGGAACGGGGTGCCGACCTCCCCCGTGGTCTCGACCCGCGCGCCGTGGAAGTAGCGGGTCGTGAACTCCGGTCGGGTGATCGCCTCCCAGATCGCCTCCGGGGTGGCCCGGATGAAGATCTGGTAGACCTGCGGCCTCGTCGGGTCGGGCGCCGTGGGTCCGGTGCTCGTGGGCTCGGGTGTCGCGTCCTCGGTGCTCATCGCTCGTCCTCCAGCTCGTGCTTCAGCTCGATCAGGGCGGCCGCGCGGCCCTGCGTGTACTTGTCGATCCAGCGCTCGTGGATCAGCTGGATCGGTACCGGGTTCAGGTGGTGGAGCTTCTCCCGGCCGTTGCGGCGTGTGACGACGAGGCCGGCGTCCTCGAGCACCTTGAGGTGCTTGGCCACCCCGTACCGGCTCATCTCGATGTGGCTCTCCAGGTCCGTCTGGGTCCGTCCGCCGGCCTCGAAGAGCAGGTCGAGCAGACGACGGCGGGTGGGATCGGCCAGGGCCTTGAACACCGCGTCCTCGTCGTCGACCACGCGTCGAGCATATGTGACCATTTGGTCACATGACAAGAGAGGACCTCGGTCCCTCCTGCAAGTCATGTGCAAGAAGGCATGATCGGCGCATGCACGTACCTGACGGTTTCCTGGACGTCCCCACCTCCGTCGCCACCGGCGTGGTCGCGGTCGCCGTGGTCGGCACCGCCCTGCGGCGCGCCGAACGCGAGATCGCCGAGACCGGCCCGGCGCTGCCCGGCCTGACCGCCGCGTTCGTGTTCGCCGCGCAGATGGTCAACTTCCCGGTCGGCGCCGGCACCAGCGGGCACCTGCTGGGCGGCGCCCTGGCCGCCGCGCTCGTCGGGCCGTGGACGGCGGTGGTGGTGCTCACTGCGGTCCTGCTGGTCCAGGGGCTGCTGTTCGCCGACGGCGGGCTGACGGCCCTGGGCACCAACGTCCTCACGATGGCCGTCGTCGGCGTGGTGGTCGGGTACCTGGTGGCGCGCCTGGTGCTGCGCCTGCTCCCGGCGCGCTCGCGCAGCGTGGTCCCTGCGGCGGCGATCGGCGCGTTCGTGTCCGTCCCCGCCGCCGCACTGGCGTTCACCGCGCTGTACGCGATCGGCGGCACCGTCGACATCCCACTCGGACGGCTCGCGACCGCGATGGTCGGCTGGCACCTGGTCATCGGGATCGGCGAGGCGCTCATCACCGCCGCGGTGCTCGGCGCCGTGATGGCCACCCGGCCCGACCTGGTCCACCTCGCCCGGCACCTGCCGACGGCCGCTCCCGAGGCCGCTGCCGAGGGTGCCGTCGACTCGCCCGCCCCCGGCGCACGGCAGCCGGTTCGTCTCGGTCGCCGGACGCTCGCGATCGGCGGGGTCGCCACGCTCGTCGTGGCCGGTGCGGTGAGCCTGCTGGCCAGCGCGAACCCCGACGGGCTGGAGTACGTCGCCGAGTCGATGGGCTTCGTCGGTGCCGCTCGCGACTCGGCGGTCGCAGGCAGCCCGCTCGCGGACTACGCGGTCAGCGGCCTGGCCAACCCGTGGGTCTCCGGCGCGATCGCCGGCGTGGTCGGCGCGCTGGTGACCGTGGCGCTCGGACTGCTGCTCGCCCTGGTGGCCCGACGGCTGCGCGGTGCCCGCGTGGCACGGGCCGCCGCCCTGGACTGAGGCGCCGTGCCGCACCCCGTCGACGGCCTGCTGGTGGTGGCCGACAGCCCGGTCCACCGGCTGCCGGCGCAGACCAAGGTCGTCGCCGTGGTGCTCGTGGTGCTGGCCGTGGTGCTGACGCCTGCCGGGGCGTGGGCGGTGCTGGGCGTGCAAGCCGCGTCGGTGGTGCTGGTGGCCGGCCTCGCGCGCCTGCCGGCCGGGCTCGTGCTGCGCCGGATGGCCGTCGAGGCGCCGTTCGTGGTGTTCGCGCTGCTCATGCCGTTCGTCGCCACCGGGCCGACGACGCAGCTCGGCCCGGTCACGGTCTCCCAGGCCGGGCTGCTCGGCGGGGCGACCCTGCTGGTCAAGGCGACCGTCGGCGTGCTCGCCGCTGTGGTGCTCGCCGCGACCACCGAGGCCAGGGCGTTGCTGGCCGGCCTCGAGCGGCTGCGGCTGCCGGTGGTGCTCGTCGCGATCCTGTCCTTCATGCTCCGGTACGTCGTGGTGATCGCCGAGGAGCTGCATCGCACGCGCCTGGCCCGCGAGGCCCGCGGCGGCGGTGGGCCGCGGGACCGGCTCGCGGCGGTGGCCGGCGGTGTCGGGACGCGGTTCGTCCGGACCTACGAGCGCGGCGAGCGCGTCCAGCAGGCGATGCTGGCGCGCGGGTACACCGGCCGGATGCCCGCGTTCGCCGACGGCGGTGCGACGGTGGGTCAGTGGGCCGTCGCGCTCAGCCTCCCCGCCGCGGCACTCGCCGTGCTGGTGGCCGCCGCGGTCGCCGGGCGGCTGCCGTGAGCGCGCCCGGGGCGACGGGCCCGGCGGTCGGGTGGCAGGCTGCGGCCGTGTCTGGAGCCGACCCGGCCACCCCGTCCGAGGCCGACCCGGCCGCTCTCGACGTGCGTGGCCTGACGTTCGCCTACCCCGACGGCCGCCGCGCCCTGCACGGCGTCGACCTGCGCGTCGAGCCGGGCGAGCGGGTCGCACTCCTGGGACCCAACGGCGCGGGCAAGACCACCCTCGCCCTGCACCTGGACGGCATCCTGCGGGCGTCGGCGGGCACCGTCCGGGTGGGCGGCCTCGAGGTGGGCCCGACCACCCTGCGCGAGGTGCGTCGGCGCGTGCAGCTGGTGTTCCAGGACCCCGACGACCAGCTGTTCAGCCCCACCGTGCGCGACGACGTGGCGTTCGGCCCGGCCAACCTGGGCCTACGCGGCGCCGAGCTCGACGCCCGGGTCGCCGAGGCGCTGACGGCCGTCGGGATGGCCGAGCACGCCGAACGCGTCCCGCACCACCTCTCCTTCGGCCAGCGCCGTCGCGTCGCGATCGCCACCGTGCTCGCGATGCGCCCCGACGTCCTGGTGCTCGACGAGCCGACGTCGAACCTCGACCCCGCGGGGCGCCGCGAGCTGGGCGAGATCCTCGACGGCCTGGACGCCGCGCTGCTGGTGGCGACCCACGACCTGCCGTTCGCGCTCCAGCTGTGCCCGCGCGCCGTGGTGCTCGACGACGGGGTGGTCGTGGCGGACGGGCCGACCGCCGACCTGCTCGCCGACGCGGACCTGATGGCCGCCCACCGGCTCGAGCTGCCCTACGGCTTCGACCCGAGGTCGGTGCCCCCGGCCCGGGACACCCGGCGGTGAGCGGCGGTCCCGGGGACGCTTCGCGGACCCGGCGCGGCGCCGGTCGTGCAGGTCGCGTGTGGATCGGCTGAGGCGTAGCGCCCCGGCAACAACCGCGACCTACGATCGGGCCATGCCCGTCCCGCTCGCACTCGGCGACCTCGCCGAGGCGCACCTGCTCGTGCTCCCCGAGGACGTGCTCCCCGAGGAGCTCGAGGTGCTCGCCACCAGCCGTTTCGCGGCCGCGCGCTGGGAGCAGACCCCCGAGGCGCCCGATCCGCGCAACCGCCGGCGCACCGTCCTCGGCCTGCTCCGGCTGTCGCGGCACTCGACGCTGAAGGGCCCGTACCGGATCGAGCGCGAGGTGCGCGGCCGGCTCGGGGTGCCGCCCGCCGGCTCGCAGGGGTACCTGTTGCGCGCCCCGCACGAGCGCGGTGACGAGGCCTGGCCAGGGACGGCGGACCGCGACGGGCTGGCCCGCGCCTTCCCCAGAGGGCTCCCCGTGCGCGACGAGCTGCGGTCCGTCACCTGGCTGGTCGCCGCCGCGCGCCGGCTGGGCGGCGCCGTGTGGATCGCGGGGAGCGGGGCGGTGCTCGTCCCGGACCCCGCGGCGGCCGTGGACCTCACGGTGTGGAGCGACATCTGGCTCGACCCGGAGGCGTGCCTGGCCGTGGTGCGCCAGGCGGTCCCGCGGGCCCGCCTCGACCTGGGCCGGGACTGGGCCGGGCCGCCACCGGGGATCGGTCGCGTCGCGGTGCGCGGCACGGACGACATGGACCCGGCCGAGCGTGCGGCGCTGCACGCCGCCGCCGAGGAGCACGACCTCCAGGTGCTCCTGGACCCCGAGCCACGCAGCGCGTTCGGCCTGCTGGCCGACCTGGACCTCGACGGCACACTCGCCGTCGAGGTGGGCGGTGCGGACGAGGTGCCGACCGTGCTCGCCGGCGTGCCGTGGGCCGGCCAGGGCGTCATCGCCTACCGGGTCAGCTGGGTCCCCGACGACCTGTCGGAGCTGCGCGCCGAGCGGCCCGGCACGGATCACCGGGTGGCACGCGGCCGGACGGCGCCGCTGGTCAACGCCGTCGCCCGGGCGCTGCACCGCGCCGTCGGCGGCGAGGTCACCGACATGATGGACTTCGTGGTCGACCCCGCCGACCTCTAGCCGGGGCCGCCGCCTGGCGCCTCGGCGCCCCCGGGGCGCACCGCGTCCAGCAGCACCTCGGCCACGTCGCGCACCGCGGGCGCCGACCCGGCGGACCGGGCGGCGTCGGTGAGCATCACGGTGCAGAACGGGCAGGCCGTGGCGACCACGTCGGCGCCCGTCCCCGCGGCCTCGTCGACCCGGTCGCCGGCGATCCGCCGACCCGAGGTCTCCTCCATCCAGACGCGGGCGCCGCCGCCGCCGCAGCAGAACGACCGCTCGCCGGACCGCGGCATCTCGGTGAGCGTCGCGCCGGCGGCACCCAGCAGGGCCCGCGGCGGGGAGTACACCTGGTTGTGCCGGCCCAGGTAGCACGGGTCGTGGTAGGTGACCTGCTGGTCCGAGCGGTGGACCGGCGTCAGGCGACCCTCGGCGACGAGCGTCTCGAGCAGCTCGGTGTGGTGCAGCACGGTGTACGTCCCGCCGAGCTCGGGGTACTCGTGGGCGATCGTGTTGAAGCAGTGCGCGCACGTGGTGACGACCGTGGTCACCTTCGCCGCGTCGAACGTCTCGATGGTCTGGTGCGCGAGGGCCTGGAACAGCGCCTCGTTGCCGGCCCGGCGAGCCGGGTCGCCCGAGCAGCCCTCGGCGTTGCCGAGCACCGCGAAGCTCACCCCCGCGGTGTGCAGCAGCTCGGCGACCGCACGCGCGACCTGCTGGCCGCGCTCGTCGTACGCGCCCGCGCAGCCCACCCAGAACAGGCAGTCCACGCCGCTCGCGTCCTCGACGTCCTCGCCGATCACCGGCACCGGGAAGTCCAGCGGCTCCGCCCAGGCCATCCGCTTGCGACCGGGCATGCCCCACGGGTTGCCGCGCCGCTCGAGCTTGGTGAACATCTGGCCGAGCTCGGCGGGGAACGCCCCGGCGAGCAGCACCTGGTTGCGGCGCAGGTCGAGCAGGTGGTCGACGTGCTCGATGTCCACCGGGCACTGCTGCACGCACGCGCCGCACATCGTGCAGTCCCACAGCGCCTCGGGCGTGACCACGTCGCCGACCAGCGAGAGCACGTCGACGTCGGCGTGCGAGCCGCCTCCGCCGGGGACCACGGGCACGACGCCGGTGCCGGACGTCCCGCCGGTCGGCTCGGTGGGCTGGTTCGAGCCGGGCACCAGCCACGGCGTCGTCGCGTAGGCGTGGTCGCGCAGCGCGGTGACGACGAGCTTGGGCGACAGCGGCTTGCCGGTGTTCCACGCCGGGCACTGCTCGGTGCAGCGGCCGCACTCGGTGCAGCTCGCCAGGTCCAGCAGGCCCTTCCAGGTGAAGTCCTCGACCTTGCCGACGCCCAGCGCGAGGTCCTCCGGGAGATCGTCGAGCGTCGTGAGGTCCAGCGGCGTGCCGTCCGCCGCGCGCAGCGGGGCCGCGGCCCCGAGCGCCGGCCCGCCCTCCGGCCGCCGCCGGGCCCACACGTTCACCACGGCCACGAACCGGTGCCAGGCCACGCCCATCGCCGGACGCCGGCCCACCGCGACCATCCACGCCATCGACACCACGATCTTGACGGTCGCGAGCACGACGACGGCGGTGGCCAGGGCCCCGATCGGGAACCGGACGAGCAGCGATCCCAGCCACGCGGTGAGGGGGTAGTGGGCGTCGAAGGCGGGTAGCGGCCCGGTGGTGGCGCCCCACCACGGCGCGCCCAGGAGGTTGAGCGGCTGGTCGCTGAGCGGGCTCGTACCGGAGAACACGACCCACCACAGCCCACGCCCCGCTCCCAGCGCGTACTCGAGTGCGCGCAGGCCGATCACGGCGACCACCACGGCGAGGATGACGCCCTCGACCAGGTACGCCTGCCCGGCGTTCGAGCCGAAGAACCGCGACGCCCGCGCGCCCTCCGGGCCGAGCAGTGCCCCGTCCGCGCCCCGGCGTGCCGCCGACTCGTCCGCGACCGCCGCCGCACCCCGTCGCGGGTGGTGGCGCTGGCGCTGGACGATCAGCGTCACGATCCCCACCAGACCGCCCCAGGCGAACAGGTCGACCAGCCAGCCGTACGGCGCCCACGTGCCGACCACCGGCAGCACGTACCGCGGGTCGACGATCTGCCCGTACCCGGTGACCAGGGTCAGGAACAGCAGCGGGAACCCGAGCATCACCACCCAGTGCGCCGCGCGCACCCCCGGCCGTTGCGCGAAGCGCTCGTGCCCCAGGATCTCGCTGAGCGCGCGCCAGGTGCGCTGCCCGGGGCCACGGGTGCGGTCCGGCGCGGGCCCGCCGCGGCGCACCATCCGGACGATCGCCGCCGCGCCCCGGCCGAACATGAGGAGGCCGACCGCCGTCGCACCCACCGCGAGCACGAGCGCGACCACCTGGAGTCCGGACACGCGCCCACGCTAGCCGCTGCCCCACCCCACCCCACCCCGCCACTCGCGTCGCCCGTGATCGGCGGGTGCGGTGGGCGGGGCTTGGCGGGTGGGTGGGGTGGACGGTTGGGTGGAGTGGGCGCCGGGTAGGCTGGGGCGACTTCCCGCCCTCGCCCCTCGACGGACGGAGCGGACGTTGTTGCTGCTGCTCGGACTGCACCTCGTCGCGGCCCTCGCCGCGCCCGTCATGGTGCGTGTGGCCGGGCGGCGCGCGTTCTGGCTGCTCGCCCTGGTCCCCGGCTCGGCGCTGGTGTGGGCCCTGGCGCACGCCGGCTCGATCGCCGCGGGCGACATCCCGACGTCGCACACCGAGTGGGTCCCGCACCTGGGCATGGCGATCGACCTGCGGGTCGACACGCTGTCCTGGCTGATGGTCGTGCTGGTCGGCGGGGTCGGCGCCGCGGTGATGGTCTACTCCTCGGTCTACTTCAAGGCCGACGCGACCGGCCTCGGGCGGTTCGCGGGCACCCTGACCGCGTTCGCCGGGTCGATGCTGGGCCTGGTCACCACTGACAACCTGCTGCTGCTCTACGTGTTCTGGGAGCTGACGACGGTCACGTCGTACCTGCTCATCGGGCACTACGCGGACCGCAAGACGTCCCGGCGCGCGGCGATGCAGGCGATCATCGTCACCACCTCGGGCGGCCTGGCGATGCTCGTCGGGATCGTGCTGCTCGGCAACGCGGCGGGCACGTACCGGATCTCGCAGATCGTCGCCTCGCCGCCGTCGGGCACCGCTGTGGTGGTCGCGGTCGGCCTGCTGCTGGTCGGCGCGGTGACCAAGTCCGCGCTGGTCCCGTTCCACTTCTGGCTGCCGGCCGCGATGGCCGCGCCGACGCCGGTGTCCGCGTACCTGCACGCGGCGGCGATGGTCAAGGCCGGTGTCTACCTGGTGGCGCGGTTCGCCCCGGCGTTCGCCGACCTCGCGGTGTGGCAGGTGACCGTCCTGTCGCTCGGCGCCGGGACGCTGCTGGTCGGTGGCTACCGCGCGCTGAGGCAGTACGACCTCAAGCTCGTGCTCGCGTTCGGCACCGTGAGCCAGCTGGGCCTGCTCGTGATGCTCGTCGGGTACGGCACGCGGGAGGCGGCGCTGGCCGGGGCGGCGATGCTCGGCGCGCACGCGATGTTCAAGTCCGCGCTGTTCCTGTCCGTCGGTGTCGTCGACGCCGCGACCGGGACCCGCGACCTGCGCCGGCTGAACGGGGTCGGCCGCGCCCTGCCGATGACCGCCCTGGCCGCGGGTCTGGCCACCGCGTCGATGGTCGGCGTGCCGCCGTTCGCCGGGTATGTGGGCAAGGAAGCCGCCATCGAGGCGCTGCGCCACGACGCGTCGTGGTCGGGCCGGGCGGTGCTGGCGGCGCTCGTGGTGGGCTCGGTGCTCACCGTGGCCTACGGCCTGCGGTTCTGGTGGGGGGCCTTCGCCGCCAAGCGCGTGCTGCCCGGCGAGGACTCCGCCCCGGGCGTCGGCCCGGTGGTCGGGGCCGACGCCCCCGTCGCCGACGTGCAGCACCGGCCGTCGGTGCTGCTGGTCGGCCCGGCGCTGGTGCTCGCCGCGCTCGGTCTGGTCACCGGGCTGGCCCCCGGGCTCGGCGAGCACCTGCTGAGCCCCTACGCGGACCAGGTGCCCGGCGAGCCCGGCCACCTGGTGCTCTGGGCAGGTGTCACCGGGGCGCTGTTCACGGTGGGCATCCTCGCCGGCGGCGCGCTGCTGTTCTGGCAGCGGTCCGCTGTCGAGGCCTGGCAGGCGCGCCGGCCGTGGCCGCTGGACGTGGACCTGGTCTACCGGCGTTCGATGCGCCGGCTCGACGGGCTCGCCGCGGACGTCACCGGTGCCACCCAGCGCGGGTCGCTGCCGCTGTACCTCGGCACGGTGATGGTCGTCATGGTGCTCGCGGTGGACTGGACCCTGCTGCGCGGGACCCGGCTGCCGGGCCTCGCCGACCTGCGGCTGTGGGACTCCCCCGTCCAGGCCGTCGCCGGCGCCCTGGCCGTGGTCGCGGCGATCCTCGCCGCCCGCTCCAGACGCCGGCTCAAGGCGGTGCTGCTGGCCGGGGTCAGCGGGTTCGGCGTCGCGACCCTCTTCCTGGTGCACGGTGCGCCCGACCTCGGGCTCACCCAGGTGCTCGTCGAGACCATCACGCTGGTGGTGTTCGTGCTGGTGCTGCGGCGCCTGCCACCGTACTTCTCGGTGCGTCCGCTCGCCGCCAGCCGCTGGGTGCGGATGGTGGTCGGGGTGGCCGTGGGCGTGACCGTCGCAGGCATGGCACTCGTGATGCCGCTGGCCAGGACGGCGGCCCCGGTCTCGGTGGACTTCCCGGACGAGGCGTACGAGTTCGGCGGCGGCAAGAACGTCGTGAACGTGACACTCGTCGACATCCGCGCGTGGGACACCATGGGCGAGATCTCGGTGCTGCTCGTCGCGGCGACCGGCGTGGCGTCGTTGATCTTCCTGCGCCGTCGCGGCGCCGAGCTGGACCGCACCGGTGCCAGGGCCCCCGCCGAGCGCGCCGTGTGGCGCGAGGACACCGACGTCATGGCGCCGCTGCGCGCCAAGGCCAGGGCCAGGTGGGAGGCCTCGGTGGAGGCCGGCGGGCCGGCCCGACTGCACAGCGACTGGCTGTCCGGCAGCTCCACGCTCGACCCCCAGCGGCGCAGCGTGATCATGGAGATCGCCACCCGGCTGCTGTTCCACACCATGGTCGTGGTCGCGGTGTTCCTGCTGTTCGCCGGGCACAACTCGCCCGGCGGCGGGTTCGTCGCGGGGTTGGTCGTGGGCATCGCGCTCGCAGTGCGCTACCTGGCCGGCGGGCGCTACGAGCTGGGTGACGCCGCGCCGGTGCACCCCGGCCTGCTGCTGGGCTCGGGGCTGTTCCTGTCCGCCGGTGTGGGGCTGGTCGCGCTGCTGTTCGGCCAGTCCGTGCTCGAGTCGACGATCCTCCAGTTCGACCTGCCAGTGCTGGGGCACGTCAAGCTGGTCACCTCGCTGTTCTTCGACATCGGGGTGTTCGGCGTGGTCGTCGGCCTGGTGCTCGACGTGCTGCGCAGCCTCGGCGCGGAGATCGACCGGCACATCGAGATCGAGTCCGACGACGGCGGACCCGACCGGCCCGCGGACGAGGCGACGGGGGCGCTGCGATGAGCCCGCCCGTGACCGCCCCCAGCGTGACCCTGGTGATCGTCGTCGCCGCGCTCATCGCGGTCGGCGTGTACCTGCTGCTCGAGCGCAGCCTCACCCGCGTGATCATCGGCCTGATCCTCACCGGCAACGGGGTCAACCTCCTGCTGCTGGTCGCCGGCGGCGCTGCCGGTGGGCCGCCGATCGTCGGCATGACCGACCCCGAGCGGATGTCCGACCCGCTGCCGCAGGCGATGGTGCTCACCGCGATCGTCATCACGCTGGGCGTCACGGCGTTCCTGCTGGCCATGGCCTACCGGTCCTGGCAGCTCAACGGGCACGACGAGGTGCAGGACGACCTCGAGGACCGCCGGGTCGCCCGCCGCGCGGCGCTGGACCGGGCCGCCTACACCGACGCCGACGTCGGCACCGAGCCGGAGTCCCTGGACGAGGCCGCCGCCGAGGTGCACGACGAGACCGGCGACGTCGGGGGGCGCGAGTGACCACCGACCTGAGCTGGCTGCTGCCCCTGCCCGTGGTGCTCCCGCTGTTCGGCGCCGGGCTGGCGCTCGCCCTGTGGCGGCACGGGCGCGCGCAGGGCGTGATCAGCGTCATCGCCCTGTCGTTGTCGCTGGCCGCGTCGGTGACGATGCTGGTGGCCGCCGACTCCGGCCCGCTGGTCACCGAGCTGGGCAGCTGGGCCGCACCGGTCGGCATCAACCTGGTCGCCGACCGCGTCTCGACCCTGATGCTCACGGTGTCCTTCGCCGTGACGCTCGCCGTGCTGGTGTACTCCCTGGCGCAGGGCGTGGAGGACGGCGACGCCGAGACCCCGGTCGCGATCTTCCACCCCACGTACCTGGTGCTGACCGCCGGCGTCGCCGACGCGTTCCTCACCGGCGACCTGTTCAACCTGTTCGTCGGGTTCGAGGTGCTGCTCGCGGCGTCGTACGTGCTCATCACGTTGGGCGGCACGGGCGAACGGATCCGCGCCGGGACCATCTACGTGGTGGTCTCGCTGCTGTCCTCGCTGCTGTTCCTCACCGCGATCGGTGTGGTGTACGCCGCGACCGGGACCCTCAACCTCGCCCAGCTCGCGCTGCGGATCCCCGAGCTGGACCCCGGGCTGCGCATGGTGCTCCAGGTGATGCTGCTCCTGGCGTTCGCGATCAAGGCGGCGATCTTCCCGCTGTCCGCCTGGCTGCCGGACTCCTACCCCACCGCGCCCGCGCCGGTCACCGCGGTGTTCGCGGGTCTGCTCACCAAGGTCGGCGTCTACGCGATCATCCGGACCCAGACGCTGCTGTTCCCCGGCGGACTCCTCGACGGCTGGCTGATGGGCCTGGCCCTGGCGACGATGCTGGTCGGGATCCTGGGCGCCGTGGCGCAGAACGACATCAAGCGTCTGGTGTCCTTCACGCTGGTCAGCCACATCGGCTTCATGCTCTTCGGCATCTCGCTGTCCAGCGAGGCGGGGCTCGGTGCGGCGATCTTCTACGTCACCCACCACATCACGGTGCAGACCGCCCTGTTCCTGGTGGTGGGCCTCGTGGAACGCCGGGGTGGGTCGACGTCCCTGAACGACCTCGGCGGGCTGGCCAAGGTCGCACCGGTGCTCGCCGTGCTGTTCTTCATCCCCGCGATGAACCTGGCCGGCGTGCCGCCGTTCTCGGGCTTCCTGGGCAAGGTCGGTCTGATCGAGGCGGGTGTCGCCGACGGGCGCCCGTTGGCCCTCGTCCTGGTGGCCGGCGGTGTGGTGACCTCGCTGCTGACCCTGTACGCCCTGGTCAAGGCCTGGAACAAGGCGTTCTGGCAGCCCGTCCCGGAGAACCTGCCCCCGGTCCACCTGCCGCGCCGGATGGTCGGGTCCACCGCGGTGCTGGTCTCGTTCGGCGTGATCATCGCGGTGTTCGCCGGCCCGCTGTACGGCTACACCGAGCGCGCCGCGGCGCTGCTGCGCGACCGCGGGCAGTACGTGCTCGCGGTGCTGCCCGACGGCCAACGCGGCGAGGGCGAGTCGGCCGACGTCACCGAGGACGCGTCCGATGGGGTGGGTGAGCCGGGCGCCGACGTCGTCGAGGCGGCCGATACCGGGGCGATCGACACCTTGGCGACCGACGCCGGGGCGACCGACACCTTGGCGACCGACGCCGAGGCGACCGACACCTTGGCGACCGACGCCGAGGCGGTGGCGCCGTGAGCCTGCACCCGCGGCGCCGTCCGGGCGCCGGCTTCCACATCCTGGCGGTGGCGTGGCTCAGCGCGGTGTGGGTCGCGCTGTGGGGCGACCTGTCGGTGGCCAACGTGCTCGCCGGTCTGCTGATCGCGGTGGTCGCGGTGCGTGCGCTGCCCATGCCGACGATCGACTTCCACGGCCGGGTGCGGGTGCTGGGCCTGCTGCGCCTGGTGGTGCACTTCGTCCGGGACCTGGTGGTGGCGAGCCTGCAGGTCGCCTGGCTGGCGCTCAACGGCCGCAGGCCGCGCTCGGCGGTGATCCGGGTCCGGCTGCGTTCCCACTCCGACCTGTACCTGACCCTGACCGCACAGCTCTGCTCGCTGATCCCGGGCTCCGTGGTGGTCGAGGCGCACCGGCACGACGGCGTGCTGTACGTGCACCTGCTGGACGTCGCCGACCGTGACCTGGCGGTGGCGCACGCCGACGTGCTGGGCATCGAGGAGCGCGTGCTGCGGGCGCTCGGCTCGGACGAGGAGCTGGCCGCCGCCGGGTTGGAGGTGCGCCGATGACCGTCGTCGTGGTGCTGTGCGCGGTGCTGCTGACGGCTGCCGCGGTGCTCGCCCTGGTGAGGGTCGAGCGCGGCCCGTCGATGCTGGACCGCACGATCGCGCTGGACACGCTCACCGCCGTGCTCGTGGGCGCGGTCGCGGTGCACGCGGCGTGGACCCGCCGCACCGACACCGTCCCGGTGCTCGTGGCCCTGTCCCTCATCGGGTTCGTGGGGTCGGTCGCGATCGCCAGGTTCGCCTCCGTCGAGCCCGAGGGCGAGGGCCGGGTGCTGACCCGTGAGGAGGTCGCCGCCCTGGAGCTCGACCGGATGGACGCCGAGGACGCCGAGCGCCGCGACACCGACGCGGAGCACCACGGCGGCGGAGCCGAGGGCGACGTCCGGCGGGTCGAGGAACCGGACGGCGGCGGCGAGGGGGGCGACCGATGACGACGGTGCTGGACGTGCTCGCCGCGATCTGCCTGCTCGCCGGCTCGGCGCTGGCGTTCGCCGCCGGCCTGGGGCTCCTGCGCTTCCCGGACCTGCTGGCCCGGTCGCACGCGGCGACCAAGCCGCAGGTGCTGGGCCTGCTGCTGATGCTGCTCGGGGTCGCGCTGCGGCTGCGCTGGGGCCCGGCGATCTGGATGCTGGTGTTGGTCGCACTGTTCCAGATGGTCACCGCCCCCGTCGCCGCGCACATGGTGACCCGGGCCGGCTACCGCACCGGCAAGGTCGACTCCCGGGCGCTCGTCGTCGACGAGCTCACCGACGACCTGCACGCCGCCGCCGAGGAGCAGGACCTCACGGACTGACCCACGCGCCAGCGCCCCGCCCGCCGAGGTGCCCGGGCCCCCGAGGTGCCTGGGCCCCCGAGTGCCCGCGCCCCCGAGGTGCCCGGGCCCCGAGTGCCCGGTTCGTCGAGTTCGGTGGTGGGCGGTCGAGTTCGGTGGTCGCAACCACCGAACTCGCCTCCGACCACCGAACTCGACCGCGGAGAGCCGGCGCGCGGGGGCGCGGGGGCGCGGGGGCGGTGGGCGCGGGGCGCGGGGGCGCGGTGGGCGGCGGGCGGTGAGGGGTGGGGGCGGGGGTCAGTGGACGAGCTTGCGGGCGCCGCGGGTCGCGCTCGCGCGCAGGACGCCGACCACCGCGCCGGACACGGCAGCCGCCGCCAGGATCTCCAGGAACGGCACGCCGTCCTCGTCGTCCGCCTTGGGGACCCCATGGCCGAAGAACCTCTTCCACAGCACGTCCACGAGCTTGCGGGCGAGCCACATGGCGCCACCGGCGGCCACCAGGCCGACGATCATCGCGGCCCTGGAGTCGCCGTCGCCGTCCGTGATGGTCTCGATCGGGCCGTCGGTCTGGTCGTCCACGGGTCCTCCTCGATCGGTCGGTGGTGCGCGTCCACGCTAGCGGCGCCGTGGCCGGCGCGCAGCCCGGGTGTGGCCGCGCGCGGCGCGGGCCCGGGCTCAGGTCTGCGACACCCACAGGTACACGCCGCGGCCCACCTGCTCGGCGGCGACCACCACGCCCACGATGCCCAGCACCACGGGCAGCGGGTCGCCCTCGTGCGGGTCGCGCTCGGCGGACGCGGACCACGCGTCGGCCACCTCGCGCGGCAGGTCCGGGTCCTCGACCCGGCTCAGCTCGCCGAGCACCTCGACCAGGAACGGCGGCAGCTTGAACAGCAGCTCATGGGCGAGGTCGACCTCGGCCGGCTCGAGGTCGCCGCGGCCGAACCGGACGGCCCGCGCGGCCTCCTCGCCCAGCAGCTCCAGGTCCAGGGCGCCGAGGTCGGTCAGCTCCACGTGCGGGGTCTCGGACTGCGGCCGCTGGCCGGAGTCCAGGGCGTCCGCCCTGGCCAGGGCCCCGGCGTGGGTCGCGACGAACAGCTGAGCGCGCCGTGCCATGAGTGCTCCCTGAGTCCCCACCCGCCGCCGCCGTGGCGGCACGACGAGCCTATCGGGGTAGGGTGGCGCCGAACGACAGGGGAGCGTCGTCCGGCGAGCCGGACACCGACGCTGAGAGTGCGGGTGACCGCAGACCCTCGAACCTGATCCGGTTGGTACCGGCGTAGGGAGTCGGGATTTCTCAGGCGTCGCGACCCGCACGGGCGTGCGGCGAGCGGCGCGCCCCTCCTGCATCCGAGGAGGAGACATGCACCGCCGCATCACCGTCGCGGCCCTGGCCGTCGGGGCCCTCGCCCTGGCCGGGTGTTCCACGACCCAGCCCAGCTCGTCGCCCAGCGGCAGCGCGTCGGACAGCGCGTCGGGGGGCGCCGTCGTGCTCGTCACGCACGACTCGTTCGCCCTCCCTGACGACCTCATCAGCCAGTTCGAGTCCGACACCGGTCTGACGCTGGACGTGCGGACCCAGGGTGACGCCGGCTCGATGGTCAACCAGCTCGTGCTGACCAAGGACGCGCCGATCGGCGACGCCGTGTTCGGCATCGACAACACGTTCGCGTCGCGCGCGATCGACGCCGGCGTCCTCGCGCCGTACCGGGCGACCCTGCCCGCCGGGGCCGACCAGTACGTGGTGGGCGACTCGGGCGACCTGAGCCCGGTCGACGTCGGTGACGTGTGCGTCAACGCGGACGTCACCTGGTTCGCCGACCACGACCTGCCGGTGCCGCAGACCCTGGAGGACCTGACCAAGCCCGAGTACAAGGGCCTGCTGGTGGTGGAGAACCCGGCGACGTCCTCACCGGGGCTGGCCTTCATGCTGGCCACCGTCGGCGCGTTCGGCGCCGACGGCTGGCAGGCCTACTGGCAGAAGCTGGTGGACAACAAGGTGGACGTCGCCGCGTCGTGGTCCGACGCGTACTACGTCGACTTCTCCGGCCCGTCCAGCGACGGCGACAAGCCGCTGGTGGTCTCCTACGCCTCGTCCCCGCCGTACGAGGTGCCGGACGGTGCGGAGACGGCGCCCACCACGGCGCTGCTGGACACCTGCTTCCGTCAGGTCGAGTACGCGGGCGTCCTGGCCGGCGCGAAGAACCCCGACGGTGCGAAGAAGGTCGTCGACTGGCTGCTGTCGTCGGCCGTCCAGGCCGCGATCCCCGAGAGCATGTACGTCTACCCGGTGGACTCCTCGGTGCAGCTGCCCGAGTCGTGGGTGCAGTTCGCGCCGATGGCCGACAAGCCCTACACGGTGGCCCCCGCCGACATCGCCGCCAACCGCGACGCCTGGCTCAAGGCATGGACGGACCTGGTGGTCGGCTGAGGTGAGCCTGCGATGAGTGCGGTGGCGTGGCCGCGCCCCGGCCGCGCGCTGCCCGGGCGGTGGCGTCCGGGCCGCGCGGCGGCGTGGGGGCTGGCCGCTGCCGTGCCACTGGCGTTCCTCGGGGTGTTCTTCGCGCTGCCGGTCGTCGGGCTGGTGGCGCGAGGGTTCTGGACCGACGGGGCGCTGGACCTGTCCGGGTTCGCGGACGTGATGAGCCGCCCGCACACCTGGCGGGTCATCGGCATCACCCTGGGGCAGGCCACGGTGGGCACCGCGGTCGCGGTGCTGCTCGGCGTGCCCGGTGCGCACCTGCTGTACCGGACCAGGTTCCGTGGCCAAGGGTTGCTGCGCGCGCTGGTGGCGGTGCCGTTCGTGCTCCCGACGGTCGTGGTGGGCGTGGCGTTCCGGTCGGTGCTCGGCGGTAACGGGCCACTGGCGTTCCTGGGCTGGGACGGGACCTTCGCGGGGGTCGTCGCGGCGCTGGTGTTCTTCAACTACACCGTCGTGGTGCGCACGGTCGGCGCGTTCTGGGCCGGGCTCGACCCGCGGACCGAGCAGGCGGCGCGTGCCCTGGGCGCCTCGCCGGCGCGGGCGTTCTGGTCGGTGACCCTGCCCGCCCTCGCGCCGGGGATCGCGTCCGCGGCGTCGATCGTGTTCCTGTTCTGCGCCACCGCGTTCGGGGTGGTGCTGGTGCTCGGCGGCGTCGGGTACGGCACGGTCGAGACCGAGATCTGGGTGCAGACCACCCAGTTCCTCGACCTGCGCGCGGCGGCGGTGCTCTCCGTGGTGCAGCTCGTGGTGGTCACCGCGGCGCTGTGGGTGGCCGGGCGGGCGCGCCGGCGACGCGAGCAGGCCCTGACCCGCGTGCCGGAGGCGGTGCCGCCGCTCGCGCTGCGCGGCCCGCAGGCGAAGGCCGGGGACCGGTGGGCGGCGGGTGTCACGGGAGCCGTGATCGTGGTGCTGCTGGGGCTGCCCATGGCCTCACTCGTGGTGCGCTCGCTGCACACCCGCGACGGTTGGGGCCTGGGCAACTACGCGGCGCTGGGCCGGCGAGGGTTCGGGCTCGGGGCCTCGGGCTGGGAGGCGGCGGCGACCTCGCTGCGGGTCGCGGTCGACGCGACGCTGATCGCGGTGGTGGTCGCCGGGCTGGTCGCCCTGATCGCCTCGCGGCGGCCGCGCACGCGCGGTCTGCGGCGCGCGGTCGGGGCCCTGGACGCGGTGGTGATGCTCCCGCTCGGGGTGTCCGCGGTGACGGTCGGCTTCGGCATCCTGATCACCCTGAACCGGCCGTTCGGGCTCGACGTGGACCTGCGGGCCTCGCCGATGCTGCTGCCGATCGCCCAGGCCGTGGTCGCGGTGCCGCTCGTGGTGCGTACCGTGCTGCCCGTGCTGCGCGCGATCGACACCCGGCTGCACGAGGCCGCCGCGGTGCTGGGCGCCTCGCCGTTCCGGGTGCTGCGGCACGTGGACTGGCCGGTCGCGGCGCGGTCCCTGGGGCTGGCGGTGGGGCTGGCCTTCGCGGTGAGCCTGGGCGAGTTCGGCGCGACGTCGTTCCTGGTGCGACCCGAGAGCCCGACGCTGCCGGTGCTCATCTACCGGCTGATCGGGCGGCCCGGAGCCGACAACCTCGGCACCGCGATGGCCGCGTCGGTGCTGCTCGCCGGGCTGACCGCGATGGTCATGGCGTTGGCCGAGCGGCTGCGCGGCACGCAGGGGAGCGACGTGTGAGCGGCGGCCTGGCGGTGCGGGACCTCGTCGTGCTCTACCGGGACGACGACGGGTCCGTCGCGACCGCCGTCGACCACCTGGACCTGGACGTGGCGACCGGCGAGGTGGTCGCGCTGCTCGGGCCGTCCGGCTCGGGCAAGTCCAGCCTGCTGCGCGCGGTCGCAGGCCTGGAGCCGGCCGCGGCCGGGCGGATCACCTGGGACGGCGAGGACCTCGCGGGCGTGCCTGCGCACCGCCGCGGGTTCGGGCTGATGTTCCAGGACGGGCAGCTGTTCGGGCACCGCGACGTGGCGGGCAACGTGGCGTTCGGCCTGCAGATGCAGCGGGTGCCGGCGCGCGAGCGGGCCGAGCGGACCCGCGAGCTGCTCGACCTGGTGGGCCTGGCCGGGTTCGCCCACCGTGCGGTGTCGACCCTGTCCGGCGGTGAGCGGCAGCGCGTGGCGCTGGCCCGGTCGCTGGCGCCTCGCCCGCGGCTGCTGCTGCTCGACGAGCCGCTGTCCGCCCTGGACCGTGCGCTGCGCGAGCGGTTGGCCGACGAGGTGCGCGAGGCACTGGTCGCGACCGGCACGACGGCGCTCTTCGTCACGCACGACCACGACGAGGCGTTCGCCGTGGCGGACCGAATCGCGGTGATGGACCTGGGCCGGCTGCTGCAGGTGGACACCCCGCCGCGGCTGTGGCAGTCGCCCGCGACGCGGCGGGTCGCGGAGTTCCTGGGCTACGAGGCGTTCGTCGCCGACGACGGCGGGCCGGTGGCCCGGGCGCTCGCCGCCGGGGTGGCGCGGGACGGTGGCGGGGCTCCGCTGCTCGCGGTCGGTCCGGCGTCGCTCGAGGTGGCCGACGACGGGCCGCTGGTCGCCACGGTCCGGGCGGCGGGGTTCCGTCGCGGGGTGGTCGAGCTGGCGGCCGACGTCGAGGGAGTCGGCGAGGTCACGCTGGTCGAGCGGACCGCCGGCCGTTCCGGCGCCGGCGACCTGCCGCGGCCGGGTACGTCGCTGAGGCTGCGCCCGGTGGCCGGCGGTGTCGCCCGCGTCGGCTGACGGCGGCCGGGCTCAGCGCGAGCGCCGGCGCCCGGCGTTGCCGCGCATCGACAGCTCCACGGCGGCGTTGCGGCGGGCGCCCGAGGGCGCGCCCGTCCGCGCTGCTGCGGCTCCCGGTGCCGCGGCCGGCCGGCCCGCCTTGGCGGGCGCGGAGCCCGAGCGCTGCGCCGAACCGGACTGCTGCTCCGAGCCGTGACGCTGCGCGCCACCGGAGCGCTGCCCGGCGCCGGAGCCCTGCCCGCGTCGACCGCGACCGCCTCGGGACCTGCCCGGGCCGGCCTCGCGGGAGCCGGCGCGGTCGCCGCTGCCACGCACACCCGAGATCGGGGGCGCGACGGGTGCCACGACGGGTGCGATCTCGCCGACGAGCCGCACCAGGTGCGGCGCCTGAGCGTGCACGGGTGTCGGCTGCGCGGTGATCTTGGCGGCCCGGGTCAGGGCGCGCACGTCGCCCATCTGCTCGGGCAGCACGATCGTGACGACGTCGCCGCCGGAGCCGGCCCGCGCGGTGCGGCCGGAGCGGTGCAGGTAGGCCTTGTGCTCGGCCGGCGGGTCGACGTGCACCACGAGCTCGACGTCGTCGACGTGGATGCCACGTGCCGCGATGTCAGTGGCGACCATCACCCGGACCATGCCGTCGGAGAACGCGGCGAGGTTGCGCTCGCGCTGCGGCTGGCTGAGGTTGCCGTGCAGGTCGACCGCCGGGATGCCGGCCTGGGTGAGCTGCTTGGCCAGCTTCTTGGCCTGGTGCTTGGTGCGGGTGAACAGCAGCCGGCGACCGGTGCCGGACGCGAGGCGCTGCACCACGTCGCGCTTGGCCGTGACGTCCGCGACCGTGAACACGTGGTGGGTCATCGCCACCACCGGCGACTCCTCGGAGTCCACCGAGTGACGCACCGGGTCGTGCATGAACTGGCGGACGAGCTGGTCGACCCCGCGGTCCAGGGTCGCGGAGAACAGCAGGCGCTGACCGCGCGGCGGGGTGGCCGCCATGATGCGCCGCACGCCGGGCAGGAAGCCCAGGTCGGCCATGTGGTCGGCCTCGTCCAGCACGGTCATCTCCACATCGGCCAGGGACACCACGCCCTGCTGGAGGAGGTCCTCGAGCCGACCGGGGCACGCGATCATCACGTCGACCCCGGCGGCGAGCGCCTGCTCCTGGCGGCGCTGGGAGACCCCGCCGTAGACGGTGGTCACCCGGAGCCGCACGGCGTGGGCCAGGGGCTCGAACGTCGCGGCGATCTGGTTGGCCAGCTCGCGGGTCGGCGCCAGGATCAGCCCGCGGGGCCGGCCGGGCTTGGCCCGGGCCCCGGTCAGGTGCGCGACCATCGGCAGCGCGAACGCCAGGGTCTTGCCGGAGCCGGTGCGGCCCCGGCCCAGGACGTCGAGACCGTCGAGCGTGCTCGGCAGCGTCGCGGTCTGGATGGGGAACGGCTCGGTGATGCCCTGGGCGGACAGCACACGCACCAGCGAGTGGGGCACGCCGAGCGCGGCGAAGCCGGCGGTGGTGGGGGCAGACGGGGACTCGGACAGGGTTGCAGACAAGATGGGGTGCCTTTCCGGCGGGGGAAGGTCGGGGCTCGCGGCGGCGGAAACGGGCTCTCGCCCGCCGGTGCTCCACGACGTAGGGACGCGCAGATCGCGCATCACTCGCCGGTCAGTCTCTCACGCCGGGCGCGCCATGTCATCCCATGACTGCTGCGGCCGACGCCCGCGCGGTGGCGAGCACCCCACGCGGATCAGGTGACGGCTGAGGCCCGTGAGTCGGGTGAGGCGACTCGCACGTCCCGCCCGTCGCTCGCGTCACACGATCCGCGTGGGCTGCTCAGGCCTGCGTCGGGCTGACCTTCTGCCACATGCCGGCGACGCCGACCGGGCGGAAGCCCAGCGCGACGTTGATGCCCAGCATGTGTGCGTTCTCCTCGGCGTTCCAGGTGTGCACCCGCCGGGCGGCGGGCCGCTCGGCGGCGAGCCACTGGAGCATGTCGGCCTTGAGCAGCATCCCCAGACGGTGCCCGCGGTGCTCGCTCAGCACGATGGTGTCCTCCTGGAACACCGGCTCGTCCTCGTCCAGGACGTACTCGACCATCGTGAAGCCGACCAGGTCGCCGGTGGCGACGTGCTGGACGGCCACCACCAGGAAGCCGTGGTTGGCCTCGGCGATCCGCTGCTCGTGGTCGCGCACCCGCTCGACGGTCCAGACCTCCTCGCGGAAGTCGACCTCACCGTTCGGGGCGTCGGTGGTCATCCGGGTCTCGAGGACGGCGAGCCCGGCGACGTGCTCGTCGGGCGCGCGGTCCCGCCAGCGCAGCAAGCGGTAGCCCGACCCCGCACGGGCCTCGGCGTCGGCGCGCAGCCGCTCCAGGTGCGTCGGGTCGACCGGGAGCTCGAGCATCGAGTACCGCTCCGCCTGGCCGAGCGTGTAGCCGTGGGCCATGGCGAACCGCGCGCCGGGGTCCGTCGCCAGGATCCGGCCGGACCCGGTGGGCGCGACCAGCGCGTCCGGGGCGTCGGCAGCGGGTTCGCCTCGGTGCTCGCTGGACGAGATCACGGTGTCGCGTCCCGCGGCCCGCACGAGGCGCTCGCCCTCGGTCAGGAGGGCGGTGCCCACGCCCGCGCCGCGGTGGGCCGGGTGGACCACGACGTCGACGAAGCCCGCGTGGTCGTTGCCCTGGTTCGGCATGATGACCGACGCGTAGCCGACGACGGCGTCCGGGTCGCCCGCCCCGGCGGGTGCGGTGGCCACGAGGAAGGTCCGCCGGGCGTAGGTCCGCTCGCCGAGCCGGGCCAGCAGGTACCTGGCCGAGAACGCGGTGTCGGTGTGGCCCCAGAGGGCGCCGTCGACGGCGTGGGAGACGGCGGCCATGCCGTGCAGGGCCCAGGCCTCGGGGTCGTCGAGGCCCGCGGGCGTCGGCGCCGGGGTGATGGTCCAGGAGTCCATGCCCCGACGGTGCCGGACGGACGGGCGCCCGGTCACGCGGATATTCGCGCCGCCCGACCGCTCAGACGCCGTCCGGGCGACGCTTCTGCGGGTACGGCGGCCGGCCGTCGACCAGGTCGGCGACGAACCGGGACAGGCGCCGCTCGCGGGTCTCCGGCCGCTTGGCGTCCTGGAGGCGGTAGCAGATCGCGAAGCGGTTGGTCGACGTCAGGACGTCCCACCAGGCCTGCGCCCGAGGCTCGGCCGCCAGCGCGTCGAGCAGGTCCTGGGGAGGCTCCACGGTGCTCGCGCCGCCGTAGGCGCGGTCCCAGCGGCCGTCGGCCTTCGCCGCCTCGACCGCCGCGACGCCGGCCGGGCGCATCCGGCCCTCCGCCGTCAGCCGCTCGACCCGCGCCACGTTGCTGGCCGACCACGGGCTGCGGGACCGGCGTGGCGTGAACCGCTGGAACGTCGTCTGGTCGTCGCGCCGGCGGGTCTGGCCGTCGATCCAGCCCACGCACAGCGCCTCGAGCAGCGCGTCCTCGTACGTCAGGCGGGTCACGGTGCCGCCCTTGCGGGTCAGCACCAGCCAGACCCCGGAGGAGGTCGCGTGGTGCTCGGCCAGCCAGGCCCGCCACGCGTCGACGTCCGGGGGCATGAGCCCGCCGAGCGCATCCGTGCCGGGGCCGTCGACGTCCATCGCCCCAGTCTCCCGTGCGCCACCGACAGGTCGCACGGCCGGGGTGCCGGACGGCTCGGGATCAGCCGCCGGCCGCGGGCAGCGCGTCGCGGGCCAGCAGCCCGAGCAGCTCCTCGTGCGGGCCGACGACGAACGCCTCGTCCCCGGCGTGCAGGGTGTGCCACCGGCGCACGACCCGGTGGGTCGTCGCCTCGCCCGGCGAGCGCACCGCGAGCACGCGGCTGCGCCCGGTCACGGCGTCGACCCTCGCGCCGTCCAGGCCGCCGCCGGAGGTCACCTGGACCCGCGCGTACAGCAGCGGCACGTCGCCGGCGTAGAACGTGCCCAGCACGTCGAGGCCGAGGGCCGCCCCCACGAACCACGGGGCGGCGAGCTCGTCGGTCGAGCGCACGTCGGTCAGGCCGAACGCCTGGCGCACGGTCGAGGCCAGCCGCCGGTCGAACAGCCGCAGCGCGACGGTGATGTCATCGCGGTCGCCGAGCCCGTCGCGCACCGCGAGCCCGACCTCGAGGTTGGTCAGGTCGTCGCTGGTCAGCACCGCGACGGCCTTGGCGCGGCCGAGGTTGACCAGGTCGAGCGTGCCGGCGAGCGTCGCGTCCCCGCTGACCAGCCGGGCGCCCGCGGCGCGGGCCTGGGTGAGGTACCTGTTGTCCTCGTCGCGCTCGACCACCACCACGGGCGTGCCGGTCGCCGCGACCGACTCCACGACGCGCGCACCCACCGACCCGAGCCCGACCACCACGACGTGCCCGCGTAGGCCGGTCACCCTGCCGTGGCCCAGGGACTCCTCGAGCCTGCGGGACACCAGCAGGTTGGTGAGCAGCGCGTACGTCGTCGCGGCGAGCACGACCCCGGCGAGCATGAGCACGACGGCGAACGCCCGCAGCCAGCTGGGCTGGTCGCGGAAGCTGAAGTCCCCGTAGCCGATCGTGCCGACCGTCTCGGCGGTGAAGTAGAGCGCGTCGAGCAGGCTCATCCGGGTGCCGTTCGGCTCGCGGTAGCCCACCATCAGCAGCACGACGGCGGTGCCGGACAGCACGGTGAGCGCGAGCAGGGCCCGCCGCAGCCGGACGTCCGTGGCGTTGGCGACGGCGCGGCTCCACCGACGCACGGCGCCGGCCGGTCCGGGTTCGCGCTCCTCGGCGGCGGAGCCGCGGTGCCGGGCGCCCGCGGGCGGGGCCGGTGCCGGCGTCGGCGGCATCACCTGGTCCCAGGCGGCGACCTGCCCGAGCATGCTCACCTGGTCCCCCGCGACCACCTCGAGGTCGCGGCCGGGGCAGACCTCCGGCTCGCCCGGTGTCGACGTGCGCTGGACTCCGAGCGGGACCAGCGCCTCGCCGAACAGGTCGCGCAGCATGCCGTCGCGTGGCGCCGTGACGGTGCGCACCTGGACCACCTCGTTGCCGACCCGCAGCCCGTGCCCCTGCGCGCCGAGGCACGCCTCGACGATGGCCGGCGCGGCGATCGACGCGACGTCGAGCACCAGGACACCGGCGTCGGCCTGCATCGCCCGCGCCACCGCCGGGTTGCGGATCTGGGCGATGACCGGCAGCTCCGGGCGCAGGCGCCGCACCAGCAGCGCGGTCTCCAGCGCGCCGAGGTCCGTCGACGACAGGCACACCACGGCGCGCGCCTCGCGCAGCCCGGCGGCGTCCAGCGCCGCGCCCGCGCCGTCGACGTGCTGCACCACGGTGGCGCCCAGGGCCGAGGCGGCCTGGACCGCGCCCGGCCGTGCACCGTCGTCGATCGCCGCCACCTCGAGGTCCAGGGCGACCAGGTGCTCGACCACCCGCAGCCCGAGGCCCTCGAGGCCGTGGACGATGACGTGCCCGGACCGGTCGTCGTGGGCAGCGGTCATGGGGGCATGATCCCGCGCCGCGCCGGGCAGCGGGAGGGCACGCGCCGTCGGGGGGCTCAGCCGCCCCAGTCGCCCATCGCCCCCTGGAGTGCGCCGAGCGTCGCCTCGACCAGGTGGCCGCGCTCGTCGTCGGGGCAGCCGCGGCCCGCCCAGGTCCGCACCGCGGCCTCGACGAAGCCGGGCCAGGCCTCGAGGGCGTAGTCGTGCCGCTGCCAGTGGGCCGGGAGCAGGGCGCGCAGGCGGGCGGTCTGGGCCTCCCGGGCGCTCGCGACCACGGCCACCGACGCGGCGGGGAAGGAGTCGGGCTCGAGCCACCACCGTGCGCCGGCCGCGGCGTCGTCGGCCAGGACCTCGAGCAGCGCGCGCACCCGGTCGCGGACGGGGGCGCCGGTCGGCACGGCCGCGACGGCGGCGTCCTGCCGGGTCGCGAGGTCCTCGGCCCACCCGCGGACCACCGCCGCGTGCAGGTCCGCCTTGGTGGGGAAGTAGCGGAACACGAGCGGCTCGGAGACGCCGGCCAGGGCCGCGACGTCGGCCACCGACGTGTCCGCGTAGCTCGCGGCGGCGAACACCTCGCCGGCCGCGGCGAGCAGCGCGGCGCGGCGCTCGTCGGGCGGCATCCGGGTGGGCACCTTGCGAGACTAGCCGAAATGAGTCAGACTCAACAATGTGATGAGTCAGACTCAGCAAGGAGTGGCATGAGCACCGCGCACATCCCCGGCGACCTCTGGTGGCACGTCTACCCCCTCGGCGCGGTCGGCGCGCCGATCCGCGAGCGCCACGGCGCGGACGCGGCCGGTGAGGTCGTGCACCGCCTCGACCGCCTGACGCCGTGGATCGAGCGGGCGGCCGACCTCGGCCTGACCGGGATCCAGCTGGGCCCGGTGTTCGCCAGCAGCACCCACGGCTACGACACCACCGACCACGACGCGGTCGACCCCCGGCTCGGTGACCGGGCCGACCTGGAGCGGCTGTTCGCCCGGGCGCACGACCTCGGGCTGCGCGTGATGCTGGACGGGGTGTTCAACCACGTCGGCGCCCGGCACCCGCTGTTCCGTCGCGCCCTGGCCGAGGGGCCCGGGTCGGACGCCGCGCGGCTGTTCCGGATCGACTGGTCCGCGCCCGGCGGCCCGCGCGCGGCGACCTTCGAGGGTCACGACGCGCTCGTCGCGCTGAACCACGACGAGCCCGCCGTCGCCGACCTGGTCGCCGGCGTCATGACCCGTTGGCTCGACGCGGGCGCCGACGCGTGGCGCCTCGACGCGGCCTACGCCGTGCCGCCGGAGTTCTGGGCGCGCGTGCTGCCGAGGGTGCGCGACGCCCACCCCGACGTCACGGTGATCGGCGAGGTCATCCACGGCGACTACGTCGACCTCGTCGCCCGCAGCGGCCTGGACGGCGTGACGCAGTACGAGCTGTGGAAGGCGATCTGGAGCTCGCTGGTGGACCGCAACCTCTTCGAGCTGGCCTGGGCGCTGGACCGGCACACCGGATTCGTCGAGCACTTCAGGCCGATGACCTTCGTGGGCAACCACGACGTGACGCGGATCGCCTCGACGGTCGGGGACCGGGGGGCGGTGCTGGCGCTCGCGGTGCTCATGACGGTGGGCGGCTCGCCGTCGCTGTACTACGGCGACGAGGACGCGTTCCGCGGGGTCAAGGAGGAGCGGATCGGCGGCGACGACGCGGTGCGGCCCGCGCTGCCGGACTCCCCCGCCGAGCTGTCCGGGCTCGGCGCCTGGATGGTCGAGACCACCCGCGTGCTGGTGGGGATGCGCCGTCGGCACCCGTGGCTGGCCGACGCCCGCACCGAGGTGGTCGAGACGCTCAACGAACGGCTCGTGTACCGCTCGGTGGGAGTCGGCCCGGACGCCGGCCGGTCGATCACCGTGGAGCTGGACCTGACGGCGGGCGAGGGGTCGGTGCGGATCACCGGCGAGGGCGAGTCGCTGACCGTCTGAGGGTCGCTCAGACCTCGTAGTCCACGCACATCCGGGTGCGCTCGAGGCTGCCGATCAGGTCCGCGACCACCACGTGGTCGGGGTGCGCCCGGTAGGCCTCCAGGGCCGCCAGGTCGTCGAGGTCCACCGTGAGCACCAGGTCCCAGTTGCTGGGCTTGTCGCGCACGTCCAGACCCACCTCGAGGCGCCGGATCACCGGCACCGCCGCGGGCAACGCCTCCAGCGCGTCGCGCACCCGCTCGGCGTTGGCGCGTCGGGCCTCGGCGGTCTCGCCGGACATCGTCCAGGCCACCACGTGTCGGATCACACGACCAGACTAGGGCGGTGCGTCCGCGCACATGGCAGGCTCGGAGCACGAGTCGCGAGCCGATGGCGAGCGCTGGACGACGGGGGGCACGACGGTGCGCAGGGGGCGAGGGACGGGCACGCGCGTGCTCGCAGGAGCGGTGGCGGTGGTCACCGCGGCGGTTGTCCTGGCGGGTTGTACGAGCGAGCGGCCGGGGCCGGAGGCCGCCGCGCAGGCGCTCGCGTCCGCTCTGGCGTCCGGCGACTTCTCGGCGGTCGTGTTCGACCAGGCCGACGCCGCATCCACGGCGGCCGCACGGCGCGCGGCGGCCTACGAGGCTCTCCAGCCGCACCAGCCGGAGGTCACGGTGGGCGACGTCGCGGTGGACCCCGAGGACGACGACTTCGCGACCGCCACGCTGGCGTTCAGCTGGGACCTCGGTGTGGCCGAGCCGTGGGAGTACACGACGCACGCGCGTCTGGAGCGCGGTGCGCAGGACGACGCGGACACCTGGCGGGCGGCCTGGGCCTCGACGCTGCTCGCGCCGGACCTCAGCGACGTCGAGGTCCTGGGCGTCGAGCGGGTCGCCACCCAGCGCGGCGAGGTCCTCGGTGCGGGTGGCGTGACCCTCATCGTGGACCGGCCGGTCTACCGGATCGGGATCGACAGGACCCTCGGCGACCAGGCCGCCCAGCAGGAGGGGGCGCGGGGCCTCGCGACGGCGCTCGGCATGGACCCCGACGCGTTCGCCGCCCGGGTCGAGGCCGCCGGGCCCAAGGCCTTCGTCGAGGCGATCGTGGTGCGCGAGAACGACCCCGGCTACGACGTCGCCGCGCTGGCCGGCTTCCCCGCCGCGCGCGCCCTGCGCGACTCCATCCCGCTCGCGCCCACCAGGGCGTTCGCGCGCCAGGTGCTCGGTGTGGTGGGCCCCGCGACCGCCGAGATCATCGACGAGTCCGACGGCGCGGTGGCCGCCGGCGACCTCGCCGGGCTCAGCGGGCTGGTGCGCCAGTACGACGCCCGGCTGCGCGGCACCCCGGGTCTGGTGGTGGCGGCGACGGCAGAGGGCACCGATGCGCGCCGTGAGCTGTTCTCCGTCGAGCCAGTGGCGGGTCAGGCCCTGCACACCACGCTCGACGTCGGCCTGCAGAACGAGGCGGACGCCCTGCTCGCCGGCGTCGGCCCGGCGAGCGCGATCGTCGCGCTGCGGCCTTCCACCGGCGACGTCCTCGCGGTCTCGTCCGGCCCGGGTGGCGGTGGGCTGTCGACGGCGACCCTCGGCCAGTACGCGCCAGGCTCGACGTTCAAGGTGGTCAGCTCGCTCGCCCTGCTGCGCTCGGGAGCCACGCCCGACACCCCGGTGCCGTGCACCCCGACGATCACCGTCGACGGGCGCGCGTTCTCCAACTTCCCGGGCTACCCGTCGAGCGCCCTCGGCACGGTGCCGTTGCGGACGGCGTTCGCGAACTCCTGCAACACCGCCTTCATCTCCCAGCGGGACGCCGCGTCGGCACAGGCGCTGGTCGACGCGGCCGGCTCGCTGGGCTGGGACGCCGGGGATCTCGGGTTCCCGGCGTTCCTCGGCTCGGTGCCGTCGGCCTCCACCGGCACCGACCACGCGGCGTCGATGATCGGCCAGGGCCGGGTGCTGGCCTCGCCGCTCGGCATGGCCACCGTCGCCGCGTCGGTCGCGGCCGGGCGCACGGTCGCGCCGCGGATCATCACCGACGACGAACTCAGCACCCCGCCCACGTCGGGCGCGGCCCCGCTGGCCGAGGCGGAGGCCACCACGCTGCACAAGCTGATGCGCGGCGTGGTGACCGACGGCGGCGCGACCTTCCTGCTCGACGTGCCCGGTGGCGAGGTCGCCGCCAAGACCGGCACCGCCGAGTTCGAGACCGACGGCCGGACGCTCAACCACGCCTGGATGATCGCCATCCAGGGCGACCTGGCGGTCGCGGTCTTCGTCGACGAGGGGGAGTTCGGCTCGACCACCGCCGGGCCGATCCTCGAGGCGTTCCTGCGGGCGGCGAACGGCGGGTAGGGCCGGCGCGGTCGCCGGGTCCCGTGCGGCGGGCATGCGCCGGGTGGACCCGCGCGCCGTCTCGCGCAGCGGGCCCTCCGGAAGGCGTCGTTGGCCTGCGGCGTTAGCCTGGGGTACCGCGACATCCCGTTCGCCGGAAGCCGCCAGGCGGGCACCCGCCACGTGGCACGGCGTCGACGCACGTCCTCCGAGGTCCCCATGCCCGAGCTCCGTTCCCGCACCACCACCCACGGTCGCAACATGGCCGGCGCCCGCGCCCTGTGGCGCGCGACCGGCCTGACCAACGACGACTTCGGCAAGCCGATGGTCGCGATCGCGAACTCCTACACCCAGTTCGTGCCCGGCCACGTCCACCTCAAGGACATGGGCGACCTGGTCGCCGGCGCGGTCAAGGAGGCCGGCGGGATCGCGCGCGAGTTCAACACGATCGCCGTCGACGACGGCATCGCGATGGGCCACCACGGGATGCTCTACTCGCTGCCCAGCCGCGAGGTCATCGCGGACTCGGTCGAGTACATGGTCAACGCGCACCAGGCCGACGCCCTGGTCTGCATCTCCAACTGCGACAAGATCACGCCGGGGATGCTGCTGGCCGCGCTGCGGCTCAACATCCCGACCGTGTTCGTCTCCGGCGGCGCGATGGAGGCCGGCCGGGTCGTGGTCGGGGACGACGGCAAGGTCCAGGCCCGCCTCGACCTCATCGACGCGATGGTCAAGGCCGTGGACCGCGAGGTGTCGGACTCGGAGATCACCTCGATCGAGGAGAACGCGTGCCCGACCTGCGGGTCGTGCTCGGGGATGTTCACCGCCAACTCGATGAACTGCCTGCTCGAGGTGGTCGGGCTCGCGCTGCCGGGCAACGGCTCGACGCTGGCCACGGCGTCGCGGCGCCGCGACCTGTTCCTGGACGCCGGCAGGCTCGTGGTCGAGCTCGCGAACCGTTGGTACGGCGACGACGACGCGTCGGTGCTGCCGCGGTCGATCGTGACCAAGGAGTCGCTGGCCAACGCGATGCGGGTGGACATCGCGATGGGCGGGTCGACCAACACGATCCTGCACCTGCTCGCCGCGGCCCAGGAGGGCCAGGTCGACTTCGACCAGGACGACATCGACGCCCTGTCGCGGGTCACCCCGTGCATCTGCAAGGTCGCGCCCAGCTCGCACCGGTACTACATGGAGGACGTGCACCGGGCCGGTGGGATGCCCGCGATCATGGGCGAGCTCGCCCGCGCCGGGATGATGGACGACACCGTCCACGCGGTGCACTCCCCCACGCTCGAGGCGTGGCTGGCCGAGTGGGACATCCGCGGCGGGTCGGCGAGCGAGCGGGCGCTGGACCTGTACCACGCGGCGCCCGGCGGGGTGCGCACCACGAAGGCGTTCAGCTCGACCAACGTGTGGGAGTCGCTGGACCTGGACGCCGAGGGCGGATGCATCCGCTCGGTGGAGCACGCCTACACCGCGGACGGCGGGCTGGCCGTGCTCAAGGGGAACCTGGCGCCGGACGGCTGCATCGTCAAGACCGCCGGCGTGCCGGAGCACCAGTGGACGTTCACCGGGCCGGCCAAGGTCGCCGAGTCCCAGGAGGACGCCGTCGAGATGATCCTCGGCGGGAAGATCGTCGAGGGCGACGTCGTCGTGGTGCGCTACGAGGGCCCCAAGGGTGGGCCCGGCATGCAGGAGATGCTCTACCCGACCGCCTACCTCAAGGGCGTGGGGCTCGGGCCCAAGTGCGCGCTGATCACCGACGGCCGGTTCTCCGGCGGGTCGAGCGGCCTGAGCGTCGGGCACGTGTCGCCCGAGGCGGCGTCCGGCGGGGCGATCGGCCTGGTCGAGGACGGCGACCTCATCGAGTTCGACATCCCCGGGCGGCGGGTCGCCCTCCTGGTCGACGACGCCGAGCTGGCCCGCCGGCGTGCCGAGCGCGACCTGATCGGCTGGAAGCCCGCCGAACGCAAGCGCGAGGTGTCCGCAGCCCTGCGGATCTTCGCCGCGTTCGCCCAGTCCGCGGACAAGGGCGCCGCCCGCAAGGTCCCCTGAGCCGCGGTCACACCCGAGCGGTCCGGGGCGGCCGGGCGGTCCCGCCACCCGCCCCGGCACCGGGCAGCGCGAGCACGTCCACCGCGTCCACGGCCTGAGCGATCGGCTCCACCCGGTGCAGGGCGCGGGCGACGAGCGCGCCGAGGATCGCCGACGGGCGACCCCGCACGCCGAAGTCCTGCTCCTCGAACCCGCGGTAGACCGACCGGGGCGCGACGGTGCCGTCCGGCTCGACGCAGTAGGCGCGCAGGCACGCAGCGACCTCGGCGAGTGCCCGGGTGTCCTCCGGCCGCGCCGAGGGGCCCGACCACACCGCCGGGAACCGCCCCACGGTGTCGACGACGGCGAGCGCCGAGTACCACGTCGGAGGCGACTTGCCCTCCTTGAACGACCGACCGTGGCCGAACATGTACGGGCGCTCCTCGCCTCGGCGGCGCCAGACGCCGAGCACCGTGCGGGCGGCGTCCTCGACCTCGGCCGGCCGCTCGTCCTGCGGCAGCCACGAGAGCACCCGCAGCGCCTCGAGGGTGACCTGCGGGCAGACGTCCCCGCGCCGGCCAGGTCCGCGGAACCCGACCTGAGGGTCGGGCAGACACGTCCAGGCAGAGCCCTGTCGGGTGGCCGTGAGGTCCCGCTCGAGTCGTTCGAGCCCGGCCCGCACCCGGGGGTCGTCCGCGTGGCCGGTGCGCACGAGCACCTCGAGGATCGCGTGGTGGTCGCAGGGCAGCGCCGCCCAGACCAGGTCGGCGCCGCGCCGCACGCGGCCGAGGGCGAGGAAGCGGCCGTCGGGCGCCTGGTGCTCGAGCATCGAGGTCAGGCAGGCCGCGATCCGGGGATCGTCCGCGGGGCCGACGCCGACGTCCAGCAGCAGCGTGAGCAGGTTGGGGGCGTACTCGGGGCGGTTGTGGCCGGAGACCGGGTTCTCCCGGTCCCACGGCACCAGGCGGTCGACGAGCGCGCGGGTGCGTGGGTCGGCCAGGACCGCCCGGTGCGCGTCGAGCACCTCCGGGTGGTCCCCGGGCAGGCCCAGGATGTCGGTGAGCAGGATCCACCGTGCCCCGGGCTCGGTGGTCGCGGACAGCTGAGCCAGGAGCGTGGGCGGCGTGCAGCGCGAGCTCGTGGACATGACCGTCGGCTCCGTCGGCGACGCCGGCCCGCGGTCGGCCGGCGGTCCGAGTATCGCACCGCCCCGGGTCAGGGGATGGGGAGTCGGCTGACCTGGGTGGGGTGGCGGAGGGTTCTCGGGACCTCAGCGACCTCGTCGACGCGGGCGAGGAGCCGCGCGACGGCGTCGGGGGTGTCGGGGCTGTCGACGTCGACGGCGTAGACCATGCCGGTCGAGGCCCAGCCGTCGTCGAAGCCGCCGGACGCTCGCACCCGCACGCCGTGGACGTGCAGTCCGAGGGCCTCGGCCTCGCGGTGCGTGTCGTTCAGCACGCAGCACGCGACCGCGAGGTGCAGCAGGTGGGCGCCCGTCGTCTCGCCGTGGACCTCGATGCCGGCCCGCGTCCAGCGGTGCGGGAGCGTGGTCAGCGCCGTGTCGCCGCCGGTCCGGTAGCTGCCCGAGGCGGCCGTGACCGCGTAGTGGTCGAGGCTCATGGCTGGACGGTAGGGCCGTGCTCGCGCGACCGCCAGACCGTCCGATGCCGGTCTGTCCACAGGGTCATCGGAGCCGCAGGTCGCTGTCCACAGGCGCCCCCGCCGGTGCGCGTGCCGAACCTAGCGTGGCGGCGTGCCCGAGGACCTCCACCCGCTGCCCGCCGACCGGCCTGCCGTGCCCGCTGCCCCGCCGGTCGGTGCGCCGAACCCCTTCGCCCCACCGCCCCACGTCCGCCCGGTGCGTCCGCCGCTGTCGGTCCGCCTCGCGGCGCTGCCGCGGATCGCGGTCACGGTGGCCGCGGCCCTGGCCGGGGCGTGGCGGGTGGCGGAGGGGCTCGCGCGCGTCGCGGCACGGACGTTCCCGGAATCCGAGCCCGCGCCCCGGCTCGCGGCCCTGATGACCGTCGGGGCCATGGTGCTCTTCCTCCTCGGCGTCTGGGCGTGGCTCGAACCGACGATGGTCCGGGCGCGGCTGGGGGCTCTCGCCCGGTTCGGTGCCGGCAGCATCGGCTGCATGGTGGCCACCTACGCCGTCGCTGCGCTCCCGCTGGCCTACGTGGGGTTCTTCGCGCTCGTCGGGACGCGCGGTGCGCGCAGCGCCTTCACGGTCGCCTCGCTCGCGCTCGTGACGCCGCTGATGGCCTGGGTGCCGGCGTTCTGGCTCGGCGAGCTGGTCCAGGCCGTGGTGGTGCGGCTCAGGCGGACGGGCCGGCCGGGGGAATGCTCGACCCACGCGGTGAGTTGAGTCTGACAGGCTCAAGTTTGCGGCGGACGACTTGCATCCGGCGGGTGAACCCCGCAGACTTGAGCGCAGCAGGCTCAACGTAGGACGAATCGCGGTCCGCCGCGACGAACCGGACCACCCGGCGGCCACCGGCCGCCACCGCACACAAGGGAGCACCACCCATGGCACGTGCCGTCGGCATCGACCTCGGTACCACCAACTCCGTCGTCGCCGTCCTCGAGGGCGGCGAGCCCACCGTCATCGCCAACGCCGAGGGCTCGCGCACGACGCCGTCCGTCGTCGCGTTCTCCAAGACCGGCGAGGTCCTGGTCGGCGAGGTCGCCAAGCGCCAGGCCGTCACCAACGTCGACCGCACCATCAGCTCGGTCAAGCGCCACATGGGGACCGACTGGAGCGTCGAGATCGACGACAAGAACTACACCGCGCAGGAGATCTCCGCGCGCGTGCTCGGCAAGCTCAAGCGCGACGCCGAGGAGTACCTGGGCGAGACCGTGACCGACGCGGTCGTCACCGTCCCGGCCTACTTCAACGACGCCCAGCGCCAGGCCACCAAGGACGCCGGCCAGATCGCCGGCCTCAACGTGCTGCGGATCGTCAACGAGCCGACCGCCGCCGCGCTGGCCTACGGCCTGGAGAAGGGCAAGGAGGACGAGCTGATCCTGGTGTTCGACCTCGGTGGCGGCACCTTCGACGTGTCCCTGCTCGAGGTCGGCAAGGACGAGGACGAGTTCTCCACCATCCAGGTGCGCGCCACCAACGGCGACAACCACCTGGGCGGCGACGACTGGGACCAGCGGATCGTCGAGCACCTCATCAAGGAGGTCAAGAACGCCAACGGTGTCGACCTGTCCAAGGACAAGATCGCGCTCCAGCGGCTGCGCGAGGCGGCCGAGCAGGCCAAGAAGGAGCTCTCCTCGACCACGTCGACGACGATCTCCATGCAGTACCTGTCGATGTCCGAGAACGGCCCGATCCACCTGGACGCCAAGCTGACCCGGGCGCAGTTCGAGCAGATGACCTCCGACCTGCTGGAGCGCACCAAGGCCCCGTTCCACGCGGTCATCCGCGACGCCGGCATCTCGGTGGGCGACATCGACCACGTCGTGATGGTCGGCGGCTCGACCCGCATGCCCGCCGTGTCCGAGGTCGTCAAGGAGCTCACCGGCGGCCAGGAGCCCAACAAGGGCGTCAACCCGGACGAGGTCGTCGCCGTGGGCGCCGCGCTCCAGGCCGGTGTCATCAAGGGTGAGCGCAAGGACGTGCTCCTCATCGACGTCACCCCGCTGAGCCTCGGCATCGAGACCAAGGGCGGCGTGATGACCAAGCTCATCGACCGCAACACCGCGATCCCGACCAAGCGCAGCGAGATCTTCTCGACGGCCGAGGACAACCAGCCGTCGGTGCTGATCCAGGTGTTCCAGGGCGAGCGCGAGTTCGCCCGGGACAACAAGCCGCTGGGCACCTTCGAGCTGACCGGCATCGCGCCGGCCCCGCGCGGCGTCCCGCAGATCGAGGTCACCTTCGACATCGACGCGAACGGCATCGTGCACGTGTCCGCCAAGGACCGCGGCACGGGCAAGGAGCAGTCGATGACGATCACCGGCGGCTCGGCCCTGCCCAAGGACGAGATCGACCGGATGGTCAAGGAGGCCGAGGCGCACGCCGCCGAGGACAAGAAGCGCCGCGAGGAGGCCGACGTCCGCAACCAGGCCGAGAACCTGGCCTACCAGGCGGAGAAGGCGCTGGCCGACGCGGGCGACAAGGTCCCCGACGACGTCAAGACCGAGGTCACCACGGCGGTGGGTGAGCTGCGCACCGCCCTGGAGGGCACCGACCTCGACGAGGTCAAGGCTAAGCAGACCGCGCTCGCGGGCGTGATCCAGAAGATCGGCGAGGCCGTGTACGCGGCCGACCAGGCCGCGGCCACCGAGACCCCGGCCGACGCCGACGCGGCGTCCGGCTCATCCGACGCGGACGAGGACGTCGTGGACGCCGAGATCGTGGACGAGGACGAGGACAAGTGACCGACCAGCAGGCGCCGGGCGGCGCCCAGGAGGAGCCGCCGCCCCGCTTCACCGACAAGCGCCGCATCGACCCGGACACCGGTGCCGTGCGGGACCCGGCCGGGGGCTCCCCGGCCGGGGGCCCGGCGGCCGGCCCCGAGGGCGGGACCCCCGGGGCCGACGACGCGGGTTCGGCCGAGGAGACGCACCCGGTGGTCGCTGCGCTCGAGGCCGCCGAGGCGATCGCGGCCGAGCGGCTGGAGGACCTCCAGCGGCTCCAGGCCGAGTACGTCAACTACCGCAAGCGGGTCGAGCGCGACCGGCTCGTGGCCCGTGACCAGACCGTGGTCGCCATGGTCGAGGCGATGATCGGGGTCCTGGACGACATCGACGCCGCACGCTCCCACGACGAGCTGGTCGGTCCGTTCGCTGCGGTCGCCGAGAAGTTCGAGGCGTCGCTCGGCCGGTTCGGCTGGGAGCGCTACGGCGCGGCCGGCGAGGCGTTCGACCCGACGGTGCACGAGGCGCTCATGCACGCCCACTCCGACGACGTGACCGAGCCGACGGTGGTCCAGGTCCTCCAGGCCGGCCACCGGGTGGGCGACCGGATCGTCCGCGCGGCGCGCGTGGCGGTCGCGGAGCCCGAGTGACGCGTGCGGCCGGTTCTGGAACCGATCCGGTCGGCAGCACGCCGGATCGGTTCCAGAAGCGGGTGAGGGGAGGATCGCGATGACGGGCCAGGACTGGTTCGAGAAGGACTTCTACGCGATCCTCGGCGTGCCCAAGAACGCCGACGAGGTGGCGATCAAGAAGGCCTACCGCAAGAAGGCGCGCACCCTCCACCCGGACCACAACCCGGGTGACGCGGTGGCCGAGGCGAAGTTCAAGGACGTCGGCGAGGCCTATGCGGTGCTGTCCGACCCCGAGCAGCGCAAGCAGTACGACGCGGTGCGGGCGATGGCCGGCGGCGGCGCGCGCTTCGCGGCGGGCGCGGGCGGTCCGGGAGCCGGCGCCGGCGGTTTCGAGGACGTGTTCAGCGGGCTGTTCGGCGCCGGTTCAGGCGGCCCCGGCGGTGGCCGGGTGCGCTACTCGACCAGCGGCGAGGGCGTGAACATCGACGACCTGCTGGGCGGGATGTTCGGCGGTGGTGGGTCCGGTGGCGGCCGGTTCGGGCGACGGGCCCAGCGCGGCGCGGACCTGCAGGCCACCACCACCTTGCCGTTCCGGCAGGCGGTGACCGGGTCGACGGTCACCCTGTCCGTCGACGGCCGCAGCGTCACGGCGCGGATACCGCCGGGCGTGCGCGACGGGCAGAAGATCCGGCTGCGCGGCAAGGGCCGACCCGGCGCCGACGGCGGTGAGCCGGGCGACCTCGTGATCGCGGTGAAGGTCGAGCCCCACCCGGTGTTCAGCCTGTCCGGCAAGGACCTGCGGGTGACCCTGCCGGTGACCTTCGCCGAGGCTGCGCTCGGCGCGCAGGTCGAGGTACCTACGCTGGACGGCGCCACCGTGCGGGTCAAGGTGCCCGAGGGCACCCCGTCCGGCCGGACCCTGCGGGTGCGGGGCAAGGGCGTGCACACCGCGTCGGGCGACGGCGACCTGCTGGTCACCGTCCAGATCGCCGTCCCGCAGCGGCTGTCCGACGCGGCCAAGGCCGCGGTCAAGGCGTTCTCCGAGGCCACCGGCGACGCCGACGTCCGGGCCGAGCTGCGCGAGCGGGCCGGCCGATGACCGTGGGCCGGCCGACGACCGTTCCGGCGCCGGGGAGCCCCGGCGCTCCGCGGGGGTAGGCGAACCAGGAGGATCCGATGTCGTACGACGCGCCGGTGCTGGTCATCTCGATGGCGGCCGAGCTCGCGGGCATGCACCCGCAGACCCTGCGCCAGTACGACCGGCTCGGGCTCGTCTCCCCCACCCGGACCCGCGGCCGCGGCCGGCGCTACTCCCTGCGTGACGTCGCGACGCTGCGCGAGGTCCAGCGGCTGTCCCAGGACGAGGGCATCAACCTCGCCGGGATCAAGCGGATCCTCGCGCTGGAGTCCGAGGTCGCGCGGCTGCGCGACGAGGTCGATGCGCTCCGTCACGCGGCCGACCCCGGCCGCCGGGTCTTCACCGCGGGCCCCGAGGGTGACGTGGTCGCCGTCCCGCGGGGCCATCGCCCGGCAAGGGTGACGAGCACCGGAGCGCTCGTCGTCTGGCGCCCCCACCGCTGAGCCCGGGTGTCGCTCGGCGGGTGCCCGGCGAGCGCAGGCCGTCGGCCGAGCGGGTGTCGGGAAGGCGAACGGCGCGCGTCGGGTTGTCGCCAGGTCATCCCACGGGGGTGCCGCTGGGACTTAGGTCCATGGTAAGAACGGGAACGCCCCGGGCTCGACGTCGCGCGCCGTGCGGCCGGCCGGGGCCGAACCACAAGGAGACCCCTCGTGACAGTGTTCCCGTCCTCGGCCGAACGGAGGCGCGTTGTCCGGCGCGCCACCGCCGGCGTCGGCGCCCTCGCGCTCGGCCTGACACTCGCCGCGGCCACCGCCCCGGCCGCGTCCGCCCATGGTGACGACCACAACGGCGGCTACTCGCAGTACCTGAAGAAGCACATGCGCAGCTGGTGGCACGCCCGCACGGTCGACCTCCAGCTGCTCGCGTTCAACGACTACCACGGCCACCTCGAGGCCTCCGGCAACGGCGCCGTGGGCGACATCGCGGACGCCGGTGGTGCCGAGTACCTGGCCAGCGAGCTGGCCGCCCTCCGCGAAGGCCAGAGGAACACCCTCACGGTGGCCGCCGGCGACCTGATCGGCGGGTCGCCCGCGCTGTCCGGCCTGTTCCACGACGAGCCGTCGGTGGAGTCCCTCAACGCGCTGGGCCTGGACGTGTCGAGCGTGGGCAACCACGAGTTCGACGAGGGCGTCACCGAGCTCCTGCGCATGCAGGACGGCGGGTGCCACCCGGTCGACGGCTGCTACTTCCCCGACGCCCCCTACGCCGGCGCGGACTTCCAGTGGCTGTCCGCGAACGTCGTGGAGGAGTCGACCGGCAAGACCCCGCTCCCGCCGTACTGGATCAAGAAGGTCAACGGGATCAAGGTCGCGTTCATCGGCATGACCCTCGAGGCGACCGACACCCTGGTGGCCGCCGCGGGCATCCAGGGCTACGACTTCAAGGACGAGGTGGCCACCGCGAACGCGCTGGTGCCCAAGCTCAAGCGCCAGGGCGTCAACGCGATCGTCGTGCTGCTCCACGAGGGCGGCAGCCAGACCCCGGCGCCCGGTGAGGTCAACGCCTGCGAGGGCATCTCGGGCCCGATCGTCGACATCAACGCGGGCCTGTCCCCGGCGATCGACGCGGTGATCACCGGCCACACCCACCTGCCGTACAACTGCACGCTCACCGACCCCGCCGGCAAGCCCCGGATGGTGACCAGTGCCTACTCCTACGGCCGTGTCGTCACCGAGATGCACCTGGTGCTCTCCCAGCGGACCAAGGACGTCGTGCGGCCGGCCAGCTGGGCCGTCAACCACGTCGTCGACCAGGGGCAGCTGTCCCCGGACCCGGCGCAGACCGCGATCATCGACAAGTGGACCCCGCTGTACGAGGCGGCCGGTGACACCCCGGTCGGCACCATCACGGCCGACATCACCCGGGCGGGCGACCCGCCGGGGTCCGACCGCGGCCTGGAGTCGGCGGCCGGGAACCTGGTCGCGGACGCCCAGCTGTGGGCGACCAGCCAGAACGGTGCACAGATCGCCTTCATGAACCCCGGCGGCGTCAGGTCCGACCTGACCTACGCGGCCTCGGGCTCGGAGGGCGACGGCGTGGTGACCTACGGCGAGGCGTTCACGTTCCAGCCGTTCGGCAACACGCTGCTGACGTTCCCGATGACCGGGCAGCAGATCCTGGACGTGCTGGACGAGCAGTGCCAGCCGGCCGGGTCGAGCCGTCCGTTCCTGCACCTGGGCGTGTCCGAGGGCTTCACCTACACCCTCGACCGCACGATCGACGCCGCGGGTGACTGCACGAGCGTCGCGGTGACCGATGTCCAGCTGAACGGGGTGCCGCTCGATCCGGGCGCCACCTACCTGGTCACGGCGAACAACTTCCTCGCCGACGGTGGGGACAACTTCACCGCCTTCGGCACCGTCGACCCGGGCTCGCGCCTGGACGGCGGGAACGACCTGCTGGCGCTGTCCAACTACCTGGGCACCTACAGCCCCGTCGCCCCGCCCTCGACGGACCGGGTGAACGAGCTGTTCTGACAGACCGGAGAGGCCCGGCCCGCGTGGTGCGGGCCGGGCCTCTCGCTCGCTGTGCCCCAGAGCCCCCCTCCAGGGTCCTGGTCACGCGGGTCCGGGGGATGCGGACGTCTCTACCGGCGCAGGTGGTTGAGCAGGTCCACCGCGCGATCGTGGGTCTCCGGCAACGGCTCGATCCAGATCCTCGGGGGCTGACGCATCAGCTCGGTGATCTGGAGCGCCTCGGCGTTGGAGTTGACCTGCTCGCGCATGCGCCGCACGGTCTCGCCCAGGTCCCAGTCGCGGGCCACGAGGACGGCGAAGGCGCCGCCGCCCAGCGCCGCCATCGGGTGGCCCGAGGACAGCGCTGCGGTGAGCGCGCGGCCCATCGCGGCCGAGCGGGCCATCCGCCGCCACGGGGGCAGGTCGCCGTTCGCGACGTCGACGAGCACGAGGGCGTGCGTGGTGAACGCGTGGTGCGCGTGCTTGCGGGCCGCGCCGTAGGTCTCGCCCAGCCGCACGGCCAGGTAGTCCAGGGTCGGCAGGCCGGACTCGGGGTCGATCACCGAGGACTGCGCCGGCAGCTCGTCCATCGCGCTCGCCCAGCCCTCGCACAGGGCCCGGACGGCGTCCATCGTCGGTTCGCGCTCCAGGAGGCCGTAGAGCACGCCCAGGTCGTCCAGGGCTTCGGCGATCCCGACACCCGTGCTCCCGCGAACCGCACCGAGCCGCGCCGCGGCACCGGTCGGGTCCGCGCCGCTGGTCAGTGCCTCGGCCAGCGCGTCGACCGCGGGGTGGTACCAGTCGCCGGGACGCAGCCAGACGGACTCGGCCGTCGCGGCACGCCACAGCTCGCGCAGCTCGGCTGCCGTGGGCTCGTGCGTCTCAGTGGTGGTCACGCATGGTGAGACGGTCCGGGACGTGCCTCATGACGCCGAACATGCCTGCCGATAGAGAGATCACCCGATCGGAGGAGTCGGACACGGAAGGGGGTGCGGGCGTCGACACGTCTCTACCCGACGGTACGTGGAACCTCACCCGAACGGACCTGTCGGAGACGGATTCTCACCCGTTCGGGACGTCCCGCCGGATATGGGGTGCGTGAGACCCTTGGCGGGGGATGCCACCGGGTTGGCAGGGTCTGCCCAGATCCGGCCCGCACGGTGACCGAGACTCCGCGCCTGGCCCGAGCAGCACGAGAGGTGGTGGCATGAGCGTCGGCAGCGTCTGGGACCTGTCCAGCGACGCCGAGCTGATCACCGCTGTGCGCAGCGGCGAGTCGGCCGCCTTCGGGGTGCTCTACGAGCGGCACGTCGCCGCCGCCCGGGCGGTCGCCCACCGCTACTCGAACTCCTCCGCCGACGCCGACGACGCGGTGCAGGATGCCTTCAGCCGGGTCTTCACCGCCATCCAGAGCGGGGGTGGCCCGGACGTCGCGTTCCGCGCCTACCTGTTCACCGTGCTGCGCCGCGTCGCCATGGACCGGGTGGAGAGCACCAGGCGGGCCGAGCCGACCGACGACCTCGCGACCTTCGAGTCCGTGGGCATCGCGGTGGAGTCGTCCGAAGAGCCCACGATGGAGGGCTTCGAGCGTGGCGTGGTCTCCCAGGCCTACTCCTCGCTCCCGGAGCGCTGGCAGGCCGTGCTCTGGTACACGGAGGTCGAGGGGCTGTCCGCCGCCGAGATCGCCCCCATCCTCGGGCTGACCGCCAACGGCGTCGCCGCCCTCGCCTACCGCGCGCGCGAGGGTCTGCGGCAGGCCTACCTCCAGCAGCACCTCGCCGCCCCGCAGTCCGAGGCCTGCACGCTGGTCAACTCCAAGCTCGGCGCGTACGTGCGCGGCGGCCTGGCCAAGCGGGAGACCGCACTCGTCGAGTCCCACCTCGAGGAGTGCCACGCCTGCCGGGCGCTGGTGCTCGAGCTGGGCGACGTGAACCACGGGATGCGCGTGGTCATCGGCCCGCTGGTGCTCGGTGCCGCGGCCGTGGCCGCGCTCAAGGGCATCGGCTTCGGTGGCGCGGCTGCGGCCGCGGCCAAGGGCGCCGCTGCCGGGACGGGTGCCGCCACCGGTGCGGCGGCGCAGTCCGGCGCGGGCGCCGGCAGCGGGACGGGTACCGCCACCGGTGCGGGTGCCGGCACGGGTGCCGCCACCGGTGCGAGTGCCGGAGTCGCTGCGGGCGTGACCGGCGGCGCGGCCATCGCGGCCGCCGCCTCGAGCACTGCCGGTGCCACCCAGGGTGTCGCCGCGACGGCCGCCGGTGCCGCCACCGCGGGCGCCGGTGCCGCGACCACGGGCGGGATCGCCGGGTTCTTCGCCGCGCTCGCCGGGGGGCCCGCGCTGCTGGCCACCTTCGCCGCGATCGTCGTGGTCGGGATCTCGGTCGGTGTGGCAGGGGCGCTCGGTGTGTTCGGCGGCTCCGGCGAGCCGCCCGCGACGGCCGGCGAGACCCAGGGTGCCGCCGTCGACGGAGGCCCGACCGAGGCTCCGGGGACCGGCACCGACACCGACACCGGCACGGACACCGGGACCGGCACGGACCCCGGGACCGACACCGGCACGGACACCGGCACGGACACCGGCACGGACACCGGGACCGACACCGGCACCGGCACCGGTACCGGCGCGGGCACCCAGCCGTCACCGGGGGCCACGAGCGAGCCCACCTCCGAGCCCAGCCCCCCCGCCGCGCCCGTACCACCGGCCCTGAGCCTCGACCCGATCGGCAGCCTCGCGCTCGCGGCCGGCGAGCCCAGCCCGGTTGACGTCGTCGTGCGCAATGACACGGGCACCACCGCCGACGCCGTGAGGACCGAGTTCACCTTCGACGCCGGCACGGCCTGGAACGTGACCGCGACACCCGGTCTGCCGTCGGCCGGTATCGGCGCGTCGTTGCCGACCGCGACCACCGCGTGGACCTGCACGAGGGCGAGCGCGACCACCGCGGTGTGCACGCTGCCCCGGCTCGCCGCGCACTCGACGGCGACGCTGCACACCCTGGTGCAGGTCGACGACGACACGCTCGTCGACGCCAGCCGCGACCTGTCGATCAAGGTCAGCACGTGGGTCGAGGGCGGCCGCCGCGCCATCGCGACGGTCTCCGCGCGACTCGCGTCGGCGCCCGCGCGCGTCGTGGTCGCGAACGCGGACCACCGCTCGGTGACCGGGGCGATCGAGTCGGACGCGAGCGCCGAGCTCACCGTGCCGGTGCAGAACTACGGGCGCACCACCGCCAAGGACGTCACGGTCCGGGTCGAGCGGCCCGCCGACCTGCCCGCCGGCGTCGAGCTCTCCCAGGCCGCGAGTCCGGGCACCTACTGGACCTGCACGCCCGACGGCGACGCGTTGACCTGCACGGCCCCGGCGATCCTCCCGGGGATGCCCTACGACCTCGGGCTCCGGGTCACCGTCCCCGCCCTCGCGGACGCCGTGCTCCCGGTGACCGACGTCGACCTCACCACCGACCTGAAGGTGGCCTCCGCCACCAGCAGCGCGACGGCGCCGGTGTCGGTGCGGTCGGCGCCCGGCCAGGTGGCGATCGACCTCACCTCCCCGACCAGCGTCGACGCCGGCCTCGACCGCGTGGTGGGCGCCTCGATGGAGAACGTCGGCGGCACCACCCTGCACGGGATCGGCGCGCACGTCGGCCTCCCGGACGGGGTGGACGCGACGGACCTGACGGTCGCCTCGGGCTGGAGCTGCGACGCGGCCGCCGATGGCGCGGACTGCAGCCTCGGCTCCCTCGCGCCCGGGGCGACGACCCGCCTCGAGGTGGCGCTGCGTGCGTCCGCGGACGCCAACGGCACGCTGACGTTCGACGTCGACGGAGCCCCCGCGACGGCGCGCTCGACGCTCGACGTGATGCTGCCCGAGCTGTCGTTCGCCGACCCGCTGACCGCCCACTTCATCAAGGGCCGCGACGGGACGCTGTCGTTCGCCGTGAAGAACGACGGCCGCGGCATCGCCGCCGACGTCACGGCGACCCTGACGCTGCCCGGCGCGGTGGGCCTGGTGGACCTGGCGTCCGCCGACACGGGCGCCTGGACCTGCGCCATGACCGGCTCCGCGACGGCCACGTGCACGCTCGATCGGCTCGCACCCGGAGCCACGTCCGCTCTCGTCCTGCCTGCGCACGTCAACGCCGCGGTCGCCGGCCACGCGGTCGTCGACGTCTCGGCGGGCAACCGGCCCGGCGTCTCGATCAGCTCCGAGGCGAAGCTCGACGTGGCCTCGGCGGGCCTCGCACCGCGCGGCGAGTGGACCGACGGGTACGCGGTCACCGAGATCGGCGCGCCGGTGCTCACCTGCGACACCAGCGCGTCGTCGACCTGCGGTCCCGCCCGCAACGAGCTGGACGGCTCGGCACAGAACAACAACTTCGCGATGGTCGACGCCAAGCAGACCGGCGCCACGCTCAAGGTGCCGAGCGACCGCGAGATCGTCTTCGCGGGTCTGTACTGGTCGGCGAACCGCTACGCGAGCGACGACTGGACCGGTCCGCTGGACACCGTGCAGCTCGTCGCTCCGGGCACCCAGGGATCGATCGACGTGACCGGCCAGGTGCTGACGCAGGCGACCGACAACGCGTCACGCACCTACTACGAGTCCTTCGCGGACGTCACGGACCTGATCACCAAGCAGGGTGAGGTCCAGGTCAGTGGCGTCGCCACCGCGGCGAGCCGCAACGACAAGACCCCGACGTACTACGGCGGCTGGGCGCTCGTCGTGGTGTACGAGGCCCCCGGGACGCACCAGGACGTCGCCGTGTACGACGGCGGTGCGTGGGTCGCCACGGACTCCTCGACCACCTTCGACTTCGCGTCCGACGGCGGGCAGGCTCGCGTCGGCGTGGTGGCCTGGGACGGGGACCGCGGCGCCGGAGGCGGTGACCGCCTCACGCTCAACGAGACCGCGCTCAGGCCGGTGCGATGGAACGGCACCCCGGGCTCGGTCGACGACGCATTCACCTCGACGGCGATGGGCTCGGGGTGGGCGAACTCGCTCGGCGTGGACGCGAAGCCGTTCGAGTGGGCCGAGCTCGACGACGGCGTGCAGCACCTGACCGCCTCCACGGCCGGTGACCAGTACCTCATCGGTGCGGTCACCGTCACCACGACCTCGCACTGAGTCCCCGCGCTCGCGCGCCCCGGGCGGCTCGGATCCGCGCCTCGCCCGGCCCCGGAGCGCCCCGGCCCCGGCCGAGTCTCGCGCTCGCCGCGACAGACCCGTCGACCTCACTTATCCTCAGCATGCTGAGTATCTCCGAGCGCCGGGAGCGTGCATGGCTGAGCTGGTCGTCCTCGTGGACGAGTCGGGCACGCCCACGGGCACCGCGGACAAGGCGACCGTGCACACGGCGGCGACGCCGCTGCACCTCGCGTTCTCCTGCCACGTGGTCGACGCCGACGGACGCGTGCTGGTCACCCGCCGCGCGCTGACCAAGCAGACCTGGCCCGGGGTGTGGACCAACAGCTTCTGCGGCCACCCGGGACCCGGCGAGCCGGTGGTCGACGCGGTGCGCCGCCGGGGCGCGTTCGAGCTCGGTCTCGAGCTCGGCGAGGTCACGCCCGTGCTCCCCGACTTCCGGTACCGCGCCACGGACGCGTCCGGGCTGGTGGAGAACGAGATCTGCCCGGTGGTGGTGGCCCGCCTCGCGTCGGGCAGCGTCGTCCGGCCGAACCGCGACGAGGTGATGGACCACACCTGGGTGCAGATGGCCGACCTGCTGAGCACCGTCGAGTCGGCGCCGTGGGCGCTGAGCCCGTGGCTGGTGGAGTCCGGGCCGGGGCTGGCCGCCGCGTGGGGTGCGCCGTGAGCCGCGCCATCGCGCGCGCCGGCCACCGCGAGGTGGACGACCTCCTGGACGCGGTGCTCGGGGACGCCGAGCGCCGGGCCGCCGCGCACGGCCCGGGCTACGTGCTGGTGTGGCGTGAGATCCACCGCTCCGTCCGAGGCGGCAAGCGGTTCCGGTCGGGGCTGGTGCTCGGTGCGCACGCCGCGCTCGGGGCGCCCAGGCCGCAGGCCGCGGTCGCGGTGGCCGCGGCGTTCGAGCTGCTGCACACCGCGTTCCTGGTGCACGACGACCTCATCGACGGCGACACCGTGCGGCGGGGCGAGCCGAACCTTGCCGAGACCGCCCGCAGGGATGCGCTCGCCGCCGGCCGGGACGCCGCCGCGGCGGAGCGCTGGTCGCTCGCCGCCGCGGTGCTCGCCGGCGACCTCGCGCTGGCCCAGGCGCACCGGCTGGTCGGCTCGGTCGATGCCCCGACACCGGTCCGCCGGGCCCTGGTCGACCTGCTCGACGAGACCCTGCACGTCTCGGCCGGCGGCGAGCTGGAGGACACCGCAGCCGGGCTCGGGCTCATCACGCCGAGCCTGGACCACGCGGTGCGGATCGCCGAGTCGAAGACCGCGATGTACTCCTTCCGCGCGCCGCTGCGGGCCGGGGCGCTGCTGGCCGGCGCGGACCCGGACCTGGTAGCCGAGCTGGACGCGCAGGGTCGGCTGCTCGGCCGGGCGTTCCAGCTGGTCGACGACCTGCTCGGGGTCTTCGCTCCCGAGTCGGAGATCGGCAAGTCGAACCTGTCGGACCTGCGCGAGGGCAAGCGCACCCCGCTGATGCTGCACGCCAGCAGCACGCCCGCCTGGGACGAGGTCGCCGACCGGCTCGGCCGCGGCGACCTGGACGACCTCAGCGCCGCGCGGGTGCGGCGCGCGCTGGCCCGGTGCTCCGCGCCGGTGCTGGTGCAGCACGCCGTCGAGCGGGACCTGGACCGGGTCCGCGAGCGGTCCGCGACGCTCCCGCCCGCGCTCGCCGAGGTGGTGGCCGGGGTGGGCCTGCAGATCGCCGAGTCGCTCTGCTCGGTGGTGGGTCACATCGATGCTGCCAGGCGCCAGGACGCGGGACCGAGGGCCGCGGCGCAGGAGGCGACCCGGTGGCGGGCGGGGTAGCGGTGGGCGGCGAGGCGGCCGCGCGCCTGGCCCTGTACGACGACACCGCACAGCGCGCCGCGGGCGTCGTCGTGCGCCGGTACTCCACCAGCTTCCGGCTCGCGACGCGGCTGCTGCCGCCCGTCCAGCGGGCCCACGTGTGCAACGTCTACGCGCTGGTCCGGCTCGCCGACGAGGTGGTCGACGGCGCGTCCGCGGAGGCCGGCTCCGACGCCGACCGGACCCGGGCGCTGCTGGACGACCTGGAGGCCCGCACCGAGGCGGCGATGACCGGTGGCTACTCGACCGACGTCCTCGTGCACGCCTTCGCCCGGACCGCCCGTCAGGTCGGCATCTCCACCGACCTGACGCGTCCGTTCTTCGCCTCGATGCGTGCGGACCTGGACACCCCCGTGCACGACGCGGCGAGCCTGGCCACCTACGTCTACGGCTCGGCCGAGGTGGTCGGGCTGATGTGCCTGCGGGTCTTCCTGCACGACCTGCCGCCCGCCGAGCGCCTGCGCCGCTATGCGGAGCTCGCGCCGGGTGCCCGGGCCCTGGGCGCCGCGTTCCAGAAGGTCAACTTCCTGCGCGACCTGGCCGACGACGACGGCGTGCTCGGGCGCAACTACCTGGGCATCGACCCCGCGCACGTCGGGGAGTCGCAGAAGGACGCCGTGGTCGCGGACATCGAGGCCGACCTGGCGGTGGCGCGCACCGCGCTGCGCGAGCTGCCCCCGGGCCCGCGCCGCGCGGTCGCGGTGGCCTACGGGCTGTTCGGCGAGCTGACCGCGCGGATCCGGGCGACCCCGGCGGCCGAGCTGGCCACGACCCGGGTCCGGGTGCCCGGCCCGGTCAAGGCGCGGATCGCCGCCACCGCCGTGCTGCGGGTCTCGGGGGGTGGGCGATGAGGGCGGTGGTGATCGGGGCAGGGGTCGCCGGGCTGGCCTCCGCCGCGCTGCTGGCCCGCGAGGGTCACGAGGTGACGGTGCTCGAGGCCCGCGAGGAGGTCGGCGGCCGGGCCTCGGTGTGGCAGAGCGACGGGTTCCGGTTCGACATCGGGCCGTCGTGGTACCTGATGCCCGAGGTGTTCGACCACTTCTTCGCCCTGATGGGTACGTCGACGGCCGCGGAGCTGGACCTGGTGCGGCTCGACCCGGCGTACCGGACGTTCTTCGAGCGGTTCGACCCGCTGGACGTGCGGACCGGCGTCGCCGAGGCGACCGCCCTGTTCGAGTCGGTCGAGCCCGGGGCGGGACGCGCGCTGGCGGACTACCTGGACTCGGCGTCCGAGGCGTACGCGTTGGCGCTGCGGCACTTCCTGTACACCACGTTCGCGTCGCTGGTCCCGCTCGCGAACCGCGAGGTCCTGAGCCGTGCGCCGCGCCTGGCGGGCCTGCTGACCCGGTCGCTCGAGGCTCGCATCCACGCCACGGTCCGTGACACCCGGCTGCGTCAGGTGCTCGGTTACCCGGCGGTGTTCCTCGGGGCGTCGCCGCGGGTGGCCCCGAGCATGTTCCACCTGATGAGCCACCTCGACCTGGTCGACGGCGTGCGGTACCCGCAGGGCGGGTTCGGCGAGGTCGTGACCGCGATCCACCGGGTCGCCGAGCGGGCCGGGGTGCAGGTGCGGACGGGGTGCCGCGCCACGTCGGTCACGACCACGGCGATCGGTCGGCTGCCCCGGGTCGAACCCGGGCGCGACGAGCTCGCGCGGCTCTGGCGCGGTCGCCGTGCCCGGGTGACGGGGGTCGCGTTCACCGGCCCGGACGGGCCCGAGCACCTGGACGCCGACCTGGTGGTCGCCGCGACCGACCTCGAGGAGGCCGAGCAACGCCTCCTGCCCGCGGGGTTGCGCTCGTACTCACCCCGCTGGTGGCGGCGGCAGGTACCCGGTCCGAGCGCCGTGATGGTCTACCTCGGTGTGCGCGGCGAGCTGCCGCAGCTCGCGCACCACTCGCTGTTCCTCGCGCACGACTGGGACCGCACCTTCGACCTGATCTTCGACCGCGGCTCGGGCGACGGTGGGCTGCGCGGCGAGCTGCCGAGCATGCCGGACCCGACGTCGGTGTACGTCTCACGCACCTCGGCGACCGACCCGGGTGTGGCGCCGTCCGGCCACGAGAACCTCGTGATCCTGGTCCCGGTGCCCGCCGACGTACGGCTGGGCGGCGGTGGTGTCGACGGTGCCGGTGACGCATGGGTCGAGGGTGTCGCGGACGCCGCGATCGCCCAGGTGGGCTCGTGGGCCGGGATCGAGGACCTGGCCGAGCGGGTGGTCGTGCGCCGCACCGTCGGCCCGGCGGACTGGGCGCGGGACCTGCGCGCCTGGCGCGGCACCGCGCTGGGGCCTGCGCACACCTTGCGCCAGTCGGCGCTGTTCCGGGCCGGCAACGTCTCGCGCCGGGTGGCCGGGCTGCTGTACGCCGGCGGCTCGGTGACCCCGGGCATCGGGGTGCCGATGTGCCTGATCAGCGCGGAGCTGGTGGTCAAGCGGCTCCACGGCGACACCTCGACCGGCCCGCTGCCCGAGCCCGCCCCCGGCCCGCAGGCGGCCGCCAGGCCCTGGCTGGCACCGGCGTCGGCCGAGCCACGGGAGCCCTGATGAGGCTGGCGTACGGCGCGGCGCTGGCCGTCTCGCTGGCCGGCATGCTGGTGCTGGACCGGCGGTACCGGCTCGCGGTGTTCGCGGCGCCGCGGCGCGCGCTGCTGGTGCTCGCGGTGGGCGTCGCGTTCTTCCTCGCCTGGGACGCCGCGGGGGTCGGGCTGGGGGTCTTCTTCGTCGGCGACGGGCCGTACCAGTCGGGGCTGCAGGTGGCGCCTGAGATCCCGGTCGAGGAGATCGGCTTCCTCCTGCTGCTGTGCCACCTCGCCCTGGTGCTGCCGATCGCCGCGGGACGCCTGATGGCGCGCCGGTCCGCCCACGCCGCCGCGCAGGCCGAGGAGGTGCGGTGACGACGTACGTGCTGCTCGCCGTGCCGTTCCTGGCCGCGGCCCTCGCCGTGCTGCTCGTGGCCAGGCGGCGGACCGGCGGTCCGGGGTGGCGCGAGGTCGGCATCGGGCTCGCGGTACTGCTCGCGCTGACCGTGGTGTTCGACAACGTGATCGTCGGGGTCGGGATCGTCGGGTACGACGCCTCGCGCATCCTGGGCGTGCGGATGCCGGTGGCGCCCGTGGAGGACCTCGCCTACACGCTGGCTGCCGGGCTCCTGCTCCCGGCGCTGTGGCGGCTGACCGACCGTCGGTTCGCGCGCGGTGCGCGGTCGCCCGGGCGAGGCGTCCCGGGGGCCGCGGAGCGGGGCGTGCGGTGAGCGGCGCGGTGGCGGCGGGCGAGCCGGGCCGGTCCCGGGCCGACGGCGGCCGTGGCGGCGGCGTGCTGCGGCAGCTGGTGGCCGCGTCGCGGCCGCTGTCCTGGGTGAACACCGCGTACCCGTTCGGGGCCGCGTACCTCATGGCCGGCGGCGGCGTCGACGCGCGCTTCGTGGTCGGCACGCTGTTCTTCCTGGTGCCCTACAACCTGGCGATGTACGGCATCAACGACGTCTTCGATCACGAGTCGGACCTGCGCAACCCCCGCAAGGGCGGGGTGGAGGGCGCCCTCCTCGACGCCGGGGCGCTCCGGGCGACGCTGTGGGCGGCGTCGGTGCTGCCGGTGCCGTTCGTGGCGTGGTTGCTGGTCCACGGGTCCGTGGCGGCCGGCCTCGTGCTGGCGTTCTCGCTGTTCGCCGTGGTCGCGTACTCCGCGCCGGGCCTGCGGTTCAAGGAGCGTCCGGTGCTGGACTCGATGACGTCGGCGACGCACTTCGTCTCGCCGGCGCTGTACGGGCTGGTGCTGGTGGGCGCGCCGATCGGGCGTACGGCCTGGCTGGTGCTGGCGGCCTTCTTCGCCTGGGGCATGGCGAGCCAGGCGTTCGGCGCGGTGCAGGACGTGGTCGCCGACCGCGCCGGAGGCATCGCGTCGGTGGCGACCGTGCTGGGCGCCGCGCGTACCGTGCGGCTCGCGCTCGGGCTGTGGCTCGTGGCGGGCGTCCTGCTCCTGGCGACCGCGTGGCCCGGGCCGTTGGCGGCCGCGCTGGTGCTGCCCTACCTGGCGCTCGCCTGGCCGTACCGGTCGGTGCCCGACGACCGGGCGGAGCGTGCGAACCGGGGGTGGCGGCAGTTCCTGGTGGTCAACTACGCCGTGGGCTTCGCGGTCACGATGCTGCTGATCTGGGCCGCCTGGAGCTGACGGGCGTCCGCTGACGCCGGCGGGTGGTCACGGCGGTGGGTGCGCCGGGGCCCGCGAACGCGACCGGGTCGGGGCCCCCTGCGCCCAGACCCGAGCGTGCCCGCGGGCCCGCCTGCGCGTGGCCGTCCCCGACCACGAGAATGCGCTGCCGGGTCGCGGAGGAGTACACGCGACCCGGCAGCGCGCGTCCTGAGTCGGCATCCCCCGAGCGGACCAGGACGGTCTCGGTACCGGCCACGAGGGTCGGTACCCCGGGCGACGGTGGAAAGTGCGCGGCCCCCCAGCCCCTCACGCCCCACCGTCATCCATGAACCGTCAGAGACACACTCGCGGTAGAGGCAGTTCCGCTTGTCATGTGACCTCTGACGGAAGTCACGACATCAGTGTGCGCCGCGATGACCCTGACGCCAAGCGGGGTCCGCGCGCAGTCTCGAATAGTGGACATCGAGAAGCATCACCGCAGGTCAGAGCGCTGCATTGCTGGCGTTTCACCCGCTCGGGTCCATCCGCCGAACGAGTGATACCCCGGTCATAGGTCCTGTGACCAGGCGCTCCGGGGTGTGCTGAGCGACTCAGACCACGCCGTAGAGGCGGTCGCCCGCGTCGCCGAGACCGGGGACGATGTAGCCCTTCTCGTTGAGCCGGTCGTCGACGGCGGCCACCACGATGGTCACGTCCGCACGGTCGCCGACGTGGTCCGCGACCGCCTCGAGGCCCTCCGGGGCCGCGAGCAGGCAGATGCACGTCACATCGGTGGCGCCGCGCTCGAACAGGTAGTCGATGCTCGCCACGAGGGTGCCGCCGGTGGCCAGCATCGGGTCCAGGACGTAGCACTGACGGCCGGAGAGGTCGTCGGGCAGGCGGTTGGCGTAGGTGATCGCCTGGAGCGTCTCCTCGTCGCGCTGCAGGCCCAGGAAGCCGACCTCGGCGGTGGGCAGCAGGCGGGACATGCCCTCGAGCATGCCCAGCCCGGCGCGCAGGATCGGCACCACCATCGGCTTGGGGTCGGCCAGGTGCGTGCCGGTGGTCGGCGAGACCGGCGTGACGATGTCGCGCGGTTCGGTGCGCACGTCGCGGGTGGCCTCGTACGCCAGGAGCGTGACCAGCTCGTCGACCAGCTGGCGGAAGGTCGAGGAGCGGGTCCCGACGTCGCGCAGGAGGGTCAGCTTGTGGGCGATGAGCGGGTGGTCGGCGACGTGCAGGCGCATGGCTGCAACCTACTCGCTGGGTGGACCCGCGAGGCCCCGCCCCGCTGACGTTCTGCCAGAGTTGGCCCGTGCGGAACCGGCGCGAGCGCGACGAGTCGGCGATGGCCCAGGCGATCGCCGAGGCACGGGCCGCGCTGCCGTCGGGCGACGTCCCGGTGGGCGCCTTGGTGCTGGACGCAGAAGGGCGCGTGGTGGGGCGGGGGCACAACGCCCGGGAGGCCACCGGGGACCCCACGGCGCACGCCGAGGTCCTGGCCCTGCGGCAGGCCGCCGCGGCGCTGGGCTCGTGGCGGCTGGACGGGTGCGCCCTGGTGGTGACCCTCGAGCCGTGCGCGATGTGTGCCGGAGCGATCGTCCTGGCCCGGGTGCCGCGCCTGGTGCTGGGCGCCTGGGACCCCAAGGCCGGCGCGTGCGGCTCGGTGCACGACCTGGTGCGCGACCCTCGGCTCAACCACCGCGTCGAGGTGGTCGGCGGGGTTCGTGAGGACGAGTGCGCGGCACTGCTGCGCGACTTCTTCGACGCGCAGCGCGGCTGACCGGCTCGGCCGAGGTCCGCGGGGGCGCGTCGGCGGCGCGTCGGCGGGAATACGTGATACCCCATGGGGTATTGATCCAGACATGGCAAACCACGCGCACGGCAAAGCCGTCCTCGACGAGCTCAACCCCCTGACCCGGAACCTGCGCCAGGCGATCCCGGACGTCTACGCCGGCTTCCGCGAGCTGCACCACGCCGCCTTCGCACCCGGCCCCGGGCTCGACACCAAGATGAAGGAGCTCATCGCGGTCGCGATCGCGGTGGCCGTCGAGTGCGACGGCTGCATCGCGTCGCACGCCCGCGCCGCCGTCCGCGCCGGTGCCACCAAGGAGGAGGCCGCCGACATGCTCGGCGTCACCTTCCTCATGGGCGGCGGTCCCGCGAGCATCTACGCCCCGCGCGCCTACGACGCCTTCTGCGAGTTCTACGACGCCGAGCACGGGGTGACCACCGAGGCCTGAGCCCTCAGCCGGTCCGCTCGTGACCGACGTCCGCTCGTAGGTCCGGCAGCCCGCGGTCCAACGCGGTGAGCACCTGCGACGTGCCCGCGTCGACCCGCACCGTCGCGAGGTCGTCGCCGCGTGTGCGGCCCCGGTTCACGATCACCACGGGCCGGCCGGTCCTGGCCGCGTGCCGGACGAACCGCAGCCCGCTCATCACCGCCAGCGAGCTCCCGGCGACCAGCAGCGCGTCCGCGTCGTCCACGATGGCGAACGCCGCGGCGACCCGCGGGGCCGGCACGTTCTCACCGAAGTAGGTGATGTCCGGCTTGAGCATCCCCCCGCAGCGTTCGCAGTCCGCGACCACGAAGCCCTCGGTCGAGGCGATCACCGCGTCCGCGTCCGGGGCGATCTCCACGTCGTCGACCGCCACGCGCTCCGCGAAGCCGGGGTTGAGCTCGTCGAGCCGTCGGGCCAGCGCGTCACGCGTGGTGCGGGCCCCGCAGGACAGGCAGAGCACGTCGGCGTACGTGCCGTGCAGGTCGACCACCCGGCGGCTGCCCGCCTGGTGGTGCAGCCGGTCGACGTTCTGGGTGATCACCCCGACCACGAGGCCGCGCTCCTCGAGCCGGGCCAGTGCGCGGTGCCCGTCGTTGGGGTGGGTGCGGTGCACGTGCCGCCAGCCGACGTGGTTGCGCGCCCAGTAGGTGCGCCGGAACGCCGGGTCGGAGACGAACTGCTGGTACGTCATCGGCGTGCGCGGCGGGGAGTCCGGGCCGCGATAGTCCGGGATCCCCGAGTCGGTCGAGACGCCGGCGCCGGTGAGCACCGCCACGCGCCGCCCGGTCAGCGCGGCGGTGGCCGCCGCGACCCCGTCGACCAGGGGCAGGGCCGGGACGGCGGGCTCGGGCAGGCGCACGCGTCCAGGGTAGGTCGCCTCCGCGAGCCGGGCCGCGCGGGCCGGTTGTCGGGGACGGCGTGGGACCGGGTATCCTCGCCCGCGAGGTAGCGTGTCCGAGCGGCCAAAGGAGCACGCCTCGAAAGCGTGTGTGGGTGATGAGCCCACCGTGGGTTCGAATCCCACCGCTACCGCCAGGGGGTCCTGACACAACTCAGGGCCTTGAGGTGACACAACCCCTTCTCGGGTGCCGGAAGGCGCCGGAGAAGGGGTTCTGTCGTCTCGACGCGGCCACGTACTCGTGAGGCGGCGAGGTCCTCACTAGCGTTGATGCCGCTGATCGCCCGGGCGGCCGGTTGCGGTGCAGCACCTTCAGCCCACCGGCTGCGGGCCGTGGGCTGAAGGCGGTTCTGTGGAGTTCGGCGTGCGGCCTCTGGTTAGCCGGTCGTTGGCGGGACCGAGGCCGCGAGGTCGTCGAACTCCGCGAGCTGGACGGGCTCGTAGCCGAGGATGACCGGCTCGGCCTCGAGGAGCGGGTGCTCCCCTTCGCGGCCGTTGAGCCGGGCCCACTTCTGCAGCATGCGCAGGTTGTAGTGGATCGCAGCGAAGGTGAGCATCAAGCCGGTGGCCACCAGGCCGGTGAGACGGATCCAGCCTCGCCTGACGCCTTCGCCGTCCAGGGTCTTGACGTTGCCGTAGCCGCTCTCCACGGAGTTGCGCTGCGAGAACTCGCGGATCCACTCCTTGGATCCCCAGCGCAGCCGCTGGCGGATGTGGGGCATCACGTCGGCCTCGATCGTGATGCTGACTGCTGTGAACACCTTGGCGTCCCGCTGTGCCGCGGTGGCCTTCTGACTGCCGAACCTCGTGGTCTTGAAGCGGCGCGAACCGTCCGCGAGCCGGCGCCCGTTCGGCGCGAGCGCGTACTGGGCGAGTTCGGCCTGGAGCCGGTGGAACTCCTTCAGCGCCGCCAGGTTGCGTCGGTAGGTCTCCAGATCTTCCTCGTCGGCATCGGGGCCCGGCTCGTCCACGATCCACCGGGGAGGCTTCGCGATCTTGCGGAGGCGCGGGGGTGTCCAGGGGACACAGGGCCAGCCGTCGATCATGAGAGCGCCGGTCTTCGGGTCGAGGTACTCGCCGCGCTGGTTGTCCATCAGGTCGATGACCTGGTCGATCTCGAGGGCGCTCAGGTGGTCCGCCCAGTGCTCGGCGGTGCTGTTGCTGAAGCCTCGGTCGACGAAGATCTGCGTGACCTCTTGGCGGGCCACGAGTCCCTTGAGCATGCGGAGCATTGGACCCGCCAAGACGGCATTGGCCGGCACGAGGTGCGAGCCGGTGATCAGCTTGAGCGGCTGTTCGCAGGACGACCGGCCGTAGACCGAGGACGAGGTCAGCCACTGGAATCCGAAGATGGAGTCGGAGTTCCCCTTGTCCTGGGTCGGGGTGGAGTAGCCGAAGCGGGCGTCCTTGTCGGAGGACCTCGTGGGTTCCTTGACGAACACGCTGCTGTCGAGCCGGTAGTCGTCACCCTCCTCAGCTTTCGCATGCGAGCGCTGGGCTCCCGGCGAGGCGATGGCCGAGGCGTCGATCGCGTGCTCCGGCGTTGGCGGAGCCGCTTCGACCGATGTGTGCATGAGGCGTGCGAGGTAGTCGATGAACTCCTCCTCGCGCTCGACCCGCTCGCCCTCCGTCAGCGTCCTGCCCACCGACCGGTTCTTCCCGCTGCCCCAGACCCGCGCCGTGTGGGGGGAGTAGTCGAGGAGCTTGCGCACGCGCTTGAACAGGTAGCGAACCTGGTGGATCTCGAGCTTCCTCACCTGAGTTCCCTCCTTCCAGGCCAGGCCCAAGCGGAACTGGGTCGAAGCCGTCAGGCGCATGGTGAGCAGGTGGTGGATCTGCACCAGCGTCGCACTGGCTGCTTCCTTCCCGTTCACCAGGATGCAGGCGGCGAACAGGAGCTCGACGCTCAGGGTGCGCGGTGCGCCGCCGGGGTTCGCCCGCAGCCTGGCCTCGAGGTCCGCCGCGACTCCGGACTTCTGCACCACGTAGAGGGCGCGGCGCAGCTGGGTGTCGCTGATCACGCCGCCACCTCCTTGGGCCGAAGCTGGGGGGTGGCGTTGAGGACCTGGGCGGTGAGCGTCTCGACCGTGACCGGGTCGGTCCGGGGGCACAGCGGGAGGAGATCGCCCAGCGACCTGGCCGACTTGAGCCCCGCCATGCGGAGCAGGTCCGCCAGGGGCACGGCGGCGTTCATGCAGGCGAACAGCCAGGTGGTGCGCAGTCGGTGGGTCTGGATGTCGACACCCCGACCTCGTCTGGCGGTGACCATGCCGTGGCTGGCGACGTAGGTGACGTTCCGCCGGGTCGCCTTCTTGCCGAGCACGAGCGCCTCGGGCCCCTCGTCGGCGCTGAGCTCCAACGCCCGGGTGACCAGCTCTGCGTACTGGTGGCGGATCGGGACCGTGCGTCCGTTCGCGCCCGGCACGGTGACGACCAGGTAGGTGGTGCCGTCGGCCGTCATGCGTGTGGCGATGTGCTTGCGTTGGATGAGGCGGAGGTCGCTCGAGCCCAGGCCGGCGCCGAGCCCGAGACCGATGAGGAAGCACGCGTTGCGCGACCTGGCCTCGGTCGGCTGGGACAGGGCCAGCCAGACGAACTGGTCGCACTCGGCCGGGGTGTACGGGGGGTCGATCGGGACGTAGGCGAACCGGGCGTCCTGGTGATCGGCGTCCAGGGAGCGCACCGCCCGGCGCAGCACCGTGCGGGCGCTGGCGATCGTCTCTGCAGGGGCGTTCTGCTTGCGCATCCAGCTGCCCCTGGGACCGGCGTACTGCTCGACGAGCGGCGTGGAGAGCAGCTCAACGGCGTCCGGGGGTCGTGCGGGTTCGGGGCGCCCCGAGAGGCCCCACACCCACTGCAGGAACGACACGACGATGCTCGCGGCGTTGCGGGCGGACACCACCGACGGCGGGCGGTAGCCCATGACCAGACGGCAGGTGAGTGGGCGCAGGGCTGTCCACTCCTCGTCGGGCAGGTCCGCAGGTCGGTACTCCTGGATTGCCTCGCGCACCCTGGGGTCGAGCGTCTCCGGGTCCGGCTCGGGGGACAGTCGTGGGCCGTTCTGGATGCGGTGGATCGCGGCGCGCTCGGCGCGTTCGTTCGCCGTCTGCTGGCGACGGGACATGGGCTTGGTGGGTTGCTTGCGGTTCGGCTTGGTGGCTCGAACCACTCCCTTCGGGATCTCGCAGTCGGCAGTGTCGAGGTAGGCGTCCAGCACCGTGTTGTCGACCGGCAGAGTGCCGTCCTGCCGGCCCGTGACATTGCTCACGGTGGCTCGCGCCAGTTCTGCGGTCAGACCGCGCAGCCGGTCAGTCGTCAGCGGAGCACCGGTGGCGGCGTCGACCACAGCCGCGAGCGCCGCGATCGACGTGTCGCCGCACACGTCGTGGGCGAGCCGGACGGCACGCGACGCGTGCCTTGCCTTCGGACGGGGCAGGCCGGCGACCCGCGTGATGCCTACCAGTGCGCGCTGGAGGCTGCGCAGCCTGCCGACGTGGTTGTCGCGGGTCTTCGTCGAACCCGAGAAGGCGGCCTTGAACGCCTCGATCGCCGCGTCGCGCAGCAGCGCCTCCAGATCGGGCACGCCAGCCCGGTCCCACCCGCACGGAGTGGCGAGGTAGGTGCACAACGTCGACAAGAGGCACTTGGCGTCCTCCACGGTGGTCGGCTCCGCGGCAGTCACGAGGTCGCGCACGGCCTGTCCTGCGAGGCCCCACTCGGTCGTGCTGATGCTCTTCGGGATGTAGGTGGCGATGCGGTTGGCGATCGCGGTCGTGGTCAACATGCATTCACTCGTCCGCCGCTCGCGGCCTCCGGCAGTCGCCGCACGGCCGCACCAGCGGGGTCCCTTGGCGCCCGGCCTGCCGCGCCCACGGGTCCCCTCGAGTGCCGAGGCGCTCCGCACCACCGGAGGCAGTCGCCCACCGGGGTGCCCAACCAAGGAGGACGCATGTCCGGACGCACCGACCAGCCCAACCGCCACCGCTCCCAGCGCCGGATCAGGCTGACCGAGCTCTTGCACCGGCGCGACGAGGTCGCCCGACGCTGGGCTGAGAGCTTCTCCCACGGGCTCGAGGGGGTGCCCCAGCTCACCCTGGAGCTGATGTTCCTGGAGACCGCCCTGACCCAGGGCTGGCCGAGCCTCACCGACGAGTGGGTCTACGAGTGGGCACAGGCCGACATCGGCAAGCTCCACGACCCCGACACCGGGCCCGCGCCGGGCTGCACGATCTGCGCCCAGGAATCCCAGCGCGCCGGATGACGCGACCTGCGGGGCGAGGCTGATGCCCCGCCCCGCAGTGGTCTCCGGCGCGCGGCCCCTCCCGAGCCGCGCGACTCCGTCCCTGTCGCCCGAAGCAGGCAGCGCCCGGCCGCCGCGCGCCTTGGTCCCCCGCGAGGCACTGCCGTCAGCATCGACGCGGTCACGGTGCGCGCTGTGACCGGGGCTCCTCTCGGCCACCGAACCCGAGGAGGTCCCCGTGCCCGCACACCCCGACTCCGTCTCCTGGCCGAGCCTCGACACCGGCGACCGGGGGCTGGCTGCCTTGCCCCGGGGCCAGTTCTTGGTCCGGACGTCGTCGACGAGTAGCTACCTGCTGGACTTCGATGCCGGCACCGCGACCCGCTACCCGGGTGCCAACCCCGGGGAGGACTGGAATGTCAGCGCGCTGCGCGCCGATGGTGAAGAGCGCGCGATGCTGTCGGTGGTCTGCGCGGTCGGCCAGCCGATGGTCCTGCTGCTCGCGCTGGGCGAGACCAGCGCCCCGACCCTGCGCACGACCACCCCGGTCGTCAGCATCGAGCGCGTCGACGTCGGCCACGACCCCGGGGGCCCGGCAGGGCTCGAGGCGGCCTGCACGTTCGGGAGCATGACGAACGCACCGACGCCCCACGCCGGCCACACCGCCTGCCGCCAGTGCGGGCACGACCTCGACCCGCACCTGATGCTGCTCGTCGTCCAGGACCCACCCGCCGGGATCATGGTCTGCGACCAGCCCGGGTGCGCGTGCGGGTCCACCTGGCGACTGAGCAACTCCGGCCCGTCGACCCCCGAGGAGATCGAGCACACCAGGCAGCTGGTGCGCGACGAGCTCGTGGCCCGAGGAGTACCCCTGCCGCGGTTCCTCCAGTGACCCGATCCACCCGACGCGAGGCCCCAGCACCGTGCTCGGGCCTCGCGTGCGCCTGCGTGGGTGCCTGAGCTGACAGCCACGGTCCGGGCGGGGGCCAGCCAGCGGGCTACGTCCAGATCGGCGGCTTGTTCGCCCGGCGGCAGAGCTCGGCCACCACATCGCGGACCGCGGACGAGACCTCGTCCGCGGTCAGCATGTACGTGGAGTGGCCCGCCCCCAGAGTGTGATCACCACGCTCGCGCAGACACGCCTCACAGGCGTAGCCCCCCACCGGCTCCCCGGCCCGCACGTCGAAGAAGGTGTCGTACCGGGCGGCCCGGCCGCACAGGTCGCAGTCCGCGAGCGCGCCCTCCTCGACGTAGACGGTGTCCGCCGCGGGACGCACCCCGGCCACGTCGTCGTCGACCAAGTCGTACGCGCGGGCCAGCCAGTCCAGAACATGCTCGTCGGGCGGAACCACCGCGACGCCGTCCGCGCCGAAAGCCGGGAGCGCGATCGCGTTGAACGAGAAGTAGTCCCCGACGGCCTCGGCGAGGCGCTCCAGCGGGTCGACACCGGGCGGCGCGTCACGCGGGTCGGTGAACCAGTCCCGCGGCGGCGGGACCAGCGGGTCATCTGCGCTCAGCACTTGCCTCTCCCAGGGTGGTGTGTCGGTTGGCCTGTCGCGCTCGTCAGCCCGGCTCCTCCACCAGTGCCCACACGCGCTTGAGCGGGAGCTCGGTGCGGATCTCCTCCGACAGCCGGTCGTAGGTGCGGAACACGGCCTGCATGAGGTCGTTCGCCGACCACGCCCGGACGTGGAAGTAGTTCTGGGTGACGATCTGCTCCGCGGGCTTGGTCAGCCCACCCCACGCCACCAGCAGGCCCTGGTTGGCCTGGAGCCGGCTCATCGTGCCCAGGAGCTGGTGGACGACGTCCGAGCCCACCGCACCCGCCTCGCTCTTGACCTGGACCACCAGCCGCGGCTCGTCCAGGCCCAGCGGACCCGTCCCCGCGATCACGTCGACCCCACCGTCCGGCCCGGTGTCGGGCACGGTGCAGGTGAAGCCGTCGGCGGTCAAGACGGCCGCCACGAGCCGCTGCATGCCGTGCCCGGCATAGGTCTCGATGACCCGGCTCTGCAGCCGGTCGAGCGCGTACTGCTCGATGTCGATCTCCGACGGGTCCGGGTCGTCCACGAGAGCGGGCGTGGGGCCGGGTGCCGGCGTGACGGGGCCCGGCGCAGGGCCTGAGCGCGCACCCGGGTCGACCCCGGTCTGGGCCAGCTTCTCGAGCCGGTACGCGGCGTCGTTGCGCTTGACCTCGCAGATCGTCAAGAACGCACCCAGCGTGTACAGCAGGTCCTGCTTCACGGCCGTGCGCGGCAGATCAGTGACCAACCAGTCGACGGGCCGGACATGCCGCAGTGTGGGATCGGCCTCCTGGCGGTACTCGTAGTCCCCGGTGATCCGCCCGATCGCCAGCTGGGGGGTGTTCTTCAGTGGCATCACGACCAGGTCGCCCTTGCTGATCCGCGCCCGCAGCGCCCACAGCTGGGCGGTGAAGTTCTGCAGCTTGCCGTCCGCCGCCCCGGGGAACCCGCCAGCCACCCGGGCTGCGACGTCCTCGCGGGTGGCTGCCGGGGCCAGGTCCGCGACCTCGTAGAACCCGCCGCCGCTGACACCGTTCTTCAGCGCCCACTGCTCGCGCTCGCCGGCGCGACCGGCTCGGATCAGCCATGCCTGCGTCACCGTGTGCCTCCCTGCTGCGTCCCGCCCTGTCCGTCGGCCAGGCGGGGTGCCATCGACTCCATCTGCTCCATGACCAGCCTGATCGCGCCCTGCTGCTTGTCCGGCGGGTAGTCGTACTTGACCAGCAGCCGCCGGATCGACGAGCGCAGCTTGGCCTTCACGTCGTCGCGCACGGTCCAGTCGGTCTTGACGTCCCGGCGCATGATCGCGACAAGCTCGCGGGCGATGTCGGCCAGCACGCCCTGGCCCTGCACCTGGACGGCGGACTCGTTGGTGGCCACCGCGTCGTAGAAGGCGAGCTCGTCTTCGTCGAGCGGGGGATGGAATTCCGCGCCCCGGTTCCGCTCGTGTGCGACCTCCTGGGCCAGGGCGATCATCGCGGCGATCACCTCGGCTGAGCTGAGCTGCTGGTTGGTGTACTTGGTCATCAGCTCCAGCAGCCGCTCAGAGAACGCTCGCTGGCGCACGAGGTTGTGCCGGGTTGATGCCCGGCCCTCGGCCTCGATCAGCGCCCGCAGGGCCTCCACGGTCAGGTGCGGGTGCTCGCTCTGGCGGGCCTGGGCCAAGAACTCCTCGTCCAGTGCGGTCAAGTCCGGGCGGGGCATGCCGGCGGCGTCGTAGATGTCCAGCACCTCGGTGGACACCACCGCGCCGGCCACCAGCTCGTTGAGCACTCGCTGCACGTCCTCGGGGATCGGTTCGCCGCGCGCCTGGCGGTCCTCGGCGTCGAACTTGGCCATCCAGACGCGGACCTCTTCGAAGTACCTCGCCTCGTCCCGGACCTGCGCGAGGTCGTCGGCGCCGCTGGCGATCGCCCAGGCGCGGGCCAGTTGGCCGGCCACCCGGCGGAACTGGACAGCCAGGCTCTCCTCGCCCTCCTGGGCCGGCCGCGGACGCCTCAGGTACTCGACGGCACCGAACACTGCCTTGATGTACGCCCGGGGCCCGGGGGCCGCCAGGGCGGTGCGCCAGTCGTACCCGGTCAGCAGCTCGCGGAGCCGGGCCAGCAGCTCGCTGACCAGGGCGACGGCGTCGTCGACCGACCGGCCGACGGGCTTGGTCTCCTGGTCGGTCTGCGTGTACTCGGCCAGGGCCTTGGCGAGATTGTCGGCCAGGGGTGCGTAGGCGACCAGCAGGCCGTCCTGCTTGCCGCGGAAGGTGCGGTTGACCCGGGCGAGGGTCTGCATGAGCAGTGCACCCTTGAGCGGGCGGTCCAGGTACAGGGTGTGCAGCGGCGGCGAGTCGTACCCGGTGAGCATCATGTCCTTGACGATGACGATCTCCAGCGGGTCGTCCGGGTCCTTGAGCCGCTGCTTGATGACCGCGTTCTCCGAGTCCCGGCGCACGTGGTCGGCGATGGGCGGTGCGTCCGAGGCCGTGCCGGAGTACACGACCTTGATGACCCCAGCCTCCAGGTCGTCGGAGTGCCACTCCGGGCGCAGGGCGACGATCTCGGAGTACAGGCGCGCACAGATCTCCCGGGTGCCGCCCACCACGAGCGCCTTGCCCGGCACCCACGGGTTGTCCGGGGTGCTCAGGGCCGCGGCCATCGTCGCCCGGCGGTTCTCCCAGTGGGTGACCAGGTCCTGAGCGAGGACCTTGAGGCGCTCCGGGGCGCCGTAGACGGCGTTGACCACCGCGACGGACTTCTCGATCCGGTCACGCTCGGCATCGTCCAGCCCGGTGGTCGCCTCGTCCGCAGCGGCGTCGATGAGCTCCTCGGTCAGCGACTCGGCGAGCTGCACCTTGACCAGCCGCGACTCGAAGTACACGGGGATGGTCGCGCCGTCGGCCACCGCGCGGGTCAGGTCGTAGATGTCGATGTAGTCGCCGAACACCTCGCGGGTGTTGCGGTCGGCGAAGGAGATCGGCGTGCCGGTGAAGGCGATGAGCGTGGCGTGCGGCAGGGCGTCGCGCAGGTGGCGGGCGTAGCCGTCCAGGTCGTCGTAGTGGCTGCGGTGGGCCTCGTCGACCACGACCACGATGTTGTGCCGGTCGGACAGCAGCGGGTGCTCAGCGCCGGACTCCCGCTCGGCCAGGGTGCGGCCGAACTTCTGCAGGGTCGTGAAGTAGATCCCCCCGGAGACCCGGCCGGTCAGCTCGGCGCGCAGCTCGGCTCGCCTCTGGACCTGCACGGGCTTCTCGGGCAGCAGGAGGCTGTGCGCGAACGCCTGGTACAGCTGCCCGTCGAGCTCGGTGCGGTCGGTGACCACCACGATCGTGGGGTTGGCCAGGCGCGGATGGCGCAGCACCTGGTTGGCGTACAGCTCCATCTCCATGGACTTGCCCGAGCCCTGGGTGTGCCACACCACCCCGGCCTTGCCGTGGGTCGCCACGGCCTGCACCGTGGTGCCCACCGCCTTGGTCACCGCGAAGTACTGGTGCGGCTTGGCGATCCGCTTGGTCAGCCCGTCCTCGCCCTCGTCGAACGCGACGAACCCGGTGAGCAGCTGCAGGAAGCGGAGCTGGTTGAACACCCCCCACAGGAGGGTGTCCAGGGCGGTGTCGCCGCTGGCGGCGAGGACGTCCGCGGGCACCGGGTTGCCCTCGTCGTCCACGTTCCATGGGGCGAAGTGGTGCAGCGGGGTGAATGGGGTGCCGTAGCGGGCGAGGATCCCGTCGGATGCCACGACGAGCACCGCGAAGCGGAAGGCCAGGGGGAACTCGCGCAGGTAGGTCTGCAGCTGGGCGTAGGCCGCACCTACGTCGGCGTGCTCGCTGCCGGCACGCTTGAGCTCGACGATCGCCACCGGCAGCCCGTTGAGGTAGGCCACCAGGTCGAAGCGGCGCTCCCGGTCGCCCCGGGCGATCGTCACCTGGTTGGCCACGAGCCAGTCGTTCTCGGCGGGTTCGGTGCTGACCAGCCGGATGGTGGGGGTCTGCTCCTGGCCGTCCGCGTCGATGTAGGTGATGCCGCGGTACCCCTCGGTCAAGAAGGTGTGCAGCCGGTGGTTCTCGGTGATCGCATCTTGCGAGGTGGGCGCCAGGATCGCCGCCAGAGCCTGCTCGAGGTACTCCCGGGGCACGGTGGGGTTCAGGTCGCGCAGGGCAGCGCGCAGCCGCGCCGGGATGACCAGCTCGTCCCAGCTCTCCCGCTCGCCGGACCCGGGTGCGATGTCCGCCCCGGCGACCGGGCGCCACATCAGGTCACCCAAGACCTCGAGCGCGAGCTGCTCCCAGTCGTCCTCGGACAGGTGCTTGGTCATTGCGGTTCCCCTTCCGCTGCCGGTGCCGCCGCCGGGCTAGTCCCGCCGTCTCCCACGTAGGGCACCAGCACGGCTGCGATCTCCTCGGCGACACCGTCGAGGTGGCCCTGCTGATCGTCGAAGACGATGTGCGGCCGCAGCACGCGCAGTACGCGGGCCTTCTCGATCCCACCCAGGAAGAACGCGTCGTTGAAGTGCACGTCCCACTCACGGAGTGTCCGGATGGCGCGCTCGTGGGCCGGTGCCTGCCGGGCTGTGACCAGGGCAATCCGCACCCGTGGTGTGTAGTCGGGGTCGGAGGCGTGCTTCTCGATCTCCCGGCGCTGGATCTTGCCCAGAGCGCGAACGAGCTGGGCCATCGGTCCGGGCTGGTGCGGTTCGTCGGCGTGCTCGGTCTCGTGGGCGAGGAAGGCGGGCAGTTGACCCTCGTCGTAGACCTTCTGTGCCTCGAGATCGGCCAGGACACCGTCGAAGTCGAAGGCCACCCGCAGTGCCCCCGGTGCCTCGTCGGCTTCGCTGTCCGGCGGAGCGGTTCGCCCCAGGACAACGCCAGCCGGGAGGCCCCCGTCGACAGCGGCGATGACGTCGGATCGGTTCCCGGACAGGTACAGGCAGATGTTGAGCTCGGGGATGTACTCGTAGGGGGCCTTGCCCTCGGTGAAGACCGCGCGCTCGATCCTCATCCCGTAGTGCGCCAGCGACTTCATAAGCCGCAGGCCAGTGATCGCGTCGTCCTTCGCGAGAAGGATCACCTCGACCAGCGGGTCGTCCGGCGACAGGTCGTTGAGGCCCAGCAGCCGCTCGATGAACGGGAACGCCGCCCCCTTGGGCAGCGGGTCGTCGATGTGCGCGTCCTGGAACGCCCGGTAGACGTCGAGGCCCTCTTTGAACGCGGCGTCCGACTCGCGCAGGTCGAACAGGGCGCTCGGAGCGACTCCGACCACCAGGCGGTGATCCAACTCGTACGGCACCTCGCGCCCCTCTCAGTCAGTCGTTCGAGACCGTCAGCACCCCGTCGAGCCCGCGGTCGGGGTGGTAGGACCAGGACACCGTGATGTTGTCCCAGGTCTCGGTCTGACGGCCATCCATCGAGGTGGTCTGGTCGATGTGGGACATCACCGCGGAGGGCATGTCGAGCGCGCCGAACAGGCACGCAATGTCGGTGATGTCGGCGCCGTAGGTGTCCTCCTCGCCCTTCATGTCGAACGTGATCGAGCGGCCCTCGTCAGCGAGATCGATCCCGACTGTGGCTGCGACCCCACAGGCGTCGACGGCGTCGGAGAGCACCGCCGACTGCGCCGCGCTGGCGCGAGCACCACCGATCGCGGACATCAGAGCCGCGCCGATGACCAGTCCTGCTACGCCCGTGACGACGGGCAGAACCCAGGTGGGGCGCGACCCTGTGGAGGCCGCCTCTCCCGTGGCGGGAGTCGTTTCGTCCTGCGGCATCGCGTGGGGGGCGGCCGGTGCTTCCGGGCTCGTGGTGTCCGCCGGGTGCTCAGGCTCAGACCCGGGGACGGGCGGGATGGTGGACACAATGCTCCCCCTGCTCTCGGTTGTGGTGGTCAGGTCAGGTTCTCGGCGAGTTGCTCGGCTTCTCTGACGCGCAGGCGCCCGGACATCAGGGCAGGAAGCAGTGCGTCGTGGCTGGCTGTGAGTGTGGCGTTCTCGGTCAGCCGCGCCTCGACGGCGAGCCGGATGCGCGTGGCGTGTTCGCTGAACGCTCGGGCCTCCTCGTCGCCCGGCCACGGGACCGGAGCGGTTGCGAGGTCCTTCCAGGACGCTCGCGGCATCCTCGTGCCTTCGCTTGCGGCCGTGGCTCGCGCAATGATGTCGTCGCTTGCCGCCACGGAGAGCAGGAGACCCGCCAGCTCCGAAGACCTCGCTCGAAGGACGAGGATGTCGGTGGAGCAGATGCCGTCCACCGGCGCCGCCGCGACCTTGTGGAAGTACGGGCGCAGTTTCCCAAAGAGAACGTCGCCGCTCGCGAAGCGTGACTTCGCGCTGGTGACAGCGCTGGCTGTCCCGAACTCTGACAGCCACATGCAGCGGCGGGGGATGTGCTCGAGCCCAACGTATGAGAGGTCTTCGGGCACACGGCCAGGGTCGATCTGGGAACGCACCACCTCGGCGATGTCGCCCAGCCTGCGGGTCTCGTCGGCGTCTTCCGCCAAGGCGTGCCAACGAGCGCGTAGGAGCTCGTCGGCGACGACGGCGATTCTGGTGTTGGCGGCGATCTTGTCGTCGAGCGCGCCGAGCACGGAGGCAATGGCTCGCTGCTGTTCGATCGAGTGAAGTGAGAGGAGCAGCGAGCGCTGTTGAGTCAGGCTTACGTAGGGGGCCATGTCCGTGCTCGACTTCATCAAGTCGAGCTGGGCCTGGAAGCCTTGCGAGCGCAAGACCAGGTTCAGGTACCTGGGGTCGAGCCGACCGTGATCGAGCGATCGCCAGAACGTCGTTTGGGGCGAGCAGACGAAGGCAGGTGAGCCGAGTGGCACGTAGGCCACCTTGCCGACGGTGCCCTTGTGCGAGAGCAACGTGTCCTGGTCCATGCCGATGCCCTTGCGCACTCGCGCACGGGCCTCGTCGTTGATCTGCTCGGCCGTTGCGAAGTCAACGACGCCTGAACTCATGTCCGCGGCGCGGATGTAGGGCGTCCCTCCTGATGTGAACTCGTGCGGCCGGGGCCGGTACTCACCGTGGTTGCCGTCCTCGACGCGGAGCACTCCGTCGGCGACGAGCTCGGCGACGACCCGGGCTTCGACTGCGTCATCCACGAACGCGCTCCAGTTGCTCGCGAACGACCCGCTCCAGGCGTGCCGACTCATCGAAGGCCGCGAGTAGCTCGACATGGAGGCGGTCGATCTTGTCGGCGATCGGCTCACCGTCGTCCTCGGCTTCCGGCGTGCCGACGTACCGTCCGGGCGTGAGTGTGTACCCGGCATCCTTGATCTCCCCGAGCGCAGCCGATCGGCAGTACCCGGGCATGTCTTCGTAGACGAGCCCGACGTCGGTGGCGGATGGCATCCCGCGCCACGCGTGGAACGTCGCGGCGATGCGCGCGATGTCGTCGTCAGACAGGGCGCGTTCGGCGCGGTCGACCATGTGTCCGAGTTCGCGGGCGTCGATGAACAGGACCTGCCCGGTGCGGTCGATCGAGCCGCCCGGCCCGGGGGTCTTGTCGGTGGTGAAGAACCACAGGCACACCGGGATCCCGGTGGACCGGAACAGCTGGGTAGGAAGGGCGACCATGCAGGAAACGAGGTCGGCCTCGACGATGCGGGCTCGGATCTCGCCCTCACCGCCGGAGGTGGTGGACATCGACCCGTTGGCCATGACCACCCCGGCGGACCCGCCAGGGGCGAGCTTGGACAGGATGTGCTGGATCCAGGCGTAGTTGGCGTTGCCGGCCGGCGGCACCCCGTACTTCCACCGGGGGTCGTCCTCGGATCGGGCCCAGTCCTTGATGTTGAACGGGGGGTTAGCCAGGGCGTAGTCCACGAGGGTATCGGGGTGCTGGTCGCGGGCGAAGGTGTCGCCCCACCGGGAGGCGAGGTTCGCGTTGAGGCCGTGGACGGCGAGGTTCATCTTGGCCATCCGCCAGGTGCGCTCGTTGGCCTCCTGGCCGTACACGCTGATGGCCTGGGTGTCGGCGTCGTGACGCTCGAGGAACTTCTCGGTCTGGACGAACATGCCGCCGGACCCACAGCATGGGTCGTAGACCCGGCCGCGGTAGGGCTCGAGGACCTCGACCAGGACGCGCACCACCCCGGGCGGGGTGTAGAACTCCCCGCCGCGCTTGCCCTCGGCGGCGGCGAACTTGCCCAAGAAGTACTCGTAGACCTCCCCGAGCAGGTCGCGGGCGCGAGTGTGACCGTTGCCGGCGAACCGGGCGTCGTTGAACAGGTCGATGAGCTCGCCGAGCCGGCGTTGGTCGACGTTGTCGCGGTTGTAGATCCGCGGCAGGGTCCCGGCAAGTGACGGGTTGGACCCCATGATGTGGTCCATCGCCCCGTCGACGAGCTCGCCGATGGTCTGCGCGGGGTAGCCGGGTGCGGCGGGGATGCCCTTGGCGTGTTCGGCCAGGTAGGTCCAGCGGGCGGTGGCCGGCACCCAGAACACCCCGTGCCCGGTGTACTCGTCGCGCTCGTCGAGGAGCTCGTCGATCTGGTCGTCGCGGTAGCCGTCGGCGGCCAGGTCGGTGCGGATCTGGGTGCGGCGTTCGTCGAACGCGTCGGAGACGTACTTGAGGAAGACCAGCCCGAGGATCACGTCCTTGTACTGGGAGGCGTCCATCGACCCGCGCAGCTTGTCGGCTGCCTTCCACAGGGTGTCCTTGAGCTCCTTCATGGTCATCGGAGCGGACGGGTCGGAGCGCTTGACGCGGGGTGGCATGCGGTCAGCCTTCCATCTGGGTGGTGCGGGTCGGGGGAAGAAGGGTGACCGTGCCGGTCGAGGTTCCCTCGATCAGCCGGTCGGTGAGCCCGTCGAGGGCGGTGAGCCGGGCCGTGGTGGCGGTGCGGGCGTGGTCGATCTCGGCCAGGGCGTGGCGGGCGTGGTCGGCTTGGGTGGCCGGCAGTACCGGCACCGGCCACAGCCGCCAGTCTCCGACCCCCGTGGCGGTGCGGATGGCGTGTGCGACGACCTCGGGCAGGAGCCCGGGTGGGGCACTGGGCGTGACGCGTAGCGCCCGAGCTGGGGCGGCGACGAGGCTCAGGCCGTCGTGGTCGAGGACAGCGGCCGGGCGGGGGGTGGTGCAGAAGACGACGTCGCCGGGTTCGGTGTCGCGGCTGTGTGGGTAGGCCGCGGCCAGGTGGAGCCGGTCGATGCGCGGGGGCCGCCTGGGTGAGTCTGCGGTGAGGGTGCCTGTGGTGTGCACAGGGACCCCGGACGCGGCGGAGAGGTCGCACTGGTCGAGGCGGTTGCCGGGGATCAGGCGCAGGTGGCCGAGCTCGATGAGCCGCCCGAGCGGGACCAGCGTGGGGCCCGCGGGCTCGCCGGGCACGATCTGCCAGGGGACCAGCGTCGGGCCGAGTGCGGCGGCGCGGGTGTAGCCCTCGACCAGGGCCGTAGCGACCACGGTGGGGGCGGTGCGTGGCCGGTGACCGGGCGGGGTGACGCTGACCAGGTCGCCCGAGGTGGCGATCACCGTCGTGGTGGTCGCCAGACGTGCGAAGCGGAACGCGTGGGCCCGCGGCCCGGGGCTCCCGGGTGCGGCGGCGAGCAGGTCGGTCACCAGGTCGTCGATCGCGGCGTCGTCCAGGGGGGTGCCGCTGAGGTCGGCGAGTGCGGTGCGGTGGTCGCGCGCGCTCCCGTCGTCGGCGCCCGGGCCGATGAGCCACAGGCCGAGCTTCTGGCGGACACTCGCTGGCCGCAGCCCGGCGGGCAGGCGGATGATCGCGCGGACCCGGCCCGAGCGCAGCACCGTGGCGCGGGCGGCCTGGAGCGTCTGGGGCAGACGCCCGCACAGCACCGGCGCGGGCCCGACCACGATGGCGTGCCCGTCGGGCGGGAGTGTGGCTTCCACCTCCCCGAGCGCGTCCAGGAGCTCGGCGTCGGTCAGGTGCGGGTAGGTGGCCGACGGCAGCAGCGCCAGGACAGTGGACCCGGCGGGTGGTTCGACGGCGCCGCCGTCCTGGTCGGCGTCGAGGACGGCCCAGCCGGCCGCGATCAAGGTGCGGCGGGCGTGGCGGGCGGCAGGGCGATCGGGGACGGGCAGTGTTGCGGTGCCCGGCTCGCCGCGGTGGGCGCCGAGGGCCAGGAGCAGGTCCGCCTCGCCGAACGGTGCGACGAGTGCGCCGTTCATGGTCGGGTCGGACGGGGTCAGCTCGGCAGCGAGCTGGCCGACCAGGGCCAGCACAGGGGCGGAGACGGCCTGGTCGGCCTGCGCGTCGAGCCCGAGTCGTCCGCGCCGGGCGACGAGCGCCTCGAGTGCGCCGGCCGTGGTGAACGCCGCGGAGGCCAGGGCGTCGGCGTGCGCAGCCCAGTGCTCGGCGTCCGCGCCGAGCGCGGCGATCTCCCGGTACAGGCAACGGTCGTCAGGGTCGACGTCGTCGGCCAGGTCCAGCAGATCGGGGGCTGACAAGCCGGTCAGGGTCGCGCCGAGCTGGGCCTTGAGGGCAAGGAGCGCGACCAGCCCGTCCAGCGCCGTGCCCCGGGCCTCCACCGGGATCAGGTCGAGCGCGGCTGCGGTGGCCGCGTCCTGCCTGGCGGCCGGGTTGTTGCCGTGCCCGGTCTGCTCCAGCCAGGTCACCACGGCCTCAACGTCGAACACGTCGCGACCCTCGCGGCGCTCGACAGGGGCCGGGAACGGCTGGGCGGTGCCGGCGAGGCGGCTGCGCCACATCGAGACGACTGGCCGCTGCACGTGGGCGAGGGCGGCGACGTCGCTCAACGTCACCAGCTGTGTCGCGTTCATGGTGGGCATCGCAGTCACCTCCCTCGGTCCTCCGGCACCCCGAGGCTAGGACTCCACCGACTCGGGGACCAGAGAGGTAGGTGATAAGACCCCTTATCGCACTCATGCTGGAACGCGAGCGACGGAGCGCCCAGGCTCGTGGTCATCCGATGCGGTGGTCCGACCGCGCCCCGAAGGAGACCCCATGAGCGACCCGAACATCCCACCCAGTCCCGTGCCCACCGAGCCGCCCGCTACCCCGGGGCCGCCGCGCCGTCGCCGGCGCTGGGTGTGGCCCACCGTCGCAGCGCTCGCGCTGCTCGTCGGGATTGGGATCGGATCTGCCGGCAGCGGCGGAGGCGACCGGGTCTCGGCCCAGGAGTACGAGGACGTGGTCAGCCAGCGCGACGCCCTCGCGGACGAGGTGGACACCGCCCAGGCCGCCGCGCAGACCGCCCAGGACGAGCTCGCCAGTCAGCAGGCGACCCTGGATGAGCGTTCCTCGGCGCTGGACGCCCGCGAGGCCGACCTGAAGGAGCGCGAGGCCGCAGTCACCAAGACCGAGGAAGCTGTCGCCGCCACCCAGATCGACATCGGCACCTGGACCGTCGGCGTCGACGTCGAGCCCGGCACCTACCGGACCGCCGAGCCCGTCACGACCACCTGCTACTGGGGCATCTACCGCAGCGGCACCAACGGCGACGACATCATCCAGAACGACATCGTCCAGGGCGGCTACCCGACCGTCACCCTCAAGGAGGGCCAGGACTTCGAGAACGGCTGCGGGCTGTTCGTCAAGCAGTGAGTGCCCGTGAAGTTGGGGTGCGTCGCAGGGGGACGTGCCCCAACTCGCCTCTTCTTGGGTCGCGTCTCGCCAGAAGCCACGAAGTCCCGGAAGGTGGAAATGAAAGACCCGGCCCACGAGGGACCGGGTGCGTTATGCCTCGACACTACAGACGTTCGACACCAGCAGCAATCTCCACGGTCGTGTCCTCCGACACGGCGAACCAACGTTCACCACTTCGGCGGACGCGTGTAGACACCGACGGTCGCCGGGAGCTGATGGCTCGTGTAGTCCCCGGCGTGCAACTTCCTCCACCAGTGGCGCCCGACGCCATCAGTCGGCGTGCCAGCGAGATCGCCGGCGAAGTACTTGCCCTGCGGGTTGACGTGTCCGACTGGCACCCGTGCACGGGCGAAGTGGACGGGGAACTTCAAGTCCGAGTCGTTGGACACGACGACCACGGCGTCGACGTCCTGGTTGAGGATGTCCACGAGCATGTGAGAGGCGACGTTGACGTCGGTGCCCTTCTCCTCCTGGTGCAGGGTGGAGACCATGAACACGGAGTCGGGCTGAGGAACGCCGAGCGACGACTGGACCATGACTGGCCACTGCGACTTCACGACCTGGGGTGGGTCGTTGACGGCGGCTCCCTTGACCGCGAGCGGTCGCGCGCGGATGCCGACGACGTACTTCCCGTACTCGATGTGGTCGACGCTCCCAGCCGCGGTGAGCGCCTTGAGGTAGACGTCCTGCTCGGCGTGCCCCTCAGGGTTCAGGCCTGCGTCGATGCGCGCCGTGCAGTAGACGATCCGCTCGATGGTGGCACCTGGCCAGGATCGTTGAGCAGAGACGACCGACTCCATCAGCGCGCGTACGTCGATCCACTTCCAGCTCGCTACCGAGCTAGAGCATTGCCGCTTGGCCCCATAGTAGAGGTTGTACCCGTCGATGTAGACGCCCACCCGCATCCGCCCACGGTACCGATCGGTGCCCCCCGGGCGGCGAGGAAGCCCGCCGCAAGGCTTGCCCCTACACGCGAGCCAGGGAGAACAGCGCTCCGCGGTCAGCCCAGGAGACCCAACCGCCCGCTCTGCCCACCTGCGGGTACGGGGTACCTCGCGCCCGAGTCTGCGACAGCTGCTGGCCGGCCCGCTGGGGCCAGAACGCCCGGCGCCCGCTCAGCTGGCGACTGTTCACGTCCACGCCCGCAGCACGGTGCCGCCGTGGACAATGAACGCGGACATACGCCCCCGGTGCCTGCGTGGGCGCAGCAGCTGAGTCCAGGAGCGCTCGACCGGCGCGTCCTGGACCAGTCACGGATCTGGGTCACGGCCGAGGCCCGCGTCGTGTTCCTGGCGGACATGTCGACGGCTCATCTCCGAGCGGTCATCGAGATGCTCACCGTTCGCGCCGTGGAGTTCCACGCCGCCGCGGTCCTGGACGCGCTCTACGCACTGGTACTCGCGGACTTGACCGGTGAGGCAGCTGGCGAGTGGCTGGCCCGAGCCTTCGGGGGCCCGAGCGTCGCCGCCCTCGACCCGGTGACTTGGCTGGAGACGACCGCGCTGGTGCGTGCCCTACGCCGGGAGCTGGCCAGCCGCAGGCCCCGGTGAATCGGTCGGCAGATTCCCTGTCTGGGCGGTGGCCTCACGCCCCGGGCCCGGCGTGTCGGTGGCGGCATCGAGATGGCGCGGCCCGCTTGAACCCCGCACCCGCGTGTGCGTACTCGCTCAGGCGCGGGATCCCCCACCGCCGTGCCCGAGTCCGGGAAGACCACCGGAGACGACGCCCGTGACCGACGCCGGCTTGGCGCGTGGACTCCCGCCGCGCCCCATCGCGTCGCGGAGAACATCGCGGTGCTGCTGCTCGGCGCGGGCGACGGTCGCCCGGGCCTGCTTCAGCAGCCTGTTCTCATGCCGCGAGAGCGAGCTGCTCCGTCGCCTTCCCAGCTTTCTGATCACCTCGCGGGCTTCTGCGAGCCGCTCGTGCTCTCCTCGGGCCCTCCCCGCCCGCGGTGTCTTCTGGCTCCCACGGCCCTGGTTGGTGTGAGCCTCCCGCTGGACCTCTTCGAGGTGGGCCAGCGCGGCGAGGAACGTCCTCAACCTCTGTACCTGCTCTTGCGTTGCGGCGGTTGCCTGTCCGCGGCGCTCCAGGCTCAGCAGCAAGGCAAGCTGGCGCTCGGACCTCATGCGTGCGGCTGCTCGCCGCGCCGGCGTCCAGTGCGCGGATCGATCGGTGTCGTCCGAGGCCACCCGTCGACCGTACCGGCGGGCGGACGGAGGGTTTGGGCCGTTCCGGCTGCTCGTCCGGTCGCACCAGCCCCTCGGAGGCACTGCTGGCGGGCTTCCACTCGCGCGACGAGCCACGGTGAGTCGCATGGCTGCCCAGGCCTGGGTTCACCCGCGATCCGCGCACATGGAGGCCCTCGGTGGAGGACTCTGGTCGAAGACGGGCGCCCGTGGCTCTCTGCGGGGCGCCGCCGACCCGACGTGAGCAGGGGGACTTGATGACCGCGCGATTCCATGCCCCGCCGTCGTGGCCCCCGACCCCGCCCGGGTGGACACCCCCCAACGGGTGGCGCCCGGACGCATCATGGCCACCGGCCCCGGATGGCTGGGTGTTCTGGGTCGACGAGAACGGGGCCCCAGTCGGGCCTCCCGGCCAGCTAGCGCCCCCGCCCGTGCCCTCGGTGAGCCCTCCGGCCGAGCGTGGCGAGCGCCGGGGACCGGGCCGCTGGCTCATCCCCACCGGGGTTGGGGTGCTTGCCTTCCTGCTCGGTGTCGGAGCGGGCGCCGCTGGCGGCGGTGCGCCGGCGACGGCCGAGCCGAGCGTCGTCGAGACCCCGGGCCCGACGGTGACCGTGACCGCCACGGTGGACCCCACCCAGGCCCGTCAGGACGAGCTGGACCAGCAGGCCGCCGACCTGGAGGCTCAGGCCGCGGCGCTCGACCAGCGCGCCAACGACCTGGACACGCGCGAGGCTGCGGTCAGCGGCGCAGAGAAGGCGTGGGAGGACAACACGATCCCCGGCGACGGGACCTACCGGGTCGGTGTGGACATCGCACCGGGCACCTACGTGTCCTCGGGCAACTCCTGGTGCTACTGGGAACGGCTGTCCAGCTTGGACGGGACGTTCGGCTCGATCATCGCCAACGACAACATCGCGGGGCAGGGCGTGGTGACCATCAAGTCCTCCGACGTGGCGTTCTCGAACTCCGGGTGCGCCGACTGGCACCTGCAACCCTGAACAACCTCAAGCGATCGACGCCGCTGGAGAGCCCGGCAGCACCCAGCCGACAGGGCGCGGTGCTAGTCCGCTGACGAGCCCAGCCGCTGCGCAAGCAGGCCGGCGGTCCCGGGCGTGGTCTCGGCGCGGACGGCATCGTCGACGTCGGCGACCCGGTAGCGGCGGTGCCCGCCTGCAGTGCGCACGGCGGCGAGCAGGCCATCGGCACCCCAGCGGCGCACGGTGCTGGCCGACACCCCGAACAGCTTGGCGACCTCCCCGACCCGGAGAAGGTCATCACCCAAGAGGCCGGATCGCCGGGCCAGCCACGTACTCGTGGCGGCCACCCCGAACGCGGGGCTGTGGCTCGCACGCTCGGCGCGTTCGGCCCGGCGCGCGGCGGCGTGAGCTCGACCTCGCTCGACCGCACATGCCCGGCACTGCCGGCCCCCACTTGACGTGACGCGGGTGTTCTCCTCGGTGAACTCGTGCCCCCGCTTGCAGTGCGTCTTGGCGCCGTTCGCCGGTTGTCCGGTGTAGCGGTGGCCGGCGCGTTCGCGGTTCGCGCGGGTGTCCTCGCGCTGGCACTGCACGCACTTGCGGCCGGGTGCCTTGGCGGGGTTCTTCGAGCGAGTCGGCCGCACGATGACCGCCCCGGGGAGTGTGAGGTCGTGCCCCCGGGGGCAGGCGTCCTTCACCACCGGGCGTCGGCCGCGGCCCCGTTCGACCATGTCCGCGTGGTTGTCGCTGTCGGTACCGGCACGAAGGTGGGTGATCTCGACGCAAGGCGGGTTGTCGCAGGAGTGCAGGATGGACAGCCCGTCAGGGATGGGACCGTGGTGGTGCTCGTAGACGACGCGGTGGGCCAGCAGGTCCCGGGTTCGCCCGTTCACCTGCTCGGACGTGAGTCCGTAGCCACGGCGCAGCTTGCCCGTGAACACCAGGCAGCCGCCTTGCCGCTGCACCTTGGCCATGACCCGTTCGTACGGTGGCGTGGCCCTCCGACTCACGGGGCACCCGCCGACCGGGTGGTGCCGGGGCAGACTCGCTCAGCGTCGCCGGTGCCGGTCATCCACGTGAGGACGTCGAAGATCCGCAGAACCGAGACCCTGCCGTCCAGACCCGCGGTCGTCCGCAGCGCGCGAAGGTGCGCGTCGTTGACGCGGTCGTCGGCGGTCAACCAGGCGTGCAAGGGCAGCCAGAGCTGGCCGTTGACGATGGACAGCTCGGCCGTGACCACCGAGTCAAGGATGGGTACCAGGTGGGGGCGCTTGCGGGCGAGCAGCTTGGTGGCCACCGTCTCCCCGATGCCGTGGATGTCGCGCAGCTGGAAGTACAAGGACCGCACCGGCCACTCTGGGCCGAGGTCCGCGTGTGTGAGGGCGGCGAACTCGACGTCGGGACGGACGGCCGCGAGCGCGTCGTTCAGCGCCGCAGAGCGGCGGTCGAGGATCTCGAGCGCAGCTCGGCCAGGGACCGCCACGGACAGCAACGACACCGCGACCAGGTCATCAGCCGTGAAGGTGTTCACCGTCTCCGCGCGGTCTCCGCCCCCCGCGAAGCTCTCGAACTGCCCGCCCGTGTAGGCGCCCGGCTCGAAGTACGCGCGCAGGATGCACACGGCCCGGTCGGCGTTGCGCGGATCGAGGAGCTCGCTCATCCGGGGGCTCAGCGTGATCACTTGTGCAACCGTACGGCGCCGGGTTCTTGAGCGTGGGCGTGTGCCGCGTCGGCGTCGCGGTAGATGATCGACGCATGGCGATCATCTACCGGGCGTTGTGGTCGGACCCCGACCCAGGCGACCCGCAGGGGGCACTGGTTCACGCACGCGCGTGCTTCGTGGAGTGGGTGACCACCGACTCGGACCTTGACCTGACCACCGATGGCGACTGGTCGTTCCGGATCGGGGGCATCAACGCGGGCTCGCGTGCGGTGTCCATCCGAACCGTCGAGATGGAGGGCGCGTCGGGCTTTCGTGCGACGGTTCGCGACGAGCCCGAGTCGACCGCCGACGCCCACACGCAGTGGCTGGTGTCGGTGTCCGTGGTGGCCGACGACTCGGGCGTGCACACCTTGGTCGAGGAGCAGCTCGAGACCGACGACCCGGCGCAGCGAGTCAAGATCGGGCGCCCGCGCGTCGTCGACGACCTCCTCCAGGGACCCGGCCGCCACCTGCTGGGCAGCACGGCACTGGTGACCGAACCGATCAGCGTCGACGCCGCCGAGGTCGGCGCCTTCGCGACCGTGCTGCGCAACCCTCACCGGACCCTGCCGTACGTGGTCTTCACCGAGCCATCAGGCCCCCCGGAGCGCTGGCGCGAGCTCGCAGCTCGCACTGCGCACCGGGCCGCAGGCGTGGCGGTGGTCGTCACCCTCGACCACGCCGCGGTGCGTGAGCTCCGCGGTCACCTCGAGGGCCTGGCCGTGTGGGGCGGGGCGGTCCGCACCTACAACCTCGCACCGCTGGACGGCCCCGGTGATGGCTGGCGCCACCGCTACGTGACCGCCGATCAGCTGGCGAAGGCCAGTTCCAGTGTCGTTGACGGCCTCGTCTACGCGGTCTCAGGACTGTCCACCCGGCGCCGGGTGCCCGCCGCGTTCTCGATCTTGACGGATGCGGCCGCGGTCGAAGCCGCACGGGTGCTCGCCGAGCGGGAGGAGGAGTGGGAGTTCGCCCTCGAGCTCGAGCGCGAGGAGCGTGCGGGCGTGGAACGCGAGCTCGCCGCGGCACTCGGTCACCTCGGGCGACTGTCCAAGGCGTTGCAGGAGAGCGGCCATGCCGAGATGGTCTGGGCTACGCACGACGAGCAGCCCGACGACCTGCCCCAAGAGGTCCAGGACCTCTCCGAGGCGGTCCTGGCGGCCCGCACCTACCTGGGCGACTGGCTCGTGGTGCCGGAGGGCGTCGACCACGAGCTGCCGACCCTCGACACGACACCGAACGGCTTCGCCTGGGGCAACAGAACCCACCGGGGACTACGTGCGCTCGCCGCCTTCGCCGAGGCGCGGTCTCGCGGGTTCGACGGCGACTTCTGGCGGTGGTGCGAACGCGGTGAACCCCTCGCCTGGCCCGCCACGCCCAAGAAGCTCTCGATGCGGGAGTCGGAGACGGTCGCAAACAACGCCAAGTTCGTCCAGGCGCGCACGTTCCCGATCGACACCGCAGTCAGCGCAGACGGCGCGAAGTACATGGAGGCGCACCTGAAGATCAGCGAGGGCGGCGGTGACCTCGCCCCGCGCGTCTACTTCCACGACGACACCGCCGGGTTCACCGGCAAGGTGCACGTCGGCTTCATCGGGCCCCACTACCTGGTTCCCAACACCCGCAGCTGACGATTGCCCGCCAGGCTGGTGCTGCCGGCGCGGTTGCCCGCGGCCAGGGTGCTCGACGACCGAACCGCGGGACCATCGCCTTCAGGTCTCACCGACGGCCCACGTGCCTGTCGCCGGAGTTCCGCCTACGTCTCCGACTCCACGGCGCGCTGCTGGGCTAGTTCGCGAAGGGCCGTGATGAAGATGCTGGGGTCGGTTGGCCCGGTCAGGTTCAGCCCGTACTCCAGCGACAGGGCTGTCATTCGGTTGTGCCGTCCTTCGGGTACTCCCGCGGGCCCCCAGACAACGTCCCAGGTGAAGATGTTGTCGTTGTCCACCAACATCAGGCGGTAGGCGACCAGCTTGCCCTTCACGACCTTCCGTATGGCCTTCGGCCGGAGGAACTCCGCAAAGTCCAACCGGTCCGGGTAGTCGAGCGGGTTGACGTCATGAAGCCGCACGAGCTCTAGCCAACTGGCGGTCGCGCGGAGGAGGCGATCCGCCTCAGCGCGGTCCTGGAGCCACTCGGCCCGGATGTCGTGGACTGCGCCCCACACGAGGAGGTCGTTCTCCGTGGGGTACTCGGTGGGGTCCGTGGGCATCGTGGCTCTCCTCGGCGGTCTTCCTCGTACGATCATCGGCACTCGGGAGGGCCTTCTCAACGCATCCCATGGCAATGGCGGTCCACCGCATGCGACGCCCCGGGCAGCACCCACGCGCCCGCCGCAGCGTGCTGCCGTGGGCAAAGACGCAGGCGATGACGTCGGCGTCTGCGTGGGCGTGGGCACGTTGCCGGTGCGCACGGTTGCCGGCGTTCATGCAGTGGGAATGGCGAACTCGTGCGGGGGGTACCCGCCGGGGTGGTTGCGCTTTCCGCAGTCCGGTCAGCTCGAACGCCCGTGGTTCTCCAGCAGCTGGCACCGGTCAGCGCAGCAGCCGCCGCCTGCTGGCAGGGGGAGTGCGGGTCTCGGCTTCGGAGGGGCCTTCCGTGGTGTCCGGCCGAGGGTCCCTGGGTTCCTCGGCCTTCGAGTCCGGTTCCCGACAGAGGGACTCGACTTCCTCGATGAGCGCGTCGACTGCGTCGGGCTCAGTCGTCTGGGTTCCCCCGACAGGGATGGGCGCGTCTTGCACATCCCTATCGACCGACTCGCTCGCCGTCGCGGCGGTGTGTTTCCTTGCGCGGATGGCGTCGACTGCGCGCACGGTCCCACGGATGAGACCGTAGACAGCGGCGCCCAGCCCGACGAGCGCGAAACCCTTCACGAGCATCTCGAGGTCGTGGTCCTCGTCGGTCTCGCTCTCGTCCTCGTCGACGGGATGGAACGGGGCGTGCCCAGCGAGGGCTCCGTGCTTGTCGAACAGCAGGTTGCTCTCGCCGTGCTTGCCGGGCGTCAGGTCGTCGGGGTACTCCCTGTAGCCGTTCTCGCGGACGGTGCCCATGCGCCGAGAGTAGCCAAGCGTGCCGATGCATGAACCGTCGCTTGATGCGTTTCACCCGGGCGTGCTGTCGCGGCCGGCGGCGCGAACCGCGAGCCTGGTGCCCGTGCGGCCCGAGGGGCACACTGGATGGATGGGCATGCGATGGGTGCTCGTCGACGAACGGTTGCATCGCGCCACGGCAGCCGGGGTTGCCTTGTGCGGTGTGAGCCTGAGCACCGGGCGGCGCATGACTCGTGAGCAAACCTTGGAGGAGGTCCGCTCTCGGCGAACCGTGGTGTGCGGACGGTGCGACGGGCTGGCGCAGGCACCCCAGACACCACCAGACGGCCGGGCCTCGCGAGGCCAATCGGCTAGGACCCCAGAGCAGCGGGCCACCGCTGCTGCGATGCGGGCCCAGCGCGCCGCACACCAGCGAGCAGCAGCTGCGGCTCGGGCTGACAGTGCCGGAGTCATGCCAGGGGTCTCAGTCCGCGCAGTCGGTGGTGGGTTGCCGACTCTGGGCAAGAATCGCTGAGCCTCGGCGGAGGGCTCTCGACTGGCCCGATGGACTTTCCGAGCGCCCGGGCGACGACCTACGGGGCCCCTTCCACCGATGGAAGCCGTGCACCGTGCGGCGGGTAAGACCCCAGGTCAGCGCCTCGCCGTGTGAGCACTCTGGCCGATTCCGTGTGACCGCATGATCAACACCCCGGTCTCATCCCAGGTCAGGGGGTTGTGTCACTACCCCGCCAGCCAGACCCCCGGTCCCGCACCGGGGGTCTCGTGCTGTCCGGGTCCTCACGCGCCGCGCGGCAGCCCGTCCGTGACGATCCGGTTGAGCCGCGCCGCGACCTCGTCGGGGGCGTCGCCGGCGGCGACCCGCGCGAGCCCGACGCCGATCATGGCCTGCACGTACGGTGCGTACTCGGCCGGGGTCTGCACCCCGGCTTCGGCCAGCACGGCCATCAGCGGCCCGACCAGCGCGTCGTGCAGCGCGACGATCTCCTCGCGCCTGCTCGGCGACAGGTCGGCGGGGCGCATCGCGGTCGCGAGGTCGTGCCTACCGTCCGTGCTCAGCGCGATCGTCGCCTCGACGTAGCGATGCAGTCGGGGCAGGCCCGGCGGCGCGCCCTCCAGTGCGGCAGACATGTCGCGCCCCCACTCCTCGAAGGCGTTGATCGCGACCGCGACCAGCAGCTCCTCCCGGGAGGCGAAGTAGTCGTACACAGTCGAGCGGGCGATGCCGGCTCGCTCGCCGACCTTCGACGGCGTCGCGGCGGCGACCCCGTCCTCGACGATGACCTCCGCGGCGGCGCGCAGCAGCGCCGCGCGCTGGGCGGAGCGGTGCTCCGCCACGGTGGGGGCAGTGATCCGCGGCACGCACCGATTATGGCCCCGCGTTGTTTTTCCGACACGGTGTCGGTAAAATCGGCGAGCGCCCGCCGACCCCGGGCCTCACCCTGGCGGGAGGCGTCTGCACCCGAGAGGACCCATGACCACCGAGCCCCACCCCACCGACCCCGCCCGCCCCGTCGAGCGTGACTGGCTGACCTGGACGACCGCCGCGCTCGGCGCATCCGGGGTGCTCGTCGTCGGGTGGGCCTGCCTCACGCAGTGGGGCGGCATCGTGCACGGCCACTGGGCCTACGCCGCGCTGCTCGTCGGGACGCTGCTCGCCTCGGTGGCGACGGCCCCGCTCGGGCTGCAGGGGCGCCGGCGCGGTCCTCGGAGGGCACGCGGGACGGTGCTCGGCGTGGCCGTCGTTCTCCTCGGGGCCGGCTGGCTCGCGCTCACCGCATGGCTCCGCCCGCACACGGCGATCGAGCCCGCGCTCGCCGCGATGTCCTCGGACGCGGCCGTGACCGTCACCGAGACGGGCACCGAGATCGTCATGACGCCGACCAGCGAGGCGGACGGCACCGGCGTGTTCTTCCAGCCGGGCGCCCTCGTGGACGCACGCGCCTACGCTGCCGTGCTGCGCCCGCTCGCCGAGGCCGGCCACACCGTGGTGATCACCAAGCAGCCGCTCGGCGTCGCCTTCCTCGCCGTCGGGGCGTTCGACGACGCCAGGTCCCGGTTCCCCGACGTGACCGGCTGGGTGCTCGGCGGGCACTCCCTCGGCGGCGTCGTGGCCTCGACCGAGGCCGACGCCGCCGACGAGGACGCGACCGCGCCCGCCGTCGGGCTGCTGCTCTACGCGTCCTACCCAGCGGGCGACGTGAGCGAGTCGCTGACCGTCCCGGTGATGTCGATCTCCGGCTCGCAGGACGGCCTGTCCGCGCCGGCGAAGATCGAGGCCTCCCGGTCGGACCTGCCGGCCGACGCGACGTTCGTCCAGGTCGAAGGTGCGTCCCACGCCCAGTTCGGCTCCTACGGCCCGCAGGCCGGTGACGGGACGCCCACCATCGGCGCGGACGAGGCCCGCTCCCAGATCTCCGCAGCGTCGCTGCAGCTCCTCGCCGGCATCTCCGGCTGAGCGAGCCCCCACCCCCCACCCGAGAGGTACCCATGCGCAAGCTCTACGTCGCCGCGTTCTCCTACATGGTCGCGGGCCTGGCCTTCGGCCTCTTCTACCGTGAGCTCACCAAGCTCAACGACTTCCCGGAGGGCTCGCCGACCCAGCTCGCCTCGGTGCACACGCACCTGCTGGCGCTCGGCATGCTGGCCCTGCTCGTCGTGCTCGCGCTCGAGAAGCTCTTCTCGCTCTCCCGGAGCCGGCTGTTCACGTGGTTCTTCTGGGTCTACAACGCGGGCGTCCTGATCACCGCCGGCGCGATGGTGTGGCACGGCACCTTGACGGTCGTCGGCCAGGAGTCGACGCCGATGATCGCCGGGATCGCCGGGATGGGCCACATCGTGACGACGGTGGGCTTCGTGCTGCTGTTCCTCACGCTCGGGCGGTCGCTGCGGCGGGACCAGGGCGCGCCGGTGGCCGCCGCTTCGGAGCCCGCAGCCGTCTGAGCGGCGTGGCCGGGGGCGCCCGACGGGTCCAGGTCAGTCCCCGTCGGCCTCGTCCTCGACGGGTGCCGTGCGGGTGTCGTGGCGCAGCCGCAGCACGCTCGCTGCCAGGCCGCCCCAGATCACCGTGGCGCTGAGCGCCAGGAACGTGATCGCCGTCGGGGTCATCGCTCGCTCCTCTCCGCCGGGTTCCACGACCAGCGTCGGCCGTCGACCGGCAGCGCCTCGGGGACGAACGCGTCCACGTCGCGGCGCCAGCGCAGCACCGTCATGCCCACCGCGATCGCTAGCGCGACGCCGATCGTGCCCCAGCCGAACAGGTCGAGCAGCCAGGCCGGGTAGCCGCCGTAGGGCTCGAGGACCAGGGTCCGCACGCCGGTCACCAGGATGTAGCCGAGCACCGCCGGCACCACGCCCCCGACGAGCACCCGCCACCACACACCCATCGTGACCCCCGGCCGGTGGTTGAGGTGGGCCTGGAGCTCCCAGAGCCGCCAGAGCCCCACGCCCAGCAGCAGCGTGGTCGCGACCGCCGACCCGACGACCCCGACGTCGTTGACGTACTTGTCCACGACGTCGAGCGTGAACAGGCCGGTCGTGGTGGAGAACAGCGCGATCGACAGGACCGCCGCGGCGCCGCCGAGGCGCAGCGCGGCCTGGCGCGAGGTCCACCCGAGCTTCTCCTGGAACGCCGCGGACACCACCTGGAGGATCGAGAGCAGCGACGTGAGCCCGGCCAGCATCAGCGACCCGAAGAACAGCACCCCGAACACGGGCCCGCCCGGCATCATCGACAGGATCTTCGGGAAGGCGACGAACGCCAGCCCGACGCCGTTGATGGTGTCCAGGTCCGCGACGGCCACCCCCTCCTGCGCGGCCATGAAGCCCAGTGCGCTGAAGACGCCGATCCCAGCCAGCAGCTCGAACGAGGAGTTCGCGAAGCCGACCACCAGGCCCGTGGTCGTCAGGTTCGCGCGGCGCCGCAGGTACGAGGCGTAGGTGATCATGATGCCGAAGGCGATCGACAGCGAGAAGAAGATCTGCCCGTACGCCGCGATCCAGACCTGAGGGTCGCGCAGCGCCTCCCAGTCGGGGGTGAAGAACGCGGTCAGGCCGTCGCCGGCGCCCGGCAGCGTGACCGCGCGCACCACGATCGCGCCGAACATCGTCACCAGCAGCGGGATGAACACGACGTTCGCCCGCTCGACGCCGCGCTGCACGCCCAGCGACAGCACGGCGATCGCGATCACCCAGATGATCACCAGCGGCACGAGGACGCCGGGGACGGGGGTGGCGGCGACCGTCGGCTCGGCCGGCAGGTGCAGGTAGTCCTCGAAGAAGAACCCGGCCGGGTCGTCGCCCCAGGCGAGCCTCGCCGCGAACACGGTGTAAGCGGCCGACCAGGCGATGATCACCGTGTAGTAGAGGATGATCACCCAGCTGACCCCGACCTGGAACCAGCCGAGCCCCTCGGCGCCGCGCGTCAGCCGGCGGAACGTCGTGGGCGCCGACCCGCGGAAGCGGTGGCCCAGCGAGTAGTCGAGCAGCAGGATCGGGATCCCCGCGGTGAGCAGGGCCACCAGGTACGGGATGAGGAACGCGCCGCCGCCGTTGTCGTAGGCCACGCCGGGGAACCGCCAGATGTTCCCGAGCCCGACCGCCGACCCGACCGCGGCGAGGATGAACCCCACCTGCCCGGACCACTGCTCGCGCTTCTCCGCCACGCCGCCGCCTCTCTGTCGAAGGCGGAACGGTAGCGGGACGCCGCGTCTGCGACGGAGGCCGTTCGGCCATGTGGACAACCCCCACGGCCGGCGACGGCCCCGCCCGGCCAAGGCGAGCCGGCGGCTACCGCCAGCCGAGCGCCGGCGCCACGTGCTCCAGGATCGCCTCGAGGACGTGCGCGTTGTAGTCCACGCCCAGCTGGTTGGGCACCGTGAGCAGCAGGGTGTCGGCGGCGGCGATCGCCTCGTCGGCGCGCAGCTGCTCGACGAGCACGTCGGGCTCGGCGGCGTACGACCTGCCGAAGATCGCCCGGGTCTGCTCGTCGATCATCCCGATCTGGTCCTCGTCGTCCCCGCCGCGGCCGAAGTACAGCCGGTCCCGGTCGTCGGTCAGGGCGAAGATGCTGCGGCTGACCGAGACGCGCGGCTCGCGCTCGTGGCCGGCCTCGGCCCACGCGTCGCGGAACGCCTGGATCTGCTCGGCCTGCTGGACGTGGAACGGCTTGCCGTTCTCGTCGAACTTCAGCGTGGAGCTCTGCAGGTTCATGCCGAGCTCGGCCGCCCAGACCGCCGTGGCGTTGGTCGCCGATCCCCACCAGATCCGGTCCCGCAGGCCCTCGGAGTGCGGCTCGACGCGCAGCAGCCCGGGCGGGTTGGGGAACATCGGGCGCGGGTTCGGCTGGGCGAAGCCCTCGCCCCGCAGCACGTCGAGGAACTCCTCGGCGCGCTCGCGGGCCATGTCCGCGTCGGACGTGCCGTCCGCCGGCACGTGCCCGAAGTAGCCGTAGCCGTCGATCACCTGCTCGGGTGACCCCCGGCTGATCCCGAGCTGGAGCCGGCCGCCGGAGATGAGGTCAGCCGCGCCGGCGTCCTCGGCCATGTACAGCGGGTTCTCGTAGCGCATGTCGATCACCGCGGTGCCGATCTCGATCCGGCTGGTCCGCGCACCGACCGCGGCCAGCAGCGGGAACGGCGACGCGAGCTGCCGGGCGAAGTGGTGCACCCGGAAGTACGCCCCGTCGGCGCCCAGCTCCTCGGCGGCCACCGCCAGCTCGATGGACTGCAGCAGCGCGTCCGACGCGGTGCGGGTGCGCGACGCCGCGGTGGGCGTCCAGTGGCCGAAGGACAGGAACCCGATGTGCTTCACGGCCTCATTCAACACCGGTCGCGACCGTGAATTCCGCGGGCGGGGCGCCGTGCCGTCGTGCCGAGCGCCGCGAGCCGCACGAGGACCGGAAAGGCCCTGCCGGTGGCCACCGGAGTTCGCGTATGTTGACGGACGTCCCCTGACCGTCGCCGCAGGGGTCGTCGAGGAGGACCTCCACCATGTCCGACGCCACCGCAGAGCCCGCACCCCTGCGTCCGCCCGTGCACGACGAGCCGGTGCTCGCCCTCAGCGCACCCGAGCCGGTCAAGCCGGTCGCGACCACCGCCGCCCCGAAGATGGCACCCGCGGTCGACCCGGCCGTGCTGCCGAACCTGGACGCCAAGGTCGAGTCCTACCTCGGCTCGCTGATGGCCGCAGACCCGCGCTCGCCCGAGTTCGGTGACAAGGCCGCCGACGTGCGCTCGATGGGCGACGCCGACATCCGGAGGGCCGCTGAGACCTCCAACCGGCTGCTCAAGACGCCGGTCCGCGCGATCAACACCGGCGGGCTCGCGTCCGGGTCGAACGTCGGCAAGACGCTGGTCGAGCTGCGCCGCACCGTGGAGGACCTGGACCCGGCCGGCGCGCAGGGCTCGCGCAAGTTCCTCGGGTTCATCCCGTTCGGCGACAAGATCGCCGACTACTTCGCCAAGTACCAGTCCGCGCAGTCCCACCTGGACGCGATCCTGCACGCGCTGCGCGACGGCCAGGACGAGCTGCGCAAGGACAACGCCTCGCTCAACCTGGAGAAGACCGAGCTGTGGGAGGCGATGACCCGCCTCAACCAGTACATCTACATCGCCGAGCGGCTCGACGCCCAGCTCGCCGCGAAGATCGCCGACCTCGAGGCGACCGACCCGGATCACGCCAAGGCGCTGCGCGACGACGTGCTGTTCTACGTGCGCCAGAAGCACCAGGACCTGCTCACCCAGCTCGCCGTGTCGATCCAGAGCTACCTGGCGATCGACGTGGTGATCAAGAACAACCTCGAGCTGGTCAAGGGCGTCGACCGGGCCTCCACCACGACGGTGTCCGCGCTGCGCACCGCGGTGATCGTGGCCCAGGCGCTGGCCAACCAGAAGCTGGTGCTCGATCAGATCTCCGCGCTCAACACCACGACGTCCGGCTTGATCGAGAGCACGTCCCAGATGCTCAAGGACAACTCGGTCCAGATCCAGGAGCAGGCTGCGTCGGCGACCATCGGGCTGCCCCAGCTCCAGGCCGCGTTCACCAACATCTACGAGACGATGGACGCGATCGACACGTTCAAGGTGCAGGCGCTGGACTCGATGGCCGCCACCATCGGCACCCTGGAGACCGAGGTCACCAAGTCGAGGGACTACCTGGACCGGGTGCGCAGGCAGGACGAGCGGGTGGCCTCCGGGTCCCTCGACCTCGACCTGGGGCGCTGAGCGCGGACGGAACGGGCGCGCGGTGGCGTTCGGTGACCTGATCGGCCGGCTCTTCGGTCGGCGCGAGGAGCAGCCCGACCGGCTCGTGCTGCCCCCGGTGCCGACCGCGGCGGAGCTGCTCGCCGAGCTGGACCGCGTCGAGGCGATGGTCGCCGACGCCGCGGTGCCCACGCCGGTGGAGTCGCGCGTGCGGCGGGTCACCAAGGTGGTGCGTGACGCGATCCCGCGGCTGGACCGGCTGGCCGGCGGCTCCGAGCAGGCCTACGTGGTGATGGCCACCGCCACCGACTACCTGCCCGACGCGGTGGGGGCCTACCTGCGCCTGCCGCGCGACTGGGCCAACTCGCGCCCCGTCGACGCCGGCCGGACCTCGCTCATGGTGCTCATCGACCAGCTCGACCTGCTGGCGCGGACGATGGAGCGGGTGCTGGACGCCGTGAACCGGGCCGACGCGGCCGCTCTCGTCGCCCACGGGCGGTTCCTCGCGGAGCGGTTCGGCACCCGGGCCGGCGGCGGGCAGCTGCGGCTGGGCGAGGGCGACGACGCTGCCGGCGAGACCCGGCTCAGCCCGCCGGACCCGCGGCTCGGCGGAGGTGGGCCGGCGTGAACCTGGACGTGGCGCTGCGAGCGCTCGCCGACGTCGCGGCCCGGGCCGGCCTGGACCGCGACGCGGCCCGGGACGAGGGCGCGCGGCTCGCCGCGGCGCTCGCCGAGTCGGCGCCTCGCGCTGCAGCGGACTGGGCGGCGGCGACCGGCGCGGGCGGCGCCGGGAGCATGCCCTTCTTCGAGGCGGCCTCGCGCGGGCGGCGCTGGCGTCAGGCGCCCACCCGGCTGCTCGGCGAGCTGGTCGCGACGTCCTCGCCGCACGCCGAGCCGTACGCCCGGGCCCTGGCGGACGTGTGCTCGGCGGCCTGCGAGCTGGGTGAGCCGACGCTGCGGGTGCTCGGGAACGCGTCGGTGGCAGCCGCCGCGCAGCTCGGCGCCCTGCCGTCTCCCGCGAGTTCGGTGGCCGGCGGTCGAGTTCGGTGGTCGCAACCACCGAACTCGACCCCGACCACCGAACTCGCCGAGCAGGGGACGGCGGCGGAGGCGACGGCGGCGGAGGGGGCGGCGGAGGGTGTCGGCGAGGGGCCGCGGCGCAGCCTGGAGGAGCTGCTCGGCGAGCTCGACGAGCTCATCGGCCTGCGCACGGTGAAGGCGGAGGTGCACCGGCAGGCGGCCGTGCTGCGGATGGAGAAGCTGCGCGCCGAGCAGGGCCTGCGCACCGCGACGATCTCCCGGCACCTGGTGTTCACCGGCAACCCCGGCACCGGCAAGACCACCGTCGCGCGACTGGTCAGCGGGATCTACGCGGCGCTCGGCGTGCTGGACAAGGGCCACCTGGTCGAGGTCGACCGGGCCGACCTGGTCGCGGGGTACCTGGGTCAGACCGCGATGAAGACGTCCGAGGTGATCGACCGGGCGATCGACGGCGTGCTGTTCATCGACGAGGCGTACTCGCTGGCCGGCGACCAGTACGGCGACGAGGCCGTGGACACCCTGGTCAAGGCCATGGAGGACCACCGCGAGGACCTCGTCGTGATCGTCGCGGGGTACCCGGTGCCGATGGCCGAGCTGATCGACACCAACCCCGGGCTGGCCAGCCGGTTCCGCACCACCATCGACTTCGGCGACTACTCCGACGCCGAGCTCGTCGAGATCTTCGTCCGGATGGCCGACGGCTCCGACTTCGAGCCGACGCCCGCCGCCCTGGACCGGTTCCGCGAGCTGCTCGCGCTGACCCCGCGGGGCACCGGGTTCGGCAACGCGCGGTTCGCGCGCAACGTCCTCGAGGAGGCGATCGGCCGGCACGCCTGGCGGCTGCGCGACGTCGAGGCGCCGACCCGCGACCAGCTGCGTCTGCTCGAGCCCGACGACCTCGCCGAGCCGGCCGGCGAGTTCGACCTCGACCCGCCCGCCCCGCCCGCGCCCGACCCGGGGCAGGATGGTGGCTCCGGACCGCCTGAAGGAGGACGACCGTGAGCGTGACCGCGAGTCGGCCCGTGCCGCCGCCACCCGCAGTCGTGACGCGCAGCGGCCCGCCGCCCTCGCCCCTGGCCGCGGCCGGCGTGCCCGCGATGCCCCGGCGCCGGCGCAGCACGCCGGTCACCATGCGGTGGATCGCGATCGCGCTCGTCGTGGTCGGGCTGGGGGTGGTCGGCGGCGCGGTGCAGACGTTCGTGGGCGCCGACCGCGCGCTGGCCCGGGCGGACGCCAACGCCGCCCAGCTCGTGCGGGTGCAGAGCATCCAGACGCTGCTCGTGCAGGCCGACGCCGACGTGACCAACAGCTTCCTGGTCGGCGGGCTCGAGCCGGTCGACCAGCGCCAGGCGTACACCGACGCCATCCACACCGCGACCATGCTCATCACCCAGGCGGCGACCGCCCAGCCCGCCGACCAGGCCGCCCTGGCCGACCTGTCCACCGCGGTCACCGACTACGTCGGCACCATCGAGACGGCGCGGGCCAACAACCGCCAGGCGCTGCCGGTGGGCGCGCAGTACCTGAAGAACGCCAGCGCCGGCCTGCGCGCCGACGCCGTACCGGTGCTCACCGCGCTCATCTCGGCCAACGAGGCGCGCGTCGACGTCGAGCTGCGCAACGCGCGCAACGCCGCCCTGGTCACGGTGGCCTCGTTGGTGGGGCTGGCCGTGCTCGTCGTCGCGATGGTGTGGCTGGCCCGCCGCACGCACCGGTACGTCAACTGGCCGATGGCCGTGGCGCTCGCGCTGCTCGCGGTGTACCTGGTGGTCGCTGGCGCGGCGATGGCGAGCCTGTCCTCGACGGTCACCCAGGCCCGCGACGGGTCGTTCGCGCAGATGCGCGACCTGGCCGAGGCGCGCATCGCCGCGTTCGACGCGAAGGCCAACGAGAGCCTCACCCTGGTGGCACGAGGTTCGGGCGCCGCCTTCGAGGACGCCTGGCAGCAGCAGGCGACCGTCGTGGACCAGCGGCTCACCAGCGCCGGGTACAGCGCGGGCTCCACCGGCCCCGGGGGCGACCTCGCCGGGGACTGGGCAGCCTACGCCGCCGCGCACCAGCAGATCCGGGCGCTCGACGGCGGCGGCGACTGGGACGGCGCGGTGGCGTTGGCGACCGGTACCACCCAGGACGGGTCGTCCGTCGCGTTCGCCACGTTCGACGTCCACAGCGGCGAGGCGCTCTCGGGCCGGACCGAACAGCTCAGGGCCGAGCTGGACCGGCCGCGCGGCTCGACGATCCCGCTCGCGGTGGTCGGCGCGCTCGTCGGGCTCGCGGTGGCCGCACTGTCCTGGCGAGGTCTTGGCCGACGGATCGAGGAGTACCGATGAGCCGCCGCCCGTCCCGTGCCGCTCGAAGCCCGCGGTCGCGACTGGCAGGGTGGGCCGCGCTCGCGGCCGGGGTCATGGCCCTGACCGCCTGCACCGCCGGCGCGTACTCCGACACCGTGGTGCCCACCCCGGAGCCGACGTCGACCGAGTCCGCGTCGTCCGCGCCCGCGGCCACGGCCGAGCCCGCGGCCTGCGACGACCCGCTGGCGTCCTACACCCCCGACGCCACGCTCCCGGCGCCCACGGCGCTGCCCTCGGGCTCGACCATGGCCGCGATCCGTGAGCGCGGGCGGCTGATCGTCGGCGTCTCGGCCGACTCGCTGCTGCTCGGGGCGCGCAACCCGATCACGGGGAGGATCGAGGGCTTCGACATCGACATGGCGCGCCTGGTGGCCAAGGCCATCCTCGGCGACCCGGACAAGATCGAGCTGCGGGTCATCACCGCCGCCCAGCGCATCCCGGTGCTCACCGGCCACGAGGTCGACCTGGTCGCCCGGAACATGACCATCACCTGCGACCGGTGGGAGCAGGTCGCGTTCTCCGCCGAGTACTACCGCTCGGGCCAGAAGGTGCTCGTGTCGCTGGACTCCGACGCGACGTCGATGAGCGACCTGTCCGGCCAGAAGGTGTGCGCCCCCGCCGGCTCGACCAGCCTGGACCGGATCGCCGAGTACCCCGGCGTGATCGCCGTGCCGGGCACCACCCACACCGACTGCCTGGTGAAGTTCCAGCAGGGCGAGGTCGACGCGATCACCGGCGACGACACCGTGCTGGCGGGGCTCGTCGCGCAGGACCCGTACGCCAAGGTGGTCGGCGAGTCGTTCAGCGAGGAGCCGTACGGCCTGGCCATGGCCCCCGACCAGGTGGACCTGGTCCGGTTCGTCAACGCGGTGCTCGCGCAGGCCGAGGCCGACGGGTCCTGGATGGCCTCCTACGACAGGTGGCTCGCGCCGGCGCTCGGCCCGGTGACCGCACCCCCGACCCCGGTGTACGGTCGATGACGGTCACCGCCCCGAAGGCCCCCGGCCGCCCCGGCCAGCCCGTCGAGCAGCGTGCGATGCTCGGGTTCCTCGCCGACCTCACGGTCTGGCGCGACGGTCGTCGCTCGGAGCTCGACGAGCTGGACCGCGCTGCGATGGCCGCCCCGGACGCCGCCGACCTCACGCACGACATGACGCTGGCGATGGCGTTGTGGCAGGCCGTGGCCACCCGAGCCGACGAGCTGGAGCGGGTCTGGGACTCCGGCCGGGTGGGGCCCGCCGAGCTCCGGCGCCTGTCGGGCATGGTGTGGGGGCGACTCGACGCCGACGGTGCCGCCGACGGGGCGGCCGCTGCCCTGGCGGTGTCGCTGCCCGAGGCGTGCCGGCTGTCCGACGCCCTGGTGGGCCAGCTGCGTCGGCGGCTCTCGCTGGATCCGGTGAGCCTGGACCTGGAGGCCCGGCTCCGCTCGTTGCGCGCCACGGTCGAGCGGGTGCGCGACCTGGTGGTCGAGCTGCCGTCGGGACCGGCGAAGGTCCAGGCGGCCACCCGGCTGGACCGGCTCGACCTGCGGGTCGGTGAGCTCGTGGAGCGGGCGCGCCGCGGCGCGGACGTCGGCGGCCTGATCGGCCCGCTCGAGGCCGACGCCGCGGTCGCCGAGCGGGACCTCATCGTGGCCGCCGCGACCCGGCGTGACGACGCGAAGGACCGGGCCACCGCCGAGTCGTTGCGCGCCGAGCTGGCCCACCGCGCCGCGGCTCTCGGGCCCGTGGTCGACGAGTGCGTCGCGGCGGTGAGCCCCGCGCCGGTGCTCGCCGTGCCGCGGGTCGAGGCGCTCGGCCCGGTGCCGGCGGACGCCGCGGCGGTCGACGCCTACCTCGACCGGCTCGCGGCCGTGAGCCGCGCACTGGACAGGGTCGAGCAGGCCTACCGCGCGCCGCTCGCCGAGCTGGCCGACCTGCGCGGGATGCTCGGCGCGTACCACTCGAAGGCCGCATCGACCGGGCTCGACGCGCGGCCCGAGGTGAGCGGGATGTACCGGCTGGCGTCCGACGTGCTCGACGCCGCCCCCACCGACCTGGACCGGGCCAGGGCAGCCGTCGCGGCCTTCCGCACGCTGCTCGACCCGCCGACGAGGGGAACGTGATGGCTGCCTGCACCCAGCCCGGCTGCACCGGCTCGATCCTCGACGGCTACTGCGACGTGTGCGGGTCGCCGCCCGACGCCGCCCCCGTCGCGGCCACCGGCCCGGACGACTCGTCGACGTCGACCCGGACCTCCAGCCGGCTCGCGTCGACCGCGATCGGCTCGGCCCGCGGGCGTACCGGGGTGACGCGCCGGGTCGGCACCGCGTCGCGCCGGCTCCGGGCCGCCCGGCTCGGCGCGGGCCTGACCTCCGTGCCGCCGCGTGCCCCGGTCGACCCGTCCACCGCGATCCTGGTCGACCCCGAGGTCGCCGAGTCCAAGAGGTTCTGCCCCTCGTGCGGCGCGGAGGTCGGCCGATCCATCGATGGCCGGCCCGGCCGGACCCAGGGCTTCTGCCCGCAGTGCCGCACGCGCTACTCGTTCGACCCCACGCTCGCGCCCGGCGACGTGGTCGGCGGCCAGTACGAGGTGGCCGGTGCGCTCGCGCACGGTGGGCTCGGCTGGATCTACCTCGCGCGGGACCGCAACGTCTCCGACCGCTGGGTGGTCCTCAAGGGCCTGCTCAACGCCGGCGACGCCGACGCGCAGGCCGCCGCGATCGCCGAGCGCGGGTTCCTCGCCCAGGTCGAGCACCCGCGGATCGTGGAGATCTACAACTTCGTGGTGCACGAGGGCGCCGGGTACACCGTCATGGAGTACGTCGGCGGGACGTCGCTCAAGCAGGTGCTCAAGGAGCGGATGGCCGCGGCCGGCCGGTACGACCCGCTGCCGCTGGACCAGGCGATCGCGTACGTCCTGGAGATCCTGCCCGCGTTCGAGTACCTGCACGACCTCGGGCTGGTCTACTGCGACTTCAAGCCGGACAACCTCATCCAGGTCGGTGACGACGTCAAGCTCATCGACCTCGGCGGGGTGCGCCGCATCGACGACGCCGACTCGGCGATCTACGGCACGGTGGGCTACCAGGCCCCCGAGGTGCCGGAGGTCGGCACGAGCGTCGCCTCCGACGTCTACACGATCGGCCGGACGCTGCTGGTGCTCGCGATGGAGTTCCGCGGCTACCAGTCGACCTACGTGTCCTCGCTGCCGCCGGTCGCCGAGACCCCGCTGTTCCAGCGCTACGACTCCTTCTACCGGTTGGTGGCCAAGGCCTGCGCCTACGACGCCGCGGACCGGTTCGCCTCGGTCGCCGAGCTGCGCGTGCAGCTGCACGGCGTGCTGCGTGAGGTGGTCGCTGCCGACCAGGCCGAGGCCGCCGCGTCGGTCGCCGCGCCGTCGCTGCTGTTCGGGGCGCCCGACGTGGCGACCTCCGAGCTGACCTGGCGCGACCTGCCGCGGCTGGCCGTCGACCCGTCCGACCCGCAGGCCGGCTGGCTCGCCACCCTCGGCGTGGAGGACCCGCAGGCCCGGCTCGCCGCGCTCGCCGGGGCCCCGCAGCGCTCGGCCGAGGTGCTGCTCGCCACCGGCCGCACGGCGCTGGAGGCGGGCCGGCCGCAGGACGTCACGGCCGTGACCGACGAGCTGCTCGCCGCCGACCCGTGGGAGTGGCGCGCGGTGTGGCTCCAGGGCCTGGCCGCGCTGGCCCGCGGCGACGGGGCCGCCGCCCAGGCCGCGTTCAACGCGGTGTACGGCCAGGTGCCCGGTGAGCTCGCGCCCAAGCTCGCGCTCGCCGCGGCGTGCGAGATGACCGGTGAGACCGACATCGCCGAGGCGCTGTACGCGGTTTGCGCCCGCACCGACGCGGCGTACGTGCCGCCCGCCGCCTTCGCGCTGGCCCGGATCCGCTCCGGACGCGACTCCGGCGGGGAGGCCGTCGCGGCGCTGGAGCTGGTGCCGCCGACCAGCCGGGCCTACCCCGAGGCACGGGCCCACCGGGCCACCGCGCTGCTGACCTCCGGCGGCGGCCTGCCCGCCTACGCCGAGGCGATGTCCAGCATCGAGGTCGCCGGCATCGACGCGGAGCAGCGGATGACGGTCACCGCCCAGGTGCTCCAGGGAGCGCTCGGCGAGGTCCTGCGCTCCGGGCCGCAGCCGGCGCTGCGGATCGGGCCCTGGCCGGCCGCCGAGCCGGCCCTGCGCGACGGCCTCGAGCAGACCTACCGGTCCCTGGCGTCGATGTCCGAGGACCACGCCGAGCGTGTCGCGCTGGTCGACGCCGCGAACGCCGTGCGCCGATGGACGATGCGGTGAGCGCCGTGGACGGGGTCGTGGGCCGCGAGTGCGGCACCTGCGGCACCGTGGCCGGTCCGGCGGACCGGTTCTGCGAGCACTGCGGGGCCGACCTGCCGACCGACGGCCGGGCGACCTCGTCCGGCGTGGCCGTCCCGGCCGACCCCGCGCCGCCCGAGGGCCCGGACACCGCGACGGCACCGATGCTCGCCCCGGCCCGTCGCCAGCCGCCGAGGCCCCCGTGCCGGGAGTGCGGCGGGGCGGTGGACTCCGACGGCTACTGCACGCAGTGCGGCGCCAAGGCGCCCAGCGAGCGAGACCACTTCGCCGTCGCACCTGCTCCGGGTGTCGCGGCGGTCAGCGACCGCGGGCTGCGCCACCACCGCAACGAGGACGCCGCGGCGGTGCTCGCGGACGGCGCCGGGCGGGCGGCCCTGGTGGTGTGCGACGGGGTGTCCACCTCGGTCAGCTCGGATGTGGCCAGCCTCGCGGCCGCACGGGCCGCCGCCGACGTGCTGGGCACCGGGTCGGTGGGCCTGGCCGAGGGCAGCGCGCGGATCGCCGCGCTCGGCGTGCGGGTCACGCAGGCCGCTGCCGCCGCTGCCGCCGCGGTGGCTGCCGCGACACCCGACGACGACGCGGAGAGCCCGCCGTCGTGCACGTTCGTCGCGGCGGCGGTGCAGGACCCGGTGGTCGTGGTCGGCGTGGTCGGCGACTCGCGTGCGTACTGGCTGCCGGACGTCGGCGAGCCCCAGCTGCTGACGATCGACGACTCGGTCGCCGGCCAGCAGATCGCGGCCGGCCGCCCGCGGGCCGAGGCGGAGGCGGGGCCGCAGGCGCACGCGATCACCCGCTGGCTCGGCGTGGACTCGCCCGACCAGACACCGCGACTCACCCCGCTCGAGGTGGACGGCCCGGGGTGGCTCCTGCTGTGCTCGGACGGGTTGTGGAACTACTGCTCGGAGCCTGCCGCGCTCGGTGAGGTGGCGGCGCGTGCGCTCGGTGGGGCCGGGGGCGACCCGCTGACCGCGGCGTCGGCGCTGGTCGACTGGGCCAACGACCAGGGCGGGCATGACAACATCACGGTGGTGCTGGCGCGCCTCGGCGGCGCGACCGGTGCCACCGGCACGACCGGCATGGCCAGCGTGGCCGGCACGGCCAGCGCGGAAGGGACGGACCAGCGATGACCGAGTTCTCGGCGGCGGTGTACCAGAACGAGTACCTGGCCGGCGGCTCCACCGACGTGCACGCGATCGTCACCGTCGAGTGCCGGGGAGCCGGCCAGGCCGGGCAGACCAGCGCGGGGGACGCCGGCGAGATCGTCATCGTCGACACGTCCGCCTCGATGGGCTGGCCGGGGGTCCGCGCCGCGCAGGCCGCTGCGGCGGCCGCGCTCGACCAGGTCATCGACGGCACCTGGTTCTCGCTCATCGCCGGGACCCACCAGGCACGGCTGGTGTTCCCGTTCGACGGCGGGCCGATGGGCATGGCGCAGATGAGCCCTCAGACGCGATCCCTGGCCCGGCAGGCGATCGGCTACCTGGCACCGGACGGCGGCACGGCGATGGGCACCTGGCTGGAGCTCGCGGCCCGGGTCGTGCAGTCCGTGCCGAGCGTCACGCAGGCGCACGCGATCCTGCTCACGGACGGCAAGAACCAGCACGAGACGCCCGCCGAGCTCGACCAGCGGATGGCGCGGGCCGCCGGGCACATCCAGGTGGACTGCCGAGGCGTGGGCTCGAGCTGGGAGGTCGGCGAGCTTCGGCGCATCGCCCAGACCCTGATGGGCTCGGTCGACCTGATCCCGCGGCCGGACCAGATGGCCGCGGAGTTCGCGACGCTGATGCGCCAGGCGATGTCCCGCGGTGTGGCGTCGGCAGACCTGCGGGTCTGGGTGCCCCAGGGCGCTCAGGTGCTGTTCGTGCGGCAGGTCGCGCCGTCGGTGGAGGACCTGTCCGCCCGGCGCCGCGAGGTCAACGCGCTGACCGGGGCGTACCCGACCGGGTCGTGGGGCGACGAGTCGCGTGACTACCACGTGGCCGTCCGGCTGCCCGCGTCCCGTGCGGTGGGCCAGGAGCAGCTCGCTGCCCGGGTCCAGCTCGCCGTGGGGGACCAGGTGGTCACCCAGGGGTTGGTCAAGGCGCTCTGGTCCGACGACTCCTCGCTCACCGCACGGATCAACCCCGAGGTCGCGCACTACACCGGTCAGACCGAGCTGGCGGAGGCGATCCAGGACGGTCTGGCCGCCCGCGCCGCCGGTGACGACCGGACCGCGACCGCCAAGCTCGGCCGCGCGGCTCAGCTCGCCGCGGAGACCGGGAACGAGGAGGTCACGTCCAAGCTGCGCAAGGTCGTGGACATCGAGGAGCCCGCGACCGGCAAGGTCAGGCTGAGGAAGAACGTCGACAAGCTCGACGAGATGGCGCTGGACACGACGTCCACCAAGACCAGCCGGGTGCGCAAGTGAGCGTCGTCTGCCCGCAGGGGCACGTCAGCCAGGCGACGGACTACTGCGACACCTGCGGGGCGCCGCTGGACGCGTCCGCACCGTCCGGCCCGTCATCGAGCGCGGCTCCCGTGGCGCCGCCCGCCCCCGCGCCGGATGCGACCGCCGCCGCGCCGGACGCGCCCGCCGCCGGGACCACCGCGTGCCCGCACTGCCGGACGGCCAACCCGGCCGGCGCGCTGTTCTGCGAGGCGTGCGGGTACGACTTCACCACCGGCGCGCTGCCCCGAGGCGCGTCGGCCCTCGACCTGGATGCGCCCGTGGGCGCGCAGGGCGGGGAGACGCCCGCCCCCGCGCCGGGCGCTCCCGAGGGCGCGGCGGCGGACGGCACCGAGGCCGCACCGGGCGCCCCCGCCCCCGCGGGCACCGACGCGCCGCCGGCCCCGCTCGCGCCGGCGGTCCCGCTCGAGTGGGTGGCCGAGCTGTGGGTGGACCCCGCCTGGTACGCCGAGCAGGAGGCCGACGAGCCGTGCCCGTCGCCGGGACTGCCGGTGATCGTGCCGCTGAGCGTGCGCAGCGTGCTGGTGGGTCGGGTCTCGCGCAGCCGCAACATCCACCCCGAGGTGGACTGCGGCGCGGACATCGGGGTCAGCCGCCGGCAGGCGCAGCTGAGCACCGACGGTACGCGGTGGTGGATCGAGGACCTGCAGTCCTCGAACGGCACCTACGTGGGCCCCGCGAGCGGCCCGCTGCCCACCGTCCCACTCGTGCCGGGGCAGCGCCGCGAGCTCGCCGAGGGTGACCGGGTCTACGTCGGCGCGTGGACCAGGATCGTGGTGCGTCGCGCGACCGACGAGGAGCGCTCGGCGGGCTGAGTCGCGCCGTCGTCCCACGACCCGGATTGCGCGGCGGTCCGGTTGCCGGCGCCGCGGTCCTGGCGGAGCGTGGGGGCGTGGACGCCCTCGACCTGCTCGACTGGCGGCGCCGGGTCGCGGGTCTGTACCGCGAGGTGCGGCGCTGCGACCCCGTCGCAGGGCACGCCCGCTGGTTCGCCGGGCGCGAGGAGCTGCTGCGCTACCACCCCCAGTCGCCGATCCCGCAGGCGCGACGGGCCTCGTTCCGCCTCCGGGTCGCGCCGTACGACCCCGCGTTCCGGTTCGTCGTCCCCGTCCTCCCGGCCGAGGCGCTGCGCACGTCGGTGGCCACCGGGGACGGCGTGGTCCACCAGGACCGGATCGGTCGCGTGGAGCTGCCCGGGCTCGGGACGCTGGACCTCTGGTGGGTTGCGGTCTACGGCGGAGGCGTGTTCCTGCCGGTGCGCGACGCCACCTCCGGGTCGACGGGCTACGGCGGCGGGCGGTACGTGCTCGACACGGTCAAGGGGGCCGACCTCGGCGGCGGCCGGGACGGCCTGGTCGTCGACCTGAACTTCGCCTACCCGCCCTCGTGCGCGTACGACGAGGCGTGGTCGTGCCCTCTGCCGGGCCCGGGCAACCGGCTCGACGCCCCGGTCCCGGTCGGGGAGCAGGGACCCGGCTGAGCGACCGACCGCTCAACGGTGGGACCTCGGTGCCGATGGGGTCGGGAGAGGCCCCCAGCCCTCTGCGTCGTCAACCCCGAGGACCGACCGTGAGCGCGACCCCGATGTTCCGGCCGCTGGCCGAGCCCGGGGTGCCCGGCGCCCTCGCGGGCTACGGGGAGGTGCTGCTGCCCCAGGCGTACGACGGCCCGCCGCCCTGGCAGTCCGGCGGGCTGCCCTCGCAACGCACGTCGTCGGGTGAGACCGTCGGGGCGGACGACGCCGACCTCGCGGCCCTGCTGCGCGGCGGTGGCCTTCGCAGCCTGCTCCAGCCGCTGGTCGACCTGCGCTCGCAGAACGTGGTCGCCCACGAGGCCCTGCTCCGCGGTCCCGCGGGCTCGGCGCTCGAGTCGCCCCGGGCCCTGATCGACGCGGCGCACGAGTCGGGCGACGAGGCGGAGCTGGACCGGGTCGCTCTGCGCACCCACCTGCGGGGAGCGGGCCGCGCGGCCGGCACCGACCTGCTCTTCGTCAACGTCGACCCCGCGACCGTCCACGAGGACCCGGATGCGGTGCTGGAGCTGCTGCGCGCCCGGCCGGGTGGTCTGCGCGTCGTCGTCGAGCTCACCGAGCACGCGCTCGCACAGGACCCTGCCGCGGTGCTCGCGGCGGCCGACCGGCTGCGCGGCGCCGGCCACCCGATCGCGCTCGACGACGTCGGTGCGGAGCCCGCCGCGCTCGCCCTCCTGCCGGTGCTGAGCCCGGAGGTGGTCAAGCTCGACGTGCGCATGCTCGGGTCGATCGACGACCTCTCGACGGTGGTCGTCACCCACGCGGTGCGGGCGTACGCCGAGCAGAGCGGTGCCCTGGTGGTCGCCGAGGGGGTCGAGTCCGAGGAGGACCGGGCGCGCGCGCTGGTGCTCGGCGCGACCCTCGGGCAGGGCTGGCTGTGGGGGCGACCGCAGGCCCTGGCGACCCCGTCGTGGTCCGGGTCGACGGTGATCGCGGCGCCGGCGCCCCGTCAACGGGTGCGGCAGTCGCCGTTCGCGCTGCTGGGGCCGGGCGCGTGGATCGGAGGGCCGGAGTCGGTGGTCCGCGCCGTGGTCCGTGGCATCGAGCTCGTCGCCCAGGAGTCCGGGACCCCGCCGGTGCTGCTCAGCTGCGTGCAGGACGTGCGCTACCTGAGCGCGGCGTCCGTCCGTCGGTTCGAGGCGCTCGCCGAGAGGCTGCCGCTGGTCGCCGTGCTGGGCACCGGCGTCCCGGCGGAGCCCGCACCGGACGTGCGCGGGGCGGCGCTGCCCCCCGGTGACCCGCTGGCCGAGGAGTGGGCGGTGGTGGTCCTCGGCGTCCAGGACGCGGTGGCGCTGCTGGCTCGCGAGCGGCCGGCACCGCCCGGGGCCGGCGAGGAGCGCTGGTTCGACTTCGCCGTCACCCAGGACAGGACGCTGGTCGTGGAGGCTGCGCGACGGCTGCTCGACCGCCTCGACACCGATCTTCGCTAGGGACCGTCTCGGGACTTTCGGTCCAAACGTCCCATGACTTCCCCGAGGGTTGTGGGTCACCATGGACCCATGACCGTTCCCGGTCCGCAGGGCGCCCCGATCGTCACCCTCGACGTGCCCGTCGTGGGTGGGTCCACCGTGCGCGCGACCTCCGGGACCGCGGGCCTGGAGTCCGTCGAGCTGGAACGGTCGGAGAAGTTCTCCCAGATGCGGGCCGGAGAGCTCGGGTCGGTGCACTCCTGGGAGCTGGTCACCGCCGTCGACGGCCCCGGGACCCGGCTCACGACGTTCCTGTCCGGCTGCCCGCTGCGCTGCCTGTACTGCCACAACCCCGACACCATGGAGATGCGGCGCGGCAAGCCGATCACCGCGACCGAGCTGCTCGGCCGGCTGACGCGGTACGCGGGCGTTCTCAAGGCCACCAAGGGTGGGCTGACGATCTCCGGGGGCGAGCCACTCATGCAGCCGGCATTCGCGGCCCGCCTGCTGCGCGGCGCCAAGGAGCTGGGGCTGCACACCGCGATCGACACGTCGGGCTATCTGGGTGCGCACGTCAGCGACGAGATGCTGGCCGACATCGACCTGGTGCTCCTGGACGTGAAGTCCGGGATCCCCGAGACGTACAAGCGCGTCACCGGCCGTGAGCTCGCGCCGACGCTGGCCTTCGGCCGACGGCTGGCCGAGGCGGGCACCGAGATCTGGGTCCGGTTCGTCCTGGTGCCCGGCGTGACCGACGACGAGGCGAACGTCGAGGCGGTCGCCGAGTACGCCGCGAGCCTGTCCAGCGTGAGCCGGGTCGAGGTGCTCCCGTTCCACCAGATGGGCCGCGACAAGTGGGCGGCGCTGGGCCTGGACTACGAGCTGGAGGGTGTCCACGCCCCGAGCGCCGAGCTCGTCGAACGTGTCCGCGGCCAGTTCCGCGCCCACGGCCTGACGGTCTACTAGAGCGTGCTGCCAGCGTCTTCGGGCGGTTCGCGGGCGAGTCTCGACCGCGTGTCTCGCTCAGCTCGCGTGCGACCATCTCTCATGCCGGCCTCCGTGAGCCACCTTCCTGTTGCGCCGAACCGTGCCCCGGACATCGACGACGACTTCGCTCACGGACTGAGTCCCCATCGATGGGTTGCGAGCTATCTCCCGCAGTGGACGACTCCGGAACGAGCGCGAGCGCGCTATGGGATCGTTCCTGCCGGAGTGGAGTTGAGGATCGAGTCCGACCAGCCTGATTGGCGTCCCGAGGATGCACCGCTACGCGTCTCGAACCTGCAAACGGGTGTCTACTCGGGGCCAGTCGGCTCTCCGTTCGGAACGCATCGCCATCGCGTCGACCTCAAGGTCCGCACGCAGATTCCGCAACAGCTGCTGTTCACACCCACACGGGGTCGAGTGGATATCACCGTGTCCGCGAGCCCGGACGCCCATTGCATGGTCGCGGCATGGCTCGTCGGAACCGAGCACCGATCCCCGGCGGAGTCCGGTGAGATCTGCGTCTTCGAGATCGACGCCGACGCCATCGGGGAAACCACCGTCGCCCGCACCGGCGTCAAAGCTCATCACGACCCGAACCTCACCACCGACATGACCGAGGTCATCCTCCCGTTCGATGCGTCCTCACCCCACACATGGACCGCGATCTGGGGCGAGGGCGAGACGGTGATCGGATGCGAAGGACACGCCCTGCGCCGCATCGCGCAGGCTCCTGACTACCCGCTGTTCCTCATGATCGACCTGTTCGAGATCGGACCGCGCGGCGGAAGCTACCCCAAGACCGCCACCATCCACCGAGTCCGCGCATGGCAATGACGCCTGAACACCACCGCGCCGGCAACACGCCCTCGCCGCGCCGGCGCGTCCGCGGCGCTCGGCTCAGGCGGTCGCGATGCCGAACTGCCGGCGCACCGCGGCCACCCTCTCGGCGCTGAGCTGGCGCTCGCCGTCGATCTGGCGGGTCAGCGCGGTCATGTGCGCGCTGTACTCCAGACGCTCCATCGCCAGGTAGGCCGTCATGAGGTCCGGTCCCCAGGTCAGCGCGCCGTGGTGCTCCAGGAGGCAGCCGGTGTGGGTGCGCACGAACGGCGCGATCGAGTCCGGCACCTCATGGGTGGACGGGGTCGCGTACGGGGCGAGCGGCACCTCGGGCATCGCGACGACGCTCTCCGGCATCATCAGGCCGGTCAGCGCCTCGCCCTTGATGGCGAACGCGGTGGCGTACAGCGGGTGGGCGTGCACCACGGCGCCGACGGCCGGGTCCTCCACGTAGGCCCGCAGGTGCATGAGCACCTCGGACGACGGGCGCAGGTCGCCGCGCAGCGTCGTCCCGTCGAGTGCGACGACCGGGAGCATCTCGGGGGTCATGAAGCCCTTGGAGACCCCGGTGGGTGTGCACAGCACCGACCCGTCGGCCAGCTTGACGGACACGTTGCCGTCGTTGGCCGACACCAGGCCGCGCTCCCACATCGCCCGGCCGATCCGGACGACCTGCTCGCGCAGCTGCTCCTCGGTGCTCCCGGTCGTCGCGCTCATCAGTCCTGCTTCCCGCCGGACAGGTCTGCGTACATCTGCGTGGCCTCGGCGGGGGAGGCGCCGTCGTGCACGACCGCCCGCACGGCCTGGATCATCGCCGTCGGGTCCTGGCGCTGGAAGATGTTGCGCCCCATGTCCACGCCCGAGGCGCCCTGGTCCACGGCCCGCCAGGCCATCGTCAGGGCGTCGGCCACCGGGAGCTTCTTGCCGCCGGCCATGATCACCGGGACCGGGCAGCCCGCCGTGACGTCCGCGAAGTCCTCCTCGCAGTAGTACGTCTTGACGATCTGGGCGCCGAGCTCGGCGATGATCCGGGTGGCCAGGCCCAGGTAGCGCGCGTCGCGCGTGAGCTCGCGGCCGACCGCCGTCACGCCGACCACCGGGATGCCGGTGGCCAGGCCCTGGTCGACCAGGCGGGTCATGTTGTGCACCGACTGCGTCTCGTTCTCCCCGCCGATGAACACCTGGACGGCGACCGCTGCGGCGTCGATGCGCACGGCGTCGGCCATGTCCATGGCGATCTGCTCGTTGGAGAGCTCCTTGAGGATCGACGGCCCGCCCGAGGCGCGCAGCACGAGCGCGTTGGGGCTGGCCGCGGGCACGACGGTGCGCATGATGCCGCGGGTGGCCATCAGGGCGTCGGCCCACGGCGCGAGCGGCACGATGTTGAGGTCGACCCGCTCCAGGCCGCGCGTCGGGCCCTGGAAGTAGCCGTGGTCGAACGCCAGCATGACGGTGCGCCCGGCGGGGGAGAATATCCGCCCGAGCCGGTGCCGCATGCCGAAGTCCAGCTGGTCGCTGCCCTTGACCGGCGAAGCCGGGACGGTCTGCGGGGTGGTGAGCCCGAAGTCCTTGGCCGCGACGGTGCTGTCCAGATCAGCCATCTCGAGTCCTTTCTGTGGCGGCGCGCCGCCGGCTGGTCACCGGCTGCGCCGGCGGGGTGGACGGGGCCGGGCCGTTCCCGGCGCCCGAGGTCTCAGGCCGGTGCGACCGGGGCGGGCTCGCCCGGGGTCCACGGCACGGTCACGGTGTCCCCGGGGCTGGCGGGGGACTTGATGAAGACGCACCGGAAGGGCGCGTCGGAGTCGTTGACCAGGTAGTGCATCTCGCCGGGCACGCAGCGGAACACGGTGTCCGGGGTCATGTCGTGGCGCGTGGTGGCGTCCACCCACAGGCTCGCGCGGCCCTCGAGCACCACGAACGACTCGTCGCAGTGCCGGTGCAGGTGGTTGGGCATCGCGTCGCCGGGCCCCAGGCGCAGGACGCCCATGTCGCTGCTCGGGGTCTGGATGAGGTAGGCGGGCCCCCAGTCGCCGTTGCGGTAGTCGGGAGCGGCCATCGAGGCTTCGTGCACGGTTTCCTCCGTCGGGTGGGTGGGCGCGTGGGGGACGGGCGCAGTGGGACTGACGCGGTGGGACGGGCGGTCAGATCACCCGCTCGTTGCCGCCGTCGATCGGCACCTGGGCGCCGGTGGTGCAGCGGAAGGTGTCGTCGGCCATCGCGACCACGAGCCGGCCGACGTCCGCGCTGGTCACCTCGGCGTGGAGCATGTTGCGGCGCTTGTAGTCGTCGACCGACATGCCGTAGTGCTCGGCGCGCGCGGCCAGCAGCTCCGGCGTCCACAGCCCGGTGTCGAACACCGCGTCCGGGTGGAGCATGTTCACCCGGATCCCGTCGCCGGCCCACTCCAGCGCGGCGACCCGCGAGAGCTGGGTCAGGGCGGCCTTGGAGGCGGAGTACGCGGCGGCGCCCGGTCCCGGGGCCGGCACGTTCTTCGAGGCGATCACGACCACGCGACCGCCCCGTGGTGCCAGGGCGAGCAGCGGGTGCGCCGCCCCGTACAGCTGGGCGACCGAGTCCACGTTGACCGCCATGGTGCGCCGCCAGGCGCGCGGGTCGAGCTGGTCCAGGTGCGCGGCGCCGGGGAAGATCCCGGCCGCGACCACGAGGATGTCCAGCCCGCCGAACGCGTCCACACCGGTGGCCAGGGCCGCCCGGACGGCGTCGGGGTCGGTGACGTCCACCTGCAGGCCCAGCCACGCCGGGCCGTCGAAGGTGGTGGTGACGTCGGGTGAGAGGTCCCAGCCGACCACGGCCGCGCCGGCGTCGAGCAGGGCCGCCGCGCCTGCCCGGCCGATGCCGGAGGCCGCCCCGGTGACCACGGCCACCGTCCCGGACAGCGGCCCCGCGGGCCGGGAGCGGCGGAGCTTGGCCTGCTGCAACGACCAGTACTCCAGGTCGAAGACGTGGTCCGCGGACAGCTCGCGGTACCCGCCCAGCCGCGTGGCCGCCGCGATGGTGTCCATGGTGTGGCGGTAGACCGCCGCGGCCGCGCGCGCCTCGGCTGCGGTCCGGCCGGCGGTGAGCAGGCCGAGGTCGGGGTGCAGCACGACGCGCGGCGCGGGGTCGAGCGGCGTGACGGTCACGCCCCGCCGGGCGGCCTGGTCGTCGACGTAGGCGCGGTAGGCGGCGGCGTACCCGTCGAGGTCGTCGCCGACCAGCGGCACCCGCTTGGTCCACAGCACGTGGTCCGGCGTGAGGAGGCCGTTGCCGGTGGCGTCGACCAGCGCGGGCTGGGCGAGGAACCTGCGGACCTGCTCGTCGTCGCTGCGGGTGAGGACCATCGGCCGTCCGGCGAGCTCCGAGAGCCGCGACCGCAGGCGGGCCACCGCCACGGGGTCGACCGGCGCGGCGGGCTCGATCGCCACCTCCGCCAGGGCCGGGGCGGCGGCGAGGTGCGCGTCGGCGACGGCGAGCAGCGCGGTGTGGCGCTCGAGGGCCTGCGCCGGGTCGTCGCCGAGCGCGAAGATCCCGTGGTCCAGGACCACGATGCCCTCGGTCCCTGCGTGGGCCTGCTCCTGCCAGGCCGCCTGGCAGGCCGCGGCGAGCTCCTGGCCGGGCTGGGCGTAGGGCACCACGACGACGCGGTCGCCGTAGAGCCGCTCGACCAGCCCGCGGCCGTCGGGGCTGTGGGTGAGCGCGAGGATCGCGTCGGCGTGCGAGTGCAGCACGCAGGTGTGCGGCACCAGGGCGTGCACGAGGGTCTCGACGGACGGGTCGGGGGCGTCGGCGTCGGCCCGCGCGCACCGCAGCTCGTTGGCGAGCTCGAGGTCGGTGACCTCGGCCGGGGGGAGCAGGGCGCGCAGCCGCGCCAGCCGCAGCGGCGTGAAGCCGTCGGGGCCGATCGTGGCCAGGTCGTGCCCGGACCCCTTGATCCACAGCAGCGGCTCGATCTCGCCGGTGACGTCCGGCGTGAGGGTCTTCACGGAGGTGTTGCCACCCCCGTGGAGCACGAGTCTCGGGTCGGAGCCCAGCGTCCGTGAGGCGGCGACCAGGGCGTCCAGGAGCTGTGAGGTGGCGTCATCACCACGGTGGCGCATGCTGCACCCTTCTGACAACATCGAACGAGTTGTCAGACAACCTAGCAGCAGTTGGGCCTACGTCAAGGGCCCGACGGTGCCCATCGGCGGGATCAGCCCCGGCGCACGATGGTGAAGGAGTAGCGCCCCTCGATGAAGTAGGTCCGCGAGTACAGCAGCAGCTCGCCGGCCTTGTCGTAGTGCTTCTGGACGAGCAGCACGAACAGGTTGTGGGTGGCGGCCTCGGCGCCCCAGCCGACGTGGTTGGAGGTCACCGCGTGCACCTCGGCCACGCCGTGGTCCGGGGAGATGCCGAGCCGGCTGCGGAAGAAGCCGAAGATCGACCCGTCCAGGGTCTGCGGGTCGAACCCCTCGGGCAGCACGGCCATCGGCATCAGGTCGTAGGAGTAGGCCACGACCTCGCCGTCGGCGAGGATCGTGCGGCGGATCTCCAGCGCCTGGGTGTCGCCCGGAACCCCCATCTGAGCAGCCTCTTCAGGCAGGACGGGCCGCACGACACGGCTGGCGTAGACCATCCCGGGCTCACGGCCGGTCGCCCGGATCGACTCGGTGATCGAGTCCATCCGCTCCAGACCGGCGCGGATGGCCGAAGGCTCGGTCACGAAGGTGCCGACGCCGTGCTGGGTGCGGACCAGGCCGAGGGCCTCCAGCTCGCGCAGCGCGGCGCGCACGGTGGGCCGGGAGACCTTGAACTCCGCGCTCAGCTCGGTCTCGGTCGGCAGCCGCGAGCCGGGCGGCAGGTCGCCGGCGGCGAGTCGGCTGCGCAGGTCCTCTGCGACCCGCGTCACCAGCGTCCCGGTGCGCGCCATCCCATCCTCCTCAGGGCCGTCCGGGCAGGCCCTCGCCCGCACGGGCACAGGCTACAGGCGAGGGAGCCCGGAGGTGACAGTTCGGTCACGGTTGATTGACAACCTATCCAGTTCGGCCCTAACGTGCCATCAGTTGTCGGACAACGTAGTTCGAAGGAGGTCCCGTGGTCCTCGCAGTGGAGTGGCTCGACGAGCCGCGGCCGATGATCCGTCTGATCGACCAGACCCGCCTGCCCGAGGCCGAGGTCATGCTCGAGGTGACGACCGTGGACGCGCTCGTCGACGCGATCTCGACCCTCGCCGTCCGCGGCGCCCCGGCCCTCGGCGCGGTGGGCGCGCTCGGTGTGGTCGTGGCGATGCTGCAGGGCGGGGCCGAGGGCTGGGACGACGCGACGCTCGCGGCGCAGATCGACCGGGTCCGCGACGCGCGGCCCACCGCCGTGAACCTCGCGTGGGGCGTGAACCGGGTCCGGCCCGCGATCCCGCTGGGTGCCCGGGCCGTCCTGGCCGAGGCGCAGGCCCTGATCGCCGAGGACGGCGCGGCCAACCGGGAGCTGTCGCGGCTCGGCGCGGACTGGATCCTCGCGCAGACCGGCAAGGAGCGGGTGCGCGTGGTCACGCACTGCAACACCGGCGCGCTCGCGACCACCGCCTGGGGTACCGCCTACGGGATCATCCACGAGCTGCACGAGCGTGGCGCGCTCGAGATGGTCTACGCCGACGAGACCCGCCCGCTGCTCCAGGGCTCGCGCCTGACCAGCTGGGAGCTGACCAAGGACGGGATCGACCACGTCGTCCAGGTGGACGGCGCGGCCTCCAGCACGATCCTGCGGGGGCTGGTCGACGTCGCCATCATCGGCGCCGATCGGATCACCGCCAACGGCGACACCGCCAACAAGGTCGGGTCCGTCGCCCTCGCGCTGGCGTGCCGGCGAGCGGGGATCCCGTTCGTCGTCGCCGCGCCGTCCTCGACGGTCGACCTGGGCACCGCGACCGGCGCCGAGATCGTCATCGAGGAACGCGACCCCGGCGAGGTCACGACCTTCGGCGGCCGCCAGACCGCCCCGACCGGGGCGGCCGGGTTCAACCCGGCCTTCGACGTCACGCCGCACGACCTCATCAGTGCGGTCGTCACCGAGCGTGGCGTCGTCGAACCGGCCACCACCCCCCATCCCGAGCTGCTCGCGCGGATCGCGGGCTGACCGACCAACACGCGTGGCATCGTCGCTGCGCGAGGAGAGGAGCACCATGAGGAACAGCAAGGTCCTGATGGCAGCGATCACCGGGGCGTCGTTGCTCGCACTGGCCGCCTGCAGCCAGGGCACCACGACCGACCCCACGTCCGCGTCGTCGAGCACGTCCGACCAGGGCTCGACCACGGCGGTCACGGCCGACGCACCCGCACCGTTCGACGGGCCCGTGCGCATCGCGATCGTCCAGCAGAGCGGACAGGGCGACTACTTCCAGCAGTACCTCAACGGCACGCGCCAGCAGGCCGCCGCGCTGGGTGTCGAGCTCGACGTCTACGACGCCCAGGGCGACAACGCGACCCAGGCGAGCCAGCTCGACCAGGCGATCGCCTCGGGCGTGGACGGCATCGTCGTGCGCCACGGCTACCCGGACACCCTGTGCCCGGGCGTGAACGCCGCGATCGAGAAGGGCATCCCCGTCGTGATCTACGACGTGGAGATCCAGACCTGCGCGCCTGACGCCGTGCAGACCCAGCAGTCCGACGCGGACATGGCCGGCCTGGTGCTCGACCAGATGCTCAAGGACATCGGCACCGACCAGAAGGTCGGCTACGTGAACGTCGCCGGCATCGCGCCGCTCGACCGCCGCGACGTCGTGTGGCGTGCCGCGCTCGACACGAACGGCTGGCAGCAGATGTTCTACACCGGCTCGTTCACCAACTCCACGGCGACGGACACCGCCCCGATGGTCTCCAGCGCCCTGAAGTCGAACCCCGACGTGGTGGCGATCTACGCGCCCTACGACGAGTTCACCAAGGGCACGTTGTCGGCCCTCGAGCAGAACCCGGACATCGCGAGCGGCATCAAGGTGTACGGCGCGGACATCTCCGCGGCGGACATCGAGCTGATGACGGCCGAGGGCAGCCAGTGGGTCGCCACCGGCGCCACCGACCCGAACGCGATCGGCGCGGCGGTCACCCGGACGCTCTTCCTCCACATGGCCGGCGAGCTGCCGAAGGGTGCGACGGTGGACTTCCCGCCGATCCTGGTCACCCAGGACTTCCTGCGGCAGAACAACATCAAGAACATGGACGACCTGCGAGCCGCTGAGCCGGCGCTGAACATCTCCGATGTCTCCGGTGCCGACTGGATCCCGTCGGTCACGTTCTGAGCATGCCACTGTGGCGGGCGGCGCCGACCCCCTGCGCGCCGTCCGCCACAGTCCCTCACGAGGAAGGAGCAGCGGTGGCCCCCGACACCGGCGACCAGGGCGCCCCGGCCGTGAACCTGACCGGCGGGCCTCTGGCGTGCGAGCTCGACGGCATCACCATGTCGTTCGGTGCCAACGAGGTCCTCAAGGGCGTGACGCTCGGGCTCCCGGTCGGGCACGTGACCGCACTGCTCGGCGCGAACGGCGCCGGCAAGTCCACCCTGATCAAGGTGCTGTCCGGGGTCTACCCGGAGCACGGCGGCGAGGTCAGGGTGGCCGGGACCCCGGTCGAGATGGAGTCCCCGCTCGCGGCCGCACGCCACGGCATCCAGACCGTCCACCAGCGCATCGACGAGAACATCGTGCCCGGCCTGACCGTGGCGGAGAACCTGGTGTTCGAGGAGATCGTGCGGGGCGAGGTCCCCACGGTCCGGTCGCTGCGCAAGCTGCTGCCCCGGGCCCGCGAGATCGCCCGGACCCTCGACCTGGACTGGTCGGACTCGGTGCTGACCCGGGACGTCTTCGAGCTCGGCATCGCCGACTCCCAGATGCTGCTGCTGGCCCGCGCGCTGGTCCAGCGGCCCAAGGTGCTCGTGCTCGACGAGCCGACCTCGACGCTGTCCGCCGGCGAGGTGGACCGGCTCTTCGCCCTGATCCGCCGGCTGCGCGACGACGGCGTCGCCGTGCTCTACGTCACACACCGGCTCAGCGAGGTCGCCGCGCTGGCCGACGACATCGTGGTCCTGCGGGACGGGGCCATCTCGGCCGCCCAGCAGCGGCCCTTCGACATGGAGCAGGCGATCCGCTCGATGCTCGGCGAGAGCCTCGCCACCCACCACGACCTGGTCGAGCAGCGGGGCAGCGCGACGGCCGTCGAGCTGCGTGGCGTCCAGCTGCTCAAGCGGTCCGACCCCCTCGACCTGGACCTGCGCTACGGCGAGGTCACCGGGATCGTCGGGCTGATCGGGTCGGGCAAGTCCGAGCTGGCCCGCGGGGTGTTCGGCGCCGACCCGTTGCGGGCCGGGACCATGACCCTGGACGGGAAGCCCTACGCGCCGCGGCACACGTCGCAGGCGGTGGGCGCCGGCGTCTACCTGGTGCCGGAGGACCGCGCCGCGGAGTCGATGCTGCCCGGCTGGTCGCTGACCTGGACCTCGACCCTGCCGTTCCTGCGCTCGGTGGCGAGCTGGGGCCTGCTGCGCCGGGCGCGCGAACGCGCGACAGGGACCGCGGTGCTCGAGGACTTCGGCGTGGTCGCCACGGGCCCCGGCCAGGCGGTGGACTCCCTGTCCGGCGGCAACCAGCAGAAGGTCGTCGTCGGCCGGTGGATGCACGCCGGCCCCAGGGTCCTGCTGCTGGACGAACCTTTCCGCGGGGTCGACATCGGTGCGCGTGGCGACATCTCGCACCGGGCCCGCGCTCAAGCATCCGAGGGGGCGTGCGTCGTGGTCTTCTCCAGCGACGTCGAGGAGATCAGGGAGATCGCCGACCGGATCCTGGTGCTCGTCGAGGGCCACATCAAGCTCGACGCGTACACCAGCGAGGTCGGCAACGACGCAATCGTGACCAGCATGTCGGAGGTGGCGTAGGTGACCGGACAGCTCAGTGAGACCACGACGTTGACCCGGATCCAGGACTGGGTCGTCAAGTACGGCTTCATCGCGGTGACGGTCGGCCTGTTCGTGTACTTCGCGATCACCGAGCCGGCGTTCGCGACGTCGTCGTCGCTGTTCTCGATGCTGAAGTTCGCGTCGGTCACCGCGATCCTCGGCCTCGGGGTCACGTTCACGATGGTGGTCGGTGGCCTCGACCTGTCGATCGGCGCGACCGCGGGGCTCGCGGTCCAGCTGGCCGCCATGACGATGGTCTTCTACAACCTGACCGGGCCGACCGCCGTGGTGGCCGTGCTCCTGGGCGGCCTCGTCGTCGGGCTGCTGAACGCGCTGCTCATCGTGGTGTTCCGGATCCCGGACCTGCTCGCCACGCTGGGGATGATGTTCGTCATCCAAGGCGCCAAGCTCATCCCCGTCGACGGGCAGTCGGTGTCCTCCGGCATGGTGCTGCGCGACGGGTCGGTCGCCCCGGGGAGCTTCACCCCGGACTTCCTGAAGATCGACCGGGGGTTCATCGGACCGGTGCCGCTGCCCGTGGTCATCATGCTCGCCCTGGTGGCGCTGTCGTGGTTCGTGCTGTCGCGCACCACCTGGGGCCGGCTGATGTACGCGGTCGGGGCCAACCCCGAGGCGGCGCGCCTCGCCGGCGTGCGGGTCGGCTTCTACCACGGCCTCGCCTACGTGATCTCCGCGCTGCTCGCCTCGGTGGGCGGCCTGATCCTGGTGTCGAGGATCGGTCAGGGCGACGTCAACGCCGGGTCCTCGAGCCTGCTCGAGGCCGTGGCGGTCGCGCTGGTCGGCACCTCGGTGCTCGGGATGGGCAAGCCGAACGCGTGGGGCACGCTGCTCGGCGCGCTCCTGGTCGGCATCGTGCTCACCGGTCTGACCATGAAGGGCATGCAGTACTACCACCAGGACACCGCCAAGGGCCTGGTCGTGATCGTGGCCCTGCTGTTCTCGTTCACGCTCTCGCGCAAGAAGCTGCGCTACACACCGGCGACCTGACGCCGCGCACGACAGTCTCGAGGAGGAGTTGTCATGGAGGCCGACTACCGGTTCCTCACCGTCGAGGAGGTGCCCGGGTACCTCGCCTCGGTCCCGGCGCTGGCCGAGCGGATCGACGCCGACCGGCTGGTGTCCGTCGGTGAGATCGGCGACGGCAACCTGAACCTGGTCTTCCTGGCCAAGGACGCCGACGGCCGCGGGGTCGTGGTCAAGCAGGCGCTGCCGTACGTCCGGATGGTCGGCGAGGGCTGGCCGATGACCCCCGAGCGCGAGAAGCACGAGATCCAGTCGCTGCTCGCCCACCACGCCCTGGTCCCGGACCTGGTGGTGGAGGTGCTGCACCACGACGAGGAGCGCCACATCATCGGCATGGAGGACCTGTCCGACCACCGGGTGTGGCGCCACGCGCTCAACGACGGCGCCACGCACGACGGCGCGGCCGCGGCCGTGGGTCGATACATCGGTGCGGTCGCGTTCGGCACCTCGGTGTTCGGGCTCGGCCGCACCGAGCTCGCCGACGCGCAGGCCGAGGCGATCAACCCCGAGCTCTGCGAGATCACCGAGGACCTGGTGTTCACCGAGCCCTCGGTCGACGCCGGGCGCAACGTCGTGCTGCCCGAGAACGAGCCGGACGCCGCCGCGCTCGCCGCCGACGATGTCTTCGTCGACGCGATGGGCTGGGCGAAGTACGCCTTCATGACGCACGGCGAGGCCCTGATCCACGGCGACCTGCACACCGGCTCGGTGATGGTCCGGGCGCCCCAGGGGTCCACCGTGGCCGACAGCGTGAAGGTCTTCGACTCGGAGTTCGCGTTCTACGGCCCGGTCGCCTTCGACATGGGCGCGACCTGGGCGAACTACGTCCTCGCGGCCGCGAGGGCGTTCGCGATGGGCGACGACGAGCGCGGGCGCTGGGCCCTGGGCCTGGTCGACCAGACGTGGCAGGCGTTCGAGGACGAGTTCCGGGCCCGGTGGCCCGAGCGTCGTGACCCGCGGGTGTGGCGCGACTCGTTCCTCGAGCGGCGGATCGCCGACTGGCAGGCCGAGTCGTGGCTGTTCGCCGCGGCGAAGATGTCCCGCCGGATCGTCGGGGCGGCGAAGGTCACCGACGTGCAGACCCTGCCCGAGGAGCTGCGCGTCGGCGCGGCCCGCGGGGTGCTCGCCGCCGCCCGGGCGGCGGTCCGCGCCGACGGCGACAGGTCCGCGACGGCCTTCGCCGAGCTGTGCGGCGCCGAGCTGCTGCGCCACCGGACCGAGGGCTGAGCCGTGCTCAAGGGGATCGACCCCGTCGTCGGGCCCGACCTGCTCGCGCTGCTGGCGCGCATGGGGCACGGTGACGTGCTCGCCGTGGTCGACCGCAACTACCCGGCGTACGCCGCGGGGGTCCCGGTGGTCGAGCTCGCCGTGGACCTGCCGCGTGCGCTGGAGGCGGTGCTCTCGCTGATGCCCGTGGACACGTTCACCGAGCACCCGGTGCGGCACATGCTCACCGACGACGGCGAGGACGGTCCGGCGCTGGCGGCCGTGCGTGCCGTCGTCGACCGGGCCGAGGGCCGCGAGGTCGGCGTGCGCGGCATCGACCGGCACGAGTTCTACCCGGCGGCGCGCGGTTGCGCCGGCGTGATCCGGACCGTCGAGGACCGCCCCTACGCCTGCGTCATGGTGGCCAAGGGCGTGCTCTGACCGCAGGCCCGGCCGCGCCGAGGACGGGTGTCCGGGCCGAGTACGGGCCTCCTGATGCCCGGACTCGCACCCGATGGCCCGTGGTCGCGGGCCCGCATCGCGGGCGAGCGGGGCGTGGCCACGGCAGGGTGGGGGCATGCAGCTACGCGTCTTCATCGAGCCCCAGCAGGGGGCGACGTACGACGACCAGCTGAGGCTCGCGCGAGCGACCGAGGAGTTGGGCTTCGACGGGTTCTTCCGGTCCGACCACTACCTGTCGATGTCCCGCCCCGGCCCGCCGGGGCCCACCGATGCGTGGGTGACCCTGGCCGGGCTGGCGCGCGAGACCAGCCGGATCCGGCTCGGCACGCTGGTCAGCCCGGTGACGTTCCGGCTCCCGGGCCCCCTGGCGATCCAGGTCGCGCAGGTCGACGCGATGTCGGGCGGCCGGGTCGAGCTGGGCCTGGGCACCGGGTGGTTCGAGCGCGAGCACGCCGCCTACGGCATCCCGTTCCCCGAGCGCCGCTTCGACCTGCTCGCCGAGCAGCTCGAGGTGGTCACGGGCCTGTGGCGCACCGCGCCGGACGAGACGTACTCGTACGCGGGTGACCACTACACGCTGACCGACTCCCCGGCGTTGCCCAAGCCGGTGCAGCGGGCCGCCGTCGGCGGTGGGACGGGTGTGCCGGTGATCGTCGGCGGCAAGGGGCCCCGGCGCACCCCGGCGCTCGCGGCCCGCTACGCGGCCGAGTACAACGCCTCGTTCCCGACGCTCGAGGAGCTGCCGGGGCTGTTCGCCGGCGTCCGGGGCGCGTGCGAGCGCGTCGGACGCGACCCGGGCTCGATCGCGCTGTCGGCGGCGCTCGTGCTCGCGGTCGGCGCCGACGAGGCCGAGCTCGCCCAGCGCGCCGCGGTGATCGGCCGCCCGGCCGACGTGCTGCGCGCGCAAGGGATCGCAGGCACGGTCCCCGAGGTCGTCGACCGGCTCGGCGCGATCGCCGAGGCCGGAGCCACGCGGGTCTACCTGCAGACGCTCGACCTGAGCGACCTGGACCACCTGGACCTGGTCGCGCGGGAGGTCGTCCCCCGGCTGTGAGGTGGCGGCCCCGGTCTCAGGTCGTCGAGCTGCTCGCCACGATCATCAGGGGGATCAGGATCGCGGCGATGATGGCAAGGACGCCCAGCGCGATCCCGATGTAGCCCGTGATGAGGCCAGCAGTCGCCATGCCCGACCCACCCTCGCCGCGCTCGGCGATCTGCTTGCGCGCCATGTGTCCGGTGATCACCGCGACGATCGACCCGATGAAGAACAGGATCGTCAGGCCGGCGATGCCCGCGACCAGCGACACGATCGCCATCGAGTTGTTGGTGGGAGCGGGGTAGCCGTAGCCCGGGTACTGCTGGGGGTAGCCCTGGCCGTAGGGCTGGGAGTAGCCCGGCTGCTGGTAGCCCTGCTGCGGGTACTGCTGCTCGGGTTGAGGCTGCTGGCCGTACGGCTGCTGCCCGTACGGCTGCTGCCCGTGGGGCTGCTGGTCGGGCTGCTGCCCGTCGGGTGGGGTGGGCTGGCTCACGGCGTCCTCCGGGCGGCGCGCGGGGTCTGAAGGCGCGTCCAGCATCCCACACGCGATCGTCCCGGCCACGGGCATTGCGGGGCCGTTCGGGTGACCACGAGGCGCGCGCGATCCGCGCCCCTGAGGATGACCAAATGCCATCGCCGGAAACATCCGGATCGCTACGCTCGGGGCCGACTCGCGCGCGCCGGCGCGAGGCGACCAGGGCGAGGGAGCGGACGTATGAGTCTCATGAGCTGGACACTGCACGGCACCGGCCGAGCGGTGTCTCCCGGGGCTTCGGTGGCCCCGGAGGAGCGGCTGACGTGGCCGCGCACGATCGGGATCGGCATGCAGCACGTGGTCGCCATGTTCGGCGCCACCTTCATCGTCCCGGTCATCACCGGGTTCCCGCCGGCGACGACGCTGTTCTTCTCCGCCGTCGGCACCGCGACCTTCCTGCTCATCACCCGTAACCGGCTCCCCAGCTACCTCGGTTCGAGCTTCGCGTTCCTGGCGCCGATCGCCGCGGCCAAGGCCTCCGGCGGCCCGGCGGTCGCGCTCGGCGGCGTGCTGGTCGCCGGTGTGCTCCTCGCGCTCATCGGCCTGCTGGTCATGCGGGTGGGCGTGCACTGGATCGAGGTCGTCATGCCGCCGGTGGTCACCGGTGCGATCGTGGCGCTCATCGGGCTCAACCTCGCGCCGGTCGCCTGGTCGAGCTTCCAGGCGGCGCCGATCACGGCGATCATCACGCTGCTGACGATCATCGGTGTCACGGTCTTCTTCCGCGGCATCCTCGGCCGGCTCGCGATCCTCGTCGGCGTGATCGTCGGCTACCTCGTCGCGGTGCTGCGCAGCGAGGTCGACTTCACCGCGGTGAAGGGCGCGGCCTGGATCGGGTTCCCGGAGTTCATGACCCCGCAGTTCGACATGGCGGTGCTCGGGCTCTTCGTGCCCGTCGTGTTCGTCCTGATCGCGGAGAACGTCGGCCACGTGAAGTCCGTCGCCGCGATGACCAACCGGGACCTCGACCCGATGATCGGCCGGGCGCTGCTGGCCGACGGCCTGGCGACGACCCTCGCGGGCGCGGGCGGCGGCTCGGGCACCACGACCTACGCCGAGAACATCGGCGTGATGGCGGCGACCCGGGTCTACTCGACCGCCGCCTACTGGGTCGCGGCCGCCACGGCCCTGGTGCTGAGCATGTCGCCCAAGTTCGGCGCGCTTGTCGCGTCGATCCCCGGAGGTGTGCTCGGCGGAGCGACCACCGTGCTCTACGGCATGATCGGCATCCTCGGCGCCCGGATCTGGGTGCAGAACAAGGTCAACTTCTCCGACCCCGTGAACCTCACCACGGCCGCCGTGGCGCTGATCATCGGGGTCGCGAACTACACCTGGGTCGCCGGTGACGTGCGCTTCGAGGGCATCGCGCTCGGCACCGCCGCCGCGATCGGGATCTACCACCTGATGCGTGCCGTGGCCACGTGGCGCGGGACGCACGACGAGCCCGCCAGCCCCGCCTCCGTGCCCGGCGGCGAGGAGCTCGAGCAGGTTTGACGCGTACACGGGGCGCCGTGCCGGGATGCGCCCGGCACGGCGCCCCGTGTCGTGTGCGGGCTCAGCCCTGGGAGTCGGTGCCGTCGGTCGCGGCGTCGGTCGGGGTGTCCGTCGGGGTGTCCGTGGGGCTCGGGCTCGGGGTCGGGCCCGGTACGGCGTCGGCGATCGCGTCCTCGAGCGCCACGCAGCCCTTGGCGCCCACCAGCGGCTTGCTCGGGTCGAGCGTGACCTCGTCGGCGGGCACCACCCCGGCGAAGCCCCCGCCGAGCACCACGTCGACGGTGGCGTCCTCGCGCGTGTCGAGCACCAGCCGGGGGCTCAGGAGCTGCGCCGCCACGGTGTAGGCGGCGGCCACGCCGGACTGCCCGAAGAGGACCTCGACCGGCAGGTCGATCGACGACGGGTAGTTGCCGGTGGTCCCGATCGCGAAGCCGCGGCTCGCGAACACGTCGGCCGTCGTCCCGGCCAGGCCGGAGCGGTCGGAGGCGTTGTACACCGAGACCGTGACCTGGTCGTAGGCCAGCGGCACGGCGCCGTCCGGCGGGCAGGGCGGCGGCGGGAGCGTGGACGCGGTCGTCGCTGAGCTCGGGGTGACGAACCCGCGGTCGAGGAACGGCGCGCGGATCGCGTCGGTGTAGACGGCCACGGCACCGAGCCCGAACACCGCGAGCGCGGCGACCAGGCTCCCGAAGACCACGGCCTGGCGTTCCTGCTGATGGCGCCGACGCAGCTGGCGGGCGCGGTCACGCTCCGCCATCACTCGTCCAGCACCAGGACTCGGGCGTGCAGCACGGGGCGCTGCTGGAGCGCGGCGCGGACCGCCCGGTGCAGCCCGTCCTCGAGGTACATGGTGCCCTTCCATTGCACGACGTGGGCGAACAGGTCGCCGTAGAAGGTCGAGTCCTCCGAGAGGAGCATGTCCAGGTCCAGGGTCCGCTTGGTCGTGACGAGCTCCTCCAGGCGAACCTGGCGCGGCGGTACCTCGGCCCACTGCTTGGGTGTCGTGAGGCCGTGATCAGGGTACGGGCGCCCGTCGCCCACGGCCTTGAAGATCACGGCGGCAGTCTAGCCGGGGTGTGGCGCGGGTCAGGTCCGCCCATGACGAGGGCCCCGTGGCCCACCGGGAAGGGTGAGGTGGGCCACGGGGCCTGATCGGTCAGCGGCTGGGCCGCCGGGGGTGGTGTGCGTTCAGCGGCAGGTGCACTGCTGGCTGCTCGGCACGTTGGCCATCACGGCGTCGACGTGGCGGCCGCAGCCGGACCAGGTCACCTTGCCGCAGGACGCACAACGAACGGGGCTGCACATGGGGTGTCTCCTCACATGTCGAGCTCGGGGATGTCGTCGATCGGGTCCCGGCCGAAGGTGGCCATGTCGATCGCGCGGACATCGGCGATGAACCTTTCCAGGGCCCTCAGCGGCAGCGCGTCGGTGGCGGCCTTGACCTTCGTCCCGTCCCGGAACGCCAGGAGCGTGGGGATCGAGACGATCCCCAGGTCCATGGCCAGCTCCCGCTGGGCGTCGGTGTCGACCTTGCCGAACACGATGTCGTCGTGGCGCGCGGCTGCCGTGGCGTAGACCGGGTCGAACATGTGGCACGGGGCGCACCACTCCGCCCAGAAGTCGACCAGCACGATCGGGTTGTCCCGGACGGTCTGGTCGAACGACTCGACGGTCAGGTCCACGGTGGGCATCCGACGCTCCTCGAGGGCTCGTACGTGGTGAATATACCCCTGGGGGTATATGGGACGCCAATCGGGGCGCCCGGCCGAACGACTTTCATCGTGCCGGTCGAGCCCGCGGGAGACCAGGGCCCTAGGCCCGGGTGCCTCTGCGCCGCCGTGCGGTCACCAGGCGGGGTAGCGGTGCTGCCAGGCGGGGGAGCGGTCCTCGTCGAGCGCCGGGTGCTCGCCCACCTGCGTCAGCACGTCGAGGGCCAGCTGGTCGGCGATGTGCGCCAGGTCCAGGCGCGAGATCGCGTCGACCGGCAGCAGCTCCACGCCGTGGGTGGCGCCGACCAGGGCCCCGGTGATGGCGGCGGCTCCGGGCTGGCCGGTCTCGAAGGCCTCGCGCAGCGCCTTGCTGACCTCCTGCTTCCCAGGGTGCGCGAGGAAGCAGCGCATGCCCTCCGCGATCGCGCGTAGCGCCGTCCGCGGACCCGACGGCAGCCCCACCCGGGCCAGGTCGGTGGCCGGCAGCGTCGGGGTGAGGGGGTCGGGCAGCCCGCGGAGCGCGTGCCGCGCGGCGGTGACGTCCTCCGGGTCCGGTGCGCCGGCGTAGGCGCTGTCGAGCTCGCCGAGGTCGACGACGGGCGTAGGCGTGCCGTCGGCGAGGGTGCGGGCGGCTGCGATCGTCATGGCCACGGCGAGCACCTGGGCGGGCAACCCGTGGCTGTAGGCCGCGACGTCGCGGGCCGTGGTCATCACGTGCGCCGCGACCTCGGCGTCCCACGGTCCCGCCGCGGCGAGCAGTGCCACCGGGAGCGTCCGCGACACCACGAGGTCGCCGGCGGAGTCGCCGGCGGGGTGCCCGGGCCGCGGGTCGAGTTCCGGCAGGGCGAGCGCCTCCTCGACCGCGGGGGCGGACCCTCGGCCGATCGCCAGCGGCGCGACCTCGGCCAGCCAGCCGTCCGGCCACGGCTGGGGGATCGCGGCCTCGTACCAGCGCCGCACGCCGGGCAGGTCGCGCATCCGGGTGTGCCAGGCCCACCGCGCCGTCGCGTGCCAGCTGCACTCGGGGATCTGGGACCGACCGGTGAGGTCCTCGCGGACCAGCCCGCGCACCAGGCCCTCGACGCCGGCGAGGAAGATCAGGCTCGGGGTGCCGGCCAGGAGCGGTCCGGAGTCGGGCTCGGGTGCGCGGGCCAGGGCATCGCCCAGGCAGTACCCGAGCACGAACCCCCTCGTTCGGCTCCGGATATTCACGGTCTAGATCGTTACATGATTCGGGGCGCGAGCCAATGGGCGCGCCGCACCGCGCCGCACCGGACGCCGCGCGTCCGAATCGGGTGGGCGTTCGTCTCACGAGATCGCGATCTTGGTCGATGGACGCGATGGCGCGATCGCGCCGAGGGTGAGGAGACGGAGGACGAGTGTTGGGACGACGCGAGGAGGTGCGCGCCGCTGTGCAGGACGGCGTGCACGTCGAGACCGGCCGGTTGCGCGGTCTGCTGGACTGCAACGACGACCTCGGCCTCGCGGCGGCGGACCTGTCGGAGTCGATCGAGCGCGTCAGCGAGGCGACCCACGACACGGCCGGCGCCGCGCGTTCGGCGGCCGAGGCGACCTCGCGGGTCGAGCAGGGGGCCGGCTCCGTCGCCGGTGCCGCCTCCCAGATCTCGGCCGCGATGCGCGAGGTCGCGAGCTCGGCCGCCAGGGCGACCGGGGTCACGGCCGAGGCTGGTGAGGTCACTCGCGAGGTCCGCGCGTCGGTGCACCGGCTGGGGGAGTCGACGGCGGCGATCGACGGGGTCGTCAAGACCGTGAGCGGCATTTCGGACCAGACCCGGATGCTCGCCCTCAACGCGACCATCGAGGCGGCACGGGCCGGTGCCGCCGGGCGCGGCTTCGCGGTCGTCGCCGAGGAGGTCAAGAACCTCGCCGCGCTGACCAACGCGGCCACGAAGGAGATCGCGGGCCAGCTGTCGGCGCTCGCGGTGGACGCCGAGGGCGTGCGCTCCGCGGCGGAGCGCATCGACGCGGTGCTCGGGCAGATCGACGAGCTGCAGCAGACCATCGCCGCCGCCGTCGAGGAGCAGACGGCTGCCATCGCCGAGATCACCCGCTCCGCGACGCAGGTCGCGGCCGCGTCACGAGAGCTCGACTCCTCGGTGAGCACGACCGCTGCTGCGGCCGCCAGCGCTGCGGCCGCCGTCGCCAGGTCGCGTGACTGGCTCGGCCGCGTCGAGCTCGCCCTGGACCGTCAGCGCGAGTTCGTCGCCGCGGTCGCCGCGGGCGTCGAGGTGCACCCGCTGCGCGCGGCGATCAGCGCGCACGCGGGCTGGAAGAAGGCCCTGCGCGAAGCGATCGAGACCGGCCGTGCGCCGCAGGGCGTCGACCCGGGCCGCGCGGGCCGGTCGGACGCCTGCGCGTTCGGGCAGTGGTTGTCGCGCGGCGAGGGCACGGCGGCCGACCGGGTCCGAGCGGAGCGGGTGGGCCGCGAGCACGCCGAGTTCCACCGCCGGGCGGCCGCCGTGCTCACGGCAGCGCTCGAGCACCGGGCGGACGACGCGCGCCACCTGCTCGCCGACGAGGACGGCTACGCCGGGGTCGCCGGACGACTGACCGACGAGCTCGTCACGTGGCTCGCGGCCGTGGACCGGGAGCCGGCAGCGGTCTGACGCCGCGGACCACTCAGCCCTCGGCGAGCCGGTCCAGTGCCAGCGCCGCGAGCACTGCGGCGCCCCGCGGCAGCACGGCCTCGTCGAACGTGGCCAGCGCCGAGTGGTTGTACGCGGCGGTCAGCGGGTCCGTGCCCGGCGGCGTCGCGCCGAGGATGAGGTAGGCGCCGGGAACCTCCTCGAGCACGTAGGAGAAGTCCTCGGCGCCGGCGACCGGATCGGCCATCGGCGCCCAGCCGTCCTCGCCGAGCAGGGCCTTGGTGACGCGCTCGGCGCGGTCGGTCTCACCGGCGTCGTTCTGCGTGGTCGGGTACCCCGCCTCCCAGTCCACCTCGGCGGTGAGCCCGTGCGCGGCGGCGACGTGCTCGACCACGCGCCGCAGCCTGCCCTCGATCTCCCCGTGCGTCGTGGGGGAGAACGTGCGGACCGTCGCGTCGAGGTGCGCGGTGGCCGGGATGATGTTGTCCTTCGTGCCTGCCCAGATCTTGCCGACCGTGACCACCACCGGGTCGAAGATCGAGAACTGGCGGGTCACGGCCGCCTGCAGCGCCAGGACGATCTCGGCGGCGACCGGCACCGGGTCGAGGGCGGCGTGCGGCGCCGAGCCGTGCCCGCCCCGCCCGTGCACCGTCACGTGCAGGGTGTCCACCGCGGCGAACACCGTCCCGGCGCGCGCCGTCACCACGCCCGAGGGGACCTGGGCGGAGAACACGTGCAGGCCGTAGGCGGCCGCGACCCGCTCGCCGGCGGCGTCCAGCAGGCCCTCGTCGAGCATCAGCCGGGCTCCGTGGACGCCCTCCTCGCCGGGCTGGAACATGAAGACCACCGACCCGGCGATCTCCTCACGGTGCGCGGCCAGCAACCGGGCGGCACCCACCAGGCCGGCCATGTGCAGGTCGTGCCCGCACGCGTGCATCACGCCCTCGTGCTCGCTGCGCACCGGCTCGGCCGACTCCTCGGTCACCGGCAGCGCATCCATGTCCCCGCGCAGCAGCACCACCGGGCCGGGGCGCGCCCCACGCAGCACCGCCACCACCGAGGACAGCGCCGCGCCCGTGCTGACCTCCAGCCCCAGACCCTCCAGCGCCTCGAGCACGGCCGCCTGGGTCAGGGGCAGGTCGAGGCCGATCTCCGGGATGCGGTGGAGCCGGCGGCGCAGCTCGGTGAGCTCGGGCGCCATGGCGGTGGCCTCGGCGAGCAGGGCGGACGGGACGGCCATGGTGCGGCTCCTGGGCGGTGCGGGGATGGGCAGGACCGGACGGGGCCGCTCCGATCCGGACGCGGCGCCCACCGCGAGGCTACCCGCGTCGATCAGCCGTCGTGCTCGGAGCTGTGCTCGTCGCCGCTGTCGGTCGAGACGGTGGGGACGGGGACGCCGTCGACGCAGCGGGCCGTGACCTTGGTCTCCTGCTCGCCGCGGTGCAGCTCGACCTCGACGACGTCCGGCCCGGACGCTCCGGTCTCGACGGTCCAGCCGTCCTGCGGGGTGGCGTAGACCTTGCGGATCGCCTGACCGGTGCACGCCGCGGAGACCGTCCCGCCGGTCACCGGCCAGGTCCGGGTGACCTCGGTCGGGGCGGGCGTCGTGGGTGCCGGCTTGGTCGCCGAGGGGCTCGGGTGGGTGGTGGGGGTCGGGCTCTGCGTCGCGGTCGGCGACTGCGTGGGCTCCGGCGTCGTGGGCTCCGCCGTCGGGGTGGGCGAGTCCGTCGGCGTGGGAGCGGGGGTGGTGGCCTGCGCGGCGGCCTGAGCCGACGCGAGCTTCTCGTGGACCTGTTGCGTGCTCAGCACGCCGGTGCGCGGCGTGTCGGCGTCCAGCACCGCGACGGCCCGCCAAGCGATCGTCCCGGTGAGCACGGCGGCGCCCAGCCACGAGGCTGCGACGAGCATGCCGATGCGACGGCGCGACCGACGGGGGACGTTCATGCCTCCATGGTGACGCACCGTGGCGCGCCGGTCCTCAAGGAATGGTTAAGGCGCGGACAAGGTCGCGCGGCCGGGTCGGCCGCACCGAGCGCGGAGCGGCCCGCCGCGGTCGCCGATGGCCTACGGTCCTGGTGTGGCCGATGTGCTCATCATCGAGGACGACGCGACGATCCGGACCGCGCTGGTGCGCGCTCTCTCGGCGCGCGAGCACTCGACCATGACATCCCCGAACGCGTTGGACGGCCTGCAGAGCCTGGTCGACCATCGTCCCGACGTGGTGCTCCTCGACCTCGGCCTGCCCGACCTGGACGGGCGGTCCCTGCTGGCGATGATCCGTGCGGTCTCCGAGGTCCCGGTGATCGTCATCTCGGCGCGCGACGAGGGTCGTGAGATCGTCTCGGTGCTCGACGCGGGCGCGGACGACTACCTGGTCAAGCCCTTCGCGGCCGATCAGCTCGAGGCGCGGATCCGCGCGGTCCTGCGGCGCAGCACCACGGACCGCGTCGCCGCCCCGGTGGTCGTCGGCGGGCTCGAGGTGGATGTCCGCTCCCGGGTCGCCCGGCTGGACGGCAAGGACCTGGACCTCAGCCCCAAGGAGTTCGACCTGCTGGCCTACCTGGCCGAGCACGCGGGTGAGGTGGTGGCCAAGCGCGAGCTGCTGGCCAAGGTGTGGAACCAGCCGTACGGCGGCGCGGACAAGACCGTCGACGTGCACCTGCACTGGCTGCGGCGCAAGCTCGGCGAGTCCGCCGACGAGCCGGTCTACCTGCACCGGGTGCGCGGTGTGGGCGTCAAGCTGGTGCCGCCGTCGTGAGAGGGCTCCTCGTCCGGTACGGCCTGGCCATGACCTCGGTCGTCCTGGTCGCGTTCCTCGTGCCGCTCGGGCTGCTCGCCCGGTCGCTCGCCGAGGAGCGCGCCCTGGGCGAGGCGCGTCAGGACGCGCAGTCGGTCGCGATGTTCGCCGGCTCCCCGGACGACGAGTCGCGGCTGCGAGCCGAGCTGATCGCGGTGAACGCCGGAGATCGGGAGACCACCGCGTTCCTCCCCGACGGCACGGTGCTCGGCGTCCCGGCGGAGCGCACGGCCTCGGTCGAGCTCGCGGCGATGGGCACCGCCCTGACGGCCCGGACCGCCGACGGCGCGGAGGTGCTGGTCCCGGTCAGCGGCGCGAACGGCGTGACAGTGGTGCGTACCGCGGTGCCGGCGGCCCAGCTGACCGAGGGGGTCGCACGTGCGTGGGCCGTGCTGGCCGTCGTGGGTCTGGTGCTGCTGGGCGGGACCGCCTTCGCCGGCGACCGGATCGCCGCCCGGCTGTCCCGCTCCGTGCGAGACCTCGCCGGGGTCGCCGAGCGGCTCGGAGCCGGTGACCTGAGCGCCAGGGTCACGCCGTCGGGACCGGCGGAGGTCGCCTCGGTCGGGGCGGTGCTCAACGAGCTCGGCGATCAGGTGGCCGACCTGCTCGCCGACGAGCGTGAGCTGCTCGCCGACCTCTCCCATCGGCTGCGCACCCCGATCACGGCTCTGGAGCTCGACGTCGACTCGCTCGCGGACCCCGCCGAGCGCGACCGGATGGCGGGTCATGTCAGTGACCTGGTCCACGCCGTCGACACCATCATCCGCACCGCCCGCCAGCACGAGCCGCGCGGCCCCGAGCGGTGCGACGCCGCAGCGGTGGTGCGCGACCGCGCCCGGTTCTGGACGGTCCTGGCGACCGACCAGGGCCGCGGCGTCCAGGTGGCGGTGCCCGACCACCCGGCGCCGGTGCCGGTGGACTCCGCCGGGCTCGGCGCCGGGCTCGACGTGCTGGTGGACAACGTGTTCCAGCACACGCCCGTGGGCACCGCGTTCCGGATCGACGTCGAGGTCTCCTCGACGGTCGTGGTGGTCGCGGTGAGCGACGAGGGACCCGGGCTGACCGACGCCGGGCTCACCCGGCGCGGGAGCTCCGGCGCGGGTTCGACCGGGCTGGGCCTGGACGTGGCCCGGCGCACCGCGGAGCGGATCGGTGGCCGCCTCGAGGTCGGCGCGGGGCCGGGCGGCCGCGGTGCCCGGTTTGCCCTGGTTCTTCCCAGGGTCGACGAGGAAGCCCTCGCGCCGGTGCCCCGGCAGGCTTAACCGAGCCTTATCCACCCGTTGCCGTCGGCCTCACGCGGGTGGCGTGATCGTGGTCCTCATCACGCGCCGAACGGCGCCTCCACGAGAGGACGATCATGAGCTGGAAGACCCGTACCGCCCTGGCCACCGGAGCCGGGGTCGCACTTGCCACGGCCGGTGTGCTCGCCGTCGCCAACGCCGCGACGCCCGCGTCCGCACCGAGCCCCACGTCGGAGCCGAGCTCCACCAGCACTCCCGACCCGAAGGTCGACGAGCTGCAGAGCGCGCTGCACGACCTGAACGGGGAGATCGACGGCCTCGAGGCCGCCGTGGCCGCCGGTGACATGCCGAGCCCGAGCGCGACCGAGACGACCGAGCCCACCGAGGCGTGGACCTCGAGCCCGAGCCAGGCACCCGCCCCCGCGCCCGCCCCGAGCGCCACCTCCTCGAGCCACGACTCGTACGAGCACGAGAGCGAGCACGAGAGCGAGCACGAGGACTCCTACGAGCACGAGGGTGACTCCGAGGACCACCACGACGGTGACCACGCCGATGACTGACCGGACCCGCCACGGCCGGCGCCTCGCCGCGCTGGCCGTGGTCCCGCTCAGCGCGGGGGTGCTGGGCACCGGGGTGGCCTGGGCCGGGTCGCACGACCCGCTGGCCGCCGCCACCCCGGAGCCCACGACCCCGGCGCCGTCGCCGACCGCGACCAGCGACCCCCGGGTCGACCAGCTGCTGTCGGAGGTCGAGCAGGCGCGGCAGCGGATCGCCCAGCTCCAGGCCACCCTGGACGCGAGGGCCGCCGCGGCCGCCGACGCCGCTGCGCAGGCCCAGGCCGCTGCCGCGGCCAAGGCAGCCGCCGCAGCCAAGGCGCCGGCCGCTGCCCCGAAGCGGGCGACGACCGCCGCGAAGCCGGCTGCCAAGCCTGCCCCCGCGCCCGCCCCCAAGCCGCAGACCACGACCAAGAGCTCGGGATGAGCGCCCCGGTCGCGGCCCGCACGCTGACCTCGACGTTCCGGTCGATGGCCAGCGACATCGAGCTGCGCGTCGTCGACCCTCGACCGGGCGCCGACGCAGCGATCGAGCGGGCTGCGGCCAGGGTCGAAGCCGTGGCCCGGCACCTGACCCGGTTCGACGCCGGTTCTGCCCTGTCCCGAGCCAACGCGAGCCCGGCCGCCTGGCACGAGGTGCCCGTCGAGCTGGCCGCCGCGGTCGACGAGGCGGCCCGCGCGCACCGGGAGACCGGCGGGCTGTTCGACCCGCGCGTCCTGGACGCGCTGCTCACCTGGGGCTACGACCGGACCTTCGCGCAGGTCGCCGGCGCCTCGCTCGCCGTCGACCCGGGCGGGAGCCAGGACCCCGCGGCGCTGCCCGGCGTGCCGGACGGCCGCGGCGCCACCGCTCGGCCGGTGCCCGCGGCGCCGTGGCAACCGACCGTGCTGCCCGTGGCCGACGGGCGTGGCCTGCTGAACCTGGGTGGGACCCCGATCGACCTCGGCGGGATCGGCAAGGGCCTGGCCGCGCGCTGGGCGGCGGCCGAGCTCGAGGGGGCCGGTGCGAGCGTGCTGGTGGACGCCGGCGGCGACGAGTGGCTCGGCGGGCCGGGCCCGGACGGCGACGGCTGGCTGGTGGGCGTCGAGAACCCGTTCGGCGAGGGCGGGACCGACGAGGAGCCGATCCTCGTGCTCGCCCTGACCGATCTGGGCGTGGCGACGTCCTCGGTGCGTCGCCGGCGTTGGCGCACCGGCGAGGCTGCGGTGCACCACCTGGTCGACCCGCGTACCGGGCTGCCGGGCGGTTCCGGCCTGGCACAGGTCACCGTCGTGCACCCGGACCCGGCGTGGGCCGAGGTCTGGAGCAAGACCCTGTTCCTCACCGGTCCGGACGAGGTGGCCGCGCAGGCGGAGGCCCGTGGCCTGGCGGCCGCCTGGGTGACCGGCGACGGCGTGACGCGCACCTCGTCCGCGATGGACACCGCAGTGATCTGGAGGGCCCGATGAGACCGACCCACGACCGACCCCCTGTGGTGCTCTCCGCTGCCACGGTGCTGCTGGCCCTGGCGACCGCGGCGAGCGTGGGGCTCGTCGGGTGGCTGGTGCTGGACGCGACGAGCACGGCGGGCGGCCAGGTGACCTGGTTGCTCGGTCGCGCGGGCGGGCTCGCGTCCTACGTGATGCTCGTCGCCCTTGTGGTCACCGGCATCCTGCAGGCCCACCCGTGGTCGCGGCACTGGCACCGACCCTCGCCGCGCACCCGGCTGACCCTGCACGTGTCCCTGGCGACGTTCACCCTGGTGTTCACGACGTTGCACGTCGTGGTGCTCGCGATCGACCCGTGGGCGAAGGTCGGCTGGATCGGTGCGGTGCTGCCGATGGCCGCGGAGTACCGGCCGGTGCCGGTCACGCTCGGCGTGCTCGCGCTGTGGGCCGGTCTGGTGACCGGGCTGACGGCCGCGCTCGCCGGGCGGGTCGCGGCCCGGATCTGGTGGCCCGTCCACAAGGTCGCCGTGGCGATCCTCGCCCTGGTCTGGGCGCACAGCGTCCTCGCCGGCTCGGACGTGGCGGCGCTCCAGGGCTTCTACCTGGCGACGGGCGTCGCGGTGCTCGCGCTCGCGGTGACCCGCTACGCCGCCAGGACCCCGGCCGACCGGGTGGCCGAGCTCACCCGTGAACTCGAGGCGCCGGTCGAGACCCGACGGTCGCGCGGCGCCCGTCCCGATGCCCACTCCGGAGGCCGCCGATGACCGACACGACGACGTTCCCCGAGGTGGGCACCCGCGTACGCGGCGCCCGCGTCCTGCTCAGCGACGTGGTGCTGGATGCCCACGGCCCTGCCGACCCCACCGGTCACGCGCGTGCCGAGAGCCTGACCGCCCACCTGGACCGGGTGGGGCCACGCCCGACCGGGACCCCGGCCCTGGTCGAGGTGCTCGATCGTGCCGGCCTGTCCGGGCACGGCGGTGCTCACGTCCCGGCAGCCTCCAAGTGGCGCCGCGTGCTGGCCGGCGACGGCCACCTCACCGTGGTGGCCAACGGCGCGGAGAGCGAGCCCGTCGCGGCCAAGGACGGCACCCTGCTGCGCCAGCGTCCGCACCTGGTGATCGACGGGTTGCTGCTCACCGCGGAGGCCCTCGGTGCCCGCCGGGCCGTGATCTGGCTGCACGGTGACGACCGTGGTGCGCGCAAGGCGCTGCGCGCGGCGCTGGCCGAGCGGCCGTGGAGCCCGTCGGCACCGGCGGTGGAGATCGTCGACGGCCCGGTGCACTACCTGGCCGGTGAGGCGAGCGCGATCACGCAGGCGGTGGCCGGCGGGCCCGCGCTGCCCACCGTGCGCCGTCGTCCGGAGCCGGGCGCCCCGCGCACCCTGGTGCACAACGTCGAGACCCTCGCCCGCCTGGCCCTGCTGGCCCGCGGCTACCCGCCGAGCGGCACCCGGCTGCTCACGGTGCTCGGCGACGGGCGCGCCGTGGTCGAGGTCGACGCGTCGACGACGTTCACCGAGCTGCTGGTGGACCTCGGCTGGGCCGAGGCGCCGCAGGCGGTGCTCCTGGGCGGGTACGGCGGGCTGTGGGCGCCGTGGACCCGGCTCGCCGGGCTGCCCGTCGACGAGGGTGTGCTGCGCGGCGAGGGGCTGAGCCTCGGCGCCGGCGTGGTCGCACCTCTGGGGGCGTGGGCCTGCGGCGTGAAGCAGACCGCCGGGCTGGTGGCCTACCTCGCGTCCATGAGCGCGCGCCAGTGCGGGCCGTGCGTGTTCGGGCTGCCCGCGCTCGCCGAGTCGACCCTGGCGCTGGCGGACGGCCGGCGCGGGGCCGGGGTGGACCGGCTGCTGGACGACGCGGCGGCGGTCGAGGGGCGTGGTGCGTGCCACCACCCCGACGGTGCGACGCGGCTCATCGCGTCGGCGACGTCCACCTTCGCCGACGACATCGCCGCGCACGCCGCCGGGCGGCCGTGCCGCGGTACCGCGGAGGTCTGGCCGGGGGTGTCCCGGTGAGTCGGGTCGTGGCGGGTTCGCGCCTGCGGGTCGACCCCGTCGCGTGCGAGGGCGTGGGCCTGTGCGCCCAGGTCGCCGACCGCGTGGTCGAGCTGGACCGCTGGGGCTACCCGGTGCTCGCCGCGGATCTCGTCGACGGGGCGGACGTGCGCGCCGCGCGCCGGGCCGTCCGGGCCTGTCCGCGCCGGGCGCTGTGGGTCGAGGAGCCGGACGCCTCGAGCTGACGTCGTCGTCGCCGGCTGCCCCCGGCCGGTTCCCAGCGGACTCCCGGTCGTCGCCCAGCCGGCACCGGCACGATGCGCCCGGGGAGGTGTGCCGTGCCCGTGCCGCGGATCCGTAGGGCCTTCGTGTGGCCGGCAGTGCTCGGCACCGCGGTGGTGGTCGTGGTGTCCGGCGGCGCGGTGGCCGCGGCGGAGACCGACACCGTCGAGTCGTTCTGGCGCGGCCTGTGGTGGTCGCTCAGCCTGGTCACGACCGTGGGGTTCCTGGGCTCGCCGCCTCGCTCCGTCGCCGGCGCGGTGCTCTCGGTGGTGCTCATGATCCTGGGGTTCGTGCTGCTGGCGATGGTGTCCGCGGCGTTCGCGTCGTTGTTCGTCCGCCAGGACGAGCAGCCGCGCGAGGACGCCGAGCGCGAGGTCGACCGCGCGGTCCTGGAGGCGCTGGCGTCCCTCGAGTCGCGGCTCGAGGCGATCGAACGGCGGCTGGACGGGGACTGACGCGGCACCCCGGGCGCGCCCGGGTATGGCACGCTCCCGACGTGCAGCCCATCGGAATGACCGCCGCGCACTGGCCCGGGGTCCGCGAGGCCTACGCGGCCGGCATCGCGACCGGGCACGCCACGTTCGAGACCGAGCCGCCGGACTGGCCGGCCTTCGACGCGACGCGGCTGCCCGGGCACCGGTGGGTCGCCGTCGACGGCGACGCCGTCCTGGGCTGGGCTGCGGTGTCCCCGGTGTCCGGTCGGGCCGTGTACGCCGGGGTGGTCGAGCACTCGGTCTACGTGCACCCTGGTGCGCGGGGGATGGGTGTGGGCCGGGCGCTGCTGGCGGCGCTGCTGGACTCCACGCAGGCGGCCGGGATCTGGACCGTGCAGTCGGGGATCTTCCCCGAGAACACCGCGAGCCTCGCGCTGCACGCCGCGGCCGGGTTCCGGGTGGTCGGCACGCGTGAGCGGGTCGGGCTGATGACGTACGGCCCGATGGCCGGGCGGTGGCGCGACGTGGTCCTGGTCGAGCACCGCGCCATCGAGGACCTGCCCGGTGCGGTCAACCCCGGTCGGGCATGAACGTGACGTCGAGCCCGCTCAGCTCGCGAGCGCCTGCTCGACCTCGCGGGTCAGCACCGGTTCCGGTTGGGCACCGACGATCCGCTTGAGGGTGCGGCCGCGGCGCACCAGCACGAGCGTGGGGATGCTGCGGGCGTCGTAGCGGGCTGCGGTGCGCGGGTTGTGGTCGACGTTCACCTTGACCACCTTGACCCGGCCGGCGTAGCGCGCGGCCAGACGTTCCAGCACCGGCGCGACCTGGCGGCACGGTGCGCACCACGGCGCCCACAGGTCGACCAGCACGAGCTGGCCGGTGCCGAGCGCCGCCTCCAGCCCGCCGTCGGTCGCCTCGACCACCCACGGCAGCTTCGCCTTGCACGACGCGCAGCGCGGTGTGCCCTTCGCGGCGACCGGGTGCCGCAGGACGGGCAGGTGGTGACGCGCGGAGCCATGCCTCGATGATCCCACCGGGTGGGGCTGCGCGGGCGGTCAGTCCGGGCAGGCGGTGTAGGTCTCGAGGTCGTCCAGGCTCCAGGTGGACGAGAACACCGCGGCGTCGAGCTGCGTGCCGAGGGCGGTGCGCAGGTGGACCCTCGGCGCCCCCGGGTCGACGGGGCTGCCGTCCGCGGCCGTCGTGGTGTCCGGTGCGAGGGTCGGGTCGGTCGCGGCGGCGTACGAGGCGCAGCTGACGATCCGGGTGTCGAGCACCAGGCGGTACTCGAGCCCGGGCTCGACCGCGCGCGGCAGGCGGTACTGCGCGCCGTCCTGCTCCAGGGTGTCGACCAGCGCCGCCACGGAGTCGTCGGGCGTGGCGAGCCGCGCCGCGCGCGGGACCAACCACGCGTCGACCAGGCGCGTGCTCGGGGTCGGGGTGACCGACGTCATGGTGAGCCCGGGCCATCCGGTCGCCACGATGTCGTGCTCCTCGAGGATCCGGCCGTCCGGCTCGAGCGAGCTCCCGCCGCCGCGGTCGGACAGCGAGATCCGCGTCTGCACCCCGACGACGCCCACGGCGACCAGCAGGGCGAGGCCGAGGACGAACGCCGCCGCGTTGCGCCAGGGCGACGGCCTGGGCACCAGTGCGGCCAGGCTCGGGTCCTGCACCGGGGCGGCAGGGGTTGTGGTCGACATTGGCACATCGTACTATGACAATGAGCCGAACTGGAAGAGGGTGCGTCGTGATCGGTCCGCTGACGATCCTGCTGGTGAGCGTCCTGGGGGTCGTCGCCGTCGCCACGATGCTCTCGGTGCCGGCGCGCGACCGCGACGTCGCCTGGCTCGCGGGCGCAGCGGTCCCCGTCGACAGCGAGGCCGGCCGGGTGTACCGGCGCTACCTCGAGCGGCACCGCGGCTACCGGCTCGCCGGGGCGTGGTTCGGCGTGGCGCTCGCGATCGTGGTGGGACTGGCCTGGGACAGCCAGATCCACGCCGGCATCGGCGCGGGCAGCCCGTTCGGAGACCTGCTGTTCTGCGGGGTCGCGGGCATCGTCATCGGGTCCCTGCTCGCCGAGACCTACCGGCTCAGCCTGCCGCGGGACGCGCCGGCGAGCGCCTCGCTCGACTCCCGCCCCGCGCTCGGCGGGCAGGCCCAGGTCACCGGCGCCCGCATCATGACCGGCATCGCCCTGGCCCTCGGGGCGCTCGGCGTCGCGATACCTGCGTCCACGCCGCTCGCGGTCGCCGTGGCGGGGGCGGTGGTCGTGCTCGTCGCCGAGCTCACCCGCCGGGCGATCGACGACCGACGACGTCCGGCGCTCTCCGAGGCCGCGCGCGAGGTCGACGCGCGCATCCGGCGGTACGCCGCCAGGGCCGTGGCGCACCTGGAGCTGTCCGCCGGGGCGTTGACCCTCGGCTGGACCGTCTCCAAGACGTTCGGCGACACGGGGTCGGTGATCGGCACCCTGCTGGTCCTGGCCTTCCTGGTGGTCGCGGTCGTCGCACTGCACCGCGCCCGCCCGCGTCCGCCGAGGTCGTTCACGATCGCCGACGTGACCGCACCGCAGGGGCAGGCCGCGTGATCGTCCAGGTCGACCCCGCCTCGCCGGTCCCGGTGTTCGAGCAGCTCCGGGCCCAGATCGAGCGCCTCATCGCGTCCGGCCAGCTGGCCGTGGGCAGCACGCTGCCGCCCATCCGGCACCTCGCCGCGGACCTGGGCCTGGCGCGCGGCACGGTGAACAAGGTCTACGACGCGCTCGCCCGCGACGGCCTGGTCGAGACCGCCGGGCGCCACGGCACCGTGGTGCGCCGCGCGACGCCCGTGACGGCAGCCGCGTCGGGCCTGGACGACGCCGCGGGCGGCCTGGCCCTGGTCGCCCGCCAGCTCGGGCTGGACGCGGCCGACGTCCACCGCGCGCTCGACCGCGCCCTCGCGCGGCTGTGAGCCAGCAGCAAGGCATGACGGATGGCCCAAAGCGCGCCGGTGGCGCTCGACCTGCGTCCTGGGACGCCCCGGCGGACGCGTCCGTGGAACTTCCGGCGCGGTACTCGCGCCGAAGTTTCCACGTTGGTGAGTGGAGGGCCCGCTCGTCGGCAGATCCGGATGCGCGCCCGCGGAGGGTTCGTCGCGTCTTCCGTGACGGAGCATCCGCGGAGCACGGACCCTCGCGGTCCTCGGCTGGACCGGGCGACGCGGACGCGACCGCTCCTGGCGCCGGCAGGCCTTGCGTCCTCGTCCTCTCAGGTTGCGCCAAGGTAGGTTCGGCACGCTTCGGCGCTGACGACTCACCGCGGAGGAGACCGTGCCCACCACGCCCACCAAGGCCCAGCTGCGTGCCCTGCCCAAGAAGCAGCGTCGCGAGGTCGCCCGTCAGGTGAACCGCGAGCGCCGGCTGGCCGAGCAGCGTCGCCAGCGTCGCCGCCGGATCACCCTGCGGGTCGTGGCCGGCGTGGCCGCGGTCGCCGTGGTGGTCGGTGCGGTGCTCGGGGCGCGGGCGTGGGTCCACTCGCGCAACCGCGGCCCGGTCAACATGGCCTCCGACGGCATCCTGCTCAGCGGCTACCAGGGCCAGACGTACGCGATCCGCAACGCCGCGGTGCCCCAGGGCGGCACGCCGGTCGCGAGCACGCCCAACCGCAACCTCGGCGTGCTCGACACGGTGTTCTACGTCGACTACTCCGACCCGGCCGCCGCCACCCTGTGGTCGACCGCCGGCGCGGCCCTCACCGCCGGCGTGGAGGCCGAGAGCGTGTCGCTGGAGATCCACCCGATCGCGCCCGACGGGTCCGCCTCGGCGGTCACGGCCGCGCGGGCGATGGCGTGCGTGGCAGAGCTCGCGCCGGACTCCGCGCTCGCCGCGAACGACGCGTTGCTCACCGGCGGCCAGGACTGGACGCCGACCACGGCGGCCGCCGCCCTGACCAAGGCCGGCGTCAAGGCCGACGGGCTGTCCGGCTGCCTGAGCTCGAGCCGGTTCACCGGCTGGGTGCACGACGCGACTGCGCGGGCCGAGGCCTCGGTGCCGTTCGACGCGGGCCACGTGACCGGCACGACGATGTTCATGGCCGGCACCCCCTACACCGGGGCCCCGGACGACAAGACGGCGTTCGCGACCGCGCTGGGTGATGCCCAGGCCGTGGTCGCCGCGGCGCAGCCGAGCTCCGGCTCGACCGGCGCCACGTCCTCCCCGACGGACGGGGCGACGAGCTCGCCGACGGACGCCGCCACGTCCAGCCCGGCGGACACGGCGACGGCGAGCCCGACCGACACGGCGTCGCCGAGCCCGACCGACACGGCGACGGCCGGCTCCGGCTCGAACGGCTGACCGCGGGCGGTACGCCGCGCCGGTCAGGCTCGCGGACCGCGTCGTGCCATGCTTCCGGCGTGGCCGCCCCAGCCCTGCGCCCGGGACCCGAGGCCCGTGCGCTGGTCGTGGCCCGTGGGGACCTGGCGGCGCGTGCCGCGGGCGTGCTCACGCACGTCGACGGCCTGGTGGCCCGGGTCGCGCAGATCGTGCTCGAGGACCGCGCGCGCAAGGTCGACGCGGAGCTCGCGACCGTGGCGATCGAGGACCTCCAGGGCGTCACGGAGACCTCCCTGCGACTGACCGCGCTCGCGGCCGGGGGCTACCGGACCGCCCTGGACGTGAGCCGTGCCACCGTGGCCCAGCTCGACGCCCTGCCGGGGGTGGGCCCGGCGACGGCGCGCAGCGTGCTCGCCGCGGTCGCCGAGCTGGCGACCGCGATCGGCGAGACCAAGCACGTGCGGATCGCCTTTGCAGCAGACCGCGGCCGGGTGCCGTCGCACGCGCGTGACACGGCGCTGCCCGCACCGCTGGACACCGAGCTGCTCACCGCACTCGCGCGCCTGCAGCGTCTGGAGCCCGAGGTCGAGCCGCACCGCGCGGACCTGACCACCTACGCGCGGGCCGTGGCCGGTCGGCTCGGCGACGCGCGTCGAGCGGCCTCCTGGTGGCGGTCGGCGTTCGTGACGCCGCGGGCACGGAGGGCCGCGCGGGAGGCGCTCGCCTGGCTCGACGGGTGGCAGCCGTGGCTGGACGACACCGGCCTGCCGACCACCGTGGCCGAGCTCGAGCAGCGCTGCGCGGCACCCGACCCACCGGCGCCGGAGACCTGGGCGGACTACGAGCGCCACGGTGCGCGCTACCTCACGCTGCTGGAACGGATCGTGCCGGGCGCGCGCGACGAGACCGCCTTCGGAGGCCTCGCCGCCGAGCTCGCCCAGCGGGTCGCCGCCCACCCGCTGGACACCTCGCTGCTGCACGTCGAGCTGCGTGGCTACCAGGGCTTCGGGGCACGGTTCGCGCTCAACCAGGGCCGGGTGCTGCTGGGTGACGAGATGGGTCTGGGCAAGACCGTGCAGGCGATCGCGGTGATGGCCGACCGGGCTGCGGCGGGGGCCACGCACTTCCTGGTGGTGTGCCCCGCGAGCGTGCTGGTGGGCTGGGAGCGCGAGGTCGCCGCGCACTCCCGGCTGGTCCCGCACCGGGTGCACGGCGACGGACGGGACGCCGCCGCGCAGCGCTGGCGCACCGACGGCGGCGTCGGCATCACCACCTACGAGGGCCTGGAGCACGTCGCGCCCCCGGACGGCGACGGGAGCCTCGGCCTGCTCGTGGTCGACGAGGCGCACTACGTCAAGAACCCCCGCGCCCAGCGCAGCCGGCTGGTCGCGTCCTGGGCCGAGCGCACCTGGCGGGTGCTGCTGATGACGGGCACGCCGATGCACAACCGGCTCGAGGAGTTCCTGGAGCTGGTCCGGCTGCTCCAGCCCGAGGTGGCCGACGCCGTGCCCCGGCACGCCGGGCTGGCCGGGCCGGAGGCCTTCCGCCGCGCCGTCGCCCCCGTCTACCTGCGTCGCAACCAGGAGGACGTGCTCGTCGAGCTGCCGGAGCTGGTCGCCGTCGAGGAGTGGGTCACGCCGACGGCGGCGGGCGAGCGCGCCTACCGCGGGACCGTCGCCCGGGGGAGCTTCATGGCGATGCGCCGGGCCGCATTCGCCCTGCCGGACCCACGCGACTCGGCCAAGCTGGAGCGGCTCCTGGAGATCGTCGAGGACGCCGCGGAGAACGGCCACCGGGTGGTGGTCTACTCGTGGTTCCTCGATGTGCTCGACACCGTGGCGCGCGCAGTCGCGGCGCACCCCCTGGCGACCGTGCACGGGCCGCTGACCGGCGCAGTGCCGGCGGTGCGCCGCCAGGGGATCGTCGACGAGTTCTGCGCCGACGCCCCCGGCGCGGTGCTGGTCGCCCAGGTCCAGGTGGGCGGCGTCGGTCTGAACATCCAGGCCGCGAGCGTCGTGGTGCTGTGCGAGCCGCAGCTCACGCCCACCGCCGAGGACCAGGCGATCGCCCGGGTGCACCGGATGGGTCAGGTCCGCACGGTGCGGGTGCACCGGCTGCTCGAGCCGGACGGCGTGGACGAGCGGATCCGCGAGCTGCTGGCGGTCAAGCGCCGCACCTTCGACGACTACGTGCGCGAGTCGAGCGTCGCAGCCGGGGCGTTGCAGGCGGTCGACGTCTCGCGCACGGACCTGGCGCGCGAGGTGGTGGCGCAGGAGCAGGCGCGGCTGGGCTACGGCGCGGTGTGGGACGGGCTCGAGGCGGACGGCTAGCCCCGGTCGGGGCACCCCGTCGGACCGTCCTGGCACTTTCCTGGGAACGCACATCCGGCGTCCAGGAGACGTCCGGCTCGCGCCCAGCCCGCCGTCCTACCGTCGCAGGTGAGAGCGGGGCCGCTGGGCCCGGAGCGCGTGGCCCCTCGCCGGACGGGAGGCCATCGCCATGACAGTCACCGCACTTCCTGCGCCGATCCGCCAGGTGCCCGCCCCGGTCCCGCTGGCGGGGACGCCGACCGAGCGGCACCCGGCGCTGCGCCGGTGGTCGTGGCTCGGCGTCCTGGCCCTCGGCGTCGTGGCGTACCTCGTGGTGCTCCAGACCATGCTCTCCACCCAGAACGCCAACTACTTCCCCTCGTTGCTGCTGATCGGCGCGATCACGGTGCCGATGGCGACGCTGGTGTTCGCGGCGACGGGCGGTCGCGCGCAGGTCCCGACCAGCACGGGGCTCCTGGTGTTCACGGCCGTCGTCGGCGGCCTGGTGGGCACGCTGGCCGCGGGCGCCGTCGAGTACGACACGCTCCGCAACCTGAGCACCGTCCCGATGCTCGCCGTCGGCCTCATCGAGGAGACGGCCAAGCTCGCCGTCCCCCTGGCGGTCTACCTGCTGCTGCGCCACCGAGACCCCCGTGAGGGCGTGCTGATCGGCATCGCCTCGGGCATGGGCTTCGCGACGCTGGAGACGATGGGCTACGGCTTCCAGGTGCTGCTCGCGGCGCACAGCATCGCCGCGGTCGACACGACCCTGCTGACGCGCGCGCTGCTCGCGCCGGCCGGCCACATCGCCTGGACCGGCATGACCGTCGCGATGCTGTGGCGGATCCGCTCCGCACCGCACCGGGGCCGCGCGGTCTGGGCGTTCGTGGCGACCTTCGCCGGAGCGGTCCTGCTGCACGCCGCGTGGGACTCGGCGTCCTCGGTGGCCCTGCGGGCCGTGGTCGCCGTGGTCGGCCTGATCGCGCTGCTGGTGGTCGTGCACCGCTCGCACCGCGCCGGTGGCACCGCGCGCCGGTGGCACCTGGGCCGTCGGCCGACCGTGCCCGACCTGCCCGGTCCCGCGACCGTCCCGGCTCTGGAGACCTGGGCGTCCGCGCCCGTCGACCTGCGGGTGGTCGACGACACCGGCTACTGGGCCGTCCAGCCCCCGTCGACGGGCAGGACCGTCCCGGTGACCATCCCGGCCGACGGCGAGGCCAGGTAGATCACGGCGGCCGCGATGTCGGCGGTCGTGGCGAACCTCCCGGCCGGGATACGGGCCAGGACGTCCGCCGCGACCGCCGGGTCGTCGAGCCGCTCGGCGGTACCCGGGGTGTAGGCGTAGGTCGGCGCCACCGTGTTGACCGTGACCCCGTGCGGCGCCCACTCCAGGGCCAGGACCTTGGTCAGCAGGTCCACCCCGCCCTTGCTCGCCGAGTACACCGCGTGCTCGCGGATCCCGACGAGGCCCGCCTGCGAGCCCATGTGCACCACCCGCCCGTAGCCCCGAGCGACCATCCCGCGCGCCACGGCCTGCGTGACGAAGAACAGCCCCTTGAGGTTGACGTCCATGATCTGGTCCCAGTCGGCCTCGGTGACCTCGAGCGCGTCGTGGTTGAAGCCGAGGCCGGCGTTGTTGACCAGCACGTCGATGCGGCCGTGCTCGGCCTCGACGGCGGCGACGGCCGCGTCGATCGAGGCCTGGTCGGTCACGTCCAGCGCGACCGCCGACGCCGAGCCGCCGCCCGCCGCCACCTGGGCGAGCAGATCCGCGACGTCCTGCGGGTGTCGGGCCGCGGCGACCACGTGCGCCCCGGCCGCGGCCAGGGCGAGCACCAGGTCGTGCCCGATCCCCCGTGAGGCGCCGGTGACCAGCGCGACCTGACCCTCCAACGAGAACGAGACCTTGTCCACGCCACCGACCCTAGGCCCGGACGGAGGTCCGTCGCGGCGCACCTGCTGGGACGCTAGACCTGGGCGGTGGCGACGCACGGTCGACGCGACGTGACGCGGCACCTCGACGAGGAGGGACACCATGGCTGCGGTTGAGGTCAGCGGGTTGCGCAAGACGTACGGCGACCTGGTCGCCGTCGACGGGATCGACCTGGAGATCGCCGAGGGAGAGGTGCTCGCGATCCTCGGGCCCAACGGCGCCGGCAAGACCACGACGGTCGAGATGCTCGAGGGCTACCGCACACCCGACGCGGGCACCGTGCGGGTGCTCGGCGCGGACCCGCAGACCGGCGGGCGCGCGTGGCGCGAGCGGATCGGCATCGTGCTCCAGGAGGCCGGGTTCGAGGAGCTGTTCACCCCGCGCGAGCTGATCCGGCTGCACGCCGGGTGGTACCCCCACCCGCGGGCCGTCGACGAGGTGCTCGCGATGGTCGGCCTGGAGGACAAGGCCGATGCCAGGGTGCGCACGCTCTCCGGTGGCCAGCGGCGGCGGCTCGACCTGGGGCTGGGCATCGTCGGCTCGCCGGAGCTGCTGTTCCTGGACGAGCCGACCACCGGCTTCGACCCGTCGGCGCGGCGGCGGGCCTGGGACCTGGTCGACCGGCTGCGCGACACCGGCGCGACCATCCTGCTGACCACGCACTACCTGGACGAGGCCCAGCACCTGGCCGACCGGCTGATGGTGGTCGACCACGGGCGTGTGGTGGCCGAGGGCACCGCCGAGCAGCTCGCCGCGTCGGCCGGCCTCGGCGCCGTGATCGCGTTCCGGCTGCCCGAGGGCGTCACGGTCGCCGACCTGCCCGACCTCGGCGCTCCCGCGTCCGCCGTGGGCCAGGTGGCGGAGGTGCGCACCAGCAGGCCCACCGCGGACGTCGCCGCCCTGGCCGGCTGGGCGGTGCAGCGCGGTGTCGAGCTCGTCGACCTCACGCTGACCCGCCCCAGCCTGGAGCAGGTCTACCTGGGCCTCGTCGGGACCGAGGCGGCGGTGGACGCCGCGGGCGAGGCGGCGCCGGCCGAGGGTGTCGACTGATGTCCGCCGCACTGCGCCTGCTCGGCGCCCAGGTGTGGCACGAGCTGACCCGGCTGCGCCGCACCCCCGTGGTCATGGTCATGAGCGTGGGCTTCCCGGTGGTCTTCTTCGTGCTCCTGTCCGCGTTGGTGGGCAACGAGACGCTGGACAGCCGCCAGGGGATCCGGATGGCTCAGTTCCTCGCGCCCGGCATGGCCTCGTTCGGCGTGGTGATGTCGACGTTCTCCTTCCTCGCGGTGGGCTTCGCCGAGGCCCGGGCGACCGGGATCCTCAAGCGCGCCGCGGGCACCCCCCTGCCCACCTGGGCGCTGCTGGGTGGGCGGATCGGGGCGGCCACCGCGCTCGGCCTGACCTCGGCCGCCCTGGTGCTCGGGGTCGGGGTGGCGGGCTACCAGGTGCAGCTGTTCTGGCGCACGGCCGCGGCGGTGGTGGTCGCGCTGCTGCTGGGCTCGCTGTGCTTCGCGGCGCTCGGCCTGCTGCTGGCTGCGCTCGCGCCCTCCCAGCAGGCGACCCTGGCGATCGCCAACGGACTGGTGATCCCGCTGTCGTTCATCTCCGACGTCTTCATGACAGGCACCGGGATGCCGGACTGGATGACCAGGCTGGGCTGGTTCTTCCCGCTCAAGCACATGGCGGTGCTGGTGGGCGACGCACTCAACCCGTACCTGGGCGGCAACGGCTTCCAGGCCGACCACCTCGCCGCGCTCGTGGGCTTCACGGTGGCCGGGGGGCTGGCCGCGGCGTGGGCACTGCGTCGCGACACCGATGCCGTCGCCCAGACGCGGTCGGCGCGGTCCCGGCCCGGCGACCGGGTCGCGCGCACGGGCGCCCTGCCGGTCGCGTCCCTCGTCCTCGGCCAGGTGAGCCACACCCAGACGGCCATGCGCCGTGATGCGGGGTCGGTGTTCTTCGCCGTCATCTTCCCGGTGCTCCTGGTCGCCGTGATCCCAGCGGTCAACGGCGGCGGGGACCAGCTGATGGAGGACGGCCGGTCGTTGGGCAGCCTGTTCGCCGCGACGATGGCGGTGTACGGCGCCGCGGTCTCGGCCTACGTGTTCATGCCGGCGAACCTGGCCGAGGCCCGTGACGCCCTCGTGCTCAAGCGGTTGCGGGGCACCCCGCTGCCCGCCTGGGTGCTGCTGGTCGGCCGGGTGGCCGGAGTGGTGGTGATCGCGCTGGCCACGCTGGTGCTGTCCTACGCGGTCGCGATGGTGCTGTACGGCGTCGGCGTGCCCTCGCGGTGGCCGCTCGCGCTCGCCGTGCTGGTGTTCGGGGTGGTGTGCCTGGCGGTGGTGGGGCTGGCCGTGATGACGCTCGTGCGCAGCGCCCAGTCGGCGGTCGGGCTCGCGCTGGGCACCCTGCTCCCGGCCGCCTTCATCTCCGACATCTTCGTGATCGGCGTGACGATGCCGCCGGTGGTCGATGCGATCGCCGGGGCCCTGCCGCTGAGGCCGCTGGTCCGGTCGGTGGTGGCAGCGACCGCTCCGACCGCCCAGCCGCTGGAGATGGGCCAGCTGATGGTCATCGCCGCATGGCTGGTGGGCGGCGCCGCGGTGGTGGCCTGGCGGTTCCGCTGGGAGCCCCGCCAGGCCGCGGCCCCCGCGCGCCGGGCGCGTGCGGCTCGGGCATCATGACCGGATGAGCGGCACCGGCCCGCCGGACGCGGGCGACGTGGACCCCGCCGCCGGCGCGCCCGACCGCGCAGAGCCCGACGTCTGGGTGGTCACCGCCGCCGAGGTGCGCACGGCGCGCCTGCTCGTGACCGCGCAGTTCGTGCTGCTGGGGCTCATCGCGCTGCTGCCGGGCGGCTGGGGGTGGCCCGTGCCGCCGTGGCTGCGCTGGCTGTCGGCCGCCGGCGTGCTCGTGGGTGTGGCGATCATGCTGCTGGCCGGCACCGCGCTGGGCCGGGGCCTGACCGCCGTGCCCATCCCCAACCAGCACGCGGAGCTGCGCACCGGCGGGCTGTACCGGATGGTGCGCCACCCGATCTACACCGGGCTGCTGCTCACCTCGGGCGCGTTCACGGTCGGCTCGGGCAGCGGGTGGCGGGCGTTGGCGTTCGTCGCGCTGCTCGCGCTCATCACGGCCAAGGCGCGCTGGGAGGAGGAGCGGCTGACCCGCCGGTTCGCCGCCTACCCGGACTACGCGGCGCGCACGCCACGCTTCGTACCGGGCTGGCGGCCTCGGCGCTGAGCGGTCAGGGGGCGTCGGTGAACCGGTGCTCCAGCCACTGCTCGTCGCTCTCGGCGGCGATCCCGCGGGCCCGGAGCAGGGCGAGCGCGCGTGAGCCCCAGCCTGCTCGGGACAGCTCGGCCAGGCGCGCGAGCTCCTCGCCGAGCGCCGCGTCGCTGCGGGCGGCGAGCCGGTCGAGGTCGTCGGTGCAGGCCCGGTCGAATCCCGCGTAGAGCCGGGTCACCCGCTCGAACGGTCGCTCGAGGAAGACGGGCCGGTCGAACTCGTGCTGCATGCCGCCCAGGACCCGCAGGACGCGTCGGGCCATGATCAGCTGGGCTCGTGCCGACTCGATGCGCTCGGCGTCGGTCGGGGCCCGCCGACCTCCGGTCATCAGCGCGACGGTGTGCTGGACGAGCGCGTCGAAGATGTCCTTGCGGTCGCGGGACCGGTGCACGTCCAGGACGTCCAGGTCGGCCGCCTCGATCGACTCGGTCTGGAGCTGGAGCTTGCCGTGCAGGCGGCGGTAGGTGAGCTCGCCGACCTCGCCGTTGACGTAGAGCTGCTTGAGCGCGGTCTCCTCGATGTGGATCGCGGTGAGGCGCAGGGCACGTTCGAAGAGCTCCTCGCCGTGCTCGTCCAGGAGCCGTTGCCGGTCGGCCGTGATCGACGTGAGGGCCCGGTCCAGCTCGGCGACCTCCGCGCGCACGGTGTCGTCGCGCAGGACCGCGCGCGCCTCGGTGTCGTGGAACCCGGCACGCTCGGCGAGCAGGAAGTAGACGGCCAGGTCGGCCTTGCGCGCCACGTCGACCGGTTCGGGCTCGTCGATCGCGAGCCGGCGCATCAACGGACCGATCAGCGGCGCCTTGAGGAAGAGCGTGGTCAGGATGCACGCGATGACCAGCGCCAGGAGGAAGTCGCGCGGTGTGGACGCCAGCTGCCACCCGGGCACCGTGAGCCCGGGCGGGATGAGCATCACCACGATGATCGCGAGCGCGCCGCGCAGGCTGCCCCACGACAGCAGCCACTGCCAGCTGCGCGGGACCCCCGCGTCGATGTCGAGCCGGTTGACCGGTGCGGTCACCGCGAACACCGACACCACCCGCATGCCGGCCACCACGAGCACCGACAGCACCATGACGAGCCACAGGTCGGCGACGTTGACCCGCGTCGAGGCGAACAGCAGCCCGGCCAGCAGGAACACCAAGGAGTTCACGATGAACGCGAGGTGGCTGACGACCTTGTCGACGTACGCGTCGGTGCGCGGTGTCAGCGAGTGCCGGGCGTAGTTGCCCAGGAACAGCGAGGACACCGTGGTCGCGATGATCGACGACACCCGCAGGTCCAGCCCGCCCGCGGCCCAGCCCTGCTCGTTGATGAGCTCGCCGGTGATGAACACCAGGTGCGCGGAGATGATCAGCAGGGTCGCCGAGACGAACTCGTTGGACCGGGTGCGACGCAGCGCCACGGCGAGCACGCTCGCTCCGAGCAGGCCGAGCGCCACGCCGGCGACGACCATGATGACGAACGCCGCGACGCCGAGCAGCACCGTCGAGGTGCCGTGGAACCCGGTTCCGACCACGCCGAGCACGACCAGGAACAGGGCCACGGCGGTGCCGTCGTTGAACAGCGACTCGCCCTCGAAGATGATCGTCAGGCGACGTGGTGCGCCGAAGTCCTTGAACAGCGCGAGCACCGCGACCGGGTCCGTCGCCGAGATGATCGCGCCGAACAGCAGCAGGACCTGGAACGGCACCGGGATCCCGACGGCCTGGAGCAGCAGCCAGAGCACCCCGGCCGCGCCGAACGCGGCGACCAGCAGGCCGGCGACCGCCAGCAGCAGGATCGTCCAGGAGTTGTCCAGCATCGTGCGGATGCTCATCGAGTACCCCGACTCGAAGATCAGCACCGGCAGGAAGACCAGGAACAACAGCTCGGGGGTCAGCTGCAGGTCGTCGAGGAACCCGAACACCGCGGCCAGCCCCGGCACCTGGACCACCGGCACCAGCACCAGCCCCACCGCGACGAGCAGCACGGTGTACGGCAGGTGGAACCGCCTCGCGGCGTAGAAGACCACCGCCGACAGCGCCAGCAGGACGAAGACCGCGAGGACTGCCGTGATCGTCAGCTCCATGCTCCATCGTGGCAGCGTCCCGGCCCTCGTCACAGGCCGTTCCCAGACGAGCTGGGCCGCGGGTACCGGCACATCCATCCGCGCCGGTGGTTCACCCCCGCGTCCTGCCCGGCGACGGCGGTCGGCTACTTCGACGACACCGACGTCGTGGAGTGCCTGGCGCCCGCGCCGTGACGCCGTAGCCTGCCGCAGCCGAAGGCAGGACGTGTGGTCCTCGGGCCGATAGCCTCCCTCCGAGCCCCCACCGAGGACGAGGAACGACGATGGCCGAGAGCCCCGTGGTCGACCCGTACCCCCAGGCGGCAGCGTCGGCCGCCGTCGCCGAGCGGCCGCTGCCCCGCGCGCGCGTCGTGGTCGCCAGCACCGCGGGGATCTTCGTGGAGTCGCTGGACTGGGCGATCTACGGGCTGGCCGCGCCGTACTTCGCCGAGCAGATCTTCCCCGGCGAGGACCAGGCTGCGGCCCGGCTCGGTGCCTACGCCGTGTTCGCCGCCGGCTTTGTCGCGCGACCGCTCGGCTCGTTCCTCATGGGGCGGATCACCGACGTCCGGGGCAGGCGCGCCGGCCTGACGGCCAGCGTGGCGTTGATCGCGATCGGCTCGCTGATGATCGCGGTGGCACCCACGCACGCCGTCGCGGGTCTGGCCGCGGCCGGAGTGGTCCTGGTGGCGCGGCTGCTCCAGGGCATCGCGATGGGCGGCGAGGTCGCCACCGCCGCGACGTACGTCGTGGAGGTGGCGCCGGCGGACCGGCGGCACCGGTACGGCGCGTTCGCGTACTCCGGGGACGCGTTCGGCACGCTCGTCGGCAACCTGCTCCTGGTCGGTCTGCTGGCCGTGATGGGGACGACGGGCGTCGAGAACGGCGGTTGGCGGATCGCGTTCGCGGTCGCCGGGCTGTGCGGTGGGCTGGCGTTCTGGATCCGGCGCGGCGTGCCGGAGTCGGGGGTCTTCGCGACGGCGCGCGAGGCGGGCTACCTGCCCGCGTGGCCGCAGATCGCGACCCACCTGCCGCGGATGCTGCTCGCGTTCGGCCTGACCATCGGTTCGACGATGGGCATCTACTTCGGGTCGATCTACCTGCCGAGCTGGGCCGCGCACACCGGGCGGATCGCCGAGGCCACGGCGAGCGCGCAGCACAACGTCGCGCTCGTCACCCTGCTGGTCGCGATGATCACCTCGGGCTTCCTCTCCGACCGGTTCGGGCCGCTCGCGCTGATCCGGATCGGGTTCACCGGTGCAGCGGTGCTCGTGCTCCCGCTGATGCTCGGCTTCGCGTCAGGTCACGTCCCGTACCTCGTCGCGGCACCGGTGTTCACCGCGTTCATCGGGCTCCAGCTGGGCGTCACGCCGGTGGCCGGCGCGCGGTTGTTCCCGGTCCCGATCCGAGCCGTGGCGCTGGGCATCCCGGCGGCACTGGCGATCGCCGGGTTCGGCGGGACGTTCCCGTTCATCGCCGAGTGGCTGGTCGACAACGACCACCTCAGGCTCGTCCCCATGTACGCGGCGGCGGGGTTGACCATCTCGGCGGTCGGGTCGTGGCTGGTGCGGTACTCGTTGCTGTACCCCGTGGACACCATGGTCGGTACGACCGCCGCCGTGACCGCCGAGGCCTCCGCGTCCACCACCGCCGCCAGCCCCACACCCGCCCCGAAGGGAGACCACTCGTGACCACCCCGAACCCGCTGCTCGCCGAGGCCCTCGGGCTCGCCCCGGAGCTGGTCGCGCTGCGCCGGGACCTGCACCGGATCCCCGAGCTCGGGCTCCGGCTGCCCCTGACGCAGGCGCGCATCCTCCAGGCGCTGGAGGGCCTGGGGCTGGAGATCACGACGGGCGACGCGCTGTCGTCGGTGGTCGCGGTGCTGCGTGGCGCGCGCCCTGGGCCGGTGGTGCTGCTGCGCGGGGACATGGATGCGCTGCCGGTGGCCGAGGAGTCGGCCGAGCCGGTGCGCAGCGAGCACGAGGGTGTGATGCACGCGTGCGGGCACGACCTGCACATGGCCGGCCTGGTGGGTGCCGCCCGGTTGCTGGCCGCGCACCGTGAGGAGATCGCCGGGTCGGTGGTCTTCATGTTCCAGCCCGGCGAGGAGGGCGACGGCGGCGCCGCGATCATGATCTCGGAGGGCGTGCTGGACGCCGCGGGGTCGCGGGTGGTGGGGGCCTACGGCCTGCACGTCGCCTCGGCGCTGCTGCCCGCCGGCCTGCTGACCTGCCGGCCCGGCACGATGCTCGCGGCCGCGGACGAGCTGTTCGTCACCGTCCACGGGCGCGGCGGTCACGGGTCGATGCCGCACCTGGCGGCCGACCCGGTCACGGTGATGGCCGAGATCGTTCTGGCGCTGCAGACCGCGGTGACCCGGCAGTTCGACGCGCTGGACCCGGTGGTCGTGTCGGTGGGGAAGGTCGTCGCCGGCACCGTCAACAACGTGATCCCGGCGACCGCACGCATCGAGGCCACGGTGCGCACGTTCTCCGAGGACGCCCACGCCGCCGTCGAGCCCCGGCTCGTGCGGGTGGTCGAGCGGGTGGCCGAGGCGCACGGCCTGACCGCGGAGGTGGACTACCGGCGCGGCTACCCCACGACCGACAACGACCCGGCCGAGGTGGAGCGTGTCGAGCGAGTGGTGACCGGCCTGACCGGACCTCAGGGCTACGTCACGCTGCCGCGGCCGCTGCCGGGGGCCGAGGACTTCTCCTACGTGCTCCAGCAGGTGCCGGGCGCCTACCTGGGCCTCGGCGCCACGCCCGCCGGGGCCGATCCGACGACCGCCCCGTACAACCACTCCGCCCAGGCGACCTTCGACGAGTCCGCGCTCCCGGTGGGCGCCGCGGCCCTCGCGGCGATCGCGCTCGACAGGCTCGCCCAGGGCTGACCCCGCGCACCCGCCGACCTGTTCCGGGCGAGCACCCGCCGCGGATGTGAGGCATCTGGTCCGTCGGTGTTGCGATGCATCACATCCGCGATGCAATTCGGAGAGGTTGGTCGGTCCCCCAGGGCGGACTCACGAGTCCGGGTCGATGGATGGCGTGCCGGTGGTGGGTGTGCGCGGGGGCGCCAGGCAGGCCGCACCGGGCGGGCGAAGCGTGGGTCGGGTTGCGACTCAGTCGACGACGTGGACCTCGACGCCGCCGGCCTCGAACACGACGGCCGCGCGCCGCCGTCCTCGACCCGGGACCGGCGACCGACCTGGCGTCCCGCCTCGGGGTCGGTTGAGCCGACCCGCGTGTCACGAGGTCGTCACCTGGTGCGGGACCTCCGCGCCCTGCTCCCGCTCGGCGAGCCAGACCTCGAGCCGGTCGGCGGGCAGCGGCCTGGCCAGGTAGTACCCCTGCGCCTGGTCGCAGCCGACCCGGGTGAGGGTGCGGTAGGCGTGCCCGTTCTCCACGCCCTCGGCGACCAGCAGCAGGCCGATGCTGTGCGCGAGGCTGATCACCGAGCTGACCAGGGCCACGGCGCGCGGGTCGTCGGACATCGGCATGACGAAGGAGCGGTCGAGCTTGAGCTCGTCGATCGGCAGGTCCCGCAGGTAGGCCAACGACGAGTAGCCCGTGCCGAAGTCGTCCACGGCGATCCGGACGCCGTAGTCGCGCAGGGCGGACAGGATGGTCCGGGCCCGCGCGCGGTCGCTCATCAGCGACTCCTCGGTGATCTCGAGCTCGAGGGCCGAGGCCGGCAGACGCCGTTCGGCGAGCATCACGGAGATCTGGGCCGGCAGGTCGACGTCCACGAGGATGCTGGCCGGCAGGTTCACCGCGACAGCGATCCTGCGGCCGGCCACCGACCAGGTGGCGGCCTGGTCCAGCGCCGTGCTCAGCACCTCCTCGGTGAGGGCGCGCATCAGGCCGGCCTCCTCGACCTGGCGCAGGAACGCGTCGGGGTACAGCAGCCCGCGGGTCGGGTGCTGCCAGCGCACCAGGGCCTCGACCCCGACGGTGATCCCCGTGGTCAGGTTCACCTTCGGCTGGTAGTGCAGCACCAGCTGCCCGGTGTCGAGGGCGGCGCGGAACTCCTCGGCGACGGAGCTGTGGTCCCCTCGCTCGTCCTGCCGCGGGTCGCCGTGCACGTACACCGGCCCGTCCTGCTTGGCCAGGTAGACCGCGGCGTCGGCCCGGCGGAGCAGGTCGGAGAAGTCCTCCCCGTGGTCGGGGTAGAGCGCGACGCCGACGCTCACATCGGTGTGGATCTTGAGCTCGTCGACGCGGAACGGCTCGAGCAGCTGGACCACCAGGTCGTGTGCGACCGCCTCGGCCTCGGCCCGGTCGGCGTGCCGCAGCAGCACCCCGAACTCGTCGCCGCCGAGGCGCGCGAGCAGGTCACCGCTGCGCAGCCGGCTCTCCAGGCGCCGGGCGACCTGGACCAGCAGCGCATCCCCGGCCTGGTGCCCGAGGGCATCGTTGACCTCCTTGAACCGGTCGAGGTCCAGCAGCAGGAGGGCCTGGCGGGTGTCGGTGTCGGCGAGCCGGGTCTCGGCCGCGCTGAGCATCGCGCGCCGGTTCGGCAGACCGGTCAGGTCGTCGCGGGTGGCCTGGCGGTTGATCTGCCGGGCCATCGTCGCCATCCGGGCGGCGACCAGGCCCGTGAGCACCGTGGCGAGCGTCGCGACGACGATGACGTCCGGGCGCCGCGCGGCCGCGAGCTCCCAGGCGACCAGTGCAGGGACGGTCAGCATCGCGAGCACCAGCGACGCGACGTCCGGCCTGGAGATGATCCGTCCGGCCCGCCGCTGCGGTGTGGTGAGCAGGCGCATCGACGGGTGCAGTGCGACGAGTCCGACGATCACGAAGCCGGGCAGCCAGCGTGGGTCGAGGGCGACGAGCGTCGGCAGCGGTGGGCCCCCGGTCACGGCGGCGGCCGCCGCGGGCCAGATGATCGCCACCAGGTAGACCGACGCGATCGCGTGAAGGGCGGTGCCCTTGCCCCCGGCGGTCGTCCCGAGCCTGAGGAGCCCGCCGAAGATCAGCAGGTTGCCGAGGGCCCGGCCGAGGGTCCAGGCCAGGTCCGGCCCGGTGCCCGTCCCCCCGGCGATCGCAGGCTCGGCGACCAGCACCCACATCACCACCGCGACCGCCGTCGTCCGGATCGTGGTGTCCAGCAGGCCGGAGCGCGACGACCGGCCGCGCGTGCCGAGCACTGCGTTCAGGAGGCCGAGCAGCACCAGCGGGTACAGCCCGGCGCAGAGCAGCGTGCCGACCGCCCGCGCCGTCGCGCCAGGGCCGGCGAAGGCGAGGACGGCGTTGCCTGCCACCCACGATGCCATCCCGGACCCGATCAGGTACCACGTGGCCGGCCGTGGTGGTCGGTTGCGGCGCGTGCCGACCATGACCGCGACGATCGCACCCAGCGCGGTCGCGAGGTGCACCAGCACCTGGACCGGCCCGGCCGGCAGGGCAATGCTCAGGGCGGCCGCCAGGCATGCGACAGCCGCGACCGGCATCCATGCCCGACTGGTCCGCACCACGTAGCCCTGATCGGCCGGGTGCGGCCGTAGGTGAGGGGATGCGCCGGTCTCAGCCCACGGTCGAGCGCGAGACCGAGGGCGCGGCGGCCGCACCCAGGTAGAAGATCCCCGGGATCGTCTCGAACCCGTCGCTCGCGTTGCGCCGGAGGGTGGACCCGGAGATCGACATCGACCCCGTGCGGTCGTTGCTCACGAAGAACACCGCCCCGCCGCCCTCGCGGGCGTGGTTGTCCTCGATCGTCGAGCCGGTGATCGAGATGGTGAAGGTGTTGCCGTCGGCGTAGACCGCGCCGCCCGAGCCGCCGCCGGGCGTACCCGATCGGGCCGGGTTGGCGCCGTTGCCGATCGCCTCGTTGCCGGTCATGACGGTGTCGCGGATCTCCCAGCTCACGCCGATGCTGCTGATCGCGCCGCCGTTGGAGCACGAGCCGCCGGTGAAGCGCGAGCCGATCACCTGCACCGCAGTGCCGTGGTACTGGCTCAGCACGCGCAGCGCGGCGCCGCCGAGATCCGGGCCGGTCGGGTCGCAGGTGTTGTCGCGGAACGTGGTGTCGACCACGGTGAGCCGACCGCCGCGGACCAGCACCGCGCCACCCCCGCCGCCCTCGGTGTGGTCGCCGGTGGAGTTGCCGTTCGCGAAGGTCAGGTGCTGCAGGGTCAGGTGCGGGCGGTCCTGGTCCTGGCAGTGGGACGTGGTCCACACCTGCGCCTGGTCGCAGGTGTTCTGGTACAGGATGCGACGCTTGCTCCCGCCACTGAGCGTGACCAGTCCGCCGCCGTCCAGCACGACGTCCGGGTGGTCGTTGCGGACCTTCGCGGTGGCCGCCATCGTGATCGTCACCGGGTCCGGGCCGCACCGGAACGTGATGACGCCGCCGGCCGCCACCGCGTCGACCACGGCCTGCGAGGTACAGCTCGCCGGGGTGCCGTCGCCGATGACGTGGTCCGGGTGGGAGGTGTCTGCCGCCCCGGCCACGCTCGACGGCGGGGTCGACCCGGCGTTCGAGCCCGCCGCCGAGGTCGTCGGGCCGGACGGTGTCGCGGCGGCGGTCGGGGACGGCGTCGCGACGGGACGCGGCGAGGCGGTGAAGGGCGGCGGGGTCTGCTTGGGCACGAGCGTGTACGCCGCGCCGGCGGTCGGCGTGGCCGATGTCGGCGCGCCGTCGGCGCTCGATGCGCAGCCGCCCAGGGCGAGCAGCGCCGCGAGGGCGGCCGCGGCGAGCGGGCGGGAGGGCGCGATCGTCATGCCCGGATGGTAGGTGCGAGGTCACGGTTCGGTCACGGATTTGCCGACGTGCACGGTCCCCATTCGGTGTCGATCGTGCGTCGACCTGGCAGCACGCCCCCGTGGCAGGTCTCGGCGGGCGGCGGGCGCTACCCCGTCGATCGGTATGGTGAGCACCCCGAGCAGCCGGGTCTGGCTGTCGTTCGTGTCGCGGGAGATGCCGCTTGATGGTGCACCTGTGAGTTGGTCGGCAACGTGAGGCCCTGGGCCGTCAGGCCCGCTGTGCGGGACTTGCTCCGAACCCAACCAGAGGTGAACAGGCATGCGAAACCCGAAGAAGACCGTACTCATCTCCTGTCTCGGCATAGTCGCGAGTCTCAGCCTCGCCGCGTGCGGCGGCGGCAGCAGCAGCACCGACTCCTCCAGCGCCTCGGGCGCAGCGACCGGCGGCAACGAGCTCGACGGCGTCAGCATCACTGTCGGTTCGAAGAACTTCACCGAGAACATCCTGCTCGGCGAGATGTTCGTCCAGGCCCTCGAGCACCAGGGGGCCACCGTCACGGACCAGACCAACCTCGGCGGCACGTCCGTCAACCGCCAGGCCCTGGAGAGCGGCGACATCGACGTCTACCCCGACTACAACGGCACCGGATGGACGGTCCACCTCGGGCAGCAGGACCCGAGCAACGACCCGCAGACGCTCTTCGACGAGACCGCCAAGAAGGACCTCGCCGACAACGGCATCAAGTGGGTCGGGATGTCGAAGTTCAACGACACCTACGGCTTCGCGGCCAACGGCGACCTGGCCAAGGAGCAGTCGGGCGGCAGCTTCGACTTCCAGTCGATGGCCGACTACCTCAAGGCCAACCAGGACGCCACGCTGTGTCTCGAGAGCGAGTTCCCGGACCGTCCGGACGGGCTGATCCTGTTCGAGGACGCCACCGGGTACACCGTGCCGCAGAGCCAGATCAAGATCCTCGACACCGGTCTGATCTACACCGAGACGTCGAAGGGTGCCTGCCAGTTCGGTGAGGTCTTCACGACCGACGGTCGGATCAGCGCTCTCAACCTGAGCCTGGTCAGCGACCCGGGCGTGATGATCCTCTACAACGCCTCGTACACGATGAACGACAAGGTCTACGAGGAGCACGCGTCGACCTACGACGACATCGCGAACACGATCCTCGACTCGCTGGACAACGCCACCATGGCGAAGCTCAACGCCGAGGTCGACGTCGACGGCACCGACGCCACGAAGGTCGCCGCCGACTACCTCGCGTCGATCGGTCTCTGACCCTCGGCGTACGACGGAGCCCCCCGGGCCGCGCGAGCGGTCCGGGGGGCTCCGTACATCAGGGGCCGGGGCCTCAGACGCCGCGGGGGCGCAGGTACCGCTCCGCGACGGCGCCGAGCCAGTCGAAGGTCAGTGCGACGATCGCGACCAGCACCGCCCCGACGATGAGCACGGAGTTCTGGTTGAGCTCGATCCCGGAGTAGATGGTCACGCCCAGCGCGCCGCCCCCGATGAGGAACGCGAGGGTGGCCATCCCGATGTTGAGGACCATCGCGACGCGGACGCCGGCGAGGATGACCGGCACGGCGAGCGGCAGCTCGATCCGGGTCAGCACCTGCAGACGGGTCATGCCCATCCCGCGGCCCGCCTCGATGACCGCGCGGTCGACGTTGTCGAGGCCGACCATCGTGTTGCGCAGCACGGGGAGCAGGGCGTACACCACGAAGGCCCAGACCGCGGCCCTGGCGTTCATCCCGAGGCCCGCGGCCACGAGCACCAGCAGCCCGTAGGCGGGCAGCGCCTGGCCGGAGTTCGCCACCGCCACGATGTAGGGGCCGACCCTGCGGAACGCCGGGCGCGTCAGCACGATGCCCAGCGGCACCGCGATGGCGATCACGATCACCGTCGCCCAGAACGAGATCTGGACGTGCTGCACCAGCTGGGGCCACAGCTTGGTGTCCCACCGGAGTGCGGACCCGGTCTGGCGGACGGCGTTCTCGAGGTCGAGGCCCTGGTAGTAGACGTACAGCAGGCCGATCAGCGCGGCGATGCCGACGGGAGCGAGCCACAGTCCCAGCGACAGCCGGCGCCACGTGGCGAGGAACCCCTCGGACGGCGGTGCCGCGGCCTGCGGCGCCTGATCGGTCGCGGACGGCCGCTCGAGCGTGCTCGTCGTCTGCTGCGTCATGCCGAGTCCTCGAGGTCCTCGTAGTGGCGCCGTGCCTCGACCTGGGCGCGCCGGATCGCCCTGCGCAGGTGGGTCATCTCGACGACGCCGGTCAGTGCGCCGCGCTTGTCGACGACGCAGCACATCCCCGCCGAGCTCTGCAGCATGTGCTCGAGGCTGTGGAAGAGGGTGTCGTCGGCGTCGAGCCGGACGCGGACCTCCTCACCCTCGTCGACGTAGGAGCCGGTCGACCGGGCGAGGTCGTCCTCCCGCATCCAGCGGACGGGGCGGTTCTCCTCGTCCAGGACCAGGAGCCAGTCGCGACCGCTGGCGCGCAGCGTCTCGAGGCCGGCCGCGGGTGTCTGACCGAGCCGGATGCTGGGGTATCCGCCGAGCCTGAGGTCGCGGACGCGCTCGAAGTTCAGGCCCTTGATCGTCGAACCCGCGCCGATGAAGTCGTCGACGAACTCGTCGACCGGGAAGGCGAGGATGCGCTCCGGGGTGTCGCACTGCATGATCCGGCTGCGCTCACCCAGGATGGCGATCCGGTCGCCCATCTTGATCGCCTCGTCGATGTCGTGCGTGACGAAGACGATCGTCTTCTTCAGCTCGGCCTGCAGGCGCAGGAACTCGTTCTGCAGGCGTTCGCGGGTGATCGGGTCGATGGCGCCGAAGGGCTCGTCCATCAGCATGATCTCCGGGTCGGCCCCGAGCGCCCGGGCGACCCCGACGCGCTGGGCCTGCCCGCCGGAGAGCTCCTTCGGGTAGCGGTCCCGGTACACCTCCGGGTCCAGGCCCGTGAGGTGGAGCAGCTCGTCGGCACGCTCGGCCATCCTGGCCTTGTCCCACTTGAGCATCCTGGGGACGGTGGTGATGTTCTGGGCGATCGTCTGGTGGGGGAACAGGCCGATCTGCTGGATGACGTAGCCGATCCGGCGACGCAGGTGGTCGGGGTCGACGGTCGTCACGTCCTCCTCGTCGAGGAAGAGGCGGCCGCCGGTCGGCTCGATCATCCGGTTGATCAGCCGCAGGGTCGTGGACTTGCCGCACCCGGAGGGTCCTACCAGGACCAAGATCTCTCCCTCGTGGACCTCCAGGGAGAGGTCCTCGACGGCGGGTACCGACGAGCCGTGGTACCGCTTCTCTACGTGTTCGAGTCGGATCTTGGCTTCAGAGCTCATGATGCCTTTCGGGGGAGTCGGCCGGTCAGATGCGCAGGCCTCGGGATGTGGTCAGGCGTTGGACGAAGGACAGGACGATGTCGAGCACGAGTCCGAGGGTGACGGTGAAGACCGTCCCCGCCCAGACCGACTCGTAGCTGTTGGGCAGGCCGAGCCTGGTCAGCCCGCCCTGGATGAAGCTGCCGAGGCCGTCGCCCCCGACCAGGACGGCGATGGCCGCGAGCCCGACGGTGATGAGGGTCGAGATCCGGATGCCGGCCATGATGATCGGCCAGGCGAGCGGCAGGCGGATCCGCAGGAGCCGCTGGGTGTGGTTCATGCCCATGCCCTTGGCCGACTCGACCACCGCCGGACTGACGGCGTCCAGACCGGTGACGGTGTTGCGCAGGATGGGCAGGATCGCGTAGAGGAACAGGGCGATGGTCGCCGGCGGGTTGCCGATCCCGACCAGGGGGATGAACAGGGCGAACAGCGCCAGCGAGGGGATGGTCAGGAAGATCCCCGCGATGCTCAGCGACGCGGCCCGCGCCGCCGGGTGCCGCTCGACGAGGATGCCCAGGACGATCGAGAACACCGTCGCCGACACCACGACGACGGCCACGATCTTCGCGTGCTGGGCGAGCCCCGTCATGACCTCGGACCAGTGGTCCCCGACGTAGGCGAACCAGCTCGAGATCCCGTCCACGTCAAGCCCTTCCGCAGCCTCGCCAGGCGGCGGTGGTCCGCCATGGCACCCGAACGACCCTACACAAGGTGCGTCCGGTCGCCCCCGCGCGGCCCCGGATCCGGGGTCTCGGGGAGCGTGCCGGCGGCGCTCGCCGGCCTCCTCGGAGCCCCGGCGTGAGCGCCCTCAGGGGGTGGGGTCTACCTCGGTGACGAACGCGGGGGTCCGCGTGATCCGCAACGTGACCTCGGTGCCCAGCGCCTCGCTCAGCTGGTCGCGCAGCTCCGTCGCGTCGGGCATGTCCCGCGGCCCGGCCACTGCGACGTCGACCACCATGCGGGCGGTGCCGCGAGCGGCCTCCACGGTCACGCCCTGGAGCACCAGGTCGGTGTCCTCCGGCAACCACTCGACCACCGTCTCCTGCGCGGTGCGCTGCCGCTCGCTCGCCACGAGCAGGCCCTCGGAGGTGAACACCAGCGGGACCGTCACGAACAGCGCCGCCGCCAGGAACGGCGCCAGCGTCTGCATGAGCCGCCGCACGCCGATCCCGCGCACCGTCGCCGGACCGACGAACCCGCCGAGCAGGAAGACCACCGCAGAGGACAGCACGATCGCGACGAAGTTGGTCGCGAACAGCAGGCCGGCCCCCGCTGCGTCGGCGAACCGCCCCGCGCCGAGGCTGATGCCCACCACGGACAGCGGCGGCACGAGCGCGACGGCGATCGCGACCCCGGCGATCGACTGGCTCACCCGGCGGTCGATGGTCGCGAACGCCCCGGCTGCGCCCGCCGCGACCGCGATGAGCATGTCGAGGAACGTCGGGCTCACCCGCGACGTGATCTGCGAGTTCGTCGTGAAGCTGCCCACCACCGGCAGCCAGGACGACAGCGCGAAGGCGATCACCACGGAGGCCGTGACACCGAGGGCGACCTGGAGCAGGGACCGGCCGCTGCGCCTGCGCCAGCCGTTCACCAGCGCGGCGGACAGCCCGAGGATCGGGGTCATCAGCGGCGCGACGAGCATGGCGCCGATCACCACCGCCGTGGAGTCCTGCAGCACCGCGAAGGTCGCGATCGCCACGCTCAGCACGAGCATCACCCACCACGCGACCTGCTTGGCGGTGCGCTCCGGCTGCTCGAAGTAGAGCGTGGCCGCGACCTCCTCGCGCCGCAGCGGCCCCAGGTCGGCCTCGGAGATCCAGGCCTGCAGGATCTCCGCGACGCTCAGCTCGTCGGCCACCGCACCCTCACCGGTCGCCGCGCTGGCCCGCCGGATGCCATGGACCAGGACGAGCGCCCCGACGACGACGGCGGCGAGCGCGCCGGTCGCGATGAGCCCCGACTTGAGCCCCGACGGCGAGACGATCGCGACCAGGCCGAGACCGATCGCCGTCGCACCACCGGTCACCGAGGCCCGGCGGTTGGTCCGCGAGAAGACCGCGGTGGCCAGCTGGACCAGGCCGCGCACCACGAGGTAGAGCCCGATCGTCAGGACGACCAGGAGCGGCCCGTAGTGGGGGGAGAGGAACAGCACGGTGGCGGTGGCGAGCGCGGCCAGCCCGCGCAGCGCGGCGCCGACGCGACGGCCGGTGCGGCGCGGCCCTCGACGTGCGAGCGCGTAGCCGAGGTCGATCGCGGCCGACGCCACGAGCGCGATCGCGATGAGCGGCCCGACCGCCGCCTCTCCGAGTACCGGGAACAGCAGCACCAGCAGGCCACCGACGACCCCGAGGGCGCCCTTGGTCGTGGCCGGGTTGGCCCAGGTGGCGAGGAAGTGACGCGCTCGGGCGAGCGCGCCGGTGGAGCCGGTGCCCGTCGTCTGCTCGGACATGGTCACCCCCGGTCGACGTGATCGTGCCACGAGCATGCCCGCTGGACACCGGGTAGGGCACCCGGTTGGCGAGGTCGAGCGGCCCGTGTCGCCGTGGCGATCCCGCAGCGCGCCGCGTCAGGCATGCTGGTGGCGTGGACGACGACGTGCTGGCCCGCGCCCGGGAGGGTTCGGGCGAGGCGTTCACCGCGCTGTACCGCGAGCTGGCCGGACCGGTCGCGGCGTATCTGCGCGCCAAGGGGATGGTCGACGTCGAGGACCTGACCAGCGAGGTGTTCATCGCCGTGTTCACCGGGATCGCCGGGTTCGAGGGGGACGAGCGGGCGTTCCGCTCGTGGGTGTTCACCATCGCGCACCGCCGGGTCGTGGACACCTGGCGGCGGGCCGGTCGGCGACCGACGGCCGAGCCGTACGAGCCGGTGGACGACACCCGCTCAGCCCCGAGTGCGGAGGCCGAGGCGCTCGCGCTGGTCGGCAACGAGCGGGCCATGGCGTTGCTCGACCTGCTGACCGACACCCAGCGCGAGGTCCTCGTGCTGCGGATCGTCGCGGACCTGAGCATCGAGGAGGTCGCCGCCGTGACCGGTCGGCCGCCGGGGGCCGTGAAGGCGCTCCAGCACCGGGCCCTGGCGACCCTGCGCAGGATCCTGGCGAAGGAGGGCGTATCCCTGTGAGCCCCTTCGACGATGACCTGAGTGTGACCGACGCCCGCGACGAGGGTGTCATCGCCGGACGGGCGGTGGCATCGCAGGACGCTGCGCTGGCCCAGGTCGCTGCCGAGCTGCGCGCCGCGGCCCGCGCGGACGTCCCGGAGCCGAGCGCGGAGCTCGCTGCGCTGCTCGCCCATGGGACCGCCGGTGCGACGGTGGCGCTCGAGGCGCCGGACCGCGCGGTCGAGGCCGCGCTCGCGGAGGTCGTGCCCTTGAGGCGTCGCCGCCGGGTGCTGCGCTACGTCGTGGGCGGGTCGGTGGCCGCCGCGCTCGCCCTCGGTGGGACGGCCGCGGCCGCCGCCGTGCGTGACGGCGTACCGGTCTCCGAGCTGCCGGGTGCGATCGGTGAGCGGATCGCCGGCGCCGTCTCGGACGCGCTGGAGTCGGTCGGCGTGCGGCACGGGGACGTGCCGACCCGGCAGGCCGACGACCCGCAGGGTCCCGGTGCGGGCACCACGGAGCAGGCTCCCGGCCGGCAGGGCGAGGGTCCTGGCGCGTCCGACGAGGCTCCCGGCCAGCAGCAGGGCGGCGACGGTCCTGGCGTCTCCGACCAGGCGCCGGGTCACCAGTCCGGCGGCGAGGGCCCGGGCGTGTCCGACCAGGCTCCCGGCCACCAGGACGAGGGTCCTGGCGCGTCCGACCAGGCGCCGGGTCGCGACGGCAGCGGCGCAGGTTCGTCGGATCAGGCTCCCGGCCACCAGGACGGGGCCCCGGGCTCCTCCGACCAGCCCCCCGGCGATGGCGGCAGCCAGAGCTCCGACGGCCAGGGCGCCGACGCGGGTACGGCCCAGTCGGCCGGCGCCTCGAGCGCCGCGCACGGCTGACCTCGGCGTCACCCACGGCTGAGTTCGGCAGCAAGGTGTGATGGATGGGTCAGACGCGCTGCTGTCGCTCGGCCGGCGGTTCTGCCTGCGGGAGCAGCAAGACGATCGCCCAGCTGGGCGGTGCCCGGCCGTGCGGAGAGGCGCTGACTCGAACATCGGGCACGAGTTCGAACGTCCGCCTGTTCGAGGACGCGCCACATGTTCGAATCCGCCGCGGCGGCATGCGGAACTCGGCTGCTGTTGGGCGCACCTCGATCGCGATGGGGGCCGCCCAGGGCTTGACTCAGCGGATACACCTTGCTGCCGAACTCACCCACGGGTGACCTCATCGTCGCGCGCTGCTGACCGCGCCCCACGACGGGTCGCCGAGCGTCTCGAACGGTCGGCCATCGCGCAGTTTCGACGAGATCTCGGCCTGGCCGTATCCCGGCGCCCACCGCCGTCGATGACCAGGGCAGGAGCGGCGCTCGCCGCTCGAATGCCAGCGGGCCACCGGGCCCGGCCGAAGGAGGACACATGAGCACCACTGCACTCGCCGCCGTTCTCGCGAAGTTCGCCGGTCTCAATGTCGCGGCCAAGGCCGCCGTGGGGATGGCCGTCGCCGCCGGCGCGGTCGGCGCCGCTGCCGGGGTCCCGGCCGTGGTCGCCGAGATCAACGGCCCGAGCAGCGAGCAGGTCGCCGTGTCGACCGACTCCACCGAGGCGCCGACGACCGACCCGACCACGGACCCGACGCAGGACCCCACCGCGGACCCGACGTCGGAGCCCACCGAGGACCCGACCGCCGAGCCGACGGACCAGCCGACCGGCTGGCAGGACTTCGACACCTTCGGCCAGTGGGTTCGGACCCAGGCGCGTGAGGGCGGCGTGGACGGTCAGGCGATCGCCGCCGCAGCCCACGAGCGCAACCAGGTGCGCGCCGAGAACCGCGTCAAGGACGGCACCTGCGACGCCACGACCACCGACTGCACCGGCGACCAGGACCAGGAGCAGGCGCGAGACCAGGATCGGGACCAGGACCAGGACCAGGACGGTACGTGCGACGCCGCGTCCACCGACTGCACCGGTGACCAGGACCGCGACCAGGTCAAGGACCAGACCAAGGACCAGACCGGCACCAGCAACCCGGGCCGTTCTGGTGACGCACCGGGCCGAGGGAACTGACCTACCCCTGGGGTAGTTCCTGAAGCCTGATCCCCATACCGGGGACACGACGCGGCCGTCCGTGGGGGACGGCCGCGTCGTGCTGTCTGCAGGCGGTGCCTGCTCAGCCGGCGGCGGCCTCGCGTCGCGCGCGGGCGGCGAGCCCGTCGAGGATCAGGTCGAGACCGACGTCGAAGCTGTCGCCGAACCGGTAGCCGGGGCGCAGCACGTGCTCGGCGGTGAAGGCTGAGAAGTGCGGATAGCGCTCCCGCGGGAGCGCCGCGACGATCTGGTCGGCCAGCTCGCCGATCTGCGCCTCGCCGCCGAACGGCAGGGCGGCCTCCTGGAGCGCGAAGCCGTAGACGAAGGCGTCCAGCGTCGCGTAGGCGTGCGCGGTGGTCGGCCAGGACAGCCCCCCGCCGCGCAGGCAGGCCAGCACCGCGTCGTGGTGGCCGAGCGAGGCCGGCCCCGGTGAGGTGCGGGACTCCATCAGCGGCGGCGCCCACGGGTGGCGGCTCAGGACCTCGCGTGCCGAGCGGCAGCGCAGCCGCATCGCGTCGGTCCAGGGCAGGTCGAGCGGCGGGTCGGCGATCTCGGCGAAGACCAGGTCGACGATGCCGTCGAGGATCTCGTCCTTGCCGGGCACGTGGTAGTAGATCGACATCGGCTTGGTGTCGAGCGCGGTCGCGAGGCGCCGCATCGTGAACGCCTCGACGCCGATCTCGTCGGCCAGCGCCAGCGCACCGGCCAGCACGCGCTCGCGGGTGAGCACGGGGCGGGGGTCGGCCATCGGTCCTCCTCGGACCCGGCTCAGCGGAACGCGGAGCTGCGGGGGGTCTTGACGCTTCGTACTAAGTACGGCTACCGTCGCAGCATAACACTCGTACTTAGTACGAACCGCCTCATCCTCACCCAGGAGCGATCATGACCACCGAGAGCCTCACCCGGACGCCGACCCCAGCATCGGACGCGCCCCCCGCGGCCCCCACCACGTCACCCCGCCGCGCCGCCCGGATCGCCGGCATCGCCTACCTGCTGATCTTCGGCCTCGCGATCGCGGCGAACTTCGGGGTCCGGGGCGGCCTCGTGGTCAACGGTGACGCCGCGGCCACCACCGCCAACATCGCTGAGAACCTCGGCCTCTTCCGGCTCGGCACCATCGCGTTCCTCGCGGTCTTCATCCTCGACGTGGTGGTCGCGTGGGCGTTGCACGTGGTGTTCCGCGGGGCGCACCACGACCTCTCCCTGCTGACCGCGTGGTCCAGGCTGACGTACACGGTGCTGCTCGGTGTGGCGCTGGTGTTCTTCGTGCAGGTGCCGGCCATGCTCGCCACCCCGGACTACGCGGCCGCGGTGGGCGCCGAGGCCACCGCCGCCCAGGTGCTGCTCGCGGTGCAGTCCTTCGACGCCGCGTGGCTGATCGGCCTGGCCGTGTTCGGCGTGCACCTGGTGCTGCTCGGCGCCCTGGTGCTGCGCTCCGGCCTCGCGCCGCGCGCCGTGGCCGTCCTGCTGATGGTGGCGGGCGTCGCCTACGTGCTCGACACCGTCGCCCACGTGGCGCTGCCGGACTACGGCGCGGTCGCCGGCGTCATGCTCGCCGTGGTCGCGGTGCCCTCGATGATCGGCGAGGGCTGGCTCGGCCTCTGGCTGCTGGCGACCCGCCGGATCGGTCGCTGAGCAGACCCGACCTCGAGCGTCCCGGCCCGCGTCGCCCTGCGGGCCGGGACGCTCGGCGTCCGGTGGGGCCCGTGGTGCGGTGGCGGCTCAGGTGAGCGTCACGCTGGTCGCGCCGGAGGTGATCTCCTCGACGACGGAGGCGGCCCCGACGATGCTCGCCCCGTCGAGGAGATCCTCGTCGGTGATGCCGCGCGGGCCGGTGCACGCGCTGCACAGCCAGATCGAGCCGCCGCCGTCCAGCAGCGCGTCGACCAGCTCGGCCACAGGCGTCATACCGGGTGCCACGACGCCCGCGGCGCCACCACGGGTCCCCAGGTGCACCGCGTCGGCCGTGCACACCACGGTGACCGTGTGCCCGGAGACCACCGCGGCGCAGGCGGCGTTGAACGGCACGGTGGCGCGCTCGGGGTCGTCAGCGCCGTGGCTGGTCATGAACAGCAGGCGTGCCATGGTGCCTCCCGGTCCGGGGCGGTCGTCGCTCGAGCAGGGTTGCGCGCCAGTCTGGGGCCACCCGCCGGACCGCGCACCCCGTCAGGCGGCGGGTGGGCCGGCCGCGACCCGCGCGAGCAGCTCCTCGTGGCTGCCGCGCAGGCCGAACAGGGACTCGAACCACCAGGTCGCGCCGGCCGCCGCGTAGCGGCGCACCAGATCCGCGTCGTCCACGTCGCCGGGCACGGTGGTGCCGTTGACCGCCACGTCGCTGCCGGCCGCCGCGCCGTGCTCGGCGAGCGTGGCGACGGCCTCGGCCACCCGGTCCGGTCCCACGTGCACCCGCCGCTGCTCGTCGATGCAGCCGACGAACCAGCCCTCCCAGCGAGCGGCGCGCTGCAGGGCGGGACGGCTCAGGCCGCCGATCCAGATCGGTGGCCGGCTGCCGGCAGGCGCCGGGCACACCTGCACCCCGACTGCGCGGTAGTGCGGCCCGTCGTGGTCGACCGTGGCGCCCTCGCACCAGCGTGCGATCAGCGGGAGCGCCTCGTCGGTCATCGCCGCGCGGGTCGCCGGGGGGTTGCCGTCCCCGACCGGGTCGAGGTCCCCCGGGACGCCGAGGCCCGCCCCGAAGGTGACACGCCCGCCGCTCAGCGCGTCGAGCGCGTGCAGGCTGCGGGCGAGCAGGTGCGGGCGGTAGCGAGGCACCGGGCTCACCCCTGTGACCAGCCGGATCCGGGACGTGCGGCTCGCGACCGCGGCGAGCGTCACCCACGGGTCGCCGACGCCGCCCCAGAAGTGTGCGTGGTCCCACAGTGAGATCGCCTCCCAGCCGGCGTCCTCCGCCGCCTCGGCGAGCTCCACCACGGGCCCGGGCTCTGCGTACTCGCCGAGCGGGACCACCTCGATGCCGAATCGCACGTCGTCCTCCCCTGGCGCCGGATACCTGTCCAGAGGCTAGGTCCGGGCACCGACACGGCCCGCGGCGGCTCAGGCCGGGTCGCGGTACCGCCGGGCCGCGGCCAGGGCGGCGGCGAGCTCCTCGCGGGTGACCCGACGGGCCGGGGACGAGAACCAGGCCGTCGGGTCCGTCGCGTAGATCGACCCGTACGCCGCCGTGTCGCGCTGGAAACGCCAGCCCTCGGCGAGCGGGCCGACGTCGAGCGCGTCGTAGCCGATCGCGTCCAGCAGCGCGGTCGTGGTGGCCTTCGCCTCGGCGTCGTCACCGGCGATCGGCAGCGTGGTGCGGTCCGGGCTGCCCGACGGCCGGGCGAGCGCGGCGAGGTGGACGAAGGCGATGTTGTTGAACACCTTGACCACCCGGCTGCCGGGCAGGTGCGCCGCGAGCAGCTCGGAGGTCGTGGTCGACTCGTCCTCCAGCTCGGCGATCACGCCGTCGCGCTGCGGGTAGTAGTTCATGGTGTCCAGGACGACCTTGCCGTCCAGCTCGGCCACCGGCACGTCGCGGTAGGCGCGCAGCGGGATCGTCACGACGGCGACGTCGCCCGCTGCCGCAGCGGTCCGGGCGTCCGCGGCCCGGGCGTGCGGCCCGAGCTCGGCGACCAGGTCGGCGAGCGTCGCCGGCCCGCGGCTGTTGCTCATCACGACGTCGTGGCCGGCGTCGACCGCCAACCGGGCGACCGTGGTGCCGATGTGTCCGCTGCCGAGGAGTCCCCACGTGGTCATGCCTGGTGGAAGCGTCCGCGGCTGGCCGACATTCCCACGCCCCGCCACACGAGAGGCATCGTCCCGCGACCTTGGTCCCAGACGGGCGTGTGGGGGCCCGCCGACGGCGCGTCGAGCGGGAGATGTCCGGGTCGCGGCCCCTCAGATCGCCGAGGGCGCCGCCGATCTCGCGGTCGACGTCCCGACCTCCGAGGGAGAGCGCTGTGCGCCGCTTCACGATCCGATCCGTCCAAGGTCAGCTCATGGTCCTCGTCGCCGCGGGCCTGGTGGGCCTCGTGGTCCTCACGCTGCTGTCCGCGCAGCAGGTGCGCTCGACGATGCTCACCGAACGCAAGGCGACCCTGCGGTCCGTGGTGCAGGAGGCGACCACGATCGCCGCCGCGTACGACGCCAAGGTCGCGGCGGGCGAGATGACCACCGAGCAGGCCCAGGAGGCCGCACTCGTCGCCCTGAACGCCCAGCGCTTCGACCCGAACGGCTACCTGTTCGGCTACACCACCGACGGCACGTGCTTCCTGCTGCCCACCAAGACCGACCGGGTCGGGCAGAACTTCATGGGCGAGGTCGACGCGAACGGCACCCCGTTCATCAAGAACATCGTCGACGCCGGGCTCCAGACGGACGGCGGGTACACCGAGTACTGGTTCCCCAAGCCCGACCAGGACGCCGCGTCCCCGAAGCTGGCCTACTCGCTGGCCTACGCACCGTGGGACTGGGTGATCGGCACCGGCGCCTACGTCGACGACATCCAGGTCGCCGCCAACGCCCAGCTCGTGCGCCAGCTGCTGTTCCAGGTCCTGCCGATCGTGCTCGGCCTGCTCGCCGTCGGGACCTTCATCTCGCGGCGCGTGGAGCGGTCGATCAAGACCGTGACGAGGACGCTCGAGAACGGAGACCTGACCACCCGGCTGCCCGAGGGCAACGGCAGGACCGAGCTCGACCAGCTCGCCATGGCGCTGAACCGCACGCTGAACAACGTCGACAACGCCGTCCGCGAGGTGATCGTGGTCAGCGAGGAGCTCGACGAGGGCGCCCGTGCACTGGACGACGCGAGCCGTTCGATCGCCTCGATCGCCCAGGACGCCGCCGAGCGTGCGCGGCAGGGCACGGAGGCTGCCGCCGACCTCACCGAGAGCTTCGGCACGCTGGTGGAGTCCTCGAACCAGATGGGCATCGCGGTGCGCGAGATCGCCAGCAACGCGAGCGAGGCCACCCGCGTCGCCTCCGAGGCCGTGACCGTCGCAGGCGACGCCAACGAGACCATCCGGCGGCTGGGCTCGTCGTCGACCGAGATCGGGGACGTCGTGCGGGTGATCAACACGATCGCCGAGCAGACCAAGCTGCTGGCACTGAACGCGACGATCGAGTCGGCACGCGCCGGCGAGGGCGGCAAGGGCTTCGCCGTGGTCGCCACCGAGGTCAAGGACCTGGCCCAGGGCACCACGGAGGCTTCCGACGACATCGTCCGCCGGGTCGCGGCGCTGGTGGGCGACACCGAGCGGGCGGTGGGCTCCGTCGAGTCGATCGCGCAGATCATCACGAGCATCAACGAGTTCCAGACCTCGATCGCCGGTGCGATCGAGGAGCAGACCGCCACCACGAGCGAGATCGACTCCGTGGTGGGCCGGGCGGCGGCCGACGGCCGAACCGTCACCGAGCTGATGCGCGAGGTGTCCGAGCACGCCGCGCGGACCGAGGACGGGCTCGAGCCGGTGCGGGCCTACGCCCAGCGCCTGATCGGCGCCTCCGAGCACCTCAAGGAGACCGTTGCGGTGTTCCGGGGGAGCGCGGCGGACTGACCGCGACCGCGCAGCCCGCGAGGAGCGCACCCCCGGCCGCGGGGCCCGCCCACCGCCGTCCGCGTATGCGGCGATCGTAGGAGGCGCGGGACCTTGGGCTCACGCACGCGTCGCCTCCGCAGCGGTACGCCGGAGGTACGCAGGCCCGTGCAACCCGACTCGCGAAGGAGCGGTCATGGACATCACGGTGCGCGAGATCGCAGAGCAACCCATGGTCGGCATGCACGCGGTGGTCGCCGTCGCGGAGATGCCGGAGTTCTTCGGACGGGCCTACGGCGCGGTGGTCGCCGAGCTCGAACGCCAGGGCGTCGCGCCGGTCGGCCCGCCGGTCGCGCTGTACGACGCGAACGTCGCCTCGACGGCCGACGTGACCGCGGGCTTCCGCACCCCGGGCCCGGTGACCCCCGGCGAGGGGTCGGGCCTGGTCTCGGTCGTGCTGCCCGGGGGCCGCGTCGTCGAGCTGGTCCACGAGGGCTCGTACGAGGCGATGGGGTCCACGTACGACGCCCTCGAGGCGTGGTGCGTCGCGAACGGCGTCGAGCGGGGTCCGGTGATGTGGGAGGAGTACCTGGCCGGGCCCCCGGCGGTCGCCGACCCGGCCGGGTGGCGCACCCGCATCGTGTGGTCGATCGGTGCTGCCCTGCCGCCGGGCACTGGCACAGTGGGGGCGTGAACCCGCGCGCTCTGGTCCAGCCCGAAGCCCTGCTCGCCGAGCTGGGTGGCCCGGAGCCCCCGCTCGTGGTCGACGTGCGCTGGTCGCTCGCCGGCGCGGACCGGGCGGGGTACCTGGCGGGCCACCTGCCCGGCGCGGTGTTCTGCGACCTCGACGCGGACCTGGCCGCCCCGCCCGGTGACGGGGGCCGGCACCCGCTGCCCTCGGTCGACCGGCTCGCCACGATGATGCGCCGGCTCGGCATCGGCCCCAGTCGCGACGTGGTGGTGCTCGACGGCGGGGCCGGCGGGGCGGCGGCGCGCGCGTGGTGGTGCCTGCGCTGGGTCGGGCACGAGCGGGTGCGGGTGCTGGACGGCGGGCTGGCGGCGTGGGTCGCGGTCGGAGGCCCGCTCGAGTCGGGCGAGGTCACGCCGGTGCCTGCCCACGACGTGGTCGTGCGGCCCGGTTCGATGCGCACGGTGGAGGCCGCGGACGTGCTCGCCGGGACGGCCGGCACCCTGCTCGACGCCAGGGCGCCCGAGCGGTTCCGCGGCGACGTCGAGCCGATCGACCCCGTCGCGGGTCACATCCCGGGGGCGGTCGACGTTCCGACCGCAGCGCTCCAGGGCGCCGACGGCCGGTACCTGGCACCGGACGAGGCGCGCGCCGTGCTGCTCGCGGGCGTCGCGGGCGCGGCGGGGGGCGCGCGGGTGGCCCCGGCGCTGGCGGCGTACTGCGGCTCGGGCGTCACGGCCGCACAGCTGGTCCTCGTCGGGCACGACGTCGGCGTGGACGTCGCGCTGTACCCAGGCTCGTGGTCGCACTGGATCCAGGACCCGGGGCACCCGATCGCCACCGGCGACTGAGCGAGGGCCGGCCCGCGGCTACCCCGGCCCAATTCCGTGGCCGCCCGCCCCGGGTCGCAGCCATCCTGGCCCGATGACGATCACCCTGCGGCGCGAGGAGCCGTCCGACCACCGCCGTGTCGAGGTCCTCACCCGTGAGGCCTTCTGGGGGATGAGCGGCCCCAGGTGCGACGAGCACCTGCTGGTCCACCGGCTGCGCACCGCGGACTGCTTCGTGCCGGAGCTGGACGTCGTGGCCGAGCTCGGCGGGGTCGTGGTGGGCCACGTGGTCTACTCGCGGGCCCGGGTGGTGGGGCCGGGCGGCGAGCACCCGGTGCTCACCTTCGGGCCCCTGACGGTGCACCCGGCGCACCAGAGCGACGGGATCGGCGGGGCGCTGATGAAGCACACGCTCGCCGAGGCCGGGCGGCTGGGTCATCGCGCGGTCGTGGTGTACGGCCATCCCGACTACTACCCGCGGTTCGGCTTCCGGCCGGGCGCGGAGTTCGGCATCACCGCTCCAGGGGGGCGGACGTTCGACGCGTTGATGGCGCTCGCTCTGGTCCCCGGCGGGCTGGACGGTGTGCGGGGCGAGTTCCACGAGGACCCCGTGTTCCAGCTCGATCCCGACGACGTCGCCGCGTTCGACGCGACGTTCCCGGCCAAGGAGCCGGCGGTGCCCACACCGCTGGACGCGCTCGACGGACCGGCGCCCGCCGTGTTCGACGCGCTGCGCTCGCACGGCGTCTCGGCCTTGGAGCAGGTGTACCGGTTCAGCTCGGCCGAGGTCGAGGGATGGGACGGCGTCGGACCGTCGGGTGCCGACGAGCTCCGCCACGCGTTGCGTGAGCGCGGCATCCGCTGGGGTGCCCCGGGCCGCCCGCACCCCACGGCTGAGGACGTCACGCCGTCCAGGTAGCGCCGGGCTCCGGCCGTCGGAGTCGAGGAGCCCGCTGTGCGGTCTCAGCTGGGGCGGCTCAGACGGTCGAGGAACGCGAGCAGCAGGGCCTCACGCAGCCGCGGGGGTGCGACGTCGAGCAGGGCGTTGACCGGGGCCATCCGCTCCGGGAGCGCCAGGTCGCCGTCGGCGCCGGCGAGGCCGGCCAGCTGGAGCAGGCCGTCGAACGCCGCGTCGTCGAGGGTGGCCGGGTCCAGCGCCGCCGCCATGGCGGCGAGCTGCGGCGCGACCGTGACTGGTCCGGCGGCCATGGCCGCCTCCACGGCCTCGCGCAGCGCCGTCGTGAACTCGGGGACGCTGGGCGCCGTCGCCGCGCTGAGCGTGACGTGCAGGGTCGGTGGCATCGACCGGTACGCCATCTGCGGCTGGACGAACCAGCCGCGCGCGAGCATCTCGTCGGCGAGCGTGAACACGTCGCACGTGCCGTCGGTCGCCAGGGTCAGCAGGGTCGCGTCCGGTGCGGCCACCACCGACAGTGCGGGGATCTCGGCGACCGCGTCGGCGAGTGCGAGCGTGGCCTCACGCGCCTGGGCGACCAGCCGGCGGTACCCGTCGTCGCCGATGTGGTGCACCACCGCCCAGGCCGCCGCGAGCGGGCCGCCGGACTTGGTGGACTGCACGGTCGAGTTGAGCATCGTGTACCCGGGCCAGTTGGCCGAGGCGAAGTACTGCGGCCGGCGCAGGGCCGAGGTGCGGTGCAGCAGCAGCGAGACGCCCTTGGGCGTGTAGGCGTACTTGTGCAGGTCGACGCTGATGCTCGTGACGCCCTCGACGGCGAACGTCCACGGCGGTGCGTCGTCGAGGTAGGGCAGCACCCAGCCGCCCACGCACGCGTCGACGTGGCAGCGCACGCCGCGCGCCGCCGCCGCGGCGGCGATCTGCGGCACGGGGTCCACCACGCCGTGCGCGTAGGACGGGGCCGAGGCCACCACCAGCACCGTGGTGTCGTCGATCGCGGCCGCCATCGCCTCCGGGTCGGCGCGGTAGGTGACGGGGTCGACGTCGACCAGCACGGGCCGCACCCCGAAGTAGTGCGCGGCCTTGTGGAACGCCGCGTGCGCGGTGGTCGGGAGCACCATGGTCGGCGCGGCGACGTCGGGGCGGGACTCGCGCGCGGCCAGCACGGTGAGCAGCAGGGACTCGGTGCCGCCCGAGGTCGCCGAGCCCACGAAGCCCTCCGGCGCGTCGAGCAGCCGGCCCGCCCAGCCCACCAGGTCGTTCTCCATGCGCAGCAACGACGGGAACGCCGTGGGGTCCAGGCCGTTGGAGGCCGCGAACATCGCGAGCGCCTCCAGGCCGACGGCGTCGGCGTCCGCGAGGCCCGAGTCGTAGACGTAGGCCAGCGTGCGGCCGCCGTGCGCCGGCAGGTCGTGGGCCCGCAGCGCCTCGAGCGTGCCGAGGATCCGCTCGCGCGACCAGCCCGCGCCGTCCGCCGTCGTGCCGCTGCTCATGCCGCCACCTCTCGTGCTCGTCGAACCTCCGCCTCGTCCAGGCCGTACCGCGTGACGAAGACCAGCGACAGCGCCACCAGCACCGCCGGGACCACCGTGAAGCCCCACCCGATCGCGGTCAGCGCCGAGTCGGGCTGCACTGCCGATCCCGTGGTGGACGAGACGTACCCGCCGAGCGCCAGGACCGCGGCGTACACGAACGGCCCGAACGCCAGCCCGAGCGTCTCCCCGGCGGTCCACACCCCGGTGTAGACGCCGACCCGGTTGGACCCGGTGCGCATCGCGTCGACCGCCGCCGCGTCGGCCATCATCGACAGCGGGAACATCTGGCACCCGGCGTAGCCGATGCCGATCACCGCCACGGTGACCGGCACCAGCGTGGTCGCCAGGCTCAGGGTGGCGAGCGTGGCGAGTGCCCCGCCGCCCAGCAGCAGCGACGCCATCAGGAAGCCGACGCGCTTGTCGCGGGCCTCGGCGTACCGCTGCCACAGCGGCGTGACCAGCAGCGCAGGCCCTACGAAGCACACGAACAGCACCGTCGACATCCCCGAGCTGCCCAGCAGCTCCCGCGCGACGTAGTCGACCCCGGCGAGCATCGCTCCCGTGGCCAGCGCCTGGAGGACGAACGCGGCCAGCAGGATCCGGAAGTCGCGGGCCCGCGCGACGATCCGGAGCTGCTCGCGCAGGCTCGTGCCCGCGGTGCCGTAGGTGTCCAGCGGCACGTGCCGCGTGCCCCGCCAGGCGCCGACCGTGCCCGCCACGATGAGCAGGCCGACGAAGACCCCGACCCCGCGGTACCCCCACTCGGGGCCGAGCTGGTTGCGGACCATCGGCGACAGCCCGCCGCTGACCAGGATCGCCAGCGCGAGGATCGTCACCCGCCAGGTCATCAGGCGGGTGCGCTCGGAGTAGCTGTCCGTCATCTCGGCGGGCATCGCGAGGTAGGGCACCTGGAAGAACGCGTACGCCGAGGCGCACACGAGGAACAGCACGACCACCCAGCCGGCGGCCAGCCCCTGCGGCGTGACCGGTCCCCAGAACAGCAGCACGAACCCGACGGCGAGCGTGAGCCCGGCGCGCAGCAGGAAGGGGCGACGGCGGCCCGCCGGGTTGGTGGAGCGGTCGGAGATCTGCCCGGCGACCGGGTTGAGCAGCACGTCCCAGGCCTTGGGCAGGAACACGATGACGCCGGCGAGCCCCGCGGCGACGCCGAGCCGGTCCGTCAGGTAGGGCAGCAGGAGCAGCCCGGGCACCGTCCCGAACGACCCGGTCGCCACCGACCCCAGTCCGTACCCCCGCCGCACCGCGGGGGCGAGCGTGCCCGCCATGGGCCAGGACCCTAGCGAGGCCACCGGCCGGGCGCCCGCTCAAGCCGGGGCGCTGCGGCGTCGACATCATCGGAGTGGGGGACGAGCGGGCCGTGCGATCGCGCTGGAGCGGCCGGTCGTTGGTCGAGCTCCTCGAGTTCGCGGCCGTTGGGCAGCGACCCGTCGAGAGGCGAGACGGGCCCCGTCCGCCGCGTGCCGCGCGCGCGATGGTGCGCACGGTGCGGGTCGGCGACGACCGGGTGACCTGGCGCACCCGGCTCGGCCGCCCGGGGGAGATGCCGCTCGCCGACGTCGCGCAGGTCGTCCTGGTCGAGGCGGAGTACCTGTCCGCGATGGCCAGCGACGTCGTCGTCCCGTACGCGCTCGTGATCGACCCTGCCGGCGCGGTGCGTCTGCGGGTGGCGCCCGGGGCCTCGCTCGGCAACGCGGCCGCGACGGCGCAACGGCGACGCGTGCGCACCGTGTGGGAGGAGGCCGGGCTCCCGGTGACCAGCGCGACGACGGCCCTCGATCGCGCCAAGGACCACCGCCGGCGATGGCCGGAGGCGTTCACGGTCGCCCACGCGTACCCGCTGAGCCTGACGGCGGCGGCGCTCGCCGGGTGGATGCTCCTCGTCGTCCCGGTGCTCGACCACCTGCTCGGCGGCTGAGCCGGCCGGGAGCACGACGCGCCCGGACGACCTCGGCGGACGGGCAGCTATCGCGAGGAGGCGACTCCCGATGGCCACGACGACCGGCGCCGGGGCGCGCCTCAGCGCCGGACGGCCCGCGCCTTCGCCTTGGCGATCCGCCGGGCGATCCGGACGGCCTTGACGACCCGGGCGGCGCGGTCGTCTCGGGCCCGGGTGAGCCGGCCGATCGCGCCGAGCACCCCGACGGCGGTCAGGCCGGCGACCAGGAGCACGCGGACCGGGTCGACGGCCGGCACCCAGCGCACGTGGCCGCCCTGGATGACGTACACCCCCACGGGCTTGACCCGGACCCCGAAGCCGCCGCCGTCGCCGCCGTCGCCGTTGGCGGACTGACCGCTGCCCCCGCCGGACCCGCCCAGGGTCTTGGCGACCGGGATCACGGTCACGTCGCCACGTTCGATCGGCTCGCCGTAGACCTTGCGCACCGTGAGCGCGTCACGCGTGCCCTGCATCATCTCGTCGACGTTCACGTCGTCCCCTTCCCGTCGCGGCGGTCGGCCGCCGCCGTTCGTCCAGTCTTGTCGACGCGCGACCCGGGGGCGAGGGCCCTGCCGGGCGTGACGTGCGGCGGTTGGCAGGTTCGGGGCGGCTCGCGGTGGGCTCGCAAGAATCCACCCGCAGAACCCCTCACGGCACGCGGACCCCGGTGGTAGGACGGGGACTGCCCGCGACCGGCGGCCCCCGCCGGGGGCCACCGCGGGCGGACCAAGGAGACGACGTGGCGGACGCTGCCGCTCGGAACGACTTCATCCCGCTCGCGCTCCCGCTCCTCGGGGACGAGGAGGCGGAGGCCGCGAGCCGCACGATCCGCAGCGGCTGGGTGATGCAGGGGCCGCAGGTCGCGGCGTTCGAGGAGGAGTTCGCCGCGTTCGTGGGCGCCGGCTACGCGCGTGCGGTGTCGAGCTGCACGACGGCGCTGCACCTGGGGCTGGTCGCCGTCGGCGTCCTCCCCGGCGACGAGGTCATCACGGTGAGCCACAGCTTCGTGGCGACGGCGAACAGCGTCCGGTACTGCGGTGCGACGCCGGTGTTCGTGGACATCGAGCCCGGCACCTACAACATCGACCCGACCCTCGTCGAGCGCGCGATCACGCCGAGGACCCGCGCCATCCTCGTCGTGCACCAGATGGGCATGCCGTGCGACATGGCGGCGATCGTGCCGCTCGCCCGGGCCAGGGGGCTCGCGGTCGTCGAGGACTGCGCGTGCGCCGTCGGCAGCGAGATCCTGTGGGACGGCCGGTGGGAGAAGATCGGCCGGCCGCACGGCGACGTCGCCTGCTTCTCGTTCCACCCGCGCAAGGTCATCACCACCGGCGACGGCGGGATGATCACCACCGACCGCGAGGACTGGGCCGAGCTGTTCCGGCTGCTCCGGCTGCACGGCATGAGCCAGTCCACCGCCCAGCGGCACGGCTCGCCGACGGTGACGTTCGAGTCCTACGAGCTGTTCGGCTTCAACTACCGGATGACCGACATCCAGGCGGCCATCGGCCGCGAGCAGCTCAAGCGGCTGCCGGGGATCGTCGAACGGCGGCGGGAGATCGCGGACCGCTACCGGACCCTGCTCGCGGACATCCCCGGGCTGGGCCTGCCCGTGGAGCCGGACTGGGCCCGCAGCAACTGGCAGAGCTACTGCGTGCGGCTGCCCGACGGCTGCGACCAGCGCCAGGTCATGCAGGAGCTGCTGGACCAGGGGATCGCGACCCGGCGGGGGATCATGAACTCCCACCGCGAGCCGGTGTACCGGTCGCAGCCGTGGACGTGCGGCGCGGGCCCGGACGGCTGCGACTGCGCGCCCGGCGCCTGCGCCCGGCTGGTCGAGAGCGAGCAGGCCCAGGACCGCACGATCGTGCTCCCGATCTTCCCGCAGATGACCGACGAGCAGCAGGACCGCGTGGTCGACGCCCTCAGGGCGAGCTGCCGCTGCGGTTCGTGACCCTGCGCACCCCGGCGGGGCCCGGGCAGGGCGCGCGCCGTACGACCGATCCGAGGAGGAACCCGGTGCACGACGAGAAGCGGAAGATCATGATCACCGGCGGGGCCGGGTTCATCGGCTCCCACCTGGCGCACCTCGCCGTGGCGCGCGGTTTCACGGTGGAGGTGGTCGACAACCTCGTCAACGGCAACGCCGACTACCTCGCCGACCTGCCGCCCGACGCGTGCCGGCTCTCGGTGGTCGACGTCCGCGACACCGATGCGATGCGCGATCTGATGGCCGGCTGCGACGTGGTCTACCACCTCGCGTGCCTGGGTGTCCGGCACTCGATCCACTCGCCGCGGGAGAGCCACGACGTCAACGCCACCGGCACCATGAGCGTGCTCGAGGCGGCGCGTGCGGTCGGCATCGGGCAGCTCGTGTTCACCTCCAGCGCCGAGGTCTACGGCTCGGCGTGCTCGGGTCCGGTGGTCGAGCAGGGTGAGCTCGCGCCCACCAACGCCTACGGGGCCGCGAAGCTGGGCGCCGAGGGCTACGCCCGCGCCTTCCACGTCTGCTACGACCTGCCGACCGTCGTGCTGCGGCTGTTCAACACCTTCGGGCCGCGCGAGCACCACGAGGGCGACTGCGGCGAGGTGATCCCCAAGTTCCTGCTGAGGGCCAACGCCGGTCAGCCCCTGGTCGTGTTCGGCGACGGCTCCCAGACCCGCGACTTCAACTTCGTGGCGGACACCGCCAGGGCGATCCTCGAGGCCGGGCTCCGGCCGGAGGCGGTCGGGCACGTCATCAACGTGGGCTCTGGCTTCGAGACCAGCATCAACGACCTGGCCCGGATGGTGATCGACGTCGTCGGGAACCCCGACGTGCAGATCGTGCACGAGGCGCCGCGCCCGGCGGACATCGCGCGGATGTGCGCCAACGGCACCAAGGCGCGCGAGCTCCTCGGCTACGCCCCGGAGATCCCGCTGGCCGACGGGCTGCGTCGCCTCAACGAGTGGTACGCGGCCGAGGGCGTGACCGTCGACGACCTGCTGACCGAGGAGTGCGTCCACAACTGGGTCGGTGACGAGGTGGCCGCCACCGGTCGGCTCCGGGACGGCGCGGGCCGGGCGGTCCCGACGACGTAGGGACCGCGTCCGTCGGCCCATCGCTTCCAGGTGACTCCCAGGAACCCCCCCTAGCGTCTGGTCGTCCCATGTGACGAGAGGCGGCCCGTTGCGCGACGTGATCAGGCGGCTGGTGCGCCGCCGCAGGGCGCTGTGGAGCGGCTTCCTCGCCGTGCACCTGTGGAACGCCGTGATGGGCGTCGCGATCGTCGGCGACCGGGCGTTCGGTGACCTGGAGCTCTACCGGCACTGGGCCGGGCTCGGGCTGCACCAGGGCATCTGGCCGACGCTGCAGTTCCCGTCCGTGTACCCGGTGGGCTCCGTGGTCCCGATGGTCGTCGCCTCGCTCGGTGGCGTCGGGAGCCGTGCCGGGTACGCGATCGCCTGGTCCTTGATGGTCACCGCCCTGGACGCCGCGGCGCTCGCGGTGCTGCTGCGCCGGCCCCGGGGGATGGCGGGCGGGTGGTGGTGGACGGCGTTCCTGCTCCTGCTCGGGCCGGTCGGGCTGGGGCGGATCGACGCGGTCGTGGTCCCGCTGACGCTGATCGCGTTGCTCTGGGCGCTCGACCGGCCGGTGGTGGCGTCGTTCCTGCTCACCGCCGGCGCGTGGATCAAGGTGGCGCCGGGCGCGCTGCTCTGGCCGCTCTTCGCGGCCGTGAGGCGTCCGTGGCGGGACGTCGTCCTGCCCGCAGCGGCGCTGACCGGGCTGGTGGTCCTGACGGTGCGGTTCCTGGGGCGCAGCGACTTCCTGGCGACGTTCCTCACCGACCAGAGCGGTCGGGGGTTGCAGCTCGAGGCCGTCGGGGCGGTCCCGTGGCTGCTCGCGGCGCTGGTCACACGGTCCGTCCTGCGCGTGGACAACCTGGTGCTCAACGACTGGGAGCTGCACGGCGTCGGCACCCGGGCGGCGGGCCAGGTGCTCGGGGTGCTGTTCGTCCTGGCGGTCGTGGCGGCGGCGGGTCTCGTGTGGTGGCGGCGCGAGCTGCTCGGCGCCCGTCTGCGGTCCGATCGGACCGCGGGGGCCGAGCTCGTGGTGCGCGGGGCGCTGCTGATGACCCTGACGATGATCGTCTTCGACAAGGTCGGGTCACCGCAGTACATGACCTGGCTCGCCGCCCCGGTCGCGGCGGCGGTCGGCCTCGGGCTGCCGGGCTGGCGGCGCACGGCGCGGTGGGCGCTGGTGGTGGCGGGCGTCACGCAGGCCGTGTTCCCGTGGCTCTACCCGGCGATCACGCGTGGCGATGCGGTCGGGGCCGCGGTCCTCGCGGCGCGCAACGTGCTGCTGGTCGTCCTGCTCGTGTGGACGGCCCGGACCCTTGTGCTCGGGGGTCGCGAGCGGGCCGACGCACGGATCGAGCGGGTCGCGCAGCAGGAGGCGCTCGATCGGGTGCGCGCGGTCACGGCGGGGTAGGGCCCCCTGCTTCCTCCGTCGGCCTCGGGCGTACGGTGCAGGGGATGGCGACGACACACCACGGAGGTGAGTGCCATGCAGCCCTGGCCGACCATCACACTCGGCGGGACCGGTGAGGACGTGCGGACAGTCCAGTACCTGCTGGGCACCCACGGTCATCCGGTGGCGGTCGACGCCCAGTACGGCCCGATCACCAGGGGTGCCGTCCAGTCCTTCCAGGGCGACGCGGGTCTGACGGCCGACGGGGTCGTCGGGCCGATCACCTGGGGGGCCCTGATCGTCACCGTGAGCACCGGCGCTGCCGGCCCAGCGGTGAGCGCGCTGCAGAGCCAGCTGCGCAGCCAGGGCTGGCGCCTGGCGGTGGACGGGGCCTTCGGGCCGCAGACCGATCGCTCGGTGCGGGACCTGCAGACCGCCCACCACCTCACCGTCGACGGCATCGCCGGCCCGCAGACCTGGAACGACGTCGTGGGCGGGTTCGAGCGGCTCGCCGGCCCGGAGGCGGCCGCCCAGCACCTCATGGACGCGTGGGCCGCGGACGACCGTCGCACGGCGCTGCGCAGCGCGACGCAGGCCGCGGTTGACCTGCTGCTGCGGGGACAGCACGGCGGCCTCACGCCGGCGGGGTGCACGCCCGACCCGGTGCTCGGTCCCGGCCACTTCACCTGCGCGTGGACCTACCCCGGTGGGGCCGTGACGCTCGCGGTGCGCGGGGATGCGCTCACCGGCCACTACGTCGAGTCGGCCGGGTTCGTCGCGGACTGAGGCGCGTCGCCGCGCGCGTCAGCCCAGCGCGGAACCCAGCGCCGCGACCAGGCGGTCGACGTCCTCGTCGTCGTTGTACGGGGCCAATCCGATCCGCAGACCGCCGGTCAGGCCGAGGCCCAGGTGCTGGGAGACCTCGTAGGCGTAGAAGTTGCCGGACGGCGCGTTGACGCCCGCCGCGGCGAGGTGGGCGCTCACGTCGGCCGCGGCGCGCCCGGCGAACGTGGCCAGCAGCGTCGGGGTGCGCCGCGCCGCCCGCGAGTGGACGGTCACATCCGGGAGCTCGGCGAGGGCCGCCTCGATCCGGCCGCGCAGCGCGTCCTCGTGGGTGTGCGCGGCGGCCATCGAGCGGCGCAGGCGCTCGCGCCGTGAGCCCTCGCCGGGGACCATCCCGGCCAGCGTGTCGACGGCCGCGGTGACGCCCGCCATGAGCTCGTACGGCAGGGTGCCGAGCTCGAACCTCTCGGGCACCAGGTCGGTCGCCGGGCGCAGCTTGTCCGGGTGCAGGCCCTCGAGCAGCTCGGCCCGGCCGGTGACCACCCCGCAGTGCGGGCCGAGGAACTTGTACGGGGAGCAGGTGTAGAAGTCGGCGCCGAGCGCCGGGACGTCGACCAGCTCGTGGGCGGTGTAGTGCACGCCGTCGACGAACAGCAGGGCGCCCACCGCGTGCACCCGCTCGGCGATCGCCGGCAGGTCGGGCATCGTGCCGATCAGGTTGGACGCCGCGGTTACGGCCACCAGCACCGTGCGCTCGGACAGCAGCGCGGCGACGGCTTCGGGGTCGAGCTCGCCGGTGGCCGGGTCGAAGTCGGCCCACCGGACCGTGGCGCCGCGCCGCTCGGCGGCGATCAGCCACGGGTTGGCGTTCGCGTCGTGCTCGAGGCGGGAGATCACGACCTCGTCGCCCTCGTGCCACGCACTCGAGATGGCGCGGGACAGCTCGAACGTGAGCGCGGTGGCGCTGCGGCCGACCACCACCGTCCCGGGGTCGACGCCGAGCAGGTCCCCGAGGGCCGCGCGGCAGGCGAGCACGATGTCGTCGGCGTTGCGCTCGGCGAGGTTGCCGCGCCCGCGGTTGGCCAGGGGGTGGACCAGCGCGTCGCGGATCGCGTCGGCGACGGCGTCGGGGGTCTGCGTCCCGCCCGGCGCGTCGAAGTGCGCGATCCCGTGCTGCAGGGACGAGAAGGCCGCGCGCAGCGCTGCGACGTCCAGGGTCGGGGTGTCGGGCATGCGGGGGTCCTCACTGCGAGATCGGGGCGCTTGCGGACCGGTGCGGGCCGCGGGGCCCATCCTTGCGTCACGCCGGTGTCGTTGTCTGCGGCGAAGCGCAGTCGTGCGGCCGGCGCGGCTCGACAGAGGACCTCTGGCTGTCGCGCCCGCGGTGGGCGGTTGGCACCATCGTCGGATGGGGCACGGGGGCACCACGACGACGGCCTTGACCGCGATCGCGATGCTCGCCCTGGCCGGTTGCACGGGTCCGACCCCACCGCAGACGATCGAGACCGTGACCGTGACGGCGACCCCTCGGCCGTCGCCGGCGCCGACGGCGGTCGAGACGTTCACGCCACCGCCGAACCTCTACGTGCCGGACGGCGACTACGCGATCGTGCTGGGCGACGGCGCGACGCAGGAGGACGCCGCCCTCGTCGCGGCCTTCATCGAGTTCGCCATCGACCCGTCGACCGTGCCCGACGGCCTGACGTTCGCCGCCGACGGCGTGCAGCTCGGGATCATGGACCGGGTCTTCGCCACGCGGGACCCGAGCGAGCTGACGAGCAGGTCCGCGTGGCGGATCGGGACCTCGGACGACCTCCTGTTCGAGAGGACCGGGCCGTACTCGGCGCTCGAGCCCGTCCGCTCCTGGGTCACGCAGCGCGACCTGGACGACGAGGTCCCCTTCGTCACCGGGGCGTTCGAGGTGAACGTCGGCACCCACCACGGGTGTCCCTACGCGATCGACGGCGTCCCGGCCGGGATGGGGACCGCGCGGCAGGTGTGGCTGGTGTCGATCGGGGAGTACGTGTCCTGCGCGGGCGGGTGGTTCGCGATCGACCTCTTCGTGGTCGACGGCGCTGTGGCCGCCGTCACGGTGGAGCTCGGCTCGCCGTGACCCGCCCGGCTGGCGCGGCGTCGCCACCCCGTGCTCGGCCCGGCGTCGACGGGCCGAGCCACCTGGCGCGGCGTCGTGCGCGGCCCGTGCCGCAGGGCTGACCACCGACGCGCCGGTGGTGCGCCCCGCCGTCGCGACCGCCGGACTCCCGCTGACCGCGGCGGGTGCCGGGCGCGTGGTGCCGGGCGCCGTTGTGTTGCAGCTTCGTCACGGCTTGCCGTGGAACGCCGCCTCACGCTGGACGTGAGCCATACAAGCGTTGTATACAAGCCCAGGGTGGTACGCCCGGGGGCGGCGGACCGGACCAGGAAGATGGTCGCGTGAGGCTGCGGCCACGGCAGTGACATCGGGCTTCAACGAGGAGGACAGATGGCAACCAGGGCTCGCAAGGCGTTCTTTGTGGCGATCCCGTTGGCGATCGCACTTCCGCTCGCCGCGTGCAGCGGTGGCGGGGAGACCGGCTCCGGGGAGAGCTCCGCCGCGTCCGGCGGCGACGGCGGCTACGTGATCGGCTTCAGCAACTCGTTCAACGGCAACACCTACCGGCAGTCCATGGAGGCCTACGCCAAGGCGGCCGGCGACGAGCTCATCGCCAGCGGCGAGGTCAAGGAGCTGATCTTCGCCGAGGCGAACCAGGACAACAGCAAGCAGATCCAGCAGATCCAGAGCTTCATCATGCAGGGCGTCGACCTGATCATCATCGACCCGGGCTCGGCGACTGCCCTCACCGGCGTGGTCCAGGAGGCCTCCGACGCCGGCATCCCCGTGGTCACCGTCAACGATGGCCCGATCGAGTCCGACGCCGATGGGGTCTACCAGATCTACTTCGACGCGGCCGACCAGATGAAGCAGCTCACGACCTACGTCGCCGAGGGCATGGATGGCAAGGGCGCCATGATCGAGCTGCGCGGGATGGAGGGCGACGCGTTCGACGCCAAGGCCCACGAGGGTGTCCTCGAGGCGCTCAAGTCCTACCCGGACATCACGGTCGCGGCGGAGATCTACACCGACTGGACCGGGTCGAAGGCGCAGACCGAGCTGGCAGCGGTCCTGCCCAACCTGCTCTCGCAGTACGGCTCGATCGACGGCGTCGTGAACCAAGGCGGCGACTCCTACGCGGCCGTCCAGGCGTTCCAGCAGGCGGGCGTCACGGAGCTGCCGATCATCGGTGGCGACAACCGTGGCTTCTTCCTCAAGTGGTGGGCCAACGACGCACCCGAGGGCTACGACACCCTCTCCGTGTCGGCCAACCCGTGGGACGGTGCCACGGCGGTCTACGTCGCTGCCGACGTCCTCTCCGGCGAGTACGACGTGCCGGCGATGATGGTCCACCCGATCGGCATCATCACGAAGGACGACGTGCAGGACTACGCCGACGTCGCCGACGAGGACATCGCGACCCCGACGTACGACCGCACCTGGGTGCGCGAGAACCTCTACAAGTAGCGCGCCGCGAGAGCCGTGGCCGCTTACGGGCTCGGCGGGTTGCCCCGGACGCCCGGGGCAACCTGCCGCCCACCAGGACCCCGACACACTCAGAGGAGACAGGACCGGATGGGTTCCTCCATCGACGAGCTTCCCGCAGCCCGGGCGACGGGTGCATCGCGGGCCGAGCCGCTGCTGGTGCTCGAGGACATCGACAAGTCCTTCGGGATCACCCAGGCGTTGTCCGACGCCGACCTGACCGTGTACCCGGGTGAGGTCGTCGGACTGGTCGGCCCCAACGGGGCGGGCAAGAGCACCTTGATGAAGGTGATCACCGGGGTCCTGGAACCGACGGACGGCTCGATCACCGTACGGGGCCGCCGGGTGGCGCGGGTATCGCAGCGGGAGATCGTGGAGCTCGGCGTCGCGTGCGCTTACCAGGACCTGTCGCTGTGCACGAACCTCTCGGTCTACGAGAACTTCGCGCTGCTCAACATGGACCACGGGGCGTGGTCGCCGCGGGGCTGGCGCAAGGAGCAGCAGGCTCAGGCGGCCGCCCTGCTCGAGCGGTTCTTCCCGGGTCACGGCATCGACGTGACCCAGCCGGTCTCCGCGCTCTCGCTGGCGGGGCGCCAGATGGTCGAGATCTGCAAGGCGCTCATGGACGACCACCTCGGCCTGCTGGTCCTCGACGAGCCGACGTCCGCGCTGTCGGCGAACCGGGCCGAGCAGCTGCGTGCTGCAGTGCGGGAGGTCTCCGCCGCTGGCGTCGCCGTCATCTACATCTCTCACAAGCTCGACGAGATCCAGAAGGTCTGCGACCGGATCGTCCTGCTCAAGAACGGAACGGACGTCGGCGAGTTCGACCCGGGTCGGATCACCCCGGACGACCTGGTCGGGCTGATGGGCGGCGGCGCCCGAGCCCTCTCCGACTCGTCGACTCGCGGCGAGCCGGCAGACGGGCCTGTGCTCGTCTCGGCGTCCGGGTACGGCGTACCCGGGCTCGCCGACATCGACCTCGAGGTGCGTGCCGGAGAGATCGTCGGGATCGCCGGCCTGGTCGGCAGCGGCCAGCCGATGCTGCTGAAGAGCATCTTCGCCCGCCGCAGGGGACGGGTCGGCACGCTTCACGTGGGCGGGCAGGTCTCCTACATCAGCGGCGACCGTGCGGGCGAGGGTGTGTTCCCGCTGTGGAGCATCCTGGACAACATCGTGGTGTCGAGCCTCCGCGGCGTCACGCGCCTGGGCCTGGTGGACCGGAAGCGGTCCGCGACCCTGGCGGGGTCCTGGTTCGACCGGCTCAGGTTCCGTGCCGAGAGCGTCAACAGCCCGATCACCTCGCTGTCCGGCGGCAACCAGCAGAAGGCGCTCGTCGCGCGGGGGCTGGCCTCCGGAGCCGATGTGATCCTGCTCAACGACCCGACCGCCGGCGTCGACATCGAGACCAAGCAGGAGATCTACGGACTGCTCTCAGAGGCCAGGGCGGCCGGCAAGGCGGTCGTGTTCCACAGCACCGAAGACGTCGAGATGGAGATCTGCGACCGCGTCTACGTGATGCGGGAGGGTCGGGTCACCTCCGAGCTGTCCGGCGCCGACGTCTCGGTGGACAACGTCGTCCGGGCGTCGTTCGCCGAGGTCGAGCGCACGGCGACCGAAGGGCGACGACGCTCGGCGATGTCGCGCCTGCTCCAGTCCCGGCTCGTGCTGCCCATCTCGGCGATGCTCGTGATCTTCGCCCTGAACGCGGCAGTCAACCCGAACGTGCTCACCCTGAGCAGTGCTCGACTGCTGCTCGGAACGGCGGTGCCGCTCGTGTTCGCGGCGCTCGGCCAGATGTTCGTCGTGACCGCCGGCGACATCGACATGGGCAACGGCTACTCGATCGGGCTCGCCAACGTCCTGGTGGCCTTCGTGCTGAGCGGGAGCCTCGTCGTCGGGCTGGTGAGCCTGGTCCTGCTCGTGGCGGCCTATGCGTTGATGGGCGCGCTGATCCACCTCCGGCAGCTTCCCGCGATCGTGGTGACGCTCGGCGCCCAGTTCGTCTGGCTGGGTCTGGCGCTCATCGTCTCGCCCGTCCCGGGTGGCCAGAGCCCGCAGTGGCTGAGCACCCTCTACCGGACCCAGGTGCTGGTCCTGCCGATGCCTGCGGTCCTGTGCCTGGTGGCCGCGGCCGGAGGTTGGTTCGTGGTCTTCCGCTGGAAGTACGGCATGGTGCTGCGCGGTGTCGGCAACAACCGGGACGCGATCGAGCGTTCCGGATGGTCCTTCCTGCTGGGCAAGATGACCAACTACGCCCTCGCCGGGCTGATGGTGGTCCTTGCCGGCATGTCGTTCACCGCGGTGACCTATGCGGCTGACGTCAACACCTCCCTCGCCTTCTGCATGATGAGCATCGCGACGGTGATCGTCGGCGGGTGCGAGATGTCCGGCGGCGTCGTGGAGCCGATCGGGGTGGTTGCCGCCGCCGTGGCGATGTCGCTGATCACCTCGCTGCTGGTGTTCGTCAAGGTGGACTCGAACCTTCAGATGGCCGTCACCGGGCTGATCATCATCTCGGTGCTCGCCACGCGACTGATCACCAGGCGGAGAGCGAGCGTGGCGGCATGACCCGGGCATGGGAGTTCGTCCGTCGGTACCCGGCGATCTGGCCGATCCTCGGCAGCCTCGTCCTCTTCCTGCTGATCGGGATGCTCAACGGCAGCGTCGGCTCCACGATCCTGTTCACCGCGGCTCGGCTGTCGACGTTCGCGCTGCTGCTCGCCCTGGGCCAAATGGTCGTGGTCACCAGCGGCGACGGCGCGATCGACCTGTCCCAGATCTACATCCTCACCCTGTGCGCCTACGTGTCCACGACCCTGATGGACACGAGCCCTGTGCTGGGGTTCGTCCTCGCGGTGCTCATCGGCGGGGTGTGCGGCCTGGTCAACGCCTTCGTCAACGTGTACCTCAAGGTCCCGGCGATGGTGACCACCCTCGCGACGGGCTACATCTTCTTCACCCTGGTGCTGATCGGCTCCTCGCGGATGAAGGTGCTGCCGAACGCCGGATTCGTCGCGTTGGTCACGCATGACGTCGGCCCGGTCTCGGCGCAGACGATCATCGTCGCCCTCGTCGGTGTCGTGCTCGCCGTCGTGCTGTACCGGACCCCGTACGGCAAACAGCTGCACGCGGTCGGTCAGAACCGCACGGCCGCGACGCTGGCGGGGATCCCCACGGGCCGGGTGGTGACGACGGCCTTCGTCATCGGCGGCATGCTCAGCGGACTTGCCGGTGTGCTGGCCGCCGCCGTGATGGGCGGGGCCTTCCAGGACATGGGCCTGTCGTACTTCCTGCCGTCGGTCGCGGCGGCCTTCGTGGGCGGAACCGCGGCCTCGGGCGGTCGGTCCAGCGTGCTGGGGGTGAGCTTCGGCGCACTCATGATGACCTTGATGTCGTCCTTCCTCAACACCGCCGAGAGCATGTACCACCTCCCGTCGGGCATCAAGCAGCTGGTCATGGGTGCGTTCTTGGTCAGCATCCTGATCCTGTCGGTCGCCGGCGTCCGCACACGCCGCCGCCAGGTAGGGATGGTGACCGCGTGAAGGCTGTCGTGATCGACCGGCCCGGGAGCCTGCAGGTCGTGGACATCGACCCGCCGGAGCTGACCGCGGAGAACGACGTCCTGGTCCGGATGACGGCGGTCGGGGTCTGCGGCTCCGACGTGCACATCTACGACGGGACCAACGCCGCGGCCAGGTACCCGCGGGTCATGGGCCACGAGCTGGTCGGGGTCGTCGAACGCGTGGGCCCGCAGGTTCGCACGTTGCGACCGGGCGACCGGGTCACGATCAACCAGATCATCACCTGCGGGAAGTGCTACGCGTGCGTGCACGGCCGCGGGAACGTGTGCCGTGAGCTCAAGGTCCGCGGCGTGCACGTCGACGGTGGCCAGCAGGAGCTCATGGCGGTGCCGGAGAGGGACTGCTATCTGCTGCCGGCCTCGGTCACCGACGTCGACGCCGTGATGGTCGAGCCCGTCACCATCGCGCTGCAGAGCTGCAGCCGGGCCGCGCTCGCGCGCGACGACGTCCTCCTGATCATCGGCTACGGCGCCCTCGGCAGCACGATTCACAAGGTCGCGCGGTTGCAGACCCCCAACGTGGTGGTGGCGGACATCGCCGGCGACCGGCTGGAGGCCGCGCAGGCGGCGGGAGCGGCGGCCGTGGTCGACCTGACCCGGGAGGACCTGGCCGAGTCCGTGCTCCGGCACACCGACGGCTACGGCGCCACGGTGAGCATCGACGCGGCAGCGACCCAGGAGTCCCTGATGCAGGCCCTCGAAGCGACCGGCAACGCCGGCCGGGTGGTCAGCATGGGCTTCAACGCCAGCCCGTGCGAGGTGAGCCAGTTCCTCATCACGTCCAAGGAGCTCGACGTGCGTGGCTCACGGCTGCAGAACGGCAGGTTCCCCGAGGCGATCCGCCTGGTGCGCGAGGGTCTGGTGGACCTCGGCGGCTCGGTCTCGCACACGTTCGCCTTCACCGATGCGCAGGCAGCTTTCGACGCCATCGAGGCGAGGGACCCGGCGGTGCGGAAGGTCGCTCTGACCTTCTGAGCCCGGCCGCGCCGGGGCGGGACGTCCACCGACCGCGTGCGCGGCTCACTCCCAGACGGCGATGTTCCGGCGGGTCGGGGGGCCGGCGGTCGGCGCGAACAGCTCCGGCGAGCGCTCGCGCACCCGGGCGATGTCGTCGAACACGGTGCGCAGATGGACGCGCATCAACGGGCGGGCCGCCTCGGCGCCGCCGTCGAGGAGGGCGTCGAGCACCCGGGTGTGCTGGTCGGTGAACAGGTGCAGCGAGTGCTCCTGGAGCCCGAGCCGGCGCGCGCGGTCCAGGTGCGCCTTGGCGGCCACGACCGCCGGCCATGTCCCCTCGTGGTGGGCCAGGCGCAGGAGCCCCTGGTGGAACTGCTCGTCGAGGCGGAAGAACTCCTCGGCGTCCCGTTCGGCCTGCTCCTGCCTCGCGAGGTTCGCGCGCAGCTCCGCGACGACCGTGGCGTCGGGGACGGCGGGCACGTCACCGAGGGAGGCGAGCTCGACCGACTCGCGCAGGAACTGCGCGTCGGCGACGCTGCGCTCGTCGACCCGTGACACGAAGGAGCCGACCTTGGGGAAGACCTGGACAAGGCCGTCCTGAGCGAGCATGATCAGCGCCTCGCGCACCGGCGTCCGCGACACACCGAGCTCCGCGGCGAGCTCGTTCTCCGACAGGGGTGCTCCCGGGCCGAGCTCGAGGCCGACGACGCGCCGGCGGAGCTCGTCGTAGACGGCGCGACGGTTGGTGCGGGTCGAGGGGCTGGGCATGGTGGGATCGTAGGGGCGCGCGGTCGCGGGCGGGCGAGGATCGGTCATGACAGGGCCGCGGCCATGTCGATCCGCGTGATGTGCCAGCGGCCCAGGTTCGCCACGTACGCGTCGGTGCCGGCGAAGACGAGGTTCGTCGGGTTGGACATCACGTGGCCGATCGGGTCCTCGACGACGGTGGTCACTGCGCCGTCCGGGTCGAGGCGCAGGATGACCGACGGGTAGTAGCACGCGACGTACAGCCGCCCGTCGGGGCCGAACGTGAGCCCGTCGGGCACCTGGTTGCCGAGGGACCACAGGCGGGTCACCTCGCCGGCCGTGCCGTCGGCCCTGATCTCGACGCGGCACACCTGTCGGCTCGCGGACTCTGCGACGTAGAGGTGTCCATGGTCCGGTGAGACGGCGACGCCGTTGGCGAAGTGGAACGGTCCCGGGCACCACAACGATGCCTGGCCGTCCGGCGTCATCCGATAGACCCCGCCTCCGCCCCGATCGCCGTCGCCGTCGCTGTCCGAGAAGTAGATGACGCCGTCGGGCGTGACGTCGAGCGCGTTGGGGTAGACGAGGGGCCGGCCGTCGACGTCACCGTCGACGAGCACCTCGACGTCGTCGCCCGCGCCCACGGTGAGGCTGCGGACCTGACGACGCACGGCGTCGAGCCACACGACCCGTCGGTCCGGCGTGAACCGCAGGCCGAGGGTGAACCCGCCGGGGTTCTGGTCGACGAGGGCGATCGAGCCGGCGTCGAGATCGATGCGGAAGACCTGACCTGCCTCGCCGCCGCACCACAGACTGCCGTCGACGGGGTCGAAGTCCAGGCCTTCGGGGTGATCGAGGACCGGATCGGTGCGAAAGCCGTCGAAGGCGACGCGCGCCGCGCTCGCCGGGAGCAGTGCGGTCGATGCCGCCATGGTGCACTCCTTCATCGTGTCCGTGGTGCCGGTGCGGCACGGGGCCGGGCCTGGTGCGGGGCGAGGCATGCCGCTTGACACCACCCTCGCAGTCTACTTGTATACAAGTGTGGTACGGAAGTCGTGGCGGGCAGGGCAGGCGCCGGCAGCGGAGCTGAGGGACGGGGACAGATGACCAGGACGCCGACGCCGGACCGGCTGCGTCTGCAGACCCTGTCCTCACTCGACCCAGCGGCCCGACCGCTGGTCGACCCTCGCGCACTACGCCCGCGGGTGGTGCACTTCGGGCTCGGCGCCTTCCACCGTGCGCACCAGGCGGTGTACACCGAGGCCGCCTCGGCCCGGACCGGTGAGCCGTGGGGCATCGTCGACGTCGAGCAGTTCTCCGAGCGCGCCGTGCGCGAGATGCGTGCGCAGGACTGCCTGTACTCGGTGACCGACCGGGCGCCGGGCGCCCTGACCACCCGGGTGGTCGGCGCCGTGATCGAGGCGTTGTTCATCGGCGCGGACGGTGGCCGGGTCCAGGACCTGATCGCGGGCGACGAGGTCGGCACGGTGACCTTGACGGTCACCGAGAAGGGCTACCACCGCCGCCCCGACACCGGCCGGCTGGACGTCGACGCCGGCCCGATCGCCGCGGACCTGGCCGCCACCGCAGGAGACGCGGCCCCGTCCAGCGTGCTCGGGCAGCTCGCCCGCGGGCTGCGCGCACGGCTGCACGCCGGCGGCGCCCCGATCGACGTGGTGTCGTGCGACAACATGGCGGGCAACGGACCGGCGCTCGCGACGGTCGTCCGCGAGTTCGTCGAGGCCTCCGCCTGGCCCGACAAGGAGGCGCTGCTCGAGTGGATCGCGGGCGCGGTGTCCTTCCCCGCGACCATCGTCGACCGGATCGTGCCCGCGACCACCGACGAGGACCGTGACCTGGCCTCCTCGGTGCTCGGGCTGCGCGACGAGGTACCGGTGCTCGGCGAGCCGTACCGGCAGTGGGTGCTCGAGGACGCGTTCGGTGCGCCTCGGCCCCGCTGGGAGCTGGGCGGTGCGCTGTTCGTCCCCGACGTCGCGCCGTACCAGCTGATGAAGCTGCGGCTGCTGAACGGTTCCCACTCGGCGATGGCCTACCTCGGCCTGGCCGCCGGCTGCCGTACGGTCGCCGAGGTCCTCGCGACGAGCTGGGGCGCGGACCTGGTCAGGGCCTTCGGCGCCGAGGTCGCCCCCACCCTCCCGCAGGCGGGCCTCGACGCCGTTGCCTACGTCGAGGACCTGGTGGAGCGGTACCGCAACCCCGCGATGCACCACCTGCTGCGCCAGATCGGCTCCGACGGCTCCCTGAAGATCCCGGAGCGCTGGCTGGGCCCGCTGCGTGAGCTGCGCGCCACGGGGCGGCCTGCCCCTGTCCTGGAGCTCGCGCTCGCGGCTTGGGTGGGTGCGACCCGGCCGGGAGCGGAGGGCGGGCAGCGCTACGCCACGACGGACCCGGCGAGCGGGGCGCTCGCGGCGTGCTGGGCCGGGACGGCTGCGCCTGCCGAGCGCGTGCGCCGGGTGCTCGCAGTGGTCGGGGCCGATGACCTCGCGGAGTCGGCGGATCTCACCTCAGCCGTCGCGCAACGGCTCGATGGCGTGGCGGCCGGAAGGGTCGAGCTGTGAGGGCGGGGAGCGCGTGGGCGCGACGACCGTCAGGTGGTGACGTCCTCGGTGCCGCCACCGAGCGGCGACTGGTCCCCGTGGTCGTCCTGGACGACGCGGCCGACGCCGACCCGTTGGCCGCGGCCCTGGTCGCGGGCGGGCTGCCCGTGGCGGAGGTCACGTTCCGCACGGCCGCGGCGGCGGACGCGATCCGCGCGATGGCCGCGCGCGGCGACGTGCTCGTGGGCGCTGGGACGGTGCTCACCGCGCGGCAGGTCGAGGTCGCGGTGGCGTCCGGCGCGATGTTCGTGGTCTCACCCGGGTTCAGCCGGGCCGTGGTCGACCGGTGCGCCGAGCTCGGCGTGCCCGCGCTCCCGGGAACGGTGACCGCCACCGAGGTCCAGGCCGCTCTCGACGCGGGGCTGCGCACCCTGAAGTTCTTCCCCGCGGGCACGTCGGGTGGCGCGGCCGCGATCCGCGCCCTGGCGGCGCCGTTCCCGGCCGTGAGGTTCGTGCCCACAGGCGGGATCGGTCCGGCGGACCTGCGCGACTACCTGTCCATCGACACGGTCGCCGCGGTCGGCGGCTCCTGGATGGTGCCGCGTCGGATGGTCGCCGAGCGTGCGTTCGACGACGTGACCCGACTGGTGCGCGAGGCCGTGGCGCTGGCCGCCGACGCAGGGGCATGAGGGGAGACGACAGTGCTGAGCACCAGGTCGGCCGATCAGTGCCGCTACGACATCGTCGCGCTCGGGGAGGTGATGCTGCGCCTGGACCCGGGTGAGGGGCGGATCCGGACCGCGCGGTCGTTCCGCGTCTGGGAGGGCGGTGGCGAGTACAACGTGGCCCGCGGGCTGCGGCGCGTCTTCGGGCTGCGCGGCGCCATCGTGACGGCGCTCGCCGACAACGAGGTCGGGCGCCTCGTCGAGGACCTCGTGCTCGCGGGTGGCCTCGACACCGACCTCGTGCAGTGGCGGCCGTACGACGGGGTGGGCCGAGCCGTGCGGACCGGGCTCAACTTCACCGAGCGGGGCTTCGGGGTGCGAGGCGCGGTCGGCGTGTCCGACCGTGGGCACACCGCGGCCGCTCAGCTCGCACCCGACGACGTCGACTTCGACCACCTGTTCGGCGACCTCGGTGTGCGGTGGTTGCACACCGGTGGGATCTACGCCGCCCTGTCCGACACCGCGGCCGACACCACGCTCGCCGCGGTCCGAGCCGCACGCCGGCACGGCACGGTGGTGTCCTACGACCTGAACTACCGCCCGAGCCTGTGGAAGGCGATCGGTGGCCAGGGCAGGGCTCAGGAGGTCAACCGGGAGATCGCGCCGTTCGTCGACGTGATGATCGGCAACGAGGAGGACTTCACGGCCGCGCTGGGGTTCGACGTGCCCGGGGTGGACGAGAGCCTGGCCGAGCTCGACGTCGCCGGCTTCGCCCAGATGATCGAGGCCGTCGCAGCCGAGTTCCCGGGCCTCTCGGCCATCGCGACCACGCTGCGCACCGTGCGCACGGCGACGGTCAACGACTGGGGCGCCCTGGCCTGGTCACCCGACTCCGGGCTCGTCCGCGCGACCCAGCGCGACGGCCTGGAGATCTGTGACCGGGTCGGAGGCGGAGACTCGTTCGCCTCCGGCCTGATCGCCGCCCTGCTCGAAGGCCGGTCGCTCGATGTCGCGGTCGAGTGGGGTGCCGCGCACGGCGCTCTGGCCATGACCACCCCCGGGGACACCTCCATGGCCACCCGCGCCGAGGTCCTCAAGCTGGCCGCCGGCGGCGGCGCCCGCGTCGACCGCTAGCCGCCGCGCACGCACGAGCATCGGAGATCAACCGCGATGAAGATGGGCTTCCGCTGGTACGGCGAGGGCAACGACACCGTGACCCTCGACGAGATCCGCCAGGTCCCGGGTGTCGAGACGATCGTGTGGTCGCTGCACCACAAGCAGGCCGGAGAGGCGTGGGGCGAGGACGAGATCGCTGCCCAGATCGCGACCATCACGGGCCTGACGGCGCATCACGAGGCGGCGGGGATCACCAAGACCTTCGACGCCGACGTCGTCGAGTCCGTCAACGTGCACGAGTCGATCAAGCTCGGCCGGACCGTGCTGGGCCTGAGCCGTGACGAGGCGATCGCCAGCTACGTCACCACGATCGAGCGCCTCGGCCGCGCCGGGGTGAAGGTGATCTGCTACAACTTCATGCCCGTCTTCGACTGGTTGCGCACCGACATGTGGCACCCGCTGCCCGACGGGTCGACCGCGCTGTTCTACGAGAAGGCGGTGGTCGACGCGCTCACCCCGGAGGCGCTCATCGCGGACATGGCCGCGGGCTCCGGTGGACTGACGCTTCCGGGGTGGGAGCCCGAGCGTCTCGAGCACTTCGCGGAGCTCAGCGCCGCCTATGACGGCGTGACCCACGACGACATGTACCGCAGCTACCGGTACTTCCTCGACGCGATCATCCCGACCTGCGAGGAGTTCGACGTCAAGATGGCCGTCCACCCGGACGACCCTGCCTTCGACCTGTTCGGCTGGCCGCGCGTCGTGTCGACCAAGCAGGACCTCGCGACCGTGCTGTCGTTGCACGAGAGCCCCAGTCATGGGCTCACGCTCTGCCTGGGCAGCTTCTCCTCCAACCCCGAGGCCGATGCGGTCGACGCGGTGCGGACGTTCATGGATCGCATCCACTTCACCCACGTCCGCAACATCAGGCACCTGCCGGGTGGGGACTTCACGGAGGTCGGCCACCGTGCGAGCGAGGGGTCTGTGGACATCGTCGGGATCATGAAGGCCTATGCCGAGGCCGGCTACGCCGGCTACGTACGCCCCGACCACGGCCGTCACCTGTGGGACGAGAACACCACCCGTCGGCCGCGGCCGGGCTACGGGCTCTACGACCGCGCCCTGGGCGTGCAGTACCTGCTGGGGCTGTGGGACGCGTACCGGTACTGACGCCGATACCGGTACTGACGCCGAGCATCCGAGCGGCGCAACCTGGGCCTCGAGCCGCCGCCCCCGCCTGTCCGACGCCCGGACCGGACGTCGGACGGGCGCCTACACCAGGATCCCGCGGACCTCGAGCAGCGGCTCGACCAGCGCCGCCGGCCCGTCGAGGACCACGCCGCCGGCAGGGACGCTCGCGCCCGTCAGCGACCGCCAGCCCGCGTCGTCGCTGAACGAGGCCGATGCGTCCGGGTGGGTCGGCGCGCCCTCGTCCAGCACCCAGGCCGACGGGCCGGAGCAGGTGAGCGTCCACACGCCTCCGGCGGCGAGGTCGAGGCGGACGGTCGTGCCCTCCGCGGCGTCGGCGCGGTACTGGTGGGGGAACGCCCAGACGAAGGTGCGCAGCACGAGTGGGAGGTAGCGCTCGGCGTAGTCCTCGACGCGGCCGATCGCCTCGCGGAGCTGCATCTGGTGCACCCAGCGCTCGGTGAGGTCCTGGCAGATGTCGAACCACACGGGCACGGTGTCCTCGTCCGCCCAGGTCACCTCGCCCTCGCCGCCCAGGTCCATCGCGGAGTAGTAGGCGTCCATCTGGCGGCCGGACCACTCGAGCAGGTCCACCAGGACCCGTGCGCTCAGGCCTCGCGCGCCGTCGATCCAGCGCTGGTTCTTCGCGGCCAGCGCGGTGACCAGGGCCTCACCCCGCTCGTGCAGGTAGCTCGAGGTGTCGCCGTCGCGGTCCCGCGACAGCCAGCCGAGGTCGTCGTCCAGGAGGTGCAGAGCGAGGTCGCGCACGGTCCAGTCGGGCGCTGCGCTGGGCGCCGCCCACTCGTCCGCGGCCAGCGAGCCGAGCAGGCCCAGGAGCGCGCGGCGCTCGGCGGCGAGCTCGGGACGGACGTCGATGGTCGGGGCGTCACGGAGCAGCATGCCCACCAGTCTCGCGGATCCCGGGCGCCCGCCGGAGGTAGCTGCCCTCACCCTCTTGAGACATGACATCTCAAGTGTCACCATGGAGTCGTGACCCAGCCGAGGCAGGACGCCCCCACCGGGTTGGCGCGCCGCCGAGCCCGCCTGTCCGACGCCCAGACCGAACGTCGGATGCTCGACGCCGGACTGGACCTGATGGACGCCCGCGGGCTCACCGTCAGCCTGGAGCACCTGGGTTTCGAGGAGGTCATCGCTGCGGCCGGGGTGTCGCGGGCGTCGGTGTACCGACGCTGGCCCCACAAGGACCTGTTCTTCGGCGACCTGCTGCTGGAGCTGGCCCGCGCGGCCGACCTTGCCGACGAGGGCGAGGCGCTGGTCGCCGCCGCGTCGGCCGAGCTCGCCGCGCGCGCCGAGGAGCTCGGTGCCGAGCCGGCGCGGACCGACCTGGTGGTCGACCTGCTGCGGCGCGTGATGGAGGCGGACGCCGAGGTCATCGCGCGCTCGCCGCGGTGGCGGACCTACGTCACCCTGCACGTCACGTTCGCCGGCCTGCCCGACGGCCGGTTGCGGCAGGACGTGGCCGAGGCGCTCGCGGCCACCGAGCGGGAGTTCACCGCGCGCCGGGCGGAGGTGTTCGCCGCGTTCGCCGAGCTGGTCGGCTACCGGCTGGTGCCCGGCCAGGGCGACGCGGACGGCTTCCGGCGTCTGGCGTTCGCGCTCGGCTCGGCTGCCACCGGGGTGATGGTGCGTGCCCTGGCAGACCCCGAGCTGCTCAACCGGCGCAGCGAGCTGGCCGTGCTCGGCACCTCGCGGCCGCTGGCGTGGACCGAGCCCGCGCTGCTCGCCGCGAGCATCGTGCGCAGCTACCTGGAGCCCGACCCGGACGTGGTGTGGGACCGCGAGCGGGTCGAGCGGGTGCGGGTCGAGGCCGCGCGCGGGGCCCGGCCCGAGATCGGCTCCGGCCGGGGCGCTGCCGCAGGCGGGGGAGAGGTGGACTGATGGGAGTGCTGATCTCGGACGAGCGGCTGCGGCGGATGTACCCGGGCGGCCGGGCCGACCGCACCGCGACGCGGTTCGCGAGGGTCTGGTCGCGGGTGTTCGCCCTGGGCCTGCAGCCGCGCCGCTGGGTGACCCTCGAGGTGCCCGGTCGGGTCACGGGCCGGCCCACCCGCTTCCCGCTGGGCATGGCCGACCTGGACGGTCGGTGGTACCTGGTCTCGATGCTCGGCGAGGACTGCAACTGGGTGCGCAACGTCCGCGCCGCGGGCGGCCATGCGACCCTGATCCGCCGCCGGCGCCGCGACGTGGTGCTCGAGGAGGTCCCGGTCGCGGACCGACCGCGCGTGCTGCGGCGGTACCTGCAGACGGTGCCCGGCGGGCGGCCGCACATCCCGGTGGCCCCCGACGCACCGCTGGCAGAGCTCGAGGCGGTCGCCGCGCGCTACCCGGCGTTCCGGGTGCTCCCCGCGCCGGCCTGAGCCGGTCGACGGGGCCCACCCCACCTAGGCCACCACGCCAGCGTCGCGTCGGCGGAACGCGAGCATCCCGACGGCGGTCAGCGCGGCCGCCACGCCGAGCAGGATCAGCACGGGCGCCGCGGAGAACGACTCGGCCGGGATCGCCGGGACGTGCGTGAACGGCGAGATGTTGAGCACGGACTGCGGCAGGTCGAGCATCGCCCCGAGCTGGCCCACCACGAGGCTGGCCGCCAGGGCGCTCCAGGCGAGCGCACCGGCCCACCGTGGCACCAGGCCGAACGCCGCCACCACGAACCCGCCGAGCGCGAGGGCCGCCGCGGCGTTCGCCAGGCCGGCGGCGACCAGGCCGCCGATCCCGTCGGCCCAGCGCCCGGTCATCGCGCCGTAGACGGCGCCGCCGACCACACCCGACAGGGCGAGGATCGCGGCCGTGCCCACGAACGCGATCGACACGTGCCTGCCCATCCAGGAGCGGCGGCGCACGGCCGTGGCCAGCACGGGTTCCAGCCGCCCGGTCGTCTCCTCGGCGCGCATGCGCAGCAGGACCTGGACGGTGTACCCGGCGGCGGCGATGCCGATCAGGGCCATGGTGAGCGTGAAGTAGAGGTCGACCACGGTGGCCCCGGGGGCCAGTCGCATGAGGATCTCCTTGAGCTGGTCGTTCTCGCCGACCAGGTCCTCCGCGCTCTCGGCGACGGAGGCGAACACGGCGGTGAGTGCCACGAGGCCGCCGAGCCAGGTCAGCAGGGTGACCCGCTGGAGCCGCCAGGCGAGCCCGAGGTTCGACCCGAGGCTCGGCGCGGCGTATGCGGGCCCGGTGCGGGCGGGCACCATCCCGGCGCCGACGTCGCGGCGGCTCGCGAGGGCGAACGCGACCCATGCCAGGGCGACCGTCAGTCCGACGAAGAGCCCGGCGATCCACCAGTTGTCCTCGTGGAACGGTCGCATCTGCTGGCCCCAGCCGATCGGCGACAGCCAGGACGGCCAGGCGCTGATCACCTGGACGCCGCTGTCCGCGACGTGTCCGAGCAGGTCACCGACGGCGCGCAGCAGGAACGCCACGCCGAGGGCGGCCCCGGCGGCGGCGTTGGCGCCGCGCGCGGTGGCGAACACCTGGGCCGCGACGGCCGCGATGGCCGCGAAGACCCAGCCGATGCCCGCGACGGAGAGCCCGGCCGCCAGTGCCCCGGTGAGGCCCAGGTCGCTCGCGACGAGGGCCCCGGCGACGGCGGCGCCCAGCACGACGTTCGCCCCGAGGGCGATCGCCAACGCTGCGGTCAGCCGCGCGTGCCGGCCGACCACCGCAGAGCCGATCAGCTCCGCGCGGCCGGTCTCCTCGTCCTGGCGGGTGTGCCGGACGACGGCCTGGGCGCTCATCAGGGCCGTGAGGATGGCGAGGACCTGGTAGGACTCGACCATCGACATGGCGCCGAGGTCGGTGCCCGAGGCGGGGCCGTCCATGAGGCGCGCGATGGGGTTCCCGGCCGCGTACGTCGCGGTCGCCAGGCGCTGGGCGGCGTCGCTCATCATGGCCGTGTAGCTCGCGACGGTCGCCGACGCCAGACCGGCGATCGCGACGATCCACGTCGGGAGCAGGATCCGGTCGCGCCGCAGGCCCAGGCGGATCAGCCGCATCGTCCCGGTGAGGGTGGTCATGACTCCTCCGTTCCGCCGGCGCTGCTCGCGGTGACGAGGTCGTCGCGGCTGCGTGAGCCGTTGAGCTCGTTCCCGTAGTGCCGCAGGAAGAGCTCCTCGAGGGTGGGGGGCGTGCAGGTGAGCGTCAGGACGCCGCGCGGCCCGAGGTGCTCGACCACCGCGCCGAGCTGCGAGGTGTCCACCTCGAGCTGTGCCGAGCGGTCGTCCTCGGCGGCGACCAGGCTCACGCCGGGCAAGGCGGCGAGGTCCGTCACCGGGTGCTGCGCGGTGACGTGGACCGCGGTGCGGGTCAGGTGCCGCAGCTCGGCGAGGGTGCCGGACTCCACGACGCGGCCCTCGCGGATGATCGAGATCCTGTCGCACAGGGCCTCGGCCTCGGCGAGGATGTGGCTGGAGAGCAGCACCGTCGCGCCGGCGTCGCGCATCTGCCGCACGACGTCCTGGAAGACGGTCTCCATCAGCGGGTCCAGCCCGCTGGTCGGCTCGTCGAGCAGGAACAGCTCCGCGTCGGCCGCGAGCCCGGCGACCATGGCGACCTTCTGCCGGTTGCCCTTGGAGTAGGTGCTGCACTTCTTGGTGGGGTCGAGCTGGAAGCGCTCGACCAGCTCGTCCCGGCGGCGCCGGTCCGCGGTGCCGCGCAGCGCGGCGAGCAGGTCGATGGCCTCGCCGCCGGTCAGGTTGGGCCACAGGTGCACGTCGCCGGGGACGTAGGCGAGCCGGCGGTGCAGCTCCACCGCGTCCCGCCAGGGGTCGCGCCCCAGCAGCGTGGCCTCACCGGCGTCCTTGCGCAGCAGGCCCAGCAGCACCCGGATGGTCGTCGACTTCCCGGCCCCGTTGGGGCCGAGGAAGCCGTGGACCTCCCCGCGCGTGACGGTCAGGTCGACGCCGTCCAGTGCGCGGGTGCGCCCGAAGGACTTGACCAGGCTGTGGGTGTGGATGACGTCGTCCATCGTCGGTCTCCTCGTCTGACAGTGACTCTCAAATGAAGGTAACTCTCATTGGGAGTGACTGTCAATTGGTAGCGGCGATCAGGGTCGTACGCTTGGGGCATGACAGACGCGGACGTCGGCCTGCGCCACCGCAAGCGCGCGGCCGCCATGGCGCGGATCCAGGCCGTGGCCCTGGACCTGTTCGACGAGCGCGGGTACGAGGCGGTGACCGTCGAGCAGATCGCCGAGGCTTCCGACGTCTCGCCCAGCAGCGTCTACCGCTACTTCGGCTCCAAGGAGCAGATCGTCCTGCTGGGGGAGTTCGAGTTCGACGTCTCGGACTCCCGGCTCGACGACGCCGCGGGGGGCTCACCCGTGGACGTCACGCGCCAGGTGCTGCGCGCCGTGATGGACCACCTCGTCGGTGACGACGAGGAGCGGACCCGTCGGCAGATGCGGCACGTGATGTCCGACCCCGCGCTCGAGGCGGCCCTGGCGCGCCAGGTCTACGCCGCGTCGGAGACGCTCGGCGAGGTCTTCGCGGCGCGCCTGGCCCGGCCCGCGGACGACCTCGAGGTCCAGGTGCTCGCCCACGTCGTGGTGGGCGCGCTGCTCGGCGGGCTGCACCACTGGCACGGCACCGGCTTCGCCGGACCGCTGCGCGACGTCCTGGACCGGTGCCTCGACCTGCTCGAGCGCGGCCTGCAGGTCGGCGCCCCGATCACGCGGCCGACAGCACCTGCAGAGCCCTGAGCGTCACCCATCGGCTGGGCTCGCCCTTGGTCTCGATGGGCACCACGAACCGGTCGTTGAACGTGCTGGCCAGACGCCAGCGGCCGCCCGCATCGGCCTTGCCGGCGACCAGGTCCAACGCCTCGGCCATGCGCTCGTCGCGGTAGCCGAGCGAGGTGAGGATCCCGAGGATCTCGAGCACGTCCGTCTGGTACATCAGCGGGAACCCGAACCGCCGCCAGCCGGGCTTGGAGTCCTGGGTCAGGTCGTGGCTGCGCTTGTGGACGTGGTGGCGCAGGAGGAACTCGGCGCCGTCCGCCAGGGTCCGCTCGACCTCGGGGGAGCGGCGGTCCGCCGGGATCGCGGCGAGCGCCTTGAGCGCTTTGACCACGCCCATGTGGCAGGTGTGCCGCCCCCAGCAGATCTCGTACGGCTCGTAGGGCCAGCCGGTGGGGGCGTCGCCGTCGCCGTCGTCGAACCGCTGGTAGGTGGCGATCCAGTCGACCGCGCGCTGCACGCGCGGGTCGTCCGCCATGCCGAGCCGGACGAGGCTCCACACCATGTTGCCGGTCAGGCACGGGATCACCTGGCGGTGCAGACCCCCGCCGTCCCGCTTGGCGCGCGCCGTCGAGAAGGCGCCCGACTCGCGGTCCTGCGAGTCGCTCAGGATCGCCTCGCAGGCGGCGCGCACGCGTGGGTCGGCGCCGTCGGCGACCAGCTCGGCGAGGATCACCAGCTGCCAGACCGTGCCGCGGTACTTGGCCGTGTAGAAGCGGTCGCGGCCCTCCCAGTGCCCGTCGTCGAGCTGCGCGGCGAGGATGCGTGGCACCGCGCCCTCGGTCATGATCGCCGCCCGCGCGGCCACGACGTCGGGGTCGTCGGGCGGCACGCCGAGGAGGTTCGTCAGCGTGAGATAGCGCACCGAGGGGTCGTCACCGTCGAGCAGCCACGAGACGGTGCCCGGGTCGATCTGCGCGGTCCGGCCGCCCATGTGGCCACGCTACGCCGGTGGGGCCACGGGGTGGGCCTGCTCGACCTTGACTGAGTCTGCTCACTGAGTATGCTCAGCGAAATGCCGACCAGAGCCGCCCAGAAGGCGCACACCCGCGCCCGGCTGGTCGCTGCCGCGCGCACCGTGATCGCCCGCCAGGGCCTTGCGGAGACCACGGCGCGCCACATCGCCGCGGAGGCAGGCGTCGCGGTGGGCACGGTGTTCCTGCACTTCCCGACCATGGCCCGGCTCGCCGAGACGCTGCTGGACGAGACGGTCGAGGCAGCGCTGGCCACCGCTCGCGGGGGCCTGCCCGCCTCCGGCCTGGTCGATCAGCTCGTGCACCTCAGCACCTGTCTGTACGACGCGTACTGGGCCGATCCCGACCTGTCCCGCCAGGTGATCGCCGCGTCCGTCTTCGAGGCGGATCCGCAGGGCCCGTCGAGCCGCCGGATGGCCGACTTCCGCAGCTGGGTCACCGGCCTCGCCGACGACGCGGTCACGGCCGGAGCGCTCCCGCCGATCGCGGGAGACGAGGTCTTCGCCGGGTTCTTCGCCCTGTACTTCGGGGTCCTCGTGTCGGGGCTGCGCGGAGAGGTCGACCGGGCGACGCAACCCGCCCTGCTCCGCACTCTGCTCGTCCGGTTCCTCAAGGAGGTCGACGCATGACGAACGCCCTGGTGGTCGGTGGGGGCATCGGCGGGCTGACCACGGCCCTCGCCCTGGCGCAGGAGGGGCACCGCGTCACCGTGGTGGAGCAGGCCCCGCGGTTCGAGGCGGTCGGGTCCGGCATCGTCCTGGCGCCGAACGCGGTGCACGTCCTGCGCCGGCTCGGGGTGGACCTCATCGGTATCGGCCAGGTGATCGACCGGTCCGAGGTGCGTCCCGCGACCGGGCGCGCGTGGTTCGTCGCCGACTTGGCGGGGAGCGACGGCCCGACCTTCGGTGTGCCGAGGCCGGCTCTGCATGCCGCCCTGGCCGAGGCGTTGCCGGCCTCGGTCGAGATCGTGCACGGCAGGCGTGTCGAGGCGGTCGAGCCGGTGGCCTCGGCCGACGGCACAGGCGCACGAGTCGCGGTCCGCTGGGGGGAGACCGTGCGGCACGTCGATATGGTGATCGGTGCCGACGGACTGCGCTCGGCCGTGCGGGAGATGGCCGTGGGGCCACGTCGGCTGCGCTACTCGGGCACGACCTGCTGGCGCGGCTTCACGCCGTGGTCGGGCGGGGCGACGGCGGTGGAGGCCTGGGGTACCGGTACGCGGGTGGGCGTCGTGCCGACCGGCGGGGGCTCCGCGTACTACTACCTCGTGCGCACCGCACCACAAGGCGAGCCCGGGCCGAGCGAGGTCAGCACGATCCGCAGGTGGTTCGCCGGGTACGAGGGCGTCGCCGGCCGGGTGATCGAGGCGCTCGAGGCGGTGCCGCCACTGCACCACGACCTCATCGAGCTGGACCGGCCCGTGTGGGGGAGCGGGCGGGTGGTCCTCCTGGGCGATGCCGCCCATGCGATGACGCCCAACCAGGGGCAGGGCGCTGCGATGGCGATCGAGGACGCCCTGGCGGTGGCGCTCGCCCTGCGGGGAGGTGTGGACGGCGCCCTGGAGCGCTACGCGCGGATGCGCTCTCGTCGTGTGCGGCGCGTACAGCTCAGCTCACGCCTGATCGGACGGGTGGCGCACACGGGCGGTCCCCGGGTGGCGCGGATGCGCGACGCGGTCCTGGGGCTTGCGCCGGCGACGAGCGGAGGCCGTGCTGTGCGGCGACTCGTCGCGCCTGGCATCGCGCTCGCCGCGCGGTCGGCTCCGGCCGAGTAGCCGCCGCGGGCGCTTCTCCGTCCTCCGCTCCGTGGGCCGAGCCACGAGTGGATCCACGGGGCTTGGGAGATCGCCCCCGGCCGCCTCGAGCACCACGGCGTCCACCTGGTGGTGGACGGTGTCCGGCCGGGCCTCCGGCACCCGACCGGGCGTGAGGCGTGGGGCGTGGCACCCGATGCCGAGATCGTCCTGTTGGAGTGCGGTGCGAGCGTGGCCGAGTGGGCCCTTCCGCCGGGAGCTCGGGAGATTGCTGTGCCTCGGCTCGTCGGCGACTGACCGCGCCACCTGGCCCGCCGACGCCGAAGGGCCCGCCACCCACGTCGCCGCAGGTCACGGGCCCTTCGTCTTGATCAAGAGCGGAGGATGGGGGATTCGAACCCCGTGGGCTGTTAACCCAACACGCTTTCCAAGTCGTTCGACGGTGTGGGGCACGGCGGGCGGTGTGGTGCGTGGATGCAGGTCAGCGGCGTCGGCGAACATCGACGGACCCGGGCGGCGGGATCGGCGTGGGTCTCGACTGCTACCGAGACTGCTACCGCGGCATCGCCGGGCGGTGGCGGGTGTGGTCGCGCTGGGTCTCTACGACGCCCAGAGGTTGTCGATGGGCACGGTGTGCAGGCGATCCTCGAAGGTGTAAGCGCGTTGCCCGGTGTAGAGCACTGCTCCGGCGAGGAAGGCGTCGCCCAGTGCCTCGCGCAGCTTGCGCAGCCCGCGGAAGTCCTCGCCGGGGACTCTGGCCGCGGCCTTGACCTCGAACGCCACGACCGCACCGTCGTCACGTTCGATGATGAGGTCTACTTCCACCCCGTCGTAGGTGCGCCAGTGGCCGACCCCGGCGATCCCGTCCATCCACGACGCTTCCTTCAGCAGTTCGGCAACGACGAAGGTCTCGAGCAGGTGGCCGAGCTGGGTCAGCGATGTCGGGTCCCGGCGGGCGAGCTTGTCCGGGGTCAGGCGCAGCAGCCGCGCGGTGACGCCGGGATCGAGGACGTGGATCTTGGGTGCGTTTGCGGACCGGCTCGTGAGCGTGGTCCCCCACGCGGGCAGGAGCTGGATCAGGAAGACGCTCTCCAGGAGCCGGATGTAGTCGCGCGCGGTGTGAGGGTCGATCCCGGCCGCGGCGGCCGCTGCCGTGGCGTTCAGGACCTGGGCGGTCTGGCCGGCGAGGCGTTCGAGCAGGGCTGGTAGCGCGCGCGCCTGGCGTACCTTGCTCAGCGCGCGCACATCGCGCTCAAGGGTCAGGCGCACGTAGTCGTCGAACCACCGGTTGCGTGCGGCCTCGCTGTGCCGGGCCAGGGCGAGGGGGAAACCGCCGCGGGTGAGTCGTTCGAGGTAGTCCTGCCGCGAGGTTGTCGACAGCTCGCTCGGGCTGGCAGGCGACCCGGCGAGCAGTCTGCCCAGCAGGTCGGGGCGCGTGGCGTCGAGCTCGGCCTGAGCCAACGGGTACACGGTCATCCGGTGCAGCCGGCCGGTGAGGGCCTGGGCGGCCGCGGGCAGCGACTCGTGGCGTGCGGAGCCGGTCAGGACGAACTGTCCCGGGCGGGCGGACCGGTTGAGCCGGGCCTTGATCGCGTCGAGGACGGCAGGGGCGTGTTGGTACTCGTCGATGCAGATCAAGCGGTCGCTCTGGATCATGGTCGAGGGATCGCTTGCGACCGCATCGCGGGTTGCGGGGTCGTCGAGGTCTAGGACCTCACCGCCGAGCCGCCGCGCGATCTCGCGCAGAGCGGTCGACTTCCCGACCGTCCGCGGGCCTTCCAGGAGGACGACCGGCTCGTCGCGCATGCGGTCGAGGGCGACCTCGACGATCCGCCGGTCGACGAGGCCCTCAACGTTGTCCATGGACCGAGCCTACTGCGAGTCCCCGATCTTGCGGCCCGCGAACCCCCGATTTCGAGGGCTCCGAACCCCTGATCTCGAGGACGATGGGGCCCTGATCTCGCGGCTGCGGCGGCCGGTTGTGACGTCTCTTCGTTCCGAAGCGAATCAGTGTCGTCTCGGCTCCACCTCCGGCGGTGCCCCGCGCGCCGTACTCGGTGGTGGACCTTGGCCAACACCCCGCGTCTTACGCACCGCCACCCAACTGTGCGGGAGACGTCCGCGTAGAAGCGTGTTCCTCGACGAGGGCGACATGTGAGAGGCCCGCGACGAGCATCTCTGCGGGTCACGGGCCTCCGTGGCGGAGGATGGGGGATTCGAACCCCCGAGGGCTGTTAACCCAACACGCTTTCCAAGTGGCCTGGAGGGGTCTTGGGCGGGTGCGAGTGGATGCGTTTGGGCAGGTCAGCGGCGTGCGCGGACGGAGGCGGTAGGGGGCGGCAGGGGTCGGTCTGGAGACAAACTGCTACCGAAACTGCTACCGGATGCCGCTGCCGACCCGCGGGCACGGTTCAGTCGGAGAAGTGCTCCGCGGCGAGCCGACGGGTGTAGGCGATCACGCTGTCTTGTGTGAGGAGGTTCTTCAGCCGCTCTTCCGGCACGCCAAGCTCGTTGAGGATGAGGAGGTACGCCACCGCGCTCGTGAGCTGGCCGAGCGCGAATAGGCCCTCGTGATCGAGCTTGGTTCGCCCTGAGTGGCTGAGCTCGTTCCGTGCGCGGGTCGCAGCCCGAGCCCAGGCGGAGGGCGAAGGGACGAGTGGCGTTCGCACCGCGTCTGGAAGCAGGTCGATGAGGCGCCTAAGCCGATCCTGCAGCGAGATGTTGTTCTGGATGATCGCCTGAAGCCACGGCTGTTGTTCTGCGGGGACGGCCGCGACGGCAGCCTCCTTGACGGCGCGGAACTCGGCGTCGGGGAGCCTTCGAGGGGTGCCGAGACTCGCCTCGAGTGACTCGAGGGCGGTGATGAGCGTCAACACCCGCGCCTCGAGATACCAGCCCGGTGCCCAGGAGGCCAAGAGCATGCTGATCGCATTGCTCAGCCGTGCCCTCGTTCCGCTCCAGCGGCGAATCAGATCGTCGAAACTCGGTTCGTTGGCCCAGAACGCCAGGTCTCTTGGGTCCACGCGCTCTTCGGACGAGTCGCCGGCCTGCCGATAGAGGATCTCCACCCAAGGGCCCCATGCTGCACTGGGCTCGGACGTGGTGGTCGACGGGAGGGTGGCCCGTGGCGACAACAGGCGGGTTCGGCGATGTTGCGCGAGTGAGATGAGTTCGGCAACGGACCAGACGCGGCTTCGCAGGTAGTCCAGGTCGACCGCTTGCGGTGCCGTCACCTCGATCTCGACGAGGTGCCGAGCATGCGCCTCGGTCGACGCAAGGCCAACCCTGTAGTCGGGCCCGAACGTGGTGCTCACGAGCCGGTACAAGTCGCCGTCGACATCGGCGCCCTCGTCGGCGGGATGGTCGACGACGAGGCCGTTGGCCCCCGAGCTCGAGCGAGTGATCGTGAAGGCGTCGATGCCGCTCCATGCGGTGAGGCCCTCGATTGACGCCCGTGCCGACCTGAACGCCGGTGCCGATGTGTCCGTCAGGTGCGTTCCCAGCAGGACGACCTCGGGCTTCAGGTCCTGCTGCAGTCCGCCTCCCATAGGCATGAAGCGGCGCCTACTTCCCGTGATCAGGCAGTCCACCAGCGTGGCGGGGCGGCCGTCCACGATGCCGTGGATGATCGGCACCTCGCTCGGGCCGGGCTTGATCTTGAACTGGCCGGGGGCGATCTGCTCACGCTCGTCGGTGTCGAAGCCGCCGATCAGCTCGAGCAGCCCGCCCGCTTTCGGGTCCCAGGTCAGAGCGCCAGCGATGATCTCGTCAGGGCGTTCTGGTCGCCACCACTGCCCCCGCCAGTCGTAGTGCTCGTCGAGCACGACGTGGTTCGGCATCGGCTGCCTCCTGGGTTCTGTTCGAAGGGGCCTATCGGGACGGTGACTCTTCGGGCACTAGCCTCCGTGCGCCGCCGGCCAGGCTCACCGTCATCGGTCAGAACGGTGGCATCTGGCCGATGAGGCGCTTGGCGATGTCGACGATCTTCCGGCAGCCGGGGTGGTCGGCGTGGACGTCGGCGGCGACGGCGTCGTGCTCCTCGCGGTAGTCACCGGCGTTCCTCGCCCTGCGCACCCGGTGGTACGCGGCGAGGTCGCGGCCGAGTGGTGGGTCGAGCTGGGCCAGGACGGCGTCGTACAGGGCGATGTGGCCGCCCGCCCGGGTGGGGCGGAGTCCCTGGGCGAGCAGGATCGCGGTGAGCGCCTTGCGGTTGGCGCCATGCAGCGCGTCGTAAGCGAGAACGGTGTCGGTGTCAGCCAGCGTCAGCGCAGATGCAAGATGAGTCGCGGCGACGTCGACGAGCGACTGCGCCGCGTCCAGGTTCGGCGGGACGCGTTCGAGCATGCCGGTCCGGATCAAGCTCTCGACGACCGCTCGTCCCTGTTCCCAGGCCATCAGGCAGCCGCTCCGTTCTCGCGTCCCAGCGTGAGCCGGACCAGGGGACGTTCCCGGAGCGCAGCGAGGAAGGTCTCCTCGGCCGACGACCAGCGCTCGGCTGAGGTGAAGGTGACGTTGACCTCCCTGCCCAGAGTGGAGTCGATGCCGTCGAGCGCGTCGTAGACGGCCTCCCGGTCGGGCGTGCCGACGATCAGGACATCGACGTCGCCCGGCGCGGGGCCGACCTCGCCGTGCCACCGCGCTGCCCAGGAGCCGTAGACGTAGGCCTCCGTGATCCCGTCGATGCCGGAGAGGGCGCGCTCGAGGAACGGGACCGGCCCGTAGGTGACGACGAGGAGCTGGCGCAGGGGAGCGGTCGCTGGGTTGTCGTCGGCCGGCCGCACCACCACGGATCGGCCGACGCGCGTGCCCGTGACGAGGTCGGCATCCATCAGCCGCCGGACCTCGCGGTAGACGGTGGGCTCGGGGGCGTCGAGCACGCGCGCGAGGTCGGTGATCGTGCGTGGCTCGTCGTCGGTGAGCACCCGCAGGAGCAGTCGAGCCTGTAGGGCCGACCGGAAGATCGGGATCAGCGCGGGTGCCTGCGTTCTCATATGACGCAGGATATCTCTCGTCAAACGAGAGAACAACGCCTGTGGATGACGCGCGTAGCCGCGATCAGCCCGGAGCGTCATCGTGTCCGTCATCGCCTGGCCGCCCTGGGAGCGGATTCGTCATCGGTTCGGCTATCGGCCCTGACGAGCCTGGTGTCGTGTGCTCACCCGAATCCACGCCCGCTCGCCTGGGTCGTCCAGCAACCTACGCCGGCCGCGCCGTTGCGCCGCGGGCATCCACAGCGGTTGCGGGGCGCCTTGCCTGCACAGCCTCGGGCCGCGCCCCTTGACCGCCACCCGCCGTCGTTCGCCGATGGACCGGTGCTCAGGCCCTGACGAACGCAACCCAACCCGACCGAGAAGGAGAAGTGCCATGACTGACATCGAGATCATCCCGACCCCGCGCGTCATGCTCAGCATCACCGACGCCGCCCGCTGCCTGTCCGTGGGCCGCAGCACCATGTACGAGCTCATCAATAGCGGCGCGATCGAGACCGTCCACATCGGGCGGCTGCGGCGCGTGCCCGCCGACTGCCTGAGCGACTTCGTCGAGCGGTGTCGCCGCGAGCAGTGGGCGCAGGAGCCGTGACCCGATGGGCACCCGGGCCGGGAACCAGCGCTCGTCGATCTTCCAGGGCAACGACGGGCGCTGGTACGGCTTCGTCACGATGGGCGTCCGGCCAGACGGCTCGCCCGACCGGCGCAAGCGCACCGGCGCAACGCGGGCCGAGGTGGTCCGCAAGGTCCGCGAGCTGGAGCGGCAGCGAACCGACCAGTCGGCGCTGCCGGCCGGCCGGTCGCCGCGGTTGGAGACCTGGCTGACGGAGTGGCTGAGCGCGACGTCGCTCCGCGTGCGACCGAGCACCCTGTCCGGGTACACGGTCGACGTCTACCAGCACATCAACCCGACCATCGGCAAGCACCGCCTCGACGCGCTCCAGCCCGAGCACATCGAGCACCTGTACGCCGTGCTGCTCGCGAGCGGGCTCAATGCGGGGACGGTTCAACACGTGCGCCGGACGCTCAACAAGGCGCTCAACGACGCGGTCCGACGACGGCGCCTCCCGCGCAACCCGGTGACCCTCGCCCACACGCCGCGGTACGACCCGCCCGATATCGAGCCGCTGACGGTCGACGAGGCGCGACGCATCCTCGCCGCCGCGGAGAACGAGCCGAACGGCGTCGCGTTCATGCTCGCGATCTCGCTCGGCCTGCGGCGCGGCGAGGTGCTCGGGTTGTCGTGGGCCGACGTCGACCTCGACGCCGGACGACTGCAGGTGCGGCGGCAGCTCGAGCGGCGGAACTGGCGGCACGGCTGCGCAGACCCGGACCGCTGCGTCGAGAAGCCGTCGCAGTGCCCTCAGCGCCGCGACGGCGGGCTCGTGCTCGCCGAGCTCAAGACCAAGCAGTCACGCCGGACGCTGCCCCTGCCGGAGCCGCTGCTCGTCGCGCTGCGCCAGCACCGGCGTCGGCAGCGAGAGGCCCGCATCCACGCCGGGACGCTGTGGCGCGACTGCGGCCTGGTGTTCACGACGGTGACGGGACGGCCCGTCGCGCCGCGCGACCACTCGCTGCACTGGACGGCATTCCTGGAAGGTCTCGGCATCCGGCCCGCGCGACTGCACGACGCGCGGCACACGGCTGCGACGCTGCTGCTGGTCCAGGGCGTCGACCAGCGCGTCGTCATGAGCATCTTCGGCTGGACGTCGCCCGCGATGACGACGCGCTACCAGCACGTCGTGCCGGAGCTCGTCGAGGAGGCGAACCGCCGGATGGGCGAGCTGCTCTGGGGCGACGCCACCGGATTGGTACCGTGAGGCCATCTCCACGCCCGAGGTGTGCGTATGACCGCGATTCGGCTCGGCTACGACAAGGTTCGCTGCGACCGGTGCGGCGATCGCGAGCGCGTCTTGGGCATCCCATGTGCTACCTGTGGCGACTCTCCTGGGCCGTCCGAAGTGAACCACCAGGTGCAGCGCCGACGTCGCCTTGTGGCCGCCTTGCGCACAGAACTGGAAAGCGTGCCCGCGGCCGGTGACGACGAAGAATGGCGTTCGCTCGCGGATCTGGGCACGCGGGTGGCGAGTGACTTCGACGGCCTGTTGGCGGCCCTCAAACAGAGCTCCTTGCAGTCGGAGCCATTTGCCGATGGCACACTTCTCGCCAAAGCCGTGCGTGCCGTCGCGCAGACGCGCCAGAGGCTTAGTGCGGCCAATCCGCTCCGGCCGCACCTGTCGCAACTCGAGCTTCTTCGGGACACGGGTCGCCTGACGGAAGAAATGTGCGTGGCGTACCTGCTTGCCCTCGAGGCGCCTTCACCCGTTGAAGCGCAACGGCACGCCGACGCCGCCCAGGAGTGTATCGATCAAATAGCCAGCCGCCTTGCCGAGTACAACCGCGTCATGGCAGCAGCGGGGCTGCTTGAGGAAGAGGGCGACCTAGGGTCCGCGACGAGTCGGCTGTTCGGCGCCCTCAAGGCGCTCCATCCAGGCCTGAGGGTGACCGAGCTAGACGAGCTTGGACGCGGGCGGTTCAAGGAGATCACTCGCGTTGATGCGGTAGTCGGTACAGGGGCGGGCGTGCTTGCGGCCGAGATGGTCGCCACCGTTCACCTCGACGCTACGCGGTTCCGAAGCGCCTTGTCCGCCGCAGCATCGCTCGCGCACGACGCCGGCTCGCGGTTCGCTGAGATTGTGGCCGAGGAAGTTGTGAGGAGTGACATCCGACGTGCAGCAGTGCACGGGCTCGAGGCGTACGCGCAACTTGCACTCTTGATCCGGATCGCGCCAAGCGAGGATGCGGCGCTTCGACAGGTAATGAAGCTGTACAGGAATCTGTTTGAGGATGTCATGGCACCGCTGGTGTCGGTGATGCTCCTCGCGTCCGGCGAAGTGACCAAGCCGTACGCGAAACTCATAGCCGAGGACGCGACCGAGATCGCGCGTCGTGCAGCCGCCTCGCAGGTCGTGGGGCCTCTCCTGGCTGGTGCTGAGCCGACATACCGGAACGCCGAGGGGCATGGGGCCAAGACTTACAGGCTTGAGGGCAACGACGTAGTGTTCGAACTCAGGTCTTTCGCCGGCAGAGTTCCCGTCGACACTGTGCTCGATGACAGCTTTGCCCTGGTGGAGTCGCTGCTCGCGCTTCAGTTGGCGATAGTGAACGCCGTTTCCGTGCTTGGCTACGAGGATCATGAACCTGCCGACTTGGGCTATTTCCAGCCATCGGCCGTTCAAATGGTGGAATTCTTGCTTGAAGACCAGCAGATTTCCGTCGAGCGGCTGGAGTTCTCGGAGGAAGCTTGGGAACTCGGCCTCCGGGATCAGCCGCCGCCACTCTTCGCAATTGCGGTCGGCCTGGATCCCCACGCACCAGACTCCGTTCGGCGGTTCGTGATTGCGAACCACGGCGAAGGCCAGGAGCGCACGCTCGTGATTGACCGCCGTGTCGTTGCGGAGTTCCTTGCTGTTGACGAGTCCGAGCCGACGTGGCGAACGATCGTCGGCCTGGCGCGATGTGACGTCGACGGTGCACCGATGCTCTCCGGAGACGCCTTGAGATGCGCGATCGCCGCTACCGGGGTCGAGGCGCTCGTTGGGAACCGGTTGGACCGGGTCCCGCGGCTCCGCTGGCTGAGGGGCATCGCCATGCGGATGGGCGACGCAGCAGCCGCGGAACTCTCGGTCGCAGCGATCCGCGCGCTCCGGGAGGGACGCGTCGCAGAGGTCGCGCGCCGACCCGAGTGGCAGGCATGGCTCGCCCTTGGGGGCGTGAACTTGCCCTGACGGTCGCGTCGTTCGCCGCACGAACTGCTACCACAACTGCTACCGGCGCCCCTCCGCCCAGCCGCACCCGCCGACGACGAAGGGCCCGCTCCCCACGTCACCGCAGGTCACGGGCCCCTCATCCGGCGGAGGATGGGGGATTCGAACCCCCGAGGGTGTTACCCCAACACGCTTTCCAAGCGTGCGCCATAGGCCACTAGGCGAATCCTCCAGGCCGGACGAGGATACCGGACCTTGCCCGCCCGGCCGAACGCCCGCCCTGCCGGCCCTCAGGAGGCCGACACCACCCACGCGTCGACGCCGTAGTCCATGTCGACCGTGACGAGCCAGTCCTCGCCGAGCTTCGCGACGCTCGGGGATCCGCTCGGCTCGGCGCCCACGGGGATCGGTACCTGCCGCCAGTCTTCGCCGTCGGCCGACACCCAGAGCACCGGCCCGGTGTACTCGGCGGTGTCGACGGTCCCCGGCGCGACCCGCAGGTCGTCGACCTCCACGGAGCCGCCACGCCAGGAGCCGACGTCCAGCGACTCCACCGGGTCGAAGGCGCGAAGGTCCGCCGTCCGCCACGTGGTGCTGGCGCCGCGGAGCCAGCCCGTGACGGTCAGCGAGTCCTCGCCGTCCTGGTCGTCGGCGGCGCAGGCGGAGAAGCTGGCCTCGGCCTCGTCCAGCGTGCCGCTCTCCCAGGTGCCGTCCGTCCCGCGGCGCCACCAGCTCGCGACCTCGAGGCCGTCGTCGGTCCAGGACGTACCCACCGCGACCAGGTCTCCGTCGAACCGGCAGACGTCGCTGATCCACGAGTCGCGTGCGCCGTCCGCGACGAGCCCCTGCGCGGACCGTTCCCAGCCGGCGCCGTCCGGGCTGGTCCAGACGGCGGCCGTCCGCGCCGTGGCGCTGTCGCCGTCGGGGGCCTCCTGGGTGGTGAGCACCCACTCGTCGTCGAGGTGGGCCAGGTGGGTGACCATGCGGAACCCACCGCCGTCGGCCCCGGTGGTCGCGGTCCACTCGCCGCCGTCGGTGCTGCGGAGCACCAGGAGCGGGAAGCCCGTGGTGCCCGCGTCGGTCATCGACGTGGTCATGGCGGCGACGTCCGTGCCGTCGCCGTCGGACGCCGTGTCGACCGCGCTCGTCCCCGGTGGCACGTCAGGTCCCCAGGCCCCGGACACGACTCCGTCCGCGGTCACCCGCGCCAGGCTGATGTCGCCGTGCCGTGACCACCCGACGTCCGGGACGATGGTGAGCACGTTGCGGTCGAGGGTCACGTCGGCGCCGTCGCCGGACTCGCTCAGCACGGCGACCGCACGGGGGACATAGCCGTCGACGAGGGAGGCCTGGTCCCAGGTGTAGCCGCCGTCCCGCGACCACCGCTCCTCCAACCGCCCCTTGGACGCCGCGATCAGCACGGTCCGGCCGTCGGTGTCGGGCACGGCCAGCACGTTCACGCCGACGGCTGCGATCTGCCAGTCGGTGGCCGGAGCATCGAGCCATGCCCCGGCCCCGTCGCGCACCTGGTACATCACCCCGCGCACGCTCGAGCTCTGGGCCGCGAGCGCGACGGCATCGCCCTGCCGTACCGGGGCGGAGAAGCTCGCGTCGTCGCCGTCGAAGGCGGTCCAGCCGTCCAGGCGCATCGGCACGGGCTCGGTCTGCCACGTGCGAGCGTCGTCCGAGTGCCAGACGCGTGGCCGCCGGACGCCGTCCTCCAGCACCGAGCCCGAGGCGAGGAAGCCGTCGGCGGTCGCGACGGCGCCGGCCACCCACCCGCCGGCCGGCGCGACTTCGACGGGCCCGTCGAAGGTGTGGCCGCGGTCGGTCGAGACGAACGCCACCGGGCCGGACAGCCCCCCGCGCGGACCGGCGGCTGCGATCACCACGACCGTGTCGCTGCGGGCGGCCACAGCCGTGACGGTGAGCCGCGCGTCGTCGTCCGCGCCCGGCAGCGCCACGTGCTCCCACGTGTCCGCGGCGACGTCCAGCGTCGACACCGCCGGGTGCCGCCCCGTGACCCCGTTCCCCGCGACGACGACCGTCTCGTCGCCGGCCACGGCCACCTGCGCCACACGGGCAACGTCGACCTCCTCGGGCACGGGCAGAGCCGTCCACTCGCGCCGGTCGGCCGACGTCACCAGGTACGAGCGGACCTGCCCGTCGTCCCAGGTGGTGCCGGCCAGCGCCGTCAGCTCGGGGTTGCCGTCGGCGGCGACGGAGCGCACATCGCCGTCCACCAGCTCGAGCACCGTCGGGGACGGGGCGAGCACGCCCGGGCGGGCGTTCCACACGGTCAGCCGGTGCGGCGCCTGCGGCTCGCCGACCGTCGCGGCGGTGAGCCGGTCCCGTCCGCCTTCCGACGCCAAGGCTGCGCTCGAGGTCGCGCGACGGCCGGTCTCCTGCCAAGCCGACGTGTCGATCTGCGTGAAGGACACCTCCGGCTCCGGCGTCGTCGAGGTCCGGGCGGGTTGGTGCGGCGTGCAGCCGACCGTCAGGAGCGCAAGGCCGGCGACGAGCGCGGAGCGGCGCGGGTTCGGGGCGCGGTGGGGCACAGGTTCCTCCGGGGGTTCGGGATGTCGAACCCCAGCGTGTCCGCGTTCACGTCAGCCGGGCCGTTGTCCACAGAGCCCCTGCTCCGGTGGGCCCCATGACGGCGTGGCGACGGCGCGCCACTGGACACGGGCACCGATCCCCGGGTGTGAACGCCGAACCCCTTCGAGCGAACCGGAGGCACGGTGCCCGCGTCCAGTGACTCATCGGCGGGCCCCGCCTCTCGATGAGGAGACCTGCCCGGGCAACCGTCCCACGACCCCGCAACCGGCCCGCGGGCGCGCGGCCCGCCCCTCAGAGCTCCAGGTTGTCGATGTGGTCGAGCACCTCGACGTTCTGCACCGGGTTGTCCGTCAGCGCGAGTCGTTCGAACGAGTCGAACCCGGCCAGCGGGCTGACGTCGGTGATCTGGTTGCCGATCAGCTCGACGCTGGTCAGGTTGGGCAGCCCGGCGAGCACCGAGATGTCCGAGATCTGGTTCTGGTAGAACCCGATCTCCTCCAGCGCCGTGAGGCCGGTCAGCGGGCTCAGGTCCGAGATCTGGTTCCCGTAGGCGGTGATGCGGGTCAGCTTGGTCAGGCCGGCCAACGGCGAGATGTCGGAGATCCGGTTCCAGCTGATCGTGAGGTAGGTCAGCTCGGGGCAGCCGGCGACCGGGCCGAGGTCGGTGATCGCGTTCGAGCTCAGGGTGAGGTTGTGCAGGTTCGGCACCGAGCCGAGCACGGCCAGGTCGTCCAGCGAGCTCTGCATGACGACGAGGGTGGTGACCCCGGGCAGCTCGGGCAGCGTGGTGTAGTCGATCTCCGGCTGGAGCGAGACGGCCACGGCGGCGACGTCGGGGAAGTGGGCGAGATCGGCGAGCGTCGTCATCGTGCCGAAGCCGGTGTATCGGACGTCGTTCACCTCGACGGCGTCGTCGTCGAAGTGGACCACCGACGGCGCCTCGCGGCCGTTGCCGGTGAGCAGCACGAACTCGTCCGCGACGATCTCCACGCGGGTGTAGCCGGCGAGGTCCGCCTCGCTGACCTCGTCGACGCCGAGCTCCGCCTTGAGCAGCTGTTCGAACAGCGGGTCGGCGAAGGTGATGGGGGTCGTGTCGAGCGCGCCGCCGTCCGCACCGGAGTCCGCGGCTGCCGACGACGCCGCGTCGCCTCCCGCCGCGTCCGCGGCACCGCCGTCCGTGCCGTCGGCCGCTCCCGAGCAACCCGCCAGCAGAAGCGTTCCGGCCAGAGCCACGGTCCAGGTCCTGATGCGCACGTCGGCGTCCTCCCTGAGGGGCAGCGACCGCCGACGGGGGGACCGGCGGGCCGCAACGGGTGCCACCGACGCTAGAACCAAGATCAATCCCGGCGCCACGGCCGACGGTCCCGGGTCCGGGTGAAACTAGCCGGCCATGCCGATCAGGAGATCCGCGAGCGCGCCGGGGGTTCGCACCACGGTGATCGCGCCCGCGGCCTCGAGCTCACCGGGGGCGGCGTAGCCCCACTCGACGCCGACGCACGTCAGGCCGTGCTCGGCGGCGCCCAGCACGTCGTGCGAACGGTCGCCGACCATCACCACGTCCGGCCCGGCGGCCGCGCCCACGGCGTCCAGCGCCCGGGCGATCACGTCCGCCTTGCGGGCCACGGAGCCGTCCAGGGTCGCGCCGGCGACGTGGTCCAGGAGCGGCGCGAGCCCGAAGCCCTCAACGATCCGCGCGGCGAACGGCTCGGGTTTGGACGTCGCCAGCACCAGGCGGACGCCGACGTCACGCACCCGGGACAGGGCCTCGGGGACCCCGTCGTAGACGCGGTTCTCCAGCAGCCCGGCGCGACCGTAGTACTCGCGGTAGGCGGCGATCGCGTCGTCGATGTGCCCCGCCGGGACGCCGAGCGCTGCGAACACCTCGGTCAGCGGCGGTCCGACGGCGGTGCGGTGCTGCTCCGGCTCGAGCGCGGGGAGCCCGAGCGCCGCCATCGCCCGGTCCAGGGCGTTGGCGATCCCCTCGATCGGGTCCGTGAGCGTGCCGTCGAGGTCGAGCAGGACGGTGGTGAGCACGGCCCCAGTGTGCAGCACCACTAACCTGGGGCCGTGATCAGCCTCCCCTTCGCCGACCGCACGCCCGAGGTCCACCCGACCGCCTGGATCGCCAAGAACGCCTCCCTGATCGGCAAGGTCAAGGTCGACGAGCAGGCCAGCGTCTGGTTCGGCGCGGTGCTGCGCGGGGACATCGACGAGATCGTCCTCGGGCCGCGCTCGAACCTCCAGGACAACGTCGTGGTGCACACCGAGCTGGGCTCGCCCGCGGTGATCGGGGCGGACGTCAGCGTGGGGCACGGCGCCGTGGTGCACGGCTGCGCCATCGAGGACGGCTGCCTCATCGGGATGAACGCGACGGTGCTGACCGACGCGGTGGTCGGGGCGCAGTCGCTGGTCGCGGCCGGCGCCGTGGTGCTCGAGGGCACCGTGATCCCGCCGCGGTCGCTGGTCGCCGGCGTGCCGGGCAAGGTCCGGCGCACCCTCACCGACGACGAGGTCGCGGCGCTGCACGGGAACTCCGCGCGGTACGTCACCCGGGCGCAGACCTACGCCGCTGCGGAGCGCGCCGAGTAGCAGCGGCCGCACTCACCCCGCGGCGGCGTGCGGCGGCCTCGCCGCCTCAGGGCGCGGGCGGCACGTCCGTCGCGGCAGGAGGCGCGGGAGGTTCCCCGGTCGCCGCCGTCTGGGGCAGCGGGAGCAGCATCAGCGCGCCGATCAGCACGATCGTCGCGCGGCGCAGCCAGACCATGGTCATGGCGTCCCTCCGTGGAACCTCCGGTCCGGACCGGAGCGGCCGGGTCCATCCGGCCGACGGTCCCATCGGCCTTGCGTGCCCGTCCTTGAGGCACCGCACCACGGTTCTGACGAACGACCGACGGACGGCGGGCGCGGTGCGACGATGGGAGGCATGGAGGGCTGGCTGCCGGTCGTGCTCGTGGTCGCGGCCGTCGTCGTGGCCCTCGTGGTGGTGGATCGGCTGACCGCGGCCGGCGTGTTCGACCGTCGGGGCGACCGCCCCCGCGAGCGGCGCCCGGGTGGTGGCGGCGGGGCCGGTGCGCTCGGATCGCTCCTGGACTTCTACGACCCGAGCCACCGTCACCTGACCGAGGAGCAGCAGCGCGAGAAGTCCACCACCGTCCAGGTGCCGGGCGAGGCGCCGCCGCTCATCGACCTCGACGCGGGCACGGCGGTCATCGAGTCGGCCGGCGACCGCCACGCGCCCGACGCGCGCACGTCCGACCGCCGCGCCTCTGACACCGACGGCCCCGCCGGCGACCGCCCGAGCCCCGCGGGCTGACCCGCTCAGCCGTTGGGCAGCAGCGTCATCCACACCGCCGTCGCGCCGGAGTGCCCGGCGAGCACCACGACGGTGACCGTGCCGACCGCGACCACCGCGGCGAGCACGGCGGCCACCACCAGGTAGGCCCGCGGCATCACGACGCCGTCCCCGTCGCCCGACGGGACGCCGATCCGCACCGGGATCCGTGGCATCCACGGCAGGCGGCGCTCGACCCACGTGGTCAGCGTCACCAGGCCGGCGACGATCACGAGCGCCGCAGCCCACAGCGCGACGGACGTCCCGAGGGCCATGTGCCGGGCCAGCTCCGCCGAGCCGGGGACCTTGCGCAGCAGCGCCTCACCGGACTCCTTGGCCACCGCTGCCGCACCGAACGCGCCGATCGCCAGCACCGCCGGCAGCCACGCGCTCCACCGCCGGAACCTGGGCCACACGGCCGCGAGCAGCACGACGAGCGCCGCCACGGGCACCAGGACCACCGCGGCGTGGACGACGAGCGGGTGCAGGGGCAGTCCGCCGATGGTGTCGGGCACGGTTCCTCCTGGGTGTCGGGGTCGGGGTCGCGGCGTCAGGTGGGGGTCGGTGCGTCAGGCGGGGTCGGGGTCGCGTCAGGCCGCCGGGGTCTGGTTCCAGCTCAGCACCGCCGCGGTGCCGTGCTCGCGGCCGAGCCGGCTCACCGACGCCGCGTCCAGCGCGAACCGTGCTCCCGCCTCCGGGGGCAGCTGGAGCCAGCGGCTGGCCAGCACCCGCAGCAGGTGGCCGTGCGCGACCAGCATCACCGTGCCGCCGTCCTCCACGAACGGCGCCACGTCGGCGAGCACGCCCGCGGCCCGTGCCGCGACGTCCTCGAGGCTCTCGCCGGGTGTCTCACCGGGCTCCACACCGTCGCGGAACACCGTCCACCGGTCGCCGCGGCGCTCGCGGATCTGCTCGGTGGTCAAGCCCTCGTAGGCGCCGTAGTCCCACTCGACCAGGCGCTCGTCCGGTTCGGGGACGAGGCCCGCGAGCTCGGCGGTCTCCCATGCCCGGCGCAGCGGGCTGGCCAGCACTCGCGTGGCGTGCAACGCGTCCAGGGTGCCCGCCAGGGCGGCGGCCTGCCGGCGGCCCAGGTCGGTCAGCGGCACGTCGGTGCGCCCGGTGTGCCGCCCGCTGCGGCTCCAGGCGGTCTCGCCGTGTCGCACGAGCACGATCTGGGCCACAGGGTCTCCGTCCGGGCGTGGGGTCCGTCAGACGGGGTTGGCCCAGCGGTGCACCGAACCGTCCGCCAGGACCAGCAGACCACTGGTCCCGTGCAGAGTCGACACCCAGTCCACGGCCTGCGCACCTCGGGCGATCGCCGCGGTGGCGAACACGTCGGCCCACAGCAGCGACGGTCCGACCACGGAGGCGGCGAGCACCTCGGTCATCGCCGCGCCGGTGCGGGGGTCACGGATGTGGGCGCCGCGAGCCGCGGTCCCCGAGGTCGCCACCGCGCCGTCGGACACCGGCACGGTGGCCAGGACCCGCGAGCGGTCGCGCGGGTCCTCGATGCCGATCAGCCACGGCTCACCGTCCGAGGTCGGGCGCAGCAGGACGTCCCCGCCCGCGCCGATCGCGTAGCCCAGGCCGGGGAGGCTGTCGAGGTGGCGGGCCGCACGGCCCACGCCCCAGGTCTTGGTGAGCCCGGTGGGGTCGAACAGGCCGTCCGGGCGCGAGTGCCACGCGTCGAACCACCCGTCGGTGCGCTCCAGCGCGGTGCGGCACAGCCGCTCGACCTCGCGCATGTCGTCCGACGCGTGCTCGAGCTCGACCTCGCCGCGCTGCAGGCGGCACAGCTCGGAGTCCTCGCGGAACGGGCTGAAGCGCGCCTCGACCTCACGGAGCTCGTCGAACAGGTCCGCGACCGCCGCCGCGACCACGTCGTCGAGGGCCCGCTCGCCGCGCACGTGCACGCTGATCGGCATGCCCATGATCTGCTCGACCCACGCGCGGTGGGGCAGACCGGGCGACGGGCTGACGGCCGCGGCCTTCGCACCGTCGCCCGCCATCGGCTCCTGGGCGGTCCGCTCCTGCGTCGCCGCTGTCACAGGTGCGCCTGATCCAGGGCGTCCTGCAGCGACTGCAGGTAGCCGTAGCTGGTGAACGTCGCGCCCGAGACCATCGCGATGTTCGCGGAGCCGGCCTGCAGCGCCTCGGCGTTGAGCTGCGGGATGGCGTAGGAGTTGATCACCTGGTCGGTGCGGCTGCCGTTCGGGTAGTTGGTGGCCTGGACGTCCGAGACCTTGCCGCCGGTCACGGTGATCTGGACGGTGACCGGGCCGTAGCGGGTCTGGGCGGTGGCGCCCGTGTACGTCTTGGTCCCGGTCGCCGTGCCCGAACCCGAGCCCGAGCCGCTCGAGGTGCCGGAGCTCCCCGACGACGTGCTCTTGCCGCTGCCGTTCCCGTTGCCGTTGGCGTGCGCACCCGACGTTCCCGTGGTGGTCCCGGCCCCGCCGGTCCCTCCGGGGGTCGCGGCGAGCGCGGTCGTCCGGTTCAGGCTGGTGGGCCACGAGAACAGCAGCACGAGTCCCGTGATGGTGCTCGCGATGGCGATGACGATGCGGCGCACTGTGGTCCTTCCGGTCACCAGGTGAAGTTCTCGGCGTGCACGGCGGAGCGCGGGGCGCCCGCCGAGCGCAGGTCGGCTGCGACGGCCTCGACCCAGGGGCCGGTGCCGCAGACGTAGATGTCGGCCTCGTCCAGGTTGGGCACCAGGCGTCGCACGGCCTCGGTGCCGGGCAGGTGCCCGTGCTTCTGGGGCAGCCACGCGGTGCCGGTGCGGCTGCGCGGACCCACCAGGTCGACCACCTGGAGGGCGCCGGCGGCGACCAGGCGGTCGACGTCGTCCTGCATCGGCGCGTTCTGGCCCGAGCGCAGCCGCCGGACCATGAGGGCGGGGCCATCGGTGAGCCGGCCGGCGAGCACCGCCTCCTGGGCGAGCGCGACCAGGGGCGCCAGCCCGAGGCCCGAGCCGAGCAGCACGAGCTGCGGACGGGACCGCACCAGCGGGTGCAGCCGCCCGTAGGGGCCCTCGACGAGCACCCGGGTGCCGGCCCGCATCCGGGCGATGCGCTCGCCGTCGTCGCCGGTGACGCCCATCGTGACCCGCAGGCCGTGCGTGGTGGGTGCGGCGGACAGCGACAGCGGGTGCGCGCGGGTCCATCCGGGCCCGGTGAGGAAGCGGAAGACGAAGAACTGCCCGGCGGCCACCTGGAGCTCGTGCAGGCGCGGGCCGTGCATGGTGACCGTCGCCACGCCGCGGCCGTCCGGGCGGACGTCGGTGACGCGCAGCTGCTGGCGGGCGGACAGCCGCCACGGCACGATCAGCCGGAACCAGAGCACCAGGACCATCACCAGGCCGTAGGCGGACCACCAGTACACGGTCGCCCACGTCGAGGCCAGGAAGTCGGTGCCGGTCCACAGCTGGTGCGGCAGCGCCAGGCCTGCGCCCAGGTAGGCGTACAGGTGCAGCAGGTGCCAGGACTCGTAGCGGAGCTTGCGTCGGGCGATCCGGATCGATGTGACCGCGACCATCACCAGTGCAGCGGTGCCCGCGGTGGCGAGCAGCATGCCGGGCGCCGTCGTCACCAGGCTCCAGAACTCGTAGAGCGCGTTCCACCGGTCCAGCGCGGCGTAGCCGATGGTGATGAACACGATGTGCACGACCATGAGCCAGATCGAGGTGAACCCGACCCAGCGGTGCCACCGGCTGATCCGGTCCTGGCCCAGGGAGCGCTCGATGAACGGCACCCGGGCCATCGACAGCACCTGGAGCAGCAGGAGATCGGCGCTGAGCAGGCCGCTCAGCCGTCCGATCGAGTTCAGGGCGCTCGCGCCGCCGGAGCTCAGGTCCTGGATGCCGCCGTGGTTCACCCACAGCGCGACCACGATGAGCATCGTGGCCCAGACCACCAGGCCCGTGGCGTCGGTCCACCAGCGGCGCAGCACCGGCGGGCGCAGGCGCAGCAGGGGCGAGGCCGGGTTGCCGGCCCGTGAGCGGTCGGGCAGCACGCGACCGGCGTCGGGCATCGGGCGGCGCCGCGGCGCGCGTTCGGTGGCTACCGGATTCATGCCGGTCACGATTCCGGACCAACCTGGGAGCCCCCTGGACGCCACCTAGGGCGCGTCTGGGACGCCCCGGGCGGCCGGTGCGAACCTCGCCCGTTCGGCCGCCCCGGGGCCCTGCGTTACCCTGGAGGCAGACCCCTCGTGCGGCGTCATCTCGCTGAACCCCCCCAGGGCCGGAAGGCAGCAAGGGCAGGTGAGCTCTGACGGGTGTGCGGGGGGTCCTTCGCTTCCCCGCGCCCCCCGTGTCCCGTTGTTCGCATGCGAACAACGGGACACTCTCGTAGTCCCCGTCGTTCGAGGGGGCGCCGTTGTTCGCATCGGCGGACGGAGCGTGGCGGGTGGCGGTCAGCCGGTCGGGGTGCGCAGGGCCAGGCGGGTGGACGTCTGGGCGGCGCCGGCGTCCGTCTTGAGCCTGCGCACGAAGGTGTCCAGCGTTTCGGCGTCGGCGACCACGGCGCGCACCAGGTAGTCGTACGGGCCGGTGACGTGGGCCGCGTCGACGATCTGCGGGAAGCGCGCTGCGGCGTCGGCGAACGCCTCGTAGGTCACGCCCTCGCGCAGCCGCACGTCGACGAAGACCTCCAGGCCGGGCCGCGCCGCACCGTCGCCCCGTGGGCGCGCCGGACCGCGGAGCACGGTGAACCCGGCGATCGTGCCGTCGGCCTGCATCCGGCGGACCCGGGCCGCGGCGGCGTTCGCCGACAGGCCCACCCGGGCGCCGAGCTCACGGAACGGCAACCGCGCATCCGCGGTCAGCTCTCCGAGGATCCGTTCGTCGATGCTGTCCATGCAGCGATTGTCGCAGTGGCGCCGAGGGATCCGCCGCACTGTGCCCCTCGCCGTGTGGCCCGAGCGACACACTCGTGCGCGTGCCCGAGGTCCTCTCCGCCCTGCTGGTCGGGGCCGTCGCGGGGTTCGGCGTGGCCGTACCGCTGGGGGCCGTCGGGGTGCTGCTGGTGCGCACCGGGATCTCCGACGGCTGGCGGGTGGCCTCGGCGGGGGCGTTGGGCGTCGCATCGGTGGACCTCGGGTACGCCGCGCTCGCGACGGTGGCCGGCTCGGCGGTGGTCGCGCTGCTCGCCGGGCACGAGCGCACGGTGCGGCTCGTGGGTGCCGTGGTGCTCGCCCTGCTCGCGGCCCGCGGCCTGTGGGCGACCTGGCGGGCCCGCCGCTCGCCCGGGGCGGACCTCGACGCGCGGGGCGGGGCCGGCGCCCTGGCCACGTGGGCCAGGTTCGTCGGTCTCACCGCGCTCAACCCGCTGACCATCGTGTACTTCGCCGTGGTCGCGGCGAGCCTGGCCACCCGGTGGACCGGTGCGGCCGAGCGGGTGGCGTTCGTGGTGGGGGTGGGCGCGGCGTCGGCCGCGTGGCAGCTGGTGCTCGCCGGTCTCGGGGCCTTCGCCGGCGCCAGGACGAGGCCGACCGCGCGCCTGGCCCTCGGCGTCCTCGGGGACCTGCTGGTGCTCGGGTTGGCCGTCGCGCTCGCGCTGGGCTGACTGTCGCAGCGTGATGGACGGGTCGAACCCGCCGGTGCCGCGCGACCAGCGGCAGTGAGCCGACGACGTGGTCTGCGGGCGGACGCGCTTGGCCACCAGCGCGCACCTCGCCGATCGGTGTTGAAACGTTGGCCTCACATAGCGAGGCCAACGCTTCAACAGTGGGCGCAGCCGTCGGCAACAAGCGTTGGTGGGGTCGGGCCGTGGCGGCGGCTGGCGCGGCGAAGGGTGTCGAGGGCCCGGTTCGGCGTCCGCAGGGTGGACGGCCTCGCACGGATCGGTGTCTGGGCGCCGCCTCGCCGCGTGGGGTGCCGGGACCGCGTCGCGAAGCGCACCTCACCGAGCGCACACCGGCTACCGGACGGATCGTGGCGCGCCGCTGGTCGCACCTCGATCGCGTTGAGGGCCGCCTGGGGGCTTCGACTCAGCGGATCACACCTTGCTGCCGGACTCACGCTGGGCTGACAGCGGGCGCGAGCGCGACGGCCGGACGGTCAGCCGGCGTCGGCCACCGGCACGCAGACGTCGGTCACCCACTGCTCGGGCGGCAGCCCCGACGCGGGGCTCACCCGGTAGACGTCGACCATCGGCCCGCAGATGTGCAGGTCGTGCTCGCTGATCCAGGTGCCGAGCGCGTCCATCACCTCGGACATCCCGTCGTACGAGCCGTGCAGGGTCGCCATGGCCACGTCGGTGGCGGGCACCTCGACGCAGCGCACGTCGGCGGCGTCCTGGAACGGGGCCGCCACCGTGATCTGGACCTCGACGTCGGGGTTCTCGTCCACGTAGTCCTCGTCGTGGAAGACCGCGAGGGCGAGCGCGTCCGGGGCGGGCAGCGCTCCGGCCTCCTTCATGCCGGGAGCGAGGCGCTCCCAGAGCAGGCGCTCGTCGGCGTAGGTGGGGATCGTGCCGCGGACCGAGGCGACGGTGCGCGCGGGCAGGGTGGTGCGGGTGACGGGGACGGTGGTGGACATGTCCTGCTCCTCCAGTCGGGCGATGAGGCGGTCGGCGGCGTGCAGGCGCACGGCCGCCGCGCTCGCCTCGCTGACCAGGCGACCGCGATGCCGACGGACGACCTCGGCGAGCGTGGCGCCGTCGAGCCGGACGGCACGCGCCAGCTCGTCGACCCCCAGGCCCAGGTCCCGCAGCTCACGGACCCGACCGGCGACGGCCAGCAGGTCGGGCGCGTAGTACCGGTAGCCGGTCCACGCGTCGACCCGGGTGGGCGCCAGCACACCGTGCTCGTCGTAGTGCCGCAGCATCCGGACCGAGATCCGGGTAAGCCGCGAGAAATCGCCGATGGTGAGCAGCCGGTCGGGTGCCATGTCCACGACCCCACAGCCTGACACCGTGTGAGGGTCAAGCGGGCTCACTCGCTACGGTCGCGACCGTCTTTCGCGATCCGGTGGCGCACCCGCTCGAGCAGGTCGGCGAGCGTGCGCTGCTCCTCCGGCTCGAGCGCCGAGAACCAGGCCTCGTCAGCCGCGGCCTGCTCCCGCAGCGCCTCCTCGGCGACCCGGCGTCCCTCCGGCGTGAGCCGGATGGCCAGCATCCGGTGGTCCTCCGGGTCGCGGACCCGGTCGATGAGCCCGTCGTTCTCGAGCGTCCGCAGGTGGTTGGACGTCGTCTGGCGGCTGCCCTGCACGAGCGCCGCCACGTCGCGGGCTGCGACCGGCTCGAGCATCCAGACCGTGAAGAGCACCCGGAACCCCAGCCAGCTCAGCCCGCGCCGGGCGTGCAGGAGCTGGACCGAGTACATCGCGTGGGTCTGGGCGGCGAGCGTGAGGGCGATCGCCGCGCCGAGGCTGTCCCGGTCGGCGCCGATCCGGTTCGCCGTCAGGTCGCGCGCCTCGGCGCTGACGCTCGCGCTGGTGCGCAGCGGGGGGCTCTCGACGACGGACGGGCGGGCGGGTGGCTCGGCGGGCGAGGACGTCACCACGCAGCCCCCTTCCACGTCCAGGAGGCCCCCACCATAGTCCCAGTCTTGATGGTCAAACTTCTGACAAACTCGCGCTCGACGTCGCCCCCCGACGAGACCGGAGACACTCGCATGGACGTGCGTGAGGCAGTCCGACGCGGCCCGATGACGCGCTTCCAGTGGAGCGTCGTCACCATCTGCATCCTGCTCACCGTCATCGACGGCTACGAGATCCTGGTCACCGCGTTCACGCTCCCCGCGCTGATCAAGGAGTGGGACCTCACCGAGCTCCAGCAGGCCTGGGTGGCGTCGATCGGGACGCTCGGCATGGGGGTCGGCGCGGCACTGCTCGGCCCGCTGGCCGACCGGATCGGCCGACGCCGGCACATCCTCGGGTCGCTGGTGCTCATCGTCGTCGGGATGACGCTGAGCGGCCTGGCGCCCGGTGTGGCGACGTTCCTCGCGTTCCGGTTCTTCGCCGGGCTCTTCCTGGGCGGCATCGTCCCGAGCATCAACGTGCTGGTCGCCGAGTACGCCTCGGACGAGCGTCGCGGCTCGGTGATGGGCATCTACGGCATCGGCTTCCCGCTCGGGTCGGCCACCGGCGGATTCCTCTCGCTGTGGCTGATCGGTAGCTTCGGCTGGCGCGGCCCGTTCTTCTTCTCCGCGATCGTGACCGCGGTGCTCCTCGGCTGGTGCGTCGTCGCGCTGCCCGAGTCGGTCGGCTACCTCGTCGAGAAGCGGCCGAAGGGCGCCCTGGAGGCCTACAACGTGATCGGCGCCAAGCTCGGCCTGCCGGCCGGGGGCGCGCTCCCGGAGCCGACCTCGACCGCCTTGCGCCCGTCGCTGCGCACGAGCATGTGGACCGGCGTCATGCTCACGCGCACCGTGCGGCTGTGGATCGGGTACGGGCTGCTCATCCTCGCCTTCTACTTCGCCAACCTGTACACCGCGAAGCTCGTCGCTGAGGTCACCGGCGACGCCAGCATCGGCATCGTCGCGCAGGCGCTCGTCTCGGTCGGTGGCGTGCTGGGCGCGGTGCTGTTCGCGGGTCTCGCCCGCCGGTGGCACCCGCGGCTGGTCACCGCTGGCGTGATGGTCTACGGCGCGGTCGTGTACTGGCTGTTCGCGGCGTTCTTCGAGAACACGAGCCTGGTGCTGGTCATCGCGGTGCTCGTCGGGGTGGCGGCCAACGGCGGCGTGATCGCCTACTACGCGATCAGCCCGCCCATCTACCCCACGATGGTCCGCGCCTCGGCGGTGGGCCTGATGATGGGCTTCGGTCGGGTGTTCGCGGTGCTGGCTCCGTTCACCGCGGCGTTCATGCTCGACGCGGGTCTGAGCCGTCCGGCGCTCTACCAGATCTTCGGCGTCGTGATGCTGGTGTCCGGTGTCGCCGCCTACTCGTTGCACCGGACGTACGCCGGCGCGCACGCGCTGGACGCCATGCAGGAGGAGGCGCGGGTGGCCGAGGTGCGGGCGGGCGCCGCTGCGTGATCCCGGCCGGGCCGGCGTGCGCGGCCTGGGGAACGGCGGTTCCGGGCGTCGGCGTCGGCGTCTAGGGTTGCCGCGTGAGCCAGGCCCTGTACCGCCGCTACCGGCCGGAGACGTTCGCCGAGGTGATCGGTCAGGAGCACGTCACCGAGCCGCTCGCCCAGGCGTTGCGGGCCGATCGGGTCACCCACGCCTACCTCTTCTCCGGCCCGCGCGGCTGCGGCAAGACGACGTCGGCGCGGATCCTCGCGCGCTGCCTGAACTGTGCCCAGGGGCCCACGCCGGAGCCCTGCGGCACGTGCGACTCGTGCGTCGAGCTCGGCCGCGGCGGCTCGGGCAGCCTCGACGTGGTCGAGATCGACGCCGCCAGCCACAACGGCGTGGACGACGCGCGCGACCTGCGCGAGCGCGCGGCATTCGCCCCCGCGCGCGACAGGTACAAGGTGTTCATCCTCGACGAGGCGCACATGGTGACCCCGCAGGGGTTCAACGCGCTCCTCAAGATCGTCGAGGAGCCGCCGCCGCACGTGAAGTTCATCTTCGCCACCACCGAGCCGGACAAGGTGATCGGCACCATCCGGTCGCGCACCCACCACTACCCGTTCCGCCTGGTCGCGCCGGACACCCTGCTCCCGTACCTCGAGCAGCTGTGCCAGGAGGAGAGCGTCGCGGTCGGCGCCGGCGTGCTGCCGCTGGTGGTGCGCGCCGGTGGCGGCTCGGTGCGGGACTCGTTGTCCGTGCTCGACCAGCTCATCGCCGGGGCGGACGAGGGCGGCCTGGACTACGAGCGGGCGGTCGCCCTGCTCGGCTACACCCACGCCGCGCTGCTCGACGACGTGGTGGGCGCTATCTCCACGCGGGACGGCGCGAGTGCGTTCCGGGTGGTCGACCGGGTGATCTCGTCCGGGCACGAGCCGCGCCGGTTCATCGAGGACCTGCTCGAACGACTGCGCGACCTCATCGTCATCGCCGCGTCGGGGGAGTCCGCGCGCGCCGCGCTGCGGGACCTGCCGTCCGACCAGCTCGAGCGGATGCGGGCCCAGGCCGCCGCGCTCGGTCCGGCGGAGCTGTCCCGCTCGGCAGACCTGGTCAACACCGCGCTCACCGAGATGACCGGGGCGACCTCGCCCCGGCTGCACCTGGAGCTGCTGGTCGCGCGGCTGCTGCTGCCCGCGGTGGACGGCGGCGGCGTGGTCGCGCGGCTCGAGCGCGTGGAGCGGGCGGTCGAGGGCGGGCCGAGGGTTGCCCCAGGGCCGCAGGCGGCGCCTGTGCAGGAGACGTCCGCGGCGGCTGCTCCCGCGGCTGCTGCACCCGAGCCGCCCGCCGCACCCACGCCCGTGCCGGAGTCGCGCGCCCCCGAGCCGGCGGCGCCGGTGGCCTCCGCGACGCGGCCGTCCGCGCCCGACCGTGAGGCGCCCGCGCCGAAGGCGCCGGAGCCCGCACCGCCCGCGCCGAGGGCGCCTGCTTCCGAGCCGCCGGCCGCCGCGCAGCCCTCGGCACCTCCCGCCGCCGCGGCGCGCGCTCCCGAACCCGAGGCGCCACCTGCCGCAGTGTCGTCCGCCGCCGCACCACCCGCCGCCGAGGCGGAGATGGTCCGCCGCCGGTGGCCCGAGGTGCTCCAGACCCTTCGCGGTCTGAAGATGGCGTCCTGGGCGCTGGTCAGCCAGAACGCCCAGGTGGCCTCGATCGAGGCCGGCGTGGTCCGGCTCGCGTTCACCACCCCGCAGCTGGCCCAGACGTTCCGCACCGGGCCGCACGCCGAGCACGTCCGCCGCGCCCTGCACGAGACCCTCGGCCTGGACGTCCGCGTCGAGCCCGTGCTGGCCCCCAGCGGCGGTGAGCCCGCCCCCCGCGCCACGGGCGCGCCGGGCACGCCGACGCGTGAGCAGGCCGAGGCCTCGTGGGGCGCTCCCGCCCGCCCGGGTCAGGCCGCCGCGTCCGACCGGCCCCAGAGGCCGGCCCCGGCGTCCGGGCCGTCCGACACCCCGGGCGCGTCCGCGGGTGCACCCGGCCGCAGCAGCAGCACCCCTCCGCGCCGTGCCGCCGAGGCCCGGCCCGCCACCGGACCGCCCCTGGCCTCCGATGGCGTTCCTGACGCGCCGGAGCCCGACGAGGAGCCCGAACCACCCGAGCCCGGGCCGGCACCCGCGCGGCAGTCCGCTGCCCGGCCGGACCAGGGCAGGGGCTCGCCCACGGCACCCGCGGCGACGCAGCCGCGCACCCGCCCAGCGCCCCCACACCGCCAGAGCCCGAGCCGCCCGGCCGGGCCGGCACCCGCGCCGAACGACGGCAGCGACGCCAGCCCCGACGACCCCGAGCTCGTCGGGTCGGGCCTGGTCGGCGCGCCGCTCATCGCGCAGATGCTGGGCGGCACGGTGATCGACGAGATCCCGGACGAGCCGCAGTAGGCCGACGTGATGTGGCCCCGCGACGGGTCCAAGAGCCCTTGTCCTGACCGCGTCGCGGGTCCATGATCGGCGCACCGGTGGGGGAGGCGTCGTGCCCTCGGGCGCGATGGGAGCAGGGGGATCAGGGTGGTGCTCGGTCGAGTGGTGTCGTCGTCCGGTGACGTGTCGGGCGCGGGGTGGTGACCGCGACGCAGACGTCCGGGCCCGCCGTCCCCGCGACCGGTCGGCCGTGGCGGTGGTACGCCTCCTTCGTCGTGGGCGTCGCCCTGCTCGCCGTGCTCACCACGCCGCTGCGGGTCAGTGGGTGGGTTCCGTGGGGCCAGTCCGGCGCGGCCGCCCGGCCCAGCGACCCGACCGTGCCGCCCGCGACAAGCACGCAGGAGGTGCCCGGGCACTTCCAGGAGGATGTGCTGCAGGCGGCGTGGAGCGGGCCCGCGGCCTGGCCGATGAGTCCCGCGAGCGGCACGGTCACCGTGGACGCGTGGGTCGGCCGTCTGGACGACGCCGACCCGATCGGCGACTACTACGTCGTGCACGTGGTGACCAGCTGGACGCACGTCGACGGGATGGCTCGGTTGCCCGCCCCCGTGCAGGTCAAGGTCGCCTCGGACACTGCCGCGATCTCGAACGTGCACGGCGCGACGAGGACCTTCGTGTCGGCGGCCGGGTGCGACGCGGTGCTGACGCTGCCGGCGACGGTCGGGGCGCGCGACCACGTGGCGACGGCGTCGGCCTGCCGTGGCTACGGAGTGCGCCTGCTCGGTGAGGACGAGACGTCCGCGGCCTGGCGTGCCGACCAGCCTGCTGGCCTGCACCAGGTCGAGCTGGTCTACGCCCAGAAAGTCCCCGACGGCGCCCGGCCGGTATGGACCGTCGAGCTCACCACCCCCACCGGGCACACCGCGAGCGACCCCTGGCACGCGGATCCCATCGTCACCTCGACGGTCTCCGCCACCGTGCAGCCGTAGGCGCCTGGACGTCATCGTGACTCAGGGACCTGCCTCATCCGACGCGGCCGGCGAGCCGGACCCCTACGTCGTCCTCGGCGTCCCACGCGACGCCGACCCGCAAGCGATCGCCCGCGCGTACCGGGCAGCGGTCAGGGCCGCACACCCGGACTCCGGTGGCTCGGCCGAGGAGTTCCACGCAGTCCAGCGCGCGTGGAGCCTGCTGGGCGACCCGGAGCGGCGCGCCGGCTACGACGCGACCGGCGCCAATGACTGGGCAGGCGCGGACTGGGGCGCCTCGGACGACGACGCCGCGAGCTCGTCGGTGCCGCCGACCGACGGCCCGGCTCGGACCGTCGACCCGTTCGAGCCCGGAGCGGTCCCGTTGCCTCCGCTCGACCTCGGGACGGAGCCACGGGGCTTCCTGCCGAGTGTCACTGACCGCCAGCTCGTGCTCACCGCGGCGACCTCGACCGGCGTCGTGGTCGTGACGGGCCTCGTGGCCGGAGCCCGGGTGAGTGGTGCGGCCTACGCCGTGGTCGCGGCGCTGGTCTTCTTCACCGGTGTGGGTGTGCTCGTCGGCCGGGCGTTCGGGGCGCCGGGGGTGGTGCCCTGGGTGGGTGCCGCGGTCGTGATGTGCGGGACGCTCGTGGTCGGCGCCCGCCAGGACGGGCTGGGCCCCGACGACGTGGTGATCCTGGTGGCCGCAGCCCTCGGTTGCTCGGCTGTGGCGTTCGTCCTCGGTCGCCGCCGTCGCCCCGGACGCCCGAGGTCGGCGCGTCCCGCGGGCAGGGTCGGGGGCTTGGTCGAGCGGCACAGGCTCGCCGGGGAGTGGAACAGGTTGCGGGACGCTCTCCTGGTGCCGGGTACGCACCTGGAACGGGTGGAGGCACCGGCCGTGCACGAGGGCGCGGGCCGCTGGCTGCTGTCCGACCCGAGGACCGGGCGCGCCGTGCTGCGCGTGCTTGCCGACGAGTACCCGCTCGGCTCGTGGCTGGTGCTCGACGCTCGCGGGCGAGTGGTGGTGGTGGCGCCGCCGGCAGCCATGAAGTCGTGGCGCAAGGTGATGGCTGGAGGTCGTCGTGGGTGAGCTGATCCGTCGCGCGGGTGCGCTGGTGCGTACTACCGCACGGGAAGTGGCCCAGCGCTCGTCCCCGGCGGCGAGCACCGAGCAGGTCAGCTTCGACAGTCAGCTCCTCACCTGGGCAGACCTGCCGCGTGCTACGCACCGCGCGGCCCGTCGCGCGGGCCCCGTGGTCGCGGAGTCGGTGCGCTCCGACGGACGCCACCGCACCGACGGTGGCCACGCGGTGGCGGTGGCCATCGGCTGGCGGCTCCACGAGGACGGCGTCGTGATCGTCGAGGCCTCCCGTCCCGTCCGGCCGGCCGCCGGCGATCGCGTCGTGCCCGCCGGGCCCTGGCAGCACCGGTGGGCGCGGCACGCGGAGGCCTCGGGCGCGGTGCACCGACGTCGGGGCGTGGTCACGGTGGCCGACGAGCTCGATCGGCCCGGCAGGCGCCCGGCCCGTCCCGGCCCCACCCACCACGCGGACGCCGCCGAGGCATGGCGGTACCTGCCCGCCGAGGTGCGTACGGCCGCTGAGGCGCTCATCCCTGATCCTGTCGTGTGGCTCGGCGGGCTCGAGCAGACCTCGACGCGCGATGGGAAGCCCTCTGGGCAGGCCGTGCGCTGCTTGCTGGTGTCGCAGACTCGTGCGCTCACCGTGATCGCGACACGGTCGCTGCCGTCGACGGTCACCGGAAGCCTGGACCACCTGCGGGGACAGATGGCCCGAGCTCCCTGGATCGTCGAGCAGGTCGGCTTCGATCTCGCAGCAGCTCCGACGTGGCCGGACGGGAGCGCCGTCGTCCGGCTCGAGTCGTCGTGACACCGGACCACTACGCCACCCTCGGGGTCGCTCGTCCGGCGAGCGCCGAGCAGGTGCGCCGCGCATACCGCCGGGCTGCCAGGGCGGCGCACCCGGATCGCGGCGGCACGGTCGAGCGCTTCCTGGCGGTGCAGGAGGCGCACCGGGTGCTGTCCGATCCCGAGCTGCGTGACGCCTACCACCGCGAGCTGGACGGCGTGGGCCCGTCGTGGGACGACGTGGCATGGGGGAACGACCCCGATGCCGCGAGGCCCGCGGCCGAACGGCGGTCGACGTCGGACGCGCACGCCGACCCGGGCGACGGGTCGACGTCGTCAGAGGTGGACCTCGACCCGTTCGGGGGTGGCCCGCGAGAGCTACCCGACCCGCTGGCTACCGAGGCCCTCGGCCCGCCGCAGCTGCCGCCGCCGTGGCGGGAGACGTTCGCGAGCGTTGTAGCGCTGGCACTGGCCGCGCTCGCTGCCGTCCTGCTCGCTGTCGCCGCCGTGCAGGTCCCGGTCCCGGACCAGCACCCGTTGAGCGAGTTCTCCGCCGTCGTGCTGTTCGGTGGTGGAGCGGTCGCGCTGAACACGCTCAGGACGGACCGCAACCACCCCGGCGTGTGGCTCCTCACGGCCGTGGGCCTGGCATCTGCGCTGGCCCTTCTCGGAGACGCCGCGGTCCCATCCGGGCTGCGCATCGCCGCGTCGATCGCCGGCGCCGCAGGGATCGTGACGGGAGTTGTCTGGGCGCGCGCCTTCGGGCATCGCCGCAGCGACCCGCGTCTGCTCGCCGCGCTGGCCCTGAAGGAGCCTGGGGCGCGGGTGGAGCGACACCGGAGGGCTGCCGCGTGGAACCAGGTCCGGCGGGCGCTCGAGGATCCCGCCGCGATCGTCGTGCTCCTCGGCTGGCCGGCTGTCGATGCCTCGGGCCAGTGGCTGCCCGACCTCCGGTGGACCTACGACCCGGTGGCCGCGACCCATGTCGTGCGAGCGGTCGACCCGGGCTTGCCGCCCGCCAGCTGGGCGGTGCTCGACCGCCATGGCACAGTGCTCGCCACCGCGCCGCACGGGGCGCCAGAGGCATGGTTCGAGATCCTCAGCGAGGGTCGTGGCGAGCGCCCCTGAGCCCGGCGTCGGCCGACCCGTACGAGCCGGGTCGACGTGACCCCTGTGCGGGTTGGCCCCGGCCGCGCGGCCTCGCTCACTCCGTCGCTGCGCACCCCGTAGGCTGATCGTGTGTACGAGGGCGCGGTCCAGGACCTGATCGACGAGCTCGGGCGACTGCCCGGCGTCGGTCCCAAGAGCGCGCAGCGGATCGCCTTCTACCTGCTCGCGGCCGATCCCGCCGACGTCCGCCGCCTCACCGACGCACTCGTCGAGGTCAAGGCCCGGGTCCGGTTCTGCGAGGTGTGCGGCAACGTCGCCGAGGAGCCGCGCTGCCGGGTGTGCCGCGACCCCCGCCGTTCGGACACCGTGATCTGCGTGGTCGAGGAGCCCAAGGACGTCGTCGCGATCGAGCGCACCCGCGAGTTCCGCGGCCGGTACCACGTGCTCGGCGGCGCCATCAACCCGATCGACAACGTCGGTCCGGACGACCTGCGCATCTCCCAGCTCATGACCCGGCTCGCCGACGGCTCGGTCACCGAGGTCATCCTCGCGACGGACCCGAACGTCGAGGGCGAGGCGACGGCCACCTACCTGGCCCGGCTGCTGGTGCCGATGGGCCTGCGCGTCACCCGGCTGGCCTCGGGCCTGCCGGTGGGCGGCGACCTGGAGTACGCCGACGAGGTCACCCTCGGACGCGCTTTCGAAGGACGGAGGCAGATCAGTGCCTGACACTCAGCCCGGCGAGACGACCGCCGAGCAGACCCTGGACATCCCCGACGACCTCGCCGACCTGGCCGCCACCGTGGCGGACGAGGCGGGCACCTTCGTCGAGACCCTCACCGAGGTCGCGGCCGGCGCGAACCCCGAGGCCGCCATCCCGCTGCTGCTCCTGGCGCTGTCCGACGCGCTCGGCGTGGGTGCGCGGCTGGGCGCCGTGGTCGACGTGGTCCCGGCGGACCGCTTCGAGCCGGACGTCGGCCCCGAGGACGACCTCGACCCGCTGCGCACGGGCCTGGCCAACCTGTTCGAGGGCCTGGACACCTACGTCGAGGTCGCGGACCCGCTGCTCGGCGGCGACCCGGTGCAGTCCTCGCTGTCGGGCGACCTGGTGCTGATCGCCGGCGCGCTGGCTCAGGGGCTGCAGCACTACGCCGCCGGTCAGGTCACCGAGGCGCTGTGGTGGTGGCAGTACTCCTACCTGTCCAACTGGGGTGAGCGGGCGTCCTCGGCGCTGCGCGTGCTGCAGACGGTCCTGGCGCACCTGCGTCTGGACGTGGACGAGGACGTGGCCGCCGAGGCGGAGTTCCGCGCCCTGCACCCCTGACGGAGCCCTCCGGCTGGACCGGCCGGCCGCTCAGACGCCGGCGACGTCACCGAGCACGGCGCGCAGCGCCTCCCACCGGTTGATCTCGCAACCGTTGGTGCGCGAGAAGTCGGCGTTGATCGGTGTGCCGTCGACCGTGCCCTCGACGTGGGCGGTCTGCGGGCCCCCGTAGATCTCGGTGCACATGGCGGTGCGGGGCACGGGGTCGAACGCCGCCACGCCACCGGCCTCCTCGATCGCGGCGCAGGCCCATGCCGCGTCGGGGTGGTCGCCGCCCGGCGGGTCGCAGGTCAGGGTCCAGGTCTGGGTGTCGCCCGAGCCCGACGCGTCGACGTTGATCGTCAGGTCGGCGGGCAGGCCGGTCGGCGACGGTGAGCCGGACGGCCGTGTCCCGCCGGCCGCGTCGCCGCCGGAGCCGTCGCCGGGACCGGACGTCACCGGGCTGTCGGGGTCGGTCGGTGGCGCGGTGGTCGTCGTCCCGCCGGTGCCCGAGTCACCCGGGCCGGTGGCCTGGCCTCCCGCGGACGTGCCGGTCGCGCACCCGGCCAGCAGCAGCGCCGGCAGCAGGAGGCCGGCCGCGAGTCGTGCGGTGCGCATGGTCTCTCCCGGGTCGCTGGTGCGTGCGTCGTCCACCCCTGTCATGTTCTCACCGCCCCGGCTCCTGCACCCGCGCGCGGCCCGACCAGATCCCGGAATACCTGCCGTCCACCAGGTGGGCGCCAACTATGCTCGCTGGGACCGCCGGTGACGTGGCTCCACGACCGGCCCCCACCGACTCCGGAGTGCTCGTCGTGGCCGTGATCGTGCAGAAGTACGGGGGGTCCTCCGTCGCGGACGCCGACGCGATCAAGCGCGTCGCGAAGCGGATCACCGAGGCCAGGCGTGCCGGTGACGACGTGGTCGTGGTGGTCTCGGCGATGGGCGACACCACCGACGAGCTGATCGACCTGGCGAACCGCATCACCCCCACCCCGCCGCTGCGCGAGATGGACATCCTGCTCACGGCCGGCGAGCGGATCTCGATGTCGCTGCTCGCGATGGCGATCGCCAACCTCGGCGTGCACGCCCAGTCCTTCACGGGCCAGCAGGCGGGCGTGATCACCGACGACTCGCACGGCCGCGCCCGGATCGTCGCGGTCAAGGCCGACCGGATCCGCAAGGCCCTGGCCGAGGGGAACGTCGCGATCGTCGCGGGCTTCCAGGGCGTCAACGAGGCCAGCAACGACGTGACCACGCTCGGCCGGGGTGGTTCGGACACCACCGCGGTCGCGCTGGCCGCCGCGATCGGCGCGGACGTCTGCGAGATCTACACCGACGTCGACGGCGTGTTCACCGCCGATCCGCGGATCGTGCCCACCGCGCACAAGATCTCCCGGATCTCCTACGAGGAGATGCTGGACATGGCCGCCAGCGGCGCCAAGGTGCTCAACCTGCGCTGCGTCGAGTACGGAAGGAGGCACGGGGTGGACATCCACGTGCGCTCGTCATTCTCCGCGCACACCGGCACCCTGGTGACGGACCGCCCCCTGCCCGAGGGAGAAGGACTCATGGAACAGCCCCTCATCGCCGGCGTCGCGCACGATCGCAGCGAGGCGAAGGTCACCGTGGTCGGCGTCCCGGACGTGCCGGGCACCGCCGCCCGGATCTTCGAGGTGGTGGCGGCCTCGGGCGTCAACATCGACATGATCGTCCAGAACGTCTCGGCGGCGGCCACCGGGCTGACCGACATCTCCTTCACGCTCCCCGCGGACGACGGGCAGAAGGCCATCGGCGCGCTGACCGACCACCAGGCTGAGATCGGGTACGGCTCGCTGCAGTACGACGACCAGATCGGCAAGCTGTCCCTGATCGGCGCCGGGATGAAGTCCCACCCCGGTGTCTCGGCGAAGCTGTTCGGGGCGCTGCGCGACGCGGGCATCAACATCGAGATGATCTCGACCTCCGAGATCCGGGTGTCGGTCGTCACCCGGGCCGACCAGCTCGACGACGCGGTGCGCGCGGTGCACACCGCGTTCGACCTGGACTCCTCCGAGGGCGAGGCCGTGGTGTACGGGGGTACCGGACGATGAATGGCTTCACCGTCGCCGTGGTCGGCGCCACCGGACAGGTCGGGAGCGTGATGCGCCGCCTGCTGGCCGAGCGTGCGTTCCCGGTGGACCGGATCCGGTTCCTCGCCTCGTCCCGCTCGGCGGGCACCGCACTGCCCTGGGGCGACGGGCAGGTGGTGGTCGAGGACGTCGAGACCGCGGACCTCTCCGGCATCGACATCGCCCTGTTCAGCGCCGGGGCCACCGGCTCGCGCGCGCACGCGCCGCGGTTCGCGGCTGCCGGCGCGATCGTGATCGACAACTCGTCGGCCTGGCGGCGCGACCCCGAGGTGCCGCTGGTGGTCGCGGAGGTCAACCCCGACGAGGTCGACCTGACGGTCAAGGGCATCATCGCCAACCCGAACTGCACCACCATGGCCGCGATGCCGGTGCTCAAGCCGCTGCACGACGAGGCGGGGCTGGTGCGCCTGGTGGTCTCCACCTACCAGGCGGTCTCGGGCGGCGGGCTCAAGGGCGTACGCGAGCTCGCCTCCCAGGTCGAGGCCCTGCGCGATGCCGACGTTGCGGCCCTCACGCACTCCGGGGACGCGGTGGCGTTCCCCGAGCCGGTGATCTACGCCCGGCCGATCGCGTTCAACGTCCTGCCGATGGCCGGGAAGACCGTCGACGACGGCCTGAACGAGACCGACGAGGAGCAGAAGCTCCGGCACGAGTCGCGCAAGATCCTCGACATCCCGGACCTGCTGGTGTCGGGCACCTGCGTGCGGGTGCCGGTGTTCACCGGGCACAGCCTGTCGATCAATGCCGAGTTCGCCCGGCCGATCTCGCCCGAGCGCGCCACCGAGCTGCTCGCCTCCGCGCCCGGCGTCGAGCTGAGCGACATCCCGACCCCGCTCCAGGCGGCCGGCCAGGACCCCAGTTACGTCGGCCGGATCCGCGCCGACGAGGGCGTGCCCGGCGGTCGCGGCCTGGCGCTGTTCGTCTCCAACGACAACCTGCGCAAGGGCGCCGCGCTCAACGCCGTCCAGATCGCCGAGCTGGTCGCAGCCCGCCGCCAGTGACCGCCGTCGGCGCCCGCGTGCGGGCCGTGCGCGGTCAGGCGAGGCCGCGCTGGGCCACCCAGGCTCGGGCGACGGCCTCGACGACGTCCAGGGGCAGCGGGGCGTCGAGCGGGAAGTGCAGCGTGCCCTTGGCGGCGCGGTACGGCGCGACGGCGGCCGCCAGTGCGGGGTCGTCCAAGGCGGGCACGGGGTACATCGACACGTGCCCGGACCAGCCGGCCAGGTAGACCAGCGCCTTGCCCCGGCAGGTCACGCCGAGGATCCGGTACGACAGCCGTTGCCCCGGCTCGGGGACCGCCGCGACCACCCGGTCGCGCATCGCCTCCACCGCCGCGCGCGCGGCCGGCTCGAGCGCGGCGAGGTACGCGGCGAGGTCGTCGGGCAGGGGCAGGGCCATCCGCGCATCGTGCCACCTGGCGACGCGGTCGGCGAGACCGGCCGACGCGACGCGTTCAGCGGGCGAAGTACGGCAGCGCGGGCCGGCCCGCCTCGATCGCGGCCAGGGCCTCGAGCGCGCGGTCGATCCACGCCCTCGAGCTCGGGTTCAGCGGGTCGGGCAGCGCGTCAGGCGCGAACCAGCCGACGTCGGTGGACTCGTCGTCGGCGACCCGCGCCCGACCGCCCACGGCGCGGCACAGGAACGACACGTCCAGGTAGCGCGCGCGGTCGCCGTTGGGGTAGACGACCTCCTGGCCGGCCGCGACGCTGGTGAGCGCGAGGACCTCGATGTCGACCCCGGTCTCCTCGCGCGCCTCGCGGACCAGCGCGACGGCGGGCTCCTCGCCCGGCTCGGGGATCCCGCTCACCACGGCCCACCGACCGTTGTCGCTACGCCTGCCGAGCAGCAGACGGCCGACGTCGTCGACGATCACCCCGGAGACCCCGGGTAGCCACAGCAGATCGGTGCCGATCCCGGCACGAAGTCTGAGGATGAACTCGGGCACCGGCATGACCGGCAGGCTAGCGGCCCGCCGCCGGGCCCACCGCACCGGACGCCGCGAGGCAGGTGAGCTCCGGCAGAGATGGCGGAAGGGGCCCGGCATGATGCCGGGCCCCTTCTCCCACGGTCGGGGTGGCGGGATTCGAACCCACGACCTCTTCGTCCCGAACGAAGCGCGCTACCAAGCTGCGCCACACCCCGGGGAGCCCGGCAAGGATAGCCCAGCCGCGGACCGCCCGTGAAACCGGGTTCGGCGCCGGCCGCACCGACCGGGAACGGCTGGTGCAGGTGGTCCAGGACGGAGGTCCGCGGGAGGTAGGCGACGCAGCGCAGGCGGTCGTCGTCCTCGCGCTGGAGCAGGAAGTCGCTGATCAGGAGCGCGGTGCCGGCGCCGCTGCCGAACGTCCAGGTGATCGTGGCCAGCACCAGCCGCGAGCCCAGGAGCGTGGGCGTCGTCCCGGCGAGGGTCGCGGTCGCGGTGGTGGCACCGCGCACCGCCGCGTAGCGCTCGGCGACGGCCGCCAGGAAGGCCTGCCGGGGTACGGCCGACGTGCCGTGCTCGCCGAGGACGAGGACCGGGTCGGCCAGGAGGTCGTCGCCGACGCCGGGGGCGCCGAGGCGGTCCCATGCGGCGGCGAAGTCGACGATGCGCTGTTCGAGACCCACGAGGGGTGAGGTGGCGTTCACCGAGACCAACTACACCCCTGACGCGCCAGCGGCAACCCAGGCGCCGCGCCGGCTCGTCTTCGCCCGTTGGCGCCCGCGCGCGCCGCGACGGCGTCTCGGGCCGGCGGGGCTCAGCGGCTGACGAGGGTCAGCAGGGTGGCCTCGGGGCGGCACGCGAACCGCACGGGGGTGAACGGCGAGGTGCCCAGCCCGGCCGACACGTGCATCCAGATCGAGTCCTCGCCCCCCGGCTCGTCGGGGCGGGGCCCGGGCCAGCCGTGCACGCCCTTGGCGCGTCCGGTGTCCAGGTCGCAGTTGGTCACCAGGGCGCCCCACCCGGGCACGGCGAGCTGGCCGCCGTGGGTGTGCCCGGCGAGCACCAGCTGCGCACCGTCGTAGGCCATGGTGTCCAGCACCCGCTGGTACGGCGCGTGCGCGACCCCCAGGCGCAGGGTGGCGTCGGGGTGGTGGTGCCCCTCGGGGAAGCGGTCTCGATCCAGGTGCGGGTCGTCGACGCCGACCATCGAGATGAGCCGGCCGTCGGCGACCGTGACGCCGCGGCGGTTGTCCAGGTCCACCCAGCCGGCGTCGGTGAACAACCGGGCGAGGTCACGGGCCGGCAGGCGGGTCTGCTGCAGGGAGAGCGGTCGCCGGGCGTCCGGGAGCAGGTACCGCGCGGGGTTGCGCAGCTCGGGTGCGAGGTAGTCGTTGGAGCCCATCACGAACGCGCCCGGGGCCCTCAGCAGCGGGTCGAGCGCGTGCGCCAGCGCCGGCATCGCATCCACGTGCGCCCAGTTGTCACCGGTGTCGATCACCAGGTGCGGCTCGAGGTCGGCGAGGGAGCGCAGCCACGCGATCTTGTCGTCCTGGCCCGGGGTCAGGTGCAGGTCGGACAGGTGCAGCACGCGCAGCGGCTCCTGCCCCGGCGGCAGCACCGGCGCGGTGAACCGGCGCAGGGTGAACAGGTGAGCCTCGACGAGTGCCCAGGCGAGCCCGGCGCCGGCGGCCAGGGCCGCGACGCCGAGCGCCCGCGCGGGCGTGGTGGCGGCCACCTAGGGAGCGGCGGGCGGGGGGATCGGGAGCCCGCCGTTGTTCCCGCCGCCGTGACCGTTGTTGTCCTTCGGCGGGTCGGTCGGCGGCGGTGCGGGCTCGGGGCCCTTGGAGATCACGAGCGTGATCACCGAACCGCGCACGGTGCGGCTCCCGCCACCCGGGGAGGTGTCCGCGACCGCCCCGGACGGGTAGTTCGAGTAGACGGTCTTGTCAGCCGTCTTGACGTGGAAGCCCGCCGCCGTGAGCGTCTGGGTGGCGCTCTTCGGCGACATGCCGGCGACTCGCGGCACGGTGACCTGCACGCCGTTGACCATCGAGGACGGCGGCGCGGCGAACTTCACCACCGGCATGCCCTGGCTCGCCGCCGCCGTGAACACGCGCCAGGCCGGCGCGGCGATGTCCGAGCCGTAGACGTACCTGCGGTAGATGCCGTTGATCGTCTGGTTGTGCATCGGGATCATGCCCTGCGGGTGACCCACCCACACCGCGGTCGACAGCTGCTTGGTGAAGCCCACGAACCAGGTGTGCTCGTTCGCGCTGGTCGTACCCGTCTTGCCCGAGGCCGGTCGGCCGTCCGGCAGCCGCTTCACCTTCTTGGCCGTGCCGTCCCACACGAAGCTCAGGCCGTAGGTGACCGCATGGGCGAGGTCGGGAGTGATCGCCTGGCGACACCCGGCGTCCGGCACGGCGAGCTCGTTGCCGTCGCGGTCCTCGACCTTCTCGATGGCGACCGGGTTGCAGAACACGCCGTCGGCGGAGAACGCGGCGAACGCGGCCGCCATGGTCAGCGGCGCGACCTCGTTGGTGCCGATCACGCCCGACGGCACGATCCTCATGTCGGCGCCGTCCGCCCGGTGCACGCCGAGCTCCTCGGCGCCCGTGAAGATCTTGCACAGGTCGAGCTTGGTCGCCATGTCCATGAAGGCGTTGTTGACCGAGTTCTTGGTCGCGTCGAGCACCGTCATGTAGCCCGGGCCGCCCTCGGAGTTCGCGAGCGGGAACGTGCCGTTGCCCAGACCGGTGCAGGGCGCGTTGAACTCGCTCATCGAGTACTTGCGAGGCGTGCCGCTGACGACCTCCTTGAGCGCGTGCCCCTCCTTGAGCCACTCGAGCAGGGTGAACGGCTTGAAGGTCGAACCGGGCGGGAAGCCTCGCGAACCTCCGTAGGCGTAGTCCGTGTTGTAGTTGACCGAGGTGTGCCCGGGTGGCGCGTCGGTGGACGGGTCGTAGACGGTGTTCTGGGCCATCGCCTTGATCTTCCCGGTGCCGGGTTCGACCGTGGACAGCGCGACGCCCACGCCCGAGGGGTCGCCCGGCGCGACGGCCCCGTTGACCGCGGCGACCGCGTAGGCCTCCATCGTCGGGTCCAGGGTGGTGTAGATCTTCAGGCCGCCCTCGTTGAGCAGCTTGTCGCGCTTCGCGGCGGTGTCGCCGAAGGCCGGGTCCTGGCGGATGATCTGGGTCACGTAGTCGCAGAAGTACGACGAGCCCGGCACCGCGTCGTCCGCGGCGGAGCAGTTGCGCCGGTCCTGCCCGACCTTGAGCGTGTCCGCGATCGGGGTGGCCTTGCCCTTGTCGTACTCGGCCTGCGTGATGTCGCCCTCGCGCAGCATGGCGGCGAGCACGACGTTGCGTCGCGCCTGCGCCTTGTCGGGGTTGCGGGTCGGGTCGTAGGCCGAGGGGCTGCGGGTGATCCCGGCGATGGTCGCGGCCTGGAGGTAGTCCAGGTCCTTGGCCGAGATCGAGAAGTACTGCCTCGCCGCGGCCTCGACGCCGTACAGCGCGGTGCCGAACTGGGCGATGTTCAGGTAGCCCTGGAGGATCTCGTCCTTGCTCAGCTTCTGCTCGAGCGTCACGGCGAGCTTGGCCTCGCGGAGCTTGCGGCCGTAGCCCTCCACGCCGCTGGCGTCGCGCGCCTCGTTGATCGCCGCCGCCCGCGCGACCGGGTCCTCGATCTGCTCGGCGGCCTGGATGAGCAGGTTCTTGACGTACTGCTGGGTCAGCGTGGATGCGCCCTGGTTGGAGTCGGTGAGCTGGTTCGTGGCCAGCGCACGCACCATGCCGGGCAGGTCCACGGCGCCGTGCTCGTAGTAGCGGCGGTCCTCCACGTCGATGACCGCGTTCTGCATGTCCTTGGAGATCTCCGACAGCGGGACGACGATCCGGTTCTGGTTGTAGAAGGTCGCCATCAGGGTGCCGTCGGCGGCGTAGATGAAGGACTTCTCGCTCAGCACAGGGAGCTCGATGTCGGCGGGCAGGTCGTCGAACATCCCGACGGTCGTGTCGGTGAGCGCACTGGTGGTGGCGACCGCGGGCATGAACAGGCCGGCGGACAGCACGCCGCCGATGGTCGCGACCAGCACGAAGGCGACGAAGAGCCCGATCGCCTGGAGGGCGTTGACCTGCCGGGCGGACGCAGGACGACGGGACGACATGGCGACCAGGGTACGGGAGCGTCGGGCGCGGTCACCGGCCTCGGGGTGAAGGGCTGGTGCAGGTTGAGCTCTCCGGACCGCGCGCAAGGGCCCGAAGGACCCATTTGTGAACGGCATGGGACGAACTACCGTGATCAGCGGGGGAGAGGAGTTCTGCCGTGCACGACCAGCACTGGACCGCGTACGGCGCGTGCGGGCAGTCATCTCCCGACGACCTGTTCGTCGAGGGTGCTGCGCAGCGTGCGGCGCGCGAGGTGTGCCTGCGCTGCCCCGTGCGCTTCCAGTGCCTCGTCGACGCCCTCGACCACAAGATCGCCTTCGGGGTCTGGGGCGGCATGACCGAGCGCGAGCGCCGGGCGCTGCTGCGCCGGTTCCCGGACGTCGACTCCTGGCGCGAGGTGCTCGAGGCCGAGCCCGAGCTGGCGCTGGTCGGCGGTGCCCGTCCGCTGCCGGGCGTCGACCCCGAGCAGGGTGTGGCGCGCGGCGGGTAGCGTGCGGTCATGACGACCTGGGAGTACGCGACGGTGCCGCTCATCGTGCACGCCACGAAGCAGATCCTCGACCAGTGGGGTTCGGACGGCTGGGAGCTCGTGCAGGTGGTGCCCGGTCCGGACGGCAACGGCCTGGTGGCCTACCTCAAGCGGCCCACCGGAGGGCGGTCATGACCTCGAGCCCCTCGCAGCGACTGCACGAGCTGGGCCTGACGCTGCCGCCGGTGCCCGCGCCGGCCGCCGCCTACGTGCCGGCGGTGCGTACCGGCAGCTACGTGTGGACCGCGGGGCAGCTGCCGTTCGTCGACGGGGCGCTGCCGGTGACCGGCAAGGTCGGCGCCGGCGAGGGCCTGGTGCCGCCGGACGTCGCGTACCAGCAGGCCCGGGTCGCGGTGCTCAACGCGCTGGCGGCGGTGGCCGAGCAGGCCGGCAGCCTGGACCGGGTCGTCCGGGTGGTCAAGCTCATCGGGTTCGTCGCGAGCGACCCTTCCTTCACCGGTCAGCCTCAGGTGGTCAACGGGGCCAGCGAGCTGGTGGGGCAGGTGTTCGGACCGGCCGGGATGCACGCCCGGACGGCTGTCGGCGTCGCCGTGCTGCCGCTCGACGCGCCGGTCGAGGTGGAGCTGGTGGTCGAGCTCGCCTGAGCGGGACTCAGCGGGCGCGGCGCTCGAGCCGCTCCACGTCCAGGAGCACCACGGCCCGGCCCTCCCGACGGACCCAGCCGCGGGTGGTGAAGTCCGCCAGTGCCTTGTTCACCGTCTCCCGTGACGCGCCCACCAGCTGGGCGAGCTCCTCCTGCGTGAGGCCGTGGGCGACGCGCAGCCCGTCCTCCACCGGCTCGCCGAACCTGGTGGACAGGTCGAGCAGCGCCTTGGCGACGCGTCCGGGCACGTCGGCGAACACGAGGTCCGCGAGTGCTTCGTTGGTCCGCCGCAGCCGGTGCGCCAGCGCCTGGAGCAGGTGGATGGCCACCGGGGGGTGCTCCGCGATCCAGGCGATCAGCTCGTCGTGGCTGAGCTCGTACAGCAGCGTGTCGTTCACGGCCGTGGCCGTGGCGGTGCGGGGGCCCGGGTCGAACAGCGAGAGCTCGCCGAACATCTCGCCCGGCCCCAGCACGGAGAGCAGGTTCTCCCGCCCGTCGGGGGCGCGGCGGCCGAGCTTCACCGTCCCGGAGCTGATCACGTACAGACGGTCTCCGGGGTCACCTTCGTGGAACAGCGCCCGTCCGCGTGGCAGGTCGATGCGGGCCATCGTGCGCAGCAGAGCTCGGGAGGCCTCCTCGTCGATCGCGAGGAACAGAGGAGCCTGCAGCACCGCGTCGTCGTTCACCTGAGCCTCCGCCGCGTGTGACCTACGTCTCTTCCCGGTTCCACACTAGGCGCACTTCGACCCGAATGGACCCATCGGATGTCGAACCGTGCTCCGACCGGCGTGGCGGGCTGCTCAGCTCCCGTTCATGGGGGCGTCGAGCTCGTCGGCGACCAGGCGCATCACGAGCGCCTCGGTGGTCGCGTCGAGCGCCGCGTCCAGCTCGGTGGCGTATCCGGCCAGGCGTCGGTCCAGGTCGCGCAGGCGGCGCATGGCGCCGACCCGGTCGATCTCGGCAGGGGAGTTGTCGATCGCGGCGCGGAGCTCGTCGGGGTCGGGCGCGGCGAGCTGTGCCTGCGGCAGCACGTCCCACCCCATCTCGCCGAGGCGCTCCGGCGGCGCATAGGTCGCCACCAGCAGGTCCAGCCGGGCCCGGAGCAGCCGACGCCACCGGGTCACGCTGGCGCGCTCGGCACGGACCGCACGCCGGGTCGCGGCGGAGTCCAGGCCGACGGTGTCGCCGGTGCGCGTGACGATCATCGGTAGGGGCTCCGCTCTTCTTCGTGGGCCGCCGGACGGTCAGCGGCCTCGTTGATGAGATCGGTGGGGCCACAGGCTCGCTTGAGGCGCGCGCCGGCGGTTCACTCCAACGGCTGCCCGTCCCCGGCGGACGTGGCGGCGGCCGTGTGGGAGGCCGGACCTAGGCTGGCGGCATGCCCGCCGCGCCACTGCCCGAGCCAGGCCAGGAGACCCCGTTGGCCCGCACCAGGCGGGCCCGCCGGGTCAACCGTGAGCTCGCCGCCGCCTACCCGGACGCGCACTGCGAGCTGGACTTCGTCGACCCGCTCCAGCTGCTCGTCGCGACCCTGCTCTCGGCGCAGACCACCGACGTGCGGGTCAACCTGGTCACGCCGGCGCTGTTCGCCCGGTACCCCACCGCGGAGGCGTACGCCGGGGCGGATCAGGACGAGCTCGAGGACCTGATCCGCTCGACCGGGTTCTTCAGGTCGAAGGCCCGTGCGCTGATCGGGCTCGGCCGCGCGCTCGTCGAGCGGTTCGACGGCGAGGTGCCGCACCGGATGAAGGACCTGGTCACGCTGCCGGGGGTGGGGCGCAAGACCGCGAACGTCGTGCTCGGCAACGCGTTCGGCGTCCCGGGCCTCCCGGTGGACACCCACGTCCTGCGGGTCACCCGTCGCCTCGGCCTGACGGAGTCCGAGGACCCGGTCCAGGTCGAGGGCGAGCTGTGCGCCATGCTGGAGCGGCGTGAGTGGACCATGGCCTCGCACCGCCTCATCGCGCACGGCCGCCGTACCTGCCACGCGCGCCGGCCGGCGTGCGGCGCGTGCCCGGTGGCCCGCTGGTGCCCGTCGGCCGGGGTCGGGGAGACCGACCCGGTCGCCGCGCAGCGGCTCGTCAAGGCCTCGTCCCACGTGCTCGGGGACATCCCCGGGCCGGCGTGACGCAGCAGCGCGCCGTGCGGTGCTCAGTCGAGCGTCGCGAGCCAGTCGAGCAGCAGCGAGGTCGTGGCCTCGGCAGCCTCCTCGGGCAGGAAGTGCCCCGCCTCGGGCACGATCTCCAGCCGGAAGGGTCGGCCGTGGTCGGCGGTGGCCGAGCCGACGGTCGCCGGTGGTAGGCAGCGGTCCGCCCCGCCGTGCACCTGGAGCACGGGCACCTCGATCGTCGAGCGCATCGCGGCGAGATAGCGCTGCCCGTCCACCCGCGGGGTCGAGCGCACCAGCCAGCGCAGCGTCTCCATCGAGGAGTGCGCCGCGAACGGCACCTGCATGGCCGTGCGGTACGTCGCCGCCGCGTCCGGTGTCAGCCACGACCCGGCGCCCCACTCGCGGAGCAGGCGGGTGGCCAGGTCCCCGCGGGTGAGCCTGCGCTCGGGGAACCACGGCAGCTGGAAGAAGGCCAGGTGGCGGGAGGTCGAGCGGAGCAGCAGCGGCCGGGCCGCGGCCGCGGTGTGCATCCGAGCCGGGTGGACCGCACCCAGCACCGCCACGGCGCGGGTCACCGCCGGGCGCAGGGTCGGCATGGACCAGGCGACGGTGCCGCCCAGGCCGTGGCCCACCACCACCGCCTCGCCGACCCCGAGCGAACGGATCACGCCGGCGACGTCGCGCGTCAGGGTCGGCACGTCGTAGCCCTGCGGCGGCTTGTCCGACGCGCCGGAGCCGCGCAGGTCCATGGCCGCGACCCGGTAGCCGGCCCGTGCCAGCGCCGGGATCTGCGCGCGCCAGGCCCACCACATCTGGGGGAAGCCGTGCAGCAGGAGCACCAGCGGGCCCTCACCAGCCTCGGCGACGTGGAACCTGGCGCCGTTGGCAGCCACGAAGCGGTGCTGCCACGGCCCGTCCATGAGGACGGCCGAGGCGTCGGGAGCGGTGCGCATCTAGGCCGCCGCCACCGTGGCGTGGTGCCGGTCGCGCCGGGCCAGGCCCAGGCCACCCAGGCCGGCGGCGACCACCGACGCCACCAGGATCGCGGCCCGGGCGTGCTCCTCGGTGGCGCTGCCCTCGCCGAACGCCAGGGAGCTGATCAGCAGCGAGACCGTGAAACCGATGCCGGCGACGAAGCCGACGGCCAGGACGTCGCCCCAGCCCAGACCCTTGGCCAGCGGCGTCCGGGTCGCCGTCGCCACGAGCCAGGTGCCGCCGAGGATCCCCAGCGGCTTGCCGAGCACGAGCCCCAGCACGATGCCCTGCGCCACCGGGTCCTTGGCCGCGGCCAGCAGCGCCTCCGGGTTCAGCGAGACCCCCGCCGCGAGCAGGGCGAAGACCGGCACGGCGAAGCCTGCCGAGATGGGCCGCCAGCGGTGCTCGATGTGGGCTGCCAGGCAGTGCTCCTCGCTCTCGTCCGGCGTGCCGGGCACCACCAGGCCGAGCAGCACGCCGGCGATCGTCGCGTGCACGCCCGAGGCGTGCATCAGGGCCCAGGCGATCACCCCGATCGGCACGAGCAGCCAGGCCGAGGTGATCCGACGCCGGGTGAGCAGACCGAACACCGCCACCGCGCCCAGGGACGCGGCGAGCCAGCCCAACGAGATCGAGTCGGAGTACGCGACCGCGATGACGATGATCGCGAGCAGGTCGTCGACCACGGCCAGGGTCAGCAGGAAGGCGCGCAGCGAGTTCGGCAGGCTGCGGCCGACCACCGCCAGCACGGCGATCGCGAACGCGATGTCGGTCGCGGTCGGCACCGCCCACCCGCGCAGGTCACCGCCGGAGAGGTTGACCAGGACGAAGAACGCCGCGGGAACGAGCATGCCGCCGACCGCCGCGACCACCGGCAGGGCCGCGCTCGCCGGGCGCCGCAGCTCCCCGGCGACGATCTCGCGCTTGAGCTCCAGGCCCACCACGAAGAAGAAGATCGTCAGCAGCCCGTCGTTCGCCCAGGCGGCCAGCGACAGGTCCAGGTGCAGCGCGGCCGGACCCACCACGGTCTGCCGCAGCGTCTCGTAGCTGTCGGACCACGGGGAGTTCGCCCACACCAGGGCGACCACGGCGCCGAGCAGCAGGAGCGCGCCGCCGGCCTTCTCGGTGCGCAGGACGTCGACGATGTTGCGCTCGTCGTCCGGGCTGATCCGGGCGAAGAGCCCGGAGACGGGACGAGAAGCCAGTCGCGCGAGACGGGCGCGGCGGGACATGGGCCTCCTCGGGGGCGGATCGGGTGTGCCGACCGGACTTCCCGGCTCTCCCGGCCTTCAGGATAGGCGAGCCGTCGCTCCCGGGCTCAGGCGTGCTCGGCCGCCTCCTCGGAGGCATCCTCGCCGTCGGTCCGGTTGCGCGGCGGGTCGAACCGGTAACCCACGTTGCGCACGGTGCCGATGAGCTGCTCGTGCTCCGGGCCGAGCTTGGCGCGCAGCCGCCGGACGTGGACGTCCACGGTGCGGGTGCCGCCGAAGTAGTCGTAGCCCCAGACCTCCTGGAGCAGCTGCGCCCGGGTGAACACCCGGCCGGGGTGCTGGGCGAGGTACTTCAGGAGCTCGAACTCCTTGTACGTCAGATCCAGGGCTCGCCCCCGGATCCGGGCGGTGTAGCCCCCCGGGTCGATCGTCAGGTCACCGGAGGAGATCTCCGAGGGCTCGTCCTCGGCCGCGCTCGCCGCCGAGCGCTCGATGACGATCCTGAGCCGGGCCTCGACCTCCGCCGGCGAGGAGTCCTCGAGCAGGATGTCCGCGGCGCCCCACTCGCCGGTCACGACGGTCAGTCCGCCCTCGGTGAGCACCAGCACGAGCGGGACCGTCAGCCCGGTGGCTCGCAGCAGGCGACAGGTCGACCGGGCGGTCGCCAGGTCGCGGCGCGCGTCCAGCAGGAGCACGTCGGCGTCCGGGGCGTCGAGCAGGGCCGAGGGCTCCACGGGCAGCACACGGACCCGGTGGGCGAGCAGTCCCAGGGCAGGTAGCACCTGGGCCGAGCCCCCGGTCGACGGCGTGAGCAGCAGCAGGTCCGCCATGGCGGGTGTGCCTCCCGGTCGTTGGCGGACCAACCGTACCGCCGGGGGCCGAGGTCCCGGTGCGGGCCCATGATCTGCGAGACTGCTCCCCGTCCCGGCCCCCGCACCCGATCGAGCGACACATGCACGTCACCACCCGCTCCGTGCTGAGCGCAGCGGCAGCCGCCCTGGTGGCCGGCGCCGGCGTGCTCGGCGAGCCGTGGGTCACGCTCGCCGCGGTCGCCGTGGCGCTCGGGTTCGCGGTCGGCTGGCCCACCCTGCTGCGCCTGCCCGCGCCACAGGGCTCGGCCGTGGTCGTCGCGCTCGGCGGCGGTGGCGGGGTGCTCGCGGTGAGCCTGACGCGGGGCGACCCCGTGCTGCGCGGGCTGCCGGAGGTGGTCGCGCTCGCGGTGCTGCTCGCGTTCGTCCACGAGCTCGCGCGCACCGACGGACGACCGAGGCTGGTCGAGTCGGTGGCCGGCGGCGTCAGCGGCGTGCTGCTGGCCTCGGCCGCGGCCGGCTGGGTCGCGGCGCTGCGCACGCCCGTCGGCGTGGGACTGGTGGTCGCGGGCGCGCTCGCGCTGTTCTTCGCCGCGGCCGCCTCGGCGGTGCCGTTCGGCGGCTGGACCGCCGCCGGGCTGACCGCGTTCGCCGGTGCCCTGGGCGGCGTGGGCGGCGGTGTGGTGATGGCCCAGGTGGGACCGGCCGCGGGTGGGTTGATCGGCGTCGCGGTGGGTCTGCTGGTCGCGGTGCTCCACCTGCTGTTCGAGCGGGTGCCGGCGCTGTCGCGCCGGTCGGCCGCGATCTCGGCCCTGCTGCTGCCGGTGTCCGTGAGCGGGATCCTGGTGTACGTCGTGGGGCGCGTGCTGCTCGGCTGAGGCCCACCGACGCGGCGCAGGCGGCCAGGGCGCCTAGGATCGGGACATGACCGGTCTGGAGCTGTTCTACATCGGCCTCCTGGTGGCGGCGACCGTGACCATCGGGTGGTTCGCTGTCTACGTCGTGCTCAAGCTCTTCAAGGGCCAGCGCTGACTGTGCCGTTCGTCATCCCCGACGGCCTGGCCCCGGAGGTGTACCCGCTCGCCTGGCTCGTCGGGCGCTGGCGGGGTACGGGTGAGGTCGCCTACCCGCAGATCCCTCGCGTGTCCGTGGTCGGCGAGGTCGAGGTGGACCACGACGGCGGTCCGTACCTCACCTGGCGGTCGACGCTGCGCCTGGCCGACTCCGAGCAGACCTGGGGCACCGAGCGCGGGTTCTGGCGGGTGCCGCCCGACCGCCCGGAGGACCTGCCCGAGGGTCGTTTCCCCGTCGAGCTCATGGTGACCGACCCGGCCGGCTACCTCACGCTGTACGCGGGGGTGGTCTCCGGCGGCCGGATCGACCTGGCGTCCGACCTCATGGCGCGTACCGCCGACGCGGCCGAGGTGACGGCGGCCTCGCGTCTGCTGGGGCTGGTGGACGGCGAGCTCATGTGGACCTGGGACATCGCCGCGTTCGGCGAACCGTTGCAGAACTACGCCGCGATGCGGATGGAGCGGGTCGGATGAGTGCCCCGGACGACGCGGGCCGGTGGCGCAGCCCGCTGCTCGCACGCTCCGGCGCCGTCGCGGCGTCCGGCCCGGACCAGGGCGTCGCGTGGCACTACGGCGACCCCACCGGCGAGCAGCGCGCCCTCGAGGCCGGCGGGGCGGTGGTCGACCAGTCCCACCTGGGGGTGGTGAGCGTCACGGGCCCCGACCGGCTCGCCTGGCTCCACGCGATCACCTCCCAGCACCTGGAGCGCCTGGCGCCGCACGTCTCGACCGAGACGCTCGTGCTGAGCCCCCACGGGCACGTCGAGCACGCCGCGGCCGTGGTCGACGACGGCACGACCACGTGGCTGATCACCGAGACCGCGCCGGCGCTGGCCGCCTGGCTGGACTCGATGCGCTTCACCAGGCGGGTCGAGGTCGCCGACGTGACCGCCGCGTGGGCCGCGATCGGCGAGGCGGTGGCGCAGGGCGGCGCCGACGGGGAGCCGCTCACCTGGCACGATCCGTGGCCGACCACCGCCCCGGGCGGCACCCGGTACGGGCCCGCGGACGCCGAGCACCCCGGTCAGGACCGGGCCTGGCGACTGGTGCTCGTGCCGCGCGGCCGGCTCGCCGACGAGGTCGCCACGCGCGAGGGGGCCGGCTGGCGCCTGGCCGGGACGTGGGCGACCGAGGCGCTGCGGGTCGAGGCGTGGCGCCCGCGCGCCGCGACCGAGGTGGACCACCGCACGATCCCGCACGAGCTGGACTGGCTGCGCACCGCCGTGCATCTCGACAAGGGCTGCTACCGGGGCCAGGAGACGATCGCCCGGGTGCACAACATGGGCCGGCCGCCGCGCCGGCTGACCATGCTGCACCTGGACGGGTCCGGGCACCTGGTGCCCCGACCCGGGGCGCCGGTGCGCGTCGAGGAGCGCGAGGTCGGGCACGTGACCACCGTCGCCCGCCACCACGTGCTCGGCCCCGTGGCGCTCGCCGTGCTCAAGCGCAGCGCGCCCACCGACGCCGAGCTGCTGGTGGACTGCGACGGCGGTGCCGTCGCGGCCGGCCAGGAGGTCGTGGTGCCCGCGGAGGGGGTCTCGACCGACCGGCCGGCGCCCCGGCCACGGATCGGCCTCCCGCCGCCCCGGAGGTGACCGGCTCGCTCGTGCTGCGCGCCCGTGCCCGGCAGGGCTGGGGCAGGGTGCGCCGCGCGGCGGTGCCCGTCCTGCTCGCGTCGATCGCGGCCGGGGCGGCCTACGCGGCCGCGCGGTACGGGCTGGGCCACCAGTACCCGTTCTTCGCGCCGGTCGCGGCCTGGATCGCCCTGGGCTTCAGCGCCGACCGCAACCTGCGCCGGGTGGCCGAGATGGCGATCGGGGTCGCCGTCGGCGTGCTGGCCGGGGATCTGCTGGTGCACCAGATCGGCACCGGCCCCGTCCAGGTCGCCGTGGTGCTCGCGGCCGCCGTGCTCGTCGCCCGGTTCCTCGACCGCGGCGACCTGCTGGCGGTCCAGGCCGGTGTGCAGGCGATGATCGTGGTGGTGCTGCCGGCCTCGGGTACCAGCGGTCCGTTGGAGCGCTGGCTGGACGCGCTGGTGGGCGGCGTGATGGCGCTCGTGGTCGCCGCGCTGTCCCCCCAGGACCCGCGCCGCCGGGTCAGGGCCGTGGCCGAGGAGGCGATGTCCGAGATCGCCGAGGTCCTGCGGACGCTGGCCGGGGGGCTGCGCACGCAGGACCCCGCCGCCGTGCGGCGCGCCCTGCTGCGGGGCCGGGCGTCCCAGCCGGTGCTGGACACCTGGCGCTCGGCTGCGGTGAGCGCCAGGCAGACCGCACGGCTGTCCCCCGCGTTCCGTCGGCACCGTGACGAGCTCGCGGCCCAGGTCGCCTCCGCGGCCCTCGCCGACCGTGCGATGCGCAACGCCCGAGTGCTGGCCCGGCGGGCCGAGACCGTCGTGGCGCGGCCGCCGGCGGATGCGACCGGCGCCCGCGCAGCGGCCGACGCGCTCGCCCCGCTGGCCGACGCCGTCGACCTCGCGTGCCGGGGCGCGGACGAGCTGGGCCTCGCCCTGTCCACCGGGTCGGCGACCGCGACGGCACGCCGGACCTTGGCCGAGGCCGCCGCGCGCACGGACCCCTGGCGGCTGGTGCCGGGCGGCGACCTGCACGCCCAGGGCCTGGTCCTGCTGCTGCGCTCGCTCGTGGTGGACCTGGCCGAGACGGCCGGTGCGGACCCGGAGGCCGCCCGCGCGACCCTCCCGGAGATCTAGGTGGCCGAAGTATTCACCCGGCCCGTCACCTGGCTGGAGTACCAAGGTCATCGGACGACCGGTCGATGGATGGACGTGACCAACGTCGAGCGGCTCGAGCCGCGCGACCGCGTCGCGGCGGGTCGAACCGCCGCCGCGGTCGCGCTCGCCGCCGCCACGGCGGTGGTGGGCTACGAGCTGGTGGGCACCCTCGTCGGCCTCCCGACCAGCACGCCGACGTCGCTGGCCCAGGCGACCGCCATCGGCATCGGGCTCGTGGCGGTCGCGGTGATCGCCGGCTCGATGCCCGAACGGCTGCCGGACTGGCTCTGGTGGGCGGGATCGGTCGTCGGCGTGCTCGTGGTGCTCCTGCTCAGCCTGGCCACTGGCGACACCCGCGCCGCCGGTCAGCTCGGCTTCCTCTACCCGGTGGTGTTCGCAGCCGCCAACCTCAGAGCCAGGGCCGCATGGGCGGTGTCCGCGCTCGCCGCGGCCGCCGAGCTGGTGCTGGTCCTCACCCTGCTGCCGGTGCGGGACGCGATGGCCGACGCGTTCGTGCTCGCCGCAGGCATCGTGATGGTCACCAGCGCGCTGCAGATGGTGGCCCACCGCCAAGATTCCCTGACCGCCAGGCTGAGCGAGATCGCCGCCATCGACCAGCTCACCGGCCTCGCCAGCCGCAGGCGCCTGGAGGAGGTCGCCCGCGAGGTGCTCGAGACGCCGTGCCTGCCGGGCGACTTCAGCCTCGGCACCGGGCTGGCCATCATCGACCTGGACCACTTCAAGACGCTGAACGACACCTACGGGCACCCGGTCGGCGACGCGGCGCTGGTGCACGTCGCCGCGCTCCTGCGCACCACCTGCCCGAGCAAGGCCACGGTCGCACGTCTCGGCGGCGACGAGCTGGCCGCGCTGCTGCCCTGCGGTGAGCCCGACGAGGTCGCGGAGGTGATGGAGCGGTTCCACGACGCGGTTCGCACCAGCCCGATGAACCACCTCGGGCGGGTCCTGGCCCTGAGCGTGTCGGTGGGGTGCACCCACGCGCCGGCCATGCGTGAGACGGACCTCGCCGTGCTGTACGCCCGCGCCGACGAGGCGCTCTACCAGGCCAAGCTCCAGGGGCGCGGCCGGGTCGTGGTGGGCTGACGGGTGCTGCCCCGTCGTCACGGCCGGGCGAGCACCCGTAGGCTCTCCCCGTGCTTCGCGTCCAGCTCCTCGTCTTCGGCCTGCTGTACATCCTGGTGTTCCTGTTCAGCGTGTTCGCCCTGATCGACGCGGCCCGCCGTCCGGCCCAGGCGTTCGTCGCCGCCGGCAAGCGGACCAAGGGGTTCTGGCTCGCGATCACCGGGCTGTGCACGGCGGTGTCCTTCGTGGCCATGCCGCCGCTGTGGGCGCCGATCGGCTTCCTGGTGCTGATCGCCGCGGTCGGCGCGATCGTGTACCTGGTCGACGTGCGCCCGGCCCTCGGCTCGGGCCCCCGGCGCCAGGGTCCGCGATCCGGCGGGTGGTGAGGTGCGGGCGGTCGTCCAGCGGGTGACCCGCGCGGCGGTGCGGGTGGCCGGCGAGGTGGTCGGCGCGATCGACGAGCCCGGCCTGCTCGTGCTCGTGGGCGCGACGCATGACGACGGGCCTGCCCAGGTCGAGCGGATCGCCCGCAAGGTCGCCGAGCTGCGCATCCTGCGCGACGAGCGCGCGGCGGTCGACGTCGGCGCGCCGGTGCTCGTGGTCAGCCAGTTCACGCTCTACGCCGACACCCGCAAGGGTCGGCGCCCCACCTGGAACGCGGCAGCGCCCGGACCGGTCGCCGAGCCCTTGGTCGCCGACCTGGTCCGGGCCCTGCGCGAGCGCGGCCTGCGGGTCGCGACCGGGGTCTTCGGTGCGGACATGGCCGTCGAGCTGGTCAACGACGGGCCGGTCACCGTGCTCCTCGAGGCCTGAGCCGGGCAGCCGGCCTCAGGCGTCCAGCAGCGCGAACTCGTCCTCGTTGAGCACCAGGTCGGCGGCCTTGGCCGAGTCGCGCACCGACTCGGGCCGGCTCGCGCCCGGGATCGGGATCACCACCGGGGCCTTGGCCAGCTCCCAGGCCAGCGCGACCTGCTGCGGGCTGACCCCGCGCTTATTGGCCACCTCGGCGAACGCGGTGTGCCGGGAGCCGAGCGCGCCGGCGTTGCCGATCCCACCCAGCGGGCTCCACGGCAAGAAGGCGATGCCGAGCTTGGCGCACAGCTCCAGCTCCGGCTCGGAGCTGCGGAACCGGGGCGAGAACTGGTTCTGCACCGACACCAGGCGTCCGCCCAGGACCTCGTTCGCGAGCCGGATCTGCTCCGGGTTCGCGTTCGAGATCCCGGCCATGAGGATCTTGCCCTCGTCCAGCAGGTCGCGGATCGCGCCGACGGAGTCCTCGTACGGCACCGTCGGGTCGGGACGGTGGAACTGGTAGAGGCCGATCGCCTCGACGTCCAGGCGCTGCAGCGACGCCTCGCACGCCGTCCTGAGGTACGCCGGGTCTCCCTGGGTGTACCAGGTGCCGTCCCCGGGCCGGCGGTGCCCGCCCTTGGTCGCGACGAGCACGTCGTCGGCTGCCGAGCCGGCCAGGCGCAGCGCCTTGGCGACCAGGAGCTCGTTGTGCCCGACGTCGGTCGCGTTGAGGTGGTACGCGTCGGCGGTGTCGATGAGCGTCACGCCGGACTCGAGCGCGGCGTGGACCGTCGCGATCGACCGGGCCTCGTCCGGGCGGCCCTCGATGGACATGGGCATCGCGCCCAGCCCGATCGCGCTGACCGTCCGTCCGCCGATGGTGCGGTGCTGCATGTCGTCCCCTCCGTGGTGGGTGGCTGCCGGGCCACTCTGCCGCCGCCGCCGAGGCGGCACAAACCGGCGCCCGCCGTGCAGGCCGTGTGGGCCTGGCCGCCGCCGAGGGCAGGGTGCAGGCTGGATCCATGCGGATCACGGCCGAGCACGGTGACCTGACCCGAACCGGGACCGACGTCGTCGTCAACGCGGCGAACTCCACCCTGCTGGGCGGCGGCGGGGTGGACGGCGCCCTGCACGCCGCCGCGGGCCCCGCGCTGCTCGAGGCCTGCCGCCGGGTGCGGCGGACCACGTGGCCGGACGGCCTGCCGGTGGGTGAGGCGGTGGCGACCGAGGCGGGTGACCTGCCGGCCCGGTGGGTGGTGCACACGGTCGGGCCGAATCGGACCAGGGGCCAGACGGACCCCGCGCTGCTCGCAGCCTGCTTCACCAGGTCGCTGGACGTGGCGGACCGCCTGGGCGCCGGCTCGGTCGCGTTCCCCGCGGTGAGCGGCGGGGCGTACGGCTGGGCGATGGTCGACGTCGCGCGGATCGCGGTGGGGGCGGTCCGGGAGTGGGCGGCCCGGCATCCGCGCTCGGGGATCGAGGAGGTGCGGTTCGTGCTGTTCTCCGCCGCGGCGCTCGCCGAGTTCGAGGCGGCGCTGACCCGCTGAGCCTCAGCCCATCCGGTCGAGCATCGCCCCGAGCACCTGGACCACGCCCGCCTCGGTGTTCGACGGGGCACGGAAGCGCGCCGCGGCCAGGGGGTCGGACCGGCCGTTGGCCATCGCGAAGGACATCCCCACGGCCCGCAGCATGCCGATGTCGTTGAGGTGGTCCCCGAACGCGGCGGTCTGCGCGGGGCGGATCCCCAGCACACCCTGGAGCCGGCGCAGCGCGGCCCCCTTGTCGACGTCGGCGCCCACGACGTCGACCCAGTGGTCGTGGCCCTGCACCACGCGGTGGCCAGGAGTCGCCCGGTGCAGGGCGTCCAGCAGCGGGCCGTCCATCCGGGCGGGGCTGAAGACCGCGACCTTGAGCGTGGGCCCCGCGTCCTCGAGCACGTCGGGCACACGGCGCGCGCGGTGCAGGAAGCGGGCGGCCTCGAGCGCGGCGTCGTCCCATGGCGACTCGAGCACCACCATGTCCGGCCCGGTGAGCGCGATCGCCAGGTGGTGGCGTGCGTCGGCCAGCTCGCGGATGCCCCGGACGATCGTGGCGAGCACCGCGGGGTCGAGCACCTCGGCGTGCAGGACGCGACCCCGGTGCTCGAGGTAGGCGCCGTTGTCGCAGATCGCGGACATCCGCGCGAGCCGGTCGCCGAAGAGGTCGACCAGGGTGCCGCGCTGCCGGCCGGTGGCCGCGCACAGCTGCACCCCGCGGCCCATCAGCGCGTCGGCCAGGCCCCAGAACCGGGGGTCGACGGTCATCTCCTCGCCGAGCAGCGTGCCGTCCAGGTCGATCGCGAGCAGGCGGAGGTCCGCGAGCTCGCGCGCATCGGGCAGCTGGGTGGGGTCCAGGAGGGTCGGCACGGACCCCAGTGTTCCCGATCGCGCGGGCTCGCCCGGACGCACGGCGGCGCCGGGCCTGCGCGGATAGGCTCCCGCTGTGTCAGGACGCCTCTCCCCGCCGGCCGGCCGTGGCGTCATGCGGACGCAGGTGCGCTGGTCGGACGTCGACCTGTTCGGGCACGTCAACAACGCCGCCTACCTGCGCTACCTCGACGACGCGCGGTTCGCCCTGTTCGACATGGGCGTGGACGACGACGGCCAGCTGACCTCCTCGCGCCTGGTGGTCGTCAAGCACGAGATCGACTACCTGGGCCGGCTCACCTACCGGCCGCAGCCCATCGACGTCGAGGTCTGGGTGCCCCGGATCGGGAGGACCTCGGTGGACATGGCCTACGAGGTCCTGGACGCCGATCGCACGGTCTACCTGCGTGCCAGCAGCCGCATGGTCCAGCTCGACGCCGCCAGCGGAACCGCTCGGCCGTTCACGCCCGACGAGCGTGCGGCGTTCGAGGCCTACCCGGGTGAGGCGCCGGCGCTGCACCCCTGGTGACGGCGGGTTCGGCGGCGCTCAGCCGGAGACCGCGTCCCACGCGGCCTTGATGGAGGCCGGCGCCTCGCGCACGTGCCACCACAGCGCCTGGGCGGGCTTGGCGCTCTGCGCCGAGACACCGACGCCCACGGCGTCGATCCCGGCCGACTGACAGGAGAACAGCGCCCGGCGCAGGTGGTAGTCCTGGGTGATCACCACCGCCCGGTCCACGCCGAACACCTCGTGCGCGCGGACGCACGAGGCGTTGGTGTCCACGCCCTCGCGGTCCAGCACGATCGCGCTGTCCGGCACGCCGCGGGCGAGGAGCCAGTCGCGCATGGCGCCGGGCTCGTCGTGGCTGTCCAGGACGCCGTCGCCGGAGGCGAGGATCGTGGTCACCTGCCCCGCGGCGTAGAGCTCGGCGGCCGCGTCCAGGCGGCGACGAAGGTAGGGCGAGGGGGATCCGTCCGGTGCGAGCCCGGCGCCGAGCACGAGCGCGACGCCGCTCGGCCGGACCTCGGCCGGGCTCGCGACGACCCGCGTCTGGCCGAGGGCCTGGACCCACACCGCCGGGGCGAGCGCCAGGGCCGCGGCCGCGCTCAGCGCCCAGCCCGCGACACGCAGGCGTCGCGACCGGCGGACGGTCCTGGCGGCGGGCACGTCGGCGGGAAGGGCAGCGGGCACGCCAGCGATCGTAGGTCGACGGTCCACGCGGCGAGGGCAGGACGTGGGGGCGTCGGGTGATCATGTCGTGGACGCCCCTGCGTGGCGTCGTGCTCGGCCCGGCGTTGCCGCGCGGGCGGCTTCGTGGAACATCCGACGCGCTGTCCATGCCAGATGTTCCACGATCGGCGCGGCCGGCGCGCTCTCGCTCAGCAACCTCGGGCCGCAGTAGCAAAAGTGCGAACGGTCGTACTATTCTCGCCGGGTGACCGAGCCGACCAGACCTGCCGCCGACGTCCTCGCCCTGCTCGGCGTCCCGCTCGAGCCGTTGCGCGAGTCGAAGGGCGGGCGCACCCGCGAGGCGATCCTCGGCGCGGCCGTGGCGTTGGCCTGCCGCACCGGGCTGGGCGGCCTCACGGTCGGGTCGCTGGCCACCGAGGTCGGCATGTCCAAGAGCGGGATGTTCGCGCACTTCGGCTCCAAGGAGGCGCTCCAGCTCGCCGTGCTGGACGCGGCGGCCCTGGAGTTCGCCACCGAGGTCGTGCTCCCGGCGCTGTCCGCGCCCCGCGGCGAGCCACGGGTGTGGGTGCTGGTCGAGGGGTGGTTGAGCTGCGGGCTGATGCGACGGCCCGGCGGCTGCGTGTTCGTCAAGTCCAGCACCGAGCTCGACGAGCAACCCGGACCGGTCCGTGACCGGCTGCGCAACCAGCACCTCGAGCTGGGCCGCTCGATCGCGCGGATCTTCGCCGGCGGGATCCGCGAGGGCCACTTCCGGGCGGACGCGGACCCGGAGCGGTTCGCCGGAGACCTGCACGCGGTGATGCTCGGCTTCTACCACCAGCACCGCCTGCTCGGTGACCCGCGGGCGGAGGAACGCGCCCGCGCCGCGGTCACCGCGCTGCTCGACGCGGCCCGCCCGCCCGGCGAGGGCAGCGGCGTCCGGGCCGGCGCGGCGGCGGAGGCCGGACGGTGACCGCCGGGACCGCCGTGGCCGAGGCACGCCCGACGTTGCGCCGCCGGGCGCGGCGGTGGCGGCGCCAGGTCGCCGCGACGACGGGCCTGCTGTGGTTGCGGGCACACCTCGCGGTGCTCCAGGCCGTCGCGCCCGCGGCTGCCGACCGGCGGGCGCTGGACCTGTGGTGCACGCTGCCGCCCGGCGCGCAGCGGCGCCGCGACCTGCGCCCCGGGCCGGGCGACGTGGTGCGTCTGCCGGCTCCGCGTGGCGGGGACGTGGTCGCCGAGGCGTGGGGGACCGGCCCTGTGGTCCTGATGGTGCACGGCTGGGGCGGCTGGCGCGGCCAGCTCGGGGCGTTCGTCTCGCCGCTGGTCGACGCCGGCTACCGGGTGGTGGCGCTGGACGCGCCGAGCCACGGGGACGCCGCGCCGGGGGTCCTCGGGCCGGGGCGGGGCATGCTGCCGGAGATCGTCGACGCCCTCGAGGTCGCGCACGACGCGTTCGGCCCGGTCGCCGGCGTCGTCGCGCACTCGCTGGGCTGCACGGCGACCGGCCTCGCGCTGCGCGGACGGCTGAGCGCCGAGCGGGTGGCCCTGGTCGCGCCCAGCTCCGGGATCGGGGCGCTGCTCGCCCAGTTCTCGCGGATGTTCGGGCTCTCGGAGCGCACCGTCGCCCACCTGCGCGCCGCGCTCGAGGAGATCGTGGCCGAGCCGGTCGACGGGCTGGACCCGGTCGCGCTCGGCGACGGCCCGGTGCCCGACACCCTCGTGGTGCACGACCGCGCCGACCGGGAGGTCCCGTACGCGGTGGGCGTCGCGGTCGCCGAGGCCTGGTCCGACGCGCCACTGGTCACCTCCGATGGCCTGGGCCACCACCGGGTCCTGGCCGACCCGGGCGTCGTGGCGGCCGTGGTCGCGCACGTCGCCAGGGTCCCGGGTGACGCCGCGCCCCGCGCAGGCCGTGCTCCGCACGCGGAGCGGACCCCCTGAGGTCACGCCGTGGTCCCGCCCGTGTTGCGGCTGGGTGAACGGATCACGCCGGGGGCGAACACGGGACGACTCGGGCAGGTGCCGCGGTTAGCCTTGCAGAACGCCGTCCCTGGCTCGCGGGACCTCCCCGCGGGCTGCACCCCAGCGGCAAGGAGTGCTGATGTTCGAGAGATTCACCGACCGGGCCCGTCGTGTGGTGGTCCTCGCCCAGGAAGAGGCGCGGATGCTCAACCACAACTACATCGGGACCGAGCACATCCTGCTGGGCCTGATCCACGAGGGTGAGGGCGTCGCCGCCAAGGCGCTGGAGTCGCTCGGCATCTCGCTGGACGCGGTGCGCTCGCAGGTCCAGGAGATCATCGGCGAGGGCCAGCAGGCCCCGTCCGGTCACATCCCCTTCACCCCGCGCGCCAAGAAGGTGCTCGAGCTGTCGCTGCGCGAGGCGCTGCAGCTCGGCCACAACTACATCGGCACCGAGCACATCCTGCTGGGCCTGATCCGCGAGGGCGAGGGCGTCGCCGCCCAGGTGCTCGGCAAGCTGGGCGCGGACCTCAACCGCGTACGCCAGCAGGTCATCCAGCTGCTCAGCGGCTACCAGGGCAAGGAGGCGGTCGCCGCGGGCGGCCCGCAGGAGGGCACCCCCTCCGGCTCGGCCGTGCTCGACCAGTTCGGCCGCAACCTGACGCAGGCCGCGCGCGAGGGCAAGCTCGACCCGGTGATCGGGCGCGAGAAGGAGATCGAGCGGGTCATGCAGGTGCTGTCCCGCCGCACCAAGAACAACCCTGTCCTGATCGGCGAGCCCGGGGTGGGCAAGACCGCCGTCGTCGAGGGCCTCGCGCAGGACATCGTGCGCGGCGACGTGCCCGAGACCCTCAAGGACAAGCAGCTGTACACCCTCGACCTCGGCGCCCTGGTCGCCGGGTCCCGCTACCGCGGTGACTTCGAGGAGCGGCTGAAGAAGGTCCTCAAGGAGATCCGCACGCGCGGCGACATCATCCTGTTCATCGACGAGATCCACACCCTCGTCGGCGCGGGTGCGGCCGAGGGCGCGATCGACGCCGCCAGCATCCTCAAGCCGATGCTGGCCCGCGGCGAGCTGCAGACCATCGGCGCGACCACGCTCGAGGAGTACCGCAAGCACGTCGAGAAGGACGCCGCGCTCGAGCGCCGCTTCCAGCCCATCCAGGTGGCCGAGCCGACGCTGTCGCACACCATCGAGATCCTCAAGGGCCTGCGGGACCGCTACGAGGCGCACCACCGGGTGTCCATCACCGACGGCGCGCTGGTGGCCGCTGCCCAGCTGGCCGACCGGTACGTCAACGACCGGTTCCTGCCGGACAAGGCGATCGACCTCATCGACGAGGCGGGCGCGCGCCTGCGCATCCGCCGGATGACCGCCCCGCCGGAGCTGCGCGAGCTCGACGAGCAGATCGCCGAGGCGCGCCGCGACAAGGAGTCGGCGATCGACGAGCAGGACTTCGAGAAGGCCGCGCGGCTGCGCGACACCGAGAAGCAGCTCACCGCCAAGCGGGCCGAGCGGGAGAAGGCCTGGAAGTCCGGCGACCTCGACTCGGTCGCGGAGGTGGACGAGGACCTCATCGCCGAGGTGCTGGCGCTGGCCACCGGGATCCCCGTGGTCAAGCTCACCGAGGAGGAGTCCAGCCGCCTGCTGCGGATGGAGGACGAGCTGCACAAGCGGGTCGTCGGCCAGAACGACGCCATCAAGGCGCTGTCCCAGGCGATCCGGCGCACGCGTGCGGGTCTGAAGGACCCCAAGCGCCCCGGCGGGTCGTTCATCTTCGCCGGCCCCACCGGCGTCGGGAAGACCGAGCTGGCCAAGGCGCTCGCGGAGTTCCTGTTCGGCGACGAGGACGCACTCATCCAGCTGGACATGAGCGAGTTCTCCGAGAAGCACACCGTCTCGCGGCTGTTCGGTTCGCCCCCCGGCTACGTCGGGTACGACGAGGGCGGCCAGCTCACCGAGAAGGTGCGCCGCCGGCCGTTCTCCGTGGTCCTGTTCGACGAGGTGGAGAAGGCCCACGCGGACATCTTCAACTCGCTGCTGCAGATCCTCGAGGACGGGCGCCTGACCGACTCCCAGGGCCGGGTGGTGGACTTCAAGAACACCATCATCATCATGACGACCAACCTGGGGACCCGGGACATCGCCAAGGGCCTGCAGACCGGCTTCCAGGCCGGCGGGGACCTGTCGACGGACTACGAGCGGATGAAGGCGAAGGTCAACGACGAGCTCAAGCAGCACTTCCGGCCCGAGTTCCTCAACCGCGTCGACGACGTGGTGGTGTTCCCGCAGCTCTCGCAGGACGAGATCATCCAGATCGTCGACCTGATGATCGCCAAGCTCGAGACGCGGCTGAGGGACAAGGACATGGGCCTGGAGCTCACGACCGCGGCCAAGCAGCTGCTCGCCGAGAAGGGCTACGACCCCGTGCTGGGCGCCCGGCCGCTGCGCCGCGCCATCCAGCGCGAGATCGAGGACGCGCTGAGCGAGAAGATCCTGTTCGGCGAGCTGCGTCCGGGCCAGACCGTGGTGGTCGACGCCCAGGGCGAGGGTCTGCTCGGGGAGTTCATCTTCCTCGGCAAGGGCTCTGACGCCGCTGCGGGCGACACCGAGCCGGTCGGGGTCTCGGTGGCCTCCATGCCGCCGCTGACCACGACGGACGACGGCCCGCAGGACGACGTGGACTGAACCCGTCCGGCCGACCTGACGCCCGGTCCCGCACCTGCGGGGCCGGGCGTCTGTCGCGTCCGGGGGCGGTGAGGCCGGGCGGCCCGGGATGAGCGATGCGGTCGCGCGGCCTAGCCTCGGTCGGGTGAACGAGGGTTCGGACGTCCCCGGCGCGGTCGCGCGGTTCCTGGACCGCGGCCGGCTCGAGCGGATGCCGCGGCGGCAGGCGGACCGGGCGCTGGTGCGGCGGTGGGTGGCCAGCCGGGTCACGACCGTGCACGACCCGGTGTCCGAGCGGGTGCTCACCGATCGGCTGGCTGCACTGGTGCACGACCCGGTCGGCGTGCGGCGCGACCTGGTGGACGCCGGCCTGCTCTCGCGGACCCGCGACGGGGCGGAGTACTGGCGCACGCACGTCACGGAGTTCGACGGGTTCGGCGTGATCGACGTGATCGACGCCGCCCTGCGCGACGCCGAAGGCCCCGGCAGCGGACCGCACCGGGGGGCGTGACCTGCCCGGATGCCCTCGGACCGCGCCGAAGGTCCCTAGATCGACTCCCTGACGGCCGCCATCCTGGGCCCCATGCTCATCGCCGTGCTCGGTGCCACCGGGTTCCTCAGCAGTGCTGTCGTCGACGCCGCGCTCGCCGCGGGTCATGACGTGGTGGCCGTCTCGCGCGGCAACAAGGGTGAGCCGCCCCCCGGGACCACCTGGGTGCGTGCGGACCGGGACGACGTCGCGTCGCTCTCGTCCGCGATGGCGCCCTTCCTGGACCGGATCGACTCGGTGATCGACTGCAGCGGCTTCACCGTCGAGGGTGCGATCGCCGCTGCCGCGGTGTTCAAGAACGTGCCGCACTACGTGTACGTCTCGAGCATCAGCGCCTACCGGAACTGGCCCCCCGGGCCCATCCGGGGCGAGGACGACGAGCTCGCGCACCACGACGACGACCTGACCCAGTACGGCCCGATGAAGGCCGAGAGCGAGCGCATCCTGCGTGCCGCGGTCGGCAAGCGCCTGCTCGCGGTCCGGGCCGGCATCATCATCGGCCCGGGTGACGACACCTACCGGCTCACCACCTGGCTGCACCGGATCGCCACCGAGGAGTGGGTGGGCGTGCCCGCCGCGCGCAGCCAGCCCATCGCGGTGATCGACGTGCGCGACCTGGCGACCTGGATGGTCACGGCAGCCGAGGAGCTGGTGATCGGCCCGCTCAACGCGACCGGCCCTGCGGGCATGTGCACGTTCGGCGAGATGCTGGAGGCCTGCGCGGACGCGATCCGCTCCACCGGTCTGCCGGCCGCGAGGTTCGCCAACCTGCACGATGCGGAGCTGCGTGCCGCAGGCGTGCGGCCGTGGACGGACATGCCGTTCGTGCTGCCCGGTGACGTCGCGCACACCGTGTGGCAGGTCGACACAGCCCGCGCCAGGGAGCTGGCGGTGCCGGTGCGCCCGATCTCCGAGTCGGTCGCGGACACGTGGGCCTGGCAGGTGCGGGCGGCGCTCAGCCACCCGCCGCTGCCCGCTGTGGTCCGCGAGCTCACCGAGCGCCGCGCCGCCAAGGAGATGGCCGCGGCCGCGGAGGGCGCCTCGGCCTGAGGCCCGTTGGACGGCGGGTCGGCGCAACGGCGCGTCGACCCGTCGGCGCGCCTGCGTGGGTCAGGCGCCGCCCGGGAAGCCGAGCTGGCGCCAGGCCTCGTAGGTCGCCACCGCCGCGGCGTTCGACAGGTTCATCGAGCGCCGGCCGGCCAGCATCGGGATCCGCACCAGTCCGGTGACCCGAGGGTGCGTCAGCGCCTCCGGCGGCAGGCCGGTCGGCTCGGGCCCGAACAGCAGCGCGTCGCCGTCGCGCCAGGCCACGTCGGTGTGGCGCAGGTCGCCGCGGGTGGTGAACGCCCACAGCCTCGCGCCCGGGAGCGCGTCGCACAGCGCGTCCAGGTCGGGGTGCACGAGGACGTGCGCGAGCTCGTGGTAGTCGAGCCCGGCCCGCCGCACCCGGGGCTCGTCGAGCGTGAACCCGAGTGGCTCGATCAGGTGCAGCGTGGCGCCGGTGCCGGCCACCATCCGGATCGCGTTGCCGGTGTTCCCGGCGATCCGCGGCTCGAGCAGGACGACGTGCAGCACCCCCTGAGTGTGCCATCGCGGGCGTCACACGAACGGATGCACCGCATGCCCCGGGGGGTATTTCCGCAGGTCAGGGTCGGTACGAAGGTCCCTGGCTTTGTGCTGCCGGGCGCAGAAGCGTGAGAAGCACCATCGTGGAGGAGGCGTCCAATGGCGGACGGCGCACGGATCATCGGCCGGGAGCAGCTCGCTCGGCTCGTCGAGGTGCTGGCAGCGCGTGGCTACGCGGTGATGGCGCCCACGGTCCGGGGTGGGGCGGTGGTGCTCGACGAGGTCCACGGTGTCGACGAGCTGCCGTGGGACGTCGGTGACGTGCAGGAGCCGGGCAGCTACCGGCTGACCGAACGCGGTGACGGTGCGGTGTTCGGCCAAGCGGCGGCGGTCAAGGCGATCAAGCCCGTGCTGTTCCCGCCGGACGAGCTGATCTGGCGCGGTCATCGCAGCGGCACGCAGTTCTCCGTGACCGACCGCGAGGGCCAGCCCCAGCGGCCGGTTGCTTTCTTGGGCGTTCGCTCGTGCGACCTGCGCGCGCTGGCCCAGCACGACCGTGTGCTCGCCGACCGCGCGTTCCCCGACACGCGGTACCTGCGGCGCCGCGAGGGCGTGTTCCTCGCTGCCGTCACGTGCGCCGACCCGGCCGACGCGTGCTTCTGCACCTCCATGGGCGGTGGACCCCACCCCGAGGAGGGCTACGACCTGGCCCTGACCGAGCTGGTCGACCCGCACCGCTTCGTGGTCGAGATCGGCACCGAGCTCGGCGCCCAGGTCCTCGCGGAGGTGGGCAGCGAGGCCGCCGCCCCGGAGGACCTCGCCGCGGTCCGCGACCAGATCGCCTCGGCGACCGAGCGGATGACGCGGTCGATGGACACCGACGGGCTGCGCGACCTGCTCTACGCCTCGGCCGAGAGCCCGGTCTGGGACGAGGTCGGCAACCGGTGCCTGACCTGCATGAACTGCACGATGGTCTGCCCGACCTGCTTCTGCACCACGGTCGAGGACGTCTCCTCGCTCGGTAGCGCCGACGCCGAGCGCCGGCGCGTGTGGGACTCGTGCTTCTCGGAGGAGTTCGCCCACATCCACGGTGGCAGCCTGCGCACCGAGGCCAAGTCGCGGTACCGGCAGTGGCTCACCCACAAGCTCGGCGCGTGGCAGGACCAGTTCGACGCCCTCGGCTGCGTCGGCTGCGGGCGCTGCATCACCTGGTGCCCCGTGGGCATCGACCTGACCGCCGAGGTGGCCAAGCTCAGGGCCGCCGCCCCGCTGTCGGTAGGAGGTGCGCGATGACCGCGACGCTCGAGCGGCCGGCCCAACCGGACGCCATGGCCCCGGCCCGCTACCGGATCGGCCGAACCCGCCAGGACACCCGCGACACGTTCACCATCGAGCTCGAGCCCGTCGACGGGCCGATGCTGCGCTACCGCGCCGGGCAGTTCACGATGCTCGACGCCTTCGGCGTCGGCGAGGTCCCCATCTCGATCAGCGGCGACCCGGGACGCCCCGGGCCGCTCGAGCACACCATCCGCGACGTCGGTGCGGTGACGCACGCGCTCATCACGGCGCCGCGCGGCGCGGTGCTCGGGGTGCGCGGACCGTTCGGCACGTCGTGGGACGTCGCCGACGGCCAGGGCGGCGACATCGTCTTCGTGGCCGGCGGCATCGGACTGGCACCGTTGCGCCCGGCGCTGCTCGAGGTCGTGCGGCACCGCGACCGCTACGGCCGCGTCGTGCTGCTGTACGGCGCCCGTACGCCCGAGGACATCCTGTTCGGCGACGAGCTGCGCTCGTGGGCGCGGGACCACGGCGTGGTCGTCGAGGTCACCGTGGACAACGGCCAGCACGCCTGGCGGGGCAAGGTCGGCCTGGTCACCAACCTGGTGCCGCGCGCCGGCTTCGACCCGCACGCGACGTTGGCGCTGGTGTGCGGGCCGGAGGTGATGATGCGGGCCGTCGCGCAGTCCCTGGTGGCCCGCGGTGTGCCCGGCGACCGGGTGCGCCTGTCGCTGGAGCGGAGCATGAAGTGCGGGGTCGGGCTGTGCGGCCACTGCCAGCTCCGTGAGCTGTTCGTGTGCGTCGACGGACCGGTGCTCTCGTACGACCGGCTCGCGTCGCTGCTGAGCGTGAGGGAGCTGTGATGTTCGACGAGTCCCTGAAGTCCTCCGCCCTCCCCAAGCTCGCGGTCTGGAAGTTCGCGTCCTGCGACGGGTGCCAGCTCAGCCTGCTCAACTGCGAGGAGGAGCTGCTCACCGTGGCCGGCGCGGTGTCCATCGCGTACTTCCCCGAGGCCACCCGAGGCGTCGTCGAGGGGCCCTACGACGTGTCGCTGGTCGAGGGCTCGGTCACCTCGCCTGAGGAGATCGAGCGGATCGGCCAGATCCGGGAGATGTCCAAGACGCTGGTCACCCTCGGCGCGTGCGCCACGAGCGGCGGCATCCAGGCGCTGCGCAACTTCGCCGACGTCGCCGAGTTCCGGTCGATCGTCTACGCCCACCCGGAGTACCTGTCCACGCTGGCCCGCTCGACGCCGATCTCGGCGCACGTCAGCGTCGACTTCGAGCTGCGCGGGTGCCCGATCGACAAGGGCCAGCTGCTCGAGGTGCTCGCCGCGCTCGTCGAGAGCAGGCGCCCGCGGATCCCGACGTACAGCGTGTGCGCCGAGTGCAAGCGTCGCGGCAACGTCTGCGTCATGGTCGCGAACGGCACGCCGTGCCTCGGCCCGGTGACGCAGGCCGGCTGCGGCGCCCTGTGCCCGACGTACGAGCGCGGCTGCTACGGCTGCTTCGGGCCGCAGAACACGCCGAACACCGCGGCGCTGTCCGACCAGCTCGTGGCGGCGGGCATGCCGCCCGAGGTGGCGATGCGGGTCTACCGGACCTTCAACGCCGCGGCCGAGCCGTTCCGGCGCGAGAGCGAGCGCCAGGAGAGAGCCGTGGCCGTGGCCGGGAAGGGGGCGGGACGATGACCCAGGTCAGCAACGCCGGCGACACCCGGCACCCGACCCAGACGCTCCAGGTGGGCATGCTCGCCCGGGTCGAGGGCGAGGGCGGCCTGCACGTGGAGATCCACGACGGTCACGTCACCGACGTGCAGCTGAGGATCTTCGAGCCGCCCCGGTTCTACGAGGCGTTCCTGCGCGGTCGCTCGTACACCGAACCGCCGGACATCACCGCCCGGATCTGCGGGATCTGCCCGGTGGCGTACCAGTTCAGCTCCTGCCTGGCCATGGAGGACGCCTGCGGTGTCACGGTGCCCGACCACATCCGCACGATGCGGCGGCTGCTGTACTGCGGGGAGTGGATCGAGAGCCACGCGCTGCACATGTTCCTGCTGCACGCGCCGGACTTCCTGGGCTACCCGGGCGCGGTCGAGATGGCCGCGGACCACCCGGACGTCGTCGCGATGGGGCTGCGCCTGAAGAAGGCCGGCAACGACCTGATGGACCTGGTCGGCGGCCGGTCGGTGCACCCGATCAACGTGCGGCTCGGTGGCTTCTACCACCTGCCGACGGTGGCCGAGCTCCGCGCCATCCGCCCGCGCCTCGCCCAGGCCCTGGACGAGGCGGTCGCCACCGTGCGGCTGGTCTCGACGTTCGACTTCCCCGAGCTCGAGCAGACCTACCCGTACCTGGCCCTGCGCCCGGAGGTGGGCTACCCGCTCGAGGGCGGCGACGTGGTGACCAGCGAGGGCGACGCCTGGCCCGTGCAGGAGTTCCGCGAGCACATCGTGGAGTACCAGGTCGAGCACTCCACCGCGCTGCACTCGACCCTCGACGGTCAGCCGTACGTGGTGGGTCCGCTCGCGCGGTACTCGCTCAACCACGACCGGCTCTCGCCGCTGGCCCGCGAGCTGGCGCACGAGGCCGGGCTCGGCACGGTGTGCCGCAACCCGTTCAAGTCGATCATCGTGCGCGGCGTGGAGCTGGTCGAGGCGTTGGTCGAGGCGCTGCGGATCATCGACGAGTGGGTCGACGGCCGGCCGGCGTCGGTGCCCGTCCCGGCCCGTGCGGGTCAGGGCTTCGGCGCCACCGAGGCCCCTCGCGGAGTGCTCTTCCACCGGTACGTGATCGACGACGCCGGGATCATCGAGGACGCGCACATCGTGCCGCCGACCGCGCAGAACCAGCCGAGCATCGAGGGCGACCTGCGGGTGCTCGCCGAGCGCTGGGTGGCGCTGGGGGATCACGACCTCACGCATCGGTGCGAGCTGGCGATCCGCAACTACGACCCGTGCATCTCCTGCTCGGTGCACGCGGTGGACGTCACGGTCAGCCGGAGCTGAGCCGGACGGACGACCGCCGGGACGCGTACCGAGGTGCGGGTCCCGGCGGCGTCATGCCGGGGTGCGCTCGGCGCGGTCGCGGATGCCGCGGAGCATCCGCTGGGTCATCACGAAGCTCACCCAGGTCACCGGCGTGACGAGGCTCCCTGCCCACCCGGCCCGGTACCCGTAGCGCTCCCGCACGATCAGCCGGCTCCCGGTGCCGGCGGGCTCGACCACGAACGCCCACGAGAACGTGTACGGCACGCCCTGGTCCGGCTGGTCGACGTCGTCCGGGTCGGCCGGGGGCCCACCGTGCAGCACGAGGGCGTGCGGGCGGTCGCAGATCGCCACGTCGAGCGGGAAGTCCTCGGCGAGGTTCACCTGGTCCCCGACGGCGAGGTCCTGCCACCGCGGCTCGATCCGGTCCGCGGAGTGGATGCCGAGCCCGAACAGGTTCTCCAGCGCGTCGTAGGAGTAGAACCCGCCGCGCCCGTGGCCCAGCTGGACGAGCCACCCGAACACCGCCTCCGGCGGGGCGTCGATGTCGACCGCGCGCGTCGCGACGAGGTCCGCGCGGGGGACCAGGCCGTCGCCCGGCAGGCTCGTCACCTGCTCGCCGGGGCTCGCGCCCCAGCCGAGCTGACGTCGATGGGCGGTGCGCACCAGAGGCACCAGGGCGGCGGCGATCGCGGCCCCGGCGAGCAGTCGTCGTGTTGTCACACCGGTCAGCCAACCGTGTGCGCGGCGCCGTCGCGAGGGTCGATCGGCCCGGCGCGACCGGCGCGGCGTGGCCGGGCGGGCCTCTACGGTTGGGGGCGTGGACATCCAGCCGGCCTACCTGGCCTCCGACGACCGCTACGCCTCGATGACCTACCGCCGCTGCGGGCGTAGCGGGCTCCAGCTGCCGCCGCTCGCGCTGGGGCTGTGGCACAACTTCGGGGCCACCAAGCCCTACGAGACGCAGCGCGCCGTGCTGCGACGGGCGTTCGACCTGGGCATCACGCACCTCGACCTGGCCAACAACTACGGCCCGCCCTACGGCTCGGCCGAGGAGAACTTCGGCCGGGTGATGGCCAGCGACCTGCGGCCCTACCGCGACGAGCTGGTGATCTCGACGAAGGCCGGGTACGACATGTGGCCCGGGCCGTACGGCGACGGCGGGTCACGCAAGTACCTGCTCGCCTCGCTGGACCAGTCGCTGGCCCGGATGGGGCTGGACTACGTCGACATCTTCTACTCCCACCGTCCCGACCCCGACACCCCGCTCGAGGAGACGATGGGTGCGCTGCTCACCGCGGTGCAGTCGGGCAAGGCCCTGTACGTCGGGATCTCGAACTACTCGCCCTCGGCGACCCGCCGTGCCGCTCAGATCCTCGCCGCCGAGGGCGTGCGCCTGCTGGTCCACCAGCCGCGCTACTCCATGCTCGACCGTTCGATCGAGCAGGTGGGCCCGGGCGAGCAGGAGCCCCTGCTGGACGTGGTGGACGAGCTGGGCGTGGGCGTGGCCGTGTTCAGCCCCCTGGCCCAGGGCCTGCTGACCGGCCGGTACCTGTCCGGTGACGTGCCCGCCGACTCACGGGCTGCGGTCGGGCACTTCCTGACCAGCGACCGGATCACGCCGGAGTACCTCGCGATGGCCCGCGGCCTGGCCGAGGTCGCGTCCGCACGCGGGCAGTCGCTCGCCCAGCTGGCCCTCGCCTGGACGCTGCGCGACCCTCGGGTCACCACGGCGATCATCGGGGCGTCCGGCGTGGCGCAGCTCGAGGACAACGTGGCCGCCCTGACCGCGCCCCCGCTGACCGCCGACGAGCTCGACGCGATCGACGGGCTGCTGGCCGGCGCCTGAGGCCGCCCGCGCGGCGCGCACGCCCGCGCGGACCTAGGCTCGGCAGTCGATGACCGAGCGACAGCCGTCGCCGCAGGCGGGCAGCGCCGCGGCCGAGACGCCCGACCCGCGACGCTGGCGGGCGCTGAGCGTCGCGCTCACCGCCGGCTTCATGACGCTCCTGGACGTGAGCATCGTCAACGTGGCGCTGCCGTCCGTGCGCACCGCCCTCGACGCCTCGGCCGCGCAGCTGCAGTGGATCGTCTCCGGCTACGCCCTGACGTTCGGGCTGGTGCTCGTGGCCGCCGGGCGGCTCGGGGACGCCAGGGGGCGGCGCACGATGTTCGTCGTCGGCGTGGCGGTGTTCACCGGCGCGAGCGTCGTGGCCGGGCTGGCGCCGACGGCGAGCTGGTTGGTCGCCGCGCGGCTCGTGCAGGGCGTGGGCGGGGGCATCCTCAACCCGCAGGTCTCCGGGCTGGTCCAGCAGCTGTTCCGCGGAGCCGAGCGGGGCCGGGCGTTCGGACGGCTGGGGACGACGATCGGGATCTCCACGGCCGTCGGCCCGGTGCTGGGCGGCGTGATCCTCAGCCTGGCCGGGCCGCAGCACGGGTGGCGCTGGGTGTTCCTGGTGAACCTGCCCGTCGGCCTGCTGACCATCGTCCTCGCGCGGCGCTTCATCGACCCGGTGCGCGACCCGGAGCCGGTGCGCGACCTGGACCCGGTGGGCGCACTGCTGCTCGGCGCCGGTGTGGTGGGCCTGCTGTGGCCGCTGGTCTCCGACCACTGGCAGGGCGTGGACGCCGTGCTGCTCGCGGCCGGGGTGCTGGCGCTCGCGGCGTTCGTCGCCTGGGAGCGCAGGCTCGGTGCGCGGGGGAGGACGCCCATGGTGCAGCTCTCGCTGTTCTCGCGCCCCGGCTACACCCCGGGGGCGCTGCTGGGCCTGGTCTACTTCTCGGGCTTCACCGGGGTCTTCTTCGTCCTCACGCTGTTCTTCCAGAACGGGCTCGGGTACACCCCGCTCCAGGCCGGGCTGGCGATCACCCCGTTCGCCCTCGGCTCGGCGGTCAGCGCCACGGTCGGCGGTCGCCTGGTGACCCGGCAGGGGCGGCGGGTCGTGGTCGCGGGGCTGGTGCTGGTCAGCCTCGGGCTGGCCGCGACCGACCTCGCGATCATGCTGGCCGCGTCCCGCGGTGCGGGCTCGGCCACCGGGTGGTGGGTCGCGGCACCGTTGCTGCTCGCCGGGCTCGGCAGCGGGCTGGTGATCTCCCCGAACGTCACCCTCGCCCTCCAGGAGGTGCCGGTCCATCAGGCCGGGACGGCCGGCGGCGTGCTCCAGACCGGCCAGCGGCTGGGCACGGCAGCGGGCATCGCGCTCGTGGGTGCGCTGTACTTCCGAGGGCTGGCCGCCGGCGACGCCACGACGGCCGTCCAGCACGGCCTGTGGGCGATCGTCACGCTGGTGCTCGCCGCCCTGGCGATCGGCGTGGTGGACCTGGTGCGCCGGGGCCGCAGCGCCCTCGCGTAGTCCCGCACGAGGCGCCGCCCCACCAGCGGGGCTGCCGAGCCGAGCGCGTCCCGGCAGACCTCAGGACGTCACGACCTCCAGTGTCCAGGGGCGACCCGGGCGGGCCGGCTCGGCGAGCTCGGTGGCCCAGCGGTCCGCGAGGGCGTCGACCAGGCCCTCCGGCGTGCGGGGGGCGGCCCCGGACTCGAGCAGGTGGCGGGCCACCAGGCCCCTGGTGTGCTTGGCCAGGTGGCTGACCACGCTGCGCCGGCCGTCGACCTCACGCACCACGCGGACCGTGACGGTGCGCTCGGTGAGCCGGGCGGGAGCGCCCATGGCCAGGTAGCTCGACGAGCGCAGGTCCACCACCATCCCGCGCCGACCGGCCGCCGAGGCGAGGACCTCGGGGAGCACCTCGCGCCACATCGGCTCCAGGCCACCCAGGCCCACGAGCTTCGCGCAGACGTGCATCCGGTAGGGAGGGATCCGGTCGCCGGGCCGCACGGCTCCCCAGAGGCCCGAGACCACCACGAGCCGGGCCGCGGCGCGCCGGCGGGCCGCGGTGGACAGGGTGGCGGCCCCCAGCGCCTCGTACAGCACCCCCGTGTAGACCTCGAGCGCCGGACGCGCGGGGAGCGAGGCGAGCCGGGCGTTGCGCGCCACCTCGTCGGCGACGCGGGCACCGGCCATGAGACGTGCGGGTGCGTCGGGCAGTGCGCTGGTCGCCACGAGCGCGTCGAGGATGCGGCGCCGGGTCGGCCTCAGCTCGGGGAAGCTCAGCGCGTCCAGGTCCACCGGACGGCCGCGGCGGGCCGGCGCGGCCTTGCCCTCCGAGGGCGGCAGGAGGATGAGCACGACCGCACCCTATGTCCGTCACGCTTCTGGAACCGGATCGGTCAGTCGGCGACCGATCCGGTTCCAGAACCGTGACGGGCGGGGCGGGGACGCGGCGACGGCCGCCCCCGAAGGGACGGCCGTCGCGTGGGGCCGGAGGCACCGACCCCGGTCCGCGGTCGGGGTCGGCTCACCGAGCCCCGATCGGAGCCCGCTGGGCGGCTCCTGCCGGGGTGTCACTCGGTGTCCGCGTCCACCCAGTCGAAGGTCTTGGTGACGGCCTTCTTCCAGTTCCGGTAGGTCTTGTCGCGGGCCGCGTCGTCCATCTCCGGCAGCCAGCGCTTGTCCTCGGCCCAGTTGTCGATGACGTCCTGCTCGCCCGACCAGAACCCGACGGCGATGCCGGCCGCGTAGGCCGCGCCGAGGGCGGTGGTCTCGGCGACCTTCGGCCGCACGACCGGGACGCCGAGGATGTCGGCCTGGAACTCCATGAGCGTCTCGTTGGCGATCATGCCGCCGTCGACCTTGAGCTCGGTGAGGTCCACGCCGGAGTCGGCGTTCATGGCGTCCAGCACCTCGCGGGTCTGGAAGGCCGTGGCCTCCAGCGCCGCGCGGGCGATGTGACCCTTGTTGACGTACCTGGTCAGGCCGACCAGGGCGCCGCGGGCGTCGGCACGCCAGTACGGGGCGAACAGGCCGGAGAACGCCGGCACGAAGTACGCGCCACCGTTGTCCTCGACCGTCTTGGCCAGCTCCTCGACCTCGGGGGCCGACGAGATGATGCCGAGGTTGTCCCGCAGCCACTGGATCAGCGAGCCGGTCACCGCGATCGAGCCCTCGAGCGCGTAGATCGCCGGCTTGTCACCGATCTTGTAGCACACCGTGGTGAGCAGGCCGTTCTTCGACGGGATCGGCTCGGTGCCGGTGTTCAGCAGCATGAAGTTGCCGGTGCCGTAGGTGTTCTTCGCGTTGCCGACCTCGAAGCACGCCTGACCGAAGGTCGCGGCCTGCTGGTCGCCCAGGTCGCCGGCGATCGGCACGCCCGGGACCATGCCGCCCTCGCGGCCGTAGCCGTAGATCTCGGAGGAGGACTTGATGGCCGGGAGCATGGACATCGGGATGCCCATGTCCTTGGCGATGTCGGCGTCCCAGCTCAGGGTCGACAGGTCCATGAGCATGGTGCGCGAGGCGTTGGTCACGTCGGTGACGTGCACGCCGCCGTTCACGCCGCCGGTCATGTTCCACAGCACCCACGTGTCGGTGTTGCCGAACGCGAGCTGGCCGGCCTCGGCCTTGGCCCGGGCGCCCTCGACGTTGTCGAGGATCCACTTGATCTTGGGGCCCGAGAAGTACGTCGCCAGCGGGAGGCCGACCCTGGCCTTGTAGCGCTCGGCCCCGCCACCGAGGGCGGCGAGCTCGTCGCAGATCTTGTTGGTGCGGGTGTCCTGCCAGACGATCGCGTTGTACACCGGCTCACCGGTGGTGCGGTCCCACACCACGGCGGTCTCGCGCTGGTTGGTGATACCGACCGCGGCGATGTCGTTGTAGGTGAGGTTGGCTCGGGTGAGTGCCAGACCGACGACCTCGCGGATGTTGTCCCAGATCTCCACCGGGTTGTGCTCGACCCAGCCCGGCTTGGGGAAGATCTGCTCGTGCTCCTTCTGGCCGCTGGAGACGATCGATCCGGAGTGGTCGAAGACGATGGCACGCGAGCTGGTGGTGCCCTGGTCGATGGCGAGGATGTAGTCAGCCATGTCCGTCCTTCGTGTGGTCGCGACGCGGTGCTCTGCACCGCTGGGGAGTGGGGCCGGGCCCCTGGGAGAGGGGCGGTCGCCCCGGTGGCGCGTCACCGCGCCGGGGTGCGCGCCGAGGCGCGCGCGGGGCCCGCGGGGCCCCGTTGGCGGGGTGCGGGGCGCAAGGCCCCGCACCCCGTCGGGTCAGACGACGTACCAGGCGCCGACCAGGCCGGCGATGATGCCGCCGACGATGGGGCCGAAGACCGGGACCCAGGAGTAGGCCCAGTCGCTCGAGCCCTTGTTCGGGATCGGCAGGATGGCGTGCGCGATGCGGGGGCCGAGGTCACGGTTCGGGTTGATGGCGTACCCGGTGGGGCCACCGAGGCTGAGGCCGATGCCGACCACGAGCAGGGCGACGGCGAGCGGGCCAAGACCCGTGGACGTCGGACCGAACGCGATGATGACGAACACCAGCACGAACGTGCCGATGGCCTCAGTGACGAAGTTCCAGCCGTAGGAGCGGATGCCGGGGCCGGTCGAGAACACGGCGAGCTTGATGCCCTCGTCGGCGTCCTCGTCGAAGTGCTTCTTGTAGGCCAGCCAGGTCAGGACGGCACCGAGGAAGGCACCGGCCATCTCGCCACCGAGGTACACCATCGCGTTGCCGAACGTCGGGGAGACGCCCGGAGCGAAGTCCTTGTTGGCTGCCCACAACCCGACGGTCACGGCGAAGTTGAGGTGGGCTCCGGACTTGTAGGCGGTGTAGACACCGGCGAACACGCCGAGGCCCCATCCCCAGGTGATGACGATCCAGCCTGAGTTGTTGCCCTTGGTCTTGGGCAGGATGACGTTGGCGACGACGCCAGCACCGAGCAGCAGCAGCATCATCGTACCGAGCGTCTCCGACAGGAAGATGGTTCCCATCGACATGTGCGTTCCCTCGTTTCACTCGCGGACTTCGTTGTCGACGTGCACCCGCGCGGCGCGCGGGCAGAGGTGGTGCATCCCGGAGGGTCGCCCCGGGAGTTGGGGGGGTCAGGTCGTGGCAGCAGACGGTTCGTCGAGCGGCACCATCGGGACGATGTCGTCGACTCGCAGCCGGACTGCCTCGGCCTCTGCGTCACCGGGCTCCTGTGCGGCGGCTTCGTCCGCCTCGCAGCGCGCCCGGTAGGAGTCGATCTCCGCCTGGCGTCTGGCGGCGTCCCAGCCCAGCCGCTCAGCGACCAGGTCGGCGATCTCCTCGATGGCCGCCAGCCCGCGATCGCGCTGCTCGTAGACCAGACGGGTCCGGTGCAGCATGACGTCCTCCAGGTGCAGGACGCCCTCGTGGGTGGCGGCGTAGGCGACCTCGGCGCGAAGGTAGGCCGGGGCGCCCTCCAACGGACGGCCGAGGGAGGGATCGGCGTCCACGGAGTCCATGATCTCGGCGAGAAGTGCGCCGTACCGGTGCAGCAGGTGCTCGACCATGGCCGAGGTCCACCCGTAGCGCTCGGCGATCTGGCGGGCCTGGCGCTGCAGCACTGCGTGGCCCTCGGCCCCGGCGAGCGGGATCCGGTCGGTCAGCGAGGGCAGGCTCGCGGCCCGCTCGCCGATGGCGAAGTCGACGGCGTCCTTGGCCATCACGCGGTACGTGGTGAGCTTGCCGCCGGCGATCACCGTCAGGCCCGGCGTGGGCGAGGCGACGGTGTGCTCGCGCGACACCTTGGCCGACGAGGTGCCCTCCTTGGTGCCGGGCTGGAGCAGCGGCCGCAGGCCGGCCCACACGCCGATGACGTCGTCGCGGGTCAGCGGGGTCGACAGCACGGCGTTGGCGTGCTCGATGACGTAGTCGATGTCGGTCGAGGTGGCGACCGGGTGGACCAGCTGCTGCTTCCACGGCGTGTCCGTGGTGCCGATGATCCAGTAGCGCGACCACGGGATGACGAACAGGACCGACTTCTCGGTCTGCAGGATCAGGCCGACCTCGCCGCGGATCCGCTCACGCGGCACGACGATGTGGATGCCCTTGGAGGCCAGCACGTGCAGGCCGCCGTCGGTACCCGCCAGCGCCTCGGTGTCCTCGGTCCACACGCCGGTGGCGTTGATGACCTGGTCGGCGCGGCACGTGAAGCGGTTGCCGGTCTCGAGGTCGACCAGCACCGCACCGTCGACCACCCCTGTGCCGCGCTTGGTCAGCTCGACCACCTGGGTGCGGCTGGCGGCGTACGCCCCGTAGCTGACCGCGGTGCGGATGAGCGTCGAGACCAGGCGGGCGTCGTCCACGCTGGCGTCGTAGTAGCGCACCGCGCCGACCGCGGCGTCGTGCCGCAGGTCGGGGAACATCCGCTCCATGCCGGCCCGGGACACGTGCCGGTGCCACGGCATCGCGCGCTTGCCGGGGGCGATCGAGGCGAGCGTGTCGTACAGCGCGACGCCGGCGCCGACGTAGGCGCGCTCCCAGTAGGCGTTCTCCAGCGGGTACAGGAACGACACCGGCCGCACCAGGTGCGGGGCGATCTTCTTGAGCAGCAGGTCGCGCTCGGTGAGGGCCTCGTGCACGAGGTGGAAGTCGAGCATCTGCAGGTACCGCAGGCCGCCGTGCACCAGCTTGCTGGAGCGGCTCGAGGTGCCGCTGGACCAGTCCTGGGCCTCGACGATGCCGACCCGCAGGCCCCGGGTGACCGCGTCGAGCGCGATGCCCGCACCGGTGACGCCCCCGCCGATCACGAGGATGTCGAGCTCGTGACCCTGGCCGGACGCGGCCAAGACCTCGAGCGCCTCCTGGCGGTTCTGCGGCGTCAGGGCTGCGGTTCTCACACTCGTCCTCCTCGACGTGGTGCCGGGACCATCCCGAACTCGGCGGGGTACCGAGGTCGAAGGTCCCGTGTCGCCCCTATGCTGGCCACGGCGCGAACGAACGCGCAACCCGTGTGCACAGATGTGCACGGGCCCGTCGGCGGAGAGCGGGTGAGCAGCAGTGGACCACGAGGACGTGCTCCGTGCGGCGTCGATGTACTACCTCCAGGACATGAAGATGGAGGTGATCGCGCGTCATCTCGGCACCTCCCGGTCCACCGTCTCGCGGCTGATCAAGAAGGCCAGGTCGAGCGGGATCGTGGAGATCCACCTGCGTCCCGCGCGCACCCGGGCGCCGGGTCTGTCGCGGACCATCGCGCGTCGCTACGGCATCGAGGCCTACGTCGTCCCGGTGTCGGACTCGGCCAGCGACGTCGAGCGGCTGGACCAGGTCGCGATCACGACGGGGAAGCTCATCTCGGCCTGGTTCGACTCCGACATGGTCCTCGGGATCGCCTGGGGGACCACGCTGGCCGCCATCGGGCGCCGCCTGATCCCCAAGCCCATCCGCAACGGCGCCGTGGTCCAGCTCAACGGCGCCGCGAACACCCGCACCTCGGGCATCGAGTACGCGTCCGACCTGATCAGCGGCTTCGGGGCGGCGTTCGACGCCACGGTCCACCACTTCCCTGTCCCGGCGTTCTTCGACTACCCCGAGACGAAGGCCGCGATGTGGCGGGAGCGCTCGGTGCAGCGCGTGCTCGACGTGCAACGACGTGCAGACATCGCGCTGTTCGGGGTGGGTGCGGTGAGCGGCGGGCTGCCCTCTCACGTCTACTCCGCGGGCTACCTCGAGCCCGAGGACGTCGACCTCCTGCACCGCGAGGGTGTGGTGGGCGACGTGTGCACGGTCTTCCTGCGGGCTGACGGCAGCTATGAGGACATCCCGATCAACGAGCGTGCCACCGGCCCCACCCCGGACGAGCTGCGGCGCATCCCGCGCCGGGTGTGCGCCGCGGCCGGCGACGCGAAGGTCTCGCCGTTGCGCGCCGCGCTCGCGGCGGGCGTCGTCACCGACCTCGTGATCGACGAGCTCACCGCGGAGGCGTTGGTGAGCCAGAGCCCCGGGGAGCACTAGCGTGGCGCCGTGAGCGACCCCGACGGCGTCTACCGGGTCCGGCCCGCCCTGCCGCGCGACGTCCGCGCGATCCGCGACCTGGTCACGCCCTACGCCGACCAGCGGATCCTGCTGGCCAAGGAGCTGGTCGGCTACTACGAGGCGATCGGCGACTTCCAGGTCGCGGTGGACGCCTCACAGCGCCCGGTGGGATGCGGGGCCCTGCACGTGATGTGGTCGGACCTGGCCGAGGTGCGCACGCTCGCGGTGCACCCGACGTGGCGGCGCCGGGGTGTGGGGCACGCCCTGCTGGACGCACTGCTGGCCCGGGCGCGAGAGCTGGGCCTGCGGCGCGTGTTCTGCCTGACCTTCGAGGTGGACTTCTTCCGCGCGCACGGGTTCCGGCCCATCGTCGGCACGCCGGTGCCGCCCGACGTCTACGCCGAGCTCCTCCGCTCGCACGACGACGGCGTGGCCGAGTTCCTCGACCTGGCCCACGTGAAGCCGAACACGCTGGGCAACACCCGGATGCTCCTGGAGCTGTGAACCTTCCCGGTCACAGCGGCTCGGGCGTGACCTCGGGGTAGCGGCCGGCCAGGTCGAGCATCCCGACGCAGTCCACCACCACCGCGACCAGGTCGGTGACGGCCCGGGTGCGCTCGACCTCGCCGCGCTCCCACAACAGCAGCGTGCCGGTGCTGATGGTGACGGGCGGGTGGTCCGCCGCCTCGACCACGGCTTCGCCGCTGACCACCACGAGGAGCTGGCGGTGCTGGTCGGCGGCGTGGGTGAGGGTCGCGCCGGCCGGGACGCGGGCCACCGATGCCTCGGTGGTGCCCATCACGCCGGGCAGGGCGTCCACCGCGACGCCGTCGTCGCGGTGCGTCACGGGGACCCGGTACAGGCGCATCGCCCCAGCCTGCCGGTCCGTGCGGCGCCGGAGAAGGGGCGTCAGTCCTGGACGGCCTTGGTCACCGCGACCGCGATGGTCAGGTCCGCGGACTCCGACGGAGTCAGTCCGCGCCCCGCGGCGTCGGCGTCCTCCAGGAGCCACAGCGCGTTGCACGCCTCGCGCACCGCGACCCAGTCGCGGGCCCGGTCCGGGTCCAGCCCCAGCGCGTCCACCACGGCGTCCAACCGGCGGCGCACGGCGACCCGCACGCCGGCCGGGTCGGCGACCACCTCGTCCCACCGGTTCCACAGCAGCGGTGCCGGCTCGTAGTGCGGGTCGCCGGACAGCGGCTTCGGGTCGATCACCAGCCAGGGCTCGCGGTCCGCGGCCAGCACGTTCGCGTAGTGCGCGTCGGTGTGCACGAGTGTGCCGTCGGTGGCGGGGTCGGCAGCGAACGCGCGACCCAGTGCCACGGCCTGGGCGACCAGCCGGTGCGGCAGCGGCGCGGAGCGCGGCAGGGCCGCCAGCCGCTCCGCCCACCCGGCGACGGCGGCCGACAGCGGGCGCAGCTGGGGCGGAGCCGGGCGGTGCAGCCGGGCGAGCAACCCGCCGACCACGCCGCACGCCTCGACGTCGTCGACGGCGGACAGGTCCCGCCGGTGGGCCCGCTCGAGCAGCAGCGCCCAGCGGCGCGGGTCCGCGCGCAGCAGCTGCACCGCACCGTCGCCGTGCCAGTGCTGGAGCGCGAGAGGCTCGTGCTCGGCCTCGTCGTGCGGCCAGGTGACCTTCAGGGCCGCGGGCCGGCCATCGGGGGTGCGCACCGGCAGCACCACCGCGCAGACCCCGTGGGTCGCGGGTCCGTCCGGCGTCAGGTCCCAGTCCTCGAGCAGGTCGGCGAGCGCGCGCGGCAGGCCGTCGAGCCACGGTCGCCACGTCGGCCCGTGGTCGGGCAGCGCGAGCAGCCCGGCGGGCAGCGCGGGTGGGTTCGGCACGGGGTTCACGGCGCGTCGCTCACCGCGGGCGGGCCGTCGGGCGCCGCGGCTCGCGGACCCCGCGGCAGGCGCAGGCCGCCGTCGTGGCGCTCGGCGAGCCCGTCGGAGACGAGGCCGGCCGCGGCGCGCTCGCGCTGGGCGGCGTCGGCCCACGTGGTCGCCAGGACCTCGGGCGTGGCCGTGCCGGACGGCGACTCGCGCAGCACGGCCATGAGCGCGCCGCGGGCCTGGCGGTCGGTGCCGTGCCACGCCTGGCGACGCCGGCTGCCGGCGAGCGCGTCGGGTGGGCGGCCGTCGGCGAGCCAGGCGCACCGGGTGGCGAGCGGGCACCCATCGCAGTCCGGGGACCGCGCGGTGCACACCAGCGCGCCCAGCTCCATGACCGCGGCGTTCCACCGGGCCGCCGTGGGACCGTCGGCCGGGACCAGCGCACCGGCTCTCGCGCGCTCGGCGGCGGTCAGGTGCGGCGCCGGCAGCGCGGCGGCGTCCAGCGCCCGGGCCAGCACGCGTCGCACGTTGGTGTCCAGCACCACGCTTCGTCGCCCGAAGGCGAACGCCAGCACCGCCGCCGCGGTGTACTCCCCGACGCCCGGCAGGGCGAGCAGCGCCGCCTCGTCGTCCGGGAGCGCGCCGGCGTGCCGCTCGACCACCGCGACGGCGCACGCGTGCAGGCGCAGCGCGCGGCGCGGGTAGCCCAGCCGTCCCCACGCGCGCAGCACCTCGTCGTGCCCGGCAGCCGCGAGGTCGGCCGGGCCGGGCCAGCGCTGCTGCCACGCACGCCACACCGGGAGCGCACGCGACACCGGCGTCTGCTGGAGCATCACCTCGCTGACCAGCACCGACCAGGGGGTCCGGTCGGCGGCCCGCCAGGGCAGGTCGCGGCGGTGCGCGTCGAACCAGGCCAGCACCGGTGGCACCAGCGGGGAGACGGGCGGGTGGGGCACCCGTCGATGATGCCCGACTCCGTCGGCGCGGCACCCCGGGCGGGCGCTCCGCTCGCCGTACCGTGGCAGGGCAGGGGTGAGACCCGGGAGGGACGATGAGTGCACTGATGCACCCGGTGGGTCCGCGACCCGCGCGGGTCTACTGGCGGCGCCGGATCGTCCTGCTGGCGCTGCTGGCCACGGTGGTGATCATCCTGGCGAACGTGCTGGCCGGGCGCGGCACGGCCCAGGCGGCCCAGGACCCGGCCGGTGCGCCGGGCGCCGCGGAGCAGACCCCCGACCCGCAGACCTCCCCTGACGCAGGCTCGACCGCCGGGCCCGCGAAGTGCGGCGAGGAGTCGCTGTCGATCGCCCTGTCCGCCGACCACCGCACCTACGCCGCGGGGGCGAACCCGGTGTTCACGGTGACCCTCACCAACACGTCCGACGCGAGCTGCGTGGTCGACGCCGGGGAGGCGAGCCGCGGGATCCTCATCACCTCGGGTACGGACCGGATCTGGTCCTCGCTGGACTGCCCTGCGACCGAGAACGCGGAGCGGACGCTGCTGCTGCCCGCCGGCGGACGCGACGAGTCGGTGGTCACCTGGACGCGGATCCGCTCGGCCGAGGGGTGCACGGACGGTCTGCCCGCACCGAAGCCGGGCTACTACCAGGCCGTGGCGAGCCTGGCGGGGGTCTCGAGCACCGCGGCGGTCTTCGAGCTCAAGTAGCCGACGCCTGCTCCGCCAGGATCGCGGCGACCTCGCTCGGCGTACGGCGCAGCAGGCAGAACTCGTTGCCCTCCGGGTCGGCGAGCACGTGCCACGGCACGTCGCCCTGGCCGACGTCGACCGGTGTGGCGCCGAGGGCGAGGAGCCGGGCGAGCTCGTCCTCCTGGGTGGTGCCGTCGGCCGGCCGGACGTCCAGGTGTAGCCGGTTCTTCACCGTCTTGGCCTCGGGCACCTGGGCGAACAGCACCGTCAGGCCGGCACCCGGTCCGCCCGGCGGCTCGATCGCCGCCAGGCCGGGTTCCTCGTCGTCGGTCTGCACCGTCCAGCCGAGCACCTCGGCCCACCAGCGCGCCTGCGCCAGCGCGTCGGCGGCGTCCACGACGATCTCGCTCATCACTGCCGTCATGCGGGCACGCTAGGCGAGCGGGGGTGCGCCGGTCACCCCGTGTCCCGGGGGTCGGTCAGACGTAGCGCTCGAGGATCGACGACTCCGCCAGACGGGACAGGCCCTCGCGGACCGTCCTGGCGCGCAGCTCGCCCACGCCGTCGACCGTCATGAGCTCCTCGATCCCGGCGGCCAGCAGCCGCTGGAGCGACCCGAAGTGGTTCACCAGGCGGTCGATGACGCCGACCGGGACGCGGGGCACCTTGGACAGCAACCGGTAGCCGCGTGGCGCGACCGCACCGTCGAGCGAGTCCTCCACGACGGCCAGCCCGAGGATCCGCGCGATGTGCGCCAGCTCGAGCAGGTCGTTCGGGCTCATCTCCGCCAGCTCCGCGTGCACCTGGGCGGTGCGCTCGGGGCTGACCTGGTCCAGGTAGTCCCTGACCACGAGGTGCCGGTCGGTCGCGACGCCGCCCACGAGCTCGTCGAGCTGGAGCGCCATGAGGCGGCCGTCCGTGCCGAGCTCGACGACGTAGCCCGCGATCTCCTGGGAGATCCGGCGGACCATCTCCAGGCGCTGGACGACGGCGGCCACGTCCCGCACGGTGACCAGGTCCTCGATCTCCAGCGCCGACAGCGTCCCGCTGACCTCGTCCAGGCGGGCCTTGTAGCGCTCGAGGGTCGCCAGGGCCTGGTTGGCGCGGGACTGGATGACGTCGGACGCCTCCAGCACGTGGCGGGCGTTGCCCACGTACAGCGCGATGATCTGCATCGACTGGCTCACCGAGACCACGGGGAAGCCGGACTGCTTGGCGACCCGCTCCGCCGTGCGGTGCCGGGTGCCCGACTCGGCGGTCTCGATGGTCGGGTCCGGCAGCAGCTGGACGGCGGCGCGCACGATCCGGTGCCCGTCGACCACCACGGCGCCGTCCATCTTGGCCAGCTCGCGCAGCCGGGTGGCGGAGAACTCCACGTCGAGCACGAAGCCGCCCGAGCACATCGACTCGACCGTCTGGTCGAAGCCCAGCACGATCAGGGCACCGGTCCGGCCGCGCAGGATCCGCTCGAGGCCGTCGCGCAGCTCGGTGCCGGGCGCGACCGCGGCGAGGGTGGACCGCAGCAGGTCCTCGGCGGGGATGGGCACGTCCCGGATCCTAGTGCTCGGCGGGTGCGGCGGCCGGGTGGGGCCCGCGTCGTGGTGCGCCGGTGGAGGCCAGTGCCACCGCCTGGGCGAGGTGGTCCGCCTCGAGCAGCTCCAGGCCGTCCGGCACGGGGCCGTCCGCCCGGGTGCCGGCGGGCACCACGGCCCGGCGGAACCCGAGCCGCGCGGCCTCGGCCAGCCGGCGGCCGATGCCCAGGACGGTGCGGATCTCACCGGCCAGCCCGACCTCGCCGACGGCGACCAGGTCGGTGCCCAGTCGCTGGTCGGTGGCCGCCGAGACCACGGCGAGCGCGATCGCCAGGTCGGCCGCGGGCTCGGCGACCCGGGCCCCGCCCACCGTGGAGACATACACGTCGCGGTCGCCCAGCGGCAGCGCGGCCCGGCGCTGGGCGACCGCGAGCACCATGGCCAGGCGGCTGGAGTCGACGCCGCTGGTGGTGCGGCGCGGGTTGGTGAGCAGGCTCGGGACCACGAGCGCCTGGACCTCGGTCGCCAGCGGCCGTCGCCCCTCGAGGGTCACCGTCACGCACGTGCCGGGCACCTGGTGGGCACCGTGGGAGACGAACAACCCGCTGGGGTCGGTCAGCTCGACGATGCCGGTGTCGGTCAGGTCGAAGCAGCCGACCTCGTCGGTGGGGCCGAAGCGGTTCTTGGTGGCCCGCAGCAGGCGCAGGCGGGTGTGCCGGTCGCCGTCCACCTGGCACACCACGTCGACGAGGTGCTCCAGGGTGCGCGGCCCGGCCACCGCGCCGTCCTTGGTCACGTGCCCCACCAGCAGGGCCGGGATGCCGCGCTCCTTGGCCACCTGGATGAGCGCCGCGGCCACCTCGCGCACCTGCGAGACGCCGCCGGGGGAGCCGTCCACGACCGTCGAGGACACCGTCTGGACCGAGTCCACGACCAGCACGGTGGGGTCGGTCGCCTCGACCTGGCCCAGCGCCGTGCCCAGGTCCGTCTCGGCGGCGAGCAGCAGGCCGGGGGCGACCGCGCCGATCCGCTCGGCGCGCAGCCGGACCTGGCCGGCCGACTCCTCGCCGGTGACGTAGAGCACCCGGGCGCCCTCGGCGCGTCCGAGCCGGCCCGCCACGTCCAGGAGCAGGGTCGACTTGCCCACCCCGGGCTCGCCCGCGAGCAGCACCACCGCGCCGGGCACGAGCCCGCCGCCGAGCACCCGATCGAGCTCGCCGACGCCGGTGGGCCGGGCGCGGGCGGTCTCCACGTCGATCTGGCCGATCGGGCGGGCCACCCTGGCGCCCGGCGCGGTGGCCACCGTCCGTGGCCCGGTGGGCGCGGCGTCCTCGACGACCGTGCCCCAGGCCTGGCACTCGCCGCACCGGCCGACCCACTTGGAGGCGGTCCAGCCGCACTCGGTGCAGGTGAAGCCGGGCCTGGCGCGGCCCTTGGCGCGGGTGGAGGTCGAGGTCACCCGCGCACGGTATCCCGGGCCGGAGACAGCGGCCCGGCCCGTGCCGCCGTGTCGGCTCGTGGACGCGCCGTGTCGGCTCGTGGCTGGTCGCTTGCGTTCGGCTGAACGTGCGTTTAGCATCCTGAACGTGCGTTCAGCCCAGCAGCGCCCCGGGGCCGCCCCGGCCGACGACGCGACCTCGCGCGCCCGCATCCGGGACGCCGCGATCCGCCGGTTCGGCGCGGAGGGCTTCGGCGTCGGCCTGCGGGCCATCGCGGCGGACGCCGGCGTGAGCCCCGCGCTCGTCCTGCACCACTTCGGGTCCAAGGAGGGCCTCCGGCGCGCCTGCGACGAGCACGTGCTCGCGGTGATCGCCGAGGTCAAGGCGCGGTCGGTCACCGCCGCCGGCCCGGAGATGGTCATGACCCAGATGGCCGAGATCGAGCAGTACGCGCCCCTGGTCGCCTACCAGCTGCGCAGCGTGCTCGCCGGCGGCGAGATGGCCAAGGCCCTGCTCGAGGACTTCATGGCCAGCGCGCGCACGTGGGTCGCCGACGGCGTCGCCGCCGGGACGCTGCGGCCCAGCCGCGACGAGGAGGCGCGCGTCCGCTACCTCACCCTCAGCGGCTACGGCGGCATCCTGGGCTGGATGGCACTGGACCCGCCGGAGGACTTCGGGGATCTGGGCCCATGGCTGCGCCGGTACATGGAGGGTGTCGGCCTGCCGATCATGGAGCTGTTCACCGAGGGTCTGTTCACCGACCGCCGGATGCTCGACGCCTACCTCTCCTACGTCTCGGACCCGCCGGCCGACGAGGCGCAGCGCTCCGCGTGACCTGCGGGGCGGGCTGCGCCTGCCTGCCGCCCGATCAGGGCCGCAGCGCCCCAGCGTCCAGACCCACCCATCCGAAGGACCCCTGATGAGCCCTGTCATCGAGATCACCGACCTGTCCAAGGCGTTCGGCGCCGTCCGCGCGCTCGACCACCTCGACCTGACCGTCGAGCGCGGCGAGGTGCACGGCTTCCTCGGCCCCAACGGCGCCGGGAAGACCACCACGCTGCGCGTCCTGCTCGGGCTGCTGCGCGCCGACGGCGGCGCGGTGCGCATCCTGGACTCCGACCCGTGGCGGGACGTCGCGACGCTGCACCGGCGGCTCGCGTACGTGCCCGGCGACGTCGCGCTGTGGCCCAACCTCACCGGCGGGGAGGTCATCGACCTGCTCGGTCGGCTGCGCGGTGGCGTGGACCGCACGCGGCGCGACGCGCTGCTCGAGCGGTTCGACCTGGACCCGACCAAGAAGGGCCGGGCCTACTCCAAGGGCAACCGCCAGAAGGTCGCCCTGGTCGCCGCGCTCGCGTCCGACGCGGAGCTGCTGCTCCTGGACGAGCCCACCTCCGGGCTGGACCCCCTGATGGAGGAGGTGTTCCGGCAGGTCGTCGCCGAGCGCAAGGCCGAGGGCGCGACCATGCTGCTGTCCAGCCACATCCTGTCCGAGGCGGAGGCGCTCTCGGATCGGGTGAGCATCATCCGGCACGGCCGGGTGGTGGAGTCCGGCACGCTCGCGCAGCTGCGCCACCTGACCCGCACGGCGATCACCGTCGACGTGGTCACCGTCCCCGCCGGCCTGGCCGATGTGCCCGGCGTGCACGACGTGCGCGTCGAGCCGCACGGCACGGGCGCCCGAGTGACCTGCGAGGTCGACTCCGACGCGCTGCCCACCCTGGTCGACGCCCTCGCGGGTGCCGGCGTGCACGGTCTGACCAGCGCGCCGCCCACCCTCGAGGAGCTCTTCCTGCGGCACTACAGCGACGACCTCGCGGGGGTGCGCTGATGGCCACCACGACTCTCACCCGGCGCACCGCCACGGTCGCGGCGCCCGTCGCGCGGTTCACCGGGACGGGCCACCTGGTCCGGCTCGCGCTGCGCCGCGACCGGGTGCTGGTGCCGATCTGGCTGGGCGTCTTCGTGATGTCGGCTGCCGGGTCGGCCGGCGCCACCGTCGGCCTCTACCCGACCGAGGCCTCCCGGGTCTCGGTCGCCGCGACGATCAACGGCAACCCGTCGTTCGCCGCGCTGTACGGGCCGATCCTCGACCCGACCTCGATGGGTCAGGTGTCGCTGTTCAAGATGTCCGCGATGGGCGCGGCGCTGGTCGGCCTGCTCGCGGTGTTCCTCGTGGCCCGGCACACCAGGGCCGAGGAGGAGACCGGACGCACCGAGCTGCTCGGCGCGGGGGTCGTAGGTCGCTGGGCACCCCTGTCCGCGGCACTGATCGTCGTGGCGGGCGCCCTCGTGGTGCTCGCGCTGCTGACCGCCGCGGGCCTGGTGGGCGCCGGGCTCGACGCGGTCGGGTCGCTGAGCTTCGGGCTGTCCTGGCTGGTCACCGGCCTGGCGTTCACCGGGATCGCGGCCGTGGCGGCGCAGGTCGCCTCGACCTCCCGCGGCACCAAGGGGCTGGCCGCGGGCGTGCTGGGATTGGCCTACCTGGTCAGGGCGGTCGCCGACGGCTCGCCGAACGGCGACCTGGTCGGCCTGCGCTGGCTCTCGCCCGTCGGCTGGTCCCAGGAGGTGCACGCCTTCAGCAACCCCCGCTGGATGGTCGTGGGCCTCGCGGTGGTGTTCGCCGCGGCGATGGTCGCGCTCGCGTATGCGCTGGTGGACCGTCGTGACCTGGGCGCCGGCCTGCTGCCGGACCGCGCGGGCACCGCGACGGCGCCGCGCAACCTGTCCGGACCGTTCGGACTGGTCGCGCGCCTCAACCGGGGCTTCCTGGTGGGCTGGGCCCTCGGCGCGGCCCTGCTGTCCATGGTGATGGGTGGCCTGGTGGCCAACATCGGCGGCTTCGTCGACGAGAACTCGCGCCCCTTCTTCGAGGCGCTCGGCGGGCAGCAGGGTCTGGAGGACGCCTTCATGGCGGCCGAGTGGTCGTTGATCGGGGTGTTCTTCGCCGCGTTCGCGGTCGCGACCCTGCTGCGGCTGCGCGGCGAGGAGTCCGCCGGTCGCGCGGAGGGGCTGCTCGCGTCCCCGCTGACCCGGTGGGGGTGGGCGTCGGCGCACCTGACCGCCGCGCTCGGCGGCGCGGTCGCGCTGCTCGTCGTGGCCGGCGTGTTCGGCGCGTTCTCCACGGCGCGCGCGACCGGCGACGACGCCTGGTGGGGCAAGGTCGCCGGTGCCGCCGGGGTGCAGTTCCCGGCGATCGCGGTGCTGGCCGGTCTCACCCTGGTGGCGATCGCGTTCATCCCGCGGTGGGCGGTCGGCGTCTCCTGGGGGCTGTTCACGGCGTTCTTCCTGCTCGGCGAGATCGGGCCGCTCCTGGAGCTGCCGACGTGGATGCTCGACCTGTCGCCGTTCGCGCACACGCCGAAGGTGCCGGGCGAGGTGGTCTCGGCCGCTCAGCTGGGCGGCCTGGTGGCCGTCGCGGTCGCGCTCGTGGCGATCGGGCTGGTGGGTTACCGGCGTCGGGACCTGGAGGCCTGACCGGCACGCGGGGTGGCGCGGGCAGTGCCTGCGCCACCCCGTGCCGTTCGCCGCCGCGCGCTGCCCGAGGTCGTAGGCTGACCGCCGGGCCCCCTGGCCGGGTCGTGGACTCGCGGGGCCGAACCGACATCGACGGAGAGCGCACGGATGACTGAGAGCCATGCACGCGAACGCCGTCAGCCACCGCTCTGGCTGTGGATCGCCGCCGGCGTGCTGGCCGTCGGCCTGGCGACGGTCGTGGCCCTGCTGCTGGGCAACCGAGGAGGCGGCCCGGTGCCCGAGGCCGAGGTCGTGACCCTGCCGGTGCCCACGCCGACCGTCTCCGCGATCACGCGCGAGGCCGGCACGCCGTTCTACGACGCGCTGCCCTCCGAGGTGCTCACGTTCGCGCTGAGCGCGAGCGCCGACTCGCCCGAGATGCTCGCCGCCGGCGCCCTCGAGGGCTACCAGCTCGACTACACCGACGGCACGCAGCAGGTGGTCCTCCGGGCCGGCCAGTGGCCGACCGCCGATGAGGCCGACGCGGCCTACTCCGCGCTGCTCGCATCGATCGTGCCCGAGGGCGCCACGCCCGACGACTCCGGTGCGGTGCAGGTCGACGACGCCCAGGTGGGCAGCTACGCGATGGTGACCCGCGAGGACGGCACGGGGACCGTGCTCTGGTCCAACGGCACCGCGGTGATGGAGCTGGACGGGCCGGCCGATGCGCTGCCCGATCTCTACACGGCGTTCCCGCTGTGACCAGCGGGTCGGGCGAGGCGCCCGTGCCGGTCGGCGCGGGAGGTCTCGGCACGGTCGGCCTGCTGGGCGCGGGCGTGATGGGCGAGGCGCTGCTGGCCGCGGTGCTGCGGGGCGGCACGCCGCCCGACGCCGTCCTGGTCGCCGAGCCGTCCGCCGAGCGCGCGGCGGCGGTCGCGCAGCGGCACGGTGTGCGTACCGCGGAGCCCTCGCGGGTCGCGGAGGCGAGCGACACCCTGCTGGTGGCGGTCAAGCCCAAGGACGTCCCGGCCGTGCTGGCCGCGGTCGCCGACCACCTGCGCCCCGGCGCGCTGGTGGTCAGCGTCGCTGCCGGTGTGACGACCGCGGCGCTGGCCGGGCCTCTGCCGGCCGGCACCCCGGTGGTCCGGGTGATGCCCAACACCCCGGCGGTGATCGGCAAGGGCGCCGCGGCGATCTGCCCCGGCGAGGCCGCCACGGACGAGCACCTCGCCCGCGTCGAGGCACTCCTCGCGCCGACCGGGCTGGTGCTCAGGGTCGGCGAGGCGGACATGGACGCGGTGACCGCGATCTCCGGCTCCGGCCCCGCCTACGTCTTCTACCTGGTCGACGCGCTGGCCGAGGCCGGGGTGCTGCTCGGCCTGACCCGGGCGCAGGCGCTGGACCTCGCGCGCGCGACCTTCGCCGGCGCTGCGGCGCTGCTGGAGTCGTCCGGCGAGCACCCCGTGGTGCTGCGTGAGCGCGTCTCCTCGCCCGGGGGGACCACCGTCGCCGCACTGCGCGAGCTGGACGCGCACGGGGTCCGGGCGGCGGTCCTCGCGGCGGCCGAGGCCGCCAGGGACCGCAGCCGCGAGCTCGGTGCGCCCCGAGACCCGGCGGTGTGACGTGGCGAGCTCCCGTCCCCCCGCGATGAGCGACGTCGCCGCGCTCGCCGGCGTCTCGCACCAGACGGTCTCCCGCGTGCTCAACGAGCACCCGAGCGTGCGCCCGGAGACCCGCGCGCGGGTGCTCGACGCGATCGCGACGCTCGGGTACCGGCGCAACGTGGCGGCCCGCACGCTGGTGACCCGGCGGTCCGGCACGGTCGGCGTGATCACGTCCGGCTCGGCGCTGTTCGGCCCGACCAGCACGTTCATCGCGGTCGAGCACGCGGCGCGCGAGCGCGGCCTGTTCGTGTCGGTGGCCACGGTGCTCGACTTCACCGAGGAGACCGTCCTCCTCGCGCTGGAGCACTTCATGTCCCAGGGCGTCGACGGCGCCGTGGTGATCGCCGCGCAGGACGACGCGATCGCTGCGGTCCGGTCCTTCCAGGCACCGGTGCCGGTGGTCGTCGTGGGCCCGCGGGACCTGCCGCCGGGTGGGGTCCACCCGGTGGCGGTGGACCACTACCTCGGCGCCCGGCTGGCGACGCGACACCTGCTCGACCTGGGTCACACCAGGGTCGCGCACGTCTGCGGGCCCCAGGACTGGATCGAGGGGCGCGAGCGCCTGCGTGGCTGGCGTGACGTGCTCGCCGAGAGCGGCCTGGAGGTCCCCGACCACATCCCCGGGGACTGGACGGCGCAGCGCGGCTACGAGGCCGGGCGTCTGATGGTCGACGGCGAGCTCCCCGGGGCGGTGTTCGCCGCGAACGACCAGCTCGCGCTCGGGGTGCTGCACGCCTTCACCGAGGCCGGTGTGCGGGTGCCCCAGGACGTGTCGCTGGTCGGGTTCGACGACATCGCGGGTTCGGACCACTTCTCCCCGCCGCTGACCACGGTGCGACAGGAGTTCGCGACGCTCGGCCGCGCGTGCCTGCGGGTGCTCAGCCGGGCGATCGACGGGGAGCCGGTGGCGGCGGAGATCATCGAGCCGCACCTGGTGGTGCGGTCGAGCACGGCGCCACCCCGCGAGGGGGCGTCGGACGGGACGCGGCTCGCCGACGCGGCGCGCTGAGCCGACGGGAGGGGTGCGAGCCCGGGGGTCCCGGGGTGCCGACACGGGACCGGTCACTGCGGGCCGCGCACCGGGAGGGGCTCGCCGCGGCTTGACAGGCGCTGAGATGTGAGCGCTAACATGCAGTGCCGGGCGACCGGTGCTGCGCAGGGCAGTCGCAATGACGCGAGGAGGATGCGATGGACGCCGCGACGATGATCGTCGAGGGGCAGGCGGTACTGGGAGTCGAGCTGGGCTCGACCCGCATCAAGGCCGTGCTCATCGCTCCGGACGGCACGCCGCTCGCCAGCGGCGGCCACGACTGGGAGAACCAGTTCGTCGACCGGATGTGGACCTACTCGCTGGATGCGGTCTGGACCGGGCTGCGCGAGTGCTATGCCGCGCTGGTCGCCGACGTCGAGAGCCGCTACGGGGTGCGCCCCACGTCGTTCGCGGCAGCAGGCGTGTCCGCGATGATGCACGGCTACCTCGCGTTCGACGCCGACGGTGAGCTCCTGGTGCCGTTCCGGACCTGGCGCAACACCACCACGGGCCCGGCCGCCGCGGAGCTGAGCGAGCTGTTCGGCTACAACATCCCGCTGCGCTGGTCGATCGCCCACCTGTACCAGGCCGTCCTCGACGACGAGCCGCACGTGCCGCAGATCGCGTCGTTCACCACGTTGGCCGGCTACGTGCACCGCATGCTGACCGGGCGCGACGTGCTGGGCGTCGGTGACGCGTCCGGCATGTTCCCGGTGGATCCCGCGACCCGGACCTACGACGCGGGCATGCTCACGAAGTTCGACGGGCTCGTCGCGCAGCGTCGCCCGGACCTGCACCTGTCCGAGCTGCTGCCGGACGTGCTCGTCGCCGGGCAGGAGGCCGGGCGACTGACCGCCGAGGGCGCCGCGCTGCTGGACCCGACCGGCGAGCTGCAGGGCGGCGTGCCGTTCTGCCCGCCCGAGGGCGACGCCGGCACCGGGATGGTCGCGACCAACGCGGTCGCGCCGCGCACCGGCAACGTCAGCGTCGGCACCTCGATCTTCGCGATGGTGGTCCTCGAGCGGCCGCTCGCCACCGTCCACCACGAGCTCGACCTGGTCACCACTCCGCTCGGCGACCTGGTCGCGATGGTGCACTGCAACAACGGGGCCAGCGAGCTGGGCGTGTGGGCCGAGCTGTTCGGCCGGTTCGCCGCCGCGCTCGGCCACCCGGCCGAGCCGGACGCGGTGTTCGGTGCGCTGCTGCGCGAGGCGCTCGAGGGCGAGGCCGACGGCGGCGGGCTGGTCGCCTACAACTACCTGTCGGGTGAGCCGATCACCGGGCTGGCCGAGGGCCGTCCGCTCTTCGTCCGCACGCCCGACAGCCGGCTCACGCTGGCCAACTTCATGCGCACCCAGGTCTACGGCGCCTTCGGGACGCTGAGCCTGGGGATGCGGGTCCTGGCCGCCGAGGGCGTGGAGCTGGACGAGCTGTTCGCGCACGGCGGCATGTTCCGCACCGCCGGGGTCGCCCAGCGCCTGCTGGCCGCCGCGGTCGGCGCCCCGGTGGCCGTCGCGCGGACCGCCAGCGAGGGCGGGCCGTGGGGGATGGCCGTGCTCGCGGCCTACCTCGGCGTGGCGGCCGAGCAGGACCTGCCCACGTTCCTGGGTGCGACGGTCTTCGGCGACGCCGAGGTGGACGTCGTGGCCCCCGACCCGGACGACGTCGCGGGCTTCTCCGTCTTCCTCGAGCGCTACGGCGCCGGGCTGGCCGTGGAGCGTGCTGCGGCGGACGCACTGTGACGAGCAGACCGACCCGATCGACGCTGGAGGACCGAGGATGACGACGACAGGCCTGGCGGGGTACCCCGCCGCCGTGCGCGAGGAGGTCGAGCAGGTCCGCGCACTGGTCTGCGACCTGCACGCCGAGCTGCCGCGGTGGGGCCTGGTGGTCTGGACCGCCGGCAACGTGTCCCAGCGGCTGCGCACCGCGGACCTGCTGGTCATCAAGCCGTCCGGGGTCTCCTACGACGAGCTGACCCCCGAGTCGATGGTGGTCTGCGACCTGGACGGCAACCTCGTGGACGGCACCCGCTCGCCGTCATCGGACACCGCGGCCCACGCGTACGTCTACAAGCACATGCCCGAGGTGTACGGCGTGGTGCACACCCACTCGACGTACGCGACCGCCTGGGCCGCCCGCGGCGAGCCCGTGCCCTGCGTGCTGACCATGATGGGCGACGAGTTCGGCGGTGACATCCCGATCGGCCCGTTCGCGCTCATCGGCGACGACTCGATCGGCCGCGGCATCGTCGAGACGCTGCGGGCCTCACGCAGCCCGGCCGTGCTGATGCAGAACCACGGGCCGTTCACGATCGGCAAGGACGCCCGGTCCGCGGTCAAGTCGGCCGCGATGGTCGAGGAGGTCGCCCGCACGGTGCACATCTCCCGCCAGCTCGGCGAGCCGATCCCCATCCCGCAGCACCACATCGACGCGCTCTACGCCCGCTACCAGAACGTCTACGGCCAGCACGACACCACCGAGGAGAACCCAGCATGAGCAAGCCGTACGCCGACCGCGAGGTCTGGTTCCTCACCGGCTCCCAGCCGCTCTACGGCGAGGAGACGCTGCGTCAGGTCGCGGCGCAGTCCCAGGAGGTCGTGCGCCTGCTCGACGCGTCGCCCGACGTGCCGGCCCCGATCGTGTGGAAGCCGGTGCTCAAGGACCCCGAGTCGATCCGCCGGGCCATCATCGACGCGAGCTCGGACGACCGGGTGATCGGCGTCATCGTCTGGATGCACACCTTCAGCCCGTCGAAGATGTGGATCAACGGCCTCGAGCAGCTGCGCAAGCCGCTGCTGCACCTGCACACCCAGGCCAACGTCGAGCTGCCGTGGTCGACCATCGACTTCGACTTCATGAACCTCAACCAGGCCGCCCACGGCGACCGCGAGCACGGCTACATCCAGTCCCGGATGGGGGTGCCGCGGACCACCGTGGCCGGCCACGTGTCCAACCCGGCGGTCGCCGCGCGGGTCGGCACCTGGGTCCGTGCGGCTGCGGGCGTCGCGGCGACGCGCGACATGAAGGTCGTGCGCTTCGGGGACAACATGCGCTACGTCGCGGTGACCGAGGGCGACAAGACCGAGGCCGAGATCCGGTTCGGTGTCTCGGTCAACACCTGGGGCGTCAACGAGCTCGCCGACGCGGTCGCGGCCGTCGAGCCCTCGGCGGTCGACGCGCTGGTCGTGGAGTACGAGGACCTGTACGACGTGGTCCCCGAGCTGCGCAAGGGTGGGGAGCGGCACGAGTCGCTGCGCTACGCGGCGTCGCAGGAGGTCGCGCTCGAGCGGTTCCTGGTCGAGCGCGGTGCGACGGCGTTCACCGACACGTTCGAGGACCTCGGTGCGCTCCGTCAGCTGCCCGGCATCGCCGTCCAGCGCCTGATGAGCAAGGGCTACGGGTTCGGCGCCGAGGGCGACTGGAAGACGGCGGTCCTGGTGCGTGCGGCCAAGGTGATGGGCGCCGGCCTGCCCGGCGGCGCGAGCCTCATGGAGGACTACACCTACGACCTGACCCCCGGCAAGGAGGTCATCCTCGGCGCGCACATGCTGGAGATCTGCCCGTCGCTGACCACCTCCAAGCCGTCCGTGGAGATCCACCCGCTGGGCATCGGCGGCAAGGAGGACCCGGTCCGGATGGTGTTCGACGCCGACCCCGGGGTGGGCGTGGTCGTGGCGCTGTCCGACATGCGCGAGCGCTTCCGGCTCACCGCGAACGTGGTCGACGTGATCGCGCCGCCCGCGCCGCTGCCGCACCTGCCGGTGGCCCGCGCGGTGTGGCGGCCGAGGCCGGACTTCACCACCTCCGCCGAGGCCTGGCTGACTGCGGGCGCCGCGCACCACACGGTGATGTCGACCGCTGCCGGCGTCGAGGCGTTCGAGATCTTCGCCGACCTGACGCGCGCGGAGCTGCTGGTCATCGACGAGCACACCACGCGCCGCGGCTTCGCCGACCAGGTGCGCTGGAACCAGGCCTACTACCGCCTCGCCCAGGGCCTGTGAGGGGGCAGCACCCGTCTCACCCTGCTGGACCAGAAGGCTTTCGCTCACTTTCGGTGTGAGCGCAAACATCCGACGATCACTTGCCGAGGTTCTCATGCGCCCCACGAGGCTGTCGCCTGCGTTTTCGCAGGTAGACTCTGCGATTGGGACTTCAGCCCCCCATGTCTCGGGCCGTGATCGTGTCGTTACGGTTTCGCAATCAAAAGTAGCGTTCAAGAAGTTGACGGAACTGCCGTGGGCCGGTCAGAGTGAACCCGTGCTCAACGAGGAGATCGAGGCGTTGCCGGTGACGCTGCGCCGCGAACGGATGCTCGACGTGATCGCCGAGCGTCAGTTCGTCCGGGTCGCCGACCTCGCTGACGAGTTCGGGATCAGCGACGTGACGGTCCGCGGCGATCTGAGCGCGTTGGAGCTCAGCCACGGCGTGCGCCGCGTGCGCGGCGGTGCGATCGCCCCCTCGGCCACAGCACGCTCGGAGCAGTCCTTCGAGGAGGCGCTCGGCGAGCACGCGGAGGAGAAGGCCGCGATCGGTGCCCGTGCCGCCCAGCTGGTCACCTCCGGGATGAGCGTGCTGCTCGACGTCGGCACCACGACGACGGCCGTGGCGCGCGCGCTGGTCGCCCGCACCGACCTGGAGCAGGTCACGGTGATCACCAACGGGCTGACCGTCGCGCTCGAGCTCGAGGCCGCGCTGGGCCGGATCCAGGTGGTCCTCACCGGCGGCACCTTGCGGCGGCTGCAGCACTCGCTGGTGGACCCGATGGCCGGCGTCCTGCTCGAGCGGCTACGGGCCGACCTGGCCGTGCTGGGCTGCAACGGCGTGGACGTGGCCCACGGCATCACGAACCTCAACCTGCCCGAGGCGGACGTCAAGCGCCGCATGGTGGCCGCCGCAGGGCGCGCCGTCGTGGTCGCCGACGGCTCCAAGCTCGGGCAGGTGCACCTGGGCCGGTACGCCGGCCTGGAGGACGTCGGACTCCTCGTCACCGGCCGCTCGGCACCCGCGGGTCAGCTCGCGGCGCTGCGGCGCGCCGGGCTGGAGGTGGTCCAGGCGCCATGACCCACACACTTCCTGGCCGGTCCGCAAGGTCAGGAGACAGGACGGTCCGACCAGGACCGAACCGCCCATCGACACCGATGAGCAGTTTCTCGAGGAGGAGAGCATGAGTCTGAAGAAGTTCGTCGCGATCGCGGCGGGCACGACCCTGGCACTGAGCCTCGCCGCGTGCGGTGGCAGCGGTGCCACCGGCGATGAGTCCAGCAGCAGCGACACCGCTGCGACCGATGGCGGATCGATGGAGGAAGGTGGCCTCATCGGGGTCGCCATGCCGACGCAGACCTCCTCGCGATGGATCGCCGACGGCAACGCGGTGAAGGACGGCCTGGAGGCCCTCGGCTACACCGTCGACCTCCAGTACGCCAACGACGACATCCCGACCCAGCAGCAGCAGGTCGACCAGATGATCACCAAGGGCGCCAAGGCCCTGATCATCGCGGCCATCGACGGCACCACGCTGTCCGGCCAGCTGCAGTCCGCCGCTGACAAGGGCATCCCGATCATCAGCTACGACCGTCTGATCCGTGACTCGGAGAACGTCGACTTCTACGTGACGTTCGACAACTACAAGGTCGGCGTGCAGCAGGCCACGTCGCTGCTCGTCGGTCTGGGCATCCTCAACGAGGACGGCTCCGAGGGCACCGCCAAGGGCCCGTTCAACGTCGAGCTGTTCGCGGGCTCGCTGGACGACAACAACGCCTACTTCTTCTTCAACGGCGCCATGTCGATCCTGCAGCCGCTGATCGACGACGGCACGCTGGTCGTCAAGTCGGGCCAGACCGACATCAACCAGGTCAACATCCTGCGTTGGCAGCAGGAGACGGCGCAGAAGCGCATGGAGGACCTGCTGACGTCGACCTACAACGACGGCTCGAAGGTCCAGGGCGTCCTGTCGCCGTACGACGGTCTGTCCCGCGGCATCATCACCGCGCTGCAGAACGCCGGCTACCCGGCCACCACCACTGACGGCTTCCCGATCGTGACCGGCCAGGACGCCGAGATCGAGTCGGTCAAGTCCATCAACGACGGCGTGCAGTTCTCGACCATCTTCAAGGACACCCGCAAGCTGGCCGACGAGGCCGTGAAGGTCGCCGAGGCGTACCTGACCGGTGGCACGCCCGAGCCGAACGACACCGAGACCTACGACAACGGCAAGAAGGTCGTCCCGTCGTACCTGCTCGAGTCGACCATCATCTACAAGGACAACATCCAGAAGGAGCTCGTCGACTCCGGCTACTGGACGGCCGACGAGGTCGCCACCGGCGTCGCCGCCGGCTGATCGTCGCTGACCGATCGGTCGGCGTGAGCCGGCCGTAGACCGCGGCACCGGCCCGGAACGAGCTTCCGGGCCGGTGCCCGGCCGGTCACCGTCCCACGAGAGGCGAGGACTTCATGACAGACCACATCTTGGAGATGCGTGGCATCACCAAGACCTTCCCCGGGGTCAAGGCCCTGCAGGACGTGTCGCTCGAGGTCGAGCGCGGCGAGATCCACGCGATCTGTGGCGAGAACGGCGCCGGCAAGTCGACCCTGATGAAGGTGCTGTCGGGTGTCTACCCGCACGGCGACTACGAGGGCGACATCGTCTTCGAGGGCGAGCACGCCCGCTACCACTCGATCAACGACTCCGAGGCCAAGGGCATCGTCATCATCCACCAGGAGCTGGCGCTGGTGCCGTACCTGTCGGTCGCGGAGAACATCTTCCTCGGCAACGAGCGGCGTGGCCGCGGCGGCCTGGTGGACTGGAACCGCTCGAACGTCGAGGCCGTGGCACTGATGGAGCGCGTCGGCCTGTCCGAGCTGCCGGTCACCCCGGTAGGCACGCTCGGCGTCGGCAAGCAGCAGCTCATCGAGATCGCCAAGGCGCTGAGCAAGGAGGTCAAGCTCCTCATCCTCGACGAGCCGACCGCTGCGCTCAACGACCAGGACTCCGCCCACCTGCTGGGCCTGCTGCGCCAGCTCAAGGCGCAGGGCATCACGTCGATCATGATCTCCCACAAGCTCAACGAGATCGCCGACATCGCCGACCGCACCACGATCATCCGCGACGGCCGCACGATCGAGACCATCGACATGCGTGACCCGGAGTCCACCCAGGGCCGGATCATCAAGGGCATGGTCGGCCGCGACCTCGAGCACCGCTACCCCGAGCGCACCCCCCAGATCGGCGCCGAGGTGCTGCGGGTGGAGGACTGGACGGTCCACCACCCGACGCAGGCGGAGCGCATCGTCGTCGACGGTGCGAGCTTCAACGTCCGCGCCGGTGAGGTCGTCGGGATCGCCGGGCTGATGGGAGCCGGCCGGACCGAGCTCGCGATGAGCCTGTTCGGGCACTCCTACGGGCGGAACATCTCCGGTCGCGTGTTCAAGAACGGCGAGGAGATCAAGACCCGCACGGTCTCCGAGTGCATCGCCCACGGCATCGCCTACGCCACGGAGGACCGCAAGACCTACGGCCTCAACCTCATCGAGGACGTCAAGCGGAACATCTCCGCGGCCGGGCTGCACCAGCTGTCCAACCGTGGCTGGGTCAACGGCAACGAAGAGCTCAAGATCGCCGAGGAGTACCGGGCGAGCCTGAACATCAAGACCCCGAACGTCCTGGTGCCGGCCGGCAAGCTGTCCGGCGGCAACCAGCAGAAGGTCGTCCTGTCGAAGTGGATCTACACCGACCCGGACGTCCTCATCCTGGACGAGCCCACGCGCGGGATCGACGTCGGGGCCAAGTACGAGATCTACACCATCATCAACCGACTGGTGGCCGAGGGTAAGGCCGTCATCGTCATCTCCTCCGAGCTGCCCGAGCTGCTGGGCATCTGCGACCGGATCTACACCCTGGCCTTCGGCCGGATCACCGGTGTGCTCCCCGTGGCCGAGGCGACCCAGGAGACGCTCATGGAGCTGATGACCAAGGAGAGGGAACAGGTCCGATGACCATCACGTCCGCATTCCGGGATCTGTTCACCCGGAACCTTCGTCAGAGCGGGATCTACATCGCCTTCGTCGCGATCGTGCTCTTCTTCGCGATCCTGACCAACGGGCTCTCGCTCGGTCCGACGAACCTCACCAACCTCGTCCTGCAGTACTCCTACATCCTCATCCTCGCCATCGGCATGGTCATGGTGATCATCGCCGGACACATCGACCTCTCGGTCGGTGCGGTCGTGGCCGTCGTCGGCGCGGTCGCCGCGGTGCTGGTGGTCAAGAACCAGCAGCCGTGGTGGGTCGGGATGCTGGCAGGCCTGGCGGTCGGTGTGCTGGTGGGAGCCTGGCAGGGCTTCTGGGTCGCGTTCGTCGGGATCCCGGCGTTCATCGTGACCCTCGCGGGGATGCTCCTGTTCAGGGGCATCACCTACCTGGTGCTCGACAACATCTCGCTCGGCCCGTTCGGCGAGCCCTTCACCTACCTCGCGGCAGGCTTCCAGAACGGCCTGCTGGGCGGTCCGGGCTTCGACCTGTTCACGCTGGTCGTCTTCGGCCTCGTCGCGGTCGCCTACGCGGTGGGCCAGTGGCGCTCGCGGCAGGCCCGCCTGGCCTACCAGCAGGACGTCCAGCCGATGGTGCTGTTCGTCGTGCAGATCCTTCTCGTCGCGGCCGTCATCATGGCGTTCGCCTGGCAGCTCGCGAACAACCGGGGCCTGCCGAACGTGCTGATCCTGCTCGCCGTGCTGATCATCGCCTACACGCTGGTGACCACGCGCACGGTGTTCGGCCGGCACGTGTACGCCCTGGGCGGCAACCGGACGGCCGCTGCGCTGTCCGGCGTGAAGGTCAAGTGGGTCAACTTCGGCGTGATGCTCAACATGGGCGTGCTCGCGGCGGTGGCCGGCCTGGTGTTCGCCTCGCGGTCCAACGCGGCGCAGCCCGCGGCGGGCAACATGTTCGAGCTCGACGCGATCGCCGCCTGCTTCATCGGTGGTGCGGCCGTCACCGGCGGCGTCGGCACCGTCGCGGGCGCCATGGTCGGTGGTCTGATCATGGCGGTGATGAGCAACGGCATGCAGCTCCAGGGCGTGCCGACGGCGTGGCAGCTCGTGGTCAAGGGCCTCGTGCTCCTGCTGGCGGTGGCGTTCGACGTCTACAACAAGCGTCGCTCCAGCGCAGGCTGAGGTTCGACGTCGCGCGCGACGGCCCGGTCCCTTCCGGTTGGGACCGGGCCGTCGGTCTGTCCGGGGCGTCCGCTACGGGCGCGCGGCGAACCTCTCGAGCAGCTCGGGGTGGCCGGCGACGATGAGGATGTCGTCGGCCTGCACCCGCGTCTCGGGGGTCGCGTAGACGAACTCCTCGCCCGGCGACTTCACGCCCAGCACGGTCACGCCGTAGCGGGTGCGCACCTTGGACTGCGCCAGGTCGAAGCCCTGGGTCTCCCGCGGGGGCCGCATCTTGACGATGGTGAAGTCGGCCTCGACCTCGATGTAGTCCAGCAGCTTGCCGGAGACCAGGTGGGCGACCCGGTTGCCCGCATCGGCCTCGGGGAACACCACGTGGTGGGCGCCGATCCGGGTGAGGATCCGGGCGTGCTCGGGCGTGATCGCCTTGGCCCAGATCTGCGGCATGCCGAGGTCCACGAGGTTCCCGGTGATGAGCATGCTGGCCTCGAGCGAGGTGCCCACGCCGACCACCGCGGCGGCGAAGTCCTTCGCCGAGAGCTGGACCAGCGACTCCGGGTTGGTCGCGTCCGCCTCGACCAGCGGGAAGCGTCCCGAGAAGTGCTGGACCAGCCGTGGGTTGCGCTCGACGGCGAGCACGTCGTGACCGAGCCGTTCCAGGGTCAGGGCGAGCGCGGACCCGAACCGGCCGAGCCCGATGACCAGGACGCCTGAGCCGCCGCCGTCCTTGGACGCGCGCCGGGCCGGGACGGGGGCGGTGCTGTCAGCCAATGATCGGCCTCTCCTCGGGGTACCGGATGACCCGGCGCCGGTCGCGCAGCGCAAGTGCCGCTGCCACTGTCATGGTGCCCGTCCGGCCGACGAACATCAGCCCGGACAGCAGGTACTTCGCGGGCTCGGGGAGCACCATGCCGGTGCTGAGCCCCACGGTGGCGAACGCCGAGATCACCTCGAACAGCACGCGGTCCAACGGCTCCCCGGTGACCTCGAGCAGGATCAGGCTGGAGACCAGCACGATCGTGGCTCCGATGAACACCACGGCCACGGCCAGCCGGACGGCGGACGGCGGGATCCGTCGGCCGAAGGCCTCGACGTCGCGGTCGCCCCTCGCCTCGGCGAGGATCGCCAGGATCATCACCGCGAGGGTGGTCACCTTGATGCCGCCGGCGGTGGACGCGCTCCCGCCGCCGACGAACATCAGCGCGTCGTTGATCAGCCACGACGCCTCGTGCATCTGGCCGACGTCGACGGTGGTGAAGCCGCCCGAGCGCGGCATCACGCCCGCGAACACCGCGGCCAGGACCTTGCCTGCCCCGCCGAGCGAGCCGTAGGTGGCCGTGCGGCTCCACTCGATGGCGCCGATCAGCACGGTGCCGGCCAGCCACAGCGAGGCCGACGTGACCACGGTGAGCTTGGTGTGCAGGCTCCACAGACGAACCTTGGTGCGCCGCTGCGCGAGGTTGAGGATCACGGGGAACCCGAGGGATCCGATGAACACCCCGAGCGCGATCGGTGCGCCCAGCCACCAGTCGTTGGGGTAGGCCATGAGCCCGCCGGCGGTGGGGACGAACCCGGCGTTGTTGAACGCGGAGACGCCGTAGAAGATCGCGTGCCAGGCCGCCGCGCCCACCGACTCGTGGAGCACGAGGAACCGCGGGAACAGGGCGGCGGCGATCGCCACCTCGAGCGTGGTGGAGGTGACGATGATCACCGTGAGCAGCGAGCCGACCTCGCCGAGCCGGGCGATCCTGGTCTCCGAGGCGGCCAGCAGCCGCTGGGTCAGCCCGAGGCGCCGCGAGACGGCCAGGCCCAGCAGGGACGCCAGGGTCATCACGCCCAGGCCGCCGATCTTGATCCCGACCAGGATGACGGCCTGACCGAACCCCGACCAGTACGTCCCGGTGTCCACGACGGTCAGGCCGGTGATGCAGACCGCCGAGGTCGCGGTGAACAGCGCGTCGGCGAACGGCGCTCGGTGCCCGTCGGCGGTCGCCTGCGGCAGCAGCAGCAGGAGCGTGAAGACCCCGATGACGGCGGCGAACGTCGACAGTGCGAGACGGGCCGGCGACTGACGGGCCGCACGGTCGACGATCTCGCGACCGACCCGCAGGGGACGCGGCAACGTCACGCTGTCACCTCGCTCGCCTCCGTGGGTGTCGCCGGGACAACTCTGGCACGCCCTGGCGCGGGCGTGGGCACGGCACCCGGGTGAGCCCCGGGATACCGTGGAGCATGCACGTGCGCGTCGTGTGGTCCACCGAGCTGCTGGACTACGACTTCGGCCCGCACCACCCGATGGCCCCGCTCCGCCTGGAGATGACCTGGCGGCTGGCCGGCGACCTCGGCCTGGTCGAGCGGGACGAGGTCGAGCTGGTCGGCGCCGAGCCCGCGTCGGACGAGGTGCTCGCCCTGGTCCACACGCCCGACTACATCGCGGCCGTGCGCCGCGCGGGCGAGACCGGCGAGGCCGACCTGGAGCACGGGCTGGGCACCGAGGACAACCCGGTGTTCGCCGGCATGCACGACGCGGCCGCCCGGATCGTCGGTGCGAGCGTGACCCAGGCCCTCGCGGTCTGGCGAGGCGAGGCCGACCACGCGGTCAACCTGGCCGGCGGCATGCACCACGCGATGGCCGACCACGCGTCCGGCTTCTGCCTGTACAACGACGCCGCAGCGGCGATCGCCGCCCTGCTGGAAGCCGGCGCGCAGCGGATCGCCTACGTGGACGTCGACGCGCACCACGGCGACGGCGTCGAGGCCGCGTTCTGGGACGACCCGCGGGTGCTGACCTGCTCGATCCACGAGACCGGGCACTCGCTGTTCCCCGGGACCGGGCACCCCGGCGACCACGGTGGGCCGTCGGCGCGGGGGCACGCGGTCAACGTGGCGCTGCCGCCGGGGACGGCGGACGCCAAGTGGTTGCGCGCGGTGGAGTCGGTGGTGCCGCCGCTGCTGCGCAGGTTCGCCCCGCAGATGGTGGTCAGCCAGCACGGCTGCGACGCGCACGGGCTCGACCCGCTGACCAACCTGGAGGTGTCGGTCGACGCCCAGCGGCGTGCGCAGGACCTGGTCCACGACCTGGCGCACGAGGTCGCCGGGGGGCGGTGGCTCGCACTGGGCGGGGGCGGGTATGCGGTGGCCCGGGTGGTCCCGCGGGTCTGGGCGCACCTCATCGGGGTCGCCGCGCACGCTCCGGTGCCCACGGAGTCGCCCGTGCCCGCGGTGTGGCGCGAGCACGCGGAGCAGGTGTTCGGGTTCCCGATGCCGCAGACGATGGGCGACGGCGTGGCCGTGCGGGTGCGCGACTGGTCGGAGGGCTACGACCCGGGCGATGCCGTGGACCGGGCGATCCTGGCCGCTCGCAACGCCGCCTTCGAGTGGCACGACCTGGACCCGATGTACGACTGAACCGGGGTGCGCGAGCGGCGTGGACGAGCGCCGCTTCCCGGGGGCGGGAAGGCGTGTTCGCGGGCCCGGTCCCGCCCGGTGGAACGATCGGTCGCACCATGCTCAGGATTCACTCGGTTCGCCCCTTTCACACCAGCACCACCAACCCCTAGGGTTGGCGCAGCGCACCCGCCTGCCTCCGAGGAGCAGCCCGATGGACACCCCCGCCCCGCGGCCGCGACTGCGGTACCTCACCGTCGCCGAGGTCGCCGAGATCATGCGGGTGTCCAAGATGACCGTGTACCGGCTCACGAAGTCCGGTGACCTGCCCGCGGTGCGCGTCGGACGCTCGTACCGGGTGCCGCAGGACGCCCTGGACGCCTACCTGGAGCGGTCCATGACCGGCGGTCAGGACCTCGCGCACGGCTGAGCGCCACCACCGGGTAGACTGGCCGACGGTCTGCTGGCGCGTGTCGATCGCGCCCCATTCGAGACACTGCGAGGACACGTGGGTTCCGTCATCAAGAAGCGCCGCAAGCGCATGGCCAAGAAGAAGCACCGCAAGCTGCTGCGCAAGACCCGCCACCAGCGTCGCAACAAGAAGTGACGACTGCACCTCTCGCATGACACCGGGCCCGGCCTCGTGCCGGGCCCTTCGTGCATCCGCAGCTCCGCGAGCGTCGGCGGCCCCGCGCTGCCCGCCGCTCAGGCCTTGAGGGCCCGGCGCACCGCCCTGGCCACCACGCCCAGCGCCCAGGCGGCGCCGGCCCAGCTCGCCGCCCGCACGCCGTGGCGGGTCGCGGCACTACGTCGCCCGCGGAACTCGCGCACCGGCCAGCCGACCCGGTGCGCGCGCCGGCGCAGCCGCGTGTCGGGGTTGATCGCCACGGGATGGCCGACCGTGGACAGGATCGGCAGGTCGTTCGCCGAGTCCCCGTAGGCGTAGCTGCGGCTCAGGTCGAGGCCGCGTTCGGCGGCCAGCGCGCGCACCGCCTTCGCCTTGGCCTCGCCGTGCAGCATGTCCCCCACGAGGCGACCGGTGTAGAAGCCGTCGACGTGCTCGGCCACCGTGCCCAGGGCCCCGGTTGCGCCCAGCCGGGCCGCGATGAGGGTGCCGATCTCGACCGGGCTCGCGGTCACGATCCAGACCTCGTGCCCGGCCGCGAGGTGCTGGGTCAGCAGCGCGCGCGTGTCGGGGAACACCCGCAGCGACAGCACCTCGTCCCAGACCTCCTCGCCGATGGCGATCATCTCCGCCACCGAGTGCCCCGCGACGAGGGACAGACCGCGCCCCCTGACCCGGTCCACGTGCCGGCGGTTCTCGCCGAACGCCAGGTAGCGCGCCTGGATCACGGCGAACTCGGCCAGGTCGCGCGCCGTCACCATGCCTCGTGCCCGCAGGCCGACCGCGAGGTGGAACGGGCTCGCACCGCGGATCAGGGTGTTGTCCAGGTCGAAGAACGCGGCTGCGTGGCCCTCGGACGGGCCCGCGGGACCCGTGGGGTCCTCCGCGGCCTCGTCGCGCGCCTCGGACCCGGTCACGCGTCCACTGTAGCCAGGGACTTACCCTGGTCGTCGTGTGCGGAAATGCCTCCGACCAGCCACGGATCGTGCTGCACGTGCGGCCCGGCTGTCACCTGTGCGGTCCGGCCCGCGAAACGGTGCGCGCCGTGGCCGCCGAGACCGGCACCGAGTGGCGCGAGGTCGACATCACGGGCCCGCAGTCCGCAGACCTCGAGGCGGCGTTCGGCGACAAGGTGCCTGCGGTGACCGTCGACGGCGCGCTGGTGGCGTACTGGCGGGTGGACCCCGGCGTGCTGCGACGGGCGTTGGCGCGATGACCGGCCCGGTCCCGGCCGCGACGGTCGCCCGCCTGCCGGGCTACCTGCGCGCCCTCGACGAGCTCGCCGAGCGCGGCGTGGAGACCACGTCGTCCGAGGAGCTCGCGACGATGACCGGGGTGGGGCCGGCCCAGCTGCGCCGGGACCTGTCGTGGTTGGGCTCCAACGGGGTGCGCGGCGTGGGGTACGAGGTGCTGCGGCTGCGGGGCCGGGTGGCCGAGGCGCTCGGGGTCGGCGCGGACCAGCCCGTGGTGATCGTGGGCATCGGACACCTGGGTCATGCGCTCGCGGGCTACCTGCGCAGCGAGGGGAGCACGTACCGGGTCGCGGCCCTCGTCGACGCAGACCCCGACGTGGTCGGGACCACCGTCGCAGGGCTGGTGGTCGAGCACGACCGGCACCTCGCCGAGGTCGTGCGGCGCGAGGGCGCGGTGCTCGCGGTGCTGGCGACCCCGGTGGGCGTCGCGCAGGAGGTGTGCGATCGGCTGGTGGAGGCCGGCGTGCGCGGCATCCTCGCGTTCACGCCGGTGGCGCTGCGAGTGCCGCAGGGGGTGACGGTGCGCTCGTCGGACGTGGCGTCCGAGCTGCAGATCCTCGGGTTCCACACCCGGCTCCCGCCGCCGCGCTGACGAGCGGACGCGCCAGGGGGTGGGCGCGCCGGGGCGGGGAGCCGGGTGTGGAGTCGGTGGCCTCAGTCGGCCTTGACGCCCTCGATCTCCAGGGCGATCTCGACCTTGTCGGAGACGAGCACGCCGCCGGTCTCCAGGGCGGCGTTCCAGGTCAGGCCGAAGTCCTTGCGGTTGATCGTCGTGGTGGCCGAGAAGCCGACCCGGGACATCCCGAACGGGTCGGTCGCGGCGCCGTTGAGCTCGACGTCCAGGGTCACCGGCTTGGTCACGCCGTGGATGGTCAGGTCGCCGTGCACGAGCAGGCCCGAGCCGCCCTCCTCGATCGAGGTGGACGCGAACGTCCATGCCGGGAACTGCTCGGCGTCGAAGAAGTCGGCCGAGCGCAGGTGGCCGTCACGCTTGGCGTCGCGGGTGTCGATGGTGGCCGGGTCGAGCGTCGCGGTCACGGTCGAGCCGGTGACGTCCTCGGCGAGTGTGATCGTGCCCTCGACGATGCCGATGGAGCCGCGCACCTTGGAGATGCCCGCGTGGCGGACGGAGAAGGTGGCCTGCGAGTGGCTGGTCTCGATCTGCCAGGTACCGGCAGGGGCGATGGTGGTGAGCGTGGTCATGGTGACTCCCGTGGATGGATGGGGTGGCGTTGAATCTTCAACGACCCAACTAATTGAGAGTTGTACTACCATGGGCCGCAACATGCAAGTCGAGGAGCTGCCATGACCGTCGCCGACCCCGAGAGCCCCGCCGAGCTCACCGGAGGCGCCACCGCTGCGACTGCCGCGCCCGACGCGTCGGTGGACCGGGCGCCCGACGCGCCCGAGGCCGGTCGGGACGACGCGCCGTGGCTGACGGTCGAGCAGCAGCGTTCGTGGCGTGCCTACCTGGTGGGTGCCGCCCGGCTGACCGAGGCGCTGGGCCGCCAGCTCGAGCAGGACTCGGACCTGTCGCTGTCGGAGTACGAGGTGATGGTCCGGCTGTCCGAGGCCCCGGGTCACACGCTGCGGATGGCCGAGCTGGCCGACTCCCTGGTGCACTCCCGCAGCCGCCTCACCCACGCGGTGAGCCGCATGGAGCGCCGCGGCCTGGTGGAGCGCCGGGCCTGCGACTCCGACGGCCGCGGGATCAACGCGCACCTGACCGAGGCCGGCTGGGCCGCGCTGGTCGCCGCCGCACCCGGCCACGTGCGGGCGGTGCGTGAGCACCTCGTGGACCGGTTGACGCAGGACGAGTTCCGCACGCTCGGCGAGGCGATGGCGAAGGTCGCCCCGGACGTGGATTGCGACCGCTGACCGCCGCTGAGGCCGCAGCACGCGGCCGCGTGGTCCAGACTTGTCCCCATGCCATCGACCACCGTGCACCTGCTGCGCCACGGCGAGGTGCACAACCCTTCCGGGGTGCTGTACGGGCGGCTCCCCGGCTTCCACCTGTCCGAGCGGGGCGCCGCGATGGCGCAGACCGTCGCCGAGCACCTCGCCGGGGCTGGCAACGGTGACCGTCGCGACGTGGTGCACGTGGTCGCGTCCCCGCTGGTCCGGGCCCAGGAGACCGCCCGCCCGATCGCGGCGGCGTTCGGGCTGGAGATCGCCGCGGACGACCGCCTGGTCGAGGCCGCGAACCACTTCGAGGGGCTGACCTTCGGGGTCGGCGACGGCTCGCTGCGCAGGCCCACCCACTGGCGCTACCTGTGGAACCCGTTCCGGCCGTCGTGGGGCGAGCCGTACCGCTCCCAGGTCGAGCGCATGCTGGCCGCCGTGGACCAGGCGCGTGCCGCCGCCGAGGGCCACGAGGCGGTCGTGGTGAGCCACCAGCTGCCCATCTGGGTGACCCGTCAGGCGCTCGCGGGCCGGCGGCTGTGGCACGACCCGCGGCACCGGCAGTGCTCGGTGGCCTCGTTGACCAGCCTGCGCTACGACGGTGAGCGGCTGGTCGACGTCACGTACAGCGAGCCGGCCGCCCACCTGCTGCCGGCCGGCCGACAGGTGCCGGGAGCCTGATGCGCGGGATGCGAGGGGCGCTGCGCCCCGTGATGCTCGTGCTCGTCGTGGCGATCACCGCGGCCATGGTGCTCAGCCTCGCCTCGTGCAGCAGCGGCGCGCAGGGCTACACCGCGGACGGCGATCAGGCCGGCTACGTGTCGGGCGACAAGTCAGTGACCACCTGGGACCCCGGGCAGCGGCCGGGGCCGATCGACCTGTCCGGCACCTCCTACGCCGGCGCCGCGGTGGACGTGGCCGACTGGCGCGGGGACGTGGTGCTGATCAACACCTGGTACGCGGGCTGCCCGCCGTGCCGCGCCGAGGCGCCGGACCTGGCCGCGATCACCGGTGACTATGCCGGCCAGGGGCTGCATGCGGTGGGCATCAACACGGTCGACGAGGCCGGCGCCGCGCAGGCCTTCGAGCGCACGTTCGCGCTGCCGTACCCCACGATCCAGGACACCGACGGCACGGCGATCGCGGCGCTGCAGGGCACCGTGCCGCTCCAGGCGGTGCCGACGACGGTGCTGCTGGACCGGCAGGGGCACGTGGCCGCGAGGATCCTGGGCATGGCCGATCCGAGCACCTTGCGCACGCTCATCGAGGACCTGCTGAGCGAGCCGGCGTGAGCGGAGCGGGGCTCGTCGTGGGGCACCTGGCGATCACGCTGCCGGCGTCGATCGGGGACAGCGTGCAGGCCACCGTGCTGGGCGGCTCGATGCTGCTCGCGGTGCCGCTCGCGGTGGTCGCGGGCCTGGTCTCGTTCGCCTCGCCGTGCGTCCTGCCCCTCGTGCCCGGGTACCTGGGCTTCGTCAGCGGGATGGCCGGCGGGCTGGCGGCGGACGCCGCGGTGGGCACTGCTCCGTCGGGGACGTCGGCGGGCGCGGCGCCCACGGGCCCGGCGGGTCCTGCTCCGGGGGGCACTGCTCCGTCGGGCGCTTCCGGCGTGCTCGCTCGTGTGCACCGCGGTCGGCTGATGCTCGGCGTCGGGCTGTTCGTCGCGGGCTTCACCGTGGTGTTCGTGGTGCTCGGGGTGCTGGCCGGCACGGTGGGTCAGGCGCTGCTGCGCCACGCGGACCTCATCACCCGGGTGCTCGGCGTGGTGGTCGTGGTGATGGGCCTGGTGTTCGCCGGGTGGTTGCCGATCGGCCAGCGCGAGCGCCGGATCCACCTCGCGCCGACCGCGGGGCTGTGGGGTGCCCCGCTGCTCGGGCTGGTGTTCGGGCTCGGCTGGGTGCCGTGCATCGGGCCGACGCTCGTCGCGGTCTACACCCTCGCGCTCGACCAGGCCTCGGCGGGGCGCGGTGCGGTGCTCTCGGTGGCGTACTGCCTGGGGCTCGGCCTGCCGTTCGTGCTGGTGGCGCTGTCCCTGGAGCGCTCGCAGCGGGCTCTGAAGCTGCTGCGGGACCACAAGGTCGCGGTGATGCGGGTCGGCGGCGGGCTGCTGGTGCTGGTCGGCCTCGCGCTGGTCACCGGGCTGTGGTCGACGCTCACCGACGGTCTGCAGGGCCTGGTCGGCGGATTCGAGCCGGTGGTCTGATGGCGAGGACCTCGACGCCGGCCCCGCTCCCGGCCCCCGCGCCCGCCGCGCCCGGGCCGGCACTGCCTCGCCTGGGCGTGCGGGGCGCGCTGCGCTGGGTCTGGCGCCAGCTGACCAGCATGCGGGTCGCGCTGATGCTGCTGATGCTGCTCGCGGTGGTGTCGGTGCCCGGGTCGATGCTGCCCCAGCGGCCCCAGAACCCCGCGGCGGTGGCCCGGTACCTGCGTGACAACCCGGACCTGGGCACGTGGCTGGACCGGCTCGGGTTCTTCGACGTGTACTCGTCGGTCTGGTTCTCCGCGGTGTACCTGCTGCTGTTCACGTCGCTGGTCGGCTGCATCCTGCCGCGCATCGCGGTGCACGCGCGCGGCTGGCGGGCCAGGCCGCCTCGGGCGCCGCGCCGCTTCGAGCGGTTCGAGGTCCACGACGCGCTGGTCACCGACGCGGACCCGGAGGCCGCCCTCGAGGCCGCCCGGGCCTCCCTCGCCGCCGGCCGCCGGTTCCGGGTGGACACCGACACCGAACCCGCCACCGCACGCACGCCCGCGGCACGCACCGTGTCCGCCGAGCGGGGCTACCTGCGCGAGACCGGCAACATCGTCTTCCACCTGGCGCTGCTGGGGCTCCTGGTGGCCGTCGCGACCGGGCAGATGCTGCACTACCGCGGCCAGGCCCTGGTCGTGGAGGGGCGAGGCTTCGCGAACACCCCGGCCGCCTACGACACGTTCGAGGCGGGCACCGCCGTGAACCCGGACTCGCTGGTGCCGTTCACGCTCGAGCTCGACTCGTTCACCGCGAGGTTCGACACGGCGGGCAAGCCGACCTTCTTCGAGGCCGCGGTCACCCTGACCGAGCCCGGGGCCGCGCCGCAGGACCACACCATCCGGGTCAACCGCCCGCTGGACGCCGGCGGCGCGCACGTCTACCTGGCCGGCAACGGGTACGCGCCGCAGGTCACCGTGCGCGACTCGGCGGGCCAGGTCGCGTTCTCGGGAGCCGTGCCGTTCCTGCCCCAGGACGCGTCCTACCGGTCGCGCGGCGTGCTCAAGGTGCCGGACGTGTCGACCGGCGACCAGATCGGGCTGGTGGGCTTCCTGCTGCCCACCGCGGTGATCACCGGCGACTCGGCGTACTCGGCCTACCCGCAGCCGGGCAACCCGGTGCTGGTGCTCCAGGTGTGGCGCGGGAACCTCGGGCTGGACAGCGGCGTTCCGCAGAACGTCTACCAGCTGGACACCGCCGGGATGACCCAGGTCGCCGGGGCGGACGGGGCGCCGGTCACCGTGGTCGTGCCGCTCGGCGAGACCGTCGACCTGCCGGACGGCCTGGGCTCGCTCAGCTTCGACAGGCTGCCCCGGTACGTGGCGCTCGACCTGCGCTACGACCCGTCGCTGGGCTGGGTGCTCGGTTTCGCGGTCACCGCCCTGATCGGCCTCGCCCTGTCGCTGTTCGTCCCGCGCCGCCGGGTCTGGGTGCGGGTGACCGAGGAGGGCGGACGTACCCTGGTGCGCACCGCGGCGCTGGCGCGGTCGGAGGACGTCGGGCTGGTGGGCGAGGTCGAGCAGGTGCTCGACGCGGTGCGCGAGCTCGGGCCCGCCGACCGGGTCCAGGGTTCACCTGCCGCGGCGCTCGACGAGCCGAACGGCGCGGCGTCGGCCAGACTGTCCGGCGCGGTCACACCCGGGGGTGCGGCCGGCCGGGACGGGGACACGGAGGACGAGGATGAACGTCGCTGAGCTCAGCACGATCGTGGTGTGGGGCGCGACGACGGCCTACGCGCTCGCGTTCGGGGCCTTCGCCTTCGACCTGGCGCGCCGGGCCGAGGTGAGCACCGCGCGGCGCGTCCGCGTGGCCGAGCCGGCGCTCGTGGGAGCGGCCACCGGCTCGGTGGCCGACCCGACCGGCGGGGCGTCGAGCACCACCCGACCGGCCGAGGACGGCGCAGCCGTCACCGACGGCGGGCCGGGCGCGGACACCGACGAGCCCCGCGGGGACGCCGAGGACGCGGGGAACGCCGAGGCGACCGACGCCGATGACGCGCCCGCCGAGTACCGCCCGGGGCGCGCGCTGGGCATCGCGATGTCGGTCACCACGCTGGGGCTCGTGCTCGAGCTGGCCGGGATCGTGCTGCGGGGGATCGCCGCCGGCCGGGTGCCGTGGGCGAACATGTACGAGTTCACCGTCGTCGGCACGTTCGTCGCGGTGCTGACGTTCCGGCTGCTGACCCTGCGCCGCGACGTGCGGTTCCTCGGCGCGTTCGTGCTCGGGCTCTCGGTGGTGGCGCTCGGCCTCGGGCTCACCGCCTTCTACATCCCGGCCGGGGCTGTCGAACCTGCGCTGCAGAGCTACTGGCTGGTCATCCACGTGACGATCGCGGTGATCGCCACCGGGATGTTCACCGTCGGGGTGAGCGCGAGCGGGTTGCAGCTGCTCAAGGAGTCCCGCGAGTCCGGCTCGCCGAGACTGTCCCACCCGCGCTTCGGCATGCTCGACCAGCTGCCCAGCGTGCGGGCGCTGGAGGGCCTGGCGTTCCGGATCAACGCGATCGGCTTCGTGCTGTGGACGTTCACCGTGATGGCCGGCGCCGTGTGGGCCGAGCACGCCTGGTCACGCTTCTGGGGCTGGGACCCCAAGGAGGTCTGGAGCTTCATCGTCTGGGTGGTCTACGCGGCGTATCTGCACGCCCGGACGACGCGCGGCTGGTCGCCCAAGGCCATCGCGTGGTTCTCGATCGCCGGGTTCGCCGTGCTGATCTTCAACTTCACCGGTGTGAACCTGCTGCTCCACGGCAAGCACTCCTACTCGGGCCTCGACACGGGCAGCTGAGGTCCCACCGGACTCAGGCGTCCGGCGCCCGCCAGACGCGGTACTGCGGCGGGAACACGCCGCGCGGCTCGTAGTGCCCCCACATCACGCGGTGCACCAGCAGTTCGACGAGCACGTGGTCGTCCGGCGGCGCGAACGGTGCCGCCGCGACCGACGCGGCGCGCAGCTCCGCGTCGCCCTCGCGCACCACCGCCCTGCCCTGCACCATGAGCTCGTCGTCGACATCGGCCGAGCCGGTCGAGTGCAGCGCGTACCGGCCGTCTCGGCGCAGGTCGCCGAGCTTCGGTGAGGGGACGACGAAGACCGTCATCGTGCCCGCCGCCCACACCGGGGTGACCGGGTGGATGCGGGGCCCGCCCGACGCCCCGACGGTCGCCAGGTAGCCGAAGCCGAAGCCCGGCACCGTGAGCAGTGCGCGGGCCGCCTCGGCGATCGCAGGGTCGAGCCGCTCGAGATCGCTCCAGGTCGCCATTCGCCGATGCTCCTGGCCCGCGGCGCCCGCCGCGCGGGCCAACGGTCCCGGCCGCCCGCCTGGTGAGCCATCCCGTCTCGGGGGTCGGAGGACCCTTGTCGCCGTGCCCGTCGGACGGCGCATGATGAGACCATCGGGACTCCCTCGAGGAGATGACGGCGATGAAGGCGTCTGTGGGTGACCGGCTGGTCCTGGCGTCGAGCGTGGTGGACGGCGCCGTCCGCGACGGCACGGTGATCGCGGTGCGGCACCACGACGGCTCGCCGCCGTACACGGTGCGCTGGCACGACACGGGGGAGGAGACGTTGGTCTTCCCCGGGCCGGACGCGCACGTCGAAGTGGGTGGTGACGTCGCTCCGCCGGTGACTGCGCCGCCGGTCGCGACGACCTGGCGGATCCAGGTCACGCTGAGCCGCGAAGGCCCGGAGACCACGGCGCAGGCCGTGCTGGTCGCCGGTGACCCGGACCGCTTGGGCGCGGTAGGACATGCCCGGCGGAACCCGGAGGATGCCGAGGACCCGGTGATCGGCGACGAGGTCGCGGTCGCCCGCGCGCTGCGGCGCCTGGCGGACCGCCTCATCGACACCGCCGAGGACGAGATCTCCGAGCGCACCGGCACCAGCGCGCACGTGCACGCCTGACCCGTCCGTGTGCGGCCGTGCGACAGCGCGCCTGTCGCTCGATCGCGCCCCCGTGCTGTCATCGTGGAACATCCGGCGCGCTGAGCGCGCACGACGTTCCACGATCCCGGCGGCGCGGGTCTGGCGTGCGGCCCGAGGGCGATCTCGGCCGACCGTGCGCGGTTCGGGCGGCGGGCCCCAGCGTGTCGGCATGAGCACCGAACCCGCCTCACAGCCGCCGCTGCTGCTCGACAGCGCGTCGATGTAGTTCACCGAAGCGCACGTCACGGTCGATCGCGAGCGCTGAATCGCCTCTTCGCGGACGCCAGCGTCGAGGTGGGCGCTAGGTGGCGAACGGCCAGGGCTCGCCCTCGGCCCAACCCCCAGGGGGTTCGACGTACCGGTGCTGGGCTCGACAACGCGAGCACGCGAGCGCCTGTTGCGCCGCAAGGCCAAGACGCGTGGACTCGTCGCGGTCGCGCTTGGTGACCCGGCCGTAGCACCAGTCGCAGAAGTCCTGGTCCTCGAACGACACGACGCGCGGTGCCGACCATCGCATGCGTCAAGGCTAGAGGTGGGGAGGCCCGAGCGGTGCTGCGCTGGCACACTCCACCCATGCCTCCCAACGCTGCTCCCCTTCTGCTGTTGGACAGCGCGTCGATGTACTTCCGGGCGTTCTACGGTGTGCCGGACTCGGTGCGGGCGCCGGACGGATCGCCGGTCAACGCGGTGCGAGGGTTCCTGGACGCGATCGCACGGCTCGTCGTCGCGCGGCGGCCGGCGAGGCTCGTCGCCTGCTGGGACCAGGACTGGCGTCCGCAGTTCCGGGTGGACGCGCTGGCGTCGTACAAGGCACACCGCGTCGGGGCCGACGGCGCGGAGGACGTGCCCGAGCTGCTCACGCCCCAGGTGCCGGTGATCGTGGACGTGCTGGCCGCGTTCGGGATCGCGCGGGTCGGCGCTCCGGGGGCCGAGGCCGATGATGTGATCGGGACCTTGGCCACCCGCGAGCGCGCGAAGCCGGACGCCGAGCGCGTGCCGGTCGAGATCATGACCGGGGACCGCGACCTGTTCCAGCTGGTCGACGACACCGGGCCGGTGCGCGTGCTGTACCCGGTCAAGGGAGGCGGCAACCCTCTGGTGGTCGACCAGGCCCACCTCGCGGCGACCTACGGCGTTCCCGACGGCGCCGGCTACGCGGACATGGCCGTGCTGCGCGGTGACCCGAGCGACGGCCTGCCGGGGGTGCGAGGCGTGGGCGAGAAGACCGCTGCGGCGCTGATCGGCCGGTACGGGTCGCTCGAAGGGCTGCTGGCCGCTGTGGAGGCCGGGGACCCGGGCGTGACGGCGACGCAGGCGCGGCGGCTCGCCGAGGCCGCGGACTACCTGGCGGTCGCGCCGGGCGTGGTCCGCGTGGTGCGAGACCTGCGCCTCGGGGAGGTCGACGACGCGCTGCCGCGCACACCGGCCGACCCGGACGCGCTCGTCGCGCTCGCCGAGCGCTGGGGGATCAGCGGGGCGGTGACCCGGCTGGTCGACGCGCTCGCGGGGTGAGGCTCAGGTCACCGCGAGGCCGAGCTTGGTGCCCCACTCGCGCGCCTTGGTGACCTGACCGTCGAGCAGGCCGCCGGTCATGCCCTTGACCATGAACGACGTGGGGGGCGAGATCATCGTGGCGCCGAGCCTGCTGAGCCACTTGTCGATCCCCTTGGCCGCCGCGCCACCGGCGAGGCGCATGGTGCCCACCCGGGTGTCGAAGGCCGCGGCGGAGATCGACGACGGCAGCCGCACGCTGTCGAGCCACTCGCGCACGCCGCCGCCGGAGGAGACCACGGCACCGTGCTTGCGGACCGCCTCGGCGCGGGTGCTGGGGCGGGACATGCCGAAGGTGTGGGTCGGTCCACCGACCACCAACAGGTCGACGTCGTGGGTGACGGTGTCGCCGCCCTGCTCGGCCAGCAGGGTGCCGACCTCGACGACCCGGACCGAGCCGTGCTGGGCCAGCGCAGCACCGATCGTCTCTGCGATCGTCCGGGTGCTGCCGAACATCGACTCGTAGACCACCAGCGCCTTCATGGGTCCACCCTGACAGGTACGGGCGACGGGTGCGTGTGGCTCAGGTCCCAGCGGTGCGGCCGAGCTGGTCGCCCCACGCCTTCGCGCGCTCGAGCTCGCCGTCCAGGAGCCCACCGGCCTTGCCCTGCACGGCGAAGGACATCGGCTTGGCCGCCATCCGGCCGCCGAGCTTGCGCAGCTCCTTGGTGATGGACTTCGAGGCAGCCCCGGGCAGCGGGGGCGTGCTGACCTTGGTGTCGAACGCCGCCCACGCCACCCCACCGGGGATCCGGACGCCGTCCAGCCACTCGCGGACCCCCGGACCCGTCGAGATGATCGGCAGGCCCTCCTTGCGGGCGTCCTCGCGGGTGTTCGCCCGCGACATGGAGAACGCGTGCGTCGGGCCGCCGACGACGAGCAGGTCGACGTCCTCCCCGACGGCGCCGCCGGACTCCTCGGCGAGCGCGCCCACCTCGACGACGCGGACGCTCCCGTGCGGGGCGAGCCCGTCGCCGATCGCCTCGGCGGCGGACTGCGTGGCTCCGAACATCGACTCGTACACCACCAGTGCCTTCATGGCCCTCAGCCTTGCGGGGGGACGGCGGGCCAGGCGTGAGTCACAGGTCCCGGGTCGCGGTCACCAGGCGTTCGCCGCCACGAGGGCCGCCACCTGAGCGGCGCTCGGCGTCACGGGCAGCACCAGCACCTCGTCGACCGCGCCGGTGGCTGCGTCCTCGGTGCTGCCGGTGGGCGCCCCGACCACCAGCGTCAGGTCGCCGGTCCCGGTCGCCGAGAGGGTCGCGGTGGCCACGGCCGACGCGTCGACGTAGAGGGTCAGGTCGCCGCCCGCGCGGGCGAGGGTGACCAGGTGCGGGCCGGGGCCGGGCGCGGCCGCCTGGGCGAGCACGGACACCGGGTCGCCCGGGGCCGGGACCTCGACGACCTCGAGCTGTCCGCCGGACACGCGCAGCCCGGAGCGGGTCCCGTCGGCGCCGATCGCCCAGACCAGGTCGCCGGTGGCCGCGGTGTCGGACAGCTGCACCCACAGCGCGACCGCCCCGAACGAGACCTCCGGGATCGCGCCGGACGGGTCGGTGACGTTCTCCTCCGCCGCCCCGTGCAGGCTCAGCGCCCCGGACGGGTCGCACACCAGCAGCCCCGGTGCGGGAAGGTCGCCGGCCGGGGTGCTCGCTGCCGAGAAGTCCCAGTGCCGCAGCGGAGCGAGCCCGGCGACGGCCGCCGACCAGCTGCCCGAGCAGGTGCCCACCTGGAACGAGGCGTTCACGGTGCCGGCGTCGACGAACACCGCGCCGGTGGCCTGCGCGCGGGGCAGCGACAGTCCTGCGGCGACGCCGACCAGAGCGGCAAGGATCACGACCGGCCATCCCGGCCGTCGCTCAGGACGCGCCCAGCGCATCGCGCACCTCCGCCGGCGAGGGTCCGATGACGGTGTCGCGGGCCGGGGCGCGCCGACGGGCAGCGCGTCGGCGGCGGTCCTCGGCCGCGTCGAGCACCTCGAGGAGGGCGAGCAGGGCCAGCGGCGGCGCGAGGAGCGCGAAGCGTCCGGCCGGGGACTGCGCCCACCCGAGCCACGAGCCCCAGCCAGGGTGCGAGTCGACGACCACGCCGCGGACCCGGACCAGCGGCGTCGCGTTGGGGTCGCGCGTGGCGTTGGCGTCGCCCTTGGTGTAGATGTACGGGCGCATGATCGGGTCCCCTGCGCCGTCGAGCTGCGGGATCATCTTGCCACCCGGTCCTTCGATCAGCGCGGGCAGCATCTTGAGGTCGACGATCCGGTGCGTGACCAGGTGCTTGGAGCCGGGCGGCCAGAACGTCGCGACCTGTCCGACCCGCAGCTGGCTCGGGTCGTCGATCTCCTGCAGCACGGCCACGTCACCGGCCTCGACGAAGGGCGCCATGGAGCCGGACGTCACGATCAGCAGGCGCTGGCCGTGCAGCTGGTACCAGAGCGGGACGGCCAGGCTCGCCGCGAACGCGCCCACCCCGGCCACGACGACGGCCCACACGCCGACCTGGAGCAGCAGGCGAGGCCGCGGGCCACGCCGTGGCCGCACGTCCGCCGGCGACGTGTCACGGGCCGCGTCGGACCGGCCGGCGGCGCGGGCTCGCCAGCGCGAGCGGGCTGCGCCGGACCGGGCGCGCCGGTCGACCGGGACGCGTGGGTGCGGCAGGAGCGCCGGGACCCGCGCCAGCGCCGCCTGGACCCGCGCCAGGACCTCGGGGACCTGCGCCAGAGCCCCGGGGACCCGCGCTAGGACCGGTCGGACCCGCGCCAGCGCCGCCTGGACCCGCGCCAGGACCTCGGGGACCTGCGCCAGGATCTCGGGCAGCACCATGAGGCCCCACGACCACCACCGCAGCGGGCTCAGCAGCGCGAGCCAGGCCGCCCAGGGCCAGGCCAGCGCGAGCAGCCGCCCCTCGACGTCGCGCGTGGCGCCGCGGGCCCACGTCCACAGCGGCGCGAGCCCCACCCCGACGACGTCCACCGCGGCCGAGCGCAGCCGCTCGCGTGCGGCCGCCCACGCGCGCCGGACGGACCCGGCGACGTCCGCCGGGCCCGCCGACACGAGCTGGGCCACTGCCATGCGTCAGTTGTTCGCGGTCTGCTCGGCGTCGAAGGTGAGCGCGACCGACGCGCGGGTGTTCTGGAACGTGTCACCGGTGGCCAGCGGCAGGCCCACCGAGACGCACAGGGACTCGTTCGCACCGGAGGCCAGCACCCGGTCGCCCGCGTCCGCGCCGGTGGCAGGGTCGCCGACCAGCGGCGTGAGCGTCGTCGGCACGCCGGACGTCGAGGCGATCGGGGTGAGCGCGGCGACGCCGGCCGCGTTGCACGCGGCCTCGGGCACTCCCGCGTACACCGCGAGCTGGAACTCACCGGCAAGGTCGGGGGCGTCGAGGTTGGTGCCCTGCACCGACACCGAGTAGCGCAGCTCGAGCGAGCCCGCGTTGTCGACCGGCACCGAGCCGAACTGCACGTCCCCGGGCGCCATGTTGGTCGCACCGAGGGTGTGCGTGCTCGACATCGCGGGGCTGATGTCGACGGTGCCGGTGGTGAAGTCGCTGCTGCTCACCGTGTCGGTGTCGGTGAACAGCGCACCGGTGGTCAGGCTGGTCACGCCGATCGCGGCGAGACCGACGGTGAGCGCCGTGGCGGTCAACCGGGAGCGCCGCCCGGTGTCGAGGCTGCTGCGGCGAGCGGGGGTGATCATCTCGCGGATGAGCTCGTCCATGGGGTCCTCCAGGGATGGGTGTGGCGGGGGGATCGGGTCCGGTGGGGCCCGCAGGGATCAGGGGGTCGGGGCATGCACCTCGCCCCGCTGGATGGTCACGTCCGCGGCGGGGACCGCGTGGGAGTACCAGAAGCCCTGGGCCTGGTCGACGTCCAGGGAGCGCAGGGTCGCGGCGGTCGTGCCGTCCTCGACGCCCTCGGCGACCACCTGGAGGCCGAAGGAGTGCGCGAGGTCGACGATGGCCTTGATCACGGACCGGGCCCGCTCGCCGTTCTCCCCGTCGGCCAGGTCCGCGACGAACAGCTGGTCGATCTTGAGCACGTCGACCGGCAGGTCGCGCAGCTGGGCGATGGACGTCTGGCCGATGCCGAAGTCGTCGATCGCGACCCGCACGCCGGCGTCGTCCAACGCGGTGAGCACCGGCACGACCCGGGTCGGGTCGGCGACCAGCGCGGTCTCGGTGATCTCGACCTGGAGGTGCTCCGGCTCGACGTGGTGGGCCCGGAGCAGCTCGGTGATGATCGTGACGATGCTGGGCGAGACGACGCTGTGCGCGGACAGGTTGACCGCGATCGGCACGCGCTCGGTCGGGTCCCACGCGGCGAGCTGTCCGACGACGGCCCGCAGGACCACGTCGGTCACCTCGTCGATCAGGCCGGACTGCTCGGCCAGCGGGATGAAGACCGACGGCGGCACCCAGCCGCGGGTCGGGTGGCGCCAGCGCACGAGCGCCTCGAGCCCAGCGGTCCTGCCGGTCAGCAGGTCGATCTTGGGCTGGTAGTGGACGACCAGCTCGTCCGGGCGGGACAACGACTCGTGCAGCTCGCCCTGGAGCACCAGGCGGGCGGGGCTCGAGCCGTCGGCGGCCGCGTCGTACAGGGAGACGCCGAGCCGGTGCTGCTTGGCGGTGTACATCGCGATGTCCGCCTTGCGCATCAAGCTGCGGGCGTCGTCGGCGTGGTCCGGGAGCACCGCCACGCCGATCGACGTCGCCACGTGCACGGTCAGCTCGTCGAGCGCGAACGGCTCGGTGAACACGGCGCGGGCGCGGTGGGCGAGCTGCTCGGCGTCCCGCACGGTGTCGACCGCGAGCAGCACGGCGAACTCGTCGCCGCCCAGCCGGGCGACCAGGTCGCGGCCTCGGAACGCGGCCTGCAGCCGGCCGGACACCTGGGTGAGCAGGTTGTCGCCGCGGTCGTGGCCGAGGGTGTCGTTGATCTCCTTGAAGCGGTCGATGTCGAGCAGCAGGATCGCGACCCCCGGTCCGCCGGCGTGCGCCGCGTCCACCGCGCGCTCCAGGCGGTCGAGCAGCATCCGGCGGTTCGGCAGGCCGGTGAGGGCGTCGAGCAGGGCCATGCGGGCGTTGTCCATCGCGGAGCGCTGCAGGTTCCGCGACGCGGTGTGCACGGTCCGGTAGAGCACGAGCCACAGCACCAGCAGCCCGAGCGCGGCGACCAGGGTGATGGTGCGCACCGCGTCGGCCTGGACGTGCGCGGCCTCGGTGCGGTCGAGCGCGATCTCCGCGGCGCCCACGAGGGTGCCGTCCTTGCGGACCGGCACGTAGACGGACAGCACGGTCGACGTGGTGCCGACGCTGCCCGCCGCGGCCCCGGAGAGGTGGGCCTCGATCTTCGCCGCGGGCCGGCCCAGGATGGCAGCCGACTCGAGGCGCGCGGTGTCGGGGAAGCCCGCGTAGGTCGTGGACGCGGTGTCGAACAGGACGACGCCGTCGACGGTCCACAGCCGGACCCAGACCTGCTGGTCGTCGAGCCGGTCGGTCACGTCGCGGAGCTGCGCGGCGACGGCGGGGTCGACCCGGCCGACCTCGAAGGCCTCCATCGGCACGACCGGGGTGATCCACTCCGCGAGGGTCTCGGCCGTCGCGACCCCCTCCGCCGTCGACTGCCTGAGCATGACCTGCCAGGTCGCGACGACGACCCCGACCGCGACCAGCGCGATGCCCAGCAGCGAGATCAGCACGAAGCGCCCGGACAGCGTGAGCCGGCTGGTGCCGGTGCGTCGCGTGGCGCGGACCATCAAGCTCCTCCAGACCGTGGGGACGGCCTCGGGTGTCGGGCCGGACCGTGGGTAGCGGCCCGGTGGAGTCAAGATCGGGTGCCACCGACGGTAGGTTGAGCCCAGGGCGGCAGACGACGCCCGTCAGGGGGGTTTGACCGGTATTTCACCCGCTGCGACGGCTTGTCGTCAGCCATCTGGCGCAGCGCCAGTCAGGAGCCCGGATGACGCACGACGACCGACCGCCGCGACACCCCCGCCGCGCCCGGTTCGCACGCTGGGTGCTGCGGGCCGCGGGCTTCCGGCTGGTGGGCACGCTGCCCACGCGCGGGCTGGTGATCGGTGCGCCGCACACCTCCAACTGGGACCTGGCCCTGGCGGTGCTGGTGTTCTGGGCCCACGACCGGCGCCCACGGGTGCTGGTCAAGTCCGAGGTGTTCTGGTGGCCGCTGGGCCCGGCGCTCCGGTCGCTCGGCGCGATCCGCACGGAGCGGAACTCCGGGGGTGGCCTGGTCGCCGAGCTGACGCGGGCCGCGGCCGTGGGCGACGAGTTCATGCTGGTGCTGGCGCCGGACGGCACCCGCAGCGCGTCGGACCACTGGAAGTCCGGGTTCTACCGCCTCGCCCTGGCCACGGGGCTGCCGGTCACGCTGGCGTACGTGGACGGGCCCACCCGGGAGGTCGGGACCGGGCCGACGCTGGAGATGACCGGCGACGTGGTGGCGGACATGGACCGGATCCGCGAGTTCTTCACCGACAAGCGGGGGCTGCGGCCCGGCCGGGGCAGCACCGTCCGGCTGCGGGACGAGGACACCGCCTGACACCCATCGGGATGCTTCCGGGCCGCGAAGACGTTGCACGAGGTGCCCGTCGCCGGCGCGGGCCGGAAGGGGAGTGCGATGAGCTACCAGGTCTCCAAGACCGACGAGCAGTGGCGTGCCGAGCTGAGCGAGTCGGAGTACGCCGTGCTCCGTGAGGCTGCGACCGAGCGGCCGTGGACCGGCGAGCTGCTCGACGAGAAGCGGATGGGCACGTACCGGTGTCGGGCGTGCGGCCAGGTGCTGTTCCGTGCCGAGACGAAGTTCGACTCGCACTGCGGGTGGCCGAGCTTCTACCGGCCCAGTGCCGACGACGCCGTGGAGCTCGTCACCGACCGCACCCTGGGCATGGTGCGCACCGAGGTGCGCTGCGCGCGCTGTGGCTCGCACCTGGGCCACGTGTTCGACGACGCTCCCCAGACACCGACGGGTGACCGGTTCTGCATGAACTCGGTCTCGCTCACCTTCGAGACGGACGAGTGACGCCCGTTGCCTGATCGCGGGTGCCGTGGGTGAGACTGTGGCGGTGGACGAGAGACGACGGCCCCGACGGCCCGCCATGCTCGACCCGCGTGATGCCGAGGACCTGCCCGGTGAGCTCGACCCGGCGCTGCGCGGTGAGGTGGCGCACACCACCGCGAGCGCGCTGGTGCACGGGGGTCGCGCCTCGGAGGACCCCGCGGTGGTCGACCGGCTGATCCGGCTGGTCGAGGCCGAGGGCCTGGACACCGTCGCCGCGCTGTGGGCCGACAGCCCACCGCACACCCTCCCCGGCGCGCTGTGGCGGCTGTACGCGCTGCGCGAGTGGGTGCGGCGCGACCCGCGGGCGGTCGCCGAGCGCTACCGGCTCGGCGAGCAGCGGGCCGAGGTGCACGGCGCGGTGGCGGGGGTCGCCGCGCCGCCGGGACCCACCGAGGTGGCGCAGGTCGTGGACGCCGTGCTGTCCGGGGTCTACGCCGGGGACCTCGCGGTCGCCCTGGAGCGCGCGGCGGCGTTCTGCCGGGTGCTGGCCACCGGCGCCGTGCTCGACGCCGACCTGGTCGACGACGACGAGCTCGCCCGGCGGATGACCCACGGCGCGGCCGGGCTGGTGCGCACCGCCGATGAGCTGGTGCAGGCCGCCGGCCTGTGGCGGGCCGGGCGCCTGGACTGACGTCGGCCCGCGAGCGGGCAGCCACGGGCGCCTGGACTGACGTCGGCCGGCGAGCGGGCAGCCACGGGCGGGCGCGCGGCGGGGGGCCTCACTCAGCCGGCCGACGAGGATCACAGCGGCTGCGGTTACCATGACTCAGGCGTCGGGCCGCGGTAGCCCCGGGCTCCACTTCCAGCCGCTTCGAGCGGCCTTCGCGCCGTCAGGCGCTCCCGGCCCGACGCCAACCACCCCGGGCACGACGCGGGCGCGGGCGTGCCCTGCGGCCGGCGCGGGTGTGTCCACCGGCCGGGACCGACGTCCCGCCTCGGGCGTGCGGGGGGCTCGTGGACGCTGAGCGTTCGGTGTGACGTCACCCTCACGACACCCACGGGGTTGGGTGTTCACTCCGGCGCTGCCCTAGCCTTGGCCCGACAAACCCCGACTCACTCCGGAGCGCTGTCGTGCGCCTGCGCCTGACACCCACGAACACCACGTTCTTCGACCTGCTGGCGGTCTCGGCCCAGCACCTGGTCGGCGGGGCGGAGCTGCTCAGCAGGTTGATCGGCGCAGAGCGGGTGGACCGCAAGCCGATCGCTGCGGAGCTGCGGGACGCCGAGCACGCCGCGGACGAGTCCACGCACGAGATCATGCGACGGCTGAACCAGACCTTCGTCACCCCGTTCGACCGGCACGACATCTACGGCCTGGCCTCGGGCCTGGATGACTGCATGGACCACATGGAGGAGGCGGGGGACCTCATCGTCCTCTACCAGATCGACACCCTCCCGCCGCGGGTGCACAAGCAGGTCGACGTGCTGCGGCGCTGCGCTGAGGTCACCGCAGAGGCGATGCCCCGGTTGCGCTCGATGAAGGACCTGGCGGACTACTGGGTCGAGATCAACCGCCTGGAGAACGACGCCGACAAGTCCTACCGCAAGCTGCTGGCCGAGATGTTCCGCGGCGACGCGGACCCCATCGAGGTGATGAAGCTCAAGGACGTCGTCGACGCGCTCGAGGCGGCGGCCGACTCGTTCGAGTCGGTCGCGAACATGGTCGAGACGATCGCGCTCAAGGAGTCCTGAGACCCCGTGGAGATCGCGCTCGTCGTCGTGGTCGTCGCGTTCGCGCTGGCCTTCGACTACACCAACGGGTTCCACGACGCGGCCAACGCGATCGCCACGTCGGTCTCGACCAGGGCCCTCACGCCGCGTCGCGCGCTCCTCATGGCCGCGGCGTTCAACCTGCTCGGCGCGCTGCTGGGGACCGAGGTCGCCAAGACCATCGGGTCGGGGATCATCGATCTGTCCGCCGAGACCGGGATCGCGGCCACCAAGGGCCTGATCATGGTGCTCGCCGCGGTGATCGGCGCGATCTGCTGGAACCTCATCACCTGGTGGAAGGGCCTGCCGTCCTCGTCGTCGCACGCCCTGATCGGCGCGCTGACCGGCGTCGGCGTGGTGGCCGGGGTGACCGTGCACTGGAAGGTCATCCTCGACAAGGTCGTCATCCCGATGGTGGCCTCGCCGCTGGTCGGCTTCACCCTCGCGTTCCTGCTCATGGTCGGCCTGCTGTGGGCGTTCCGGAACGCCAACCCGCACAAGGTGACCCGGCGGTTCCGGATCGCCCAGACCGTGTCCGCCGCCGCGATGGCGCTGGGCCACGGGCTGCAGGACGCCCAGAAGACGATGGGCGTGATCGTGCTGGCGCTGGTCGCGGGGGGCTTCCACCAGGGCACCGACATCCCGCTGTGGGTCAAGATCGCGGCGGCCAGCGCGATCTCGTTGGGCACCTACTCCGGCGGTTGGCGAATCATGCGGACCCTGGGACGCAAGGTCATCGAGCTGGACCCGGCCCGTGGGTTCGTGGCCGAGACGGTCGCGGCGTCCGTGCTCTACACCACGGCCTTCGCGTTCCACGCACCGATCTCGACGACGCACACGATCACCTCGTCGATCATGGGCGTCGGGGCGACCAAGCGGATGTCGGCGGTGCGCTGGGGCGTGGCCGGCAACATCGCGGTGGCCTGGGTGCTGACCATCCCCGCGGCCGCGACGGTGGCGGGCCTCGTCTACGCGCTGCTCGCCTGGATCAGCGGGGTGTAGGGGGCGGGCCTCACACCGACGCGGGCTGGCGGACCGGGCGGTGGTGCTCGACGGCCACGACCCGAGCCTTGGAGCCGAGCCCGGCCACGTGGGCGACGAGCACCTCACCGGTGCGCAGGTAGGGGTCGGAGCTCGGCAGGATCCCGTGGGTCCACCGACGGGTCGCCTCGGCGAGAGTGTCCATCACGGTCGGCAGGACCGGGCGGTGCGTGGCCAGGGCCACGTCGCGGGGCTGGGCGAGCAGGTCCTCGACCACAGCGGCCACCTTCTGCGGGTCCTGGGCGTGGGCGGCCTCGGTGAGCGCGTCGACCGTGTCCATCCGGACCCCGGTGCGGCTCAGGTAGGGCGCGACGGTGGCCCGACAGCGTTCCCACGGGCTGGTGAGCACCGACCGCACCCCGAAGGCGGCGAGCACCGGCACGATCGTCTCGGCCTGGCGCCGGCCCACGCCGGTCAGGGGGCGGCTCGCCTCGCCCTTCTTCCAGCGGTTGCGCGGTACGGCCTGGCCGTGCCGCACGATCGCCAGCACCCGCGAGTCCAGCCGGCTGCGGTGCCACAGGTCCTCGAGGGCGTCGAGCGGGCGGTGGTCGGACCTGCGGGTGAGCAGCTCGCGCGCGGTGGCGGCGCTGACCCACACCACGTCGTCGATCTCGCGCAGGCTCGCGGGTTCGACCGAGGGCCGCGCCGCCAGGGGCCGTTCGTGGTGGGGCTCCGCGGCCCGGGCCGCCCAGTACCGGACCACCTTGCCCTGGCCGTCCGGCGTCTTGTAGCGCAGGAGCGGCAGCGGGACGCCGAGCACGATGTGCGTCCCGGTCTCCTCGGCGACCTCACGCACGGCGGCGGCGGAGACGGGCTCGCCGGGTTCGAGCTTGCCCTTGGGCCACGACCAGTCCTGGTAGCGGGGTCGGTGGACCAAGGCCACCTCCAGGCGGCCGCGCGCCTCGCGCCAGATCACGGCGCCGGCGGCTTGGACGGTCTGCGGCTTGCCGTTCGGCGGCAGGACGACGGCGCTCACAGGGACTGGTCGGGGCGTCGACGCTGGCGGGAGATCAGGTAGTCCTGGAGGTCGAGCAGCGGGTTGCCCTCTGCGTCGAGGTGGTGGCGTACCCAGCCGTCCGGTCCCAGGTGCCAGCTCGAGGTCCCGTCGTCCATCGACAGCTCGAGCAGGCGGAGGAGCTCGTCGACGTGATCCGGGTCGACGATCCTCAGCAACGCCTCGACGCGCCGGTCGAGGTTGCGGTGCATGAGGTCGGCCGAGCCGAAGTACACCTCCGGGTCACCGTCGTTCGCGAACGCGAAGACGCGGGCGTGCTCGAGGAAACGGCCCAGGATCGAGCGCACCCGGATGGTCTCCGACAGGCCCGGCACACCCGGCTTGACCGCGCAGATCCCGCGCACCACCAGATCGACGGGGACGCCGGCCTGGGAGGCACGGTAGAGCGCGTCGATCGTCTCCTCGTCCACCACGGAGTTCACCTTGATCCGGACCCAGGCCTCGCGGCCCTCGAGCGCCGCGGCGCGCTCGCGCTCGATCCGCTCGATGAGACCCGAGCGCACCGACCTCGGCGCGACGATCAGCCGGTTGAAGCGCGCCTTGGGGGCGTAGCCCGACAGCTGGTTGAACAGCCGCGTGAGGTCCTGGCCCACCTCGGGGTCGGCGGTGAGCACGCCGAGATCCTCGTAGAGCCGTGCCGTCTTGGGGTGGTAGTTGCCCGTACCGACGTGGCAGTAGCGGCGCAGCCCATCGGACTCCTGGCGCACCACGAGGGAGAGCTTGGAGTGCGTCTTCAGGCCGACGATGCCGTAGACCACGTGCACGCCGGCCTGCTCGAGCTTGCGGGCCCAGGAGATGTTGGCCTGCTCGTCGAACCGTGCCTTGATCTCGACCAGCGCCAGCACCTGCTTGCCGGCCTCCGCGGCGTCGATGAGCGAGTCGACCACCGGGGAGTCGCCGGAGGTCCGGTAGAGCGTCTGCTTGATGGCCAGCACCTTCGGGTCGGACGCTGCCTGGGCCAGGAACGCCTGCACGGAGGTGGCGAACGAGTCGTAGGGGTGGTGCAGCAGGATGTCGCGGGCGCGGATCGCGGCGAAGATGTCCGTCGGCGTGGCGGACTCGACCTCGGCCAGGTGGCGGTGGGTGCCGCCGACGAAGCGTCGGTAGTGCAGGTCGGGGCGGTCCAGGTCGGCGATGACGTTCAGGCCGGTCAGGTCCAAGGGAGCGGGCAGCGAGTACACCTCGGACTCGGCGATGCCCAGCTCGCGGACGAGCAGACGCAGGACGCGTGGGGCGATGTCCGCCGCGACCTCCAGGCGCACCGGCGGCCCGAACCGGCGGCGCAGGAGCTCCTTCTCCATCGCCTGGAGGATGTTCTCGGCGTCGTCCTCCTCGACCTCCACGTCCTCGTTCCGGGTCACCCGGAACGTGTGGTGCTCGCTGATCTCCATGCCCGGGAACAGGTAGTCCAGGTGCACGGCGATGACGTCCTCGAGGGGGACGAACGAGGTCGGGCCCTTCTCCGGTGCGGCCGCCTGGGTGGACGGTGCGCTGGGCTTGCCGGAGGCGTCCACCGCGATGAACCGCGGCAGCAGCGGCGGCACCTTCACGCGGGCGAAGTGCTCCTTGCCGGTGGCCGGGTTGACCACCACGACGGCGAGGTTGAGCGAGAGCCCGGAGATGTAGGGGAACGGGTGGGCCGGGTCGACGGCGAGCGGGGTCAGCACCGGGAAGATCTGGCGGCGGAAGTACTTGCGCAGCCGCTCCTGCTCGTCAGGGCCGAGCTCGTCCCAGTGGACCAGGGTGATGCCCTCGTCGGCGAGCGCGGGCTGGACCTGGTCGAGGAACACCGCGGCGTGGCGCTCCATGAGCCGGTGCGAGCGCTCGTCGATGGCCTCGAGGACCTGGCGCGGGGAGAGCCCGGACGCGGCGGTCACGGCCATGCCGGTGGCGATGCGGCGCTTGAGGCCGGCGACCCGGACCATGAAGAACTCGTCGAGGTTCGAGGCGAAGATCGCCAGGAAGCGCACGCGCTCGAGCAGCGGCAGGTCGGGGTCCTCGGCGAGCTCCAGGACGCGCTCGTTGAACGCCAGCCACGAGATCTCGCGGTCGGCGAAGCGGTCCTCCGGGAGCGGGGGGAAGCCTTCGCCGTCGGCGTCCGCCGCGGGCTCGAACGCCTCGCTCTGGGGGGCGGGAAAGCCGGCCTCGAGCAGCTCGGGGGTCGAGGCGCGTTCTGCCGCGGCGTCCTCGATCTCGGTGGTCGACGCCCAACGCCCCGTGGCGGGGTCGCGCCGCCGCTGCTCGCCGTTCGAGCGGGCGGCGCGGCTCCGGGTCGCCGGCTCGCCGGCTCGTCGCTGGGTGCTGGCCCGAGGTGGTGTCGCCATGACGACATCGTTGCATCCCCGGGGCGAGCCACGGGAGAGCTATGACCGGGCTGTGGCTCGCGGGGTTGTCAGGGCACGGCGGGGGCGAACTGGGTGTCCGCCCGGTCCACGACGAAGCCGACGGCCGTGTACGTCCGGACCGCGGGGGCGTTGTCCGCGTCGGTGAACAGGATCGCCCTGGTGGTGCCCCGCCTGCGTAGATGCTCCAGCGCGGCCGCCGTGAGTGCACGTCCGAGGCCTTGGCCCTGAGCATCCGGGGCGACGCCGAGCACGTACAGCTCGCCCTCGGCGGCGGTGACCTTGGTCCAGGCGAAGCCGAGCAGCGTGCCGTCGCGTTCGGCAAGCAGCAGGTCGCCCGGCTCGAACCACGGCTCCGCCTCGCGGGCGGCCAGGTCGGCGGCGGTCATCGTGCCCTGCTCGGGGTGGTGGGCGAACGCCGCAGCGTTGAGGTCGAGCCAGGCGCGCTCGTCGCGACCGGGCTCGAACGCGCGCAGGCGGACGCCGTCGGGCAGGGGTGCGGTCGGGGCGTCCGGTTCGTTGCGGTCGCGCTCCTCCGGGGCGGGGTCGCGCTCGGACGGGGCGGGGTCGTGCGCGGGTGGGGTGAGGTCGCGCGCCATCCGCCAGAGCTCGCGCACCGGAGTCAGGTGTGCCCGGCGGGCCAGGATGGATGCTGCCGGGAGGCTCCCGTGTGCCCAGAGGCGGACCTGCGTGCCCTCGTCGCCCTGGTCGCCGGACGTGCCGGCGAGCTCGAGCAACGTGGCGAGCAGGCGGCCGCCGAGGCCCGCGTCGCGGGAGTCGGGTGCCACGACGAGCTCGACCGTCCGGGTCCCGCCGCGACTCGGCCCGAGCTGGCCGTACCCGACGAGCGGGCCGTCGGTGGCCAGCACGTGATCGGCGTCGGCGGCGGTCAGATCCAGCAGGGTCTGCTCGCCGAGCGGCTCGACGGCGTCGTGGCGGTCGGCCAGCTCTGCGAGTCGCCGGACCTCGGCGACGAGGTCGTGGGCGAGCGCGCCGTGCCAGGTGCGGATGCGTGCGCTCATCGGGCCATCCCATCACGCCCGGGTGCAGGACCTCAGGCTGGAGGCGTGCCCCGAGACCCGGGCGTGCCCCGAGACCCGGGCGTGCCCCGAGACCCGGGCGTGCCTCGAGACCCGGGCGTGCCTCGAGACCCGGGCGTGCCGCGGGACGCAGGCGGGCGGTCGACGACGTGGCCGGTGGGCAGCACCCACCGGGTCTCACCGGTCTCCGTGCTGCGCGAAGGGTCGGCGAGACCCAGGGTCTTCATCCGGTGGTGATGACGACACAGCGCATGCAGGTTGTCGTACTCGGTCTGGTCACGCGGTGGCGCTCCGGGATCGAACGGCACGATGTGGTCCAGGTCGCACCGCATCGCCGGCATCCGGCAGCCCTTGAACGTGCACGTCACATCCCGGGCCACGACCAGGGAGGCGAGCGCGGCGCCGGGGCGGTAGGCGTCCGTGGCGCGGTAGGTCCTTGTCGACCGGGCGGCCACCTCGCCGGTGGCCGGGTCGAGCGCGACGGCGCGCCACTCGGCTTCCCGCGCGACCTCGCGCGCCACCGCGGCCGGGATCGGGCCGTAGCCCACGAGCTCGGCGGGATCCTCGTCGAGGCCGGCCAATGTGCTCGCTGCGACGATGAGCTCGAGGTGTGGCCGCCGACCGTGGCGGGTCGGCAGGGGCGTGCCGTCGGGCGCAGCTCCAGCGTCGAGCACCGCCCGGAACGTGTCGGTGAACGCATCGGCACGCCGTGCGTCGATGGGGCGAGGGTCGTCCGGTGGGGAGGCGTCGGCGAGCGCGTCGACCGCGGCCATCACCGTCATCGCGTCCTCGGCCGGGAGCAGCGCCCGGATCCACGCCATCGCGTCGGGGGCGGGCTGGAGCCGGACGCACCGCTCGGCCCGCGCGGCGGCAAGGCGGCGCTGGGGCGCCTCGTCGTCGTGAGCCAGCTCCGCCCGGCGCACGTCAGCGCGCAGCTGCGGCACGGTCCGCCCCTCGGCGCGGGGCAGGACGTCCGCGAGGACCGCCAGCGCCGTCGGGGTGGCGAGGTGGTCCGTCTCACGCACCAGCGCGTCAGCCTTGCGCGCGTCGAGCCGGCCGACGGCCAGCGCCTCGCGCACGGGGCGCAGGACGTCGAGGGCGAGCGCGTGCTCGACCTTGCGCTCGGCAGCGCGACGGGACACCGACAGGCGCGCAGCGACCTCGTCGGGGACGAACTCCGTGCGCTCGCCCAGCGCTCGGGCGCTGAGCGCCACCAGCGCCTCGGCCTGCCGCGCGGTGGCCGAGGAGATGACTCGCTCGTACGCGGCGACGATCTCGAGCAGGGCCGCGTCATCGACGAGCTCCAGGTCGAGCCCGTCGAGCTCGGCCACCAGGTCGGCGTCCGGGGCGCGGGCGTCGAGGGCTGCTGCGAGGGGATGCTCCTCGGCCCACGTCATCTCGTCGCCCCGATCCGCGGCTCGGCCGCCGCTCACGCATCGAACTGGTGTTCGACATCACCGTAGAGCGGAGCTGCGCTGCCGTGTCGCCGGGACCGGCGGACCTGTGGACGGACCCGCAGGTGGTGGGCCTGTGGACAGCGAACCGGGTGGGCAGGGCGAGCCGCGAGCCTCGCGCCCCAGGCAGCGAGACGTCGCCGCTCAGTCGGCCGTGGCGTACTGGGTGTCGGTGCGGTCGACGACGAACCCGAGGGCCTCGTACAGGTGCACCGCGGGTGTGTTGTCGGCATCGGTGAACAGCTCGGCCCGGTGCGCGCCACGGCGGCGCAGGTGCTCCAGGCCGGCGACGGTCAGCGCGCGGCCCAGCCCGGCGCCCTGCGCCCGCGGCACCACACCCACCGTGTAGATCTCCCCGACCGTGCCGACGAGCTTGGTCCAGACGAACCCGACCAGCGCGTCGTCCCGCTCGGCGAGCAGCAGCCCGCCCGGGTCGAACCAGGGCTCGGCCTCGCGGGCGCGCAGGTCCGCCAGGTTCATGCGGCCCTGCTCGGGGTGCTCGGCGAACGCGGCGGCGTTCGCGGCGAGCCAGGCGTGCTCGTCACGGTCGGGCCGGAACGTCCGCAGCGTGACGCCTGGCACCAGCTCGCGCGGCGCCTCGGCTTCGGCCACCCCGGCGCCAGATCCCGCCTCGTCGCCCGCCCAGGCGTCCAGGTCGAGGGCCATCCGCCACAGCTCCCGCACGGGCGCCAGGCCGGCGTGGCGGGCCAGGGACGTCGCGCCGGGCAGGGTCCCGTGCGCCCACAACAGGGCCTGTGCGTCGCTCGCGAGGTCCATCACCTCGTTCATCAGCGCGGTGCCGACGCCGGAGCCCCGCGCGGCCGGCGCGACGACGAGCTCGGCCGCCCGGCGCCGCCCGAGCTCGGGCCAGAGCTGGGCGTAGCCGACCGGCGTGCCCTGCTCGTCGTGCGCGAGCACGTGCCACGCGCGGGGTGCGGTCAGGTCCAGCAGGGTCTGCTCGCCGAGCGGGGCGACCCCGTCGGCCTCGGCAGCGGTGTCGGCCAGCCGGCGCACCGCGTCGGCCTCGGCGGTGTCGAGCGCTCCGTGCTTCCGGCTGGTGCGAACGGTCACCGTGTCATCCCATCACGGACGTGCGGGGGTGCGGGCGCGGATGCGGCGAGCGGTGTGCGAACGCCCGGCCTCACGCGAACGCCTCCGCCCGCTTGGTCAGCTCGTCCAGGCCCGGCTCGTCGGGGTTGCGGGGCTGGCCCGGGTGGATGATCGCGACCTGGCAGCTCTCCGCGGCGAGCACCAGCTCGGCGTACGTGCCGGCGTCCGGGTCGGCGATGTAGGCCTGCCGGTCGTCGTTGTACTTGAACATCCGGTCGTTGATCGCCGTGCACTCGTTGCAGGTCGCGCAGCGTGCGGTCTCGATCCAGGGCAGGTACGGGTCGTGGGCCTGAGGCTCGTCGACGTGGTCCTCCGCGTTGTCGACGACCTCCGGCGCGCCTTCGCCCGCGGCACCCGCCGGCGCGGGCGCGGCGGTCGAGGCCGCCGCCCCAGCGGCCAGCTCCGCGACGAGCTGCGCCCGCATCCGGGCGAGCTCGAGGGCGACGTGGGAGTTGTGGATGCCGCCGAGCTCCTGCAGGCGGTGCCACTGCTCGACGCTGCGCTGGGTGAGGTGGATGAGCGGCCGGTCGACCAGCACGCGGTGCAACCGCTCGTCGCGGGAGATCATCAGCACGTAGGGCAGCTCGCCGGTCCAGGCGCCGGGGTTCGACGCCACGTGCTCGGCGAACGGCACGACCTTGCCGTCCGAGCCGTCGTCCGCCGCGAGCGCGAGGTGCGGGGCCAGCCGGGCGTCGCACGCCCAGAAGTCCGCCGCCGTGAACGGCACGTCGAGCGCGACCCGCTGCACGGAGTCGTCCTGGTAGGTCAGTCGACGCACCGGCCAGTCGAGCTCCGGCTGCGGGTTGCAGCCCAGCGTGAAGCGTTCCGCCAGGGTGTCCCCGGCGGCCGGGTCGTAGGCGTAGGAGGGGAACACCCGGGACTCGATCGCCGCCGCTGCCGCGAGGTAGTGCGGGAGGTCGTCGAGCCACTCGCCCTCGCCGGAGTACACCACGAACAGCGCGGCGCCCGGCGCGCTCGACCCGGCGACGATCCGCTCGCGGGCGTGGTAGAGCGCCGAGCTCGCGCACTGCATGACGAACGACTCCCCGGAGGCCAGCGCGGCGCTGGCGAGCGTCCGCGCGGACAGCCCGGCCTCGGCCGGGCGGGCTTGCTGGGTCGCACCCCGGAGCAGGTCGTTGACCTGCACCAACGCCTTGATCGGCAGGCCCGCGGACAGGGCCTCGAGCAGCGCGACGCTGTCCTCGGAGGTCATCGCCTCGGCGTCGACGCGAACCAGGTACTCGGGGAACAGCTCGAGCGTGTCGGTGTCCAGGTCGGCGACGCTCCACTTGTCGAACAGTGCGTCGTGGGTCTCCTCGCGGTACCGGCCGTCGGCCTCCATCTCGGCCATCACCAGGGCCTTGGCGAGCTCGGTCGTGGCGGCGAACCGCTCGCGGTGGGCGGCGAGCGCCGCCTGCACGTCGGTGTAGACGAAGTCGTACAGCTCCGGTGCGGTGTCGGTGCCCTCCTCCCCGCTGGGCACGAAGCGCTGCGTGGTGAGCACGTCGAGCAGTCGCCGGACCCGCGCGCGGCGGGAGTCGGAGAGGGTGAACCGCGGGCGCTTGTCGGTGAGCATCCGGGACAGCGCGTCGGTGTCCAGCTCGTCGCCCACCACCGGCCCCAGCGAGGCCGCGAGCCGCTCGCCGGCCAGGCCCGCAGGGGAGCTGGCCTGCTCGGCGTCGAGGATGTCCTGCAGGTCGTCGCGCAGGTGGGCGACCCGCGCGGTGAGGTGCCGCTCGCGCTCGCGCTGCACGAGCCCCCACAGGTGGCCCACCACCTCGCGCGGGGTGTCGTGGCTGCAGGTGACCAGCTCGCCGTCGACGGTGCGTGCCGCGGTGAGCCGGGCGAGGCTGTCGGCCAGCTCGGGGTCGGGCTCGCCGTCGGGCCCACCGATCGAGGCGTCCAGCAGCGCGCGCGCCGCGTCCTCCCACGCGGCGGACAGCCGGGTCGGCCCGGCGTCGGCGCGTACCCGGATCTCCCGCTCCAGCTCGATCGCGTGGTGGCGGACCCGGCCGGCGTCCTCGCCGGTGGCCACCTTGGCCAGCAGGTCGTCGACCAGGCCGGACAGCGACCACATCGTGGCGTGCACGTCGGGGCCGTCGGCCAGCACCAGCGGGTAGTCGTAGCGCAGCTCGGTCAGCCGCCGGTAGGGCGCGAAGTGCGCCGAGCGCAGCCCCAGGCCCTCGACGTTGCCGAGGTGGGTGTCCATCCGGTGACCGGTGAGGTAGAACGAGGCCCGGTCCTGCTGGTCGTTGCGGCGGCGACCGTCGGTCGCGACCGCCGTGCCCTGTGCGGTGTCAGTCACCGAGACCACCACCCGTCACCGCGAACTTGTCGAACTCGCTGTCCAGCAGTCGGCGCACCGACGCCGAGGAGTGGGTGGCCTCGGACCGGATGATCTCGTCGTACCGGGGCACCGTGGGGTCGTGGTAGAGGATGCCGACCGGGATCGGGTCGGTCGACGAGGCGATCTCCCGCGCCCGGTGGATGTCGGACGGATCGTGCTCGAGGTGGCTGGGGTACAGCGAGGCCAGCGAGGAGCTGATCGACAGCGAGCTGGGGTGGTGCAGCAGCTGCACCCGTGACGGGTCGTGCAGGTACCGGTCGAAGTTGTCCGGCATCCACTCCGGGCAGCGCTGCACGATCCTGATGAAGGACAGGCCGTCGTGGTGGAACGCCGCCTGGAGGATGTCGTAGAGCATCTCCGGGATCCAGTCGACGGCCTGGGCGACGAACGACACGTTCTGCACGCCCAGCGTCACGGTGAGCGGGTTGAGCCCCTCCAGGTAGGAGCCGCGCGGCGTGGTGTTGGACCTGGTGCCCCGCGGCGAGGTGGGGGACGCCTGCTTCTTGGTCAGCCCGTAGATCTGGTTGTCGTGGACCATCACGACCATCCGCATGTTGTAGCGGATGGCGTGGATCCAGTGCGCGGCGCCGATGCTGAACGAGTCGCCGTCCCCGGTGTTGACGAAGACGTTGAGATCGGGCCTGGCCACCCGGATCCCCTCGGCGACCGGCAGGGCGCGTCCGTGGATGCCGTGGAAGCCGTAGGTGTTCATGTAGTGCGGGAAGCGGCTCGAGCAGCCGATGCCGGACACGAAGACGGTCTTCTCGGGGCGCAGCCCCTCGTCGCGCAGCAGCCGCTGGGCCGCGGTGAGCACGGCGTTGTCGCCGCACCCGGCGCACCAGCGCGGCACGCCCTTCTGGAAGCCCTCGATCTCGAGCCGCTCGTCGTGCAGTCGGAGCAGGCACTCCGCGGCGCTGCGGTGGGTCAGGTCGATCATCGCCGGTCCAGCTTCCTCTGAATGGCCCGCTGCACGCGGCCCGGCTTGATGGGCTGGCCGCCGACCTCGCTCCAGGTGTCGATGTCGACCAGGTACCGCGAGCGCAGCAGCATCGCCAGGGCGGAGTAGCGGCGGTTGGTCTCGTCGATGATCGGGTCGTCGAGACGGTCGGCCCAGTTCGCCTCGACGGTCATCACCTGGTCGAAGCCCGCCATGATCTCCTTCAGGCCCGGTGGCAGGGGGTTGAGGAAGCGCAGGTGCAACGAGGACACCGCACGCCCGTCGGCCCGCAGCCGGTCCACGGCCTCCTCGATGGCTCCCCGGGTACCGCCCCAGCCGATCACCAGCAGGTCACCGGTCTCGTCGCCGTGCACCTGCGGCGCCTTGAGGGTCTTCTGCAGCGCGGCCAGCTTGAGGCTGCGCGCGTGCAGGCCCTGCTCGTTGGCGTCGGGGTCGTAGGCGACCCGTCCCGCGGTGTCGTGCGCCAGGCCGGTGAGGGTGTACATGCCGCCGGGCTGACCGGGTGTGAAGCGCCGGGACAGGCCGGTGGTCTCGTCCCACGCGTACGGCTCCAGGCCCTCGGGCACGTGGCTCTGGTCCACCGGGGGTGCGAGCCACGCCGGGTCGAACTCCGGGCGCCGGTAGGGCTGCTGCGCGGTGGCCAGGCTCGCGTCGGACAGCACGACCACGACCATGTTGAACGTCTCGGCGATGCGCCGGGCGGTGATGATCGAGTAGAAGCAGTCCTCGATCGAGCTCGCCGCGATGACCACCTTCGGGGCGTCGCCGTGGCTGCCGAAGATCGAGGTGAGCAGGTCGCCCTGCTCGACCTTGGTGGGCTGTCCGGTGCTCGGGCCGCCGCGCTGCACGTTGACCACGACCAGCGGGATCTCGGCCATCACCGCCAGGCCGATGGCCTCCTGCTTGAGCGAGTAGCCCGGGCCGGAGGTGATCGTCACGGCGCACTTGCCGGAGTAGGACGCGCCGATCGCGAACGTCGCCGCGGCGATCTCGTCCTCGGCCTGGTGCACCACGCCGCCGACCTTGGGGAAGATCTCGCTGAGGTAGTGCGAGGCGGAGGTCGCCGGCGTGATGGGGTACATCGCGCAGATCTCCATGCCGGAGGCCACCACGCCCAGCGCCAACGCCATGTTCCCGTTGGTCACCACCTGGCGCTCGTCGGCGGGCGCCGCGGGCACGTGGAAGGCCAGGTCCAGGTTGGCCAGCGCCCACTCGTACCCCGCGGTGAGCAGGGTGACGTTGGTGTCGATGAGCTTCTGGCTCTTCTTGCGGAAGGTCAGTGCGACCTGGTCGCGGGCCAGGTCGAGGTCGAACTGGTAGATCGCGCACAGCATGCCGAGCGCGTACATGTTCTTGCCGCGCCGCGGGTCGGAGACCAGCTTGCGGCACTCCCGCTCCATCGGGACCTCGATGATCCGGTAGCCGGCGGCGACCAGCAGGTCGTACGTCTCGGCGTAGGACGCGGCGATCCGGGTGTCGCGGTGGTCGCGCCACATGTCCTCGAGCAGGATCGTGCAGCCCGGCTTGAGCTCCCTGGCGTGCACCCGGCCCAGCAGCACCTGCTCGTTGAACGCGACGACCAGGTCGGCCTCGTCGCCGCCGTTGGTGATCGGCCCCGAGCCCAGCCGGACCCGGTTGCCGCTGGCGCCCGCGACGCTGCGGGCCGGCGGCTGGATCTCGGCGGGGATGATCTCGACCGTCCACACGCCGTTGCCGGTGCGGGCCGCGATCGCGCCGAGCGACTGCCCGCAGCGCTGGGCGCCCTCGCCCGAGTCGCTGATGATCTCCACGACGTGCTCGCTGAGCGTGACGACCTTGCGCTCGCCGGTGTCGGCGCGGTCGTCGGGCTTGGTCGACTGCACCGTGGTCATCGGGCCGTCACCGCCGTTCTGTGCGTGGGGGAGGTCTCGGGTTCGGCGGCCCGGAGCCGGACGTAGGAGTGCTCGTGCGGCGCGATCCCGAAGACCGGCTCGCCGAGCGCGTCGTAGGCCAGCGACTCGTCGCGGATGCCGAGGTAGCGCAGGATCCCGGCGGCCGCCTTGCGGCCCGCGCCCATCGCCTCGATCACGGTCGCGGCGCCGGTGACGATGTCCCCGCCGGCGAAGACCCCGGCCATCGAGGTCGCGAGGTCCTCGTCGACCCGCAGGTAGCCGCGCTTGTCGAGGCGCAGCTTCGAGGTCTGGCCGATGATCGGGTTCGCGTTGGTCCCGATCGCGAACACCACCTGGTCGCAGCGCATCACGAACTCGCTGCGCGGGACCGGCACGGGACGTCGTCGCCCCGACTCGTCCGGCTCGCCGAGCTCCATGCGCTGGCAGCGCAGGCCGCTGACGTTGCCCTGGCCGTCGTCGAGGACCTCGATCGGGTTGGTCAGCCAGTGGAACTCGACGCCCTCCTGCTCGGCGTGGTGCAGCTCCTCCGCGCGGGCAGGCGCCTCGGCGGCCGACCGCCGGTAGATGCACTGCACGGTCTCGGCGCCCAACCGCAGGCAGACGCGCATGGCGTCCATCGCGGTGTTGCCGGCTCCGACCACGGCGACGTGGGTGCCGAGCGGGATCGGGGTGTCGTACATCGGGAAGTCCCGGGCCTTCATGAGGTTCGCCCGGGTGAGCAGCTCGTTGGCGGACAGCACGCCGCCGAGGGAGTCCCCGGGGATGCCGAGCATGGTCGGGTAGCCCGCGCCGGTGCCGATGAACACCGCGTCGTAGCCCATCTCCTCGATCATCTGCTCGATGGTGAACAGCCGGCCGACCACCGTGTTGCACTCGAACCGCACGCCGAGGCGCTCGAGGTTGGCGACCTCCGCGTCGATCACCTCGCTGGGCAGCCGGAAGTCGGGGATGCCGTAGCGCAGCACGCCGCCGGGCAGGTGCAGGGCATCGAACACCGTGACGTCGCAGCCCGCCTTGGCCAGGTCGGCCGCGCAGGCCATCCCCGCCGGGCCCGAGCCGATCACGCCGACCCGGTACGGCGTCGGGGCGATGAACGGGCGCCGGGCCCAGTCGTTCGCGATCGCGAGGTCGCCGACGAACCGCTCCAGCCGCCCGATCGCGACCGGTTCGAGCGTGGCGCCGACCGTGCACACGGCCTCGCACTGGGACTCCTGCGGGCACACCCGGCCGCACACCGCGGGCAGCAGGTTGGTGCGGGCGATCGTGTCGTAGGCGCCCCGGTAGTCCTGGTCGGAGACCTTGCGGATGAAGCCGGGGATGTCGACGGACACCGGGCAGCCGGTCATGCAGGGCGTGTCGGCGCAGAACAGGCAGCGCTGCGCCTCGCGGGCGGCCTCGGCCTCGTCGTAGCCGAGGCTGACCTCCTCGAATCCGCCGATGCGCTCGTCGGCCGGCTGCTCGCGCACCGGGGTGCGCTCGGCGGGGATGGTGCGGATGGTGCGCTTCGCGGCCATGTCACGCTCCTGCCGGGGTGGGCAGCTCGGACACCAAGGTGTCCGACGCGGCGTTCTCGGCGCGCCGGCAGGCGTGCTCCCAGTGGGCCAGCGCCTGGGCCTCCTCGCCGCGGTAGCGGGTGAGTCGCGCGCGCAGGTCGGCGAAGTCCACCTGGTGGCCGTCGAAGTCGGGGCCGTCCACGCAGGCGAACTGCACCCTCTCGCCGACCCGGACCCGGCAGCCGCCGCACATGCCGGTCCCGTCGACCATGATCGGGTTCAGGCTGACGACGGTGTGCACGCCCTTGGGGCGGGTCGCCTCCGCGCAGGCCTGCATCATCACCGGCGGGCCGATCGCGACGACCTCGCCCACGTCGGGGTAGCGCTCCATGGCCAGCTCGAGGCCGTCGGTGACCAGTCCGTGGATCCCGGCGCTGCCGTCGTCGGTGCACAGGATCAGCTCGTCGCACACCTCGCGGAACTTGTCCTCCCAGAACACCAGCTCGGCGGAGCGGAAGCCGAGCACGCCGATGACCGTGGCGCCGCGCTCCTTGTGCGCACGGGCCTGGGGGTAGACGGGTGCGACGCCCAGCCCGCCGCCCACGCAGACCACGGTGCGTGCCTTGCCCAACGGGCTCGGCAGGCCGAGCGGCCCGGCGACGCCGTGCAGGGTCGTGCCCACCTGGCAGGTCCGCTGCATCTCCCGGGTGGTCTTGCCGACCGCCTGGACGACCAGGGTGACGGTGCCGCGCTTGCGGTCGAAGTCGGCGATCGTCAGCGGGATGCGCTCACCCTCCGGGTGGGACATCACGATGACGAACTGGCCGGCCCTGGCGGCACGTGCCATCAGCGGATGGTCCACCTCGAGGATGAAGGTCGCGTCGGAGACGTCATGTCGGGCGACGATCGGGAAGCCGGTCACCCCCGCCCGCGGGGCAGGGGTGGTGGAGGTCGACCTGAGGTCGTCCGAGGAGCTCTGCATCGTGCACCCGTCCAGTCAACGCTGACCGACCCTCGGGCCGCCGTGGTGCACGCGCTTGGGCGCACACGCCGGTGCCCCCGGGGGTATGGACGTCTCCACCTTGCACACGCGATCCGCCGTACTTCTGGGACGTCTGGGCCATCCAGCGGCTGAGACGTATCTCACATTGCTGGGGTTTGACCTTGTTGTGACCGGGACTGGACCGCGCGAGATCCGGTATGGCTCCCCCTTGGCCGGGGCCCGTCGTGAGCCATGCCTACCCGAGGTGCTCCGCGGCGAACACCAGCGCGTACGGCAGGGCCGTGCGCGCCATCGTCCAGGTGTGGTGCTGGTGGGGTTCGACGCGGTACTCCAGCGGCTCACCGCGCGCCGCGAGCAGCCGCGCGAGGGTCTCGGCCTGCGCGGCCTCCTCGCTGTGCAGGTCGTCGCCCGGCACGTCGACGAACACCGGCACCGGCCGCGGCAGGGCGATGTAGGGCAGGTAGCCGGCGACGTCGTGTGCGGCGAGCTCCTCCCGGGTGGAGAGCATGTCGCGCCCCCCGTCCCCGGGGTTCACGTACGGCATGATCGCCAGGATCGCGGAGAACACGTCCTGGTGCCGCAGGCCCTGGTCCACCGCGCAGTACGCCCCGGCGGACATCCCCCCGATGACCCGGTGCTCGGGATCCGGGATCGTGGCCAGGTGCGCGTCCACCCATGGCACGAGCACGTCCAGCAGGTAGGTCTCCACCTGGGGCCCGCCCCTGGTCGAGTCGAGGCACTCGGTGTCGTTGCTCGTCGCGCCGTTCACCTCCGGCGAGACGAGGATCATCGGCGGCACCAGACCGGCGTCGATCAGCACATCCATGGTGTGCGCCGCGTCGCCGCCCGCGACCCAGTCCGACGACGTACCCGGCTCGCCGTGGATGAGGTAGACCACCGGGTACCGCGTGGTGCTCGGGTCGTAGCCCGGCGGGGTGTAGACCCACGTGGTCGCGTCGGGCATGCGCAGCTCGGCCGGCACGGGCACGTGCACCGCCTCGAGGGCGCCGGTCCTCGCCGTGCCGGTCGCCTGGCGGCCCAGGCTGCCTATGCCGTGGCCGGCGAGCAGCACCTGCGCGGCCGCGAGGCTGGGCACGTACCCCGCGTAGGCGTTGAGGCTTGCCACCGCGACCAGCGCGAGCACGACGGTCACGCCGACCGCGCTCGGCCAGGACCGGTGCCCGCGCCGCCACCTGACCGCCGCGACCGCCACCAGCACCGCGGCGAGGACGCCGAGCGCCGCGACCGTCCACCACGAGCCGAGCCACTGGCTCTGGTCGTGCAGCGCCCGGAGCACTGCGGGCGGCAGGGTCTGCGTGGTGTCCGGCACGGGTGGGGCGGGCTGTGCGGGTGCGCCGACCACCGCGAGCGTGCTCGCGAGGCCCTTGCCCACCCGTACCCCTCTCGGTCCCGCCCATCATCACCGGGCGCCCCGGCGTGCACCACCGCAGGCGACCCCGGCGCGCCGGCAGGCCGGCGCGGGCATACTGCGCCCTGTGACGTCCCCCGCGCCCGGCCCCGCGCTGCGGGCGCACCGCAGGCGGGTACGGACCCGCCGGACGGCGAGCCGGCTCGCCGTCGTCCTGGCCGTCGTCTCGCTGGCCCTCGCGGCCTTCCCGCCGCTGTGGCTGCGCCTCGACCTGGTCGACGGGTTGCTCCCCGTGGTGGTCGAGGGCCACCAGCACCTGCTGCCCCGTACCGCGGCGACCGCGTTGGTGTTCGTGTCGGTGGGCCTGCTCGTGGTGGCCAGGGGCCTGCGCCGCGGACAGCGCCTGGCCTGGGGGTCGGCGATCGCGCTGCTCGTGGTCGCGGCGGCGCTGCACCTGGCCAAGGGCCTGGACGTGGAGGAGTCGCTGGTCTCCCTCGCGGCCGCGGGCTGGCTCGCGACGCGGCGCGTCGCGTTCCCGGTGCTGCCCACCCGCGCGGCCGTGCGCCGCACGCTGTGGCTCTCGGTGCCCGGTGTGGTGCTCGGCGGTGGGGTCGCCCTGGGCCTGAGCCTGCTGGTGCGGCACGAGGCGCGGGTCGCGGACGTCAGCGCCAGGACCCTGCGTTTCGACCACCTGGTGAGCCCGATGGCCGTGGCGGCCGGGGTCTGCCTGCTCGTCGCGGGGCTGTGGCTGCTCGTCGCGCCGCACGGGCGGCACCACCTGACGCCGGCCGAGCACCACGTCGAGCGGGAGCGGGTGCGCGCGCTCGTGCGCCGCCACGGCGGCGGGACGCTGGACTACTTCGCCCTGCGCGACGACAAGGACTGGTTCGTGGTCGGCGAGACGGTCGTCGCGCACACGGTGCGAGCCGGGGTGTGCCTGGTCTCCCCGGACCCGATCGGCCCGCCCGACGAACGTGTCGACGCGTGGGCCGACTTCCTGGCCCACGTCGAGGAGCGCGGCTGGTCGTTGGCGGTGCTCGGTGCGTCGGCGCCGTGGGTGCCGGTGTACGAGGCCTCGGGGCTGCGGGCGGTCTACCTCGGGGACGAGGCGATCGTGGACTGTGCCGAGTTCAGCCTCGCCGGCTCGGCCCGCAAGTCGCTTCGCCAGGCGGTCACGCGGGTCGCCAGGGCCGGCTACACGACCACGTTCGCCGACCCCAGGACGCTGGCGCCCGAGCTGCGCGACCAGGTGGTCGAGCTCATGGCGGAGAGCCGGCGCGGCGAGGCCGAGCGGGGCTTCTCCATGACCCTGTCCCGGATGTTCGACCCGGACGACGCCGACCTGGTGCTCGCGCTCACGACGCGGGCCGACGGGCGCCTGGACGGCTACGTGCAGTGGGCGCCGGCGGAGTCGGTCCACGGCTGGTCGCTGGACGTGATGCGGCGCCGCACGGACGCCGACGACGTGCCCAACGGCGTCCTGGACGCGTGCATCGTGGCCAGCATCGAGGAGGTCGCACGGCGCGGCGGCGGCGGCCTGGGACTGAACTTCGCGGTCGGCCGCCAGGTGCTCGGCTCGCCCGAGGCCGGCGCGTGGGCGAGCGTGACGCGACCGCTGCTCCAGCAGATGTCCGAGCGCACCCAGATGACCTCGCTGAGCCGGTTCAACGAGAAGTTCGGCCCGGACTGGGTGCCGCGCTACGTGGTCCTGGACGCGCCGGAGTTCGTCGCGACGCAGAGCCTGGTGATGGCCGGGGCGGAGGGCGTCACCGAGATCCCGGTGATCGGCAGGTTCCTGCGCCCCGAGAGCCGCCGTGCCGGGCGCTGAGCCCGCCCGTCAGCTGCCGCCGCCCAGCCCCGTCGCGATCTGCGCCATCACCGACGAGTCGGCGAGCGTGGTGACGTCACCCACGGTGCGGTGCTCGGCGACGTCGCGCAGCAGGCGCCGCATGATCTTGCCGGACCGCGTCTTGGGCAGCTCGGCGACCACCAGGATCGTGCGGGGCTTGGCGATCGGGCCGATCTCCTTGGCGACGTGGTTGCGCAGCTCCGCCGCGACGTCCGCGCCCTCGCCCACCTCGTCGACCCGCTCCCGGTACTCCGAGCGCAGGATGACGAACGCGACCACGGCCTGACCGGTCGTCGCGTCAGTGGCCCCGACCACCGCGGCCTCCGCGACCATCGGGTGGGAGACCAGCGCGGACTCGATCTCCGTGGTCGACAGCCGGTGACCGGAGACGTTCATCACGTCGTCGACCCGGCCCAGCAGCCAGATGTCGCCGTCGTCGTCCTTCTTCGCCCCGTCGCCCGCGAAGTACAGGCCCTCGAACCGGGACCAGTACGTGTCGACGAAGCGCTGCTGGTCGCCCCAGATGCCGCGCAGCATCGACGGCCACGGCTCGGTGAGCACCAGGTAGCCACCCGAGCCGTTGGGCACGGGCTGGGCCATCTCGTCGACCACCTCGGCGCGGATCCCGGGCAGCGGCACCTGGGCCGAGCCGGGCTTGGTCGACGTGACGCCCGGCAACGGGGTGATCATGATCGCGCCGGTCTCGGTCTGCCACCAGGTGTCCACGATCGGGGTCCGGTCGTGACCGATGACCCTCCGGTACCACATCCAGGCCTCGGGGTTGATCGGCTCGCCGACGCTGCCGAGCACGCGCAGCGAGGACAGGTCGAAACCGGCCGGGATGGAGTCGCCCCACTTCATGCAGGTCCGGATCGCGGTCGGGGCGGTGTACAGGATCGTCACGCCGTACTTGGCGACGATCTCCCACCAACGGCCCTGGTGCGGGGTGTCCGGCGTGCCCTCGTAGATCACCTGGGTCGCCCCGTTGATCAACGGCCCGTACGTCACGTAGCTGTGCCCGGTGATCCAGCCGACGTCGGCCGTGCACCAGAACACGTCCGTCTCGGCCTTGAGGTCGAAGACGTTGAGGTGGGTGAACGCGACCTGGGTGAGGTAGCCGCCGGTGGTGTGGAAGATGCCCTTCGGCTTCCCCGTGGTGCCTGAGGTGTAGAGGATGAACAGCGGGTGCTCGGCCTCCACGGCGACCGGCTCGTGCACGTCGGACGCGGCGGCCAGCGCGTCGTGCCACCACACGTCGCGGCCCTGGGTCCAGGCGACGCTCTGGCCGGTGCGCCGGACCACGAGCACGTGGTGGACCGGTGAGGCGGGTGCGTCGCCGATCGGGCCGAGTGCGTCCGCGGCGCCGCCGAGCGCCTCGTCGACCGCTGGCTTGAGGGCGCTGGGCTTGCCGCGCCGGTAGCCGCCGTCAGCGGTGATGACCAGGGACGCCTGGGCGTCGTCGATCCGCGAGCGCAGCGCCTCGGCGGAGAACCCGCCGAACACCACCGAGTGGATCGCGCCGACGCGCGCACACGCCAGCATCGCCACGACGGCCTCGGGGATCATCGGCAGGTAGATCGCCACCCGGTCCCCGGTACGCACGCCGAGGGCGGTGAGGGCGTTGGCCGCACGCGACACCTCGCTCTTCAGGTCGGCGTACGTCAGCGTGCGGGTGTCGCCCGGCTCGCCCTCGAACAGCAGGGCCACGCGGTCCCCGCGGCCCTCGGCCACGTGGCGGTCCACGGCGTTGTAGCAGGCGTTGAGCCGGCCGTCGGCGAACCAGCGCGCCACGGGTGCGCCGGACCAGTCGAGCACCTCGGTGAACGGGGTGTCCCAGTCCAGCAGGGTGCGGGCCTGCTCGGCCCAGAACTCGAGGCGGTCCGCCGACGCCCACGAGTACATCTCGGCGTGCGCGTTGGCCGCAGCGGCGAACTCCGCGCTCGGCGGGAACGTTCGGACCTCGCTGAGGAGGTTGTCGAGCGTGGGCTGGTCAGCGGAGTCGGTCACGAGGTCTCCTGGCGCAACGTCGGTGGTGCGGTCCGCGAAGGGGGCGTCACGCCCCCGTCCAGACGGATGGTAGACGCGTCCGTGCGCTCGTGCGGACCAAAGTCCCAAATCGGGTCGAGGGCGCCCGCGCCGGGACGTCGAGCGCGGGCGCGCCGACTACGTGATCGAGCGGGCGCGCTCGGCGCGCGCGGCCTCCTCGGCGTCCGCGGCCTGGCGACGGGTCTCCTCCGCACGGGTCGCCTCGATCCGGGCGTGCGTGGCCAGGGTGGTGTGCTCGCCGAACCGGCGTCCCATCCGGCGTGCCACCGACACGGCGAGACCGGCCGCGGCCAGCAGCAGGCCGAGGACCAGCCACGTGCCGTCGTTCAGCGTCGTGACGAGCTGGTTCAGCGCGTCCGGCCGGCTCGAGTACGCCTGGTCGATCCACCCCTCGACGGTCGAGGGCCAACCGAGGTAGAGCACGCCGAGCCCCACGCCCCACACCAGACCCCCGGTGAGCGGCACCGCCGGCGACCACAGCGCGAGCATCACGACGGCCACCAGCAGGGCTACGCCGACCGCGATCAGCGAGAAGTTCGTGGCGTCGAAGGCCTGGTCGGCCGTCGTGGGGTCGAGAGCCCGGAAGCCCCCGACGCCCGCTCCGGTGAGCACGAGCGCGATCGGCGTCACGACGAGCCCCACCAGGAAGCCGAGCGCGTGCCGGGCGAACCCGGGCTTGGGGGGTAGCTCGGGCAGCTCGGCGGGCTCGCGCAGCTGGGCGCGCCGGGTGGCCGGCTGCGCGGGGCCCGTCGGGGCGATCGTGCCGGGGCCACCGGCAGCGGCCCCCGCGGCGGCTGCGCCCGCGGTGCCGGGAGTGCCCTGCGGCGGCAGGGTCGCCGTCGCGCCCGGGTCGGCGGGCATCGGGGCGGTCGCGTCCCCGGCCGGACCGCCGGCGGCGTCGGGCGGCGTGGCCATCGACTCGGCCATCGGCACGCGCGCCACCGTGGGCGGATAGGGGCGCGGCACGGCGTGCTGACCGCCGCCGCTGCGCAGCCACGGATACTCCCCGCTCTGCTCGGTCGCCTCGGTGGAGGGCTCCGGCGTGGCGGTCGCGCTGGTCGGACCCGCGGGCGCCTCGGCAGCAGGGCCGGCGGGGGCCGGTGGCGCGGCGGCGGCAGGTTCGGGTCCGGCGGCGTCGGGCGCCTCGGCAGCCGGGCCCGCGGGGACCGGTGGTGGCGCCGCCGCCGAGTCGGGCGCCGGACCCGCGGGGGTCGGCGGTGGTGCGGCGGCGGGCTCGGTCCCGGCGGCCGGCTCGGCGGCGTCGGGGCTCGTGACGGGCGCTGCCGGGGGCTCGTGTGCGCCTGAGGGCTCGGGAGCAGCCGACGGCTCCGCCACGGGTGGCGCGGCCGCCGTGGTCGGCGTCTCGACGGTGGCGTTCGGGTCCGGCTGCGTCGTACCCGGGCTCTGCTCGCTCTGCGGATCCTGCGCGGGGTCTTCAGTCTGCCCAGCCATCGGGCACCTCCCTCGGATCGTCGTCCCTCGGACAACGTACTGCGAGGACCCCCGCCAGGTCGTCAGCGCCGCGGCGCGTGGGCCGCGCCGGCGTCCCCGCGACCTGCGCCCTCGGCGGCCGGCGCGGCGAACGGTGCCCCACCTGCCGCACGCGTCCGGATGGTGGACCGCTACGGGGCGTCGCCGGGTTCGCCCGGCCCTCGCCGCGTGGGGTGCCGGGGTGGCACCGGCCGGGGCCAGGCTGCGGTCAGGCGCCCGCGCGCTCGAGGGCCACCGGGCGGACGCCCACGCCGTACGCGGCGGCCACCAGCAGACCACCGCCCAGCGTGTTCCCCAGCCCGACGGCCAGCACGTTCCTGGCGAACTCGCCCACGGTGGCCCCGGGGAGGCCGCCGAGCAGGCCGAGCGAGAACGTCGTCATGTTGGCCACGACGTGCTCGAAGCCGGAGGTGATGAACACCATCACGCACGCGACGATGACCAGGATCCTGGCGACCTCGGTGGTCAGCCGGTTCGCCATCCACACCGCCAGGCACACGAGGAGGTTGCACAGGACGCCGCGCACCAGCAGCTGGCCGAACGACTCCGCCGCCTTGTGCTCGATCATCGAGGCGAGCATGTCCCCCGGGGCCGTCCCCGGCGCCATGATCCCGGACAGGTGCACGAGCACCGCGAACGCCATCGCGCCCAGCAGGTTGCCGCCCAGCGTCGCGGCCAGCACCGTCCCGGCCCGCCCCCAGGTGATCCGGCGCAGCAGCGCGCCGTGGGTCAGGTACATCATCGAGGACGTCGCGAGCTCGGCCCCGGCCATCACGACGATGGTCAGGGCGACGCCGAACACCAGGCCGGAGACCAGGGGTGCGAACGGGTCGCCCGCCGCGACCAGTGGCCCGGAGGCGGTGGCCATGATGACCACGCCGATCCCGATGTAGGCGCCGGCCAGCATGGTGCGGACGAGGAAGGTCGCGGGTCGGGCGAGCAGCGCGGACTTGCCCGCGGCCGCCATGGACTGGTGGTCGACGTTCTCCTCGATGCTCAGCACGGGCACGAGGGTGCCGTAGGTCGTCCCATGACTGGTGGGACTAAAGCCCGGCCGACGCCGTGGATCTCGCCCGCCCGCCGGGCCGCGGCGCTGCGCTGAGCCCTACCGCTGGCGCGCCCGGTCGCTGCCGATCCGGTACTCGGCGGCGCCCGTGGCGCGGGCCGCCTCCTCCACGGCGGCGGCCACCCGGCTGGTGACCTCGGGGTGGAACACGCTCGGCACGATGTACGCCGGGTTGAGCTCCTCGTCGGAGACCGTCGAGGCCAACGCCCTCGCAGCGGCCACCAGCATCTCCTCGTTGACGCTCGTGGAGTGCGCGTCGAGCAGGCCGCGGAACACCCCGGGGAAGGCCAGCACGTTGTTGATCTGGTTCGCCCAGTCCGACCGGCCGGTGCCGACGATCGCGGCGTGCTGGGCGGCCTCGTCCGGGTCCACCTCGGGCCGCGGGTTGGCCATCGCGAAGACGATCGAGTCCTTCGCCATGGTCGCGATGTCGTCGCCGGTGAGGATGCCGGGCGCGGACAGCCCGATGAACACGTCCGCGTCGGCCAGGTTCTCGCGCAGGGTGCCGGTCGCGCCGCGCGGGTTGGTGTGCTCGGCCGTCCAGCGCAACGAGTCGTCCAGGCCCGGCCGGTCGGTGTGCACCACACCGTCGATGTCGCAGACCACCACGTCCCTCGCCCCGGCGTGCAGCATCAGCTTGAGCACCGCGGTGCCCGCCGCACCCGCGCCGGACATCACCACGCGCACGTCGGCCAGGTCCTTGCCCACCACCTTGAGCGCGTTGGTCAGCGCGGCCAGGACGACGATCGCCGTGCCGTGCTGGTCGTCGTGGAACACCGGGATGTCCAGGGCCTCGCGCAGCCGGGCCTCGATCTCGAAGCAGCGTGGGGCGGAGATGTCCTCGAGGTTGATGCCCGCGAACGCCGGGGCGATCGCGATGACGGTGCGCACGATCTCGTCGACGTCCGTGGTGGCCAGCGGCAGCGGGAACGCGTCGATGCCCGCGAACCGCTTGAACAGGGCCGCCTTGCCCTCCATCACGGGCAGTGCCGCGAGCGGGCCGATGTCGCCCAGCCCGAGCACCGCGGTGCCGTCGGTGACCACGGCGATGGTGTTGCGCTTGATGGTCAGGTTGCGCGCGTCCGCGGGTCGGGCCGCGATCGCCTCGCAGACCCGGGCGACGCCGGGGGTGTAGACCATCGACAGGTCGTCGCGGTTGCGGATCGGCACCTTCGACTCGATCGACAGCTTGCCACCGAGGTGCAGCAGGAAGGTCCGGTCGCTGACCCGCTCGACGAGCACGCCGTCGAGCTCCTCCAGCGCGGCGACGATCTGCTCGGCGTGGTCCTCGCCCCGGGTGGCGCACGTGACGTCGACGCCGATCCGGGACTGGCCGGACTGCGTGACGTCCAGCGCGGTGACGATGCCGCCGGCCCGCTCGATCGTGGTGGTCAGCTCGCTGACCGCGGTGGGCCTGGCACGGACCTGCATCCGGACGGTGATCGACGACGACACGCTCGGCGCTGGGGTCATGCCGCCATTGTGCTCGGTCCTGCGGCGGCCGGCCCGGCACCTAGGGTGATCGCGTGGCGCCGACCGACGACGACGTGGCCGCCCTGGTCGAGGAGGTCCGCGCGGCCTGCGGCGACCTGGCGCGGCACCCGGCGCTGCGACGCGACGGGGAGGCGGCGCGGCTCGAGGCCGACGTACGCGCGGCCCAGGCCGGCGCGGCGCTCGACGGGGCCAGGGTGCCGCTCGACCGGGTGCGCGAGCTCGCCGCCGGGTCGGCGGCGCAGGGCGCGGCCGAGGGCGTCGCGCTCGCCGGGCTGCGCGTCAGGTCGGCGGCGCTGCGCGGGTGGCACGGGCCGGGCACGCGGGTACCCGCCGTCCCGCTCGGCCAGCTCGTGGTGGGGCTGCACGTGGCCGGGGGCGGGGACGGCCGGCTGCGGTTCGCCGGTGAGCCGCAGGACCTGCGAGGGCTCGGCGCCGCGCCGAGCGGGCCGGTGCTGGGCGCCGCGCTCGTGCGCCTCGCCGACCGGGTGGGCGCCGCGGTCCGGGGCTCCGAGCCCGGGCTCGTGGTCGCCGCCGGGGCGCTGGCCGAGCTGAGCCTGCTGCGGCCGTTCTCCGCGGGCAACGCTGCGGTCGCGCGGGCGGTGTTCCGGCGGCTCCTGGTGGTCACCGGTCTGGATCCCACCGGCCTGGTGGTGCCGGAGGTCGCGTGGGTGTCGGCGCCCCAGGCACACCTCGCCGCGCTCGCCGCGGCGACGGCGGACGGCTGGGAGGCATGGCTGAGGCACTGCGGCGAGGCCGTGCTGGCGGGAGCGGCCGAGGGCCGTGCGGTTGCCGACGCGGTGGCGTCCGGGCGGCTCGGGGGGCCGGGGCGGTCCGAGGGCGCTGCCCCCTGACACAAGCCGACGGCGTTCCCGAAGGAACGCCGTCGTCGACAGCGCGCGGGGGACGAGTGATCAGGCGCTTGCAGTGCTGCCGCAACGGGACAAGCCCGGTCGGCAGGTCCTCTCGAGGACTGGTCGAGCGTGGGTTGCTCGTCACCCGCTGTGCTGTTGTACCTCTGTTGTACGCCCAGAACGTCGTGCTGGGAAGTGGAATCGGCCACGAGCACCCCTTGGGCCGAACGTCGGTCCGGGAGGTGGGACGGGTGCGTTCACCGGCCGGGACGGTCCGGCGGGTCCCCTGTTCAGCGCGGCGGCGTCACCGGGCGCGCCCCGGACGGGCGCCGGCCGGCGGGACGGCCGTCCACCGCCTCTCGCGCCGGAACCGCAGCCACCACACCGCGACGGCCGCGGTTCCCGCGACGCCCGCCGCGACGGCGGCCGTGTGCCTCGCGCGCGGCAGCGGGAGACGCAGGGCGACAGGACGCCCGAACGTCGCCACGCCCCAGTCGCGCTCGAGGGCGATCCGGCGCAGCGCGCGGTCCGGGTTGACGACCGTCGGGTGGCCGACGGCCTCCAGCAGCGGCAGGTCGGTGACCGAGTCGGAGTAGGCGAAGCTCGCCTCGAGGTCGTACCCCTGCGCGGCCGCGAGCTCGCGGACCGCGTCGGCCTTGTCCTGGCCGTAGGCGTAGAACTCCAGCTCGCCGGTGTATCGGCCGTCGAGGACCGCCATCCGGGTGGCGACGACGTGGTCCGCGCCCAGCAGGTCGGCGATCGGCTGCACCACGTCGGTGCCGGAGGCCGACGCGATGACGACGTCGTGACCGCGCGCGTGGTGGTCGTCGATGAGCGCGACCGCCTCGGCGTACACGGTCGGGGCGATCGCCTCGGCGAGGGTCTGCTCGACGATCGCCGTGACGGTCGCGACGTCCCAGCCGCGGACCATCCGCGCCAGCGCGGCGCGCAGACGCTCGGTCGCGGCGGCGTCGGCGTGGCCCAGCTCGAAGGCGGCACGTGCGTACGCCGCCCGGAGCATCGCGCGGCGGGTGAGCAGGCCACCGGCCAGCATCGGCCTCGACATCGCCGTGGCCGCCGAGGTCGCGAGGATGGTCTTGTCCAGGTCGAAGATCGCGGCGACCCGGTGGTCGTCGTCGTGGACGGGCACCTCGCGAGGGTAGCCCGGCCGGTGCTCGTCCACGGGGCGGTCGTAGGTGGGCTCGTCCACAAGGTGCCCGGACCACGCCGGCAGCGCCTCTCGCCGCCGGACAGGCTCGGGGCATGGGGCGCGCGGGGTCGACGGTGGCGGTCGTGGGCGCGACCGGGGGTGTCGGTGCCTCGACGTTCGCCGCCCTCCTGGCCCGGGCGAGCGCCCGGGCCGATCGCGGCCGGCCGGTGGTCCTGGTGGACCTCGCCGGCGGCGGGGGGCTGGACGTCCTGCTGGGCGTCGAGCGCCGCCCGGGAGCGCGGTGGCCGGCGCTGGCCGGGCTGCGCGGTGCCGTCGCTCCGGGGGACCTGGACGGACTGCTGCCGCGGTGGCACGGCGTCGAGGTGCTCAGCGGGCACCGCGAGGGTCCGCGCCCCGACGCCGAGGCCGTCGCCGCGGTGCTGGCCGCGTTGCGCGAGCGAGGCGCGACGGTCCTGGTGGACCTCGCGGCACACGCGCTCGGCGGCCGGGTGGGTGAGTCGGTCGGTGCGCACGCGGCCGCCGACAGTGGCGGGACGGTGCTGCTGGCGCACCAGGACGTGCTCGGGGTCGCCGGGGCGGTCGCGGTGCGCGAGCGTCAGGCCGGGCCTGCGCACCTCGTGCTGCGCCGACGGCGGTCCAGGGTCGCGCCCCTGGAGGCCGCGCACGTCGTGGACCTGCCACTGCTCGGCCTGCTGCCCTCCGACCGGCGGATCGCCGACGCGGTCGAGCGCGGCCTCGGCCCGCAGGCCGGGCCCCGGCTGCGACGTGCGGTGGCGCGGGTCTCCGCGCGGCTGGCGGCCCTGACGTGAGCGTCGACGAGGGCCTGCTGGCCGGGGTGCGGCGGGAGCTGGTCGGCCGCGGCGCGGGGCCGCCCGGCGGGACCGACCCCGACCAGGACGTCGCGCGGTGGGCCCGCACGCGGGGGCTGGTGCTCGGCAGCGAGGACGTCGCCGCCCTCGGGTGCGCGGTGCGGGCCGAGATCGCTGGCGCCGGACCGCTGCAGCCGCTCCTCGACGAGCCCGGCGTCACCGACGTGCTGGTCAACGGGCCCGGCGAGGTGTGGCTGGACCGCGGCCTGGGTCTCGAGCGCCGTGAGGTGGACCTGGGTGACGCCGAGCGCCTGCGCGCGCTCGCGGTGCGCCTCGCCGCCGCCGGCGGCCAGCGGCTGGACGACGCCTGCCCGGTGGTCGACGCCCGGCTCGCGGACGGCACCCGGCTGCACGCGGTGCTGCCCCCGGTGTCCGCGGCAGGCGTGCTGCTCAGCCTGCGCGTGCCGCGGCGCGAGCCGTTCACGCTCGCCGAGCTGGTCGCGGCGGGCAGCGTCCACCCCGAGCTCGCTCCGGTGCTGGCCGCGCTCGTGCGCGGGCGGGCCAACGGGCTGCTGACCGGTGCCACCGGGACCGGCAAGACGACGCTGCTGTCCGCACTGCTCTCGCTCGCCGGCCCGGACGAGCGCCTCGTGCTGGTCGAGGAGGTTCCCGAGCTCGCCCCGGCGCACCCGCACGTGGTCGGCCTGGTGGTGCGGCGGGCGAACGTCGAGGGCGCCGGCGGCGTCGACCTCGCGGCGCTGGTGCGGCACGCACTGCGGATGCGCCCGGACCGGATCGTGCTGGGCGAGGCGCGCGGGGCCGAGCTTCGCGAGGTGCTCACCGCGTTCAACACCGGGCACGACGGCGGGTGGGCGACTCTGCACGCGAACGACCTCGACGACGTGCCCGCCCGGCTGGCGGCGCTCGGGGCCCTCGCAGGGTTGGGTGCCGCCGCCCTCGCCGCGCAGGCCGGCAGCGCCTTGGACGTGGTGGTCCACCTGCGGCGCGTGGGCGGCGTGCGACGGGTGGACCGGGTCGGGGTCGTGGACCCCAGCACGCGGGTGGTCGAGGCGCTTGCGGTCACCGACGGCGGGGCGCTGCGGCACGGCCCGGCGTGGGTCGAGCTCGCCGCGCGCTGGCCGGCACGGCCGTGAACCGCATCCGGGCCCTGGCGTCCGGCCGCCCCGACGTGCCCGCCCGGCCGGGCGGGGGCGCGGCGCCGGGCGGGCGCCGACGGCGTGCGCGTCGCGGGCCCGGCGCCGACGTCCTGGTCGCCGCGGTGATGCGGGTCGCGTCGGCGGCGCGGGCGGGCGCTGCACCCGCCGCTGCGTGGGCCGACCTCGGGGTGCGGTGCGTCGACGACGTCCCCGTGGCGCGCGACCTGGAGGCGCTGGGCGGAGCGCCTCCCACGGTGGCCGCGATCCGGGCGGCTGCGGGCGTCACCGCGCGGTCCGGTGCGCCGCCCGCTGCCGTGCTCGAGTCGCTGGCCGCCGCGCTGGAGCGCGAGGCCGAGCTGGACGTGCGGCGCCGGGCCGCGCTGGCCGGGCCTTCGGCCTCCGCACGGCTGCTGGGCTGGTTGCCGGTGGTCGGGCTGCTGCTCGGAGCCGCGGTGGGGGCGGACCCGTTCGCGGTGCTGCTGGACGGCGGCGCCGGGAGCGCGCTGCTGGCCGCCGGGGCCGGGGCCGCGGTGGTCGGGCGGGCCTGGACCGCACGCCTGGTGAGCGCAGCGTCGGCCGCGGGTCGGGACGACGGCGGGCCGGAGCGTGCCGCTCGGCTGCCCACCGGACGTCGGCTGGCCGCTCTGCGCGGGTCCGGGCAGGGCGCCGTCGAGGTCCCCGTCGCCGCGGCCCTGGAGCTCGTGGCGGCGGCGTGCGCCGCGGGTGCGACCGTCCCGGGTGCGCTCGAGGTCGTGGGCGCGGCGACGCGGGGTCGGCGTGGCGCCGCGCTGGTGGAGGCCGCGGCCCTGCTCAGGCTCGGCGCGAGCTGGTCGGAGGCCTGGGCGGGCGCGCCCGGGGCGCTGCGACCGCTCGCGGACGCACTCGCACCGGCGTGGCGGGCCGGTGCCGGTCCGGTCGGCCTGCTGCATGTCGCCGCCCGTGAGCGCCAGCGCGAGCAGACCGCCGCGGCGACCCAGGCGGCCGGCCGCCTGGGGGTGCGGCTGCTCGTGCCGCTCGCCCTGTGCCACCTGCCGGCCTTCGTGCTGGTGGGTCTGGTGCCGGTGCTCGTGTCACTGGCCCGGGGTGCGCTGTCGGGAGCGGTCTGAGGCACCCCGCTGCGGCTCGAGGCAGGTGTCGCGACCCGTGCGCGCCGTCCACAGCCCGGCGCCGCACGCGCGTCTCCACCGCTTGCCGGGTCGCGTCTGCCGGCCGCGGCGCGCGGCACCGAGGCTGGCGGTCTGCCGGGTGGGCCGGCAGAGGAGGAGGAACCACCATGGGAGACCGGGGACGACGGGTCGTGCGGCGCGTGGGCGAGAGCGGTTCGGGCGCGAGCGGTTCGGGCGCGAGCGGCGGGGGCGAGGACCACCTGGACCGGGGCCGTGTCGGTCGACTCCGCCCGGGCGGGTGGGCGCGCCGCCGCGCCGCTCTGCTCCGCGAGAGTGCCGACGCGGGGATGGCCACCGTCGAGTACGCGATCGTCACCGTCGCGGCTGCGGCCTTCGCGGGTCTGCTGCTGCTCATCCTGCGGAGCGACGAGGTCCGGGACCTGCTGTTCGGCATCGTGCGTGGGGCGCTGTCGACGTGACCGCCGGCCGCACCCGCCGGGGCGCGAGCCCGGGCGCCGGCCGCTGCGTGGCCGCCCGCGCCGACGCGGGTGCCGTCACGGCCGAGCTCGCCGTGGCGCTGCCCGCGGTGGTGCTGGTCGTGGCCGTGGTCCTGGTGACTCTGGCGGCCGGCGGCCTGCAGCTGCGCACCGCGGAGGCGGCACGGACCGGTGCCCGGCTCGCCGCGCTCGGCGTGAGCGACGCCGAGGTGCTGGCCGGTGTGCGACGCGTGCTGCCCGGAGCGCGCGTCGAGGTCCGTCGCGAGCCGCCCTGGGTCGAGGTCGAGGTGTCGGCCGCGGCGGCGGGCAGCTGGATCACGTCCGGCCCGCTCGCGGTCGGCTCGGTCGCGGTCGCCTGGGTCGAGCCGTGAGCCGGCAGGGTCGCCGGTGCCCGAGCGACGCGGGGTCGGGGACCGTCGTCGTGGTGGCGGTGATCGCCGTGCTCGTCGCCGGCGCCGCGGCGCTCGCGGTCGTGGTGCGCGGCCAGGCGCACGCCGCCGCCGCCCGGGCCGCCGCGGACCTCGCCGCACTCGCCGCGGCCGACGCGGTGGCGCTCCCCGACGGCCTGGTGCTGGCCGTGGGGCCGGGGCCCGGGACCGCGGCCGCCTGCGACCGCGCTCGTGAGGTCGCGGGCCGCAACGGTGCCCGGGTCACGTCCTGCCAGGTCGAGGCGGCCGGGGTGGTGGTCGTGACCGTGCGCACGCCCGGTGCGTGGCCGGTGGAGGCGTCGGCCCGGGCGGGCCCGAGGTCCGCGGCGCCCGGACCGTAGGCGGCGTCGGCTCACGCGGCTCCGCGATCCGACGCGCCCGGGTCGGAGGCGGGCTCAGGCGTGGCGCAGGACGACGTCGAGCAGCCGCAGCGCCCCCGCCTTGTCCAGCGGGTCGTTGCCGTTGCCGCACTTGGGCGACTGGACGCACGCCGGGCACCCGGTCGCGCAGCGGCACGCGGCGATCGCGTCGCGGGTGGCGGTCAGCCACCGTGACCCCAGGTGGTAGCCGCGCTCGGCGAACCCGGCGCCGCCCGGGTAGGCGTCGTGCACGAACACCGTCGCGCAGCCGGTGTCCGCGTGCAGGGCGGTGGACAGCCCGCCCAGGTCCCACCGGTCGCAGGTCGCCAGCAGCGGCAGCAGCCCGATCGAGGCGTGCTCGGCGGCATGCAGGGCGCCGGGGGCCGAGCCGTCGTCCAGCAGTGCCGCCTCGAGCACCTCGAGCGGGGCCGTCCACCAGACCGCGGTGGTCCGCATCGTGCGCGGCGGCAGGTCCAGCACCTCGCCGCCGACGTTCGCCAGGTCCGGCAGGCGGCGCTTGGTGAAGGAGGTGACCTGCTCGGTCGTGTCGACGGTGCCGAAGCCCCACGTGACAGGTCCGGCGCGCCGCTCCTCGCGGACCTCGCGGATCTCGACGGTGCTCACCCAGTGAGCCCACGTGCGGTAGTCGACGTCGCGCTCGCGCACCAGCGCAACCGGCCCGTCGAGGTCCAGGTGCTCGACCACATGGGTCCTGCCCTGGTGCACGTACACCGCGCCTTCGTGCACCTGGGCGTCGGCGCTCGCGGCGTCGACGGTGCCGAGCATCCGGCCGGTGGACTCCTCGACGACGCGCACCGGGTCGCCACCGGTGCCGCGCAGGTCGGTGAGCCGCGTCGCGGGGTCCGCGTGCGTCCAGTACCAGCCCGAGTCCCTGCGGCGCAGCGCGCCGCGCTCCACCAGCACGTCCAGCAGCTCGCGGGTGCCGGGGCCGAACGGTGGCAGGTCCTCGCTGCGCAGCGGCCGCTCGGCCGCCGCGGCGCACAGGTGCGGGGCCAGCACGTAGGGGTTGGTCGGGTCGAACACCGTGGCCTCGACCGGCACCCCGATCAGCTCGTCGGGGTGGTGCACCAGGTAGGTGTCCAGCGGGTCCTCGCGGGCCACCAGCGTGACCAGGCCCTCGGCGCCCGCCCGCCCGGCCCGCCCGGCCTGCTGCCACAGCGACACCCGGGTCCCGGGCCAGCCTGCGATGAGCACCGCGTCCAGCCCGGAGATGTCCACGCCGAGCTCGAGGGCGTTGGTGGTGGCCAGGGCACGCAGGTCCCCGGACCGCAACGCCCGCTCCAGCTCGCGCCGCTCCTCGGGCAGGTACCCGCCGCGGTAGGCCGCGACCCGGTCACCGAGGCCGGGCTCGACGTCGTCCAGGTGCTCGCGGGCCATCGCAGCGACCGACTCCGCACCGCGCCGCGACCGCGTGAAGGCCAGGGCGCGCGCCCCACCGGCCACCAGGTCCGCGAGCAGCTCGGCCACCTCGCTCAGCGCGGAGCGGCGTGCAGCGGAGGGTGTCGCGTCGACGGAGGGCTCCTCCGGGACCGTCGTGCCGGGCCCCGCGTCCCGCAGCGCGGCGACCGCGTCCAGCAGCGACCTCGACCCGGGCAGCTCCGGCGGTTGCCAGAGCACGAGTGTGGTCCGGCCGCGGGGCGCGGCGTCCTCGGTCACCGCGACGACGTCCTCGGGTGCGACGCCCAGCAGCCGGGCCGCGGTCGCGCCGGGGTCGCCCGTGGTCGCCGACGCGAGCACCACCACCGGGTCCGCGCCGTACCCCCGCGCCAGGCGCAGCAGACGTCGCAGCACGGCGGCCACGTGCGCGCCGAACACCCCGCGGTAGGCGTGCGCCTCGTCGAGCACCACGACCCGCAGGCCGCGCAGCAGGCGCAGCCAGCGCCGGTGCCCCGGCAGCAGCGAGAAGTGCAGGAAGTCGGGGTTGGTCAGCACCACGTCGGCGTGCTCGGTGACCCAGCGCCGCGCGGTGGGGTCGGTGTCGCCGTCACAGGTCGCCACCCGCACGTCGCGGACCCGCGCGGCGGACAGCAGGCGCTCCAGCCCGGCGAGCTGGTCGGCGGCGAGCGCCTTGGTGGGGGACAGGTACAGCACGGTGCCGCGGCGCAGCCCCGGCTCGCGCACCGCGGTCAGAGCCGGCAGCCAGAACGCCAGCGACTTGCCCGAGCCCGTCGAGGTGGCCAGCACGGTGTGCCGCCCGGAGCGCACCGCGTCGGCGGCGGTCACCTGGTGCCGCCACGGGCGCTCGACGCCGAGCTCGCGGTAGCCGGCGACCAGGTCGGCGTCCGCCCAGGTGGGCCAGTCGGTCGCGACGCCCTCGCGCGCCGGCAGGTGCTCGACGTGGGTGGCCCGGTCCGCCCGACGCCCGCCGGCGAGCAGCACGTCCAGCAGCGCGTCCGGGGTCACGCGACGATCGTGCCACCGGCCGGTGTCACCGCCGACGTGCACGGGCGCGTGATCCGTCTGCCACCGGCGTCCACCTCGCCACGCGGGGCTCGCCGATCGGGTGGGCCGGGATGTCACCCGATCGGCCTAGCGTGCTCCTCGCTGGTGAGACCATCGACCCAGGAAACGAGTGACCCCGGCCGTACCCGTGGTGTTGACTAGCGGGACCGAGCAGAAGGAGGACCGCGTGGACGTGTCCGTCACGAGCCGCCAGAGCGGCGACCGGACCGTGATCGAGGTCAAGGGCGAGATCGACGTCTACACCGCGCCCGCACTGCGTGAGGAGATCTCCTCGCTGGTCGACGCCGAGCACACCACCATCGTCGTGGACCTCACGCAGGTGTCGTTCATGGACTCCACCGGACTGGGCGTGCTGGTCGGCGCGCTGAAGAAGGTCCGCACCCTCGGTGGAGACCTGTCCCTGGTGATCAACGAGGAGAAGATCCTCAAGGTGTTCCGGATCACCGCGCTGACCCAGGTGTTCTCGATCCACCCGACCTTGGAGGAGGCGCTCGCCTGAGGCGACGCCCGCATCACCGCAGGGCCCGGCCACGGCGGCCGGGCCCTCGCTGCGTCTCGGGCCCGGCGCCCCCTGCGCGCCGGGCCCGAACGGCTCACTCGGCGCGGATGTCCCACAGGCCCGTGACGACGCCACCTCCCGTGAGGTCGCCGACGGAGACCGTCACGCTGAAGCCGTGGCCGTCGAACCCCAGCAGCGAGGAGCCCGGTCCCGAGTTCGACTCGGTGATGCCCGCCGCCGCGAGGGCCTGGCGGACCTGGTCCTGCGCCTTCGACGCCGAGTCGCCGAACGTCGTGACGGCCGTCCACTCGTGAGGGTCGGTCTGCCGGGTCTGGACGACCGCGACACCCTGCGGGAGCGTGGCGCCGTCGCCGACGATCGGGACCGCTGCCGGGATCGGCTGCGGGTCGGTGGTCGCCCAGACCGGCGCGGCGATCAGGCTCACGCTGGGGTCGGTGGCTTCCAGCATCGGCGCGGTGTCCAGGCCCAGGTCGGCGCGGACCCACAGCTCGTAGGCGCCGCTCAGCGGCCCACCCGTGCGGCAGTCGGTCAGCCCGGACAGCGGTTCCATGAACGGCAGCTGGGCGTTGGGACCCGCGTTGCCGGCCAGGCCGGGAGTGACCGGGAACGTCGCGTCACCCTGGGCGACCACCGCGCCACCCTGGACCGCGACCCAGGTCACGCGGTCCTGCCCGACGCGCGCGACAGTGGTCGAGACGAAGGCGGAGGCGGTGAAGCTGTCCTCGGCCGGCGCGGTGGCCGGGTCCGGATGGAGGTCGAAGGACAGGTCGCCTCCGGCGGGCACGATCGTGGTGTACAGCTCCAGCGGTCCCTGCGGCGTCGCCGACAGGCCCGAGGCGTCCGCGCCGCAGGTGGGCAGCGCCGGCGCGGCGGCGGGCTGCTCAAGCGGTCCGCCGAGCCGTACCCCGGCCGGCGACGCGGCGACCAGCAGGGTGCCGGGTCCGCCGAGTGTCGTGCTGCCCCACTTCTGGGGGCTGAGCTGCGCGACGGCGAACAGCTGGTAGGCGCCGGGCTTGAGCAGCGACGTCCCGCCCGGGCCCGGGGCGGTGTCCACCCCGGGGCAGGGCCGGAAGAGGGCGGTCGTCACGTCGTGCAGTGACGCGACCTCCCCGGTCCACTGCGCCTCGGCCACGCTGACGACCCGGTCGTCGAGCACCAGGGCGTACGTGACCGGGACCCGGCCGGCCATCGCGTAGCCGTCCGGCAGGCCGGTGGTCATCAGGTCGACCTGGACGAGCTGGTCGGCCGGGTTCCCGGAGGCGAGGCCGGACCCCAGGACCGAGCTGCTGAACCAGAGCTGTGGGTTCGTGGCCCTGTCGAGCTGGGGCGTCGGGTCGCCGCAGGCCGGGACGGCGGCGACGGTGGTCGCCGCCCCCCAGCCCGCAGACGTCGGCGACGAGGTCGATTCGGTGGTCGCGGGCGGAACCGGTGTGGCGTCGATGGACCCGAGCGCGACCCCGCCCGCCGCGAGGAGCGCGACGACGGCGGCCGCAGCGACGGTCGTGACCGCGGTGAACCGGCGGCGACGGCGGCGGGCCTCCGCCAGGACCGCGCCGAGATCGAGCCCGGTGCCGGCACCGTGCACATCGGCGGAGCGCCCGGCGATCCGGGCCAAGGCGTCGGTGAGGTTCATGACCGGCCTCCCTTCGCGTCGCCGGACGGGTCGAGGTCCACGGCGACGTCCTCGAGGTCGTGCTGCTCGTCGAGCGGGCCGAGCGCCTCGGCGAGCTTGCCCATCGCGTCGGACAGGTACCGCTTGGCGGTGCCGGCGCTGATGTCGAGGCGCTCGGCGAGGGCGGGCACCGTGAGGTCGTCGTAGAAGCGCAGCACGACGCAGGCCCGCTCGCGGGGGCTGAGCGCCGTCAGGGCGGCCTGCACGTCGACCGCCTCGTCGATCGCCTCGCCGGCACTGGGCGAGGTCGACTCGGGCAGCGCCGCCAGGTGGCGCCTGCGGCGCCAGACCGACTCGCGACGGTGCTCGTCGAGGTAGGCGTTGAGCACCGCGCGGCGCACGTACGCCTCGGTCGCGGCGGCGTTCGCCAGCCGGCGCGGCCGCGCCCAGGTGCGCGCCAGGGCCTCCTGGACCAGGTCCTGCGCCCGGGCCTGGTCACCGGTCAGCAGGTACGCGTACCCGACCAGGGCCGCGCCGCGTTCGGTGGCGACTGCCGTCAGGTCGTCGTGCCAGGCCATGCCTCACCCCCTGCTTCCATCCTTCACGACGAACGACGGGGGTCGGATCGTTGGGGGTCCGGTGGACGGGCCGGAGCCACTGGGGTCCCGGTCGATCGGAGACCCGAGCCACCGGTGGCGCGCCGAACGGGCGGGGCGGTCAGCAGGCGGCGCCGGCCATCGCGGTGGCGAGCTCCACGGCGGCCGGGAGGTCGGTCGACTGCAGGTCGGCCGCGTCGGTCACCTGCACCGAGTAGGTGAGCTCGCCGCAGCTGAACTCGACGCCGAGCCCACCGTCGGAGTCCGCGGCCACGGTCCCCGGGACGGCGCCGAGGTCGACCGGTTCGCGCGCCGTCCACGCCGAGCCGGTCGACGGGCCGTGGACCTGCAGCAGCGCCTGCTGGCCGTGCCAGAGGCCCCAGACGTTCGCGACGTCGCCGACGTTGCGCTCCGCCGGTCCGGCGTTCTCGACCCCGGCCCGCGTCGCGACGTCGACCAGGGTGGTCTCGCGCGCCGAGGCCGGCGGTGGCTCGACCGCCACCCACCCGGACTCGGCGCCCGGGCCCGAGCCGTCCTGGTCGGAGGTCACCGTCCAGTCGGCGAACGTGTCGCCGCCCGTCTCGTTGGAGACGTCGACCGTCACCGTGTACCCCGCACCGAGGAAGCGGGCGGACGTCCACGACGGGCGCTGCGGGTCGGTCTTCTCGCCCACGGCGGTGAAGCCGGCGGCGAGCAGGGCGTCGTGGATCGTCGGGTACGCGTCGCGGACCGCGCCGCCGACGCTGACCACGACCTGCCACTGGGCGGGACCCGTCTGGCGCTCGAGCACGACCCGGTCCTCGAGGCCGAGCTGCCGGCCGTCGCCCACCAGCGGGATCGCCGCGGGGACGGGCGCCGGGTCGTCGGTGGCCCACAGCGGCTCGGCGACCAGCGTGGTGCTGCCAGCGCCGGTACCGAGGTCGGCGCGCAGCCACAGGTCGTAGGCACCCGTCAGCGGGTCGCCGGTGCGGCAGTCCGTCAGGTCCGTCAGGCCCACGTCGAGGCCGAGGTCGTCGTACCCGCCCGGGTCGAGCGTGTGCGTCGCCGCGGGCATCGTGGTGCCGGCGTCGGCCACGGCGCGTCCGTCCTGGACCGCGACCCAGTGCACGGTGTCGGTCCCGCCGCGCGGTGTCGCGGGCCCGGCGCCCTTGGCGACCACCGCGTAGAGCCGCAGGCCGCCATCCGACCCGTCGGGGCTCAGCGAGCCGAGCAGGGTGAGCCCGTCGACCGAGGCGGGCGCCAGCCCGGACGCGTGCGCCCCGCAGCCCAGCCAGGTGCCTGCACGGTCGGTCGACGTGCCGCCGGTCGGGGTCGGTGTCGGGGTCGGTGTCGGGCTCGGCGACGTGGCCACCGGGCCGATCGGCGGCGGGTCCGCGCGGTGCAGCACCGCGGCCCCGCCGGCCACCACCAGCCCGACGGCGGCGCCGGCGACCACCGTCGTCGCGACGAACCGTCGCCGCCGCCGACCCGTCTCGGTCAGCAGCACGTCGAGCGCGTCCGACGGCGCGCCTGCACCGTCCTGGGCGCCACCGATGTGCGCGTGACCGGCGGCGCCGCGCGCGATCTGCTCGAAGGCGTCGGGGAGGTCTCTCATCGCCGATCCCCTTCCGTGAGCCGCACGGTGAGCTGCTCGTGCGCGGCCCCCACGGGCCCGAGCGCGGCCTCGAGCTTGCCCAGCCCGTCGGACAGGTAGCGCTTGGCCGCGCCCTCGCTGATGCCGAGGCGCCCGGCGAGGGCCGGCACGGTCAGGTCGTCGTAGAACCGCAGCACGACGCACGCCCGTTCGCGGGGCGACAGGCCGGTCAGCGCCTCCTGGACGTCGAGCTGGTCGTCGGTACGGGTGGTCGGGTCCGGCGTGGTCGTCGGGCCGACCGCCAGGTGGCGCTTGCGGGCCCACGAGGTCGCCCGTCGCCGCTCGTCGAGGAAGACGCTGAGCACGGCACGTCGTACGTAGGCCTCGGTGGCCTGCGGGCCGTGGGCTCGGCCGGGACGTGCCCAGGCGCGCGCGAGGGCCTCCTGCACCAGGTCGTTCGCGCGGGGGAGGTCGCCGCAGAGCAGGTACGCGTAGCCGACCAGCGCCGGGCCGCGCTCGGTGGCGAGCGTCGTCAGCTCGTCGCGCCAGCCCATGATCGCCCCCTCTCACCTGCTCAAACGATGCAGGCCGGCGAACCGTTGGGGGTCCGCGGTGCGCCCGGAACCCGCGTGGAGATCCTTGCGGACCGCGCTCAGTACGGCCAGGTACCGGGGTAGGCGTCCGGGCCGACGGCGAGGACCTGCGCCACCCAGAAGATCCCGGTGCTCGACCACGGGGCGACACCGGTCCCGGAGACGTTCTGCTGGACCTTCACGTAGAGCGCCCACACGCCGTCGGGGACGGTCGTCGACCCGTCGCACCAGGTGATCGGGAGGTCCATCGACAGCGGACCGTTCCAGGCGAACGGCGTGACCGGGCCGGCGAGCAGGCCGGCGACCGGACCGGAGGAGAGCATCGGACCCGTGCCCCAGATCGCGTGGTCGCCCGGCGTCGCCGGAGCGACCACCGCGTCGAGGACGGTGATCTCCGAGCTCTCGGGTCCTGGCCAGGAGTCGGTGTCGGCCCACCACCCGGCCTCGGTCCTGAACCACAGCGTCGCCTGGCCCGAGGGCAGGGCGCGGTACCAGGTCGAGGTCTCGGCGACGTAGTGCGTGCCCCCGGTGATCACGGGGTTCGAGCCGGCGATCGCGTCGAGCTGCGCGGTCGAGGACCCGCACCTGCCAAGGTCGAGCCGGTACTGCTCGGCGGGCATGTCGAGCTGCGGGGGCAGGCCGGCGTCGTCCGCGACGGACGGTTGCTCCGGTGGCGCGCCGACGGTCACCAGCCACGCTCCCCGGTTGGTGAGCGTCGTGCCGTCGTGGACCATCCGGCCCTCGAACCACAGGGTGTACGAGCCCGCCGGTGGGCTCGACCCGGCGCCCGGCGTGCCGGGGCACATCACGAACGGGATGTCCATGGCGAGGAGGGCGCCGGCGCCCGGCGCCCCCATGGTGCCGTCGATCAGGACCTGTGCCGACGGAGCGCGCAGCGGCGCCGCGGGGACCGCGATGACCGTCGACTCGGCACTCGTGCTGAGGTCGGCAGCGTTCGTGAGCACGGCTTCGAGGGGGGCGACGCTGACCCGGTCGCCGGCCCACTGCTGGGACGTGCCGAAGGTCACCACGGTGTGCACGTCCTCGCCGGGCTCCGAGTTCGGCGCCCCGACGTCGGCCATGGTCAGGTCGGTGTCGTAGTCGTACATGGTCGGGCCGCGGGTGGTCCCGCACGCGCTCAGGTCCGGTTCGAAGGGGCTCTCCGTCGGCTCCGGCGCCGAGGTCGGCGTCGGGTCCGGCGCGCTCGTCGCGCTCTGGGTCGGCACGACCACCGGCGGCGCCGGGTCGGGGTGCAGGTCTCCGGTCAGGGCGATGCCGCCGAACGTGAGCGCCGCCACCGTGGTGGCGCCGACCGCGCCCAGGGCCGTCGCGCGCGCGGCACGCCGGCGGTGGGCGCGCCGGAGCAGCTGCTCGATCGGGAACCTCGTCGCGCGGACCTCGGGGTCGGACCCGAGATCCCGCATCCCGCGGTGCAGGTCGTAGTCCATCTCAGCTCCTCCGTGCCGGAGCGCTCGCCGGTCGCGCGGGCAGGACGGCGACCGAGTCGTCGTCGTGGGCCGCGAGCGGCCCGAGCCGCGTCTCGAGCTTGTGCAGGGCGTTGCTCGCGTACCGCTTCACGGTGCCGACGGCCAGGTTCATCCGGTCGGCGACCTCGGCGAGCGGCAGGTCCTCGTAGTACCGCAGCACCACGGTGGTGCGTTCCTGGGGCGACAGGGTGTCCAGCGCGGCGCGCAGGTCGAGGCGCCTCTCGACGTCGACGGGGGGCTGGTCCGGCGAGACGAGCAGGTGCCGCACGCCGCGCCACCGGCGCCTCCTCCGGAAGCCGTCGACGTGGAGCGTGACGATGGTGCGGCGTACGTAGGCCTCCGCGGTCTCGGGCGTGAAGCCCGTGCGCAGCCGTCCGAAGACCTTGACCAGCGCGTCCTGGACGAGGTCCTGAGCGCTGGGCAGGTCGCCGGTCAGGAGATAGGCGAACGCCGTGAGGTCGCCGCCGCGCTCCTGCGCGAGATCGGCGAGCACCTGGTCCCCCTGCATGGCGTCCTCGCCTCCCCTGGTAGGACCACGCCCATCGTCACAGACACCACGTAGACGTCCGTGCGACGCACGGGGTTGTAGATGGACGGCGGTTCACCCCGACGGGTGAGCGACCGGGGCAGGCAGGGGGCGGTCGCCGGCGACGTCCGTCCGGGCGCCACCGACGCCGGGTGCTCGGCCGCCCGCGGTGGGCGGCGCGGGGCCGCGCCCGTAGACTCCCTCCGCGGCGTTACCCACGCCCGGCAACGGCGCCGATCGGCGAACCCGCGCGCCACAACGACTGGAGGTCGGATGCCCACGCTCGGGAGCTCGAGCATCGTCATCGTCGCCGTCATCGCAGCGATCGCCCTCGTGGCCCTCGGGTTCGCGGTGGTCCTGCGCCGCCAGGTGCTGGCCGCTCCTGAGGGCACCGCGCGCATGCAGGCCATCGCGCAGGCCGTGCAGGAAGGTGCGTCGGCCTACCTGAACCGGATGTTCCGCACCCTCGTGCTGTTCGCGGCCGTGGTGTTCGGCCTGCTGTTCCTGCTGCCCGGCGACACCGGGATCAAGGTCGGGCGGTCGATCTTCTTCCTGGTCGGTGCGGGGTTCTCCGCGTCGATCGGGTACCTGGGCATGTGGCTGGCGGTGCGCGCCAACGTGCGTGTAGCCGCCGCGGCACGCGAGGCCGACGGGCGCAGCGAGGGCGCGCGGATCGCGTTCCGCACCGGTGGCGTGGTCGGGATGGGCGTGGTGGGCCTCGGCCTGCTGGGCGCGACCGGCGTGGTGCTCATCTACCGCGAGCAGGCGCCTGCGGTGCTCGAGGGCTTCGGGTTCGGCGCGGCGCTGCTCGCGATGTTCATGCGGGTGGGCGGCGGCATCTTCACCAAGGCCGCCGACGTCGGCGCGGACCTGGTGGGCAAGGTCGAGCACAACATCCCCGAGGACGACCCGCGCAACGCCGCGACCATCGCCGACAACGTCGGCGACAACGTGGGCGACTGCGCCGGGATGGCCGCCGACCTGTTCGAGTCGTACGCGGTGACGCTGGTGGCCGCGCTCATCCTGGGCAAGGTGGCGTTCGGTGAGCAGGGGCTGGTCTTCCCGCTGATCGTCGCCGGGATCGGAGCGGTGGTCGCCGCGCTCGGTGTGCTGCTCACCAGGGTCCGAGGGGCCGAGTCGGGGCTCCGGGCCATCTACCGGGGCTTCTACCAGGCGGCGGTCGCCGGTGCAGCGCTCACCGCGGTCGCCGCCTTCGTGTACCTGCCCAGCCGGTTCTCGGACCTGAGCGGGATCTCGACGGACCTGGCCGACCACACCGGCGACCCGCGACTGGTCGCGACGCTCGCCGTGGTGATCGGCGTGCTGCTGGCGGGGATCATCCTGTGGCTCACCGGGTACTTCACCGGGACCACCTCCAACCCGACGATCCACGTCGCCCGCACCACCCTGACCGGGCCCGCGACGGTGGTGCTCGCGGGGGTCGGGGTCGGGTTCGAGTCCGCGGTCTACACCGCGGGCATCATCGCCGCCGCGATCTGCGCGGTGTTCCTGATCTCCGGTGGCTCGATCACGCTGTCGCTGTTCCTCATCGCGCTCGCCGGGTGCGGGCTGCTCACCACGGTCGGCGTGATCGTCGCGATGGACACGTTCGGGCCCGTCAGCGACAACGCGCAGGGCATCGCCGAGATGTCCAAGGACGTCGACGAGCGCGGCGCGCAGATCCTCACCGACCTGGACGCGGTGGGCAACACCACCAAGGCGATCACCAAGGGCATCGCGATCGCGACCGCCGTGCTCGCGGCGACCGCGCTGTTCGGGTCGTACACCGACGCGGTCAGGACCGCCGTGGAGTCGATCGGCGGCGCTGCCCAGGCGACCGGGCTGGGCCTGGCCATGCTCTCCTACCAGGTCATCTCGCCGATCACGCTGGTCGGCGTGGTGCTCGGCGGCGCGACCGTGTTCCTGTTCTCCGGGCTGGCGATCGACGCGGTGACCCGCGCCGCCGGGGCGATCGTGTTCGAGGTGCGCCGCCAGTTCCGCGAGATGCCCGGGATCATGACCGGCCAGACCCGGCCGGACTACGGCAGGGTCGTGGACATCTGCACGCGCGACTCGCTGCGCGAGCTGGCCACACCGGGCCTGCTCGCTGCTTTCGCGCCGATCGCCGTCGGCTTCGGCCTGGGGGTGGGCCCGCTGGCCGGGTTCCTCGCCGGGTCGATCGCCACGGGCGTGCTCATGGCCGTGTTCCTGGCCAACTCGGGCGGCACCTGGGACAACGCGAAGAAGATCGTCGAGGACGGCCGGTTCGGTGGCAAGAACTCCGAGGCGCACGCCGCCGCGGTGATCGGCGACACCGTCGGCGACCCGTTCAAGGACACCGCCGGCCCCGCGATCAACCCGCTGATCAAGGTGATGAACCTGGTCGCGCTGCTCATCGCGCCGGCCGTGGTGCACCTGTCGGTGGGGATCGACGTGAACCACGGTGTGCGGCTGGCCATCGCGACCGTGGCGATGCTCATCGCGTTCGGCGCCGTGATCCTGTCCCGGGTGCGCGCCGCGATGGTGGACCGCGAGGGCCGGCTGGAGCGCGAGGCGGCCGACTGAGCCCGCACCCGCCGAGGTTCGGGGAGGCGTCGGTCAGCGGCGCGTGTAGACCTGGGTCGACGTGATCCCGTTCTGCTCGTCGGTCATGGTGAAGGTCGACGCGTCGCAGGTGAACGTCTGGGCGTTGGTGAACGAGGAGAGCGACGCCATGAGGTCGTCCGTCGACGTCCCGAGGTCGAGCGGCTGGCCGTCGACGGTCGCGATGATCTCCGCGTTCGCGCCGGAGAGGTCGAAGCGACCGACCGTGATCTCGTCGCCCGAGACCCGGTAGACCGCCGAGCCCTCGCCGTCGAACCGGATCAGCTCGACCAGCTCGGAGCCGTCGAGGTCCATCTGCAGGGTGATCTGCACGGCGTCGTAGTGCAGCATGGCGTGCTTGCCGTCGAGCGAGAGGGTCGTCGAGCCGATCACGTCGACCGAGGCGGAGCCCGCGGGGACGCCCATCGCCTCGAGCGCCGAGCGCACACCCGCCGCGGAGTCGTACTCCCAGTCGCCGAGCAGGCACTCGGTCGCGGACGTGGGAGTGGGACTCTGCGTGGCGTCGGGCGCGGGGGGCTGCGGAGCCCCACCGTCGCCGGGCAGCCCTTGGCCGGTGGTCGCGCAGCCGGCGAGCGCGAAGGCCAGGGCCGCGGCGGCCGGCCACGGACGGGTGGTGGGCAGGACGGGCAAGCGCATCTGGAATCCCCCTGGTGGACATGCCACGGGGTGCGACCGCGGCGTCCCCAGAATGATCGGCACGCGAGGCGGCCAGGACCAGGGAACGAAGTCCCGCGGGACGCAGCGGCCGCTGCGGACGGTTGAATGTCACCGTGTCCGACCAGAACCGCGCATGGCTGTCCGGCCCGGGCCGCGCGCCGTCACATCCACCGGCGGACCCGCTTCCCGCGCCGCCGCGGGTCGCAGCCGTGCTCGGCCCGGAGGTGGGTCGGCTCGCCGAGGACCTGGCGGGCCTGGCGCCGGATCCGGTCGCGGCCGTCGAGGAGCTGCTGGGCCCGGTCGCTGCGGCGGCCCTGCACCGTGAGGAGCCGGCGGCCGCCCTCGCGGCGACGCGCGTCGCCGCCGGCCCGCTGGCCGCCTGGGTGCGGGCGTTCGTGCTCGGCGCCGCGGTACCGCGCCGCGCGCTGGCCACCGCCGTGCCGCGGACGGGGGTCGACGGCCTGGAGCGCCTCGGCCTGGTGGTGACCGCCGGTGCCGGCGACGACGACGAGGTACGTGCCACCGTCGACCTGCGCCCCGTCGGGGTGGACGACGCGCACGATGCCGCGTGGTGGCTCGCCTCCGACCAGGGCGCGAGCGTGACGGGTGCGGCGCTGGACCCCGGGCACGTGCTCGGCGTCGGCGGCGCCTCGGTGACCCTCGCCGGGCTGACCGTGCGCGACCATCGGGCCCGTGCCCTGGACCTGGGCACCGGGAGTGGGATCCAGGCGCTCGCCGCCGGCCGGCACTGCGACGCGGTGGTCGCCACCGACGTCTCGGAGCGTGCCCTGGCCTTCGCGCGGTTCAACGCGGCGCTGGCCGGTGCGGACCTGGACCTGCGCCTGGGCTCGTTGCTCGAGCCGGTGCGCGGCGAACGGTTCGACCTCGTGGTGTCCAACCCGCCGTTCGTCATCACGCCCCGTGGGCTGGTGGCCTCCGCCATGCTGCCCGCCTACGACTACCGCGACGCCGGCCGGGCGGGCGACGCGCTGGTCGCCGAGCTCGTGGCCGGCATGGGCGACGTGCTCGCACCCGGCGGCGTGGCCCAGCTGCTGGGCAACTGGGAGCACCGGGCGGGTGAGGACTGGACCGAGCGCGTCGGGTCCTGGCTGGACGCGTCGGGCCTGGACGGCTGGGTGGTCCAGCGCGAGGTGCTCGACCCCGCGCAGTACGCCGAGCTGTGGCTGCGCGACGGTGGTGCGGTGCGCGCCCAGGACCCGGCCGGCTGGGACGCCGCCGTGACGGGGTGGCTGGCAGACTTCGCGGCGCGCGGCGTGCAGGGCGTGGGCCTGGGCTTCGTGGTGCTGCGTCGCCCGGCGGGGCGCCCGGGGATGCGCAGGGTGGAGGAGCAGACCGGCCCGGTCGCCGGACCGCTGGGGGACCATGTCCTGACGGTGCTGGCAGCGCACGACCTGCTGTCCGGCCTGGACGACGACGGCCTGGCCGGGCTGCGGCTGCTGGTCGCGCCGGACGTGACCGAGGAGCGGCACCTGCGCCCGGGTGACGCGGGCCCGCGGGTGATCCTGCTGCGTCAGGGCGGCGGGCTCGGCCGGGTCGTGACGGCGGGCACGGCACTGGCCGGCCTGGTCGGCGCGTGCGACGGCGAGCTCACCGTGGGCCAGCTGGTCGGCGGTCTCGCGGCGGTGCTCGAGGTGGGCGTGGACGAGCTGCGCGCCGAGCTGTTCGGGCAGGTCCGGGCCCTGGTCGCCGACGGGTTCCTGCGACCGGTCGCGCCCTAGGGCCCGTCGGCGCTCCCCGGTTCCGCAGAGGTGCGCTCGCCCTACCGGGGCGTCTGCTGGTGCAGCACGAGCCGCCAGCCCTCGACCCGTTTGACGTAGACGCTGCACACCCAGGCCGAGTAGCGGGCCGGCCCGCGCCGGGCGACCACGCCGTAGGTGACCAGGCCCACGCCGGTGCGCGGCAGCACGGCGTCGACCTCCTCCAGGACGAACCCGTCCCAGGGCGCCCCGCCCATCGCGTGCAGCGCGCGGTCCCGGTCGGTGATCCGCAGGCCACCGGGCAGCAGCATCGTCACCTCGTCGTCGAGCACCTCGCGGTAGAACGCGTCGGCGGCGTCCGGGCTGTCGCTCAGCGCCCGCCAGCCGCGCTTCTCCAGGTCGAGCAGGTCGTCGCGATGGCTCATCGACCCACGGTACGTCGACCACAGGCGGCGCACAGGCGGGTGACATCTCGGCCACACGTCGCGTCCCTAGCCTCGCGGCGGCGGAAGGAGCATGCATGCTGCGTGCGATACGGCGGCCGCGGGTGCTGGTGCCCGCGGTTGCGGCGGTGCTGGTCGCGGCGGTCGCGGTCTGGTGGTTCGGGTTCCGGGAGCGGGCCGTGGCGGCCACCCCCGAGGCGACGACGCAGTCCGTGGCGGCCTCGGTCACGACCCTGGAGAAGTCGGTGTCGGCGAGCGGCACGGTCACGCCGACCGTCTCCGAGGACGTCAGCTTCGAGGTCAGCGGGACGGTGCTCAGCGTCGACGTCGCGGCGGGTGACACGGTCGAGGCCGGCCAGAAGCTCGCGACCGTCGACACGCTCCAGCTCAACGCGAACCTGCTCGAGGCGAAGGCGACGCTGGCGACCGCCGAGGCGACCCTGTCCGACCTCGAGGACGCCGACGACGGCTCCGACGTCGCACAGGCCCAGATCGATGCGGCCTCGGCGCAGGTGGACGTCGCGAAGGCTGCGGTGTCCGACGCCGAGGACGCGATGGCCGGGGCCACGCTCGTCGCGCCGGTCGCCGGGCTGGTCACCACCGTCGACCTCGCGGTCGGCGACGCGGTGACCGGTACCTCGGCGGGCGCCGGGGGCAGCGTGGGCGCCGTCGGCGCGGTCGCCACGACGGGCGGCACGGCTCAGTTCGTCATCGTGGGGACCGACTCCTGGCAGGTCGAGGTGAGCGTCGACGACGCGGACGTGGCGCTCATCGCGGTGGGCGACCAGGCCGAGCTCACGATCGACGGGGCCGACAAGGTCTTCGGGACGGTCTCCGAGATCGGGCTGCTGTCGACGAGCTCGTCGGGCGTGGCCGCGTACCCGGTGACCATCGACGTGACGGGCAGCCCCGAGGGCGTCCACGACGGGGTGTCGGCCGACGTGTCGATCGTGTACGAGCGGCGCACCGACGTGCTGACCGTGCCGTCCGCGGCGGTCCGCACGGTGGACGGGTCCTCCGTGGTCCTCACCAAGGACGCGGAGGGCAACGAGGTCGAGACCCCGGTCGAGGTCGGCGAGACCGTGGGCGAGCTGACGGAGATCACCTCCGGTCTCGCCGAGGGCGACCAGGTCCTGGTCACCGTCGTGAACCAGACGCAGCGCTCCGGCCAGGACCGGACGGGTTTGGACGGTCAGCTCCCCGAGGGGTTCCCGAGCGACTTCGACCCGTCCCAGTTCCAACCGCCGGGTGGCGGGCAGGGCGGCTTCCCGGGCGGGGGGCTGGGCAATGGCTGAGGCGCTCGCGGCCCAGGTGCGGTCGGCGAGCGTCGGCACGGAGCCGGTCATCGAGCTCGTCGGCGCCGGGAAGACCTACCGCACCGGGGCCATCGAGTTCGAGGCGCTGCGTGAGGTGGACCTGCGGATCGGTGCGGGGGAGTACGTCGCGGTGGTCGGGCCGTCGGGTTCGGGCAAGTCGACGCTCATGCACCTGATCGGCTGCCTGGACACCCTGACGGTGGGCAGCTACCGGCTCGCCGGGGAGGACATCAGCGAGCTCACCGAGGTCGAGCTGGCCCGGATCCGCAACCACCGGATCGGCTTCGTGTTCCAGCAGTTCCACCTGCTGCCGTCGCTGTCGGCCTGGCGCAACGTCGAGCTCCCGATGCTGTACGGCAGGGTCCCGCCGGTCGAGCGCAGGTCGCGCGCGGTGGACGCCCTGGAGCGGGTCGGCCTCGGCGACAAGCTGCACAACCGCCCTGGCGAGCTCTCCGGCGGCCAGCAGCAGAGGGTCGCGGTCGCCAGGGCCCTGGTCGGCGAGCCCGACCTGCTGCTGGCCGACGAGCCGACGGGCAACCTCGACTCGGCGTCGACGGCCGACGTGCTGGCGTTGCTCGACGAGCTGAACGGCCAGGGGCGCACCATCGTGCTCATCACGCACGAGCCGGACGTCGCCGCGCACGCGGACCGTGTGGTGCGGGTGCTCGACGGCCAGGTGCGATCCGACGAGCCGTCGGCAGGGCGTCGGGCAGGTGCACGATGAGCTGGGCCGAGACGCTGCGCACCGGGCTCGCCGCCATCCGCACCCACGGCCTGCGCTCGACCCTGACGGTGCTCGGGATCCTCATCGGGATCGCCGCGGTCATCCTCACGGTCGGGCTCGGTCTGGGCACCCAGAAGGACGTGTCCGAGCAGATCAGCTCGCTGGGCTCCAACCTGCTCATCGTCACCCCGGGCAGCAGCCTCTCCCTGGAGGGCCTGCGCGGCGGGTTCGGCACCAGGCCGACGCTCACCCGGGACGACGCCGAGGCGCTCGCGTCGAGTGTGAACACGCCCGACGTGGCCGGTGTCGCCCCGGAGAAGTCGACCTCGCTGTCGCTGGAGACCTCCCAGACCAACTGGACGACGACCGTGGTCGGGACCACCGAGGACTGGCCGTCGGTCCGGGGCCGCACGCTGTCCTCGGGTTCCTTCTTCACCGCCGCCGACGACGCGGCGGCCGCAGCGGTCGTGGTGCTCGGGTCGAGCACGGCCACCGAGCTGTTCGGCACCACCGATGTGGTGGGCCAGTCGGTCACCATCTCCGACGTCACGTTCACGGTGGTCGGGGTGCTGGCCGACGCCGGTGCCTCTGACTCGACGGACCTGGACGACATGGCCGTCATCCCCCTGACCACCGCCTCCCAGCAGGTGATCGGCGGGCGCGACCGCAACTCTCTGACCACGGTCTACGTCCAGGCGACGTCGACCGAGCAGCTCTCGGCGGCGTACCAGGAGACCGAGACCCTGCTGCTCAACCTGCACGGCATCTCGAGCGCGGACAGCGCTGACTTCACCATCAACAGCCAGGACGCCCTGGTCAGCACGGCGACGGCGGTCTACCGGACGCTGACGGTGCTGCTCACCGGGATCGCGGCGCTGTCGCTGCTGGTCGGCGGGATCGGCGTGATGAACATCATGCTGGTCTCGGTCACCGAGCGGACCCGCGAGATCGGCCTGCGCAAGGCGCTGGGAGCGCCACCGTGGGCGATCCGGCGCCAGTTCCTGGCGGAGGCCGCGGTGCTCGGCCTCGCCGGCGGCGTGCTCGGAGCGGTGCTGGGGATCCTGGCCGCCCGCGTGCTGCCGGACCTGCTCGACACCTCGATCGTCGTCTCCGGCCTCGCGGTCGGAGGCTCGGTGGTCGTGGCCATAGGGATAGGCCTGACATTCGGCGTGTACCCGGCGACGCGCGCAGCGCGCCTGGCGCCGATCGACGCGCTGCGCAGCGAGTGAGCGGAGGACGATGATGAGACGACGCTGGGTGGCAGCGCTCCTGCTGCCGGGTGTGCTGGTTCTGGCCGGGTGCGGAGGGGGCGCCACGGCGTCCACGAGCAGCGCGGCCGGCGACGGGTCCACCGAGGGCACGGTCCAGGACGGTTCCGGTCAGGGCGGCCCGGCGGGACAGGGCGGGTCCGGCGGGTTCGGCGCCGCGCCGGGCGGCGGAGTGTTCGGCCTGATCGCCGCCGTCAGCGGCACGACCATGCAGGTCCAGTCCGACGTGCAGACCGCGGTGTCGTGGACCGATGCGACGACGGTGAGCCGACAGGTCACCTCGGACCTGTCGGCGGTCACGGTCGGGTCCTGCGTGGTGGCGATGGTCGACGACGCCACGGCGGACACCCCGGCCGCGACGAGTGTGGCGGTCAGCGAACCGGTGGACGGCCAGTGCTCGGCCGCCGGGTTCGGTGGCGGCGGGATGCCGCCCGGCATGTCGGGCGGGGACGGGAGCGGACTGCCGAGCGACTTCCCGACGGACATGCCCAGCGGCATGCCGACGGACATGACCGACATGCCCAGCGACTTCCCGACGGACATGCCCAGCGGTGCGGTGCCGGGCGGCGGTGCCTCCGGCGCACCGGGCGGCGGCTTCGGCGGGGCGATCGTCGCGGGGTCCGTCACGGCGGTGGACGCCGGCTCGGTCACCGTCGAGCAGGAGTCGGGGTCCACGACGGTCTCGGTGGGCGCGGACGCGACGGTCACCGCGACCCGGTCGGCGGACGCCACGGCGATCGCGGTCGGCCTGTGCGTCAGTGTCCGCGGCGAGACCGACGACCGTGGCGGGATGACGGCCACGGCACTCACGCTCTCCGACTCGGTCGACGGGGCCTGCACCGGGGGCCGTCGTGGTGCATGAGGTTGGCGTGGTGTCCCCGCGGCGGCGCAGGCGGGTGTCGGCGCGGGTCAGGACGGTGGTGGCGGCGGCGACCGCTGTCGTCGTGCTGGCAGCCGGCACGGGTGTCGCGCTCGCGGTGACGCGCAGCGGCGGCGAGCGCTACCGGACGGCCGTGGCCGGGCTCGGGTCGGTGGTGCAGACCATCGACGTGACGGGCACCCTCTCCTCGGCCGACCGCGTCGACGCGTCGTTCTCGGTCGCCGGCACGGTCGGCACCGTGGACGTCGCCGTCGGCGACACCGTGGCCGCCGGTGACCAGCTCGCGAGCCTGGACCTGACCTCCCTGCAGGACTCGCTGGACCAGGCCGAGTCCGACCTCGCCGACGCGCAGCAGCGCCTCGAGGACGACCTCGACGCCCAGACCAGCACCACGTCGAGCACCGGCACGACCGCGCCCAGCGGCACGGGCCAGGTCTCGGGAGATCAGGGCACCTCGGTCGACCAGGCGGCGCTCGCCGCGGCGGTCGCCGAGGTCGAGGCCGCGCAGCAGGCGCTGCTGGCCCAGCGCGCCACGGCCCAGCAGGCGCTCGCCGCGAGCGCCGCGGCCCTCGCGGCCGCCCGCACGACGTGCGCGCCGGTCACGGGCGACGCGCCGGTGAGCGACCCGACACCGACGCCCCCGGTGAGCCCGACGGGTGACCCGACGGGTGACCCGACGGCGGACCCGACGGCGGACCCGACGGGTGACCCGACGGGTGACCCCACAGCGGACCCGACGGGTGACCCCACAGCGGACCCGACGGGTGACCCCACAGCGGACCCGACGGGTGACCCGACCGGCGACCCCACCGGCGACGGTGACTCCGCCCCCACGTCGGACGAGGTCACGGCCTGCACCACGGCGCTGGGCGACGTGCTCACCGCACAGCAGGCCGTCGACGCGGCGCAGCAGGCCCTTCTCGACCGCGCCGACGACCTGGACCGCGCCGTCGCCGACCTCCAGGAGCTCGTGACCGGCGAGTCGGCGGCGCCGGGCGGTGGCACCTCGGGGCTCCCGTCGGGCGGTAGCACCCCGCCGACCGGCGTCGCGCCTGCCTCGGTCGAGGTCCTCCCCGCTGAGGTCGCGGTCACCGACGCGGTCTTCACGGCGAGCACCTCGACGGCGACCTCGACGAGCGTTCAGGCCGTGTCCACCGTGAGCGCAGCGACGGACCCCGGTCCGCAGTCGGGCAGCTCGGGGACGTCGGCGAGCGTGCCGACCGCAGCTGACATCCTCGCCGACCGGGCGGCCATCGACGCGGCCGAGGCGCAGGTGGCGATCGCGAAGGACGCGCTCGGGCGCAACGCGCTCACGTCGCCGATCGCCGGAACGGTGGCGCAGGTCGCGATGGCACCGGGCGACGCGGTGACCGCGTCCTCGACGACGTCGGTGATCACGGTGATCGGTGACACGGGCTTCCTGGTCACCACCTCCGCGAGCGCCGCACAGGTGGACCTGCTCGAGGTCGGGCAGACCGCGACCGTGACCGCCTCCAGCACGGACCGGGTGCTCGACGCGACCGTGAGCAGCATCGGGGTGCTCAACGAGTCGACCACCGGCGAGCCGGCGTACCCGGTGGTCCTCGCGCTCGACCCGACGGACGAGCCGTTGTTCAACGGCGGCACGGCCGAGGTGAGCATCACCGTGGGCGGCACCGACGAGGCGCTCACGGTGCCGACGTCCGCGGTCCACGTGGACGGCTCCACGGCGACCGTGCAGGTGCTGGCCGGCGGCAACGTCACGGACGTGACAGTCGGCGTCGGGGCGATCGGCGCCGAGCTCACCGAGATCACCTCCGGCCTCGAGGCGGGCGATGTCGTCGTCCTTGCGGATCTCGATGCGCCGATCGACACCGGCGACGCCTCCACCGGCAGCGGCGGCCTGGCCGGCTTGTCCGACTCGACGACGAACGTGCCCGGAGGATCTGGCGGCCTGCCGGTGGGCGGCGGGTTCGGTGGTCCGCCCGGCGGCTGAGGTCACTCACAGCATGCGTCCAGGTTCGCTCCAGCGTCGTGCCAGGTGCGCCCGCGAGGTTGGAACCCGTGCCGAACGCTGAGGACCCGCAGCGCCCGTCGCCGGCTCACCCCGAGACGGCGGCTCCGGAGGGTGCCGGGTCGGCATCGGCGGCCGCCGCGCCACGTCCCATGGCCGGCGAGCAGCAGTCGGGCGCTGCGCCTCTCCTGGGTGCGACGCAGCCGTCCGGCGCGCAGCCCTCGGCCGGGCCCGTTCCCCCTACGGGCCCGGCCCAGTGGCTGCCGGTCGCGCCCCCGCCGGTCCGGAGCCCGACGCCGTGGTGGGTGGCGCTGGTGGCCGTGCTCACCGGGATGCTGCTGCTCGGTTCCGGAGTCGCACTCGGGCTGGGCATCGGGTACGTCACCGGGACGCACCATGAGCGCGAGGAGCTGGTCGGCGACCAGCTCCAGGACCACGGTGGCGACGGCGGGTTCGGCCAGCCCGGCCGGCAGGGCAGCGCGGGCGACCGCGACGGCTTCGACAACGGCGGCTGAGGCTCAGCGCCGCATCACGGCGCCGTGCCGGTCGGTGAACTGCCAGGCGCCGTCGACCCGTGCGACACCCAGCGCGAGCCGGTGCACGAGCTCGTGGTGGTGGTAGCACAGCAACACGCCGTTGTCGGGTTCCGTCCGGCCGCCGTCGCGTGCCCAGTGCCGCACGTGATGCACCTCGCTGATCCGCGGCGGGGCGGTGCAGCCGTCGAACGCGCAGTGACCGTCGCGGGCGACCACCGCCGCGCGGACCGGCCCCGAGAAGACCCGCTGCGTCCGGCCGACGTCCAGCACCTCACCACCCGGCCCGAAGAGGATGCGGTGCAGCTCGCCGTCGCACGCGAGCCGGTCCAGCACCGCGCGCGGCACGACGGTGCCGTCCTCGAAGAAGGCGCCGCGGCGCAGGTCCTCGGGGGTGAACCCGGACGGCGGCCGGTCGCCGGTCGCCGTTCCGGCCTCTCGCGCCAGTGCCTTCTCGACCAGACGCGCCAGCGTCTCGTGGTCGACGTGCACGGCGACCCGCGGCCGGGCGACACGGCCCGCGCCCACCGGGTGGTGCTCCAGGACCGTCCGCGCGAGGTCCGCCAGGGCCTGGGCCCGGCGCTGGGCCGTGCTGCGCGGGTCGCCTGCCGCCGGGACCGGCGTCACGGCGGCGAGCGCTGTCGAGAGCTGCTGCCCGTGCTCCACGGTGAGCATGCCGTCGACGTGGTACCCGTCCGGCAACCGTGACAGCGTCAGGTGCTCACGCTCAGCCGCCTCGCGGAAGCCGCGCTCGTCGGAGTCCGGGTCCGCGCGGTGCGACCAGACCCGCAGGACCGCGCGGAGGTCGTCCACGGCGAGCCCGCGAGCCTGGTCGAGCAGGAACGCCTCGTTGCAGCCGTGGTCGGGGTCGGCGAGCACGGCGCGGCGCGCGTCACTCGTCGCGGCTCGGCCCAGGGCGCTCGCGGCCTCCGAACCGACCTCACCCGAGCGCGCGGCGTCGAGCGTGCGAGGGAGGTGGTCGTGCAGGGTGCGGGCGACCCGCACCCGGGACCGTGCCGCACCGACCGACAGGCCCAGCCGCCGCGCGACCCAGCGCGCGTACGTCGCGTCCCCGTCCAGCGCCCAGCGTCCGTCGCGCTCGATCCGGGGCAGCAGCCCGGTGACCCCTGCCGTCGCCCGCTCCGCGACCGAGTGCAGCACCGAGGCGATCTGCTCCGCGCCACGGCCCGGCACGTCGTCGGGGTCGGCGGCGAGGACGGCGTCGAGCGCCGAGCACAGGGCCGCCGCCGCCGAGCCGAGCGGCCCAGGAAGCTCTCCCGCGTCGGCACCGCCCGGTCCTGCGGTGCCGACGCCCGGGCCGGTGCTCGTCCCAGCCGGCGCGAGCGGAGGCGCCGCGGCGACAGCGGTCATCACGCCCACCCCCTGCTCCATGCCCGGACACCTCGTCAGAGCGGCCTGACCACTGCCCGGCCGATGGATCCATCGTCCCACCGACCACCGACACAGAAATGGACCAGAGGCCATTCCTACGACCATCGCTGGAATGCCGGAGGAATCCACAGGCCCGCATTCTGCGACTTTTTCCACAGGGCGGTGGTATGCCCCGGTGCTCGCCCGCGTGCCGTCTCAGCCGGCGGCCCGCATGATCCGGTCGAGGCAGGTGCCAGGCCGCGACCAGGTCGAGCGCCGGGTCGGCCGGGCCGAACCCGCCCCGTCGAGCAGCCCCGCCAGGCGGCCGTTCTCGACCAGCACGTTCGGTGGTGTCAGGTCCTGGTGGCACATCGCGTCCGCGTCGACCTCCGGCAGACCCCGCAGCTCTGCCCACAGGGCACGCAGGCTCGGGACGTCCAGGAGGTGCTCGCTGCGGTCGAAACACACCTCGAGCCATGCGTCGTGATCGGGCTCATCGCAGTTGAGGGTGTAGTCGGGGTCTGAAGCCGCCGGTCTCGAGGAGGCTGCGGGCGATGTAGTGGGTGAGGTTGCGGAACCCGAGGGCGGAGCCGCGCAGGTGTTCCAGGCGTCCGTTG